>Ga0209963_1000016_pt1 | contig 1055940 bp, 1005 predicted proteins | sample ThiBio_1000_biof_2_FD_183957 | JGI IMG/M metagenome (GOLD analysis project Ga0209963, IMG submission 183957) | Wastewater bioreactor microbial communities from Cape Town, South Africa - Thiocy_cont_1000_biof (SPAdes) | ecosystem: Engineered > Bioreactor > Thiocyanate-remediating >... | reverse complement strand
ATGAAGGACTCCAAGGTCATCGTCGCCATCAACAAGGACGAGGAGGCACCGATCTTCCAGGTCGCCGACTACGGCCTCGTCGGTGACCTCTTCACAATCCTGCCCGAACTCCAGAAGGCGCTTTGACCGGCTCAGGCAAAGCGTATTAAATTGTGAAGGGTGGGGTAGACGAAGTCGCCCCACCCTTTTAGTTTGCACCGCACAAAAAGCAGGCCGACAAGGCCTTTTGACGGGATCGGTGTAATGAGCAAGATCGAAACGATCGGCATCGTCGGCGCGGGCCAGATGGGTGGTGGCATTGCCCACGTATCGGCGCTGTCGGGATACAAGGTGCTGATCTACGACATCTCGCCCGACCGCATCGAGAAGGGCATCGCCACCATCAGCGGCAACATGGCCCGCCAGGTCGGATCCGGCAAGCTGGACGAGAAGCTGCGCAACGACGCCATGTCGCGCATCTCGGCGGCGTCGGCCATGGCCGATCTCGCTGGCGCCGACCTCGTGATCGAGGCGGCCACCGAGGACGAAACGGTCAAGCGCAAGATCTACGCGCAGCTCTGTCCGCAGCTCAATCCGGAAGCCATTCTGGCGACAAACACCTCGTCGATCTCGATCACGCGGCTGGCGGCGCAGACCGATCGCCCCGAGCGTTTCATCGGCATACATTTCATGAACCCGGTTCCGGTCATGAAGCTTGTCGAGCTCGTGCGCGGCATCGCCACCGAGGACCAGACCTTCGAAGCCGCCAAGACCTTCGTCAAGCAGCTCGACAAGACCATCACCGTCTCCGAGGACTTCCCGGCCTTCATCGTCAACCGCATCCTGCTGCCGATGATCAACGAAGCGATCTACACGCTCTACGAGGGCGTCGGCACCGTCGAGGCGATCGACACCGCCATGCGCCTCGGCGCCAACCATCCGATGGGGCCGCTGCAGCTCGCCGACTTCATCGGCCTCGACACCTGCCTGTCGATCATGCAGGTGCTGCATGACGGCCTGTCGGATTCGAAGTACCGCCCCTGCCCGCTGCTGGTGAAATATGTCGAGGCCGGCTGGCTCGGCCGCAAGACCGGCCGCGGCTTCTACGACTATCGCGGCGAGCATCCGGTCCCGACGCGCTGACCCTTGTCCTTCAAGACGCGGCGGCGAGCGGCCCGGATACTGGCGTGACGACCTCGCCGGCCTTCTCCCCTGTCGGCGCCATCGACACGCAGCCTCGGCCAGCCGCCTTGGCGGCGTAGCAACCGGCGTCCGCGCGGGCGATGATCTCGTCGACCGCGCCGCAGCCGGCGCTGATCGCGGTCAGGCCGATGCTGGCGCCGATCGAATATGACCGCCCCTCCCAGGTGAAGGCCAGGCCGTGAATGGCCTCGATGATCGACTGCGCGCGGAGTCTCGCGCTGGCCTCCGACGTCGATTTCAGCACGACGGCGAACTCGTCCCCGCCGAGACGGGCGACGATGTCCATCTGCCGGACCGCGTTGCGCAGCGCCTCGGCCGCCTGCTTGAGCAGCGCATCGCCGGCGGCATGGCCGCCCGTGTCGTTGACCGGCTTGAAATGGTCGAGGTCGACGAACATGAACTGGTGTTCCGTGCCGCCGTTGCGCACCTCGTCGACCAGTTCCTCCATGGCGCGCAGGAAGCTCGAGCGGTTGGGAAGGCCGGTGAGCGCATCATGGGCTGCGGCATGGGCCAGTTGGCGCTGCAGGGCGCGCGCATCGGTAAAATCCTGGAAGACGATGACCTGGCCGCAGAATTCATCGCGGTCATTGATGATCGGCGAGACCACCTGTCGGATGCTGCATCGTGTGTCGTCACGGCGGATCAGCACCGCGCGGCTGTTCGGCATGGCGGGGGCGCGCGCGCCGGCGACCGAGCGCGCGACGCCGATGCGCTGACCGGTTTCCTCATCGACCGCCCAGTAGACGTGGCCGAGCAGCTTGCCCAGCGCCGCGCCGCTGGACGTGCCCGTCAGTTTCTCCGCGACCGGATTCATGAAGGTGACGCGGTTGCTCGCATCCGTGCAGATCACGGCATCGCCGATCGACTGCAACGTCACGCGAAGTCGCTCCTTTTCGCTGGCCAGCATCGCGGCGGAGATCGCAAGACGCTCCTCGGCTTCCTTGCGCCGGGTGATGTCGGTCAGGCTGCCGATCGCCCTGATCAGCCGGCCATCCTCCGCCCGCTCGATGGCCTTGCCGCGATCGAGTATCCAGATCCAGCGCCCATCCTTGTGGCGCATGCGGAACTCGGCCTCGAAGAACGGCGTCTTGCCTTCGAGATGCGCACGGTCGATCTCCTCGACGGCCGCGCGGTCTTCAGGATGGATCATCCTCAGCCAGCGGTCGGGGTCGCCATCCAGCTCGCCCTCGGCGTAGCCGAGCATCTGCACCCAGGTCGCGGAATAGGAAGTGCCGCCCTTGCGCAGATCGAATTCCCACACGCCCTGGCCGGCACTGGCAAGGGCAAAATTCCAGCGCGTCTCGGCCTCGGTGACCAGCGCCTCCGACTTCCGGCGCGCATCGATGTCCTCGATCTGGGAGACGATATAGAGTGGCTGGCCGTTGCTCTCATCACGGATGATGGAGCCAGAGAGCAGCGCCCAGACAGCCGTTCCGTCTTTCCTGAGGTAGCGCTTCTCGAAGCGGAAGCTGTCGCTCACGCCCGCTTTCAGCTCCTCGATTATCGTACGGCCCGCATCGACATCGTCAGGATGCGTGACCTCCCGGAAGGTCAGCCCTTCAACGTCCTCGCGGGAGCGACCCAGCATGGTGGCGAAGGCGGTGTTGCTGCGCATTATCCGGCCGTCTATGCCGACAACGGCTACGCCGATCGCGGAGTCCTCCATGACCCTGTGGAAGCGTTGCTCGCTTTCCATGAGTCGCCGGTCGAGCGACGTGGTTCGCCCGAACGTCAATGCCGCGAGTCCGACGGCGATCGCCGTCGCCGTCCCGACACCGACGTGCAGCGTCCCGCCCGTACCAACTTCGAGCCAGGCCAGCAGCGCCGATAAAAGCGCCGTGAACAGACTTACCGCCAGCAATATTTGTGTCCAGCCTCCGTTGGATCGGAAGCTGATTGGTTTTTGCCAAGTCACGATACGTGCCACCCCGCGCGTCATCGCTTTTGGCTGCAACCGTGACGGAGCGGTTTTAAGGAAAGGTTGCATCCGGCGTGGCCGGTGCGACCCGCGCCGGTCATTTGCCGGCATGCTTAAGGATCGGTGTTCGCGCGCGGCCCTACCAGCGCACGAACAGCCTTCCGCCAAGCGCGCCAAGCGCGGTGAGGAAGGCGATGGCGATCGTGTACCAGGTGGCGACGAAGAGCGGCGAATCGTCGAAGCAGTGCGCGGCATAGAAGGTAGCCGCCACGCCGCCGGCCAACAGGCCGGCCACCGCTCCGGACAGCACCGGGCGCGGCGGCGCCCCATGGCGCAAGGCCATGAGGAAGACCGCCAGCGGGCCGAGACCGATCAGCGGGATGAACGTCATGCAGATGTACATGTTCGTGCCGATCAGACGACGGCCCCAGTCGGCCGAGGGAACGGCAAGGAGCTCAAGGATCACGGCGACAGCGACCAGGATCGGTGCGACCCACATTGCGAGGGCCAGCCGCCGCGTGGCCGCGCCGGGCACGGACAGCGCGCGGATGAAGACGAAGGCGGTGACCGCAAGCGCGACCGTGTAGGTGAACTTGGCCGGAAAGCGCATCGTATGCATGGCGGAGGCCATGTCGGGGCGCGGACCGATTGTCAGCATGAAAACCGTCGCCGCGATGAGCACGGCGGCGCCCAGCGCCACCCACCAGGCGGCGGCCTGCGGCATCGCCCGGCTGCGGGCATCGGCGTCGAGCGCCTTGATGAGATCGTCCGTCCTCATGTCGTTTTCCCGAACCGCCTGGCAATGGCGGCGAGCCCGCGATGCAGCGAAACGCGCACCGCCGTCTCGCTGATGCCCAGCTTCGTCGCCGTTTCACCGATGGAGCGCCCCTCGACCGACACGGATGAGACCACCGAACGCAAGGCCGGCGTAAGTCCGTCGAGCGCACGGCCGATGTCGCGCTCGCTGACGCTCTCCGCTTCCGGCTCGGCGATCGTCTCGGCGATATCGCCTATATCGATCTCGATGCGACGCCCGCGCCGGCGGAACGCATCGATCAGCTTGAACCGTGCAATGGCATAGAGCCAGGGCAGCACCGGCTGGTCCTGCCGCCAGGTGTGACGCTTGACGTGTATGGCCAGCAAGGTTTCCTGCACGACATCCTCGGGATCGACCCCGCCCTGGACGATCCTGCGCCGGGCAAAGCCGCGCACCAGCGCGGCGGTTCTGTGAAGAAAGTCCGCGTACGCCTTCTCGTCTCCCGCGAGCGCGGCCCTGAGCAACCGGGAAAGCTCGGCCTCGTCCTTGCCCGTCACAGGCTCCATTCCCCCGATCTTCGCGCCCTCGCACGGATTTGTTACGTGGCCGGCGAAATAATGTCCAAGCCTATGTGCGGAGCAAATCACGAAAGCGCGCGGACATCGCCATGGAAGACCGGACGCCTCCGGCGCGTTCACGCATAATTGTGTGCTTGCCGGCGCTAGCATGGAGGCGGCGGCGGTTTGAAGCAGGGTCACAATGTTGACTATCACTGTCATGTATTGGTAGGTGCAACTGCCCCCAGACCCCAAGAGCGAGGATTACCCATGAAACATGCTTTTAGCGCGCTTGCAGGCGCCACGGCGCTCGTCTTCAGCCTGATTGCCGCTCCAGCCATGGCGGATGACGAAGGCATCATCGTCTACAACGCCCAGCATGAAAGCCTCGCCAAGGAATGGGCGGCCGGCTTTACCAAGGAGACCGGCATCAAGGTCACGCTGCGCAACGGCGGCGACAGCGACTTCTCAAACCAGATCGTCGCCGAAGGCGCCGCCTCGCCGGCCGACGTGTTCCTGACCGAGAATTCGCCGGCCATGGCGCTTGTCGAGGCCGCTGGACTGTTTGCCACGGTGGACGCCGACACGCTGGCCCAGGTGCCGCAGGAGTATCAGCCGTCGACCGGCAAATGGGTGGGCGTCGCCGCCCGCAGCACCGTCTTTGCCTACAACAAGGACAAGCTCAAGGAAGACCAGTTGCCCAAGTCGCTGCTCGATCTCGCCGACGCGAGCTGGAAGGGCCGCTGGGCGGCATCGCCGTCGGGCGCCGACTTCCAGGCGATCGTCAGCGCGCTGCTGCAGCTCAAGGGCGAGGCCGCGACGGCAGACTGGCTGAAGGCCATGAAGGCGAACTTCAGCCCCTACAAGGGCAACAGCACGGTGATGAAGGCCGTCAACGCCGGTGAGATCGATGGCGGCGTGATCTACCACTATTACTATTTCGGCGATCAGGCCAAGACCGGCGAGAACAGCAAGAATGTCGGGCTGCACTATTTCAAGAACCAGGATCCGGGCGCCTTCGTCTCGATCTCCGGTGGCGGCGTGCTGGCTTCGAGCAAGCACCAGAAGGAAGCCCAGGCTTTCCTGAAGTGGGTGACCGGCAAGGGCGGCCAGGAAATCCTGAAGACCGGCACTTCCTTCGAATATGCCGTCGGCAAGGATGCCCAGTCCAATCCGAAGCTGGTGCCGCTCGCCGATCTCCAGGCGCCGAAGGTGGACCCGGCGACGCTCAATTCGAAGAAGGTCATCGACCTGATGACGGCAGCCGGCTTGCTTTAGCCGACGTTCGTCCTAAAAGGGCAGTCGACTGCGCTCCTGCGGGAACTCGCTTTCCGCGGGAGCGCTCTGTTTTAGAGATGGCATCGTCCATGACGGCAAGCTGGTCCCAGGCGCGAGTGTCCGAACATCGGCAACGATCTTCGGCGAACTTCCCGCGCGCCGCCCGCGCGACCGGCCATGCCACGCTCCCCGCCGCTGGATGGCGGCATGGCGGCTGAGCCGATGCGCCCCGCTGCCGAACTCGCGCCGCCGGGCGCGCCATGGCAGGCGGCGACCGGCCTGCGGGCTCGCCGGCGCGTCGTGCCCTGGATCACGATGGCCGCCGCTCTCGTCTCGCTGCTCACCCTGCTGCCGCTCGCCTTCATCGTCTGGGTCGCGGTCCAGACGGGCTGGGAAACCGTGCAGGCGCTGGTGTTCCGACCACGCGTCGGCGAGCTGCTGGTCAACACCATGCTTCTGGTCGTCCTGACGGTGCCGATCTCCATCGCCCTGTCGGTGGCGCTGGCCTGGCTGACGGAGCGCAGTGACCTGCCCGGCGCGCGCTTCTGGGCCTGGCTGTCCGTGGCGCCGCTCGCCATACCCGCCTTCGTCCACAGCTATGCCTGGATCACCCTCCTGCCCTCCATGCATGGCCTGTGGGCGGGCGTGCTCGTTTCCGTCATCGCCTATTTCCCGTTTCTCTACCTTCCCGTGGCCGCGGCGCTGCGGCGCCTCGATCCGGCGCTGGAGGACGCGGCGGCGGCACTCGGCCTCGGCCCATGGCGGGTGTTCTGGCGCGTGGTGCTGCCGCAACTCAGGCTGGCGATATGCGGCGGCTCGCTGCTGATCGGGCTGCACCTGCTGGCCGAATACGGTCTCTACGTCTTCATCCGCTTCGACACGTTCACCACCGCGATCGTCGACCAGTTCCAGTCGACTTTCAACGGGCCGGCGGCCAACATGCTGGCCGGCGTCCTCGTCTCCTGCTGCCTGGTGCTGCTGGCGCTGGAAATCCTGGTGCGCGGTGAGGAGCGCTACGCCCGGGTCGGCTCCGGAGCCGCGCGACATCAGCAGCGCATGCGGCTCGGGCGCGCCGCGCTGCCCTGCCTGCTGCTGCCGCTCGTGGTCGCGTTGCTGACGCTCGGCGTGCCCTCGCTCACCATCGGTCGCTGGCTGGTGGCCGGCGGAGCCGAAGTGTGGCGTCTCGACGAAATCAGCCTCGCACTCGGGCAGACCCTGTTCCTGGCGGTGGCCGGCGCCTTGCTGGCCACGGTCGCGGCCATGCCGATGGCCTGGATCTCGATCCGTGCGCCGGGGCCACTGCAGCGCCTGCTGGAAGGCTGCAACTACATCGTCGGTTCGCTGCCCGGCGTCGTCGTGGCGCTGGCACTGGTGACCATCACCGTGCGCGCGCTTCACCCTCTTTACCAGACACTGTTCACGATCCTGTTTGCCTATGCGCTGATGTTCCTGCCGCGCGCGCTCGTCAGCCTGCGCGCTTCGATCGCCCAGGCGCCGATCGAGCTCGAGCGCGCCGCGGCCAGCCTCGGCCGTGGTCCCCTGAAGGCGCTTTGGTCGACGACCATCCGCCTGTCGGCGCCGGGCGCGGCCGCCGGCATGGCGCTGGTCGCGCTCGGCATCACCAACGAACTGACGGCGACGCAGATGCTGGCGCCCAACGGCACCCGCACCCTGGCGATGGCGTTCTGGTCCTACAGCGGCGAGATCGACTATGCATCGGCCGCGCCTTACGCGCTGATCATGGTGGCGCTGTCGCTGCCGCTGACCTGGCTGCTCTATGTCCAGTCGAAACGGATGGCCGGACGATGAGCTTTCTTGAACTTCGTGACGTGCACAAGCGCTATGGCCCGGTCCAGGCTCTTGCCGGTGTCGACCTCACCGTCGCCAGCGGCAGCCGGACCGCCATCGTCGGCCCGTCCGGTTGCGGCAAGACCACCCTGCTGCGGCTGATCGCCGGCTTCGAGACGCCCGACCAGGGCACCATCGCGCTGGCTGGCGAGGTACTGGCCAATGGCGACGGCGCCGTGCCGGCCCATCGGCGCGGCATCGGGCTGGTGGCCCAGGACGGCGCCCTGTTTCCGCATCTGAGCATCGCCGACAACATCGGTTTCGGCATGGCGCGGAGCGAGACGCGGCGCGACGAGCGCATCGCCGAGCTCGCCTATACGGTCGGGCTGGACAAGGCGATCCTGAAGCGGCGCCCGCACCAGCTCTCCGGCGGCCAGCAGCAACGCGTCGCGCTGGCGCGCGCCATGGCCATGAAGCCTCGCCTGATGCTGCTGGACGAGCCGTTTTCGGCGCTCGATACCGGCCTGCGCGCATCGATGCGCAAGGCGGTGGCCGAACTGCTGGAGGCGGCCGGCATCACCACCATCCTGGTCACCCACGACCAGGCCGAGGCACTGTCCTTCGCCAGCCAGGTCGCGGTCATGCGTGACGGAAAGTTCTCGCAGGTCGGCACGCCGCGCGAACTCTATCTCAGGCCCAGGGACAGGATGATCGCCGAGTTCCTCGGCGACGCCATCATCCTTCCGGCAAAGATATCAGACGGTTTTGCCAGCTCGCCGCTCGGGCGCCTTGCCGTCGACACGACAGAGCGCCGCGACGTCGCCCGCATCATGCTGCGGCCCGAGCAGGTGCTGCTGAAGCGGACCTCGCGCGAGGGCATGTCCGGCACGCCTGACATGCTGTTCGGCGAGGTCACGGAATCCGAATTCGCCGGATCGGTCTGCACCATCGCGGTGCGGTTGCTGAACAGCGCCGACCCACCGGATGCGGCGGCAATCGGCAACACGCCGCTCATCCTGCGCAAGCCGGGCATGGATGCCCCCGCCGTCGGAGAGATCGTGCGCCTCACCGTCTCCGGCACGGCGCACGTTCTGGCCTAGTCGGCTATCTCGAAAGCGGACTTTCTGATAGCGGCCCCTTGGTCGTCAGGACTTAGCCTTCGTCCACCGCGCTCGAGCCAGGACTTGAAGGTGCCACGAATGCATGGTGCACGCCGCCTCTGGCCTTTACACAGGGTTCTTTGCTAAGGAGCGCGTTTCAATCAAACACTAATCCGAAAGAACCAGCGCGTAGCGATCGTGACAGGCTTTCATTCTTGTGACCAAGGTGACGAAGATGAAGAAGCCTTTTGTTTCGTTGCGTCCGGAAATCACGCGGTCGCACGCCTTTATCCTGATGAACTGGATGGAAGACGAACGCGTCACGCGCTACTTGAGCGATTCAGGCAGCGTGTCCCGGTTCATCGCACAGGCCGTCGATCGCGCGCAGATGCCGATCCTGACGCATCTGTTCAATCAGGGTGGCCGTTTCTTCATGGCTTATGACAGAAACGACACCCCGGTCGGCTTCGTCCGGCTGGTCAAGACCGGCGCTGAATGTGAAATCGTTCTTGTTGTCGGCGACCATGAAAACTGGGGGCAAGGACTTGGCGGCAGCACCATCCGGGAAGGTCTGAAACTCGCCTTCCTCGATATGCGCGCCGAAAAAGTCATTGCCAGGATTCACACCAACAACATGCGTTCGATGAAGGGTTTCGAGCGCTGCGGCTTTCATCTCCAGGGCAAAACGCCAACGCTCAATTCCCTGTCCATGACAGCGGATCGATATCTCCAGCTTCTGCGCGAAGGCGCGATGGCAGATTCGACCGAGATCTATGTCACGGAGATCGACAAGGCGCGGCTCCAAAGCCTGATGGTGTTCGAGGAAGAGGTGCCGATGGCCAACCTTGAACACGAGATCGAGAGAGCTATCGTCGTTGAGCCTCAGCGCGTAGCGCGCGACGTCGTGACGATGAACTCGCGGGTTGTGCTGCATATCGACGGCGAAAAACAGGAAGTCGCTCTCGTCTATCCGCGGGACGCCGACGAGCGCGATCGCAAACTATCGGTCTTCTCCGACATCGGCACCGCGATCCTGGGTTACCAGGAAGGCGATGCCATCGATTGGATGGTTACAGATCGCACCCGACGCATACTGATCGAAAAGATGATCTACCAGCCGGAATCGTCTGGTGATCTTCATCTCTAGGGCAATACCCCGAATAGCTCTCGGACTGTCGGAGACGACCCGGCGCCACCTCCGAGGCCAGGCGCTCGCCGGTCTCGCCGGAATAGACCGGCCAGTGCTCGAGGAAGTCGCAGCCGTGCACGACGACATGGCCGGGATCGCCAATGAGGATGATCGAATAGGTGGGCGGCGCCTGTTCCACGATCTCGTTTGAATTGACCAGGTCGAGCACGAACCGCGCGTGCAGGCCGCGCTGCGCCGAGAACGGAATCCCGGCCACGGTGCCGGCGATGTCGCGGTGGACATGCCCGAAGAAGATGTAGCCGGCATTGCCGTGACGGCCGAGCAGCGCAAGGAAGCGCCCGGCCTCCTCGAGACCCAGCGGGTCGAGTTGCGGCAGGCCAAGCGCCACCGGCGGATGGTGCAGGAAGAGATAGGCCGGCTGGCCGGCGGCCTCGCCGAGCCTGGCATCGAGCCAGCCGAGCCGCTTCTCGCACAGCTCGCCGCCGACGCGCCCCTCGGCGAGGGAATCGAGGAACAGCAGCCTCGCGCCGGCCACGTCGAAGGTCGACTGCACGAAGCCGTTGTCGTCGAGCGGGTGTTCGGGAAAGGCGGCCGCGAGGTTGGCCCGCAGGTCGTGATTTCCCGGCACGAGCCGGTACGGCACCGTCAGCGTGTCCAGCGCCGCCCTGAGATCGGCATAGGCCGCTGGCTCGCCAGCATCCGTCAGGTCGCCGGTGAAGACGCACAGCGCCGCGTCCGGATGGAACGCATTGATATGCGCCACGCATGAAAGCAGCCGCTGGTGGAGGTCGACGCCGTAGCGGGGCTCGCGCCCGCCGCCGAGATGGATATCCGAGACCTGAATGATTTTCGTTGTCATGACCTGATTCTCGCTCACGGCCCGGCAGTGGCCGGGCGCGGGCGGACCCTAGACGGGCTTCATGAAAGGCGTGCAACGGTCGCGGCGGCTGTGGAATAGCCCGCCGATACATCCCAAGCCTATGTTCTATCTCGGGCAATGCCCGCCCGGCACGCGCCGAGCCGCTTCGCGCTTTTCGGCACCGCGCGCTAGTTGCGGTCGACGGGCCGGGAGCGCATGCGCGACACCGTCTCGCGCTCGGCGCGCTTGCAGCGCATTGGCGGCAGGCCCCGGTCGAGGAGATCCATGTCCTCCAGCACCATGTCGCCCATGCGCTTGAAGGCGATGTCGAGCGCGCCGGCGCGATGCGCGGAGCGCAGGAACCCCGGCAGCGATCGCACCGGGTGATCCTCGGCCGGCGGTTCCTCGGGAAAGACGTCGCTGGCGGCCAATATGTGTCCGCTGCGCACTGCCTCCATCAGCGCCGGGAAATCGACCACGCCCGCCCGGGACAGGAGGATGAAGGCCGCATTCCTGCGCATCCTGGAGAAGGCCTCGGCGCCGAGGAAGCCCTGGTTCTCGCTAGTCACCGAAGCAACCACGAAGATGAAGTCGCTCGATGACAGCACCTCGTCGAGCGTGGCTGGCGTCACGCCCTGGTCGAGCAGCATGGATGGCGGCAGCCAGGGATCGAAGACCCGCGTCCGGGTACGGAAGCCCGACAGCAGGCGGTTGAGCGCCTTGCCGAGATCGCCGAAGCCGATGATGCCGACCTCCGCGCCCGAAAGCAGCCGCGCCCTGGCGTTGCCGTCGCCGCCCCAGAGCTCTTCGCCGCGGCGGAAGGCAAGGTCGGCGTCGACGATGTCGCGCGCGAGATTCAGCGCCATGGCAAGGCCGAGCTCGGCGACCGGCTCGGCGAAGACGAGGCCTGTCGTTACGACATGGATGCCACGCGAAAACAGCGTCTCGTAGGGCATGTTGTCGATGAGGTTGCTCTCGACGTTGAACACGCAGCGCAGCGACTTCAGCCGCTCCAGCAAAGCCGGCGGGATCGGCGGCTGGCCGATGATGTAGCGCGCCTGCGCGAGTTCGCTGTCAGGTAGCGAATCCAGCGCCGGCGCCGTCGTCTCCACGATACGGTACTTGGCGCGCAGCCTCTCCAGCGCCGGCGGCGTGAAGATCAGATCGAGCGTCCTGGGCTCGGGCGCGCTGATGACCAGGGGCCTGGCGCTGTCGGACATTGTCGCTCCTCCTCGCGCGGCCGAAGAAAATCCCCGGCGCTCGTCGGCCGGCCGCCCGAAAGGAATACACGCGCCGAGGGTCCGAAACCACCGGCTTGTCACATGGAGCGGAAGGGGCCGTGTCGAACGCGGCGGCGGGTCAGACCACTGGTTCGGGCAGCGAGGCGACGAAGAAGTCGAGCCGCGCCCCTGTCTCCGACGAAAAGAAATGCATGTCCGAGGGAGAGAATTTCAACCCTATGGTGGAGCCCGGCGCGGGGTGGGCCGACTCCGAGGTGACGACGGAGAACGATGCGCCATCGAGGTCGACGTAGACGACCCGTCCGGCGCCGAGCTCCTCGACGAAATCGACGGTCGCCTCGACCGCGCCGGCCGCGCCCGGATCGACCATGCGCACGGCTTCCGGACGTATCCCCATCGCCACTTTCGTGCCCACGGGCAGGCCGGCGCGAGGCATGGGCAGGCGTCGACTGCCCTCGAGAAGGGAAATGCCGTCGAGGGCGACGACGCCCTCCAGTATGTTCATCGCCGGAGCGCCGACGAAACTCGCCACGAAGCGGCTCGCCGGCCGGCCGTAGATCTCGGCCGGCGTGCCGACCTGCTCGACGCGGCCGCCATTCATCACCACCAGCCTGTCGGCCAGCGTCATCGCCTCGACCTGGTCGTGGGTGACGAAGACGGAGGTGGCGCCGAGGCGCCGATGCAGCTTGCGGATTTCGGAGCGCATCTGCACGCGAAGCTTGGCGTCGAGGTTGGAGAGCGGCTCGTCAAAGAGGAAGACCTTAGGCTCGCGGATCATCGCGCGCCCCATCGCGACGCGCTGCCGCTGGCCGCCCGACAGGGCCGCCGGCTTGCGGTCGAGCAGATGCTCGAGCTCCAGGATGCGTGCGACCGCCTGGATGCGCTGGTTGCGCTGCGCGGCGGCAACGCCGGCCACCTTGAGCGAGTAGCCGATGTTCTGCGCCACGCTCATATGCGGATAGAGCGCGTAGTTCTGGAACACCATCGCGCAGCCGCGCTCGCGCGGCTCGAGCTTGTTGACCACCTTGCCGTCGATGGCGATCGTGCCGTCGGAAATCTCCTCCAGCCCGGCAATCATGCGCAGCAGCGTGGACTTGCCGCAGCCGGAGGGGCCCAGGATGACCACGAACTCGCCCGAGGCGATGTCGAGGTTCACGCCATGCACGACCTGCGCCTTGGCGTAGCTCTTCTTGACGTCGCGGATGGTGATGGAAGCCATGAGCTGTCCTTTCCGGTCACTTCTCGGTGGCGATGAGGCCGCGCACGAACCAGCGCTGCATGGCCACCACGACGATCAACGGCGGCAGCATGACGATCAGCGTACCGGCCATGGCGATGTGCCATTCCGGCATGCCGCCGACATTGGGGATGAGCTGCTTGAGCTCGGTCACCGCAGTGGCGTGGCTGGCATCCGTGGTGATCAGCAGCGGCCACAGATACTGGTTCCAGGCCCACAGGAACATGATCGTCCCCAGCGCCGCCATGTTGGTGCGCGACAGCGGCAGCAGGATGTCGACGAAGAAGCGCAACGCGCCGGCGCCGTCCATGCGCGCGGCCTCGGTCAGCTCATCCGGCACCGTCAGGAAGAACTGTCGGTAGAGGAAGGTGCCGGTGGCGGTGGCGACCAGCGGCATGATCAGCCCGGTATAGGAGTTGAGCAGGCCGAGGTTGAGCGACACCTCCACGCCGGAGATCTTCTCGATCAGCCAGGAAAGGCCGGTGACGTCGAGGATCGCCTGATAGGGCGACAGCACATTGGCGACCACCGCGTAGGTCGGCACGATGCGCACCTCCAGCGGCAGCATCAGGGTGACGAAGATCAGCCAGAAGATCAGCGTTCGGCCGCGATAGCGGAAATAGACGATCGAGAAGGCGGTGAGCGCGGAGACGATCACCTTTCCCGCCGCGACGCCGGCGGCCATGACGAAGCTGTTGAAGAGCTTCGGGCCAAGGTCGGCCGTCGTCCAGGCCGTCTGGAGGTTGACCCAGAAATCGCTGCCCGGCAGCAGCGACATCGGCACGTCGTTAACCTCCTTCAGGCTGTGCGAGGCCGCGATCACCACGATCGCGAAGGGCGCGATGCAGAAGACGAAGCCGAGGAACAGGATCAGGTGTGTGAAGAGGTTGAGGATCGGGGTGCGTTCGACCATGGCGGCCTCACCTGTAATGCACGCGCCGCTCGATGAAGCGGAACTGGAAGATGGTGAGCACGATGATGAGCAGCATCAGGATGATGCTCTGCGCGGCGGCACCCGAATAGTCGAAGCCTTTGAAGCCGTCCGAGTAGATCTTGTAGACCATCAGATTGGTGGCGTTGGCCGGGCCGCCGGCCGTCATGATGTCGACGATGCCGAAGGAGTCCTGGAAGCTCTCGGTGATGTTGATGACGAGCAGGAAGAAGATGGTCGGCGTGATCAGCGGGAACTGGATGTCGCGGAAGCGCCTGACGACGCCGGCGCCGTCCATCGCCGCCGCCTCGATCAGCGAGCGGGGGATGGCCTGGAAGGCGGCGAGGAAGAAGATGAAGTTGTAGCCGACATATTTCCACGAGAAGGCGACGATGATGGATGCCATGGCGGCGACGCCGTCGAGGCCAGGGTCCCACAGGCCCGGCCAGAACCGGTTGACGACGGCCATGAAGCCGGCTTCCGGCGCCAGGATGAAACGGAAGGCCATGGCGAGCGCGGGCGCGGCGATGCCGTAGGGCCAGATCAGCACGACGCGGTAGAGGCGCGAGCCTGCAAGCTGCCGGTCGGTCAGTGCGGCGAGCACCAGCGCGATGACCATGGCAAGCCCGGTGCTGATGGCGGCGAAGACGAGGCTTGCGCTGATCGAATGCCAATAGTCGGCGTTGGAAAGGATCGACCGGAAATTGTCGAGACCGACCCAGATGTTGCCGCCGCCCCAGGGCTGCTGCAAGGTCAGCGACCAGTACACGGCCTGCCCGGCCGGCCAGTAGAAGAAGGTGAAGATCAGCAGCAGTTGCGGCACCGCGAACAGGATGCCGATCGTCGATCTGCTGAAGGTGACGCGCTTTTCCATCGATCCGTCAACGCCGCCGGGCGGCAGGTCCAGTCTATTTCATGGTGCGGCCGCCCGTCGACTCGCTACGGAGCGGACAGGCGGCCGTGATCATTCGGGCAATCAGGGAAGCGTCTTGCCCGGATAGGTCTGCTGGAAGCGCTCGAGGATGGCGTCGCCATTCTTGACCAGCGTGTCGAGGCCTTCCTGGACGCTGACCTTGTTGGCGAAGATCGCCTGCATCTGGGTGCCGAACTCGGCGCGGATCTGGGTGAAGTTGCCGAGGCGGATGCCGCGGGTGATTTCGGTCGGCTCGGAGGCGGTCAGGCTCTCGATCGCCACTTCACGGCCCTTGTAGGGCGCCTTGTCGTAGAAGTTGTTGGCCTTCATGAAATCGAAGCCCGACTTGGTCACCGGGATGTAGCCGGTGTTGGTCGACCAGAACAGCGCGGTCTTGGGATCGTGGATGAAGTTGAGGAAGGCGGCAGCGCCCTTGTATTCGGCCTCCGACTTGCCCGACAGAACCCACAGCGAGGCGCCCCCGACCAGCGAATTCTTGCGCTCGGTGCCGGCATAGGCCGGAAGCTCGGCGACATCCCACTTCATGCCTTCCTTCTGGGTCCTGCCGACCGTGCCGTGGTCGCCGACCGAGGTGAGGATGAGCTGGCAGGTGCCGGACGCGAAGGCCTGCACCATGTCCTGGCCGAGATCCTTCGACTTGATCTTGATGAAGCCCTCGTCATACCACTTCTTGAGGTCGGTGACGTACTGCACGAACTTGGTCTTGTTGACCTCGAGGCGGGCGTCGAGACCGTCATAGCCGTTGTTCTTGGTGGCGATCGGCTGGTTGTGGATGGCCGAGAACTGCTCCATCAACTGCCAGCTTTCGTTGGCCGAGATGTTGATGGCCATCGGGCATTCGTAGCCCGCTTCCTTCAGCGCCTTGAGGTCGGCGCCGACGTCTTCCCAGGTCTTCGGCGCCTCGGTCTTGCCGGTCTTGGCGAAGGCGTCCTTGTTCCAGTACATCAGCGCCGTCGACGAGTTGAACGGGAAGGACAGCATCTCGCCCTTCGAGGTCGCGTAGTAGCGGGCGATGCCGGGGAAATAGTCCTTGTAGTCGACCTTGTAGCCGTTCTCTTCCATCAGCTTGTCGGCGGGCTTGTAGGCGCCGGACAGCATCATGGTCGCGGTGCCGACATCATAGACCTGGACGACGGTAGGCTGCTTGCCGGCGCGGAAGGCGGCGATCGTGTTCTGCAGCGTGGCGTCGTAATTGCCCTGGCTGGTGCAGACGACCTCGTAGTCCTTCTGCGACTCGTTGAAGTTCTTGCACATGGTGTCGACGACACGCGCCAGATCGCCCGAAAGGCCGAACCAGAAGTCGAACTTGGCGGGCGCGGCGGAAGCCGGCAGCACTGCGGAGACGCTGATAGCGCCGGCGGCGAGCGCCGCCAGACCGTTCTTGATGATCGACATGAATCTCATTCCCTGTTGAGTGGCTTGTTGTTCAAGGATCGTTGCGCAGGTCCCTGGCCGTCTCTTAGAGAAAGTATGTGACAGTTCTTTTGTGGCTTTTTGGCCCCTCCCGACCACCCTGCCTGGCCGCAAGCGGCGGCACGCCGTGGTTGCAATCGCGATAACCGACTCCTCAATCCGGCAACCTCTAAGCATTCAGGCTGCCAGGAATATCGCGGGAAATTGGGTGAGGGGCGATGTTGACGGTCTATAATTGCATCGTGAACCAGCACGATCTGAGGCTGGTCGCGCTGGCCGCGCTGATATGCGGCATCTCTTCCTTTTCGGCGGTCAACCTGCTGCGCCATGTCGGCCGGTCGACGCACAGGAACCGCCTTGTCTGGCTGGCGATCGCCGCCAGCTCGACCGGCTTCGGTATCTGGGCCACGCATTTCATCGCGATGATCGCGTTCACGCCCGGCATACCCAACGGATACAATCCGGAACTGTCGGCGCTCTCGCTGGCCGCCGCCATCGTGCTGACCGCCGTGGGCATGTGGGTGGCCACCCTGCGCGGCGGCATCGACCATTTCCTGGTCGGCGGCGCCATATTGGGCGCTGGCATCGCCGTCATGCACTATACCGGCATGGCCGCCTTCGAGGTGCAGGGCCGCATCGTCTGGAATCAACTCCTCGTCGCCGTGTCCCTGATGGGCGGCGTGTTCCTCGGCGCGCTCGCACTGCTCGTCGTCCTGCGCCGGCCTTCCACGCTGGCGACGATCGGCGGCGCTGTGCTTCTGACGCTGGCGATCTGCGTCCTGCATTTCACCGCCATGGCGGCGGTGTCCATCTTCCCCGATTCCTCCATCGAGATCTCGCCCTATACTGTCGCGCCGATGTCGCAGGCCTTCGCCGCCGCCGCCGCAAGCCTGGTGATCCTCGTGCTGTCCGGCACGGCGCTGTGGATCGATCTGCGCTTCCGCCGCCAGAAGGCCGAGGCCGATCGCATGCATGGCCTGGCAAATGCCGCGGTGGAGGGCCTGATCGTCTGCGACGGCACGCGCATCGTCAGCGCCAATGACAGCCTGGCGAAGCTGACGGGCCTTGCCAGCGAAACGCTGAATGCGATGCAGCTCGGCGATCTGTTCGACGAGCGTGACGAGATGAGCAGCCTCGGCGAGCAGGCCCGCGAAGCGGATCTCAAGGGGCCGGCCGGCACGCGGATCCCGGTCGAGCTCATCGCAAGGACGATCGACTATTGCGGCAAGCCGCACACGGTGGTCGCCGTCCGCGACGTTCGCGAACGCAGGAAGGCGCAGGAGGAAATCCTGCGGCTCGCCCATTTCGACCCGCTCACCGGCCTTGCCAACCGGCGCAGCTTCTCGGCACGGCTCGACGCCGAGATCTCGGCGACGGCCAGGGGGGCGAATGGCAGGCACCTGGCGCTTCTTCTGTTCGACCTCGATCGCTTCAAGGAGGTCAACGACCTCTATGGGCACGGCGCGGGCGATGCGCTGCTGCAGAAGGTGGCGAAATGCGCCTCGGGCGTGCTGCGCCACGGACAGATGCTCGCCCGCCTCGGCGGCGACGAGTTCGCCATCATCGCGCCAAACCTTCCCGACGCGCTCGCCGCCGGTCGCATCGCGGACGCCGTTCTGGCCGCAATGCACGAGGAAAACAGGACCTCGCCCGGTGGCGCCCTCATCTCGGCCAGCATCGGCATCGCGCTCTACCCGCTCGATGCCGAAGACCAGACCGGCCTCATCAGCCATGCCGACACGGCGCTATACCGCGCCAAGACGGAAGGACGCGACACCTACCGCTATTTCGAGGCGGCCATGGGCGCCGCCGCCCGCGACAAGCGGGTTATGGAGCACGAGTTGCGCCAGGCCATCGCGCGCCGGGAGTTTCGCCTCGTCTACCAGCCTCAGAAGGAGATCAATGGCGGTCGGATGATCGGTTTCGAGGCTTTGGTGCGCTGGCGCCATCCCGAGCGGGGTGACGTCTCGCCCGCGATCTTCATCCCGGTTGCGGAGGATGGCGGCATCATCGGCCAGATCGGCGACTGGGTGCTGGCGACTGCCTGCGAGGAAGCGGCGCGCTGGGAGAACCCGCTTATGGTCGCGGTCAACGTATCGGCGGTCCAGCTCCACAACCCGAATTTCAGCCGCAAGGTGCACGAGACGCTGCTACGCACGGGCCTCGCGCCCGGCCGGCTGGAACTCGAGATCACCGAGACGGCGCTGGTGAAGGACATGCCGCGCGCCCTGGCGACGCTCCGGCAGATCAAGGCGCTTGGCGTGCGCGTGGCGATGGACGATTTCGGCACCGGCTATTCGTCGCTGTCGAACCTGCGCGCCTTCCCCTTCGACAAGATCAAGATCGACGCGTCCTTCATCAAGTCGGTCGACAAGAACGGCCAGGTCGCGGCCATCGTGCGCGCCGTGCTCGGTCTGGGACGCGGCCTTGGCCTGCCGGTGCTTGCGGAAGGCGTCGAGACGCTCGGCGAACTCGACTTCCTCAACGCCGAGGCGTGCGAGATCGGACAGGGCTATTATCTCGGCAAGCCCAGCCCCATCGAGGCATTCGGCGAATTCACCGGCACGACCGCGTCGCCGGCGCGCGAGGTGGCCGCGCAAGGCGCGCGCCCGCGTCGCGCGGCGCCGCGCCTGCGCTCCGTCTGATCGGCAGGAAAGATCGAAGCGGCCGGCTGGCGGACGATACCGGCAGCGACCGTCGGTCGCGCGGGCTTACTTCGCCAGCGCGGCCTCTACGAGCTTCCTGGCGTCCTGGCTTGCCCATTCGGCCGGGCCGTTCATGTGGGCGACCAGGCATCCCTGGCCATCGATCAGCATGGTGACTGGCAGGCCGAGCGCGAGGCCACGCTTCTTGAGATCGTTGAACAGGGCCATCGTGGAATCCCGGTAGAAGCCGAGCTTCTCGACCCCGATCTCCTGCAGGAACTTCTTCGGCTTTGCGTCGTCGCCGGTATCGACATTGACCGCGATCACCTGGAAGGCATCGCTGCCCATGTCCTTCTGCAGCGCGTCGAGCGCCGGCATCTCGGCCCGGCAGGGCGCGCACCAGGTCGCCCACAGGTTGAGCAGCACCGTCTTGCCGGCATGGTCGGCCAGCGTCATCGGCTTGCCGTCCGGCCCGTTGAAGGCGAGATGCCGCATCGACTGCGGCGGATCGGCGGGCAGCAGCGCGGCGACCTCGCCGGTGGCGGCGGCGGCGACCTTCTTGGCACGCTCGGCGCCGGCGGCGCAGGCTACGTCGTCCTTGCCGTCGGCCGTGGCGGCCTGATCCGGCGCGTTGTTGCCAGAACCGCTCTCCCTGACATATACCGCGACCGCGCCTGCCAGAACGCCCGCGACGAGGGCGGCGAGGATCAGGCGAGGGGCGGGGAAAAATCGATTACCGTCTGCCATTCTCAAAACTGCTCCGAAAGCACGGGTTATAGCGATGAGCGACAAGAAGGCCAGCAACCAGATGTGGGGCGGACGTTTTGCCTCGGGTCCGGCCGCGATCATGGAAGCGATCAACGCGTCGATCTCGTTCGACCGCAAACTCTATGCCCAGGACATCGAGGGCTCGGTCGCCCATAGCCAGATGCTGGCGCAAACGGGCATTATTTCGGCGGCCGATCAAGAAAAAATCGCTCACGGGCTGAACACGATCCTGAAAGAGATCGAGTCCGGCGCCTTCGAATTCTCGACCAAGCTGGAAGACATTCACATGAATGTCGAGGCGCGCCTCGCCGAGCTGATCGGCCCCGCCGCCGGACGGCTGCACACCGCCCGCTCGCGCAACGACCAGGTGGCCGTCGACCTCAGGCTGTGGGTCAAGCGGGAATCGCAGCGCGTCGCCGAAGCGCAGAAGGGACTTATGACGGCGCTGCTGGAGCGGGCCGAGGAACACGCCGCCACGGTGATGCCGGGCTTTACCCACATGCAGGCGGCGCAGCCGGTGACCTTCGGCCACCACTGCATGGCCTATGTCGAGATGTTCGCGCGCGACCTGTCGCGGACCCGCGACGCGATCGAGCGGATGGACGAGAGCCCGCTCGGCTCGGCCGCGCTCGCCGGCACCAGCTTTCCGATCGACCGCCACATGACCGCCAAAACGCTGGGCTTCCGCGAGCCGATGCGCAATTCGCTGGACGGCGTCTCGGACCGCGATTTCGCGCTCGATTTCCTGTCCATGGCAGCGATCTGCGCCACGCACCTGTCGCGCCTGGCCGAGGAGATCATCATCTGGTCGACGCCGCAGTTCGGTTTCGTCAGGCTGTCGGACAGCTTCTCCACGGGCTCCTCGATCATGCCGCAGAAGAAGAACCCCGACGCCGCCGAACTGGTGCGCGGCAAGACCGGTCGCGTCAACGGCCATCTCGTCGGCCTGCTGACGGTGATGAAGGGGATGCCGCTGACTTACGGCAAGGACATGCAGGAAGACAAGGAATCGGTCTTCGACGCCGCCGAGACGCTGGACCTGATGCTGGCGGCGACGACCGGCATGGTGCGCGACATGACGGTCAACGCGGCTGCCATGAAGAAGGCAGCAGGCGCCGGCCACGCCACCGCGACGGACCTGGCCGACTGGCTGGTGCGCACGCTGGGCCTGCCGTTCCGCGAGGCCCATCATGTCACCGGACGGGCCGTGGCGCTGGCGGAGGAAAAGAAAGTCGGGCTGGAGAAACTCTCGCTCGACGACCTGCGCTCGATCCACCCGGGCATTACCGAAGACATTTTCTCGGTGCTGGCCGTGCAGAATTCGGTTAAGAGCCGCGTCAGCTTCGGCGGCACCGCGCCGTCGGAAGTGAGGAAGCAGATCCGCTATTGGAAAAAGCGCCTCGCCAAGGCGTAATGCCAACAGCAGGCGGCCAGGCGGGCTTACCCGGCGCCCCTATCGGCACGGCGAGGTCAAACCGCATTTTGCATCCCGCTCCAGGGGTGCAATGCACCTAAAACTCGGATAAAAGCGGCAGCACGCAAATGTTACGAACGGATGGATCGATGACCGGTCGCAGGATTTTGGTGACGCTGACGCTGCTGACGGCGATGGCGGCCGTCACGGCCTGCGGCAGGAAAGCCGCTCTCGACACGCCCTATGAAGCGGCCGTGCAGGCGCGCAAGGACGCCGAGAAGGCCAAGCAGCCGCTGCCCCCGGAGCCGGCGAAACCGGTCCAGGACAAGAAGTTCATCCTCGATCCGCTGATCTAGCGCCGGGCGGACCGGGCTCGGCCCGGTCGCACCGCGCTCCAAACTCCCGGAACCATTCCCGTGAACCATTTCGAATACCGCGACGGCATCCTTCATGCCGAGGACGTGGCGATACCAGATATCGCCGCGCAGGTCGGCACGCCCTTCTACTGCTATTCGACCGCGACGCTGACCCGGCATTACCGCGTCTTCAGCCAGGCCTTCGCGGGCCTCGACGCGCTGGTCTGCTATGCCATGAAGGCTAACTCCAACCAGGCCGTGCTGCGCACGCTGGCGCGGCTTGGCGCCGGCGCCGACGTGGTCTCGGAAGGCGAGCTGCGCCGTGCGCTCGCCGCCGGTATTCCCGCCGCCAAGATCCTGTTTTCCGGGGTCGGCAAGACGGCTCGCGAGATCGACTTCGCCCTGTGGGCCGGCATACTGTGCTTCAACGTCGAATCCGAGCCGGAGCTCGAACTGCTTTCGGCCCGCGCCGTGGCGCTGGGCAAGGTGGCCCCCGTCTCGCTGCGCATCAACCCGGATGTCGACGCCAGGACCCACAAGAAGATCTCCACCGGCAAGGCCGAGAACAAGTTCGGCATCCCGTGGCAGCGCGCCCGCCAGGTCTATGCCCGCGCCGCCGAGCTTCCGGGCATCAAGGTCACCGGCATCGACACCCATATCGGTAGCCAGATCACCGAATTGCAGCCCTTCGACGACGCGTTCGCGCTGCTGGCTGAACTGGTCGGCACGCTGCGCGCCGACGGCCACGCCATCGACCATGTCGATCTCGGCGGTGGCCTCGGCATCCCCTACCGCGTCGACAACAGCCCGCCTCCCCTGCCCGATGCCTATGCCGAAGTCGTGCGCAAGCACGTCACCAAGCTCGGCCTGAAGGTGATGTTCGAGCCGGGCAGGCTGATCGTCGGCAATGCCGGCATCCTCGTCTCGGAAGTGATCTTCGTGAAGGAAGGCGACGCGAAGAACTTCCTGATCGTCGACGCGGCGATGAACGACCTGATCCGGCCGACGCTCTACGACGCCTTCCATGACATCCGCCCGGTGGTGCAGCCGCCGGCGAACACGCCGCGCATGAAGGTCGACATCGTCGGCCAGGTTTGCGAGACGGGAGACTATCTCGGCCTCGACCGCGACCTGCCGAGGCTCAAGGCCGGCGACCTCGTGGCCGTGTCGACCGCCGGCGCCTATGGCGCGGTGCAGGCCGGCACCTACAACACCCGCCTGCTGGTGCCGGAAGTGCTGGTCGACGGCGACCGTTTCCATGTCGTGCGACCGCGTGGCAGCTATGAAGAGCTGATCGGGCTCGACTCGGTTCCGGACTGGTTGAAGTAGTCGTCCGAATCCACGCGCGAGCAATTCCAGGAAGCTCTAGAACCTATCCTGGATCAGCGCCTTCGCCCCGGCGATCCTCCTTCGTCGCGGCTGTAGAACGTCCAGGAGCACGCAATGACCGGTGACAAGTCCATCATCACGCGCGAGCGCATCGCCGCCGCCGAGCAGCGGATCCGGCCTTTCGTGCGGCATACGCCTGTGCTTCGGGTCGACATGGCCGATTTCGGCCGGCCGTCATTGCCGGTGGACCTCAAGCTCGAATGCCTGCAGCACTCCGGCTCGTTCAAGGCACGCGGAGCCTTCACCAACTTGCTCGAGCGGCAGGTGCCGCCGGCCGGCGTCGTCGCGGCCTCGGGCGGCAACCACGGCGCGGCGGTCGCTTATGCCGCCATGCGCCTCGGCCATAAGGCGACGATCTTCGTTCCAGAAGTCAGCCCGCCGGCCAAGCTCGAGCGCATTCGCGGCTACGGCGCCGAGCTCGTGGTGGGCGGAGCGCGCTACGCCGAGGCGCTGGCCGCCAGCGAGGAATTTGCAGTCAGGACAGGCGCCTTGCAGGTTCACGCCTTCAACCAGGAGGAAACGCTCATCGGCCAGGGCACGCTCGGACAGGAAATCGAGGCCGACCTGCCCGATCTCAACACGCTTCTGGTCGCGGTCGGCGGCGGCGGCCTGATCGGCGGCATCGCCGCCTGGTTTTCCGGGCGCATCAGGATCATCGCCATCGAGCCTGAAGGCGCGCCGACGCTCCATCGCGCTTTCGAGGCCGGCCACCCCGTCGACGCGCCGACCGAGGGCGTTGCCGCCGATTCGCTGGCGCCGAAACGCGTCGGCGAGATGATGTTCCCGATTGCCGAGGCGTTCGTCGAGCGTTCCATCCTGGTCAGCGACGACGAGATAATCGCCGCACAGAGAGCTCTCTGGAATCGGGTCCGGATCGTTGCCGAGCCGGGTGGCGCGGCCGCCTTCGCGGCGATGCTTTCCGGTCGCTACGCGCCTGAACCCGGCGAGCGCGTGGGCGTCCTGGTGTGCGGTGCCAACACCGACCCGTCGAAGCTCTGATCTCCGCCCCGGATCCTGCCCCGTTTTCGGCGTGGCTTTCGCTACGATGCGGCGCGCCGTTACGAAAACGCCGGTTCACGTTTTCGGCCCCCGCCTCGCCTTTGCCGTGTTTGCTGGTATTGTTCGACTCGTGAGGTTCGGGCTATCCCGCCCGCCCCGGAAGGGCTGATGACGCGACGACCCGCCAATAGCAATGATGACAGCTTCGTCGGTCGCCTGGCCATAAGCCGGCTGGCGACGCGGCTGTCCATGATTGTCGAGCGTGGCTGGCCGCTGCTGCTTCCGCTCATCGCTGTCGCCGGGCTTTTCCTCAGCGTCTCCTGGTTCGGCCTGTTTGCCCGCATGCCGGATGTCCTGCGGCTTGCCGTGCTCGCCATCTTCGGCCTGGCCACGCTTTCCGCTCTCTATCCGCTTCGCTTTTTCAGGTTGCCGGCCGAGGCCGAGATCGACCGGCGCATCGAGGCTGCCAACGCCCTGCTGCACGAGCCCGTGCAGGTGCAGGCGGACCGCCCTAGCGGCCGCGAAAGCAGCTTTGCGCAGGCGCTGTGGCGCGAGCACCAGCGCCGCATGGCGCGCAAGCTCGACGGCGTCACAGCGGACCTGCCGCGCCCGCGCGTGCCCGACCGCGACCCCTGGGCCCTGCGCGCGGCGGTGGCGCTGCTTTTCGTCATCGCCTTCGCCTTCTCCTTCGGCCCGACCGGCGGCGGCATCGCCGACGCCTTCACCGCCCGCGCCTTGCGCGATGCGGTGCCGCCGCGCATCGACGCCTGGGTGACTCCGCCGGCCTACACCGGCAAGCCGCCGCTTTTCCTCACCGCCGACGCCAACCAGGCCACGCCGACCTTCACCGTGCCCGAGGGCAGCGAGGTTTCGGTGCGTGTCACCGGCGGCCTCGGCGACGAGACCCTGCGCTACAACGACGCCAGCGGCAACGGCCGCGACATCGATCCGGCCGGCACGCAGGCGGGCGCTGCCCAGGCGGGCGCCGCTCAACCCGCGGCGCCGGCCCCCTCCAGGGCGCGCCAGTTCACGGGCAAACTGACGGGCGACGGCACGCTGACGCTGAAATCGGGCGAAGACGAACTCGCCCGCTGGGCCTTCGCGGTGCAGCCCGATACGCCGCCCCGGATCCGCTTCGTCGGTGAACCGAAACGTGCCGTCAACGGCGCCTTCGAGCTCAACTACGAGATCGACGACGACTATGGCGCCGCCAGCGCCAAGGCGGTTTTCGCCCTGGCGGACCCGCAGGCCCCGGACGCGCGGCCGCTCTATGGCCCGCCCGACATGCCGCTTGCGCTGCCGCGACGCGGCGGCAAGACAAAGACCGCCAAGACGACCAAGGATCTGACCGAGCATGTCTGGGCCGGCGGCAACATCAAGCTGACGCTCTCCGCGACGGACGATGCCGGGCACACGGCGACCAGCGAGACCAAGACGCTGGTCATGCCGCAACGCCCGTTCTCCAATCCGCTCGCCAGGGCCGTGATCGAACAGCGGCGGCTTCTGGCGCTCGACGCCAACGCCAAGCGGCGCGTGCTCGACCTGATGGACGCCATCACCTTGCGGCCCGAGGACACGTTCGACAACATGTCGAGCTACCTCGCCATCATCAGCGCGCGCAGCCGCCTCAAGCTGGCCGAGAGCGACGACCAGTTGCGCAGCGAAGTTTCCTATCTCTGGGAAATCGCCCTCGGCATCGAGGAGGGCAATCTGTCGGCGGCCGAGAAGCGCCTGCGCCAGGCCCAGCAGGCCTTGCAGGATGCCATCAAGAACGGCGCCAGCGACGAGGAGATCGACAAGGCGATGAAGGAACTGCGCGAGGCGATGAACCAGTTCCTGCAGGAATTCGCCGAGCGCGCCAAGCAGAACCCCAATCTGCCGCAGATGCAGCAGAACGGCCGCGAACTGCGCCAGAGCGACATCGAACGCATGATGAAGGAGATCGAGGACCTGGCGAAGTCGGGCAACCGCGACAAGGCCCAGCAACTGCTCTCCCAGTTGCAGGACATGATGAACAATCTCCAGGCCGGACGCCAGCAGCAGGGCGGCCAGCAAGACAGTGAGATGAAACAGCAGATGGACAAGCTGGGCGACATCATGCGGCGCCAGCAGGAGATGATGAACGAGACGTTCCGCATGGACCAGATGCAGCGGGGCGGCGGCCAGAATGGACAATCCCCCGACGACCAGGCGGGTGACGGCCAGGACGGGCAGCAGCAGCCAGGCGTCGGCGACGACCGCGATCCGCTCGGACGGCCCAAGCCGATGACGCCCGAGGAGTTCGCCGACGCGCTGAAGCAGTTGCAGGAAGGCCAGGGCAAGCTGCAGAAGGATCTCGAGCAGTTGCAGAAGGGCCTGCAGGGCATGGGCGTCGAGCCGGGCCAGGGCTTCGGCCAGGCCGGCAAGTCGATGGGCGATGCCGAGCGCGCGCTCGGCGAAGGCGACGGCAACAGCGCCGTCGGCCACCAGGGCCGCGCGCTGGAGGCGCTGCGCAACGGCGCCAAGGACATGATGAAGCAGTTCCAGGCCATGCAGGGCGACCAGGGTGGCAGCCAGGAGGGTGGCCGCCGTGAAAGCGCGGACCGCGACCCGCTCGGCCGGCCGAATGCCAGCAAGGGTCCTGACTTCGGCGACTCGGTCAAGGTCCCGGACGAGATCGACGTCCAGCGCGCGCGACAGATCCTCGAGGCCATCCGCAAGCGGCTCGGCAACGCGCTGAGCCCCGATCTCGAGCGCAGCTACCTGGAGCGCTTGCTGGAGCTGAAATAGCCTTCGCTCCGGACTGTTCTTCGTCGATGGCCGGCGGATCGCCGCGGCAACAGGAGACATCGCCACGATGCCGAAACTCGGTGCCGTAACACCCATCCTTCGCATGTTCGACATTGCCAAGGCGCGTGAGTTCTATCTCGGTTTCCTTGGTTTCGAGGTGCTGTTCGAACACCGTTTCGACGACGGCGCGCCGCTCTACATGGCCGTTTCCCGTGACGGCTGCGAACTGCATCTGAGCGAGCATCACGGCGATGGCTCGCCCGGCATCTCCGTGCGCGTTGAGGTCGAGGGTATCGCGGCGCTGCACCGCGAACTCATCGGCAAGGCCTATCGCTACGCGAGGCCCGGCCTTGAGGAGACGCCCTGGGGAACACGCGAGGTCTCGGTGGCCGATCCCTTTGGCAACCGGCTGCATTTCTTCGAGGACCAGCCCCGATCCTAGCCCTCCCCAGCTGGATACCGGCCGATTGCGGCCACCCCTGATCGGCGCTATCGTCCGCGCAAGGGGGATGGGGCATGATCGACTTCTGGTTCTCCATCGGTAGCACTTACAGTTACCTCTCCGTCATGCGCCTTGCCGATCTGTCGGCGCGCACCGGCATCGGCTTCCGCTGGCGGCCCTTCAACGTCCGCTCCATCATGATCGAGATGGACAACATCCCCTTCGCCAAGAAGCCGGCGAAGGCCGCCTATATGTGGCGAGACATCGAGCGGCGCGCCGCCCTCTACGGGCTGGCGCCGAAGCTGCCCGCGCCCTATCCGCTCGCCGAGCTTGAGCGCGCCAACCGCGTCGCCGTGATCGCCGCGGACGAAGGCTGGTGCGAAACCTATGCCACGGAAAGCTACCGGCGCTGGTTCGAGCAGGGCGAACCGGCCGGCAGCGAGCCCAACGTCTCGGCCAGCATCGCGAAAGCCGGCAGGGATCCCGCGCGGATTCTCCAGCAGGCTGATTCAGAGCAGGCGAAAGCCGACCTTGTCGCCGCCACGGAACAAGCCAAGGCGCTCGGCATCTTCGGCTCGCCGAGCTTCCTGGTCGATGATGAGCTCTTCTGGGGCGACGACCGGCTCGACGATGCGCTGTGCTGGTTGAAGCAGATGGAAAGCGGCCCGCCCGACTGAGCAGTTCCGGTTGAGATGGAAACGCCGGAACCGCTCTATCTATTTGTTTTTACCGCATTTATGCGACGCCAAATGTTTCCATTTGGCTGCAAAATACTCTAAGGCTGGCGAACGCCCTCAAGCATCCCGGCAGCCTTGGCCATCTCGAATTCCCTTTGCGAATAGCGCTGGAACGCCGGGCGCGCGGCGAGGCGATCGAGATACGCCTTGAAGACCGGATTGTCCGGCAGCACCCGCAGCACGTTGGTGGCGTAGTGGATGCCGCTGCCGATCTGCGTGTCGGCGGCGGTAAAACGATCGCCGACGATATAGGGACCGGATGACAGGGCCTTCTCGAGATTGGCCACCATTTCGGCGAACGATCCATAGGAATAGCGCGGGCCCATGAAGTCGATCCCGTGCGCCTTCGCGGCCACCACCGGGTCGAGAACCGAGTCGGCATAGACCAGCCATGTCAGGTAGCGCGCCCGCGCGCTGTCGCCCGGCGCGGGCGCAAGCCCGGCCTCGGCGAAGACATCGGCCAGATAGATCGTGATCGCGGCCCGCTCGGTGACGACCGTGCCGTCATGGTCGATGGCCGGCACCTTCTTGTTCGGCTGGATCGAGCGGTAGGCCTCGGGCACCCCCTCCTTGGCCCGGATGGCAACCGCCGAGAACGAGAACGGCACGCCCAGTTCCTCGAGCAGCCAGTGAATGCTGGAAGCGCGCGACCAGGGTGCGTGGTAGAAGGTGATCATCTCGTTCGTCCTCCGGTTGGAATGCCGTGTTCTAGCAAACGGCTCCTGACATCTTTCTGTCAGGAGCCTGGCAGTTGGCGACCTCCGGGAACACGAATTCTCGCGACGCGACGACATCGCTACCGGTTGATGAACGCCTCGCGTATGGCGTCCGCCATGCCGTCGATCGCCTCGCTGCCGGCGGTCGCGCTGCGACGCATGACCACGTTGGAGGAATCGATGGCGCCGAAGCCATCGGCGGCGCTCAGTTCGCGGCAGCCGGCCGGTATGTTGCTGCGCGAGATCGGCGCGATTGCCAGACCGGACGTGACCGCCAGCTTCAGCCCGCCATTGGTGTCGCTGGTGTAGGCGACGCGATAGGCGAGGCCGCGCTCCTCCAGCGACTTGATGGCGAAGTCGCGGCACCAACCCTCGCGGTTGTAGAGCGCGATCGGCACCGGCCGCTCCTCATGCATGTTGTGCAGCGTCGAGGTGACCCAAACGGTGGGGTCGTGCATCAGCACCTCGCCGCCGGAATGGCCCTGCCATTCGAACACGACGGCAAGGTCCAGTTCGCCTGTCTCCACCGCTTCGATCTGCGCGCCGGAATGGGCGTAGCGCACTGTTACCTCGACCTTGGCGTGGCGCTTGGAAAAGGCGCTGAGCGCCCGCGACAGGATGGCGTGGCCATATTCCTCCGGTATGCCGATGCGCACCGGTCCGCCGAGTTGGGGCGCGGCCAGCGATGCCGCCGCCTCGTCGAGCAGTGAGACGATGCGGCGAGCGTTGGCGACCAGTTCGCCGCCGCGCCGCGTCAGCACCACGCCACGCGAGCCGCGCTCGAAAAGCGTGTTCCCGACCGCTGCCTCGAGCTTCTTCATCTGCATGGATACGGCCGACTGCGTGCGTCCGGCGCGCTCCGCCGCCTTGGTGAAATTGCCCGTGTCGACGATTGCGACAAAGGTCCGCAGGAGGTCGCTGTCGAGGGTTGGGCGCATGGCATCCGCCATAAGAAAAAATGATTGCTGGCATCATTCCAATTCGTTTGCAACATGTCAAACGGCGAAGGATAGTCCGCTCACCCATTGGATATGCGGTTGTGAAAACAGCTGCGGACCAATCGAAGAGTCCTCACTCATGCCCGCTGCCCGAAACAAGGCGGCGGGTTCTTTTTGTTCGAACGACCGCCCCGCGCGGCTACATGCAGGGAGCCTGATCGGCATGCGCAATCGGATGGTGCTCGGTATTCTGAGCCTCTGTCTCGGCGTGCTCGTGTTCTCGCTCCAGGACCCGCTGGTGAAGGCCGTCTCGGGCGCCTATCCGGTAACCGAGGTGATGGCGATCCGTTCGATCGTCGCCCTGCCGATCCTCATCTTCCTCGTCCATGCCGACGTCGGGCTGCGAGCTGTGCTGTCGAGGCGATTCGGCCTTTTGACGGCGCGCGCCTTCATCCAGTTCACCTCCTACACCGTCTACTACCTGGCGATCGCCGCCCTGCCCCTCGCCGACGCGGTGGCGCTCTATTTCATGGCGCCGCTGTTCATCATGGCCATGGCCGGTCCCTACCTCGGCGAGCGCGTATCCTGGCAGGCGCTGGTGACCGTGCTGATCGGCCTGTTCGGCGTGCTGGTGATGGTTCGCCCCGGCGCCGGCGTGTTCGACTGGGCGGCGTTGCTGTCGCTCGGCTCGGCCGGGCTCTACGGCTTTTCCCAGCTTATGGCGCGCAAGATCGGCGATACCGAGTCCTCCACCGTCATGGCTTTTTATCAGAACGGCGCGTATCTGGTCGGAGCAGCAGTGGTCGCCAGCCTGTTCTGGCTCGCCGGCATCACCCACGCCGTCCATCCCAGCGTCGAGTTCCTGGTGCGGCCATGGGTCTGGCCGGCGTTGCCGGATCTCCTCAAGATGGGTGCTTGCGGCTTCATCGCGTCGGCCGGCATGATCCTGCTGTCGCAGGCCTACCGCATGGCGCCGGCCAATCGTGTCGCGACCTTCGAATACACCGGCATCATCTGGTCGCCGCTGTGGGGCTTCCTGTTCTTCGCCGAGGTGCCGCGCTCCACCACCATCCTCGGCGCGGCCCTCATCATCGGCGCCGGCCTGCTTGCGCTACGGACCGAGCGGCGTGAAAGGCCGGCCCCGACGCTTGCCGCCGCCGACGCGGGCTGACGACCGGTCAAGCCCGCGCCATACTCCCGGCGGCAGGCCCTGGCGCAAGAAACAAATGCGGTTGTCAGGCTCCGGCGAAGCAGGCCAGCGCGCGATCGACGCGCGAGCGGATCTCGGCCAGCGTGAACGGCTTCTGCACGACATCGAGGATGATGCCATTGAGTTCCTCGGCGCGCTCGCGCTGGTCGGCATAGCCGGTCATCAGCAGGATCTTCATCGCCGGGAACAGGGCCGCCGCGGCCTTGGCCATCTCGATGCCGTCCATCTCGGGCATGCGAATGTCGGAGACGACCAAGTCATAGCTGCCCGCGGCCTCGCGGATCAGCGACAATCCCTGCGCGCCGTCGGCGGCGACATTGACTGCGTGCCCGTCGCGCTCCAGCGCGCGGGCGGCGAGTGTACGGACGGACTCATCGTCCTCAACGACCAGAAGCTTTGCCATGGGCGCGATATTTGGCGCGGAAAAGTTGCGTTTTTCTGAACCGCCGGACAGTTCACCACAGGGGACAGTTCACTTTCCGCGCGCCGGGCAATCTCCCGCGAAGCCGACGCGAGCGGTCCCCGCGCCGCGACTGCCGGAAGCTTCAGGCGTCGCCCTTCACGACGCCGACGAAGGGCAGTTCGCGGAAGGCATGCGCGACATCCATGCCGTAGCCGACGACGAAATAGTCGGGACAGTCGAAGCCGACATAGTCGGCGTTGAGCTCGGTCTGGCGCCGCATGCGCTTGTCCAGCAGCACCGCGATGGCGCAGCTCTTGGCGCCGCGCGACAGCATCAGGTCGCGCGTAAAGGACAGCGTCTTGCCTGATTCGAGGATGTCGTCGATCAGCAGCACGTCGCGACCGGCGACCTCGTTGTCGATGTCGCGCAGCACCCTCACCTCGCCGCTGCTGGTGCCGGCGCCATAGCTGGAAATGAAGATGAACTCGACCTCGGGCGAAAGCCCGACATCGTGCATGGCGCGGATCAGGTCCGCCGCGAAGATGAAGGAACCCTTCAGCACCGAGATGACGAGCAGGTTGCTGTAGTCGCGGCCGGCGATTTCCTTGGCGAGTTCAAGATTGCGCCGCGCGATCGCCGACGCGGAAAACAGCACTTCGATGTTCTTGCCGCGCACCACTGGCATCGCTGGCCCTTCCGGTTGAACGCCTATTCGGCGAAGGTGACCGATACGGTCTTCACGCCGTTTCTAGGCACGTCGAGCCGACTGGCAAAGCCGAATCTTTCGCCGGGCGACAGCCAACGGTCGGATGTCCCCAACGTATATCGGGTGATGCGCCCGTCATTGTCGGTGACCCGAATCTGCAATGGCGGCAGCGTGGCCGCGGCAGCGCCGTCATTGGCGGCCTCGCCGTCGACGAACAGGACAGGCCTCATCCCCGTCGCATCGACACGCGAGGTTACCCCCGAGATGGTGAGCGCCGAAGCCTGCGCCTCCGACAGGAACGGCGCCTGGCGCACCAGCGCATGCCCTCCCGAGATCCAGAAGGCGGCGAAAACAGCGCCCAGGCCAGCGATCCAGAAGATCGGCCCGCCCCTGCTGGCCGGCGCGGCCGGCACCGGGGTCTCCGGCCTGCGCAGCATATCCATGCCTTCCAGCCGCGGCGTATCGACGCCGCGCGGCGGCGGCACGGCATCCGTGGCGGCGGCCACGCGCGGCACCACCTCGTAATCGGCGTCGACGACATCTGTCGCGGCGCGCGCGCTCCTGTCAGGCGCAATGTCCCGCGCCGTCATGATTTCGCCGGAAACCGGGCGCGCGGTTCGATCCTTAGCCATCATGGCCGATACTGCTGCACGTGTTCTCTCTTCGTTTCTTTTGCGTAAACCCAAATGGTTAATGCTTCACAACCGGAGCCTTTGTGACGCGCCGAAAACACCCCGAAGTTAACGGTTGGTTAACCATGCCGGCCGATGGTCTAGTCGAGAAAGAGGCTGGCTCGCAGCCGCCACGAGATCAGGTCGCCTAAATTGATTCGCTTCGAAAATGTCGGCCTCCGCTATGGCATGGGACCGGAGATCCTCCGTGACATTTCCCTGCACATTCCGCAGCGCTCCTTCCAGTTCCTGAGCGGCCCCTCGGGTGCCGGCAAGACCACCTTGCTGCGCCTGCTGTTCATGTCGCTGAAGCCGACGCGCGGATTGATCACCATCTTCGGCAAGGATCGTTCGCTCGTCACGCGCACCGAACTGCCGCTGCTGCGCCGCCGCATCGGCGTGGTGTTCCAGGATTTCCGCCTGCTCGACCACATGACCACCTACGAGAATGTGGCGCTGCCCCTGCGCGTGCGCGGGCGCGAGGAGGCAAGCTACCGGACCGACGTCACCGAACTTCTGAAATGGGTGGGGCTCGGCGAGCGCATGCATGTGCTGCCGCCGGTGCTGTCGGGCGGCGAAAAACAGCGCGCCGCGATCGCGCGGGCGCTCATCGAGCAGCCCGAGATCCTGCTGGCCGACGAACCGACCGGCAATGTCGATCCGCCGCTGGCGCGGCGGCTGCTGCGTCTGTTCATCGAGCTCAACCGGCTCGGTACCGCCGTGGTGATCGCCACGCACGATCTCGGCCTCATGGAGCAGGTCGATGCCCGCCGCATGATCCTCGCTGGTGGAAGGCTCGACATCTATGACTGACGCCTCAGCCGAACATTTCGACGAACCGGGCGAAGCCGTCGCGGAACGGCCGCGCGCGCGGCGCAGGACCACGTCCATCGTGCCGCCGCACAACATAGCCGGCCGCGCGCTTGTCTTCGTCATCGCCATCATGACCTTCCTGTCCTGCCTGACCTTCGGCGCCGTCACGCTGGTGCGCGACACCGCCTCGGTCTGGGAGGACCAGATCGCGCGCGAGGCGACGATCCAGGTCAAGCCGGCGGAAGGGCTCGACATGGAGGCGGCGCTCACCGAGGCCTCCCAGATCGCCGCCCAGTTCCCCGGCGTGAAGTCCACCCGCATCATCGACCGCGATGCCACCGCGCGCCTGCTGGAACCCTGGCTCGGCTCCGGCCTCAACATCGACGAACTGCCGGTGCCGCGCCTGATCATCGTCACCATCGACGAGGCGAGTCCGCCGGACTTCGTCGCCATGCGCGCGGCGATCACGCCCAAGCTGCCGAGCGCTTCGCTCGACGACCATCGCACCTGGGTAGACCGGCTGGTGGCCATGGCCCGCACCACGGTGACGATCGGCATCGCCGTGCTGGCGCTGATGCTGACGGCGACCGTGCTGACCGTGGTCTTCGCCACGCGCGGCGCCATGGCCGGCAACGGCCACATCATCGAGGTGCTGCATTTCGTCGGCGCCGAGGCGCGCTTCATCGCGCGCGAATTCCGCAGGCACTTCCTCATCACCGGCATGAAGGGGGCAGCCGCCGGCGGCGCGGCCGCCGTGGCCGTGTTCATCGTCTTTTCCTGGTGGTCGTCGCGCAACATGGCGACGCCCCAGGCCGACCAGGCGGCGGCCCTGTTCGGCAATTTCGCCATCGGCTCTCTCGGCTATGTCGGGGTCGTGCTGATGGTCCTGGTGATCGGCGCGCTGACCGCCGCCACCTCGCACGTCACCGTCGTCGCCTATCTCACCGACATCGACATGCGCCAGCCGGAGGCGGGATGATAACGCATGGAGACATCACGTTACGGAAAGTGCGATTTTGAGCTACCAAATGCCGCATTTCAGGATTAACCATGGCATGATGGACGCGCGGGATTCGACCGATACGGCTGGACGCCTGCCCTCGCTTGTTGCGCCGTCGCTCGGCCACGCCAAGCCGCGCCGCATGGGCGCTGTCCTGCGCGTTGCCGGCATGGTCCTGCTTTCCCTGATGGTGCTTTTTGCCGGCGGTTTCGGCTGGTTCGCCAACACCGTCAGCCATCTGACGACGCCCACCAACCCGGCCAAGGCCGACGCCATCATCGTGCTGACCGGCGGCCAGTCGCGGCTCGACGCCGCCATGGACCTGCTGGCTTCGGGCAAGGGCGAGAGATTGCTGATCAGCGGCGTGCACCCCTCGGCCAGCCGCCGCCAACTTCAGGTGGCAATGGGCGGCGACAAGCGGCTGTTCTCCTGCTGCGTCGACATCGACCGCGCCGCGCTCGACACGATCGGCAATGCCGAGGAGAGCGCCAAATGGGTGGAAAGCCACGCCTATGGCACCATCATCCTGGTCACCAACAATTACCACATGCCGCGCAGCCTGCTGGAGATGGGCCGGTTGCTGCGCAATGCCAAGCTCGAGCCCTATCCGGTGGTCAACGCCAATCTCGAAAATGGCGGCTGGCTGACCAAGCCGGAAGCGCTGCGCGTCCTTTTCACCGAATACAACAAATATCTCCTCGCGCTGGCGCGCGGCATCGTGCCGGTGAAGCCCACTCCGCATGGCTTCGCCCTGGCCGAGACGGCGGCCGGCGGCTGAGCCGCCTCAACGCCTTTCCGTCGATACGGCTCCGCCAGTCCTTTTCCACGCCACCGATCGCATCGTTTCCTTTTTGCCCGGGCTTGGTGTAACCAACGCACACTTCCTCACCGGGCCTCCCAAATGCTCTATATCCGCTCGCTGGCGTTTAACTTCGTCTTCTACCTCAGCCTGATCGTCCAGATGATCTTCTGGACCCCCTATTATTTCCTGTCGCCGCGCCATCGCGCCTGGTTCGTGCCGAAATTCTGGTCGCGCACCTCGATGTGGCTCTACGCCAAGATCGCCGGCACCAGGAGCGAGATAACCGGCCTGGAAAACCTGCCCGAAGGCTCTTTCATCCTGGCGCCGAAGCACCAGTCCTTCTGGGATACGATCGCCTTCTTTCCGTACCTCAAGGACCCGCTCTACATCCTCAAGCGCGAACTGACCTGGATTCCGTTTTTCGGCTGGTACATCCAGAAGATGCGGATGATCCCCGTCGATCGCGGCAGCCGCTCGCGCGCTCTGAAGGCCGTGGTCAGCTCCACCAAGCAGGAAATGGCGCGCAACCCGCGACAGCTCATCATCTATCCGGAAGGCACGAGGCGGGCGCCCGGCGACGAGCCGTCCTACAAATACGGCATCGTTGAACTCTACGCCCAGCTTGGCATCCCCGTCGTGCCGGTCGCCCATGTCGCGGGCCTCTATTGGCCGCGCCGGAAGTTCCTGCGTTATCCCGGCACGATCAAGGCGCGCTTCCTGCCGCCGATCCCGCCGGGGCTCGGCAAGGAGGAGTTCATGTCGCGCCTGATCGGCGACACGGAAGCCGCCTGCGATCAGTTCCTTCTCGAGGCAGCTCAGGCGCCCAATCCGCCGCCGATGCCGCCCACGGCGGTGAAGCGGCTGCGCGAGCTCGGCGCCAAGGCAAACGCCTGATCCATCGCAAAAGCTCTCAGCCGCGCACCGCCAGCGCGGTGCTGAGCACCAGCGTCGCCGCGAAGGCGAGGTTGATGATCCGCGAAGCTCGGGGATGGCGCAGCAAGCCCGCGAAGGCCGCGCCGGCGCAAAGCCACGCGACGTGGATCGCGACGATCATCACGGCCAGAAGGATGATTTTCGTTCCGCCGCTGCCGGAGGCGCCGGCACTCGTCAGCACGGCGGCGATCGCCACATAGGCCTTGGGGTTGGCCACGGCCAGTATCGCCCCTCCGATAAAAGTTGGACGGCCGGACCGCTCGGCGGACGCCGCAAGCGGCGGCGCCGTGGCGATCCTGAACGCAAGGTAGAGAATGTAGGCGGCGGAAGCGGCGACCAGCACCGCTTCAAGTTCCGGCATGGACCTGACCAGCGTCGCGATGCCGCCGGCCACGACCAGCAGCACCGCGATCGTGCCGGCGACGATGCCAAGGGTGTAGGGCAGCGAGCCGCGCAGGCCGAAGGCGGCGCCGACCGCGCTGACGCTGATCGTCGCCGGGCCCGGACTGCCCATGACGATGGCGGACGTCACCGCCAGTGTCAGCAATTGCTGCCAGGCCTCTGGTTGCAGGAACGCCTGTCCGGACATCGCGGTCTCCACCTCGCCTATGATGCGGAAACGCTAGTACGGGGCCACCCGCGCCGTCTTGAACGATCGTGCGAAGGACTGATCACGCAAGACTGGAGGGCCGGCCGGCAAGACAGCCGGCCGCGTGATCAGGCGCTGGCCTTGTCCAGCGCCGCCATGTCTTCCGGTGCGAGCTTCAGCGAGGCGGCGCGCACGAGGCTGTCCATCTGGTCGAGCGTCGTGGCGCTGGCGATCGGCGCCGTGACGCCGGGCCGAGCCATCGCCCAGGCGAGCGCCACCTCGGCCTGCCTGGCCGAGTGCCGCTCCGACACGGCGTCGAGCGCCGACAGGATGCGCATGCCGCGAGGGTTGAGGTACTCCTTCACCCCGCCGCCGCGCGCGCTTTTGCCGAGATCGGCATCGCTGCGATACTTGCCGCTGAGGAAGCCCTTGGCCAGGCTGAAGTAGGTGATGACGCCGACATGCTCGGCCACGCACAGGTCGCGCAGCGGACCGTCGAAGGAGGAGCGGTCGTAGAGATTGTATTCCGGCTGCAGCACCTCGTAGCGCGGCAGACTGCGCAGGCTGGCGACGTCGAGCGCGGCGCGCAACTGGCCGGCATCGAGGTTTGACGCGCCGATGTTTCGAACCTTGCCCTTGGCGAGCAGCTTCTCATAGGCGGCGAGCGTTTCCTCGTAGGGCGTGGCCGGATCCGGCCAATGCGACAGGTAGAGATCGATGGCATCGGTCTGCAGGCGCTTCAGCGACTGCTCCACCGCCCGCTCGATATGGCTTGCGGAAAGATCGACCCGCCCCTGGCCCATGTCGGAGCCGACCTTGGTGATCACCACCACATCGTCGCGTCGGCCCCTGGCCTTCATCCACTTGCCGATGATGACTTCGGATTCGCCGCCCTGGTTGCCTTCCACCCAGCGCGAATAGACGTCGGCTGTGTCGATGGCGTTGAGCCCGGCATCGACGAAACGGTCGAGCAGGTCGAAGGAAGTCTTCTCGTCGGCCGTCCAGCCGAAGACGTTGCCCCCAAGCACAAGCGGCGCGATGGAAAGGTCTGTGCGACCGAGACGACGTTTCTGCAAGGCTGATCTCCGTTTGTGCGGGATTGGGGATGGTTGCCGGCCGCTTGTCTCGCGCCCGCCCCTTACCTAGGCCTTACGGTGGCAAGGTCAAAGGGCTGGCCGGCTTTTTGCGTCGACTGGCTCAAGCCGGCGCCATCCGCCGTCCGACATCCTCCAGCCAGTGATCGCGGATCCCCAACGCCTCGAGATGCCGCAGCGTGTTCGAGACATAATCCTCGTTGTTGCCGGATTGGCCGACCGCGCCGCTCACCACGCGCGCCGCCTCGGCCGCGTCCAGCGCGCCGGCATATTGTTCATGGTGCCGGTCAACCACATAGGTCACAGCCTCGACGGGGCCGCCATCGTCGATATGCACCTTCAGCACGCGCTCCAGGTAGACGTTCGTCACCAGTTCCCGCGCGCGCAGATAGCCCACCACCTCGTCGCGCAACTCACCGGGAACGCGGAACGCTAGCCCGATGCAGGAGCCGCCGTGATCGAGCCCCAGCACCAGGCCCGGGCGCTGCGGGGTGCCGCGATGCACATGGGAATAGACGCAAAGCGCGCGGCGATAGCCGTGCAGGCGCGCCCTTCGCGTCTCGACATGCGCAAATCCAGGCCGCCAGATCAGCGAGCCGTAGCCAAAAACCCAAAAATCGCCCATATCGCCGAGCCTGATTGCAGAAGAGTCGCCACACCGCGTCGGGACCCGGTGTTCTTTCCGCCCGTCTCTGTCTACCTTTTGGTGTCGGACACGAGAATCCGTTCGCAATAGCCATGCGTTAACGAGAGCCGCAGCATGACGTCAAGTGACGAGCCCACACCAAGCCTCCGCCGCCGCCTGCTCTGGCTCGCCGGCCCGATCGTGCTGCTGTTCGGCCTCTACAGCGCTGGCTGGTTCTACCTCGCGGAGCATGTCAGGGCGGAAGCCGACAAGACCGTGACGGACATGGCCGGCAACGGCGTCGCCGCCGCTTGCGCCAACCTCACCATCACCGGCTATCCGCTGAGCTTCAACATCTCCTGCGACGCGCTGGCCTATCAGGACAATGCCAGGAACATCGCGGCCTCGACCGGCAGCCTGAACGCCGTCGCCACGATCGCCCAGCCGCTGTCGCCAATCGCCGACGTGCGCGGGCCGCTGCGGACCTCCGTACCGGGAATGCCGCCGCTGTGGATCGACTGGGACAATCTGCAGGCCAAGGTAAAGCTCGGCTGGCAGGTACCGGCGCTCGTCTCGCTGCGAGCCGAGGGCCTCTCCGGCCAGACCGACCCCGCCGACGACAGCGATCCGGTCGAGCTTTTCAGCGCCGGAAAGGCTGCCGGCGAGTTGAGCCCCAACGGCCAGGACATCGACTATGTCGGCAGCTTCACTGACCTGGAGATCGACCCCGTCGCCATTGGCGGGCGCGTGCTGCCGCCGCTCGACGGCCATGGTGACGCAACGCTGAAGAACGGCCTGTTGCTGCTCAAGACCGAGCTGACGGGATTGCGCGGCCAGGCCCTCGACATCCGCAAGCTGGATGTCTCTTCCGGCAAGGCGCGCATCACCGTGTCCGGCCCCGTCTCGGTCGACGAGAACGGCCTCATCGATGCCGAACTGACGATCAAGATCAAGGAACCGAAAGCGGTTGCCGCCATCCTTGGCGCGGCCATTCCCGAGCAGAAGAGCCAGATCGAGCAGGGTTTCGCGGCGCTGTCGCTGCTCGGCAACGAGCCGTCCATGCCGCTGAAGGTGGTCAAGAGCAGGGCTTCGCTCGGCTTCATCCCGCTGGGCAAGATCAAGCCGATCGACTAGGCATGCTCGACAGGGGGACGATCGAGCCGATGGACAGACCGGTCAGGCTGCTGAGCGTGGGCGCCTTGACGCTCGACACCATCCTGCGCGTCGAAACGCTGCCGGCGCATCAGGGAAAGTTCATCGCCGACGACGGCGTCCAGATCGCCTCGGGCATGGCCACCAGCGCCGCCTGCGCCGCGCGCCGGCTTGGCGCCAGCGTGTCGCTCTGGGCAAGCGCCGGTGACGACCTCGTCGGCGACCAGCTCATATCGGGGATCGAGGCGGAGGGCGTCGATTGCAGCCTCGTGCGCCGCGTCGCCGGCGCGCGCTCGGCGCTGGCATCCATCCTGGTCGACGCTCATGGCGAACGCATCATCGTGCCGTTCTACGACAGGACGGCGCAAGCCGATCCGGAAGGTCTGCCCCTGGCCGATCTTTTGGGCTTCGACGCGGTTCTCGCCGATGTGCGTTGGCCCGGAGCCGCGGCACTTGCCCTGGCGGCCGCCCGCAAGGCTGGCCGCCCGGCAATCCTCGATGCTGATACCGCGCCAGTGGAGGTGCTGGAACGCCTGCTGCCGCTGGCCTCGCACATCGTCGCCTCGGAACCGGCGGCGCGCATCGCCTGCGGCCACGCTCTGGATCCTGAAACAGCTTGCGCCGACCTCGCCTCGCGCACCGACGCTTTCGTGGCGGTGACCGGTGGCGCGGCGGGAACCTGGTGGCATGACCGCCAGGCCGGGCGCGTCCGCCATGTCGAAGCGCCAAGGATCAAGGCGGTGGATACGCTTGCCGCCGGCGACGTGTTCCACGGCGCCTTCGCCGTCGGCCTGGCGGAAGGCATGCCGGTGGAATGGTCGCTGCGTTTCGCCAGCGCCGCGGCCGCGCTGAAATGCCTTCGCTTCGGCGGCCGGCTCGGCGCGCCCGGCAGGCAGGAGACGCTGGCAATGATGGCGGGCTCGCCACCGGTGGGCGTGTAACGCCGCCTTGCGCCCGGTGACGCCGCCCCTTGGCGGGGGATGACTTCAGGCTTTGGCCGGATGCTCCACGGCCTGCCGCCCGAAGTCGGGAGCGTCGATATCCTGGCCGGCCTCGATGATCGAGCGGCGGATGGCGCGGGTGCGGGTGAACAGGTCGAACAGCTTGTCGCCGTCGCCCCACCGGATCGCGCGCTGCAGCGAGGCGAGGTCCTCGGAGAAGCGCGCCAGCATTTCCAGGATAGCGTCCTTGTTGTGCAGGCAGACGTCGCGCCACATGGTCGGGTCGGAAGCGGCGAGACGGGTGAAGTCGCGGAAACCGGACGCGGAATATTTGATGACTTCCGTCTTGGTCACCGATTCGAGGTCATCAGCGGTGCCGACGATGTTGTAGGCGATGATGTGCGGCAGGTGCGAGACGATGGCCAGCGTCATGTCGTGGTGCTGCGGGTCCATCGTGTCGATGTTGGAGCCGCAGCGCCGCCAGAATTCGCTGAGCTTTTCCAGCGCCTGCGGATCGGTGCCCGGCAGTGGCGTGAAGATGCACCAGCGATTGTCGAACAGGTCGGCGAAGCCGGCATCCGGACCGGACTTCTCCGTGCCGGCCAGCGGATGGCCTGGAATGAAATGCACGCCCTGCGGCACATGCGGCTCGATCTGCGCGATGACCGAAGCCTTGGTCGAGCCGACATCGGTCAGGATGGCGCCCTGCTTCAGCGCCGGCGCGATCTCGGCCGCCACCTCGCCGGACGACCCGACCGGCACCGATATGATGATCAGGTCCGCGTCGCGCACCGCCTCGCTGGCGTCGGTCGTGTAGGAATCGCCGAGGCCAAGCTCCTCCGCCCTCGCCAGCGTCGACTTGCTGCGTGTGGCGATGGCGATGTGGCGGGTCAGGCCCTCGCGGCGGATGACGCGGGCCAGCGACGAACCGATCAGGCCGATGCCGACCAGCGCGATCTTCTCAAACATCGGATGTGTCGACGACGGCATGGCTCTCAGCTTTTCAGGAATGTTTCGAGGGCGTCGATCACGCCGCGATTGGCTTCCTCGGTGCCGACGCTCATGCGCAGCGCGTTGGGGAAGCCGTAGCCCGTCACCCGCCGCAATATATAGCCGCGCGCGGTCAGATAGTCGTCGGCCGCGGCCGCCGAGTGCTTGCCGTCGTCCGGAAAATGGATCAGCACGAAATTGCCGACGCTCGGCGTCACCCTGAGCCCAAGCCTGGTAAGCTCCTCGTTCAGCCAGGAGAGCCATTTCTCGTTGTGCGTGACGCTGAGCTCGATATGGGCACGGTCGCGGATCGCGGCGATGCCGGCCTCGATGGCCGTGGCGTTGACGTTGAAGGGGCCGCGAATGCGGTTGATCGCGTCGACGATGTGCATCGGGCCATACATCCAGCCGATGCGCGCGCCACCCAGGCCGAGCTTGGAGAAGGTCCGCGTCATGACAACGTTCTGCGCGCTGCCGGCGAGCTCTATGCCGGCCTCGTAGTCGTTGCGCCGCACATACTCCGCATAGGCCGCGTCGAGCACGAGCAGCACATCCTTCGGCAGCGCGGCGTGCAGCCGGCGCACCTCCTGGAAGGGCACGTAGGTGCCGGTCGGATTGTTCGGATTGGCGAGGAAGACGATCCTGGTGCGCGGCGTGACCGCCGCGATAATGGCGTCGATGTCAGTGCGCTCGTCCTTCTCCCGCACCGTCACCGGAACGGCACCGGCCGACTGGATGTAGATCTTGTAGACCATGAAGGCATGCTCGGTGATGATGGCCTCGTCGCCGGGGGCGAGGTAGGTCTGGGCGAGCAGCCCGAGGATCTCGTCGGAGCCGTTGGAGCAGATGATGTTGCCGGGGTTGAGGCCGTGCGCCTCGCCGATCGCCTCGCGCAGGCGCCGGGCGCTGCCATCAGGGTAGACGTCGAGCCTGGCGGCTACTTCGCGCGCGGCCTCCACCGCCTTTGGCGACGGTCCGAGCGGATTCTCGTTCGACGACAGCTTATGCACCTTGGCGACGCCGGCGGGCGCTGCGCTCTTGCCCGGCACATAGGCCTCTATGTCCATGATGCCCGCGCGGGGCGTTGGACGAGCCTGATCCGGTGTCTTTGTCATGTCGCGAGATCCATCGAAGAGATGCTCCCGCCCGGCGCGGCGGATTTCCGGCCGCGAAGCGCCAAACGGCAAGCCGCAGCGGAAATACAGGCCGGGCGCGGCAATGTCGAGAGGATGAGGGACATTGACGCCGACGCGCGCCGGTTCTATGACAACGGCGAATATCCCGTGGTGATTTGGCCGGTCGGCTTGCAGCCACGTTAAACAACTCGCTAAAGGGCCGTTTGCATCCTGTAACCGGCTTTGCGAATGGCATTGCCGGTTTTTTGTTGTCCGCGCCGGCCGGACAGCCGCTTCGAGCCGGATACGATCCAGGCCGACTGAGTGAGGGATGTCATGGCCGCTTCACGCGCGCGACAGGCAAGCAGCGAGGCCGACCAGCCGTCGAGCCCCGTGCTGCGGTTTGGCCCCGACCAGCCGCTCAGGCTCGACGCCGGCACGTTGCTGTCGCCATTCCAGATTGCCTACCAGACCTACGGCACGCTCAACGAGGCGCGCAGCAACGCCATCCTCGTCTGCCACGCGCTGACCGGCGACCAGCATGTCGCCAACAACAATCCGGTGACGGGAAAGCCCGGCTGGTGGGAAGTGCTGATCGGCCCCGGCAAGATCATCGATACCGACCGCTTCTTCGTCATCTGCTCGAACGTGCTGGGCGGCTGCCTGGGCTCCACCGGCCCCGCCTCGACCAATCCGGCGACCGGCAAGCCCTACGGCCTCGACCTTCCCGTCATCACCATCCGCGACATGGTGCGCGCGCAGGTGATGCTGGTCGACCATTTCGGCATCGACAAGCTGTTCTGCGTGCTTGGCGGCTCGATGGGCGGCATGCAGGTCCTGGAATGGGCATCCAGCTATCCGGAGCGCGTCTTCAGCGCCCTGCCGATCGCCACCGGCGCGCGGCATTCCTCGCAGAACATCGCCTTCCACGAGGTTGGCCGGCAGGCTGTCATGGCCGACCCGAACTGGCTCGGCGGCAAGTACCTCGAACAGGGCAAGCGCCCGGAGAAAGGGCTCGCCGTGGCGCGCATGGCCGCCCACATCACCTATCTTTCGGAAGCCGCCCTGCACCGGAAGTTCGGGCGCAACCTGCAGGACCGCACGGCGCTCACTTTCGGCTTTGACGCCGATTTCCAGATAGAGAGCTACCTGCGCCATCAGGGCATGACCTTCGTCGACCGCTTCGACGCCAACTCCTACCTCTACATGACCCGGGCGATGGACTATTTCGACCTCGCCGCCGACCATGGCGGACGGCTTGCCGACGCCTTCACCGGCACCAAGACGCGTTTCTGCCTGGTTTCCTTCACCTCGGACTGGCTGTTCCCGACCGAGGAAAGCCGCTCGATCGTGCATGCGCTCAACGCGGCTGGCGCCTCGGTGTCCTTCGTCGAGATCGAGACCGACCGCGGCCACGACGCCTTCCTGCTCGACGAGCCGGAAATGTTCGCGGCCATCAGCGGCTTCATCGCCTCGGCGGCGCGCGCCAGAGGGCTCGGCGCATGAGCGCCCCCTGTCTCGAAAGATCCGGACGCGGCGCCGGCAGGAAGGACAAGCCATGAGCGTCAACCGCGCCCCACGTGTCGACCTGGAGGTCGTCGCCGGTCTCATCGTACCGGGTTCGCGGGTGCTGGATGTCGGCTCCGGCGACGGCGAACTGCTCGAACTCCTGCAGGATACGAAGCAGGTCGACGGGCGCGGGCTGGAACTGTCGCAGCGCGGCGTCAACGAATGCGTGGCCCGTGGCCTGTCGGTCATCCAGGGCGACGCCGACAAGGACCTCGCCTTCTATCCCGACAAGGGATTTGATTTCGTCGTGCTGTCGCAGACCCTGCAGGCGACCCGCAACCCCAAGCTGGTGCTCGACGAGCTGCTGCGCATAGGCAAGCACGCCGTCGTCTCCTTCCCCAATTTCGGTCACTGGCGGGTGCGCCTGTCGCTGTTCGTCAATGGCCGCATGCCTGTGACCAAGGACCTGCCCTACTCCTGGTACGACACGCCCAACATTCATTTCTGCACCATTCGCGATTTCATGAACCTGTGCGACGAACTCGGCGCCACGGTGGAGAAGGCGACGGCGCTCGATGCCAACGGCCAGCGAATCGGCCTGTCCATGCCGTGGTGGTTCTGGAATTTCTTCGGCCAGCAGGCGGTGTTCCTGCTGCGGCGCTGACGCCGCGCGCGCGTCCGGCACGCCATGCTTGAAAGCAGAAAACTCAAGCATAGCGCCTCAATCGGCACTTGGGCGCGGCAACACTATGTTGCCGATACAACGCACAGACGAGAAAATCACTATAGCTGTGGCAATCGCGGCCAACACCGGGTGACAGCTACATTCGTTTTTTGTAGCGTTGCACCAATAGAGGGGTCGGTACGGGAGACGACGTGGTCCGGGGCGGGAACATGGGAACGGGGTGGACTATTCATCAAGTGCGTGGGGAACAGAGCCGGCCTGGCGCCGCGTATCCCTGCACGAGGCTCGGCTGATACACATGGCCGAAGCCGACGAACCTCTGATCACGGTAGTCACGCCTACCCACAACCGGCGCGAGAAAGTGCTGCGCGCCGTCGAAAGCGTGCTTGCCCAGAGCCACACCCGCTTCGAGCACATCGTCGTCGATGACGGCTCGACCGACGGAACGGCGGCCGCCCTGGCCGAAATCCGCGACCCCAGGCTGATCTATGTCGGCGCCAAATGGCGCGGCGCCAATGCCGCCCGCAATGCCGGCATCGAGCGCGCCCGCGCGCCAATCGTCACCTTCCTCGATTCCGACGACGTCTTCCTGCCCAACCGCCTCGAGCATGCGCTGGCGCGTTTCGAGGAAAATCCCTCGCTCGAGGTGCTGATCAGCTCATATGTCTCGTTGAAGGGCGGCCGCGCCACGAAATGCGCCAATCGCGAGGCCTGGCTTGGCCCGTCGATGCTCGAACGGGCGCTCGTCGCGCAGACGATCTTCATCGCCGGGTCGGCGATCACCGTGCGACGCGACGCTCTGCTGGCGATCGGCGGCTACGACAGCGACGTCACCCGCATGCAGGACCGCGAGCTGCTGTTGCGCTTCGCCCGGCGCTGCGGCGCGCTGCTGTCGGAATGCGTCGACTGGGAGAAGCACAATTCGCAGAACTCCATCTCCGGCCGTCGCGACGGCTATGTCGAAGCCTACGCGAACCTGATGTGCAAGCATCCATACATCGCCGAAGCCTATCCCGACATTCCGCCCTATATGGTCGCGCGCCAGCTGATCGCCGACCTGCTGCGGGGCCGGCTGCCGGAAGCTTTCGCCGGCTACATGGCCAACAGGTCCTCCGAGGCGCTGGGCTATTCGGTTTCGCAACTGGTACGCGGCTATGTCTGCGGGCGCCGCTGGCGCCAGGGCCTTTACGACGAGTTCCGCGAAAAGTTCGGCGCGCGGCTGGCCTGATCCCAGGCCTTCCTTCCGACCCACGCGGTGCGGCGATCCCATCTTTGGACAGAAGCGCCCACCGGGCTTGAGGCCGTTGTTACCGGATCGGATCTTGATCCGCATTGGCCTCGGATTGCGCTATTTCCGGTGCCTCATGACACGCGGCGGCGGTTCGATCGCGCCGGCCCTGATCCGGGCCGGCCTCAGGGCCGGCTCGCCGGTGTCCCGAACGATGGTCAGCGAGCGCGGGAAGAACTGGCTGTTGTGCTGGCCGCGCCCGATGTTGAGGATCGCGGCACCTGTGAGTCGCGCCTCCAGCATGGTCAGAACCCGCCGCAGCGTCGCGCCGTCGAACGTGTCCAGCGCCTCGTCGATGATCACCCATTTGGGTTTCTTCAGCGCAAGCCTCGCGAAGGCGAGGAGCCGTTGCTCGTCGTCACCGAGTTCGTGCTCCCAGCGCGCCGTCCGGTCCAGCGACGATGAGAGATGGCCAAGGCCCACCTCGGTAAGCACCGCGGCGATATCGGCATCGCTGACGGGCGCCTCTCCATAGGGATGATCAAGCACCTCGCGCAGGGTCCCCAGCGGGAAATAGGGTGTGCGCGGCACGAAGATCGGCGCCTCGCCCGAAGGCATGCCGATACGCCCGCTTCCCCACGGCCACAGGCCGGCGATGGCGCGGAAGAACAGCGTCTTGCCGGCGCGTGGTTCGCCGGTGATCATCACGCGTTCGCCGCCCTTGATCTCGACATGCGGCTGATCGAGCTTGGCGCACCCTTCCGGCGAGCCGACCTTCAGATTCTCGAAGGAAAGGTTGCCGTTCTTGTTCTCGCCGAACTCGATGCGCCGCTCCTTGTCGTGCAGCGCGTCGGTCTCGACCAGCGCGATGCGGAAATCGGCGACGCGCATCAGCGTCGCCCGCCAGTCCGCGATGCTGCCGATGTTGTTAATGAACCAGCGCAGCGACGAATGGACCTGGTTGAAGGCTCCAACCGCCATCATCAGTCCGCCGAAGCTGATGTCGCCGGCGAAATAGACCGGCGCCGCCACCAGGATCGGCGCGACGACGGTGATCCAGCCATAGGTGTCCGTCACCCAGGACAGGTTGATCTGGGCGCTGTAGATGCGCCGCATGGCGTCGAGCACCGTGCCGAGATCATGCACAAGCTTCTGCTTCGCCTCCGCCTCGCCATGCGCCAGCGCGATGGCATCGACATTCTCGTTGACCCGCACCACCGACGATCGGAACTCGGCCTCGCGCGTGTAGCGGTCGTTGTTGAAAGGGATGAGCGCCCGGCCCACCAGCCAGCTCAGCCAGGACGCCGTGCCGGCATAGATGAACACCGCCCAGACCATGTAGCCGGGGATGGCGAACGCGCTGCCCCCGATGTGGAAGACGAAACCAGAGGACAATTCCCACAGCACGCCGACGAAGGACGCCAGCAGGATGAAGGATTGCAGCAGGCCGACGCCGAGATCGGTCGAGAGGTCGGAGAGATGGGCCGCGTCCTGCTGCATGCGCTGGTCGGGATTGACGCCGATGGCGCCGGCATTGGCCAGGCGGAAGGCGCGCGCCGGCCGCAGCCACTCGTCGATCAGGTCCTGCGTCAACGCCTCGCGCAGCCGTAGCCGGATCATCTGGTTGAGCCAGGTCTGGGCGATGTTGAGCACCAGGAGCCCGCCGGCGATGCCGGCAAAGATGAGCAGCTGGTGCAGGAACTCCGTCATGTCGCGCCGCGCCAGCGCGTCGTAGAAGGGCTGGTTCCAGCGATTGAGCAAAACCTGCCCGACGGCGGTCGCGACAATGACCGCCATGATGCCCGCCGACATCATCAGCAGCTTCATTCTCACCGGCGATTGCGAGAGCCCCTGCCTGACCGCCGTCAACTGGTCGCGCAGGCTGCCGGTCTCGATCGACGGAGCGGCAGCCGTGCCGCCAGCCTTTTGGTCCGGAAGATCAGCCATGGGCGGTACCTTTGCATTGGGAGGCAGGCGCGAAAACCGGAAAACGGCGGGCTTGGCCTCACCCCGGCCGTGTCGGCGCCTCGTGCCGGGGCGCCGACAGCCTACCCAGCCGCGTGGCGCCATGCGGCGAAAAGACCGGCACGAAGACACGACGCGAGGCACGCTGGGCGACCGGCACGCCCTGGTAGAGCCGCTTCTGCGCCTCGACCACGATGACGCCGGAAAAGATCGGCCAGAACCGCCTTCCCGCCCGCTCGAGCACATTGTGGAGCCGCATCATGAAGCGCCGTTGCGATGGCGGGAACAGCAGCGCGTCGGACCATGCGGCGGGCGTGAAATTCGCCTCGCGCAGCAGTTCGGTCAGCTGGCCGCGGGAAAACGGCCGCCCATTGCCAAAGGGTGTATGCTCGAAGCGCGCCCAGACGCCGCGACGGTTGGGCACGACGATAACGACACGTCCGGCCGGCGACAGCACCCGCCAGATCTCGTTCAGCGTCTCGCGCGGATTCTCGGCATGTTCGAGCGAGTGGACAAGCAGCATGCGGTCGATACAGGCATCGACCAGAGGCAGTTCCTCGTCGAAGACAAGCGCCGTCGCGGCCGGGCCTGTCGTCGGCCAGACCACCGCGCCCTGGGTGGCCGGCATGAAGGCGAAGACGCGCTCGGCGTCACCGCCGAACCGTTCCAGCCAGGGCAGCGTATAGCCGAGGCCGACAAGCCTTTCGTTGGGCATGGCGGCCCAGATCGACGACAGCGCCATGGTGATCGAGCGTTCCGCCAGCCGCCCGAGCGTGGTGGAGTAGAAGGAACGCAGGTCGACGATATCGGAATGCATGCGCCGGACGGTAGCCGCGAAGCGGGCCGAGTTCAACAAACCTCGCCCGCATAACGCCATGCGCGTGATGACATCGGCGGCCCGACGCCCTATCTCTGCGACGATAGTGGAGACAGACGCCATGCCCGTCGAAATCGAACAATTCATCTGCCGCAGCGACAATTTCGGCGTGCTCGTGCACGACCCTTCCAGCGGCCAGACCGCGATCATCGACGCACCGGAGGAGGCGGCGATCCTGGCCGCCCTCAAGCGCACCGGCTGGACACCGACGATGATCCTGACCACGCATCATCATCTCGACCATGTCGAGGCGAACCTGGCGCTGAAGGACCGCTTCAAGCTGAAGATCGTCGGGCCCGAGGCGGAGAAGGCCAGGATACCCGGCATAGACCAGACCGTCAGGCAAGGCTCGGTCGTCCAGCTCGGCGCCGAGCGGATCGAGGTGATCGAGACGCCCGGCCACACCGCTGGCCACGTCTCCTACCACCTGCCGGCCCCGAAGGTGGCTTTCACCGCCGACACACTGTTCGCGCTCGGCTGCGGCCGGCTGTTCGAATGCAAGCCTCCGGTGATGCACGAATCGCTGAAGAAGCTCGCCGCGCTGCCAGCCGACACCGTCGTCTATTGCGGCCACGAATACACGCTCGCCAACGCGCGCTTCGCGCTGACCGTGGACCCGACCAATTCGGCCCTGAAGGAGCGCGCCGCCAGGATCGAGGCCCTGCGCGCGGCCGACAAGCCCACCTTGCCGACCACGATCGGCGAGGAACTGTCGACCAACCCGTTCCTGCGCTGGCACGATCCGGCCATCCGCAAGCACCTCGGCATGGAAAAGGCATCCGATGTCGAGGTGTTCGCCGAGATCCGCAAGCGCAAGGACAATTTCTGAGCGCCGTGATACGCTGCCGCCCATGATCAGCGCGGCGGAAATAATTGCGATTCTCGGGATGAAACCGCACCCGGAGGGCGGCTGGTACGCCGAGACCTTCCGTGACGGCGCGAACGGCGGGCGTGGCCATTCCACCGCCATCTATTTCCTGCTGGAGGAAGACCAGCTTTCGGCCTGGCACAGGGTCAAGGACGCTTCCGAGGTCTGGCATTTCTACGATGGCGCCCCATTGGCGCTGTCGATGCACCAGGAAGGCGGAGCCGTGATCGAGCAGGTGCTCGGCACGGCGCTGGCAGCCGGCGAACGACCGCAGATCGTCGTGCCGGCGGGCTGGTGGCAATCAGCCCGCAGCCTTGGCGAGTGGACGCTGGTCGGCTGCACGGTCGCGCCAGGCTTCCAATTCGCGGCCTTCGAACTGGCGGCGCCCGGCTGGGAACCACAACCGGCCTGACGCATACCTTCGGCAAGATGGATCCGGTCCCGCGACAAAGACGTGCGTGAAATCAGGTGCCTGAAGCAACAGCAGCGAAGCTGAAACATCGCGGCCCGCTTTAGGACCAAGCGTGGAATCGTTCGAGGCACTTCCAACGCCTTGATGGAACGGCTATTGCAGGCCGCCCAATGATGTTCGACATCCTGGGCAATGGGCGTGGCCCCGGCGCTTCGGACCAGGCGCCGAACCACTCAATGACACCGCAGCACCCGCCGGAGCCGCATATGAACTGGTATTTCGTCGTCGGCCTGGCTTTCGCGTCCAGCATCGACAATCTGGCCGTCGGGCTTTCCTATGGCGTGCGTGGCGTCCGCATCGGGCTTGCGGCCAATCTTGTCATCGCCGCGATCTGCTTTGTCTTCAGCATGGCCGGCATTTTCTTCGGCGAATGGATCGGCCGGGTGCTGCCGGGAGACCTGCCTGATGTTGCCGGCGCGGTCCTGCTGTTCATGATCGGCGTGCGCATCCTGCTGCTGGTGGCCCCCAGGAAAACTCCCGCCGGGAATCCAGGCCGGAGCCGGCTCGCCCGCTGGTTCTCCAGCGTGCTCGCGATGGAAAGCGGCAGGATCGGCTTCGTCGAGGCCGTTATCCTCGGCATCGCGCTGTCGGCGAACGCCCTGGCGAACGCCGTTGGCGCCGGCCTGCTGCACATGCCGGCCGTCGCCGTGGCGCTGACCGCCGCGACGGGAAGCCTGATAACGGTCGCGCTCGGCGTGGCGCTGGGCACCAGCGCCAGCCGTATCCGCATCGGTGGCATCGACCTCGGCCGGTTCGGAACGCTGATCAGCGGCGCCACGCTGGTCGGGCTGGCCATCGCCCAGGTCTGGCGATAGCCGCAGCACGAACAGCCGCGCGCGACGTCGCGCTCCAATCCCCTTGGATTGAGCGCTGACTACAGCCAGGAAACGATCGGATCGCCGAGCAGGAAGGCAAGCGTGATGGCTACCTGCGCGACATAGTACAGCACCCAGACGGCGTAGCGCGTCCAGGCGCGATGCGGCGAGCCGGGCGCCATCACGAATTTCTCCGTGGCGAGCAGCGCGTCGGATGCCATGAACAGGATGGCGCCGACGATCACCCATGGATGGTTGACCGTCAGGGCGGCGATACCCATCGCCAGGATCGCCACGACGTAGACCGCGACCGGCACGCGCAGGCCGGCGCCAACGCGCCGCCACAGCACCGACAGCATGGCGAGCGCGAACACGGCCATGGCCACCGCGACCACGGCCCGCCAGGGCTCCGCGGCAAAGGCCGGGAAGCCGCCGCCCGAATGCGCGAACAGCGCGATGTAGAGCACATGGGCGAGAAGGAAGCTGCCCAGGCCGCCGAGGAAGGTCGGCTCGCTGTCATAGGACAGGAAGGCATCGCCGATAGCGCTGAGCGCCAGGGCGGCAACCAGCAGCCCCGGACCGCCCTGCATGAAGGCGAGCGCGGCAAGCATGGCAACGGCGAGCGTCTTCGCCGCCGTGCGGGCGAGCCTTGGCGGCTGGGTCAGCGTGAACGTATAGATCACCGCCGCGACCAGCGAAAACAGCAGCGTGGCGTTGGGATTGGCGTCGATGCCGCCCGGAAACGGCATCATGCCTTTGCCCCTTCCGCCACCGGCTTGCGAAACAGCAGCGATTTCGCCGCCAGTACCGCACCGCCGGTGATGAGGATACAGGCGGCCAGGATGCGCAACGATGGTTCCGCGAAGCCGGTCGCGATCAGCACCAGCGTCGAGAGCAGCGGCGCGGCGTAGCTGGCCGCGCCAAGCACCTGGATGTTGCCGCGCTTGACGCCGATGTCCCAGGCATAGAAGGCAGCTCCCACCGGCATCAGCCCGAGGGCGAGCACGGCAAGCCATTGCCCCGGACCGTCGGGCAGGACGGTCTTTTCCAGCAGGAAATGACAGGCCAGCGAGAGCACCGAGGTGGCGGCGCAGAACCAGGTGACGATGCTGGTCGGCACCGATGGGAAGCGCCGCGACAGGAGCGAGTAGGACGACCAGAGCAGCGCGCACACAGCGGCCATGGCATAGCCGAAGCCGTAGCGCGCGTCGAAGGCGAGGCCGCCGCCCTTTGTGACGATCAGCACCGTGCCGGCAAGCCCCAGCAGGGCGCCGGCGACATGGTTCCAGGCCAGCCGCTCACCCGGCATCAGCGCCGATCCGAGCACGATCAGCAGCGGCCAGAGATAGGCGATCAGGCTTGCTTCCACCGCCGGCGCGTTGCGCAGCGCCGTGAAGTAGAAGAAATGGTAGCCGAACAGGCCGGCGATGCCGATGAACCAGACCTGCGGCGGGATCTTCTGTCCCTTGTCCGGGGCCGGCATGAACAGCCGCGCCACCAGACCCACGCCGGTGCCGATGGCAAAGGTCATGGCCGACAGCAGGAAGGGCGGCACGGCGCCCGAGGCATCGGTCAAAAGGGCGAGCAGCGCCCACATGGCAACCGCCGAGAACCCGATCAGCGTAGCGCGCCCCATACCCCGTCTCCGTCGGCGCCCCTCGCGCCCAAGCCTCGTTCCGAAAGTCGCGGACTTTTCGGAACGGATCATGCCTCAATACGAGATTTCAGGGTGAAATGCGATTTCGACGAAACGCAATCGCGCCCTAGCTGTTCGCCTCGAAGCGCCGCGCGCTGATGGTGAGAGGACCGATCTGCGTTCCCACCGAGGCGCGGATCGGCGCATATACGCCGGTTTTTCCGACGGGTGCAAACGTCACCAGGATGCGGCTGCGATTCTTCAGGAACTCCAGCGCCTTGCGGCCCTTGCGATAGCCCGAGACGGGCTCGAAGGCCAGCCGGCACGTCACCGTGTCACCCTTGTAGCCGGGCACCGAAATCGTACCCTTCGACTGATAGGTGAGGGTGAGGTTCGCGCGCATCTCGCCGTCGTAGATCTTGACCGTGCGCCCGCACACCTTGTCCGGGCTGTCGGCATGCACGACGGTTGCCGCCATCGGGTCCAGCACCGCGACCAGGTCGCTGGCGCCGAGAGGTACCCATTCCTTGGGATCGCGCTTTTCGGGAGCGGGAACCACCTTGGTGGACGTCACCGCGTCGTTCGAAAACCGGATGTCGATCATCGACGCCTTCTTGCCGGACGTGTAGTCGGCGCGGAAGGCGTTCGGATGCATCCGCTTGCCCGAGATCGTGCCTTTCGACGAGATCGTGCCATGCGTGTCGTCGAACAGCTTGGCGATGCCGGCGGCCGAGACCGTGCCGTCGATCGTGTAGTCGTCGCCGACATACTGGCTGGAGAAAGACGCCTTCGCCACGGAAAGACCGAGGAAGGAGACGGTGTATTCGCCCTTGAAGGTTCGCGCGTCCGCGGCGTATGCCGCAGGTGGCAGGGCAAGGGCGAGCGCGGCGACGAGAACTTGGGACAAGCGTGGCATGATGGGGCGAAGCATGACGGGGATATGATCCTCGGTTTTGCGGAATCAAGGCGCTGGCCCTATTCCTATGTCCCTGAGCAACCGCTTATAGGGTGAAATCCGGCGTTAATATGAAAGCCGGCTGATCTCGCGCGGGTCGTCGGAGCTTGACGCCCTGATGAAATGCAACTATGGAACGCCAACTTTTTCCATAAGGCCGCCCGATCGAAACCGCGCGCCGCACGGCGCGGGCTCGAGGTTTGGTCAGACTGAGAACTGAAGGTAACAACAATGTCCCGCACCTGCGAACTCACTGCCAAGGCAGTCCAGACCGGCAACAATGTGAGCCACGCCAACAACAAGACCAAGCGTCGCTTCCTGCCGAACCTCGTCAACGTCACGCTGATCTCGGAAGCGCTGAACCAGAACGTGCGCCTGCGCATTTCGGCCAACGCCCTGCGTTCGGTCGAGCATCGCGGCGGCCTCGACGCTTTCCTGGCCAAGGCCGACGCCAAGGAGCTGTCGCAGCGCGCGCGCCTGCTGAAGAAGCAGATCGCCAAGAAGCTGGCCGAGCAGTCCGCCGCCTGATCCATTCAAGGCGGGGGACGACCGCCTTTCGAGCGACGGCCGCATGCCGGCCCCGCTCGAAAATGACGGCGATGGCCTTCCGGCACATGACCCCGAAAATCAGAATCGATTTTCGGAAAAGATCATGCGCAAAATGCTAGGGCGTCGCCGCGCAACTGGTTCCATCACCCAGGATAAAAAAATGAATTCCTTCTCGCGTTACCTGCCCTTCGTGGCCGCCATGGCGCTCGTCGTCGTGGCCTCGAACATCCTGGTGCAGTTCCCCATGCAGGGAACCGTCGGGTCGCTCTCGCTGGCGGACCTGCTCACCTGGGGCGCCTTCACCTATCCGTTCTCCTTCCTCGTCACCGATCTTGCCAATCGCCGCTACGGGCCTGCCGTGGCGCGGGGCATCGTCTTCGTCGGCTTCGCCACCGCGGTGACCTGTTCCATCCTGATCCCGCCCCTTCTGTACCGCTATGGCTTGATCGAGTTCGATACCGCCGCCAACCGGCTGGCGCGGGTCGCGGCGGCCTCTGGCGCCGCCTTCCTCACCGCGCAACTGCTCGACGTCACCGTCTTCAACCGGCTGCGCCGTCAAAGCTGGTGGCGCGCCCCGATCATCGGCACGCTGGTCGGCTCGATCTTCGACACGATGGTGTTTTTCACCATCGCCTTCTCGGCGGCTTTCGCCTTCGCCGGCCCGAGCGACGGCTTCGCGCTGGAGAGCGCGCCCTTCATGGGCCTGTTCCATGCCGAGACGATGCGCTGGATCTCCTGGGCATTCGGCGATCTCTCGGTGAAGCTGGTCATCGCGGTCGTCGCGCTGATCCCCTACCGCCTGCTCGCCGCGCGCTGGAGCCAGCCGGCGCTCGCCTGACGCCGGAAAGTCCCATCGAGAAACCCGGGTTGAGCGGGGCGACGCCAATGAAAGAGGCGTGCCATTTCGTCAGGCATTCGAGCCACGCCAAATAAGGCCGCCGGACGGTTTCGGCAGCTCGCCTGCGGATCAAGGATTGTTGCAATCCAACACGTGCGGTGGTTAGTGTTCCCCGCATCAAATACCATCGAACGGGACGGTATTCCGGTCGATTCGCGAGGAACTATCGATGTCAGGCAAAGATCCAACGGCCGAAACAACGCAACAGGTCGTCTCTCACATGGTGGAAGCGGTGAACCGCGCCCCACTGGTGGACGTTCCGTTCTGGCATCTCGAAATGACGGACGTGTTTCCGTCGGATCTTTATCGCCGCATGCGGGTCGCCATGCCCGAGCCGGGCGAGTATCGCGCGCTCAAGGGGCGTAACAGCGTGAACATCCAGGCGGACGGCTCCTCAACGCGGGTCAAGATCGATCTCTATCCGGAATACATCCGCCATTTGCCGAACGAGAAGCGGGCCGTATGGGCCCTGGTCGGAAAGGCGCTGTGCGCGCCGGAGTTGAAGGATGCGTTCATGCGGCGCCTGTCGCCCGGGCTGGAGCGTCGCTTCGGGGCGGACTTCCTGAACACCGAAATGTACCCGGTTCCCATGCTGACGCGCGATGTCGCGGGCTACAAGATCGGCTTCCACACCGATACGAAATGGAAAGGCATCACGGTCCAGTTCTACCTGCCCGAGGACGACAGCATCAATCACATCGGCACGCGCTTCGACCGGCGGCTGCCGGACGGCAAGTTCGAAATGGCGCACCGCATGCCTTTCTCCCCCAACACCGGCTACGCTTTCGCGGTTGGGGCGGACACCTGGCATTCGGTCGATACTGTCGGGCCGGAAGTGCGCACGCGCGACAGCATCCTTCATACCTATTTCGTGGACAGCAAGGCCGCGCTCAAGGTGCGCAACCGCAGCAAGCGCGTCGGCAATTTCCTGATGAACGAGATCCGCCACGTCGCCGGCCCCCGGTAGGGCCGACGGCACGCAGCGGCGCGATGATTCCCTGGTCCGTTCTCGACACCGCGAGAGTTCCCGGTTCTGATAGCGAACTGCGCCTGAAACAGCGCGGGACCGAATTTTCCATAATGCTCGGCACCAACGAGCTGATGAACAGCCGCCTCAGCGGTTCCGAGGAGGCCCTTGCCCGGCTGACCTGCGAGCGTCTGGCCGGCCGCAGGCGTCCAGGTGTGCTGATCGGCGGCCTTGGCATGGGCTTCACCTTGCGCGCCGCGCTGGAAGCGCTCGGCACGGATGCACGCATCGAGGTGGCCGAGTTGGTCCCCGCGGTCGTCGCCTGGGCGCGCGGGCCGATGTCGGGAATTTTCGCCGGATCGCTCGACAATCCCCGCGTCACCATCCGCGAGGTCGATGTCGGCCGGCTGATACGGTCGGAGAAGGCGGCGTGGGATGCCATACTGCTCGATGTCGACAACGGCCCCGAAGGTATCGTCTACGCGGGCAACGACGCGCTCTACGGCGCGCCCGGTCTCGGCGCGGCCCGCGCCGCGCTCAAGCCTGGCGGCGTGCTGGCGGTGTGGTCGCAGGGGCCGGACAGCGGCTTCACGCGGCGCCTGAAACAGGCAGGCTTCACCGTCGAGGAGGTGAAGACGCGCGCCAATGGCAAGCGCGGCGCGCGCCATGTCATCTGGATCGCCACCAACGGTTCGCGGTCCTGACCGGAGGCCACCTTCGGCGGTTCGGCCTATTTCGACCTCTGGAGCTCCACGGCAAGAGCCTCGAGCAGCCCGCGGGTCCCCTCCTCCCGCCCCTTGGCGGAATCGACGCCATCGAAGAAGGCACCCTGCTCGGTATAGGTCAGCCTCGTGCCGCCGTCGTCAGGCGTAAGCTCCACGGTGGTAAGGGATGCCGACATCGCCTGCTGTCCGATTGCCATGCGGTAGGAGAACACGATGCGCTGGTCGGGAACGATATCCTGGAACTGGGCATCGAGCCGGATCTCCGGTCCGCCGCCATAGCTGAAACGAGACACTTCTCCGCCGCCGACACGAAAATCGAAGCTGAATTCGGCAATGGCGAAACCATCGCCCTCGACCCGCCAGCGCCGCACCGTGGCCTTGTCGGCAAAGGCATGGAAGACCCGGGCTGGTGACTGCGGGTAGGTCCGTTCGATCGTGAATGTGGAGTGGATGACGGTATGCTCGTCCTTGAGGGGCGCGGTCTGGTTCATTGCTTTTCGTCCTTTTCCTGATCTTGGGCTTTCGGAGGATCCGCCTCGGCCAGGATCTGGCCAAGACGGTCGAGATGGCGTTCCGCCGGAATGCGGCGTTCGGCGATCCAGTCGGCGAGCGGGCCAAGCCCGCCCGGCTCGATGCGGCAGGTCCGCACCCGCCCGATCTTTTCGCTGCGGATCAGCCCGCAGGCCTCCAGCACCTGCAGATGCTGCAGCACGGCCGCAAACGTCATGCCGAATGGTTCGGCCAGTTGGCTGACGGTTGCCGGTCCGCGGCTCAACCTTTCCAGGATCTGGCGGCGCGTGGGCTCGACAAGGGCACGAAGGATGGTGTCGATCTCGGAATAGTTAAGCATATGCTTGAGTATTTCGTCGACCACGCAAATTGTCAAGTATGGACTAAAGTATTCTGACAAAGAAAGGCCGCACGACCGGGAAACCATTCGTTATCAATAGCTTGCCAGAAGCCAGGGCCACGAGGGATCGTCGAAAGAGCGGCCGGAGAGGCGCGGATCAATCCTCGTGCAGGACGAATTCCAGGTAGAGGTTGCGCTGCAGGATCGAATGGTTGTCATCGGAGATCAGCGATACCATCAGCGCGCCATCGGCACGGCTCCAGACGTCGAGCCCTTCCATATTGTCGATCTGATAGCTCATGTCGGCCTGCAGCAGCACGGGACCATCGGCGATGGCTCCCATGGCTATGGACCCGCCCTGGATGCGTCGCAGCCGCATCTTGACGCCGCCCATGATCGAGAAGCTCCGCTCGAGCAGCAGCAGGTCGCCGTTCGGCAGGAAGGCGCCATCGGTTATGTCGAACTCGCCGTCGCGCCTGACGGTGAACACGCCTTTGCCCGACCCCTCGAGGATCGCCGCATAGACGTTGCCGGCCGTGTCGAGGCTCCTCTCCGAAACGGCCACGAGGCTGCCTTTGAGCGGGCCGCCCTCATTGGCGACGGCGATCGTCTCGAAACCCTTGTTCTGTCGCAGTTCGCGCGCCGGTATCAGGAAATCCAGCTTCCGAAGCGGTGATGCCATGTCGGCGGGATCGATCCGGAACTGGGCGATGCGATGGTTGTGCTCGAACCCGACCGTCGCTATGCCGTCCTTGACGGCGAGGCTTTCGGCATCGGCGTCCCGCTTCTTGTCGATCGGCCGGCCGGCGGCGTCGACCATCTGCTGCATGGTGAAATTCCGGATGCCGGACGGGCGTCCGTCGCCACCATGCGCGACCGTTCCGAAAAACCAGAAGCCGGTGTCTGCAACGCCGATGAATTCGGCTCCCGGCTTGAGGAAGCGGATGGCCGACAGCCCGCCGAAATTGCGCGAGCGTGCGGTCATCTCGAGGCCGCCGACGAATTCGAGCGGGCCGAACCGCTTCTCGTCATGGCCAATGTGGAACTGGGTGATCGGCCGCGCCACGATCTCAATCGTTTCGACCGGAGCCTGCTCGGAAGCGCTGGCGGGCGGATACAGGCAAAGCGTCGCAAGGACCGCGACAAGAACTCGCAAATGCGCCCTGCCCCTCATAGGATTGCGCGCTGCCGGCGAGCAACGGAGCGGCGCCGCGACATGCGACAGGCCGCTCTCACGAAGCGCGACGGAATCCGCCGCGCCGCTGGTCGCGCGCGCTTTCCTCGGCAAACAGCGAGGCCAGTTGCTCGGTCATCGCGCCGGCCAGTTCCTCGGCGTCGACGATGGTGACCGCGCGGCGATAGTAACGCGTCACGTCATGGCCGATGCCGATGGCCAGAAGCTCGACCGGCGAGCGCGTTTCGATCAGCTCGATCACCGCGCGCAGATGCCGCTCCAGATAGTTTCCGGGGTTGACCGACAGCGTCGAGTCGTCGACCGGCGCGCCGTCCGAGATCATCATCAGGATCTTGCGCTGTTCCGGCCGCCCGATCAGGCGGTTGTGCGCCCACAGCAGCGCCTCGCCGTCGATGTTCTCCTTCAGCAGGCCCTCGCGCATCATCAGGCCGAGGTTGCGGCGCGCGCGGCGCCATGGCTGGTCGGCGGATTTGTAGATGATGTGGCGCAGGTCGTTGAGCCGGCCGGGGTTCGGCGGCTTGCCTTCCTTGAGCCATTTCTCGCGCGCCTGCCCGCCCTTCCAGGCCCGGGTGGTGAAGCCGAGAATCTCGACCGAGACGCCGCAACGCTCCAGCGTGCGCGCCAGTATGTCGGCGCAGGTAGCAGCGACGGTGATCGGCCGGCCGCGCATGGAGCCGGAATTGTCGAGCACCAGCGTCACCACCGTGTCGCGGAACTTGGTGTCGCGCTCCTGCTTGAACGACAGCGGCTGCATCGGGTCGATGACGACGCGCACAAGGCGGGCCGGATCGAGGTAGCCTTCTTCCAGATCGAAATCCCAGGAGCGGTTCTGCTGCGCCATCAGGCGGCGCTGCAACCGGTTGGCAAGCCTGCCGACGACACCGGAAAGATTGGCGAGCTGCTTGTCGAGGAAGGCGCGCAGCCGGTCGAGCTCCTCTTCCTCGCAAAGATCCTCGGCCCCTACCGTCTCGTCGAAAGCCGTGGTGAAGACCTTGTAGTCGACCTCTTTCGACAGGTTGGCGAAGGGATTGTCGTTGCGCCGGGCCTCGCCGGGCGTCTCAGCATCCGCGTCGTCGTCATCGGACAGGTCGTCCGACGTCGCGTCGGTCGCTTCGGTCTCGGCGGACTGTTCCTCGTCGGAGGAGGATTCGGCATCCTCGGACTGCGACTGCTCGGCGCCGGAATCATCCTCGCCGCCTTCCTCGCTCTGTTCCTCGCCCTGCGGCTGGTTATCCTCGTTGTCGTCGGAGTCTTCGGTCTCCTGGTCGTCGCCGAGTTCCTCGGCCATCTCCATCGAGGCCAGCATGTCGCGCACGACGCGCGCGAAGGCCTGCTGGTCCTCCAGCTTGGCCGAGAGGCCTTCGAGATCGGCGCCGGCCTTCTCCTCGACCCAGGGACGCCAGAGATCGACCATGCGCTCGCCGCTCTTGGGCACCGGCCGCCCGGTCAGCTTCTCGCGCACCATCAGCGCCAGCGCTTCCTCGATCGGCGCGTCGGCCTTGTCGCGGACGTCGGCGAGGTTCGCCCTGGCGTATTTGTCCTCGAGCATCGTGCCGATGTTGTCGGCCACGCCCTGCATGACACGGCTGCCGATCGCCTCGACGCGAGCCTGCTCGACCGCGTCGTAGATCGCGCGGGCCTGCTTGCCCTCGGGCGCCAGCTTGGTGTGGATGCGCGCGTCATGGCAGGCGCGCTTCAGCGCCATGGAATCGCCGATGCCGCGCGTGATGGCGATATCGGTCTTGGACGCCTTCTTCGGCAGCTCAGGCAGCCTCGCGCGGCTGCCCGCCAGCGCCGGCCTGTCCTTGGCGAAGCCGACTTCCATCTCCTTGTCGCCGGAGATGGCGCGCATGCAGACGGTGACGGCGCGCTTGAAGCCGTCCGTATCCGAACCCGCCTTCGGCTTGTTACGCGTGTTGTCGCCTGGACCCGCCATGGAGGCTCAGCTTACCCCAGGACCACGTTGGCGGCGCTCTCCGGCAGATCCTCGCCGAAGGCGCGCTGGTAGAATTCGGCAACCACCGAACGCTCCAGCTCGTCGCATTTGTTGAGGAAGGTCAGCCGGAAGGCCATGCCGACGTCGCCGAAGATCTCGGCGTTCTCGGCCCAGGTGATCACGGTGCGCGGGCTCATGACCGTCGACAGGTCGCCATTGATGAAGGCCGACCGCGTCATGTCGGCGACGCGAACCATCTTGTTGACGATGTCCTTGCCCTTGCTGTCGCGATAGTGCTTGGCCTTGGCCAGCACGATCGAGACCTCGTTGTCGTGCGGCAGGTAATTCAGCGTGGTGACGATCGACCAGCGGTCCATCTGCGCCTGGTTGATCTGCTGCGTGCCGTGGTAGAGGCCCGTCGTGTCGCCGAGGCCGACCGTGTTGGCGGTGGCGAACAGGCGGAAAGCCGGATGCGGGCGGATGACGCGGCTCTGGTCGAGCAGCGTCAGGCGGCCCGACGATTCCAGCACGCGCTGGATGACGAACATCACGTCGGGACGGCCGGCATCGTATTCGTCGAAGCAGAGCGCGACATTGTGCTGGTAGGCCCAGGGCAGGATGCCGTCGCGGAATTCCGTGACCTGCAGCCCTTCCTTGACCACGATCGCGTCTTTGCCGACGAGATCGATGCGGCTGACGTGGCTGTCGAGGTTGACGCGCACGCAAGGCCAGTTGAGGCGGGCGGCGACCTGCTCGATATGGGTCGACTTGCCGGTGCCGTGATAGCCGGACACCATGACGCGGCGGTTGTAGGCGAAGCCGGCGAGGATCGCCAATGTGGTGGCCTTGTCGAAGAGATAGTCGGGATCGACGTCAGGCACATGCTCGGTCGATACCGAATAGGCCGGCACCACCATCTTGGACTCGAAACCGAAAGTATCCTTCACCGACACCGTCGTGTCGGGCAGGTTGGTGATGTCGCGATCGACCTTGTTCATATCTCTCAACGTCTCCACGGGCGAAACGCCGCGTTTCGCCGGCAATAGATTTTGTTCGGGGGCGGTCTTAGAGCCTTTTCCAACCGTAGGAAAGTTGGAAAAACACACGAGCCATAGGGTCGCTCAGCACAAACCTGCCTGCTTGAGCACGCGATAGGCCTGAAGCACATCGCGGAACCGGTCTTCCGAACCTCTGTCGCCACCATTCGCATCCGGATGGTGACGCTTCACCAGTTCCTTATAGCGCGCCTTGATATCCTTGCCAGTCGCCTTTGTATCAAGGCCAAGCGTTTCCAGCGCCTTGGCCTCAAGCGGCTTTGCCTTGCGCTCGCGCGCCTCCGGCGGCCCGTTGAACAGGTTGAAGGGATCGCGCATGCGATTGTAGTAGCCGGCGCGCCCCGAACGCTGCTGCGCGAAATCGGGCGCCGAGCGCGTCGCGGCGCCGTTGATGCCCATCTTCCAGGTGGGCCGGTGGCCGGTCAGAGCCTCCTTCTGAAAGCGCGCGATCTCGCTGTCGGGCACGCCCGAGAAGTAGTTGAAGCCCTTGTTGTATTCGCGCACATGGTCGAAACAGAAGCGGAAATACTCGCCTTCCTTCAGCCGCCCGACCGGCGCGCGATGAGTTCCGGCTTCCTTGCAGCCATCCCACTGGCAGATCGGCGCATGCGACTTCAGCTCCGCGTCCTTTTCAGGGCGGACGCGAATCTTCTCGAAATATTTGGGATACGGCTTCATCTCACCCATTTATGAGGTGTTCGCGGGTGCGAAACAAGAATTGACATTTTCACGACCTTCGCCCTAACCGCTGAATCGCGGCACAAAGCGGGCGATCGGCGTATTTTGTGCGATGCTGGAAATGCGTCCGGCCCCTCGGTCGGCGCGTTTGCGATATGTGGTGAAGGGAAGCGGCAATGTCCATACAGGCGACCTTGGAAGACAAGCTGAGGAAGGCGTTTTCGCCGGAGCGACTCGCGGTCATCAACGAGAGCCATCTCCATGCTGGTCACCACCATGTGGAATCCGGCCATCACGCCACCTTCGACGGCACCGGCGAGACGCATTTCCGCGTTCGCCTCGTTTCGCCGGCCTTCACCGGCATGAGCCGTGTCGACCGCCACCGCGCGGTCAACAGCTTGCTCGCCGACGAATTGAAGGCGGGACTGCATGCGCTGGCGATCGAGCCGTCGGCGCCCGGCGAGCCGACGCGCTGGTGATCCTCAGGCGATCGCGGCCTTGAGAAAGCCAAGCACGGCTTCGCTCAGCGCATCGCCATCCTTGCCGAGCCGCCGGTCGATCGACATGTGGGTATAGCCGCTGCCGTCGAACAGCGTGACCTTGGTGCCTGTCGCGCGCAGCCGCCCGGCAAATTCCGTCGAAACCGCTCCGCGGCCGGACGCGCCGGAATAGGCGATGAAAGTCGGCGGGTGTTTGCGGCCATCGACATAGCTGGCCGGCGATAGTGCGTGCCACTGTGCGCGGTCAGGGAAAGCGCGGGCATAGGCGCGGACCATTCCGCCGCTTTTCGCCAGGGCTTCAAGGTCATAGGCCCTGGTATCGTCGAGCACCAGCGCGGCAACGCCCGCCAGGTCGCCGCGCATACCGGTCAGCGCGACGAGATGGCAGCCGGCCGAATGCCCCATCGCGGCCATGCGGGAGGGGTCGCCGCCATGGCTGGCTATATTGGCGCGGACATAGGCGTAAGCCTTGGCGACGTCGCCTGCCTGCGTGGCCACATCGGCGCCGGGCAGCATGCGATAGTCGATCGAGACGAAACAGAAACCGTTGTCGAGCAGGAAGCCGGGCTTGGCATGGACCTGGCTCCGGTTGCCAAGCCGCCAGGCGCCGCCATGCACGAAGAAGACGACCGGCAGGCCCTTGGCGCCGTCCGGCGCGTAGATGTCGAGTTTTGCCGGACCATAGTCGAATGTGCGCGGTTCCGGCCTGCTCGGCCACCAGGACGCCGAGGCGCGCGCCGGCAGCAGCGCCGCGAGGGATGCCAGGACAAAACTTCGCCGATCGATCATCCACGCCCCCGACCGTTTTGCGCCCCAAGGGTGCCTGCGAGTGTCCCATGCGTCCAGTTACGGTTTCGTAATGGGTCGTCTCAGGGTCATTGTATCACCGCGACAAAAACAAACAGATAGAGCTGTTGCGACGTTTCCGTTTCAACCGGAACCGTTCTGGAGGCGTCCCGTTTCAGGCATCGCCAGCCGGCCGGATCCTGATCCTGGCTATGCGGTTCTTGTCGCGCTTCATGACCACGAAGCGCTTGCCGTGGAAGGTGAAGGCCTGCTTCTCATCGGGGATCGACTGGGTCTCGTGGATGACGAGGCCGGCGATGGTGGTCGCCTCCTCGTCCGGCAGGTTCCAGTCGAGCGCGCGGTTGAGGTCGCGGATCGGCACCGTGCCGTCGACGACGACGGAACCGTCGGCCTCCTGCTTGACGCCCTGTATGTCGACGTCGTGCTCGTCGGCGATCTCGCCGACGATCTCCTCGATGATGTCCTCGAGCGTCACCAGGCCTTCGACCTCGCCATATTCGTCGACGACGATGGCGAAATGCGCCTTGCGGCGCAGGAAGGCGTTGAGCTGCTCCTGCAAGGTCGTGGTGTCGGGTACGAACCACGGCTTGGACGCGATCTTCATCACGTCGATCTGGGCAAAGTCATTGCCGACATCGTTGAGCGCGCGCAGCAGGTCCTTGGCGTGCAACACCCCGACGATGTTGTCGAGCGAACCCTTCCACAGCGGCATGCGGGTGTGCGGGCTTTGCAGGATCTCCCGCACCACCGCCTCTGGCGGATCGTCGGCGTTGACCGAGCGCATGTTGGTGCGGTGGACCATGACGTCGGAAACCTCGAGCTCCTCGAGGTCGAACAGGCCGCCGACGCGATCGCGGTCCTCGCGCACCACCTGGCCGTCGCGGCGGAAGTCGTCGACCGCGCCGCGCAGCTCGTCCTGGGTCGAACGCTGCGGCGCGATGCGCGACAGTTCGTAGCCGAACAGGGCGAGGAGACGCGCTCGCAGCGCCAGCGCCGCCACCGCGAAGCCGGCAAGGACACCAAGCCCGATCCAGCCGGCCTCGTTCATCCCCGTTCGCCTGGATGGCTCTCCCTCAGGAACGACAGCACCTCGGAGGCCGGCACATCCTTGGCGATGAAGGCCTGGCCGACGCCGCGCGTGAGAATGAAAGTAAGCGCGCCGCGGGAAACTTTCTTGTCCTGGGCGATGAAGGCCAGCAGCGCGTCCGCGTCTGGCAGCTCGCCCGGAATGTCGGCCATGCGCCAGGGCAGGCCGACAGCCTTGAGATGCGTCTCGATGCGCGCGGCATCGTCGGGACTGGCAAGGTTGAGCCGCGCCGAGAAACGGTGAGCCAGCGCCATGCCGATCGCCACGCCCTCGCCATGCACCAGACGGGCGCCGTCATACTGCGTGGCGGCCTCCAGCGCGTGGCCGAAGGTGTGGCCGAGATTGAGCAGCGCCCGGTCGCCGGTCTCGAATTCGTCGCGCGCGACGACGTCGGCCTTGGCGCGGCAAGCCTCGGCGATCGCCTCGGCGCGCGCCGGTCCGCCAGCGAAGACCTCTTGCCAGTTCTCTTCCAGCCAGGCGAAGAAAGCCGGGCGGTCGATCAGCCCGTATTTGGCGAGTTCGGCATAGCCGGCGCGGAATTCGCGGATCGGCAGCGTGTCGAGCACGCCGGTATCGGCCAGCACCAGCTTGGGCTGATGGAAGACGCCGACGAGATTCTTGCCGCGCGGGCTGTTGATGCCCGTCTTGCCGCCGACAGAGGAATCCACCTGCGCCAGCAGCGAGGTCGGGATCTGCACGAAGTTCATGCCGCGCCGCACGATGCCCGCCGCGAAGCCGGTCAGGTCGCCGATCACGCCGCCGCCGAGCGCGATGACGACGTCGCCGCGCTCGAGCTTGGCCGCGAGCACACCGTCGACCACCTCTTCCAGATGCGCGAAGCTCTTGGTCTTTTCGCCGGCCGGCAAGGTGATGACGGCCGGATTGACGCCGCCCTTCTCCAGTCCGGCCCGCAGCGTGGCCAGATGCGCGGCGGCCACATTGTCGTCGGTGACGACCGCGGCGCGCCTGCCCGGCAGGCGCTGGCCGATCTCGGCGCCGGCGCGCGCCAGCAGGCCCGGGCCGATCAATATGTCGTAGGCGCGCTCGCCCAACCCAACCTCGACGACGACAGGCGCGGCTTCACTCATGACTGTACCTCGCCCGTCGCGGCGGCGACGACGCCGAAATGGCCGCACAACGCCTCCAGGACCTCGGCGGCGATCACTTCCTTGCGCTCATCCCTTGTCGGCACCGTAAGATCCGCCGTCGCATAGACAGGGTAGCGCTCGCCCATCAGGCGCTCGAGCACGGCGCGCGGGTCCGGATTCTTCAGCAGCGGCCGGTTCTGCTTCTTCGCGACGCGATCCATCAGCAGGTCGAGCTCGGCTTTCAGCCACACCGAAACGCCATGGCCGGCGATGGCCTCGCGCGTCTGGGCGTTCATGAAGGCGCCGCCTCCGGTCGACAGGATCTGCGGCCCGTTCTCCAGCACGCGCAGGATCACACGCTGCTCAAGTGCCCGAAATTCGGTCTCGCCGTAACGTTCGAATAGGTCCGGGATCGTCATGCGCGAGACGCTTTCGATCTCGTGGTCGCTGTCGACAAATGGCAGCGAAAGCACCGTCGCCACCTTGCGGCCGATCGCCGTCTTGCCGGCGCCCATCAGCCCGACGAACACGATGGAGCGGCCGCCGAGCCTGTCGAGAAGCGCGGCGTGACGTTCTTCGGGAGGACCTGCAGGGTGCGCGTTCATCAAACCGTGGCGTTTCGGGCCTTCTTCGCCGGCGTATCGACATCAAAAGCGCCCGTGCGTCAAGCACGGCGGATCCGGCGGACCGACGCGACTGGCCACGGGCCAGCCCGCCTTCCTCCTTGAATTGGCCGGACGGGCGTCCCATAAGGGGACAGGGTTTGGAAATGCCGTACAAGAAAATGAGCTGATATCGATGCCGACGCTGTTCCGCTTTGTCGTGACGATCGCGGTACTGGCAGGCATCGTCTACGGCGCGATGTTCGCGCTGGCGATGTTCGTGGAGCCGAAGCGAGCGGAAATGACCGTTCGCATCCCGGCCGAGAAGCTGAACCCCAAGAAGAACTGACCCGGATGAGCAGCGCCGTCCGCATCGAGGCCTTTCTGGAAATGATGAGCGCCGAACGCGGCGCGGCTGCGAACACACTGTCCTCCTACCGCCGCGACCTCGAGGATGCGTCGGACTCGATTCACGGCGGGCTGGCAGGCGCCGGCTCGGCCGATATCCGTGCCTATCTCGACGAGGTCGCCGCGCGTGGTTTCGCGCCGACCTCGCAGGCCCGCAAGCTTTCGGCGCTTCGCCAGTTCTTCAAGTTCCTCTACGCGGAGGGGCTGCGCGGCGACGATCCCACCGGCACGCTCGACGGTCCCCGCAAGGGCCGGCCGCTGCCCAAGACAATGAGCGAAGCCGAGACCGGCCGCTTGCTCGACCGCGCCGGGCTGGAAGCGGGCGAGGCCTCGCCCGAAACCGGCGACGGCCTGGCGGCCATGCGCCTCCACGCGTTGGTCGAGGTGCTTTACGCCACCGGCCTGCGCGTCTCCGAACTGGTCAGCCTGCCGGTCACGGTGGCGCAACGCGATGATCGCTTCTTCATGGTGCGCGGCAAGGGCGGCAAGGAACGCATGGTGCCGCTTTCGGCGAAGGCGCGCGCCGCCATGCGCGCCTGGCTGGAACTCCGGGCAAAGGCACCGGCCCACGCCGCCAGCGCCTTCCTCTTCCCGGCCGCCTCCGACAGTGGCCATCTCCCGCGCCAGGTCTTCGCGCGCGACCTCAAGGGCCTCGCCGCGCGCGCTGGCATCGCCTCGGCGAAGATATCGCCGCACGTTCTTCGCCATGCTTTCGCCAGCCATCTCCTGCAGAACGGCGCCGACCTCAGGGCCGTCCAGCAACTGCTTGGCCATGCCGACATATCGACCACGCAGATATACACGCATGTGCTCGAGGAGCGGCTGGTGCGGCTCGTCAACGATCATCACCCGCTTGCCGACTAGACCTCATATCGCTATGTGAGGGCGACGTTTCACCGCTTGCCCCTCCTTTTTCGGGGTCCGTCAGCCCTTGTCCCCCGGCGCATCGGTTCGCTCAAGAATGTACAACTATCTCGATTTCGAAAAACCGGTCCAGGATCTCGAAGGCAAGATTCTCGAACTGAAGAAGCTCGCCGAGAACGGCGAGGCCGTCGATGTCGCCGACGAGATCAGCCGCCTCGAAAAGCGCTCTCGCGACGCGCTGCGCGACGCCTACAAGGCGTTGACGCCATGGCAGAAGGTGCAGGTCGCGCGCCATCCCGACCGGCCGCACTGCGTCGACTACATCAAGACCCTGTTCAAGGACTTCACGCCGCTCGCCGGCGATCGCGGCTTCGGTGAGGACCAGGCGATTGTCGGCGGCTTTGCCCGCTTCCGTGGCGAGCCGGTGGCGATCATCGGCCAGGAGAAGGGTTCGGACACAGCCACCCGCCTGAAGCACAATTTCGGCTCGGTGCGCCCCGAGGGCTACCGCAAGGCGGTGCGGCTGATGGAACTCGCCGACCGCTTCAGGATCCCGCTGGTGACGCTGGTCGACACCGCCGGCGCCTATCCCGGCGTCGGCGCCGAGGAACGCGGCCAGGCGGAAGCCATCGCGCGCTCGACCTCGGCCTGCCTCTCTCTCAAGGTGCCGTCGATCTCCGTCGTCATCGGCGAGGGCGGCTCCGGCGGCGCCATCGCGATCGCCACCGCCAACCGCGTCTACATGCTCGAACACGCCATCTATTCCGTCATCTCGCCGGAGGGCGCCGCCTCGATCCTGTGGCGCGACACCACGCGGTCGAAGGATGCTGCGATCAACATGAAGATCACCGCCCAGGATCTTCTCGAAATGAAGGTCATCGACGCCATCATCGCCGAGCCGCTCGGCGGCGCCCACCGCGCTCCCGAGGCGGTGATCGGCGCCACGGGCGACCTCATCGCCAAGACGATGAAGGAGTTCGCCAGCGCCAATGTCGACTTCCGCGAGCAGCGCCGCGAGAAGTATCTGGCGATGGGACGCAGCCTTTGAACGAAGCGCCGTTGGCGGCGCAATTGTGTCCGCCATCCGGTTCTGCCACAAAAATGCCGTCCGATTCGTCTCAATGGGATTGTCGTAAGGGGACGCGCGGGCGCTTGCGGTAAGGAATTTTCAAGGTTAACGGGCTTAGGGTCCGTCTGAATTCAGTGCAGCAGCCGTGGCGCGACCAGCCATGGCCCTAGGGAAAACGATAATCGCAGCCATGCTTGCCAAGCTTGCCCGCACCGGAATGCTGATTGCCGCTATCGGCGTTGCCGGCTGCAATGATTCGTCGATGAAGGACTTCGCGCCGCAGGCAAACAAGCCCCTGCCGGACAAGATCCTGGCCGACATGCGGGCAAAGGGCATGGCCCGCACCTCCTCGGTGATGGCGCGGATCTTCAAGGAAGAAGGCAAGCTGGAGATCTGGAAGGCCAAGACGAACGGCCGTTACGATCTCGTCGCCACCTACGACATCTGCAAATGGTCGGGCAAGCTTGGGCCGAAATACACCGAGGGCGACCGCCAGGCGCCGGAGGGCTTCTACACGGTGCGTCCGGCGCAGATGAACCCGCGCTCGAGTTACCACCTGTCCTTCAACATCGGCTTTCCCAACGCCTATGACCGCGCCAATGGCCGCACGGGCCAGAATCTCATGGTGCATGGCGCCTGCTCGTCGTCGGGCTGCTACTCGATGACGGACGCGCAGATCGAGCAGATCTACGCCTTCGGTCGCGATGCCTTCCAGGGCGGACAGACCGAGTTCCAGATCCAGGCCTTTCCGTTCCGCATGACGGCGGCCAACATGGCGCGCTATCGCAACGACCCGAACTACGAGTTCTGGAAGATGCTGAAGGTGGGCTACGACAATTTCGAGCTCACCAAGGTGCCGCCGAAGGTCGACGTCTGCGAGAAGCGCTACGTCTTCAACCAGGTCGCCGCCGATGGCCAGACCTTCAACCCGACCGGCCCCTGCCCCGCGACCACGCAGCCGGATTCGCTGAAGACCGCCTTTGCCGACTATGAGAAGAGCTATGACGCGGCCTTCAACTCGGCCGTCCGGTCGAGCACGCCGGCGCCCAAGCCGACCATTGCCGGCATCAAGGAAGCCAGCATCGTCTCCGACTGGTCCAAGCGCCGTGCGCGCGGCGAGCGCGTGCCGATCGAGCCGCCATCGCTGAATTCGGACGGCTCGGTGACCGAGACGACCCGCATGGGCCGCATCGATTCGCCACTGGGCCGCAAGATGGCGGCGCAGGACGCCGAGAAGGAGGCCAAGCGCAAGGCCGAGGAGCAGCGGCTTGCCGCCATCGAGGCCGCCAAGGCCGCGAAGGAAGCCGCCAAGGCGCAGGCGCTGGCCGAGAAGGAAGCGGCGAAAGCGGCCAAGGAGGCACCCGTCGCCACCGCGACCATTGCCGCGCCGTCTCAGACCGCCGAGGCGACCGAGACCCAGTCGGCCAATGCGGACGAAAGCACGACGACGAGGCTGAAGAGAAAGCTGCTCGGCATGTTCGGCGGCTGAGCCCCGGACTTGAGCAAGTCTCCCGCCACCTATGACCTGAAGGGGCTGAACTGCCCCCTCCCGGTGCTCAAGGCGCGCAAGCGCCTTGCCGGCATGCGGACAGGCAGCCGGCTCTGGCTCGAAACCACCGACCCGCTCGCAGTCATCGATATTCCCGTCTTCTGCGCGGATGCCGGCCACCAATTGATCGAAACGGCGTCGGTCTCCGGCGGACACCGTTTTCTGGTCGAACGCGGCTGACGCCGCGCAATCGCCGGCGATCCATTCGACCCCCCTCCGGCCGCTTCGCGGCCCTCTCCTCAAGGGAGCAGGCCAATCGCATTTGGGGTTCCCCCACTCCGTCGCCGCTGCGCGGCGCCACCTCTCCACTTCCGGAGGGAGTGGAAAGGAGCCCGGTTCGGCAGGCTCGCGCCCCTCCTCTACTCCGTCGTTCGGGGGAGAGGTGGTCGGCATAGCCGACCGGCGTGGGGGTCGTGCCCACGTGCGATTGCCCTGCTCAAGGGAGAGGCTCTGCCGAGGCGGCGGGCGCCACCTTTTCGAAGGCCTACAATCCGGCGATCGCCAGCGGATTGTTTTCGAGCGCCGCGCGATCCGGCGTGTCGATCGCCGGACGGTTGGTGAAGGCGGCAAACAGCCGCCGAGCATAGTCTTCCGGCATGTCGAGCGTGATCAGCACCAGCCGCGTGCCGCGCTGCCCGTCTGGCCATGAGGGCAATCGCGCTGGCGGATGCAGGATTTTCTGCACGCCGTGGATGACGAGCGGCCGCGACGGGTCCTCGGCGAGCTCGATGATGCCCTTCATGCGCAGCAGGCTGTCGCCGTGCGTGGAGCGCAGGAGATCGAGGAACATCTCGATCGTCGAATAAGGCACGGGCCGGTCATGCACCAGCGTGTGCGAACGCACGCGCTGGTCATGCCTGTGGTGATCGTGGTGGTGATGATGATGGGCGTGATCATGGTCGTGGTCGTGCCCATGATGATCGTGATGATGGTCGTGAGTCGCCTCTCCCAGCCAGCGACGCGCGTCGGCCGACTTGGTGGCGGGATTGTAGAGGCCGCAATCGATCAGCGCCGCGGCACCGGCCTGGCCATCGTCGACGCCCAGCAGCTCCGCGCCCGGATTGATCCGCCGCAACCGGGCGCGCAGCGCCTCGACCTCGCCAGGGTCCGTCACCAGGTCGGCCTTGGTCAGGACGATGCGGTCCGCGACGGCCACCTGCTTGACGGCCTCGACATGCGCATCCAGCGTGCCAGCGCCGTTCACCGCATCGACCAGCGTGATCACCCCGTCGAGCCGGAAGGCCTGCACCAGCGCAGGGTGCGCCATGATCGATTGCAGCACCGGCGCCGGATCGGCGAGGCCGGTGGTTTCGACGACGACCCGCGCCAGGCGCGCGATGCGCCCGGTCTGCAACCGGTCGACCAGATCGGCCAGGGTGTCGACCAGTTCGCCGCGCACAGTGCAGCACAGGCAGCCGTCGGAAAGCTGGATGATGCCATCGGAGGACTGCTCGACCAGCAGATGGTCGATGGCCACCTCGCCGAACTCATTGATGATCACCGCCGTGTCGGCGAGCGCCGGATCCTTCAACAGCCGGTTGAGCAAGGTCGTCTTGCCGGCTCCGAGGAAGCCGGTGAGCACCGAGACGGGGATGGGAAAGCCGCTCATCGGCTCAGTTCTTCGCCGCCTGGTCGCCCTGCGCGGCGTTGGCGCCGACCACGGCCGGGTCGGCTCCGGCCGGCGCCGGCCTGTCGGGGCGCCATGTCGGGATCGGCACGTCGGCGAATTCCTGGCCGGCATGGCCGAGCATGGCCTTCGGCGTCGGCCCGGTGGCGCCGCCGAGACCGACGGCGACAAGTGTCGGCGCGTGATCGAGCTTCTGCTGGTAGAGCGACTTCGGCGCATCCTTGCTGGCGACGGCCGGCGGCGCTTCCGACTGCTCCTCGGTCGTCGCCTTCTTCTTGCAGATCTCGTCCTGCAAGTCGTTGGGCGACTGGGTGTCGCCGTAGGACGGCAGCGTCGCCACGGTGGTCGAGCCGACGGCGGGGGTGTCGAAACCCTTGTCGAGGAGGTTTGCCGCCGTCTCGGCGCGGGCAACGGCCGACTTCTCGCCGAGCACCACCGCGACCAGCGTGCGGCCTTTGCGCGTCGCCGAGCCTATCATGTTGAAGCCGGAGGGGCAGACAAAGCCGGTCTTCATACCGTCGGCGCCGGGATAGCGGCCGATCAGCAAATTGTAGTTCGGGATGGCCTTCTTGCCGACCGCCAGCCCTTCGATCGAGAACCACGACGCATATTGCGGGAAATCCCGGCGGATCGCCATCACCAGCAGGCCGAGGTCGCGCGCGGTCGTGTACTGATCCGGCGAGAACAGCCCGTTGGGATTGACGTAGTGCGTGCCGGTCATGCCGAGCCTCTGCGCCTCGGCATTCATCCGGTCGGCGAAGGCCGCCTGCGAGCCGCCGACATTTTCGCCCACGGCCATGGCGATGTCGTTGGCCGACTTGACCAGCATCATCTTCAGAGCGTTGTCGAGCCGCATCACCGAACCTGGCTTGAAGCCCATCTTGCTCGGCGGCTCGGCGGCGGAATGGCGCGTCACCTTGATCGGCGAATCAAGCTGCACCTCGCCGGCGGCGATCGCCCGGAACGTCACATAGGCGGTCATCAGCTTGGTCAGCGACGCCGGATACCAGCGGCTGAACGCATCCTGATGCTGCAGGATGCGGCCATTGGAAAGGTCGAAAAGCATGACCGGGTTGGCCGTTGCCGGCTTTGCCAGCGCCGGCAGCGCCATCGCGCCGGCGATCAATAGAGTGAGGAAATGCCTGTGCCGCATGGTCGAATCCGAAATCGCCTCTTGCCGTAGTCGCCCCTGGCTCCGTAAGATTTCGTTACGTTGTCGCCAGCGTGATGGATCCGTCCCTCACTCCCCGGAGCCATCGGTGCCGTGCTATTTATCCTATGTGACGTCAAAATGGCAAAGTGCCCGACAATCACGATTGCAAGGCGACGCCATCAACAGCGAGATTGAACCCACATGCCGATCCTGAACCGAGCCGCCGAAATGCAGGATGAAGTCGCGGGCTGGCGCCGCCACCTGCACCAGACACCGGAACTGAATTTCGACGTATTCCAGACCGCCGCCTTCGTCACCGACAAGCTGAAAGCCTTTGGCTGCGACGACGTGGTGACCGGCATCGGCAAGACCGGTGTCGTGGGCATCATCCATGGCCGCAAGGGCGACGGCGCCACCATCGGCCTGCGCGCCGACATGGACGCGCTGCCGATCGAGGAGATCTCCGGCAAGCCCTACGCCTCGACCATTCCCGGCAAGATGCACGCCTGCGGCCATGACGGACACACCGCCATGCTGCTCGGCGCGGCGAAGTACCTCGCCGAGACGCGCAATTTCGCCGGCTCGGTGGCGGTCATCTTCCAGCCGGCCGAGGAAGGCGGCGGCGGCGGCAACGAGATGGTCAAGGAAGGCATGATGGAGCGTTTCGGCATCGGCAAGGTGTTCGGCATGCACAACATGCCCGGCCTGCCGGTCGGCCAGTTCGCCATCAGGCCAGGCCCGATCATGGCGGCGACCGCCGAATTCACCATCACCGTCAAGGGCCGGGGCGGCCATGCCGCCATGCCGCACGGCACGATCGACCCGATCGTCATCGCCAGCCAGCTCGTCGGCGCCCTGCAGACCATCGCCTCGCGCAGCACCGACCCGGTCGAGGCCGTCGTCGTGTCGGTGACCAAGTTCCACGCCGGCGATGCCTACAACGTCATTCCCGAGACGGCGGAGATCGCCGGAACCGTGCGCACGCTGAAGAAGGAAGTGGCCAAGAAGGCGGAAGAGCGCATGCGCGCGCTCTGCGACGGATTGTCCGCCGCCTACGGCGCCAAGATCGAGGTCGACTACGATTCCAACTACCCCGTGACCTTCAACCATCCGGAGGAAACCGTCTTCGCCAGCGATATCGCCGCGGCGGTGGCCGGCGACGCGCATGTCCATCGCGGCATCCAGCCGGTGATGGGTGGCGAGGACTTCTCCTACATGCTGGAAGCGCGCCCCGGCGCCTTCATCTTCATCGGCAATGGCGAGACGGCGGGCCTTCACCATCCGGCCTACGACTTCAACGACGAGGTCATTCCGCACGGCATGAGCTATTGGGTGAAGCTGGCCGAAACGGCGCTGGCGCGCTGAATGACGACAACGACGGCAGGCAGGTGCGAATTGCATGCGCACCTGCCTCTTGGCGAAACCGTTCGAAGCGGCTATGTGTCTGCCCGCGTGGTCCCGTAGCTCAGTAGGATAGAGCGGCAGATTCCTAATCTGTAGGTCACAGGTTCGATTCCTGTCGGGATCACCAGCAAATTCAACCGATTGCCCGACAGGCCCCATGCCGCGTCGTATTGCGTCGAACGTCATCGAGATCGACGCTTTTCACTGGCGCGTGGCCTGGCGACGCGACATGATCAGACCATGGAAACACTACGGACAGTCTCCGGTTCTTGCCGAAGCGGCCAGGCGCCCTTCAGGCTGACCAGGCATGGCCTGAGGGGCGTGGCGGCCGCTGGAAGCCGGCTGCCCGCGACATCGGCCGGAACTTTGACAGCCACGGCGGTAAAGGGGGATGCATGATGACGGCGGACCCGCTGGGCGCGATGAAGATCGATGTCCTGACGCCCGAGGTGGCAACCGATCACCTGGCCGAACTGGTCGAGCTTCTGGTTCAGGCCGTGGAGAACGGCGCCCTTGTCGGATTCGTCTGGCCTCTGGATGCGCCGACGGCCAACGACTTTTGGCAAGGAGCCATAGAATCGACCACAACCGGCGACCACCTGTTGATCGGGGCTCTTGTGGATGGCCGCCTCATTGGCACGGTTCAGCTCTATCTCTCTCCCGAGCCAAATGCGCCTCACCGCGCGGAGGTTTACAAGCTTCTGGTCCATCGCGACTTTCAGAACCGTGGCGTCGGGGCCGCTTTGATGACCGAGGTGGAGGCACAAGCCAAGAACCACCGCCGCAGCCTGCTTCTTCTCGATACCGTGGAGGGCGGCGCCAGCGAGCGCCTGTACCGGCGGATGGGATGGCGAGAGGTCGGCACGGTGCCACACCACTTCAACGACCCTTACGGAAAACCGAAAGCCTCGATCTACTTCATGAAGCATCTCTCGTAGCCCGTAGGCCAACTGCCGTCCCGGCAGCCGCGCGAAGCTTCTGTCGCCGGGCTTGCTCTAGGTCAGCAGGCCGAACTGGTTCACCATGGCGTCGAGGGCCTTGGCCCGCGTGGCGATGCTGCCCTTCAACTTCTGCGCCACCCCGTCCAGCAGCAGGTTCGTGAGGCTCAGAAAGGCAGCCTGGCTATCCCAGAAAAGGCGCGTTTCGGTACTCACCAGGAGCACGTCGTCGGACACGTCGCTCGACCAGCCGCAATGCGGGTCGGAGATCATCACGACATAGTGGCCATGCTCTCGGGCCGACTGGGCAATCTTCTTGCTCAGCGCACCATAGCGCCGCATCTCGAACAGGATGAGGACGCTGCCGCGCGGCGCATCGTGGATCTCCGCCAGGCTTCCGTTCCTGGTGTCGATCCGGCGCACGCCCGGTCGCAGCAGCTGAAGCCTGATCTCGAAGATCGACGCTATGCCGTCCATCATCTGGAAGCCGGCCACGAGGACCTCCGGCGCGGAGCCGACGGCCTCGACGATCCGGTCCCACTGGGGCGTCACGACGAGTTCGTAGACCTTGACCAGCGCCTCGATTTCCAGGTCCAGCGTCACCCGCAGCTTGTCGTCCTGGCTCTTGGCCTTCAGGAAGCGGTCGACGCGGTTGCTGACCTGGTAGTTGCCGATCGCGAATTTGCGGCGAAGCTCGCGCCGGACCTCGGCCAGCCCCTGATAGCCGTTCTTTCGCAGAAAGCGGCTGACCGTCATCTTGCTGGTGCCAACCGTGTCCGCGATGCTGCTCGCTGTTTCGAACGGAATGCGCTCGATGTTGGAGAGCATGTAACTGGCCAGCGCGCGTTCCGCGCGGGTGAACAGCGGTACGTTCCTTTGCAGCCTGGCCTGCAGGCTGTCTTCTCCCGAAGCGGGGTTTTCACTGGCTTTCTTCACCGAACCGGGCCCTCCGACCGAAGCCAACAAAATGATACCTCATTAACGTAGACAGGAAAACGTCACATATTGCACCATTCCCCTGCGGCATTCTGGTCGCCAAGATTCAACATCCAGGGGGATTTAGATGGCAGAGGTCACCCATGCCGGGGGAAACAAGGCACAGCTGATCGACATCAACCGGCGCTCGTTCCTATACGGGGCAGCGGCGTTGAGCGCGGGCGGGATCGTCAATTCGGTATTGCCGGGCAAGGCCTGGGCCGGCGGACCCAGGAAGGGAGGTATCCTCAAGGCAGGGCTTCAGGGCGGCGGCACCACCGACTCTCTCGACCCGGCGAGCTACACGGGCCAGGTTCAGTTCCACCTTTCGCGGGTCTGGGGCGACTACCTCTTGAGGATAAAGGCGGATGGCAGCCTCGCCAACCTTGTCGCCGAGGAGGTCAAGCCCTCGGCCGACGCGAAAACCTGGACCGTCAAGATCAGAAAGGGCATCGAGTTTCACAATGGCAAGACACTGACGCCGGACGACGTCGTCGCCACGGTGGAGCGCCATGCAGGACCCGGCTCGAAATCGGCGATCGTTGGAATGCTGGGCGGCATCGCCTCGATGAAAACGGATGGCGACGAGGTCGTGTTCGGGCTCAAGGAGCCCAACGCCGACTTTCCCTATCTGCTGGCGGACTACCACCTCGTCCTCCAGCCCGATGGCGGCAGGGATGCCCCTGACGCGGCAATCGGATGTGGACCCTACAAGCTCACGGGCCGCCAGGCGGGCATCAGCTATGAGGGCGAGCGCTTCGCCAACTACTGGCAGGGCGATCAGACCGCGCATGCCGACCAGGTCCAGATACTTGTCATCAACGACAATACGGCCCGCACGTCCGCCCTGCAGAGTGGCCGGGTGGCCCTCATCAACCAGATAAGCCCGAACATCGTCGAACTGCTTCGAAAGACGGGGGTGACCATCCGCAACATTTCGGGGCGCGGCTTCTACGAATTCGGCATGTTCTGCGACACGCCGCCCTTCGACAACAACGACCTGCGCATGGCCCTGAAGCTCGCCATCGATCGCGAGCAGATCGTGAAGAACATCCTGCGCGGCTTTGGTTCGGTCGGAAACGACTTTCCGATCAACAAGGTCTATCCCCTGTTCTCGGACGATATCGAGCAGCGGAAATTCGACCCGGAAGCCGCGGCAAGGGCCTACAAGAAGTCAGGCCATTCGGGGTCGATACTGCTGAAGACCGCCAACGCGGCGTTTCCCGGCGCGATCGAGGCGGCGGAGCTGTTCCAGCGCAGTTGCGCGCAATGCGGCATCAAGATCGACGTTCAGCGCGTCCCGGACGACGGTTACTGGACCGGCGTCTGGAACAAGGAGCCGTTCACCGCGAACTTCTGGGGAGGAGCGCGTCCAACGCAGGACCTGGAATACGCGACCATCTATTCCTCGCAATCGAGCTGGAACGATATTCGCTGGCGCCGGCCGGAGTTCGACAAGATGATCCTCGCCGCCAGGGGCGAACTCGATCAGGCCAAGCGCAAGAAGATCTATCGCGACATGGCTATCATGATGCGTGACGAGGGTGGCATCATCCTGCCCTGCTTCAACGACTTCATCGACGCCACCGCAAAGCGTGTCGGCGGATACGAAGACGATCCGAACGGCGAGCTCATGAACGGCTACGCCTTGATCGATTGCTGGGTCGAGGCGTGACCTGCATGGCTCACCGGAAGCGGTGAGCAACCTCCACCAGGGCATGATGCCGGAAAGCGAGACACGCTTTCTCTCCGGCAAATGCGTGATGCGCTTGCCTGACATCATGCCCTGTCACTTCGATCGGGAAGCCGGCGACTCTCGGCGGCATCGGGAATGATCTGAATGAGCATGGTTACAACGCATTCGGTGCCGGGCGAGCCGCGCCTGTCGGTTGATGCCGCGGGCGCGGGGGAGCTCGTTATCTTCCTGCACGGCATCGGCGGCAACAAGCGCAACTGGCACGACAATCTCCCCGAGTTCTCCAGGCACTTTCTGGCGGCGGCTCTGGACATCAGGGGATATGGGGAAAGTGACGACTACGAAGGACCGATGACCGACGAGGCCCTGGTCGACGACATAGATCGCGTCATGGATTTCTTCGGCGCCGGCAAGGCTCACCTCGTCGGCCTGTCCATGGGCAGCGAGATCGCGCCCATTTACGCCCAAGCACGGCCGGACAGGGTGATGAGCCTGACACTTTGCGCGGCCATGACCGGCTCCTCCGCCATGACGGATGAGGAAAAGCAGGATTTTGTAGGGTCGCGCAAAACCCCGCTCCTGAACGGCCGGGAACCCCGCGATATTGCGGGTCCGGTCGCCAGATCGCTCATTGGCGAAAAAGCCACGCAGGACGTGCTGTCCAAACTTGTTGACAGCATGTCGCGGCTGCGCAAGGCAAGCTACATCAAGGCCATCGAGTGGGACATCGACGTCGACAACAGAAGCATCTTTCCGGGCATCGAAGTACCCGTCCATATCATCGCCGGAAGCGACGATCGCCTGACGCCTCCGAGCATGGGGCGTGAGGTCAGCAAGCTTACGCCCGGGTCGGTCTTCTCCGTGGTGCGGGATTCCGGACATCTGATAAACATCGAAAAGCCGCTTGAATTCAACGAGCTTGCGATATCGTTCCTGAAGCGGCACCGGTAGAGGCCTCGAATCCGCTTGGCGGCGCTCAAAATGGCAAGAGTCCGGTCGGGATGAAGCCTAACGAGGCTTGGGCGAGGTCCGTTTCCCGAAAAACGAACGCTTCGTGAGGGATTGCGGGAACCGAAAACGTGGGTCGGAGTTATCGCCTATCAGGCTTTCGAGACCCCACATGGCGCGCGATTTTGCCCCTCCTGCCTCAGCTCCCGAAACTCCCAACTACCAGACCGATATCACCAAGCTAGCTGCCTGGCTGGTCAGCAGCAGCGTCCTGATCGCGGCGCTGTATCTGGGCAAGAATGTGCTGATCCCGCTGGCGATCGCCTTCCTGATCAGCTTCGCCCTGAGCCCCCTCGTCGGGTGGCTCTATCGCCGGGGTTTGCCGCGGGCGCTCGCGGTGACGCTGGTCATGCTGATCGTCGCCATCCTGGTCGCCGGGCTTGGGCTGCTCGTGGCATCGCAGGTAAGGGTGCTCAGCACGCAATTGCCGACCTATCAGTCGACGATCCGCTCCAAGATCGATGATCTCGCCAAGAGCATGAAAGGCCCCGGCATTCTCGACGGCGCGCTACGCACGGTCGAGACCGTCCAGCAGGAGGTCGACGCCACCACGACCCCGGCCGCCACCACGCCGGTGCAACGCGTCGAGGTCGCCGCGCCGCCGGCCTCGCCCATCCAGACCGCCGTGTCATGGCTGGCTCCGATGGTCGAGCCGCTCGCGACGACCGGCATCGTCCTGATCTTCGTCTTCCTGGCGCTGCTGGACAGCGGCGACCTGCGCGACCGCCTGATCAGGCTGCTTGGCGGAAACCTTCACCGCTCCACCGATGCGCTGGAGGAGGCCGGCAAGAGGATATCCCGATATCTGCTCATGCAGCTGGTGGTGAATGTCGGCTATGGCATCGCGATCGCCCTCGGGCTGCTGGTGATCGGCGTGCCGGGCTGGATCCTGTGGGGCGCGCTGGCCGCGCTCTTGCGGTTCATCCCCTTCATTGGCCCGGTCCTGTCGGCGTTGCTGCCCATCTCGCTCGCATTCGCCGTCGACCCCGGCTGGAGCATGGTGATCTGGACGGTCGTGCTGTTCGTCGCCCTCGAACTCATCAGCGGCAATGTCGTCGAGCCCCTGCTCTACGGCACCAGCACGGGGCTTTCGGCATTGTCGCTGATCGCCGCGGCCACGTTCTGGACGGCGCTGTGGGGACCGGTGGGCCTCATCCTGTCGACGCCGCTTTCGGTCTGCCTGCTCGTCGTCGGGCGGAACCTGCCGCAGCTCCATTTCCTCGACACGCTCCTGGGCTCGACGCCGGTGCTGGATATCCCGACGCGGATCTACCAGCGCCTGCTTGCCGACGATGCCGATGAAGCGATCGAGATCGCCGAGGACGTCATCGACGATGACGGCAGCGTCACCGAGTTCTACAACGACTACGGCATCGAGGTGCTGAAGCAGGCCAGCGACGACTTCATGGGCAATGCACGGGCCGAACACCGGCTGCGCGTGGCGAACGGCATCGATGCGCTTCTCGACAATCTGCGCGAGGAATATCCCCCGACGACAGAGCCGGGGAAACCCAGGATCGCCTGCATCGGCGGCAAATGGGAAATCGACAGCCTGGCTTGCGAAATGCTTGCGCATTCGCTTGCCCATGCCGGCATGGGCGCGCTGCTGCGCCGCGAGGGCGCCGTCACGCCGCGCTATGTCGAGAAGCTCGGCCTCGATGGGGTCGACATCGTCTGCCTCAGCTACTTCAGCCGCGAGCCGGAAGTGTCCGTTCGCACCTTCTGCCGTCGGCTGCGCCAGCGCTGGCCGGCCGTGAAGATCGTCCTGGCGTTGTGGAACGCCCCGCCGGACCTTCTCGACCCGGCCAAGATCAAGGCGCTCGATGTCGAGGCCGTCGTCACCTCGATCGACGAGGCGGTACGGCGCATGCACCGGACGCTCGAGCCGGAAAAGGCTCTCGAGGCCCAGGTCGCGGAGATACCGGACAACGACGCGGAGCGTGTCGCCGCGCTTCTCGCTACCGACGTGCTCGACGGGCACGCGCGCGAGGAACTCGACGCGCTGGCCAAGCGGGCGGCCGAGATCTTCGACGTCAAGTTCGTCGTCATCTCGGCCATCGACGCCGACCGTGAGTTCATCATCGGGCAAAGCGTTGACCTGCCCGGCAAGCGCACGCGCGACGGCACCGAGATGATCACCATGCCGCGCGGCGAGGCGATCTGCAATCACGTGGTGGCTTCGGGCGAGACGCTGGTTGTCGGCGATACCGAGCGCGACCCCTACTTCGCCGATCATCCGGCTATCCGCCTCTGGCACACGCGCTTCTACGCGGGATCACCGCTGACCACGGCGGAGGGCCATGTGCTCGGGGCGCTGTGCCTGCTCGATGTAGAACCGCGCAAGCTCAACGAGGAGGAATTGCAGCTTCTCGACACGATGGCCGCCGATGCTGTCTCGGTGATCATGGGAGAAGATGTGGAGGCCGCCGAAGCCGGGGACGAGAAGAGCGCCGCGTCCGCCACCGTCGGACAAAGGGTGCCTCGATAGTCCAGCCTGCCATCGGCGCCCCGACGCGGGGCGCCCGCAGATAGCAGTCGCCGCACGCGCCTTATGGGATATCCGATGAACGATCAGGCCGGACGGATTTCCTGGGGCTGAACGGCGCCTATTGCGCCGTCCAGCCGCCATCCATCGGCAGGGTGGTGCCGGTCATCTGCTTGGCAGCGTCCGAGCACAGGAACAGCGCAAGGGCGGCAAGCTCCTCGACGGTGACGAACTCCTTGGTCGGCTGCGCCGCGAGCAGCACGTCGTGCTTGACCTGCTCCTCGGTCATGCCGCGCGCCTTCATCGTGTCGGGGATCTGCTTCTCGACCAGCGGCGTCCAGACATAGCCGGGCGCGATCGCGTTGACCGTGACGCCATCCTGCGCGGCCTCCAGCGCCACCGTCTTGGTCAGGCCCGCTATGCCGTGCTTGGCCGACACATAGGCCGACTTGAAGGGCGAGGCGACCAGTGCGTGCGCCGAGGCCGTGTTGATGATGCGGCCCCATTTGCGCTGCTTCATGCCGGGCAGCGCCGCCTTGATGGCGTAGAAGGCGGCGAGCAGGTTGATCCGGATGATGGCCTCCCACTTGTCGTCGGGAAATTCCTCGATCGGCGCCACATGCTGGATGCCGGCATTGTTGACCAGGATGTCGAGGCTCCCAAACGCCGCTTCTGCGTCATGGATCATGGCGGTGACTGCGGCGCCGTCCATCATGTTGGCGTCCGAATAACGGCACTTGACGCCGAAATCCTTCTCGATGCCGGCGCGCTCCCGCTCGATATCGGCCGCGTCACCCAGTCCGTTGATGGTGACGTTGGCGCCTTCGGCGGCGAAGGCGCGCGCTATTGCCAGGCCGATACCGCTGGTCGAGCCGGTAACGAGGGCATTCTTCGAGGACAGGGAAGCCATGGGGATCTCGCGACAAGAGGAGGGACGAAAGGACGGCGCCATTGTGCGTCGCAGCACGACAATGCCACGCCCGTATGTCGGCGCGATTACAGTCGTTCCAGGGGCGGCTCATGTGTCCAGGCGCCTCCGACCATGCTGACACGGCTCTGTCATGGTGCCGTGCAACATGATCCTGCGCGTCCGCGCGATCCTTCCTCAACCAACGGGGATACAGCCTTGGAAATCGCCGATGTCGTGAAGCGTGCCTATGCCATGCCGCTCACCAACCCATCCTTCCCGCCAGGCCCTTACCGCTTCTTCGACCGCGAATACGTCATCATCACCTACCGCACCACGCGCGAGGCACTCGAGGCCGTGGTGCCGGCGCCGCTGGAGATCGACGAGCCGCTGGTGAAGTACGAATTCATCCGCATGCCCGATTCCACCGGCTTCGGCGACTACACCGAGACCGGCCAGGTCATTCCGGTGCGCTACAAGGGCGAGCACGGCGCCTATGTCCATTCCATGTATCTCGACGACGACGCGCCGATCGCCGGCGGCCGCGAGCTCTGGGGCTTTCCCAAGAAGCTCGCCAGCCCGAAGATCGTTCACGAAGGCGAGGTGATCGTCGGCACGCTGCACTATGGCAGCGTGCTCTGCGCCACCGGCACCATGGGCTACAAGCACAAGGCGGCCGACCACGATCAGGTGCTGGCCTCGCTCGCCGCGCCCAATTTCCTGATCAAGATCATACCGCATGTCGACGGCGGCCCGCGCATCTGCGAGCTGGTCCGCTACCACCTGACCGACGTGACGCTGAAGGAGGCCTGGACAGCTCCGGCCGCGCTCGACCTGCGACCGCACGTGATGGCCGACGTGGCGAAACTGCCCGTGCTCGAAATCGTTTCGGCTGTCCATTTCACCGCCGACCTCACGCTCGGGCTGGGCGAAGTGGTCCACGACTACCTCGCCGACCGCTCCTGACCGTCTTCACGCCATCGGAGATACCGCATCGTGCTCGAACGCAACCGCAATGCGGCGGCCGCCGCCACCATCGAGGAAATTTCGGCGCAGTATGACCGCATCGCCCTCGTCTTCCAGGGCGGCGGCGCGCTGGGCGCCTACCAGGCAGGCGTCTACGAGGCGCTGTCGGACGCCGGCTGCGAGCCGAGCTGGCTGTCCGGCGTCTCGATCGGCGCCATCAACGCCGCCATCATCGCCGGCAATGAAGCGAGCCGCCGGCTGCAGCGTCTCGAGCAGTTCTGGCAGACCGTCTCCGGCCGCAAGATCTGGGCCTACACGCCGGAAGGCGATATCTACCGCGACATCCGCAACCGCACCTCATCCTGGATGACGATGACCATGGGACAGCCCGGCTTCTTCAAGCCGCGCTTCCCCAATCCCTGGTTCGAGCAGCCTGGTGCCGAGGGCGCCACCAGCTTCTATGACACGGCCGAGCTCAAGGCCACGCTGGAGAGCCTGATCGACTTCGACGTGCTCAACGACGGCAAGAAACGGCTCAGTGTCGGCGCGGTCAATGTCAGGACCGGCAACTTCGTCTATTTCGACACCGACAAGGTCCGCATCGGCCCCGAGCACATCATGGCCAGCGGCGCGCTGCCGCCGGCCTTTCCGGCCATCCGCATCGAAGGCGAATATTACTGGGATGGCGGCATCGTCTCCAACACGCCGCTGCAATACCTGCTCGACCAGGAAGAGGACCGTTCGTCGCTGGTTTTCCAGGTCGACCTGTTCAGCGCGCGTGGCTCGCTGCCGCGCGGCATGGCCGACGTGCTGTCGCGCCACAAGGACATCATGTATTCCAGCCGCACGCGCCAGAACACCGACAATTTCCAGCGCATCCATGCCCTCAAGATGAAGCTGCTCGACGCATTGAAGCGCGTTCCCGCGGAAGCCCTGCGCGATGGGGAAAGGGAACTGATCGACGACTATTCCAACGCCGGCGTCGTCAACATCGTCCACCTCATCTACCAGCACAAAGGCTATGAAGGTCACGCCAAGGACTATGAATTCTCCGGCACCTCGATGCGCGAGCATTGGGAGATGGGGCTGGAGGACACGCAGCGCACCTTGCGCCACAAGCAGTGGCTGACGCTGCCCACCAATGCGGACGGCGTGACCATCCACGATCTGCACCGCGAAGACCCGACCTGATCCGGCATTCGCTCCCGGGGCATCTCCGGGCGGGGCACCCACCGAGTAGCGAAAAGAAAAACGGCGCCGCATGCGGCGCCGTTTCGCTTTTGGGGGAGAGCCTGTCCGCTCAGAACACCTGACGGAAGACGATGAACAGCACGAAGGCCAGCGCGATCGAGCAAGGCAGCGTCAGCACCCAGGCCAGCAGCAGGTTGCGCACGGTCGACCATTGCAGGCCGGAGCCGTTCGCCGCCATCGTGCCGGCGACGCCGGAGGACAGGACGTGGGTGGTCGACACCGGCATGCCGAGGCGGTCGGCCATGCCGATGGTGACCATCGCCACGAGTTCGGCGGCGGCGCCCTGGCCATAGGTCAGATGGCTCTTGCCGATCTTCTCGCCGACAGTGACGACGATGCGCTTCCAGCCGACCATGGTGCCGAGGCCGAGCGCCAGCGCGACGGCGATCTTCACCCACAGCGGGATGAACTTCGTCGCGTTGTCGACTGCCTTGTGATACTCGGTCACCGCCTTCAGGTCGTCGGCCTGCATCGGCAACAACTGCTTCTTGTCGATCAGCTTCAAGGCTTCGCCGATCAGGTAGATGTCATTGCGGGCGTTGCTGACCAGATCGGTCGGCACATTGTCGACCGAGGCATAGGGCTGCAACCCGGCGGTCGTGTTGTGGATGAACGTCTGCAGCGCCAAGGTGGTCTGGTCGGTCCAGGTCCTGGTGCGAACGGCATCCTGCACCACCGCCTTGGCGTCCGCGACGGTCACGCCCGGCTTGACGTATTTGCCCAGCGACTGCTCGACGGCGACCGAGGCCGCCTTGTAGGCATCGAGATAGTTGATGTCGGGCGTGCGGTTGAGTGCGAAGGCGGTCGGCACCACGCCGATCAGGATGAGCATGATCAGGCCCATGCCCTTCTGGCCGTCATTGGAGCCGTGCGCGAAGCTGACGCCGGTGCAGGTGAAGATCAGCAGCCCGCGGATCCACCACGGCGGCGGCGTGTTGCCCTTCGGCGCCTCGTAAAGCGCCGGATTGCGGACCAGCAGCTTCATTGCATAGAGCAGGATGGCGGCGGCGAAGAAGCCGACGATCGGCGAGACCAGCAGCGTCGTGCCGACATTGGTCGCCTGGGACCAGTCGACGCCGCTCGTCGCGCTGCCGGCCGGCGCCGTAAACTGGTTGGCGAGGCCGACGCCGATGATCGAGCCGACCATCGTGTGCGAGCTGGACGCCGGCAGGCCCATGAACCAGGTGCCGAGGTTCCACAGGATGGCGGCCACCAGCAATGCGAACACCATGGCGAAGCCGGACGAGGAACCGACCTGCAGGATGAGCTCGACCGGCAGCAGCGACAGGATGCCGAAGGCCACGGCGCCGCTGGACGTCAGCACGCCGAGGAAGTTGAAGACACCCGACCACATGACGGCGAATTCGGCCGGTAGCGAGCGCGTGTAGATGACTGTTGCCACAGCGTTGGCAGTATCGTGAAAACCATTGACGAACTCGAAGCCCAGCGCGATCAGCAGGGCGATGCCAAGCAGTATCCATGGCACGCTCTTGGCGTTCGCCAGGTCCCGGCTCAGCGCATAGCCGACATAGACGATGCCGATCAGCACCAGCACGCCGAAGGCCGGCAGGAACCATTTCGCGCTGCTCGACTGCTCCAATGGGTGATCCGGCCTTGGAATGCCGGCCTCACTCGAAACCACGTCCACCATCGTCCCGCTCCTGTTCAATTGCGGCAGAGAAACGGGAGGGACGCTAGGAGCGTAGAATGAAGCTGGTGTGACGGAATGGCGCGGCCGGCAACGCCCGGCGGGCCGGCGACAGACCGCGTTCGCGATGCGTTTCAGGCTTCCCTGGGGCGGACGGGCGGCCTGTTGGCGATCTCCAGAAGGGTCGCGGTGAGCAGATGGCGTTCGTCATCCGACAGCACGTCGGAATCGAACAGGCTCATGCTGCGCAAGCCTTCGATGGCGAGAAAGCAGACCAGCAGCGACCGCAGGTCCGGCGTGTCCTGTTTCAGACGATCGAAGAGCTGCCGCTTGAACAGTTTGATCGGATCGAGGAAATCGGGATCCTCGGCGATGGCGGAAAATATCCAGGAGGCCGAGGGCTGCGTCCCCTCGCAGTCGCGGGCTGAAAGCCTGATGTAGACGGCAAGCGGGCTCTCGCCATTCGCCTCGTCGCTGTTGGCGGCATCCAGGGATTCGCCGAACTCGCGCAGGTAACCTTCCACCAGGCCTTGCATCAATTTGGCCTTGGTCGGAAAATTATACAGCAAGCCTCCCTTGGAGACGCCGGCGCGGCTGGCCACCGCGTCCAGGGACAGGCTTCCAGGCCCGGATTCCCGAGCGACATCGGCGGCCGCGGCAAGAATTTTCTCGCGCGAATTCCTTCGTTGGGCTTTCATGGCGCCTCCCATGGCAAGCTTAGGCCCAATTGACAAGACCGTCCAGACGGTACAGTAAGGCGCCGCCATTTGAAATCGGGACTCTTCGGCAATATCTGTCCCGACATCCGCGCGCTGCGCCGGACACTACTGAGGGGACATCCTTGATCAAGCGTTTCATCATCGCCTTCATTTTGCTCGTGCTGGTGTGCGGCGGCATCGTCGGCTGGAACCTGTTCCGGGACAAGATGATCCAGCAGTACTTCGCCACCATGAAGCCGCCGGCGGCGACCGTGTCGACGGTCGTCGTCAAGCCGAGCAGCTGGACACCCGGTGTCGAGGCTATCGGCACGGTAAGGGCCGTGCGCGGTGTCGACCTCACGGTCGAGACCACCGGCATCGTCAAGGACATCGCTTTCCACGCAAACCAGAAGGTGGCGGCCAACGACGTCCTGCTGCAGCTCGACGACGCCGTCGAGCGCGCGGACCTGCAGGCCCAGAAGGCGCAGGCGGCCTCGGACCAGGCGGCCTTGACCCGCGCCGTGGAGTTGCAGAGGCGCGGCGTCGGCACCGACGCGACGCTCGACGCCGCTCGCGCCGCCGCCACCGCTTCGGCCTCTCAGGTGAACAAGCTGCAGGCCGTGCTTGACCAGAAGCAGCTTTCGGCCCCGTTCGCCGGCACGGTGGGCATCCCGAGAATCGATCTCGGACAGTATCTCGCGCCCGGCACGTCGGTGGTGACGTTGCAGGACCTCGACACCATGCGGGTCGACTTCTCCATTCCCGAACAGCAGCTTCCGCTGCTCAAGATCGGCCAGACCGTGCGTCTGGGCACCGGCGACGCCGACATGCCGTTCGCCGGCTCCGTGCGTGGCATCGACCCCAAGATCGATTCGAGCAGCCGTCTCGTCAACATCCGCGCCGAAGTCGCCAACCCGGACGGCAAGCTGACCCCCGGCCAGTTCGTGCAGGTGAGGGTCGAACTGCCTGAGCAGCAGAACGTGCTGACGCTGCCGCAGACCGCGCTGACCTCCAGCCTCTACGGCGACTACATCTTCGTCGTGCACCCCAAGGGCGATGCGGGCGCGGCGCCTGCCGCCAAGCCCGCCGACGCGGCCAAGCCCGACGACAAGGCAGCCGCCGATCCGGCAAAGCCGGCGGCGGACCCGGCAAAGCCCGCGGCCGAACAGCAGCCCGAGCTCGTGCTCTCGCAGGTATTCGTCAAGCCCGGACGTCGCAACGCCGGCATGGTTGAGATCCTGGACGGACTTGCCGCAGGCGACGAGGTCGTCACCGCCGGCCAGAACCGGCTCTTCAACGGCATGTCCGTCAACGTCGACAACACGATCGATCCGACCAAGTCGGCGAACAAGCAGGCTGCCCAGTAATGAGCTTCTCCGATCTCTTTATCCGCAGGCCGGTCCTTTCGACCGTTCTCGCCTGTATGATCCTGCTCCTGGGTTTCCAGGGCATCTTCAACCTGTCGATCCGCCAGTATCCGAAGGTCGACGAGACGGCCATCACCATCACCACGGCGTATCCGGGCGCCAGCGCCGACCTCATCCAGGGGTTCATTTCGGCGCCGATCGCCCGCGCCGTCGCCTCGACCGAGAACATCGACTACGTCACCTCGTCGAGCCGGCCGTCCTCCAGCACCGTGACGGTGCAGATGAAGCTCGGTTCCAATCCCGACGTGGCGCTGACCGAGGTGCTGTCGAAGGTGCAGGGCGTGCGCGGCACCTTGCCTGATGCCGCCAAGGATCCGGTTATCGTCAAGGGTACCGGCCAGCAGTTCGCGATGATGTACATCTCGATGCAGAATCCGAACATGACGAAGGAGCAGCTGACCGAGTACATCGAACGCGTCGTGCGGCCGCGCATGTCGACGGTCGAGGGCGTTGCCGACGTGCAGATCTTCGGCGCCCAGGAATATTCCATGCGCGTCTGGATCGATCCGGTGCGCCTCGCCGCGCGCGGCGTGACGGCGGCCGAAGTGCTGACGGCCATCAACAATTCCAACTTCCTGTCGGCGCCCGGCAACACCCAGAACGAATATGTGGTTTCCTCGATCACCGTGCGTTCGACATTGCAGACGCCGGAAGCCTTCTCCGAGCTTCCCCTCCGCTCGACGGACGGCAAGGTGGTGCGCCTGCGCGACGTGGCGCGCGTCGAGCTCGCCGCCGCCAGCACCGACACCCGGGTCTCCTTCAACGGCAAGCCCGGCACCTTCCTCGCGATCTTCCCGACGCCGGCGGCCAACCCGCTCACCACGGCGGCGGCGATCCACAAGGTCGTGCCGCAGATCCAGGACACGCTGCCCAAGGGCATGACGATCGAGATCGTCTACGACTCGACCGAGCAGATCAGCGCCTCGATTGACGAGGTGTTCAAGACCATCGCCGAGGCGGTCGCCATCGTCGTCGTGGTCATCCTGCTCTTCCTCGGCTCGTTCCGCTCCGTGATGATGCCGATCGTCACCATCCCGCTGTCGCTGATTGGCGTCTGCTTCCTGCTGTTCGCGGTGGGATATTCGATCAATCTTCTATCCCTGCTGGCCATGGTGCTGGCGATCGGCCTCGTCGTCGACGACGCCATCGTGGTGGTGGAGAACATCCACCGTCACATGGAAGAAGATCACATGTCGCCGATGCAGGCGGCCTTCAACGGCATGCGCGAGATCGCCTCGGCCATCATCGCCATGACGATGACGCTGGCCGCCGTCTTCGCGCCGCTTGCCTTTACCGGGGGCCTGACGGGCGCCCTGTTCCGCGAGTTCGCAGTGACGCTCGCCGGCTCGGTCGTGCTTTCGGGCCTGATCGCCATCACCATCACGCCGATGATGTCCGCCCGTATTCTGAAGGCGGGGTCGCATGGCCGCTTCCAGCGGATCGTCGACGGCACCTTCGGGCGTGTCGAGCATGTCTATGAAAAGCTGGTCGCCGGCTCGCTGAACTACCGTCCGGTGACGTTGATGATCGTGATCGCGCTTGTCGCCGTGACCGGCTTCATGTTCACCAAGACCTCGAGCGAACTGGCGCCGGAAGAGGATCAGGGCTTCCTGCTCTCGCTCGTGACGGCTCCGCGCTATGCCACTTCGGACTACACCGAGACCTATGTGAACCAGATCCTTGGCCTGGTGAAGGACATCCCGGAAACGCGGGCACAGTTCTCGGCCGTCGCCTTCGGCGGCGCCACCAACAGCGCCTTCGTCGGTTTCGCCTTCAAGGACTGGGCGGAACGCAAGCGCAACTCCAAGCAATTGCAGGCCGACATCACCAACCGTCTCGCCAAGGTGGCGGGCGTGCAGGCCTTCGTCTTCGCGCCGCCGACCCTGCCCGGCTCGGGTGGCGGCCTGCCGATCTCCATGGTGGTCCGCTCGACCGGACCGGCTTCCGACGTCTTCGAGGCGGCCGAGCAGATCAAGAACAAGGCGCAGGCTTCCGGCCGCTTCATCGTGGTGCAAAACTCGATGTCCTTCGACGCGCCGCAGTCGACGGTGACGATCGACCGCGACCGCGCCGCGGCGCTGAACCTGCCGATCTCCGAGATCGGCCGCACGCTGACGCTGCTCGTCGGCGGCGCCGAGGTGGCGCAGTTCGACCGTGACTCCAACAGCTATGACATCATCCCGCAGGTGCCGCAGGACTTCCGCGACAATCCCGAAAGGTTGGGCGAGTATTTCGTGCGCAGCGTGACGGGCGAAATGGTGCCTCTGTCGGCCGTGGTCAAGATATCGACCAACGCCTCGCCGGCGGCGATCGAGCAGTTCAACCAGCTCAACTCGGCGACCATCTCGGCCCTGCCACTGCCGGGTGTCACCACCGGTGACGGGTTGAAGGTGCTGGAGGACCTCGCCAAGGAGAGCCTGCCCGACACCTTCTTCGTCGACTATTCCGGCCAGTCGCGGCAGGAGAAGGAGCAGGGCAACACCATCCTGATTGCCTTCGCCGCGGCCGTCGTCGTCATCTACCTGGTGCTGGCAGCTCAGTTCGAAAGCTTCCGCGATCCGCTGATCATCATGATGTCGGTGCCGTTGTCGATCTTCGGGGCGATCGTGCCGCTCAACCTCGGGCTGGGTACGCTCAATATCTACACACAGGTGGGCCTGATCACACTCATAGGTCTGATCACTAAGCACGGCATCCTGCTGGTCGAGTTCGCCAACCAGCAGCGAGAGTTGCACGGCATGCGCCGGCGCGATGCGATCATCGCCTCGGCCAAGGTCCGCCTTCGGCCGATCCTTATGACGACGGCGGCGATGGCGCTGGGCGTCGTGCCGCTGATCATCTCCAGCGGCGCCGGCGCCGCGGCCCGCTACTCGATGGGCCTGGTGATCTTCACCGGCATCCTGGTGGGAACCATGTTCACACTGTTCGTGGTGCCGATGTTCTACACCTTCATTGCCAGCAAGGACCTGCCGCAGCATGCCGAGAAGCCGGACCCGAAGCTGATGCCGGCGCTGCAGGATTAAGGCGCTTCCGGAAAGCTCCGAACGAGAAAAGGGCCGGTCTTTCCGGCCCTTTTTCTTTTCCAGCCACTTGCGGGTGACCGCTCGCGGCTATTCGCTAATGACGATGCGCGTGTTGGCCGGACCGAAGGTCTCGACCAGCCGATAGAAGTCGGCCGCGGCGGTGGGATGCAGCCGCACGCAGCCATGCGAAGCAGGCCGGCCGAGGCGGCTGATGGCGTAGGTGGCGTGCACCGCGTAGCCGCCGTTGAAGAAGACAGAATGCGGCATCGGCGCATTGTCGTATTTCTTCGAATACCACATCTCATGCAGCCGGGTGGGCTTGAAGGCGCCGGTCGGCGTCACATGTGCCCTGTCGCCCGTCGACACCTTCCATTCGAAGGTCGGTCGTCCGTCGACGGAAACTTCCATGACCTGCCGTGACAGCGAAACGCGCGCCACGACTTGGTTTGCGGCCTCGGCATTGGTCTTGCCGGCGCCGATGAGAAGCGCGACGCCGATCAGCGCCGCCGCGGTGATGTCGATCAGTCTGGCTTTAAGCGAAATGTTCATGTTGATGCCCCCTGTCTGGTGATTTTTCGATGACTGCTTTTTTAACGATTTACGTTTCAGGGAGATTTCGATAGACTATCGTTTGTGTTTCGATTTTGTTTCATATTGGAAGGCATTTGGAATAAGAAATTGAAGGCCTCATCATTTGAGGAATAGCCTCGGCTCGGACGTTGACTCGTCGACCCGAAATCGAAGGTGCGATTCTTAACATACGAAAGATTTTTTCGACTTTACGAAACCTAAATGCAACAAAACGCAGCTTCCGGCGGCATGATCTCGATACAGGGCTCGTCCAAAGTTGTTTCAACGAAAACAGCGGTTCGCCGCGAAAATGCCAGGACGCGGTTTTCGTTGCGGACAGGATTGCTTCCGGCCCGTGCATCGCTTCCCCGGGACTTACTGGCGGGTTGGTTCCGGCCCAAGGGCGATGCTTGGCCCCTCCGGTGACAATGTTACCGAGAGGACCGAAGGCCCGCGCCGCGCCGGGGGGCTCCACCGGCGGCGCGGGCGCTTCGGGGGTTTGGCGTTTCGCCACGGCATTTGCGACCGGGCCGGATCACCCGGCGCCGCCGCTGAAGTGCGGCCAGTTCAGACAGATAGAGCGGGATGCCGACATCCGTCGGCTGCATCCCGCTCTCGATATTTACCGGAGGACTTTCGATGAAGACGAAATTTGCCGCTTCGGTGCTTTCGGCACTGCTCTACGCACAGGGACTGCTTGGTTTTGCCGGCCTGGCCAGCGTGCTCCTGAAGGACCGCGCTCATGCCGGCGAGATCGCCTCTGGCAGCGAGATGCCGTCCGGCCCCTCGCTCCTGCTCGTGCGCTGAACACCGGATGAGCGGCCAGGACGATCCGTTCGCCCAGACCCTAATCGGCGAAGCGTGTCGGCGGGTCGAACCGGTAACCAGCGCCACGGATGGTGGTGATCGTTTCGGTGTCGAGCTTGCGCCGCAGGCGCACGATGCGCGAATCGATGGAACGATCGAAGGCCTCGGCGCTTTCGGCCGGCGCCGCGGCGATGATGTCGTCACGCGTCAGCACCTTGCGCGGACTGGCCAGGAACAACCTGAGCAGAGCCACTTGCCCCGGAGAGAGCTGCTCCTCGGTGCCCGAGCGGTGCATGACGATCGCGGACCTCAGATCGACGGTCGCGTTCTCCAGCACGATCAGTTCGCCGGTGTTTCTGCCGCGACGACCCAGAAGGCCGCCGATGCGGGCGGCGAGTTCGCGGACATTTATGGGGCTCTCGACGGCATCCGCGGCGCCAAGCTCGAGCGCCAGCACCTTGTCCACCAGGTCGCCCGGGCGGCAGATCAGGATGAAATCGGGTCCGCCCTCGCCACCATGACGCCTGAGCAGGTCTCGAGCCTCCGCCTGGGCCAGACCATCGCCGACGACGACGATATCGAGGTCGTCGGCCGAAAGCAGCGACTGCGCCTCCCAAGGATGCCGCGCCGAGCGCACGTCATGGCCGCGCCGTTCCAGGTGATCGGCAAGATCGGCCGACACGGTTTCCGCGACACAGGCAAGCGCCACAATGGACCGTGCGGCCATGTTTCTTCACCCCCGACAAGCATCCCAACATGAGTGCTGGCATAATGTTTACACCCAATCTACCTTTGGCTGAAAGCAGGAGCGGGGGCGGCGTGCGGGCGCGTATCATCATAGTTGAGGACGAGCCGGATCTTCGCGATGCCGTGGCGGAGTATCTGGAAGCCAATGGCTACGACGTAGCGACGGCGGAAGACGCCGCCACGGCCCGGTCCATGCTGGAAAGCCAGCCGTTCCACCTGGCCATTCTCGATATCGCCATGCCCGGCGAGGACGGTCTGTCGCTCGGCCGCTGGCTGCGCGGCAAGATGCCGATCGGCATCATCTACGCCACAGCCGCCGGCACGGCGCTGGACCGCATCGTAGGCCTGGAGCTCGGCGCCGACGACTACATGGTCAAGCCCTATGAGCTGCGCGAGGTGCTGGCGCGCGTGCGCAGCGTGCTGCGCCGCGTTCCGCAACCCGCCGATCCAAGGGCGGCCGAAGCCGGCGCCAGCCGCCGCTCCGTCGCATTCGGCCCCTTCCAGGCCGATCTCGACGGCAGGCTTGTGACCGGTGTGAACGGCGCGGTGATCGATCTCGCGAAGAGCGAATTCGACGTCCTCGAAGTGTTCCTGACGCGCGCCAATCGGCTTCTTACGCGCAGCGCCATCTCCGAGGCGATCGGCTTCAAGGAAGATCCAGAATCCTCGCGCGCCGTCGACATCCGCATCATGAGGTTGCGCAAGAAGATCGAGGCGGACCCGGCCAATCCCCGGTTCCTGCGCACGGTGCGCGGCGAGGGCTATATCTTCTCGCTGCCGACCGATGAAGGCAAATGACCGGCAAGGCCGCGGCATCTGAAGCGTCCGGCCGGCCGATGGCGATGGGGCGGACACGACATTGCTGCTATGGTTGCCGGGCTCACGCATGCGAGCCCGGCGCCCGCGCCGCTCCGAGATAACGGTGGATGATGACCGCTGAAACGGCACGCCCGGACATGCAAGGCCTCAGGCAAGGCGCGGCGATGGCCGCTGTCCGGGTCGTGCGCCGCCTGCGCGAGGCCGGCGACTGGCAGCGCGAGATGGACGGCATCCTCGGTACGCTCTGCTCGACGCTGGAGTGCCAGCGCGGCATTCTGTTTCGCCTGCGCGAATTGCCCGGCCAGGGCTTCGCCCAGTCGGTCGCCGCCTATTGGACCGATCCGCTGTCCAACGGCAAGCTGGCGTCTCCCACCGTCATCATGCAGTCGATCATCAATTCCGACCCGCTGCTGGAGCGCCTTGCCGAGGACGAGCGCCAGGGCAAGATCTTCGCCGGGCACACGCGCGACCTCGAAGGCTTCCTGCGCGCCGACTTCGAGAAGCAGAGCATCAAGTCGTTCCTGTCGGTGTCGGTCTTCGCGCATGGCCACCTGTGGGGTACGCTGGCCGTCAACGACTGCGTCAACGAGCGCCAATGGACGGATGAGGAAGAGGCGACGCTGCACATCATCGCGCTCGCCATCGGCGATGCCATAGAGCGCTCGCCGTCGGACGCTCATGCCAGCGAGGTCATCCGACGCACCATGCTGCAGGCATCGCTCGATGCCATCATCGTTATCGACGAGACCGGCTCGATCATCGAGTTCAACCCCGCCGCCGAAAAGATGTTCGGCTTCATGCGCAGCGACATACTCGGCAAGGACCTGCTCGACACCGTGGTGCCGGTCTATTACCGCAAGGGCTACTCCTCAGGAGCCGAGTACATGTCCGGGCGCGGCGCCCCGATGATCGGCCAGCGGCTGGAGACCGTGACCCAGAACGCGGCGGGCGAGATCTTCCCGATCGAGCTGACGGCAACCGAGATGCGGGTCGCCGACCGCCGCCTGATCTTCGGTTCGATCCGCGACCTGCGCGACAAGCTGCGCGCCGAGGAGGAGATCGACCGCCAGCGCGAGAAGCTGCATCAGAACGAGAAGATGGCGGCCATGGGATCGCTGCTGGCCGGCGTCTCGCATGAGCTCAACAACCCGCTTGCCGTGGTGGTCGCGCAATCGACGCTGCTGCACGAATTCGCGACCGACCCGCAGACCAAGGTCCGCGCGGAAAAGGTGCGTGCCGCCGCCGAACGCTGCGGCCGCATCGTCAAGAGCTTCCTGTCGATGGTGCGTCTGCATCCGACGACCCAGGCGGAGACCGACCTCAACCAGGTGATCCGCGCGGCGCTCGAGCTCACCGCGTATGGCGCCCGGTCGACCGGCATCATCATCGACACCGATTTCTCCGCCGGTCCGCTGCTGGCCATGGCCGACGCCGACCACGTGACGCAGGTGGCCGCCAATTTCCTGATCAACAGCCAGCATGCGCTGGCCGGCGTCGCCAGCGACCGCGTAATCAAGGTCACGACATTCCGCAACGAGCGCGGCAATCCCGGCTTCTCGGTCGAGGACAACGGCCCCGGCGTGCCGGAAGCCATCCGGGCCCGCATCTTCGAATCCTATTTCACCACCAAGCCGGTCGGCGTCGGCACCGGCATCGGCCTTTCCATCTCGAAATCGATCATCGAGCGGCACAACGGCAATGTCTGGTTCGAGGAGGTACAGCCGCACGGTGCGCGTTTCGTCGTCGAATTGCCGGCGATCGCCGGTTCGGCCGTGGCAACCGGCGACGGGCCGGTGCGATCGAACAGCCTGCGCCACGCACTGATCGTCGACGACGAGCCCGACGTTGCCGCCTCTCTCTCCGACATACTGGAATTGATGGGCATCAAGTCACGCATCGTTCCGGCCTGGACTTCGGCGGCCGAGGCGCTCTCCGGCTATACACCGCCCGACATCGTCTTTTCCGACCTGCGCATGCCGGGCGTCAGCGGCATCGCCATCTATCGCGCCCTGCTGGCGGAGCGACCGGAACTGGCGCGGCGCTTCGTTCTGGTTACCGGTGACCTGATCGGCGCCAAGGCGGAGATCGACCAGTTACCGGCGCCGAACCGGCCGCAGGTCCTGGAGAAGCCATTCAGCACTCTGGACGTGCGCGGCGTGCTTTCGGCGGTTGCCGAGCAGGCCACGGCCGACAACGGCGCGCATATCTGACGGGCGGGCGGCACAGCGGAGGCCGTGCGCGGAACCCCGCGACTGCCGGGCGCGCGAAAAAAAGAGGCTCCCGACCGACGATGCGATCGGGAGCCTGACTTGAGCGCGGACGAGGCGCTCGGGGGAGGTTCCGGTGCGGTTCCAGGCAAGCCGGCCAAGGCATCCGGGACCGCGAAAAGCTGAAGCTTAAATCGCCCTAGAAGATGTTGGGCACGTTCGTGAGTGGTGCGGCGTTGGCGATCATGCGGATGGCGCGGGCCCGGTGCTGGCCCGACTGCTCAGCAATGGCGCGCAGGCACGCGACGCTCTCGGCGCCCCAGCTCTGGCCCTTGCAGGCAAAGTTGATCTCCGGCTCGGGCAGGCGGGCCGTCTTGAGCGTGGTCGGCGCCCCCTGGACGACATTGGCCGGCGGGTTGAGCGACGCAAAGGCTGGTCCCGACGCGGGGGCCGCCACCATGCTGATCACCGCGCAGCTGCCGATCAGCATGAACATGGCCATCGGATGGTCGCTGGCGCGCTGGCGCAGGGCCAACTTCGGCCTGCGGTCACTGCGCTCCGGGCCGTTTAGGCGACGATCCTTAGCGACGGCATGGATTTTCGAAAACATCGCTCGTTCCCTTCGTTATCTTTCTTTTTGGAATGAAACGAACATAATCGCGCCAGGTAACAGCCGAATGATAAGGCGCGATAGCCTGTGTAACAGCATTGAAACAGGCGCCTCGGAGACGACATTTCATCCCTTTAGCGCCGAAATCCACCGCCAACAGCCGCCGCTCCGCGTCGATCCGCCGAGGGCGCGAAGCGCCTGCCGCAACATCCCGAACCGGATGTCCGACGCCTTGCCCTGCCGCTTGGCGCAAACGCGAAATCAGCCGCTGGCGCGGCCGGTTTCCGCTCCGGGAGCAGCCATTTCACGTTCCCTGTAAGGCCCGGATTTTCCGGGATTTTCTCGGCCAAAGGGGTCTCCATTTTCCTATCACGAAACCTCCACATCCTCACAAGCCATTGCATTTCAATGAAAAATATGCTTTTATTGAATGAGTATTCAACAAAAAGAAGAGCACATCCATGAACCCGCACCTCCGTGACGTGGCGATCCCGAACGATTGGGACCGGCGGGGCCTGCCGGGCTGGAGCTACCATTCCGACGCGCTTCTCGAGCTGGAGAAGGAGCACGTTTTCCGCAACCACTGGCAGATCGCCGGCCACGTCTCCGACGTGCCGAATGCGGGCGATTACCTGACCATGGATGTCATCGGCGAACGTGCGCTGATCGTGCGCGGCAAGGACGGCGTCGTGCGTGCCTTCAACAACATGTGCCGCCATCGCGGCAGCCGCGTCGTCGCCGACAGCCAGGGCAACTGCAAGAACGCGCTGGTGTGCCCCTTCCATGGCTGGGTCTACAATCTCGACGGCACGCTGCGGGGCGCGGCCCGTCCGCGCTCATTCCCCGACCTCGACAAGACCGAGTTCGGCCTGATGCCGCTCGACCTCGAAATCTGGATGGGTTTCATCTTCATCCGCTTCCGCAAGGGCGGCCCACAGCCGTCGGTGGCCGAACTGCTGAAGCCGATCGAGGAGGAAATCGCCCATTACCGTGTCGCCGACATGGTGCCCTCCTGGGGCATCTGGACACAGAAGTCGCCGGTCAACTGGAAGTCGGTGCGCGACGTCGACAACGAGGGCTACCATGTCGCGATGGCGCACCCGGCGCTGCAGGACCTCTACGGCGCCACCTATTTCGACGAGCCCTTCATCAACGGCGTGTCGCGTTCCTTCGCCACCTACAACCCGCATGCCGGGCGGCGCTGGAGCGTCGGCAACTATGTCAGGATCGCGCCCGAGCCGACGCATCTGCCGGATTATCTGAAGAAGGCCTGGGTCTATTACGGCATCTTTCCCAACGCGGTCATCTCGGTGATGCCGGAATCGGTGCAATTCTATCAGGAATTCCCGCTATCGACCGGCGAGACCCTGCTGCGCGGCGCCATCTACCGCTACCGCGACGAAAGCCGCGCACAGGCGGCCGCCCGTTACCTGTCGTTCCGCATCGATCGCGACACGATGGCCGAGGACGTGCAGCTTTCGGTGTGGTCGAACGAATCCATGCTGTCGGAAGCTTTCGAGGGCTTTTATCTCTCCGACCTCGAATATGGCGTGCGCACCCACCACGACCACCTGCGCAGGCAGATCCCCGTGCTCAGCCTGGAGACGGCGCCGGAGGAAAAAGACATGTGGTCGCTCAACGACGCGCTGCGGTCGCGGGGGTAGCCTCCCTCTCCCCGTTCACGGGGAGAGGATGCCGGCAGGCAGGTGAGGGGCAGCGCCTGACGGGCAATCGCCAGCGGCGGCGTCGCCCCTCATCCGCCCTTCGGGCACCTTCTCCCCGTGAACGGGGAGAAGGAAGAAATCACCCCCTCCAAACCCCTTCCTTCCTCAAATCGTCCATGGTGCGCGAGATGCCCTCGCGCAGGATACCCACCACGTCGTCGACCTGCTCGCGCGTGATGACCAGCGGCGGCGACATCACGCACATGTTGATCAGTGGCCGCACCAGCAGGCCGAGCTCATGGCAATGCGCGTCGATGCGCTTTCCGACATCCTTGTCGAGCTGCAGCGGGTTCTTGCTTTCGCGGTCGGCGACGCATTCGACGCAACCCATAAGCCCCATGCCGCGCACCTCGCCGACAAGCGGCAGTTCCTCGAGCGTCTTCAGCCGCGCCTGGAAATAGGGCGCGATATCGCGCGCATGGGCAAGCACACTCTCTTCCAGGAGATCGAGGTTCCTGAGCGCCACGGCGCAGCCGACCGGATGGCTGGTGTAGGTCAGGCCGTGGCCGAACAGCGCGTCGGGATGGTTGGAGCGGCGCAACTCCTCCAGCAGCCGTTCCGAGATGATGACACCGCCGAGCGGAAAATAGCCCGAGGTGATGCCCTTGGCGAAGGTGATCATGTCGGGATCGATGCCGAACACATCGCCCGAGGCGAAGACATGGCCCAACCGCCCGAAGGCTGTCACCACCTCATCCGAGATGTAGAGGATGTCGTTTTCCCGGCAGATCTCGCGGATGCGCCTGAGATAGCCGTCCGGCGGGATGACGACGCCGCCGGAGGCCTGCACCGGCTCGCCGACGAAAGCGCCGATCCGATCGGCGCCGATGCGGTCGACGGTGTCGCGGAACTGATCGACAAGGAAATCGGCGAAGGCGGCGACATCCATGTCCTTCGGCCGCCGGAACGGGTCGGGCGAGGCAAGCTTGACCACCAGTTCGTCGGCGCCGTCCATCCAGTCGCGTTCGCGCGGGCGTCCGTTGAGCGAGGCCGACAGATAGGTCGAGCCGTGATAGGCCCCGCCCCGGCTCAGGATCAGCTTCTTCTCCTGACGGCCGCGCACATTGTTGTAGAACTGCATGAAGCGCAGCGCCGTCTCCACCGCGGAGGAACCGCCGGTGGTGTAGAAGACATGGCTGAGGTCGCCCGGCGCGTGCTCCGCGATGCGACGGGCAAGCTCCGCCGACGGCGCGTTCATCGTGTACCAGGGCGTGTTGTAGGACAGTGCCATCGCCTGGTCGTACATCACCTGGGCCAGCTCCTGCCGGCGATGGCCGACATTGACGCACCACATGCCGGCCGGCCCGTCGATCAGCCGCTTGCCCTCGCCATCGGTGATGTAGATGCCCTCGCCCTCGCCGATCAGCGCGCGCGCTTCCGCGCCCACCGAGCCGGCGACCGGCCAGGGTTGGACGAGGTGCCGCCTGGCGAGCGCCACGGCGTCGTCCTCACCGGCACCGCGCATCTCGCTCGTCTTCATTTCCCTTGCGGCCGCCATCGTCGCCTCACCTCGTCCCGATTATTTTCACCGACCTCGAAGCGTGTCGCCGACCCCCGGAAAAGCTGGCTTCCTTCACTTCATTTTGAATGGTCGTTCAGTCAATATCGCAGAAATACCGCTTGATTTCAATCTGCGGATGCGTTCATGATGAAAGAAAGCCGGCAAGCTTGGAGCGCGGCGGGCAAAACGGGTCATCCGCCCTGCCTTCAACCGCGCCCCAGGCATGAAAAATCGGGAACATGCCGCCGGAACACAGCAATGGGATGCCGCATGGCGGGACAGTCCAAGCCAGCAACCGAGATCACACCCGGAGCCCTGCAATGACAGCGGCCGCGGAAGGGTCGCCCCCGTTGCGCATGACGCGGGCCCGAAGAAATGCCCTTCTGCAGTCCGACCCCATCCAGGGCATGGCCCTGATCAGCCCGACCTTCCTCTATGCGCTCATCCTGCTGGTTCTGCCCATCCTGGTGGTCATCGCCCACTCGTTCTGGACGCAGGACTACCTCACCATCGACCACACCTTCACGCTGGAGAACTACCGCCTCGCGCTGACCGAGCCGATCTACCGCGAACTGCTGTGGCGCTCGCTCTACATCTCGCTCACGGTCAGCCTGTTCACCGTGGTGCTGGCCTATCCCATCGCCTACTTCATTTCCTTCCACGGCGGCCGCCACAAGAGCCTGTGGCTGTTCCTCATCACCATTCCGTTCTGGACCAGCTACCTGCTGCGCGTGATGTCGTGGAAGGTCATCCTCGGCTACAATGGCGTGCTCAATTCCGGCCTGATGGGACTTGGCATACTGAGCGAGCCTTCGACGGCGCTGCTCTACAACTCCAGCGCCGTCATCATCACGCTCACCCATGCATGGGCCGCCTTCGCCATCCTGCCGATCTTCGTCTCGCTGGAGAAGATCGACCGCACGCTGGTCGAGGCGGCGACCGATCTCGGCGACGGTCCCCTGCGCTCCTTCCTGCGCGTGACCTTGCCGCTTTCGGCGCCGGGCATCATCTCTGCGACGCTGATCGTCATGATCCCGACGGTGGGTGACTACGTCACGCCGAAGCTCGTCGGCGGCAAGGACGGCGTCATGATCGCCAACGCCATCCAGGCGCAGTTCGGCAAGGCTTCCAACTGGCCGCTCGGCGCGGCGCTGTCGGTCACCACCATGGTCATCGTGACCTTGATGGCCGGCGCCACCGTGCTCGTCATCCGTACCGCCGCGAGGCTGTCACGATGAAGACGGGACGACGCTTCCTGCCGCGCAACTGGCTGTCGGTCTACGCCTTTCTCTACATCGTCTTCCTCTACCTGCCCGTAATCTTCCTGCCGATCTTCTCGGTCAACACGGCCGCGACGCCCAAATTCCCGCTCTCGGGCTTCACCCTGAAATGGTACGAGGATCTGCCCAACACGCCGGCGCTGATCGACGCGACCTGGAACAGCCTGCTGGTCGCCGTCTCCGCCTCGATCCTTGCCACGGTGCTCGGCATCCTCGCCGCGCGCTCCATCACCCGCTACCGCTACCCCGGCCGCCGCGCCGTCAACGGCCTGATCATGGCACCGCTGGTGCTGCCCGAGGTCATCGTCGCCATCTCGATGCTGCTGGTGATGCTGCAGCTTGGGCTGAGCCTCTCGCTGTTCACCGTCGTGCTCGGCCATGTCCTCGTTTGCATCCCCTATTCGATGACCGTGCTGACCTCGGGCTTCGAGGGCTTCGACCGCAGCCTCGAGGAAGCCTCCGCCGACCTCGGCGAGAGTGCCTTCGGCACCTTCCGCCGCGTGACGCTGCCGATGGTGGCGCCGGCCATCATCTCCAGCCTGCTCGTCTGCTTCACCATCTCGCTCGACGAGTTCATCATCGCCTTCTTCCTGACCGGCACCGAGGCGACGCTGCCGATCTACATCTGGGGCCAGTTGCGCTTCGCGGCCAAGCTGCCCGGCGTGCTGGCGCTGGGCACGCTCCTGCTGGTCGCCTCATTCCTGCTGATGACCGTTGCCGAAGTCCTGCGCCGCCGCGCGGCCAGGCGCACCCAGAACGAGGGAGGGCTCTATGCCTGAGCGGCCCCATTCCGATCGCACGGTGGCCGACCGCGCGATGATCGAGATCCGCGACGTCACCCGCAGCTACGGGGCCTTCAAGGCGCTGGACGATGCCTCGCTGAGCATCCGCGAGGGCGAGTTCTTTTCCCTCCTCGGCCCCTCCGGTTGCGGCAAGACCACGCTGCTCAGGATGATCGCCGGCTTCGACAATCCGACCAGCGGATCGATCGCCGTCGATGGTCAGCCGATGGAAGGCATCCCCGCCAACCGCCGGCCGACCAACATGGTCTTTCAGAGCTACGCCATCTTCCCGCATCTCAATGTCGAGCAGAACGTCGCCTACGGCCTGAAGCGGCTGAAGCTTGAGCGTGGCGAGGAACGGCGCCGGGTCGAGGAGGCGCTTGTTCAGGTGTCGCTCACCGGTCTTGGCAAGCGCCTTGCCAACGAGCTCTCCGGCGGCCAGCGCCAGCGCGTGGCGCTGGCCCGCGCGCTCGTCATGCGCCCGAAAGTGCTTCTGCTCGACGAGCCGCTGTCGGCGCTCGACAAGAAGCTGCGCGAGCAGATGCAGGTCGAACTGCGCCGCCTGCAACAGGCGGTCGGCATCACCTTCGTGCTGGTCACACACGACCAGTATGAGGCGCTGGCCATGTCGGACCGCATCGCGGTGATGTTCGGCGGCCGCATCGCGCAGGTCGCCTCGCCCAAGGAAATCTACCAGCGCCCGGTCAACCGCCAGGTCGCCGACTTCCTCGGCGGCATGAATTTCGTCAAGGCCGAGATCGTCGAGGAGAACGGCGCCTCGCTGGTGGTCGACACGCTGGGCTTCGGCCGGGTGAAGACGGACAAGCCGAAGGCCTTCGTGCGCAATGGCGGCGCGGCCACGCTCGGCATCCGACCGGAGCGGCTGCGCGTCCTGTGGGATAATGCGTCGGCCAAGTTCGAGGTCGCCGGCAAGGTGGTGGAGCGCCACTATTTCGGCGAGATCACCCACCTGATCGTCGAGATACCGGGGCTCGAAAAGCCGCTATCCGTCACCGAAACCAATGATTTCGGCGCCGACGATATCCCGGTCGGCGCACCGATCCGCCTGGCCTACGATCCGGACGCGCTGGTGGCGATGGCCGACTGAATCGCGGTCGCGGCGATCCGCCCTGCGACGATCGCGCCTTCGACATAGCCGGGGAAAGAGGGCGACACTTCCGACGCGGCGAAATGGACAGGTGGCGCGCCGGCACGAATGATGTTCTCCGCATCCCGCGCAGTGGCATCGACGATGAGATCGCAATAGGCGCCGCCGCTCCAGCGGTCCTGTGTCCAGTCCCTCTGATTGAAATCGACGATCTCCAAAGCGTCCGGCCCGAGCGTTTCCGCCAGCCTTGCCATGACCTCGGCACGCAACGCCGACGGGCCGAGTCCGCGCCAGCGCAGCGCAAGCGGCCCGCCGACGAAGACGACGAGCGCCGCATGGCCCCCGTCCTTGCTGGCGTCGCAGGCGAACAGGCCCGGCAGGTCGCGCCACATCACCATGCCGCTCAGCCCCTTGTCACGCCAGAACGGCCTGGCGTAGCGCACCAGGATCTTGATCACCGCGCCGCTTTCCCAGACGCCCAATGCTCGTGCCAGGGGGGATGGCAAGGCCGGCGCGAAGTCGAGTTTCGCGGCCATGGCCGGAGGCAGCGCGACGAGCACGGCGCGCGCCTCCACGACGCCGCCGGCCGAGGCCGCGCGCACGCCCGCCGGACCATGCTCGATGCGCGTGACCGGCGTGTTCAGCCGCAAACGATCGCCGAGATCGCCGGCAAGATCGTCGGCGAGCGACTGCATGGTCTCGCGCAGGAAATATTGCAGCTCGGGCACCTCGTTGGTGATGCGCCGATCATTGTCGATCAGATGCCAGAGCGGGACCTTGTCCAGCGCCAGGCACCACAGGCCTTCGATCATAGAGCGGAAGGCGGCCTTGGCATCGGATGTGTCGGCCTGACGGTCGAGCCAGGCGGCGACGCTAAACCCGGCAATCGCTGGATCATCCGGATCGATCCCGTTCATGCGTTCGCGGATCGCCATCGAGGCATGATAGGTCCGATCCGCCCGGATAGCCGGCATCGACGGATGGGTGGTGAAATCGCCCTCGACATAGGTCTCGACGAATGTCTTGCCGCGCGCCTTCGCCAACGCCATCACCTGCGGCATGTCCTCGCACAGGAACTGGCCGCCGCTGTCGATCCATTCGCCGAGCCCGTTGCGCATGGCTTCCACGCGGCCGCCGACGCGCTCGCGCGCTTCAAGCAGCATGAAATCGATACCGGCGCGCTTCAGTTCAATCGCGGCGGACAGGCCGGTGAACCCGGCGCCCACGATGATGACATCGGTCCTTTCGACCCCGTCACCCGATGACCCTGCGCTGGTCTTCAATGGCCCTGCTTTGCTCTTCAATAGCCAGCCTTGATCTTCTCGAACTCGGTGACCATGCGGCGCTTCAGCTCCGGCGGCACCGGCTGCTGGAACAAGGTCTTGTCGAGGAACTTGTCGAGGCCGTCAAAGCCGCGCTCGACCAGCAGCTTGTGGTCCATCGCCGCCATGCCGGCGGCGTTGCCATGGCCATAGCCGAAGGTCTTGACCATGTGTTCGGAAACGCCGGGCGCATTGACCGCGTTGAGGAAATCATAGGCCTGGTCGAGCTTGCCCGGCGCGTCCTTCATCAGCACATAGCCGCACACCCAGGTCGAGATGCCTTCCTGGGTGTCACGGTTCATCTCGATCGGCACGCCCTGGCCCTTGAGCGTCACATAGGTCTCGTTCCAGCCCCAGACCAGGTCGACCTCGTTGCCGGAAACGGCCTGGTTGAGATCGGTGTCGTCGGTCCAGTAGAAACGCACGTTCTTGTGCACGTCGCGCAGGAAGGCGGAGGCTTCCTTGAACTGCGCGTCCGTCATCCCCGTCCAGTCCTTCAGGCCGATGACCAGGCTCGCCAGCGCATAGGCATCGTCGACATTGTCGCCGATGGTGACGCGGCCCTTGAACTTCGGATCGGCGAAGACGCGCAGCGACTGCGCCTCGTCTCTGGTGACGTTGTCGGTGCGGTAGAGAAGCGAGGTGTTGCCCCAGTCGAACGGCATGAACCACGCCTTGCCGTCCGCCGTGGTGGCGAGATCCTTCATCGCCATGATGCCGGGGTTGAGGTCCTTCCAGCCGGCGATCCTCGACGTGTCGAGCGGCTGCAGCAGGCCTGCCTCGCGCCACTTCACCACGCTCTGCGAGCAGGGATGCGCGATGTCGGCCTTGAAGCCGGCGCGCATCTTCTCGAAGGCCTCGTCCTCGTCGCCGAAGAAGGAGAAGCTCGGATCGGCGCCGTATTTGGCGGTATAGGCCGGATGCAGCATCGGATCCTCATAGCCCGACCAGTCGAACACGACGAGATCGCCACCGGCCTCGGCAAGCGTGTAGACCGTGCCCGCGCCCAGCATGACGGTGGCGGCCAGGACAAGGCGAGAAAGCATGGATTTCATGGCGCGATGACTCCCCCGGTCGCGAACATCGGGGCAAAGTTAGGAGAATTCCCGGGCTTTGGCGAGCCCGCCGGGCTCGCGCGATCGCGCCTAGATCAACCCACGTCGACCGTTCAGGCGACGGTAGGCCGCGAGACGGTTGGGGTTGGCATTTCTGTAGCGCTCGAGCTCGGTCACCAGCAGCCGCTCGCGTCCGAGAATCTCATCGGCAAGGCGCACCACATGGATGTTCGGCCATGGCTTGTTGGTGATGCGCAGCAGGTCCGCGAAGGCCGCGGCCTCGCCCTTGTCGCCGTGCGCGATGGCGAGCGCGACGAGGGCGACCGCCGTGCTGCGGCTGGCGCCCATGTGGCAGTGCACCAACAGCCGCGCGGCCTCGCCCGATCTCAGCCGGTCGTGCCAGTCCCGGAGGAATTCGACGATCTCCGCCATCAGGGCCGGCGTCAGCGGAAACTCCGCCGGCGCGTCACCGTCGTTGAAGCGACGCTGCAATGTCCTCGTCCCGGCGAAGCTCGGAACCTTGGCCGGGTCTATGGCGGGATCGAGCAAGGAGACGACATGGGTCGGGCGATAGTCGATCACATCCGCATGGATGCGGCCGGCAAAGAGCGCCGAGACGCGCAGGGCCTGCGCCGGGTTCCATTGCGACATCGCCGCACCCTCATCCATCCGGCCTTCCTCCCACGGGCAAAGCCGAGCGATGGACGCCCGGATTTGTCGTCAACAACAGCTGTGGCCTCAATAGCCGGCTTTGATCTTCTCGAACTCGGCGATCATCTTGAGCTTCAGCGCCGACGGCACGGGTGACTGGAACAGCGTCTTGTCGACGAATTTTCCGACATCGTCATAGCCCTTCTGCTTCAGCACCGCCGGGTCGACGCCGGCCATGCCCTTGGCGTTGGCCTGGCCATAGCCCCAGTCCTTCACCAGCACCTTGGCGACTTCAGGATCGTTGACCGCGTTGAGATAGTCATATGCCTTGTCGACATTGCCGGGCGCGTCCTTGAACAGCACGTAGCCGCACACCCAGGTCGAGATGCCTTCGTTCGTATCCTTCTTCGACTTGATCGGCACGCCGGCCGCCACCGACTGCACGGCGGCATCGTTCCAGGCCCAGGCGAGATCGACCTCGCCGCCGGAGAGCAACTGCACGATGTCGGTGGTGTCGGTCCAGTAGGAGCGCACGTTCTTGTGCACCTGGCGCAGGAAGTCGGACGCCTGCTTGAACTGGTCGTCCGTCATCTTGGTCCAGTCCTTGAGGCCGATGGCCAGGCTGGCGAGCGCGTAGGCGTCGTCGACATTGTCGCCGATCGAGACGCGCCCCTTGAATTTCGGATCGGCGAAGGCCTTCAGCGACTGAACGTCTTTCTCGTCGACCTTCTCGGAATTGAAGGTGAGCTGCGTATCGCCCCAGTCCCATGGCATGAACCACACCTTGCCGTCGGGCGTGGTGGCCAGGTCCTTCATCGCCATGATGCCAGGATTAAGATCCTTCCAGCCGGTGATCTTCGATGGATCGAGCGGCTGGAGCAGACCGGCCTCGCGCCACTTCACCACGCTCTGCGAGCAGGGGTGGCCGAGATCGGCCTTGAAGCCGGAGCGCACCTTCTCGAACGCCTCGTCCTCGTCGCCGAAGAAGGCAAAGGTCGGGGAATCGCCATTCTTCTCGACATATTTGGGATGGAAGTTGGGGGCCTCGTAGCCCGACCAGTCGAACACGACGAGATCCTTGTCGGCGGCGATCGCCAGCGCCGCCGCCGAAGCCGCGAGGGTTCCGGCCAGCGCCAGCGTCAATGTCAGGCGTCGGGTCATCTTCTTCATCGGTGTTCCATCCTCTTTTGTTTCGTTGGTTTAGGTCCGCGTCATGCCTCGCGCGGTTTGCCCGCCGGTGTCAGCGGGTAATGCTTGGGGAAGGCCGACGCCAGGAACTCGTTGGCCGCCTGCAGCGCCGTCTCGCGCGTGGTGTCTTCCGTTCCCATCATCAGGCGCAGCCACAGGCCTTCGAGCATCGCGCTCAGCGCCAGCGCCAGGCCTTGCGGATCGAAGCCGTAGCCGCCATCGGCCTTCAGCGCCTGGCAAAGCGCGACGAAATGGTTCTGGTAGGCCGCGTCGCGCGATCCGCTCAACGCCTGATAGGTCGGCCGCGACTTGGCCTCGCCCCAGAAGGCGCACCATGCCGCCAGCTTGCGCTTGTTACAGATCGAGCGGTCGAAGTCGGCCGCCACCAGCGCCTGCAACTGCCGGGCGGGATCGTCGCCAGCCTTCTGCAGCGCGCCGCGCCAATGCGCGGAGTACTCGTCGTACATATGCTGGAGGGTGGCGACGAGGAGCTTTTCCTTGCTCTCGAAATGGAAGTTGACGATGCCGCGCGACAGGCCGGCACCGTCGGCCACGTCGGCCATCGTCGTTTCGGAGTAACCGCGCTTGGCGAGGGAATCGATCGTCGCCTCGATGAGCTGAAGCTGCCGGACCTCCTTCGAGGCCTTGCGTCCGCGCTTTTCGGCGTCCCCCTTCTGCGCCGGTTCGGGGAAGCTCTCCCCGGCCTGTGCTGTCTTCATGAGCGTGACTGTCTCCGCCATCGCCGGCTACCCCACCGGCTTCCAACCGCGCAGATGAGTGGGACGGTGCTCGCCACTGTCAAGCACCTTCTGCATGGCCTCCCAGGTCCTGATGTTCTTGTCGACATAGGCCGCGCCGACCACGGCGGCGACAGCGCCGTAGAGCGGTCCCTTGAGGCGCGCGAGTTCCTCGCGCGCGACCTCGCGGTACCACGGGTTACGGTCGCGCGCGCCGACATCGCGAAAGCCGGCACCGCGCATCGCATCGACGTAGCGCGCCGGCGAGGCCATGGCGAAGGAAAGGCCCTCGGCCGCGACATAGGCCTTCATCTGCGGCGACGGCTCGCCATCATGCGCGATCATCCAGTTCGACGCCGCGAAGACTCCGCCCGGCTTCAGCACGCGGAAGATCTCGGCGAACAGCGCGTCCTTGTCGGGCACGTGCAGCAGCGCGTCCTTGGAGAAGACGACGTCGAAGGAAGCGTCGGTAAAAGGCAGCCGCCCCGGCGGTGCCTGGACGAAGCTGGCGCGCTCGGCGAGCCCTTGCGCCTCGGCCCGGCGCCTGGCCGCTTCCACGACCGGCCGCTCGACATCGAAGCCGATGGCACTGGCGGCGCCATGGCTGGCGACCAGATGCAGCGTTATCCCTCCCGAGCCGCAGCCTATGTCGAGGATGGTCTTGCCCTGGAGCGGCAGGCCCTCGACCACGCGATCCACTTCGTCGGGACCGCCGGGCGAGAGATAACCCTCGCCCCACAGCGCTTCGAGGAAGCGGATGGCTGTGTCGTCATACTCCGGTTCGGCATGCGCGATCTCGATCATCGCATCTCGCTCTTCGGCGCCGGCTATCCATTCGGAAAGGCTGCCAAAGCCTAGCGCATGCGCGCGAAAACGCAACATAGTTTGTTGAACATTCATTCAAAATCTCTGGACAGACCGACGGCCCTCATGCCAGATTTCCCGCGATCGGAAGCCGACCGCGCATAGGAAGAGGGTGGACCCGCATGAAGGCCGGACCGAAATGAAAGCCTGGGATGCGATCGTCATCGGCGGCGGCCACAATGGCCTGGTCAATGCCTGCTACCTGCAGCGCGCCGGGCTCGACGTGCTGGTTGTCGAGAAGAACGAATGGGTCGGCGGCGCCGCCACCAGCCGCGAACTGACACCGGGCTTCCTCTACTCCAACTGCTCCTATGTCTGCTCGCTGTTCCGGCCCGAGATCATGCGCGACCTGGAACTGCCCCGCTTCGGCCTGCAGGTGATCTCCTATGAAGGCGGCGCCGTGTTCACGCGCGACGGCGACTATCTCGCCAACTACCGCGACCACCACGCGCATCGCCGCGAATTCGCGCGCTTCTCCAGGCGCGACGCCGAGGCCTACGACCGCTATTCGCGCGACGTCACGCGGCAATGCCGCTTCATCCAGCCTCTGCTGATGCGCACCGCGCCCGACCCGACCAGCTTCAGGCCGCGCGACCTCGGCGAGCTGCTCTATCTCGGCAGGAAGTTCGCCGGCCTGTCGGCCGAGGAGATGGCGCTGACCCTGCGCTTCTGGACGATGTCGATCTCCGATTTCCTCGACGAGTATTTCGAGACCGACGTCATCAAGGCGAACTTCGCGCTCTCCGGCATCATCGGCACCGCGCTCGGGCCGATGTCGCCCGGCACCGCCTATGTCCTGCTCCACCACTATATGGGCGAGGTCGACGGCTCGGTCGGCGCCTGGGGCTATGCGCGCGGCGGCATGGGCGCGGTGACCAGGGCGCTGGCCGCCTCCTTCAGGGCCTCCGGCGGCACCATCCGCACCGGCGCGGAAGTCGACCATGTGCTGGTCAGGAACGGCAAGGCAAGAGGCGTGGTGCTGGCCGGCGGCGAGGAGATTCCCGGCAAGCTCGTCGTCTCCAACGCCGACGTCAAGCGCACCTTCCTGAAGCTGGTCGAGGAGAAGGAACTGCCCGACATCTTCCTGCGCCGGGTCCGGAACTTCAAGATCCGCGGCTCGTCCGGCAAGGTCAACATCGCGCTCGACTCCTTGCCGGAATTTCCTGCCCTGCCGAAGGATTCGCCCGTCTATCGAGGTGACATGCATTTCACCGATTCCATGGAGCGTATGGAGCGCGCCTATGACGACTGGAAGGCCGGCCGCTGGTCCGCCGACCCTTTCCTCGACATGGTCATCCCGACGACGCTCGACCCGACGATGGCGCCGCCGGGCAAGCACTTCATGAGCTGCTTCGTGCAGTACGCGCCACCCAAGGTGAACGGCCGCGACTGGACGGATGCCGACCGCGACGGCTTCGCCGAAAGCGTGATCTCGCAGATCGCGGAATATTCACCAGGCTTCCGCGACCGCATCGTCCACATGGAGGTGCGCACGCCGCGCGAGCTCGAGGCGGAAGTCGGCCTCACCGAAGGCAACATCTTCCAGGGCGAACTCACCTTCGACCAGTTGCTGTTCAACCGCCCCGTACCCGGCTACGCGCAATATCGCTCGCCGGTCGGCGGGCTCTATATGTGCGGCTCCTCCACCCATCCCGGAGGCGGCGTCATGGGCGCGCCGGGACGCAACGCCGCCGTAGAGATCCTTCGCGATCTCGCCAAGTCCACATCCCATATGAGCCCGGCCCATGACGTCATCTAGCCCGACATGGGACGCCATCGTCATCGGCGGCGGCCACAACGGCCTTGTCGCCGCGGCCACCCTGGCGAAATCGGGGCGCAAGGTTCTGCTTCTCGAAGCCGGCAGTGACCTCGGCGGTGCCGCGCGCACCGAGGAATTCGCGCCGGGTTTCCGCGTCTCGGTGCTGGCGCATGTGCTCAACCGCCTGCATCCCGATGTCGTCAGGACGCTTGAGCTCGAACGCCACGGGCTCACCATCGAACGCGGCGATTTCGCGCCGTCCGTCGCCTTGTCGAAGGACGGCGCGCTCGTCCTGCATGGCGCCTATGGCGAAGTGCTGACGGGGGCGGCCCCTTCCGAACAGTCGGCGTGGAAGGAGCTGCGCGCGCAGTTGCTGCGCTATGCCGGTATCCTGAAGCCGTTCCTCGCGCGCCGGCCGCCCGATCTCTCCGGCATGTCGATGGCCGAGATGGCGGGGCTCGGCCAGACCGCGCTCGCCCTGAAAAAGCTTGGCAAGGAAGACATGCGCGATTTCCTGCGCGTGCTTTTGATGAATGTCGCCGATCTGCTCGACGAACAACTCGCCGACGACAGGCTGAAGGGGCTGCTCGCCTTCGACGCGACGCTCGGCTCCCATCTCGGGCCGCGTTCGCCGACATCGCTGCTCGGCCTCTACTACCGGCTGGCGGGCGAGGCCGGCGGAGCCGCCGGCGCGCAGGTGATCCCGAGGGGCGGCATGGGCGCTGTCGCCGCCGCCATCCGCGCCGCCGCCGACAAGGCCGGCGTCTCGATCCGCCCGGCTTCGGCCGTTGCCCGGATCATTGTCGAGAAGACCCGCGCCGTCGGTGTGACGCTGGCGGGCGGCGAGGAGCTGCGCGCGCGGGCGATCGTCTCGGCCATCAACCCCGCCACCACCTTCCTCGACCTCGTCGGCCCGAGCGAGGTCGACACCGGCTTCGTGCGCAAGGTGAGGAACATCCGCATGAAGGGCGACGCGGCGAAGTTGCACCTGGCGCTCGACCGGCCGCCGCAATTCACCGGCGTCGATGCGGTTGACCACAAGGGACGGCTGGTGATCGCCCCCTCGCCCGACCATGTCGAGCGCGCCTTCAACCCGTCGAAATATGGCGAGTTCTCGCCCGAGCCGGTGATGGAGATCACGCTGCCCAGCCTCACGGATGCCTCGCTCGCGCCGTCCGGCGCCTGCGTGCTCTCGGCGGTGGTGCAATACGCGCCCTACGCGCTGAAACAGGGCTGGACCGCCGGCAAGCCGCAATTCCTCGCGGCGATCATGGCGCAGCTCGAAACCCATGCCCCCGGCATCGGCTCGACCGTTCGCCATGCCGAGTTGCTGACGCCCGCCGACATCGAAGCACGCTACCGCGTGCCCGGTGGCCATTGGCACCATGGCGAGCTGCAGGCCGACCAGATGCTGATGTCGCGACCCGTGGCAGGCTGGGCTGGCTATGACACGCCGATCGAGGGCCTGTTTCTTGCCGGCGCCGGCTCGCATCCGGGCGGCGGCGTTTCCGGCGCGCCCGGCCTCAACGCGGCGCGACGCATCATCGCGATGAAGGTATGACCATGATCCCGCAAAGCGCCGAAGCCGCACCCCAGGGCAATTCCCGCGCCGCCGCGCAATCGCATTTCCGCACGCTGCGCCCCGGCACGCCGTTCCAGCCACGCATCGACGCGCTGGCGCTGAAGAACGACTGGTACGACTGGGCAGGCTACCGCGCGCCGCATTCGCTGTGGGACGAGGAGCTCGAGTATTTCGCCATACGCAGCCAGGCAGCGCTCTTCGACATCTCGCCGATGACCAAATACCGCATCGAGGGCCCGGACGCCGAAGCGTATCTCGATCGGGTCACGCTGCGCGACGTGACCAGGCTGAAGCCGGGCCGCGTGCACTACACGGCGTGGTGCGACGACGAAGGCTTCGTTCTCGACGACGGCACATTGTTCCGGCTGTCGCCGACTCGTTTCCGGCTCTGTTCGCAGGAGCGGCACCTTCCCTGGTTGCTCGACAGCGCCTTCCGGTTCGACGTCACGGTCGAGGAGGAGACGGAGGCCATCGCTGGCCTGGCGCTGCAGGGCCCGACCTCTTCCGCGATCCTGCGCGACGCGGGCTTTGCCGGCGTCGAACGGCTCAAGGTCTTCGATCTCGCCGCGTTCGACCATGACGGCGCCAGCGTTGTCATCTCGCGCACCGGCTTCACCGGCGATCTTGGCTACGAATTGTTCGTGCCGGCTGGAAAAGCGCTGGGCCTGTGGGACAGGCTGATGGTCGCGGGCGCGCCGCGCGGCATCCGCGCCATCGGCTACACCGCCTTGAACCGCGCGCGGCTGGAGGCTGGGCTGATCGTCGCCAATGCCGATTTCACGACATCGGAGCATGCCATCCGCGCCGATCGCACGCGCATGCCGGACGAGATCGGCCTCGGCTTCATGGTCGATCCGGAAAAGGGCAATTTCAATGGCCGCCGCGCCATCCTCGAGGCACGCGCCGGCCGCAAGCTACGTCATGTCCTCGTCGGACTGGAGATCGAAGGCAACATCCCCGCCGAACATGCCATCGTCTATCACAAGAAGAGCCAGGAGGTCGGCCTGGTGAGCGCGGCGATGTGGTCGCCCATGGCCAAGCGCAACATCGCGATCGCCTCGCTGGCGCGCCCATATGGTGATACCATCGTGGACGACCTGTGGGTCGAGATCTACGCCATGCGCGAACTGCAGTACCAGAAGCTGATGAAACGGGCCAAGGTGGTGCCCCGGCCCTTCATCAAGCTCGACCGCCGCACCGCCAGCCCGCCGGCGGATTTCTGAGATGGCCAGCGAAGCGGACGACAGGGAAGCCGAGGCGGAAGCCGCTGAGCAGTGGGGATTGATCAACACCCCGCTCGGCGAGAAATGGTCGGGCCGCACGCGCTATGCCGCCGCCATGTATTTCTACAAGCGTGACGAGATGAACGCGGAGACGCTGGAGGTCTACCGCATCTGCGCGCGGCTGGATAACGAGGACCCGCTGCCGATCATCCGCGACCGTGGCGTCGGCAAGGATTGGCTGAAGCGCATGGGCTACAGATAGCCACGCCGGCGACATCGCCGGCGTGATGCTCCAGAGCGTTGAAGGCCTAGAACTTGTAATTCAGCCCGATGCGGACAGCATCAAACTTGGCGTCCGACTTGAAGAAGCCGTTCGAAAGGCCTGTCCATCCCAGATCGACGTGCAGGTATTCCAGCTTGGCCGTCCAGTTCTGGTTGAACGCGTATTCGACGCCGCCGCCCGCCGTCCATCCAACGTTGGTGCTGCTTGCCTGGTAGGAGGAGGAATTATCGATCCCGGACTTCACATGGCCAACAGCCAGGCCCCCGGTACCGTAGACAAGGATATTGTCGAATGCGTAGCCGATCCTGCCGCGCACGGTAGAGTACCAGTCCACCTTCGTTACACAGGCACCGGATCCGCAGGTCCAGCTGCCACCGCCCGGTTCGCCAAGATTGCCCGGTCCGAAGCTCCCCTTGATTCCGGAGTAGGACAGGTCTGCTTCGATGCCCGCGACCCAGTTCTGATTGAACTGATAGTTGTAGCCAACCGTCACGCCGCCAATGAAGCCCTTGATGTCAAAGGGATTTGATTCGCCACCGTCATTGAATTTGCTGTCACCCCAGCCATAGCCGGCGGTGAGGCCCACATAGCCACCTGACCAGTTGTATGTCGATGCCACCGGAAGCTCGGCCACCGCGTCGGCCGCGAATGCGCTGCCGCCCGCGGCAAACAGGAAAGCGGTTGCCAGAAGAAGTGCTCTCATCGCCGAAGCCCCTTTGTAGACAGCTCAGACAATAGGTTATGTCCGCTAAGGTTGTGAACCGCCCGCAACACCCCCATAAGAAGAATGCCACTTGATGTTGCTTCGCCGCCACAACGAAGGCGGGCGAAAACGTCGCCCGCCTTCAGACCTCGGATACCTCCGAAGCTCACCAGCGTGCTACCGCAAACCGCGGCGACAGCTGGAGCGCTCCCGTTGAAACGGAACCCTCAGAACCAATACATCTGATTGTTTTTGCTGAATTTTTCAGGAGCCAAATGTCTCCATTTGGCTGCGAAATACTCAAGATGCGAGTCCTGATTGAAGCATCCTTCAGCATGCTGTCCGCCGGCTCAGCCGATCGTCTTTTCCAGCATGCCGATCCAGTTCCGATAGGCGATCTTCTCGATCAACGCGGAACCGAAACCGCGCGCGGCGAAGGCATCGATCAGCCTCGGCAGGCCGGCAACGTCGCCGATGGCAGCGGGGATCATGGCGCCGTCGAAATCCGAGCCGAGGCCGACACCGTCCTCGCCGAGCTTCTGCAGCAGCGACTCGACATGGCGCACCATGATGTCGAGGCTGGTATCGGCATTCATGCGGCCGTCCTCGCGCAGGAAGCCGGTGGCGAAGTTCAGCCCCACCATGCCGCCCGTGTCACGGATGGCGTCGAGCTGCCAGTCGATCAGGTTGCGCGAATGGCCGCAGATCGCGTGGACGTTGGAATGGGTGGCGACCAGCGGCGCGTCGCTGATCGCGGCAACGTCGCGGAACCCTTTCTCGTTGAGATGAGAAAGGTCGATCATGATCCGGAGCTGGTTGCAGGCCTTGACCAGAGCCTTGCCGGCTTCGGTGAGGCCAGGCCCGGTGTCGGGCGAAGAGGGAAAGCGGAACGGCACGCCATGGCCGAAGACATTCGGACGGCTCCATACGATGCCCAGCGAGCGCAGGCCAGCCGCGTACAGCACGTCGAGCATCGTAAGCTCGGGATCGATGGCCTCGGCGCCCTCGATATGAAAGACGGCGGCGAGCGAGCCCTTGGCCATGGCCGAACGCACGTCGGCGGCGCTGCGGCAGACGGTCAGCGCCGACGCCCGCTCCAGCCGGAACAGGATCGAGGCCATGGCGATGGTGGAGGTGAGCGCGTCGGCGCGCGGTACCTCGTTGGCCAACGGCTCGGTGTCGGTTGGCGACGTCGGCACGGCGCTGCGCTTCGACTTTTCGACCGGCGGCGGAAAGATGGCGAACATGCCGCCCGCGAATCCGCCCTGCCTGGCGCGCGGCAGGTCGATATGGCCGCCCCTTTGTCCCTCGATGAAGAGCTTTTCGACGTCCGCGTCCTTCGACTGGTACAGTCTCAACAACGTGTCGTTGTGCCCGTCGAAGACGGGAACGAGTTTGGAATCGCTCATCAGGAGTTCATTCGGCTCGAGAGTCGGCGGCTTTGCCTGTCTGTCTGCCTACTTAGAGCATTTCGCGCCTAAGTGGAATTCTTCGCCTGGCGCAAATGCCGGCAAAACATTACGGCCAAAACAAAGGGATAAACGGCGGTCCCGGCACTGCGGGACCGCCGTTTGGCTATTGCTTCAACACGTCGGCCCATTCCGGATGCCGGCGGAACTGGGCATTCGCGAAGGGACAGAGCGGGATGATCTTCTTGCCCGCCGTCCGCGCATCCTCGACCGCGCGGGTCACCAGCCGCAGGCCGGCGCCCTGGCCACGAAAGGCGTCCGGCACCTCCGTGTGGTCGATGATGATCTGGTGCTCGCCGATCTTGGTGAACGTCATCTCCGCCACCGCGCCATCGGGCCCGCGCAGCAGATAGCGTCCCTTCGAGCCACGATCCTCGAGTTCGACCTCAGGCAATTGATCAGGCATCTTTCATGCTCCCTGGAGCCATGATGCCGAAAAGTGCGAAGCGGTTTTCGGACAACATCATGCTCCATCTCCTTGATTGAGAGACGCGCCGGCGAGGAACCGTCGCGCCGCTTCGATTTCATTCGGCCGTACCTCGTGGCCGCCCTCGTGCCATTCCACTGTGACATCCGCGCCATCGGCGCGCAAATACGCCTCCAGCCGCGTCGTCATCACAGGCGGGCATATCGGGTCGCGCCTGCCGGCGGTGACCAGTATGCGCCGGCCGGCAAGGCTGCCCTGCACCCGTGGTTCGAACGGGATGAGCGGGTGCATCAGCACCGTCGCGTCGAACAGGTCGGGCGCCGCGAACACCAACGACGCCAGTATATTGGCACCGTTGGAGTAGCCTAGACCAAGCACAAGCGAGGGTTTCGACGCCTCGACATGCGCTCTGACGAAGCCTGCCATCTTGGCGGTCGCCCGCGCCAGGTCGTCCATGTCGTAGACGCCCTCACCGGTGCGGCGGAAGAAGCGCGCGGCGCCGTGCTCCGAAACATCGCCGCGCGGCGAGACGATCGTCGCCCCGGGCACCAGTTCGCGCCCGAGCGAAAGCAACTGGCTCTCATCGCCGCCCGTGCCGTGGAAGAGGAAGAGCAGCGGGCTGCCCGGCGAACCGGGCAGCCCCTTGCTGACGTAACTTTCCCTGCTCATGGCGCCTCAATCCTCCAGCTTCTGCAGATGCTGCTCGAGATAGGGCCGCAGATGCTGGTGCTGCGTCGGCAGCTTCAACGCCTCGCCCAGATGCGCCGTATCCTCGTCACGATCGAAGCCGGGTTCATTGGTGGCGACCTCGAACAGCACGCCGCCAGGCGTGCGGAAATAGATCGCCCAGAAGTAGTCGCGATCGATCACCGGGGTGACATGGTAGCCGGTGTCCATCAGCGCCTTGCGCACCTCGAGCTGCTTGGCCCGGTTTTCGACGGCGAAGGCGACGTGGTGGACCGAGCCCGCGCCGAGATCGGCGAAATTGGCGCCAGGCAGCGTCTCGATGTCGATGACGTCGGCGCCGTTGCCGTTCTTGACCGCAAGCCGCCGGACGTTGCCCGACTTGTCGACTTCCTCATAGCCCATGAACTTCAGCAACTCCTCGGTGGCGCCGCCGTCCTTCAGGCGCAGCGCCACCGAATGGAAGCCTCGGATCGCCTCATCGGCCGGCACGCCGCCCTTCACCCAGGGCGCCCGCTTGTCCGCCTTGTCCTCGACGAGGGCAAAGCCGTCGCCATCCGGACCGGCGAAGACAAGCCTGTTCTGGCCGAAGGTCTCTTCGCGGGAGAGGCCCTGGACGCCCTCGTCGGCGAAGCGCTTTTCCCAGTAGCCGAGCGTGCCTTCGGGCACCGAGAACACGGTGGTGCCAACCTCGCCCACCCCGTGCCGGCCCTTGCCGATGTTGGGGAACGGGAAATAGGTCATCACCGAACCGGGCGTGCCAACCTCGTCGGCATAGTAGAGGTGATAGACGTCGGGCGCGTCGAAATTGACTGTCTTCTTGACCCGGCGCAGACCGAGCTTGCCGGTGAAGAACTGGTTGTTCTGGCGTGCATCCCTGGCCATGGACGTGACGTGGTGCAGGCCCTTGATCTGGTCGAGCATGATTTCTCTCCCTTGCCTTTCTCTGTGCGGCCCCTGCCGCCTTCCACGTCAATATGAGCATCGCGGAGGGGCCGGCAAAGACGGCAAACACAGAATGGACTGTGCTGTATTATTGAACAATTGATGTCTATTCGTTCACTATTACAGCAAGAAAACAATCTTGCGCCGGGATCGGAATTCGGTTCCATGGAGCGGCGTTCCGGGCCGGGCCGGCCAGGCGCACGTCAGGAAGCGAGGGGACCGGGATCTTGGCCGACGCACGACCGAACGTACTCCTCATCACCTGCGACCAGTGGCGCGGCGATTGCCTGTCGGCGGCCGGCCATCCCGTGGTGAAGACCCCCAATGTCGACGCGCTGGCTGCCGAGGCCGTGCTCTTTCGCAGCCACTATGCCGGGGCCGCGCCCTGTTCGCCGGCGCGCGCCTGCCTCTATACCGGCCTCTACCAGATGAACAACCGGGTCTGCCGCAACGGCACGCCGCTCGATGCCCGTCACGGCAATCTGGCGCTCGCCGTGCGCGCCCTCGGCTACGACCCCACGCTGTTCGGCTACACCGATGTTTCGCTCGATCCGCGCACGCTGTCGCCGGGCGATCCGAGGCTCACCAGCTACGAAGGCGTGCTGCCGGGCTTCAGCGTGCGCCGGCTGCTTCCCGAACACCAGCGCCCCTGGCTGTCCTGGCTTGCCGAGCGCGGCATCGATGCCAGCGCGGGTTTTCCCGACATCCACCGACCGGTAGGCCGGCACGACGATGGCGTCAGCAACGCGCCGCCTGTCTACTCCCGCGACGAGACGCCGACGGCTTTCCTGGCCGGCGAATTCATCCGCTGGCTGGGCGAGCAGCAGCGCGGCACACCGTGGTTCGCGCATCTTTCCTTTATCAGCCCGCATCCGCCCTTCATCGTGCCGGAACCGTACAACGCCATGTACGAGCCGGAGCAGGGACCCGCCTTCCGACGCGCCGACGACTGGCGAACGGAAGCGGCCGCGCATCCCTATCTCGCCTACGACCTTGGCCGGCAGAAGCGATCATCGTTCCGCCCAGGGGCTGGCGGGACCGTGCGCGACTGGGGCGATGACAATTTCCGACGCATCCGCGCGATCTACTATGGCATGATCTCGGAAGTGGATGCGCAACTCGGCCGGGTCTTCGCGGCGCTGAAGGCGGCGGGTGCCTGGGAGGATACGATCCTTGTCCTGACCTCCGACCATGCCGAGATGATGGGCGACCATTTCATGCTCGGCAAGGGCGGCTTCTTCGACGGCAGTTACCATGTCCCGCTGATACTGCGCGATCCTCGCATCGGCGGAACGGCGGGCACCGTGGTCGATCGTTTCACCGAGGCCGTGGACATATTGCCGACTTTGCTCGACCTGCTTGGCGCCCCGCCGCGACCGCATCTCGACGGGCGCTCGCTGGCGCCTTTTCTGAGGAACCAGCCGCCCGCCGGCTGGCGGGAGGCGGCGCATTGGGAGTTCGACTTCCGCTCCGTCTCCACCGGAGAGGCCGAGCGCCATTTCGGTATAGCCTCCAGCCAATGCAATCTCGCCGTTATCCGCACGCGAGAATTCAAATACGTGCATTTCGGCGGCGGCCTGCCGCCACTGCTGTTCGACCTGGAAAAGGATCCGGGCGAACTCAACGATGCCGCGTCCGACCCGGCCTATCTGCCGGTCCGTCTCGATCTCGCCGAACGGCTGCTCGCCTGGCGTGCCGAGCATCTCGACCGATCGCTGACGCTTGCCGAACTGACGCGGGACGGCGTCGCCGGCTACGTCGCAGCGCTGCCGCACGGGATATAAAAAAGCCCGCGCCGGTTGGCGCGGGCAAGTCTCTCACCGCAAATGGACTACCGCAGGATCATGCGCTGCTGGTCGCGCTTCTCGGCATAGCTGCCCTTGTCATAGGCAACCTGCGCCTCGAGCTGCTCCTTGGTGAAGTTGGTGTAGAGATACTTCTTGCCGCCCTTGTCAGCCATGAACTTCAGATTGTCCATGCCGATGGCGACTTCCTTGGCCCCGACGCCGAGGAACCCGCCGACATTGACGATCACCGCGTCGGGCTTGTTGTCCGGCGTCAGCACGACATCACCGATCTCGCCAACCTTCACGTTATTGGCGCCATAGACGGTAGCGCCCTTGATATCGTCACCGCGTACCTCGCCGGCCGGGACTTCGGTAAGCCCCGACTTCTCGATGGCTGCCGTCTTGGTCTGGTCGGGAGCCATCGTGTCGGTGGCGGCCGGCGCCTCGGCGGTCTTTTCGGCAGGCGCGGCGGCGGGCTCCAGCGCCGGCCCGCCATTGGATGCGATAGCCGCGGGCGCCGGATCATAGGCCCTGCGATTGAAGTCCGGCAGCGCCTGCAGCTCCTCCTTGGAGGCGGGCGCCACCAGCCAGCGTTCACCGTTCTTCTCCGCCCACGCGGCCTTGGCGAAATCATAGGCGACGTTCTTCGCCCCCATGCCAAGGAAACCGCCAACCCCGATCACCAGCGACCTGGCGTCGCCGTCCTTGGCAAGAATGATGTCGTTGACGCTGCCGATCTTCTGGGCATCGTCGCCCGGACCATTGTAGACGGCCTTGCCGACGATGTTGGTCGCCAGATTGCCTTCCGCGCGCTTCACCGGCTCGGCCTGCCGGGCGTTCATGTCGACGGGCCTGTTCTCGGCCGTCGTCGCCGGCGCGCTCGGCATTGTCGCATCGGCCGCCGGGGCAGGCGGGTCATAAGGTCGGCGATCGAAATCCGGCTGCGCGGTCAGCTCTTCCTTCGTGGCAGGGGCGATCAACCAGCGGTCGCCGTTCTTTTCGGCCCATTGCAGCTTGTCATAGTCGAAGGCCACGTTCTTGGCGCCGATGCCCAGGAAGCCGCCGACGCCGATGACGACCGACTTCGCGTGGCCCTCCTTGTCCAGCACCACGTCGCTGACCTTGCCGATGTTCTCGGCCTTGTCGTCGAGGCCATTGTAGACGGATTCACCGATGATGTTGGTGACGAGGCTGCCCTCCGCCGGCTGCACCGCCGGAGCGGCTTCCTGCGCGGCGGGAACCGATGCCGGTGCGGTCGTGGACTGCGCGTGGGCACCGGTTGCGATAAGCGCGGCAAGCGCCGTCGTGGCAAGTAGATTGCGGATCATGATAGCGTCTCCTCGTGCGTGATCTCATACGCGCCGCGTCCGGTTGAACCGTGGCTGGGAAGACTGGGCGCGGCATTCTGCTGCGTTCTGCTGCCTGTTCACAACGTCGTGACCACGCCGTGGTTCCGACAAAAGTGCGCGCGCCCGCAGTGCCAGGCGAATGATCGACGAGGAGCCGGCTCCGAACCCCGGCTTGTGGCACGCGTCGCCCCGCGTCGCTTGTCCTGGAAGCGCAGTGCCCTTTGGCGGAACCTTTTTGCCATCCGTGCCGTTTCAGCCTCCGGCTGGGACGACCCCGGCCCTTTTGCGTTGCAATCCGGCGGTCGCCCGGAAATGACGGAGTGGGGCATGCGATTTGCGGCGGTGCTCAACCGCGAAGGCGGCACCTTGCGCACGACCGATCTGGATGCCCTGGCCGAGCGGATGCGAGGCATGCTGGAAGCGCGGGGCCATCGTCTCGAGATCGATATCGTCGGAGGGGGCGAGATTTCCGCCGCCCTGGCGGAAGTCGCCGGACGGCGCGGCGTGGATGTCGTTCTGGCGGGCGGCGGCGACGGCACGATCTCCACTGCCGCGGCGGCATTGGTCGGCAGCGGCAAGGCGCTGGCGGTCCTGCCGGCCGGCACCATGAACCTGTTCGCCCGGGGCCTCGGCATTCCGACCGCCCTCGACGCTGCCCTCGCCAGTTTCGCCGGCGCAGATGTAGCGACGGTCGACGTCGCGACAGCCAACGGCCGGATCTTCGTGCATCAATTCTCGATCGGCATGCATGCCAGGATGGTGCGCCTTCGCGAGAGCATGGAATTCGGCTCGCGGTTGGGAAAGATGCGCGCGTCGGTCCAGGCCGCATGGCGAACGATCAACAGTCCACGCGCCATGCAGGTCGCGATGACCATCGGCGAGGCCGAGATCACCGCACGGACGACCGGTATCGGCATAACCAACAACCTGTTCGGTGAAGGCCACCTCCCCTACGCGGACAACCCCGCCGGTGGCGTGCTCGGCATCTATGTCATGGCGGCGCGCGAGCGTAGCGAATTCGCCCGATTGCTGTTCGACGTGGCGCGCGGCAGATGGCGCGACAGCGCGCATGTGGAGGTTCATCAGTCCAATCGGGTCGTATTGAACATTCGGTCCGGCATTTCCAGGCTCGGCGCGGTCATGGACGGAGAGCTCGTGCCGCTTGAGCGGCGGACCACGATCGAAAGTCTTCCGGGCGCGCTAAAGGTGCTCGTGCCTTCAGGCGCGGCGTGGGCAAAGGCTGCGTGATGCGAGCGGCTACCGGATTCATCCTACCTGGAGGACACCGACCCCGGCTCCACCGTTGCCGTCGTGTCGATCATCCTGCCGTAGATCTCCGCGCCACCCCAAGCCACGAACGACAGCAGGAGCGCGGCGATCAGGATGCGCAGGCCATGGCGGCCCCAACCTCCCTGGCGCGCCTTTTCCTGAGTGATGATCCTCGTCATGGTCGGCCTCCGTCTTGGTTGTCGCCGACAGGCGTGGGAAGGTACCCGGATAACGAATCCTCGCCGCCTTGGTTCCCTGTTTGCGCGTTCAACTGCAGGGTCCTAGCAACGAAGGAAAACACACCGACGGGGTTTGAGGGGCCGCGTGGATAAGAAACAGAAAAGCACGCGCGTCCTGCCTCCCGATGTCGCTGACGCGGTGGCTGCGCCCGAACGCCTGGCCGTGCTGCACGGCCTGGAGATGCTGGATACGCGCGGCGACGCCGACTTCGACCGCATAAGCGGTCTTGCCGCCGCCATCATGGCCGCGCCCGTGGCGCTGATCACGCTGGTCGACACGGAGCGGCAGTGGTTCAAGTCCCGCCGCGGCATCGAGGAGACCGAGACGCCGACGGACATTTCGTTCTGCGCCCACGCCATCGCCGCTGGCGACGATCCCATGGTGGTCACCGACGCCACGGCCGATCCTCGCTTTCGCGCCAATCCGCTGGTTACCGGCGACCATCATGTCCGGTTCTACGCCGGCGTCCCCATCATCGTTGCCAGCGCGCGCATCGGCACGCTGTGCGTGCTCGACCGTGAACCGCGCGCCTTCCCCGGCGAGGCACAACTCGACCAGTTGAAGGCGCTGGCCGCCCTGGCCGCCAGCCTGTTCGCACTGAAGGACGCCACCCGCAGCGGAGCCCGCGCCAAGGCCGCGCTGGCGCGGGAGGAAAAGCGCCGCGCCATCGCCCTCGACGCGGCCGCGCTGGCCAGTTGGGCCTGGGACACGCGCACCGACCTGATCGAGTGCGACGTTCTCCTCTCCGAACTCTTCAACCTGCCGCGCTCGCGCCGGCTGCGGGCGCGCGAAATTCTCGCCTCGATCGATCCGCGCGACGTCTACCAGACCGAAAGCCGCTTCCGCGACGCGCTGAACGGTGGCGACGACTATTTCGGCGAATACCGGGTGAAGGGTTTCCATCCGCCCCGCTGGGTCGCCACGCGCGGCAGGGTCATCGAACGCGACGGCGATGGCCGGCCCGTGCTGATCTTCGGCGTCAACTACGACATCACCGAACGCAAGCTCGGCGACGAGCGCCAGCGGCTTCTGCTGCGCGAACTCAACCACCGGGTCAAGAACACGCTCGCCACCGTTCAGGCGCTGGCCACGCAGACGGTCCGCCATGCCCGCGAACCGAGCGAATTCCTGGAAGCCTTCGGCGCCCGGCTTCAGGCCCTGGGCATCGCCCACAGTCTTCTGTCGGACCGCGAATGGCGCGGCATCGGCATCCGCGAACTCGCGCAGATCGAGATCCGACCTTTCGACACCGCCGACAAGCCACGCATCTCGATCTCCGGCGCCGAACTGCTGCTCTCGCCCGACCAGGCCGTCGGCCTCGGCCTCATCCTCCATGAACTGGCGAGCAACGCGCTGAAGTACGGATCGCTGTCGGTCCCGTCGGGCAAGGTCGATCTCGGCTGGAGCACGACCGGCCGCAAGGGCAATCGCCGCCTGGTGGTGACGTGGCTCGAAAAGGGCGGGCCACAGGTCGCGCCGCCCGAGCGGCAGGGTTTTGGATCGATCCTGATCCGCCGCAGCCTCGCCAAGGTCATCGCCAGCGAGGTGTCGCACGAATTCCGGCCCGAGGGCGTCTTCGCCGAAATATCCATGCCGCTTGAGGAACTGGTGAAATGACGAGCGGCCTTGCGCCCTATCCTTCCGCGCCGGGATCCCGGCCGTCCGGGCCAGGCTTCGTGTTCTCGCGATAGATGGCATAGGCGACCAGCGCAGCGGCCGGCCCGAGAAGCGCCCCCATGCCGGCCTTGCTCTTCAACAGGCTGGGCAGGACGGCCAGCGCCGCGGTGAGGCCGAGCGCCTTCAGATCCGCGTTGCGCCGCGCGGCACGCCGTCGCGCGCGCGCCTTTGCAGAAAGCTGATGGATCAGCACCAGCAGGCCGGCAAGGACGAGGAACCCAATGCCGAAGCCCAACGCGGCCGTGAGCGAACCATAGCGGATCGACGCCCAAATGTAGGCCGCGCCGATGAGGAAGCCGATGCCGCAAAGCGCGGCGAGGGCGGCCAGCGCATAGACGATTGCGGTCGTTCGCGCGCGCCGGACGGCCGAGACCGCCTCGCCGGAAGCGAGTGCCGAAAGCAGGGATGCCAGCGTTGCCATGCGACGGAACTAGACCATCTCGCGGCGGGGTGAAATCCCCCGGCCGCGCGGCAATGCTGCAAAGGCGGAATGTGCGAAAGGCCCCTTCATCCGACTGGGCCTCAACGACGCGTCAGCAGCGCGAAGAGAAAGCCGACGCCGGCGGCGATCGCCAGCGACGTGACGGGCTTTTCACGCACGCTGGCGGCGATTTGCGCTTCCAGGTCTCGGGCATTGCCGCGCAGGCTGTCGAAGGCCGCCTCTCCCTGCGCGCGCAATTGTTCGACGCCCTCGGCGGCGGCCCGGCGCGCCGTGCCGTAGCCATGCTCGCCGGTCTGGGCGAGCAGCCGGCTCAGCTTATCTATGTCGGCCTTCAACTGCCGGATGTCGGCCTCGAGGTCGGAATTGCTGCGGCTGTCGGCTGCGGTCTTTCCGGATGCGGCTGCCATTGATTAACTCCTTGCGTTTGCTCGATTTCAGAACGTCGAAGACCTTTCAAGGTTCCACAGTGGCCGCACGGCGCCCCCGGGGCAAGATCGGAATCAGATCAGCGGACGACGGTCCTCGCCCAATCCCTCCCAGCGGGCGAGCTGCTTGAGACCCTCATTGTCGACGACCTCGCAGCCACCGTCGCGCCACAGGATGAGCTTGCGCTCCATCAGCTTGCGGATCGTCTTGTTGGTGTGCACCAGCGACAGGCCGAGCGTGTCGGCAATATGCTGCTGGGTGATGGGGATGCGGATCGAACTCTTGCCGTTGAGCCCCACGGCGCGCGCCCGGCTGCCGATGAAGGCGATCAGATAGGCCGCGCGTTCGATCGCGCTGCGGCGCCCGACGCTGAGGAGATTCTCATCCAGCATCCGTTCCTCGCGCGACGCGATCCAGGTGATGTCGTAGCCCAGGCCCGGATGATTGCGGTAGAGCTCGTGCAGGTGCTCGCGCTCGAACACGCACAGCAGCATGGTCGACAGCGCCTCCACGGAATGCTGCATCTCGCCCATCACGCTGCCCTGCAGGCCGATGAGGTCTCCGGGCATGAGATAGTTGAGGATCTGGCGGCGGCCGTCCGGCAGCAGCTTGTAGCGAAACGCCCAACCCGACAGCACGGTGTAGAGATGGGCACTGTGGCTGCCTTCCACCAGGACGGTGGCGCCCTTGTCGACGGCAAGCTCACCCTTCTTGAACTTGCTGATGAAGCCCAGCTCCTGCTTCGTGAACTCGCGGAACGCCGGCAAGGGCCTTAGCGGACAGTTTTCGCATGGATATTGCCGGCTTGAAAAAGAACGTGCGTTTTGACCAGACAAAATTCGCCCCCTTTCGAAAACGCGGTCCAGGCGCCCTGTTCGTCCCCACAGGCATTCATGAACCGCTCATCCGCACCTCGACGGCTGCGCGTCGATCTGCAACGCGCTGCCCCGGGCGAGGTTCCGGAGGCCATGGTCCGACATGTCTTTTTTAAATGACAGCACCGCAAATAACGATCATGAATCCCCGTCTTTCAGGAGTTGTCGCTACGTGTCCCCATTGCTCGACGGATTGCGGATTCTCGTTCTTGAGGATGAGTTCCTCATCGCCATGGATGTCGAGCAGCTGTGCCGCGATCATGGCGCGGCCGACGTGGTGATCGCACGCGACCTGATCGAGATCGACCGTGCCGACCTGACCACGCGTTTCGACGTGGCTATCGTCGACCTGATGCTCAGTGGAGCTTCCACGCTCGAGTTCGCCGCGGAGCTGCGCGCGGCGCGCCTGCCCTTCGTGTTCGCGTCGGGCTACTCGGATTCGGACGAAATCAAGGCTTCCTTTCCTGACACCACCCTGGTGCCGAAGCCCTATTCGGGCAAGGACCTTGTCGAGGCGGTCGCGGAAGCCTGCGGCCGACGCGCCACCGCCGGTTGACCCGGCGGAGGCCGACGATTCTCGGAACGCCTTGGACAGAACGAACCTGACCAATCCGCTCTTCGGTTGTTTCGGGGGGCTGAGCTAGATAACTGGCGTGCCCATGACTTGCGCCGAGATCGCGTCCGGACCGTAGTCGTCCTCGCCGGAAATCTGCAGGATCTGCTGCAGCCGCGAGCGGGCGCGGCTGACACGGCTCTTTATCGTCCCCACCGCGCAGCCACATATTTCGGCGGCCTCTTCATAGGAGAAGCCGGAAGCCCCGATGAGGATGATGGCCTCGCGCTGGTCCTCGGGAAGCTGCTCGAGCGCGCTGCGGAAATCCTTGAGGTCGAGCTGGCCCTGTTGGGCCGGATGCACCGCCAGTCGCGCCGTCATGATGCCGTCGCTGTCCTGCACCTCGCGGCCGCGCTTGCGCATCTGTGAATAGAATTCGTTGCGCAGGATGGTGAAGAGCCATGCCTTGAGGTTGGTGCCGGGCTGGAAGCTGCCATGCTTGTCCCACGCCTTGACCAGGGTCTCCTGGACAAGATCGTCGGCCTTGTCCGCGTTCTGGGTCAGCGACACCGCAAAGGCGCGCAGGCTCGGGATCGAGGCGAGCAGGTCGGTCTTGAAGCCTTGGGAAACACCCGCCATGCATCAGTCCTTCTTCTGCGCCGGTTCTGTCTGTTCCAGCTGGCTGAGCAACTGGGCAAAGCGATCCGGCACCTCGTCGGAGACCAGTTCGTCGTAATACTGCTTGAGCTTGCGACCGATTTCGGAGTTCGCTCCAAGCGGGTCGGCGGAACCGTTCCGGCGCCTGTCCGCGACGCCAGTCAACGTATTTTTCGTCATGTCTTCATTCAGCCCTTGTTCCAGCACCCAGCCGCCCAATAGCACGCAACTCAAGGCAAGCGGCACCCTCGTCTGGTTGCCCATCCGGCGGTTCAAACGCGATCCGCCCATATTAGTTCCGTCAGCGCCGGAACTTTTTCGGAAAGACCGCGTTTCAGGCTTCCGGGGCTTGCCAAAAGCCCGACCTTGACATCATTCCTAGCCGTCATCTGAGGGAGACGACCAATATGAGCCTTTCAGCAACCATCGCGCCGCACCTGCCGTTCCTGCGCCGCTTCTCGCGTGCCGTTTCGGGATCGCAGGAGAGCGGCGACGCGCTGGTCGCAGCGATGCTCGAAGCCATTATCGCCGACGTCGACATCTTTCCGAAGGCATCCAGCGACCGGATCGCGCTCTACAAGGTCTTCGCCAAGCTCTTCACCGCGGTCGCCATCCGCGTGCCGCAGGAGCAGGCGCAGTCGGCCTGGGAGCAGCGCGCCGCCGCCAACCTGAACGCCATCGCCCCCAAGCCCCGCCAGGCGTTTCTTCTTGTCGCCGTGGAGGGCTTCAGCGAGGAGGAGGCCGCAGAGGTTCTCGATGTCGACGAGACGGAGTTTTCGGAACTGCTCGCCCAGGCGAGCGCCGAAATCTCCCGCCAGGTGGCCACCGACGTGCTGATCATCGAGGATGAGCCGCTCATCGCCATGGACATCGAGGAGATGGTCGAGAGCCTCGGCCACCGCGTCGTCGGGACGGCGCGCACCCACACGGAAGCGGTAGCGATGTTCGGCAAGACACGGCCGAAGATGGTGCTGGCCGACATCCAGCTCGCCGATGGCAGCTCCGGCATCGAGGCCGTCAACGAGATCCTGTCCTCGACCTCGGTGCCCGTTATCTTCATCACCGCGTTTCCCGAGCGGCTGCTGACGGGCGAACGCCCCGAGCCGGCCTTCCTGGTCACCAAGCCGTTCAACCCAGACATGGTCAAGGCACTGATCAGCCAGGCGCTTTTCTTCGACCGTCAGGCAAAGGCCGCCGCTTGAGCAAGCAGCATCGGGCATGACCTGTTTGCTCCGCCGGACGCAACGATAACCAGCGGACAGAGCGATACGCCCGCCACGCAACAAGAGATGCGTGGCGCCCGGGCGATGCGCTGGCGTTTCGGCGGTTTGACCGCGCCCGGAACGCGAGCCGGCAGCCCTCACCGCGCCTGCTGAAATTTCCCCATCGCGGGTCCGCTCGGGGATCGTCTTTTTCGGCAAATGATGGAACAAACGGCGGCGCACCCCGTTCCTAGTCACCATTCGAAGGAGAAGAACATGCTTTACTGGGCGCTCGTGTTTCTTGTCGTGGCCATTATTGCCGGAGCGCTTGGTTTCGGCGGTATCGCCGGTACATCCGCCGGCATAGCGCAGATATTGTTCTTCATCTTCCTCGCGTTCCTGGTCATTTCCCTCATCGCCGGTCTTTTCAAACGGGCATGAGGAACCAGGCGGCCATCAAGGCGAACACTGGAAGCCGCACCCCTCAAACGGTTTCCAGCCACCGCCGGGCGGTATCCCCCACGGGACGCCGTCCGGCGGACCGCTTTTGGGCCTTGCCTAGCAAGAGCCGGCAAACGGGATTCCGTTGCGCCGGCGCGAAACCCATTCCGCAGTGAGCCGTTTTGTCCAGGACGGACAACCGGATTGACCAATGCGTTCCAGGGCCGGCGACAAAAGCAACAACCAAACCGGCGACGAGGTCATCGCCCTGCATCCGGCCGAGACCGGAATGCAGCTCGGCCGCGCCCTTCTCCACGCCTTGCACAATGCCGGCATCTCGGTCCTCTATCAGGACCGGTCGCTAAGGACCGTGTGGGCTCGAAACATGCGCGCGCCATGGGCCAGCGACGGCATGGACAGCGACGGTATCCTGCCCGCCTCGCAGGCCGAGCGGATCGATGTGGCCAAGCGCGCCGTGATCACCTCCGGCAATCCGGAGCGGCTTGAGATCAGCGTCCCGGTCGAGGAAGGGGTTCGCTGGTTTCAGGTGTGGATTGATGCCGACCGTGCAGAAGGCGGCGTGGTGCAGGGCGTGGTCACCACGATGGTCGAGACCACCGAGCAGAAACGCCGCGAGCAGACGCTGAGAACGCTTCTGCGCGAGGTCAGCCGTCGCTCCAAGAACCTGCTGGCGATCATCCAGAGCATTGCCACGCAGACCGGACGCTACTCCGACGGGATCGGCGATTTCCTGACCCGTTTCAGGGGCCGCCTGCAATCGCTGGCATCCTCCCAGGATCTGGTGACCTCGTCCAACTGGAGAGGGGCCGCGTTACGCGAACTGGTCGCCGGGCAGGTTGGCCGCTATGGCGCCGATCCCGCGCACAGCCTGCGCTTCCATGGTCCCAATCCATATCTCAATCCCAACGCGGCCCTGCATATCGGCCTGGCCATGCACGAGCTTGCCGTCAATTCGGTGAGCTATGGAGCGCTGTCGAAACAGGACGGTTTCGTCGAGGTAACTGCCAAGCTTACGGCCACCGCCTCCGGGGAAACGTCGCTGTCGCTTGTCTGGGCCGAGAAGGTCGATGCCCATGCCGCCGGCGCTGGCCCCAAACGCTTTGGCAGCGTCGCGCTCGAACGCGTCGTTCCGGCCTCCCTGAACGGCACCTCGACGCTCGAGATTTCCGATGGGCGCCTCGAATACCGGCTCGTTGTCCCGCACGGCAATTTCGAGACGGATTGAATGCCGGCGGCGCTCATTAACCGGCTATTCACCATAAAGTCGCAAGCTGCCTTTCCCATAGGACTGCTGCGGTCAGCCGACGCCGGACATTCGGTGGCACGATCCAGCAAGATGGGAGAATGGCCTTGACAGTTGCCGACATGAACCGATTGGAAGAAGCCGCCCGCCTCTGCATGGGTGGTGTCCAGGACGCGGAAGCGACAACGACGACCTCTCCCCCGGCTCGCCCGTTCGCCCGCCCTGCCTTTGTTGTGGTCGGCCTGCTCCTGGTGCTGGCGGCCGGCTATCATCTGCTCTGAACGGCATTCCCCCTGACCGCGCGCCCCTGAGGCGCGACGGAACCCTTGGCATGGCTGCTCCGTTATTAGGCCGGAGGATCGCCGCCATGGAACACATAGTAGCCTTGCTGCTTGTCATCGGCTGTTCGAGCGATATGACTGACTGCCGCGAACTGTCCGTTCCCGTGAGTGTCTTCGAAACGGCGGCCGCCTGCACGGCAGAACGTCCCTTCGCGATGGGCGACGTGCAGGGCAAGGCACAGTACATTGTCGCCAAATGCCTTCCCGTCGATCCGGCTCTTGAAGACGACTACGACACCATCGCCTGGAACGTGCGTCCGGACGGCACGCTCGACGCATCGCTGGAAGTTTCCGGCGTCATGGTGGCCTCCAGCAGCTTGCGTCCTTCGAAAGACTATCTTAGCCAAGAGTAGATTCGAGCGGCGAAGATCAAAATTTCGTGTTAGGTAGCCGTCGGAGCCGATTTTATAAGTGAGGACACAAAGTGAGGAGTGACTCCATGCGGAAGATGATTATTGCCATGGTCGCGGTTGTCGCGGTCAGCGGCTGCACGACCACCGAGAAGGATGTCGGCGTGGGCGCCGGTGTCGGCGCGGTGGCCGGTGGCCTGATCGGCGGCACCAAGGGCGCGCTGATCGGCGCGGCCGTCGGCGCTGGCTCGGGCCTGCTGGTCCGCAACCTGCGCAACGGCTACTGCGAATATCGTGACCATCGCGGCCGCATCTACAGGGCGCGCTGCAACTAATTCGGGGCGACACCGAATGTTGATCCGGAGGTCGGCCCGCCCGACCTCCGGATTTTTCTGGCCGGCCTTCATGGTCCGAGAAGCCATCGCGATCACGGTGGACCCGCGAGCGGGTTCAGGCCGTCAGCGGAATTCTGATTTCCACCTTCAAGCCGTTCGACTGGAAGTCGCGCCTTATCGTGCCGCGCAGCTCGCGCGTGACGTTGAGGTCGATCAGCTTCGTGCCGAAACCGGTCTTGGACGGCACGTCCACCTTCTTCTGACCGGCCTCGAGCCAGTTGAGCACGAGAATGCGATCCCGTCCCCGCCCCTCGACTTTCCAGTCGACTTTTAAGGCGCCGACGGAGCTGCCCGCCTCGCCATATTTGAGGGCGTTGGTCGCCAGTTCATGGAAGGTCAGGCCGAGCGCCTGCGTCGTCGTCTCGTCGAGCAGCACTTCGGGTCCCGAAAGCAGTTCCTCCGGCAGTTCCTTGCCGAACACCTGGCCAAGCTCGATGCGCAGCAGATCGCCGAGATCGGCCTTCTGCCAGCGCGAGCGGGTCAGCATGTCCTGAGACGCGGCCATTGCCTGCAGGCGCGCCGAGAACGACGCCGAGAATTCATTGACGTCGGTGGCGCGCGAGGCCGTCTGCCGCGCGATCGCCAGAACCCTGGTGATGGAGTTCTTGATGCGATGCTTCATCTCCTGAAGCATCAGCTCCTTTTCCATCAGGCTCTTTTCCGTCGTCTCGTGCAGTTGCGAAACCGCGTCGTAGGCGCGCTCCTGATAGCGGGCGACAAGCGCGATAGCGCCAGCGAGCAGCAGCCCGAACAGTCCGAGCATGACCGGGATGGCGCGCGAGGACGGCGGCTGGAAAGCGCTGGTCGGCCGGAACTGCACGGTCCACAGTCGGCCGGCCACGACGATCTTGCGGGTGACGAGCAGCCTGTCGCCGAAGATCGAAGCGGGCGGCGTTTCCGATTTGAAGAGCAGGTTGTCGGCCTTTACCTCGCCATCGTAGATCTCGGTGTTGACCGGCAGCACCGGCGCCCGGCTGAGCGCGACCTGGAACAGATCGGTGGCGCGGAAGGCGGCATAGAGGAAGCCGGCGGTCGAGGAGCGGGACGCGTTGATCACCTCCGGTGCCGTCTCGATATTGAGCCGGACGAAGACGAGGAAGCCGGTGAAGGTCTGCGCCGCGCCCGTGCCCTGTCCGAGCTGCACGAGGCCGCTGGCGTGTTGCTGGTCGTCGCGCATCGCCTTTTCCAGCGCGTCGCGTCGCACCGGATCGGCGAACATGTCGTAACCGATGCTGCCCTGGTTGGATGGGTCGAGCGGTTCGAACAGCACGATCGGCGCGCGCCAGGGCTGCGTCGTGTCCGGATAGATCGACCGGCTGAAGCCATGGTCATGCAGGATGTCGCGTTCGACGGCGGCCTCGTCGCCGGTCTTCACCAGCCTGAGAAAACCGATGCCGCGCAGCCCGGCAAAATTGCCATCGACGTCAAGCGCGTTGAAGAAGGCCTTGAACTCGTTCTGCGAGATGTCGCCATTGCGGGCGTCGAACAGCGCCTGGGTCGACCGCAACAGCGACAGATGCAGGTCGATCCTGCTCTCGATCCGGTTGAGCGCGTCGTCCGCCGTCGCCTCGAACTTGATGCGCGATGCTTCCTGCGTGGCGAAATAGGCGAAGCCCGCCATCGTCAGGCTGATCAGCGCGACGGCGATAAAGGCCACGATGGGGAAGAACTTCTTCAACGGACGATGCGGTCTCTCGACTGTTCGGCCCTTTATGGGCAAGTCGCGCCGTCAACACAATGCCGCGGCCGCGTCGTCGTCCCCATTGGCGCAGCGCATGCCCCGCAACTGGCGTACCCCGTTGAGAGGTCGGTGGTCCGCCGGCTCAGGCGGCCACCACCTTCAAGGCGCCCGGTCCGGGAATGGCGCCGGGCGGACATTTGCCCAGGATGATCATGCCGAGCACCTCGTCCTGCGTCACGTCGCTGGTGCGCGCCGTGCCGACGACCTGTCCGTTCTTCATCACGCAGACGCGGTCGGCGAGTTCGAACACGTCGTGGATGTCATGGCTGATCAGGAAGATGCCGATGCCTTCCGCCTTGAGCTGCTTCACCAGCTCGCCGACCTGCGCCGTCTCCTGGGGACCGAGCGCCGCCGTCGGCTCGTCCATGATCAGGATACGGGCATTGAACAGGATGGCGCGTGCGATGGCCACCGATTGCCGCTGGCCGCCGGAGAGCTTGATCACCGGCTCCTTGAAGCGCTGGAAGCGCGGATTGAGGCGGCCCATCACCTTGCGTGCCTCGGCCTCCATGGCGACGTCGTCCAGCGTGCCCCAGGCCGTCATCAGCTCGCGCCCGAGGAACAGGTTGGCGGCGGCGTCGACATTGTCGGCCAGCGCCAGCGTCTGGTAGATGGTTTCGATGCCGTATTTCTTGGCGTCGCGCGGATTGGAGATCGAAGCCTCCTCGCCTGTGACGAAGATCTGCCCGGCGTCACGCTTGTAGGCCCCGGACAGGATCTTGATCAGCGTCGACTTGCCGGCGCCGTTGTGTCCGAGCAGCGCCACCACCTCGCCCGGGAACAGGTCGATGGACGCGTCGTCGACGGCCCGGATGCCGCCGAAGGCGATCGAGATGTTGCGCATGTCGACCAGCGGCGTGCCCTTTGCGGAAGTCGCGGGAGCGGTCTTGTTTGTCATGATCGTTCTCCTCACACCCGCTTGCGATAGACGGTGTCGAGCCACACCGCGACGACCAGCACCGCGCCGACGACGATGCTCTGCAGCGGTGAGTCGACGCCGAGCAGCACCATGCCGGACTGCAGCGACTGCATCAGCAGCGCGCCAAGCATGGCACCGATGATGGTGCCTGAGCCGCCTGCCAGTGAGGTACCGCCGATGACGGCGGCGGCGATGACGAGCAACTCGTCCAGCGTGCCGAGCGCATTGGTCGATGCGTTCTGCCTGGCCGATGAGATCGCCGCCGCTATCGTCGCCAGCACGCCCATGATCATGAACACCTTCATGGTGATCCAGCGCGTGTTGATACCGGCAAGATTGGCGGCCTCGGGATTGCCGCCGATGGCGAAGACATAGCGGCCGAAGCGCGTGCGGTTGGTGATGAAGGTCATGATGATGCCGACGGCCACCGCCATCAGCACCGGAATGGCGATGCCGTGCGCGATGAACAGGCCGCCTTCGGGAACGGTAATGTTGTTGGCCGCCGCGTATCTGTTCACGATGCCGACAGGCCAGGGATAGGAGTTGGCCAGCCACACGGCGCCGAGGATGACGGCGCAGGTGATGCAGCCCATCAGCACCTCGGCCCAGATCGGCCGCAGCGGGAAGCGGAAGCGCTTGCGCTGGACGCGGCCGTTGAACAGCATGAACACCACCGCCAGGCAGCCGGCTATGCCGACGATCCAGCTCCATGTGGCGCCGATGGAGCCTGCCGGGCCACCGCCCATGAGCTGGAAGGTGGCGTCCAGCGGCGCCACCGTCTGGCCGCTGGTGATCCACCAGGCGGCGCCGCGCCACACCAGAAGGCCGCCGAGCGTGACGATGAAGGCCGGCACCTCGAGATAGGCGATGATGAAGCCCTGGAAGGCGCCGATCAACAGGCCGAGCGCCAGGCCGATGACCAGCGCGAGAACCCATATCCACGGATTGCCGAGTTCGAGACCGACGAAGCGCACCAGGAAATGCACCTGCGCGAAGCCCATCACCATGCCGATCACGCCCTCAGCCGAACCGACGGACAGGTCGATGTTGCGCATCACGATGACCAGCACCATGCCCGCCGCCATGATGGCCACGGCGGACGTCTGCACCGAGAGATTCCACAGATTGCGTGGCGTCAGGAACGTGCGGCTGTCGAAATCGAACGGATTGACGCCCAGCCGCGTGCTGGAGATGAGGTGCAGCCCGATCCAGATGACCAGCAGCGCGCCGATCATGCCCAGCATGCGGGGGTCGATCTCCGTTGCCTTGAGGAACCGGGCGACGGCGCCGAGCTCGGATGCTCGCGCGATGTCGGCCTGCGGGTTGGATGCCGTGTCGGTCATGATTTCCTCCCACCGGTCGCCGTCTGACGCGGGTTCCGGGACACGATGCTATTTGCTTTCCCGGCTCATTTGAAGCCGGAAGCTCCGAGCATTTTGCGGCCAGACGACGAACTCCGGCATCGCAGAAATGCGGTTAGGTCAAACAGATGCGAAGACGCCCGATACCACCCCGGGCAGCCGCTTCTTGGAAAAACGCCGCGGCTTTGGGGCCGCGGCGTTTGTCTCTGAACGATGTCGGCCTGGCTTACTTGCAGGCGTCGACGCTGCCTGCCGGAACGCCGGCGCAGACTTCGTCCTTCTTGATCCAGCCTGCGTCGATGACGAGGTTGAGGTTGGCCTTGGTGATCGCGATCGGGGTCAGGAACAGCGACTTGACGGTGTTGCCGCCCGGCGTCGTGAAGTCCTTGACGCCGGCAATGTCGGTCATCTTCTTGCCGCCAGCCAGTTGCGAGGCGATCTCGGCGGCGTTCTTGCCGAGTTCGCGCGCGTCCTTCCACACCGAGACGGTCTGGGTGCCGAGCGCGATGCGGTTCAGCGCGGCATGGTCGCCGTCCTGGCCCGACACCGGAACGCTGCCGGCAAGACCCTGCGCCGTCAGCGCCGCGACGACGCCGCCGGCGGTGCCGTCATTGGCCGCCACGACCGCATCGACCTTGTTGTCGTTGGCGGTCAGGAACTGCTCCATGTTCTTCTGCGCGTTGGCCGGCAGCCAGCCATCGGTGTAGGCCTCGCCGACATTCTTGATCTTGCCGCCGTCGATGGCGGCCTTGAGCACTTCCATCGAACCGGCGAACAGGAAGTCGGCGTTCGGGTCGGAGCTGGACCCCTTGATGAAGACGTAGTTGCCTTCCGGCTTCACCTTGAACACTTCGCGGGCCTGCATCCGGCCCACTTCCTTGTTGTCGAAGGTGAGGTAGAAGACGTCCTTGTTCTCGATCAGGCGGTCATAACCGACGACCGGGATACCTTCGTCCAGCGCCTTCTGCACCGCCGGGCCGATGGCCGAGGCATCCTGCGCCAGGATGATGAGCGCGTTGGCACCCTGCGAGATCAGGCTTTCGACGTCGGTGAGCTGCTTGCCGGGATTGGACTGCGCGTCGGCGGAAATATACTTGTCGCCAGCGGCCTCGATCGCCTTCTTCATGGCGGCCTCATCGGTCTTCCAGCGTTCTTCCTGGAAGTTCGACCAGGAAACGCCGATGACCTTGTCCTTCGCCTGCGCGACCGACGCGAGCGTCAGCGACATGGCGACACCCGCCAGGATGGCGGTTGCGAATCTCTTCATGTTATCCTCCCTGCGCCGCGTATGGCGCTACCAAACTGACCCGAAGGGCCGGCACAGAAGCTCTTTTTTTCGAGCCTCAAAAAAATCCTGATGCAAGCCGGCGGCGCTGTCAACATCGATTCTGATGGAATTTGATGCCGCTGCTAATTTTTTTCGGGACCCGGAATAAATAATGACAGTCCGGGACGCTTCTGCCAGTATTTAATACCGCACGAGCCTTTGAGATCGGAATCGATTTTTCGCGAGGATCATGCGCAAGATCGTGGCGTTGCAGCGGCACAGCGACTTCGGGAGGGGGGCGCGGCACTGCAGGAGCCGCCTGGCCGTCGAGGCCGTGGCGGCCGGGAGGATTTGGAATTCATGTCGGTCGGTATCCGCCACGACGATTTGCGCCGGCGCAACCGGGCAATGGTGATCTCGGCCGTGCGCAGGGCAGGCCAGCCCTCGCGCACGGAGATCGCCGCCACCACCGGGCTCAGCCATTCGACCATATCGGCGATCTCGTCCGATCTGATCGCTGAAGGCATTCTCGCACAAAGCAAGGCCAGCGAGGCCGGTTCGCTCAAGCGCGGCCGTCCCCAGGTCGGCCTCACGCTCAATCCGGAAGCGGCGGCGGTGATGACCGTGGTGCTGTCGCTGAATTTTCTGTCCGTCGCCGTCATCGACTATGCCGGCCACGTTGTGGCCGAGGAGCAGCGGCGCCTGACGACGCTGACGCTGTCTCGTGACGAACTCGTCGGCGAATGCGTCTCCATCGTGCGTCGGCGGCTCGAGGATCCGGACCTCGATGTCCGCAGCGTCGCCCGCATCGCGCTCGGCATCCAGGGCATCACCGATTCGCATGCCCGCGCCATGCTGTGGTCGCCGATCACGCCGCTCACAGACATTCCTTTCGCCGACATACTGGAAAGGGAATTCGGCATTCCGGCCACGATGGAGAACGACTGCAACATGATGGCGGTGGCGCTGCGCTGGCGCGACCCGGAGCGCTACCGCGACGATTTCATCGCCATCCTGCTGTCGCACGGCATCGGCATGGGGCTGGTGCTGAAGGGCGAATTGTTCACCGGCACGCATTCGTCGGGCGGCGAGTTCGGCCACATGATCCACCGGCCGGGCGGCGCGCTCTGCCGCTGTGGTCGTCGCGGCTGTGTCGAGGCCTATGCCGGCAACTACGCCATCTGGCGCAACGCTATGCAGCTGGGCGAGGATGCAGAGCCGACCGATGTCGGCGATGCCGAGATGCGCGCGCTGGCCGCCCGCGCACGCGAAACGGACGGCCCCGAGCGCGAGGCCTACCGCAAGGCGGGCGAGGCGCTTGGCTATGGCCTCGGCAGCCTGTTCGCGCTGATCGATCCGGCGCCGGTCGCCATGGTCGGCGTCAGCGCGGCCGCCTTCGACCTGATCGAACCGTCGCTGCGCGAGGCGATCGCCCAGACCGCCGGCGGCCAGCATTCGAAGTCGATTTCATTCGATACGGAGCCGAATGAATTGCCGCTCATCCGCGAAGGCTGCGCCATGCGCGCGCTGACCTTCGTCGACCAGGAGATCTTCGCGCCGGGCGCCCCGGTGAGAACAACGGCCACGGCAATGGCGTCGCACGAACTGGCCTGAGAGCGCCGGCATGGCCTGCGCCATGCCTGCAACGGCTAAAGCAATTCCAGCGAAAATTGAACCGCCGGAATTTCTCCAACTCTTTGTTTTTACGCAATTCCCAAGGGAAAGCGCTACGCGCTTTTCCCGGCAAAACCGCTACGCAGTTTTGCTGGAATTGCTCTAGTCTTCCCTGATCGCGTATCCAGCCCCGCGGATGGTGCGGATCACATCAGGCATGCGGCCATTGTTGACGGCCTTGCGCAGGCGCCCGACATGGACGTCGACCGTGCGCTCGTCGATGTAGATGGTCTCGCCCCAGACATTGTCGAGAAGCTGGCTGCGCGAGAAAACACGGCCGGGATGGCGCATCATGAATTCAAGCAGCCTGAACTCGGTCGGCCCAAGCCGGATCTCGCTCTTCTTGCGGTAGACCCTGTGCGATTCACGGTCGAGCACGATGTCGCCGACCTTGAGCACGCTGGACAGCACCTCGGGCTTGGCGCGGCGCAGCAGCGCCTTGACCCGGGCCATGAACTCCGGCGTCGAGAACGGCTTGACCAGATAGTCGTCAGCGCCGGTCGAGAGACCCCGAACGCGGTCGCTTTCTTCACCGCGCGCAGTCAGCATGATGATCGGCAGCCGCTCGGTCTCGGCGCGCATGCGCAACCGCCGGCACAGCTCGATTCCGGAGACCGCGGGCACCATCCAGTCGAGCACCAGCAGGTCGGGCACGTTCTCCTGCAGGCGGATCTCGGCCTCGTCGCCGCGGGTCACCACCTCGACCTGATAGCCTTCGGATTCCAGATTGTAACGGAGGAGGACGCCGAGCGGCTCCTCGTCCTCCACCACCATAATGCGCGGCGCGATCATCGCCTCAGTACCTCGGTCGTCACGCCGCCGGCGCGGGGATCGCCGTCTCGTCCAGCTTTGGACGGTTGGCGGGCAATTGCGTGCCGGTCAGCACATAGTAGGCGTTCTCGGCGATGTTGGTGACATGGTCGCCGATGCGCTCCAGATTCTTGGCGCAGAACAAGAGATGCGTGCAAGCCGTGATGTTGCGCGGATCTTCCATCATGTAGGTCAGCAGTTCGCGGAACACCGAGGTGTATTTGACGTCGATGCGCTCGTCGTCCGCCCGCAGCTTCGCCAGCGCCTGAGCATCGCGCGCGGCATATTCCTCGATGACGCCCTGCACCTGGATCAGCACGAGCTGCGCCATCGAATCGATGGAATGCGAAAGGTCGCGCGGCGTGGCGCTGATGCCAACCGAACCGACGCGCTTGGCGATGTTCTTGGCGAGGTCGCCGATGCGCTCCAGGTCGCCTGCCATGCGGATCGACCCCACGACATGGCGCAGGTCGTCGGCCATCGGCTGACGCTTGGCGATCAACGTGATGGCGCGATCGTCGAGTTCGCGCTGACGCGCGTCCATGATGGCGTCGTCGGAGACGACGCGCTGCGCCAGCGCGTTGTCGGAGGTGAGCAGGGCCTTGGTCGCGCCGCTCACCATCGAGCCGGCGAGATCGCCCATGTCGCTGATGAGCCGGCTGATCTGTCCGAGATCCTCGTCGAAGGAAGCGACTGTATGTTCGCCCATGATCTTGTCCTCGTATGCGTGATCGTCTCAGCCGAAGCGGCCGGTGATGTAGTCCTGCGTGCGCTTCTCGCGGGGCGACGTGAAAATCTTCTCCGTCCGGTCGAACTCGACCAGCTCGCCCAGGTACATGAAGGCCGTCTGCTTCGACACGCGCGCGGCCTGCTGCATGTTGTGGGTGACGATGACGATCGTGTAGTCGGCCTGCAGCTCGTCGATCAGCTCCTCGATCTTGGCGGTCGACAGCGGATCGAGCGCCGAGGCCGGCTCGTCGAGAAGGATGACTTCCGGCTTCACCGCCACGGTACGGGCGATGCAGAGGCGCTGCTGCTGGCCACCGGAAAGGCTGAGCCCGTTGGCGTTGAGCTTGTCCTTGACCTCGGTCCACAGCGCGGCGCGGCGCAGCGCCTGCTCGACGCGGCCGTCCATCTCGGACTTGCCGATCCTTTCGTACAGCCTGATGCCGAAGGCGATGTTCTCATAGATCGACATCGGGAACGGCGTCGGCTTCTGGAACACCATGCCTATCTTGGTCCGCAGCAGGTTCAGGTCCTGCGAGCGGTCGAGGATGTTCTTGCCGTCGAGCAGCACCTGCCCGTCGGCGCTCTGCTTCGGGTAGAGCTCATAGATGCGGTTGAAGACGCGCAGCAGCGTCGACTTCCCGCAGCCCGACGGGCCGATGAAGGCGGTGACGCTGCGCTCTGGCAGCGACAGGCTGATGTCCTTCAGCGCCTTCGACTGACCGTAGTAGAAGTTGAGGTTCTTGACCTCGATCTTGGCCTTTTCGGCTGTCGTATCGGCCACGTTCAGTTCGGTGGACAACATCGGTTTCATCTGTCCTCTCTGCGTCCGGTGAGGCTACGGGCGAAAATGCTCAGCCCGAGAACCGTAAGGGTGATTATGAGGGCGCCGGTCCAGGCCAGTTGCTGCCACTCCTCGTAGGGGCTGAGGGCGAACTGGAAGATGGTCACCGGCAGGCTGGCCATCGGCGCGTTGAGGTTGCTCGACCAGAACTGGTTGTTGAGCGCGGTGAAGAGCAGGGGCGCCGTCTCGCCGGAGATGCGGGCAATCGCGAGAAGGATACCGGTGACGATGCCCGATAGCGCCGCGCGATAGGCGACCGAGCGGATGACGACCCAGCGCGGCGCGCCGATGGCGGTGCCCGCCTCGCGGAGCGCGTTCGGCACCAGGTTGAGCATGTCCTCCGTCGTGCGCACCACCACCGGGATGACCAGGATGGCCAGGGCGACGGACCCGGCGAGCGCCGAGAAGTGGCCCATCGGCCGCACCAGCAGCTCGTAGACGAACAGGCCGACGATGATCGAGGGCGCCGAAAGAAGGATGTCGTTGATGAAGCGCACGATGGTGGTGAGCTTCGAGAAGCGGCCGTACTCGGCCATGTAGGTGCCGGCCAGCACGCCGATCGGGGTCCCGACCACGATGGCGATCACGGTCATGACCACGCTGCCATAGATGGCGTTGAGCAGGCCGCCGGCGTCGCCGGGCGGCGGCGTCATCTGGGTGAACACCGCCAGCGACAGACCCGAGAGCCCCTTGTAGAGCAGCGCGCCGAGGATCAGCGCCAGCCAGGCGAGACCGCTGCCGGCGGCGGCGACGCACAGCGCCATCATCACCTTGTTCTTGGCCTTGCGGCCCCGGTAGAGCGTGGAATTGGAGGAGGTCGACATCAGGTCAGGCTCCGGCGCGGCCGTCGATCCGCATCAGCATGTAGCGTGCGATGGCGAGGATCAGGAAGGTGATGAGGAACAGGATCAGGCCGAGCGCCACCAGCGAGGAGGTGTAGAGATCGCCCACGGCCTCGGTGAATTCGTTGGCGATGGCCGCCGAGATCGTTGTCGCCGGCGCGAACAGCGAGGCGCTGATGCGGTGCGCGTTGCCGATGACGAAGGTCACCGCCATGGTCTCGCCCAGCGCGCGGCCGAGGCCCAGCATGACGCCGCCCATGATGCCGACGCGGGTGTAAGGGATGACCACGCGGCGCGTCACTTCCCAGGTCGTGCAGCCGATGCCGTAGGCCGACTCCTTCAGCACCGAAGGCACGGTGTCGAACACGTCCTTGGTGATCGAGGTGATGAAGGGCAGCACCATGATGGCGAGGATCAGCGCCGAGGTCAGCAGGCCGATGCCGTAGGGCGGGCCGGCGAAAAGCATGTTGAGGCCGGGCACGCCCTTGAACAGGCCGATGATGAACGGCTGCACCGTCGTCTGCAGGAACGGCGCGAAGACGAACAGGCCCCAGATGCCGTAGATGATCGAGGGGATGCCCGCCAGCAACTCGACGGCCATGCCGATCGGCCGCCGCAGCGGACGCGGGCAGAGTTCGGTGAGGAAGACGGCGATGCCGATGCCGATCGGCACGGCGATGACGATGGCAATGGCCGAGGTGACGATGGTGCCGTAGATGGGCGCCAGCGCGCCGAACTTTTCGGTGACCGGGTTCCAGCTCTCGGTGGTCAGGAACGAGAAGCCGAAGGTCGACAGCGCCTGCCAGGAACCCGCGATCAGCGAGATGGCGACACCGCCGAGCAGCACCAGGACCAGGATCGCGGCGGCGCGTGTCAGCCCATGGAAAATTGAGTCGGTGAGAGCGAACCGCTTGACGGTGGCGTCACGCGAACCGCGCGCGGCGGCGGGCATGGCTTCCTGGACAACACTCATCTGCGCCTGGTTCCCTCGTGGTTTTCAAAGGAAGAAGGGGCGCCGGGCCGGCGCCCCTTCTGACTTGATTACTCGCCGGCGTAGACGGGCTTGCCGTCGGCCTGGATGTCGGCCTTCCACGACGCCTTGATCAGGTCGATGACGCCGTCGGGGATCGCAACATAGTCGAGGCCCTTGGCGGTTTCCTTGCCGTCCTTGTAGGCCCAGGCGAAGAACTTGAGGGCTTCGCCGGTGGCCGCGGCATCGCTCGGCGCCTTGTGGATCAGGACCCAGGTCGAGGCGGCGATCGGCCAGGTGTTGTCACCAGGCTCGTTGGTGATGATGACGTTGAAGTTCTTCGCGCCCTTGAAGTCGGCGTTCGAAGCAGCCGAGGCGAAGGTATCGAGCGAAGGCTCGACCACCTTGCCGGCGGCGTTCAGCATCTTGGAGTAGGACAGCTTGTTCTGCTTGGCGTAGGCATATTCGACGTAGCCGATGCCGCCGTCGGTCTGCTTGACCGTGTTGGCGATGCCTTCGCTGCCCTTTGCGCCGACGCCGACAGGCCATTCAACAGCCGTGTCCGAGCCAACCTTTTCCTTCCACTCCGGCGACAGCTTCACGAGGTAGTCGGTGAAGTTGAAGGTCGTGCCCGAGCCGTCCGAGCGGTGAACGACGGCGATCGCGGTCGACGGAAGCTTGAGCTCCGGGTTCAGCGCCTTGATCGCGGCATCATCCCAGGTGGTGATCTTGCCGAGGTAGATTTCGGCGATGGTCTTGCCGTCCAGGACGAGTTCGCCCGGCTTCACGCCGGAGAGGTTGACGATCGGCACGATGCCGCCCATCACCATCGGGAACTGGACGAGGCCGTTCTTTTCCAGATCGGCATCGGACATCGGCTTGTCGGTGGCGCCGAAGGTCACGGTCTTGGCGATGACCTGCTTGATGCCGCCGCCGGAACCGATCGACTGATAGTTGAGGCCGATGCCGGTGTCCTTCTTGTAGGTGTCGGCCCACTTGGCGAACACCGGATAGATGAAGGTCGAGCCGGCGCCGGAAAGGTCTGCGGCCATGGCTGCGGAAAGGGTGAGGGTAGACGCCGCAGCCATTGCAATCGCAACGGCCGCCGAGCGGATGAAATGTCTCATGTGGCCTGCTCCTGTTCGGAAGATGGTCTCTTGGCGCGCTTTTCGTCTGCGCCCGCCGAGGCCAATAGCCTTCGATTATTACAGTCGCATGACAGTTTCATGTCAGCCCGGTAACGCCACGCCGGGGCGGCGAAACGGATGGTCCGCATCGGCTACGGACCGTGGCTGGCTTTGCCCCGGAAAACATGGGGTTGCGCGTCTTGTGAATGATTTGCCGGCGCCAGAGGCGGCGACGATCGCGCAGAAGAAAATCCGGGCGGGAGTGCGTTGCTCACAGCCAGAGCGGATCATGGCCGGGCCATCGCCGAAAACAGGGTCCGTTGGGGTGTAGTGACGCTGTTTCTTTTCGTGGCGGTCGCTGCTCCCGCCCGTAATGGAGGAGCGGAATCAAACAACGACATTGTCAGGGCTGCGTCCCGGCTTTGATATGGTGCGATCGCACCATATCGGTCCGCGCATCGTCCCGCCGCCGCTGAGTCGCGCCGGTCAGCCCGCCTCGCGCTGCGCCTCGCCGCTCCCGCCGGCCCAGCGCTCGACCTTCTCGAGCAGCGCCCTCGGGCTGATCGGCTTCGGCAGATAGTCGTCCATGCCCGCTTCCAGGCAACGGTCGCGATCGCCCTTCAGCGCATGCGCTGTGACGCCGACGATCGGGACATGGCCGCCGGTTTCGGCCTCTCGCTGGCGGATGGCCACGGTCGCCTCGAGGCCGCTCATTTCCGGCATCGACACGTCCATAAGGATCATGCGCGGATCGAGGTGGCCCGAGGCTTCGAGCGCCTTGCGGCCGTTCGACACGATCTCGAAGCTGTAGCTGGTCTCGCCGAGTATCTGGCTGAAGACCATCTGGTTCACCTCGTTGTCCTCGGCCACCAGTATGTCCAGCCGGCGCCCTTCGCCGACAGGCCTGGCGCGAGGCCGCGCCGCCGGCTGAGGCAACGCCCGTTCCATCGCCGGCGGCACAGGCACGGAATCCGCAGGCGCGCCGGTGGCCGACCCAGGTCGAACGGCAACGATGTCTGTTCTCTGCCGATGCCGCTGCACGGTGGCGACGAGGGTTTCCAGCAGCGCCGAGGAGCGCGCCGGCTTGATCAGTTGCGCATCGATGCCGAGATCGGCCGTGCTGGCAAGCGACTGGTCGACCGAGGTCAGCATGATGATGGGAGTCTCGGACAGGCCCGCTGTCCCGCGCACGATCCGCGCCATCTCCGCGCCGCTCATGCCCGGCATCTGATAGTCGAGCACGATGCAGTCGACCGGCAGCCCGTAGGCCGCCGCGGCGATCAGCACCTGCAACCCCTCCGCGCCGCTTTCGGCCGCGCAGGAATCGAACGACCAGGACGCCATCTGCTCGCTGAGAATCGCACGATTGACGGCGTTGTCGTCGACGATCAGCACCCGCGCGCCGGTAACGTCGATCGGCATGGCCCGCTGCCCTTCGGGCTGTTCCGCCCTGGGCAGGGTGACCGTGAACCAGAAGGTCGAACCCCTGCCCTCGGCGCTCTCGACGCCGATATCGCCGTCCATCAGCTCGACCAGCCGCGAGGTGATGGCAAGGCCTAGACCGGTGCCCTCATGCCGGCGTGTCGATGTTGTGTCTACCTGACTGAATTTTTCGAAGACCAGCCCGAGCTTGTCCTCGGGAATGCCGATGCCGGTGTCGGTCACGGCAATGGTGAGCCTTGTGCCGTTCGGCATCTTCGCGCCGGTGACGTCGACGAGCACGTGCCCTTCGTCGGTGAACTTGACGGCATTGCCGACAAGGTTGGTGACGATCTGCCTTATGCGGCCGACGTCGCCGACGAACAGGCTGTCGAGGCCGGGCTCGATGCGCACGATGAGCTCGAGGTCCTTCTCCTTGGCGCGCGTCGACACCAGCGTGGCCACGTCCTCGATCGCTTCGGCGAGGTTGAACGGAGCGGGATCGAGCATGAGCTGTCCGGCATCGATCTTGGAGAAGTCGAGTATGTCGTTGATGATGGTCAGCAGCGCATTGCCCGACTTGACGATGATGTCGGTGAACGTCTTCTGCTTCGGATCGAGGTTGGACTTGGCCAGGAGTTCCGCCATGCCGAGAACGCCGTTCATCGGCGTGCGGATCTCATGGCTCATATTGGCGAGGAATTCCGATTTGGCGCGGTCGGCCAGCACGGCGCGCTGACGGGCTTCGCGAAGCTCGGCCTCGCGCAGCTTCAGTTCCGTGATGTCGGTGGTGGAACCGATCAGGTAAAGCGAGCCGTCTGAGGCGATCATCGCGCCCTTGCGGGCGAACTGGTGCCGCACGCTGCCATCGGCGGCCGTCACCGTCTCCTCGATTTCCTGGGTTTGCCCGGTGCGCAGCACGGCAAGATCGCTCTCGACGAAAGCCTCGCCATCCGAGCCGAAGATCTCGATGTCGGTCTTGCCGATCGCCTCGTCCTTGCTGAAGCCAGTCAGATCGCACCAGCCTCTGTTGACGTAGAACTGGCGCAGGTCCGAGCGCTTGGCGTAGATCGACACTGGGACATTGTCGATGAGGCTGCGGAACACCTCGTTCTCGCGCAGGCTCTCCTCCAGCGCGCGCTCGCGTTCCTTGACCTCGGTGATGTCGGTGCTGGAGCCGACCAGGTGCACCGATCCATCCAGGGCCACCAGCCGGCTCTTTCGCGTCATCAGTTGCCGCACGGTTCCGTCGCGATGGGTGACGGCCTCCTCGATCTCCCTGACCTCGCCGGTGGCGACGACAGCGGCATCGTCACGGCCATAACCGTCCGCGTCCGCCGCCTGGAAAAGGGCGCGGTCCGTGCGTCCGAAGACTTCGTCCTTGCGCAGGCCGGTCATGGCGCACCATGCCTTGTTGACGAATTCGATGCCGAGGTCCTCGGCCTTGATGAAGGCCGCCACCGGCAGTTCGTCCAGCACGTGGCGGAACAACTCGATCTGGCGCATCGAATCGCGCAACGCCCGCTCGCGGGTCTTGATGTCGGTGATGTCGACGCGCACGCCGATGAAGGTGCCGTCCTCGCTGCGCGTGTCGTTGATCTGATACCAGCGGCCGTCTGGATTGCGCCGTTCGAAAGCCGAACTCGGCCTGCGGTAGCGCGCCAGGCTCTCGTTCAGCCAGCGGTCCGGGTCGCTCTCATAGAGACTGTCGATCCAGGCGTCGCCGCCGTCGCGGAAATAGCCGAGCGAATGGCCGAACGCCAGCACTTCGCGCAACGTGCGCCCGGTCTGCCATAGCGGGTTGAGCGCCGGCATCATCCTGCGCAGCCTGCGATTGGCGAACAAAAACCGGTCTTCGCGGTCGTAGATCAGGACGCCGGCGGGCAGGCATTCAAGCGCGGCGGAGAGATATTTGCGTGCATCCTCGACCTCGGCGCGCGCGCTTGGCGCCTCGACCGGCGCCGGGCCGTTCACGGACTGGCCTTGGCGTGAGGCGCCGAAGGCATCGGCGAGCCCGGTGACGTTGCGGCCGACACCCCGATAGCCGACGAACCGCCCTTCGCCATCAAGTCGCGGGATACCGGAGACCGACACCCAGCGGCAATCAGCGCGGCCACCCCTCAGCTCATAGACGAAGTCGCGGAACGGTCGCCTGGCCTGGAGATCGTCGAGATGACGCACGATTGGGTCATCGCCGGCCGGCATCTGCCTGAGGAAGTCGAACCGGAACCGGCCCAGAACGCTTGCCGGATCGATGCCGGTGGCGGCCTGATAGTTCGGGGAAAGCCAGGAAAAGCGCAGTTCCGCATCGGTTTCCCAGATCCAGTCGGAGCCGGCCTCGACGAGTTCGCGCAGCGCCGCCAGCGAGCCCAGCGGACCGCCACCGCGCGCGGCATTTCTGCGGGGCTTGCGTCCGCCACCTGTGCCGACCGGTCGGTGCGCAGCCGCCATTCCGTCCCCATCCAGAAACCGTGCCCGAACCTCCCCTCGCGGTTCGCGGCCGCACTATGCCTGGCAACGATTAACGATCCGCTAACCTTAACAATTCGTCGACGCCGCCCGCGACCTCCCCCTGCGCCATTCCGCCGGTTGTCGATCGCGGCTCGTGCGCGTAATAAGCCCGGCAGGGGTGTCACTTATGTTCGGACGAATTCTGCCTTTCTTTCTTTGCGCGCCGCTGCTGGTCTCCGGTGGCTGCTCGCGCAGCTATGATGGCACCGTCGAGATTCCCCGGCAGCTCGATGCGCGGCGGATCTGGGACAAGGAACCTCCGCAGGCAGGGCAGCCGCACAATGAGGCTGGCGTCTTTCCGGTTTCGCCTCAGGAAGCGAACAGCGTCCCGCGCCGCAGGCAGGCGATGCGCCCCCATGCGCCGCGCCTGACCCGTTTTTCCAGCCCTCCCGCAAGCCCGGGATCGGGAAAACCGCTTGCCTGCAAGGATGTCACCGAGCCGGGCAAGCGCTACCGCATGGTTTGCGACTGACGCAGGGCCATGCCGTCGGCCTGGCTCACTCGGTCGGGAAGAAGGCTGGGCCGACGACGCGCACATGGCGATGGCCGGCCTCGATCGATGCCTGCTGCGCGGCGCCGAGGTTCTCATTGTCCAGGGGCAGGACGGCCGCCTGTGGCTTCGCCGTCGGCAGCGGTATCGACGCGTTGGAGAGATCGGTCGGCGTCACGGTCCGCGCCCTCAGTTCGGCGACACGCTGATGGTAGCGCTTGACATCGCAAGCCTTGAAATCCGCATTCTCGCGGTATTTGAACGCGGCGGGCAGTTCCGTGTACGGCTTGCGCGTTTCGAACGCCACCATCTGGTCCGTCTCGAGGCTTGGATCGCCCAGGGTATAGAGCTCCACGGTCGGATCGTCGCAGATGTAGCGACATTGGTCGGCCATCGCCTTCACGTCATCCCGGCCGGCGAATTGCGACTTGGGCGCTGGAAAGAAGTAGCCATCGGAAGGTCGTACGCAAAACACCATGGCGTTGCCGCCGAGCACATTCACCGGTGGATCCTTTTTCGGAGCGCGCCGTTCCTGGCTGGCCGCGCAGCCAAGCGCGGCCAGCCGCGCCTGGGGCATGACGCCAGAGCCCGCATTCATCGCCCTGGCTATCCTGGCCTGCACTTCCGAGCTGCTTCTTGCAAGGTCGGCGCAGGCGTTGAAGAATCCGCCTTGCGCGTTCGCCGCCGTGCAGCCGCGCCGCCGCTCGATGCCCTGAATGGCCGCGAGTTGCCTGCGCAAGGCGGCCACCTCCGGACTGGCGCCGCCGTTCCGGCTGTTCGAGAGCAATTGGCTTCTTAGGGCGTCGCAACTGTCCGCGCGAGAAGAAGAGACGGCGAGCGCCATGACGGTCGCCGATACGACAATAAGGACAAGGAAAGACAGGAGGCGTGTCATCGGGACCGGTATCGTCGTTCTTGCGCAGTGTCTCGTCGGATTTTCCGCTATCGTTCGGCGCAAGAATTCACTCGCGAACCATTTTAGGAAACCCAAATATAACCTTCATCGCGAACTATATATGGAGCGTATTACACGTGCCCGGTAAAGCCGTTATTGCATTTTTATTTCAAGATTGAACCGACGCTGGAAATTCCACGTCACACCACCATGCGGTGGGGCGGCTGGTGGCAAGGATAGCGGATCAAACCCGCGTTACCGGCCTGCGCGAAGGAAACCTTCGTCCGCCTTGTGGCGTTTAACGCCCGAAGGAGAACCGGCATGTCGATTCACCTCAACGTTTCGGGTCTGACCCGAAATATTTTCCACTCGCTTGGGCTGGATCACGCGCGCGCGCTGACCGCCGAGCAGAGCCTCCTGCTCGAATGCTACCTGGCCGGACAAATCCCGGAATCGGCCTGGAGCGACTATGTCTTCGAGATGCCTGAACTCGCCCGGCACCTCGAGGCTCGGCGCCGCGGCCATTGAGCTCGCGCCCTTTGGAACGAGCTTACGGAAACCACTTCGGCTGGGGGAGCGCTCCTCTGGGCATGTCGACTGCGTTCAGTCTTTCGACGTGAACTGCTGGGTGTAGACCGTTCCCGAAATCCCTTGCGCCAGCTTCGGCGAAAAGCTGAGCGGCACGCATTGTTGCAGGGCTTTGACGGCCGCATCGACGAATGCCTTGCGGGCTTTCGCGTCACCGTCCACCTCGATGGCCGTCGGACGCGGCGGCCCGATCAACGTACCGTCGCGCTTGAAGCTGAAACTCAACGTCACCTTGGCTTTCTTGATGCCGTCAGGCGGTGACCAGCAGGCCTGCAGCGCGGCACCGACCTCATTCATACTGTTGAGCGTCGCGGCGTGCGCCGGCCAGACCGCCGCACACAGCGCGACACCTGCCATGCCAAGCTTGTTTGCCATGTGCATATCACCACTCCTCGACATCGCTGATGAGAGCAAACTGCCGCAAGCCGTAGCGAGGTACAAGAGCCGTGTCGGTCTATCTGGGCGGACGCGGTGGTCGGTCTATACCGGGTGCAATCAGCCCACCGTCCAATCACGCGGGGGACGCGGCATGGTCATGAAACACCGCGCCCTTGGTCCGGCGTCCGGAGAACTCCAGGCCGAAGAACGGGGCGGCGGTGGCGATGACGGTGTTCATGTCAGAATACTCCGGCACGAAGCGCAGCACCTCCCGCGCCTTCGTCGCGTCGGCGAAAAGCTCGGGCGGATCGCCGGGGCGCCTGGCCTTGTAGGCGACCGGCACGGTCCTGCCTGTCTGCTCGGCCACGATGTCCAGGATCTCGCGGATCGACACGCCACGGCCGGTGCCGATGTTGGCGGCGATGTTCTCGCCGCCATCGACGAGATGGCCGAGAGCCTTCACATGCGCCTGCGCCAGGTCGCTGACATGGATGTAGTCGCGGATGCAGGTGCCATCGCTCGTGTCGTAGTCGCTGCCGAAAACCTCGAGATGATCTATCTTCCGCGCGGCGGCCAGCAGCATGCGCGGGATCAGGTGTGTCTCCGGTGTGTGCCACTCGCCAAGTTCGCCCTCCGGGTCCGAGCCGCAGGCGTTGAAGTAACGCAGGATGACATACTTCAGACCATAGGCCGCGGCCCAGTCCTCGATCATCTTCTCGCAGAACAGCTTGGTGCGTCCGTACGGGTTGATCGGCTCCTGTCTCGCGGATTCGCGAATGGGCAGCGCATCCGGGATGCCATAGGTGGCGCAGCTCGACGAAAAGATCATCTTGTCGACCCCCGCGGCCCGAGCCACTTCCAGAAGCGTCAGGGTGCCCGCCACATTGGTCGAGTAGTAGGCCCCTGGGTCGCTTACGGACTCGCCGACATAGGCCAGGGCGGCGAAGTGGATGACTGCCACTGGCTGATGATCCGCGAAGGCTTGTTCAAGGCCTTTCTTGTTGCGGATGTCGTCGACGATGAGTGGCCCCCAACGGACCGCTTTTGCGTTGCCTCTTTCGAGATTGTCATAGACCACCGGCAAATAGCCGCGCGCAGCCAGCGCCTTGCAGGTGTGGCTGCCGATGAAGCCCGCGCCTCCCGTGACGAGTATCGCGGGCTTCGAGTTCATGGAACGCTCTGGCTGACGACGTGCTTCGCGCGGAGCAATTGGTCGAAATAGCTGATCGTCTTGACCAGCCCTTCCACGACCGGCACCGACGGCTGCCAGCCCAGCATTGCCCTGGCGAGCGAAATGTCGGGACGCCGCTGCTTGGGATCGTCGACAGGAAGTCCCTTGTGGACGATCCTGGAGCGCGACCCCGTGCAGGCGATCACCAGCTTGGCGAATTCCAGCACGGTGAATTCCTGCGGATTGCCCAGGTTGACAGGCCCCGCGGGTGCCTCGCCCAGGCTCATCAGTCGAATGAAGCCCTCGACGAGGTCGTCGACATAGCAGAAGGAGCGCGTCTGGCTTCCGTCGCCATAGACGGTGATGTCCTTGTTGTTCAGGGCCTGAACGATGAAGTTGGACACCACCCGCCCGTCATCGGGCTGCATCCTCGGACCATAGGTGTTGAAGATGCGGGCGACGCGGATGTCGACGCCGTGCATATGCGAATATTCGAAGAACAGCGTCTCGGCGCAGCGCTTGCCCTCGTCGTAGCAGGACCTCGGCCCGAAGGCGTTGACGTTGCCGAAATAGCTTTCCTTCTGGGGATGCACCAGCGGGTCGCCATAGACTTCCGAGGTCGACGCCTGGAAAATCCGCGAGCCATGCCGCCGGGCGACCTCGAGCGCGTTAAGCGCGCCGAACACATTCGTCTTCAGCGTGCCGACCGGGTCGGACTGATAGTGCGGCGGCGATGCCGGCGAAGCCAGATTGTAGACCTGGTCAAAGCGCAGATCGATATCGATGGCATGAACGACATCGTGCTCCATCGAAACGAAGCGCGGGTTTCCCCTGATCGACTTGAAATTGCTGCGCCTGCCGGTGTGAAAATTGTCGAGCGAGACGACGGAATAACCGTCCTTCAGAAGACGCTCGCACAGATGCGAGCCGAGGAAGCCCGCCCCGCCGGTCACCAGGGCCCTCCTGCCGTTACCCTTTGCCGGGCCGGTCGATTCCACGGCCGACTGAAGGCCCGCACGCACCCTACCTACGCTACCCATGTGGTCACCGCTTTGCTGCGACGCTGTTTTAAGAACCGACCAGCTCGCGGTCGGCCCTCGGGACCTAATTCATGGGGTGCTAGACGGCGACAAAGCCTCGCCACCGGCGGGAATCCACCGGAAGTTGCATTGCGGTGTTGCTTTTCGCAACTGTTTGGTTGGCTATTTCACCAATAGCGTGTACCCCGCAGTAAAAAATATACCTGTGGAAACGACTGTCAATGGACTTTAATGGTTCATTTACCTTGCACTGTAACGTTTGGTTAACCGCGATCAAACCGCGCCCAACACGTGCCGTCGCGTTGAAAATCGCCAGTTTTTCGTGATTTTCAGCCCCTTGGACGAATAGTTAGCGAACTCTAAACGAAGCTCGTCAGTTGTATTGGACCTATCGGCGGGCTTGGGCAGCAGAATTCGTCGGCTAACCACGAACGCCATCAGGATCGGAAACAGGCATCACTAATACACGCATAAAGGGCATCGGCTGAAATTTTCTGAGAAATATTACCATCCCAGCGGGGAATTTCCTTATATTTTCCAATACAGGACAAAATTTTACGTTTATACAATTTACAAACGCACATTACATATAAATATCTTTCACCTATTTTGTATAAATCTATTTTACATTCTGACATATAAATGTGAAAAACTTACGAAACGATACGAATCCATAAATTATCTTTCTGAATCAGATCCGAGAAAAATACGGATCACGCGTATACTCCGACCCAAATTTCTAAATACATTACGTGTTAATCATTCCAATCCACCTCCGAAGAACGACAGAGGCAGCACACAAGAGCCTTCGGAAGAGCACCATTGTCATAGACCATCATCACCGCATGGTACCAGGCGGTGCTATATCTATTGGCCGCCGGCGAGCTGTTTTACCGGAATGCTTGCAGGGGAGGCACAACCTTTCGTGGTGACTGGCCCCACGATCCCTTGGGCACCATTTTCACGACCATGCGGAGGCGGCTTGGGGCCGACCGATCTCCGAGAGCGCTCGGCAAACAAGTTTTTTTGATCGCCAGACACGGTTTTTGCCGACCGAGACCGGCCCGATCGCATGGAAAATCGCGCTGACCGACAGCGTATCAGCCTCTGCGCCGAAGCGTTTCCGACGGCGTCTCGCCATAGCGCCTGCGATAGGCCGAGGCGGCGCGCCCGAGATGGCCGAACCCGGCGGCATAGGCGGCATCGGTGACGGATGTTTTTTCATCCGCCTCGCGCAGCGCCGCATGAAGGACCTCCAGTCGGATCTCCTCCATCATCCGTTTTAGCGTCGTGCCGCGCTGCCTGCGCACGCCCTCCTGCAGGGAACGCAGGCTGACATTCGCCGCCAGCGCGATCTCGGTCACGCCGCACACGCGCCCGATGTTGGCGCGCAGCCACTCCTCGGCGCGATCGACGGCAGTCGCTCCGGGAAGGGCGTGGATCCCGTCAACGGCCCGGCGCTGTGAGTGAGTGAACGACTCGAGCAGCAGCAGGTTCAGGCTTTCGCCCAGCCGGGCAAGATAGTTGCGTGACAATGCACTGCCGGCTTCTATGCTTTCGACCATCAGCCTGACATGGTCGACGAGCTGGCGGCCGGCCGGGCGCTGCATGTCGATCGCAGGGGAGAATTCCACATTGCCAACGGCGCGTCCGGCAAGCGCGCGGCACTGGTCCTGCATCGCCTCGCGGGCAATCAGTACGATGAGCTTGTCGCACCCGGCCGACCAGAGCATGCGTGTCGGCAGGGTCGGAGACAGGACGGACGCCGCGCGGCCGGCACTGACCGTGGCGGTCTCGGTCCCGCAGCGCACGCTCGCCGATCCCGACAGCGGGATCTGCAGAAGGAAAAACCGTCCCAGCTCCCCCGGATCGATCTCGACCGCGCTGCCATAGCTGACGAAGTTCAGGGAATAGCCTTGCTCGGAAGCCGACCTGTGAACCGCGTGGAAGTCGGGCGCGTGACGCTCGCGTGGCGAAAGGAAATGCGGACAGAAGATCCGGCCGATCTGCTGACGCGCCTCTTCCGGGGAGCGCGTGTCGACCAGACTGTGCCCGGCGAGCTGCAAGGTTGAAGTGCCGGCGTTCATGCAGGCGATCATCCCCGTGGAGCCGAATGGCCAGCCAACCGCGCGAAATGCGAAACCGCGCAAAATGGACAATGGACGCGCAATCCGGATTGCGCCGGTCGCCTGACCACGACGAAGATTAGTTCAAGTCTAAAAGAAAGGCGAGCCCCGGTCTTACCATAGCCCGAAGGCATCGCGGTCGATGAAAGCGGACAGACGCGGAGGAGAGCGATGTCAGCAGATATTTTCCTTGCCGGAATGCGCAGGATTGCCGGTGCCGTCACCGTCATCACCACCACGGGCAGTAATGGCGAGCGCCGCGGACTGACGGCGACTGCCGTCTGCTCGCTGTCGGTCGAGCCGCCCTCGCTGGTTGCCTGCGTGAACCGCAAAACCTGGGTCGCCCAGTTTGTCCGGGATGCCGGCGTCTTTGCCGTCAACGTGCTGTCCCATTCCCAGGAATCCATAGCCCGCACCTTCGCCGGCCACACGCCGCTTGCCGGGGCTGACCGCTTTTCCAGCGGCGATTGGCGGGCCGGCCGGACCGGCGCGCCGGTGGTCGCCGGCGCGCTGGCCTCCTTCGAATGCCGCCTCGGCAAGCTGATCGAGCACACCACGCACGTCATCCTGATCGGCGAGGTCGTCGAGACCGCGATCGGCGACGGCGACTCGCTGGTCTATCTCGACGGGAGCTTTTCGGCGGTGCCGCGCCAGCAGCCCGCCGCCTGAACGGCACGCCGTTCGTCCACCGTCCTGCAATCGAAATCACAAGGGAACGTATCCTCATGAAGGGACTAGAGGGAAAGACCGCGATCATCTCGGGCGGCGCGACGCTGATCGGCGAGAAATGCGCCGCCGTTCTTGCCGGCTATGGCGTCAACGTGGTGATCGCCGACGTCAATGCGGAAGCCGGCGCGCGCGCGGCCGCTGCCATCGGCTCGAAAGCCAGCTTCATCAGGACCGACATCACCAACGATGCGGACATCGCGGCCCTTGTCGCCACCACGGTGAAGCAACATGGGCGTCTCGACTTCCTCGTCAACGTCGCCTGCACCTATCTGGACAACGGCGCCGAAACCGGGCGCGCCGACTGGCTGAAGGCGCTCGACGTCAACATCGTCGGCTCGGTCATGCTCATGCAGGCGGCTCGCCCGCATCTGGCAAAGGCCAGGGGCGCGATCGTCAATTTCGGCTCGATCTCGGCCCGTGTCGCCCAGGTCGGCCGCTGGGTCTACCCGGTGTCCAAGGCGGCGATCCTGCAGCTCACCCGCAACCAGGCGCTCGACCTCGCGCCCGACGGCATCAGGGTGAACGCCGTGTCGCCGGGCTGGACCTGGAGCAATGTCATGAAGGAGCTGAGCGGCGACGACCGCGCCAAGACCGACAGGGTCGCCGCGCCGTTCCATCTGCTCGGGCGCACCGGCGATCCGGCGGAGGTCGGTGAAACCGTCGCTTTCCTGCTCTCCGACGCGGCGAGCTTCATCACCGGAACCGACATCCGCGTCGACGGCGGCTACACGGCGATCGGCCCGGAGCGAGTCGATCCGGCCATTCCGCTGCTTGCCCAGTGAAACGACGCCGGCTTGCCGAGGAATTCCGGACGAGGCGCGGGGCGACATTCTGTCCGACGTTGCGCAAGACGGGACAGCGGCTGGTGCGAACCAGAAAAGAAATCAAGAAAGGGGAACTGACATGAGCGGTCGCAAGATCACCATACTGGGCGGCGGACAATCGGGCCTGCAGCTTGCCTGCGGGCTGCTTCAGCATGGCTACGAGGTGTCCGTGGTGCAGAATCGCGACGCCGAGGACCTGCGCACGGGCAAGGTCATGTCCAGCCAATGCATGTTCCACGACGCGCTGCAGAACGAGCGCGACATCGGTCTCGACTTCTGGGGCAAGGAATGCCCGACGGTCGATTCCATCAACTTCGTCGTGCCTTCGCCGGAGCACGCCGGCGAGAAGGCCCTGGAATGGAACGGCCTGCTCGATCTGCCGGCGCAGAGCGTGGACCAGCGCGTCAAGGTACCGGTCTGGATGCGCGAGTTCGAAAGGCGCGGCGGCAAGCTCGAGATCCGCGACGCCGGTATCGCCGATCTCGAGGCATACGCCGCCGGCTCCGACCTCGTCGTCGTCGCCGCGGGCAAGGGCGACATCGCCAGGCTTTTCGAGCGCGACGCCTCGCGTTCGCCTTTCGACAGGCCGCAGCGCGCCCTGGCCCTGACCTACGTCCACGGCATGGTGGCGCGCGCCGATCATTCGGCGGTCAACTTCAACCTCATTCCGGGTGTCGGCGAGTATTTCGTCTTCCCCGCGCTGACCAATTCGGGTCCGTGCGAAATCATGGTCTTCGAAGGCATTCCCGGCGGCCCGATGGACTGCTGGAAGGATGTCGCCGGCCCTTCCGAGCACCTGGCGCGCTCCAGATGGATCCTTGAGACTTTCCTGCCCTGGGAAGCGGCGCGGTGCCGCAACGTCGAGCTGACCGATGCTAACGGCATCCTCTCCGGCGCTTTCCCGCCCACCGTGCGCAAGCCGATCGGCAAGCTGCCGTCCGGTCGCCTCGTGCTTGGCCTCGCCGACGCTGTATGCCTGAACGACCCGATCACCGGGCAGGGCTCCAACAACGCCTCGAAGGCGGCGCGCTGCTACATGGACGCCATCGTCGCCCATGGCGACCAACCCTACGACGCGACTTTCATGCAGGACGCTTTCGATGCCTACTGGAACTACGCCCAATTCGTTGTCGGCTGGACGAACGCCATGCTGCAGCCCCCGCCCCCGCATGTGCTGAACATCATGGGTTCCGCGCAGGCCATGCCGGTGCTGGCAAGGCGCATAGCCAACGGCTTCAACAACCCGCCGGACCTCTTCCCCTGGTTCGCCGTGCCGGAGGAAGCGGACAAGTATCTGCGGCAACTGGCGGCCTGACCGGATCCGACTCCGGAAGACATGCTCCCGGCAGCGGCACCGTCGCTCGAACATCCCCCATTTGGGGGATGCGCTTGAGGACGTTTGATGATGGAAGGAATATCGCAGTGTCCCGGCGCTGCCCTGGTCGGCGCCTTAAGTTCATTTGCTTGCTCTGAAGCGGGTCGACCAACATCCGGTGCTGGTGTATGGAGCTTCTGCCTGTTGGGTGGTTTTATCGGGCCAACGGGAATGCGCGTGAACTTGGGGTGGGATCAAGGCGTATGAGATTTGTTGTAAGTTTTGCGTTGGCCGGCATTGTCGGCCTGGGGGCAGTTGGTTCGGCTCTGGCGGACGACACCGTCCAGAAACCTTCATGCACATGCCAGACGGCGTATGACGGCGGCAACCCGGTTGGATCCATCCGGCACGTCAAGGGCGACGTGACGGTTTCGCGGACGACCGGATTTTTGCCGGCCAAGGCTGGCGATCCCCTCGATCTCGGCAGCCGTGTCATGGCAAGCGCCAACGCTTCGGCTTCCGTACGCGTCGGCGGATGCTCCATCGAGGTGCCGGCCGGCTCGAACCTCGACGTGTCGAGTGACGGCCAGAACATCTGCCTCTCCGTGGGTGGAGAGAAGCAGGCCGCGGCCGGAAGCTTCAACTTGCCGGCGGCGCTGCTTGGCGGCGGACTTATTGCCGGAGGCATTATCGCCGCGACGCACGACAGCGGCAGCAGCGTCAGCCAATAGGCCATTCGTCGCCGCGCCTGACGGCCTGCCAGGCTGCTGTCTCGATATCCTTTCCGACGCTTCCAGGGTGTCGCATTCTCCGCGCCATTGCGCCGGGGAATTACCTCACGTTGGCACGTCGACGATCCACGGTCATGCCGGGCTGCGCGTGTCCGGCTCGGCCGCGACTGGTCATGTGCAATTCAGGGGCGTCTCACCATGCCGGCGAGGCATATTGCTTGGCCAGCATCCCTGGGTGGGCCTGGGTTGAGCCGGGATGCTGGCCAAGGCGGAGCCGAGACGCCGCCGCCAACCGATAGCGACCTACTGTTGCACCAATATTATAGCTCTCAATGAAAGCGACGGAATCGACTAGGCCGTGGACGGCACGGCTGCAGCGCAGTCCTGGTGAACGGCAATATGTCTCGTTCGTCGCCCGGATCGACAGTGGGGGCTATGTCCGTGGGGCGCTCCCCGACAAAGTCGCATCCGCCTCGGCAAGACATTTATCGAGCGCCGCGGCGGTCTCGACTGCATGTTGTCGCAGATGCGAAAAGTGGTCGCCAGGCACAAGGTGAACGGTGACCGGATAAGGCGTGAGTGTCTTCCAGACACGGGTCGGATTGCGACTGCGCAATTCCTCGCTGGCGATAAGGACGATCTCTCCCGCGAAAGGCTTGGGCGAATATTTAAGCGTTCGTCGCAGATAGAGCCGGCCGATTTGAAACTTCCGGCGTTCGATGGCGCGATCGATCGCCCCGTTGAATCGCGCCAGCAGCTTTTCCTTGAGTTGGCCGCTGGCAAGGTCGGCGCGCAACGTCGAGATTACATACCGCCAGTACCAGCTCCAGCTTGGGTACCTGCTGTCAACGAGTACCAGCATGGCGATCTCCTCGCCTTGCCTTCGCAATTGCTGCGCGATCTCGAAGGCGACCACACCGCCGATGCAAGCGCCGCCAATGAGGTAAGGGCCTTTCGGCTGCAACTTGCGGATCTCGGCGACCTGCTCGGCCGCGATAGCCTCCACGCTCGCGCCGGGCTCAACGAGATCATCCACGCCACGTATGCGCAGACCGTAGAAAGGCCCGTGCCGCAGATGCTCGGCGAGCTTGGCGTAAACGAGCAGCTCCGCCTCGCCGCCGAAGCCGCCGGCGACAAGGAAGAACGGCTTGCGCCCGCCCTCGCGGCGAAGGGGAACGACCAGCGGATAGGCCGCGGGCTGCACCGGCGCATAGAGGCGAAGCTGGTCGATGACGGCGCCTTGTCTCGCGACGGTCGGTTCGTTGATGATGAACCGGACCGGAAGATCCAGGCCGAAGGCCGCGTTGACATCGTGCACGAGCTTCAAGGCAAGCAATGAGTGACCGCCGAGATCGAAGAAGCTCTCCCCGGTCCCGAACCCGTCGACGCCCAGCACCTGCTCCCAGATTCCGAGAAGCCGCTCCTCCGTCTGGGTGGAAGACGCCACGCGCACCACGTCTCCGGCCTCCGGTACGGTCTCCGGCGGCGGCAGGTTCCTGCGGTCGATCTTGCCGGTCGGCCCGAGCGGAAGGTGGTCGAGGAACGTGAACCCGGTGGGAATCATGTAAGCGGGCAGGCGGCTCGCCAGACCAGCCCGCACGCCAGCGGCGTCGATCCTGCCATCCGTGACGACATAGGCGTGCAGGCGATGGCCGCCCGGATCCTCCGGCGTGGATACGACGGCGTCTCGAATTCCAGGCAGGACCGCGATGGCGCTTTCCACCTCGGCCGGCTCGACGCGATAGCCGCGGACCTTCACCTGCCGATCCATCCGTCCCAGGAATTCCAGTTCGCCATTCGCTCGCCAGCGGACGCGGTCTCCCGTCCGGTAGAGCCGCCCGCCGACGTTCCATGGATCGGCGAGGAACCGCTCGGCAGTGAGCGCCGGAGCATTGACGTAACCGAGCGCCACACCATCGCCCCCGACGAACAACTCGCCGGCCACGCCGACGGGAACGGGGGCAAGATCTCGATCGAGGACGTAGGCCGTGGTGTTGGCGATCGGGCGGCCGATCGGAACGGATCCCTCCGCGACCGGGCCCGGCGGCACCGTGTGGCAGCAGGAGAAGGTCGTGCCTTCGGTGGGACCGTATCCGTTGATGATACGCAGCCGCGGGTGTGCCCCGCGCACACGCGCGATGTCGTCGGGCTGCAACACATCGCCGCCCGCCAGCAACTGCCGCAGACCGCCGAGCGCTCCAAGACTGTCACGCACTACGACACGCAGCAGGCTGGCGGTCAGCCAGAGGGTGGTGACGCGATGCGTGGCGAGCACCCGTCCGAGTTCGCCGAGATCGATATCGCGGTCCGGCCAGAGGACCAGCGAGCCGCCATTGAGAAGCGCGCCCCAGATTTCGAAAGTCGACGCATCGAAGGTCAGCGGCGCCATCTGAAGAAGGATTTCGTCGCGGCCCAGCGTCGCATAGTTCGTTTCGCGCACGAGGCGCACGACGTTGCGATGGCTCACCTGCACGCCCTTCGGCGCGCCGGTGGAGCCGGAGGTGAACATGATATAGGCGGCGCCGGCGGGTGACGGTCTCCCCGCATCCGGACCAGGGCGTCGATCCCAGCCATCCTCGCCAACGACGAGGTCGAGCTCAGCCTGCTCGGCAAGGAGTTGCCGCCTGCCGGGCGGGTCAGCGGGGTCAAGCGGCACATAGGCGGCGCCCCTCTTCAACGTGCCGAGCATCGCGGCGATCATCTCCGGCGACCGCTTCAGGGCAAGGCCGACGCGTGAGCCGACACCGATACCCCGCGCCGCGAGTTCGCCGGCGAACGCGTTGGCGCGGCGATGCAGCTCGGCATAGTTGATTGCCTGGCCGTCGGCGATCAGCGCCGGATGGTCGGGCGTCTCCCGCGCCACGCTCTCGAACAGTTCGTGCATGGTGGCGTCGCGAGGATAGTTCGTCGCGGTGCGGTTCCAGGTCACCAGCGCCTGCTCGCGCTCGGCATCCGACATCAGCGGCAGGGTGCGTACCGGCTGCGACGGCTGGTCGAGCGCGGTGCTGAGCAGCGTAAGGAACCATCCGGACCAACGCTCGATGGTTTCGCGGAAGAAGAGATCGGTCCGGTATTCCCAGATCATCTCGATCGATCGCGCCGGTCCTGACACCGCCGGCAAGGCAATGACGATCACGTTGAGGTCGAACTTGGCCGATCCGTTGTTGATGCCGAATGTGGGTTCCACGCGCACCGCGCCAAGGTCGAAATCCGGGGCCGGTCCGTCATAGGAACTGAAGAATACCTGGCAAAGCGGCGAGCGATCAGGCGAGCGGTCGGGATCCAGCGCCCTGACCACGTGGTCGAAGGGGATTTCCTGGTTGTCGAGCGCCGCGACGGCGGTCTCGCGGACCCGGGCGACGAGCGTTTCGAGATCCGGGGCACCGGAAAGGTCGGCCGGCAACGCGAGATTGTTGAGGAGCATGCCGACGACCGATTCAAGCGCCGGCGCTCCGCGATTGGCTGCGCCCGACCCGACAAGAAAATGCTCTTCGCCGGTGAGCCGGTGGACGAGCGCCTCGAAGACGGCACGCAGCGTCGTATGCGGCGTAACTCCCCGCCGCCGGCTGAACGCCTCCACGCGCGCGGCGAGCGTGTCGTCGATCCACAGGCGAACCGCATCCCCGCGAAAGCTCTCGGAAGCGGGCCTCGGACGATCGGTGGGAAGGTCCAGCACCTTGGGGATGGAAACAAGCCGCCCGGTCCAGAATGCAAGCTGCCGGCGGGCGGCATCGGTATTGATCCAGCGCCGCTCGACGAGCGCCACGTCGGAGGGATGCCAGTCCGCTGCCGGCAGGGTCGCTGTTTCTCCAGCGGCGGCCGCCCGGTAGAGCGCGAAGAGATCACGCAGCAGAACCACGAAGGACCATCCGTCGTGCAGCAGATGATGCTCGATGTGGACCAGCACGTGCCGATCCGGCGCCAGGCGGAAAAGCCGCCAATGGACAAGGGGAAGCGCCGAGAGATCGAAGGGCCGGGCGGCCTCGCCGCGGACCCGCGCGCCGATCTCGTCAGCGGTCACCGTCTCGGCTTCGAGCGTCACCGTCCAAGGCGCGTGCACCCGCTGGCGCGGCGATCCCTCCACATTCTCGAAGGTCGTCCTCAGCACTTCGTGGCGGCGGACCAGGGCGCTGAGCGCGCCGGAGAGAGCGCTGATGTCGAGATGGCCCTCGAAAGCGAGGGTCGCGGCGAAATGATAGGCCACGTTGTCGGGGTCAAGCTGCTGGATGAACCATCCACGCTCCTGCGCGAAGGTAAGCGGCGCGGGACCTGACGGCCGATCAGGTGGCAGCTCGTGGCCCGCGGGTTGCCCCCCGCCGCCCGCGTCACCGCGAGCCTCCTCGACGGCCGCTGCCAGGGACGACAGCGTCGTGCAGCGAAATGCCGTGTGAAGAGGCAGGGCAATGCCGAACCGGTCGCGGACACGCAGCATCATCTGCGTGGCCAGCAGCGAGTTGCCACCGAGTTCGAAGAACTGGTCCATCGCTCCGACACGGTCGATGCCGAGCACCTCCGCCCAAATCTCGGCAATCCCGGCCTCGAGCGGCGTCGCGGCCGGCACGAAGCCCACTTCATCCCCCGGCCGCTCATCGCCCGGGTCCGGCAGCGCGCGCCGGTCGAGTTTGCCATTCGCCGTGCGCGGCAGCGCGGGCAGCATGAGAATACGCCACGGCACCATATAGTCGGGCAGACCCGCTGCAAGCCGCGCACGAAGGTCGGCTTCAACTGGAGGCGTACCGGCCGCCGGCACGACATAGGCCACCAGCCGGCGATCGCCGGCATGATCGATCGCCACGACCGCCGCCTGCTGTACGCCGGCCTGATCGAGAAGCGCGGCCTCGATCTCACCGAGCTCGATGCGATAGCCGCGAATCTTCACCTGCGAGTCGGCGCGACCGAGATATTCGAGATCACCATCGGGGAGCAGGCGCGCGAGATCGCCCGAACGGTAGAAGCGCTCGCCCGTCCGTCCGGAGATCGCGATGAAGCGCTCCGCGTCCAGTTCGGGACGTTTCAGATAGCCTCGCGCAACCCCGGCACCACCGACGAGGATTTCGCCCACGAGCCCGGGCGGCGTGGCGCCACCATCGGGATTGCGCAGCGATATCGTCCAGCCGGGAATGGGGAACCCGATCAGGCTGCGCCCGCGCGCTTCCTCCACGTCGCGCCGCGTGATCCGCCGGACCGTGACGTGCACGGTGGTCTCCGTGATGCCGAACATGTTGATGAGCGCGGGACGGCTATCGCCGTGCCGTGCGATCCACGGTGAAAGCGCCTCCAGGCGCAGCGCCTCGCCTCCGAAGATGACATATCGCAGGGATAGAGACAGCGCGGCCTCTCGCTCCCAGTCGCTCAGCGCGACGAAGGCGGATGGAGTCTGATTCAGGACCGTCACCGCCTGTTCGTGGAGCAGCCGAAGGAACGCCTCGGGCGATTGTGCCGTCGCCGTCGGTACGATCACGAGCCGCGCACCGGAGGTGAGCGCTCCGAATATTTCCCAGACGGAGAAATCAAAGGCGGCGGAATGAAACATCGTCCAGACGTCGCGCGCCGAGAAGTCGAATATGGCTGTCGTACCATGCAGGAGCGCGGCGAGATTCCCATGCGTGACGACGACGCCCTTCGGCTTGCCCGTGGAGCCGGAGGTGTAGATGACATAGGCGGCGTCGGCGGGATCGGTTTCGATGTGGATCGGCTCGGCCGCGATTGCCGCGCCGTCCGCCTCGATGTCGACGACGGCGCATCCGTCGACATCGGCCGAAAGCGCCGTGAACGCGCGTGCTGTCAGCAGAAACGAGGCGCCGCTGTCGGTCAGCGTCGCGACGAGGCGTGGGTGCGGGTGGCTCGGTTCGAGCGGCAGGTAGGCAGCGCCGGTCTTCAGGACCGCGAGCATGGCGACGATCAGGTCCGGCGAGCGCTCGAGCAGGATGGCGGCAAGCACGCCATGCCGCACGCCCCGCGCCGCGAGGTGTCGCGCAAGTTGGTTGGCGCGGCGATCGAGTTCGCCATAGGAGAGTTCCGTTCCCTCGCAGGAGATGGCGACGGCATCGGGGAGCCGAGCCGCATGGGCCGCGATGGCCGCCACCGGCAGCATCGGAGACCCGGTCGGCGGCGCCTCGGCTGACCCGATCACCTCCGCCTCCCCGGGCAGGAGAAGGTTGAGTTCGTCGAGCCTCGTCGCGCCACCAGCAACCTGACGCAGGATGTTGACGAAGCGGTCGAGGAACCGGGCCGACGGAAAACGCTCCGCCGGGAAGTCGACCTTCAGCCGCAAGCCGGCCGGGATCAGGGACGGGATGAGGTGGATCTCGTCGGGACCATGGGCCGTGTGGGTGTGAAGTGCCTCTCGCCTGCCGAGAACGCTGATCGCCTCGAACACATAGAAATTGAAGAAGCAGTTCAGCGACCGCGCCGGCAGGATACGGTTGAGAGCGAGGCTCGATGTGTCGCGGTGCGACAGCGCCTGCTCCCGCTGACGTTCCATCGAGGCGACGAGGTCGGCGAGCGACGCACCCGCCCCACCGGCGCCTGCCCTGGCGAGAATGGGCAGTGTCTGGAAGAAGCAGCCCGTTGCGTCGCGGAGCCCCGGCGGCCGCGTCTCCAGGATCTCGAGCACCGCGATGTCGCCATCCGCGCGGGTGAAGTGTCGGACGAGAAGCACATAAACAGCCCGCAACAAAGCCGCGAGCGGCCAATGGCGTTCCCGGCAGACACGCCGCAGCGCGGCGATTTCGGCCTTGCCAATAAATCTGTCCTCGCGCACGCGTCCGGCCGCGCCGAAAGTGCACCGCAAGCCGAAGGGCTCGATGCCGGAGAGCTTACGCGACCAGAAGCGCAAGTTCTCCGGCGTGTCGAACGCCCTGTCGAAGTCGAACGCATAGTCGAGGAACGACGTTGCGGACGATCCTGCATGCGCGCCGGCAGTACCCGGCGCGGCACTGATCAATTGGCTGTATTCGGTGCCGATGCGCTTCAGGAGCGTGTTGAAGGTCCGGACGTCGGAGAAGATGTGCGGCGCGACGAGGCCGGCTGTGTATTCGCCGTCCCGATCGCGGACCAGATAGCTTCGCCAGAGCGGCAGGCGGAAAAGATCCAGCGGTTGCCGGCGACCCCGTTCGATGAAGTCCTCCGGTGTCTCGACATCCGGCTCGCCGGCGAGGTCGGCAATGACGGGAGGCGGCAGCGGCGCCTCCTCGTCGACCGCCTGCAGCACCTCGCCGTCGGCAACGACCAGCCGCGTCCGGACGAGCGGCTCACGCGCGAAGACGTTTTCGACCGCCTTCACCCAGGCATCGACGCGGATATCCGCCCCGAGGCGGCAGGAAACGCCGATCAGATGTTGCGTGCTGTCGGGATGCGCAACGTGATGGAGATAGAGATCGCGTTGCGTCGGCGTCAGCGGTGCGACTGTGCGCCCGGCCGACCCCCACTGCTGACCGGATGGATCGTATCCGTCGCCGAGACGCATGTTTCCGCCCAAAGAGACTTTCCCGATACCGCGACGGCCCTCCGTCTGCCATGGCGCGCGGCATGCAATCGGGGTACGATTCGTTCCCGATCGCGCCTGTTTGCGCAAGAGGCAAACGCGCGCGGCATGGAAAAACATTGGGTGGGTCGATTGGATTGACGGCTAACCTGATTGCCACCGGTGTCCGTGAAGCCGTGTCCGATGCCGGCCTCGATACGAAGGCCATGGATCGACAGCTTGAGGTTCTGCGCGATTTTCAACCGCAAACGCCGCATGCGCCAGACCTGAACGGGGGCATCGACGTCTGGCGGGTGCAACTGGATACGCTGGAACCGGCGGCGAAGTCTCTTGAGCGCCTGCTGTCGCCGGACGAGATGAAGCGGGCGGACCGATTCCGCTTCGCACAGGACCGCCGGCGATTTGTCGTTGCCCGCGCGGTGCTGCGCCAGCTGCTCGGAGCTTATCTTGGGGCCGCGCCCGGCTCGTTGCGCTTCGCCTACGGGCCTCAGGGCAAGCCGCGACTGGCCGACGCGCACTACGCGCAGGGCCATGTGACGTTCAACCTCTCCCATTCGCGGGAGCTGGCCTTGCTGGCGGTGGCGAAAGGTTGCGAAATCGGCGTCGATCTTGAGGCGGTGAGACCGCTTGAAGAAGCTTCGTCTATGGCCCGCCGGATCTTCTCGGCCGCCGAGCTAGCGGCGCTTGCCGCAATGCCCGAAGCCGAGCGCGACATAGCTTTCTACCGCTTCTGGACCCGCAGGGAAGCATGGGTGAAGGCGCTGGGTACCGGCCTGGCCGAACCGCCCGATCGCCTCGACGTCACGACCGCCGATGCCGGCGGCGCGGGAGAGCCTGGCTGGCGATTTGTCCGCATCGAGCCTGGAGAGGGCTATGTCGGGGCGCTCGCCGTGCCGGCGGGCATTTCTCTGGACGTCCGGGGCCGGCTCTGGCTGGAATAAGGCTGGTGGGTCTCAGGTGTCTCCGTCAGGAGGCGAGTTCCCGGGTGACCAGCGCGACGATCGCCGGCAGAGTATCGGCGAGATGGAAATGGCCACCGGTAAAGATATGCCGGTCGAAGGTCGAGGTCGTGTGGGCCTGCCAGGCCGCGAGATCGCCGTCGTCGACCGTTGGATCGTCGCTGCCGCCAATGACGGTTATCGGCGCTCCCGTCGTTGCGCCGGGGAGAGGCCGGTAGCCGTTGAGGCGGCGATAGTCGGCGCGCAGCGTCTCGAGGACGATCTCGAGCAACTCTGGATGATCGAGGACGGCGTCCGACGTGCCGCCGCCCTGCCTCAGGTCGCGCCGCAGCGAGGCGTCGTCCGTCCCGCGGGTGCGCGCCAGCCCGGTGCTGATTGGCGCGGGGCTGCTCGAGGCGATGAGGCGGGTGACCGGCGCCCCGCCGGCGAGCCTGTCACGGTGACGCGCCGTTTCGAAGGCGACCAGAGCGCCCATGCTGTGGCCGAAAAGGACGATCGGTCGATCAGCGAGGACCGTAAGTGCATGCGCGATCTCGCCAGCCATGGCCTCGATCCCGGCGAGTGGCTCTTCCGCCGGCCGATCTTCGCGTCCGGGGTAGCGGATGGCCCACACTTCCACCGAGGGCGAGAAAGGCTTCGCCCATGGAAAGAAGAAGCTCGCCGCTCCTCCGGCATGCGGAAAGCACACGAGACGCAGTGACGCGGCGGGTTGCCGCGCAAAGCACCGGAACCATCGACGCGCCATATCGTGCGCCGGACCATTGACCCCGTTGACGTCGGGAACGCCCTCGATATCAACCATTGCGGCCCTCCTCTGTGGAGTAGGCACTGTCAATCCCCGTACGCCCGCCCGGCTGCTTGTCTTCATCCCTGGCGATGGCAACGTCACGGCGCAGCTGGTGCAGTTCCGTTCTGAGATGGGCGCGCAGCATCGCCTTCCCGATCGCGCCGCCAATCACACCCGAGCCCAGCGCTGTCGCGAGTATGAGCGTTGTGTCCATCTCCAGGCCGGAGAGCATGGTCAGGGAGAAACCCACCACGGCGACACTCACGAGGATGACAAGCACGTTCTTATATCGTGTCACGAGGGAACCCTCCGACAAAGTGCCTGACTGCTACCAAGAAACTGGCTGCGCTGCCTAGCCAAGAATGGACTATGCCGATAGCCGCTGGCATATTTTGCTGATCGGCCCCGGCACCATCACCGCAATGAGCGACCGCGAAAAGCAGCTCGAATCCCTGAATGACCGCCTCGACCGCTTCGAGGCCGGGATCGACCGGCTTGTCTGTCACGACGTGCTCGAACGCGCCGTGGTGGCGGCGCTTGGCGGTCCGCTTCCGCCAGGCCCGGCAAAGCGGCGCTGGCCGATCATGAGCAAGCTGGGCGCAGTCCGGATACGCGCATTTCTCCGATCCTATCTCAAGCCGCCGCGCGGGCTTTTCAGCCTGCGGCAATATCCGCCGCGTCCTCTCTCGGTCACGATTTCCAGGCCGGGCCCGCCACGCCTCGATGCACCGCGCTTCGCGATCGTGACGCCCTCGTTCAACCAGGCGCGCTTCGTGCGAGCGACGGTCGACAGCGTTCTCTCCCAGAACTATCCCAACCTTGCCTATGTTGTGCAGGATGGCGACTCGACCGATGAAACGAAAGACCTGCTCGGCGCTTATGGCGACCAGCTCTCCTGGACGAGCGCGCCCGATGGCGGACAGACGGCCGCGATAAATGCGGGGTTCGGCACGGTCTCGGGCGACATCATGGCCTACCTCAACAGCGACGACCTGCTCCTGCCCGGGAGTCTCGAGGCAGTGGCTGATGCGTTCGCGCGACATCCGGACGTCGACATCATCTACAGCCACCGCATCATCATCGATGATGCGGGACATGAGATCGGTCGATGGGTGCTGCCGCCGCATGACCGGCAGGCAATCGGCTGGGCCGACTATCTGCCGCAGGAGACGATGTTCTGGCGCCGGCGCGTATGGGATGCCATAGGCCCGTTCGACGAGAGCTTCCGCTATGCGATGGACTGGGACTTCATCCTACGCGCCGAGCGCGCCGGCTTCCAGTTCAAACGGCTTCCGCTGTTCCTCGGCTGCTTCCGCGTTCACGAGACCCAGAAGACCACCGCCATCAACGAGGTCGGGATGATGGAAACCGCCCGCCTGCGCCAGGCCCATCTGGGCTTCGTCCCGAACCAGGCCGAGGTCGAGAAGGCCATCGCCGCCTATATCCGCCGGCACAAGATCTTCCACCTGGCACACCACGTACGTCGCAGCTTCGCCAAGGTTTGATGTCCGCCGGCGCACGGAGATGCCGACCAGGCGTTCGATCACATCCGATAACGTTTGCGTTCCATCGCCATTTTTCCTGTCCGCGCCCCCTATATTCTTCCCGGGCCGAGTACCGCCGGCGGCCTAGACCGCGACACGACGCGACCAGACGGCCCGTGTTGAGGAACGGCATTGCCGTTTCTTCGCAAGGAGAAGACATCATGCGCTCTTTCTTGATGAAAACCGTGGCAGCGGCTTCGATCCTGGCGGCCGTACCACTTTCAAGTGCTTATGCGGTGCATCGTCACAGACCACAGGTCGACCCCATGGTCACGGCGTCGGTGCCGATGGATCCAGAGGCGAAAGCGGCGATGGATCAATTGCAGGGCATTGAACAGGGTATCCGTGAAGCCAGGGAGGTCGGCAAGATCACGCAGGACCAGGCCCGCGACCTGATGCAGCAGGCGGCCGCCATCCAGCGCACCGCGTCGACCTCGGGAGGCCATGCCGCGCTGGGCCAGATCAATGACCTGGATCAACAGCTTCAGGACGCCACCGGGCAAGGCACCTACATGGGCAGCGGCGGGGATGGCGGATACTACCCGAACGGCTGACGGAATTCGCCCCGACCTCAGGCTGGAGTTTTCGTTCTATCTCCGCCCGGGGCGCGGGCATCGCCCCAGCCAAATGGTGGCGCTGTGAGAATCCAGCCCGTCGGCATGAGCCGGCGGGCTTTCCATGAAAGCAACGCCGACATCCTTCAACGGCGTTTCGTGAAAAGTAGCTGGCTCCGATCTCGAGTCGACGGGCCGACTGGGACACGGGTCGCGCGGAAAGTCGTTGGAATTTTGCGACGCCATAAAGGGCGCGCCAAGATTTTCCTGCCATCACTTACGCGAGGCGACCTCCAGAGCTGCCCGCAAGAAGGAATTGTCTGGGCAATTAACTGATACCTAGGCAATTGGGGAGGAAGTTCTCCTCTTCGGAGCAATGGCCCGTAAAGGGAGCGTGAAGGTTTTCCACTATCACAACGCGAGGCTCGCCGAATTGCCATCCGTGGATATCGTCGGGAAATCCGACGATAATGGAGGCCTACTACCCGCAACCTGAAGCGGGTAGTCCGTAAGCGATGTCTTGCTAGCACGTTGATTGAGGTTCGATGGTCGATATCCGGGACCGCAGCGGTGATCGGCCCGGCAACTATTCGCCATTTGCCGTCATTCTTTAAATCGATAGTATTCCGAGCCATCGTCGATGAACTGATTGAAACATGCTGAAGATAGATAGCGGTCGATTACAAGACCCGAAAATTCTTTCACCGGTTGAGATTGCCCAGGAATGCGACACGCGTGGACGATTGGTTGTTCAGTTCAGCAGGCCAGAAGCATATACGCCCGCGATTTTGGCGTCGCTGAATGAAGCCTGCGGGCTAGTCAAAGATCGCCTTCAAGTTCGATTCTATGGGCATTACGGCGGGCGTTTCGATGCAATGACTCTCCGTCATCTGCCTGAAATACGTAGCCTCGCAGTCGATTGCCTGACTGCAATCGACAATGAGGAAGAGATCGGGCGGCTCCCAAATCTGAAGTTGCTAAACTTCGGGGTCTTTGAGCTGGACCGCCCAGACTTTCTGAGAACGATAGAGCTTCGCCGTTTGGCTCAGCTTTCGCTCGGCGAAAACCGAAAGCGGAACTTTGATCTTTCACCTTTGGCCGACTGCGAGTTGCTCGACAGCCTTTTTATCCAAGGCCACTCGAAGGGTATCGACGGGTTGGAAGGCGTGCCTCGCTTGCGGACGTTGACGTTAAGTGGTTATGCCAAGAAACATGCGCTGAATTTTATGAACGATATATCGACGCTGAAGGAGCTGAAGTTGATCTTGGGAGGTCGTGCCGATCTTGACGACCTGTCGAGCAAGTCTCTTGAGATTTTGCAAATTATCCGCGTGCAGGGCCTAACAACCATGGGTGATCTGTCTCGGTTGCCCGCACTATCGGCGCTTCGGATTGAAGACCAGATCCAACTGAAGCAGGTGGACTTGAACGGAGTGAGCCTCAAGCGGCTTGCGCTGTTCAATTGCAAAAGCCTGGCGGAGTTGCCGGGGCTGGATACGCAGGATCAACTTCGGGAATTCTTAGCGTCTCGCGTAGCGCTCGACCTTGACGGCCTGCGTGATCGGGAATGGCCTTCAGCTACGCGATCCGTTGGGCTTTTCTCCGGCAAGAACAAATGGAACGATGACGCCGCAACTCGGCTGACTGCGCGAAATCTGAACGAGAGCAGCGACCTCTGGCTTTGATCTGCCGAAGGTTCCATCAGATTTAATATGGCCGCGTCGGGCCAACCACGGTCGCCTTTGGACGTTATGCGCCCCGAAAGAGTTTCCAATCGCGGAGCAATACGCACGCGTGCACGTGCGGGGCGCTGCGGCATCGATTGCCTGCCGCCTTGCTTCTCCTCATGCGCACTGCCAGAACTGGCCACCGAGGAACCTGGGAAGGTTTTTCCCGCATCACCTTCTGTCGGCTCGAAGCGATCATTCGCCAATCGGATATTGGGCGTAATGATCATGGATAAATAGAAGGGCGGCTTTCTGGGACGCCGTCAGCCTCAGGCTTTCTTCGTCGCGATGCGCCAACCGGTATTGCCGGTCCATTTCCAGAAACGTGTTGCGAACCTCTGGCGGCAGCGGCTCCACGGACGTTATTGTTCCCGAGAAAGAATTGCCACCAAGAACCGACCTCCCACTTCTCCGGTCAAATTTGCAATATTCCTGGGTGGTTATCCTTCGCGAAATCACGACCGTCTCGTCGACAGCAAGAACAAGGCATACTGCGACAGCACCGTTTTCACTGACGGCTTGAAAAATATCGCCAACTTCAAGGCGAACAAGCAACTCTTTCCGAGATAAATTCTCGAATTTGAAATCGTGCTTGCAATGCTCCACGAACATTAACCCTACATTTTCTTCTGCTTAAATGATTGCGAGGAAGCATAGACGAAACGACGAAGGGCGCAACGTCCCTTGTGGTGCAAAGCTGCCGTCCCGGTCATGGCGGCAGCCTTGATGGGCCAAAGAAGCGCCCACTGATTTTTACATTGGCCTTTGATGTAGGACTCTGCAGCAAACTTCAGGCGCTCCTCACGGGTCAAACTCGGCTGCATCAAGCTTGATTTACCTGCGAGATCGCATCCACTGACAAAGTAAAGAGACCAGAAGAAGACCGCAGGCTACTTTCAATATGAACTGGGGTGATACGCGCCCCGGTTTAATAGCTTCTTGCCGAGAAAAGCGCTGTGTCATGCAACTTGGCCTCCAAAGCATGCGGACAGCGTCCAAATTGCGGGAGCGATCGGAAATTTCACAAGACCTGCACCCTTGAGGCTGAGCAGGGTCATCAGCCAAGCCGGCCGTTCGCAACTCTCTAGGGCGGGCGAAATCAATCGGGCGGGTCCGCTGATATTCGCAGACGTATATTCGACGCATATTCGATGCATCGGCTCAAAAATCAGTTAAGTGCTTTGAAGTCTTGGTACGCCCAAGGGGAATCGAACCCCTGTTCCCGCCGTGAGAGGGCGGTGTCCTGACCGCTAGACGATGGGCGCGCTCAAGTAGGGGCGATATAGGCTGGCCTTCGGGAAAAAGCAACTGGGGTTTCGAAACATGCCGCGCGGTTGCGCACGGGAAATGTTCAGGCCTGCCGCCTGGGCTCGATGAGATCCCACAGATTGCCGTAGAGATCGGCGAAAACCGCCACCGTTCCATAGGCTTCGTGGCGCGGCGCCTCGCGGAATTCGACGCCTTTTTCCAGCATTGCGGCATGATCGCGGGCGAAGTCGTCCGTCTCCAGGAACAGGAACACACGACCGCCGGTCTGGTTGCCGATACGGCTTTCCTGCTCGCCGTCCGAAGCTTCGGCGAGCAACAGCCGCGCGCCCTGCCCGTCGGCCGGCTCGACCGTGACCCAGCGCTTGCCGCCGCCGAGATCGACGTCCTCGGCGAGCACGAAGCCGAGGCATTCGACGTACCAGCGCGCCGCCGCGTCATAATCCCTGACCACGATCGCCACCGTGGCGACCCGGCGATTGCTGACGGGGCCTGGCGGCAGGCTCATTTGTTGCGAATCGCGAACTGGCCGATGATCCGGCGTTCGGCGATGTCGTAGACGAAGATGGCCCGGCCGCCATCGACGAGCTCCGCGTCGATGGAAACGCGGTTGCCGGACAGCGACTGGCTGACCACCTTGGCGCCGACCGGCAGCACGATGTCGCCGGAAAGCGGCTCGCCCGCCGGCACCTGCACGGCGCCCACCGGCTCGGGACCGCTCGGCACCTTGCCCATTCTGTAGACAACGGCCGCGATCACCACCATAAGGGCGAGAAACAGAAGACCGAGATTGATACCCATGAAGCGGACCAGCTTCCGGCGCACCTTTTCGGCTTCGGGATCGAGCGGCTTTTCCTCGTCTTCTTCGGCAATCGGACGGGGCATGGCTAAACAATCCGCAACGGGTTTCGATGAGCGCTCATAGCGAAGAGCCCCCGAGATTGATAGGGGAGACGATTGACAGGGGATGATTTGACCGAGAGCGGATCGGCCTTGCTGGAAGCGGGTGCCGACGATGCCGGCCAGCGGCTCGATCAGTGGCTGGCCGCGAAGCTCGGACCCAGCATCTCGCGCAGCCGCGTGCAGGCGCTGATCAAGCAAGGCGCGGTGCTGGTCGGCGGCAAGCCCGCGGGCGAGGCCAAGCGCAAGCTCGTGGCCGGCGACGTCGTGTCGGTCGCCCTGCCCGAACCGGAGCCAGCCGAGCCCAAGGGCGAGGACATCGCGCTCGACGTGCTCTATGAAGATGACGAACTGATCGTCATCAACAAGCCCGCCGGGCTGGTCGTGCACCCCGGCGCCGGCAACTGGACCGGCACGCTGGTCAATGCGTTGATCCATCACTGCGGCGACAGCCTGTCCGGCATCGGTGGCGTCAGGCGTCCCGGCATCGTCCACCGGCTGGACAAGGAAACCAGCGGCGTGATGGTGGTGGCCAAGACCGACCGGGCCCACAAGGCGCTGTCGGAAGCCTTCGCCGATCACGGCCGGACCGGCGACCTGCAGCGCGCCTATCTGGCGCTGGTGTGGGGCATACCGCACAGGCCGTCCGGCACGGTCGACGCGCCGCTCGGGCGCGCCGCCGACCGCGTCCGTCGCGCCGTGGTTCCCGAAGGGCGCGATGACGCCCGCCATGCGATCACCCATTTCACGGTGATCGAGCGCTTCGGCGAGGGCCAGCGTGATTTCACCACCGCGAGCCTGCTCGAATGCCGGCTGGAGACGGGCCGCACGCATCAGATCAGGGTCCATATGGCGCATATCGGCCATCCCGTGATCGGCGATCCCGACTACGGCCAGGCCTTCCGCACCAAGGCGAACCGCCTTCCCCCGGCCCTGAGGTCCGAGGTGAGCACGTTCTCCCGGCAGGCCCTGCATGCATACCTCCTTGAATTCCGACATCCGGCCACCCATTTAACGATGAGGTTCGAGGCGCCGATGCCGAGGGACATGGAGGAACTCGTCGGCGGCTTTCGCAATCTCTGACCGCCGCCAACACGCCTCGATCTGCCATCAAAAAACCTGACTGGCATTGTTCACTTTCACGAGACAATCTGTTTCGCCTTGAACAAAAGCCTGTCTTTTCTGGTTTTGTTCCTATATAAATCGGTTGTCGCGAGCGAGCCGTCTGGTGCTCGCGTCACATGCCCGCCGCGTTTCGGGGGCATCACTCCAATAGAGAGGGGGCGCTACCATGGCCCAGTCATTACCCAGTATCGTTTCCGGTGAAGGCGGCCTCAGCCGCTACCTGGAAGAAATCCGTCGCTTTCCGATGCTTCAGCCGCAGGAAGAGTACATGCTCGCCAAGCGCTATGCCGAGCATCAGGACACTTCGGCCGCGCACAAGCTCGTCACCAGCCATTTGCGGCTCGTCGCCAAGATCGCCATGGGCTATCGCGGCTATGGCCTGCCGATCGGCGAGGTGATCTCGGAAGGCAATGTCGGCCTCATGCAAGCCGTCAAGAAGTTTGAGCCCGAGCGTGGTTTCCGCCTCGCCACCTATGCCATGTGGTGGATCAAGGCCTCGATCCAGGAGTACATCCTGCGCTCGTGGAGCCTGGTCAAGATGGGCACGACCGCCAACCAGAAGCGCCTGTTCTTCAACCTGCGCAAGGTGAAGGGCAAGATCCAGGCGCTCGACGATGGCGACCTGAAGCCCGACCAGATCACGGAGATCGCCACCCGGCTGAACGTCTCCGAGGACGAGGTCATCTCGATGAACCGCCGCCTTTCCGGCGACGCCTCGCTGAACGCCCCGATCCGGGCGACGGAAGGCGAATCCGGCGAGTGGCAGGACTGGCTGGTCGACGACCACGAAAGCCAGGAAGAGATGTTGATCGAGCAGGACGAACTCGAGAACCGGCGCGGCATGCTGTCCAGCGCGCTGGGCGTGCTCAACGACCGCGAACGGCGCATCTTCGAGGCGCGCCGCCTGGCCGAGGAGCCGCTGACGCTGGAAGAGCTTTCGGCCGAATTCGACATCAGCCGCGAGCGCGTGCGCCAGATCGAGGTGCGCGCCTTCGAGAAGGTGCAGGATGCCGTCAAGGCGGCCGCCAAGCGGCAGGCCCAGGCGCTGCGCACCATCGACGCTCAGCCGGCGGCCTGATCACCGCACGGCCTGAAACAGGAAAAAGGCGCCAGACATGGTCTGGCGCCTTTTTCATGTGTGCCGCGACAGGGCCAGTCAAAGCGCGTCGAGCGGAAACTTCAGATAGCGCCGGCCATTGGCTTCGGGCTCGGGCAGGCGCCCGCCATTGATGTTGACCTGCAGCGCGTGCAGGATCAGCCGCGGCATCGGCAACGTCCGGTCGCGCGCCTCGCGCAGGGCGACGAACTCAGCCTCGGTCCGGGCAGCCACAAGGTGGATGTTGCTGGCTTTCTGCTCGCCGACCGTGCTTTCCCAGCGCGGCTCGCGGCCGCCCGTCTGGTAATCGTGACCGACGAAGACGCGCGTATGGTCGGGCAGCGCCAGAATGCCCTGCAGCGAGCCCCAAAGCCGCGCCGCGCTGCCGCCGGGAAAGTCGCACCGGGCCGTGCCGCTGTCGGGCATGAACAGCGTATCGTGGACGAAAGCCGTGTCGCCGACCACATAGGTGATGGAGGCCAGCGTATGCCCCGGCGAAAACAGCACCTTGACGGGCAGGCGCCCGATCGAGAACACCTCGCCCTCGCCGAACAGCCTGTCCCACTGGCGGCCGTCGCTCGGGAGGTCCGGCCAGTTGTAGATGGCCTTCCACAGCTTCTGGACGTCGACGACCCTCTCGCCGATCGCGGTCGGCGCGCCGGTCTTCTGCTTCAGATAATGCGCGGCGGAGAAATGGTCGGCATGCGGATGGGTGTCGAGGATCCACTCGACGTCGAGACCCTCACGCGCGATGAAATCGAGCAGCGCGTCGGCATTCGTCGTCGCCGTCGCGCCGGATTTTTCGTCGAAGTCGAGAACCGGATCGATGATGGCGCAGCGCCGCATCAGCGGATCCGCCACGACATACTGAACCGCCCCGGTGGGCTTGTCGTAGAAGCCGCTGACCAGCGGCTTGACCGAAGCTGCGTCCACCTTGCGCCTCCGACACCCGCACGGAAATGATTTTCCGCGCAATGACCAACCGGGAGGATGGTTGTCCACCCGGCCGGTTCAGTCAAGCATGGGTTGGCTCAGGAAGGTGACTTGATCGAATATTCTTCCGTGCGGCAACGGAGCGGGATGCGTCGAGACGCGTCCCGCTCCTGCTGTTTGGCATGGCCGCTTCATGCAACGCCGGGCGGAACCGCCCGGCCCCAAAGCGGTCAGGCCGAGGGCTGCTTCGTCTTGCGCAGATAGGGCAGGATGGTTTCGAAGGCGCCGAACCGCTTGATCGCGTCCTCGTTGGAGACGGCGGCGGTGATGATGACGTCCTCGCCCTGCTTCCAGTTCGCCGGCGTCGCCACCTGGTGCTTGGCGGTGAGCTGCATGGAATCGACCGCGCGCAGGATCTCGTCGAAGTTGCGCCCCGTCGTCATCGGATAGGTCAGCACCAACTTGATCTTCTTGTCGGGGCCGATCACGTAGACCGAGCGCACCGTGGCGTTGTCAGCGGGGGTACGGCCCTCGGAGCTCTCGCCGGCGCCCGCCGGCAGCATGTCATAGAGCTTGGCGACCTTGAGGTCCTTGTCGCCAATCAGCGGATATTTCACGGCGTGGCCGGTCGCCGTCTTGATGTCGTCCTGCCACTTGCCGTGGCTCTCGACCGGGTCGACCGAAATGCCGATGATCTTGACGTTGCGCTTCTTGAACTCGCCTTCCAGGCCGGCCATCGTGCCGAGCTCGGTGGTGCAGACCGGCGTGAAGTTCTTGGGGTGGCTGAACAGGATCGCCCAGCCGTCGCCGATCCACTGGTGGAAGTTGATCGTGCCCTGTGTCGTCTCGGCCGTGAAATCCGGCGCGATGTCGTTGATGCGAAGGCTCATGACGTGTCCCTACCCTGTGTGAACTGATACCGGCGGCCCGTTGCGCGGCGACCGTCTTTCTAGCACTCCACAGGCATCCTGCAAAACGCTGGAGGTCGCCCATGGCAACGGTGGCGATGGAATTTTTTTGCCCCTTTCCCGCAAAACGCAACCGGATTCTCCGACTGCGGCTGCGGGCCGCAGCCTTCGAACCGGTTTTGAAATCGCTCCGGCAGGTTGCGCAACCGCAATTTCGAGGAAGGGTGTGCGGCGGGCATCCCATCCGCCAAAAGCGAAAACGCCTAAAGCTGGGCAGCTTGCCGCCGAGGGACGACTTCCTGACGGTCGCTCAGCCTTTGTTGACCGCCAGCGTTGCCGTCAGATCTTCCATGCGCTGCGCCAGCGAGCCAAGCGCCTGGGTGAGCACGGAATCGTTCTTGTCGGCCTTGATCAGCGCCTCGTCACGCGTCTTGCGCAGGGTCTGCATCTCGCTTTCCATGCCCTTGACGCGTTTGCTCAGCTCGGAAAGCTCGTCCATCACCATGATGCCGGCCATCACGGTCAGCCGCTGGTCGCCGATCTCGCCGAAAGAATCCTTCAGGTGCATGACATAGCGATCGAAGCGCTCGGCGAGGTCGATGAGGTGCTCTTCCTGGCCCTCATCGCAAGCCATCCGGTACTGCTTGCCGTCGATGGAAACCGTGACCTGTGCCATGGCCCTACCTGTCCAGAACCGCGCGGATGGTTTCCATGGCGGTCACCAGTCGTCGCGAGACTTCCTTGTTGGCGTCTTCGAGACGTTCGGCGCGGGCCTCGGAATTGTCCAGCTCCTGGGCCAGCCGCGAGCGGTCGGCATTCATCCGCTGCACCTCGGCTTCCGCTTCCGAATAGTCGCGTTCGTGTTCGAGCTTGGCCGCGACGGCGTTCTCGAGCCCCTCGATCGCCCGGCCCAGCCTGGCGATAACTTCCTTGAGTGTCGTTTCCCCGGTCATGGCTTTTTCCTGCGCCCTGCCCGTCACCGAATCGTTCGCATTCAGAACGCGTTATCCGCGAAACATTAGGCGCCGTGTGAAGGCTGCGTCAACAAAGCTCTCGCGGCTGTCCCCCGCTATCGCTAGTGTCGACGCGGCCATGGCCGGGCGCCGGCATCACAAGAGCGGCAAAAACGCACCGATTTGTTGACTAAAAGGCCGCGCCTGCTATGTGTCGCGCACCCTTTCCAGGGGCCTTTTCCAGGCCCGAAACTCCCACCACGGAGGCAGCATGAGCTCGCGCGAACAACATGACCGGATGGCCAATGCGATCCGCTTTCTGTCGATGGATGCCGTCGAAAAGGCCAACTCGGGCCATCCCGGCCTGCCGATGGGCTGCGCCGACATCGCCACGGTGCTGTTTACGCGCTTCCTGAAATTCGACGCCAAGGCGCCGCACTGGGCCGATCGCGATCGCTTCATCCTGTCGGCCGGCCATGGCTCGATGCTGCTTTATTCGCTCCTCTACCTCACCGGTTACGAGGACATGACGATCGACCAGATCAAGAATTTCCGCCAGCTCGGCTCCAGGACCGCCGGCCATCCCGAATACGGCCATGCCGCCGGCATCGAGACGACGACCGGTCCGCTCGGCCAGGGCATCGCCAATTCGGTCGGCTTCGCGCTCGGCGAGCGCATCATGAACGCCGCCTTCGGCAATGATCTCGTCGACCACTACACCTATGTGCTGGCCGGCGACGGCTGCCTGATGGAAGGCGTTTCCCAGGAAGCCATCGCGCTTGCCGGGCACCTGAAGCTCAACAAGCTGATCGTCTTCTGGGACAATAACAACATCTCGATCGACGGCCCGGTCTCGCTCGCCGACAACACCGACCAGGTCGCCCGCTTCCAGGCATCCGGCTGGAACGCCAGCCATATCGACGGCACCGATCCGGAAGCCATCGCCTACGCCATCGAGGCGGCGCGCCATTCCGACAAGCCGACGATGATCGCCTGCAAGACCACCATCGGCTTCGGCGCCCCGACCAAGGCAGGCACCAACAAGGCGCACGGCTCGCCGCTCGGCGCCGACGAGATCGCTGGCGCGCGCAAGTTCTTCAACTGGGATTCGCCCCCCTTCGAGATTCCGGCCGACATCCTCGACGCCTGGCGCGCGGCCGGCAAGGCCGGCGCCAAGGCGCGCGGCGACTGGGAAGGCCGCCTCGCCAAGGCGGACGCCAAGCTTCGCGGCGAGTTCGAACGCCGGACCAGCGGCAAGCTGCCGGCCAATTTCGACGCCGCTATCATCGACTACAAGAAGAAGCTCTCGGCCGACAAGCCGAAGGTCGCCACCCGCAAGTCCTCGGAAATGGCGCTCGAGGTCATCAACGGCGTCGTGCCGGAAACGATCGGCGGCTCGGCCGACCTCACCGGCTCGAACAACACCAAGACCAGCCAGACCAAGAACATCACGCCGGACGACTACGGCCAGCGCTATGTTCACTACGGCATTCGCGAGCACGGCATGGCCGCCGCCATCAACGGCCTGACGCTGCATGGCGGCCTGATCGCCTATGGCGGCACGTTCCTGTGCTTCTCCGACTACGCCCGGCCGTCCATGCGGCTTGCCTCGCTGATGGGTATCCGCTCGATCTTCGTCATGACCCATGATTCCATCGGTCTCGGCGAGGACGGCCCGACCCACCAGCCGGTGGAGCACGTGGCCGCGCTGCGCGCGATCCCCAACCACAACGTCTTCCGCCCGGCCGACGCGGTCGAGACCGCCGAATGCTGGCAGTTGGCGCTCGAATCCGAGAAGACGCCGTCGACGCTGGCGCTGACCCGCCAGAACCTGCCGACGGTGCGCACGGAGTTCACCGAGAAGAACCTCAGCGCCTCCGGCGCCTACGAACTGGCCGCCGCCAGCGGCAAGGCGCAGGTGACGATCTTCGCCACCGGCTCGGAAGTCGAGATCGCGCTCGCCGCCCGCGACACGCTGGAGAAGAACGGGCATCCGGCCCGCGTCGTCTCCGTCCCCTGCTTCGAGCTCTTCGACAAGCAGAGCGAGGACTATCGCAAGAAGACGATCGGCGACGCGCCCGTGAAGATGGCCATCGAGGCGGGCATCCGCCAGGGATGGGACCACCTCATCGGCAGCGACGGCGTGTTCATCGGCATGACCGGCTTTGGCGCCAGCGGAACGATCGAACAGCTCTATCCGCATTTCGGCATCACCGCCGACGCCGCCGTCAAGGCCGCGCAGGCCCGGCTTGGCGGCAAGTAGGTTCGATGGCCTGACGGAACCGCGAATTGCGGTTCCGCCAGGGATCAACGCACCCTAATCGATTTAAATTCAGCCCTCGCGCGGCTGGATTCTTCGCCCGTCCGCCGCTATGACACTGCGGACTTGATCTTCGGCCCCAGCTCCCAGGGAGAGACAAATGACCGTCAGAGTAGCCATCAACGGGTTCGGCCGCATCGGCCGCAACATCCTGCGCGCCATCCATGAATCTGGCCGCAAGGACATCCAGGTCGTCGCCGTCAACGATCTCGGCCCGGTCGAGACCAACGCCCACCTGCTGCGCTACGACAGTGTGCATGGCCGTTTCCCGCACGACGTGACCGTCGACGGCGACCAGATCTCGGTCGGCAAGGAAAAGTTCAAGGTCACCGCCATCAAGGATCCGACGCAGCTGCCGTGGAAGGAACTCGGCATCGACATCGCGCTTGAGTGCACCGGCATCTTCACGGCGCGCGACAAGGCCGCCTCGCACCTCACCGCCGGCGCCAAGCGCGTCATCGTCTCGGCCCCGGCCGAAGGCGCCGACCTCACCGTGGTCTATGGCATCAACCACGACAAGCTGACCAAGGACCACATCGTCATCTCGAACGCGTCCTGCACCACCAACTGCCTGGCCCCGCTGGCCGCCGTGCTGCACGAGACCGTCGGCATCGAGAAGGGCATGATGACGACGATCCATTCCTACACCGGCGACCAGCCGACGCTGGACACCATGCACAAGGACCTCTACCGCGCTCGCGCCGCCGCGCTGTCGCAGATCCCGACCTCGACGGGCGCCGCCAAGGCGATCGGCCTCGTGCTGCCCGATCTCAAGGGCAAGCTCGACGGCATCTCGATCCGCGTTCCGACCCCGAACGTCTCCGTCGTCGACTTCAAGTTCATCGCCAAGCGCTCGACGACGGCGCAGGAGATCAACGAGGCCGTCATCGCCGCTTCCAACGGCAAGCTCAAGGGCGTGCTCGCGGTCACCCATCACCCGAACGTGTCGATCGACTTCAACCACGACCCGCATTCCTCGATCGTGGCGCTCGACCAGACCAAGGTAATGGACGGCAACCTGGTTTCCGTCCTGTCGTGGTACGACAACGAGTGGGGCTTCTCGAACCGCATGTCCGACACCGCGGTCGCCTTCGGCAAGACGATCGCCTGATCGCCAAGACTTTGCAGCTTGGGAAACGCCCGGCCTCGGCCGGGCGTTTTCGTTTCGGGAGCCGTTTCGCGATGCCCGACTGGCAAGGGCACGCGCGGCGGGAAACGATCGAAAATCAGGGGCATAGGGCAAAAAACCACGCTGTCGCCTTGCACTGGTCATGTCTTCGCCCCACTCTCTCTTAAACCGATGGACAGCGGGGTTTTGAGGGGCGATATCGGATGGAGCATGCGATCTATCTCGTGACGCTGGTGGGCACGGCGTTGGTTGTCGCCGCGGCGTTCTCGAGCCTGATCGCCTTCCGCTTCGGCGCCCCCCTGCTGCTTCTCTTCCTCTGCATCGGCCTCGCCACGGGCGCCGATGGCCTCGGCATCCAGTTCGACAATGCGCGCGTGGCGTATTTTGCCGGTTCACTGGCTCTGGCCGTCATCCTGTTCGATTCCGGTTTCGGCACGCCGCTCAGCGCCATGCGGCAGGCAGCGGGGCCGGCGCTGACGCTGGCGACGCTGGGTGTGCTGCTCACGACCGGCATATTCGGCGTCGCGGCCCATTACCTGCTCGGCCTCAACTGGCTGGAGGATTTCCTGCTCGGCGCGGCCGTCGCCTCCACCGACGCGGCCGCCGTCTTCTTCCTGCTCCGCGCCGGCGAGATCAATCTTCGCGAACGCGTGCGCTCCACACTTGAAGTCGAGTCCGGGACCAACGACCCGATCGCGATTTTCCTCACCATCACCCTGGTCGAGATCATCGCCATCCACGCCAATCCGGACGCCAATGTTCTCGTTGCCAACCTGGCCATAGGCTTCGTCCTCAACATGGGCCTCGGCGCCATTGTCGGCCTGCTCGGCGGCATGGGCATCGTGCGGCTGGTCGAGCGGCTGAACCTCGACCACGGGCTGCTGCCGATCTTCGTGCTGACGCTCTCGCTGATGGTCTTCGCCGCCGCCGGCGCCATCGGCGGCTCGGGCTTCCTCGCGGTCTATCTCGCCGGTCTCGTCGCCGGCAATTCCGACATCCGCGCCGTCACCATCCTCAAGCGCTTCCAGGACGGCATGTCCTGGCTGGCCCAGATCATCATGTTCCTGATCCTCGGCCTGTTCGCCACGCCGTCGCAGTTTCCGGCGATCCTGGTGCCAGCAGTGCTGCTCGGTCTGTTCCTGATGTTCGTCGCCCGCCCCCTGGCGGTGTGGCTCTGCCTCATCCCGTTCCGGCTGCCACGTCCCGAAGTCGCCTTCGTGTCGTGGGTCGGCCTGCGTGGCGCCGTGTCGATCCTGCTCGCCATCACGCCGCTGCTCGGCGGCATCGAGAACGGACGCACCATCTTCAACGTCGCCTTCATCGTCGTGCTGGTCTCGCTCGTCGTACAGGGCTGGACGGTCGGCCCGCTGGCGCGCCGCCTCGGCCTCATCGTGCCGGCGCGGCTCGGTCCGCTCGACAAGGTCGAACTGGAGCTTCCCGGCTCGGCGCACCACGAACTGCTTGCCTATCGCGTCGCGCCCGGCAGCCCGGTCGCGCGCGGCGAGCGCATCCCGCGCTGGGCGCGCCCCTCGCTGGTGCTGCGCGACGGCCGCTCCATGCGCTTCCAGGACATGGGCAGGCTTGCCGCCGGCGATCAGGTCTACATCTTCGTGCCGGACCGCTATCCGCGCCTGCTCGACAAGCTGTTCGCCAGCCGCGCCGTGGTCGATCCCGAGGATGCGGATTTCTTCGGTGCCTTCGCCGTGGATCCGGCCCGCTCCGCCGCCGAGCTGGAGGCCGCCTACGGGCCTGGCCTCAGCGAAACCGAGCAGAAGCTCACCGTCGGCGCGCTGGTCGCGGAACGGCTCGGCGGCCATGCCGAATACGCCGACCGCGTGCTGATCGGCCCGATCGAGCTCATCGTGCGCGATGTCGACGAGAAGGGCAGGATCACCGGTCTGGGTCTGTCCTTCGAACCGACCGCGCCGGTCGCACGAGTGCCCGTCTTCCTCAGTGCCGGCGAGATCGGAGACCGGCTGGCCTCCCTCATCCGCGGTTGGCGCAAGCCGGCCGGAAGCGTCTCAATGCCCGCCGAGGCGCCGAAATCCCAGGACAAGGTCGGCAATGACGCCTGATCGGGCAGGCCGGCGCGACCGGGGCCAGCACGCTCGCGCGATCCTCACGCCGCCTTCAAAATTTCATTCCCGGCGCGGCCTGACCCTTGCATCGCCCTCAGCGCGGGGTAAGTTCGCCCGGATTTTCAAGGCCTGATTTTTCAAGGCCTCTGACTTTTCCAGGGAAAGGAACTGATATGGCCGGCTTCAGGACATTGGACGATATTGGCGACGTCGCCGGCAAGCGCGTACTGGTGCGCGTCGACCTCAACGTGCCGGTCACCGACGGCAAGGTGACGGATGCCACGCGCATCGAGCGCGTCGCTCCCACCATCGCCGAGCTCTCCAGCCGTGGCGCCAAGGTCATCCTGCTCGCTCACTTCGGCCGTCCCAAGGATGGGCCCGCGCCGGAGTTTTCGCTGCAGCCTATCGCCAGGGCGACCGCCGATGTGCTCGGACGGCCGGTCGGCTTCGCCTCCGAATGCATCGGCGACACCGCGGCGAGCGCCGTGGCGGCGATGAAGGACGGCGACGTGCTGCTTCTGGAGAACACCCGCTTCCACAAGGCCGAGGAGAAGAACGAGCCGGCCTTCACCGAGAAGCTCGCCGTCAATGGCGACATCTATGTCAACGACGCCTTTTCCGCCGCCCATCGCGCCCATGCCTCGACGGAAGGGCTGGCGCGGCTGATGCCGGCCTTTGCCGGTCGCACCATGCAGGCCGAGCTCGAGGCACTGGAGAAAGGTCTTGGCAATCCGGTCCGTCCGGTCGTCGCCATCGTCGGCGGCGCCAAGGTCTCGTCCAAGATCGACCTCCTGATGAACCTCGTGAAGAAGGTCGACGCGCTGGTGATCGGCGGCGGCATGGCCAACACCTTCCTGGCCGCTCGCGGCACCGATGTCGGCAAGTCGCTGTGCGAGCACGACCTCGCCAAGACCGCCAAGCAGATCATGATCGAGGCGGCGGAAGCCGGCTGCGCCATCATCCTGCCGGTCGACGGCGTGGTGGCCAAGGAATTCAAGGCCGGCGCCGCCTGCCAGACAGTCGCCATAGCCGACGTACCGGTCGACGCGATGATCCTCGACGTTGGCGAAAAGACCGTGCAGAGCGTGACCGACTGGATCGACCGCGCCGCGACGCTGGTCTGGAACGGCCCGCTCGGCGCCTTCGAGATCGAGCCCTTCGACCGCGCGACGGTTGCGGCCGCCAGGCATGCCGCGGCCCGCACCAGGGAAGGCAAGCTGGTCTCGGTGGCGGGTGGCGGCGACACGGTGGCGGCACTCAACCACGCGGGCGTCGCCGACGACTTCACCTACGTCTCGACCGCGGGCGGTGCTTTCCTGGAATGGATGGAAGGCAAGGTGCTGCCGGGCGTCGACGTTCTGAAGCGCTGAGCCTAACCCGTAAGGCCCGAACGCCAGGCAATTTTGCCTGGCTGCAAAATGACCTGTGGTTGAGCCGCATTTGTGCGACGCCAGGCGAAATCGCCTGGCTGCAAAATGGCCTGTGGTTGAGCCGCATTTGTGCGGCGCCAGGCGAAATCGCCTGGCTGCAAAATGCTTTGACCTTTCAATCGATTCGAGCTTTCCGCCCCCATTCCTTTGGCGGTAGAGTTCCGCTATGCGCGGAGCCACCACTTCAGGAGGAGCAGAATGAGCGAACGTCTCGAAGACATTGCCGCCGCCATGGTTGCCGATGGCAAGGGCCTTTTGGCAGCCGACGAGAGTTCCGGCACCATCAAGAAACGCTTCGACGTCATCGGCGTCGAATCCACCGCCGACAACCGCCGCGACTATCGCGAAATGATGTTCCGCGCCAAGGAGGCGATGACCAAGTACATTTCCGGTGTCATCCTCTATGACGAGACGATCCGCCAGAAGGCGGCGGACGGCACGCCGCTGGTCGACATCATCAAGGCTTCCGGCGCCATTCCGGGCATCAAGGTCGACGCCGGCGCCAAGCCGCTGGCCGCCTTTCCCGGCGACACCATCACCGAAGGCCTGGACGGCCTGCGCGAGCGTCTGGCCGAGTACTACAAGCTCGGTGCCCGCTTCGCCAAATGGCGCGCCGTCATCGATATCGACGTCGCCAAGGGCGTACCCTCCGCGACCTCGATCGGCTCCAACGCGCATGCGCTGGCGCGCTACGCGGCGCTCTGCCAGGAGGCCGGCATCGTGCCGATCGTCGAGCCGGAGGTGCTGATGGACGGCGCCCACGGCATCGACACCTGCTACGAGGTTTCCAAGGCGACGCTGCTCAAGCTCTATGGCGAGCTCTACGCCGCGCGCGTCGTGCTGGAAGGCACGATCCTGAAGCCGAACATGGTCATCTCGGGCAAGAAGTCGGGCAAGGTGGACAGCCCCGAGGAAGTCGCCGAGAAGACCATCAAGCTGTTCCGCGAAACGGTGCCGCTGGCGGTGCCCGGCATTGCCTTCCTCTCCGGCGGCCAGTCGGACGAGGAGGCGACCGCCAACCTCAACGCCATCAACGCCACCGGCCCGCATCCCTGGAAGCTGACCTTCTCCTATGGCCGCGCGCTGCAGGCCGCACCGCAGAAGGCCTGGAGCGGCAAGGCCGAGAATGTGCCCGCCGGACAGGCAGCTTTCACCCATCGCGCCCAGATGAACCATCTGGCCGCCTTGGGCAAATGGCGACCGGCGCTGGAAAAGGCCGCCTGAGGCGCAGACCATCGATGACTTGTCGAACCCGGGCCTCGCGCCCGGGTTTTTGTATTTTGTCGTTCCCGCCGCGCAGCCGGAAGGAAGATACGACCGCCTGTCGGGTCAGGCCGATGTCGAACGTCCTTGGCGGGAGAGGACAGGAGATATCCATGAAGCGCAATGCAATCGTTTCCCGCGAAGACTGGTTCGAGGCGCACAGGGCGCATCTGGCGCGCGAGAAGGAACTGACACGGTTCCGCGACCGGATCGCCGCGGAACGGCGGCAACTGCCGTGGCTGAAACTGCGCAAGGACTACGTCTTCGAGAGCGAGCAAGGGCCCCGGAAACTGGCCGACCTGTTCGCCGGCAACAGCCAGCTCATCGTTTATCACTTCATGATGACGCCGGGGTCGGATCATCGCTGCGAGGGCTGCTCCTTCCTCGCCGACCACATCGACGGCGCCAACCTGCATCTGAGGCATCACGACGTTTCGCTGGTCGTGGTCTCACGCGCGCCGCTGGCCGAGATCTTGCCCTACAAGCGCCGCATGGGCTGGAAGTTCGAATGGATCTCGTCCTTCGCTTCCGATTTCAACTTCGACATGCAGGTGTCCTTCACCGACGGCCAGATCGCCAGCGGCGACACCACTTACAATTTCGAGCGGCGTCCGCTGCGCTCGAGAGATCTTCCCGGCAGCAGCGTCTTCTATCGCGACGGCAACGGCGACATCTTCCTCACCTTCACGTCCCGCGCCCGTGGCGGCGACCCGCTGATCGGCGCCTACCACTATCTCGACATGACGCCGAAGGGGCGCAACGAGACCGGGCCTTTTCACGGCCTGATGGATTGGGTGCGCCTGCATGACGACTATGACGGGGAGCCGGAGGCCGAGGCCGATTGTTGTCATGGCCGAGCGACGCTCGCCCAGGCTCGAACGCCTTGAGAAGAAACCGCTGCGTAGTTCCACCGAATGGTGCTGGGCCCGAAGCTGAAAAGTCGCTGGATTTCCGGCACATGGCTCAAAACACGGCTTCAGGGCGCGATAACCGACTCCTTTTTGAGCTCATTCCGCTCTAGATAGTCGTCGCGCTTTCTCTAGCGGATCTGCGATGCAACGCCTTGCCACGCTCCTCACCTGGCTCGCCTTCCCGGTCTACATCTGGCAGGGCCTGGGCGTGCGCCGGCGCACCACGCGGATGCTTCCGGCGCAGGGACCAGTCATGCATGAGGTCGCCGGCACGGAGCCGGCTATAGCGCTTCTGGTCCTGGGCGATTCCTCCGCCGCTTCGGTCGGCATCGAAAAATCGGAATACGGGCTCGCCGCGCAGCTCGCGCAACTGATCTCGCAACGGACCGGACGAGCCGTGCGCTGGCGCGCGGCGGGATTCAATTCCGCCACCTCGGGCCAGATCCGGGACCATGTCCTGCCCAACCTCTCGGCCGATCCCTGGACACACATCGTGCTCGCCATCGGCACCAACGACACCAAGAATTTTCATTCCGTGGCGCGCTTCAAGAAAGAGTTCGGCGGCCTGCTCTACGCCCTGCGCGCCAAATGGCCGGAGGCGCGCGTCGTCTGGTCGCCGGTGCTGGAATTCACCCGGGCGCCGGCCATGCCGACGCAATTGGGCAAGATCCTCGAGATCCGCGCCACCGCAATGAACCGGATGGGTGAACGGCTCTGCCTGGAACGCGGTGCGGTGCCGGCCCCGCGCCTGCCGATCACCAATCCTGAACAGGGTTTCGCCTCGGACGGCTTCCACGCCTCGGAGGCAGGCTATCGCGCCTGGGCCGAGCATCTGATTGACCAGGTGCTGGTCGGCTGACCCGGCAAATACCTTCGGCCATCTATGGCCTCTCCGGCGGAACGCAGGATCGCGCATCGCGCAGATCATAGATCCTCACGGTCGGGGCGACATAACCATAGTCCCCATATGGCTGCGAGAACTCCGCTATGACATGGCTGTCGAAGCACCGAAACATGCCTGCAAGCTCATACACTCTCGCATCCTGCGCACTCAGCCCGCCGCCGCGTAGGTATCGCTGAAATTTCAACGATACAAGGTAATCGGCTGACGAGAGATCGCGGTAATCCGTGGGTTTCGGCGCGGATTCTCCCATTGGAAAATCCACCAGAAAATGCGTGATGCCTTGCGTATCGAGGAAGCGCATCGCCGCAAAGCGGGTATCTGCTTGGCGGTCCAAATTCGCGACATAGGCCATGCCGGCATGCGCGCTCGCGACCATGGCGACGAGCCCAAGTCCGATCGCCATCGGCCTGCTTAGAAGCCCGATCGACCTGGAACAGGCGATGCCCGCGGCCAGCAGCAGATAGACAACGACCGGCAGAACGTAACGCATGAAGCCGACCAGTTTGAGCGGCGAGAGTTCGAGCAGGAAGAGCCAGGTGAATGCGCCAAGCGCATAGGCGGCGACATATCTGTTGCGGTCGGCGATGATCGCGAAAGCGACCGCCCCAAGGGCGATCGCCACAGTCGGTCCGGTGAGGCTGGGAATCAGATGGTAGCGGAAATGCGTAAGCCCATAGCCCTCCCAGAACCACTCCTTGAGGTCGTGGCCCGTTTCAGCGTGCTTCAGTTCCGAGCCAAGGCCCTCGATTAAAGTCGGCAGCCCGCTTCCGGACTCGGTCAGCAACGACACGCCAAATATCGCGACAACCGTGAGTACGTCCGTGGTGGCAATGACGATGGCTTGTCTGAAGCCGAGCCGGCAATAGACGATGGCCACGACGAAAAGAACGAGGCTGTTGCCGGCGCCCACATACTTCGCCGTTGCGGCGAGCCCGAGCGCAAATCCGAAATAGACAAGATTGGCTATGCTGCCCCGTTCCTTAAGCCGCACCAATGCGTGCAGCCCGAGACAGACTCCGAAGACCAGGACTGCGTCTTCCTTGAAATAATGCGCATGAACGGCAATGGCTGGCGACGCCGCGAAGACACAGGCCCACAGGAACGCATTGGTGTCGTCCGCGTGGCGGCGCAAGACGAGGTAGAAGAGCACGCTTGCCGCGACGCAGGCCGCGGCGCTGACGCCGCGGCCGGCCAGCAGATAGCCATGTTCGCTCGACGCCCCGGAAATCCATCCCACGAAGCGGGCCAGTACGATCAACAATGGGGGATGTGCGTAATTGTGGTGCTGGCCCGCGGCAAACGCCACTTTGAGCGGCTCGTCCGGCTGTATCCCGTATGGGAAGTCGATGTTGTGGAAGGCGAGCGATGCCGAGACCGTGGCCAGCACCAGAATAGCCAGCGCCTGGGAGACACCTCGCTGCGCAAAGCCGACCCGGCCGATCTGCTTGACCGACTGGCTAAGGATCATGGCTTGGCAACGGCCGCGCGCGGTTTCGACATGCCGCCTTTTTGATCAGCATCGGCGTCGGCTGTCAAAATCAACGCGAGGCGACGCCAATCGATCTCGAGCCTCGCGGACGATCTTGCGTCAGGCCAAGTGGCTGAGCACTACCGTCACCGAAATCGCGGCGATCGCCAGCAACGCCAGCTTCCAGAAATCGGAGCGACGCTTCAGGCCCGGCCAGCCCAGCGGCTTGATGATCTGGATGGCCATGATGCCGACGATGACGAGCGCGAGAAGTTTCGACATGCAGCCTTTGACCAGCATCGGGGGCGACTGTCAAAGCCGTCCTCGCAGGCATGGTCTCAGGCAAGCAGGTTGCCGAAAAGTGTCTCGCGCTTTTCCGGTAGACCCGCGTCGGCCGAAAGCTCGGACGACGCGCCGATACCTGGTTCCGGCCATATCGGTGAGGACTGCCCCAGGCGGTCAGGAATGGGCTTCCTGGATTGCCGAGAGCACCCAGTCCGCGCCCCGCCTGCGCGTAAAGGTCCACAGCTCCGTCGTTTCCGTCGCATGGTCGGGGTTGCCCGCGACGACCCTTCCGGTGGCGGCTTCGCGCGTCACATCGACCGAGGAATAGCGGAATGCGGCCGTTGCGAAGTCGCGGTCGCCTTCACGCCAGCTTTCGGCGATATCGGCCTGCAGCAGGTTGACGTCCGACACCTCGTTGCGGAGGTCCTTGTGGGCGTTGTCGGCCAGTTCCTCGGAAAGGTAGGACACCATTTCGGGGGTCGCCAGCCGGTCGAGCGCCTCGTGATCCGCGCCTGCGAAAGCCTCCTGCACTTCGGTCAGCAAGCGCTGGAATGTGTCGAGATCCGATTGATCGAGGGCTATCTCACCGTCGTCGGCTCGAACGTCGGCCGCGGGGCCCGAACCGAAACCCGGAATGGAGAAGGACGAAGCACCCATGGCGTTGCGCTGCCCGTCGCCGCCATTTTCCATTCCCCGCGCAACGCCGGCCATTGCCGGCGTCTGGGCCGACCGTGAACGGAAGAAGCGCATGGCAAGCATGATCGCGCCGACGATGAGCAGCGCCTGCACCAGGAAACCGAACATGCCGGCCATGCCGCCGAAGCCATATCCCATGAGAAGGCCGAGCACGCCGCCGAGCAGCAGGCCGCGCATCATCGAGCCGCCGAATCCACTCATGAAGCCCGGCCTCTGGAGACCTGCGCCCGGTTGGCGAACAGCGCTGTTCATTCCTGGGTTCGGTGTCGTGGTGCGCTCAACGGGAGCCGTCGGGGCGGGCGCCGTTCTCGTCGCCGGCGCCGATTGGTAGGTGCGCGTCCCACGGCTGCCGAAGCTGCCGCCGCGGCGCGCCTCGGCATTGTCGACGGCGACCATCGAGAATGCCAGGAACAGGCCTGCGAAAAGCGCCACGAAACGGCTCGTGCGCGAATTCAGCATCAGGGGATTCCTCCACCGAGGCTGCGTTGGCCTGTCGGCCTGGCGAGCTGGTGGCAGCGCGCGCGCCTCCTGTTGGTCAGCGGCCACGATCTGTTCACTGGTCTGTCGAACGGGAAGAGAGGAAGTCACGCGCAGTCTCCATGCAGGCCTGAGGAACCAAGGCCGCTCCGTGAGACAATGCTGGTCAACAACATGGCGGGCCCCTTTACGCGGTCCGACATCACCGTTGCGCAAACACAACGATCAGAGGGGCCCGGCCCGCATCGATGCAATTGGTTGGTGTCGCCGTGGATTTCAAGAGCGGTGAAGACGAAAAAAGATGGCCGCGCGCGATGGGCGAAGCGGCCCTTCCGGCCATCTCATCAGACGTCCGGCGATACCCCTGGCGGCTCCTGACAGACTGCTGTCAGCAGGGGTGTGCGATGATGCTCTCGTTGAAGAAAGGGAGAATCGCGATGGCTGGCTTTGGCATTCTGAACGGTGTGCAGCACTATGTGGGTAAGGTTCGCACCATGCGCAATGAGATCCGCACCCGGCGCTTCCTGAACGCGCTGCCGGCGGATATCCGCAAGGACATCGGCTGGCCGGATCTTTATACCGACGGCCGCATTCGCGGCCACTGAGGCATGATGCCGAAAAGTGTGAAGCGGTTTTTGAACCACATCATGCTCTTTGATTGAGCATTTTTCAGACCAGGACTTGGACGCGCCACCCGCCGCTCCCAGATAAGGAGCCCAGGCAGGTGGCGTGATCATGGGGCGGGCCAGGGGCTTCGCCTCGACGTGTAAGAGGGATCGGCACATGTCCGACCAGAAGACCATCGGCTTTCTCTTCATCCCCGGCTTCGCCGATTGGGAATACGGCCTGTTGGCGGCGTCGGCGGTGGAGTGGTTCGGCGCCCGCGCCGTGTCGCTGACACCCGACGGCGAGCCCGTCCTGGGGATCAGCGGCTTCCGCCTCACCCCCGACCGGTCCATGGGCTCGGACAATGCCGATCTCGACGCCATTGCCGTCATCGGCTCGGACCAGTGGGCGGGCCAGGCTGCGCCGGATGTCTCGGACTTCCTGAGATCGATGGCGGCGCGCGGCGCAATTGTCGGCGGTATCTGCGGCGGAACGCTGCCGCTGGCGCGCGCCGGCCTGTTCGCGGATGCCAGACACACCAGCAACGGCCGTGACTGGATCAACCGTCATCAGGCCGGCTATCCGGGCGATGAGCACTATCAGGACGTGCCACACGCGGTTGCCGACGGCGCCATCGTCTCGGCGCCGGGCTCGGCGCCAGGCACCTTTGCGCTCGCTTTCCTCGAGACGCTCTATCCGCGCAAGAGCGGCGAGCTCACCGAGATGCGTGCCCTGTTCGAAAGGGAATATGCCGCCACCTCCTGACAGAATGGTGTCAGGAGGCACATGCGATACTCATAAGCATCGAAGAGAAGCAGCACAGGCGCCGTGGGGATGGTGAAAAGCTGGAACGACAGGCTGAACACGCCAGGCACGAACGGCATCAAGCCGTCGCCGCGCAGCTTTGCCGACGTCGTCGAGGGGCAGACCATGCTGGTACCGACGGCGCGGCAGGTGGATGACTTCATCCGCGCGATCCCCGTCGGCGTGGAGATGGATGTGCGCGCCCTGCGCACGGCCCTGGCCATCGAGCACGGGGCGGAAGTGACATGTCCCGTCACCATCGGCTATCATCTGCGCACCGTCGCCGAGGCCGCCAACGAAGATCTCGAGCACGGCATGGCGCTCAGCGACGTCGCGCCGTTCTGGCGCGTGCTGGACGAAAGGACGCCGACGACGAAGAAACTCTCCTTCGGCGCGACCTTCGTCGCCGCGCAGCGCAGACGCGAAGGATTGAAACCGTAGTGCGTGCCGCCCGGCAGTGGGAACCGGTCTCGGGCGGCGGCATGCAGCAGGCGTGATCCCGAACGTGCGTGACGACGAGCGCCACGGGATCGTGCTCAACCAGAAGGATGGGGCTGGCTGGCGGCTTGCGGAAGCGCCACCCCGCTCCAGCGACAACGCCGAGGAAGCATACGATGCGCCGCGCCGACAGGCTGTTTCAGATCGTGCAGCATCTTCGCGGTGGCCGCCTGGTCACCGCGCAGAAGCTGGGAGGATGGCTCGAAGTCTCCGAGCGGACAATCTATCGCGACATTGCCGACCTGCAGTCGACGGGTGTGCCGATCGACGGCGAGGCCGGTGTTGGCTATATGATGAGGGAGGGGTTCGACCTTCCGCCGCTGATGTTCACGCGTGACGAGATCGTGGCGCTGGTTGCCGGCGCGCGCATGGTGCGCGCCTTTGGCGGAGCCGCCATGGCGCGGGCCGCCGACGAAGCCTTGGTCAAGATCGGCGCCGTCCTGCCCGACAGCGAGAAGGACCGGATCGCCCGCACCGAGATCCACACGCCGATGTGGGTGGTGAGCGACGCCGCCCGCGAGGCGATCGACCTGATCGAGCGCGCGGTCGAGAAGCGGCAGGTTCTCACGATCGACTATCGCGACGAGGCCGGGCGCGGTACCGGACGGGACATCAGGCCGCTCGGCCTGTGGTTCTGGGGCAAGGTGTGGACGCTGGTAGCCTGGTGCGAGATGCGCTCCGATTTCCGCGCCTTCCGCATCGACCGTATCGCCTCGGTGGTGATTGCCGGCCGCATCTTCAAGCCGGAGCGCGGCAAGCAGCTCGCCGACTTCTACAGGGCGGTGGAGCGCAGCGAGAATTACGGCATGGCGCCGGACCGGGCGGCGCGCACCTGAGCCGGGACGTCAATGAAAATGAAAAAGCCCGCATCACGCGGGCTTTTTCATTGATGAGCGAATGCCGGGAGCGGTTGCGGCGCCCCAACCAATATTACTCTTCGTCCTCGTCGGTATTCTTCGACTTGAGGGCCGACAGCTTGGCGAAGACCGCGTTGGCGTCGAGCTCCTGTTCCTCGTCCTTCGGCGCTTCCTGCGCCGGCACGAGGCGCTCGGTGAGCGCCGCCGGCAGCAGCGTGTCGCCGACAGGCTGTGCCTGCTCGCGGCCGCGCGAGGCCCGGTTGACCTCCATGTCGAGATCGATCTGCGAAGCCAGTCCCAGCGTCACCGGATCCATGGGCTGCAGATTGGCGGAGTTCCAGTGCTTGCGCTCGCGGATCTGCTCGATCGTCGCCTTGGTGGTGCCGACGAGCCGCGCAATCTGCGCGTCCTTGAGCTCTGGATGGTTGCGCACCAGCCAGAGGATGGCGTTCGGCCGGTCCTGCCGCTTCGACAGCGGGGTGTAGCGCGGGCCCTTGCGCTTGGATTCCGGCACCCGCACCTTGGGGTCAGCCAGCTTCAAGCGATGGTTGGAATCCTTTTCGGCGCGGGCGATCTCGTCACGGGTCAGCTGACCGGTCATGATCGGGTCCATGCCCTTGATGCCCTGCGCCGATTCGCCGTCGGCGATCGCCTTGACCTCAAGCGGATGCAGCCCGCAGAACTGCGCGATCTGCTCGAAGGACAGCGCGGTGTTGTCGACGAGCCAGACAGCGGTCGCCTTGGGCATCAACAGCGTATTGGACATGCGAAAATCCTTCTCGTTCGCCCGCGTTCCCGCGCGGGCGGTGGTTTAGAAGCCACCAAAATGGGAAAATCGCGGCCTGTATAACCGCTCCGGCATCATTTCGCAATGTTTTTGGGGAGATCTTCCGGGCAGCCCCTTCCCGGGCAGGATCATGCCGGGTGCCAGAAAGACAAAACCCGCTGGACGGGGTCCAGCGGGTTCGGAACCGGAGACGATGGGCGTCTGCAACAGCTCTGCTTCGATGCGCCCCCGTCATGCGGGAGCGGCTGTGGTTCAGATGGCCCGGCGGGCGATCTTCTCGATGTCGGCGCGGCTGATGCCGAGGTCGCTGAGCTGGCGGGCGTTCAGCCGGTTCAGCTCACGCACGGTTTCGTTGTACATACGCCAGTTGCGGAAAGCGCGGATCGGGTTCATGGAAATTCCTCCATTCGTGTTCAATCATTTCGATGACGCGTAAATAGGCATCTCTGCCCATAAAATGAACGGACGGTTTTGCATGGCCGCAATGCGTTTTGTGCATTGCAACATTAACAGGCATTAAGATCCTTAGCCGGTTCTTAACCATGCCTGGTCGGACCTCACGGCCCGGCGGGCGCGCCGGCAGACCCGGAACGCTAAAGGCGGGCGTCCCGGATCATCGCTTGGACAGGGCGTCGATCAGCCGACGTCGAGCACGATCTTGCCGATATGCTCGCCCTCTTCCATGCGCTCATGCGCGCGCCAGGCTTCGCTGAGCGGGAAGATCATGTCCATCACCGGCGCCACCTTGCGGGCGCCGAGCAAGGGCCACACCTGCGCCTCCAGCGCGGCGGCGATGGCCGCCTTGAACTCGACCGTGCGGGGCCGCAGCGTCGAGCCGGTGTGGGTGAGCCGCTTGACCATCAGCTTGGCGAAATCCGCGCTCGCCACGGCCCCGGCCTGGGTCGCGATCTGTACGATGCGGCCTTCGATCGCCGCCGCGTCGTAGTTGCGCGCCACATAGTCACCGCCCACCATGTCGAGGATGACGTTGGCGCCCTTGCCCGACGTTGCCTCCTTGACCGCCGCCACGAAATCCTCCTCGCGGTAGTTGATCGCCCGGTCGGCGCCGAGCTTCAGGCAGGCCTCGCATTTCTCCTTGCTGCCGGCGGTGGCGATAACATAGGCGCCAAAGGCGGAGGCCAATTGGATGGCCGTCGTGCCGATGCCGGACGAGCCGCCATGGACGAGCAGAGTCTCGCCTTTCTTCAGGCCGCCGCGCTCGAAAACATTGTGCCAGACGGTGAAATAGTTCTCAGGAATTGCAGCGGCTTCCGAATGGGTGAAGCCCGCCGGCAGGGGCAGCACGCTGCCGGCATGGACCTTGACATATTCCGCGTAGCCACCGCCCGGCGTCAGCGCGCAGACCCGGTCGCCGACGCGCCAGCGCGACACGCCCTCGCCGAGCGCGGCCACCTCGCCGGAAGCCTCCAGCCCGGGCAGGTCGGAAGCGCCGGGAGGCGCCGGATAGGCGCCCTTGCGCTGCTGGACATCAGGCCGGTTCACGCCGGCTGCCCGGACGCGGATCAGGATTTCGCCGGGGCCGGGGCGCGGCACCTCGCGTGTTTCCGCCTTGAGCACCCTCGGGCCGCCGGGCTCCGAGATCGCGATGGCTGTCATCTTTTCGGGAATGGTCTGTCCGCTCGCCATGGAATTCGTCCCGTCCTGCTGCGCCGGACCGTGCCGGCTGTTTGCATCCCCGTCCCTGCCCTATGTATGCTCATTGTCAAATCTGGCAATTGGCCGAAAGCATCGGAGCATGTCCGTGGGAAGTAGAACCGGAACAAGGACATGCGCAGGAACAAGGGATTGAAGCGGGGTCGAGCACCCGACGGCTCCTTGAGCCGGCTTCGAAACCGCGCAACCAGCGAGGGCGACAATGGCGATCTTCGATGAAGAACCCAGGAAGAAGCGGCAACCACACGAGATCGGGCAGGATCTGGCGCTGCTTTCGGTCAGCGAATTGTCGGAGCGGATCACGATGCTGCGCGAGGAGATCGCCAGGCTGGAGGCCGAACTCCAGGCCAAGGACAGCACCAAATCGGCGGCCGAGGCGCTGTTCCGCCGCGGCTAGAGGATTTCGTGTCCGGATTGATATCCGTACGCAAAGGCGCCTGGGAATGGATGGAAGGGAATGCCGTTCGAACGCGGCACGCTCCCACGCATGAACCCAAAAATCGGGATCGATTTTCAGCCGGGATCATGCGTAGAATCAAAGCGCTACGGCGTCCTTTTGCGCGTCAGGACGGATGCGCGATGCCGTAGCGTGAAAAGTCCATGTAGACGCCGCCGAAAAGCCCGAATGCGACTGTCCTAGAGACTCCACTCACCAATACAGCCGGATAGACAATGTTCGCAGCCTACAGACCGATCCTCTCGCTGCTTCGCGGCACCGCGTTCCTTCTGGCCGCTTCCGGCCTGCACGGCCTGCTGCTGCCGCTGCGTGGCCAGGTCGAAGGCTTTTCCACCGCCTCGCTCGGCCTCATGGGCACGGCCTGGGCCGGCGGCTTCGTCACCGGCTGTTTCTTTGCGCCACGCCTCGTGCGACGTGCCGGCCATGTGCGCGCCTTCGGCGCCTTCTGCGCGTCCGGCGCCATTGTTGCCCTGCTCACCGGGCTGATCATCGACGAATATGTCTGGATCCTGCTGCGCGCCTTCACCGGCTTCACCATGGCCGGCGCCTTCATGGTCATCGAAAGCTGGTTGAACGAGAAAGCGACCAACGAGAATCGCGGCACCGTCTTCGGCCTCTACATGATGGTGACCTATGCCTCGATCATGGGCGGCCAGATGATCGTCGCCGGCGGCGATGTCCGATCGGCCTCGCTCTTCATGATTACCGGCATACTGTTCTGCCTGTCGCTGATCCCCACCGCCGTCTCGACGCAGTCGCACCCGAAGCCGCTGCAGGACGTCAAGCTCGACGTCAAGGGGCTCTACGCCAACTCGCCCGTGTCGGCGGTTGCCTGCTTGCTCATCGGCATTGCCAACGGCGCCTGGGGCACGCTCGGCGCTGTCTACGGCGCCCGCATCGGCATCAGCACGGCCGAGATCGCGCTGATGATGAGCCTTGTGGTCGTCTCCGGCGCCGCCATGCAGCTTCCGGCCGGCCGGCTGTCGGACAAGACCGACCGCCGCTTCGTGCTCGCCGGCGCCGCCTTCGGCGCGGCACTGTTCGCCGTCGCGATCTTCCTGTTCGAGCCGCGCACCGGCGTCTTCGTCATCGTGTTCACCGCCTGCTACGGCGCCTTCGCCTACACGCTCTATTCGATCGCCGTCGCGCACGCCAACGACCACGCCCGGGCCGAGGATTTCGTCAAGGTATCGGGCGGCCTTCTGCTGCTCTACGGCTTCGGCACCATGATCGGCCCGCTGCTGGCGGCGGCGCTGATGGGCTGGCTGCGCCCCGAAGGCCTGTTCCTGGCCACGGCGGTCGCGCATCTTTCCCTCGCCGCCTACACGCTTCTGCGTATCCGCCGCCGCGCGCCGGTGCCGATCGAGGATCGCGATGCCTTCAAGACGCTGCCCGCCGACCGCTCCGTCACGCCGGAAGCGCTGCGGCTCGACCCGCGCAGAAAGACTGAAACCGACGGTTGAGAATCGCCAGGCTTTGCCCCACAAATAGGCATGGTCTTTTCCGATGCCTTCGTGGCGATTGCCGATCCGAACCGGCGCCATCTTCTGGAAGAACTCCGGCGCGGCCCGAAGACTGTCAACGAATTGGCCGCCGGCCTGCCGGTCTCCCGCCCCGCCGTTTCGCAGCATCTGAAAGTGCTCCTCGATGCCGGCCTGGTCCATGCCAGGCCGCAGGGTACGAGACGTGTCTACGCGGTCAGCAACGCCGGCTTCCTCAAGCTCAACATCTGGCTCGATCAGTTCTGGGATGCCGAGGAAGTCAGCACCCCTGGCAGTTGAGCCTGCCGTCCGGCAGCGCGTCAGATTCCATCCCGCTCCAGGGCCACGCCGAGCGCGTCGAGCAATTCGCCCGTTCCGTGCTCGCGAACGTCGGGCGTGTCGTGGCCGTCGAAGAAGGCCCCCTGTTCCGTCATGACCAGCCGCGTGCCACCGTCTTCCGCGACCAGTTCGATCGTGGCCAGCGACACCGAGACGCGGGTTTCGCCGAACAGCAGTTCATAGCTGTAGACGATGCGCTGGTTCGGCACGATGTCCTGGTAGACCGCGTTGAAGAAATGCATCTGCCCATCGCTGGGGCAGCCGGCATTCACCTCCTTGCCGCCGACGCGGAAGTCCATCTCGTGACGGCTCGGCATCGGATTGTCGGGATCGAAGAACCAGCGCTTCTTGGCATCGGGGTCGCTCAGCGCGAAATAGACCCGGGCCGGAGCCACGGGATAGAAACGCTCGACGACGAAGGTGGAGTGGACGACGGATCGAACCTGCATGATTGGCGCTCCTCGATGCTCAGCTTGACGGGTTCAGCGAAATGAAGGCGCCGTCGCGGTAGGCGGCGCCGAAGTAGACCTCGACCGCGTGCAGCCGGTCGTCACGGAACCGGTGCACCTCGATGTTGCGGAAAGTCTTTCCGTCGAGCATTTCGCAACGGCAGAGGACGAAGACGGCATCCCCGTCCTCACGGACACGCTCGACGGTGATCGACCTGAAGACCCGCTCGTCAGGCCAGCAGCGCTCGAAATAGGTGTCGCGGTCGATCGCGTCGTCATAGGGGCTGGTGAAGGTGAAGTCGTCCGCCAGCACGGCCGCGACGACATCGCGCTGATTGGCGAGGTAGGCGGCAAAGTAGCCGCGGATCAATGCCTCCCTGCTCATGGTCGTTCTCCTTGCTTTGTCGCGAGTACGGCGGTCGCCCCGGCGAGGGCGCTCACTCGGTCTCGGCCAGAAAATCGCCGAGCCGATCGAGCCGGCGTTCCCAGGCCAGGCGTCGTTCGTTGATCCAGTGCTCCGCCGCCCTCAGCGCCTTCGGCTCGATCTGGCAGGTGCGCACGCGGCCGACCTTCTCGGTGCGCACGAGGCCGCTCGCCTCGAGCACGTTGAGATGCTGGACTACGGCCGACAGCGACATCGCCAGCGGCTCGGCCAACTGGCTGACAGAGGCCGGCCCGCGCGACAGCCGTTCCACCATGCCGCGCCGGGCGGGATCGGCAAGCGCCTGGAACATCAGGTCGAGCTGAGCGGTATCGTGCAGCATCGGACACCCTAGCCGTTGTTGTAGGGAAACAGATGGAAATAGGGCTGCGCTTCCTCGATCACGCGGGCAAAGGACGGACGCGCGAGCAGACGGTCGTGGTAGCGCTTCATGGCGGGATAGTTCTCGCCGAACGGCTCGACCTTGTTGGCATAAAACAGGGCCGGCGACGCCGCGCAGTCGGCCATGGTGAACGCCTCCCCCATTGCCCAGGTTCTCGACCGCATGTCCTGTTCGATGATGGCGTAGGAATTGCGCAGTTGCGCCCGCGCCTGCTCGACCCCGAACGGATCGGTCTTGTCGCCCGGCCGCAGCCTGTCGGCGACGATCTTCTGCATCGGCTCCTGCACATAGAAATCGTAGAAGCGGTCAGCCTGTCGAACCTTGATCGCCAGGTCGACGTCGCCGGGAATGAGTTCCACCGGACCCGGATAGTGAGCAGCGAGATATTCGATGACGATGGTCGATTCCAGCACCGTGCAATCGCGCGTGTCATCACGCAGCGCCGGCATCTTGCCCGGGGGCGATATCTTCAGGAAGGCAGCGCGCGACTGCTCGTCGCCGAGGTCGACGATGACCGGCGTGAAGGGCGTGTCGTTCTCGTAGAACGCGATCAGCGGCTTCCAGCAGAAGGATGCCAAGGGATGGAAATGCAGCGTCAGAGACATCTTCGCTTTCCTGGTTGCGCAATAGTGAAGCAATTACTTCACTATTTTCGGAAGCCCATCGAGTCAAGACCACGCAGACCGTATTCCGATTGCATTTTGCAATCAGTTGCACGATAATCAGACTGATATCATAATGCAACTGGTTTTTCTGGAGACTTGCATGAACATCGATCGCCGCTCCGGCTGTCCGATCAACCTTTCGCTCGAAGTGTTCGGCGATCGCTGGAGCCTGATCATCCTGCGCGACATGATCTTCGGCGGCAGGCGGCACTTTCGCGAGATACTCAATGGATCGCTGGAAGGCATCGCCTCCAACATCCTTGCCGACCGTCTGAAGCGATTGATGGAGCTTGGCCTGCTGACGAAGGCCGACGACCCCAGCCACAAGCAGAAGGCGATCTACAGCCTTACCGAGATGGCGATCACGCTGGTGCCGATCATGGCGCACCTCGGCGCCTGGGGGCGGGTGTGGCTTCCGGTCAGCGAGGAACTGTCGATCCGTGCCGAGCTTCTCGAAAAGGGCGGCCAGCCGCTCTGGGAGCAGTTCATGGACGAATTGCGCCACGAACATCTCGGCGCGCCCTCCAGGACGCCGGCGGGCACGCCGGGGGTGCGGGCACAATTGCGGGCCGCCTACGAGGCGGTCGTCGCACGCAACGCCGAGGCCGCCCGGGAACGGTGAGGGGATGAAGCCACGGCGGAGCACTGGACGGCGCCGGCCGGCGGTTCCATATCTGTCCGGCCTTCCCACCGCCCGATCCCGGGCTCTCATGAAAAGCTGTTTCAACCCTGGCTGCTATTTTGCCGAGGCTTGCGCCGGTCGATGATGAGCCCCTTGAACAGGAGATTGCCATGACCGCACTGACGCTCGCCAAGGCCACCCAGATCATCGCCGCCGCTTTCGCCAAAGGGGCGGAATTGAAGCTCAGGCCGCTCGGGGTTTCCGTGCTTGACGCCGGCGGCCATCTGGTCGCCTTCCAGCGCCAGGACGGCGCATCGTTCCTGCGTCCGCAGATGTCGGCCGGCAAGGCCTATGGCGCGCTGGCCATCGGCATGGGCTCGCGCCGCGTCGAAGCCTTCGCCAAGGAACGGCCGCACCTGATGGCCGGCGTCTCGGATGTCTCCGGCGGCAAGGTGTTGCCGGTGGTCGGCGGCGTGCTGATCCGCGACGCCTCCGGCGCCATCGTCGGTGCGGTCGGCATTTCCGGCGACACGTCGGACAATGACGAGGCCGCCGCCATAGCGGGCATCGAGGCCGCCGGCTTCACGGCCGATCCGGGCTGAAACAGCCTTCGCGGAAGCCTAGTTGAGATTGATGTCGCGGCTGGCCGCGCGCATCGCCACGGCGAAGCCGGCCAGCACGTCGACCAGCGTTATGATCATGAGGATGAAAAAGACCGAGTGAGCGGCGCCCTTGACCAGCAGGAACTCGACCAGGAAGGCGATGAAGACCAGCGTCGACAGCAGATGGTCCATGATCGACGCCTTGCTGGCCCGCGCAGACTTCACGATCTCGAGGAACAGGAAAAGCAGGCCGATCAGCACCATCAGGTCGCCGAGCGTCATGGTGAACACGCCGCCCGACATCATGCCGATCGAAAGGATTTCGGTGACCCACGGGTCATCGCCGCCGCCGAAGATGCCGAGCAGCCCGAGATTGTACAGCACAAACGGTACGATCAGCAGCGGAACAGCACCGAACATCCGACGGCTCCGGTTGGGACTACCCCTTGTAGAATGCCCCCGCCGTCCGCCGTCAAGAATTTTCGCGCCCTTGCGACAAGGCGCGGCACCGGCCGGACCGAGGCCCGACCGGCTTTCGCTTCCGATCAGCGCCTGAACTGGCTCGAACGGGCAAGCGCGCCGATGATGTTGAGGATGATATGGCCGGCGGTCATCGAGGTGATCTCGTTGACGTCGCGGGCCGGCGCGATCTCGACGATGTCCGTGCCGACGACCTCGCCCTTGGCGAACAGGCCCTTGATCAGGTCGATCGTCTGCCGATAGGTGATGCCGCCGGGCTGCGGCCCCTCCACCGCCGGCATGACGGACGGGTCGAGGCCATCCGCGTCGATGGTGAGATAGTAGCGCCCGCCATTCGGGATGCGATCGAGCAGGGCCGCCGTGCCGATGTCCTGCCATTCGTTGGTGGTGATGATGTTGGCGCCGTAGGCGCGGGCGGCCTCGACCTCCTCGGTACGGGCGCTGCCCTGGCCGCGGATGCCGACCTGGAAGATCTTGTCGATGTGCGCCATCTCTGAGGCGCGGCGGATGGTGCTGGAATAGCCTTCCTTCACGCCGTTGACGTTGTCGCGCCAGTCGAGATGGGCGTCGAGGTGAACCAGGGTGATCGGCCCCTCGCCGTCGAGCGCCCGGAAGATCGGGATCGGGATGCCATGGTCGCCGCCGATGGTGATCGGCAGCGCGCCGGCGGCGCGGATCTTGCGGATCGCGGCTTCCGCCTTCTTGTAGTGCCCGACATGGTCGGCGGCATTGCCGGGCACGTCTCCGACGTCGACGACGCGCACGTCCTTGCCGCCGAAGACCGGGCCGCCAATGTCGAAATCATAGCGGTCGAGCGCCTGGCTGATGCGCTTGGAGGCGCGTCGCACTGCAGTCGGCGCGTTGGTCTGGTCGTTGATCAGCTCGTCGATCGTGTAGGGATCGCCATAGGGCATGCCGATGATGGCCACGTCGGCCTTCAGCGTGTCGAGATCCTCGACCAGCGGAAAGTTCATGAATGTCTGGAAGACATTGCGCGGCGCGGTTGTGAGTTTGGACATGAGGTCTCCTCTGTGTTGAAAGGCGTCGTTCAGCCGGCGCGGCGCGCGGCCAGATGCGGCTGGAGCCTGTGCTCCAGCCCGCGCGAGATCGCGGCGACGAGGGCGGTGAGGCCCCAGTAGAGCAGCGCGATGGCGGTGAAGATCTCGACCGGCGAAAAGGTGCGCCCGATGACGTCCTGCGCCATGTAGGTGAGCTCGGGCACGGTGATCGCCGACAGGATCGCCGATTCCTTGATCAGCGTGATGGTGAGGTTGGTTGCCGCCGGCAGGATGTAGCCGACCACTTGCGGCAGCAGGATCTTGCGGAAGATGGTCATGTAACGCAGGCCGAGCGCGTAGCCGGCCTCCACCTGACCATGCGGGATCGACTGCAGCGCGCCCCTCAGGATCTCGGCCAGGTAGGCGCCGGCATAGGCCGTCAGCGCGCCGATCGAGACCGTTACCGGCGAAAGACGCACGCCGAACATCGGCAGCACGTAGAAAAGCAGGAAGACCTGGATCAGGAACGGGATGTTGCGGAAGATCTCGACATAGGCCGAGACGGCCGTGGCCGCGATGCTTCCGCCACGCAGCCTGGCCAGGGCCAGCGCGGTGCCGAGCGCGAAGCCGAGCGGCAGCGCCACCGCGCAGATCAGCACGGTGTTGCCGAAGCCCCTGGCCAGCACCGGCCAGTTGTCGAGGATGACGGCGGTATCGAAGCTCATGCGCGGCCGCCTTGCGCCCGCCGTTCCAGCAGCCGGGTCAGCAGGCTGCAGGAGAACAGCACGATGAAGTAGAGCACGGCCGCCACGCAGAAGGCCTCGACCGGCCGGTAGGTGACGTTCATGATGTTCTGCGCGGTTCGGGTGAGCTCGACCACGGCGATGACCGACAGGATCGACGAGGCCTTCACCAGCATGGTGAATTCGTTGACCATCGGCGGGATGATGGTGCGCATCAGCTGCGGCAGGATGACCTTGAGCCAGGTCACCGCCGGCTTCAGCCCCAGCGCCTTGGCCGCCTCGTACTGGCCGGCGGGAATGCGGGTCAGACCACCGCGCAGAATCTCGGCGACGAAAGCCGCGCTGTTGAAGCCGAGCGCCAGGACGCCGGCCACGAGCGGCGGCAGGTCGATGCCGATCAGCCCGGGCAGCACGTAATAGACCACGAAGATCTGGACGATCAGCGGCGTGCCGCGAATGAAGCTGGTGTAGATCGCCCCGATCCATCGCACGAAGAGCCAACGCGACCTGCCGCAGGCGAGCAGCCCGAAGCCGATGAGTGTGCCGACGAGGAAGCCGACCGCCGAGACACCGAGCGTAATGCCGGCGCCCACCAGGAACTGGGGCAGCAGCGCAAGCGTCTTCGAAAAATGGAACATGTCTCAGCTCCAGGCGGCAGCCATCGCTCCGCGGCCGATACGGCGGGTTTCGACCGCCCGGACGGCGGTTGGCTCGTGCTTTGATTGGCGGATTGCGCGTGCGGGTGGACGCGGCCAGGCCACTGCCCCGCCGCGTCCTGGCGTGCGTCAGAGTGCGCCCGGCGGCAGATAGCCCTCCGAGGGCGTCTTCATCTCAAAGCCGAACCACTTCATCTGCATCTCCTTCAGCTTGCCGCTGTCGGCGAGCTCGCCGATCTTGGCGTTGATGAATTCGCGCAGGTCCTTGTCCTCGGGGCGTACCACCCAGGACAGGTAGGAGAACTCGCCGATCGAGCCGACCACCTTGTAGGTGTCGGGCACGTTCTTCATCAGCACGGCCGCCGATGGCGAGGCGATGACGATCGCGTCGACCTGGCCGGAGGCCAGCGCCACATGCGTCTCGGGGAAGGACGTGAACAGCTTCAGCTCGCCGAGCCCCTTGCCGCCCTTCTCCTTGAGCTCCTTGTCATAGGCCTCGATGATCGGCTGGACGGAGGAGGCAAGCTGCGTCGCCACCACCATGCCGTTGATGTCTTCCGGCTTCTTGATGCGCTCCTCGTCGGCGCGGACCACGATGACGTTCTCGAACGAGCCGGTGGGCCGCGTGTAGGCGTATTTCGCCGCCCGCTCCGGATTGATGCCGGTGGACGTCGCCATGAGGTCGAACTTCTTGGCCAGCAACCCCGGCAGCAGGCCCTGGAAAGGCAGGTTGAGCTGGTCAAGCTTCACGCCGAGCTGCGCCACCACATAGTCGAGAATGTCCTTGTTGTAGCCGACGATCTGGCCGTCGCGCACGAACTCGAACGGCTCGAAGGCGGCCTCCGTGCCGACGACGATGGTACCGCGCTGCTTGATCTGATCGACCAGCCCCTCGGCGTGGGAAACCCCGGACAGGGGCAGGAGAAGCGTCGCGGCGGCTAGCGCCGACACGACGCTTCGGCGCGTGAAGGACAGGAACTCAACCATGGTCACCCTCTTTTTTCTTCGGTTTTGTTTTTTCTTCGGTTTTGCTGCGCTGGTACGGCCGGCCGTTGTGCTTGAACACGCGGCCGATCATGTAGCTTTCGGAATCCTTGATGCCGGGCAGGTTGGACAGTTCGCTGACCAGGAAATCGTGCAGGCTGGTCGTCGACGGCAAGGTCAGCTGGATGATGATGTCGAACGGCCCGGTCATGGCGTAGACGCTGTCGACGAAGGAATATTCCGACAGCCTGCGGGCAACCGTGACGATGTGCTCGCGGTCGACATCGAGCCCGACGATCGCGGCGATGCCGACATCGCTGCGCAGCGGCCGCACGACGGCCTGGATCGAGATGTCGGGGTCCTCAAGGATGCGGGCCATCTTGCGCCGCACCGTTGCCTCGGTCACGCCGATGCGCTTGGCGATGTCCACGCTCGACATGCGCCCGTCCACTTTCAGCTGCGACAGGACAGCCTGCTCGGTGTCGTCGAGGTCGCTCGTGCTGACGAAATCCCACATGAATTTTCAAATCCGTGTCGATTTACGACTATGAAAATGAAAATTGCATAAGAATCCGTCAACATCAATCCCCATCATTGCGGAAAACATTCATCACAGGAATACACCGGACGCGCACCATCCACGAGCGGGCGAACAGCACGCCGGACGCGCTCCTGCCCTGCCTGGCCGGAAGATCGGTGAATGATGGAATGTCTGCGAGGTCGGCGCTTCGATCGCGGGCGCAAAAGGTGCCGGAGGACAAGGCACCGCGCGGGGCGGTCGATGGCCAACCCCAAAAAGCAAAGGACCGGCCAGATGGCCGGTCCTTTGGCATTCAAAATCTGACAGGCTTCCCGACAGCTTCCGGTTCTACCGAAAGCTTTCAGCCAGCCCGGAGGGCTTTCAGCCTTCCTTGGGGGTCAGCACCTGGCGGCCGCGATACATGCCGGTCTTCAGGTCGATGTGGTGCGGGCGGCGCATTTCGCCGGAATTCTTGTCCTCGACATAGGTCGGGGCCTTGAGGGCGTCAGCCGAACGGCGCATGCCGCGCTTCGACGGAGAGGTTTTTCGTTTCGGAACGGCCATGGATATGCTCCACTCAATTGTCAAAACGCCCCGGCTGCCCTCGTGAAAGGGCCGCGTCAGGGGCCGGAATCTGAGAAAGTCGGGTGCCTATACACGCCCCGCGCCGTTTTGGCCAGCGCTGCCCGCGAATTTTTTTGGACGCCGGCAAAGCCTGTCTACTGGATGCAACCGACATAGGCGCCCGAACGCGCGGCGCGCCGCTCGATCAGATTGGCGAGGCGCCTGAGACCCGGCCCGGGCTTGGCGGGGTTGCGGGCGATGGGATTGGGCAGGCTGACGGCGAGCAGCGCCGCCTGCCGGCGCGACAGTTGCTTGGCCGGAATGCCGAAATGATACTGCGCGGCCGCCTCGATGCCATAGATGCCCGGGCCCCATTCGGCGATGTTGAGGTAGATTTCCATGATGCGTCGCTTCGACATCACCGCGTCGAAATAGACCGCCAGCGGCAGTTCGAAGACCTTGCGCACCGTGCCCAGCGGTCGCGACCAGAGGAACAGGTTCTTCACCGTCTGCATGGTGATGGTCGAGGCGCCGCGCGTCGCCTCGCCGGCCAGCGCGTCGTCGACCACGCCCCTCAATTCGCCGATGTCGACGCCGCGATGGAAGCAGAACTGCCCGTCCTCGGACATGATGACCGAATGGGCCAGCACCGGCGCCACATCGTCGATGGACACCCAGCGCCGCTCGTAGCCGGTGAGCGTCACGAGATCCTTCAGCATCAGCGTCGAGATCGGATGCACGAAGGACGGCAGGTAGAGAAAGGTCAGCACCGCCGGCACCAGCGCCATGACGACGCCCGCGACGATGCCGCGCCGAACCCAGCGCCTGAGGCCGGCGCGGCTGCCGCGTCTCGGTCTCACCGCCATATCCTGCTCTTCGGTTTCGTGATCGACGATCGGTTCCGCCAAGCCACCCAACCCACGCTACGCCCGGTTCCGGCATAAAGGCGCTTGGCTCCTTGCGCAACGTCTGAGTGTCGGCTACCGGTCCCGGCCATGGTGAAAGACGATCAAACGGCCTTCGAAATCAAGCTGGCGGAGCGTGCGGGCGCGGTCGAGGCGCTGTTGCGGCGCATTCTCGACGAACGGCCGCTGCCCGGCGAAATCGCGCGGCCGCAAAGACTGCTGGCCGCCATGCGCCATGGCGTGCTGAACGGCGGCAAGCGTCTGCGCCCCTTCCTCGTGCTGGAAAGCGCGGCGCTGTTTTCGGCGGATGGCGAGCCGGCGCTACGCGTCGCGGCGGCGCTGGAATGCATTCATTGCTATTCGCTGATCCACGACGACCTGCCGGCCATGGACGACGACGACCTGCGCCGAGGGCAGCCCACCGTGCACAAGGCCTTCGACGAGGCGACCGCCATCCTCGCCGGCGATGCGCTGCTGACGCTTGCCTTCGACATCGTGGCCGACGCGGCGACGGTGCTCCCCGCCGAGCGCAAGCTGGCGCTCACCCTGGCGCTTGCCCGCGCCGCCGGCGCCGGCGGCATGGTTGGCGGCCAGATGCTGGACCTGGAGGCCGAGCGCGACCAGCCGGACGAGGCCGGCATCATCCGGCTGCAGGCGATGAAGACCGGAGCGCTGATCCGCTTTGCCTGCGAGGCGGGCGCGATCGTCGCCGGAGCCCCGGAGCCGGATCGCGAAAGACTGGCCGAATTCGGCTCGGCCATAGGCCTGGCCTTCCAGTTGGCCGACGACCTGCTCGACCTCACCGCCGACGCGCGGCAGATGGGCAAGGCCACCGGCAAGGATGCGGCGGCAGGCAAGGCGACCCTCGTGGCGCTGCACGGCGCCGACTGGGCGCGAAGCCAGCTGCAGGGCCTCGTCGAACAGGCACATGGCCTGCTCGAACCCTACGGCGCCAGCGCCGTGCTGCTGAAGGAAGCGGCGCGGTTCATCGCCGTCCGCAACAGCTAGGCAGCGATGGCGGCCACGCGCCGCACCAACGAAATCTTAATGTAAATGAAGCGTAATCCCGATCGCTAAAATGATGCGTATGGGTTGGGGTTACGCATGCGGGAATACGCTTCCTTCATCCGGTCTATCCGGATTCGTTACCTTTCAGGATTGTTGATTTTCGCGCTGGCCTCCGCCGCGATCATGATCGCGCTCAACAGCGTCAATTCCCTTCGCCGCGATATCGATACTCTGGGCACCAGGCTCGTCGTCTTCACCCGCGACCTGCGCAACGCAACCAGCTTTGCCGAAAGCACCGGCACGGCCTGGCGGGCGGAAACGCGCGACGCGCTCGCCGCCGCGGCGCGCGGCCATTCAGAGCGCCTCGGCAAAGACATACAGACGCTCTCCGACGAGATCGCCGCGCTCAGGCCGCGACTTTCCAAACAGACGATCGACGAGATGCAGGCTGCGTCGGTCAATGGCGATCTGTTCTGGTCGCCGCGCGACATGGTGCGCAACTTCAACCTCATGTCGGTGGCCCAGAAGGTCGACGAGTGGAGCTATCGTGAGATCCGTAACCAGAACGACCTGTTCGCCCAGCCCATGCTGATGCGCATACGCACGGCGATGGACAATGAGCGCCATCGCGCCGACGCCGCAAGCGACCGGCTGCTGCTATGGGTCGGCGGCCTGCTGTTTGGCGCGCTCGCCATCGTCGCCTTCTGGATCTTCCGGCCGATGGAAAAGGCGATCCGCCGCGCTTTCGCCGAGTCGGCCGCATCTCTCTACAGGGCCGAAACCGCCGATCGCGCCAAGTCGGAATTCCTCGCCAATATGAGCCATGAGATCCGCACGCCGATGAACGGCGTGCTGGGCATGGCCGAACTGCTGGCCAAGACAGACCTGACACCGCGCCAGAAGACCTTCACCGACGTCATCGTCAAATCCGGCAACGCGCTGCTCACCATCATCAACGACATCCTGGATTTCTCCAAGATCAACGCCGGACAGCTCACCCTCGACCCCGCACCCTTCCGCCTGACCGAGGCGATCGAGGATGTCGCCACGCTGGTCTCGGCCCGTGTCGCCGAGAAGAACCTCGAACTGATCGTGCGGGTCGATCCGCGCCTGCCGGCCTTCATCGTCGGCGATGCAGGCCGGCTTCGCCAGATCGTCACCAACCTGCTCGGCAATGCGGTGAAATTCACCGAAAAGGGCCATGTGTTGATCGACGTCGGCGGCGAGACCATCGACGGCGTCGTCCATCTGAAGGTCCGGGTCGAGGATACCGGCATCGGCATCCCGGCCGAGAAGCTGCAGAGCGTGTTCGAGAAGTTCGCCCAGGTCGATGGCTCGTCGACCCGCCGCCACGAGGGTACCGGCCTCGGCCTCGCCATAGCGGCACGCCTCGTCGACCTGATGGGCGGCAAGATCGGCGTCGAGAGCGAGATCGGCCGCGGCTCGGTGTTCTGGTTTGCGGTGCCGTTGCCGGAGCACCAGGCCGAGGCCAGCGACGAGATCGTGCCCGTCGATGTTACCGGCGCCAGGGTCCTGGTCATCGACGACAATCCGGTCAATCGCGAGATCCTGCTCGAGCAGCTCAGAAGCTGGAGCTTCGACTGCGCCGCAGCCGAAAGCGGCGCGGTGGGGTTGGCCTTCCTCGATCGCGCCTGTCAGCTTGGCGCTTCCGTCGACTGCATCATCCTCGACTACCAGATGCCCGGCATGAACGGCGCCGACGTGGCCAGGGCGATTGCCTCCGACAGCCGGCTCTCCGGCATTCCGGTGGTGTTGCTGACCTCGGTCGACCAGGTCGACTTCGGCAGGATGATCATCGATTTCGGGATCGCGGCCCACCTGACCAAGCCGGCGCGCTCGGCGGTGCTGCTGGGCACGGTCATATCAGCCGTCCAGAAGGCCCGTTCGCAGGTCGGCAAGGCCCGCTTCGTCCGCGAGCCCGTGGCTCCACCTGCCCCGGCTGCCGCGCCGCCGGCCTTCACCGTAATCCGCGGCCCGGCCACGCAGGCCTCCGCAATGCCGGAACAGTCGGCATCGCCTGGCGGCCCGATCGATATCCTGATCGCCGAGGACAACGATGTGAACCAGCTCGTCTTCGGCCAGATCCTCAACGGCCTCGGCCTCAGCTACCGCATCGCCGCCAATGGCCGTACGGCCCTCGAAATGTATCGCGCGCTGCGGCCCAGGCTGGTCCTGATGGATGTGTCTATGCCGGAGATGAACGGTTACGAAGCCACCCGCGCCATCCGCGCGGAGGAAGCACCGCATGGTCGCCACACGCCGATCATCGGCGTCACCGCGCACGCCCTCAAGGGCGACCGCGACAAGTGCATCGAGGCGGGGATGGACGATTATCTGCCGAAGCCCGTCTCGCCGGACCGGCTCGGCGCCAAGATCGGCACCTGGCTTGGCGAAACGGTGGCGGCGAAGATCGCCTGAGGCAAGCCCCGCGGCAAGCCTTCGCGCATCACGCCCGAAGGTCAGGGCGCGGCATCGAGTGCATGACGCAGGCCGCCGATCGGAATGATCTCGGGCGACGTCGCGACATAGGGCCGACCTTCCCAGTCACCCAGCCAGCGCTCCACATAGAGCCCCGCCTCGTCGAGCAGGACGGCGAGCTTTTCCTTCTCCGGAAACGCTATGCGGGATTCCGCGCTGAGCAATTCGCGACCGTCCGGAATGCGATAGCAGGTGGTGTATGTAACCACGCCGGTGGCGGCATCACGGCGAACATCGTTCCAGGCTTCCACCGCGCCCCAGCGCGGGTGATCGATCGACCGTTTCGAAAGCTCGGGCGTCCACTCCAGCCATTCCCGGCCGGCGGGGTTGCGCGTGTCGAAGATGAAACGTCCGCCGGGCTTGAGATGCGCAGCGATCGTCGACAGGACGGCGGCCTGATCGTCCGGCGTCAGGAAGACCTGGAAGGCATGGCCGGTCAACACCACGAGGTCGAAGCCGCGCCCAAGCCTGACGCTTCGCGCATCCGCCTCAACCCAGTCGACCTTGTCGCCGTTTCGCCTGGCGCGCGCGACTTCGAGCATCGCGCCGGCCGGATCGACCCCGGCAACGACGCGTCCGTCGGCGAGCGCGGCCGCCAGTTGCCCCGTGCCGCAGCCGAGATCGAGCACCGAGCGCGCGCCGGAGGCAAACCGGCGGCAGTATTCGAAGTCGGCGCCGGCGGCATTCTCGATGTCGTAGAACTGCACCAGATCGGGGTCGTGATAGAGGCGGTCCGTCATGGTGATACCGGCAGGCTGCGATCTGGAGACATGGCTGTCGGTCCTCCCGACATGCGCGCATTGTGGAGCTGATCTCTAGCGCAGGCGAAGACATATCCCAAGCGCGCCGGCATGTTCCCGGCGCGCCGCCCTACGAGGCGGCGGCTGGCCGTCGCCAGCAACGACACATCGCTACATGAGCGATGCCGTGGCCAGGCGATTCTTGGCGACGTTCGGCTTCTTTTCGCCTACGTAGTCGACGTTCGTATCGATGAGCCTGTCACTGTCAATGCCGGCCGCGGTCAGGATATCGACCATGACCTTGATACGCTGCTTGGCCAGCGCCTTGTTCGTCTTCGCGGCATCGGCGCCCGTGAACTCCTTGGCCGCTACGGCCGTCAGTTCGACGTTGCAGCGCGAGTCGCGAATGCTGGCCGCGAATGCTTCAAGATCGTTTTTCAGCTGGGGCGAGATGATGGCGGACTGGCTGCTGAAGTAGAGATCGACCTCCACGGGACTGCGCTTCTCATATTTCCTGCACGAAATGCCCTGCTTGGGCAGCGTGTACAAGATGGCGCTCCGCGCCTGGTTGGTGTCGGCGGCGGAATCGTCGACCCAGTGCTGCACCGCGAGCACCATCTCGGGCTTGACGCCTTGCGTCTTGAGCATGGCGGCGGCCGCATTGAGCCTGCGGCCGGAAATATCATAGGCCTTGTCGCCTTCCTTGCTGGCGGTCGCATAGAGCCTGTAGCCACAATCGTGCCCGGCATCCTTGACAAAGGCCGCCAGATCCTTCGCGCTTTCCGCGGAGATCTTGTCTTCGCCCTTCTTGAAGAGGACGCGATACGAATTCCACTGGGTGCATTTCGGTCCGATGTCGCGATCCGCGGCCGACGCTGTAAAAGAAACGGCGCTGCAAGCGATGACAAAAAGACCCAGGAAGAGACTGAATACGCACTTCATCTTTGCGGTACCTCCCCACTGCCCATTTATTACCTCACTTTGGGCTCCCGCAAGGTAACGTTAGCGCGATTGTCGATGCCGTGGTCAATCCCACGTGAGCAACAGCTTGCGCCAGAAAGCGTTCGACGGCATCGGCTTCGAACCACGTGGCAGCCTGATAGCAAGATAGATCGTCAGCCATTTGCGATCGATCTCCGGGATGGAAACCTTCAGGTCATGCAGTTCGAAAGGCCGCGTAACCCGCGTCCATCCGGAGAATGCCACGGCCCCGACCGGAGTGTCCCGGTTCCAGATGAGCCTTTCCTCCGGCCTGCCCAGGGCCATCGCGAACTCGAACGGCGATGCCTCTTCATGCGCGATCTCCACCGTCGCGATGGCGCTCCTGGCAAAAGCGGGGAAAGCATCCTTTAAGGCCGCCACGACAGGCCCATGCGTGCTGGGGCGTAAGAACAGGCCGCCATCGTCGCCGGCAACAAGCAGTGTCGGCAGATCGGAAGGATGGTCGGTTGCAAGCACTGCACGCTTCAGTTCGTCGCCGGTCAATCGGCGCATGCGTTGCCGCTCCTGCGGCGCGCCGAGGCGTGGTCGTCGAGCTGTCGAAAGGACGTAGTGGATCTGGACGGCGGCGAAACCGCCCAGCACGCGGGCGGCCCGGTCGCCGCCGGACCTCAGGGCGAGCAACAGGTCACGCCGCTCCGTCGCCGGTGCCTCGACTGTTGCCCTTATCTCGCGTGCCTCGTGCGGGCGCCCGACGTCGATCCAGCCGGTGCCGCCGCCGCTCTCCAGAATCCGGGCCATGTCGCTGAAGCTCTGGTTTTCAGCATCAATGACCGCCAGTTGAAACTGCGCCGGCGCCGTCAGATCCTCGTCGAGATAAATCCAGCAGCTCGCGCCGATGCATCCCGGCGGGCAGACACCGTTCAGCAAGGCCATGGCGACATTGCCATCCCTGGCTTCGAGGAACAGTTGGTCCGGCGATTGCTCGACGTAGCTCAACAGGTTCGCGCCGGCATCGGGATAGGAACCGACATTGGCCAGGCGCAGCGGTTCGGAGGAGAGATAGTGCTGGCGATGGAGCGAGGAATGCAGCTCCGGCGCGGTTTCATCGATCGAGGCGTCGAGCACCTGGGCCACGTTCTGGGTGAAGTCCGACCGACCCGTATGGGCTAGGAGCGAAATCGCGGTGTCGGGCCTGCCTTCGCGCGCGGCTATTTCCGCCAGCAGCTGGATCGCCTCCGTGGAGGCGGCGGGAGCTGAACTCAGACGCAGGTAACGGTCGTCCCTGACGCGCAGCTCCAGATTCCAGAGATTGAGATCCTTCTCGTGATTGGCGGTGTTCGAGCTGATGCCGAGTTGCACGAACATGTCCGTATGCGCGAATTTGTGCTTGCGGAACACGTTTATGATGGGTCGGCGGTTCCGCAGCCATTCAGCATTCCGGTTCATGCCGGTGGGCGAGGATCGATACCAGTAGAGCGGCTCGGGAACGGTGACGATTTCCAGGCCAGCCAGGTCGGCACGCAGGAAGAATTCCCAATCGCTTGCCGAAAAGCCGCGCTCCTCGTTGAGGTAGCCAATCTTGTCGAAGACCTCGCGCCGGAACATCGCATTGGCATCGCCGTAGGGATTGGTGATCAGGGCGATGTCCGCAGGGCCGCCAACCGGGAAATACAGCATGTAGCCGCTCTTGGTATCCGGCGGCACGAACGGCTCGTTCAACCATTTCGAGAAGGTCGTGCATATGTCCGCGCCGGTCTTTTGCAAGGCGGCGGCAAGCGTGCTGACGGCATTCGGGAACAGCGCGTTGTCGTCGTCCAGGAACAGGACCAGCGCGCCTTTCGCCGCTCGAATACCCGTATTGCGCGCCTTGCCGAGGAACCCGTTCTTCTGTCGGATGATGCGCCAGCCGCGCTCTTGAAATTCAGGCTCGAGTTCGGCCAGAAGCCGGATCGCCTCCGGATCAGTGCTGCCATCATCGACGACGATCAGCTCGATGTTGGGATAATCCTGGCGACGAACCGAGGCAATCGCCTGCGGCAGGAAACGGGCCCGGTTGTAGTGCGCCGTGATGATCGAAACCAGCGGCGGTCGTTTGCGGCTTCGCGGGGGCCCCGCAGCTTTGGCGGGCTGCCGGCAGAGCTTCGCATGGAGCTTGCTCCAGTCCTTTTCGCGCGCGTTCCGATTATGCAGCGGTTTTGCCGGGCCGAACGAACGGCTATCCAGCACGGAAGCGATCTTTGCGGCGATCGCGGAAGGTGACGCCTCCATCATCACGTCGTCGGCGGATTTCGGCTGGAGCAGTCCGCGTATGCTGCCGACATCTGTGGCGACGAACGGGATCTCCTCGTCGAGACAGGCCAGCACATCAAGCGGAAGCTGCGCGGCCGAGTGTGTGATGGCCACAAGCGCGTGGCTCTGCCGCAGATAGCGCAAGATCTCCGACTCTTCCCGGATCGGCAAAAGCTTCAGCCTGAACGGCCATTGCCTTGCCCGCCGAACGACCATGCCGCCGGAATGCTCGCCAAGGACGTGTCCGAACGCGCCTATCACCGTTACCGCCAGGTCGGTGACACCGCTGTCGGCCAGGCGATCAAGCGCATCGCAGAACAGCGTCAGGCCGCGCCGCGGTTCGGTGCCGGAGAAATGGACCAATTCGGCGGCGGGCCGTCCCCTGGGCCTGTAGCTGTCGACAACGAAGTTCGAACGCCACTCCTCGGGCTCCAGCGGTGTCGCGATGTGGCGGCTGGCCGGCAATTTCCATCCCGCCGCGGTCATCCAGTCGAGCAGGGTCTGGCCGGTGACGATGAGATGATCGCAGGTCTCGACCGCCGTCCTTTCCATATGGGTGACGGTCATCTGCTCCTTGCGGTCGATCGCACGGGCGTTTGCTTCCAGCTTCCACATGAGCGGCTCATGCGCCAGCACAATGAGAACAGGAGGATCGGGAAAGACACCAGTGCGCTTGGCGACCGTGGGGAAATGCGCCAGCCCGCCCTCGAGCGCGAAATAGACGACGTCGAAAGAGTTCTGCTTGAGGTAGTGGTAGACGGCCACCGAATTCTGGTCGCTCGATTCAAGTCCGCGCAGAAGATCCGGCGAGCCTGGCAGGATTTCGAGCCGCACGAGAAAGTTGTCGAAACACCATTTGGCCAGCTTCGCGATCTCTTGCTCGTCGGGCTGGCTGGCGAACGGGCTCGGCACCCAGAGCAATGTCACCGTGTCGCCGGTTTTCGCAAGGTACTGTGCCAGTGCGTAGGTCGCGGAGGCGGGATCCGCTGCCGCCGTCGAGCCGAACTCAACCTCCGAGACGACGCATACATTGCGGGGTTTCTGGCCAGCCGGTTGCTGCTGCATCGGCTTCGCCGCTGTCTTGGAAACAACGCCCAATTGATCCCCCCTCGACGATCAGGCCGGGGAATAGTCTTGCCAACAGTAAGATAACACTTTGATAATTGTCTAACGGGAATAATTGGCCGGCGAACCGTCAAGGCACGGCCGCTCCTGGCGCAAACCGGATTGATGGCGTTCCGATGCTTGGCGACCAATCACCAAAACACCTCGAACGGCTGGATCATCGGCCGATCGCCTCAAACAGGGACGAGGTTCTGTGTTTCATCGGCCTGCGCAACGAGGCAGCACTGCTGCCGCATCTTCTCGATCACTACCGCAAGCTGGGTGTCGACCGGTTCTTCTTCCTGGACAATGGCTCCACCGACGGAACGCGCGAACTGATCCTCGAGCAGCCGGACAGCCACTGCTTCCATACGGAAGGGTCGCACTTCGCGGAAAATGTCGATCCGCCGCAATGGATCAACACGCTGATGAATGTCTACGGCGTCGGTCACTGGTGCGTTTCGGTCGATTCAGACGAGCTTCTCGTCTATCCCGATTGTGAACATGTCGGCCTGCGCCAGCTTTGCGGCTATCTCGATGCGACCGGGGCGGAGGCCGTGATCGGCTCGATGATCGACATGTATGCCGACGCCCCGCTGGCCGAGTGCAGCTATGACGGCACGGTGCCACCGGTCGAGGCTTCACCGTATTTCGACCCGAAGCCGGGCTGGATGCGTGCAAACAACATCTCGTCCCCGCCGGAGCAGATGTTTGGTGGCGTCCGGGAGCGTGTCTTCTGGCAGGGCCGGTTCAAGCAGACACTTCCGCCATGCCTGACGAAGGTGCCTATCGTGCGTTGGCAGCGCGGCCGGCGCTATCACGTGGCACAGCATACGATCAGCGACGTCCGCTTCAGCGAGCTTCGCGCCGCGCTGTTGCACTTCAAGTTCGTCTCGGGGTTTCACCGGAAATCCGCATCATCCCTGAGCGAGAATACGAGGCTCAAGGAAAAGGGGCTCGAAGAGCGCGTCGCCTACATGGAAGCCCTGGAGCGCAATCCGAAACTGTCGCTCCGCAACGATCAGTCCGTCCGCTATCGCGGCGATGCCGCGCAACTCGTCGACCTCGGCTGGATGAGAAGCTCGGATCGATTTACCGAATTCGTGTCGCAAATCACCAGGACGCAGCCAAACCACTGGCCGACCGACTGACCTCGGCGATTTGCGGAACAAAATGCGCCCGGTGCTTATCCGCCGTAGCGATGACCGCCGTCACCACCACCATTGCCACCGCCATTCACGGCGAACTGCGACAGGCTGTTGAGAGCCAGCGCCTTGCAGGCCGTCGGAGCATTTGGATAGCGGTGCAGATAATCTTCGAGAGCTTCGATTGTGCCGATTTTGAGAGCCTGCTCGCAGGCCAGTTCGGCTTCCTTGACGGGGGCGACTTCGACCTGTGCCTGCGCCGTGTTTGAAAAAGCGACGCTGACGCCCAGAATACTCAGTCCACCCAACAGCAGCGATTGGATCTTACGCATCACAATCCCCTTTCACTACGTACCCCATAGCCTGTTGATACTATTAAGCTGTTAGTAATTTGTCAACCATAACGGCCTTGAACGCGAGGCGGCGGCGGCGAATCAGGAAGATTAACCTTAAGCAGTGGCCGAGCCGCCGGGTGGGTGCTTAGTCGCTGGAAAGTCTCAGTTTTCGGAAGAAGGCGTTGGTCGGGAAGCCGTTGGACGATCCGGTGAAGCGCACGGCGATAACGATCGAGAGCGGCATCTTGCGCCGCACCCGGGACATCACCGCCAGAGTGCGAAACGTGAACTTGTCCCGGACGGTCGTCCAGCCGGTAAAGGCGATGGTCTGGGCGTCAACGTCGTGCCGCCAGTCTATGATCCGGTCAGGACGGGCGAGCGCCACGCAGAAATCGATTGCCGGCGCGTCGGAATGCGCGACCTCCACCACCGCTTCCAGCTTTCGGAAGAAGGGGGGAAACAGATTGTCGAGCGAAGCCGCCACCAGCCCTTCCACGTGCGGCCGCAAGAATATGCCGCCATCGCCCGGCGCAACGAGAAGCAGCGGAAGCTCCGAAGCGCGAGGCGTGAGAAGCCTGGCTTTGGCCAGCGCGTCATGGTCGAGCGCGTGCCAGCCATCGTCCGGCTTCCACGGGGTTTGCCCGATCCCGGCCAGGTCTCCCCCAGACAAGCTCGCAGCCGTATCGCCGCGCCCCTTGGAACGCGCGATGGCGGCGAGTTTGTGCACGGCCACCTCGCTGTTCGGGTCGAGGTCGCACAGATCGAGATAGGCGCGATTGGCGGGGGTATATCTGAGATTCTCTCGCGCGCTCTCGACCTCCGAACGCGCCGTGTTCTGGGCGACAGTCAATTGGTGGATCTGTCGTGAGACGTCGGGTGGGGCAGACCCGAAGGCGTCGATCACGGGTCGGCGATTGTCGTACCAGTTGGATGTCCGGAACATGCTGTCCGGCTTCGAGCGGTACCAGTAGAGCGGCTTCGGAATTGGCCTGATCTTCAGCCCGGCAAGTGAGGCGCGCGCGAAGAACTCCCAATCATGCATGGCATAACCCGGCTGCTCGCTGAAAAACCCGACCCTGGAAAAGACCGACCGCCGAACCATCGCGTTGGCGTCGCCATAGACGTTGTGGATCAGGCCAAGCGCATCGGGACCGCCGAGCGGCAGGTACTGGACGAGCCCGTCCGCGCGGTCCTGGGGAACGAAATCCTCGTAGAAAATCAGCTGGAAGGCGGTGCAGATGTCCGCGCCCGATGTCGCCATGGCGCGGACGAAATGGTCGACGGCCTCGGGGAAGAGCGCATTGTCATCGTCCACGAAGAGGATCAACGCGCCGCGCGCGGCGCGGGCGCCGGCATTGCGCGCGGCGCCTAGATGTTGGTGCGGCCGACGCAGGATCTTCCATCCGCGCTGGCGGAACGCCGGCTCCAGAGTGTCCAGCAGCCGGATCGCTTCCTGCTGGTCGCTTCCGTCGTCCACCAGCACCAGTTCCGGCCTGCTATAGGTCTGCGCCTCGACCGCGGCGATCGCTTGTCGCAAGCAGAGAGGCCGGTTGCGATGGGCCATGACGATCGAGACCAGCGGCGGCGCCACGGCCGCCCTGCGTCTCACCGTCTTTGTCGGCGATAGGGCGCGGCTATCCAGCCAGGCTTGCCGCCACTCGGAGGTCCGATCGACGGGCAGCGGGCGGGACGGCTTCTCGAGCTCCGCAAGGATGGCCTTCGCCAGCCGGCTGGCATCCGGCTCGACCAGCTTCGGCTGCCTTGACCCCGCGTGCCACGCCTCGGCATTCGCGCCGGCATTGGTGGCCACGAAAGGAACGCCCGCGGCGATACAGGCGGCGACGGCGCTGCCGGTCGAGGCCGCAAGCGAGGGAATGACGGCCAACGCCCCGGCCCGCGCGACATGGTCGAGCTTTTCAGACAGCCCCATGGCAGGCAGGAACTTGAGTTTGAACGGCCAGTTCCCGGCCCGGCGCAGAAGCAGCCCGCCGCTATGTTCGCCCATGATCTTTCCGAAGGGAGCGAATGCCGCGAGGGTGAGGTCCGCCGGAGCCAATGGCGCAAGCAGGTCAAGTGCGTCGCAAAGCAGGCTCAGCCCATCATGAAACCGCGCGGAAGCGAACACGGTGAGCTCGCGCGCCTGTTCGCTTTCGAGCACCGGCCGCGCGGCGCCTCCAACAATGCCCGGCGACAGGGGCAAGACCGGCACGACCGTCGCCTTCCTTACCTTCCAGCCCTTGGCCAACATCCATTTGCGCAGCGCCGCGGAAGCACAGAGCAGGTTGTCCGCCCTCTCGGCGCAATATCGCTCCATATGGGCGATGGTGATCGCCTCGGTGCTCCCCATGAAGGCCTTGTCGGCTTCGTGTACCCATTCTTCCGTCGCGCATGCGAAGACGATGATAGGGGGCGCTGCGAAGGCGCCGGTCTCGACCGCCAGCAAGGTGAAGTACGCCAACCCTCCCTCGAGGGGCACGTAGACGAGATCGTGACGGGATTGTTCGAGATAGTGCAGCAGGGCGGCGGAGCGGCTCTCCGGTGATGCCAGCGACGGAAGCAATTGATCGGAGCGATCGAGAACCCGCAGATCGACTGAGGCGGCATCAAGCTCCCGCCGGCATGTTGCCACCTCTTCGACAGATGGCGCTTCCGGGCCGACGACCCACAGCAGGGTGACATCGTCGGCCTCGCTGGCGAGGAGCCTGGCCAGTTCGACCGGCGCCAGGGCGTCGCCGTCGGCGTCGAGGCCGACCGCCTGCGTCACGACGCAGATGCGGCGAGGCTCGCCCCGCGGCGTCGATGGCTTTTCCTGCTTGCTTTCGACGGCCACAGAAGGTCCCCTCCCGACCTCACCCCACCAGCAACGCCCGCTTGCTTGCCTGCCTCCACGTCGTGCCTGATTTACCTTTCAGTGATCATCCTTCTGCGTCATTGGTAAACCAAAGCCAGCCGGCTCATTCAAAAAAACCTGTATAATCAATCGATTGTTACAAATTTATCGACACGGCACAACCAATCTTTACGCCTTCCAGCCAGTCATCGGCGACACAGCAGGAGGCGCAAATGAAAACGATAGTGAAGTTTCTTGGTGCCCTCGGTTTGATGGGCGCGATGATCACGACGAGTTCGGCGGGGGAATTGCTGCGCCCGCGCATCAATCTCGGTTCGGCCAACGTCAAGACAATCAGCGGCGATCGCGGCGGCTATGTGATCGACTATGCCATCCGGGTGCTCAAGATGCGCCGAAGCGGCGGCGCAGTGCGCATCGACGGAGCGTGCGATTCAGCCTGCACGCTGTATCTGTCGATGCCCAGGAGCAAGGTCTGCGTCACGCACAACGCGTCGTTCGGTTTTCACCTGCCGTATGGCGCCGGCGCCCGGGGGAACCAGGTCGCGGCGGAGTTCCTGATGAAGAACTATCCCGGCTGGGTCCGCGGCTGGATCGCCAGGCGCGGCGGCCTCAAGGGCTATATCGCGACCATGACCTACGCGGACGCAAGCCGCTTTCTTCCGACTTGCCCGTCCGCGCAGCGCTTGACCGTCGCAAATCTGAGCCCGGTGCGGGCGCACGGCGGCTGATCGTCGAGGCCAATGCTCGTTTAAGACAGGACGGCGGGCGCTCGATGGCGCCCACCGTCTTTCATTTGCCTGCGGCGGGCAATTGATCCGCAAATTCATGCGTGTATTTTCAGGCTGCTACTCATCCCGTTGGGCGCGGCGCGAATGAAGTCCTGCCAGAAATTCGTGCTGATCGCTTCGCCGAGAACAGGTTCTCAAGCGCTCAATCACCATCTCAACCAGTATGACGGGATGGTTATGCACGGCGAGATTTTCAATCCGGAGTTTATCGGGCTGCGTCTCGACTATCATGAGAAGCTGAACCTGCCGCGCGAGCGTGTCGATTTGCGCGATGCCGAGCCGGATCGGTTCGTTGCGCGGATCTTCGATGACCCGTCGGCCAGCTTCGTCGGCTTTCACATCTTTCCTGACCAGACACGCCCGGCCGTTCTTCCTGTGCTCGAGGATGAAAGCGTCAAGAAGCTCTGGCTTACACGGAACCCGATCGCATCCTTCATCTCGCTTCTCGAGGCGGAGGCAACAGGCATATGGATGGTCCGCGCGTCAGACCCGCCACCGCCCGACAACCCCCGCAAGAAAGTGTATTTCGATATCGACCGGTTCAATGCGCATCTTCGTGAGCTGAACCTGTACCGGGGCAAGATCAAATCCGTCCTGACCGAGACTTCGCAGCCCTATCTGCCGATCAACTACAGCGACATCTCGGACCCCCTCGTTGGCAACGCCATTATCGCCTATCTCGGCGGCAGCCAGCGCCTGGATCACTTCGAGACCGACATCATGAAGCCGCCCCAGCGGCCATTTGTCGAGCGTATCGAGAATTATTGGGAATTCGTGAGCTATTTCAGGGCTGTCTCCAAGGAAGAGTTGTACGCGTTCGGCTGACTTACAGGTCGTGTGGCCCGTTCCGATTGAAATTGGCGACGCCTCCCCGGATCATCGTCCAAGGCTCTGAAATTCGCCGGCTTTCCATTTTTTCGTTGTCCGCCTTGTCTCGCACCAGCGGCCAAACCGGTTGTTTTTCAACACGTTGGTTAACCAATTCTGAAGAGACAAGGTTAATTCACGCTTGATTTTATTGACTCTTTTTAGACCGAGTCCGATTCTGCTTGCGGGGGTCTGATCGCAACCGGCCGATGTCGAGCCGATAGCGCAATCTGACGGCGGGTAGTTGTTATGAGTATCGGCGGCAGCAAGGCTTCAGTGAGCCGGCGCAAGGACAGCCCGGCGAAAGCGAAAAGACTATCGCGAGACCGCTTCCGCCGCATGTCGCTGCGGATCATTTGCACCAGCCTGCTGGCATGGCTTCTCCTCGGCGTCTATCGGGGTGTCATCCTCGACCCGCAAACGACGTTCCAGGGCATGGTGGCGACCATCCCCAGGGGGTTGGCCGCAAGCTACTACGACCTCGTTCTCATCGCCTCGGTGACGGTGGCGACGCTCGTCCTGCTATTTCTGTCAAAGGCCAGTCGCATCGCGTCCTTCGCGATCTTCCTGCTCTTCCAACTGTTCATCCTCATCTCGCTGGGATGGGGCTTCGCCAACATCAACCTCGTCAAGATGCTGGGCGAACCGTTCACCTTCCAGTGGCTCGTCTATGGCGACTTCCTGCAGAATGCCGATGCCAAGAACGCCATGGGCGACGCGGTCAATGTGCGGGACATCGCCATCCTGTGCGGTTCCATCATTCTGGTGCTTGTTCTTGGCTACGCCATTGCGCGACTATGCCTCAGGCTGGGAACGACCGGCCACAGGGCCTTCATGGCCTCGCTCGTGCTGTGCGTCGCTCTCGCCCTGGCAGGCACTGGCTATCACGTCCGAGCGGAAGCGCTGCCGGCTCCCAAGATCGAAAACCCGATCGTGTATTTCATTCAGTCGGCCTGGTTCAGCTCCACGCCGGTCATGTTGGCGATGGGCGGTGGCGCCGATGATCCCGATGTCGCCAGCGTCGGCGAGCGCCCGCCGGAAACATCAAGCTTCAAGGCGCAGACGCCGAACCCGATCAAGAACGTACTGATTTTCATGATGGAGTCCGTGCCGTCGAAATACATCGAGACCTTTGGCGGCAAATATCCGGTCACGCCGAACATCACGAGCTATGCCGCTGATTCCATCCGCTTCGACAAGATATACGCGCACGCGCCGTCCACGCACTACACGATCTTCTCCCTGCTGACCTCGATGTATAACGACATCTCATTTTACGGGATGACCAGCAGATATCCGTACCTGCCGTTGGATACGATCTCCAACACGCTTTCCAGGCACAACTTTCGGACAGGCTTTTTCTGGAGCGCGGATTCCCGCTTCCAGCGTGTGGATGAGTTCCTCCTCAACAAGGGGCTGGATGTGATCCAGGACTATCGGGGGCAGAAATGCGCCACCCCGACTTTCAAGCTCAGCACAGAGCAATGGAAGAACATGGACTACAACAGCGATCTCTGCACGGCGCAATCGATCAGCGACTGGATGAACAAGGACTCGGACAAGCCCTTCTTCGGCATCATGTTCACGGCGATGACCCATTATCCCTACATCACCAACAGCCCACTGTTCTCCAAGATGAAGCCCTCCGCCAGGGATCTCGGGCCCGAGCATTATGTCGATGACGAAAAGCTCAACGCTTATCTCAACGCCCTGAAGGTCGGCGATGCCGCGCTCGGCGAGATCCTTGAGACGCTGAAGCAATCCGGCAAGCTCGATTCGACGCTCGTCGTCATCCTGGGCGATCATGGCGAGGCGTTCGGGGAGCATGGCGACTACGTCCATGCGACCGCGATCTACGACGAGAACGTCCACATCCCGCTGATCATGATCAACAAGCACCTCTTCCATGACGAGGTCGCGCATCCGGTTGGCGGCATCATCGATATCGCGCCCACGATCATGGATATACTGGGGCTGCCGCTGCCGAACCAGTGGCAGGGGCGCAGCCTGTTCAGTGAGCAGCGGCCGAACAAGACCTTCTTCTTCAACCCCTGGGCCGGCTCCCTGTTCGGCTATCGGGAGAACGACCAGAAGGTGATTTTCAACGCGACCACGGGCGCGGTCGAGAAGTACGACCTGAAGGCCGACCCCGACGAGAAGACGAACCTCTTCAAGGACGGAGAGAGCGATCGGACGGCGCTGCTGCAGCCGATCACCCAATGGGTGCAGTCGCAGAGGCGACGCATCGTCAACCTTGTCGCCGACAACGACAAGGACGCGGGACGCTGCACGGTGAAGGACATGGTGATTGAGGCGGCCGGCACTGATTACCAGGGACCGCCGAGCTTCGACGTCTTTGCGGACGGAAAGCGCCTTGCCGAGATTGTCGTCGAGGGAAAGGAAAGCACGGCGTCGACGTCGGCCGAGCGTGTGTCCGAACTGTTGGAGGCGGCCGCGGACGCCAAGTCTTTCCGCGTGGACCTCAGCGGCGTCTCGGACCCGCGGACGATCGAGATCCGCTACACCAACGACAAATTCGCGGGAGAAGGTCTGCCCGGCGATCGAAACCTTTTCATCAAGAGCATCAAGGTGAACGGACAGGTGGTGCCCAAGAGCAAACTGCATGTCGACGAACAATCCCACGGCTTTACCGACGACAACGGCACCGCCATGTACTCCAATGGCTCGCTGTGGGTCAGCGGTCCTTTCATCGAAGGCTGCATGTAAGGCGGGCGTGAAACGGTCCGAGGGCGTCTGCCCGGAACGACGGTATTGGCGGCCTTCCCGGCTTCAGTTCTAAAGCCGAAACCTGTCTCGGATGAGCTCGGCGCATTCAAGGGCCGAGAGCCTGCTGGTATCGACCTCGAAATCGTAGCCGATGCCCCTGTGCACGCGTTCATATTGCCAGTGCGCCAGCCCCGCGAGACGATCGCCCCGCCGCAGTTCGCGCGCCTCGAGCACTTCGAGCGGCGCGAACACGCCGACGACGTGGAACTCGAACGCCGCCAGCAGGCGGCGATAGTCCGGCAGCCCGCCGTCGCACAGCACCTCGTCCACGATCAGGTTGTTGCCCTCGCCGGCCATCGCGGCGACGGCGTGCCGCATGCCGGCAAGGACACGCGCGCCGACAGGGCCGGTCCGGACCGCGACCGAGGGCTTGCCAGCCTCCTCGGACACTTCATAGCAAACCCCGTCCGGATGATCCTGTAACGGCTCCGGCAGCATTTCGATGTACGTGTCCATCTGGACATGCAGGAAGGGTTCGCGCGCCAAGGACTGCAGCGCCGTCGCAATGGAGCTCTTGCCGGCGCTGCCGACCCCGTTGAGAAGCACGACCTTGGCTTTGCTCATCCGCCCCCTCCTCGGCCCCGGCCGATCCCCATCAACGGTTGCGCACCACCACGCAGGCGCCGCCCACGCCCCTGAGCTTGTCGCAGATAGTGTTGGCGCCCGCCCGGTCGTCGACCCCGATCCGCACTGCGTAGATGCCGCTGCGCCCCATCGGCGTGCGTACCCGGCTGACCACCGGCTCACGACCGGCGAGCATCGCCGGGAACCGGCTCTTCACTCTCAGCCACTGGTTGACCGCCGCGCTGCGCCGGAAATTGCCCGCCACCTGGACACCCCACGGCTTCACGTTGATCGAAGCCATGGCCACGGTGGTCGACATGATGGCCGGCAGCCGCCGGCATGCGGCCTCGAAACTGGCCTTCGGGTCGAGCGGCTGACCTGTGCCGCCATAGGTCGTATCGGTGAATTTGTCGACCGGCTCGCCCATGATGTCGAGCACGTAGCTCTCGGTTTCCATCGGCAGGAAGCCGCCCGACTTCAGCCAGCGTGAGACCCGGTTCTCGCCTGCATTGTAGGCGGCGGCCGCCAGACCGAGATTGCCGTAGCCCGTGCGCATTTCGGCGAGATATCTGGCGGAGGCGGGAATGGCCTGGCCGATGTCGAAGGAATTGGCGAGGCCGCGCATCTTCGCGGTGCCAGGCATGAACTGGGCGATGCCTTCCGCCCCGACGGGGCTGACCGCGTTCGGGTCGAAACGGCTTTCCTTCCAGATCAGCCGCGCGAAGAAATCCCTGGGCAAGCCGTTCAGGTCGGCATGCGCCTGGATCAGGTCGCAGACGCGTCCGATCAACCTCTGCTTGGCCGGCTGCGGCGGATCGGCGTGAGCCGTCGCCAGCCAGGACAGCCCGCACAGAAACCCGCCTATCAGGATCAGCGTCGCATTGGCGAAACGCCGCATATCAGGCTACTCCGCGGCAGCCTTGCCGCGGCCGAAGCGCTGCTCGATGTAGTCGGCGACCATCTTTTCGAAGTCGGCGGCAATGGAAGGTCCGCGCAAGGTGGCCGCCTTCTTGCCGTCGATGAAGACGGGGGCCGTCGGCGTCTCGCCGGTGCCGGGCAGCGAGATGCCGATGTCGGCATGCTTCGATTCGCCCGGCCCGTTGACGATGCAGCCCATGACAGCGACCTTGAGGTTCTCGACGCCGGGATACTGCTCGCGCCACACCGGCATGTTCTTGCGGATGTCGGCCTGGATGTTCTGCGCCAGCTCCTGAAACACGGTCGAGGTCGTGCGCCCGCAGCCGGGGCAGGCAGCCACGATCGGCACGAACTGCCGGAAGCCCATGGTCTGTAGCAGTTCTTGGGAGACCTGCACCTCGCGGGTGCGGTCGCCGTTCGGCTCCGGCGTCAACGAGATGCGGATGGTGTCGCCGATGCCTTGCTGGAGCAGGATGCCCATGGCGGCCGACGATGCCACGATGCCCTTGGTGCCCATGCCGGCTTCGGTGAGGCCGAGATGCAGAGCATGATTGGAGCGCTTGGCCAATTCCGTGTAGACGGCGATCAGGTCCTGCACGCCGCTGACCTTGGCCGAAAGGATGATCTTGTCGCGGCCGAGACCGATCTCCTCGGCCATCTCGGCCGACAATATGGCCGATTGCACGATCGCCTCGCGCGTCACCTCCTGCGCGGTCCGCGGAGAGCCTCGCTCCTGGTTCTCATCCATCAGCCGGGTCAGCAGCTCCTGGTCGAGCGAGCCCCAGTTGACGCCGATGCGCACCGGCTTGTCGTATTTGATCGCCATTTCGACGATGGCCGCGAACTGCCGGTCCTTCTTGTCCTTGAAGCCGACATTGCCGGGATTGATGCGGTACTTCGCCAGCGCCTCGGCGCAGGCCGGGTGATCGGCGAGCAGCTTGTGGCCGATATAGTGGAAATCGCCCACCAGCGGCACGTTGATGCCGAGCCGCGCCAGCCGGTCGCGAATGGCAGGCACGGCGGCCGCGCTTTCGTCGCGGTCGACGGTGATGCGCACGATCTCGGAGCCGGCGCGGTGCAGCGCCGCCACCTGCGCGACGGTCTGGTCGACGTCGGCCGTGTCGGTATTGGTCATCGACTGCACAACGACCGGGGCATCACCGCCGACGATCACGCCGCCGACATCGACGCCGACCGAGCTCCGGCGCGGGAAGGGAGAGGAAAAATATCCGGTCATGCCGGCTGCCCCTTGTCTTGAAGGTCCGGGCATGAGGTGGAGGAGCAAAGATGGCTTGTCAATGGCAACAACGCCGCGGCACGGGCCACAAACGCCGGTCCGCGGACCGGAAAGCGCCTCGGGTCGTCGGAATATCCACCTGGGAAGAGGGCTGAACAGAATCGTCGGCCGCTGCTTTCGGTCTTGCCGGAACCAGGGCCCAAGTCCGGCGGCTTGTGCCGCCGGCAAAGGAGGCCGCGCCAGGCGCGGCGGTCGTCAGGGAAGCGTCAATGCGTGGTCGGCGCTCCCCGCAGTTTTTCAATCTCGTCCTTGATTGCCAGCTTGCGTCGCTTGAGATTCACGATCTGCAAATCATCCACCGAAGGATGGTTCATGGCATCGTCGATTTCTCGTTCGATGTCGCCGTGTTTCCGCTGCAACTCGTCAAGATGGGACGCAAGAGACATGATTGGTTCTCCCTTTCATGGTTTCCTCGACGGCCGCCAAGGCGCGTCCACCGCAGGTCGCGTCTGTGACGGCACAATGACAGTGTGCCACCATCGATCGGCGATGTCGAATGATCCGTGGTAGCATTTCCCGACGAAGTGAAATGTGATATGGGCTGCCCGCCGGCCGCGAGAGCTGCCGACCCCGCCCAATCAGGCCCATCTTGGGCGACGCAGACGCGCAGACGGTAGAGAATGTCCGATCAGGAACAGGCCGATATTCGCCTCGAATTTTCCCGGCTGAAGCAGGAACATGCCGATTTCGACGCCGCGATCAACGCGATGATCGCCATGAACTGCGACCCGCTGCAGATTCAGCGCATGAAGAAGAAGAAGCTGGCCCTCAAGGACAAGCTCATGGCGCTGGAAGACCGCATCATTCCCGACATCATCGCCTGATCCGCGACGCCGACGGGCTTGCAGCGCCGCCGCGAAGGCGTTCCGGCGTGCCGCCGAAGGCTGACTTCGCACGACGCCTGATGCCCTCCGCGGGCGCCATTATCGCGACCGCCGGCGTTTTTGCCTGCTTTCGCCGCATTTGTGCGACGCCAACGGTTCCACTTGGCCGCAAAATGCTCTAAGGCCCGCCTTTGCCGCCGGGGAGCACGAGCTTGGACGATCAACGCGCCGACGTCGCCATCATCATGGGCAGCCAATCCGACTGGGCGACGATGCGCCAGGCGGCCGAGACACTCGAGGCGCTCGGCATTCCGCACAAGCGGCTGATCGTGTCGGCGCACCGTACGCCCGACCGGCTCTACGATTTCGCCAAGGGCGCCAAGGCCGCCGGCTACAAGGTGATCATCGCCGGCGCCGGTGGCGCGGCGCATCTGCCCGGCATGACGGCGGCCATGACGCCGCTTCCGGTCTTCGGCGTCCCGGTGGAGTCGAAGGCACTGTCGGGGCAGGATTCGCTGCTTTCCATCGTGCAGATGCCGGCCGGCATTCCGGTCGGCACGCTGGCCATCGGCAAGGCGGGCGCCGCCAATGCCGCGCTGCTCGCCGCCGCCGTGCTTGCCCTGCATGACGAAAAGCTGGCAGCGAGGCTGGACGCCTGGCGCGCAGCGCAGACCGCCAAGGTCGCGACCGAGCCGACGGACGCGCCGTGAGCCTGCCGACAGGATCCACTATCGGCATCATCGGCGGCGGCCAGCTCGGCCGCATGCTGGCAATGGCCGCCGCCCGGCTGGGCTACCGCACCCTGGTGCTGGAACCGCAACAAGACTGCCCGGCGGCGCAGGTCGCCGACCGGCAGATCGTAGCCGCCTATGACGATGCCACCGCGCTTGCCGAACTGGCCGCCGCCAGCGCCGTCGTCACCTATGAATTCGAGAACGTTCCGGTCGCCGCGGCCAGACGACTCTCCGACGCCGTTGCCGTCTATCCGCCGGCGCGCGCGCTGGAGGTGGCGCAGGATCGCGTCACCGAAAAGCAGTTCCTCAACGGCATCGGCATCGCCACGGCGGATTTCCGTCCGGTGGACAGTGATGCCGAGCTGGCGGCGGCGCTGAAGGCCTTCGACGGCAGCGGCATCCTCAAGACAAGGCGCCTCGGCTATGACGGCAAGGGGCAGCGCGTGTTCCGCAACATGGAGGCCGGCGGCTACGCCGGCACCTGCGAAGCGATGGGCAACGTGCCGCTGATCCTCGAAGCCTTCGTTCCGTTCACGCGCGAGGTCTCGATCATTGCCGCCCGTGGCGCCGATGGCAGCATCGTCGCTTACGATCCCGCCGAGAACGTGCACCGCCATGGCATACTGCACACCTCGACTGTGCCGGCGGCGATAGCGCCGCAGACGGCCGAAGCGGCCCGCGAGGCGGCGGCCAGAATCCTGGCGGCGCTCGACTATGTCGGCGTCATCGGCGTCGAGTTCTTCGTGCTCGCCGACGGCTCGCTGCTGGCCAACGAGATCGCGCCGCGCGTCCACAATTCGGGCCACTGGACCGAGGCGGCCTGCGCCGTGTCGCAGTTCGAGCAGCATGTGCGCGCCATCGCCGGACTGCCCCTCGCCCACGCGTCGAGGCACTCGAACTGCGTCATGGAAAACCTCATCGGCGACGACGTTCTGCGGGTCCCCGGCCTGCTCGCCGAGCCGGATCTCGTGCTGCACCTCTATGGCAAGGCGGAGGCGCGGCCGGGCCGCAAGATGGGCCATTTCACCCGCCTGGAGCAACTTGCAGCCGGCTGAAACAAGCCCTCGTGTCGGCCAGGCTCTCCGGCTCTATTCAAGTGCTTTGCCGCTCAAGCCTGCACAGATGAAACTAGCGCTATACGGCCTTACTGGCCGTCGCTTGCGTCGTCGCCGGGGCTGGTGCAGTTGACGTCACCATCCGAGCAGGTGGTGGCCGCCGTCAGCTGCTTGGTGCGGGTCTCCGTGAGTTTGGTCAGGCATTGCGAAACCTCCATCGGATGGATGGAGCCGCCCTCGCTGGCCTGGGTAGAATAGGCGCATTCGGCATCGCGAAACGCCACCCAGGCGCGCTGCGCCGTCTTGAGCAGCGTCTTGCCCTTGTCGTCGGCCTCGCCGAGCACACTCTGGTAGGTTGTGTTGAGCTTGGCGTCGGCCGCCGCGAGATCCGCGCCGGCGCAGATCGTCATCATCTGCTGGCTGTCGTCGTTGCGGTCGCACTCCTGCGCCTTTGCCACAGGCGCCATGGCGAGCACGGCAAGGCAGGCGGACAGGAAAACGCGGTGCATGGTCATCTCGAATCGCTTCGCCCAGGACCCGATTCTGACATTTGAGCGCCGCGTGATACAAGTCTTCCCGGTGCTGCCATGGGCACGCGAAGGCGCGAGGCGAAGGTCGGCTAATATTTGCCATGCGCCCGCCGGTGCAGGCCAGCTTCCGGTTGACACGGATGAGACTCCTCGTTTATGAGCCATCCAGTTTCGAAGGCGCGTCTTTTGGCGCGCCTTAAAAATTCGGCCCGGGACTGGGCCCTGACCGATAGGCAAGACCATGAAGATCAAGAATTCGCTCAAGGCGCTCAAGGCGCGTCACCGCGACAACCAGCTGGTTCGCCGCAAGGGCCGCATCTACATCATCAACAAGACCGCCCCGCGCTACAAGGCTCGCCAGGGCTGATCGCCTGACGGAGGCCGTGTGCCTCCGCTGGCGCGATGACGGCCGACCTGTGATTGGCCCTCTCACGCTGATTTCAGTTTGACGTTCCGCCGCCCGGAGGTAGTGTCGGGCGATGCGGATTCTTTTTGCGTCTTTTGCCGCGTTTATCGTCTGCGGCACGGTTTCGTCGCCGATGGTTTCGTCCCCGGCTTGGGCGGACGACCCCGTCGATCCTCCCGCCGCATCCGCTCCCGTGCCCACCACCAAGGCAGCCAGGCTCGACCAGCTTTTCTCCGACCTCAAGCGCGAACGCAACGAAAAGGCGGCCGAACGCATCGCCGGACGCATCTGGGGCGAATGGAGCCAGTCCGGCAGCGCCTCGATCGACCTGATGATGCAATGGTCTCAGAAGGCCATCGAAGACCAGAAGTACGATGTGGCACTGGATTTCCTCGACCAGGTCGTGACCCTGCAGCCCGACTATGCCGAGGGTTGGAACCGGCGCGCCACCGTGCACTTCCTGATGAAGAACTTCGGCAAGTCGATGTCGGACATCAACCAGACGCTGCGCCTGGAGCCCCGCCATTTCGGCGCGCTTTCCGGCCTGGCGCAGATCATGGCCGCCACCGGCCACAAGCAATCGGCGCTGGAAGCCTGGCAGAAGGTGCTTGCGATCTATCCGATGATGCGCAACGCCCAGGACCAGGTCGCCACGCTTTCTGAAGAGCTTGCCGGCGAAGGCATCTGACGGCGTGCCGGCCATCCCGGCTCGCGCGGCAGTTGACCCTTGCTCCGGCCGGGTAAGGTCGGCGGGACAGCGCTCGAAATACATTCCGCCCATACCCGAACGTTAGTCTACCCCGTGAACTAGTCTCGCTTCCCGCCCGTATATCCCGCCATGAACCTGATCTACGCCGCGCTCGCCTTTCTGATGGCGCTTGTCTTCGCCCTGGTAGGGGTGACCCGTGTCGGATCGTGGCTGACCGAGCGCCGCAATCCGCCGGTCGGCGCGTTTGTCGAGATCGATGGAGCGCGCATCCACTATGTACATGTTCCAGCACCTGCCCACGCCGACCTTCCGCCGATCGTCTTCATCCATGGCGCCAGCGCCAATCTGAAGGACCAGATGCTGCCGCTCAGGCCGCTGCTGGAAGGGCGCGCCGAGATGCTGTTCTTCGACCGGCCGGGTTTCGGCTGGTCGGGGCGCGGTCCCGGCAACAACGAGAGCCCGTCCGCGCAGGCAAACACCATCGCGAAGCTGATGGACCGCCTGGGCATCAGGCAGGCGATCGTCGTCGGACATTCCTTCGGGGGCGCGGTGACGTCGGCCTTTGCCCAGGAGCATCCAGACAGGACGCTCGGCCTCGTCTTCCTGTCTCCGGCGACCCATCCATGGCCCGGCGGCGCGACGTCCTGGTACTACGACCTGACGGCCACTCCCCTTGTCGGCTGGCTGTTTTCGGAAACGCTGGCCTATCCCGCCGGAACGTTGCGGATGGCCGACGCCACGACCTGCGTCTTCGCGCCCAACAAGGTGCCGGACGGCTATCTCGCCAGGACGTCGATCCCGATGGTGCTGCGCCCCTCCGCCTTCCGCGCCAACGCCACCGACGTCGAGGGGCTCTATCGTTACGTCCTCGCCGCCGCGCCTCGTTACCACGAGATCAGGACGCCGACGGTGGTCATCTCGGGAGACAGGGACAAGGTCGTCTACGCGCGCATCCATTCGGTCGGCCTTGAACGTGACATCCCCGGCGCGGAACTCGTCTGGGTGCGCAATCTCGGCCACAAGCCGGACTGGATCGCGCCGGACCTCGTGGTCGGCGCGATCGAGAAGGTGGCGGGCGGAAATGTCGATCTGCAGGCCCTCGCCAAGAGAGTGGACGCACGCATCGCCGGCGACGCCTACGGCGACGGCAAATGCGCCGACCTCACCCTGCCCGAAGCGGAACTCGCACCTCAAGCGGGATGAGACCAGCAGGAGCCGGTCATCCCGATCGAAGGCTTTCTTGAGGCATGCCCCATCCGGAAAGCCGGCGCATTCGGATCGATGCCCTGGCCGGCCGATCAGAGGACGACCAGCGTCGCCTTGCCCGGCACGCGGTCGTAGAGATCCATCACGTCCTGGTTGAACATGCGAACACAACCGGATGACGCGGACTTGCCGATGGATTTCCAGTCCGGCGACCCGTGGATCCGGTAAAGCGTGTCGTTGCCATCCTTGAAGATGTAGAGGGCGCGCGAACCGAGCGGATTGCTGACGCCGGGCTGCATGCCTTCGCGCCATTTCTCCAGCTTCGGATCCCGGCGGATCATCGCGGCCGGAGGCGTCCAGGTCGGCCATTTGCGCTTCCACTGGACAATCGCGCGGCCCTTCCAGGAATAGCCCTGGCGTCCCAACCCGACGCCATAGCGCATCGCCTTGCCATCCTTGAGCACGAGATAGAGATACTTGTCCGTCGTATTGACGACGATCGTGCCGGGCTTTTCTCCGGTCGGATCGTCCACGACCTGGCGCAGGAAGCGCTCGTCGACCTTGGCGATCGGGATTGCCGGCAGCGCGTGGCCGCCATCCTCGACGGCGCCATACATGCCGGCGTAGTCGGATGACGAGGGAGCGGTCTCGATCGTCGCGACCTCGACCGGCGCCTTCTCGAACGCGGGCTCGGGCTGTGCCGGCGCGATCGGAGTGCTGGCAAGGCTGATCGACTGCCTGGGCATCTGCGCGCAGGCCGAGATTGCCGAAACGCCAATAAGCGACAGCCCGGTCAGAAGTGACCGGCGCGAGAGAGGAACTGACATTGGAAGGTACTTTCAGGCGATGGGAAATGCGGACGAGCGCCAGACGACTGCCAGCGCGGCTTCACCGCGCTTTGTAGAGCCGATCGGGGCAACGCTGTGTCGAAAAGGGCGGCGGCATCATTGTCCACGCCGCTGTTGCACTATCGCAACAGCGAGTTTCCCAGCCGGATCTGGCGATACGCTTGCGTCGGGAAGCAGTCGGCCTAGCGGCTGCTCTGCACGTCCGAGCCCACATAGGCGATGCGCAGCATGTTGGTCGAGCCGGGCGTCCTCAGCGGCACGCCGGCCGTGATGATCACCCGGTCGCCAGGCTTGCCGAACCCTTCGTCGAAGGCGATACGGCAGGCGCGGTTGACCATGTCGTCGAGATCGATGGCGTCGGGCGACACGACGCAATGCGTGCCCCACAGGAGCGACAGGCGCCGCGCCGTGTTGACGATCGGCGACAGCGCGATGATCGGCACCTGCGGACGCTCGCGCGCCGCGCGCAGGCCGGTGTTGCCTGATGCAGTGTACGTGATGATGGCCGACAGCTTCAGCGTCTCGGCTATTTCGCGCGAGGCCAGCGAAATGGCGTCGGCGCCGGTCGCTTCCGGCTCGGAACGCTGCGCATTGATGATGCCGGCGTAGGTCGGGTCGGTCTCGACCTTGGTGGCGATGCGGTTCATCATCGCGACCGCCTCGACGGGATAGGCGCCGGCGGCCGATTCCGCCGAGAGCATGATCGCGTCGGCGCCTTCGAAGACGGCGATGGAAACGTCGGAAACCTCGGCGCGTGTCGGCACCGGCGCCGTGATCATCGATTCCAGCATCTGCGTGGCGATCACTACCGGCTTGCCGGCGCGGCGCGCGGCGCGCGTGATCTGCTTCTGGATGCCGGGCACCGCCTCCAGCGGCATCTCGACGCCGAGATCGCCGCGGGCGACCATAAGCGCGTCCGACAGTTCGATGATCTCGGGCAGGCGGGCGACCGCCTGCGGCTTTTCGATCTTGGCCATGATCAGCGCCCGGCCGCGCGCGATCTTTCGCGCCTCGGCGAGATCCTCGGGCCGTTGCACGAAGGACAGCGCGACCCAGTCGACGCCGGTGGCCAGCACCGCGTCGAGATCCCTGCGATCCTTCTCCGTCAGCGCGCCGACCGGCAGTTCGGTGTCGGGCAGGCTGACGCCCTTCTTGTCGGAAATGGTGGTCCCGGCGACGACGGTGCAGATGATCGCCTTGCCCGTGCTCTTGACCGCCTTCAGCTCGAGTTTGCCGTCGTCGATCAAAAGCCTGTGGCCGGCCTCGACCGACTTCAGGATCTCGGGATGCGGCAGGTAAACACGGTTCGAATCGCCCGGCTCCGGATTGTCGTCGAGGGTGAAGGTCTGGCCGGGGCTCAGCACTTCCTTGCCGTTGGCGAACTTGCCGACCCGCAGCTTCGGCCCCTGCAGGTCCGCCAGGATGCCGATCGGCCGTCCGACGGCGCCCTCGACCGAACGGATGCGCCCGACCAGCGTGCGCATCAGTTCGTGGTCGGTATGGCTCATGTTGATGCGGAAGACGTCGGCGCCGGCTTCGAAGAGCTTCCTCAGCATGTCTTCGGAGGAGGACGCCGGGCCGATGGTGGCGAGGATCTTGACCTTGCGGTTTCTTCTCATTGACTGTTCGTTCCGGGGGCTGGGGGAGCGCCCCCCGTTGAGGGTTCGTCGGTCAGCTGGACCATCCAGCTTGCCTGCTCGCCCGTGTCGTATTCCTGGAAACCGGCGCGCTGGAAGCCTCGGGCAACGCAGTCGGTGACGCCGGCGATCTTGAACTCTTTCTCGGCCACGCACATGCTGATCGGACCATCCCAGCGACCGCCGCGCTCGGCGTCTTCTGCGTAAAGATAGTAAAACCTTGATGACAGCGGGCCTTCGATCAAGGTCTTGCAGCTCGACTTCTCGATGTGCCACCAGCCTTCGGTGATCCAGCCGGCCTTGGCGCGGTAACCGATGCCGACGCCAACGAGGTTCTGCGTGGCATTGCAGACACGGAAGTCAGCCCGCGCCGGCGAGGCCGAAGCCAGCACCCCGAAAGCCAGCGCCAGTGCGGGCACGGCCAGGGCGCAACGCGCGCGTGCCTTGCCGGCGGACTCCATTGCAAACCCCTTCAAGCACCACATCAGCATCTTTCAACGCCCCTTTTCGGAGAACTGCGGACGCATGTCAACGCGCCGTTTTGACGAATCCAATCGATTTAGAGCGGCAATTGGCACACGGCTCGACATGGATTGCGGATTTTTGCGGAAACCGTGGCCAAACAACGGCATTGCGCCAGCGTCCTCTTCGTGGAATGACGATACCATCCTCCCCACGAGCCAGCGACCAGACCATTTTCAGCCAATGACCCGATCCACAGTTTTCGCGCCGTTCGACATTGTCGAAGGCGACCGCAAGCGAGGCATCGTGCTGGTGGCAGACCACGCCCGTCGCGATCTGCCGGAGGATTATGGCAGCCTCGGCCTGCCGGCGGCGGAGTTCGACCGCCACATCGCCTACGACATCGGCGTCGAAGCGGTGACGCGCGAACTGGCGGCGGCACTCGACGTGCCGGCGGTGCTCGCCAATTTCTCGCGGTTGCTCATCGACCCGAACCGGGGCGAGGACGACCCGACGCTGATCCGCCAGCTCTATGATGGCACCGTCATATCCGGAAACTATCCGATGGCCGCCAAGGAGCGTGAAAGGCGGCTCGACGACTTCTACCGGCCCTACCACGATGCCGTCGGCGCGATGATCGCTTCCGTCGCGCAGGCATCGGGGAAAGCTCCTTTCATCCTCTCGGTGCACTCCTTCACCCCGGTAATGCAAGGGGTTATCCGCCCATGGCATGTCGGCATCCTGTGGGACCTGGACGACCGGGCGGCGCGCCCGCTGATCGACATGCTGGCCGGCGACCCTGCGCTGACCGTCGGCGACAACGAGCCCTATGACGGAGCGCTGCGCGGCGACACCATGTACCGGCATGCCATCGTCAACGGCTTCGCCCACGCCCTGGTCGAGATCCGCCAGGATCTGATCGCCAGCGATGCCGACGCGCGGGCATGGGCCGGCCGGCTGGCGCCGATCGTTGACGCGATCGACCGCCGTCCCGATATACATGAGGTCAAGATCTTCGGCTCGCGCACCGGGCCGCTGCAAGGAGGCTCCCATGACCGGACTCAGCGATGAGCAACGACGCGACTTCGAGGCCGCGGCCTTTCGGCGGCTGGTCGAGCATCTGCGCCAGCGCACGGACGTGCAGAACATCGACCTGATGAACCTCGCCGGCTTCTGCCGCAACTGCCTGTCCAACTGGTATCGCGAGGCGGCCGAGGCCGAAGGCGTCGACCTGTCCAAGGACCAGTCGCGCGAGATCGTCTACGGCATGCCTTACGCCGAGTGGCAGGCGCGCTACCAGACGGAAGCCTCCGACGCCAAGAAGGCGGCGTTCGAGACGAACCGGCCGAAGGACCACTGACCTTCCGATAAGGGACCACGCAGGCGACCGGCCCGGCGCCGCTGGTACCCGTCTGCATGTATGGAGCGCGACCCGTCCTCGATACTGGACTCCGGGACGCCAGCCATCCATCATCCGCCGCGTTCATGAGGTTCGGAACTGCGCGCAGTCCGGCATGGACATGTCCGGCAGCAGGGGGAAACGCTGGCACTCATGTGGAATCTCATGCTCACCCATTGGCCACACGTTCTCGCGGTCGTCTCCGCGCTGATCGCGGCCATAGCGAGCATCCACGCGACGATGACCAAGGACGAGGTGCGTGCCGCCATAGGCTGGGTCGGCGTCATCATCCTGTCGCCGATCATCGGCGCCTTGCTCTACGCGATAGCCGGCATCAACCGTATCAGGCGCGGCACGATCACCGCCGAGCGCGCGGCGACCCGCCAGGAGATGCTCGCGCACCCCCGCTTCGATGCCGACAACAGCCTCGTCGCCAGCAGGTTCGGCAGGCGCTTCACCGCGCTCAAGACGCTGGGCGACAGGATCACCCATCACCGGCTGACGACGGCAAACGCCATCGAGACGCTGAAGACCGGCGACGAGGCCTACGCGGCGATGATCGCCGCGATCGCCGGCGCGCGGCGCAGCGTCATCCTCGAGACCTACATCTTCGACCGCGATCCTATCGGCCAGCGCGTCGCCGATGCGCTGATGTCGGCCGTCAAGCGGGGCGTCGCGGTGCGCGTGCTGATCGATGCCGTCGGCGCCCGCTATTCGGTGCCCAGCATCGTCGGCTATCTGCGCGAGGAGGGTGTGCCGACCGAGGTGTTCAACGGCCGCATCATCATGGGACTGCGCCTGCCCTATGCCAACCTGCGCACGCACAGGAAGATCCTGGTGGTGGACGGCGTCACCGCCTTCGTCGGCGGCATGAACATCCGCCAGGGCTTCACCACCGAATTCGCCGGAGCCGAGAGCGCCAGGGACACGCACTTCCGCGTCACCGGCCCCATCGTTTCGAACATATTCACCGTCGCGGCCGAGGACTGGCAGTTCGCCAGGGGCGAGAGGCTGACGGACGAAGCCTGGCGCAACGATTCGTCCGAGGGTGAGCCGGGGTCGCCGGTGCTGATGCGGGTCGTCGCTTCCGGCCCGGACGCCAGTCTCGAGACCAGCCACAAGATGCTGATGGGCGCGTTCTCGGTGGCGCGAAACTCGATCCGCATCATGTCGCCCTATTTCCTGCCCGATCGCGAATTGATCAGCGCGTTGACGACCGCGGCGCGGCGCGGTGTCGATATCGATATCGTCGTGCCCGCGGTCAACAACCTGCTGCTCGTCGACCGGGCGATGACGGCCCAGTTCAACCAGGTGCTGAAGAGCTACTGCCGCATCTGGCGCGCCACCGGGCCTTTCGACCACTCCAAGCTGCTCGCCGTCGACGGCACCTGGGCCTTTGTCGGCTCGTCAAATCTCGACCCCCGCTCGCTCCGGCTGAATTTCGAGATCGACCTTGAGGTGCTCGATCCCGATTTCGCAACCGGCATCGACCAGCGCATCGGCACGGCGATGGCATCGGCGACGGAGGTGACGCTGGCGACGTTGCGTGCCCGTCCGTTCCTTACCCGCCTGATCGATCGCATCCTGTGGCTCGGTTCGCCATATCTTTGACAGGCAAACCTTTACGATGCCGCGATAGTTTGATTCCCGGCCGATTGCCGGAGCCGCCCACCTTACCTAGGTAAGGTGATGGTTATCGCTTCCAGGCGTCGCGTGCCTTGACGCAAGGGGTTCCGTGATAGTTTGATTTCCGACCGGAAGGAGACGGAAACGATCATGCGCAGAATGGGTCTTCCAGCCACCGTTTTGGCGAACATCCGCAAGGCAAGGCACGCCGTCCACTCCACCCCGCTCTCTCGCACCAGCCCGTCGGAGGTGCTCGTCGCCTCCTACAACGTCCACAAATGCGTCGGCATGGACGGCAGGTTCGATCCGGAACGCATCGGCCAGGTCATCCACGAGATCGACGCCGACGTCATCGCGCTGCAGGAGGCCGACAAGCGCTTCGGCGACCGCAACGGGCTGCTCAACCTTGCCCGTCTGGAGCGCGACACGGGCCTCGCGATCGTGCCGGTCTCGGGCATGGCCAAGGCGCATGGCTGGCACGGCAACGTGGTGCTGTTCAGGCGCGGAGCCGTGCGCGACGTTCACCAGATCAGGCTGCCGGGGCTGGAGCCGCGCGGCGCCGTGGTGGCCGAGATCGAACTGGAGGCGGGCGGCGCCGTCCGCATCGTGGCCGCGCATTTCGGCCTGCTGCGCCGGGCGCGCCAGCATCAGGCGCGGATGATCTTCGACATCATGAAGGCCAGGGAGGAGATACCGACCCTGCTTCTCGGCGACCTCAACGAGTGGCGCCTCAACGGCCGTTCCGCCCTCACCACGCTCGACACGGCCTTCGGGCCGCTGCCGGCCGCCGTGCCGAGCTTCCCGTCGCGCCTGCCGCTGTTCGCGCTCGATCGCATCATCGCCAACCGCAACGACATCCTCTCGCCCGTCACAGTCCATGACACGCCCCTGGCGCGGGTGGCTTCCGACCATTTGCCGATCAAGGCCTTCGTCAACCTCGCGCCGGCGCTGGAACGCGAAGCCGCCTGAGCCGTAGCCGCGATCCCTGACGGCTGATCCACGAGCGGAACAAGCGCGAACCGCGAAGCCGGTCGAGCGTTCCGGATGTCCATCATCTCCGTCCCACCGCTGGCCCAAAAACTTTCAAGCACGGCGACTTGACTGGGAATTGAATCGATCTAATTTGCCGCGCGAGGCCAATTTTCACCGGATTCGACCAGATGCGCACCGCCAACGCGATGCAAGCCGCGATACATGGACGTTGGGCCGTGGCAGCCATGTTTCTCGCCAACGGCTTTCTGACCGGCAGTTGGGCGCCGCAGATCCCCGTGTTCCTGACCCGGCTGGAGATATCCAAGTTCACGCTCGGCCTGCTGATCCTGCTGTTCGGCGCCGGCGCGGTCACCGCCATGACCTGGTGCGGCCACCTGATTTCCCGGCACGGTTCACGCACGGTGCTGCGCTGGTTCGGCGTGTGCGCGAGCTTTGGCCTGCTGGTCGTGGCGCTGGCGCCCGACGTGCCGCTGGCGGCCGTCGCCATGTTCCTGTTCGGCGGTTCGGTCGGTGGCATGGACGTCGCCATGAACGCCAACGCTGTCATTGTCGAGCGCAAGCTGGGCCGCGCGGTCATGTCCTCCTCGCACGGCTTCTGGAGCCTTGGCGGTTTTGCCGGTGGGGCGCTCGGCGGCTTCGCCATCCAGCACTATGGCCATCTCGCCCATGCGAGCGCCGTGACGGTGCTCGCTTTCGTGGTCGTCCTGCTGGCGCTTCGCCATCTGGTCGCCGAGGAACGAATGGTGACGGCCGAGCACCACAGATTCTCGCTGCCCGCCAATCCCGTGGTCTATCTCGTCGGCCTGATGGCCCTGCTGACGATGATCTCGGAGGGCGCCGTGCTCGACTGGGGCGCGCTCTACCTGCGCCAGGAACTCGGCGCCGACCTTGCCGTCGCCGGCCTCGCCTACGCGGCCTTCTCCGGCGTCATGGCGATCATGCGTTTCTTCGGCGACGGCGTGCGCAACCGCTTTGGCGCGGTCTCGACGCTGCGCTGCTCGGCGCTGATCGCCGCCATCGGCATGCTGGTGGCCGGCCTCTCGCCATCGCCCTATCTCGCCATCGCGGCCTTCGCCTTCTGCGGCTTCGGCATCGCCAACATGGTGCCGATCATCTTCTCTGCCGGCGGCAACCAGGAGGGCATGTCGTCAGGCACCGGCATGAGCGTGGTCACCACCATGGGCTACTCAGGCATACTGGTGGCGCCCTCGGCGATCGGCTTCGTCGCGGAGCATTCGAGCTTCGGCCCGATCTTTATCGCCATGGCCGCGCTCCTGATCGTTGTCCTGCTGATGGCTGGCCTCGCTCATCGCGCCGAGTTCGCGCCCGCGCCGGCCGAGTAGCGCTTCAGCTCCTCATGCAGGAAATCCGCCACGCGGCGGATGCGCACGCTGGTGCGCACGTCGCGATGCATGGCCAGCCATACCGGCAGCGACGGCAACGGCAGGCCCGGCAGCAGCTTCTCGACCAGAGGATCGCTATCTGCCAGCGGCTCCTGCCCGAAGCCGACGCCATTGCCGGCCCGCACCGCCTGCCACAGGACGATCTGGTTGTCCGTGCGGAAACGGAAGGCACCGCGGCCGACCTGCAGGCCGAACATCGAGAAGCCGCGGATGATCTCGTCACTGCGGTCGAAGCCGATCAGGTCGTGTTCGACGAGATCGGCCGGCTCGCGCGGACGGCCCCGGCGGTCGAGATAGGATTTCGCCGCGCAGGCGCAAAGGCCGATGTCGCAAACCTTGCGTGCCACCAGTTCGTTCTGCGCCGGCTTGACCATCCGGATCGCGATGTCCGCGTCGCGCCGAAGCAGGTTCTCGACGAGGTTGGAGGCGACGATCTCGACCTCTATGCCCGGCTCTTCCCTGCCCAGCCGCGCGATCATCTCCGGCAGCACGAACGCCGCGACCACCTCGCTGGCCGCGACGCGAACCGTCCCTTCGATCGCCTCCACCGACCCCAGGGCCAGAAGCGAGAAGGCGCTGGCCTGCTCGCTGACCGCCCTGCCGCGCTCGAAAAGCGTGCTGCCGGCCTCCGTCAGTTCGTAGCCTTGCCGACCACGCCGGAACAGCGTCACGCCCAGCGCCTGCTCGAGCTCGGCGATGTGGCGGCCGAGCGTCGGCTGACTTGAGGCGAGCCGGCGCGCGGCGGCCGACAGGCTGCCCGTTTCCCCCACGGCCACAAAACTCTTGATCAGGTTCCAGTCGATGTCGCTCATTCATTTTTGAATAACATATGTCCAATCTTAGTCAATTTCCATTCATCCTCGAAGGCTCCAGATTTGGGATGCAAACGCAAGCAATGGAGATGGACAATGACCAAGATCGCAATCCTGGGCGCCAACGGCCGGCTCGGCCGCGTGGTCGGCAAGGCCTTCATCGACGCGGGCTTCGATGTCCGCGCCGTCACCCGGACCGGCAAGGTGCCGGCAGAACTCAAGGGGGCAACCGCGGTTGCCGGCGACGCGCTTGATCGCGCATCGCTCATCGACGCCACCGAGGGCGTCGACATCGTTTTCAATGGCCTGAACCCGATCTACACCGACTGGGGTAAATGCCTGCCGATGGCCGAGAACGTCATGGCCGCCTGCCGCGCCAACGGCGCCCTGCACCTCTTCCCCGGTACCGTCTACAACTACGGTTCGCCGATGCCGCAGGTGATCACCGAGGAGACGCCGTTCCACCCGACCACCGAGAAGGGCCGCATCCGCTGCGCGATGGAAGACCTCTTCCGCGGTGAGGCCGAAGCCGGCCGGGTGCGTACCATTGTGCTGAGGGCGGGCGATTTCTTCGGCGGCACGGGTAGCGGCTCATGGTTCGACCTCGTCGTCGCCGCCAAGATGAAGAAGGGCGTCTACACCGCGCCGGGACCGGCGGACCTCGTGCATGAATGGGCCTACCTGCCCGATTTCGCGGTTGCCTTCGTCGCCGTGGCGCGCAACCTCGACAAGCTCGGCATCTATGAGGCACTGAACTTTCCTGGCCATGCGGTAACGGATCTGGAAATCATGGCCGCGGCGGAAAAGGCGCTTGCGCGCCCCCTCAAGATGACCTCGATGCCGTGGTGGGTGCTGCGCGCCGGCAGCCCGTTCGTTCCCATGTGGCGCGAGATCGTGTCCATGTCCTACCTGCGCTTCGAGCCGCACAGGCTGGTCTCGGCCCGACTGGCCGACATCATCGGCGAAATCCCGCATACCCCGCTCGACCGTGCGGTTTCGGAGGCGCTGGTCGACCTCGGCATCATCACCGACGGCAACGCGTCGCTGGCCGCGTGAGCGTCACAGCCTGCCCATCAGGAGCAGGATCAGCACCACGACCAGCACGAAGCCGACGATGCCGGAGGGACCATAGCCCCAGGAGCGCGAATGCGGCCATGCCGGTATCGCGCCGATCAGGACGAGGATCAGGATGATGATGACGATGGTGCTGATCGGCATGGAACTCCCCGCATTCGACTGTTTCGACAGGGAGACAATGCAAGAGGCCGCCCGATTGTTCCGGGCGGCCTCTTCATGCGGATCGGCGCCGTGCGGTCACTCGGCGGCCTTGGGGAAGGCGACGGCCTGCTCGCCGCCTGGCTTCTCTTTCTCGGCGGCGATCGGAGTGGCCGCGCCCTTGCCTCGGCGGAAAATCCTGCGGAAGAACGCGTAGAAGCGGCTGTTCTTGCTGCGGGTAAAGACCATCAGCATGGACGGCGTCACGACCAGCGTCAGCACTGTCGCGAAGGACAGGCCGAAGACGATCGCCGAGGACAGCGAAATCCACCATTGCGTCGACGGCGCGTTGATCGTCGTCTCATGGTGGAAGATCTCCAGCCCGAGGCCGAAGGCGATCGGCAGCACGCCGAGGATCGCCGACACCGCCGTCAGCACCACCGGGCGAGCGCGCTCGCGGCAGGTCTGCAGCACGGCCTCCATCTTGTCCCAGCCTTCCTCGCGCAGTCGGTCGTAGGTGTCGATCAGCACGATGTTGTTGTTCACCACGACGCCGGCCAGCGCGATGACGCCGATGCCCGACATGACGATGCCGAAGGCCTCGCCCGTCAGGAGCAGCCCAAGGAAGACGCCGATCGTCGCCATGATCACGCAGGACAGAACCATCAGCACGCTGGTGAACTTGTTGAACTGCATCAGCAGCACAAGGAAGATCAGTCCGATCGCCGCGCCGAACGCCTTCATCAGGAAGGCGCCGGCCTCGGCGCTGTCCTCGTTGGAGCCGGCAAGCTTCCAGCGTATGCCGTTGCCGAGATCCATGCCGGCGACCGCCTGCGTCACCTCTTGCTGCACCGCCGCCACCTGGGCGCCGGCGGCGACGTTGGCCTGGACCACCACCGTGCGGGCCCCATCGATGCGATTGAGCACGCCGACGCTGGGCTTCGGCTCGCGGATGACGAAATTCGAGATCGGCACCGCGCCCTGGGCGGTCTGCACCCTGAGTTCGTCCAGCGTCGACAGCGTGCGCCGGTCTTCCGGCAGTCGCAGCCTGATATCGACGGCCTTGTCCGCGCCGGCCGGACGATACTCGCTGAGCTTCAGGCCGTTGGTGACCAGTTGCACCACGGTTCCGACCGACATCGGGCTGACGCCGTACTGTGCGGCCTTGGCGCGGTCGACCCGCAGCGCCCAATCGACGCCGGGCGGCGGCAGGCCGTCCGATATGTCGATGACGTTGGGCACCTTGGCGATGCGCGCGGCCACGGCGCGGGCCTTGTCGTCGAGCCCCTTCGGGTCCACGGCCGAAAGCCGGATCTGGATCGGCTTGCCGGTCGGCGGGCCGGCCTCCGGCACGCGCACCTCGACGTCGACGCCGGGAATGCCGGCCATGGCGACGCGCAGGTCGCTGAGGATCTGGTTGGCCGACTTGCGCTCACGCCAGTCGACGAATTCGTACTGGATAACGCCGACGACATCCTCGGGCACGTCCTGGCCGCCGCCCTGCGTCTTGCCGACGCGGGTATAGACCGACTTGACGCCCGGCCAGCCGAGCAGCCTGTTTTCCGCCGTGCGGGTCGCGGCGTCCATCTCGGCCAGCGAAAGGTTGCCGCGGGCATGCACGTAGAGCAGGCCGTAATCCGGCTCGACGCTGGGGAAGAACTCGACGCCGGCGCCGTATTTCGAATAGGCGTAGCCGACGCCGAACAGCAGCGCGACGGTGAGCAGGATGACGGTGATGGGGAAGCGTACCGCCTGCTTGACCACGGCCATGTACAGGCCGTCGCGATGATCGTCCTCATGATGCAGTGGCGCCTTGGCGAAGATGGCGCCCAGCGTCGGCGTGAACACCAGCGCGTAGAGCATGGAGGCCGACAGCGTCACGATCAGCGTGATCGGCATGTACTTCATGAAGTCGCCGATGATGCCCGGCCAGAACAGCAGCGGCGAGAAGGCGGCGATGCGCGTCATGGTCGCCGCGATGACGGGACCTGCCATGCGCCTGGCGGCAAGCGCGAAGGCATCGGCCTTGTGCATGCCCTCGCTCATGCGCCGCTCGGCGAATTCGGTGACGATGATGGCGTCGTCCACCAGCATGCCGACGGCCAGGATGAGGCTGAACAGCACGATCATGTTGATCGTGTAGCCCATCATGGCGAGCAGCAGGATGCCCATCAGGAAGGATGACGGGATGGCGAGGCCGATGAGCAGCGAGGCGCGTCCCGACAGCGCGTAGAGGATGACGATGAAAACCAGGATGACGGCGATCATCACATGGTTCTGCAGGTCGCCCAGCAACTGGTTGACGAAGACCGACTTGTCCTGTGTGTAGGTGACATGCATGCCCTCGGGCATGGTCTTGATGAACGCGTCGGAGACGGTCCGCACCTTGGCCAGCGTGTCGATCAGGTTGGCGCCGATGCGCTTCTTGACCTCGATGGCGATCGCCGGCTTGCCGTCGAGGCGGGTCACCGTCTCGGCGTCCTTGAAGGTCGAGCGTATGGTGGCGATGTCCTTGGCCTGGACGACCGCGTTGGGCGTGGCCACGACCGGCAGGTTGGCGACGTCCTCGGGCGTCTCGATCAGCGACGGCACCTTGACGGCGTACTTGCCCTCCGAGCCCTCGATGTTACCGGCGGCGACGAGGCTGTTGGAGGCGCCGACGCCCTGCATCATCTGGTCAAGCTGAAGACCGTAGGACGACAGCTTCACCGGATCGATGACAACCTCGACGAGGTCCTCGCGAGACCCCTGCAGCGAGCCTTCCAGAACGCCGGGCACCTCTTCAATGCGGTCGCGCAGCTCGCGCGCGGCGGCCGTCAGCACCCGCTCCGGCACGTCGCCCGACAGCGTCACAACAAGCACCGGGAATTCCGACACGTTGACTTCAGTAACCACAGGTTCTTCCGCAGCTTGCGGCAGGTCGGCCTTGGCGTCCTGCACCTTGCTACGCGTATCCTGCAGCGCGGTGGCCAGGTTGGTCTGCGGCTGGAATTCGACGAGCACGTAGCCGCCGCCCTGGAAGGCGGCCGAGCGCATCTCCTTGAGTCCCTTGAGGCTCTTGAGCTTGGTTTCCATGGGCCGCAGCAGCAGCCTCTCGGAATCCTCGGGCGAAATGCCCTGATAGATCAGGCTGACATACATCATCGGAATCGGAACGTCCGGCTCCGCTTCCTTCGGCGTCGACTGATAGGCGAAGGCACCCGCGATCAGCAGGAAGACCAGCACGGCGATCGTGAGGCGGGCGTTGTGGATTGCAAGTCTGACGATGTCCATGACTCTGCCTGCTATGAATCTCGTAGCGAGCCGCGTGGCGGCCCGTTTTTGGTTCCAGGTCGTGTCGCGCCGGCGCTACAGCGCGCCGGCGGTCGCCTCGCCCAGCAGCTTCTGGATCGTCGCCTGGTCTGCCTCGACCGGCTTGACGGTATCGCCTTCCTTCACCAGTTCCTGGCCGGCGACGATGATGCGGGCATCGGCCGGAATGCCGCCGAGCACCAGGCCGGTCGGCGTGTCGTCGACCAGGTCGATCGGGAAGAACACGACCTTGTCGCCCTTGTCGACGGCGCGGATGCCAAGGTCACCCTTGTCGCCCAGCGTCACCACCGAGCGCGGCAGCATGACGGCGTCGGTGGGCTGGGCGCTGAGCGCGATCTCCGCCGTCATGCCAGCCGGGATCGCGCCATCCGGATTGGCGATCGCCACCTCGACGCGGAACGTGCGGGTCTGCGATGAGGCGTCGCGGCTGATGTAGCGCACCGTGCCCTTGACCACCTGGTCGTTGACCAGGCGCACATTGGCCTCGTCGCCGATCTTGATGTAGCGCAGGTCGCGCTCGCTCACCTCGCCGCGCGCGATGACCGGATCGAGCGCCAGGATCGTCGCCACCTCGCCACCCTGCATCACCGAGCTGCCGAGCTCCACCGGCACGCGATCGATGACGCCGTCGAACGGCGCCTTCACCTCATTGCGGTCGAGTTCGGCCTGGGCGGTCTCCAGCATCGACTGAGCGGAGGTCAGGTTGGAACGCGCCGTGTCGAGCTGCAGCTTCGGCAGGTTGCCTGTCTTGGCCAGCCGTTCGGCGGCATCGAGTTCGGCCTTGCGCTGCGCCAGGAGCTGCCTGGCGTTGTCGACGTTGGAGATCTTCTCCTCGGCGGCGAGCATCAGCACGAGGTCGCCCATCTTGACATGCTGGCCCTGCTTGACCGGCAGCTTGTCGATGACGCCGCCCACGCGGGTCGCCAGCACCGCCCGCTTGTCGGCCTCGGTCAGGCCGGAAATGCGGATGGCGCGCGCATAGGTCTTGCGGGGCGGCGTAACCACGGCGATCGTGCGCGGCGCGGCCTTGGGTTCGGCCTCGGCCGTAGCCGGCTTCGCCCCTGCGGGAGCCGGTTGGCCTGCGTCCGGCGCCTTGGCCTTGCTGTCGGCGGCGCTGCCCACGGAGGAGAACGCGCCGGTCCCCACCCAGGCGGCAAAACCGATAAGCACGGCAATGGCGGCAAGCTTGTGAAACCTGAACTTCGGCATCGTCGTTTCCAGTGCGTAAAACTGGCCGGGCCGCGACTGGCGCGGACGCGCTGCCATATGGGTGTGCGCGAGGCCGTATTCAATTTGCCGTGAACGGCGAGGGCCGCTTCTACATGAAAGTTGCGGCGCAATATAGTGAGAAAAGTTGCGTGAGCATTGCGTCGCCAAGCGCGAAACGACAGTCATTGCCCCGGTTTTCGCGGCTCCGGCACAGGTTTTTGCCGGTTTGGGCTGCCGACTGGCAGCAGGCGTCAGGATGATGCGGATCACCGCAAAAGCGAGGCGATCGCGACATCAGAAAGCGGCGTCGGTCCCGGTTTTCTCCGCTGAATCGCGTCAAGTGACGCGCTTCAGCAGCCGGAAGACCCACTCGAATGTCCGCCCGTACGGGGGCCGCAACAGGCCTCCTCCACTCATGCCTGCCTGCAGGAAGACCGGCTTTTCCTTGCTGAAGGTGCGGAACCCCCATTCGCCGTGATAGGCGCCCATGCCGCTGGCACCCACCCCGCCGAACGGCTGAGCCTCCTGCACGAGGTGCAGCATGCAGTCGTTGATCGTCACCCCGCCGGCGACTGTCTCCCGCAGGATCCGCTGCCGCCGTCCGCCGTCACGGCCGAACCAGTAGAGCGCGAGCGGCCGCTCGCCCCGGTTCACATGGTCGATGGCGTCATCGATCGTGGCGTATTCGACGATCGGCAGCACCGGCCCGAATATCTCCTCGCGCATCACTTTGAGGTCCGGCCCGGGATTCCGGATCAGCACCGGCGCCATCTTGCGGTCGTCGACGCCCAGCCGCTCGCCGGCCGGATTGACTTCGACGATCTCGGCGCCGCCATCGCGGGCCTCATCCACCATGTCGCGCAGGCGACGATGGTGGCGCTCGCTGATGATGGCGGTGTAGTCGGGATTATCGCCGAGCCGCGGATAGAGATCGGACATGGCGGCCGCGAGCTTCGCCGCGACGGCTGCCCCCTGCCCTAGCGGCACCATCAGGTAGTCCGGCGCGATGCAGGTCTGCCCCGCATTGAGCAGCTTGCCGTAGGCGAGGCGCGGGATCGCCGTGTCGAGGTCGCAGGACGGATCGAGGATCGCTGGCGATTTGCCGCCGAGTTCAAGCGTGACCGGCGTCAGGTTCGCCGCCGCCGTCAGCGCCACCTGCCTGCCCACGGCGGTCGATCCCGTGAACAGCAGATGGTCGAAAGGCAGCGACACGAATGCCTTTCCGACGTCGGCGTCTCCGGTGATGACATCAACCTCGTCAGGCGCGAAATGCTCGCCGGCAAGCCGCTGCAGAAGGGCGGAGAAAGCCGGCGTCAATTCGGAAGGCTTGACCAGAACACGATTTCCCGCCGCCAGCGCCGCGATGACCGGCGCCACTGCGAGCTGGAACGGATAGTTCCAGGGCGACACGACGCCGACCACGCCGAGCGGCTGCGGCAGAAGCCGGTTGCGTCCGGGCCAGAACGGCATGCTTGTCGGGATACGCCGCTCGCGCATCCAGCCGCCGACATGCGCGAGCGCGTGGCGGATCCCCGCCCTGACGACGAAAAGTTCGGTAAGCCGTGTTTCATGGGCCGAGCGGGCGGAGAAATCACAGTCGATCGCCGCGCAGATCTCGTCCTGATGCTCCTCGGTGAGCGCCAGAAGGCGGCGCAGCCGATCCTTGCGCGTTTCGAGCGCCGGGAACGGCTCCTTCTCGAAAGCCCTGCGCTGCGCTTCAAACCTGACCTCGAGAGCGTTCTGTCTGATCTGCAGCACGCCACCTCCTCCGTACGTTCAGGGAAGCTACATCGCCCAGACAACCGAATCCAGCATTGCCCCGGTTCCGTCGGGGAACGCTCCGGCAATCGCCCGATCCGAGCGCTCCAACACGCCGTTTGGCACCCATCCTCTGCATGGCCATCGGCCCTCAAACGGCCCTTTCACCGTTCACGCGTCGATTGGGCTGGCGTAAACTGTCCGTGGCGATGACAAAACCGCAAGATCGGTCGAGCGTCTCACGCCCGTGCGGCTTAGCTGGTGCTGCCACGGAGAATGGACCGATGAAGGCGGCAGTTCAAAACCACCATGCCCGGATGCGGCGGGTGCTGGATCACATAGACCGGCATCTGGACGGCGATCTGGACCTGGATGCGCTGAGCAGCGTCGCGGCCTATTCGAAATATCACTTCCACCGGCAGTTCACGGCGACCTTCGGGCTGTCCGTGCATCGCTATATCCAGCTCGTTCGCATGAAGCGCGCCTCATACCGGCTGGGCCATGGGAACGCCGAAAGCGTCACGGATATTGCGATGGACGCCGGCTACGACGCACCGGATGCCTTTGCCCGCGCCTTTCGTCAAAGGTGCGGGCAATCGCCTTCATCGTTCCGGAGATCTCCCGATTGGGGGTCGTGGCTGATGGCCTTCGGGCCTCTCGACAGCGCGAGGAGAAAGCTCATGCAGATAATTTTCACCCATGACGACGTAACGATCCGCGACGTGCCCCCTACCCCGGTAGCGGTCATGGAACATCGCGGGGACCGGGCGATGCTCGGCGACACCATCCAGCGGTTCATCGCCTGGCGCAAGGCAGCCGGTCTGTCGCCCGAAACGAGCCCGACCTTCAACGTCTTCCGTTCCGAGAGATGTCCCGCTGTCGCGGCCGACTACAGCATGGATATTTGCGTCGGCACCGACCAGCCGATCGACACGGGCGACCAGCAGATGAAGGCTGGCGTGATCCCCGGCGGACGCTGCGCCGTGCTGCGTTATCCCGGCAATACCAACAATCTGGAGCCGGCTGCGCTTTACCTCTATCGGGAATGGCTTCCGGCCAGCGGCGAGGAAGCACGCGACTTTCCGATTTACTGCCAGCGACGCCTGTCCTTCGTTCCGGAGATGTCCGTGCCTGAGATCGTCGTGGAGCTGTTTCTGCCGCTGAAATAGCGCCGCTTCTGACAGTGGCCTGCCCTCTCCGTTCGCCGGAAACGGACCGGCCGCTGTCCCCCCGGCCTCGACGGTTCGGGACTTGCGATCAGGCGCGGCGGCGCGTCGGATCGGGCTTCATGCGCGCGGCGAGGAAGGCCTTGACGCGGCGTCCCGGCGCGGGACCACGCACCGGCTTGAAGCCGTCGTCGAGCTGACCCGACAGGTCGAGTGTCGCGCGCTCGCCGACGGCATCGTAGTTCTCTTCCAGCCAGTCGCTGGCGGCGGTGCGTCCGAGGTCGCGCAGATAGGTGAGGAACGCCCATTCCGCATTGACCTTCGAGGACGCCGACAGGTCCTTGAACGCCTCGTCGGCATCGATGCGATGCATGCGGATATCACGGTATTCGCCATGCGGCAGGCGCCCGGCCGCGATCAGCTCCTTGACGAAGGCGATCGAGCGGAACTCACGCAACAGGCCGGCATTGAAGGTGATCTCGTCGATGCGGTTCTGGATCTCGTTGGCGCTTTTCGGCGTGCCCTCGCGCACCACAGGGTTGATCTGAACCAGCAGCACGTCCTCCGTCGCGGAGGCCTTGAAGAACGGATAGAGCGCCGGATTGCCGCCATAGCCGCCGTCCCAGTAGGGAACGCCCTTGATCTCGACGGCGCGGAACAGTTGCGGCAGGCAGGCGGAGGCCATCACCGTATCGAGGTCGATCTCGCCGTCGGAGAAGACGCGCAGCTGCCCCGTCTCGACATTGGTGGCGGAGATGAACAGTTCCATCGACTTGCAGGCGCGCACATTGCCGAAGTCGATCTCGTCGCGCACCACGTCGCGCAGCGGATTGATACCGAGCGGATTGGCGACATAGGGCGAGAAAACCCGCGACATGGTATCGAAGAAGAAATAGCCCGGCGTGTTCTCGATCGACCAGTTGCCCCAGGCCACGTCCCAAGGCATGCGCTGGACCGGGCTGAAGCGGCCCTTGCGGGCCACCGCGCGCCAGAAATCGTCGAGCTTGCGCCGCGCGCCCTCGGCGCCGCCGCGCACGAAGCCATCGGCCAGCGCCACCGCGTTCATGGCGCCCGCGCTGGTGCCGGACACGGCCGCGATCTCGAGCCGGCCGTCCTCCAGAAGGCGGTCGAGCACGCCCCAGGAAAAGGCGCCGTGCGAGCCGCCGCCCTGCAGCGCGACGTTGATCTTCTTTTTCTCCTCCGCCCGTCTTTTCTCCTCCGCCTTGCCGTTCAAGGTCATGGCGAATCCTTCAGGGTTGATGCGGCCGCATCGTCACTGCGCGGTCCAGCCGCCGTCGATCGACAGATGAGTGCCGTTGATCTGCGCCGCCGCCTCCGAACACAGGAACACGGCGGCGGCCGCGACCTGCTCGACGGTGACGAACTCCTTGGTGGGTTGCTTCTCCAGCATCACCTCGCGCACGACCGTATCCCGGTCCATGCGATGCGCCTTCATCTGGTCGGGAATCTGCGCCTCGACCAGCGGCGTCAGCACGTAGCCGGGGCAGATGGCGTTGCAGGTGATGTTCTCGCGCGCCAGCTCCAGCGCGACCGTCTTGGTCAGGCCGATGATGCCGTGCTTGGCCGACACATAGGCCGACTTGAACGGCGAGGCGACCAGGCCATGGGCGGAGGCGATGTTGACGACGCGTCCGCCGCCGGCCTTGCGCATCAGCGGGATGGCGGCAGCCGTCGTGTGGAAGGCCGAGGACAGGTTGATGGCGATGATGGCATCCCATTTCTCGATCGGGAATTCCTCGACCGGCGCCACATGCTGGATGCCGGCATTGTTGACCAGGACATCGAGCGAACCGAAGGCCTCGGCGGCGCCGGCGACCAGCGCCCGGCACTCCGCCGGCCTCGACATGTCGGCCTTGATGTAAAGTGCCTTCACGCCATGGCGCTCGGCGATCGCCGCCGCGACGGCGTGGTCGCCAGCCGTGTCGGTGAAGGAATTGACGACGATGTCATGGCCCGCCGCCGCCAGTGCGTCGGCGATGGCCAGGCCGATGCCGGAGGTGGAGCCGGTGACGACGGCTGTCTTTCTCGCGCTCAAGGCAAAACCCCTGCTGTGGTCCGGGGACCAGCTATATTGCGATGCAGCATATAGGCTTTGTGCGACGCAATAACAGCGGTGACGTTAGGGGATGTCCCGAAATTTTGACCATCGCCGCCTTCTCCTTTAGTCCGGAGGAGGCGGCAATTCCGGCGCAATTTTGCTGTCGCGCCGCCTCAGGCCACCAGTTCCGGCAGCGGGCCGACATAGCGCGATTGCGGGCGGATGAGCCGGCCGGTGAGCTGCTGCTCGCGCGCATGCGCGACCCAGCCGCAGACGCGGCCGGCGGCAAAGACGTTGGTGAACGCCTCCTTGGGAAAGCCGGCCGCCTCGAGCAGCAGGGCCGTGTAGAATTCGACATTGGTCTGGATCGAGCGCGACGGCTTGGCCACCCGCAGCACGTCGAGCGCCGCCTGCTCCACCGTCTCGGCGAAGGCCAGCCGGCCGACCGCGCCACCGGCGGCGACGAGCTTGCGAACCACCGCCTTCAGCACGTCGGCGCGGGGATCGCGCACCCGGTAGATACGGTGGCCGAAACCCATGATGCGCTCGCCGCAGTCGATCTCGGCACGCAGCCACGTGGCCGCGTCGCCGCTCTCGGCGATCGCATCCAGCATCTCGATCACCGGTCCGGGCGCGCCGCCATGCAGCGGCCCCTTGAGAGCGCCGAGGCCGGCCAATATCGCCGACGTCAGCCCCGCCTGCGTCGAGGCCACGACGCGGGTCGCGAAGGTCGAGGCGTTGAGGCCATGGTCGCAGACCGTCACGAGATAGGTATCGAGTGCCTTCGCCAGCGCCGGCGAAGCGGTGTCCCCCTTCAGCATCCGCAACATATCGGCTGCGTGGTCGGCCTGGGCATCCGGCGAGACCGGCTGTTCGCCCCGGCCCATCCGCAGCAGGGCCGGCGTCAGCACGGCGGGCGCGGCGATCAGGCGAAGTGCGTCCGCCAGCGTCTTGCGGTCGGGCAGCAGTGCCATGCCGGCGCGCATGCCACTGTAGACATCGAGCGCGGCCAATGCGCCGAGAACCGGCCGCAGCCGCTCGAACACCTCGGCGCGCGCCTGTCCGAGGCTTTCCTTCAGGCCGGCATCCTCGGGCAGGTCGTCGAAGAAGCCCTCGAGCAACAGGTGCGCCACCTGGGCGTAGGACCGGCGGCCGGCAAGGTCCGCAAGTGAGTGGCCCCGTATCGTCAGGCGGCCGCCAAGGCCATCGACGTCGGAAAGCACCGTTTCCGCCGCCACGACTTCATCCAGCCCGTTTGCCATTGCTGTCTCCTTCTGCGCTTTCGGTCTTGACCCGTTCGCGATCGGAGATAAGGGTGGGCAACAATTCCATCAATCTTGATCAATAGAATCAATATGTCCGAGTGGCTGACGCGGGAGGAGGCGCTGGATCGCCTCAGGGTGAGGCCGCAGACCCTCTATGCCTATGTCAGCCGGGGTCGCATCGGCATGCGGCCGGACCCGACCGACCCACGCCGCAGCCAGTATCGCGCCGACGACATTGCCGGACTGGCGAGCCGGCGCGCGCGCGGCAGGCGCGTTTCCGCGATCGCCGAAAGCGCGATCGCCTGGGGCGAGCCGGCGATAGCCACCACCATTTCCACCGTCCTGCATGGCCGGCTGATCTATCGCGGCCACGACGCGGCGATGCTGGCGGCGCATGCCACGCTGGAGGAGACGGCGGCCATCCTGTGGGCCGCGCCACAACCGCCGGTCTTCGGCACGCCCGCGCCAACAGGCTCGTTGGGCGAGGGCCGCCCGGCGATATTCGCCTGCCTCGCCACGCTGGCAGGCGATGGCAGTGCCTCGCTCGGACGCGGCACGGCGGCGCTGCATGCCGACGCCGCCGAGGCGATAGGCGCGCTGGGCGGAGCCGTCGGCGCGGCACCCGGCGACGATCCCATCCATGCACGCCTGGCGCGGGGCTGGTCGCTGGATGGCGATGGTGCGGAAGCGATCCGCCGCGCGCTGGTGCTGCTTGCCGATCACGAACTGAACGCCTCGACCTTCGCGGCCCGCGTCGCCGCTTCGACCGGGGCGCCGATGGCCGCCTGCCTGCTGGCCGGTCTTTCCGCGCTCTCGGGTCCTCGCCATGGCGGCGCCGGCGAGGCCGTCACGCAACTGGCCGAGGATGCCGCGCGGCATGGCGCCAGCCGGGCACTGGAGCGCTGGCTGGACCATGACAGGCCGCCACCCGGCTTCGGACATCAGCTGTATCCCGAGGGTGACGTGCGGGCAGCCCCCCTGCTGGCGGTAGCCGATCTCGACGACACGATGCGGTCTCTACGGGACGCGGCCTTCGCCATGACCGGCGCGAGGCCCAACATCGATTTCGCCCTGGCCGCCCTGACGCGAAGCCTCGGCCTGCCGTCCGACGCGCCGTTCCGGCTGTTCGCGCTCGGACGGGCGGTCGGTTGGACGGCACATGCGGTGGAGCAAGTGACGAGCCGCGGCCTGATACGGCCGCGCGCCCGTTACGAAGGGCCACTTCCCGCTTCGGACTGAGGACAAGCTCCGAAAGCGCCCTGGATCAGGGACTGGCGGAGCCGAAAGCCGGGGGAAGCGGCGCCGGCAGCGCCTTCACGACATCGTGTCGAGCTTGCGCTGCATGGCGGCGATCTGCTCCTTGAGTTCCTGCAGATCGTCGCCCTTCTCGGGTGCTTCCTTGCGCGCCGGCTCGGCCGGCGCCTGGGCAGGGGCGGATCCCGTCGGCGGGAACGGCGTGAACAGCCGCATGGCGTTCTGGAACATCTCCATGTTGCGCCGCGTCTGCTCCTCGATCACCTTCATCGGCGTCGAGATCTTCATCATGTCCATCGGCGACTTGCCGAAGGCGCCCTTCATCTGTTCGCGGAAACGCTCCTGCTCCTTGGAGAAGGCGATCATCGACTGTTCGAGGAAGCTCGGCACGATCATCTGCATCTGGTCGCCGTAATAGGCGATCAACTGGCGCAGGAAAGGGATGGGCAGCATGTTCTGCCCGTCCTTGTTTTCCAGTTCGAAGATGATCTGGGTCAGCACAGAGTGCGTTATGTCGTCGCCTGTCTTGGCGTCCTGGACGGTGAAGTCCTCGCCCTTCTTGACCATTTCGGCAAGGTCCTCGAGCGTCACGTAAGTGCTTGTGCCGGTATTGTAGAGGCGGCGATTGGCGTATTTCTTGATGATGATGGGTTCGTCTTTCGCGGCCATCCGTATCCTCCCCGGACACCGGCGCTTCAAAGTAAGCCACCGGTAACGATTGCGCCCTTTTTTGAAGGATATGCGCAAAAGCGTCACAATTCCAAGCGGTTTGTGCAGTGCGGGATCACATAGTGCTGCGCGGCGGGCAAAATATGCTGCGCAGCAATGCACAGCTTGCCGCATGGACGATGCGAGACCGGATCGCGACGCGCGACGGGCCAGTCCATTTCCGGTTTGACTCGGCTTGTGGAAAGGGCAAGAAAAGTCCTAACGACAGCCAAACCCGACATCCCCTTTGCAGTCTGGAGAAGAACATGTCCGCTTCAAATGCCATCGTCATCGCCAGCGCGGCGCGCACGCCGGTGGGCTCCTTCAACGGCGCCTTCGCCAGTGTGGCGGCGCATGAGCTTGGCGCAATCGCCATCAAGGAAGCGCTGGCCCGCGCCGGCGTTGACGGCAAGGAGGTCGACGAGGTGATCCTCGGCCAGATCCTGACCGCCGCCCAGGGCCAGAACCCCGCGCGCCAGGCGGCAATGGCCGCCGGCATCCCGCAGGAAGCCACCGCCTGGGGCCTCAACCAGCTCTGCGGCTCCGGCCTGCGCGCCATCGCCATCGGCATGCAGCAGATCGCCCAGGGCGACGCCAGGATCATCGTCGCCGGCGGCCAGGAATCGATGTCCATGGCCCCGCACGCCCAGCATCTGCGCGGCGGCGTCAAGATGGGCGACTTCAAGATGGTCGACACCATGATCAAGGACGGCCTCACCGACGCCTTCTACGGCTACCACATGGGCAACACGGCCGAGAACGTCGCCCGCCAGTGGCAACTGACCCGTGACGACCAGGACACGTTCGCCGTCAGCTCGCAGAACAAGGCCGAGGCCGCGCAGAAGGCCGGCAAGTTCAAGGACGAGATCGTCGCCGTCACCGTCAAGGGCCGAAAGGGCGACACGATCGTCGACCAGGACGAGTACATCCGCCACGGCGCGACGCTCGACGCCATGACCAAGCTGAAGCCTGCCTTCGACAAGGAAGGCACGGTCACGGCTGGCAACGCTTCCGGCATCAACGACGGCGCCGCCGCGACCGTGCTGATGACCGAGGCCGAGGCGACAAAGCGCGGCATCACCCCGCTGGTGCGCATCGTCTCCTGGGCAACCGCCGGCGTCGATCCGCAGATCATGGGGACCGGCCCCATTCCGGCCTCGCGCAAGGCGCTGGCCAAGGCCGGCTGGTCCGTCGGCGATCTCGATCTCGTCGAGGCCAACGAGGCCTTCGCCGCGCAGGCCTGCGCGGTCAACAAGGACATGGGCTGGGATCCCGCGATCGTCAACGTCAACGGCGGCGCCATTGCCATCGGCCATCCGGTCGGCGCATCCGGCGCGCGCATCTTCAACACGCTCGTCTACGAGATGCGCCGACGCGGGGCGAAGAAAGGCCTCGCCACCCTCTGTATCGGTGGCGGAATGGGCGTCGCGATGTGTGTGGAAGCGCTCTAGCGAAGGAATGAACGGGCGGCGCGAGCCGCCCGTTTTCGTTGGGGCATGGCCTTGGAAACATTCACCTGTTTCACGACAAGGTCACGCTCCGACATCAGGGTGGAGCAGGATGGCGATTTGGAGAAAGCCATCGGTTCCGGAGCAGGAAAGCCCGAAGACAGGGCTCTGACAGAAGGGGAAGCGCATGACCAAAGTAGCACTCGTCACCGGCGGTTCGCGCGGCATCGGCGCCGCCATCTCGGTCGGCCTCAGGAACGCCGGTTACAAGGTGGCCGCCAACTACGCCGGCAATGACGAGGCGGCCGCGAAGTTCAAGGCCGAGACCGGCATCCCTGTCTACAAATGGTCGGTCGCCGACTACGACGCCTGCGCCGCCGGGATAAAGCAGGTGGAAGCCGATCTCGGGCCGGTCGCCGTGCTGGTCAACAATGCCGGCATCACCCGCGACACCATGTTCCACAAGATGACGCGCGAGCAGTGGAAGGAAGTGATCGACACCAACCTGTCGGGCGTCTTCAACATGACCCACCCGTTGTGGAGCGGCATGCGCGATCGCAAGTTCGGCCGCGTCATCACGATTTCCTCCATCAACGGACAGAAAGGCCAGGCCGGCCAGGTGAACTACTCCGCCGCCAAGGCCGGCGACATCGGCTTCTCCAAGGCCCTCGCCCAGGAGGGAGCGCGCGCCGGCATCACCGTCAACGTCATCTGCCCCGGCTACATCGCCACCGAGATGGTCAAGGCAATCGACGAGAAGGTGCTGAACGAACGCATCATCCCGCAGATCCCGGTCGGCCGGCTGGGCGAACCGGAGGAAGTCGCGCGCTGCGTGGTCTTCCTTGCGTCCGAGGATGCCGGCTTCATCACCGGCTCCACCATCACCGCCAATGGCGGCCAGTACTTCGCCTGAGGCAAGCAGCCGCCTGAAGATCGGCCCGGCGCCTTCCCGCACCAATCCAAGCGGGAACGCCGGGTTCCACCCTCCAGAACCAGCCCCTAGCAATGGTCGGTCGCGACCCGTTGCGCCAAATCGGCACGCGAAAGTTAACGCCCCTGCCGCATCTGGCTCCTCGGCGGTGCGCAACCCTGTGGATTATCGGTGGAGAACCTGTGCGCAACACAAGATGTTGCGGTGAACAAAACGGGAAAATCTCGCCATCTCTGATTCGTCGCCGATTCGTTCCGGCTTTGGCCGGAAAGTTAACGAAAACAGCGCGGCGGCCCATGCCTCCCGGTCAGGAACCGTTAGGAAACGTCAACAATTTCATAATGTTGAGATAGAGGCCGAAGAGCAGCACGGACGATCGCCGGCAAAGGTTAACGCCGTGCCGCGACTCCATCCGGCCAAGCATGAATCGGGCCAATCCCGAGATTCAGCATGTGGTGAGACTCGGCGTCACAAAATCCATATATAGCCGTGAACAAAACCTGAATCAGAACGAGTCAGTGATTCGTCGCCGATTCGTTCCAGACTCGTTCCGAGCGTTAATCCTGAGCCGCTGTCCGACTCCGGAAAAAGGCCGCGAAAGCACCACCGGGAATATTCCGCTTTCGCTTCGTGCCTGAAATCCCTATGTGTCGCCTGGTGCCTCAGCGCACTCCCGACGAAGCGAGGCCAGACGCCTTATTCCGTGCCGATGAACATCCAGCCCAAACACACAGAGCCGCTCATCCTTTCGGGCCGCGACGTCACCGCGGTGCTGGGGCCGACGAACACCGGCAAGACCCATCTCGCCATCGAGCGCATGGTGGCGCATGACACCGGCGTCATCGGCCTGCCGCTCCGGCTGCTGGCGCGAGAGGTCTACACCCGGGTCTGTGAAAAGGTCGGCGCCAACAAGGTGGCGCTCGTCACCGGCGAGGAGAAGATCCAGCCGCCCGGCGCCCGCTATTCCGTCTGCACCGTGGAGGCCATGCCGCGCGAGACCGACGCTGCCTTCGTCGCCATAGACGAGGTGCAGCTCGCCGGCGACCTCGAGCGCGGTCACATCTTCACCGACCGCATCCTGCACCTGCGCGGCCGCCAGGAGACGCTGCTGCTGGGCGCGGCCACTATGCACGGCATCCTGCAGAAGCTGTTGAAGGGCGTTTCCGTGGTGACGCGGCCGCGCCTGTCGCACCTGGCCTATGCCGGCTCCAAGAAGCTGACCCGCCTGCCGCGCCGCACGGCGATCGTCGCCTTCTCGGCCGACGAGGTCTACGCCATTGCCGAGCTGATCCGTCGCCAGCAGGGCGGCGCCGCTGTCGTGCTCGGCGCGCTCTCGCCGCGCACCCGCAACGCGCAGGTCGAGATCTTCCAATCCGGTGACGTCGACTATCTCGTCGCGACCGACGCCATCGGCATGGGTCTCAATCTCGACCTCGACCACGTCGCCTTCGCCCAGAACCGCAAGTTCGACGGCTACCAGTACCGCAACCTGACGGCCGCCGAGCTTGGCCAGATCGCCGGCCGCGCCGGACGGCATCTGCGCGACGGCACCTTCGGCGTCACCGGCCAGGTCGACCCGCTGGACGAAGACCTCGTCAAGAAGATCGAGAGTCACGATTTCGATCCGGTGAAGGTGCTGCAGTGGCGCACCGCGCATTTCGACTTCGCCAGCCTCGACGCGCTGAAGCGCTCGATCGAGACCAACGCCCCGGTGGAAGGCCTGACCCGCGCCCTGCCGGCGGTCGACGCCCAGGCGCTGGAACACCTGTCGCGCGACGAGGAAATCCGCGCGCTGGCCAGCAGCCCGGCCCGCGTCGCGCTGCTGTGGGAAGCCTGCGCCCTGCCCGACTACCGCAGGATCGCGCCTGCCCAGCACGCTGACCTCATCGCTTCGATCTACATGGACCTTGCCCGGCATGGCCATGTCGACGAGAACTACATGGCAGAGCAGGTCCGCCGTGCCGACACCGCCGAGGGCGACATCGACACGCTCTCGCACCGCATCGCCCAGATTCGCACATGGACTTTCGTGTCGAACCGACCCGGCTGGCTTGCCGATCAGGCACACTGGCAGGAAAAGACACGAGAAACCGAAGACAGATTGTCTGATGCGCTGCATGAGCGGTTGACGAAACGCTTCGTAGACCGCAGGACTTCCGTCCTCATGCGGCGCCTAAGAGAAAATACCATGCCTGAAGCCGAAATCAGCCCCACCGGAACCGTCCTCGTCGAAGGCCATCACGTCGGCGAGTTGCAAGGGTTCCGCTTCACCGCCGACCAGAGCGCCGGCGGCGAGGACGCAAAGGCGGTGCGCAACGCCGCGCAGAAGGCGCTGGCCGCCGAATTCGACGCACGCGCCGAACGCTTCGGCGCCTGCGCCAATGGCGATCTGGCCCTCGGCTCGGACGGCGTCCTGCGCTGGATTGGCGCGCCCATCGGCACGCTGGTTTCCGGCGACGAGCCGCTGCGCCCGCGCCTCGTGCTTTTGGCCGACGAGCAGCTCACCGGCCCTGCCCGCGACAAGGTCGCGGCGCGCGCCGAGCGCTTCGTCAATTTCCAGATCGAGTCGCTGCTCAAGCCGCTGGTCGACCTCAAGAACGCAGAGCAGATTTCGGGCATCGGCCGTGGCATCGCCTTCCGGCTCGTCGAGCAGTTCGGCCTCATCAACCGCCGCGACATCGCCGAGGAGATGAAGTCGCTCGACCAGGAAGGCCGTGCCGCGCTGCGCCGGCTCGGCGTGCGCTTCGGCGCCTACCATGTCTTCGTCCCGGCGCTCATCAAGCCGGCGCCGGCCGGCCTGGTGACGCTGCTCTGGGCGCTCGGCAATGACGGCAAGGACAAGCCCGGCTTCGGCGACGTGGTGCACGCGCTCGCCTCGGGCCGCACCTCCGTCGTCATCGACCAGGCCTTCGACAAGTCCTTCTACCGGCTGGCGGGCTACCGCAACCTCGGACGCCGCGCCGTTCGCGTCGACATCCTCGAGCGCCTGGCCGACCTGATCCGTCCGGCGACCAACTGGAAGCCCGGCCTCGGCCAGCGCCCGGACGGCGCCTTCGACGGCCAGGCCTTCATGGTGACGCCGCCGATGATGTCGATCCTCGGCGCCACCGCCGACGACATGGAAGAGATTCTCAAGGGCCTCGGCTATCGCGCCGAGCCAAAGCCCGCCGCCGAGGTGAAGGCGAAGCTCGAAGCTTTGGACAACGCCGCCCGCGAGGCAGCAGCAGCGAAGCTGGCGGCCGACGAAGCCGCGCGCGCGGCGAAGGCCGCCGAGGCGGCTGCGGCCGATGTGGTTGCCGGGACGCCTGACGGCTCGGAGCCCGCTGCCGCTGAAATGCAAGCGGCCGGGACTGCGACCGAAGGCACGGCGGAGCCTGTCGCCGAAGCACCTGTGGAAGCCGCGTCGGAGGAACAGCCCCAAACTGAAATCACGGAAGAAGCTGCTTCAGAGGACGTCGCTCCAGAGCAAGCGGCCGAGGCTCCCACCTCCCCCTCGATGGGAGAGGCCGAGGCGCAAGGCGAAGCTGGCGTGGTTGATAGCACCGACGATGCAGCCGGTGCCGACAACGCTGGCGCTCCCCGCGAGGAAGAGGCTGCCCCGGGTACGGCCTCGGCCGAAGCCTCGGCCGAAGCCGAAGAACCCAAGCCGATCCTTCTTTGGCGGCAGGCCCGTTTCGACCACCAGCGTCCGCGCCATCGCGACAACCGCCGTGACAATCGTCCGCGCGCGGGCCAGCCGGCACGCGAGGCCCAGGCCGATGCAGCGGGCGGGCAGCCCGGTGCCAGGCCGCCCCAGGAGGGACGCCGCGACCAGCGCGACGGCGCCGGCAAGCCTCGTTTCGACCGCAGCAAGTTCAAGCCGAGGCCGGACCAGGAGAACGGCGAGCGGCGCGGCGGCAAGCCACAGGGCGAACGTCACGAGCGGCGCGACGGCAGGCCGGACTGGAAGGGCCGACAGGAAGGCAAGGGCGGCGGCTCCGGCGGCAAGCCGGCCTTCCAGGGCAAGCCGCGCGAGGAGCGCCCGGCGCGCTTCGATCCGGACTCGCCCTTCGCCAAGCTGGCTGCCCTGCGCGACCAGTTGAAGAAGTAGCTCCCGGTCGAAGGCATAGAGCATGATGTCGTCCGAAAGCCGCTTCGCACTTTCCAACGTCATGCTCTAGTCCGATGGCCGTTGATGCACGCCAGCGCATCGACAAGTGGCTGTTCTTTTCGCGCGCAGTCAAATCCCGCTCGCTCGCGGCCAGGCTCGTCGTCGCCGGCCGCGTCCGTATCAATCGCGACAAAGCAGCGCAGGCCTCCGATCTGGTCAGGCCCGGCGACGTCCTGACCATCACACTGGACGGCCGCATCCTGGTCTGGAAGGTGCTTGGCGCCGGCGTCCGCCGCGGGCCGGCCGAGGAGGCGCGCCTGCTCTACGAGGACATGTCGCCGCCGCCCGCCAGGAAAGGCGAGGCCGTTCCGGACGCCATTCCGGCCCTGCGCGAGGCCGGCAGCGGCCGCCCGACGAAGCGGGAACGCCGGCAAACCGACCGGCTGCAGCGCGACGATTGAGGATATGATCTCTTCCCATCGCCGGGAGAGGCTGGAAATCCGTTCCGGAAACGCGCCTTCGGCGGGAATCCCCGCCCTTGCAAGCGGCGGGCAAAGGCGTTACCTCACCCGAAAAGCCCAGCAAAAATTGGGACGTCCCGGAGCCGACCGATGACCTATGTCGTGACCGACAATTGCATTAAATGCAAATACATGGACTGCATCGAGGTCTGTCCGGTCGACTGTTTCTACGAAGGCGAGAACATGCTCGTCATTCATCCCGACGAGTGCATCGACTGCGGCGTCTGCGAGCCGGAATGTCCGGCCGACGCGATCAAGCCGGATACCGAGCCCGGCCTTGAGAAATGGCTGCAGATCAATACGGAATACGCCGAGAAGTGGCCCAACATTACCGCCAAGAAGGAACCTCCGGCCGACGCCAAGACCTTCGACGGTGAAACCGGCAAGTTCGAGAAATACTTCTCGGCCGAGCCCGGCGAGGGCGACTGAACAAGCCGGCAATCGGGCCGGCTTTACCTTGCGTAAACGGGATTGCGCATTGGCCGCCTTGACAGGCGACGATGCCGCATGGCCTTCGCTTATGCAGCAAAACCTTGATTCTTCCGACTTTTTGTGTTACATCAGCGAAACATGCCGGTGACACAACGTCGATTTATGGCGCAGACGCCCCAAATCACTGAAAGGTGAAATTCTCAATCCGGACCAGAGCGATCTGGGCTGGCGGTCGCAACATGTGCGGTTTGCCGGTCCCGGCCTTTCCGGAGGGAGCACCTGTTGTGCGGCTAACGATCGGCTCGGCCGATCCGCGCGAGTTCGGGCCGGCAGGACGCCGGTACCACAACAAGGAGTTCAGGGCGTAATGGCAACGATCACCCCGCAGAAGAAGTCAGGCGCCGCGCGCCACGGTTTCAAGACCGGCGAGTTCATCGTGTACCCGGCGCACGGCGTCGGTCAGATCGTTTCGATCGACGAGCAGGAAGTCGCGGGCCACAAGCTGGAACTGTTCGTCATCGACTTCCAGAAGGACAAGATGCGGTTGAAGGTTCCGGTCGCCAAGGCAACCTCCATTGGCATGCGCAAGCTCTCGGAAGAGGATTATGTCGAGCGCGCGCTGAAGGTCGTTCAGGGCCGCGCCCGCGTGAAGCGCACCATGTGGTCGCGCCGCGCGCAGGAATACGATGCCAAGATCAATTCGGGCGACCTGATCTCGATCTCGGAAGTCGTGCGCGATCTCTACCGCGCCGACAACCAGCCGGAGCAGTCCTACTCCGAGCGCCAGCTCTATGAAGCCGCGCTCGACCGCATGGCCCGCGAAATCGCGGCCGTGAACCGCATGTCGGAGACCGAGGCTGTGCGCTTGATCGAGGTCAACCTCAACAAGGGCCCGAAGCGCGGCGCCAAGGCCGACAACGAGGAAGCCGAGCAGGAAGAAGCTGCCTGAGCCTTTTTGCCTTCGAATGACGAAGAACCCGGCCTCGCGCCGGGTTTTTTGTTTCTTTACCTTATGAGGGGCGCTGCAGTGCGGGGCTACGGCGCCACCGTCTCCGTTCACCGCAAGGCCAATCGCATATGGAGTTCCCCACTCCGTCGCGCCACCTCTCCCCCCTCCGGAGGGAGAGGTGCTCGGCCAAGCCGACCGGAGTGGGGGTCGTGCCCCATAAGCGATTGTTCCGCCACCAGAGGGGCCGTAAAGCTCAGCCGCCGAGCTCTCTCCCCGCCTCCTGCCTCAGCGAGGCGATGAAGCGCTTCGTCCGCTCGCGCTCGGGATTGTCGAACACGACCGAGGCAGGACCTTTCTCGACGATGGCGCCCGCATCGAGGAACACCACCTCCTGCGCGATCTTCGAAGCGAGCCTGAGGTCGTGCGTGGCCATCACCATCGTCGTGCCCTCGCGCGCGAGCTGCCCCAGCACGTCGACCACCTCCTGCGCCAGCTCGGGATCGAGCGCCGAAGTGGGCTCGTCGCAGAGAAGCACTTTCGGCGACGGCGCAAGCGCCCTGGCGATCGCCACGCGCTGCTGCTGCCCACCCGACAGCGTTGCCGGCCAGGCATCCGCCTTGTGCGCCATGCCGACCTTTTCCAGCAGCGCCAGCGCCCGTTCGCGGGCGCGCTGCGGCGACCATTTGAGCACGGTCACCAGCCCCTCCATGACGTTCTCGATCGCCGTGCGGTGCGGAAAGAGCTGGAAATTCTGGAACACCATGCCGGTCTGCAGGCGGATGCGCTGCACATCCTTTGCCGGCACCTTGCCGCCGGGATGGAATTCCAGCGTTTCCTCGCCGATGCGCAGCGCTCCGGAGGTCGGTATCTCCAGCAGGTTGATGCAGCGCAGCAGCGTGCTCTTGCCGCCGCCGGAAGGCCCGACTAGGGCCGTCACACTGCCCTCGTCGATGCTGACCGTCACGCCCTTCAGCACAAGGGTGTCGCCGAAGCGCTTCTCGATGTTGGTGAGGCCGATCATGCGTTGGCCTCCAGGAAGCCGCCATAGCGATTGAGTCGCGCCTCCAGACGGACCTGCAATGCCGACAGCACCGAGCTCATCACCAGATAGAGTATCGCCGCCTCGACATAGAGGATCAACGGCTCGTAGGTGGTCGCGACGATGCGCTGCGCCGCCTGGAACATTTCCGGCACCGTGATCGCGGCCGCCAGCGAGGTGTCCTTGACCAGCGAGATGAAGGTGTTGGAGAGCGGCGGCACCGCCACGCGGCCGGCCTGCGGCAGGATGGTGCGGCGCATCGCCTGCCCCCAGGTCATGCCGATCGAATAGGAGGCCTCCCACTGCCCCTTGGGCACCGAGCCGATCACGGCGCGGATGATCTCCGACGAATAGGCGCCGATGTTCAGGGTGAAGCCGATCAGCGCCGCCGGGAAGGCGTCGAGCAGGATGCCGACGGAGGGCAAACCGTAGAAGATCAGGAACAGTTGCACCAGAAGCGGCGTGCCACGGAAGATCCAGACGTAGAACCGCGCCAGCGCCACCAGCGGCCTTGGTCCGAACAGCCTGGCGAGCGCCGTGAGCAACCCCAGGGCAAGGCCGAAGGCGAAGGACAGCAGCGTCAGCGGCACGGTAAAGATCAGCGCCGCCCACAACAGCGTCGGCAGCGATTCCAGCATCAGTTGAAGCCAATGCGGCACGAGGCCCTCCTCGCCTAGAGCATGATGCCGAAAAGTGTGAAACGGTTTTCGGACGACATAATGCTCTATCTCTTTGATTTGGAGCCGGGTGAAATCCGGCTCATGGGAAGCAAGATGGCCGTCCGCGATCCGCCGCAACAGAAGACCCGGGGATGGGCGGCCTTGGTAAGGAACGTCGGTGCATATCACGCGAAAAACGGCGAGCCGTCAAAGATGGCTCGCCGTCTAGGCAGTGCGTGGTCGGGTCGCCCCCCGGCGATGGCTATTTCGACACGTCCTGGCCGAAATAGGTGTCGGCGATCTTCTTGTAGGTGCCGTCGGCCTTGATGTCGGCCAGCGCCTTGTTGATGGCGGCGACCAGTTCCGGATCTCCCTTGCGCACGATCACGCCGGAATAGTCGGCGTTTTCTTCCTGCGCGGCGATCTTCACATTGGCGTCGGGCTTGTGCTTCTTGAAGTCGAGGAAGGACAGGCTGTCGTTGATGGTGGCGTCGGCCCGGCCGGTCAGAAGCAGTTGGATCGACTGGTCGAAGCCGTCGGTGCCGACCAATTCGGCGCCATTCGATTCCGCAAGCTTGCCGAAGTTCGACGTCAGCGACTGCGCCGACTTCTTGCCCTTGAGGTCGGCGAAGGTCTTGATGTCGGCGTTGTCGCCGCGAACGATCAGCACCGCCTTGGACGCGATGTAGGGATCGGAGAAATCGTACTTGGCCTTGCGGGCGTCGGTGATGCCGACCTCGTTGATGACGGCGTCGTAGCGGTTGGCGTCGAGACCGGCGATCAGCCCGTCCCATTTGCCCTCGAGGAACTCGACCTTCACGCCGAGCTTGTCGGCTATCGCCTTGGCGATCTCGACGTCGAAGCCGACAAGGGTGCCGGAGGCGTCATGATAGGTGAAGGGTGCGTAGGTTCCTTCCGTGCCAACCTTGATGACACCGGCCTGCTTGATCTGATCGAGATTGGCGCCGGCATGGCCGGCGGTGACAGCCAGCGCCTGCAGCGCGCCGGCGACGATGAGCGACTTGAGCCATTTCATTTTTCTGTGATCCCGTCCTTGGCCGGATGCCCGGCATATAGTGAGGCCTGGAAACTGCCAGATGCGCAGAGCCATAATAAGGAATCCGATTTCAAAAACGACGGATTTCTGAAACGTGATCCTAAAGAGGTGGCCGACTGAGGAGAATTGACGCCCGCTCTCGACGCCGTGAACGGTTCGTGCGCTCGCCGCTTCTTCCCGGCGATCGCAGCGGAACCATTCATCAGCATGGCACGTTCTCACCGCCATAGGGCGCGGCGTCGCCAAGTCAACCGGAGCAGGCCAACCGGAAGGGACGCCAAGCCAGCACCGCAACAGGTGACGCGGCAAGGAGCGTGACATGCTGGAAGACGTAACGGGACGGGTCATGGTTCGCGCCGCGATGCGGGCGCCCTATCTGGAGCGCGAGGAGGAACACCACCTGGCCTTGCGCTGGAAGGAAGACAACGACCAGGTCGCATTGCACAGGATAACCGTCGCGCATATGCGCCTGGTGATCTCGATGGCGGCGAAGTTCCGCTATTACGGCCTGCCGCTCGGCGATCTCATCCAGGAGGGCTATGTCGGCCTTCTCGAGGCTGCGGCCCGCTTCGAGCCCGAGCGCGAGGTGCGCTTCTCGACCTATGCCACCTGGTGGATCCGCGCCTCGATGCAGGATTACATCCTGCGCAACTGGTCGATCGTGCGCGGCGGCACCAGTTCGGCGCAGAAGGCGCTGTTCTTCAACCTGCGCCGGCTGCGCGCGCGGCTGGCAAGCGGCGCCGAGCCACTGTCCAACGCAGCACTCTATCGCGAGGTGTCCTCGGCGCTCGGCGTCCCCGAGGCCGACGTGGCCATGATGGACTCACGCCTTTCGGCGCCTGATTCCTCGCTCAACATGCCGCTCGCCGATGACGGCGGCGCCGCCGAGCGCATGGACTTCCTGGTCTCGGAAGAGCCCCTGCCGGACGAGGTAGTAGGAGACGCGATCGACGACCAGCGACGCTCAGTGTGGTTACGGACGGCATTGGGCGCGCTCAACGCGCGTGAACTCAGGATCATCGAGGAACGGCGGCTGAGCGACGACGGCGCGACGCTGGAAGCCCTCGGCGAGACGCTCGGCATCTCCAAGGAACGCGTCCGCCAGATCGAGGCGCGCGCCATGGAAAAGCTGAAGACGGAGCTGATCAAGCAGAACCCCGAATTCATGGCGGCCTGAAGCATCGCCGCCATGCGGGGCCTCGGGGGCAGTTTGCTTTTCCGCTCGTGCCAGCCATTCCATCAGCGCCGGCTTGCGGCCGGAAAAGTAAACTGTCCCCCAGACGCCAGGCGAGCGCTTAGGCTTACTTGTCGGTGACGATCTTGACCTTGTCGCCGGTCGAGACGCTGGCGCCCGGCGACATCGCGTTGAGCACCCGGAACAGGTCGAGCTTGCGGTCCACGCCCACCATCTGCGCGGCGAGCGACCCCATGGTCTGCCCCGCCTGCACCGTGACGATGCGGATGTGCAACGGCTTGAGCGCCGCTTTCTCGGCGGCGCTGAGGATGCGGAACGATCCGCTCACCGAGCGGGCCACGGCGTCCAGCGAGGTGCTCGCAGCGGGTGCGGCCGTCAACAGCCGGTAGACCTGGCCGCCGGCGCGGATGACCGCGATGTCGAACTGCCAGCCATCGGCGCCCGCATGGGCGATGGCTGCTTCGTTGCCGTTGATCGTTTCCTGCTGGACGCTGGCATTGTCGAGGCCGGCCACCCAGCCGCTGCGTATGTAGTCGGTCAATGGGCGGTTCTTGTCGATCGACACACCGTCGAAACGGATCGCCATGTCGCCCGGCCCGGTCGCCGTCACCGCCGCCGCCGAATTGTCGATGATGAAACCGTTGGGCACCGAGAACGACACGCCCAGGCCGGGATGCAGGAAGGTTTCCCCGCGCACATAACCTTCCTCAGGCGTATCGCCGTAGAGCAGGCCGTCTATGCCGGCGAGAAACGAGTCGCGATCGCGCGTTCCGACGCCTGGCGGGCCGAACTGGCGCGCGTGACGCTGCGCGAGATCGATGCGCTGCGGCGTGTTGGGGTGCGTGGCCAGGAAGTCGAGGCTGGCGTCGGTCGCGCCGCTGATCGAGCGGAAATCGGTGTAGGCCGACATCGACTGCAGGAAGCGGCCGGCGGCATAGGGGTCGTAACCCGCCTCGCCGATCGACTTGATGCCGATGGCGTCGGCCTCCAGTTCCTGGTTGCGCGAGAACTGCGCCAGCCTGAGCTTGCCGCGGATCAGCGCCGCCTTGGCCGTCGGGCTGTCGCCGAGCACGTCGGAGACGACCTTCGTCGCCAGCCCTTCCTCGGCCTCGAGCTGCTGGCGCTGCAGGCCGTGATTGGCGGTGACGTGACCCATCTCGTGCGCGATGACGGCCGCAAGCTCGGAGGAATCATTGGCCAGCGCCAGCAGGCCGCGCGTGATGTAGAGATATCCGCCCGGCAGCGCGAAGGCATTGACGTTGGGCGAGTTGAGGATGGTGATGCGATAGGTCTGCGTCGGATTGGCCGACACCACCGTCAGGTTGCCGACCACCTTGGCGACCATCCGCTCGAGCTTGGGGTCCGAATACTCGCCGCCATAAGTGGCCAGGATGCGTGGATGCTGCGCCTTGGCCATTTCCGCCAGCCTGCTGTTGGCGGAGACATTGTCGACGGTTATCGGCTTGTTGGACGGCTGGAAGCCGGACTCCTGCACGTCGGGCGGCGTCAGCATCTGGCAGCTTGCCATGGCCACGGCAAGGCTCGCCAGCGTCATCAGACGCGCCAGCGGCTTCATCCGTTTTCTTTCAGCGCCGGTCGGCAGGACGGCTTCCTTTCGGTTCCCCGCGCGCGTCCTTGTCCGGATCACGCACGAAATCAAAGCTTTACGGTATCCCTCATCACCTTGTCCGAAAGCAAGATTTGCTTTCATCGAAAAGCAAGATACCGAGGCAAATCACGGCCTAAGCCGGATTCCGCTAATCGGACCTAGCCACACTGCCTTGTGCATGGCAAGCAAGCGCCGCGTCGCCCCGAACCGGTTTGACCATAAATTATGTCCGCTTCCGGGCAATATCTCGTGATGCGCCGTCGGCGGGGTACCTGCCGATATAGCGCAGGAACGCTTCGGGTCCAGTTTCCGTGAAAAACCCCTCGGCGTCTCCGTGCGCCGCGATCCGCCCATCATCGAGAAAGACGACGTCCTGCGCGATTCTGCGCGCGTCCTCCGGTTGGTGCGTAACGAACAGCACCGTCATGTCCCGCTCCGTCTGGACCATCGTCACCAGTCCGAGCATATCCTCGCGCAGTGCGGGGCCGAGCGATGCAAAGGGCTCATCCAGCAGCAGCACCGGCCGGTCACGCACCAGCACGCGGGCAAGCGCGACGCGCTGGCGTTCGCCACCCGACAGCTCGCGCGGCAACCGCCTTTCCTTGCCGGAGAGACCTGTATGCCTCAGCGCTTCGGCGACCGCATCGCGATCGGCTGCATCCAGCCGGAGCGCCGGCGATCGGCCAAGGCCAACATTGTCCTCGACGCTCAGATGGGCAAAGAGGTTGTTTTCCTGGAAGACCATCGACACCGGCCGGGCCGAAGGCGGCATGTCCGAAACATCGCGCCCACCGATCAGCACGCGACCGGCGTCCGGCATCTCGAAGCCGGCGACCAGGTTGAGCAGTGTCGATTTCCCAGAGCCGCTGGGACCCATGACGGCCGTGATCCGCGATGCCTGGAATGCAATATCGAAGGCGAGTTTGGTCTCGCCATAGCTGAAGGAGACATTCTCCAGCCGCACCTCCGCCCCGCCGGGTTGGCCCCTCTTGTCCGGCGTCATCGCCTGCCTCCCTGTCCCAGCCTGTCGGCCACCAGCATAAGCGCCAGGCAGGCCAGTCCAAGCATCAGCGCCAGGCCGGCGGCATCCTGCGTGCGGTAGCTGCCCATGCGGGCGAGCAGCAGGTAGGGCATTGTCTGCACGGAGTCGCTGCCGAACAGCGCGATCACGCCGAGGTCGCCAAGCGACAGCGCCATGGCGAAGGCGGAAGCGGTGGCAAGCGGCCGCCGCAGCGAAGGCCAGTCGATCAGCCACAGCCTGTTCCAGCCGGAAAGACCGAGCAGCAGGCAGAGCCTGTCGTGTCGATCGGCGGCGGCATCGTAGGCCGGCCGAAGGGCGCGAATGGCGAAGGGCATCGCCATGACGGCGTTGACCGCGACGACCATGAAGGGCGCGATGGCGAGCACGTCGCCGACATGGCGCAGCGCGAGGAACCATCCGGCCCCGATGACGATCGGCGGCACCACCAGGACGAAGCCGGCGCCGGTATCCGTGGCGTATTCGAGAAGCGACGCGGGAGCGCCGCGCCGTTGCGACGCCAACGCTCGCCGCGCCATGATCAGCGCCAGCGACAAGGCCACCGACAGCAGCGCCGAAAGCACGCCGAGCACGGCGCTGGTGAGCATGGCGCGCCGCACCGCATCCTCGCCGGCGAGCCGGGCGAGATCCGCGTCGAGCCCCGCGGCCACGGTGGCCGCCATCGGACCGGCGACGAACAGCAGGGCGAGCCCGATCAGCAGGACATTGACCACGGTCTCGCCCGCGCCCACCGAAAGATAGCGGCGCGGCGCCACCGGCAGGTTGGCATCACCGACCGTGTCGGCGCCAAGCCTGGTCAGCGCCAGCACCGCCACGGCGGTCAGCGCGATCTGCAAAAGCGTCAGGGCAACCGCGCGCGCCGGATCGAAATCGAAGCGCAGCGCCTGATAGATGGCGACCTCCAGCGTCGTCGCCCGTGGTCCGCCGCCAAGCGTGAGCACGATGGTGAAGGAGGTGACGCACAGCATGAAGACGAGGCCGGCGACGCCCGGCAGGGCCGCGCGCAGTGCCGGCCACTCGACCAGCCGGAAGGCCGAGCCGGGACCCATGCCGAGCTGGCTCGCCAGCCGCCACTGATCGGCCGGCACGGTGCCCAGCGCCTCGAGAAAGAGCCGCGTGGCGAGCGGCATGTTGAAGAAGACATGGGCAACGAGGATGCCGGAGAGCCCGTATATGCCGTCCCAAGTCCCACCGCCGAGCGAGGCCAGTCCGCCGGCGAAATAGCCTGCGCGGCCATAGAGCGTCAGGATGCCGAGCGCCGCGACGATGGCCGGCAGGGCAAGCGGCACGGCAAAGAGCTGCAGGATGAGGCGACGGCCGGGAAAGCGCGGATGCCGCGACAGAGCGCGTGCCACCAACAGTGCCGGCGCCACCGAAAGCAACGTCGAAAGCGCCGCCTGCCAAAGGGTGAAGCGCACGACACGGAACAGATAGCCATCAAAGGCGGAGAGAGCTCCGGATGGGTCGCTCGCGCCTTCGAAGGCGAGCCCGGCAAGCGCGCCGCCGATGAGCAGGCTGATTGCCGCCAAGGCGACGACACCTGCGGTGACGCGGGGGTCGTTGGAACGGGACGCCGGCATTTCCGCTAACCAAACAGGAGTTTGGTTTCGACGGAAGGATTATCTGCGTCGAGTTTCCGCCCACCCCCCTCCGGCCTGCCGGCCATCTCCCCCGCAATGGGGGAGATTAGCAGCTTCGATCGTCGCGCCACACTTGCCGCGCGGGAGATTCGCGAAACCGACAGAGCGCTTGATCTCCCCCCTTGCGGGGGAGATGGCCGATAGGCCAGAGAGGGGTGCTCAAGCGCCATCCTAGATCTACTTGCTCATCACCGAGAGCCATTCGTCCACCCAGGCCTTGCGGTTGGCGGCAACTTCGTCCGGGCTGAACAGCAGCGTCTTCGTCGGCTTCACCAGCTTGTCGAAGGCCGGGTTGAGCGGCGCATCGGTCTTGCCCGCCGGGAACATCCAGTTGGTTTCCGGGATGACGTCCTGGAACTTCGGCCCGGTCATGAAGGCCATGAACTTCTCGGCCAGGGGATTCTTCGCCCCGGTCGTGGTGATGCCGGCGACCTCGATCTGCAGGTACTCGCCCTCCTCGAAGGAAGCCGCCTGGTAGCGCTCCGTCTTCTCGGCGATCATGTGGTAGGCCGGCGAGGTGGTGTAGGAAAGCACCATCGGCGCCTCGCCCTTGGTAAACAGGCCATAGGCCTCGCTCCAGCCAGGCGTCACCGTCAGCACCTTCCCCTTGAGCTTGGCCCAGGCCTCCGGCGCCTTGTCGCCATAGACCGACTTGACCCACAGGAGCAGGCCGAGGCCAGGCGTGGAGGTGCGCGGATCCTGGATGACGATCTTGTCGGCGGCGCTTCCTTCGATGAGCTCCTTCAAGCTCTTCGGCGGCTCTTTCAGCTTTTCGGTGTCATAGACGACGGCGAAATAGCCGTAGTCAAAGGGAACGAAGGTGTCGTCGCTCCAGCCGCCGGGCACAGCCGCGCCCGACACCGTGCCATGCGGCGCGAAGAGGCCGGTGGCCTTGGCTTCGGCCGTGAGGTTGGTGTCCAGGCCGAGCACGATGTCGGCCTTGGTGGAAGCGCCTTCCAGCTTGACGCGGTTGAGCAGCGCCACGCCGTCTGCGACCGAGACGAAATCCAGCTCGCAGCCGCACTCTGCCTCGAATTCCTTCTTCACCGCAGGACCGGGACCCCAGTCGGCCGTGAAGCTCTCATAGGTGTAGACGGTGAGCTTGTCCTTGGCGAAGGCGGGGCCTGCGCCCGCCATGAGTGCAACGAGGCCTGTGGCCAGAACAAGACGGGACAAGATTGTGCGCATCGGCGCCTCCTTCGTTGGTGTTGAAAGGAATTGAGGCGTCGGATGGTCCGAAACGTCTAATCCCTCCGCCGGTACAAACCGGATCAGGTTCAGCGGGTTGGCATGTCTGCCTCTCAGCCGATCCGCCAAAAATGGCGCCCGGCACCCCGTTAGAGCGCCTCGACACATAAGCCCGCCCGATACGCCACGCAAGCGGTAGTTTGCCGGACAGCGATGGCGCTGCCCGCCGTTTCGCCTTCCGTTTCCGCAGCGGGGCTGGTAAGGGCGACGCGCATGAGTACCTTCACCATTCTCCTGGGCGGCGAGCTTGTCCGAACGCCGCGCCTCGACCGCCAGGTCGAGGGCGCCCGCGTCATCGCCGCCGACGCCGGCATCGGCCACGCGCGGATGCTGGGCCTCTTGCCCGAGCTCTGGGTCGGCGATTTCGATTCCGTGCCTGCCGATCTCCCCGACGATCTCGCCTCGGTCGAGCGCCAGGTGTTTCCGGCCGAAAAGGACAAGACCGACGGCGAACTGGCCATAGCCGTCGCGCTCGAGCGCGGCGCCACCCGCCTGGTGCTGGCCGGCGCCTTCGGCGGCCGGCGCGCCGACCATGCCTTCCTTCATCTGGCGCTTGCCGTGCGCCTGGCCGAGGCCGGCACGGAAGTCATCCTGACCAGTGGCGCGCAGGAAGGCGTGCCCCTGCTGCCGGGCAAGGCCGAATTCGACTATGCCGACGGTACGCTGTTTTCGGTGCTCGGCTTTTCCGCGCTCGCCGGCCTCACGGTGATCGGCGCGAAGTGGCCGTTGGACCGCGTCGAGGTGGCTTTTGGCTCCTCGCTGACCATTTCCAATGAGGTGAGAGGCCGGCTCCGGATCGCTCTGGAGCAAGGCCGTGCGCTGCTGCTCGCCCACCCCTACCTTCTTCCAGGAAGCTGACATGGCGCCGCCGCTCCTCAACCTCGATGGCATCAAGCTGACCTTCGGCGGCACGCCGCTGCTCGACGGCGCGGCGCTCAGCGCCTCGGCCGGCGACAAGATCGCGCTGGTCGGCCGCAACGGCTCCGGCAAGTCGACCCTGCTCAAGATCGCGGCGGGGCTGATCGAGCCGCAGGACGGCGAGGTTTTCCGCCAGCCTTCGGCCACGGTGCGCTACCTGCCGCAGATGCCCGACATGGACGGTTTCGCCAGCGTGCGCGCCTATGTCGAGGCGGGGCTCGGCCCGGCCGACGATCCTTATCGCGCCACCTACCTGCTGGAGCATCTCGGCCTGTCCGGCGACGAGCGGCCTGCCGACCTTTCCGGCGGCGAGGCGCGCCGCGCGGCCCTTGCGCGCGCCATGGCGCCGGAACCCGACATCCTTCTTCTTGACGAGCCGACCAACCATCTCGACCTTTCGGTTATCGAATGGCTGGAAGAGGAGCTCGCCCGCACCTCTTCGGCGGTGATCCTGATCTCGCACGACCGTCGTTTCCTGGAACGCGTCTCGCGCGCCACCGTCTGGCTCGATCGTGGCCAGACGCGGCGGCTCGACAAGGGGTTTGCTCATTTCGAGGAATGGCGCGACCAGGTGCTCGAGGAAGAAGAGCGCGAGCAGCACAAGCTCGGCCGCCAGATCGTGCGCGAGGAGCACTGGCTGCGCTATGGCGTGACGGCCCGGCGCAAACGCAACATGCGGCGCCTCGGCGAGTTGCAGACCATGCGCCAGCGCTTCCGCAGCCATCGCGGCGCCGAGGGCACCGCGACCATGGTGGCCAGCGACGCGGCCGAGTCCGGCAAGCTGGTGATAGAGGCGAAGGGCATCGAGAAGAGCTTCGGCGACCTCACTGTGGTGAAAGGGTTCTCCACCCGCATCCAGCGCGGCGACCGGCTCGGCCTCGTCGGACCGAACGGCGCCGGCAAGACGACGCTTCTCAAGATGCTGACCGGCGAGCTTACGCCTGACGCCGGCACAGTGCGGCTCGGCGTCAACCTCGAGATCGCCACGCTCGACCAGAAGCGCGAAGCGGTCGACCCGCAGGAGACGCTGGCCCACTACCTCACCGACGGGCGCGGCGAGAACCTGCTCGTCAATGGCGAGCAGCGCCACGTCGTGTCCTACATGAAGGACTTCCTGTTCAAGCCGGAGCAGGCGCGCACGCCGGTACGCGAGCTTTCCGGCGGCGAGCGCGCGCGCCTCCTGCTGGCGCGCGTCCTGGCCCGTCCCGCCAATCTTCTGGTGCTCGACGAACCGACCAATGATCTCGACATGGAGACACTCGAGCTCCTGCAGGAACTGGTCGCCGGCTTTGCAGGCACGGTCATCCTCGTCAGTCACGACCGCGATTTCCTCGATCGCACCGTCACCAGCGTGATCGCGCCGGACGGCGGCGGGCGCTGGATCGAATATGCCGGCGGCTATTCGGACATGCTGGCGCAGCGTGGCGGATCGAGGCTGGAGGAACGCAAGGCGCGACCGAAGGCGGAAACCACGGAAACGACCGCATCGGCCAGGCCGGAGCAGGCAGCTTCGAAAGGCCCGGCCAGGAAACTCTCGTTCAAGCAGAAATTCGCGCTCGAATCCCTGCCCAAGAAGATCGAGGCGGTGACGGCGTCGATCGCGCGGTTGGAAAACAACATCGCCGACCCGTCCTTCTACGAGCGCGACCCCGCCTCGTTCCAGAAGACCATCGCCGCGCTCGACAAGGAGCGCGTGACGCTCGCCGCCCTCGAGGAAGAGTGGCTGGAACTGGAAATGCTGCGCGAGGAGATGGAGGGCTAGCTCTCTTGCCTGCATGCTTTCATGCGCCTACTTCATGCGCACGAAAGAGAGGCGACCTGCTGCTCCAAGGCTTCTAGGACGCCCTCACCTTATCCCGAAGTCTTCGTCGCCCAGGCCTTGAGCGCGTCGTCGAACACCTTCTCGCCCGGAATGCCCTTTTCCATGGTCAACAGCGCGCGCCGTCCGCTTTTGTAGACGACCGGCACGTCGATCCAATCCTGGCTACGCAGCAGCGTCAGATTGGCGTCCTTGTCAGCCTTGGTATCGTTGAGCGCCACCAGGAAGAAGCCGTCGGCGATCTTGGCCGGAATGCCGATAAGCGGGCTGCCAGCATCCTGCTCGGAGCCTTTCATGGCAATGCGCAGGATATTGTCGACGCCGCCGCCCTCGAAGCCCTCTGGCGTGAGGAAGATCATCTCGATGATATGGCTGGCAGGGAGTGTCTGGTCCGTGTTGCGCCGGATGGTCATGCGCAGCTGGATGTCCTTGCCAGGAATGGTGGCCTCGGCGCGGATCGCCGGCTCCGGAGGCAGGTCGCCGCCGGGCGATTCCTGCACCAGCGACCACACGATGCTGCCCGGTTCGGCCGAACCCTGCGATGAATTGGTGCGCTCTTCATAGAAGATCGCCTTCTGGCCGACAGGCACCGTGGCCTCCGCCGGAGGCGTGGCCGGCGTCGCGCCCGCCGGCGCGGCGGCACCTGCCGTCCCTGCGGCCGGAGGCGTAGCCGGATTGGTTTCTGGCGTGGCCGGCGTCGCGGGAGCTGGCGCCGCGGGAGCCGGGGTTGCCCCGGCCGGCGCCGGCTGCTGCGCGGCCGGTGCCGCCGGCGTAGGCGGCGGAGTGGTCAGCGCGGCCACCGATTCGCCTTCACCGACAGTGCTCTGGCCGCCGGCCGGGCCGGGATCGGTTTCCTTGCCTTCAGGCGACAGGCGCTGCGTGAATTTCGATCCCTCGCCCTCGCTGCCCGGCGTGGCCGTGGCCGGCGCCGTGCCGTTCGCGGCAGGCTTCGTGGGCGTCTGCTTCAGCGGCTCGATCTTCGCCGTGGACGTCTGCTTGGACGCAAACATGCCGCTGAGGGCGTCCTTGTTCAGCCAAAGTCCGTAGCCACCGCCGGCAAGCACCAGCAATGCCACCACGGCGGCGATCAACCCGCCATAGCCACGCTTGCGCTTGGCGGGACGCAGACGTTCGAAAGTGTCCGACGCAGGCTCATCATTACCCGGCAGGTCATCCAACTGGTCGTCCGGCTCGGCCTGATCCATGCCGACGAGCGGCGGAGGAGACCGCGTCGGAGCGGATGGCGGCGGCGCCGGCCTTTGCCAGCTCGGTTCGTTGCGCGCGGCCGGCGATGCCGGCCTGGCCGGTTCCGGCTTGGTGAGCGGCGGCATGGCCGGCTCAGATCGGGCAAGCGGCGGCCTGGCCGGTTCCGATTTGGCAAGCGGCGGCCTTGCAGGCTCCGGCCTGGCGAGCGGCGATCTGACGGGCTCAGACGCGGCCTTCGGCTTGAGCGGATCCGGCGTGCCGGGCAATGGACCCAGCGGCTGCCGCACATGGCTGGGCTGGTTCTTGTTGCGGTCGATGGAGGAGAAGATGTGCTCCAGCTCCGCCAGCGGATCAACCTCGGGCGCCGGCTTCGCCACGGGCTTGGCGTAATCCCGCTCGACGCTCGCGATGGCATCCTCGAGCGATCGCTTCTGCTTGGTGATGACGTCGGCGGGGAGCGGTGGGGAATAGTCGGCGAGCTTCTTCGCCAGCACCGCACGCGCGCCATCGTATATCTGCTTGCGCACCTCGAACGAAGGATCGCCCTTCTTCTCGAGCTGCTTTTTCAGAACACTAACGAAATCTGCCATGCGTCAGTTGACCTGCATTCTGTTCCCGAGCCGGCCCCCGCAAATCAGCCGTAACGCCAGGAAGGGCTGTGAAACTAGTCTTGAAACGGATCGGTCACAAGTATTGTGTCGTCCCGTTCCGGGCTGGTGGAAAGAAGCGCGACCGGGGCGCCGATCAGCTCCTCGATGTAGCGTACATATTTGACCGCCTGGGCGGGCAGATCGTTCCAGCTACGCGCGCCGGCCGTGGTGCCTTTCCAGCCTTCGAGGGTCTCGTAGATGGGCTCGACCCGCGCCTGGGCGCCCTGGCTGGCGGGCAGGTAATCGATCTCGACGCCGTCGAGCCGATAGCCGGTACACACCTTGATCTCGTCGAGGCCGTCGAGCACGTCCAGCTTGGTGAGCGCGATGCCGTTGATGCCGTTGACGGCCACGGCCTGGCGCACCAGCACGGCGTCGAACCAGCCGCAGCGCCGCTTGCGGCCAGTGACCGTGCCGAACTCATGCCCGCGTGTGCCGAGGAATTCGCCCACCTCATTGTCCTGCTCGGTCGGGAACGGCCCCTCTCCGACGCGCGTCGTATAGGCCTTGGTGATGCCCAGCACATAGCCGATGCCGCCAGGCCCGATGCCGGAGCCGGGCGCGGCCTGTCCAGCCACGGTGTTGGACGAGGTCACGAATGGATAGGTGCCGTGATCGATGTCGAGCAGCGTGCCCTGCGCGCCCTCGAACAGGATGCGCTCGCCGGCGCGCCGCTTGTCGTCGAGGATTTTCCAGACGCGGTCCATATAGGGCAGGATGCGGTCGGCGACCGAAGTCAGCTCCTGCATGATCGTCTCATGCGCGACCTCGGCATGGCCAAGCCCGCGACGCAACGCGTTGTGGTGCGTCAGCAGCCTGTCCACCTTCAGGGGAAGCGTTTCCAAGTCCGCCAAATCCATCACCCGCACGGCACGGCGGCCCACCTTGTCTTCATAGGCGGGTCCAATGCCCCGGCGGGTCGTGCCGATCTTCGTGCCCGAGTTGGACGCGGCATCCTCGCGGAAGCCGTCCAGTTCCCGGTGCAGCGACAGGATAAGCGCGGTGTTTTCGGCTATTTTCAGGCGGTCGGGCGTCACGCTGACGCCCAGCGCCTCCAGCTTGGCCACTTCCGCGACGAAGGCGTGCGGGTCGAAGACCACGCCATTGCCGATGACGGAAAGCTTGCCCTCTCGCACCACGCCGGATGGCAGCAGCGACAATTTGTAGACCTTGCCGTCCACGACCAGCGTGTGGCCGGCATTGTGGCCGCCCTGGAAGCGCACCACCACATCGGCGCGCTCGGACAGCCAGTCCACGATCTTGCCCTTGCCTTCGTCGCCCCATTGCGAGCCGACGACCACCACATTGGCCATATCTGTTTTCCCTTGAGGCACCGCCGGAGCGGCTTGAATCTGGTACGGAACGACAGGCCTCTATAGCCTCAAGACCATGCGAGCGCGACCTTTCTTTGGTGCCAAAAGCGTTCCGAGGCACAACAATTTTGGGCTTTGACATCATTTACTTGAACGCGCCGGCACAATAGGCCGGCATTGGAAACCCGCTTGGCCGGCATTCGCGGCCGGATGGGTATGCCGGGCGCCGCGTAAATGCGGCGAAATCAAACACGACAGGGCGGAATGCCCGATTTCCGCCGAACGCATCCCGCCCGGGCTGGAACGTGCCATGCACAGACGCGCCTACCTCTATCTGATGTTGACCATGCTGCTCTGGGGCGGCAACTCGGTGGCCGGCAAGCTCGCCGTCGGTCACGTGTCGCCGATGACGCTGGTCTTCCTGCGCTGGGTACTGGCCGTGCTCTTCCTGCTGCCCCTCGGCTGGCGCGGTCTGCGGCAGGACTGGCCGGTCGTCCGCCAGCACTGGCTGCTGCTGACCATGCTGGGCGCCAGCGGCTTCACCCTCTTCAACACCATTTTCTACACGGCGCTGAGCTATACGACCGCCATCAACGTATCGATCGAGCAGGCGGCGATTCCGATCCTGATCATCGTCGCCAACTTCGTCTTCTTCCGGCTGCGGGTAAGCTGGGCCCAGATCGCCGGCGTCGCGCTGACCATCATCGGCGTGGTGTTGACCGCCTGCCACGGCGATCCCCGCCGGCTGCTGACGCTGGAGCTCAATTTCGGCGACGCCATCATGCTGGTCGCGCTGTTTCTCTACAGCGGTTATTCGGTGGGGTTGCGGCTGAAGCCCGCCATGCGCTGGCAGAGCCTGATGCTGGCGCTGTCGATCGTCGCGCTCGTCACCTCGCTGCCGTTCTTCATCTGGGAAGTGACGGCCGGCCGGATGGTCGCCCCCGACGTCCAGGGCTGGTTGGTGATCCTGTACACGGCCACCGGGGCCTCGATTGTCTCGCAGATACTCTACATCAAAGGCAACGAACTGATCGGCGCCAACCGGGCAGGCCTGTTCATCAACCTGGTGCCGATCTTCGGCACGCTGCTCTCCGTGCTGATCGTCGGCGAGACGTTCCAACTCTATCAGGCGCTGGCTCTGGTGCTGGTGCTCAGCGGCATCACGCTGGCCGAATACAGCGGCAGCGAGGCCACCGAGCCGGCCACCGTCCCCTGAGGGGAGCTTCTAAGCAGGCGCCTGAAAGAAGAAAGGCGCGGCCGGAGCCGCGCCTTCGCTTCACAAATCATCGCTTGTCGAACCGGGCGCCATCCGGGTCCAGGCTCGGGTCGATCTACAGGCCGTTCACGTCGAACTGCAGCCGCTTGGCCGAGTCGATCGACTTGTGCGCCCGCACCTGTTCCAGCACCTTTTCCGGGAAGGGCGCGTCGAGATAGAGCAGCGCGATGGCATCGCCGCCCGGCCTGTTGCGGCCAAGCTGGAAGTTGGCGATGTTGACGCCATTCTCGCCGCACACCGTGCCCAGCAGGCCGATGATGCCCGGCGCGTCGGCATTGGTGGTGTAGAGCATGTGCTGCCCGACCTCGGCATCGAGGTTGATGCCCTTGATCTGGATGAAGCGCGGCTTGCCGTCCGAGAAGCAGGTGCCGGCGATCGAGCGTGTCATGTGCTCGGTCTTGACGGTGAGCTTGATGTAGCCGTCGAAAACACCGGACTTGTCGCGCTTCACCTCGGCGACGATGATGCCGCGTTCCTTCACCATGATCGGCGCCGAGACCATGTTGACGTCGGCGACCTGCGGCCGGATCAGGCCGGCGAGTGCCGCACTGATCAGCGCGCGCGTATTCATGGTCGCGGTCGAACCGTCGAACAGGATTTCGACCTCCTTGATCGGATCCTCGGTGACCTGGCCGACAAAGGCGCCCAGCACTTCCGCGAGCTTGACGAACGGCTTGAGCCTGGGCGCTTCCTCCGCCGTGATCGACGGCATGTTGATAGCGTTGGAGACGGCCCCCTTGATCAGGTAGTCCGACATCTGCTCGGCGACCTGTAGCGCGACATTCTCCTGCGCTTCCGCCGTCGAGGCGCCGAGATGCGGCGTTGCAACCACGTTTTCCATGCCGAACAGGGCGTTCTGCTCGGCCGGCTCTACCTCGAACACGTCGACACCGGCGCCGGCGACCTTGCCGCTCTTCAGCGCCGCCACGAGATCTGCCTCGACGATCAGCCCGCCACGCGCACAGTTGATGATGCGCACGCCGTTCTTCATCTTGGCGATCGCCGCGGCGTCGATGATGTTGCGCGTCTTGTCGGTCAGCGGCGTGTGCAGCGTGATGAAGTCGGCGCGGGCAAAGAGCTCGTCGAGCTCGACCTTTTCGACGCCCAGTTCCGAGGCGCGGCTGTCGGAAAGGAACGGGTCGAAGGCAACGACGTGCATCTTCAGCCCGACGCCGCGCGTTGCGACGATCGAACCGATGTTGCCGCAGCCGATCACGCCGAGCGTCTTGCTGGTGATCTCGACGCCCATGAAGCGGTTCTTTTCCCATTTGCCGGCGTGCGTCGAGGCATTGGCTTCGGGAATCTGGCGGGCGAGCGCGAAGATCATCGCGACGGCATGCTCGGCCGTGGTGATCGAATTACCGAAGGGCGTGTTCATCACGATGATACCCTTGCGGCTCGCCGCAGGGATATCGACGTTGTCGACGCCGATGCCGGCGCGCCCGACCACCTTGAGCCTGGTCGCGGCATTGATCAGCTTCTCGGTGACCTTTGTCGCCGAGCGGATCGCGAGGCCATCATACTGGCCGATGACTTCGAGGAGCTTTTCCTTGTCCTTGCCGAGGTCGGGCAGGTAGTCGACCTCGATGCCGCGATCCTTGAAGATCTGAACGGCGGTCGTCGAGAGTTTGTCGGAAACGAGAACGCGGGGCGCCATAGCGGCCTCCTTGAGGGAAAAATCGGATATCGAGGGAAATGGCGGCGCGGTGGCCGCCATAGGTCTCAGGCCGCGGCCCTGAGCGAGGCCTTCTGCGTTGCGAAGGCCCAGTCGAGCCAAGGCAACAGCGCCTCGAGGTCAGAGGTCTCGACGGTGGCGCCGCACCAGATGCGTAGGCCGGTCGGGGCGTCGCGATAGGAACCGATGTCGTAGGCCACACCTTCCTTGTCGAGCGCCGAGACGATGCCCTTGGCGAAAGCCGCCTGGGCGTCGGCGTCGAGCGAAGCGACGTCGGGATCGGTGAAGGTCAGGCACACCGAGGTGTTGGAGCGGGTAGCCGGATCGACCGCCAGGTGGCCGAGCCAGGGCGAAGCGTCGACGAACCGATCGAGCACGGCGGCGTTGGCGTCCGCGCGGGCAATCAACCCTTCAAGCCCGCCGATCGACTTCGCCCAGTGGAGGGCGTCGAGATAGTCCTCGACGCACAGCATGGACGGCGTGTTGATAGTCTCGCCCTTGAAAATGCCTTCGATGAGCTTGCCGCCCGAGGTGAGGCGGAAGATCTTCGGCAGTGGCCAGGCCGGCTTGTAGGTTTCCAGCCTCTCGACGGCGCGCGGGCTGAGGATCAGCATGCCATGCGCGCCCTCGCCGCCCAGCACCTTCTGCCAGGAGAAGGTGACAACGTCGAGCTTTTCGAAATCGAGCCGTTGCGCGAAGGCCGCCGAGGTGGCGTCGCAGATGGTGAGGCCCTTGCGATCGGCGGGAATGAAATCGCCGTTCGGCACGCGAACGCCCGAGGTCGTGCCGTTCCAGGTGAAGACGACGTCGCGGTCGAAGTCGACCTTGGCGAGATCGGCCAGCTCGCCATAAGCGGCCTCGAAGCGGCGCACGTCGGCGAGCTTCAGCTGCTTGACGACGTCGGTGATCCAGCCGGAACCGAAGCTTTCCCAGGCGACCATGTCGACGCCGCGTTCGCCGAGCAGCGACCACAGCGCCATCTCGACGGCGCCGGTGTCCGATGCCGGCACGATGCCGATGCGGTAGCCCGCCGGCACTTGCAGGATCTCGCGCGTCAGCTCGATCGCCTGCTCGAGCTTGGCCTTGCCGATCTTGGCGCGGTGGGAACGTCCGAGCGCGGCCTTCGTCAGCGCCTCGACCGACCAGCCGGGACGTTTTGCGCAGGGACCTGAGGAAAAATTGGGGTTTGCCGGACGGAGTCCGGGCTTCGCAGGTGTCGTCATCGTGGTCTATCCTTCCAGATAGTGGCCCCTCGTTGGGGAGGGGTGGCCCACGGACGGCGATAGGCGTTCAGGGTTCGGGCGTCAAGAAGAAAGTTTTTGTCGCTTGCGGGATACCCGCGCCGAGACAGATGGTGGCGCAAAAGCAAACGGCGGGCCGCAAGACCCGCCGTTTCCGAGTTTTCCCGGCTTGTGCGTCACCAGAGATCGTAGCGCAGTCCGAGCTTGACGGTCTGGAAGTTGACGCCTTTGTGAACGTCGAAGGCGCCATTGTCATAGGCGACATACTCGGCGCCCGGCACCGCGAAATATTCGTAGCCGAGATCGACCGACAGGTTCTTGGTCACCTGGTAGGACAGGCCGGCGGCCAGCGCATATGCGAAGTCATAGCTGGCCTTCGAGCTCACCTGCCCATCATAGCCGGCGGAATCGTCGCAGTTGAACTGGGTCGTGACGGTGCTGCCGTTGCTGACGACGCTGCTGCTGGTCGGGACGCAGTTCTTCGCGCCGACCGCGCTGCTGCGCTTGCTGTAGACGACGCCGGCGCCGGCGCCGATATAGGGCGTGATGCCGACATAGGTGCCGAGATCGACATAGCCATTGGCCATCAGGCTGTAGGCGTTGTTCGACGCGTTGCTGGATCCCTTGCAGGGCTGGCTGGTCGGCCTGGTCGTTATCTGGCTGGTAATCGTATTGGTCACGTTGTCAACGGCGGTCGTCGTCGTTGATCCCGCGCAGGTGGTGTCGACGCTGTCGCCGAACTTGTTCGACGGCAGGATGCCGAAATTCAGGTCGGCGCGGAAGTAGTCGTTGAAGTGATAGCCCATGCCGATGCTGCCGTCGAACAGCGTCTGGCTGGACGAGAAGCCCGGATTGTTGCTCGTGTCGTCGAACTTGTGGCTGAAGGCATAGCCGACGTCGCCGCGCAGATACCATCCGGAACCCACTTCGACCGGCTGGTAGTCCGGCGCCTGGTCGACATAGATCGGCGGGTCATAATCAGCCGCGCCCGCCGGCGTCAGCGGCAAGAGGAACGCGGCGGCCACGGCCAGCGCGATACGCGATTTGATTGTCATGCTTCCCGACTCCCGGACTTGGCGCCGTCGATCATGGCGGGCACGGCTCCCGTTTCAGGATCATTGTTAACCATAGTGGTTAAGTGCCGGTTAAGGATAACAGGTGGTTAGCGAATTGATTTCGAAGCGTTTTCGGCGGGCCTTCCGCGAGGCAGGGCGCGCGCCCCGGAATGGAATGACCGATCCGGTCCAAACAGGATATCCGGCTCAGCCGCCTGTGCCGGCCGACCGAGCGCTTTCGGCGCAACGAAAAAGCCCGCCGGACGGCGGGCTCTTCAAACCGAGGATATTATCCGGGATCAGGCCGCGCTGCGCGCTTCCGAAATGATGCCGACGATGTCGTTGACCACGGCCTCGACCAGTTGCGGATCGTCGCCTTCCGCCATGACGCGGATGAGCGGTTCCGTGCCGGACGGCCGGATGACCAGTCGGCCAGCCTTGCCGAGGCGATTGCGGGCCTCCTCGATCGCCGCCTTGACGGGCGCCTCCTCGAGCGGCTTGCCGCCGGCGACGCGAACGTTCTTCAGCAGTTGCGGCACCGGTTCGAACTTCTTCGAAAGCTCGCTGACCGGACGGTTCTGCCGCTTGATGCAGGCCAGCACCTGCAGCGCCGAGACCAGGCCGTCGCCCGTGGTCGAGAAATCCGACAGCACGATGTGGCCGGACTGTTCGCCGCCGACATTGAGCCCATGCGCGCGCATGTGCTCGACCACGTAACGGTCGCCCACCTTGGTGCGATGCAGTTGCAGCTTCATGCCGCCAAGGAAGCGCTCGAGACCGAGATTGGACATCACCGTGGAGACGACGCCGCCGCCGGCAAGGCGTCCGCTCTGGTGCCAGGACTCGGCGATCAGCGCCATGATCTGGTCGCCGTCCACGATCGCGCCGTTCTCGTCGACGATGACCACCCGGTCGGCGTCGCCGTCGAGCGCGATGCCGATGTCGGCGCGCACCTCGTGCACCTTCTTCTGCAACTCGGCCGGATGGGTCGAGCCACACTCCTTGTTGATGTTGAAGCCGTTGGGCTCGACATTGATCGCGACGACGTCGGCGCCGAGTTCCCACAGCGCCGCCGGAGCCACCTTGTAGGCGGCGCCATTGGCGCAATCGACGACGATGCGCAGGCCCGACAGCGACATCGAGCGCGGCAAAGTGCGCTTGGCGAATTCTATGTAGCGGTCATGGACGCCGTCGACGCGCTTGGCGCGGCCGAGCCCGTCGGAATCGGCGAGCGCCAGTTCGATGTCCTTGTCCAGCATGCTTTCGATGCGCTCCTCGATCTCATCGGAGAGCTTGTACCCGTCGGGGCCGAACAGCTTGATGCCGTTGTCGTAGTAGGGGTTGTGCGATGCCGAGATCATGACGCCGATATCGGCGCGCAGCGAGCGCACCAGCATGGCGACCGCCGGGGTTGGAATCGGGCCGAGCAGGAAGACGTCCATGCCGGCGGCGCACAGGCCTGCCACCATCGCGTTCTCGATCATGTAGCCGGAAAGCCGCGTATCCTTGCCGAGCACGACGCGATGGCGATGGTTCCCGCGCTGGAAGGAGAGGCCTGCCGCCATGCCGACCCGCATGGCGATTTCGGCGGTCATTGGAAACTTGTTGGCGCGACCGCGGATACCGTCGGTGCCGAAATACTTTGCTGCCATACTAGCCCGTGTCCCCGGTGGTTACCCGGTACGTCCTGCCATAACCGGCAGCCGTGCCGTCATCACTTTGTGTAATTGTATGTTACCAATTCTTAGGAAATCATTGTTGCTGGCCACGCAGTTGGAGCGCGCTTAAGCGCCTCCGCTAGGCTTTGCCCCCACAATAACCAGTACCGGCACTTCTTGGCCCTATTTGGGCGCCGGGGCGCTGCACCTTGTTCCGGCTTTGCCGGCTTTGATTTCATCATTTTGTCGCGAGCGGCCAGCTTCCCGTCGATGTATACGCCACTTACCATCTGGCGCAACTGACTGTTGAGCGGTATTGATGCGCAGGGACGTATCATGGGCTGCAGCAACGGAGAAACGCTATGCTCATCCACCGACTTGCCACTTTTACCGGCTTGGCCGTCGCGACATTCTTCTTCGCGGCGCCAGCCAACGCGCTGACCATGGCCGAATGCAGCACCAAGTACAACGCCTCCAAGGACGCGGGGACGCTGAACGGCCAGACCTGGAACCAGTTCCGCAAGGCGCAGTGCGGCACGGACGCGACAAAGACCGACGCCAAGGCGGCAGCGACCGACACCACCACCGCCAAGCCCGCAAAGAAGGCTGCCGCGACCACGGCAGCGGCCGCCGACACTTCCGGCAAGGCGCTCAGCTCCAAGGAATGCAGCGCCAAGTACCAGGCCGCCAAGACGGCCGGCACCCTGAACGGCATGAAGTGGAACGACTTCCGCAAGACCGAATGCGCCGCTGGCGCCACCGCCGCGGCTGCGAGTACCTCGACCACCACGACCAAGGCAGCGACCACCACCGCCGCGCCGGCCGCGGGCGGCAAGGGCCTCAGCATGGCTGAATGCAGCACCAAGTATCAGGCTGCCAAGACCGCCAACAAGCTGAACGGCATGAAGTGGAACGACTTCCGCAAAGCCGAGTGCGGCGCCGCCGCCGGCGACGATGACAGCGTGCCGGCTCCGACCGAGGCGACCTACACCAGCGAGCCCGAGAAGCCGACCGCCGTGGCGCCCAAGGGCGTGACCTTCCCGAAGGCGATCTCGCCGAAGTTCGCGAGCGAGACCCCGGCCAAGGGCCGCATGCATACCTGCCTCGAGCAGTACTATGCCAACAAGGACGCCAACACGCTGAACGGTCTGAAGTGGATTCAGAAGGGCGGCGGTTTCTACAGCCTCTGCAACGCCAAGCTGAAGAGCTGATCGCCTAGCTCTTTATTCCCGGACAAGGCCCGCGCGTCGCAAGATGCGCGGGCCTTTTTGTTGCCGTCTGCGCAGCGGGGCCGAAACAGGCGAAACCAGGAAGGGCAGCGGAAGAACTTGCGCAGGGCGGCAGGCACTGGCGCCGCCTCTTGTCTCGCTGGCGGCATCCTCTCCCCGTGAACGGCCTCTTCAGGACAATCACCTATGGAGCACGCTCGCCGGTCGGCTTGCCCACCTCTGCCCCGAACGACCGGGAGAGGAACAGTGCGCGCTTGCCAAACCTAGCTCCTTTTTCTCCCTCCGGAGGAGGCGGAGGTGGCGCCGCGTGGCGGCGACGGCGTGAGGGACACCGTATGCGATTGCCCTGCCGTGAACCGGAAGAAGGACGTCGCCGCGACGGATTCTGCCATTGCGAAACGTCACGGAACGAGCACCAGGGCAACAGGCAGCCTCCTTCTCCCGTTTACGGGGAAAAATGCCCGGCAGGGCAATGAGGGGACGCCGCGATCGTCGAGAAGACAGGGTACGCGAGCATAGCCGGCCGAGTGATCTCGCGGCTTCACCCCGTAAAAGCAAAAACGCCGCGGTTGGAGCCGCGGCGTTCGTTTGCAGGGTCTGGCCAGTCCTCAGCCCAGCGGCTGGGGCTCCATGCCGCCTTCCGGCTCCGGGCCTTTCTTGCGGCGGCCACCGGACTTCGGCACGGCCGAGCCACGGCTCGGCGGCGTGTCGTCGCCCATGTCGCGGGCGGGCTTCTGGCCGGCGATGAGCTGCTTGATCTCGTCGCCCGACAGGGTCTCGTATTCCAGCAGGCCCTCGGCCAGCGCGATCCAGTCCTTCTTCTTCTTGGTCAGGACGGCCTTCGCGGTGGAGTAGGCGTCGTCGATCAGGCGGCGCACTTCGGCGTCGATGATCTGCGCCGTCTCTTCCGAGATGTTCTGCGTGCGCGCCACCGAATGGCCGAGGAAAACCTCTTCCTGGTTGTCGCCGTAGGCGACGTGGCCGAGCTTGTCCGAGAAGCCCCAGCGCGTGACCATGGCGCGCGCCAGCTTTGTCGCCTGCTCGATGTCGGAGGAAGCGCCGGAGGTGATGTTCTCCTTGCCGAACTTGAACTCCTCGGCGACGCGGCCACCCATCATGATCGCCAGACGCGAGATCATGTACTTGTAGCTCATCGAATAGCGGTCGCCCTCGGGCAGCTGCATGACCATGCCGAGCGCGCGGCCGCGCGGAATGATGGTCGCCTTGTGCAGCGGGTCGGCCGTCGGCACGTTGAGCGCCAGGATGGCGTGGCCGGACTCGTGATAAGCGGTCAGCTCCTTCTCGGCCTGCGTCATCGCCGACGAGCGGCGCTCGGCGCCCATCATGATCTTGTCCTTGGCATCCTCGAACTCGGCCATGGTGACCAGCCGCTTGTTGCGGCGTGCCGCCATCAGCGCCGATTCGTTGACGAGGTTCATCAGGTCGGCGCCGGAGAAGCCGGGCGTGCCGCGCGCGATGACCTTGAGGTCGACGTTCGGCGCCAGCGGCACGTTGCGCACATGCACCTTGAGGATCTTCTCGCGACCGACGATATCCGGGTTCGGCACCACCACCTGGCGGTCGAAACGGCCGGGACGCAGCAGCGCCGGATCGAGCACGTCGGGACGGTTGGTCGCCGCGATCAGGATAATGCTCTCGTTGGACTCGAAACCGTCCATCTCGACCAGCAGCTGGTTCAGCGTCTGCTCGCGCTCGTCATTGCCACCACCGAGGCCCGCGCCGCGATGCCGGCCGACCGCGTCGATTTCGTCGATGAAGATGATGCAGGGCGAGTTCTTCTTGGCCTGGTCGAACATGTCGCGCACGCGGCTCGCGCCGACGCCCACGAACATTTCGACGAAGTCGGAACCCGAGATGGTGAAGAAGGGCACGTTCGCCTCGCCGGCCACCGAGCGGGCGAGTAGCGTCTTGCCGGTGCCGGGAGGGCCGACAAGCAGCACGCCACGCGGGATCTTGCCGCCCAGCCGCTGGAATTTCTGCGGGTCGCGCAGGAACTCGACGATCTCCTCGAGATCCTCCTTGGCCTCATCGACACCCGCCACGTCCTGGAAGGTGATGCGGCCATGCGCCTCGGTCAGCAGCTTGGCCTTCGACTTGCCGAAGCCCATGGCGCGGCCTGAGCCGGACTGCATCTGGCGCATGAAGAATATCCAGACACCGAGGATCAGGATCATCGGCAGCCAGGAGATGAGATAGCCGAACAGCGAGTTGGAGCCGTCGGTCTCGGGCCGGGCGTTGATGGTGACGTTCTTGTCCTGCAGCCGGGAAACCAGCGAGGGGTCGCCAGGCGAATAGGTCTGGAAGCCGGTCGAATTGTCGGAATAGGTGCCGCTGATGCGCGCCCCGGCGATGGTCACTGTCTTGACCCGACCGGCCGCGACGTCCTGCAGGAACTGCGAATACGGCACGTCGGTGGAGGCACCGCGCGTCTGCGGCGTCTGGAACAGATTGAACAGTGCGATGAGCAGGACCGCTATGATCGCCCAGAGCGCGAGATTGCGATAATTCGGATTCATCAATTGTCCCGTTGGCGTCCGTGGTGCGGACACGCGTCATGAAGAGAAAACGTGGCCCTAACATAGGGAGAGCGCCTCCCCTTGCCAAGCACAAGAGCATGTCTCGGTTAAGCTTTCGCCCAAGGGTTGCCGGCATCTTCGCTGCCGAAAGGCGCGGCCGGCATAGGCAGCGCCCCGACCAGTTCCGCGACAACGCCGGCCGGCGCCAGGTCGAAGGAAGGCAGGAAGCGGGCGAAGGGCGCGACCACCGGTCGCGCCACCAGGCCAGGCGGAATTCCGCTTTCATGCGTCAAATCGGGCCAGCTAAGCACATTTCCGTCCGCGTCGAACAACGCCGGTTCGGCCGCCAAGGCGGCTCGGATCAGGCTTTGCGGCGTTTCGCCGCCGATAGTCGCGTTTCGCCGGGCCGCTGCCGCGCCGAGCGGCGCGATCAACAATGAGACATTGCTGTCGCTCAAAGTGATGCGCCGGCGCCCGTCCCAGATCGCGTTGGCCACCGCGACGGCGGCAGCCGGCAGATCGCGCGCCTCGCGATGGAGGAAGATGCCAGACCGGCGCGCGTCGACGACGCTCCGCGACAATGTGGCGCGAACCGGGCCGGCCCTGAGACGCTCGAACAGGCCCGCGACCCGATCGCGGTCGGGCAGGAATACGCTACCTCCGGTCGTGGCCAGCAGGATACGCAGCGCGTAGACGGCCGCCGCCGCATCCTCGTCCGCCACCAGGATGCCCGGATCGACGCGGATGAGCCCGGCACAGGGCCGGCTGGCAAAGGTCCCGATCAGCCGCGCTGCCGCCTGCCCGAGCCTTTCGCGCCGGCTGGCCGCCTCGCCGGCCATGGCGATTGCCTGGGCGCGTAGCGCGTCGCCTTGCTCGCCGGAAAGCGCCGCGCGGATGCGTGGCCGCTCATAACTGGCGTCGGCATTGGTCGGGTCCTCGACCCAGTCGACACCGCGCCGGCGCAGCAACGCGCGCAGCGCGGCGCGTCTCGCACCGAGAAGCGGCCGGACGATCCAGAGCCGCCAATCGTAAAGGGTGGCGGGCGCCATGCCGGCAAGGCCGCGGCCTTCGTCGTCCGCGCCGTCGTCATGTCGGTCACGCGCGTGCCGCATCAGCACGGTCTCGACCTGGTCGTCGGCCGTATGGCCGGTAAGGATCAGGCCGATGCCTTCGTCGGTGGCCAGCGCGGCGAGCAGCCGGTAGCGCGCTTCGCGCGCCGCGGCCGGCAGGCCGCTCGACGGCTTGGGGCCGGACCAGACGAGGATGCGATGCGCGATGCCCAGCGTGTTGCACAATCGCGCCACCGCTTGCGCCTCGGCGGCGGAACCCAGCCGCAGGTCATGGTCGACTGTGACGGCCAGCAGCCGCGCCTTCGGCGCGAAGCGGTCGAGATGGCTCTTGAGGAGAAGGAGAAGGGCGGTGGAGTCGCTGCCGCCGGACACGGCCGCGATCACGCCGCCGGAAAAATCGATCTGCGAAAAGAGGTCGTTCGAAAGGTCTGGACCGGTCTCCAGCGTCAGCACGCCGCGAGCGCCCTCTCCTGTTTCACGCGCTCCTTGAGGGTCGCGGAAATGTCGGGGTAACGCTTGCCGACCTCGCTGAAGGTGGCGCAGGCGACATCGCGCTGCTTGAGGCCGACCAGCGACACGCCGAGCTTCAGCAGCATGTCAGGGGCCTTCTTGGCCTTGGGATAATCCTTGCTGGCGGCGAGGAAGACCTCGGCCGCGTCGCGGTACTTCTGCTGGCCCAGCAGCGATTCGCCCAGCCAGTAGTGGGCATCCGCCGCCTTGGCGTCCTTCGGGAAGCGGGAGATATGATCGCGGAATCCCTGCTCGGCGGTCTTGTAGTCGCCGGAGAGGATGAACTGATAGGAGTTGCGGTAGAGTTCTTCCGGGTCGTTGGTGTCGGGCAGCGCGGCGACGACCGTTCCGCCGGACTTGCCGGATTTGGTCTTGGCCGGCGCCGCCGGCTGCGCCGGAGCCGCGGCCTGCGCAGGCGCGGCATCCTGGCCTCCGTTCCCCCCCGCGTCGACGACGTTGCCGTTCTTGTCGACGGTGATGGTGCCGAAAGTCTTCGGCGGCGTGCCCGGGATGACCTTGCCCGGGTCGCCGTTGGAAGATTCGACGATGACGTCCTGGATGCTCTGGCCGCCGCCGGACTGGTCGGTCGCGGTCTGGTCGCCGGAGGACTGGCTGTCAGCCGGCTGACCACCGCCATTGTCCGCCGGCGCCGCCGGTGCCTCCGCCACCGAACGGTTGGTGTCGGAGGAGGCGTCGGACTTCTTCTGGCCCGAAGCGGGCTTGCCCTGTGAGCCGCCTTCAAGCTGCTGGAAGCGGAACTCGTTGTCTTCCTGCTGCTTGCGCATCTGCTCCTGCATCTGCAGGATCTGGAAGTTGAGTTCCTCGATCTTGCCGTTCATCTGCCGCAACTGGTCTTCCAGGCCGGTCATGCCGCCGCTGTTGGACTGCGCCATCTGGACCTGATCCGCCGGCTGCTTCTTGGAGCCGAAGAGACTGGGAAGCTCGACCCCGGGCAGGTGGAAGGAAAAGCCGCTGTCGGTGGATTGCCCCGTACCGTTCGCCAGTGTGGCGCCGGCTGATAGAAGCAGCAACGCGAGTGTGCCGCTCAAGACCGATCTGAAATGCATTTGCCTCTCGCCGTGATTGTTTGCCTGTTGCGCCTTTCGATCAGAGAGCCCAATCCGATTTGCCAAGCGCCCTCGGCTCATAGCAGGACGTGAGACTTCGGCCAAATTTTGTTTCAGGCGCACGGATGCGAAAAAGGCGGCCAGTTGGCCGCCTTTCGCATTCCAGGTGTTGCATTTTTGCCGACCGGCGCATGTCGCGGCCGGGAGGCATCCGGCAGCGTCAGGAACCTGCGCCGTTGAGCGTGGTGACGGCGCGGCGGTTCTGCGACCAGCAGGAGATGTCGTCACAGACGGCGACCGGACGTTCCTTGCCGTAGGAGATGGTCTTCATGCGCTGCGCGGCGACGCCCTTGGACGTCAGGAAGTCGCGGGTGGCGGCGGCGCGACGGGCGCCGAGCGCCAGATTGTATTCGCGCGTGCCGCGCTCGTCGGCATGGCCTTCGATGACGATGGCATACTGCCGGTACTTGTTGAGCCATTGGGCCTGGCGGCCCAGCGTCGCCTGCGCATCAGCGCGGATCGAGGATGAGTCGGTGTCGAAGAAGATGCGGTCGCCGATGTTGACGGTGAAGTCCTGCGCCGAGCCGGGGGTCGCCGAGCCGGCACCGTTGAGGCCGAGATCCGCAGCACTGTTCGGTGTCTTCTTCGAGGCGCAACCGGCGATGGCGAGCGATGCGACCAACGCGATCATGACCGGGCTTCTGGTAAGTGCTGCGATACGGCTCATGCCGCCTCTCCTTCGCATTCGAGTGATTTCATTGATCACCCAGTAACCACGTTTGGGTTAACCGGCATTCAAGAAACACGGTTAAAATTTGGTTCAAGCTGCCCGTCCGCAGCCTTTCTGCTCGATCGCAACATTGCGCGCGGACCCTAGGCGGAAATGCGGCCAAAACGCGACCAAGACGTGAAAAAGGGGCCGAAATGGCCCCTTTCACGGATGTTTTCCTCGGCCGGTGGCGGCCTATTCAAGCAGCGGCGACCAGGCCGGGTCGGAGGCGAAATTGGCGGTCGGGATCGGCTGTTCATTACGGCCGGTGAGATCGACCGAGACAAGCTTCGGGCCGCCATTGCCGTCGCGGAAGAACATCAGCACGCGACCGTTCGGAGCCCAGGTCGGTCCTTCCTGCTGGAAGCCGGCGGACAGGATCCGCTCGCCCTTGCCGTCCGGGCGCATGACGCCGATCTGGAACTGGCCGCCGGACTGCTTGGTGAAGGCGATGAGATCGCCGCGCGGCGACCAGACCGGCGTCGAATAGACGCCGTCGCCGAAGGATATGCGCTGCGGATTGGAGCCGTCCGCGCCCATGACGTAGATCTGGGAACGGCCGCTGCCGCCGCCACGGTCGGAGGTGAAGACGATCTGCGATCCGTCGGGCGAATAGGACGGCGAGGTGTCGATGGCGGTCGAATCCGTCAGCCTGGTCGTGGAGCGGCTGCGCAGATCCATGGCGTAGATGTTGGAATTGCCGTCATCGCGCAGCAGGCTCATGACAACCTTCTGGCCGTCCGGCGAGAAACGCGGCGCGAACGTCATGCCGGGGAAGTTGCCGACGAGCTCGCGCTGCCCGGTTTCGATCTGCAGCAGATACACCTTTGGCTGCCCGCTCTCATAGGACATGTAGGTGATTTCCTGCCGGTTCGGCGAGAACCGCGGCGTCAGCACGATCGAACGGCCATCCGAGAGATAGCGAACGTTGGCGCCGTCCTGGTCCATGATGGCGAGGCGCTTCTTGCGGCTGTTCTTGGGGCCGGACTCGTCGACGAAGACGACACGGGTGTCGAAGTACCCCTTCTCGCCGGTGATGCGCTCATAAATGGCGTCGGCGATGATGTGGGCGACGCGCCTGGTGTTGGCGTTGTTGGCGAAGAATTGCTCGCCGGACATCTGCTGGCCGGCGAAGGTGTCCCACAGCCTGTATTGCGCCCGGATACGGCCATCGGCCTCACGGCCGACACTGCCGGTGACCAGCGCCTGGGCGTTGATCACTTTCCAGTCGTCGAAGCGCGGCGTGGCGTCCGGGTTGGATATCTTCTCGATGAAGGCGCCCTTGTCGATCGGCGCGAACAGGCCGGAGCGCTTCAGGTCGGCGCTGACGATCTGAGAGATCTGCGCGCCGAGCTGGTCGTTCGACTGAAAATCGGTGATGGCGATCGGCAGCGGCTCGACGTTGCCCTTGTTGACGTTGAGCTCGACGAGCGCCCATGCGGGCAAGGTCGCGCCGGCCGTCATGCCCAGCGCCATTGCTGCAATCGTCAGGAGCGGCTTGAGGAATGATCTCATATCTTCTCGCTTCTCTTCCTTGATCGTGTGGACACCCGGCCTAGAGGCCAAGCATTTCCCTTGGATCGAATGTAACCCGGACGTCGTTCCAGATGTCCTGTTTGCCGGCCGGAACCTGCAGGCCGGCCACGTCGCATTTCTGAACCGCGCGAACAGCGCTTTCGTCGAACTGACGGTTGCCGCTGGACTTCTCGACGGATGGACGACCATCCAGCTTGCCCGATGTGTTCAGGTTGAACCGCACGACGACCACGAAGTTCTCCGAACCTTCCATGCCGACAGGCAGGGTCCAGCAGCCACCCAACTGGCTTTCCAGCGCCGCCTGTTCCGATTTGGACAGTTTCGCGCCCTGGTTCTTGTCGCCGCCGAGGGACGCCTGCTGCGTGGAACGCTTGGCGCCGCCGCCGGACGGCTTCTGCTTGTCGAGAAGCGCCGAAATCTCGTCGGCGTTGAACTGCTTGTCGTCAGACTTCGGCCTGGAGGAGGCTTCCTTGACCGGCTTCTCGGCATCCTTGCGGTCGGGCGCCTTGGCGCTTTCGGCCTGCGCCGGCTGCGGCTTCGGCCGCGCCTGCGGCGCCGGCGCGGAATCCGGAAGCGGGGTGCTGTCGCTCGGCTGCTCCTTGGCGATGGCCTCGGCCACCGCGTCGGGCTTGACCTCCTGCTTCTGCTCGATCGCCGCGGTCTTGTCGGGCTGCGGGGCCGGCGTCGGCTTGGGCTTTTCCTGCGGCTTCGGCTCCTGCTGCTTGACCGGCTCCGGCTTCACCTCTTCCTTGGGCTGCGTCTTGGGCGTCACCTCGGTTGCCGGAATGGGCGTCGGCTTTTCCTGCGGCTTCGGCACGTCCTCGGTCTTCGGCTTTTCGGTCGGCGTCGGCGCCTGCTCGTGCGTCGCGGTCTTCTCGACCGGCTTCGGCTTCGCGTCCGGCGTTATCGCCTTGTCGGTGTCGACGCTGTTCTCGCCGACCTTCTGCGCGTCCGGCACGACGTCCGGACGCTGCGTCGGCACCGGCGCCGGCTTGTCGCGCATCACGGCCTTCTTGTCGCCCTGCAGCACCTGCGCGACATCTTCGACTGGCACGATGTCGACGGCCACGGATTCCACAGCCGCTGCCGGCAACGCCGGCGGCGACGACAGCGTGAACAGCCCGAAGGCGATCACGATCGCATGCAAGATCACCGATGTGGTGAGGCCGGTCCGCATAACGCGTCTACTGGTCCTGTTCCTGCAGATTGACCAGGCCGATCTTGGTGTATCCAGCGGCCGCAACGCGCGCCATCACCTTCATGACCGTGCCGTAGTCGGCGGTCTTGTCACCGCGCACATAGATGCGCTCGTCGTAACCGGTCTTGGCGATCGACTGCAGCTTAGGAATCAACTCCTCGATAGGCATCTCGGTTTCCTGCAGAAATATCTGCCCGGATTGGTTGATCGAGATCATAATCGGCTGTGTATCGACGTTCATCGCCTTGGCCTGCGTGTCCGGCAGATCCACAGGCACGCCGACAGTCAGCAATGGCGCCGCGACCATGAAGATGATCAGCAGCACCAGCATCACGTCGACCATCGGCGTGACGTTGATTTCGGCGATCAGGCCATGATGACGGCCGCGCCGCCGGTGGCCGCGTCCACCGCGCCCCGAGCCACCTGCGCCCACAGACATTCCCATGATCGATCCTCAGGCCTTCTGGGCGACTTTTTCATCGATTTGGCGCGACAGTATGGCGGAGAACTCATCCGAGAACCCTTCCATGCGCACCGCGAGCTTGCTCGCATCCGATGACAGCTTGTTGTAGGCGATGACCGCGGGGATGGCCGCGAGCAGGCCGATCGCCGTCGCCAGCAGCGCCTCGGCGATGCCGGGGGCGACGACGGCGAGGCTGGTGTTCTTGGAACCCGCGATGGCCTGGAACGAGGTCATGATGCCGATGACGGTGCCGAACAGGCCGATGAAGGGCGCCGCCGAGCCGGTCGTGGCGAGGAAGCCGAGCCGCCCCTCCAGTCTCTCCATCTCGCGCGTCAGCGCCAGGTCCATCGCCTTGTCGATGCGGGTCTGCAGGCCGAGCGGTGACTTGGCGCCCTTCTCGAAGCTTTTCTTCCATTCACGCATGGCGGCGACGAAGATCGCGCCCATGCCGGTGGTCTTGCGATCGGCCAGCGTGCGGTAGAGTTCCTCCAGCGACTGCCCGGACCAGAAGACCTGCTCGAAGCGGTTGAGGGCAAGCCGCATGCGGCCGTAGGAGACGAGCTTGTCGACGATGATCGCCCAGGTCCAGACGGAGGCGCAGAGCAGGCCGATCATGACCAGCTTGACCACCCAACCGGCCTGCATGAACAGCGCCCAGATCGACAATTGCGCGCCCGGTTCGGCGAGTGCGATATTTTCCATGGTTACGTCCTATAAGATTTTCCGGGCGTGGCTGGCGGCTGGCCCATGGGCATCCCTTGTTGTCGGTTCGCGCGAAGCGGCCGGAACAACCCCAAACTGTGCCATTGGCGGCCTTTTCGGGGCAAATATTGGTGAAAGGAAGGCGTTGAATGTCGCCAATCCTCGTCAATATCTTCATGAACCGTTATGGTTAAGGATGGGTTAGGGGCGCTGGCGCGGCGCATTGCCGCGCCCCGCGTTTCGAGCCGGCCATGAGAGAACCCGTCGAAAGGCCTACGAACCAGGCGCTGGCTCCTAAAGCGCGTCGCGATCTTTCAGGGTCACTCGGTGCGCTTTAGGACTTTGTTTTTGCGCATGTCTTTGTCCCGAAACCGGAGCCACTTTCGGGAGACATGCTTTAACCGGCCGCCTGCGGCATGAAGGCGGCGATCCATTCCTTCGGAAAACGCCGTGGCCTGCCGTTCTCGCCGATGATCGCAGCCTGGACCTTCGCCTCCACCAGCACCTCCTCGCCGCGCTTGAGCTGCTGCGCCATGAGGATGCGGGCCCCCGAAATGTCGGCGGTGCGGGTCTCGACCGTCAATATGTCGTCGATACGGGCTGGCGAGCGGAAGTCGATTTCCATGCGCCGCACCACCCAGACGATGCGTTCGCCGTGCTTGCCCTCGATGAGTTCGGTGTGATGGACGCCCGCAAGCCTGAGATAGTCGGACCGGCCGCGCTCGAGGAATTCGAGATAGCGCGCGTGATAGACGACGCCGGAAAAATCCGTATCGGCATAATAGACCCTCGCCATCAGCCGATGGCCGGTCTTCGTCAGCGTGCCCGATATGCCCGCCAGCAGTACCGCGGATTCACCATCGTCGTTCATTGCGCTTCCCTTTTCCAACCCGACAGGGCACCTAAGGCGCGTCGCGCTGCATGCTTCCGGGCAATGTGCACCGGCCGGCGCTCGAACCGGATGGCACTGTTGAACGCGATGATCAAGACCTTGATGGCGGCGTTGCTGATGCTGGCGTCCTCGACGTTTTGCGGTCAGGCCGCGACCTTCTCGATGAAACGCGGCCTCAACCTCGACCAGTGGACCACCTGGCCGGGCGAAGAACGATGGGCCGCCCCGAAGGTCCTCCTGCCCTATCCGGAGTGGCGGCAGCACCTGGGGGAAAACGATCTTCGTGCGCTCAAGGCAGCCGGCTTCGATTTCCTGCGCATGCCGGTCGATCCGGCGCCATTCCTGTCCGGCAGGACCGGGGCGCTACGCGACGAGCTCTATGCCAGCGTGCTGGATTCGGCGCGCATGATCAACCGCGCCGGCCTGAAGGTCATCGTCGACCTGCACCTCATTCCGGCCGGCGGCAGCCGCAAAGTCGGCATGGGTGAGGTGATGGACGATCCGGCGGTCTTCGGCAGCTATGTCGAGGTGCTGCGGAAGCTGGCACGCACCCTGTCCGGCGAGGATCCCGAGCAGGTGGCCCTGGAATTGATGAACGAGCCGGTCGTCGACTGCGGGTCAGATGGGCCCAGCCTATGGCCCGGTCGGCAACGCCAACTGTTTGAGGCGGCGCGCGCTTCCGCGCCCGGCCTGACGCTGATCCTGACCGGCGCCTGCTACTCCTCGGCCGAGGCGCTGGCGAAGATCGATCCCAAGGAGATCGCCGACCACAACATCATCTGGGCCTTCCATTCCTACGACCCTTTCCTGCTGACGCATCAGGGCGCGACATGGGCCGGCGACTTCATTCCCTATGTCACCGGGCTGCCCTATCCCCTGACGGCGGTGCCGCGCGCCGAACTCGATGCCGCCATCGAAGCCATCCGCAAGAAGATCCGCGACAAGTCCCCGTCAGAGCGCCGTGACGGCCTGCTTGCCTATCTGGACGAACAGGTGGCCAGCATGGATACCGACGAGAAGCTGGAGAGCCTCATGGATGCGCCCTTCGCCAAGGTCGAGGCCTGGGCGAAGGCGAACGGCATCAGCCCCGCCGACATCACGCTCGGCGAATTCGGCATGATCCGGCAGGAATACGGCAACCCCTTCGTGATGCCCGCGCGCTATCGCGCGGCCTATGTCATGGACATGATCCGGCGCGCCGACGCGCACGGCTTCTCATGGTCCGTCTGGAGCTATGGCGGCGCTTTCGGGATCGTCGACGCCTTCGACGGCCGCAAGGCCGAGCCCGACGTGATGGACGCGATCAGGTCGCTACGCTGAGCGCCAAAGCGGCACTATCAGGCGGAGCCGAGGTCGATCTGCAGGATTTCGGGACGCACACCGAAGCGAACCGGCATGCCGCTGAAACCGAGCCCGCCCGAGACGATCAGGTTGCGATCGTCTTCCACGACATGGCCATAGGCATAGCGGTTGCCGAAATTCGACGGCACCACGGGCGAATAGCCGAATACCCGCACCTGGCCGCCATGGGTGTGACCGGACAGGGTCAGCGAGACCCGCCACGGCACTTTCGGAAAAATGTCGGGTTCATGTGCCAGTAGCACGACCGGCGCATCGTCGCGGATCTTCGCCAGCGTGCCGTCGAGGTCGTCCAGCCCCCTCCCTTCGCGCTCGCGGTTCGGCCGAAGGGCAAGCTGGTCGGCGAGCCCGGCGATCCAGAAGCCGCGGCCATCCTTTTCCAGGCGCACCACGTCGTTCTCGAGCACGGCAATGCCGGCGCTTTCCAGCGCCCTGCCGACCACGGTCGGGCCCTTTCCCGCCTTCTGCGCGGCGCGATCGCTCCACCAGTCATGATTGCCGAGGATCGACATGACGCCGAGTGGCGCGCGCAGGCCCGACAGCGCCGAGGCCCACTGCGACGGTTCGACCTTGCCGGTCACGAACGGCATGCTGACGGTGTAGTCGCCGAGCAGCACGATCAGGTCCGGCTGCAACGCGTTGGCGTCGTCGACCAGCCTTGCGATGTGCTCGGGCGTCATCCAGGGCCGGCAGGAATGGATGTCGGCCAGCGCCGCGATGCGCAGCTTGAGATCGGTGGGCCAGTGCGGCGGCGTCAGCGCATAGCGTTTCACATGCGTCAGCAGCATCGGCTCGATGCCGACCGCATAGGCGCCCAGCGCAACCATCGACAGGACCGAGCCACCCACCAAGCGCAGGAACCCGCGTCTGCTTATCATTTTCGGCTATGTCTCCGGGCAACCAGCGGGGCTGGCTGCCCCAAAACGCCGGCATAGGACCTGTAAATTACGCCGGCAAGCTGGCGGAAATCAGCAGATTTCGCACATTCGCGTGAACGCCGGCCGCACCTGGCCCGGGGCTACTCTTCCCGGAAGAAGCTACTCTTCCTGGAAAAGGTTGATCTGCTGCTGCGCCAGGTCCTTCGGCGCCTCGAGTCCGAGATGGCGCCAGGCGTTGGCGGTCAGCATGCGGCCGCGCGGCGTGCGCTGGATGAAACCCTGCTGGATCAGATAGGGCTCGATGATGTCCTCGATCGCGTCCCGCGGCTCGGAAAGCCCGGCCGCGATTGTCTCGATGCCGACAGGGCCGCCGCCGAAATTGCGCGCGATCATGTTGAGGTAGCGGCGGTCGAGCGCGTCGAGGCCAAGCCCGTCGACTTCCAGCCGCGTCAGCGCCTCGTCGGCCATGCGGCGATCGACGTGCGAGCCGCCAGCCACGGACGCGAAATCGCGCACCCGGCGCAGCAACCGTCCGGCAATGCGTGGGGTGCCGCGGGCGCGGCGCGCGATCTCGAGCGCGCCGTCGTCGCCAAGCGGCATCTGCAGGATACGCGCGCCGCGCCGCACGATCAGTTCGAGCTCCTCGACGGTGTAGAAATTGAGCCGCACCGGAATGCCGAAACGGTCGCGCAACGGGTTGGTGAGGAGGCCGAGGCGCGTCGTGGCAGCGACCAGCGTGAAGCGTGCGAGATCGATCTTGACCGAGCGCGCCGCCGGCCCCTCGCCGATGATGAGGTCAAGCTGGAAATCCTCCATCGCCGGATAGAGGATTTCCTCGACCGCCGGATTGAGCCGGTGGATCTCGTCGATGAACAGCACGTCGCCCTGCTCGAGATTGGTGAGCAGCGCGGCGAGATCACCCGCCTTGGCGATGACGGGGCCGGAAGTCGAACGGAAATTGACGCCCAGCTCGCGCGCCATGATCTGCGCCAGCGTCGTCTTGCCGAGACCCGGCGGCCCGACGAACAGCACATGGTCCAGCGCTTCGCCGCGCCCCTTGGCCGCTTCGATGAATACTTTGAGGTTGGCGCGCACGGCCGCCTGACCGACGAAGTCGTCGAGCGTCTGCGGCCGCAAGGTCTGGTCGGCATCCTCGCCGCGCTTTTCGGGGGCAATGAGACGGGGCGAAAGGCTCATGCGAGCAGTTCCATGCCGGCAACGGATTTGGCCGCGCGTTGATCGAAGGTAACAGTGTGCGAGCAACCCAGGTTTCGATTGTGCTCAGCGATCAGCGCATCGGCAAAGTCCGCCTGCGGCAAAGCCGACGTTTCGAGCGCAACCACGATTGCATCGAAATCCTCGAAAACCAACGTCTTGACCTTCAACAACCTCTGGACTGCCGCCAGCACCTCATTCTTGGACAGCCCATAGCGCGAAATCAGCGCCCAACTGAACTCAACCAGCACGATCAGACTCACGAAGCCGGGCCTGTCCTCGCTGAGGCGGCTGCCAAAAACGATGGCCTTCGCCTGTTGCTCAGCATCGTCGTTCAGCACCATCCGAAGCAGAACGTTGGTATCGATGCCTATCACGCGCCGCCCTTCTTCCGTCCGTCACCGACAGCATGCCGTCCCACGGCGTCCCGCACAGCTGCGTCGATCTCCTCCAGAGACGCGGGGCCGCCGCGCGGATCTCCAAGAAACCCGGCGAGGTCGGCGAATTCGAGATTGCGAGGCGTCCCGACCAGGCAACCGCCGACAACGGTCCAGGCGATCGTATCGCCCGCCTTGAGCGACAGCGCGTCTCGTACATCCTTCGGGATCGTGAGCTGACCCTTGGAGGTCAGGCTGGCGTGCGCGCCCATTTTCTTACTTTCCGAGAAATTTCTTACACATCACATAATAGCCGGAACGGCGCGCCTCAACAATCATTCAACGTGCCAGTTCCTTCAAACCGAAGCGGATGAGTTTGGAGGCGTCGGCATCCTCGCCCGCCGTCTTGAGCGCCGCCGACACCGCGTTGGCGGCCGTGTCGCGCGAATAGCCGAGATTGACCAGCGCCGAGACGGCATCGGTGATCGGGGCGGACGCCACGCCCTCGCCGAGTTCCTGCTTGAGGCCGATCGTTCCCGACGCCGCGCCGGCGAAGGCCGGCGCCTTGTTCTTCAGTTCGGTGACGATGCGCTCGGCCACTTTCTTGCCGACGCCCGGAGCCCGGCTGACCATGGCGATGTCGCGCAAAGCGATGGCGTTGGCGAGGTCGGACGGCGCCAGCGTCGACAGCACCGCCAGCGCCACCTTTGCGCCCACGCCCTGCACATTGTTCATCAGCAGGCGGAACCATTCGCGCTCCAGCGCCGACTGGAAGCCGTAGAGCCGGATCATGTCCTCGCGCACATAGGTCTCGATGAACAGCACCACCGCCTCGCCGGGCGCTGGGAGCGCGGCGAGCGTGCGCGCTGAGCAATAGGCGACGTAGCCGACGCCGTGCACGTCGACGACGCAGAAGTCCTCCTCCACCTCGTCCAGTGTGCCCTTGAGCTTGCCGATCATGGCCTGGTGATCCTCATGCCGTCATGGCCAGCCTGTAGGCCGGGCTCTGGCGGTGATGCGCGTGGCAGATGGCGATGGCCAGCGCATCGGCGGCGTCGTCGGTCTCGAAGGTTGCCTTCGGCATCAACACCTTCACCATCATGTGGATCTGCTTCTTCTCGCCATGGCCGACGCCGATCACCGCCTTCTTGACGGCGTTGGGGGCATATTCGGCGACCACCAGGCCGGCGCGCGCCGGCACCAGCATGGCAATGCCGCGCGCTTGGCCGAGCTTCAGCGTGGCCGTGGCATCCTTGTTGACGAAGGTCTGCTCCACCGCCGCCTCGTGCGGCATGGCCTGGTGCAGCACCTCGGCCAGCCCGTCATGCAACTGGCAAAGGCGCACGGCCAACGCCGCCTTGTCGTCGGACCGCACGGTTCCCGAAGCAATGAACCGCAGCGAATTGCCGACGCTGTCGATGATGCCCCAGCCCGTGCGCCTCAGGCCTGGATCGATGCCAATGATGCGAATCGTTTCCCCCATCCGCGAAGTTTACCCGCGGCGGAGAGCGATGCCAGCAAAATGTGAACAAACCGGAAACGAAGGCGTGTCCGGAATTCAGCCGCGCCCGAATGCCGTGTTGAGCAGGGTGATCTGGTCCGATACCGGGTTCGAGCGGCGGCCAGCGGGAACCGTGTCGATCACCGCGTTGCCGTAGATTTCCTCGTCCATGCGGCGCACCAGCGCCTGAAGACGCAGCGAGCGATTTACCAGGTCGAGGAAGTCCTTGGGCAGTTCGCCCCAGCCGGCGGCCTCGTCATGAGCCGACGCGGTGTCGAGACGCACCTTGGATTTCTCCGCGGCGACCTGATCACGGGTCATTTCCCCGGAATTCGCCGCCCGCTGCAGAAGCAGCCATGACGCTACCTGCATCAGCCGGGTGGTCAGGCGCATCGATTCGGCCGCATAGAGCGTCGCCGCCAGCCTGGAGAGCTTCTTGGCCTCGACCCTGCCCTGGCCGTCGAGATACTCGGCGGCCTGTTCGACCAACCCCATGCCTTCCTGATAGAGCGGCTTGAAGGAATTGGAGAAAACCCTCCGCTCGGCCAGCTTGATGGTCGTCGCTGTCCCCTTCGAAAGCTCGTTCATCGATACGCCCCTGCACTTGCCGACGGCCGGCGATTCGTCGCCGTGCCGCCGCGATCGGCAACCTATATGACTGAGATTTGAAAATGCGCTTCGTCGCGCGGGAAGGCAAGCACATCCTTAATGAAGGGTTAACGCGCAGTCCCGGCCGTCATGAGGACAAAAAAAGAGCCGCGGTTGAGGCGGCTCTCAGGAGTTTAACAGGGAGGCGTCAAACAAAGTGGCTCCAACCACTCGGTAAGAATCCAGATCACTGGATATGCATAGTAAACGCTCGTAAAGCTTAATGAACCCTTAACAGGCTGGATATTTTTTGAGCCGACGCTCCCATCTTGTGCCGGAACAGCACAAGTTGTTCCGGCCAACGCGCAATGCCGGACGACGGTTCAGGCCTTCCAGACCGCGGGCAGCGCAATGACGGCGAAAAGAAGCATGCCGGCGTAGAAAGCCATGGAGGCAATGCCCAGCACCGGCTCGATCGCCGGGTTGCCGGACAACAGCACGAAGAGGCCGATCATCAGGCCGATGCCGCTGATCGCGGAGAGCCAGAAGTGAACGACCGCGAGCTTCTTCTGCCCGACGGCCGGGAACAGATGATAGAAAAATGCGAACACCGACGACATCAGCCAGCCCGCGACCATGATGTGGGCGTGGGTGGGCATCTGTCCGTGATCCTGTGAAATCGCCATATGCAGTCCGAGCGCCATTCCGAAGAGCGCATAGATGACCGCGAGCGTGAAGAAGTTCCGTGCTACCCCTTGCATGTTCGTCCCCCGACTTGCCTTTTCCCTGCTGGGAATGGGTTATGGTGATCAAGGCGGTCGACCGCCTTCGGGCCACCGCCGTCGGGGCTTTTGCACGGCCGTGTTTCCACACGATGCCGCACAACGCCCCCGGCACTGCCCGCACCGGATACATTAGCAGAGTTTGATTTGACGTGCGTGCGCAATTGCGTGACGGCGGCGCCTTTTCGCGGCCGAAACACGCGGGGCCCATGCGCGACATCGTGCGGAAACAGGTGGCGGGCAGAACGGCCGCCAAGCCGCTTCGGACAACGGCTTCGCAATCTTTGCAACATGCCAAAGGGGGAAGTCGTGGATTGGTTTTCCATCATCAAGTTCCTGCACATCATCGCGGCCATGCTCTGGGTCGGGGGCGGCTTCGCGCTGATGATGCTGGCGGTGCTTGCCGATCGGGCGGGGAACGTCCAGGGCATGATCTGGGCGATGCGCGCCACCGGTGAGCTCGGCAACCGGTTCTTCGCGCCAATGTCGCTGCTGACGCTCGCCTCCGGACTTCTGATGTGCTGGCTCTGGGTCGGCTTTTCCCAACTGTGGATGCTGATCGGCCTGGCCGGCTACGCCGTCACCTTCTGCATCGGCATTTTCGTCTTCAAGCCCATGGCCGGCCGCATGGTCGATATGATCACGAGGGATGGCGTGACGCCGGCGGCGCTTGCCCAGGGACAGTTCATGCTGCGAGCGGCGCGCATCGACTATTCGGTCATGCTCGTGATCCTCGCCGCCATGGTGATGAAGCCGACGCTTGGTGACATCGGCGTGCTCGCCGCCATGGCGCTGGTGCTGGCGACCGGCATCACCCTGGCCATCGGCGTGCGCCGCCGGCTGGCGCCCACGCCAGCCTGATCACGGCCCCGCAGGTCGTAGGCGCGATCGCGCCTCGATATCGGAGGCCGTTCGCTGGTGGCGCCTGGAGCAATCGCTGAGCAGTTCTAGAGAAGGCCCGCGATTCCATCCCACAGCAGCTTCACCGCGACGAGGGCAACCGTCGCATAGGTGAAGGGATAGAAAGTCTCGGGACGCATCCGCCGCACCAGCCACGCGCCGGCGATGGTCGAAAGCGGCGCCAGCGGCATCAGCACCGCCGAAGCCGTCAGGTTGGTCGTGTCGAACTGGCCGAGCGCGAAATAGGGAACGAGCTTCAGCGCATTGGTCGCCGCGAACAGGATCGCGCTCGTCCCCGAGAGCACTTTCGGGTCGAGCCGCAGCGGCAACGCGTAGATCTGGAAGGGCGGGCCGCCGACATGGGCGACGAAGCTGGTGAAGCCGGCAATCGTTCCCCAGAAAGCAGCGGCGACACGGTTCGGCGAGGCCGAATGGGACGCGCCGTGGCGGATCTGCACATAGATCCAGCGCAGCACGAAGGCGATGGCGACAGCTCCGACGATCAGTCGCACCATCTCCTCGGTGACAAAGGCTGCCGTCAGCCAGCCGAGCCCGATGCCGACCACCGCGCTGGGCATCATGTCGACCAGCGTCCTGCGGTCGTAGACGCCCCACCATGTCCAGACCGAGACGACGTCCATCAGGCAAAGGATCGGCAGCAGGATGGCGGCGGCCTGCACCGGCGGCATGGCCAGCGCCATCATCGGCACGCCGATGAGGCCGACCGCGCCGCCGAAGCCGCCCTTCGACAAGCCGGTGAGGATCACCGCCGGGACGGCGGCGGCGTAGAACCACGGATCGACGAGCAGACCTGACATCAAGGCTATGGCTGGAGGCGGCGGGGGCCCAGCAATAGCGCAGAAAGCCTCGGGCGGGATAGCCAATAATGACCGCTTCCGCTATTGCCGGGCGACATCGGAAGCCGGGCGCCGCCGACGAACATGCGACCGCCCGCCAATCATCCAGTCGAGGTTGCGGAATGAGCGCGATCAGCATTCGCCGGGCACAGGAGGCCGACCTTCCGGCGATCGTGGCGTTGCTGGCCGACGACGAGCTTGGCCGCGCCCGCGAGGATTTGAGCATGCCCCTGGCGCTGGCCTATCGGGACGCCTTCGCCCGGATCGATGGCGACCCGAACCAGTTGCTCGCGGTGATGATCGACGGCGGCAAGGTGATCGGCACGCTTCAGATCAGCTTCCTGGCCGGATTGTCGTTGCGGGGCGCAAGGCGCGGGCAGATCGAGGCCGTGCGCATCGCCGCCGACCGGCGCGGCGAAAGGCTTGGCCAGCGCCTCCTGGAATGGGCGATCGAGACGTGTCGCGAGCGCGGCTGCCGGGTTGCCCAGTTGACGACCAACAAGAGCCGGCTCGACGCGCATCGCTTCTATGAGAGGCTGGGTTTCAAGGCCAGCCATCTCGGCTACAAGCTGGACCTCTAGCGCCCTGGTTTGCGTGTTGAGCCCGGTTTGCCTCCATGCGATGGTGGCGACAAGCCGAGGGGCAGCGATGTGAGCGTGGGAGCCTTTCAGGGAAGACTGCTGCCGCGCGAGCGGATCCTCTGGACCGGCGCTCCCGCAAGAGGCCTTCTGTTTTCAAGTCGTGATGCCTTGATGATCCCCTTCAGCCTGGTTTGGTGCGGGTTCGCCATCTTCTGGACCTACTCGGCGGCAAGGCAAGGCGCGCCGCTGTTCTTCGACATTTGGGGCGCAATGTTCGTCTGCATCGGGCTCTTCCTGGTGTTCGGCAGGTTTGCGCTCGATGCGTGGCTGAGGCGACGGATATCCTATGCCGTCACCAACAGGCGCATCCTTATCCAGCGTGACGCTCCTTTCTCGAAGTTTACCTCGATCGACATCGAGCGACTGCCCGACGTGCAGATGGAAGGCGAAAGAGCGGGACGCGGAAATCTGCGTTTCGGATCCGCCGCATCGTCCAGCGGATACCCTTCTTATGGATACGCGCGCATGAGTTGGCTTCCGGCGCTGGATCCCGTTCCCCAGTTCCTCGGCATCGAAGGGCCGCAGCGGGTGCTCGATCTCGTCATGAAGGCCAGCCAGGACGCCCGTTCGGGGCATCGATCAGCATCCGACGCATAGCCGCCTGTTCAAGCCGCGTGCTTTGCTCTATGCCCCAATGCAACCATCTTCGCCCGGCATAGGCGAAAACCGGGATCGAAGACTAATGAACGAAGCAACGCCGCCCAACCGCTGCCGAATCGTGCTGATCGCCCCGCCGCTTGCGTCGGCGGAACACATCTGTGCGGCCTTCGAAGGCGGCGATGTCGCATCGCTGATCCTGCCTGAAAACGGCATGGACGACGCCGCGTTCCAGGCTTTTGCCGAGAAGATCGTGCCGATCGCCCAGGTGGCCGGCATCGCCGTCGTCATCGCGGGCGACAGCCGCATCGCCGGCCGTGTCCATGCCGACGGCATCCACGTCGAAGCTGGCACGGAGGAACTCGCCGAGACGATCGAGCGCCTCCAATCCAAGATGATGGTCGGCGCCGGCGGCGCCAAGACCCGCGACGACGCGCTGGAACTCGGCGAGACGCGGCCCGACTACATCTTCTTCGGACGCTTCGGCTACGACACCAAGCCCGAGCCGCATTCCCGCAACCTGTCGCTCGGCCAGTGGTGGGCGGAGATGATCCAGATCCCCTGCATCGTCATGGCCGGCTCCGACCTCGCATCGGTGGTTGCGGTCGCCGCGACCGGCGCCGAATTCGTGGCCCTGTCCAGCGCCGTCTACGGCGAGGGCCTTGAACCGGCCGCGGCGGTTGCCCGCGCCAACGCGCTGCTCGACGAAGCCGCGCCCCGCTTCGAGGACTGACATGTCCGTGCGGCGCCTTACCCTTCAGGCATTGCTCGCCGTCTGCATGATGCCGGCCGCTCTCGCCGAGGAGCCCGCTCCATTGCCGCAGCCGAAACCGGCCGCCGGCGTGCATGTCGACAAGCCGATCGAGACGCCGCTGCCGCAACCCGCCACAACGGCCCCCCTGCCCTCGGCCGAGGCCGTTAACCCCGACCGTTTCGGCGGCAAGCCGGAGGATGCGGCCTTTGGCGCCTACCAGCGCGGCCTCTACAAGACCGCCTACGACCTCGCCTTGGCGCGGGCCAAGAATGGCGACCCGGCGGCCGAAACGCTGGTGGCCGAGATCCTGTCACGCGGGCTCGGCGTGCCGCTCGACCAGGCGGAAGCCGCGAAATGGTATGCGCTGGCGGCCGAACAGAGCGTTCCCGAAGCCCAGTTCCAGTACGCGCTGATGCTGCTCGACGGCAAATACGTCAAGAAGGACGAGAAGGAAGCCTACGCGCTGATGCAGGCGGCGGCCGAGGCCGGCAACAAGCTGGCCCAGTTCAACTTCGCCCAGATGCTGGTGCAGCAGGATCCGGGCGACGCCGGCTTCGCCAAGGCCGTGCCCTACTACGAGCGTGCCGCCGAAACCGGGTTGGCGGATGCCCAGTACGCCATGGCGCAGATCTACGCCAACGGCATTGGCGGCAAGCCGCATGACGACAGCCAGGCGCGCACCCTGCTGACGAACGCTGCACGGCAGAATTACGACACCGCCCAGCTCGACCTGGCAGCCTGGATGATCGAGGGGCGCGGCGGGGCGCGTGACCTGAAGGGTGGCTTCGGGTGGATGAAGCGGGCCGCCGAAGGCGGCAATGTCGCCGCGCAGAACCGTCTCGCCAAACTCTATATGGGCGGCATCGGCACCGATCCCGATCTGGTTCTGGCCGGCGCCTGGTATATCGTGGCGCGCCGCGCCGGGCTGATCGATCCGAAGATGGACGATTTCCTGCAGGGCCTGGACGACGATCAGACCAAGCAAGCGCTGCAGCGTGCCAACCGGCTGCCCTGAGCATTTCACGATCAGGCCAGGCGTGCGCGCGGCCGTGATCGGCGCCTTCCCGGGTACAGCACTTCCGCGCCGCTCCCTTGCCTCTTGAGGCGTTTTGTGGTCTTGGGAGCCGCGAAACCGCCTTTTCGGCGGGCATCTCACTCCGGATCAAATTCATCATGGCCAAGATCAGCGGCAACGAAATCCGTCCCGGCTACGTCATCGAGCACGACGGGGGCCTCTGGGTGGCCGTCAAGACCAACACCGTCAAGCCAGGCAAGGGCGGCGCGTACAACCAGGTCGAACTGAAGAACCTGATCAACGGCACCAAGCTCAACGAGCGTTTCCGTTCGGCCGAGACGGTCGAGCAGATCCGTCTGGAGTTGAAGGATTTCTCCTTTCTCTACGAGCAGGGCGACGCGCTGGTCTTCATGGACACCGAAAGCTACGAGCAGCTCGAACTGCCGAAGGATTTCGTCGGCGACCGTTCCGCCTTCCTGCAGGACGGCATGATGGTGACGGTGCGGCTCTACGAGGAAAGGCCGATCGGCATCTCGCTGCCCGATCAGGTGACGCTCGCCATCACCGAGGCCGACCCCGTGGTGAAGGGTCAGACGGCGGCGTCCTCCTACAAGTCGGCGGTGCTGGAGAACGGCATCCGCGTGATGGTGCCGCCCTTCATCGCGACGGGCGAGCGCATCATCGTCGATACCAACGAAATCACTTACGTGCGCCGCGCGGACTGACGGCGGACAACGGGAAGAAGAAATGGCGCGTTCAGCACTCCTCAATGTCATGGTCCAGGCGGCGATGAAGGCCGGCCGGTCGCTGTCACGCGACTTCGGCGAAGTCCAGAACCTCCAGGTGTCGCTGAAGGGACCGGGCGACTATGTCAGCCAGGCCGATCGCAAGGCCGAGGAGATCATCTTCACCGAACTCTCCAAGGCGCGCCCGGGCTATGCCTTCCTGATGGAGGAACGCGGCGTGGTGGAGGGCGAGGATGCCCAGCACCGCTGGATCGTCGACCCGCTGGACGGCACCACCAATTTCCTGCACGGCATTCCGCTGTTTTCCATTTCCATCGCGCTGGAGCGCCAGGGCCAGATCGTCGCCGGCATCGTCTACAACCCGGCGATGGACGAGCTCTACACCGCCGAGCGCGGTGGCGGCGCTTTCCTCAATGACCGCCGGCTGCGCGTCGCCGGTCGCGGCAAACTGGTCGACGCGGTGATCGGCTGCGGCGTTCCGCATCTCGGACGCGGCCATCACGGCAACTTCCTCATCGAACTGCGCAACGTCATGGCCGAAGTCTCGGGCGTGCGCCGGCTCGGCTCGGCCGCGCTCGACCTTGCCTATGTCGCCGCCGGTCGCATGGACGGCTACTGGGAAACCGGCCTGTCGGCCTGGGACATCGCTGCCGGCACGCTGCTGGTCCGCGAGGCCGGAGGCTTCACCTCCGATATGGACGGCGCCCAGGCCATGCTGGAAACCGGCTCCGTCGTGGCCGGCAACGAGGCCATACACCGCGCCCTGCTGCGCACCGTGAAGAAGCCGCTCGCGGCCCGACCCTGAGCCGTCGGCGCGGTCTTAAAATCGCAATCGAACCTTGAAATACTGCCGGTCGGCCGCCCAGATGAGGGCAATGACAGGAAGCCGGCAGTGAACCAGACCGCGCAAAAACCCGACATCGTCGCCCCGTTCGCGGGACGCTGGCACTACTCGCGCGCCGAACTGATCGCCGACGGCATCGTGCACACCGTCGGCATCGTGCTGGCGATATCGGCCGGCTCGGCGCTGCTGGCGCTGGCCGCCTTCCGAACCGGCCCGGGCGAGTACGTCGCCGCCGCTTTCTACGTCGTCTCGCTGCTGACCGTGCTGTCGGTATCGCTCACCTACAACCTGTGGCCGGTGACATCACCGGCCAAGTGGATCCTGCGGCGCTTCGACCACGCCGCGATCTACCTGCTGATCGCCGCCACCTACACGCCTTTCCTCGCCCAGCTCGACGGCTCGGCGATGGCGCACTGGATGATCGCCCTCGTCTGGAGCGCGGCCGTGGCCGGCATCTTCCTCAAGGTGTTCCTGCCCGGCCGCTTCGACCGGGCGGCGATTGCCTTCTATCTCATCATCGGCTGGAGCGGCATCGTGCTGGTCGGGCCTATCGTGCGCACCCTGCCCACCGCCTCGATCGCGCTGATCGTCGCCGGCGGCGTCGTCTATTCCTGCGGCGTCATCTTCTTTGCCTGGAAGGGACTGCGCTTCCACAACGCGCTGTGGCACGGCTTCGTCGTCACCGGCGCGGGCCTCCACCTGGCCGCGATGGTCGATTGCCTCGTGATAAGCCGCCTCTGAACGCACTGGCCATATTGCCAAGCGCCATTCAATTTGGTCACAATTCCGTTTAGAGTCGTGATCTGGAGCAATTCCAGCAAAAGCGCGCAGCGGTTTTGCGTCCGGAGTTGTGTAATAACAAAGAGATAGAGCAACTATGGCGCTCCTTTTTTCGCCGAAATTGCTCTAGGGCGATGGCGGCATCGGAAACGGGGCACGGATGGCTTTTCTCAAATCCTTCGGCACGGGCAGGCGCTCCGATGTCCTGTTCTACGATCCGCACAAGCTGTCGAGCCCGCAGGTCTTCCTTCTCACCATGGTCATCTTCCTGGTGATCGTCGCCTTCATCGCGGCTATCCTGACGCGTCAGATCTCTACCGCCTTCGTCACCAATCCCGGCCTCAACGGGCTGATTCTCGGCGTGCTGGCAGTCGGTATCCTGCTGGCCTTCGTGCAGGTGGGACGCCTGTTCCGCGAGGTGCGCTGGGTGAATTCCTTCCGCGCAGGGTCCGAAATCACCGAACCGGTGCTGCTGGCGCCGATGAAGGCGATGATCGGCCGGTCATCGTCGATGGCCTTCTCGACCAGCTCCATGCGCACCATGCTGGATTCGATCGCCACCCGCCTCGACGAAAGCCGCGACACCTCGCGCTATCTCGTCGGCCTGCTGGTGTTCCTCGGCCTGCTCGGCACATTCTGGGGCCTGCTCAACACCATCGGCTCGATCCGCGAGACCATCGAATCCCTCGACCCCGGCAGCGGCGACGCCGCAGCCGTGCTCGATTCGCTCAAGCAGGGCCTGTCGGCGCCGCTGGCGGGCATGGGCACCGCGTTCTCCTCGTCGCTCTTCGGCCTTTCCGGCTCGCTGGTGCTCGGTTTCCTCGACCTCCAGGCCGGGCGTGCCCAGACCCGTTTCTACACGGAGCTGGAGAACTGGCTTTCCTCGGTCACCGACCTGTCGTCGGACATCGTCGTCTCCGATCCGGCCAAAGCGGATTCGTCATCCGACGAGATCCGGGTCCTGTCGGAACGGCTGCGCAGCATGCAGGAGAATGGCGGCGGCTCTAACCCGCGCGTCGCCACCGCCATGGCCAATCTCGCCGACGGCATCTCCGGCCTGGTCAAGAACATGCGCTCCGAACAACAGATCATGCGCGACTGGGTCGAGGCGCAGTCCGACGAGCAGCGGGCGATGCGCAACACGCTGGAGAAGATCGCCGACGCGCTGAAGAAGCCCGGGGTGCATTGACGTGGCGCTGGCAAGGCGGCGCGCCGACCGGCGCATTGACTACTGGCCGGGCTTCGTCGACGCGCTGTCGACGCTGCTCCTGGCCATCATGTTCCTGCTCACCGTCTTCGTGCTGGCGCAGTTCCTTCTCGGCCGCGAGATCTCCGGCAAGGACGCGGTTCTCAATCGCCTCAACTCGCAGATCAACGAACTGACCCAGTTGCTGGCGCTGGAGCGATCCAACGCGCAGGACAAGGAGGATTCGCTTGCCAACCTGCAGGCGTCGCTGTCGGCTGCCGAGGCGGAGAAGAGCCGGCTCGAGCAGTTGCTGGCGCAGGGCGCCGGCGCCGGCGACGCCGCCAACCAGCGCGCGACCGCGCTTTCGGGCGAACTCGACAACCAGCGCCAGATCAGCCAGCAGGCCTTGAGCCAGGTGGAGATCCTCAACCAGCAGATCGCCGCGCTGCGCAAGCAGATCGGCGCGCTCGAGGACGCGCTCAACGTCTCCGAGCAGCGCGACCGCGACTCCAACACCAAGATCGCCGATCTCGGCCGCCGCCTGAACGTCGCGCTGGCCCAGCGTGTGCAGGAACTGAACCGCTACCGCTCCGATTTCTTCGGCCGGCTGCGCGAGATCCTGGCCGACCGGGAGAACATCCGCATTGTCGGCGACCGCTTCGTGTTCCAGTCCGAAGTGCTGTTCCCGACGGGCTCCGACGTCATCAACGACGCCGGCAAGGTAGAGATGAAGAAGCTGGCCGACGCCATCATCGAATTGCAGAAGGAAATCCCACCAGAGATCAACTGGGTGCTGCGCGTCGACGGCCACACCGACAACAAGCCGCTTTCGGGCACTGGCCGCTATCGCGACAACTGGGAACTGTCGACCGCGCGCTCGACCTCGGTCGTCAAGTTCCTGATCGAGAACGGCGTGCCGGCAAACAGGCTTGTCGCGGCGGGCTTCGGCGAGTTCCAGCCGCTCGACCCGGCCGATACGGACGAGGCGCGCGCCAAGAACCGCCGCATCGAGCTGAAACTCACCGAGCGCTGAGCCGTTGCCAGACCGTTCAGCGCGGCACTTCTGGTTTGACGAGCGAACGGCAAAGCGGAAAAGCCGCAGTACAGACGATATATTGAACTAAAGCTCACACAACGGTGACAATATATCACGCAGAGTCACGCGAATTTGTTCGCCGGCTCAACTTTAGGGCGCGGAAATTCGGCGGCAAGGCCTGAAAAGATTATCTTTTTTTAATTACACTTCGCGCTTGAGCGCTCCTAGCTTGCCATGCGGGGCCGAGAACCGCCGGCGATGCCTCCCATCGCGACGCGACGGAACCGGACGGCCCGAACGGTTGGAAGGCGACGCGGCTTGGCGGCCGTTCCCTTCCCAGCAAAAGGAAGCGCCGCCATGCGCTCTTCAACCTCACTCAAGATTGCAACCCTCGCCACACTTCTGGTCGCCGCCCCGCTTGCCGGCGCCTATGCCGCAGGGCATCACAAGGGCGCGCTCGACGCCAGTGACACGCCCGACTTCTATGGCCCGCGCCTGACCAGCTTCATCGGCCAGGTGGACGGCGTCAAGCAGGGCATCGCCGACGCCAGGCAGGCCAACAACATCACGCCGGCCGAAGCGCGGGCGCTCGAAATGCGCGCCGACCGTATCAGCCAGGCCGCCGAGAAAGTGGCCTCGAGCGACCGCGGCAGGATCCCGTCGTCGCAGTATCACCAATTGATGCACCGCCTCGACAATCTGGACCAGAGGCTTCTGACCGACACCGGCAGCGGCTTCAACATGGGTGATGGTTCGGACGGCGGGAACTATCCGAACGGCTGAGGCATGTCGCCCGGCAGGTCCCGCTGCTGGAAAGCGCATGCCTGAAAAATGGCTTGGGCGGGTTGGCGATGGTAGCGAAGCCGACCCGCCCCTCATGTCTTCCCAGCCGGCACGTCCAGCAGGAAGGGACCAACTGGCGCCCCGGAACCCTTCCGCGGGCGCCTTTTTTCAGACGCCGAACCACAGCGCGGCGAGCGCCAGTATGGCGGGCACCGTCTGCACATAGAGTATTCTGCGGCTCACGGTCGCCGCGCCATAGAGGCCTGCTATCGCCACGCAAGCGAGGAAGAACGTCTTGATCTGGAAGCCGGCCGGGCCAAGCCACAGGCCCCAGATGAGGCCGGCGGCGAGAAAGCCGTTGTAGAGCCCCTGGTTGGCGGCGAGCACCTTGGACTGGTTGGCGAAATCGGGCTTGAGCCCGAAGGTCCTGTGGCCGCGCGGCGTATCCCACAGGACCATCTCCAGATAGACGATGTAGACATGGATCAGGGCCACCAGCCCGACCAGTATGTTGCCGATCATCATACCCCTCCATGACGGCTGCATCCCCGCAAGCGAGCGGCCGACGCCCGTCTTGCCATCGCCCTCGCATTGATATCTTGTCGCGCGGTCCAAAGTCACCGGAAACAGACATGTCCTTTCAGAAACTCGACGAACTCGGCCACAAGCTCGAAGCGCTGGAGCATGCGCTCGCCATCCTCGGCGCCGACGAGGCGACCCACATGGCGGTGGGCGGCGGGGAAAAACGCGCCGAGGCGATGGCGGCACTGGCCGGCATGCACCATCGCCAGGCAACAGCGCCCGAGATCGCCGACTGGATCGCCGCCGCCGAGGCGGAACCCCTCGAAGACACCAAGCGCGCCGCGGTGGCCGAGTTTCGCCGGCAATACACCAACCTCACCTGCCTGCCCGCCGAGTTCGTCGAACGCATGACGACCGCCCGCATGCGCTCCGAGCAGCTGTGGCGGGACCTGCGGGCCAAGAACGACTGGGCGGGCTTCCAGCCCGCGCTGGAGGGTGTCGTCGCGCTGGTGCGCGAGGAGGCGGCGATGCGGGCGGACGCCCTCGGCCTCGCGCCCTATGACTCACTGATGGAGCAATATGACCCCGGCAACCGCGCCGCCGACATCACGCCCGTCTTCACCGAACTCAAGGCCTTCCTCAAGGTGTTTGTACCGGAGGCGCTGGCGGTGCAGGAAGAGAGGCTGGCGAAGCGTCCCCTGAAACCGCTTGCGGGCACCTATCCCGTCGACCGGCAGCGCGAACTCGGCCTCGCCATGATGGCGGCCGTCGGCTTCGACCTCACCCACGGCTCGCTGTCGGTGTCGCACCATCCTTTCTGCGGCGGCGTGCCGAGCGACGTGCGCATCACCACCCGCTACCGCACGACGGAGTTCCTGTCCGCGCTGATGGGCGTGCTGCATGAGACCGGCCATGCGCTCTACGAGCAGAACCTGCCCAAGGCCTGGTCGCACTGGCCGCTCGGCAAGGCGCGCGGCATGGCCATGCACGAGAGCCAGAGCCTGTTCGTGGAAAAGCAGATCGGCCGCAATCCGGCCTTCTGGCGCTGGGCGCTGCCCGCGGTCGAGAAGCATCTCGGCGAGGCTTGGCCGATCGACGACATCCTGCCGCACGTCCATCGCGTCGAACGCGGGCTGATACGCGTCGATGCCGACGAGGTGACCTACCCGCTGCACGTTATCCTGCGCTACGAACTGGAGCAGGAACTCGTGTCGGGGGCGCTTGACGTGGCCGACCTTCCCGAGGCCTGGGACGCCAAGATGCGCGGCTATCTCGGTCTCTCCACGGCGGACAATCCGGCCGACGGCCCGATGCAGGACGTGCATTGGCCAGGTGCGGCCTTCGGCTACTTCCCGTCCTACACGCTGGGCGCAATGATGGCGGCGCAGCAGTGGGCGGCGCTGACGCGCGACCATCCAAACGCCGACGCGGACCTCGCCAGGGGTGACTTCAGCGCCGTCAACGACTGGCGCCGCGAGCGCATCTGGTCGCAGGGATCGCGCTGGTCGACGCCCGAACTCCTCCAACGCGCGACGGGCGAGAAGCTCAATGCCGCGCATTTCACCAGCCATCTCAAGCGGCGATATGGAAACTAGGCCGAAGCGCGTGACCGGCCCACGTGGCGAACTTCAGGGAAGGAACCTCCCATGAACGGCACGAAGGCATACATCCCGGTTCCCCTGCCCGACTATCGCGAGCTTCCGCTCGAGACGATGCGGGAGAACGCCAGGGCCTTCCACGCGGAGTTGCGAGCCCGCCACACGGTGCGCGACTTCTCGTCCCGGCCGGTGCCGCGCGACATCATCGAAACCTGCATTCTGGCGGCGGGCACCGCGCCCAATGGCGCCAACCACCAGCCATGGCATTTCGCCGTGATCGGCGACGCCGCCATCAAGAAGAGAATCCGCGAGGCGGCCGAGATCGAGGAACGCGCCTTCTACGCGGGCCGCGCCGGCGAGGAATGGCTGGCCGCGCTGGCGCCGCTCGGCACGGACGAGAACAAGGCCTTCCTCGAGGAAGCGCCGTGGCTGATCTGCATCTTCGGCGAGCGCAGGAGCCGGTCCGCCGACGGCGTGCTGCGCAAGAACTACTATGTGCCGGAATCGGTCAGCATCGCCTGCGGCTTCCTGATCGCCGCCCTGCACAGGGCAGGCCTCGTCATGCTCACCCACACGCCCAATCCAATGGGTTTCCTCAACGAGATCTGCGGTCGCGACCCGCATGACAAGCCCTATATACTGATGGTGGTGGGCTATCCGAAGGATGGCCCGACGATCCCCGCCCATGCGCTGGAGAAGAAGCCGCTCGACCAGATCGCGACGTTTCTCTAGCCCGTCCAGGACGCGAGGGCAGGCTGGCCGACTTTCGACGGCTTGGCTGACATCTGCATTCGGAACCTGCATCGCGGGTCTTTACTTTGGCGAGAAAGGCTCTGAAAAAGAGCAATATTCAAGTCAGTGAGCCTGGATGTTGGTGGGTAACAGTCTTCGTGGGGTCAGGTCTTTCCACTGCCTCGTGCTTTTTTTGATCTTACTGGTCGGGGTCGTCGTCCCCGCGGCGGCGGATGAAGTCGTCCACAAGGGACCGGCAGCGGACTGGATCAAGCCGGTCGATGTCCCGCCGGCCGATGCGGCGCGAGCCGACCAGATCAAGAACGGCCTCTCATGGCTTTTGACGGACGAACAGCTCATCCATCGCGACTACGGCTACGACGATTATTCACGCTCCGTCTACAAGATCGTCGATCGGCCCGGCCTCGATCAGGGCGCAGGCATCGACCTGCAATTCGACCCCTCCAGGCATCGGGTAACGCTCAACCATCTGCGCATCATTCGCGAAGGCGTGACGCTGGACCGCCTGCCCGACGTGAAATTCGACATCTTCCGGCAGGAAAAAGACGCCGAAAAGGGTATCTATGACGGCTGGCTGACCGCCCATGTCAACATCGACGACGTGCGCGTCGGCGACATCGTGGACTATGGCGAGACCTATGAGATAACGCCTCTCATCGGCAAGAATCTGTTCTTCTACAGCTTCTCCACCGACTCGACGGAACCGGTGGGACTGATCCGCAGCAGCATCATCTGGCCTGCTTCGCAACCCCTGGCGATCAAGCCGCGCGGCACCGGGATCAAGCCAACCATCTCCACATCGGGAACGGACACCGTCTATCTCTGGGCGATCGCCAATCCAAAGCCGCTCAAGCTGGAGGACAGTATTCCGACCGCATTCCCTGCCTGGGGAACGGTCGATGTCTCGTCCACCGCAAGCTGGCAAGGCGTGATCGATGCCCTCCAGCCTTATTACAAGCCGGTGACCACATTCCCCGCGGCCTTCGCGGCGAAACTCGATGAGATCGCGGCAAGGCAGCGGCTGCCGGAGGACCGGATGATCCCGGCGATGCGCCTGGTCCAGGACGAGATTCGCTATGTCAGCCTGTCGATGGGATCGGGTTCATACATTCCGCGCGATCCCGCGACCGTCATCCAGAGCGGCTTTGGGGACTGCAAGGACAAGGCGCTGCTGCTTGCCTCGGCTTTGGCGCGACTGGGCATTTCGGCACAGGTCGCGTTGGCCGATCTCGACAGGGGACGGGCCTTGGACCAACACCTGCCGGCTTTGCGCCACTTCAACCATGCCATCGTCAAGGCAACGATCGCGCAGAAGACATACTGGCTCGATGCGACCGACTATCTGCAGGGCGGCGACGCAAGCAACGTCCCACAGGCGGACTATGGATTTGCGTTGCCGATTTTCGGCAATGGCGAACTCGAGAAGATGCCGAGCCCGGAACTGACCAGCCCGACGATCAAGGTCGCCGAGGACTTTTCTTTCCCAGACAAGCCAGACGGCTATCTGACGCTGTCCGTGCTGTCGACCTATGAAGGCGGCGATGCCGACCGGATGCGCAGCCGGCTTGCCAGCCGCTCGATGAGTGACCTGTCGGACGCCTATCTGAAATACTACAGCAAGCGTTATCCAGGCATCGAGAGCGGCGCCAAGCTCGAGGTCTTCGACAATCGCGATGGCAACATCGTCAACGTTCGGGAAAATTACCGGCTGTCGTCGCAGGCCCTGGCAGCCAACGATCTCGCCAAGAATTTTCCCATCTCGGCGGCCGATCTCGGCAACGATCTGCCCACGCCCAGCATGCTCAACCGCGTCGCCCCGATCTCGCTTGGGTCACCGGTCAATCGCCGTCATACGATCACGGTGAGCAACCTCAAGGCGAGGTTCTCCGGCGAGGACATGAAGAGCATCGCCACGCCCTATCTGTCACTGAGATCATCCTACAGCAGCACGCCGACCACTTTCACGGTGGAGTGGAATTTCCGGACGCTGGCAACTCAGGTTCCCGCCACGGCGATCAGCGACTATTTGAAGTCGGTCAAGGACGTCGCCGACAACATCGACTGGTCCTACAACTTCACCTACGAGGATGCAAAAGAGGACCCACCCCAGGCAGCGGCGCCCTTCACGCAGCAACAATTTTTGAGAAGCGTGCTCCTGCTGTCGGTGTTCATCGGCGTGCCGCTGTTCATGGCCTATCGGCGTAGCCGGCAGTAGCCGCTACCAGGCGCTATTCGGCGGCGCCCCTGAAGGCGCTGGCGCCGGTCTCGAACTGCAGCTTGGCCAGCCGCGCATAGATGCCGCCGCGCGCGACCAGGCTCTGGTGCGTGCCTTCCTCGACGATGCGGCCGCCGTCCATGACCAGGATGCGGTCGGCCTTCAGCACCGTCGCCAGCCGGTGGGCGATGACGATGGTGGTGCGGCCGCGCATCAGCCGCTCCAGCGCCTTCTGCACCAGCGTCTCGCTCTCGGCGTCGAGCGCCGAGGTCGCTTCGTCGAGCAGCAGGATCGGCGCATCCCGCAGGATCGCGCGGGCGATCGCCACGCGCTGGCGCTGGCCGCCCGACAGCGTCACGCCGCGCTCGCCCACCTGGCTGTCGTAGCCCTTGTCCAGCTTGACGATGAACTCGTCGGCGAGCGCGTCCCTGGCCGCCGCCTCGATCTCGGCCTTGCCGGCGCCCGGCCGGCCGAAGCCGATATTGTCGGCCACGCTCGCCGCGAAGATCGTGACGTCCTGCGGGACGATGGCGACCCGCTCGCGGATCGCGGCCGGATCGGCGGCGCGCGCGTCGACGCCATCGATGAGGATGCGGCCGGTTTCCGGGTCGTAGAAGCGCAGGATCAGCGAGAAGACGGTGCTTTTTCCGGCGCCCGAAGGCCCGACGATCGCCACCGTTTCGCCGGGCTTCACGTCGAAACTCAGCGCGTGGACAGCGGCGCGGTCGGGCCGCGCCGGATAGGAGAAGGAGACGTCGTCGAAACGGATGGCGCCGCTGGCGGTCGCCGGCAGCGGCTTCGGATCGGCCGGCGCCTGGATCGCCGGCCTCTCGGCAAGGATCTCGGTCAGGCGTTCGGCGGCGCCCGCCGCCTGCGCCAGTTCGCCCCAGACCTCCGACAGGGCGCCCAGCGCGCCCGCCGCGAACACCGCGTAGAGCAGGAACTGGCCGAGCGTGCCGGGCGACAGCGTGCCGGCGAGCACGTCGCGCGAGCCGAACCACAGCACCGCGACGACCGAGGCGAAGATCGTGAAGATGGCGAAGAAGGTGAGCAGCGAGCGCGCCAGAATCGACGCACGCGCCGCCTGGAAGGCGGCCTCGACCGCGCCCGCGAAGCGGCCCGTAACCAGCTTCTCATTGGTGAACGCCTGCAGCGTGCGCACCGCGCCGATCTGCTCACTGGCATAGGCGGTGGCATCCGCCAGCGTATCCTGGGCCTGCCGCGACTTGCGCCGCACGGAACGCCCGAACGCCATCAGCGGCAGCACGATGATGGGGATGGCGGCAATGACGAGGCCGGACAGTTTGGGACTGGTCACCACCATCATGGCCACGGCGCCGAGGCCGAGGATCAGATTGCGCAGGGCCACCGAGGCCGTGGCGCCGACGGCCGACTTCACCTGGGTGGTGTCGGCGGCGAGCCGCGAGACGATCTCGCCCGACTGGGCACTGTCGAAGAAGGCTGGCGACAGCGTGGTGACGTGGCTGAAGACGTCGCGGCGGATGTTGGCGACCACGCGCTCGCCGAGCGTGATGACGAAATAGTAGCGGCCGGCGGATGCCGCCGCCAGCAATGCCGCCATGCCGACGAGCATGATGAAATAGCTCGCGATGAACCCGGAATCGGACGTCGAGAAGCCGTGGTCGATCATCCGTCGCACCGCAATCGGCAGCGCCAGCGTCGTCGCGGCGGCGACGGTGAGCGACAGGATCGCGCCGATCACCAGCTTCCTGTACTGGCCGATATAGGGCAGCAGGCGCCTGAGCGGCCTGAGCGAGCGCCGACGCAGGTCTGCATCGCCAGTGATGTCCGCCATGCCTGTTTCCTTCGGGACCGCCGGCGGCGAACCGCCCTCGGAAGGCACGCCGCCAATATGCGCTTGCTGCGGCCTTGTGATTCAATTCCGGCTGATGTATAGGCTCGCCGACCGTTTTAGAAGCCGTGGCTTTTCATTAGCTGCGGCTTCGAGTTTTAAAAGGGGGCGCATCGACGCAGGCCATAGGCCCGTCTCGCGCCGGCCAGCCGGAAACGAAGATCAGGAACACGACAATGAAGGCCGATATCCATCCCGACTACCACACCATCAAGATCGTCATGACCAACGGCACCGAGTACCTGACGCGCTCGACCTGGGGCAAGGAAGGCGACACGATGAACCTCGACATCGACCCGACCACGCACCCGGCCTGGACCGGCGGCCAGCAGACCCTGCTCGACCGCGGCGGCCGCCTGTCGAAGTTCAAGAAGCGTTTCGAAGGTTTCGGCCTCTAAGCCGAACGCACTTTGCGATTTTGAAGAACCCGCCCATGTGGCGGGTTTTTTGTTGTCAGTACCCGGCCCCTACCTCCCTCTTGTGGGGAGGTCGGACCGAAGGTCCGGATGGGGGGCTGGCGCCTCTCCTGCCCGCTGCTTTGCAGCGGCCCTGCTTGTGAGGGGGCGGCAAGAACCTCACTCGCCAACCAACTCCCTCAGCGCCATCCGCTTGTAGGCTTCAACCAGCCTGTCGCCTTCCTCGCGATCGACGGAGATCGCCAGCCGCACGGCGGCCTCGCCCATCTGCCAGACGAGAAACGCCGCGGTTTCGAGTTCCATCGGATCGGCATCCGGCCGCAACCGCTTCAGCACGGCGACCAGAAATTCCGCGTTCGCCCGGCTGTCCGCCATCTCGAGCGCGCGCAGCGCCTTGTCGGCCTGGGTGCCGAACCAGACGTCGCGTATCACCGGCTCGGCCAGGAACAGCCTGTAATAAATATCCAGAAGTTCCGAGAACGCCCGCTTCAGGTCCTGAGCGTCGCTGACGTCCCTCAACGCCGCCGAAATGCAGGCCTGGCTTTCGGCGGTGTATCGCTCGGCAAGCGCCCAGACGATCGCCCGCTTGTCCGGGAAGAACTGGTAGAGCGAGCCGATCGAAACCCCCGCCCTTTCCGCCACCTCGCCCATGCGCATGGCGTCGCTGCCCTGCTCGGAGATCAGCGCCGAGGCGGCGGCCAGCATGCGCTCGACCCGCTCGCGGCTGCGCTGCTGGGTCGGCGCCCGGCGCGGCGAAGCAATGTGCCCCTGTGAAGAGGTCGACGCGGCCGTGTCCTCCATGGCTGTCTCCAAACCTGGCAAAAGCTCTTGACTTGAAAAATACGAGGGTTTATCACGTTTTGCAAATGTGAATATTCCTCACATTGTGAATGGCGACGCGGCGCATACCGCCAACCAGGCCGGAGACCCGAGATGATCAAGCTTCTTCCCACCCTGACCTTCATCGCCGCGATCGGCTCCGGCGTGGTCGGCGGCGTCTTCTTCGCCTTTTCGAACTTCATCATGCCGGCGTTTGCCCGACTGCCGGCGGCGGGTGGCATCGCGGCAATGAACGCGATCAACATCACGGTCATCACCCCGACCTTCATGGCGGCGCTGTTCGGCACCGGCCTCGTCTGCCTCGCGCTGATCGCTTCGACCGTCATGGGCTGGAGCCAGTCGGGATCGTACTGGTTGCTGGCCGGCGCCGTGATCTACCTCGTCGGCAGTACGATCGTGACCATGGTGTTCAACGTGCCGCTCAACGATGCGCTGGCGGCCGTCGATCCGGCGAGCGCCAGCGGCGCCGCCGTCTGGACGAACTATCTGGGCGAATGGGTGATGTGGAACCACGTGCGCACAATCGCCAGCATCGTGGCGATGAGCTGCTTCATCATGGGTCTGATTTGAGGCACGGGCTCGTCGAACGCGAAAATCCCACCTCAGGCGGGGTCTTTCGACTTGTGGCCCTTGCGATCCGAGTGGCCCAGATCGCGCTCCGGGTCGATGACGTCGCGGACCAGTTGCTTGAGCTTTGCCGCATCCGGAAAGCCGCCGTCGCGCTTGCGGTCCCATACCAGCACGTCGCTGCAGGAGATGGTGAAGATGCCGCCGGTGCCCGGCACCAGCGTCACTTCGCCAAGCTCGGTACCGAAGGTGGAAAGCAGCTCCTGCGCCATCCAGCCGGCACGCAGCAGCCATTGGCACTGCGTGCAGTAGGTGATGACGATCCGAGGTCTATCTGGCAGGCTCATTCATGTGTCTCGCGGGTGCGAACGGTTGTTCCGGCAACCCGATCATGGATCGGGCCATTACCCCAGGCAATCGAGAACCAGATCCAGAGCAGCCAGATCAAGACTAAGGCAAACGCGACGAACGCGCATACGATTTCAACCCTGGAATAGCTCGGCACGGGTTCAGGAATGCCTCTCCAGGCCTGGAAAGCAAACCACGCTCCCGACAACGTGACAGGGACAAAGCCGAGAAACTTGATCACTCCCCGACAGGCTGCCTTTTGCAAGGACAGACCGATTCTATTCCAATCATACTCGTCACGCACGACAATCGACAAAGCCAGCTTGCCAACGGACTGGCCCGAAACAATCTCCATGACGAGAAGATAGATCGCTAGAATGGGCAATTCGAGGAAACCCAGATCCAGCGCCGTGGGCCGAAAATTCCCTTTCGAATTAAGATCGATCGAGACAGCTGGGCTCATTCCTGATCGAGTATCCTTGGCTTTACCGACTGCCATTTCCGCGACCGGGAAGAAGCCGAAGAAAGATGTACTACACATCTGCCAATCGTAGGCCTCGACTGTTGGATTTCCGTGCACCGTAGCCGAGCGGCACATTTGCGAGTTGAACCAGAAGTGGCCCTTCACCCCGCCGTCGGTCAGCAGGAACAGACCTGCTACCAACGAATAAAGAGGCATCAGCACGACGAGATAGTCGATCAGTGAAGCGAAAAGCCGGCGCCAAAAGCCGGCGAGGCTTGGCCAAGTCCCCTCGTCGGCATGTTCAAGCCCGCCGTAGTCGGTCATCGGCTCCCCCGCTGATAACTGACGAACCTGTACCGCGAACAAAATGCGGCCGGCCAGCACCACCCGGGTGCAGCCCTATAGGGCAGCGTTGTCGGACTCAGGCCGCGCTGAGCTTGGCCATCGTCTCGTCGTCGACCTCGAAATTGGCGTAGACGCTCTGCACGTCGTCGTCGTCCTCGAGGGTGGCGACCAGCTTCATCAGCGACTGCGCGCGCTCCTCGTCGACCGGGACGTTGTTCTGCGGCTGCCAGATCGGTTTGACCGATTCCGCTTCGCCGAGGGCGGCTTCGAGCGACTTCGACACTTCACCGAGATTTTCGAAGCCGCAGTAGATGGTGTGGCCTTCCTCATCGGATTCGACGTCGTCGGCGCCCGCTTCGATCGCGGCTTCCATCACCTTGTCGGCGCTGCCGACGGAGGCCGGATAATAGATTTCGCCGACGCGGTTCCACATGAACGACACCGAGCCGGTTTCGCCCAGCGCCCCGCCAGCCTTGGTGAAGGCGGCGCGCACGTTGGATGCCGAGCGGTTGCGGTTATCGGTCAGCGCCTCGACGATCAGCGCCACGCCACCGGGGCCGTAGCCCTCGTAGCGTACCGCCTCATAGTTCTCGCCATCTCCCGCCGACGCCTTGTTGATGGCGCGCTGGATGTTGTCCTTGGGCATCGACACGGCCTTGGCGTTCTGCACGGCAAGGCGCAGGCGCGGGTTCATCGCCGGGTCGGGCGTGCCGGTCTTGGCGGCGACGGTGATTTCGCGCGCCAGCTTGGAGAACATTTTCGACCGCACCGCGTCCTGGCGGCCCTTGCGGTGCATGATATTCTTGAACTGTGAATGGCCAGCCATGGCACCCCTGTCGTGTTCGGCTAGAGCACAGCAGGGCGAGATGTCTCGCCCATGCAAGATGCTCGAAATCAAGTTTCAGAACGGCCCTGATACGCCTGCGAAGGCATATGGCGCTCTCTGTCGGAATGGCCGGCTTATAGATAAATCGGCTCAATTCGTCCAGCCGCGCGCTTGGCTTCGCCGCGCTATGTCCGGGAAACCTCACCCTTGGGAACGAATTATCCCTCGAGGTCCGATTTCAGCCGGTCGATGAGGCCCAGCGCATGGCCGGCATATTGGCTGATCCAGCGGTCGTGGATCTGCCGGATGGGCAGCGCGTTGAGGTGGTTCCAGCGTTCCCTGCCCTCACGCCGCGCCACCACCAGCTCGGCCTCCTCCAGCACCTTCAGATGCATCATGACGGTGCAGCGATCCATGTCCGGGAAAGCCTCGCATAGCGCGCCGGTGGTCCGCGGCTGATCCTTCAGCTGGTCCAGCAGTTCGCGGCGGCGGGGATGCGCCAGCGCCTTGAAAACATGGTCATCCTTGGCTTGGCTTGACATGTTATATTTCTATAACATATCGTATCGGCAGGCAAGGAAGGAGCTGTGGATATGTCCCTCGGATTCAGGGTTTCCGGCCGCATCGGCAAACCGGTCGCCGAAGTCTTCGACGCCGTCGTCAACCCGACCAGGCTCAGCGGCTATTTCACCACCATAGGTGGCGCCTCGGCCCCGCTGGTCGCCGGCACCACGGTCACCTGGTGGAAGACCGTGCCCGTCGAGGTGGACGAGGTCGAGAAGGACCGGCGCATCGTGCTGCGCTGGGACGCCACTGACGCCGACGGCAAGCCCGCCTACAAGACCCGCATCGAGATGAATTTCGAACAACTGGAAGACGGCGGCACCTTCGTCACCATCGCAGAAAGCGGCTGGCTGGAAGGCGAGGCCGGGCTGAAGAAATCCTTCCTCAACTGCGAGGGCTGGTCGCAGATGCTGGCCTGCATGAAGGCCTATGTCGAATACGGCATCAACCTGCGCGATGGCTACTACCGCGCCGAGATGCGCGGCGAGCCGGCCAACGAAACCAACGTCTGAAAATCGGAGGACGACGCCACATGGTGGAGAAAGTCACCCCATTCCTGATGTTCCAGGGCAAGGCCGAGGAGGCCATTGCCTTCTACTGCGAGACCATCCCGCAGAGCCGCGTCATCGACGTCACGCGCCATGGCAGCGGCGAAGGCGAACCGGGAGGCATGCTGGCGCGCCTATCGATTGGCGGCCAGGACGTGATGATCTATGACAGCCCTGTTCCCCATGCCTTCACCTTCACGCCGGCGGCCTCGCTGTTCGTCGACTGCTCCAGCGAGGAGGAGCAGGATCGCATCGTCGAAGCCTTGGCCGAGGGCGGCGGCTTCCTGATGCCGACCGGCAATTACGGCTTCAGCCGCCGCTTCGCCTGGCTAAACGACCGCTACGGCGTCTCCTGGCAGGTCAACCTGCCCTAGCGCCGCACGGATGCACGGATATTGCAACATTCCAGATTCGACGGGAGCAAGCAGATGAGCACGGAAATCAGCGGCGGCGTCAACATTGCCATGAAGGTGCCATCGCACCAGTTCGAAGCGACCGTCGCCTTCTACAGGGATGTCGTGGGATTGAAGCCGTTTACGGCCAAGGCGCCGGCCATCGGCTTCGAGCTCGGCCCCAATCGGCTGTGGATCGACGAGGCGCCGACGATGAGCCAGGCCGAGGTCTGGCTGGAGCTGTTCACGCCGGATTTCACGAGCGCCGCGGATCATCTCGCCAGGGCCGGCGTGGTGCGTTGCGACGCCGTCGAACCCCTGGGCGAGGATTTTCGCGGCGGCTGGATCACCAACCCGGCCAACATCATTCACATGGTGCGCGAACCGGACGCCTGGTGAGGACAATCCGAAAGGAGAAAGCCATGGAACTGCGTGAAGCGCCGGTCGCCGAGGCCGGCATGCTGATCCGCCGGCCGGTGGCCGAGGTCTTCGAGGCGATCGTCGACCCGGCGATCACCACCAGATTCTGGTTCACCCATTCCAGCGGCCGGCTGGATGAAGGCAAGCCTGTTCAGTGGGAATGGCGCATGTACGGCGTCTCGACCCGGGTCGAGGTCAGCGAGCTCATCCGCGACGAAAGGATCGTCATGCAGTGGGGCGAACCGCCCACCCGCGTGGTCTGGACCTTCACCGCCATGCCCGACGCCTCGACCTTCCTCGAAGTCCGCAATTCCGGCTTTGCCGGCACCGGCGACGAACAGGTCGGGCAGGCCATCGGCTCGACCGACGGCTTTGCGCTGGTGCTGGCCGGCGCGAAAGCCTGGCTGGAGCAGGGCGTGGCGCTCGGTCTCATCGGCGATCGCCACCCCAGGGGCGCCCCTTCATCCTAGAGGGACGCCACCCGTCTCAATCCCGGCTCAGTGCCCGCCGCCCGGCTTCTGCCGCTTGCGGTGCCGCGCCAGCATGTTGAGGCTCTCGACCAGGGCGGAGAAACCCATGGCGGCGTAAATGTAGCCCTTCGGCACGTGGTAGCCCATGCCATCGGCGATCAGCGTCATGCCGATCATCAGCAGGAAGCCCAGCGCCAGCATCACGATCGAGGGGTTCTTGGCGATGAAGTTCGCCAGCGGCCCCGCCGCCAGCATCATCACCGAAACCGCGACGATGACGGCGATGTACATGATGGCGATCTCGTCGGTCATGCCGACGGCGGTGATGATGGAATCGATCGAAAAGACGAGGTCGAGCAGCAGGATCTGGAAGATCGCGCCGGCCAGCGAAATCTGCAGCGTCCCGCCGAGCGTCGCTTCCTCATGTTCGGCCGGATCGACGGTGTGGTGGATTTCCTTGGTCGCCTTCCAGACAAGGAACAGGCCGCCGGCGATCAGGATCAGGTCGCGCCAGGAAAAGGCATGGCCGAACGCGCTGAAAACAGGCGTCGTCAGCTGCACGATGATGGAAATCGTGGCCAGCAGCACCAGCCGCATGATCAGCGCTGCCGAGATGCCCAGCCTGCGCGCGCGGGCGCGCTGCGCCACCGGCAACTTGTTGGTCAAGATGGAAATGAAGATCAGGTTGTCGATGCCGAGCACGACTTCCAGAACAACCAGCGTCAGCAGTGCGATCCAGGCGGTCGGATCAGAAACAAAGGCGAAATGCGGTGCGAGAAACTCGACCAACTGCATTTACGTCGTCCCCCGATGGCGTAACGATTTCTATCAGCGTCGCCGGCAAGTAGGTACGCGGCGGGCCTATATCAATGTCAGCGCCAGAAGGACGGAGCGGTTTCTTCCAGCCGTGGGCCGCGACGGAATGGCGCGATCTTTTCGACGAGGCCGGTGCGGTCCGATATGTCGACCCCTACCCCGCACAGCGTCGCCGGACCGCTCGCCGCCTCGAAGCGTCCTTTCGGCACCTTGGACAGGAACCGGTTGAGCGGCTCCTCCTTGTCCATGCCGAGCGAAGAATCATAGTCGCCGCACATGCCGGCATCCGAGAGATACCCGGTGCCGCCGTTGAGGATCTGGTGGTCGGCGGTCGGCTGGTGCGTATGGGTGCCGACGACGAGGCTGGCGCGACCATCGACGAAATGCGCGAAGCACATCTTTTCCGACGTCGCCTCTGCATGGAAATCGATGACCACCGCATCGGCCTGTTCGCCGAGCGGACAGGCCGCGAGTTCGCGCTCGCCGGCCTGGAACGGATCGTCCAGTTCGGGGTGCATGAAAACGCGGCCCATGATGTTGGCGACCAGCACCCGCGCGCCGTTCCTGGCGATATAGACGCCGGAGCCACGACCGGGCGTGCCCTTGGGGAAATTTGACGGCCGCAGGAAGCGCTCCTCGCGCGGCGCGAAGGCAAGCGCGTCGCGCTGGTCCCAGACATGGTTGCCGGTCGTCACCACATCGGCGCCGGCGGCAATGGTCTCGCGAAAGATATCCTCGGTGATACCGAAACCGCCGGCGGCGTTCTCGCCGTTGACGACGACGAAATCGAGCCGGAAGTCCGAGATCAGCCCCGGCAGCTGTTCCCACACCGCCGTGCGCCCTGATTTGCCGACCATGTCACCGAGAAAGAGAAGTCTCATGCGTTCCCAAGCTGAAAGTCACTGAGGCATAATGCCGAAAACTGTAAAGCGGTTTCCGAGCGACATCATGCTCTGTCTCCGGGCTGCATGACTTCCGCGAAAGACCATGAGCCTCGAAAGACTATCTACAATTGTGGCGGGAACTGGCGCAACCCGCTCTCGGTCAGTATTTCCGGGATGATCACGTCATGGTTCTCATCCGGAACCATCTCGACTTGCTGGCAATCGAAGGCTATGCCGATCAGCCTTGGCGTCAGCCCCTTGTCTGCCAGCTTCGCAATCGCCCGGTCGTAATAGCCGGCGCCGTAGCCGATGCGGTGGCCGCGCGCGTCGAAGGCGGCCAGAGGCACCAGCATCACCGAGGGGTCGAGAACCTCGGCTTCCTCATGCGGGCCGACCGTACCGAAGCCCATATCGACCATCGGCGCGCCGCGCACCAGTTCGCGAAACACGATGGTGGTCTTGTCGAGGATCGCCGGCAGGCAGAGCCGCGCGCCCTTCTCGCGCAACGCGAACATCAGCGGCCGCACATCGACCTCGGAGCGCATCGGCCAGAATCCGGAAACGATCTGGCCGGGTTCGATGGCGATCTCGGCCTTCGCCGTCTCGGCCATTTCGAGCGCGATCTCCACCCGCCAGAACTCGTCGAGCGCATCCCGCCGCGCCAGGGCCTCCTTGCGGAGATGCTTCTTCAGGTCTCTCGATGAGGTCATGCCAGGCAGGTCCCGGATAAATGTCCCACGGTTTCGGGCAAGACCTGCGGAACAAGGCTCGACCGCGAGGAAGCACCGTTATGGATCGACAGCGACGGCACTCGATTTCAGCGGTTTCCGTCTGAATATCAGCCAATGCGTGAAGGCGACAAGCCAGATGGTGATCAATCCGGCAAAGAGCACGTCGGACAGGAAATGCCCGCCAAAGGACATTCGCAGCAGGCCCGTCAGCATTCCGAAGACGATCGCGCCGGCCATGGCGACGGGCCGATAGGGCGGCGGGGCAAGGCTCGCCGGGGCGACGAGCCAGAACGACGCCGATGCTTCGCCGGACGGGAATGAGCAGTTGCGCGGACATGTTCCATCCCACTGATAGAACTGACGGTACTCGCGCGGTCCTCCGAACTCCGTCACCTGCACGGGGCGCGGTCGATGGAGATGGTCCTTCATGATGAAATTGACCACCAGCCCGGAACTCAGGGCGAGCGAGAGGGCGAGGTAGACCAGCGATCGCACCGACGGCGCGCGGCAGATCGGCCAGCCGATCCTTTGCGCCAGATGGGCGACGACCATCACACCGGCAATGACGAAGGGGACCGCGCCGGCAATGCTGCGCGCCATCGCGCCGGCGGCCGTATCGGCGATGAAGAACCGCCCCTTGTCGTCCACGAACAGGCTGGCCACGGCCAGGTCCAGGTTTGGAAAGAGATAGAAAACCAGCCAGAACAACAGTGCCAAGGCGACGACGGCCACACTGACCGACCGAAGCGGATGCGGCTTGAGCTGGGTGACGCTCATCGGGTTCCTCGTCGGCATTCGGCAGGCACGCCTCGCCTGCGCAGGGTTCGAACAGGAACCGGCGAGGCGCCGCGAGATCGGCAATCCGTTCGTCGTTGCATCTTCGCTGCGCCACCCGTCTTCGAGACAGGCATAAGCAGAGTTTTTCAGGCCGTCAACGAAGCGCCGGCCGCGCCGGCGGCAGGTCTTCCGGCTCGGACCCTGGATCCGCTTGATAGCGGCCACGCCGGCGCGCCCCAATTTCTCCCTGAATTTTGATGGATATGTTCGGCACGTTGGCCTATGAGAGGTCGCCGCGGCCACTGACGATTGCGATTTGGCGTACTGGCTGATGCCCAAATCGTCGTTGGAACGTGGTTGGGCGCGCCCTCGCCCAATACGGATTTGCAAGAAATTTCAGGTTGTTCGACGCTCGAAGCCGCATGGCATGCCCCACTCCATGGAAGTGCCGGGCAGTTGCGTTGATAGACGGGGTTGGACTCGGTTTAAACACATCATGGCAACAGCGACTCCCGAGGCGGACCAGACACCGCCATCTTCCGCCAATGGTCCCCTGACGGCGGCGACGCGAAACAGCAGCGACTACACGGCGCAGCCTGGGCCGGAACTGACGGTCGTCGTGCCGACGCTCAACGAAAGGGCGAATGTCCCGCTGCTCGTCGAGCGGCTTGCCGAGGCGCTCGACGGGATCGACTGGGAAGTCGTGTTCGTCGACGACAATTCGAAGGACGGCACGATGCAGGTCGTGCGCGAGCTGGCCGGCGCGAACCGCAGGGTGCGCGGCATCCATCGCATCTTCCGCCGCGGCCTGTCGGGAGCCTGCCTCGAAGGGATGCTGTCCAGCTCGGCCCCGATCGTCGCGGTCATGGATGCCGACCTCCAGCACGACGAGACATGCCTTTCCGAGATGTTCAGGCTGATCAGGAACGGCGACACGGATCTCGTCGTCGCCACCCGGTACGACACCGGCGGCAGCGCCACCGAAGGCTTCGGCGATGTTCGGGCGCGCGGCAGCAAACTGGCCATTCAGCTCGCCAAGTCGCTTCTGAAGGTCGACATGAGCGACCCGATGAGCGGGTTCTTCATGCTTCGCCACGAAGTCGTCGACGCCGTCGCGCCCCGCCTTTCCCAGCAGGGCTTCAAGATCCTGCTGGATATCGTGGCTTCGTCACGCGCGCCGCTTCGCATCAAGGAAATCCCCTACCGGTTCAGGCAGCGGCTGCATGGCGAGAGCAAGCTCGATGCGACGGTCGTGCTCGAATATCTCGGTCTCCTGGTGGCGAAACTGTCCGGCGATCTGGTGTCCACCCGCTTCCTGGCATTCGGCATGACCGGGTCGGCGGGTGTGATCGTTCACCTCGCCGTCCTGCGCCTGCTGCTCCTGAACGGCCTGAGCTTCACCCCGGCCCAGACCGGCGCGATGCTGACGGCCATGACGTTCAACTACACGGTGAACAACGCGCTGACCTATCGCGACCGCCGGCGCACGGGCTGGCGCTTCTTCACCGGCCTGGCGATGTTCGCCGGCCTGTGCAGCTTCGGCCTGGCGGCCGGCGTGGGCATTTCCTCGGTATTCTATCAGAGCGAGCCGCGCTGGTGGTTGGCCGGCCTCGCCGGAGCCGCGGTTGGTTCGATCTGGAATTATGTCACCAACTCGGCGATCACCTGGCGTGCACGATAAATCGCATCCCCAAACCAGCCAAAGCCAATTAGGTCTGGGCCAGTTCGGTCTGAACCTGTCGTCCCTGGTCGTCATCGTCGCGGCGCTGACGCTGTTCCGCTCCTGGGTGGCGGCACGAATGGGACTGGCGCCCGACGAGGCCTATTACTGGCTGTGGTCGCGCTTTCCTTCGGGCGGGTACTACGATCATCCGCCGATGATCGCATGGTGGATAGCAGCCTCCACGAAATTATTCGGCGACACCGCGCTGGGCATCAGGGCATCCGTCGTCCTCTCGGTGCTCGTCACCACCATAGCCGTATATCGGACCGCCATAGAGCTGGAGCTCGAACAGCGGACCGCCGCGCTGGCCGCGCTCTGGCTGAACGCCATGCTCCTCGTCGGCGGCCTAGCCCTGATCGCCACTCCGGACAGCCCATCGCTGATGTTCTGGGCGTTGGCGACATGGGGCGTGGCGCGCCTGCGGCGAACCGGCGAGCCCTGGTTGTGGATCGTGATCGGGCTGTTGGCCGGGCTGGGCTGCGTGTCGAAATACACCAACCTCTTCTTCGGATTCGGATTGATCGTGTGGCTGGTCGCGGACCGCAAGGCGAGGCACTGGCTGGCCAGCCCATGGCTCTATGCCGGCGGCATCGCCGCGCTGGTCGCATTCCTGCCGGTGATCCTGTGGAACATGGAACACCATTGGGTGTCGTTCCAGAAGCAGTTCGGGCGCATCAACGACGGCGGCTTCACATTGCGTTATCTCGGCGAGTTCTTCGCGGCGCAATTCGGGCTGCTCAACCCGCTCATCGCCATCTTTGCCGGCCTCGCCCTCGTGCGGCTGTCGAAGGGCGCCGACAGGGCCGGGCGAATGCCCATGCTGGTGCTGGGCGCCACCATCATCCCGGTGGTGCTCTACATGCTGTTCCACTCCCTGCATGACAGGGTACAGGGCAACTGGCCCGCGCCGATCTACCCGGCGATCGCCATTCTGGCGGCAATGGCCGCGGCTTCCGCCAGTCATCCGGAAAATCGACAGTCCAAACACTGGCGACGCCTGGCCTACTGGGTTGCCCCGGTCGGGATCGGGCTGCTCGCCATCGTTTCCCTGCTTCTCGCGACGCCGGTCGGCTTCGCCCTGCCCTGGCGCACCCCGGTGGACCGCCTGCTCGGATGGCCGGAATTTACCCAGCAGGTCGAAAAATACCGGCAGCAAGTCGGAGCCGGCTGGATAGCGACCACGGACTACGGACTGACCGGGCTACTGGCGTTCCACGGCCCCGACCCCGACAAGGTGCAGGAAATCGTCGATCGCGAGCGCTACACGTTCCAGCCCACGCCGGCGGCGCTCTCGCAACAGCCGGCGCTGATCGTGGTCGAGGAAAAGGACGCCGCGCGTTACCCCTGCTTCCGGTCCGTCACGCCTCTCGCGGTCGTCGACAGGGCGGTCGGCCAGCGCGTGGTCCAGAAATACCAGCTCTTCGAAGCCAGGGGCGCCGCGGACGATCTGCTGCTGAAGGGATGCGCGCAATCGACGGTTCCCGCCGAGGCGCCGGCTTCGCCCTGAGGCGATCCCGCGTCGCGTGAAACCGCCGGGCAAGCTCGCGGATCGTTCGCGAATTCAGTGACGATCCACGCAACCGGTGAAGATGTCGATCCCGGGTGCCTACAAAGTAGGTGGGCGCCGTGTGAGAAAACCCACGGGTCTTCCCAGGGACAGCTCCCTAAGGATCGATAAGGCCCCGGGGATAAGTTTCTCCTGCCGGGAAGCGCAGACCGTCGGGACCAAATATAGGCGGATGGTTGGCCGAGCGCCAGTGAAACGGGCTGCCATTTGCGTGTTATTCATCCGCTCGCCGACTTCCGGCAGGCCACCCGGCATCCAAGCTTGCGCATATGCGCATGGCTCCTTACGGTCCCGCCGCACGGACAGGAGAAAAAATGCGTTTCGAAGGCACAGCGGCCTATGTCGCCGACAAGGATCTGATGGTCGCGGTCAACGCCGCGATCGCGCTGGAGCGCCCGCTGCTGGTCAAGGGCGAGCCCGGTACCGGCAAGACCGAGCTTGCTCGTCAGGTGGCGGCCGCGCTGGGGCTCGACTTCATCGAATGGAACGTCAAGTCGACCACCAAGGCGCAGCAGGGGCTCTACGAGTATGATGCCGTGTCGCGCCTGCGCGACAGCCAGCTCGGCGACGACCGCTTCAACGACATCGCCAACTACATCAAGCGCGGCAAATTGTGGGAGGCCTTCGCGGCGCCGAAAAAAGTCGTCCTGCTGATCGACGAGATCGACAAGGCCGACATCGAGTTCCCCAACGACCTCCTGCAGGAACTCGACCGCATGGAGTTCTTCGTCTACGAGACCGGCGAGACGATCCGCGCGGCGCATCGTCCGATCGTGATCATCACCTCGAACAACGAGAAGGAGCTGCCCGACGCCTTCCTGCGCCGCTGCTTCTTCCATTACATCCGCTTCCCCGACATCGATACGCTGCACAGGATTGTCGAGGTGCACTACCCCGGCATCAAGCAGAACCTGGTGCGCGCCGCGCTCAGCCAGTTCTACGAGATCCGCGAGGTTCCCGGCCTGAAGAAGAAGCCATCGACCTCCGAGGCGCTCGACTGGATCCGCCTGCTGGTCGCCGACGACATCGCGCCCGAGGACCTGCGCACCGACCCCAAGAACATGCTGCCGAAACTGCATGGCGCGCTCTTGAAGAACGAGCAGGACGTGCACCTGTTCGAGCGCCTGGCTTTTATGGCGAGACGGCAGCAGTAGGCGGCAGCAACAGCGCTTTCCGTACCGTGGACCGTTGCCGGCGCGCGACCGTCAGCGCAGCTTCGGCTCTGAAAACTGGAGGAACGAAATGTCCGAAATCACCATCCGCCCGCTCGCGCAGTCCGACCATGCCGACTGGAAGCGCCTGTGGACCGACTATCTTACTTTCTACAAGACCAGGCTCTTCGGCGAGGTCTACGACCTCACCTGGAAGCGCCTGTTCATGGAAGGAGAGTATGAGCCCAAGGGCCTGATCGCCACCATCGACGGCAAGGCTGTCGGCCTGACGCACTACCTCTACCACCGCTCCTGCTGGTCGGAGAAGAACAACTGCTACCTGCAGGACCTCTTCACTGACGCCGAGGCGCGCGGCAAGGGCGTCGGCGCGGCCCTGATCGACGCGGTGAAACAGGAAGCCGCCAAGCTGGGCGTCACCAACGTCTACTGGATGACGCACGAGACCAACGACACGGCGCGCCGCCTCTACGACCACGTCGCGCGCCGCACCGGCTTCATCGAATACGATCTGTTGTGAGCGTTTTGGCACGGAGTACGATGCTCACGTGGAATACCGATCGGTTTGACGCTCTCCAGCGCATTCGTTCCGACTTGGAGCAAAGCGAATACCGACCACTTTATGCTCATTACATCAGCTATCTTGATCTGAGGCAGCGAGGATTGCGCAAGCAGTCCTTCGTGTCCTTGGAGACATTTGTCAGTCACGTGGCAACCGATCCTTTCGAGGTTAGGCTATCGATATGCCGGCATCTCGTCTCAGCCATCGAAGGATATTGGAGCGACTGGCCAGCATCCGACAACTGGCAGCTACCTGATCAAATCGGAAGAAGACTGATCGATCCCGTTTGGCGAGAATGGCGGGAGCGTGAGCCAACCAACCCCGAGGCTTGGGTTTATTATTTTGGATCAGTACCCGGCGAACCAAGCGGGCGCGAGATCGCATTTCTGTTGGCCCCAACCGGCCCGCGCTATCAGTACGCCTTCCTCTCTGAGTTGGGCCACAAGCTGAACTACGAACTGCACGAACTAGACCATATCGAAAGAATCCTTTGCGAGGCGTCGTACTTTGGCGAACTCACCGCGTCGGTCTCCGCCGTCGCCGGGGCAATGGGCGAAAACATAACGCCCGAAGCAGCGGAGATCGTCACCAGACTGACGGAACTGGCGGTTATTTATCGCAATCATGATCGGACAAGTGGTACCCTCCTTCATATGCTAAGAAGTCTCGGCCGCCATGACCTTGTCGAACTCTTCGTCTTGCCGGCCCGACGGTGGTTCCGAGTATTGCCTGAGCCCGTGCGCTAGACGGTCGACATGTTCATCCCCTTCTTCCTCGAACTGAAGGCCGCGCGGGTTCCCGTTTCGCTACGGGAGTATCTGACGCTGCTCGAGGGGCTGGAGGCCGGGCTGGTCGACTATGACGTCGAGGGATTCTACTACCTCGCCCGCTCGGCGCTGGTGAAGGACGAGCGCCACATCGACTGCTTCGACCAGGTCTTCGCGCATGTCTTCAGGGGCGTCGAGGCGCTTGGCGGGCCGGACGCCGTCGACGTCGCCGACATTCCCGAGGAATGGCTGCGCCGGCTCGCGGAAAAGCACCTGACGGAAGAGGAAAAGAAGCTGGTCGAGGCGCTTGGCGGCTTCGACAAGCTGATGGAGACGCTGAAGCAGCGGCTGGAAGAGCAGAAGGGCCGCCACCAGGGCGGCTCGAAATGGATCGGCACCGGCGGCACTTCGCCCTTCGGCGCCTATGGCTACAATCCGGAAGGCGTGCGCATCGGCCAGCACGAGAGCCGCCACCGGCGCGCCGTGAAGGTCTGGGACAAGCGCGAATTCAGGAACTTTGACGACGCGGTCGAGCTCGGCACCCGCAACATCAAGGTGGCGCTGAAGCGGCTGCGCCGCTGGGTGCGCGAAGGGGCGGAGGAGGAGTTCGACCTTCCGGGCACCATCCACGCGACCGCCGAGCATGGCTATCTCGACGTGAAAACGAGGCCCGAAAGGCGCAACGCCGTGAAGCTGCTGATGTTCTTCGACGTCGGCGGCTCGATGGACGACCACATCAGGGAGGTGGAGGAACTGTTCTCGGCCGCGCGCGCAGAATTCCGCCAGCTCGAGTATTTCTACTTCCACAACTGCCTTTACGAGCGTGTCTGGAAGGACAACCGGCGGCGCCATGCAGAGACGATCCCGACCTTCGACCTGCTTCACAAATATGGTCCGGACTACAAGGTGATCGTCGTCGGCGACGCGTCGATGAGCCCCTACGAGATTGCCTCCGCCGGCGGCTCCGTCGAACACTGGAACCCGGAAGCCGGCGCCGTCTGGCTCGGGCGGCTGTTGCAGCAATGGCCGAACGCGGTGTGGCTGAACCCGGAGAACGCGAAGAACTGGGGCTATACGCACTCCATCGCCATGATCCGCGACATCTTCGGCGGCCGCATGTTCCCGCTGACCCTGGCCGGCCTCGAGGCCGCGACGAAGCAGCTTTCACGCAAGCATTGATCGGCGGCGATGCAGGCGGTGGATTGACCTTTCCAACGCTTGCCGAGGTTGTCCAGTCGCCGGAGCCAGTGCTGCCCCTCATCACCCTGCCGGGACCTTCTCCCCGTATTAGGGACGGAGAGAAGAGGCTAGTCGCAACCCTGGGCGCGCCCTTTTTGCGATGTTGCGATTGGCGAAACCATCGATGACAGCGCCCCTCTCCCGCCCCTGTACGGGGAGAGGATGCCGGCAGGCAGGTGAGGGGCGACGCCAACGACGACAGCGGGCTGGTTCGAAACGGCGGCAATCGGCTTGTCGGTCTCAGTGCTGGCCAGTGACGTAACAAATGCCTATCTTCGTGCGAATACCGGCTGCAACCAACAACGAGCCGTCAAGGCCGAGGAGATTTCATGGACACCCACGCCTACCCCGTCACCCGCACCGATGCCGAATGGCGCGCCCGGCTCACGCCCGAACAATATGCCGTGATGCGCAATCACGGCACCGAGCGTCCCGGAAGCTGCGCCCTGCTTTACGAGAAGCGCGCCGGCACCTTCTTTTGCGTCGGCTGCGACCAGCCGCTGTTCGAATCCAAGCTGAAGTTCGAGAGCGGCACCGGCTGGCCGAGCTTCAACGATCCGGTGCCGGGTTCGATCGAGACCACCACCGACCGCAGCTACGGCATGGTGCGCACCGAATGCCATTGCTCGCGCTGCGGCAGCCATCTGGGACACGTCTTCGAGGACGGCCCGCCGCCCACCGGTCTTCGCTACTGTATCAACGGCGTGGCCCTGCGCTTCGAGCCGGCCTGAAGGCTTAGACACCATTCGGCGAAAGGGCGGCTGCGGCCGCCCTTTTTCGTGAGCGGCCGCAAGGCCATGGCTGCGTTCAGACGACGACGGTGGCGACAAGCCAGAGCGCCGAGCCCAGCATCGCCAGCCAGGCCCAGAGACCGCCCACCTTCTCCGCGATGCGCCAGACGGCAAGCGTCAGGAAGATATTGTAGGGAACAGGTGCCAGATGCACCGCCATCACCAGCCACAGCGGTAGCTTGAAAGCGAGCAGCGTCAGCGCCAGGCCGGTCGAAACGGCGCTGATGAGCGTCGCGACGAGAAGCATGTCGCGCCAGAAAAGGCGTTCGAGGGGCACACGGCCCCGCCAACGCAAGCGGAAGAAGTCCGCGAACACCGTGACCTACTCCCGGCCGAGAACTTCTGTCACGGCGCGCTCGAAGCGCGAGCACTCCGTCACCAGCCAGTCGGTCATGGCCGGCCAGTTGTCATCGGCGAAGCAGTTTACCCGCCATTGCGAATTGATGCCGAGGTTCTGCGCGCTCTGCTCCGGCCTCAGCGACAGCCTCGCCTCGATCGCCGGCTGGAACGGCTTCAGCCGCGACCAGACATCGGTCGCGCCGAGCTTTTCGTTGCGGCCGAAAAAGACGCCGACCACATTCTCGCTTGGCGCGACATACATGGACAGCACCAGGGCGAAATCCGGCAGCCCGCGCTGCCAGAACCAGGGGCCGCGCCGCGCCAGCCTTGGCCGTTCCTCCGGATGACGTTCGGCGAACAGCGCCCAGAAGCCGCGATGACGAAACTCCGAGGCGCGCCGGCCGCCGAAGTCGAACTCGTTCATGGCCGGCCTCCGGCCATGAGGCTTACTCCATGCCGAGAGCAGCCTTGTAGAGGTCGAGGATGGTCTCTTCCTCCTGCCGCTCGGCCTGATCCTTCTTGCGCAGCCGGATAATGGTGCGGATCGCCTTGGTGTCGAAACCGGTGCCCTTGGCCTCGGCGTAGACGTCCTTGATGTCGTCGGAAATCGTCTTCTTCTCTTCCTCGAGGCGCTCGATGCGCTCGATGAAGGCGCGCAACTGGCCGGCGGCAACAGTCTGGCTGGTCTCGGTGATCTCGTCGGCCATTTTTCTTCTCTCCACGTTCTTTCAGGCGCGCGGCAAGGCGATTCCCGCCACCGCAAAATGGGAGCCGGTTCGATGCCCGAGCAGGCGCGGCGGGTCAAGACATTATCGATGCGGCACGAAAGGCTGCTGCCAGCCGCCACCGACACAGGAGCGGCCTTCGTTTCAATCGGAACCGCTCTAGCCGAACGCGATCAGAAGATCCTTCGCGTCGATCTGGTCGCCGGCCTTGACCAGCACCTCGGCGATCACGCCGTCGCGCTCGGCATGCAGTGCCGTTTCCATCTTCATCGCCTCGATGGACAGCAGCACGTCGCCCGCCTTCACCGCCTGGCCGGCGCTGACGGCGAGAGCCGAAACCACGCCCGGCATCGGCGCCCCGACATGGGCCTCGTTGCCGGGTTCGGCCTTGCGGCGGGCCTTGGCGGCGGATGCGCCATGCGCCCTGTCCGGCACCTTGACGCGTCGCGGCTGGCCGTTGAGCTCGAAGAACACGGTGACCATGCCCTTTTCATCGACGTCGCCCATGGCCAGGCAGCGCACGACCAACGTCTTGCCCTTCTCGATGTCGACGAAGATCTCGTCCTCCGGCTCCATGCCGTAGAAATAGGTCGGCGTCGGCAGCACGCTGACCGGCCCGTAGGTTTCCTGGGCGGCGGCGAAATCGGTGAACACCTTCGGATACATCAGCCAGGAGGCGAACTCGAACTCGCTGATCTTGCGCTCGAGCTTCTCCTCGATGTCCTTGCGGCTGGCCTTGAGATCGGCCGGCTTCAGCAGCGAGCCCGGGCGCACGGTGATCGGCTTCTCGCCCTTCAGCGCCTTCCTCTGCAGCGCTTCCGGCCAGCCGCCCGGCGACTGGCCAAGGTCGCCGCGCAGCATCGACACCACCGAATCCGGGAAGGCGATGTCCTTGGCCGGGTTCTCGACATCGGCCACCGTCAGGTCCTGGCTCACCATCATCAGGGCCATGTCGCCGACCACCTTGGACGATGGCGTGACCTTGACGATGTCGCCGAACATCAGGTTGACGTCGTGATAGGTCTGCGCCACCTCGTGCCAGCGCGTCTCCAGGCCGAGCGAACGCGCCTGCTCCTTGAGGTTGGTGAACTGGCCGCCGGGCATTTCGTGCAGGTAGACTTCGGACGCCGGCCCCTTGAGGTCGCTTTCGAAGGCGGCGTACTGGTTGCGCACCGCTTCCCAGTAGAAGGAAATATGGCGGATCCACTGCGGATCGAGGCCGGGATCGCGCTCGGTGCCCTTCAGCGCCTCGACGATCGAGCCCAGGCAGGGCTGCGAGGTGTTGCCGGAGAAGGAGTCCATCGCGGCGTCGATGGCGTCTACCCCGCTCTCCACCGCGGCCAGCACGGTGGCCGCCGACAGGCCCGACGTGTCGTGCGTGTGGAAGTGGATCGGCAGGTCGGTGGATTCCCGCAGCGCCTTGAACAGCACGCGCGCGGCCGACGGCTTCAACAAGCCCGCCATGTCCTTGACGGCGATGATGTGCGCGCCGGCCGCTTCCAGTTCCTTGGCCAGGCCGAGATAGTATTTGAGGTCGTATTTGGCGCGCGTCGGGTCGAGTATGTCGCCGGTATAGCACATGGCCGCTTCGATCAGCTTGCCCTCGGCGCCGACCGCGTCCATGGCGACGCGCATGTTCTCGACCCAGTTCAGGCAATCGAAGACGCGGAACAGATCGATGCCGCCGGCCGCCGCCTGCTTGACGAAATGCTGCACGACATTGTCGGGATAGTTGGTGTAGCCGACACCGTTGGCGCCGCGCAGCAGCATCTGCAGCAGAAGGTTTGGCGCGGCCTCGCGCACCCGCGACAGCCGCTCCCACGGATCCTCTGTGAGGAAGCGCATGGCGACATCGAACGTGGCGCCGCCCCAGCATTCCAGCGAGAGCAGTTGCGGCAGGGCGCGCGCGTAGGTGCCGGCAATGCCGGCGATGTCGTGCGTGCGCACGCGCGTCGCCAGCAGCGACTGGTGGCCGTCGCGCATCGTCGTGTCGGTGACCAGCACTTGCCTTTGCCCGCGCATCCAGGCGGCGAACTTCTCCGGACCGAGTTCGTCGAACTTCTGCTTGCTGCCGTCCGGAACATTGCCGTTGAGATAGGGCACGACCGGCGGCGCCGCGTCGGCCTTCGGCCGGGGCCGGCCACGCGTCTCGGGATGACCGTTGACGCTGACGTCGCCGAGATAGTTGAGCAGCTTGGTGGCGCGGTCCTGCCGCTTGACCTGCTCGAACAGTTCGGGCGTCGTGTCGATGAACTTCGTCGTGTAGGAATTGTCGGCGAAGCTCGGGTGGTTGATGATCGCTTCCAGGAAGGTGAGGTTGGTCGCCACGCCGCGGATGCGGAACTCGCGCAGCGCGCGGTTCATGCGGGCGATGGCCTCGGCCGGCGTCGGCGCCCAGGCCGTTACCTTCTCCAGCAGCGGATCGTAGAAACGGGTAATGACCGCGCCCGAATAGGCCGTGCCGCCATCGAGGCGGATGCCGAAGCCGGTGGCGCCGCGATAGGCAGTGATGCGGCCATAGTCCGGGATGAAATTGTGCTCCGGGTCCTCGGTGGTGATGCGGCACTGCAGCGCGTGGCCGTTCAGTCGGATGTCCTTCTGCGCCGGCACGCCCGATTCCGGCGTCCCTATGGCGAAGCCGTCGAGGATGTGGATCTGCGCCTTGACGATGTCGATCCCGGTCACCTGCTCGGTGACGGTATGCTCGACCTGGATGCGCGGGTTGACTTCGATGAAGTAGAATTTGCCGGTGTCGGCGTCCTGCAGGAACTCGACGGTGCCGGCGCCGACATAGCTGGTTTCGCCGGCGATCTTCAGCGCGTAGCCGCAGAGCTCCTCGCGCAAGGCCGCGTCAAGGTAAGGGGCCGGGGCGCGCTCGACAACTTTCTGGTTGCGGCGCTGGATCGAGCAGTCGCGCTCGAACAGGTGCACGGCATTGCCATGCGTGTCGCCCAGGATCTGCACCTCGACGTGGCGGGCGCGCTCGATCAGCTTTTCGAGATAGACCTCGTCCTTGCCGAAGGCTGCCTTGGCCTCGCGCTTGCCTTCCATCACCTCGCGGGCGAGATCCACTTCCGAGCGGATGGCGCGCATGCCGCGGCCGCCACCGCCCCACGAGGCCTTGAGCATGACCGGATAGCCGATGGTCTTGGCCAGTTGCTTGACCGCGTCCATGTCATCCGGCAGCGGATCGGTGGCGGGCACGACCGGGACGCCAACCTCGATCGCCAGGTTGCGCGCGGCGACCTTGTTGCCGAGCCGGCGCATCGTGTCGGGCCTCGGGCCGATGAAGGTGATGCCGGCGACGGCGCAGGCCTCGGCGAATTCGGGGCTTTCCGACAGCAGGCCATAGCCCGGATGGATGGCGTCGGCGCCGGAAAGCCGGGCGACGCGGATCACTTCCTCGATCGACAGATAGCTCTCGATCGGCCCCAGATCGCGATCGAGATGCGGGCCGCGCCCGACCTGATAGCTTTCGTCGGCCTTGAAGCGATGCAGCGAGTACTTGTCCTCTTCCGCCCAGATCGCCACGGTTTTGAGCCCCAGTTCATTGGCCGCGCGGAAGACGCGGATGGCGATTTCGGACCGATTGGCGACGAGGATCTTGCTGATGGCCAAGGAACTGAGCTCCATGAGCGGAAGGACTGTGAAATCGGCGCAATGATTAGCGTGAAAATGCTGCAGCGCAAACAAAATGCGGCAGACTTAAACCGATTTAAATCGAATCTTTCCACGTGGCGTCTCGCAACCGCGCAAACGAGACACGCTTGCCCCCGATTTCATCGCCCGACGGCCGGTTCTTTTGCCAACCAAGAGGGAGCCGGCACTGAGAGCCGCCTTGAAACGAAGAATGCCCGGCGCGAGGCGCGCCGGGCATTCCCGGGGATGCGACGCATCCCCGGAGTGCAATACTGACGGGATTACATCTTCTGGATGTAGGTGTACTTGCCGTCAGCGCCCTTCTTCCACTCGTACATGACGTAGCCGGGCAGCGTCGGGTCGCCCTTGGCGTCATAGGACAGATCGCCGAGCACGGTCTTGAACGGACCCTTCTCGTGCAGCGCCTTGGCGACCGCCTGCGGATCGTTCGACTTGGCCGCCGTAGCGGCTTCGGCGATCGCCTGCATGGCAGCATAGGCGTAGAGCGTGTAGGCTTCCGGTTCGAAGCCCTGCGCGCGGAACTTCTCAACGAGGTCCTTGTTCGCGGGGATCAGGCGCGGATCCGGACCGAAGGTGTTGAGCGTGCCGGCCACCGCGTCGCCCGCGATCGAGGCCAGTTCGTTCGACACGATGCCGTCACCCGAGACCAGCGTCGCCTTGAGGCCCTGGTCGGCCGCCTGGCGGATGATCAGGCCGGCTTCGGTGTGCAGGCCGCCCCAGTAGATGATGGAAACGCCGGCTTCCTTCATCTTGGCGATCAGCGCCGAGAAGTCCTTGTCGCCGACGTTGACGCCTTCGTACATGACTTCCTTGACGCCCTTGGCGTTCATCGCCTTCTTGGTTTCGTCAGCGAGGCCCTGGCCGTAGGTGGTCTTGTCGTGCACGACGGCGATCTTGGCGTCCTTGAAGTTCGCGGCGAGATAAGCGCCGGCGATGCCACCCTGCTGGTCGTCACGGCCGCAGGTGCGGAACACGTTCCACAGGCCACGCTCGGTGAACTGCGGGTTGGTCGCCGCCGGCGTGACCTCGACGATGCCGTTCTCGGCGTAGACTTCCGAGGCCGGGATCGAGACGCCGGAGTTGAAGTGGCCGACCACGAACTTGATGCCGTCGCCGACGAACTTGTTGGCCACCGAGATGCCCTGCTTCGGATCGGAAACGTCGTCACCGACCGAGACCTTGATCTGCTCGCCGTTGATGCCGCCGGCCGCGTTGATGTCGGCGGCCGCCTGCTCCGCACCCTTCTGCAGCTGCGCGCCGAAGGCCGCGTTCGGACCGGTGATCGGTCCAGCAACACCGACCAGCACATCGGCCCACGCGCTGCCGCCGAACGCGATCAGCGCGGTCAGGGCAACGGCGGACAAAAGAGACTTTTTCATTTATTATGCTCCCATTTACGGAGTGGGCGTTGATGTAGCTTCCATGCGATGCCCACTCTTATCGCAGAAAGCATAGTTTGCCGATTTTCAGGCACTTGTCACGCCGATTCATCCCCGAAGCGGCGTTAATCATGAACGTCAACCTTTCGGCTTCCAGCTCAATAGAGAAGCTCTTTCATAGAGCCAGTTATACTGTGTAACCATCTGGTTCGTTCGCGTGTACTGATAGCCAAGGAAGCCGAAGATCATCAGAACGATCGTATCGACGATGTAGTATTGCGGCGAAAACATCGTGCCTTCGAACAAGGCGTGATGGATAAACCTTATGCCTACACCAAGACCGATAAGATAAAGGAACAATTGGACATGGCTGCGCCAGGTCTGCGCGCTGGCCTTGCCCGTCATCCACGCTGCCCAGCCACCCAGCAGGCACGTGACGAAGAGGAACTGCCAGATCGAGTTTTCCTCGTAGAGAATTCCCTGCATGAAGAGCACTCCTGAAACCGGAGCGGGATGCGATCGCATCGAACGGGCATCCCGCCCATTTCCTGGCCATGTCGCCACGGCCCGTTGAATGACCGCGCCGGGCGCGGAACTCAGTGATGTCCGCCTTCGAGATAGGCGGCGCGTACCTCTGGATTGGCGAGCAATTCCTGGCCGGTGCCGCTCATCGTCACGCGGCCGTTGACCATGACATAGCCCCGGTTGGCGAGCTTGAGCGCGCCGAAGGCATTCTGCTCGACAAGGAAGACGGTCAATCCCTGCGTCCGGTTCAACTCGCGGATGGCGTCGAAGATCTGCTTGACGATCAGCGGCGCCAGCCCCAGCGACGGCTCGTCGAGCAGCAGCAGCTTCGGCCGCGCCATCAGCGCGCGCCCGATCGACAGCATCTGCTGCTCGCCGCCCGACAGCGTGCCGCCGCGCTGGGCGATGCGCTCCTTCAGGCGGGGAAAGAGCGCGAACACCTTCTCGACGTCCTCGTCATAGTGCTTGAGGTTGTCGAGGCTGGCGCCCATCTGCAGGTTTTCCATCACCGTCATGCGCGGGAAAATGCGGCGGCCTTCCGGCGACTGCGCGATGCGCAGGCGGGCGATCTCGTGCGTCGGCAACTGCGTGATGTCGTTGCCGGCGAAGGTGATGGTGCCGGTGCGGGCGCGGGGCGCTCCGAAGATGGTCATCATCAGTGTCGATTTGCCGGCGCCGTTGGCGCCGATCAGCGCGACGATCTCGCCCTGGTTGACGGAGACGTCGACACCATTCAAGGCACGGATATTGCCGTAATAGGTTTCGACACCTCTGATATCGAGCAGCGTTGAGCCGGCCATCACTTGCGCCCTCCGCTCTTGTCCGTCGATTGCCGTTCGTCCGGCGCGCGTGGCCCGCTCCGATCAGCCTTGCCAGCGCCCTTCTCGACGGTCACCCGCTCTCCTCCGTTGCTATGACCGACGGTGTCGGAGACGGGACCGGCGAGCATCGATGCCGAGTTGCCGGGGCCATGCGCGGAATCCGGCCCGGTATCGAGCTGTTCGATAACCTCCTCGTCACCGACTTCGGTAAGCACCGTTTCCACCTCCTCGTCGTCGACGCCGAGATAGGCGGCGATGACGCGCGGATCGGTGCGCACCGTCTTCGGGTCCCCGTCCGAGATCTTGCGCCCGTATTCGAGCACGACGACGTGGTCGGATATCTGCATGACCACCGACATGTCGTGCTCGATCAGCAGGATCGAGGTGCCGCTGTTGTTCTTGATGTCCATCAGGAGCTCGTTGAGCGCCAGCGACTCCTTCGGGTTGAGACCGGCGGCCGGTTCGTCGAGGCACAGAAGCTCCGGCCCCGTGCACATGGCGCGCGCGATCTCCAGGCGCCGCTGCGCGCCATAGGGCAGGTCGCCCGCGGGATCGTCGGCACGATCGACCAGATTGGCCTTCTCCAGCCAGTGCTTGGCGAGGTCGACCGATTCCGCCGAGACCTTGCGGTAGCTCGAGAACCCGAACAGGCCGAGCACCGTATAGCCCGACGCCTTCATCAGCTTGTTGTGCTGGGCTACGAGCAGGTTCTCCAAGAGCGTCATGCCCGAGAACAGGCGGATGTTCTGGAAGGTGCGCGCCACCTTGGCGCGCGCCGGGATCTCATGATTGGGCAGGCGCTCGAGCAGGAAGCTCGAACCATCGCTCCGGTTCAGCGTGATCATGCCCTCGGACGGCTTGTAGAAACCGGTGATGCAGTTGAACACGGTGGTCTTGCCGGCGCCGTTGGGTCCGATGAGCGCGGTGATCTCTCCACGCTTGGCCCGGAAGGACAGGTCGCCGATGGCGACCAGGCCGCCGAACTTCATCGAAAGATGTTCGACCTGCAGGATGGCGTCGTTGATGGGCGGGTTCGCGTTCATCAGCCGTGGCCCTCCTTGGTGAAGGAGCTTGAGACGGCTCGTCGCTCCTTGAGGAAGGCCGTCGGCTCGCGACTGCCGACGAAGCCGCGCGGCTTCCACAGCATGACGATGACCATGGCCATGCCGAACAAAAGCATGCGGTAGAGTTCCGGTGTGAAGTCAGGGCCGAACACCGCCTTGAGGAAGTCGAGTTCGCGCAGGATCTCCGTGCCGCCGATCATCACCACCGCCGCGACCGCGATGCCGCCGAGCGAGCCCATGCCACCGAGCACGACGATCGCCAGGATGATCGCCGACTCCAGGAAAACGAAGGATTCGGGACTGACGAAGCCCTGACGCGCGGCGAAGAACGAGCCGGCGAAACCGCCGAACATGGCGCCCGTCGCGAAGGCCGTGAGTTTCGTCGTCGTCGTGTTGATGCCGAGCGAGCGGCAGGCGATCTCGTCTTCGCGCAGCGCCTCCCAGGCACGACCGACCGGCAGCCGGCGGAGCCTGATGGTGACGAAGGCGGTGAACAGCGCCAGCGCCAGGATCAGGTAATAGAGGAATATCTTGTAGTAGGCGCTCGAGGTGGCGATGTGCAGCACCTTGCCGATGTAATTCGGATCCGAGACGTTGAAGCTCATCAGCCCGAAGAAGGTGACTTTCGGGATGCCTGAAATGCCGGCCGAGCCGTTGGTCACCTCGCGCCAGTTGATGATCACCAGGCGGATGATCTCACCGAAGGCCAGCGTCACGATCGCGAGATAGTCGCCGCGCAGGCGCAACACCGGAAAGCCGAGCAGCACGCCCCACATCGCGGCCATGGCGCCGGCGGCCGGCAGCAGGATCCAGAAGGACAGGCCGTAATGCGTGCCGAGCAGCGCGTAGGCATAGGCGCCGACCGCGTAGAAGGCGACATAGCCGAGGTCGAGCAGGCCGGCGAGGCCGACGACGATGTTCAGCCCCCAGGCCAGCATCACGTAGATCAGGATCTGGATGCCGAAATTATCGACCCATTTCAGCGAGCCTTGCAGGCCGACCAGCGCGACGATCGCGACCGGATAGAGCACCAGCGCTGTGATGCCGATCTTGTTGAAGTTACGGCTCACGAAGCCAGGTTCGGCGACGGCCGCGGGAGCCGCCGCCTTCCTTGCCTTCGCTCTCTCGATGGCCGGCTGACCGAAGCCGACGTAAAGGAAGCGACCCACGGCGGTTATGATGACCACCGCCGCGAGCAGGCCCCAGCGCTGGACCAGGATCAACTCGTTCTTAATGTTCTGGTCGGTCTTGAGACCGATGAACAGCACGAACAGGCCAAGGGCAATGACCGCGGCATAGAATGCCTCGCGCAAGGCGCGCTGCATGGGAGCGGCAACGGTGTCGCTCTCCGGCGTAACGATAGCAGCCATCAGCTCAGACCTTTTCGACTTCAGGCCGGCCCAGGATGCCGGAAGGCAGGAAGATCAGCACGATCGCCAGGATCGAGAAAGCGGCGACATCCTTGTAGTCGATGGAGAAATAGGCCGACCACATGCTTTCGATGAAGCCGATCAGCAATCCGCCCAGCACCGCGCCAGGAAGCGATCCGATGCCGCCCAGCACCGCGGCCGTGAATGCCTTGACCCCGGGCACGAAGCCGTCGGAGAAGGCGATGACGCCATAATACATCAGGAACAGCGTGCCGGCGACGGCGGCAAGCGCGGCGCCCATGATGAAAGTGATGGAGATGGTGCGGTCGACGTCGATGCCGAGCAGCGCCGCCATCTTCCTGTCCTGCTCGCAGGCCCGCTGCGCGCGGCCGAGCGAGGTGCGGTTGACCAGGTACCAGAAGATCGCGAGCAGCGCGATCGTCACCAGCACGATGATGATCTGCTTCAGCGACACGCTGATGCCGTTGATGTTGTAAACCTGGCTCACCATCGGCGGGATCGGCTTGTTGCGCGGGCCCTGGGTGACCTGAACGAAGTTGGAGAGCGCGATCGACATGCCGATCGCCGTGATCAGCGGCGCCAGGCGGAACGAACCGCGCAGCGGCCGGTAGGCCACCTTCTCGATCGTCCAGTTGTAGAGGCTGGTCAGCAGCATCGCCACGATCATCATGATCAGCAACGCCACCACCACCGGCACCGAATAGAACAGCGCGCCGAGGATGAGGAACACGATCAGCGCGGTGAAGGCACCGACCATGAAGATGTCGCCGTGGGCGAAATTGATCATGCCGATGATGCCGTAGACCATCGTATAGCCGATCGCGATCAGGCCATAGATTGATCCCAGCGTCAGCCCGTTTACAAGCTGCTGGACGAAGTACTGCATGGATACATGGCTCCCCTGGAATGTCGCCATTTCAGACGCATTCCTTTTCGTATTTCCCCTAGTCGTAAAGTTTCGAGGCCGGATTGCAACGTGTTTCTTCAACCGCCACGCGTGACCGTGCGTCACGCGATCTGATCGCCCGTTTTTCTCTTTCCAGCCCCTGGACTATCGCGGACCCTAGCATTGGCATAACGCAATGTCTTTGATGAATCGACCCCATCATGCGCCCGATTTCGAAGAAACCACCGTCAAAAGAATTTGATGAGACGGATTGTTGCGCGCCACGACACCGATCGTGTTTGAACCTCCCTGCGCTCCCGCCGTTCCGGCTTGCTTAGCTGACGACGAATCCGTGCGCGAACGGATCCCTGTCGTCGATGAAGATCGTGTTCAGTCCAGTCATGCGCGCCCAACCACCGATAGAAGGAATTATGGCGGGCCTTCCGGCGACGCTGACCTCCTTTTCGACCCTGCCGCGGAACAGCGAGCCGATGATCGATTCATGGACGAAGTCGTCGCCAGCCTTGAGTTTTCCCTTGGCGTGCAGCTGCGCCATGCGCGCCGATGTCCCGGTGCCGCAAGGGCTGCGATCGATGGCCTTGTCGCCATAGAAGACGGCGTTGCGCGCATGCGCCTCGGCATGTTTCGGCTTGCCGGTCCACAGCATGTGCGACAGCCGGTTGATGCCCGGGTTCTCCGGATGCACGAAGCTATACTTCTCGTTGAGGCGCTGGCGCACCACCGGGCTCCAGGCGATGAGGTCGCCGGCCGAATGATCGGCCATGTCGCGGTAGTTCTTCTGCGGCTCGACGATGGCGTAGAAATTGCCGCCATAGGCGACGTCGACCACGATCTCGCCAAGGCCGGGACATTCTACCGTCAGCCCCTCGGCATAGAGGAACGAGGGCACGTTGGTGATGCGCACCTCCTCGACATATTCGCCGACCTGCTTGTACTCGGCGATGACGAGCCCGGCCGGCGTGTCGAGCCGCAGCACGCCCGGCGTCTTCGGCTTGATCAGCCCGTGCTCGATCGCCATCGTGACGGTGCCGATCGTGCCATGGCCGCACATCGGCAGGCAGCCGGAGGTCTCGATGAACAGGATGGCGATGTCGCAATCCTCGCGCGTCGGCGGGTAGAGGATCGAGCCGGACATGACGTCATGGCCGCGCGGCTCGAACATCAGGCCGGTGCGGATCCAGTCAAACTCGGCCAGGAAATGCGCGCGTCGCTCCATCATCGTCGAACCCTGCAGCAGCGGGCCGCCGCCGGCCACCAGGCGCACCGGGTTGCCGCAGGTGTGGCCGTCTATGCAGAAGAAGGATTTCTTGGCCATGGTGCTCCTCAGAAACGCTGCGCGCTGAATGGGGTGAGATCTACAGGCCGAGTCTGCCCGACAACGAGATCGCGGATCAAGCGACCGGTCGCCGCCGCCTGGGTCAGGCCGAGATGGCCATGGCCGAATGCATAGAGGACGTTCGGCGCGCGCGCCCGGCCGATGACGGGCAGCGAATCCGGCAGGGAAGGCCGATAGCCCATCCACTCGCGCCCGCCGGACGGATCGAGGCCCGGCAGGAAACGCCCGGCCTTTTCCAGCATCGCCTTCGAGCGCGCAAAGTTCGGCGGCCGGGCGATGCCGCCGAGCTCGACCGCGCCGCCCACGCGCAAGCCCGTCGACAGCGGGGTGATGACGAAGCCATGGCCTGAAAAGATGAGCTGCCTCTTCACGTCGAAGGCCGAGGACGGCAGGGTCGTGTTGTAGCCGCGCTCGGTCTCCAGCGGGATGCGCTCGCCGAGTTGGCCGGCCAGGATATGCGACCACGCGCCGGCCGAAACGACGAGCTGAGCCGCTTTCCGTGCCGTACCGTCGGCGAGAATGATCGTCACGCCGTCCGCACCGGTTTCGATGCGGTCGACCCGCGCGTGCTCGAAGCGGGCGCCGAGGCGTTCCGCGTGCGCCCATAGCGCCTTGCCGATGAGCTTGGGGTCGGCGACCGTCTTCCAGCCCGGCACGAAGGTGCCCTTGACGAAACGCGGCGAAAGCCCCGGCTGCAGCGCCGACAGCGCTTCGCCCTCGACATGCCGGAACCCGATCCCGAAACGCTCGCGCGCCGCCCAGCCAGGCAGCGCGGCGCGGAACTCGGCCTCGCTCTCATAGAGCTCCAGCGAGCCGTCCTCGCGCAGCATTGGCCGCATGCCGGATCGGTCGAGCAGACCCATCCATTCGGCTTCAGCGAGTTTCATCATGCCGGCCTGCGCGGCAAGGCTGGCCTCGTAGTGCCTCGGCGCGCCGGCGCGCCAGAAGCGGAACAGCCAGGGCAGGAGCTTCGGCAGATAGGCGGGCGGGATGCTGAGCGGGCCGAGCGGATCGGCAAGCCATTTCGGCAGTTGCCGGATCATGCCCTTGTGCGCGAGAGGCAGGACATCGGAGAAGGCGAAGGCGGCGGCGTTGCCGGAGCTCGTCTCCTCGCAGATGCCCGTCCGGTCGAAGATGGTGACGCTGCGCCCCATCTCGGCGAGATAGGTGGCAACGCAGATCCCGACAATGCCGCCGCCGATGATGGCGATGCCCTCGCCATCTCCCCGCATGTCAGGAGATGGCGTCCGCGAAGCGGATGAAGGGCGGTGCCCCATTTCTGTCGACTTGGAACTTCCCGGCACGTGGGCGCTACCCCTCATCTGTCCGCGGTCATCATCTCCCCGTCGACGGGGAGATGATAGTTTTAGAATTGCGGCAGGGTTGGCCGCACGGCAAGCGCATCCCTGACGATCTTCTCGGCCGCCCTGCGGCGCTCGCCGGACAGCGGCTGGCGCGGCATGCGAACGCGGTCGTTGGTGTCGATCGCCAGCACCTCGGCGAGCTTGATGTTCTGCACCAGATAGGTCGAGACATCGAGGTCGAGCAGCGGGCGGAACCAGCGATAGATCTTAAGCGCCTCCTCGCGGCGGCCCTGCTTCATCAGCTGGTAGATGGCGACAGTCTCGCGCGGGAAGGCGGTGACCAGGCCGGCCACCCAGCCGATGGCGCCGACCGACAGCGCCTCGAAGGCCAGGTTGTCGACACCGGTGAAGAGGTCGTAGCGATCGCCGAGCCGGTTGATGATTTCGGTCGAGCGGCGGATGTCGTCGGAGGATTCCTTGATCGCCACGAAGCGCTTGTCCGAGGCCAGCTCCTCCATCTGGTCGACGGTGACGTCGACGCGATAGGCGATGCGGTTGGAGTAGATCATGACCGGCAGGTCGCCGGCCTGCGCCACGGCACGAAGCGCCGCGACCGTCTCTTCCGCATTGGTGTGGTAGATCGGGCTCGGCACAACCATCAGGCCGTCGGCGCCCTCCCTGGCGGCGCGGCGCGCCATCGCGGCGGCCTCGCGAGTACCCGCCTCGTTGATGGTCATGAGCACCGGCTTCTTGCCAGCCACTTTGCGCGCCGTCTTGAGCACGTCGATCTTCTCGTCATGCGACAGCATCGGCCCTTCGCCGAGCGATCCGCACACGATGATGCCGTCGCAGCCGGCATCCATCTGCACGCCGAAACAGCGCTCCATCTCGGCATGATCGAGGTGATCGTCGGCCGTGAACTTGGTCGTGACTGCGGGAAAAACTCCGGCCCACATGGCTATGTCTCCATCTGATATATCAGCTGTATATTTATTAAGACACGGGCTGTCAATGCGGAATCCATTATGATATATAAAAAATATATCAGGAGTTGGTCGTTGATATCTCTTAACGCAAACGCTGCCTCGGAACCGGTGGCGACGAAGGCCTACCGTGTGCTCGAGCACATGATCGTGACCCTCGAACTGGCGCCGGCCAGCTTCGTCACCGAGGGGTCGCTGATCGACCGTCTCGGTCTCGGCCGCACACCCGTGCGCGAGGCGATCCAGAGGTTGGCATGGGAGGGGCTGCTCGACGTGCGCCCGCGCGCCGGCATCGCGATCGCCCCGCTTCACCCTGGCGACTGGCTGCGGGTCATCGACGCGCGGCGCGGCGTCGAGGTGGTGCTCGCCCGCTCGGCCGCCCGCTTCGTCACGCGTGAGGCCGCCGACCTCTTCCATGACGCCGCGCTTGCGATGCAGAAGGCGGTCATCGCCGGCAACGTTCTTGCCTTCATCCACGCCGACAAGGCACTCGACGAGGCCCTCGCGCTCGCCGCCGACAACCCCTTCGCGGCACGTCTCGCCGCCCCCCTCCAGACCCACAGCCGTCGTTTCTGGTTCCGCTACAAAGCCGATACCGGGCTTGCGGAATCGGCCGAGCATCATGTCGCGCTGATCCGCTCGATCCTCGATGGCGACGAGGAAGCAGCCGCCAAGGATGCGAAAAAATTGATGTCGCTGCTGCGCGGCCATGCCGAGGCGGCGGCCCTGCGATAGCACGTCGACCTTCGGTCCACGCTCAATCGTCGCCACACGCAATACATGCATCCAATATCTTGATAACCTCAAGTTGCGTATCGCACCCGCGAGGAAAATCGCCGGGCGATTTTTCAAAACAGGCTGCCATCGCAAAATCGGCTTTCCACCCGCCCGTCTCGGACCGGCAGTGAGGTCGCGTCAATCGCACCCTGAGCCTTCATGGCCCGCGGTCGGCGTCGCTGCTTAAAGCGATCCTGCCCGCGCCGTGACAGCAGGGGTGGTCTCCCACCCTTCGCCCGCCGCCAGGATGCAGCTTCGGCCAGTCACATCGGTGACCAGCATGGTCCAGCTGCCGCCCTGCGAGACGTAGATCTCGACGACGGTGGCCTTGCTGACCACGCCGTAACCCACCTGCTTTTCCTGGAAGGCCTGCGCCAGCAGCATCACGATGTCGTGACGCCCGCCACAGACCACCTGCGCCTGAGCCGGAAAAGTCGCCAGCGCGATCAGGGCGCCTATTGCGGCTGCCCTGATGCTCGAGAACAGAACATTGCGTGCCATGGGGCACCTCCTTTGCCTTCGCGTTCCGGCAAAGAGGGCACATAAGGCTGCCTTAGTGTGCCGGAGCGCTCCAGGCCGGGTTCGACGTCTTCATCACGTCACTCCTTCTGGTTTCCGGTCTGTCATAAGGGAGCTCGCGGCTCCCTGGATTCGATATGGTAAGACGCCCGCCTGAAAACAAGCGGGCGCTAATTTGCGGGTACCCGGACTATCTGCCTAGGGTCACGCGCCCGGTAGCGCCGCCTTGATTGAAGGGCTGTCCCAGCCCTGGCCGACGGAGAGGATGCAGCTTTGTCCATGCGTATCGGAAGCAAGGACCGTCCAGCTGCCCTGGATGGACACGAATATCTCAAGCACAGTGTTCGGATTGATCAGCCCACGTCCGGCTTCGCTCTCGTGAAACTCGTCGCCGAGCGCCTTGATGATGTCCGCGCGCGGCCCGCATTGCGTGACTGCTCCGGCTTGAACGATCGCGGCTGGTAGTGCGATCGCCATGACCAACGCTGTCATAAGGTGCTTAGTCATCTGACACCTCCTCGCGCCAGACGAGAGCCCCGGCTGCAACCGGCGCTGTTTGATTGGCCTGCCAATGCAGGCACGTAAATCAAAGCCGGACGGGGCTGCTTGGTTCCATCACATTGGCGGCAGGCGTCGGCTGATAAGCAAAAGGCCCGGGCGAACCCGGGCCTTTCGAAAGACTGCCGCGGCCGCAGCCGCGGGCCGTTGGAACCGTCCGGTCAGTTCATCGTCGGAATGACGAATTCCGCGCCGTCCTTGATGCCGGACGGCCAGCGCGAGGTGACCGTCTTGGTCTTGGTGTAGAAGCGGAACGCGTCCGGACCATGCTGGTTGAGGTCGCCGAAAGACGACGCCTTCCAGCCACCGAAGGTGTAATAGGCGATCGGAACCGGGATCGGCACGTTGATACCGACCATGCCGACCTGGACGCGCGAGGCGAAGTCGCGCGCGGCGTCACCGTCGCGGGTGAAGATCGCGACGCCGTTGCCCATCTCGTGGTCGTTGGCGAGCTTGATCGCGTCCTCGTAGCGCGGCGCGCGCACCACCGAGAGCACCGGCCCGAAGATCTCTTCCTTATAGATGCGCATGTCGGCCGTGACATTGTCGAACAGGCAGCCGCCCATATAATAGCCGTTCTCGTAGCCCTGCATCTTGAAGCCGCGACCGTCGACGACAAGCTTGGCGCCTTCCTTGACGCCGGTGTCGACGTAACCCTTGACGCGCTCCAGCGCCTGCGCGGTCACCAGCGGACCGAAGTCAGCCGAACCGTCGGTCGACGGGCCGACCTTCAGGCTCTCGACGCGCGGGATCAGCTTTTCCATCAGCCGGTTCGCGGTGTCGTTGCCCACGGGAACCGCGACCGAAATCGCCATGCAGCGCTCGCCGGCCGAGCCGTAGCCGGCGCCGATCAGCGCGTCGACAGTCTGGTCCATGTCGGCGTCGGGCATGATGATCATGTGGTTCTTGGCACCGCCGAAGCACTGCACGCGCTTTCCGGCCGCGCAGCCGCGCGCATAGATGTATTGGGCGATCGGCGTCGAACCGACGAAGCCGACGGCCTTGATGTCCGGATCGTCGAGGATGGCGTCGACCGCCTCCTTGTCACCGTTGACGACGTTGAGGATGCCCGCCGGCAGGCCGGCCTCGATGAACAGTTCGGCGATGCGGATCGGCACGCCCGGATCGCGCTCGGACGGCTTCAGGATGAAGGCGTTGCCGCAGGCGATGGCCGGCGCGATCTTCCAAAGCGGGATCATCGCCGGGAAGTTGAACGGGGTGATGCCGGCGACGACGCCGAGCGGCTGGCGCATCGAATAGACGTCGATGCCTGGGCCGGCGCCATCGGTGAACTCGCCCTTCATCATGTGCGGAGCGCCAATGCAGACCTCGACGACTTCGAGGCCGCGCTGAATGTCGCCGCGGGCGTCGGCGATCGTCTTGCCATGCTCGCGCGCCAGTATGTCGGCCAGCTCTTCATAGTCGCGGGCAGCCAGTTCGAGGAATTTCATCAGCACGCGCACGCGGCGCTGCGGGTTGGTCGCGGCCCATTTCGGCTGCGCCGCCTTGGCGTTCTCGACGGCCGCGCGCAGTTCCGCCTGCGAGGCCAGCGCCACCGTGCCGCGCACGGAACCGTCCATCGGCTGCATGACGTCCTGCTTGCGGCCGCTGGTTCCGGCGACACGCTTGCCGCCGATGAAATGACCGTATTCGATCATGATTTCGCTCCCTGGGTTCGTGATGGATGCATTGTCCGCCTTTGCGCGCGTGATGGCAACGCGAGCGGAAACGCAACAGTTGTGCGCAAAATAGACAACAGCATCCGACTGTGCATTAATCGCCGCAAATGAGACAGCGGAGGGATCGACGATTGCGGACAGCGGCATCCGGCCAGATGGCACCTGGAAACAGTTCGGATCGTCCCCATGAACTGGGATGATGCACGCATCTTTCTGGCCGTGGCGCGCGCCGGCCAGATCCTCGGCGCCGCCAAGCGGCTGGAGCTCAACCATGCCACTGTCTCGCGCCGCATCGCCGCGCTCGAGGAGGCGCTGCGCACCAAGCTGTTTCGCCGGCTGACCACCGGCAGCGAGCTGACGCCGGCCGGCGAGCGCTTCCTCGACATCGCCGAACGGATGGAGGCGGATGTCATTGCCGCGCGCGCGGCCGTGGCCGGCGAAGGCGACGACGTCTCCGGCACCGTGCGCATCGGCGCGCCCGACGGCTTCGGCGTCGCCTTTCTGGCCAAGCGCCTCGGCGCGCTCACCGCGATGCACCGCGAACTCACCATTCAACTCGTGCCGGTGCCGCGCTCCTTCTCGCTGTCGCGGCGCGAGGCCGACATCGCGATCACCGTCGAGCGGCCGACCGAGGGGCGGCTGGTGGCGGGCAAGCTTGTCGACTACACGCTCGGCCTGTTCGCCTCCCGCGCCTATGCCGAGGCCAACGGCCTGCCGCAAACCGCCGCCGAGCTTTCGCGCCACACGCTGATCGGCTACGTGCCCGACCTGATCGTCAGCCCTTCGCTCGACTATGCCGCCGAATTCAGCCCGGACTGGCGCAGCGCCTTCGCCATTTCCTCGGCGCTCGGTCAGGCCGAGGCGGTGCGAGCGGGCGCCGGCATCGGCATCCTGCACACCTTCGTCGCCCGTTCGATGCCGGAACTGTTACCGGTGAATGCCGTCGCGCCCATTCGCCGGGCCTATTGGCTGGTGTATCACGAATCAGTGAGGCCCCTGCGTCGCGTGCAGGCGGTGGCGGGCTTCATCACCAAGGCCGTCGAGCGGGAAAAGGCGCTGTTCATGTAGCCGGCCATGCCCTCGCCATAAAGCCGATGAGTGTGGCCACAGGCGGTTAGGCGCCGCGGTGGGAGCCTCTCTTGGAAAGCTGGCAAATCATAATGCGAGCCGTTCTTGCCATGCTGCCCCTGCCCGGTTTGCCATTGCTTATCCTGTCCGCGTGCGCCAACCCGTGGACGAAAGTGCCGGAGGCTGACCTGCCCAGGCCTGTCCGCTACGCAATGGCGCGCCCCTCGCCCTTCGTCATCGGCAACTATTGCGGCCCGGGCACGCGCACCGGCGATCTTTCCGCAAGGCCGGTCGACCGTCTCGACGCCGCCTGTCAGGTACACGACGCCTGCTACATCGCCCGCCACGATCACTGCGATTGCGACGGAGCGCTTGTGACGTCGGCAAGGACCATCCGTGACGACGCCACGGCGCCGAAGGCGATGCGCGCCGAGGCCGAGTTGCTGATCGCCACCTTCGCTATTCCCGTCTGCAAGGTGTTCCCGCAAGGCTTCATGCCGCCGCGCGATCCGGCGCAGCTTTCCGCCATGAAAACCGGGGCGACCGGGTGATCGTCCGCATCCACCTCATCACGGGCCTGCTTTGTAGTATCGCCTTGCTCGGCGGCTGCGCTTCCGCCGTGAAGTCCTGCGACGTGTTTCCGGGCGAGGCTGGCTGCGCGCGTCCGTCACTCTCGGCCGCCTCTCCGCAGGCGGAGGTCGCGGCGGCGGCGTTCCTCGGCAAGGCGGCAACGGGCGACTATGCAAAACGCTTCCTGGCCCTGCTCGCCTATGGCGAGCTCGGCGCGATGGACCGCGCCAATGGGACCGGGCCTTTCGGTCACGACCGCCGAAACATCCAGAACCGGGACTTCCAGGCTGCCTACGGCACGCTGGAACGGCTGGCGCGGCCGCTCGGCGCGGTGCAGATGGAGCCGACGAAAGGCCGTGCGGTCGACGGCCATTTCAAGGACCGCTGGCGCGTGTCGCGGCAGACGCTCTATGTCGACGCCACCGCGAGACCCCTCGCGCCCAAGAGTTTCCTGTTCTCCGGCCTGCAGGCACGCTCTGTGGAGATCGTGGTGCACCAGGCCGGCGACCATGCGCTGGACATCGCCGGCGCCTGCGACGGCGCGCTGGCGATCCGCCAGGGCGGAGCCATGCAACGCCTGCCGGCGCGCGCTCCCTTTCGCATCCGGCTGCCGGGCGGCGATCGTTCCGCGAGCCTCTTTCCCGCCCAGGCCCTCCAGCGTTGCGACCTGACGATACGCTCCAGCCTCGCCCCGGCCGGCGCTGCGCTCACCCTGTTGCGCGAGGAAACGGCGGACCCGGGATCGGCGGCTTTCGACAGCCTGTACCAGCGTTGCCCGGTTCCTGATCCCGCCGGCATGGAAGAGCTCGACCGCGTCTTCTATGCCGGTCGCTGGCTGTCGCAGACCTGCGCGATGCCGACGGGAAATCCCCGGCTGCTGCGCAAGTCGCGCGACGGCTTCAACGCCAAGGTCGAGGCGCTTCTGGGCATGCCGCTTGCCGACAGTGCCATCGACAAGGCCGATCCGGAACTGCCGCTAGACTTCTCCCATGCGCCCAGGCTGAAGCTGATCTACCTGTCCTCGCTGGAGTTCAAGGCGGATTTTTCCGGCCGCGTCATCGAGCGGCTGATCCGCTATCATGCGGCGCGGGGCACCAAGGTGCGCATCATGGTCACCGACGTGCTGGAGCGCGAGAAGGACGATGCGCTCCTGCATCGGCTGGCGGCGGAGTTCCCCAATGTCGAGCTGCAGGAATATCGCTGGCGCGCGGACCATGGCGCGCCGCTCGACGAACAGATCTCGCAACTGCACAAGACCCATCACGTCAAGATGCTGGCCACGCTGGCCGAGGATCCGCGCCGCTCGCGCGTCATCATCGGCGGCCGCAACATCCATGACGGCTTCCTGTTCCACAGCCCCGTCGACCTGTCGCGCTACCCCGGCCTGCAGCAATACGGCAAGACCGACGGTTTCTCGCTGAACTACTATTCGAACTGGAGCGACTTCGACATCGAGATGTCGGACCCGGCCACGGTCGAAACCCTGGCACGGCACCTGTCGACGCTATGGTTCCGCGACGCCGACACCAACCTCTCGCGGCCATTCTCCATTCCCGTTCGCGCCGGTCGCGTGCGGCCGCAGGGCGCGGCGCGCCACTTCATTTCGGTGCCTTACGAGGACGGGCATGCGCTGGAGGCCTATTTCGTCGAACTGATCGACGCCGCCGAGCACCATATCGAGATCGTCAATCCCTACCTGAACCTCACGCCCGAACTCGCCGAGGCCTTCGACCGGGCCCTGGCGCGCGGCGTCAGGATCGACATCATCGGCCGCATCGACCTCAAGGGTGACATCGGCGGCAAGTTCCTGACCGCGCTGAACAAGCTGTTCGTCGAGAAGTATGGCGACCGCATCAACATCCGCGAGTTCAAGGCCCCGGACGTGGTGCTGCACTCCAAGATCATGATGATCGACGAGCGGCTTGTGACGATATCCTCGGTCAACCTCAACAACCGCAGCTTCCTGCACGACAGCGAGAACGGCCTTATGGTGCTCGACCCGGCATTCTGCCGGCGTATGCAGCCGATCCTCGACGACTACGCCGCGCATTCGAAGCCCGTCGACCCCAAGGTGAGCATACCCTGGGTCTACCGGATGCTCTTTGCGCAGGACTGGGTGAGGCAGGCCTTCTGAAGTCCCGGTGGCGCGCGGCGAGGCCATGCACCCGGAACTACTTCAAATACCGCTCCGGACCGAGGTCGCGGACGTTGATGTCCGGGACGCGGCTGGAAATGATATCGGCCAGCACCTTGGCCGAACCGCAGGCCATGGTCCAGCCAAGCGTTCCGTGGCCGGTGTTGAGAAAGAGGTTCGACAGCTCCGTGCGGCCGACCAGCGGCGGGCCGTCGGGCGTCATCGGCCGCAAGCCGCACCAGAAGGTGGCCTCGCGCATCGCGCCGCCGCCGGGGAACAGGTCCTCGACGGAGTGTTCGAGCGTGCGGCGCCGCGATTCGTGCAGCCGGAGGTCGAAACCCGAGATCTCGGCCGTGCCGCCGACGCGGATGCGGTCGCCGAGCCTGGTGATCGCAACCTTGTAGGTCTCGTCCATCACCGTCGAAACCGGCGCCGCGGCGGCGTCCTTGATCGGCACCGTGATCGAGTATCCCTTGACCGGATAGACCGGGATCGGCCGCTTGATGAAGCGCATGAAGCCGGCCGAATAGCTGCCCATGGCCATGACGAAGGCTTCGGAATGTTTCCAGCCCCGGCTCGTGGACAGGCTGGTGATGCGGTTGCGGGTGCGGATGACCCGGTAGACCGTCGTGTCGTATTCGAAGGTGACGCCGCGCTCCACGCAGAGCTGCGCCAGCCTGTCGGTGAACATCTTGCAATCGCCGGTTTCGTCGCCCGGCAGCCTGAGCCCGCCGACGAACTTCTCGCGCACCGCCGCCAGCGCCGGCTCGGCCGCGATGCAGCCATCCGGATCGAGAGCCTCATAGGGCACGCCATATTTCTTCAGCACCTCGACGTCGCCGGCGATGCCGTCGAGCTGCTTCTGGCTGCGAAACAGCTGCAGCGTACCTTTCGCGCGCTCGTCATAGGCGATGCCGGTCGTCTCGCGTAGCGCCTTCAGCACATCGCGGCTGTACTCGGCCAGCGGCACCATGCGCGCCTTGTTGACCGCGTAACGTTCCGCCGTGCAGTTGCGCAGCATCTTCAGCAGCCAGAGCCACATATACGGATCGAGGGTCGGGCGCACCACCAGCGGGCCGTGCTTCATCAGCAGCCACTTGATCGCCTTCAGCGGAATGCCGGGGCCGGCCCATGGCGACGCATAGCCCGGCGACACCTCGCCGGCATTGGCGAAGCTGGTCTCCAGCGCCGGGCCTTTCTGGCGGTCCAGCACCGTCACCTCGTGGCCGGCTTCCGCGAGATAATAGGCCGTGGTGACCCCGATAACGCCACCGCCCAGCACCATGATTTTCATCGTTCACTCCTTCGGCGCCAGGCATCCCCCGCGGGATGCGCTCCGGCGCCGCACCAACTTCTTCACGCCGCCGAGGGTCCGGGGTCGTCGTCATTTATTGTCTGCCGCATTCCGACCGTTTCGCCAAGGGGTCCGCTGGCCAGAGGCGCGCTGTAGACCAGCCTCAGCCCATTCGGCCGCTGCACAGCGCCGAGCAACTTGTCGCGAGCAGCGCGCCGCGCGGCCTCCGGCTGGTAGAGAACCTGCTCGATCGCGATGCGCTCCCGCCGGCCATCGGCCAGTTCGACGACCACGCTCTGGCCCTCGGCCAGGCCGAGCATCGACATGCCGCGCCGCGTGGCGAGCTCCAGGCTGGAACCGACCGGGCCGCGTGCCTCGTTCTGCACCAGCGTGCGCGTCTCAGCCGGACCCGCGTCGACGCGGAAGATCACCCTGCTGTTGAGCGTCACGACATCGGGCGCGACCCCATCCACCGACACCACGCGACTGCGCGACAGCTTGTCCTCAAGCGTCGGCACGATCGGATCGGCAAAGGCCCGCCGGCGCGCCAGCATGGCCTCGAGCACAGCGAAGTCCTTCGTCGTCAGGCAGCAGCCCGGCGCCAAGATAGCCGTATCCATGGTCAGCTCCGGGCGTCGACGACAGGCAAGGGTTCGACGGTCTCGATCGTGAGCGACAATTCACGGCCGTCGCGGGTGCTCCAACGTACGGTCTGTCCGGCGGAGGCGCCGATCAGGGCGGTGCCCAGCGGCGTCAGAACGGAAACCTTGTTCTCGGCGATATCGGCTTCGCCCGGATAGACCAGCGTCATGCGCTGGACTGAGCCGGCGGCGCCGCGCAGGATCACGGTCGACCCCATGCGCACGACGCCGGCGGGCATCGCAGCACCGTCCGTCACCGTGGCGCGCTCCATTTCGACAAGCAGTTCCTCCGCGATGACCGGCGCGCGGTCGAGTGAAGCCCTGGCCAGCGTGGTCAGCCGGCCATGATCGGCCTCGCTGACCAGAAGGTGGGCGCTTTGTGCTGTTGCATGACGCATGGCAAACCTCGTGACCATGGCGCACCCGAACGATGCGCGTCGCCGCCCGCGGGCGGTCCCGATGACAAACCGTCAGCCGCGACGGGCCGACCGGTCGATGAAGATGATTTTAGGAAAAACGCCCCGGTGCCGACGGACGCCAAAAGGCGGCCGGGCCGGGGCTACGATCCCGCGATGGGGCAAACCCTGAAAAAGGTCTTCTTGATATAAGCGAGGTTGCTCATGTCGCGAGCGTTGCCGAGAAGCATGCGCTTGTCAAGCGTGGCGAAACCGCTCAGCCGCCGAGATGGCGCCGGTAGAACCGGTGGCCGAGGCTGGTCAGGATCTCGTAGCCGATCGTGCCGGCATGGCCGGCCGCGTCGTCGACGCTCTGCGAAGGGCCGAGAAACTCGACGAGATCACCCGCCTTCAGCCGGTTCGCCGGCAGGGCGGAGACATCGAGGATGATCGAATCCATGGAGACGCGGCCAAGGAACGGCAGCCGCACGCCTTCGAACCAGGCGGCCGACGCCGCGCGCCTGTGCCACCCGTCGGCATAGCCGAACGAAACCGTTGCCGCCCGCATCGGCCCTGTCGCTCGGAAGGTATGGCCGTAGCCGACCCCGGCGCCGGCTTCGAGCTGGCGCGTCTGGATGACCTTGGCCTCGAGCCGCACCACCGGCAGCATCGGGCTTGCCTTGCCGGGTGTCGGATTGATGCCGTAGAGCGCGGCTCCCGGCCGGGCGAGGTCGTAGTGATAGGGGCGACCGAGAAAGATGCCGGAGGAATTGGCGAGCGAGGCGGGCGCCGGGGGCAACAGGTGGCGCAGGCGCTCGAAGGCGAGCCTTTGCCGCTCGTTGGCCGGGTGGCCGGGCTCGTCGGCGCAGGCGAGATGGCTCATCACCAGCGTCACCTCGATGCCGTCGAAGGAGGAAGGATCGCCGGCGATGGTCTCGACCTCCCCGGGCGCGAGTCCGAGGCGGGACATGCCGCTGTCGACCTGGACGGCGGCGCGCAGCCCGCGGCCGCAACGGCGCGCGGCCTGGCGCCACGCCGCCAGTTGCGTTCCGCTGTTGATGACGGGCACCAGATTGGCCGCCGCCGCGTCGGCTTCAGCATCGGGCGGAATGCCGTTGAGAATGTGGATGGTTCCTGCATCGCCGAGCGCGCGGCGGAGCGCCAGGCCTTCGCCCAGTTGCGCCACGAAGAATGTGTCGCATCCTTCCTTGGCCAGCGCCGAAGCGACATGGGCGGCGCCGATGCCGTAGCCATCCGCCTTGACCACACCGGCGCAGGCGACGCCGTCAAGTTCCGCTTTCAGCCGGCGGTAGTTCGCCCGTATCGCCCCTAGATCGATGGTGAGCACGGCGTCAGCCGCGGCGGGAGCAGGTTCAGCCTGTTGCGGCGCCAATGTCGTCGGTGCGATGGTTTCGTTCAATTCGGTTCTTCCGGGCTCCCTGTTGAATCTTCCCCCTACTGGAGCATTTGCGCACAAACAAGGCAATGCGGCCCCGCCCACGGGAGCGGGCCGTCACTGTCAGGGAACGACGACGGCGCGGGTGCCCCGTCAAGGTACGGGATTCACGAGACGGAATTCACGGCGCCAGATGCCGGAACGCCGCCACGACATCCTCGTAGACCTTGCGCTTGAAAGGCACGATCAGGTCTGGCAGGTCGCGCATCGGCCGCCAGGACCATTGATCGAACTCGGCCGTATGGCCGCCGGGCGGCGGGTTGATCTGGATCTCGCCCTCGCCGCCATGGAAGCGGTAGGCGAACCACTTCTGCGTCTGGCCGCGATACTTGCCCTTGAACGCCACGCCGACGAGATGTCCGGGCAGGTCGTAATTGATCCAGCCGGGCGCTTCGGCGATCAGCGAGACGCTGCGCATCCCCGTCTCCTCGTAGAGCTCCCGCTCGGCGGCCTGGCGCGGCTCCTCGCCCTTGTCGATGCCGCCCTGCGGCATCTGCCAGAGCTGCGACGTCCCCGAGAATTCACTGTCCGGCTCGGGAATACGGTGGCCCACCCAGACCAGCCCGTCGCCATTGAGGATCATCAGCCCGACGCAGGGGCGGTAAGGCAGGGTTTCGGGGTCGATCTTCTTGGCCATCCGTCAGTTTTCCAGTCGTCAGTGTTCATTGCCCGCCAGGCGTCCGCCTTGGCGTCAGCCCTTTTGCGGATCGATCGCCACCGCCGAAATCGGCACGATCTCGATGCCGCGCTTCTTGGCCTCGGCGATCCACGACGTCACCGTGTCGACCGTCAGGTCGAAGGCCGAACCGATGCCGACCGCCGATCCCTTGGCCCGCGCGGTCGCCTCCAGCTCGTCGAGCTTCTTCAGGATGGCGCCGCGATCCTGCACGGTATCGATCGAGGTGTCGCCGGCCACGAAAGGCACGCCGTCCTTGAGCGCCAGGTCCGGCGCCAGGCTGCGGGCTGAGGAGCCGTCGTCGACATAGGCGAGGCCACGCTTGCCGAGTTCGGCCATGAACTGCCCCATTGCCGCCGGGTCGGACGAAAAGCGCGCGCCCATATAGTTCATCACGGCAGTGTAGTTCGTGGTTCGCGACAGCGCCCAGTGCAGCGCCTTGAGGTTCTCTTCCGGCGTTGCCGACACCGTCAGCGTGTTGCGTCCGGGATTGACGTTCGGGTAGTCGAACGGCTCGAGTGGCACCTGCATGACGATCTCGTGCCCGCCCTGCCTGGCGGCCTGCATCCAACGACCGATGCTGTTGCCCTGCGGCGCGAAGGCGAGCGTCACTTCGGCCGGCAGCTTGGCGATCGCCGCCTGAGTGCCCGTCTGCGACACGGCCAAGCCGCCGATGACGATCGCCACGCGCGCCCCGCGCGCGCCAGACCACGGCCTGGCATAGACGTCGAACGGCCGCCGGCCGTCGGCGGCGCGGATCGGCAATGGGCCGGTATCGCTCGCCTCGATCAGGGCACGGTCCGGAATATGCGCGATCTTGAGGTTCTGCCCGACCGTCGACGGGTCGCGGATAACGATGGCCGGTTTCGACGGTCCGTCGCCTTCCTCGGTCTGCACGTGGATGATCTGCGGGCCGCCGGTTTTCGGCGATGTCTCGACCTTCGGGGCGGCTGGCGCGACGGCCGGAGCCGGTGTCGCCACGGGCTCGGTAGCGGCCGTGGCCTTGGGCGTGGAGACCGCCGTTTCCTGCGGCTTGCGAAACGGCTTTTCCCGCAAGGCGATCGCCCCGGAAACGCCCACCACGGCCAGGACGACAGCCGCGGCGACGATCGCGCCGCTGCTCAACCCGCGCGTCGCGCGCGCCGGGCGAAGGCCCTGTCCGAGCGGGCGCTCGATCTCCTTGTCACCAGTCATCTTGCCAGCGTCAGCCAAGCCGTTTCCCCGATTGAAAATCGGCACCGTCAGCCCGCGTCGCCCCCCCGAATCAAACTGCCGGAGCCTCGCGGCCCCGGCAGCATTGCATTGCTCGGCTGAGGCGACCAGACCTGCTGGCCGCGCCCTGCCCGTTACTGGTTGAGAACGGCCTTATCCGGATTCGGCGGGAAAGACGCATCGGTCTTCTCGCCGCGCAACAGCTGCTCGGCATAGATGAGCTGCAGGTCGTCCTTCGGATCCGGCGGCACATAGGCGGCAGAGCCCGAACCCGTCGCGCTCTCGTCGGCGCCCTTGATGTGACCCTTGAGGTCGGATTCGCCGCGCGTCAGGTCACGGCCCTGCAGGTCCGGCGGCAGCGGCTGGTCGACCTTGATGTCGGGCGTGATGCCCTTGCCCTGGATCGATTTGCCCGACGGCGTGTAGTAGAGCGCCGTCGTCAGGCGCAGGGCGCCGTTCTCGCCGAGCGGGATGATCGTCTGCACCGAGCCCTTGCCGAAGGACTGCGTGCCGACCACGGTGGCGCGGCGCAGGTCCTGCAGAGCGCCGGCGACGATTTCGGAAGCGCTGGCCGAACCGCCATTGACCAGCACGATCAGCGGCTTGCCGTTGATGTCGTCGCTCTGCTTCGACTTGGCGTCGAAGCGGGTGACGTCCTTCGGATCGCGGCCGCGGGTCGACACGATCTCGCCGCGCTTGAGGAACGCGTCGGACACGCTCACCGCCTGGTCGAGCAGACCGCCGGGGTTCAGGCGCAGGTCGAGCACATAGCCCTTCAGCTTGTCGTTCGGCACCTGCTTCTTGATGGTGTCGATAGCGTTCTCGAGATCGTCATAGGTCTTTTCGGTGAACGAGGTGATCTTCATGTAGCCGATGTCGTTCTCGACCCGGAACTTGACCGCCTTGACCTTGATGGTGTCGCGCACGACGGTCAGCTCGATAGGCTTGTCGGCGCCCTGGCGCAGGATCGTCAGCTTGATCGGGGTGTTGACCGGGCCGCGCATCTTCTCGACCGCGTCGTTGAGCGTCAGGCCGCGAACTTCCTCGCCGTCGATCTTGGCGATGTAGTCGCCTGCCAGCACGCCAGCCTTGGCTGCCGGCGTATCGTCGATCGGGGTGATGACCTTGACCAGGTCGTTCTCCATCGTGACCTCGATGCCGAGGCCGCCGAACTCGCCCTTGGTCTGCACGCGCATATCCTGCGCCTGCTCGGCGTTCATGTAGGAGGAGTGCGGATCAAGCGAGGCCAGCATGCCGTTGATGGCGTTCTCGACCAGCGACTTGTCGTCCGGCGGCGTCACATACTGTGCCCGCACCCGCTCGAAGATGTCGCCGAAGATCGCCAGTTGCTTGTAGGTCTCGGAGCCGGCCGCGTTTGCCGCAGAGCTGGGCGCGCCATAGACAAGGCTCATGGCGGACGCGCCCATCAGCGCACCGGCAAACAGAAGCGACAGTTTCCGCATCATTTCACGTCCTTCCAGAAAAACGGTCCGCCCACCAGGGGTGCGGATCAACGGGTTTTCCATCCTTGCGGAACTCCACATAGAGTTCCGGGGTGGCATTCTCATCCTTCGAGGCAGAGCTGCTCGCCACCCTGGCCTCTCCCATCGCGCCGACCGGTTCTCCTGCGAGCACGGGCTGGCCAGTCACGACGCTGATTCTGCTCATCCCCGCCAACACGACATGATAGCCGTCGCCAGCGTTGAGGATCAAGAGTTGTCCGTAGGAGCGGAACGGCCCCGCATAAAGCACATTCCCATCCGCCGGCGCGGTGACGATGGCTCCCGATTGTGTCGCAACCATGTCGCCCTGCATCATTGCGCCGTTGCCGTCATCGGTTCCGAAGCGCCGCTTGACCTTGCCGATGACCGGCAGCGCGATCTGCCCCTGCAGCGCCGAGAACGGCGCGGAAGCGGTGAGACGATTGCCTTCCGGGACCGACAGCGACGCCGATTCGGGATTGTCGCCGCTTGCCTTGGCATCGGCCGCCTTCTTCTTGCGCGCGTCGGCCTCCAGCGAGGCGATCAGGTCCTTCAGGCTGCTGGCCTTGGCCGCCAGATCCTGCGAATGCTGTTTTTCAGCGGTGAGCTCGGCCTCGGTGTCTGCCTGCAGCTTCTGCTTGGCCTCGAGCAGCATGGAAAGCCGCTTCTTCTCCGCCGCCTGGTCGCCGACGGCGGCTGTCAGCCGCGCCCGCTCGGCCTCGATCGAGGCCCGCACCCGTGACTGTTCGGTGAGATCGGCCAGGAGCAGGTCCGTCTGCTGGCGCAGCTCCGGCACCACGGCACCGAGCAGGATGGCGCTGCGCACCGACGAGAGCGCGTCCTCCGGGCGCACCAGAATCGCCGGCGGCGGATTGAGCCCCATGCGCTGCAGGGCGCCCAGCACCTCAGCCAGAACGTTGCGCCGCGACGCCAGCGAGGCGCGAATCGTCTGCTCGCGATCCTTCAACCCCTCCAGCTTCGACCCGATATCCTCGATATCCTGCCCGAGCTTCTGTTCGGTCATCGCCGACTGGATCAGCGCGGCGGTGATCGAGGCATGGTCCTTTTTGACCGAGGCGATGTCGGCGGCCAGCTTGGCCAGCCGCTCGGAGGAAAGCGTTATCTCCTTGGAAACCTGCTCGTATTCCGCCCGGCTCTTGTCCGGATCGGGGGCGGTGTCGAGCGTGTTCTCGGCCCAGGCGTGACCAAGCCAAAGCAACGTGGCCGCCGCCGCCATACCGCAGCGCATTCCCAACGGGGCCGTCCTCGATTTGCATTGCCTTGACATGAAGCCTGACTCTACGCGCGGCTTCGTTAACGAAACATCAACCATGTTCGCTCGCCGTGCCGGCCAACACTATGTCGTGTCGCATTGGGGCGAAAATCCGGGCGGGCGTCAGGCGCGGTGATAGGGATGGCCGGACAGGATGGTGGCGACGCGGTAGAGCTGCTCGCCGAGCATGACCCGCACCAACTGGTGCGGCCAGGTCAGAGCGCCGAACGATATCACCAGCTCTGCCTGGTCGCGCAATGCCGGCTCGTGACCATCGGCGCCGCCGATGGCGATCACCAGAGATTTCCGGCCCGTATCGCGCATCGCGCCGATGCGGGCGGCGAAATCCTCCGAGGGAAGATTTTTGCCGCGCTCGTCCAGAAGAAACAGCGCCGCGCCCTGTTGCAGCAGCGCCTGCAACTTCTGGCCTTCCTCGCGTCGCCGCTCGGCCGCGTTCTGCGCACGCCCTTCCGCGATCTCCTGCACGCCCGCGAATTCCAGGCCAACGGCGGGGCCGCTCTTGGCGAAACGCTCGAAATAGCGGTCGGCGAGCTGCTTCTCGGGGCCGGCTTTCATCCGGCCCACGGCATGAACCGATATTTTCATCCCTGCCTCGAAAGAGCCGCCAGTGCATTTCCGCAGCCAGATCGGAGTTCCTGGCGCCGAAATGCGGCTGGATCAATGCGTGTCATCCAAACGAAATATACGGATCCGGACGGCCACGCATCGGAAATAGTTCGGCTCAGTGCAAGGTCTCTTCCTCGAGGTCCGGCGCCTGCCACATCTTTTCGAGATTGTAGAAGTCGCGAACTTCGGGGCGGAAGACGTGGACGATGACGTCGCCCGAATCGATCAGAACCCAGTCGGCACCGGCCAGGCCCTCGACGCGCGCCGTGCCCAGCCCGGCGTCCTTGAGCGCCTTGAGCAGGTGATCGGCGACCGCCGCGACATGACGGTGCGATCGACCCGACGCGACGACCATATAGTCGCCGAGGCTCGATTTTCCCTGGATGTCGATGGAGACGATGTTTTCGGCCTTGGAGTCTTCCAGACTGGCAAGGACTGTCTTGATGGCGCGGGCGTCAGCCTCGTTTACGCTGATCCCGGCCGGCGAAGGCACGATATCGGCCTTCTTCCGAAGTGCTGTTCTCAGTGTCTTTCCTTTCGCAGCAAGAACAACCAAATCACCCCTGAAAGCGGGTGACACCGCTTAGATAGGCAGAGTTCCATTGCAGTTTCAAGACGTCGCTCTCCCGGCGCCTTAGCCGGCTCCAGCGGGGCGACCCGGCGGGGGCTGGAACCCGGCATGTCAGGAAGGCCGGAACCACCTCGTCACGCGGGGGTTATCGGCTCACGATCAACCGGATTTCCGCCATGCCTCTCGACCCGCAAAACGCCCTGCTCACCGTCCAGGCGGGCCTCGCGCAACTCAGCACCCTGATCGTGTCCTATTCCTTCTCGGCCATCGGCGCCGTCATCCTGCTGATTGTCGGCTACGTGGTGGCCGGCCTGGCGGAGCGCTCGGTCTATGCCGGTCTCGGCCATGTGCACGGCTTCGACGAAACACTGCGCCACTTCTTCTCGAAGATCGTCCGCTACGCCATCCTGATCCTCGTCGTGATCATGGTGCTCGGGCAGTTCGGCGTGCAGACAGCGTCGATCATCGCAGCCATCGGTGCCATCGGCCTGGCCATCGGACTGGCGCTGCAGGGCACGCTGCAGAACATCGCCGCCGGCATCATGCTGCTCGCGCTCAGGCCGTTCCGCATCAGCGAGTATGTCGAGGTCGGCGCGGTGGCCGGATCGATCGAGGAGATCGGGCTGTTCGCGACGCGGCTGCGCACGGCGGACGGCGTCTACATACTGGCGCCGAACTCGACGCTGTGGAACCAGCCGGTGCGCAACTTCACCCGCAACGGCGTCCGCCGCGGCGACATCACCTTGAGCATCGGCTCCTGGAACGACATCGACGGCGCGCAGAAAACGCTGCTGGCCATCGCCAATGGCGACAAGCGCGTCAGGCGCGAGCCGGCGCCGATCGCCTTCGTCGCCAGCCTTGGCGACACCACCGTTTCGCTCACCGTGCGCTACTGGACATCGGCCAGCGACTTCTTCTCAACCCAGATCGACCTGACGAAGCGCGCCAAGCAGGCCTTCGACAGCGAGGGCATATCGATCCCGCTGCCGCCGCCGGAGGCGCCGGCTCCGGAAGCCCGCAAACAGTAGTCGACAGCGAAAGCCGTGCCGCTCCGGAGGGTTCAGTCGTCCTCGCGGCGCGGCGGCTCGCCGTCGGCGGCGAAGGCAAGCTCGACCGGCAGCGGCGCCTGTGCGCTCATCGGCGTGAAACTGCCTGTGGTGGCGGCCGGAACCGCCCGCGCCGTCAATATCCGCCACAGTACGAAGAGGCAGAACAGCGCGGCAATGACGATCCCGACATAGATGAAGGTCTGCGTGCCGTAGACGACCGAAAGCGCCGTCACCACGCCCGGCACGATGAACCCGGCCAGCGACCACGCAAACAGCAGCGAGCTCGACAGGGCGAGGAGATCGTCCTTGTCGGCGCGATCGGCGGCGTGCGCGCTGGACAGCGAATAGATCGATTCCGCCGCCCCGTCCCAGACCAGGTAGATCACCACCAGCACGGCAAGCGCGCCGCCATCGAGGCCGATGGCGAGCACGCTCGCGATCAATGCCAGGGTGGCGGCGGCGGCCAGCACGTAGCGGCGGTCGGTGCGGTCCGAGATCCAGCCGAGCGGTATCTGAAGGATCAGCGTGCCGACCGGCATGGCCGACAGGAGCAGCGCCACGTCGGCCTGGCTGTAGCCCTTGGCTGTGGCGTGGATGGGCGCGAAGCCGGAGATGATCATCGACAGGCCGCCGACGGCCAGCATGCCGGCGACGCCGACCGGAGAGATCCGCCAGGCGCGGCCCAGCGCGATCGTCGCCGCCTGTGGCGCGGGCGGCTGCGCGAGCCGGGTCAATCCCACCGGCAGGATCGACAGCGCGGTGAAAACGATGCCGATCAGCGGACCGTCCGCCGTCTTGATGTCGACCAGCGCCAGCGTCGCGTAACCGACGCCGAGCCCGGCGACATAGGCGACATAGAACACTGCCATGACGCGGCCGCGTATGGCGTTGGCGACGGCATCGTTCAGCCAGCTCTGCGCGACGATGAACAGGCCGCAGATGGAAAAGCCGTAGAGCGCCCTGGCCGCGATCCACAGCAGCGGATGCGGGCCGGCACCGATGGCGGCGTTGGAGAGCGCGATGAGCGCCGACAGCACCATGAAGGCGCGGGCATGACCGACGCGCCGCACCAGCGGCCCGGTCAGGATGCAACCGGCGAGCCCGCCGGCCGAAAGGCCGGTGACGATGAGGCCGGCCCAGATCGGGTCGATCCCCTCCACGCCGAGCCGAACCGGGATGTAGGCGAACATCAGCCCGTTGCCGATGGCGATCAGCGACATCGACATGATGACGCTGGCGATCGCGATCAGCGGTGTGGGCTGGTCGCGGCGCTGTTGATCGTTGGTGGCGCGGTTCTTTTCAAGCATGCTTTCGCACCTTCGCCGAGCGTAATGCGGAAGGCCGCCGCAAAAGCGACATGGCCCGACCAGAGCATGATGCCGAAAAGCGCGAGGTGGCTGGGGGCGGCATCACGCCCGGTCTCACTGACTTGAGCCGTTCAGCCCTCGGCCTGCTTTCGCAGGGCCGTCGACGACAGCGACGAGCGCGGCCCATGGATGAAGGTCCAGGCCGGCGCCTTCATGCGCGCGAGCCGTGGCGCGTCGCCCTCGTCGACGCGGGCATAGTCGAATGTCTTGGCGACCACCGACGACAGGAACGACAGCGTAGCGCCCGGCCGGTCGATCACGGCGATCGGGAACGTCATGGCGATCTGCCGCCAGCGCTGCCAGCGGTGGAAGTCGCGCAGCGAGTCCGCTCCCATGATCCAGACGAAGTCGACGCCCGGATTGCGCGCCTTCACCAGCGCCAGCGTGTCTGCCGTAAAGCGCACATGATGGGCGGCCTCGAAGGCGGTGACCTTGATCTTCGGGTTCCTGGCGATCTTCTCGGAAAGCCGGATGCGCTCGGCGAGCGGCGCGAGCTCGCGCGTGCTCTTCAACGGGTTGCCCGGCGTCACCATCCACCAGAGCTGGTCGAGCGCGAGACGCCGAAGCGCGATCTCGGCGACCAGCGCATGGCCGGCATGCGGTGGATTGAACGAGCCGCCGAACAGCCCCACCGCCAGCCCCTTCGCCGCATGCGGCATACCGAGGTAGTTGGGAGGGACGGGCTGCTCGGGTTGGGAGAGCATGCGCTAGGCACCCCCCTCTGCCCTGCCGGGCATCTCCCCCGCAAGGGGGGAGATGAGCAGCTTCGTCGAAAGCGCCCACCTTGCAACGTCGGGAATTGGCGAAAGCCAAAATGAAGCCTGATCTCCCCCCCTGCGGGGGAGATGTCCGGCAGGACAGAGGGGGGTGCCTGGGCGCAAAGCTCAGCCCCTCCAATGCAAGGACGTCAAGGCCTCACCTGTCCCGCGCCGCGCACACGGTACTTGAACGAGGTGAGCTGCTCGACGCCCACCGGACCGCGCGCATGCATCCTGCCGGTCGCGATGCCGATCTCGGCGCCCATGCCGAACTCGCCGCCATCGGCGAACTGCGTCGAGGCATTGTGCAGCAGGATCGCCGAATCGATCTCGTTGAAGAACTTCTCGACCGCCCGCGCATCCTCGGCGATGATCGCCTCGGTGTGATGGGAGGAAAACGTCTCGATATGCTCGATGGCGCCCTCGACGCCGTCGACCAGTTTCACGGCGATGATGGCGTCGAGATATTCCGTCACCCAGTCGGCATCCGTCGCCGGCGTCGCATCGGCGAAGGCCTTGATCACCTCTTCGTCCGCATGGATCGCGCAGCCGGCCTCGCGCAGCGCCGCGAGGATCGGCACCAGATGCGTCGAGGCCACCGCGCGGTCGACGAGCAACGTTTCCGCCGCGCCGCAGACGCCGGTGCGCCGCATCTTGGCGTTGACCGCGATGCTGACCGCCATGTCGAGCTTCGCCGAGCGGTCGACATAGAGATGGCAGAGCCCTTCGAGATGGGCAAAGACCGGCACGCGCGCCTCGGTCTGCACGCGCCCGACCAGGCTTTTGCCGCCGCGCGGGATGATAACGTCCAGATTGCCGTCGAGGCCCCTTAGCATCTCGCCCACCGCCGCGCGGTCGGCGGTCGGCACCAGCTGGATTGCGTCCTTGGGCAGGCCCGCCGCCTCCAGCCCTTCCACCAGGCAGGCATGGATCGCCGACGACGAATTGAGAGAATCCGAGCCGCCGCGCAGGATCACCGGATTGCCGGCCTTGAGACACAGCGCGCCGGCGTCGGCGGTCACGTTCGGACGGCTTTCGTAGATAACGCCGATGACGCCGAGCGGCGTGCGCACGCGTTCGATGTGCAACCCGTTCGGCCGGTCCCATTCGGCGATGACGTCGCCCACGGGATCGCGCAGCGCGGCGATCTCGCGGATGCCGTCGGCAATGGCGCGGATGCGCGAGGGGTTGAGCTTCAACCGGTCCATGAAGGAGCCGGTCAGCCCGGCCTCCTCGCCATTGGCGATGTCGATGGCGTTGGCTTCGAGTATCTCGCTCTGGCGACGCAGCACCGCATCGGCCATGGCGGCAAGCGCGGCGTTCTTGCGTTCCGTCGTGGCAAGCGCCAACGGTCGCGCGGCGGCCCGGGCGCGACGGCCGACATCGGCCATCGTTGCCACCGTATCCGTCCCGGACAGTTCATGCGACTTCAGCATGACTCATTCTCCGCCACTTACATGGTCCTCGACGTCGCGTACCACCAGGTCGTCGCGGTGGATCATCGCCGAGCGTGCCTCGTAGCCGAGCACGGTTTCGATCTCGGCCGTCTTCAGACCCGCGATCCTTACGGCATCGGCGGCATCGTAGGCAACCAGCCCGCGCGCGATCTCGCGGCCCTGCGGCGACAGGATGGCCACCGTGTCGCCGCGCGAGAAATTGCCGCTCACCAGCTTCACGCCGGCCGGCAGCAGCGATTTGCCCGATGTCAGCGCGCCGACCGCGCCGGCGTCGACGGTGAGCCGGCCCGCCGGCTCCAGCTGCCCGGCGATCCAGGTCTTGTAGCCCTTCACCGGGTTGTTGCTCGGTCGGAAGAAGGTCGCCCGCTCGCCGCGCTCGATCGCCATCAGCGGCGAAAGCCTGGTGCCCGAGGTAATGATCATCGCCGTGCCGGCGGCATTGGCGATCTTGCCGGCGTCGAGCTTGGTGCGCATGCCGCCGCGCGACAGCTCCGAGGCCGCGGCCCCCGCCATCGCCTCGATATCGGGCGTAATGCGCTCGACGACCGGGATGAAGCGGGCATCGGGATCCTTGGCCGGCGGCGCCGTGTAGAGCCCGTCGATGTCGGACAGAAGCACCAGCAGGTCCGCGCCCATCATCGTCGCCACCCGCGCGGCAAGCCGGTCGTTGTCGCCGTATCGGATCTCCGAGGTCGCCACCGTGTCGTTCTCGTTGATGATCGGCACCGCCTTCATCTTCAGCAGCGTCGAGATGGTGGCGCGCGCGTTGAGGTAGCGGCGCCGCTCCTCGGTATCGCCAAGCGTGAGCAGGATCTGGCCGGACTTCAGGCCGCCCTTGCCCAGCGCGTCCGACCATGCGCCGGCGAGCGCGATCTGGCCGACGGCGGCAGCGGCCTGGCTTTCCTCCAGCTTGAGCGCCCTTTTTCCAAGGCCCAGGATGGTGCGGCCGAGCGCGATGGCGCCCGAGGACACGACGAGGATTTCCGCGCCGCCCTCGGCGAGCGCCGTCACGTCCTCGGCCAGCGAGGCCAGCCATTCGCGCTTGAGGCCGCTCGAACGGTCGACCAGCAACGCCGAGCCGATCTTCACCGTGATGCGGCGGTATGTCTTCAAGGACTGCATGGTGTTACTTTTCCCAGCGCCTATCGACCGGCGCGACGACCGCGTCGCGCGCCTCCGCCACCACCGCCATCAGCGCGCGCAGCACCGCTTCCACGCCCTCGCCGGTAACGGCCGACAGCAAGAGCGGCGCCCTGCCCGCGGCGCGCTTGAGCGAGGCCACCTTCTTCTTGCGGGCGTCCGGATCGAGGATGTCGATCTGGCTGAGCGCCACGATCTCGGCTTTCTCCGCCAGACCATGGCCATAGGCCTCGAGTTCGGCACGCACCGTCTTATAGGCCTTGCCCGGGCTTTCTTCCTGCGCCGAGACGAGGTGGAGCAGCACGCGCGTGCGCTCGACATGACCGAGAAAACGGTCGCCGATGCCGACACCTTCATGGGCGCCTTCGATGAGGCCGGGAATGTCGGCGATGACGAACTCGCGGCCATCGATGCGCGCGACGCCGAGGCCCGGATGCAGCGTGGTGAAAGGATAGTCGGCGATCTTCGGCTTGGCGGCGGTGACCGCGGCCAGGAAGGTCGACTTGCCGGCATTGGGCAATCCGACCAGGCCGGCATCGGCGATCAGCTTGAGCCTGAGCCAGATGCTCAGCTCCTCGCCCGGCAGGCCAGGATTGGCACGGCGCGGCGCCTGGTTGGTCGAGGTCTTGAAATGCTGGTTGCCGAAACCGCCATTGCCGCCCTTGGCAAGCAGGAAGCGCTGGCCGACCACTGTCAGGTCGCAGATCAGCGTCTCATTGTCCTCGGCAAAGATCTGAGTGCCGGCCGGCACTTTCAGCGTGATATCGGCACCCTTGCCGCCGGTCATGTTGCGGCCCATCCCGTGCATGCCGGTCTTGGCTCGGAAATGCTGCTGGTAGCGATAGTCGATGAGCGTGTTCAGCCCGTCGACCGCTTCGGCCCAGACATCGCCGCCGCGGCCGCCATCGCCGCCATCCGGGCCGCCGAACTCGATGAACTTCTCGCGCCGGAACGACACCGAGCCGGCGCCGCCGTCGCCCGAGCGGATATAGACTTTGGCCTGATCGAGGAATTTCATCGGTTTGCTTGGTTTCTGCTAGAGCACGGTGCCGGACAGCGAAGCGGCTTCGGACGGCATCATGCTCGATCTCTTCGATTGAGAGCCGGATTCGGATTTCAGGTCGGACCGGCCTGAGATCATCCGGCTCAAGGGTCTTGCGGATTGCTCTAAACCAAGGCGGGGCCAAGGGCGAGGCTGTTTTGTCACAAAAGCCGCGGCAACCGCTTTTGCGCGCGCCGGGAACACGCTAGCACTGTCGGCAAGCGGATGGTTTCGCGCGGCGGCCGCTTGCGGCTTTCGCGCGCCTGTGCCTGTGCTTGTGCCGGAGTTTCCTGAATGAAGTTCGTGACCTACAACATCCAGTACGGCACCGGCCTCGACGGCCGCTACGACGCCGGCCGCATCGCCGACGCCGTGCGCGGCGCCGATGTCATCGCGCTGCAGGAGGTCACCCGCAACAACCCCAGGAATGGCGGCCGCGACATGGTGGCCGAGCTTTCCGAGGCGCTGCCCGAGTATTTCACCGTCTACGGCAGCAATCTGGAGGCCAATTTCGGCTCGCACATCGACAATGGCCGGGCGGTCACGAAGACCTTCCAGCTCGGCAACATGGTGCTGTCGAAGACGCCCATTCATCTGTCGCGCAATCTCCTGCTGCCGCGCAGCCGCAGCTTCGAGGCGATGAATTTCCAGCGCGGCGCGCTAGAGGCCCTGATCGAAACGCCGCTCGGCTTCATCCGCTTCTATTCCATCCACCTCGACCACCGCAGCCCGACCGAGCGGGCGCGCCAGACCAGTTTCCTGCGCCAGCGCCTGCTGAACTACGCGCTGGAGGGCGGCGCGCTGTCCGGCGTCGCCGAAATCGGCCTGCCGGAACTGCCGCACCCCGAAGCCTTTGTTGCAATGGGCGATTTCAACATGCTGGCGGGATCGCCGGAATATATCGAACTCGCCGGCAGCGCCGACCATGAATTCGGCATGCCGCTGACCGCCGATCTCGCCGTCGATGCCGCCATGCGCCTTGGCGGCGGCGACCTCATCACCTGGGTCGATCCGGAGCGGCCGGACGATGCCAGCCGTCACAAGCGTATCGACTACGTCTTCACCAGCGCCTCGCTCGCCGGATCGCTGAAGCGCCTCTGGGTCGACCGGCAGGCGGTCGGGTCGGATCACCTGCCGGTATGGGTGGAGATGGGCTGAACCCCTTGTTTTCGCAGGTTCTGACCGCAAAACCGCGTGACACTTCTGCGGAACCCGCTTGGCCGCGTCACCGCCATCAGAAGTGCACCCAGTTCCTGAGGCTGGTCCAGGTCTTGCGGTCGAGCCGGTAGCGCTCCACCGGCACCTGTCCGGCGACGATCGAGTTGAGCATGCCCTGGCCGGCATACTGGAAACCGCACTTGTGGATCACCCGGCGAGAGGCCGGATTGATGACCCGGGTCGAGGCATGCAGCACCTGGATGGGCGTTCTCTGGAAGGCGAGGTCGACCAGCGCGTGCGCGGCCTCCGTGGCGTAGCCGCGCTTCCAGTAAGGCTCGCCGATCCAGTAGCCGAGTTCCAGCCCCCGGTCCGTGCTGTTGAGCCCCGCGCAACCGACGAAGGTATCGGTGCCGGCCAGCGTCAGCGCGTAGACGATCCCGGCGCGGCGGGCCCGCGCCATGGCGAGGAAGGACCGCGCCTCGGCCTCGCCATAGGGATGCGGCATGCGCGCCAGCATCTCCGCGACATGGCGGTTGTCGGCGAGAAGGGCCAGTTGCGCGACGTCGCTCTCGCGTGGAGCACGCATCACCAGTCGCTCGGTGGCGAGCTCCGGGCGGTCTATCGCGTAACTTTCGTCGTCCGTGTCTTCCGCTTCCGCAACCATGTCTAGGACCTCCAGGCAAAGAAAAAGGGGAGATGGAACCCATCTCCCCTGATCCTTTTTCTGGCTTGGCCAGACACCGGTTCCCGAGATGGGCTGCCGGTGTCGTGGTGCGGAACCGGCTACTCCGCGGCCTTCGTAATCGGGTTTACCGACACGTAGGTTCGGCCATTGGCTTTTTTGTTGAAGGTGACCGCGCCTGCTTCGAGCGCGAAAAGGGTGTGGTCCGTGCCCATGCCGACGTTGGTGCCCGGATGCCATTGCGTGCCGCGCTGGCGGATGATGATGTTGCCGGCAATGACGGCTTCGCCGCCGAACTTCTTCACGCCGAGGCGCTTGGAATGCGAGTCGCGACCGTTGCGCGACGAACCGCCAGCTTTCTTGTGTGCCATCTGACTAACTCCGATGCGCCGCGAGGCGCTTGAATGGTCTTATGAACGCGTTCGCGTTCCGTTTCAAGTCCGTGCCGGCGACGATTTCCCGCCGGCCGGGTTTTACTTCTTCGCCAGTTCCTTGGCCTGCTCGCGCCAGTCCTTGATCTGGTCGGCGCTGAACGGCATGTGCTCGTCGATCTTGGCGACATCCTTGTCGCTGAGCTTGGCGAGTTGCGCGAAGGTGATGATGCCCTGCTCGTTGAGGTCCTTCGCCGCGACCGGGCCGATGCCCTTGATCACGGTGAGGTCGTCCGGCTCGCCCTTCGGCGCCTTGAACAGCGGCGCGGCGGCCTCGGCCTTCGCCTCGGTGGCGGCTTCCGCCTTGGCGGCGGCCTTCTTCGACGGCTTGGCGCCGCCCACCAGGATCTCGGAGATCCGGACGGTGGTCAGCAGCTGGCGGTGGCCGATCTTGCGGCGCGAATTCTGGCGGCGGCGCTTCTTGAAAGCGATGACGGTGCGGTTCTTGCCCTGCTCGACGACCTCGGCGGTAACCGTGGCGCCATCGACGAACGGCGCGCCGAACGTGACGTTCTCGCCCTCGCCATGGGCCAGCACCTGGCCGATCTCGACGATTTCGCCGACCTTGGCCTCGAGCTTCTCGATCTTGAGCAGATCGTTGGCGGCAACGCGGTACTGCTTGCCGCCCGTTTTGATGACTGCGAACATTTTTTGCCTTTCGCTGTTCGGTCGGCCTTGATGAACCGCTTCGGGCGGTTCGGCCGTCTTTTTGTCAGTCTGCGGGTTCAAAAAACAAGCGGCGCGGAGGACGCTCCACGCCGATTGCGGGCTGTCCCTACCCGATGGTCGACCGCGAGTCAAGGCAAACGCCGCCGGAAACCGAGCCTTTGGCCCCTGGCCGTGCCGGCCTGGGCGCCGGGCAAGCCACATTTCGAAAAAGAAGCGGGATTTGCCGACGGATTTGGCCTTGTAACCTGTCCGTGCAGCCGTTATCTAGTGCGCCGCGCCGGCAACGGCCGACCATGACCGCGGAGAGGTGGCAGAGTGGTCGAATGCACCGCACTCGAAATGCGGCATACTCGCAAGGGTATCGGGGGTTCGAATCCCTCCCTCTCCGCCATCGGGCCTGCCGCCCTTTCTCGATCTTTCCGCAAGTAGCTGATTTCCAAGGACGCCGCCCTTCCGGGCACGCCTCTCGTACGGAGATCAACAGCACGTCCCGGAACACCGGCGCCGCCCTACCTCGCCCCCGTCCTTGCAGCCTCCGACGTTTCCGACGCACCCGCCAAGGTGGCAATCAGGCGCGACATCTGCGCCTTGTCGTGCACGCCGAGCTTCCTGTAGGCCGAGCGCAGGTGATGCCTGACCGTCGCCGGCGCGAGGTTCATGCGGCGCGCGACCTCCTTGTAGGAGGCGCCGTTGGCGAAGTGCTGGATGGTCTCGAGTTCGCGCGCGCCGAGACGGTCGAGGGGCGACCTGGGCTGCAGTTCGATGACGAACAGGCCGGCGACCGGGCTGATCCTGATGCACAGTTCGGAGCCCAGGAATGGCTGCTCCGGCCTCGCTTCCAGATGGCGGCACAGGGCATCAGGCAGGAACGGGCCGTTCCAGTCGGGCCACTCGAGCTTGACGCTCTCGGCGAATTCCCTGTCCGACCGGTGCAGGACGCCATAGGTGTCGCAGATCGCGCGCCTGATGTAGCTCGCGCTTTCCTTGCCGCGCAGCAGCAATCGCATCGCGCGATTGATCCGCATCGCGGCGGCCAGATGCGGAATGAGGGTCTCCATCGTCTCGACATCCGCGGCGCTGAAGGGCGCATCCGCGGCGCGGCGATAGATGGACAGGAAGCCGATCATCCCGAAACGATTGTCGAGGGCGCAAACCCGCAGCAGATGCCTCAGCCCGAAGCTTCTCGCCCAGGCGCGGAATGTCAGATCGGTCTGGCCGTCCTCTATGTCGACGACCGCCGCCTCTCCGAAAACCATGCGCGACAGGTCCGCCAGCGGATCGTGATCCACGATGCGCAGCCATTCCCTGAAGAAGTCCTCGGGCAGCCGGTAGGTGAAGCTGTTGTGGTTGACCGGGCGGTTGTCCTCCTGCGCCGCCACCCCCGTCCAGGCCGCATCGAACGGGATCAGGTCTTCGAGCGAAATGAACAGGGAGCGCTCGAAGCTGCCGACCTCCTCGCGGGCAGCCGCGGCGTAGAGGTCGAGCAGGAAGATGCTGAGTTTCCGGTTTGTCGCGTTCGGGTGCGCCAGCGTCTCGGCGAAATCGGTGCGGCGCGCCGGGCGCACCGGATCGGCGACGAGGTCCAGCCTCACCGGCTCCAAGAAACTTCTCGGATTGATGGTGGATGTCTTGGCGGTCATGGGCATGCTCATGCCGTTTGCCATCGCGCCCTGTTCCCTCAGCCGAGGCCGCCTAGGGGTGATGGACGAGCAGGACGGATCACCACCTGTAGCCGGCTATCCCCGAAAGATAGGTCGATGGCGCAAATCCGGTCAATTTCCAAAGTTCAGGCTCGCCGCCATTTCATCGAGGATCTGGAACTGCAATGCGTTGAAGCGCTCGGCGGGCTGCCACAGCAGGGCCATTTCCAGAAGCGGGTCGACGACATCGCTGGTCTCGCCCGACAGGGCCTCCACCAGCGCATGGCCGCAGAAAGGAACATAGGTTTCCGAATAGCCCCCCTCGTGAACGACGACCAGCCGCCCCTGGCACAGCCGGTCGGCCGCGTCGCGGATGCTCGTCGTCATGGCCCTGTAGCTGTCGCTGTGCAGATTCATGCGCGCCAGCGGGTCGACGGCCGAGGCATCGAGGCCGCTGGCGACCACGATCAGGTCCGGCCTGAAGGCTTCAAGGGCCGGGATGACGATACGTTCGAACGCATGCAAATACACCGCGTGGCCGCCGCCCGGCAGCAGCGGAATGTTGATGTTGGTCCCTTCCCCCTTTCCAGCGCCGCGATCCTCGCCGCCGCTGTAGCCAGGTGGAAAGCACCTGTCCTGATGCAGCGAAATCGTCAACGTGTCGGGATCCTCGTAGTAGATGGTCTGCGTGCCGTTGCCATGATGGACGTCCCAGTCCACGACCGCGACACGCCCGACGCCATGTTTGGCCCGGGCCGCTTCGATCGCCACGGGAATGTTGGCGAGAAGGCAAAAACCCATGGGAGTGTCGGGCAGGCAGTGGTGGCCTGGCGGACGCGACAGCGAGAAGGCATTCTTCAGGCCGCCGGACACCACCGCATCGATGGCGGCCATAGCCAGCCCGGCGGACAGCGCCGCGATTTCATAGCTGCCCACCCCGAAAGGCGCGCCCACGCCGAGATTTCCCCCGGTCGTATCGCTGATGCGCTTGAACTCATCGAGATAGCCGGCGGGATGGATCCGCAGCAGGTCCGCGCGACTTGCGGGTGCTGCCGAGCGCATGTCCAGTTTCGCCGCCAGCCCCGAGACCTGGAGCAGCGACAGGAAGCGCCGCTTGGAGTCCGGAGATTCGGCGAAGCCGGCCGCTGACGGAGGCTGGACCCAGCCGCCCACCGGCAGGACCAGCGACTGCACGCCGCCGATGTGCCAGAACGTTTTCTCGTCCGTGAAGAACCCGGTTTTCATCGTCGTTAGCCCCTTCGTTCAGGACACGCCCTTGGGGCGCGGGGAGACGACGAGACAGGCGAAGGACACAGCCCCGCAGATCGCGGCCGCGAGGAAGACGGCGCCGAGGCTCCACGCAGCCTCGAGCAGGTTTCCAGCAAACAGCGGCCCGAGGGAAAGGCCGGTGCCGATGATCAGCGTGGTCGAGGCCACCAGGCGGCCGGACGGATCGCGACTCGCGGCCTCCGCGATGATGAAGGGAAGCACGAAGGTCCACGCGAACTTGAAGGCGCAGATCGCCACGACATAGGCGGCGCTGCCATGCAGCGTCGCCACCGCGACAATCGACGCGACCAGGATGGCGTAGCCGAGCAGCAGCATGGCGCGACGGGCCGAGCGTCCCCCCAGAAAGGCCGCGAGCATCGACCCCGCTATGCCGAACAGCGATGCGATCGCCAGGATCGTGCCGACGCTGGCGCCCTCGATTCCGGCCTGGGTGGCGGCCATGCTGGCGAACGTCCAGACCCCGCCGATCGCGACATAGAAGGCAAGGATCGCAAGCACGGCCAACACGCCGAGGATGATGAACCGACCGCTCGTCGCGGACGTCGATTTCGGTCCTTCCGATGCCGCCGGCGCGAGAAATCCCCTGTAGAGGGGCGACAGCAACAGGGCGATCACCCCGAGCAGGATGTAGAAGGACGACAGCCCGTAAGTGGCGAACAGGTGGGGAAGAAGGGCGAGCCCGATCGCGCCCGCCACAAGCTGGCCCACGACCCAATATCCGAAGACCCGCTCGGGGTTCTCCGCGTCCTGCGCGCTGATCATCGACAGGACCATGAGCGTGCCGCCGCCGAAGCCGGTGACGGCCCGCATGAGCAGCAGGCTCTTGTAGCCGGGCAGCATCATCGGCGTCGCCAGATTGCCGAGGATAAACACGGCGAGCGCGATAAGGCCGACGACCCGTACATTGAGCCGCCCGAGCCAGAAGAGGGACAGCAGGGACGCGGCGCTGAAGGCGCCGTTCTCCACGAAGAAATAGGTGCCGATCTGCGACGGGCCGATGCCTATTTCCGTAGCCAGTTGCGCCGCCAGCGCGGGAGCGACCAGCAGGGCCATCGGCGTGATGGCGGCGAAAGCCACCAGCGCGACGAGCGTTATCCGAGGAAAGGACGAGGCGGCGGGCCGCGAAGCTGACGAGACGGTCATGAGCGCACCGCCGGGCCGGAATTTTCCTTTTGAGCTCTCATCTCTCCCCCATCTCCTCATGGTTCCCTGCCCCGCTCTCCCCGAGGCCTGGCCAGTGTTTGGCGGAAATGAGCGGCTGCATAGTCGTTCAGATGAACGATCAACCCAGGCATGACGGCCGCCGTGATGGCGCGGGCTACCGGGCTTTCCCGTCACCGGGCAGCCTTCGCCGGCATGGCGGGCCATGCCTCTAGTTCGCAGTGCCTTTTTGTTTTGCTGTTATGGCGGCAGCGGGCGCGGCAGGCGTCTCGACAGCTCCTGCCGGCGCTGGGGGCTGGGGACTATCCGGCGCCAGAGGGCTGTTTTCGCCGAGATTGGCCGAGATGCCGAAGAGCTTCCACTGACGGTTGGCCGGGGCAAAGAGCAGCTCGAAGTTCAGGCGCATGGGCACCGACGGGAAGAAGCCCGCCATGTGCAGCATGCCGTTGGGCTCGATCTGCGGCAGCAGTGTCAGTTGCGGCTCCAGGACGGCGACGGCGGCAAGGTCGATGCCTTGCTTGCGCTGGCCGGCGAATATCTCGGCCAGCTGCGCGTCGGTGTTGACCTGGAGACCCGGCGCGCCGAGATCGCGCAAGACCGAGTAGTTGCCGGTCTTGTTGGCCTGGTCGACCGCCAGCAGGGCGGAGCGCACCAGGATCAACATGCCGTTCCTGTCGATTTCGGCGGGCCTCGGCTTGTCCTGCCGGGCGGATTTCGCGGCGCGCGGCGCTTTCTTCTCCTGCTGCGCCGCGGCCGGAAGCGGCCCCGCCAGGGCAAAAGACAGCGACAGGGCGGCGAGCAGGAGGCGGAGCAAGATCGGCTTCATCTGGTCATTGTCGGCTTGCGTAATTCTTGACAATCCTTCGTCGCGTGGACCCCATAAGGAGAGACAACCGCCCATGGCGGTTCCCCCACTCCGTCACAAACCGGAGCGGGATCGTGCTCGATGGGTGATTACCGCGCCTCAGGGCCGCCGCAACTCACCAGGCGTAGGTCAGACCGGCACGACCGCCCACCGTTCCGGACGAACCAAAGCCGATGCCACCATGGATCATGAAGTCCTCGCTCACGCGCGCCTGGACAGTGCCGGCAAAGGCGTTCTTTCCGCCGAAGTCACCCCAGTTGATGGAGACGGCGTAGTTCTTGTCCGTCGGCATCGCGGGCGCGGCCATCGCCATCGCCATCGCCGCCCCCTCGAAAGCCTTGTCGACGCGGCCATCCAGACGATCGAGGCCGGTCTCCAGCGCCCCGACGCGACCGTCGAGCGCGGTGATCGCGCTGGTGTTGGCCGTCACACGGCTGTCGAGACCAGCGATCTGCGTCGTATGCGTGTTCACCGTCGTGTTGAGCGTCGCGATTTCCGTCGTGTGCGTGCTGACCGTTGTTTGCAATGCCGCGATCTGCGTCGTGTGCGTGCTTACAGTCGTATTGAGCGACGAACCGCTGCCAACCAGACTGTCCACATAGGCCTTCGTGGCCGCGTCAGTTCCATTGGTCGGCGCGCCGACATTGGTTATGCGGTTGCCGCCCATATTGATGCTCGCGCCGCTCGCGACCGACAGGCTGCCGCCGATTGTGGCCTCGTTGATCGTCGCCTGATGGACTTGTATCAGCCCGTTGAAATTGACGTTGTCACCGAAGGTCGAGAGGCCATTAACACCGGTATTGAGCTGTACATTGCCCATTTTCATGGCGCCATCGCCACCAAAGTCCATCAAACCAGTTGCGTGACTGTCTGCGTCGCGGTCACACGCATCACTTGCCGCAGTATATACTTCTGATCCTCCGGACGCTTGACAGAGAACAAAGCCATCGGAGGCAGCGGCAAAGGCAGATGAGGCTGCAGCAAGAAGACCAGTCAGGCCGACTATAATAAACATCCCGGCCGGCAACAGCGCGACACGGCGGCGTGGTCGCGAAATCCGGCCCGCATCGCCGTGCCCGGCATAACCCTCGAAGACAGTCCAAATCGAAATCATGATCCCCTCAAGCGAAGAATCGCCGCATCCTCGGGCGGCACTGCCTCATCGTGGTTCTGATCCCACAAGCTGAGAGCCGGCGCATGGGATGTTCGTCCTATAGGTTCGATTTGGTGCCCGTATTGGGGTGGAAGGGCGCTGCTGAACAGCGGCGGTTTCGCCGTTTGACGCTTCCCTAATTTCGCGTTACATGATGTAACGTGAAATTAGGAGCGATGTCATGTCTCCGCGAGCCTATCGCCAGTCCGCGCGCGCCAATGCGGTTCAGGATACCGAGCGGCAGATCGTCGACGCCTTGAATGTTCTTCTCGAAGAGCGCTGGTTCGATGAGATCACTCTCGACGACATCGCCGCCGCGGCAGGCACCACCCGCCAAACCGTGATCCGCCGTTTCGGCAGCAAGACCGGTGTTCTCAGCGCCATGGCGGCGATGATGGATGACGCCATCCGGGCCCAGCGCTGGAGCACCCCCCCGCAAAGCGTGGCCGACATCGTCGCGCTGCTGATGGACGACTATGAACGCACCGGTGACATCATCGTGCGGACGCTCAGCCAGGAGGCGCGTGTACCCGAATTCGCCGCCGTCCTCGACCGCGGACGCCGGGGGCATCGCGAGTGGATCGAGGACATGTTCAGGGCCTGGCTCGACAAGCTCGACGGCCAGTCTCGCGCGGATCGGTTCGCGCAGTTGCTGGCCCAGACCGATGTTTGGATCTGGCATCTGCTGCGGCGGACGCAGGGACATTCGGCGGCGCAGACACATCGGCTCATGACGCAGGCGATCGAGCGCCTGCTGCGTGAGGACGCGACGAACTGATCCGGTCTCCATCGAGAAAGGACCGTGGCAATGGCAAGCATGACAGCTGCGTCGCGGCATCTGCGCATCCTGGTGACCTGCTGGGAAGGCGGCGGCAACGTGCCGCCGACGCTCGGAGCCGTGCGCGCGCTCGCCGGCCGGGGCCACGATGTGCGCCTCATCGCCGACGACACGATGAGAGCGGAGGCGATCGAGGCGGGAACCCGGTTCCTGCCGTGGAAGCGCGCGCCGAACCGCCCCGACCGCTCACCCGAAAGCTGCTTCGTGCGGGATTGGGAACCGGCCGATCCCCTGGCCGGCTTCCAGAGAGCGTGCGAGCGCGTCTTCGTCGGGCCGGCGCGATCCTATGCCCAGGATATTCTCGAAGCACTGGCGGCGGAGCCGGTCGATATGCTTCTTGGTTCGGACATGCTGTTCGGCAGCATGCTGGCAGGCGAAGTTGCAAAGGTTCCGACGGCCCTGCTCGCAAGCAACATCTCGCTCTGGCCTCTCCCTGGACATCCGCCGTTCGGTCCGGGCTTTCAGCCCGCGCGATCGGCGGCGGACAGGGCGCGCGACGCAGAGGTTTCGGCAATGGCCGAGCAACTGTGGGACGGCTTCCTGCCCGGTCTCAACGCTGCCCGTGCCCATTTCGGCCTCGCGCCGCTGGCCCATGTCCATGAACAGCCCTTGCGTGCCGGCCGCCATCTCCTGGCCACCAGCAGCAGCTTCGATTTCCCCGTCGAGCGCCTGCCGGACCATGTGCGCTATATCGGGCCACTGCTGGAGATGCCGAGTTGGGCCCGGGAACACGGCATGAGCCAGCCGGAGCGCGCGACGCGGCCACTCGTGCTCGTATCGTTCAGCACCACCAACCAGGGCCAGGCCCAGGCGCTCCAGCGCGTGATATCCGGCCTGGCCGGGGAACCGGTCGAGGTGATCGTCACCCTCGGCAAGGCACTCGAGGGCCTGCGCCTTCGGTCGTCGGCGAATGTCACGATCCTTCCCAATGCGGCGCATGACGAAATCCTGGCCAAAGCCAGCGCCGTCGTCACCCATGGCGGGCACGGAACGATCATGCGTTCGCTCAGCCATGGCGTGCCCCTCGTCATTCTCCCGATGGGACGCGATCAGAACGACAACGCCGCGCGCGTGGACTATCACGGCGCGGGCCTGCGCCTTAATCCTTCAGCCTCTTCGCAAATGCTCGGCGAAGCCGTGCGGCGTGTCCTTTCCGAACCGGGCTTCGCGGAGCGGGCGGCAGCGCTTGGGCGCGCCATTGCCGAGGAAGGCCCGGGGCCTGCGCGGCTCGTGGCGGAAATCGAGGACTTCGTACTGGGGTGTTCCCAGGAAACCTGCTCCGCCGCGTGATCGGCACCCCCACCGCGGTGGAAACCTCGAAAGCGATCCATCGAAAGGAACTGAAGAATGACACAGGTCTCTTCAAGCGAAAGCGGAATGACCCTGACGTCCGGCCAGCTGGACGCCTATCTCGCGAGGATCGGAATCGACCGGCCGGTTTCCCTTGATGCCGAGAGCCTGTCGAGACTTCACCGCGCCCATCTCATGGCGTTCACCTGGGAGGCGCTGGATGCCTTCATGGGATGGCCGTCCTCGGTTGCCCCGACCGCCGCCTTCGCCAAGATGGTGGAGGGCAGGCGCGGTGGCTGGTGCTACGAGATGAACGGCCTGCTCGGCGCCGCGCTCGCCGCGCTCGGCTTCCGCGTGACCCGCCTGTGCGGCGGCGTCGATCGCGCAAAGATGGGCGACCTCGCCATCGGCAACCATCTCACCCTGCGTATCGATCTCGACCGGCCCTACCTTGCCGAGGTCGGCCTGGCGGACGCCATCGTCGAACCCGTGCCGCTTGAAGTCGGGCCGATCAGCCAGCGCGGCTTCGATTTCTCGATCATGCCGGCGGACGGTGGCTGGCTGCGCTTCCATAACCACGCGCATGGCCTCGCGCCCAGCTTCGATTTCCGGCCCGATCACAGCGACGAGGCCGCCATAGCCGCAACATTCGGCTGGCTGACGCAGGATCCCGGCTCGCCGTTCACAAACGCGCTGGCGATCCTGCGGCATACGGCGGACGGCTATACCGCCCTGCAAAATGATTGTCTGCGTCGTGTTACGGCGGCCGGCATCAGCGAACAACGCATCACCAGCGCCGATCATCTCGCCGATACGCTCGAGACAACCTTCGACATAGACGTTCCGCAATCAGGCCGCGCCTGGGAAAAAATCCAGGCGGTAGGCCGCGGCAAGGCCGCCTGAACGAGCATCTCTTCGCAACGCACCGGAGCCCGTCGAATGCTCGGTGGCTGGCGCAAATTGTAGCGCTTCGCTCCCGCAGGTTCGATCCATTGCACAGACCGGCTGGAACAAAGCTATGGAGCAGCAGCAATTCCGGAATGACGCGGCCAGGCAGCCTCTGACATGTGAGTGCCTCTCCGACCTGATCGGATTGATCTACGACTGCACGCTGGACCCGACCTTATGGCCGCAAGCAATCCGCGCCGTGGGAGATGTCACGAATTGCTTCGCCGGCATGCTCGTCGTGACGGACCTCGATAGATCGGAAGCCCGGCTCGCGCATATTTGGAACTATGATCCGGCATGGCTCGCCCGCCTTCCCGAATACGCTGACGACCTCGCGCAAATCGAGAAGAAGATTCTCTCTCTCAGGCATGGCCTTGGCGAACCCGGCACTGCAAGCCGCGAGATGCCGGAAGCTTTCGAGACCCGTTACTTCAACGAATGGGTAAAGCCGCAGGGCATCATCGATGCGTTGACACTCGTCGTGATGCGCCAGGCCGACAGGCTGGGCACGTTGTCGTTCTCGCGGCATGAGCGCCACGGTCTTGTGACGGAAGGAGACCTTGCGGTCCTGCGGCTGCTGGCTCCTCACATCCGCCGCACGCTGGCGATCAGCGATCTCATGGATATGAAGAGCCTGGAACAGCAGACCCTGGGAGCGACGCTCGACAGCGTGACGGTCGGCGTCGTCATCGTGGCGAAGGAAGGGCGCATTCTGCACGCCAATGAAACGGCTCGCCGCATGATCGACGCCAGATCGCCGATCCTTTCGTCCGGCGGGTATCTGGCTGCCACAACCTCCCAGATATCCGAAGAATTGCTCAGCGCCATCGCCATCGCACAGGCCGATGAAACGCGGGTTCCCGCGGCAGCGATGGGCGTGCCCCTGGAGGATACTGACCACCAGGTGGCCGTTGCTCATATCCTGCCGCTCGCAAGCGGGCATCGCAGGACGCAGCTGGTGTCACAGGCCACCGCCGCCGTCTTCATCACGCGCGACACGGCCGCTCCGCCGACCGATCTGGGAACGGTCACCCGCTTGTTTGGGCTAACGCCGACAGAGACACGCCAGCTCGAGCAATTGATGGCGGGCGCAACGCTGAGCGAGGCCGCCGCCGCCCTGCGCGTCAGCGAGGCAACGGCCAGGCACCATCGCGAGCACATCTTTGCCAAGATGGGAGTGTCGCGCCAGGCGGACCTCGTCTCGCTCGTCAGGCGCCTCGTTCCGCCGATCCGCCTGCCAAAGGACAATGGAAGACGGCAGGCCTGATCATGCGGCTTCCGCGCGAACGCAATCCGATGCCTACGAGACGAGCCTTATCTTTCCGGTAGCGGCCGCGCTGTCCGGCAGGTTGTCCAGGCCCGCGATGGCGTAGCCGTCCCGCCCCTTCGCCTTGGCCTTGTAGAGCGCCCCATCGACCTCGGCCATCAACTCTCCGCCGACCAGGGACTGGTCCGGCGACCATTCGGCGACGCCCACGCTGATCGTGAAGCGGACGGACTTGGCGCCAGCGCCGCTGCGCGAGCGGACCGCGGCGACCAGCTTGCCGGCGACCTCCTCGGCCTGCCGGGCGCTTACTTCCGGCAACAGGATCGCGAACTCGTCGCCGCCGAGCCTGAACAGTGTGTCCGGAGACTCTATGCTGTCATGCACGATCTCCACGAAGCGGCGCAGGATGCGGTCGCCAAAGGCATGCCCCTTCGTATCGTTGATCTGCTTGAAGCGATCGATGTCGATGAGCAGCAGCGAGAACGGCAACGTGGACCGCCGCGCCCTCCTGTCCTCCGCCTCCAGTTCCACGAGGAACTGCCTGCGGTTGGGCACGCCGGTGAGGTCGTCCTTGTGCGCCAGTTCCGAGAGTTCCTCGCGAAGGCGATCGATGGTCATGACGGCGAAGCCGAAATTCCACACCACGCCGCTGAAGATCACGCACAGCAGCGCATAGGCTTCGATCTCGGAGTAGAACGCGCCGTCGACCCGGCCCAGCATCAGGCCGATGTTGAGGCCGCTTTCGATGGCATGGCCGGCAACGCCGACGATCATCGCGAAAGCGGCGATCATGGCGCCCAGCTCACGGCGCTTTTCGCGCAGCAGATACCAGATCGCCAGCACCAGCGGCGCCGACTGGCCGGCCGCGTAGACGAGGTTTCGGCCCTGCGTGCTGTCGAACAGCGGCAGCAGGGCGAACAGGCTGGCCATGGTGATCGCGACGCTGGCGGCCAATCCGCCCTTCAGCCCGTAGAAATGACGGATGCCCATCCAGAACAGGCAGAAGCCGAAGATGACGACGCCATTGCCGATGACGGCCGGGGCGTAACTTCCCTCATTGCCCTGCAGGGCCAGGATCCCGCCGCCGAGCGTTGTGAGAATGCAGCCGAGGAGCCAGATGCGGGCGGTGGTGAACGTCCTGTAGCGATAGGCGATCGCCGCCCAGATGATCGCGACCGTCAGCGAGTTCAGCAGGATGACGATGTACAGAGTCAGGAAATCAAGCTTCATCGGCGCCCCCAGGCTCGAACAACCTGCTGCCATGCCGGCGTGATAATCCCGTTAACGGGAATATTCAAATGGAGCGGACCTTGCACGGCCTGCGGACCAGCCGCGCGCCGATCTCGCCGCGTCGAGAAAAATAATTGGTCACCGCCGATCCGTTTGACGCCCTCGGGTCGTCTTTGGTGTGTCTGCATGAAAGGAGATACACCGATGACCACCGAACCCGTCATTCTCGTCAATCTGCTGAAGGTCGAACCCGGCAAGCAGGATGCGCTGATCGCACTCCTGAAACAGAACACCGAGACGGTGATCCGCACCCTTCCCGGCTGGAGAGCCACCCGGCTGATCGCCGCCGGGGATGGCGCCGGCGTCGTCATCTATTCCGAATGGGACAGCCCGGCGGCGGTGGAGGCGATGCGAAGCGATCCGCGCATGAAGGCCTATTTTCCGAAGATCGGCGCGCTTGCGAGCCTGGATTCGATGATGGGCTCGGCCGTCTTCAGTGAAACCCCGTGAAGCAGGAAAGGAGAACCGCAATGGCCCGCATGGTTGTGGTTTACCGGACGCCCGCCGATGTCGAGGCGTTCGACCGGCACTATTTCGACATCCACGTGCCGCTTGCCAGGAAGATACCCGGCCTGAGGAAATATGAGGTCAGCGAAGGCCCTATCGCCACCCCGGTGGGAGCTGCTGGCATCCACCGGATCGGGACGCTGTACTTCGACGATCTCGCCTCGATCGAAAAGGCCTTCGCGAGCCCCGAGGGGAAGGCGGCCGGAGCCGATCGCCGGATTTTCGCCCCGGATGACTCGGGCGTTCAGATGTTCCTCTTCGACAACCGGGAAGTCTGAACCGGCCGCTATTGTCCGTCCCGGCGGACAATGGAAAATGGCGAACGGTCGCCCGCCCGACGACAAAGATCGCAAAACCAGACGAGAGACTCCAGCGATGTCGGCAACCAAAGCAGCTTTTGTCCTGATCCACGGCGGCTGGCACAGCCAGTCGGTCTGGAGCAAGGTTACGCCAATCCTTGAAGCGCACGGCTTCATGGCCCTGACGCTCGATCTTCCGGGCGCGGGGGCCAACGCCGTCGCGCCGAAGTCGCTCGGCCTGCGCCCATTCGATGCCGCCGCATTCGCCACCGAACCGTCGCCAGTCGCCGGCGTTACGCAGGAGGAGCGAACGCAAGCAGTGGTGACGCTGGTGAGACAGGCAGCGGCCCTCGGCAACGGCAAGGTCGTCCTGGTCGGGCATTCGGCCGGCGGGATGACAATCTCGGCAGTCGCCGAGGAGATCCCGAACCTGCTTCTGGCTGTCGTCTATCTCGCCGGTTTCATGGTGCCCAACGGCGTGCCTTTGCTCGCCATGCTCCGGCATGAGACCATGTCCTCGGCTCTGTCGCCCGGGCTGTTCGTGGGCGATCCCGTGGCCATCGGTGCGACGAGGATCAATGCCGGATCGACCGACGGAGCCTACAGGGCGCTGCTCAAGGCTTCGTTCTACGCGGACATATCGGATGCCGAATTCGCGCAGGCGGCGTCACGGCTGCATTGCGATGAACCGAACGGCGGCGCCCTGGCGCCGTCGCCGATCACGGCAGGAAGATTCGGCTCCGTTCCGCGGCATTACATCCGCTGCACGCAGGATTGCGCGATACCGCTGGCCGGCCAGGATCACATGATCGCGGCGGTTGACCGCACGATCGGCGGCATGACCACGCCCCACACACTGCACAGCAGCCACTCGCCATTCCTGTCGCAACCGGTAGCCCTGGCGGATATTCTCATCGACATCCACGCCCGATCTCCGGCATTTGGCGGCGAGGTGGAATGACCTGGCGTCGCGCAAGGATGGTGGGATCGAACGGAGGGATCGGAATGCCGGATTCGACCCGAACACGTTCATTCCCGGCGAAATGCAGCGCGCAAGTGCCAATGGAGGCCGGCTCATGACGACGGAAGATTTCGAGACCCGCCTGCGCGAGCTCAGGCCACGGCTTCACCGCTACTGCGCGCGCATGACCGGCTCGACCGTGGATGGCGAGGACGTGCTGCAGGATACGCTGGTCAAGGCGTTGCGGGCGCATGCGGAGGGCTCGGTTGTCGAGAATCTCGAACCGTGGCTGCTGCGCATCGCCCACAACACGAGCCTGGATTTCCTGCGCCGGCGCGCCCGAAGCAACGTGGTGTCGCTCACCGAGGACCTGGAGGACGCGCCGATGCCGGAAGCGGACATCGTCGCGGTGGGCTTCCAGACATTTCTGCGGCTGCCCGAGCTTCAGCGCTGCGCCGTGATCCTCAAGGACGTGCTCGGCCACTCCATCGACGAGATCGCGGCGATCGCCGACTGCACGCCGGCCGCCGCCAAGTCAGCGCTTCAGCGCGGGCGGGTGGCGCTGCGGCAACTGGCCGGGCAGCCCGACGATACGCGGCTCCCGATCATGTCCGACGCCGCGCGTCGGAAGATGGCGGCCTATGTCCAGCTGTTCAAGAGCGGCGACTTCGACGCGATCCGCGCCATGCTCGCGGACGACGTGAAGCTCGACCTTGTGAACAGGCTCAAGCTCGAGGGCCGCTCCGACATCGGCCGCTACTTCACCCGCTATGCGGAGGAAACGAGATGGCGCTTTGCCCTGGGAGCGGTGGAGGGACGCCCGGCCATGCTGGTCTTCGACAGCAACGGCCCCATGGAAGAGCCCTCGCATTTCGTTCTGCTCGGCTGGCGCGAGGAGCGGATCGTCACGATCCGGGACTTCCTGTTTGCTCCCTACACGATCGAGGCTGTCGACTGGGTCCGCCTGGCCTGAGCCGGGTCGGCGCGGCCGTGCCATGACGATCCACCCGCGACCACCGAGCCCGGCTCGGTGGTCAGGCCGCCGCCAGATGCGGCGCGTTCGTCAGGATCACATAGGCAGCGACGGCGAGCACCAGCGTGGCGAATATCCGGTTGAGCGCGGTCTTGCTTGTCGAAAGCCGCGTCGCCACCAGCATGCCCAGGCCACCGCCGAGGACACCGCCCAAGATGAATTCGGCGGCGAGCATCCAGTCCACGAAGCCGACGCGCGCGTAGGTGAGCGCCGTTGCCAGTCCGAAGGTGCCGACGGCAAGCAGCGAGGAGCCGATCGCGCTGATGGTCGGCATGCCTGTTGCGAAAATCAGCGCCGGCACGATCAGGAAGCCGCCGCCGATGCCGAAGAAGCCAGACGCCGCGCCCACCGCCACGGCGGTCGCGCCGGTGATCATGCACATGCGAAGATCGACGCCTCCTTGCCGGCCACCCGGCCCCCGTGACGGGCGCAGCATCAGCAACCCGACGGCGACCATGACCAGGCCGAACAGGAAGAGCAATTTCTTGCCGTCGACCAGCAGGCCGAGGCTCGAGCCAAGCATCGTGCCGATGGCCCCGACCAGCGCGAAGACAATGGCGCAGCGCCACCAGACATGACCCTTGCGCGCATGATTGGCGAGGTTGGCATAGGCATTGACGGACACGGCGAGCGCCCCGGTGCCGATCGCGACATGCGGGCTGGCGACACCGACCACGTAGAGGAGGAGCGGCGTGGCAAGGATCGAGCCGCCGCCGCCGATCAGGCCGAGCGTGAAGCCGACGACCCCGCCCGAGGCAATCGCGGCAAGAACGGAAGCGGTCATCACGAAGCCCTTTCCGCGAGCAGACGATCATGAAGGACCATGCCCACGGCCATCGCGGCGACGAACAGCACGACCAGCGGCAGACCCATCGAAAGTGCGGAGACGGCCGGCCCCGGGCAGAAGCCGGCGCCGCCCCAGCCGAGGCCGAAGATCGCCGAACCGACCAGCAAGCGCCAGTCGATTGCGGTCTTGGGCGGCAGATGAAAACCGTTGTCGAGAACCGGCTTCGCCATCCGACGCTGCAACATGACGCCGGGCACGGCGACGAGGACGGCGCCGCCGAGCACGAACATCAGGCTCGGGTCCCAGTGGCCGCTGGCGATGTCGAGGAAGCCCAGCACCCGCCCCGGATCGACCATTCCGGACAGCGACAGGCCGAAGCCGAAGATCGCCCCCGCGAGCAGGGCGACGGCAAGACGCGCATGGCCGTTCATCGCACCGCTCCCATGATCGTGGCGGCGGCGATGCCGGCAACGAGGAAGGTGGCGGTCGCGGCCAGCGAACGCTTCGAGAAACGGGCAAGGCCGAGAATGCCGTGGCCGGACGTGCAGCCGGAACCCATCCGGGTGCCGATGCCGACAAGCAGGCCGCTGACCAGCACCACGGGCCAGGAGGCGACGATGGTCACATTCGGCCACCGCCCGAAGGCCGCGCCATAAAGGAGCGGGCCGGCAAGAAGGCCAAGCAGGAACGCGGCGTTGGTCCACACCTGGCGCCCGCCGAGCAGCCGCCCGAGAATGCCGCTGATGCCGGCAATGCGGCCATTGACGACGAGCAGCATCGCGGCGGAGAGGCCGAGCAGCATGCCGCCGATGAGGGAAGGCAGGTAGACCGTCATGATGGCTTCTCGGGGTTGCAGAAGATGCCGTAGAGCGCCTGGATGAGCAGGGCCGCCTTTTCCTGTGTCAGGCGGTAGAAGATCTGCTTGGCCTCGCGGCGCGTCTCCACGATGCCGGCCTCGCGCAGCACGCCCAGCTGCTGCGACAGGCTGGGTTGATGGATGCCGAGCTTCTCCTCCAATGTGCTGACGGAATACTCGCCCTCGGCCAGCGTGCAGGCGAGCATCAGCCGGGCGGGATGCGCCAGCGTCTTCAGCAGCGTGGCGACCTCGTCGGCCCGGCCCGCCATCTCGTCGAAGGGCAAGGCCTTCCGTGTTTCCATAGGCGTCACCATGTTGCTCCCTCCAGCGCGTCGAGCGGGAATTTCAGGTAGCGCCGGCCATTGCCCTCCGGCTCGGGCAGGCGTCCGCCGCGCGTGTTGACCTGAAGCGCGTGCAGGATCAGCTTCGGCATCGGCAGAGTCCGGTCGCGCGCCTCGCGAAGCGCCACGAAGCGCTCCTCTGTCATGCCCGCGAGATGCGGATTGGAGCGCTTCTGCTCGGCCACCGTGCTCTCCCATTTGGCGTTGCGGCCACCGGGCCTGTAGTCGTGTCCAGTGAAGAGCCGCGTCTCATCGGGAAGCGCCAGTATGCGCTGGATCGAGTTCCACAGGACCCTGGCGCTGCCGCCCGGAAAATCGGCGCGCGCCGTACCGGAATCGGGCATGAAGATGGTGTCGTGGATGAAGGCGGCATCGCCGATCACATAAGTGACGGAGGCCAGCGTATGGCCCGGCGAGAACAGGACGCGGCCTTCGAGTTCACCGACCTTGAACGTGTCGCCGTCAGCGAACAGCCGGTCCCATTGCGAGCCGTCCGTTTTCATGTCCGGCCAGTTGTAGATGTCGCGCCAAAGCCGCTGCACGTCGACGACATGCGCGCCGATCGCTGTCGGCGCCCCGGTCTTGCCCCTCAGGTAATGCGCCGCCGAAAAGTGGTCCGCATGCGGGTGCGTGTCGAGAATCCAGGCCACGGTCAGGCCTTCCCTCCGCACGAAATCCAGGATCGCGTCGGCATTGGTGGTGGCCGTCGCGCCGGACTTCTCGTCGAAGTCGAACACCGGATCGATGATGGCGCAGGCCTTGGTCGCCGGATCGACCACGACATACTGGATGCTGCCGGTGCGCTCGTCATGGAAGCCAGTCACGCGCGGCGCCTTCGCCGCATGCCGGTCGAGCCAGCTCGCGGCGCCAGACAGCGCGAAGCCGTGACGCGCGCCGAAAGCCTCGACGTCCTCGCGCTTCATGCGCCCGTCCAGAACCTCGCCGAGTACGTGCAGCGTCAATGCCCGCATGCCGCTCTTGCAATGGGCAAGCACGAGCCCTTTGGCGCGCCGCATCGCGTTCTGGAAGGCACGGATGTCGGCTTCGGTAATGGTCGCCCCGGTTACGGGCACGAAGGCATAGTCGAGGCTGGCTGCGCGGGCGGCGGCGGCCTCGGCGGCATTGCCAGGCTGCCCTGGCTCCTCGCCATCCGGCCTGCTGTTGATGACAGCTGTAAAACCCTGCCCGGCGAAGCCGCCAAAAGCGGCGAGCTCCGGCTGGGCCGATACTGTCAAACGATCGTCGATCCTTGCGGCATGCATGTGCCACGCTCCTGTCGGTTCATCAATATACAGTTTCATATAATGTATATTGATGAACCGTCAAGAGCCGAACGTATGACGTCGGCGAAACGGCGAGACATGCCGGGCGCATTCTGATGATGCGCCCGGAGCTCCTCGTCAGTTCAGCGAACGGCGCCGCGGCAAGGGCGCCGGGTGGCGCTGCTCCAGCGCCGCCGCCGCTTGGGCCCGGCCGGTGGCGCGCAGGCGCGTGAGATAGGCCGGAAGCTCGCCCTTGCAATGGAACGGACCGCCTTCGCGCAGCACGGTGACCAGCGGGTCGACGTCGCCGTCGCTCCGCGCCCCCATGTCGGCGCGCCAGTCCTCGAGCAGGCGGCTGGCGTGGTCGACGATCTCAGGGCGGGCGGCCGAAAGGTCGTGCTGCTCGTGCGGATCGGCGCTGAGGTTGAACAGCGTCACCGGTCCGAAATCCTTGTAGCCGTCGTGATAGGTGCGCAGCATCAGCCAGTCGGCGTCCTCGAGGCGGAAGCGCACGCCGCGCTGCACCGCCCAGGCGCCCTGGCTCAGCACCAGGAATTCCCTGCCTCCGTCCTTGCCGGCGGCGAGCGCCGGCGCGAAGGAGCGACCGTCCCAGACATGCGGCACCTGGCCGCCCAGCCGGTCGACCAGCGTCGCCGCCCAGTCGAAATGATAGTGCAGGCCACGGTTGACGCCGCGCATGTCGGGCGCGCCGGGCCAGCGGATGACCAGCGGCACGTTGCAGGTGAACTGGTCGGCCGTCTGGTGGTCGCCCCAAACGTTGAGTTCGCCGAGGTTTTCGCCATGGTCGGCGCTGATGACGATGATGGTGTTCTCGAACAGGCCGAGCCGCTTCAACTCCTCGACGATGAGGCCGATGTGATGATCGGCGTAGCGCACGCCGGTGTCATAGCCGTCGAACCACGCCTTGACATCCTCCATCCCGTCGATGCGCGACGGCATGCGCGGATAGCCGGAGCCGCCGGGCGCGACATCGTAACCCGAGGGCTCCTGCGGGCTGTGCGGACCGTAGCCGGCATGGAATGCCTCGAACACGTCCCTGGTCATCCAGGCCGGCAGCGGATCGCCGGCGAAAGGATCGCCGAAATCGGCTGGAACGCGATAGGGCGTGTGCGGATCCCAGACATTGACGTGCAGGAACCATTGCTTGCTGGCGCCATTGCGCCGCAGCCAGTCCAGCGCCATCCCGGTCACCTCGTCGGCATTCTCCATGCCGGCCTTGCCGGGGTTGATGATCTCGCTGAAGCCGGCATACCAGTGCCAGCAGCCATGGCGCTCGCCGAAGCTGCTGATCGTCGTCGTGTGATATCCGAGGTCGCGCATCGCCCGCATCCAGCCTTCCTCGTAGAAGGTACCGGCCCAGGCCCGTTCGGCCCCTTCGCGGAACGGCTCGCACGCGGTGCCGCCATGGCCGACCACGCCGGTGCGCATGCCGTGGCGGCCGCTCCACAGCGCGGTGCGCGAGGGATGGCAGGGCACGTCGGAGACATAGATGTTCTCGAAGCGAATGCCGTCGCGCGCCAGGCTGTCGATGACCGGCGAGGTATCGCGATGGTAGCCGTAGCAGCCGAGATGGTCACGCCGGAGGCTGTCGATGTCGATGTAGAGAACGTTCATGGGATGCTTTCGTCCGAGAGGGTCGCGCGCGATGCAAAGGGGCACCGGCGTCACTCCTTGCGGGAACGACCGCCGATGCCCCGTGGGGATCGTCAGGCTTCGATGTAGAGGTCGCCGAGATAGTAATCCTTGGGGTCGAGCGAGGTCTCGATCTTGCCGAAGGTCTTGAACAGCTCGTTCATGGTCTTCAGCCAGTTGTCGACATTGCCCTCCTTGGTCTGCTTGATCACTTCGGCCGAGGTGAGGAAGTTGCCATATCCGGCCTCGGTCTTGAGATCGGGCGCGGGAATGCCCAGCAGCTTGGAGGTGATCTCGATCGCCTTGTCCTGGTTGGCGGCACGGAAATCCTGCGCGTCCTTGATGGCGCCGATCACCTTCTTGACCAGGTCGCGATTGCTGTCGACCAGCTCGTTGCGCACGACGAAAGCGCTGGGGAAGGTCGTCTCGGGGTAGAAATCCTTGTTCTTGGCCAGTTCCACAAGGTCGGGAATGCGCTTCTGGATGATGCCGACGAACGGATACCAGATGCCGGCGGCGTCGACCTGCTTGGACGCGAAGGCGGCGACGATGGTGCTGGGGTCCATCTGCACCACCTGGATGTCGCTCATCGCCATGCCGGCCTTCTTCAACGCCAGCCGCAGCAGCATGTCGCCCGATGTGCCGGCCGCGATCGCGACCTTCTTGCCCTTCAGCCCCTCGATCGAGGTGATGCCGGCCTGCGCGATCACGCGGTCGGAGAAGCCGACGTCGTTGATGGCGATGATCTTGGCCTTGCCGGTGGCCGGCAGCCACAGCGCGCCCGGCCCGACATAACCGAACTCCAGGCTGCCGGCGCCCAGCGCCTGCACCTGGATCGGGCCGTTGGTGAACGCCTTGATGGTGGCATCGACGCCATGCTTGGTGAAGAAGCCCTGGTCGGCCGCGACGGCGGCGATGCTGGCGCCCCAGAAATCGCTGTTGTAGCCGATGCGCGCCGCGGCGCCCTCGGCCCTGGCCAGGCCTGTCGTGGCCATGCTGGCGGCGGCGGCCGCGGACAATGCGAGGAAATCCCTCCGTGTCGGTGTCATGCTCTTTCTCCTCCTGTCAGTGCTGGTGGTACACGGCGTGCCAGACGCGGTTGCGGATGGCCGTGAATTCGGGCGAGAGCCGGATCTGTTCGGTTCGGGGATAGGGCAGGTTCACCTCGATGATCTCCTGCAGCCGGCCGGGCCGCGCCGCCATCACCACGACCCTGTTGGCCAGGTAGACCGCCTCGTCGACATCATGGGTGATGAACATCACCGTGCGGCGCTCGCGGCTCCACGTCTCCAGGAGCTGGTCCTGCAACTGGACGCGGGTCAGCGCGTCGAGCGCGCCGAAGGGTTCGTCCATCAGCAGCACCGAGGGATTGACGGCATAGGCCCGGGCAATGGCGCAGCGCTGCTTCATGCCGCCCGACAGCATCTTCGGCAGCGCGTCGGCGAAATGGCCGAGCCCGACCAGATCGATGAAATGCTCCGCCGTCTCGCGCCGCCGCGCGGCAGGCTCGCCCTTGATGCGCAGTCCGAACTCGACGTTCTGGCGCACGGTCAGCCAGGGAAACAGCGCGTATTGCTGGAAGATCATGCCGCGCTCCGGACCCGGTCCGTCGACGCCCTTGCCGTCGATCAGCACCTCGCCCTCGCTCGGCGCCAGCAGGCCGGCGGCGATGTTGAGCGCGGTCGACTTGCCGCACCCCGACGGCCCGACGACGGTGACGAACTCGCCGTCGGCGACATCGAGCGAGAAGCGGTCGAGCGCGACGAACTCATTGCCCGCGAGATCGAAGCGGCGCGTGACGTTGCTGAAGACGATCTTCGGCTGCATCAGACGCGCTCCTGCCAGTCGGTCAGCCGCCGCTCGACCGCGAGCAGGACGCGGTCCATGGCGAGGCCGAGCGTGCCGATGGTGATGAGGCTGACGAAGATGGTGGGCAGATCATAGTAGAGCTGCGCCTGCTGCATGCGGAAGCCGAGGCCGGTCTGCGCCGCGATCAGTTCCGCCGCGACCAGCGTCGCCCAGGCCGAGCCCAGCCCGATGCGGACACCGACAAGGATGAACGGCACCGAGGCCGGGACGACGACGCGCAGGAAGATCACCAGGTCCCCCGCGCCAAGCACCCGCGCCGCGTTGATCAGCGTCCTGTCGACACTGATCACGCCCTGATAGGTGGCGACGACCGCGGCGAGGAACGATGCCAGGAAGATGACGAAGATCTTCGGCGTCTCGTCGATGCCCATGGTGACGATCGCCAGCGGGATGATGGCAAGCGGCGGGATCATCCGGAAGAACTGGAGGTAGGGCTCGATCAGCGAGCGCGCCACCTTGTACCAGCCCATGACGAAGCCGACCGGCACCGCCAGCGTCACGCCGAGCAGGAAGCCGGCCAGCACGCGCGCAAGGCTGGACATGATGTCTGTGGCGAGCTGACCGTTGCCGACGAGCTCGACGAATTTGCGCGCCACGTCCGGCGGTGGCGGCAGCCCAACGGCCCCGCCGGCGGTCAGCACCCACCACAAGGCGACGCCGACGACGATCCCGGCGAGGTTCAGGGCGATGCCGCCGAAGTCCGCCGCCGGCCGGCCGGCGTTGCGGCTGCCCGATCCGTTCGAGGGCGCGCTCACGACTGGGCTCCCGAATAGAAGAAATGATCGAGCGCCGCCGCCGCGCCGCCCACCGCGCCGGCCCCGGCGCCGAGGCTGGAGCGCTCGATGCGCAACTCCTCGCGCATCGGCGACAGCACGCGCGGCGGGACGTTGCGCCTGACATGGTCGATGAAGGCCTCCGGCGCGTCGGCGAGGTGGCCGCCGAACACCACGAGGTCGGGGTTGAGCAGGTTGGTGGCGCTGGCGACGGCAGTCGTCAGATGCCGCAGCGCCGCGTTCCACGCCTCCGGATGCTTCTCGATCGCCGCCAGCAGCGGACCCGGCGGCGGCGCGCCTGGGCCGAGCGCGCGATGCAGCGCGCGTTCCGACAGGAAAGTTTCGAGGCAGCCGGAATTGCCGCAGGCGCAGGGCTCCCCCTGCTCGACCACCTGGATATGGCCGAGCTCGACGGCGCCGCGCCCGCCCGGACGGAACGGCATGCCGTTGATCACCAGGCCGGCGCCGAGGCCGGTGCGCAGATAGATGTAGAGCAGCGCCGTGGCGTCACGGCCGATGCCGTAGCGCGACTCCGCCAGCGCCATGGCGCTGACATTGTGCTCGACCACGACCGGCATGTTGAGGGAGGATTCGAGCTGGTCGGCGAAGGTCACGTCCTTCCAGGAGAAATTCACCGCTTGCAGGTTGCGGCGACGCTCGGCGTCGACAGGCCCGGGTACGGCGAGCCCGAGGCCAACCAGCCGCGAACGGTCGACACCCGACGCCTCGACCAATCCGTCGACGAGCTGGACGACCTTTTCCACCACGACGGCCGGCTCGCTGGCGGCCACCGCGAAGTCGAGCGCCGCCGATTTGCGGGTGACCGCCTTGAGGTCGGTGATGGTGGCGTGGATGGCGCTGGCGCCGACATGGACGCCTGCGACGAAGCGCGAATCCTGCACCAGGGCGAGGCTGACGGCCGGGCGTCCGACCGGCGCGTCGCCGCCTTGCGGCTGGCCGAGCTCGCTCACCGTGCCGCTTTTCAGGAGATGGCCCGACAGATGCGTCAGCGCCGTCGGGGAAAGCGCCGCGCGCCGCGCCAGTTCGGCGCGCGATTGCGGGCCGATGTCGCGCAGGATGCGCAGGATTGAGCCGTGATGCGCTGCCATTGCTCCTCCAATTATTTTCTAATCTTTATAAAATAATTCGCCTTGTCAAGCGCGAGCACTCGACGGGGTTCCGGTTGGCCGCTCGAATGACAAGGAACGTCGTCGATCAGCCGTCGCAGGACCGCGCCCGCGACAGCAGGAAAGAGCGCTCCACGGCGTTCTGGGTAAGTCCCGCGGCCTCTTCGAACTGGACCCTTGCTTCGGCGAGCCGGCCGGCGCGGAACAGGAAGTCGCCTCTGGCGGCGGGCAACGGCGCATAGTGTCGGAGCGCCGCGGCGCCGGCGATCTCGTCGACCAGCCGCAGGCCTGCCTCTGGACCGAAGGCCATGCTGTGCGCGACCGCGCGGTTGAGATCGATCACCGGCGAAGGCACGACCACGCGCAGCCGGTCGTAAAGCCCGGCGATTCCCGCCCAGTCGGTATCCTCGGCCTTGTGCGCCCGGGCATGGCAGGCGGCGATCGCTGCCTGCAGCGCATAGGGCCCATCGGCGCCGCCGAGGACCTCCGCACGCTTCAGCGCGGCAAGGCCCCGATGGATCAGCAACTGGTCCCAGCGCGCCCGGTTCTGCCTGGGCAGGGGAACCAGGGCACCATCCGGCCCGGCCCGCGCCGACAGGCGCGATGCCTGGAGCTCCATCAGGGCGAGCAGTCCGGACACCTCAGGCTCCGTCGGCATCAGGCCGGCCAGCAGCCGCCCCAGCCGCTGGGCTTCGGCGCAAAGCAGCGGGCGGGTCAGGTCCTCGCCCACGGTGGCGGCATAGCCTTCGTTGAAGATCAGGTAGATGACCTCCAGCACCGAAGCCAGCCGGGCATCCCTGTCAGCGCCGCGCGGCACCTCGAAGGCAAGCCCCGCATTGCCGATCGTGCGCTTGGCCCGGACGATGCGCTGGGCGATGGTGGCCTCGCCGGAAACGAAGGCGCGCGCGATCTCCTCGACCGACAGCCCGCCGACGAGGCGCAGCGTGAGCGCGGCGCGCGCATCCGCCGACAGGATAGGATGGCAGGCGGTGAAGACCAGGCTCAACAGTTCGTCGCCTATATCGTCATCCATGGCCGTCTCGATCCGCTCGACCGTGGTGTCGCGGTCACCGTCCAGATCCCGGGCTATTTCGGCATGCTTGCGTTCGCGCATCGCCTCGTGCCGAATGCCGTCGATGGCCCTGCGCTTGGCGGTCGCCATCAGCCAGGCCCCCGGATTGCCAGGGATGCCCGATTTCGGCCAGTCGGACAGGGCGACGAGCAACGCCTCCTGCGTCAGTTCCTCGGCGCGATCGACGTCGCGCACCATGCGGGCCAGGCCGGCAATCAGCCTGGCCCGCTCGATCCGGAAAACCGCCTCTATCGCGCGCCGCGCATCCTCATCCGTCATCGCCCCATTGTCCGGGGAACGCGCCGGCGAAACAAGGGGCGCCGGCGGCTCAGCCGCCGGCGAGCTTGTCCCGCGTGCGGCCATGAATCTCGGCGACCTCCGGGGTCACGTTCTGCGCGAAATCCTCGATTCCGTACACGGGCCGGATTTCGAGCTCGCTCGGGCCCGGCATCGGGTTGGGGCAGCGACGCGCCCAGGCGATCGCCTCGTCCATGTCCTTGACCTCCCAGATCCAGTAGCCCGCGACCAGTTCGCGCGTCTCGGCGAAGGGGCCGTCGATGATCGTGCGGCTTGGCCCGTCGAACGCGATCCGCTTGCCCTGCGAGGACGGCTTCAAACCGTCGCCGCCCACCATGATGCCGGCATTCACCAGTTCCTCATTGTACTTGCCCATCGCCTCGAGCAACTCGGTGGACGGCAGGGCACCCTGCTCGCTGTCCTTGGTCGCCTTCACGAAAACCACAACACGCATGATCCATCTCCTTTGTGCCGGAGGCCGATATTAGCCTCTCGATGTCTCGACGAGCGAAGCTGGCGGGAATCGACACGCCGTCCGAATTTTTTTCGCACTCCGGGAAGGAGGGCATGCTGCGCCCATCAGCCGCTCATGGCGCCCGGGGTGGCCACTCCGGCAAGTCATAGCCGAACTCCCGGCAAGAACCTTGGACACGCTCGAGGAATTGTGGCGGAAGCTGCCGCAGATAGGCCTGGAACGCCTCGTTGCTCTCCCATTTCCGCAGCGAGCTTGTCCGGATCGGATTGTTCGGGTCCTGGCTGAACAGCCCGGCCGCCGCGAGGCCGAACGCGTCGGCGATCCGCTGTTAGGCCACGTCCGGGTCGGCGATGAGATCCTCGTAGCGCAGGATGAGTATGCTTCGTTCGGGCTGGGCCTGCCGCAGCCGCAGCAGCCCGTCATACTCGGCCTCCCAGCGCTCGGTCGTGACATGGAACGGACGCAGCGCCTTCGTCTCCGGGTGGGAGCTGGTCAGCACGTCGAAAGGATGACGGACACAGTAGATGAGGCCGATGGAAGCCGGCAGGTCCGCAAGATCAAGATATCCTCCCGCGGTGCGTTTGACGACGAGATTGGCCTGCGGCTGGTCCAGCCCGTCGAGAAGCCTGTAGTGCGCCTCGGACCGATGGACATAGGTGTCGTCGAAGCGGGCCATCAGGCTGCGGGTGAGCGTCGTGCCGCTGCGCGCGCAACCGGCGATGAAGATCCTGGCCGCCGGCATCGGCCGTGCCGGCGATTGCAACCCCATTTTCGCCGCCACGCGGCCGGCGAAAGCCCGCAGAATGCCCTTGGGTTTTCCGAAACCTGGCCTCGCCGCCTCGGAGCGGATTTCGGCAAGCGAGATGCCGCTTTCACCCGCAACGGCGTAGAGCAGCCATGTCCGTCCGTCCTCATCGAAAATGGCCGGGTCGCGCAGCGCATTCTCCCTGCCTTTCACCGGACCAGACCGGCTGGGCCTGACTGGCAGGTCGGTGCCCTCGAAATCCGTGGCGGGCCGCAGCAGTTCGGTGGCGCCGCTGACTGTCCACTGTCGCCAGTCCCGTGCGAGGTCGATCGTGCCGTGAACGATGCGCTCGGGCGCGTCGCCCTTGCGTGTGTAGTAGACCCGCAGCAATCCGTCGGACTTCTGCACGGCGACATGTCTTGGACGGTTGCCGCGACGCGAGGCCGCGAGCACCACCGGACCAGGCTCGAACCCACCAAGTCCGTCCCGCGAGCGGACAACCGAGATGGCGCCGGTTCCGAGCAGGCCGTACCACCAGCCGTCATGGTGGAAGAACCGCGCGTAGGACGGCCCGATCGCGTCGGGCCGGGGAACGAAGTGAAGTCCGTCCTCCGATGTCGCGACGAAGGTTTCCTGACTATCGCCCTGCCCCGTCGGGCCGTGGAAATACATGACGAAGCGGCGATTCGCGTGATCGACATGCACGTCGGGCGAGGCGACGTGCCCCCTGAGCATCGGGCATTGGTCGAGCGTCAGCGTGCCGCCGCCATGGATGCGCCATTGGCCTTGCAGGGAATCCGCATAGGCAAGCCGGATATACGTGCCGAGATGATGGGCGAAATAGAGGTAGTAGGCGCCGAGCCGCCCGGTTACCCAGTCGGGCACCTTGACCAGCGAAGGACCGTTGATGTTCGCGCCATCATCGCCGGGCAGCATGTCCGGCCGCAGGATCGAGCCGCGGCGCCGAGCCGTGATGATTTGCCTGCCCTGGTTCAAGCCCGATCCTTCCCGGCTGCGCCAGGCGCACCTTGCGACCCACGCGTCGCGGCTGCCCAGTTTACCCGTTTGGCGCGGGGGCTCCAGCCTTGCGACATTGTCGCCGCTCACCGGCACGCCCGGAACGAATTAAGTCAATCTTTACGATGATACGGCAGCTTCGCAGTCCTGCGGGCGCGTTTTGAGTACCGCGGCGCTTCGGCGCCCAGGCAACAAGGCCCGCGCCTCTCCGGAGGCGCGGGTTTTGCCTTTCCGGAGCCGGCCTCACCCGATGTCGGAACGGAAACACCGCCCCCTATGCGCCGGCTTCATACTCCGCGATCGCGCCAAGGAAGGCCTCACCGAACTCCCTGAGCTTGGCGGCGCCGACGCCGTGCACTTCGGCGAACTGGTCGAGATCGCGCGGTTGCCGCTCGGCCATGTCGATCAGCGTACGGTCGGAGAAGATGACGAAGGCAGGCACCTCGCGCTCCTTGGCGAGGCGCAGCCGCAATGCCTTGAGCGCGCCGAGAAGCGCCGCATCACGTCCTTGCGCGCCCGCGGCCGGCGCACCGCCGCCGCCCGCCTTGCCGCGCGGAGAACGGCTTCGCACCTCGACACGGTAGTGGAACGGGACGTCGCCGTCACTCAGCGCATGGCCTGTATCGGTGATGGCGAGGCCGCCATGGCCGCGCGGATCGGGCATCAGGAACCCGCCGGCGACAAGTTGGCGGATCAGGGACAGCCAGAAATCCTTCTTGTGCGCCATGCCGGACCCGAAGCTGGCAAGCCCGTGATGGCCGCGCGCCACGATCTTGTCGGTCTCATGGCCGCGCAGGACGTCGATGACATGGGCGGCGCCGAAGCGCTCCCCGGTCTCGGCGATCGCGTCGAGGATGAGCCGCGCCTCCGCTCCGCCGTCCGCGCGCTCGACCTGGTTGAGGCAGTTGTCGCAATTGCCGCAAGGCTGGGCGCGTTCGCCGAAATAGCCGAGCAATATCTGGCGGCGGCACTGCGCCGTCTCGCAATAGCCGATCAGCGTATCGAGCCGGCCATGCGACCGCCTCTTGTGCTCGACCGATGTGTCCTCGTCCTCGATGAACATCCGGCGCATGCGGATATCGCCGAGGCCGAACAGCATGTGCGCCTCGGCCGATCGGCCATCACGGCCGGCGCGCCCGATCTCCTGGTAGTAGGCCTCCAGGCTGCCCGGCAGGTCGGTGTGGAAGACATAGGCCACATCGGGCTTGTCTATTCCCATGCCGAAGGCGATGGTCGCCACCATCACAACGCCGGACAGCGTCATGAAGCTGTTCTGGTTGGCGTCGCGTGCCTCCTTGCTCATGCCCGCGTGGTAGGCCAGCGCGGTGACGCCATTGCTGTTGAGGAAGGCGGCGGTCTCCTCCGTCTTCTTGCGCGACAGACAGTAGACGATGCCGCTGCTGCCGGGATGACGCCGCACGAAATCGAGCAGTTGCCGTTTGCCGTCCTGCTTGGGCTCGATGCCGAGCTTGATGTTCGGCCTGTCGAAACCCAGAACCAGGGTCTCGACGCCGCCTTCGAACAGGCGCGCCTCTATGTCGTTGCGCGTGGTCTCGTCCGCCGTCGCCGTCAGCGCGATGATCGGCGCGTCCGGAAAGATGCCTCGCAGCCGCGACAGGCCCTCGTAATCGCGCCGGAACGCCGGCCCCCATTGCGAGATGCAATGCGCCTCGTCGATGGCGATCAGGCGCACGTCGAGCCGGCCGAGCGCCTCCAGCATCCGCTCGGTCATCAGGCGCTCCGGCGCCAGGTAGAGCAGGCGCGTCTGTCCCGCCGCGACGCGGCGCCACGCGGCGACGTTGGCATCGCGGTCGATCGAGGAATTGATCGTGTCGGCGGCCACTCCGGCAAGACGCAGAGCCGCGACCTGGTCCTGCATCAGCGCCACCAGCGGCGAGACAACGATGGTGAGGCCGCCCAGAACCAGCGCCGGCACCTGGTAGCAGAGCGACTTGCCGGCACCCGTCGGCATGATCGCCAGAACATGGCGTCCGGCCAGCAGCGCCCGCATCACCGCATCCTGCCCCGGACGGAAATCGTCGAAGCCGAACACGTCCTTCAGGACGCGTCGCCTCGCGTCATCCATCGCGGTTCCGGCAGCCGGCATCAGGCCAGATCCCGGTCGCCGCGAGACACGGGCATCGTGCCGTCCGCGCGGCATTCCGTGCGCCATGCAAGGAGGTTCTGGGCCGGCCGGTCTCTGTTCAAGCTTCGTCTCCGCCGGGGCGTGATGCCGATCAACGAATCGGCCATGCGCCCCAAGTCATTGGTTTTGCGCAATTTCGGGCGGGAGCCGCCATGCGGCGTCCGACAATGCTCTAAGCCAACGGCGCTCTTCGAGCCAGCCCCTTGCCGCCCCGATGCGGCGCGATCCACATCGAGCGCCGCGATCGGCGCCGGAGCCTATCTGGCCAGCCAGCCGCCATCGACCGCCACGGTCGCGCCATGCATGTAGCCCGACGCCGGCGCCAGCAGGAACACGGCCACGTCGCCGATATCCTCGGGCCGGCCCCAGCGACCGGCTGGAATGCGGGCCCGGATCGATGCATCGCGGTCCGCATCGGCGCGCAGGGCCTGCGTGTTGTTGGTCTCGACATAGCCCGGCGCGATGGCGTTGACGTTGATGCCTTTCGCCGCCCATTCGCACGCGAGCAGCCGGGTCAGGCCGAGCACGCCATGTTTGGACGCGGTGTAGGAGGCAACTCGGATGCCGCCCTGGAAGCTCAGCACGGAGGCGATGTTGACGATCCTGCCCTGACGCCCGGCCGCGATCGCGCGGCGCGCGAAACCCTGGCTGAGCCGGAAGACCGACTTCAGGTTGACGTCCATGACCTCGTCCCAGTCGGCCTCGGTGAGGTCGACAGCGTCGGCGCGCCGGATGATGCCGGCATTGTTGACCAGCCCGTCGAGCGGCCCGATCGTTTCCCAGGCGCGGTCAAGCATGGCAACCGCCTCCGCCGGATCCGACAGGTCCACCGCGACCGCATCGAAGCGGCCGCCGGCCTTCTCGACCGCGCCGGCCGTCTCGTCCATCGCCGAACGCCCGGCGCCGACCACCGCGCCGCCCGCCCGCGCTATGGCGACCGCGATGCCCTGGCCGATCCCGGTGTTCGCGCCGGTGACGAGGATGCGCTTGCCGGCAAGGCTGAAGGCGGCCGGGCCACCGCGATCACCGTTCGTCGTCTCCATGATCAGGGATCCTCGTGCTGGAAATGCCGCGATTTCGATATCACGGCCGCCGATCGCGGAGCCAGCCTCTCAGAGCTTGTAGGCTTTCTTGGCGAGTCCATACGCTAGGTCGCGCGCCACCTCATGCGCTTCGTCCATGCCGAGCCGGTGCTCGGCGACCAGCCGCGCCAGGAAGGCGCAGTCGACCCTGCGCGCAACGTCATGGCGGGCGGGGATGGAGGGAAAGGCGCGGGTGTCGTCATTGAAGCCGACGGTGTTGTAGAAGCCGGCCGTTTCGGTCGTCATCTCACGAAAGCGCCGCATGCCCTCCGGGCTGTCATGGAACCACCAGGCCGGGCCGAGCTTCAGCGCCGGATAGACGCCGGCCAGCGGGGCGAGCTCGCGTGCGTAGCTCGATTCGTCCAGCGTGAAGACGATGACGGTGAGGCCACGCTCCAGCCCGACGCTGTCGAGCAACGGCTTCAGCGCGGTGACGTAGTCCGTGCGGGTCGGAATATCGAAACCCTTGTCGCGGCCGAAGCGATGGAAGGCCGCCGCCGAATGGTTTCGCCACGAGCCCGGATGGATCTGCATCACCAGGCCGTCGTCCAGGCTCATCCTGGCCATTTCGGTCAGCATCTGGGCCCGGAACAGCCGCCGCTCGCGCTCGTCGTCCGAGCCGCGCCGGATGCGGCTGAACAGTTCCTCCGCGGCCGCCTCCGACAGATTGGCGGTTTCGGCCGTCGGATGGCCATGGTCCGACGAGGTCGCGCCGAGACCCTTGAAGAAGGAGCGCCGCTGCCGATGCGCCTGGAGATAGCCGGCCCAGTTGCCGGTGTCGCAGCCGGTGATTTCGCCAAACCGGTCGAGATTGGCGGAAAACCCCTCGAAGTCCGGATCGACCACGGCATCCGGCCTGTAGGTGGTAACCACCCGGCCCGGCCAGCCGCTGTCGCGGATCATCCGGTGCCACCCGAGATCGTCGAGCGCGCCTTCGGTCGTCGCGATCACCTCGATGTTGAAGCGCCCGAACAGCGCGCGCGGGCGATAGTCGTCACGCGCAAGCAGCGCGGCGATGGTGTCGTAGTGGCGATCGGCGCTGGCGGCGTCGAGCGGTTCCTCGATGCCGAAGAGATGCGAAAACACATGGTCGAGCCAGAGCCTGGTCGGCGTGCCGCGGAACAGGAAATAGTTTTCGGCAAAGCGCCGCCATATGGCGCGCCCGTCACGCTCGTAGGGCGAGCCATCGAGGGGAGCGACGCCGAGATCCTCCAGCGCGATGCCCTGGCTGAACAGCATGCGCACTATGTAGTGATCAGGCACGATGAGCAGCTGCGCCGGATCGGCGAACGGTTCGTTCAGCGCATACCAGCGTGGATCGGTATGGCCATGCGGGCTGACGATCGGCAGGGCCTTGATGCCGGCGTAGAGGTCGCGCGCCAGCGAGCGCACGCCGGCCTCGGGCGGAAACAGCAGATCCGGATCGGTTGAGACGATCATGGCGGCGGCTCCTCGCGGCTATGGGTAGGATCGGCCGGCAGGCCTGTCAACGCTGGGTGACATCAGCCGACCGCGCATGGCGATCGGTGTTGGTACGCGCGGTTGAATCTCGGGAAACCTCGTCGCGGCTCCAGCGCGAATCCCTCGACGTAAACACTTGAAGCGTTTCCGTGGTTCCGCGAAAACCGCTATTGCTGCTGCAGTCGCCACCCGGGAGCCGCCCATGCCGTCCGTTTCGAAGCTGTCGGTCGATCAGACGCCATGACGAACACCCGCTTGTCCGACGCAACGCTGCACTCGCTTCCGCCGGGCGTCGATGCGCCGCGCTATGATCGCGCGAAGCTAAGGCCGGGCATCGTCCATCTCGGCGTCGGCGCCTTCCACCGCGCCCATCAGGCGGCCTATGTCGATGATTGCCTGACATCGGGTGAAACGGGCTGGGGCATAGTCGGCGTCTCCCTGCGCAGCCCCGAGACGCGCGACGCGCTGGCGCCGCAGGATGGGCTTTACACGCTTGCCGCGCGCGACGGCGACGGCGAGGCGCTGCGCGTGGTCGGCTCGGTCCGGACATTGCTGGTGGCGCCTAAGAGCCCCGAGGCGGTGCTTGCCGCGCTGACCGATCCGGACATACGCATCGTGACGCTCACCGTCACCGAAAAGGCCTATCTGCGCGCGCCGGATGGAACGCTGGACATTTCGCACCCCGACATCGTCCATGATCTCGCCGATCCAGGATCGCCGAGGACAGTGCATGGCTTCCTGACCGAAGCGCTGAGGCGTCGCCGCGAGAACGGCGTCGCGCCCTTCACGGTGCTGTGCTGCGACAACCTGCCGGCGAACGGCGCGACACTGCACCGCCTGCTCATCGCGTTCGCGCAACTGCGTTCGGACGAACTGGCGCGCCATGTCGCCGACGGGGTGGCCTTCCCGTCCTCCATGGTGGACCGCATCGTGCCCGCCACCACCGATGCCGACCGCGCGCGCATCGCCAGCGCGCTCGGCGCCCGGGACGCCTGGCCGGTGCTGACGGAGCCGTTCCGCCAATGGGTGATAGAGGACCGTTTCCCTCAGGGAAGGCCTGCCTGGGAAAAATTCGGCGTCACCATGGTCGAGGATGTCGGCCCCTTCGAGGATATGAAGCTGAGGCTGCTCAACGGCGCGCATTCGGCCATCGCCTATCTTGGCCTGCTCGGCGACCATGCCACCGTTGATCGCGCCTTTGCCGATCCCGCCATCCGGATGTTCGTCGACCGGCTGTGGGCCGAGGCGATCCCGACGCTGCCGCAAGACGCCGGCCTCGATACGGCCTCCTACACGGTCGAGCTGGCCGCGCGCTTTTCCAACACCGCGCTTGCGCACCGCACCGCGCAGATCGCCAATGACGGCAGCCAGAAGCTGCCGCAGCGCATCGTTTCCTCGGCGCTCGCAAGGCTGAATGCAGGCCTCGCCGCCGAGCATCTTTCACTGGTCATCGCGGCCTGGATCGCCGCTTGCGAGGCGCGCGGAAGCAGCTTGCCGGAAGGCCACTTCACCGACCCGCTCGACGCGCCGCTGGGAGAGCTCTTCGGCCGGTCCCTGCCCGCGGAAGAAACCGTCTCGGCCGTCTTCGATCTCGCAGGCTTCGCCACGGGCAATGCCCGGAAGCAAACCCTGATCGAACGCGCGGCCACCCACCTCACCCGCTTGCGAAAGGATGGCGTGAGCTCAGCCTTCGCCGCGCTCGGCGTGCGCGGCAACGAGCCGGCTTGATCTCGGCGCTTCGGCGGCGGTTCTGATATTATCCGCCGGAAGGCCGGCCGATCACCTGCCGAGAGGCGTAGTTAATCCCTTTCGAGTTCCAGAACAGCCGCACCGCCTTGCCGACGAGATTCTCATAGGGAACCATCCCCACATGGAAACGACTGTCGTTGGAATTGTCACGGTTGTCGCCGAGCATGAAGTACTCTCCCGCCGGCACCAGGAACTCGCGCGTATTGTCCCCCAATCCATTGTCCGTGATGCTGATCACTGAATAGGACGTGCCATCCGGCAATGTCTCTCGTTGCAGCTTCGCGGTTCCCACCTCGTCGGATGAATAATCGCCGATATCCTCCAGCTGCACGGCGGTGCCGTTGATGTGCAGTATGCCGTCGATCATCTGGATACGGTCACCCGGCAGGCCGATGACACGTTTGACGTAGTCGACGCCCGGACTGTCCTTTGTCCTGAAGACCGCCACATCGCCCCGCTTCGGCGCCGCTCCAAAAATCCGTCCTTCGATTGGCAGAAGGCCCAGCGGTACATTGTAGCGGCCGTAGCCATATGCCGCCTTTGAAACGAAGAAATAGTCGCCGAGTTCGAGTGTCGGCACCATGCTGGCCGCCGGCATCGAAAAGGGCTGGAACAGAAAGGTGCGGATCGCAAATGCCGTCGCGTACACCGACAACAGGACAAGCAACAGCACCACAGCTCCGTGCGCGTACCATGACGTCGGCCTGAAGCGGTGCGCGAACGGCAGGACGACGGCCACGGAGAGCAGCATCCCGCTTATGTTGGCGATAGCGGACAGTTTCGAAAGGTCGACCCCGGGCAGCACCGGAAAACCGACAAAGGCGAACACCACGGGGATCGCGATCATAAGAAGAAGGCTGGCGATGGCCAGCTTGCCGGCCCCGATCCAGAGGAACCCTCCGAACGGGCCTCCGAAGGCGGCGACCAGGGCTGTCGACCAGCCGGATCGCGCGGTTGTTTCGCGTTGCGTTGCAATATCGGTCATTGGCTGCCCCCTCTCAGGCAGCCGGACTGTCCCCCAAACAAAAAAGCGGGGCAAGCCCCGCCTTTTCAATCTGTTATGGAACCCGTTCAGGCCGACAGCAGTGCGCTTTCCAGCGTGGTGAGCTGGCTGAGGAACTGCTCGGCCCGGCTCCGGGCCTGGTCGTCCTTGGCATCGGCCGCGTCTTCCTTGGCATCCTGGATGCGGCGGGCGAGATCGGCGCGGTCGATATCGTTGACGTGCACCGCCGATTCGGCGAGCAGCGTGCAGCCGGAAGGCACGATGTCGGCGAAGCCGCCGAACACCACGAAGCGCTCTTCCTTGCCGCCGGCGGCCTTCACCGTGACGACGCCCGGCTTGATCGTGGTCATGACCGGCGCATGATAGGCCATGACGGTCATCTCGCCTTCGGCGCCCGGAATGACAACCGACTCGACCTGCTCGGAAACGAGCAGGCGCTCCGGCGAAACCAGTTCGAACTTGAAAGCATCAGCCATGATCAAATTAGCGATCAGGGAAGAGCGAGTGGCCAGCAGTTAAAGAAACTCGGCCGACTCACGGATCCCTATTCGCTACTCCCTGTTCGCTATTCGCTTCTTTAAGCCGCTTCAGCCGCCAGGCGCTGCGCCTTCTCAACGGCTTCGTCGATGCCGCCGACCATGTAGAACGCGGCTTCCGGCAGGTGGTCGTAGTCGCCGTTGCAGAGGCCCTTGAAGCCCTTGATGGTGTCGGCGAGGTCGACCAGCTTGCCCGGCGAACCCGTGAACACTTCGGCGACGAAGAACGGCTGCGACAGGAAGCGCTCGATCTTGCGGGCGCGGGCAACGGTCTGCTTGTCCTCTTCGGACAGTTCATCCATGCCCAAGATGGCGATGATGTCCTGCAGCGACTTGTAGCGCTGGAGGATCGACTGCACCTGACGGGCCACCTGATAGTGCTCCTCGCCGACGATCAGCGGATCGAGCATGCGCGAGGTGGAGTCGAGCGGGTCGACCGCCGGGTAGATGCCCTTCTCGGAGATGGCGCGGTTCAGCACGGTCGTCGCGTCCAGGTGGGCGAACGAGGTTGCCGGCGCCGGGTCGGTCAAGTCGTCGGCGGGCACGTAGATGGCCTGCACCGAGGTGATCGAGCCCTTGGTGGTGGTGGTGATGCGTTCCTGCAGGGCGCCCATGTCGGTGGCGAGCGTCGGCTGGTAGCCCACGGCCGAAGGAATACGGCCGAGAAGCGCCGACACTTCCGAACCCGCCTGGGTGAAGCGGAAGATGTTGTCGACGAAGAACAGCACGTCCTGGCCCTGGTCGCGGAAGTATTCGGCGACCGTCAGGCCGGTCAGCGCGACGCGGGCGCGGGCGCCCGGCGGCTCGTTCATCTGGCCATACACCAGCGCGGCCTTGGAGCCCTCGCCGCCGCCCTTCTTGTTGACGCCCGACTCGATGAACTCGTGATAGAGGTCGTTGCCTTCGCGGGTGCGCTCGCCGACGCCGGCGAACACCGAGAAGCCGCCGTGCGCCTTGGCGACGTTGTTGATCAGTTCCTGGATCAGCACCGTCTTGCCGACGCCGGCGCCGCCGAACAGGCCGATCTTGCCGCCGCGGGCATACGGTGCCAGCAAGTCGAGGACCTTGATGCCGGTGACGAGGATCTGCGCTTCCGTCGACTGGTCGACATAGGCCGGGGCCGGCTGGTGGATGCCGCGCATTTCGGTCGCCTCGACCGGGCCGGCTTCGTCCACCGGCTCGCCGATGACGTTGATGATGCGGCCGAGCATGCCCGGGCCGACCGGGACGGTGATCGGGCCGCCGGTGTCGCGCACGTCCTGGCCGCGAACCAGGCCTTCGGTCGAGTCCATGGCGATGCAGCGCACGGTGTTTTCACCGAGGTGCTGGGCGACTTCGAGGACCAGGCGGTTGCCGACGTTCTCGGTTTCGATCGCGTTCAGGATCGGCGGCAGGTGGTCGTTGAACTGCACGTCGACGACGGCGCCGATGACCTGGCGGACCTTGCCGACCGCGCCGCTCGCCTTGACGGCGGGAGCCGAAGTCTTTGCCGCTGCTGCCTTCGCGGGCGCTGCTGCCTTTGCCGGAGCAGCCTTCGCCGCCGGAGCCTTTGCCGGGGCCGCCGCCTTCGCGGGTGCCGCCTTGGGGGTCGCTGCTTTCGCCATCGTCTTTAGCCCTTTTCCTTTGTTTTCCACGCGTTGCCGACGCAGGGTCGCGGACCCTGCCCGGTCGCGCCTAGAGCGCCTCGGCGCCCGAAATGATTTCGATCAGTTCCTTGGTGATCTGCGCCTGCCGCTGGCGGTTGTAGGTGATCGACAGCTTGTTGATCATGTCGCCGGCATTGCGCGTCGCACTGTCCATGGCGCTCATCTTGGCGCCCATCTCGCCGGCTGCGTTCTCGAGCAGCGCGCGGAAGATCTGGACGGCGATGTTGCGCGGAATGAGGTCGGAGAGGATTTCGCCCGGCTCCGGCTCATACTCGTAGACGGCGGCGCCGGCGCCTTCCGACGCGGCGGCCGTCTCGGTCGACGCCGCGGCCGGGATGATCTGCTGCGCCGTCGGGATCTGGCTGATCACCGACTTGAACTGAGAATAGAACAGCGTGCAGACGTCGAAGCCGCCTTCGTTGAACAGATGGATGACCTTGCGGGCGATCGCGTCGGCGTTGGCGAAGGTCAGCGTCTTGACCTCGCGCAGGTCGACACGCTCGAGGATCAGCGACGCATAGTCGCGGCGCAGGATGTCGTAGCCCTTCTTGCCGACGCAGATGATCTTGACCTGCTTGCCGTCGGCCAGCAGCCGGCGGATGTGTTCGCGGGCAAGACGCGAGATCTGCGAGTTGAAGCCACCGCACAGGCCGCGTTCGGCGGTGCAGACGACGAGCAGATGCACGTCGTCCCTGCCGGTGCCGGTCATCAGCGCCGGGGCATCGCCGCCGCCGCCGATCGCCTGGGTGATGTTGGCCAGCACCGAGCCCATGCGCTCCGAGTAAGGACGCGCCGCCTCCGCGGCCTCCTGGGCACGACGCAGTTTCGCCGCGGCGACCATCTGCATCGCCTTGGTGATCTTCTGCGTCGCCTTGACCGAGGCGATGCGGTTACGAAGGTCTTTTAATGAAGCCATGCCTCACCCGATCCCGTGCGTCCGGCTTCGTTCAAGCAAAGGTCTTGGCGAAGGCGTCGATCTCGGCCTTCAGCTTGGCGCGCAGATCGTCCGACAGTGCCTTTTCCTTGCGGATGCCGTCGAGCACGTCCTTGCCGGACGAGCGCATGTGGCTGAGCAGGCCCTGCTCGAACTTGCCGACCTGGTTCAGCGCCAGCTTGTCGAGATAGCCGTTGACGCCGGCGAAGATCACCGCGACCTGCTCTTCCGTCTTGAGCGGCGAGAACTGCGGCTGCTTGAGCAGCTCCGTCAGGCGCGAACCGCGGTTCAGCAGACGCTGCGTGGCGGCGTCGAGGTCGGAGCCGAACTGCGCGAAGGCCGCCATTTCGCGGTACTGCGCGAGCTCGCCCTTGATCGAGCCGGCAACCTGCTTCATCGCCTTGATCTGCGCCGACGAACCGACGCGCGACACCGACAGGCCGACGTTGACGGCCGGACGGATGCCCTGGAAGAACAGGTTGGTTTCGAGGAAGATCTGGCCGTCGGTGATCGAGATCACGTTGGTCGGTATGTAGGCCGACACGTCGTTGGCCTGCGTCTCGATGATCGGAAGCGCGGTCAGCGACCCATTGCCCAGATCGTCGTTGAGCTTGGCGGCGCGCTCCAGCAGGCGCGAATGCAGGTAGAAGACGTCGCCCGGATAGGCTTCGCGGCCCGGCGGGCGGCGCAGCAGCAGCGACATCTGGCGATAGGCGACGGCCTGCTTCGACAGATCGTCATAGCTGATCAGCGCGTGCATGCCGTTGTCGCGGAAATACTCGCCCATGGTGGCGCCGGTGAACGGCGCCAGGAACTGCATCGGCGCCGGATCGGAAGCGGTGGCGGCGACGATGATGGAGTATTCGAGCGCGCCGCGCTCTTCCAGCACCTTCACGAACTGCGCGACGGTCGAGCGCTTCTGGCCGACGGCGACGTAGACGCAGTAGAGCTTTTCCTTCTCGGGGCCGTTGTCGTGAACCGACTTCTGGTTCAGCATCGTGTCGAGGATGATGGCGGTCTTGCCGGTCTGGCGGTCACCGATGACCAGCTCACGCTGGCCGCGGCCGACCGGGATCAGAGCGTCGATGGCCTTGAGACCGGTCGACATCGGCTCGTTCACCGACTTGCGCGGAATGATGCCGGGCGCCTTGACGTCAACGCGCTTGCGTTCGGTCGCCTTGATCGGACCCTTGCCGTCGATCGGGTTGCCGAGCGCGTCGACGACGCGGCCGAGCAGGCCCATGCCGACGGGCGCATCGACGATGGCGCCGGTGCGCTTGACGGTGTCGCCTTCCTTGATGTCGCGGTCGGCACCGAAGATGACGACGCCGACATTGTCGGCTTCGAGGTTGAGCGCCATGCCGCGGATGCCGCCCGGGAATTCGACCATCTCGCCGGCCTGGACGTTGTCGAGGCCGTAGACGCGGGCGATACCGTCACCGACGGACAGAACCTGACCGACTTCGGAGACCTCGGCCTCCTTGCCGAAATTCTTGATCTGGTCTTTCAGAATTGCGGAAATTTCCGCGGCGCGGATGTCCATCAGCCGACCTCTTTCAGTGCAAGCTTGAGCGAATTGAGTTTGGTTTTGAGCGACGTATCGATCTGGCGCGAGCCCATCTTGACGATCAGGCCGCCGAGCAGCGACGGGTCGACGGTGATCGTGATGGCAACGTCCTTGCCGGCAACGCTTTTCAGCGCCGCCTTGAGCTCGGTCTGCTGCGCCGCCGTCAGCGCATGTGCCGACGTGACCTCGGCCGCGGTCTCGCCGCGATGCTCGGCGGCGATCCGGCGGAATGCCTGGATCATGCCGGGCACGGCGAACAGCCGGCGGTTCTTGGCGACGACGCGGAGGAAGTTTCCGGCGAGACCGGCGATCTTGGCCTTGGCCACGATCGCGTCGATGGCCTTGGCCTGCTCGTCGCTGGAGAAGACCGGGCTGTTGATCAGCCGGGAAAGGTCGGCGCTGTCCTTGAGCATCGCCTCGAAATCATTGAGGTCGGATTCGACCTTGGCGACGGAATTTGCCTGCTGCGCGAGCTCGAAGAGGGAGCTGGCGTAGCGTTCTGCGACCGCTGAGATTGGCGATGACGATTGAGCCACGGACCGTCTTTTCTCTTGTCTGACAGGCCGCAGATTGTTGGCGCGAGCGAAAACTCTGGCTAAATCTTTGACCTTACTGCATTTTTCCAAGCAGGGAGGAGCGGCTTCCGCTATCCCCGGCCGAAAGTCGATTGCCGTCTAGCACAGGCCTTTTAAGACCGCAATGCGTCGTTCCGCATGGTTTTTGGCACTATTGTCGCATCCGGCCGCCTGACTCGGCCTCGTTTGGCCGATTCAGGGCAGAAACCCGAAGGCAAAGGCCAGCGGAAGCGCCGCCAGCGCCAGCTCCACGACGATGGACGCCCAGTTGAATGGCGTATTGGCGCCATCCGACATCATCGACAGCAAACGGCCGAAGGCGGTGAACAGCCAGGAGAAGCCGAGCGCCATGTAGAGAAGCGGCTGCGCCAGCAGGATGCAGCACAGGCTGACGCCGAGATAGAAGCCCGACATGCGGCCGCGCCCCTCGGCGATCGCCGCCGCCTTCTCGGGCTTCACCTGCAGCCGCAGGATGCGGAACGCCAGGCCTGGCGCCAGGAACAGCAGCAGGCCGAGAAACAAGGTGACGACGGCGCTCGACCAGGCCAGCCATTCGCCCTGGCTCATCGGCCACGGAAACGTAAACTCCATCTTGTCCCCTCGGAATCTCGTGTCGAAGCACCGGGTATTCTAGCGAAAGGCAAGGCATGCGCCAGCCGCGCCGATTCGGTTTTCGCGGCGCCAGCTTGCGGGCGCGAAATTGGCGGTAGCCCGTCACAGGAAACTCTGCGGATCGATGTCGACCTGGACGCGCACGGAGCCGCGTTGCTTCGGCCCCTCGGCCAGCATGGCACGGATGAAGCCCTGCATGTCTGCGCGTCTTTCGCCCTGTACCAGCAGCCGGAAGCGGTGACGGCCGCCGAGCAAGGCCAGCGGCGCCTCGGCCGGGCCGAGCACGCGGATGTCGGCGGCCTGCGGCGCCGCGCGACGCAGGCCGCGCGCATGCGTCTCGGCCTCGGCCCGGCTGGCCGCGCTGACGATGACGCCGGCGAGCCTGCCGAAGGGTGGCAGTCCCGTTACCTCGCGCTCGGCGATCTCGCGCTCGTAGAACGCTTCCGAATCGCCAGACACGATCGCCCGCATCACCGGGTGGTCCGGCTGGTAGGTCTGCAACAGTCCAAGGCTCTTCTTGCCGGTACGACCGGCGCGGCCCGTCACCTGACTGAGCAACTGGAAGGTGCGCTCGGCGGCGCGCGGGTCGCCATTGGCAAGGCCGAGATCGGCGTCGACCACGCCAACCAGCGTCATGTTGGGGAAATTGTGCCCCTTGGCGACGAGTTGGGTTCCGATGACGATGTCGGCCTCACCGTTGGCGATGGCTTCGAGTTCGAGGCGCAACCGCCGCACGCCGCCCATCAGGTCCGAGGACAGCACGATGGCACGAGCGTCCGGGAAATGCGTGACCACTTCCTCGGCGATGCGCTCGACGCCCGGCCCGCAGGCGACCAGATGATCGAGCGTCCCGCATTCCGGGCAGGCTTCGGGGCGGCGTTCGTTATGGCCGCAATGGTGGCAGACGAGTTGGCCGCGAAAACGATGCTCGACCAGCCAGGCCGAACAGACCGGGCAGCCGAAACGATGGCCGCACACGCGGCACAGCGTCAACGGCGCATAGCCGCGCCGGTTGAGGAACAGCAGCGACTGCTCCTGCTTTTCCAGCGTGCGCCGCATCTGGTCGAGCAGGACCGGCGACAGGAAGCCGCCGCGCGCCGGCGGCGCCCGCCGCATGTCGATCGATTTCAGGTCGGGAAGCGCCGCCTCGGCGAAGCGTGACGACAGCACCGCCCTGCTGTAACGCCCCTGGCTGGCGTTGACCCGGCTCTCCACGGAAGGCGTCGCCGAGGCCAGCACCACCGGAAAGCCGCCGATATGGCCGCGTACCACCGCCATGTCGCGAGCGTTGTAGAAGACGCGGTCCTCCTGCTTGTAGGCGGGGTCGTGCTCCTCGTCGACGACGATCAGGCCGAGATCCTTGAACGGCAGGAACAGCGCGGAGCGCGCGCCAGCGACGACCCGAACGCCGCCTTCCGCCACCTGGCGCCAGACCCGCTCGCGCATCCTGGGCGGCAGGTCGGAATGCCATTCGGCCGGCTTGGCGCCGAAACGCTGCTGAAAGCGCTCCAGGAAGGCATGGGTGAGTGCAATCTCGGGCAGCAGGATGAGCACCTGCCGACCCTTTTCAAGCGCGGCCGCCACCGCCTCGAAATAGACCTCTGTCTTGCCCGAACCGGTCACGCCGTCGAGCAGGGCGACGTTGAAGACATCGGCCGCGACGTTGGCGCGCAGCAGCGCCGCCGCCTCGTCCTGGTCGGCCATCAGCGCCGGCCTGGCATATTCCGGATCCGGCGCGGCGACCACCGGGCGCGGCGGAATCATCACCGTTTCGAACACGCCCTGCGCCTTCAGGCCGTCGATGACCGTCGAGGAGACGCCCGCCGCATGCGCCAGCCCGGAACGGGTCCAGGCCAGGCCACCTTCGGCGACCTCCAGGACGCGCGACCTGGCCGCGGTCATCCGGTCGGGCGCCATCGGGCCGCGCTGCAATCCCTCGATCCAGGGCTCGGGATCGAACGCCTCCGGCGCCCGCAGCAGCATGCGCGCCACCATGCCGGGCGGCGACAGCGTGTACTGGGCGATCCAGTCGACGAAGCGGCGCATGGCGCGGTCGATCGGCGGGCAGTCGAAGACCTGTTCGATCGGGCGCAATTTGCGCGAATCGACCTTCTCGACGCTGGCGTCCCAGACGATGCCGGCGACCTGGCGGGGCCCGAGCGGCACGCGCACGATGGCGCCGGGGACCACGCGCATGCCGGCCGGCACGGCGTAGGTGTAGGGCCGCTCGGCCGGCATCGGCACCAGCACGGGTGCGGCTTCGAGAAAGGGCGAATCTTCCATCATGATGCGTGACCTTGCCCCGACTTTGGTCTAGATCAAAGGTCGACGCTGCGCGTGCGCGGTAGGCACGCGGAAATCTTCAGGAGATCGCTATGAAATTTTTTGTCGACACGGCTGATATCAAGGAAATTAAGGATCTGCACGATCTCGGGCTGGTCGATGGCGTGACCACCAACCCGTCCCTGATCCTGAAATCGGGCGGCAAGATTTCCGAGGTCACCAAGCAGATCTGCGACATCGTCGAAGGCCCGGTCTCGGCCGAGGTCGTGGCGACCGAGTACAAGGACATGATGGCCGAGGCCAAGATCCTGGCCAAGATCGCGCCGAACGTGACCATCAAGGTGCCGCTGACGCTGGACGGCCTCAAGGCCTGCAAGACCATCCGCACCGAGATGAACCGCATGGTCAACGTCACCCTCTGCTTCTCGGCCAACCAGGCTCTGCTCGCCGCCAAGGCCGGCGCCTCCTTCATCTCGCCCTTCGTCGGCCGCGTCGACGACACCGGCGCGGACGGCATGGAGCTGATCCAGGAAATCCGCCAGATCTACGACAATTACGATTTCCAGACGGAGATCCTGGTCGCCTCGGTGCGCACCGTGAACCACGTCAAGCAGGCGGCGCTGATCGGCGCCGACGTCGTGACCGCGCCGCCGGCGACGCTGAAGGCTCTGGTCAACCATCCGCTTACCGACAAGGGCCTCGCCGCGTTCCTCGCCGACTGGGCCAAGACCGGCCAGAAAATCGGCTGACGAAAGCGCCTTCGACGCAATGCAAAAAGGCCGGCTAAGACCGGCCTTTTTTCATGAGGGATGGGGCAGTGCGGCGAGACGACCTCAGCTCGCGCCCTTCTTCCCGTATTTGACCAGATCCTGCCCGACCGCGAGATTGAGCAGTTCCGCCAGCTCGCGCGCCGCGCGATTCTCGGCGTCGAGCTGCGCCCTGTAGGATGCGTATTCCTGGCGCGGCTTGTCGAAGGACGAGGTGATCGAACGCTTGCCGGACGAGATCGTGGCGCCGGTCTTGGCATCCGTCAGCACATAGGTCGACGTCAGCGTGACGGTGCCCGACGTCGGCTCGTTCTCGTCGGTGCTGACCTGGACGAGCGTTCCGGTGTCGACCAGCTCGCTGACGCCGAGATCGAGCGAATAGACGGGCGTGGACGTCTGGTTGCCACCCCCGGTGAAGCCGAAGATCAGGTTGTTGCGGACCTGCTGGGCGTAGCGGGTCTTGACCGGCTTGATGGCGATCGAAGCCAGTTCGGCCCGCGCGCCAACCTGGGAACCCGCGACCAGCGGCGCATTGGAGTAGAGCGGCCGCACCGTGCAGGCCGAGACCAGCGCCAGCGAGGCGATCAGGCCGCAGCCGACGGCAAGCCGCAGCCTGCGCGCCACATCAGTCTTTTCCCGATCAGGCAACGACATTGACGATCCTCTGGGGGACGATGATCACCTTGCGCGGAGCCTTGCCGTCAAGCGCCTTCTGCACGAAGTCGAGCGCCAGCACCGCCTTCTCGACAGCACCTTGATCCGCGTCGCGGGCAATTGTCAAATCCCCGCGCTTCTTGCCGTTGACCTGCACGGGCAGGATGATCTCGTTGTCGACCACCAGCGCGGGATCGTAGACCGGCCACGGGCGCTCCGCCACAAGCGTGGTCCCGCCGAGCGTTTCCCAGCATTCTTCCGCCAGGTGTGGCATGACCGGGGCGACAAGGTGCACGAGGATCTCGGCCGCCTCGCGGCAGGCGCCCTTCAGCGCCGCGTCAGCCTTGCCTTCCGCAACCTCGTTGAGCGGCGTGGTCAGCGCGTTGGCGAGCTCGTAGATGCGGGCGATGGCGCGGTTGAAGGCCAGCTTCTCGATGTCCTCGCCGACGGCCTTCAGTATCTTGTGGGCAACCCGCGACACCGCGCCGGCCTCGCCTTCGTGCGCGGCCCGGGGTTCGACGCCGGGAAGCGATTCGGCCGCCGTGCACACCAGGCGCCAGACGCGCTGCACGAAGCGATGCGCGCCGGCGGCGCCATCGTCCGTCCATTCGACGTCGCGCTCGGGCGGCGAATCCGACAGCATGAACCAGCGCGCCGTGTCGGCGCCGTAGCCGTCGGTGATCTCCTCCGGGCTCACGGTGTTCTTCTTCGACTTCGACATCTTCTCGAGCGGGCCGATCGTCACCGCGTCGCCGGTGGCGATCTCGACGGCGCGGCGGTTGCCGCCGGCATCCTCGATGCGGACTTCGCCCGGCGCCAGCCAGCGACCGTTGGAGGCGCTGCCGACCCGATAGGTCTCGTGCACCACCATGCCCTGCGTGAACAGGCCCTTGAACGGCTCGGCGAGGTCCAGATGCCCGGTCTCGCGCATGGCGCGGGTGAAGAAGCGCGAGTAGAGCAGATGCAGGATCGCGTGCTCGATGCCGCCGATATACTGGTCGACCGCCAGCCATTCGTCAGCCGCCTTCGGCTCGGTCGGCTCATTAGCCCAGGGCGCGGTGAAGCGCGCGAAGTACCAGGACGAATCGACGAACGTATCCATCGTGTCTGTCTCGCGACGGGCGTCCTTGCCGCATTGCGGGCACTTCACGTGGCGCCAGGTCGGATGACGGTCGAGCGGATTGCCGGGACGGTCGAACTCGATGTCGTCGGGCAGCCTGACCGGCAGGTCGGCCTTCGGCACCGGCACCACGCCGCAATCCTCGCAATGGATCATCGGGATCGGGCAGCCCCAGTAGCGCTGGCGCGAAATGCCCCAGTCGCGCAGGCGGAAGTTCACCTTGCGCTCGCCCATCGGCCGGTTGCCGATCGTCTTCCGGGCCAGGAGCCCGGCCACCTCGTCGAACGCCTTCGCCGGCTGCATGCCGTCGAGGAAGCGCGAATTGATCATCACGCCGTCGCCGTCATAGGCCTCCTCGGTGATCTGGAAGGTCTTGGCGTCGGCGTCCGCGGGCATCACCACCGGGATCACCGGCAGGCCGTATTTGTTGGCGAAGTCGAGGTCGCGCTGGTCGCCCGACGGGCAGCCGAAGATCGCGCCCGTGCCGTAGTCCATCAGCACGAAATTGGCGACGTAGACCGGCAGCGTCCAGCTGTCGTCGAAGGGATGGACGACGCGGATGCCGGTATCGAAGCCCTTCTTCTCGGCCGTTTCGAGCGCCGCCACCGAGGTTCCCATATGGCGGACTTCCTCGATGAACTTCGCCAGTTCGGGATTGCCCTCGGCCGCCTTCCTGGCCAGCGGATGATCGGCCGCGATCGCCATGAAGGAGGCGCCGAAGATGGTGTCGGGCCTGGTCGTGTAGACTTCCAGCTCGTGCTCGCCGCCCACCGGCTTGGCCAGCGGCCAGCGGATCAGCAGGCCTTCCGACCGGCCGATCCAGTTGCGCTGCATCAGCTTGACCTTCTCCGGCCACTCGTCGAGCCCGTCGAGCGAATCCAGCAGGTCCTGCGCATAGTCGGTGATCTTGAAGAACCACTGCGTCAGCTCGCGCTGCTCGACCAGCGCGCCGGAGCGCCAGCCGCGCCCGTCGATGACCTGCTCGTTGGCGAGCACCGTCATGTCCTCCGGGTCCCAGTTGACCTTGGAGGACTTGCGCGTCACCAGCCCTTTCTCGACGAAGTCGAGGAACAGCATCTGCTGGCGATGGTAGTAGTCGACGTCGCAGGTGGCGAATTCGCGCGCCCAGTCGAGCGACAGGCCCATGACCTTGAGCTGCTCGCGCATGGTGGCGATGTTCTCGTAGGTCCATTCCTTGGGATGGACCTTGTTCTGCATGGCGGCGTTCTCGGCCGGCATGCCGAAGGCGTCCCAGCCCATCGGATGCAGCACGTTGAAGCCCTTGGCGCGCTTGTAGCGCGCCACCACGTCGCCCATCGTGTAGTTGCGGGTGTGGCCGATATGGATCTTGCCCGACGGATAGGGGAACATCTCGAGCACGTAGTATTTCGGCTTCGGGTCGTCGTTCCTGGCCTCGAACAGCTTCTTTTCGGCCCAGGCCTTCTGCCATTTGGGCTCTGACGTGCGCGGATTGTATCGTTCGGTTGCCATCGGGTGTTTTTCACTTAAAAGCAGGCGATGAATGCCGGACAATGTCCGGCCGCCAGGGAAATGTCGTCGCGGTGTTCACCATGGATTGCGGGACCCGTCAACTCCGACGATCCCGCGCGGATCCAAAACAGAGGCAGGATATGGGCATGACGAGCGCCGTTGAACAGCTTCACGCGGTCCAGGCGAGGATCGCGGGCGCCGAGCGCGAGGCAGGGCGCGAGCCGGGCGCCGTCACGCTGGTCGCGGTGTCGAAGACCTTCGAGGCCGATGCCATCCGTCCCGTCCTGGAGGCGGGGCAGCGCGTCTTCGGCGAGAACCGCGTGCAGGAGGCGCAGGGCAAGTGGCCGGCCCTGCGCGACGCCTTCCCCGGTATCGAATTGCACCTGATCGGCCCGCTGCAATCCAACAAGGCCAGGGAGGCTGTCGCGCTGTTCGACGTGATCGAGACGGTCGACCGCGAGAAGATCGCCGCCGAACTCGCCAAGGAGATCGCCAGGCAGGGCCGGGCGCCGAAACTCTATGTCCAGGTCAACACCGGCTCCGAGCCGCAGAAGGCCGGCATCGAGCCGCGCGAGGCGGTCGCCTTCGTCAAGCGCTGCCGCGACGTGCACGGCCTGGCCGTGGAGGGCCTGATGTGCATCCCGCCGGCCGACGAGAATCCCGGCCCGCATTTCGCATTGCTGGAGAAACTCGCAGGCGAAGCCGGTGTCGGCAAACTGTCTATGGGCATGTCCGGTGACTACGAGACGGCGGTCGCGTTCGGCGCGACGAGCGTCAGGGTCGGCTCGGCGATCTTCGGTGGCCGCGCCGGAACGTCGCCTTCGACATGACCGCATTCGCGATCCCGGCCCTGATCGAAAGCTGAGCGCTCCGGCCGGGACTTTCGTCACGACCTCGTTACCTGCCGGCTCGGCGATTTATACCGGAGCCACTTGAAACGAAACGTACCGTTCTTATTTTGCCGCTGTCAGCATTTTCCTCCTGGAGCCGCACCATGCGCTACAACCAACTCGGAAATACGGGGATGTTCGTCTCCGAACTCTGCCTCGGCACCATGACCTTCGGCGACGCCGGCCAGAACGCCCAGTGGGGCCTCATCGCCAGCCTCGACCAGAAGGGCGTCAATGAGATTGTCGCCCGCTCGATCGCCGCCGGCGTCAACTTCTTCGATACCGCCGACGTCTACTCCTTCGGCGCCTCCGAGCGACTGCTCGGCCAGTCGTTCAGGGATCTCGGCGTCAAGCGGTCGGATGTCGTGATCGCCACCAAGGTCCATGGCGCCATGAGCGAGGGCCCCAACCAGCGCGGCTCCTCGCGCGGCCACATCATGGACTCGGTCGATGGCAGCCTGGAGAGGCTGCAGACCGATCATATCGATCTCTACCAGTTGCACGGCACCGACACGGTGACGCCGATCGACGAGACGCTGCGGGCGCTCGACGACCTCGTCTCCAGCGGCAAGGTGCGCTATGTCGGCGTTTCCAACTGGCAGGCCTGGCGCATCGCCAAGGCGCTGGGCATAGCCGACCGCAAGGGCTTTGCCCGCTTCGAGACGGTGCAGTCCTACTACTCGATCGCCGGCCGCGACCTGGAACGCGAGATCGTGCCGCTGCTCAACGAGGAAAAGCTCGGCCTGATGGTCTGGTCGCCGATGGCGGGCGGGCTGCTGTCCGGCAAATACGGCCCGGGCGCGCCGGGCAATGGCGAAGGCCGCCGAGCCTCTTTCAATTTCCCGCCCGTCAACGAGGATCGCGCCTGGGCGGCCGTCGCCGTCATGCGCGAGGTCGCGAAGAAGCATGACGTCAGCGTCGCCACCGTGGCGCTCGGCTATGTGCTGGCAAAGCCCTTCGTGATGAGCGTCATCATCGGCGCCAGCCGCATGGAGCAGCTCGAACAGAACCTCGCCGCGACCGCGCTGAAGCTCGATGCCGAGGATCTCGCCAAGCTGGACGAGGTGAGCGCGCTGCCCGCCGAATATCCCGGCTGGATGCTGGAGCGGCAGAGCGCTGGCCGCCGGCCGGCGCCATTCGTGCCGAAAGCGTAGTCGGCACGGGCCGATCCCTCGCCGCGCGCCCTTTATGGCGCGCGGCCTTTTCGTTTTAGAGCCGCACGGTCTCCGCGAGGAAATCGAGGAAGGCTCGCACCCGGGCCGGCAGATGCCTGCCCTGGCCGACATAGACCGCATGCGTCGGCTCCAGGTCGCCGGGATTCAAATCCTCCAGCAAGGGCACCAGCCGCCCGGCTTCGATATCTGGCTCCACGTGCCAGCGCGCCAGCCGCGCGAGCCCGGCCCCCGATAGTGCCGTCAGCCGCATCGCCTCGCCGTCGCTGACGGTCGGGGTTCCGGCGACCGGAGCCACGACCTCCACACCGGCGTCGACAAACGGCCAGCCGTCCATATGCCGCGCGAAACCGAAGGCGAGCAGATTATGGCCGGCAAGATCAACCGGCGTTCGGGGCGTTCCGCGCGCCGCGAGATAGGAGGGCGCCGCCACCACGACCATCCGGCTCTGGCCAAGCTTGCGCGCCACCAGCCGTGACTCCCTGAGTGGCCCCGCGCGGATGGCGACGTCGGCGCGCTCCTCCATCAGGTCGATGACGCTGTCGGTCAGGACCGCCTCAACCGAGATCTCCGGATAGCGCTCGATGAAGCGAGGCAGAAGCGGGATCAGCCGATGATGCCCGAACGGCACATAGCTGTTGACCCTCAACCTTCCGCGCGGCGCGGCGCCGGCCGCCGCCTCGCGCTCCGCGGCGTCGAGGTCTGCAAGGATGCGCGTGCCGCTATCGTGGAACGCCGCGCCCTCGGGCGTCAGCTGCAATCGCCGCGTCGAGCGGCTGACGAGCCGCGCGCCAAGCCGCGCCTCCAGCCGCGCGATGAGCTTGCTCACCGCCGACGGCGTCATGCGGAGCTGCCGCGCCGCGGCCGAGAAGCTGCCCGCCTCGACAACGCGGACGAACACCTCGATCTCGCCGGACCGGTTGATGTCGGGTCTCGCCATTCGTGAATCTATTTCACAGAAAATATGCCTTGGGCAAGGCTGGTTCACAGGTCCGCCGATCACGATCTTCCGCCCAATGCATGATCCCGAAAAGTGGGAACCGGTTTTCGGAGAAGATCATGCTCCACAGAGGATCGGAGCAGGACGGCGCTTCAACGAGGCATCGTCCTGATCTGGGGGCGCGGGGAAGCGTCCTTCCCGTTCACCAGGACGACCACCATGCCCATCGCTCTCTATGCACTCGCCGCCGGTGCCTTCGGTATCGGTGTCACTGAATTCGTCATCATGGGCCTGCTGCTCGACGTCAGCGCCGATCTCGGCGTTTCGATCTCGGCCGCCGGCCTTCTCATCTCCGGCTACGCCCTTGGCGTGGTGGTCGGCGCGCCGCTGCTCGGCGCGCTCACCGGCCGCCTGCCGCGCAAGACCTTGCTGCTCGCGCTCATGGTCGTCTTCACGCTCGGCAATCTCGCCTGTGCCCTGGCGCCCGACTACTGGACGCTGATGGCGGCGCGCGTGCTGACCGCTTTCGCGCATGCCTCCTTCTTCGGCGTCGGCTCGGTCGTCGCCACCGGCCTCGTCGCGCCCAACAGGAAGGCCTCGGCCATCGCCCTGATGTTCACCGGCCTCACCGTCGCCAACATTCTCGGCGTGCCGTTCGGCACCTGGCTCGGCCAGGCCTATGGCTGGCGCTCGACCTTCCTGGCCGTGACGCTGGTCGGCATCCTTGCCTTCATCGTTATCGCGCTGCTGGTGCCGCGCGACGAGCCGGCGATCTCCACTGCGGAGGACAGCGCCGAAGGCACGCTTGCCGTGCTGGGCCGCCGCACGGTGCTGCTCGGCCTGCTGACCACCGTGTTGAGCTGGGTCGGCGTCTTCGCCGCCTTCACCTATCTCGCGCCCATCCTCACCCGCGTCAGCGGCTTTTCCGAAGCCGCCGTCTCGCCGATCCTGCTCGTCTTCGGCGCCGGGCTGATCGCCGGCAACCTGCTGGGCGGTCGCCTCGCCGACCGCCACCTGGTGCCGACAGTCGTCGGCACGCTGATTGCTCTCTCGGTCGTGCTGTTCGCCATGACTGCCGCCATCCACCAGCCGGTCGCGGCGGTGATCGCCGTCGGACTGCTGGGTGCTGTCGCCTTCGCCACCGTCGCGCCGCTGCAGATGTGGGTGCTGGAGAAGGCGAGTGGCGCCGGCCAGGGCCTCGCCTCGTCCTTCAACATCGCCGCCTTCAACCTCGGCAATGCTATCGGCGCCTGGCTCGGCGGCTTTGTCATCGACCACGGCCCCGGCCTCGGCGCCGTGACGCTCGTCGCCGGCCTGGTGCCGCTTGCGGCGCTTGCCGTGGCGCTTCTGGCGCTGCGCCTCGATCGCGCCGAGGCGGTGGGCGCGCCCGCCCCTGCCCGCTGCTGATCCCGCCACTTCCATCCTCGACATCACAAGGAGTGAAATCATGGAATATCGACGTCTCGGCGCCTCGGGCCTGAAAGTGCCGGCGCTTTCCTTCGGGGCCGGAACCTTCGGCGGTTCCGGACCGCTCTTTGGCCACTGGGGCAACAGCGATGCCGCGGAGGCGCGCCGCCTGATCGACATCTGCCTGGAAGCCGGCGTCAATCTCTTCGACACCGCCGACGTCTATTCGAACGGCGCTTCCGAAGAGGTGCTCGGCGATGCCATCAAGGGTCGCCGCGACGCGGTGCTGATCTCGACGAAAACGTCGCTGCCGATGGGCGACGGACCGGCCGACTGGGGCTCGTCCCGCTCGCGGCTGATCAAGTCGGTCGACGGCGCGCTGAGGCGTCTCGGCACCGACTATATCGACCTGCTGCAGCTTCACGCCTTCGACGCGGGCACGCCGGTCGAGGAGGTCCTGTCGACGCTGGACGACCTCGTGCGCGCCGGCAAACTGCGCTATGTCGGCGTCTCCAACTTCTCCGGCTGGCAGGTGATGAAGTCGCTCGGCGTCGCCGACCGTCATGGCTACCCGCGCTACGTCGCGCACCAGGTCTACTACTCGCTGGTCGGCCGCGACTACGAGTGGGAGCTGATGCCGCTCGGCCTCGACCAGGGTGTCGGCGCGCTGGTGTGGAGCCCGCTCGGCTGGGGCCGCCTCACCGGCAAGATCCGCCGCGGCCAGCCCCTGCCGGAAAAGAGCCGGCTGCACGACACGGCGAGCTTCGGCCCGCCCGTCGAGGACGAGCATCTCTACCGTGTCGTCGAGGCGCTCGAGACGGTCGCCGCCGAAACCGGCAAGACCGTGCCGCAGGTCGCCATCAACTGGCTCTTGCAGCGGCCGACCGTGTCGTCGGTCATCATCGGCGCGCGCACCGAAGAGCAATTGCGCCAGAACCTAGGGGCCGTCGGCTGGACGCTGACACCGGAACAGGTCAAGGCACTCGATGAAGCGAGCGCGGTCACCGCGCCCTATCCTTATTTCCCCTACCACCGCCAGGAAGGCTTCGCCCGGCTGAACCGGCCGGCGGTGTGACGCTTCGCCCCGGGCCGCGTCGCGCGGCTCGGGGCCGAAACCTGGCGCGGCCTATCCCCAGATCGGCCAGAGCGCGGCTGAGCCGCTGCCGATCAGCGCGATCACGATCAGGCACACGATCCACAGCGCCGGATACTCCCAGCCACCGCCCTGGTTGGTGAACCAGAAACCGTTCTTGCCGTGGACGAGCACGATCGTGCCGGCCATGAGCGGGATCAGCAGGATCGCCGCCAGCCGCGTGGCGACACCGAAGATCAGGCCAAGACCGCCGGCTGTCTCCGCCGCTATGGCGATGAGGCCGAAATAGCCGGGAACGCCGAGCGACTGAAAATAGTCGGTCGTGCCCTTTGGCGTGAAGACAGCGTATTTCAGATAGGCATGCGCAAGAAACAATCCACCGACGCTGACACGGAGCAGCAGCGCGGCATAGTCGACACTGGTCATGACCGTTCTCCACATCGTGGACGCTGCGGTCGGCCCCTTGCCTCGCCGCGCCACCACGCAAAGGTTATTCAACCAAGGAACCGCTGTCGCCGGCCCGGAATGGAAACAGGCCGTCAACAAACCGGCATTCAATGCAGCACGAACTCGCCGTCCACTTTCCGCCACTCGTTCGGCGCGATCAGCTTCTGGTGCGTGTAGGTGACCGAATGCAGCGGTCCGTCGAGTTTGGTCTTCCAGAATTCGATGAAGCGGATCAGCACCGGAAACTTCGGGGCGATGTCGTAGTCCTGCCAGATATAGGCCTGCAGGAGGTGCGGATGGTCGGGATAGTGATAAAGAATCTTGGCCGTGGTCAGTCCATAGCCCTTGAGCATCAGCTCCATTTCCGAATGGTCGCGCATGGCGATCCCCTCGCGTTGATTCTCCTGTCCTCCCAGGCATGGATTGTGCGCGCCGTTGCTTAATCGTCTATTGATTTTTTCTTATCGCGGACGACATTTCCCGTTCCAAAACATGAAGTTAGCAGCGGCTCGGCATGAGTGCTGACAAGCTTTCTGGATGCCCCTGCGGCATCCCGCCACGCAAATCCAACGTCTAATGTTGCCGTCCGCGTGGAACTGATAATAATGCCCCCGAATTCGCGGCTGTCTGGCCGCGTCGGCGCCGGCATTCAGACCGGCGGCGAGGTTTGGGAGGAATGCGAAGAATGTCCGATGCTCATGTCCACCGCGTCCAGCCGGCGTGGAAGAAGAACGCGTTGATCGACAACGACACCTACCTCAAATGGTATGCCGACAGCGTGAAGTCGCCGGACAAATTCTGGGGCAAGCACGGCAAGCGCATCGACTGGTTCAAGCCGTTCACCAAGGTCAAGAACACCTCCTTCGAGGGCAAGGTGTCGATCAAGTGGTTCGAGGACGGCCAGACCAACGTTTCCTACAATTGCATCGACCGCCACCTGAAGAAGCGCGGCAACCAGACGGCCATCATCTGGGAAGGCGACAATCCCTACGACGACAAGAAGATCACCTATACCGAGCTTTACGAGCACGTCTGCCGGCTCGCCAACGTCATGAAGAAGCACGGCGTCAAGAAGGGCGACCGTGTCACCATCTACATGCCGATGATCCCGGAAGCGGCCTATGCGATGCTGGCCTGCACGCGCATCGGCGCCATCCATTCGGTGGTCTTCGGTGGCTTTTCGCCCGACGCGCTGGCGGGCCGCATCGTCGACTGCGAATCGACCTTCGTCATCACCGCCGACGAGGGCCTGCGCGGCGGCAAGCCCATCCCGCTGAAGGAGAACACCGACAAGGCCATCGACATCGCCGCCCGGCAGCATGTGATGGTCAGCAAGGTGCTGGTCGTGCGGCGCACGGGCGGCAAGATCGGCTGGGCGCCGGGCCGCGATATCTGGTACCATGACGAGGTCGCCACGGTTAAGGCCGAATGCAAGCCGGAGAAGATGAAGGCGGAGGACCCGCTGTTCATCCTCTACACTTCGGGCTCGACCGGCAAGCCGAAGGGCGTTCTGCACACCACCGCCGGCTACCTCGTCTACGTCTCGATGACGCACCAGTATGTCTTCGACTACCATGACGGCGATATCTACTGGTGCACGGCCGATGTCGGCTGGGTGACCGGCCACAGCTACATCCTCTACGGGCCGCTGGCCAACGGCGCCACCACGCTGATGTTCGAGGGCGTGCCGAACTATCCCTCGCAGTCGCGCTTCTGGGAAGTCATCGACAAGCACAAGGTCAACATCTTCTACACCGCGCCGACGGCGCTTCGCGCCCTGATGGGCGCCGGCGACAGCCATGTCACCAAGACCTCGCGCAAGTCGCTGCGCGTGCTGGGTTCGGTCGGCGAGCCGATCAACCCGGAAGCCTGGGAGTGGTATTTCAAGGTGGTCGGCAACAGCAAGGTGCCGATCGTCGACACCTGGTGGCAGACCGAGACCGGTGGCATCCTGATCACCCCGCTGCCGGGGGCGACCGACCTCAAGGCAGGCTCGGCCACGCGGCCCTTCTTCGGCATCAAGCCGCAACTGGTCGATGGCGAGGGTAAGGTGCTCGAGGGCGCGGCCGACGGCAACCTGTGCATCACCGATTCCTGGCCCGGCCAGATGCGCACCGTCTATGGCGACCACGACCGCTTCGTGCAGACCTACTTCTCGACCTACAAGGGCAAGTACTTCACCGGCGACGGCTGCCGCCGCGACGAGGATGGCTACTACTGGATCACCGGCCGCGTCGACGACGTCATCAACGTCTCCGGCCACCGCATGGGCACGGCGGAAGTGGAATCGGCGCTCGTCAGCCACGACAAGGTCTCGGAAGCCGCCGTTGTCGGCTATCCGCACGACATCAAGGGCCAGGGCATCTACTGCTACGTGACGCTGATGTCCGGCGTGGCGACGGGCGAGGAACTGCGCAAGGAACTCGTCGCCCATGTCCGCAAGGAGATCGGCGCCATCGCGACGCCCGACAAGATCCAGTTCGCGCCGGGCCTGCCGAAGACCCGCTCGGGCAAGATCATGCGCCGCATCCTGCGCAAGATCGCCGAGGATGATTTCGGTGCGCTGGGCGACACCTCGACGCTTGCCGATCCCGCCGTCGTCGACGATCTCGTCGCCAACCGGCAGAACAAGAAGGCCTAGCGCAGGATGACCGGCGCGGCGGCACTCGGCTCCGTCAGCCAGCTCTGGCGCTATCCGGCGAGTTCGCTCGCCGGCGAGCGCCGGGACGCCATTTCCGTCGACACGGCGACCGTCGATGGCGACCGGCTGTTCGGGCTGGTCGATGCCTCGGATGGCGAGATCGCCCGGCCGGATCGCGGACCGAAATGGCACAAGGTGCCGCTGATCCGCACCCGGCTCAGCGAGGATCGTCGGCTGGAGGTGGCCGTGCCGGGCGGCGACTGGATGCCGGCGCCCGACCCGCGAAGCGATCGCGCCATTTCCGAATTCCTCGGCTTCGGAGCCGCCATCCGGCCCTATTTCCAGGAAAACGCGACGCCGGACTATGTTGGCCCGCTGACGACAGAGCGCTACAACAGGGCGCCGATCCACCTGTTGACCACGGCATCGCTGGCGCGGCTCAAGGCGCTGCATCCGGAAGGCACCCCGGACCCGCGGCGCTTCCGCCCCAACATCCTCGTCGACATGGACCCGGTCGAGGGCTCTTTCCCCGAGACCGAGTGGATCGGCCGCAAGCTGGCGATCGGCGACCTTCTGGTGACCGTATCCGAGCCATGCCGCCGCTGCGGCTTCACCATCATCGCCCAGGACGGCTTCGACAACGATCCGGGCATCCTGCGCAATCTGGTGCGCCACAACGCCCACAACATCGGCGTCTATTGCACCGTCGACCGCCCGGCGCGCGTCGAGATCGGCGCGCCGATGCGCTTCCTGTCCTAGAGTTTGATCCCGAAAAGTCGCGGACTTTTCGGTACGAAATGATCTTCGCTCCGACCGCTGATCAGCGCGCCGCGATCGCCGCCGCCGCTCCGGCCATGGTGGTCGCGCTGACGCAATTGGCGATCCGCATCGCCCGTTTGCTGCGCAGCAGCTTGCGCGCCTGGGAAGCGGCCAGCACCCAGGCGAGGTCGATGGCGATGAGCACCACGGCCATCGTGACCGTAAGCTCGACCCAGCCCACCACCGTGACCTTGGCGAGGTCGATGATCGTCGGCAGCAGCGCCAGGTAGAACATCATGATCTTGGGGTTGCCGAGCGTCACCGCCATGCCGGCGAAGAACAGCTTGAGGGGTGAGTCCTCGCGCGGCATCTCGCCCGTCCTGGCCTCGACCGGCGCGGTCCACATCTTCCAGGCGAGATAGGCCAGGTAGGCGACACCGGCCCATTTGACGATGACGAAGGCGAGATGGAAGGTCTGCGCCACCACTGCCAGGCCGAAGACCGCCAGCGACAACCAGATGCCTTCGCCGATCCACATGGCGAGCAGGAAGGGAAAGACATCACGGAAACCCTTCGAGATCACCCGCGCGACCAGCGCGGCGATCGAAGGCCCCGGCGAGCCGGCGGCGACGAACAGCGCGGCGGCGAAGATCATCAGCGAGGTGAGTTGCATGGCATGGTCCGTCCTGCGGCGGTGCGCCCGGAGCAATTCCAGCGTCCGGAATGTTCTCGACGATACCCGATCGAAGGACATTTGGCATCCCGCACCGGCTGATGGCCTTTGCCATGGGTCGCATCAGCCTTTCGGGGATTACACGTGCCGTGCCGTTCCACCGGTCGCTGCCCTTGCCCGGCAGCCGCCTTGCGGCTAGAAGGGCCGCCCCGACATCCATTTCGAGCTTCACTTTGCCTCAGTAAGCGCCGGTCTCGTCAACTCCTCTGAATGCACCGCAAGGCTCCGCAGTGGCGGCGCCTGCATTGTTCACGTGTTCTTCAGGCGGCGGTTCGAGACCGGTTTGGCATTGCTGAACCGCTGCCGCGCGCCAACTCGCCGCGAGGCCCGATCTTCACAGACGCAGTTCCACGCCGCGCCCGCCTGGGCATGATCCCGAAAAGTGGTACCCGGTTTTCGGAAGCGATCATGCCCGACAGATAAGGGCATCTCGACATTGCCGTCCTGACGAACTTCCCAACGGGAAGGGCTTTTCGGCATGTCTGGACTTCTGCGCACCCACTGGGCCATCGCGCCCGTCACCGCGCCTCGACCCCTTATCAACTGCAATCGCTGCGGCGGCCCGAGGCCGTACCGGTGCAGCGACAAATTCCGCGTCAACGCCAACGGCAAGCGCATCGACGTCTGGCTGATCTACCGCTGCATCGGTTGCGACAATTCCTGGAACTTCACCATTCTGGAGCGCCGCAACCGCCGCGACATCGAGCCGACCATGCTTGCCGCGCTGGAAAGCAATGACCCGGCATTTGCCCGCCGCCATGCCTTCGACGCGGCGGCCCTACGCTGCAGGGTCGGCCATGTCGAGGAGTTCCCCGAGGTGACCGTGCGCAAGCGCGGCCTCGACGGAGCGGAAGCGGCTACCGTGCTGGAGTTGCGGCTCGATCTCGAGCTTCCCGTCTCCGCCCGCCTCGATCGGATGCTGGCCGGCGAACTCGGCATGTCGCGCTCGCGCCTTCAGGCGCTCGACGAGAAAGGCCGGCTGGCGATCGCGCCGGAAGGCGGCAAGGCCCTGCGCAAGCCGGTGCGGCATGGGACGGTCGTTCGCATCGACCTTGCCGGAGAATCCGACCGGGCGGCCATTTTCACCGCGGCCGGCGGCTGAAACGAAGAAGGGAGGAAGCCGATGCTTCCTCCCTTCGAAAAATGCGACCTGTAGCGTTATCTTATGCCGCGCCGACGGCCTTGGCCGACTTCTCGAAGCGCTTACGCTCGTTCGGGTCGAGATAGAGCTTGCGCAGACGGATGGTCTTCGGCGTCACCTCGACCAGCTCGTCGTCCTGGATCCAGGCCAGCGCGCGCTCCAGCGTCATGCGGATCGGCGGGGTCAGCTTGACGGCCTCGTCCTTGCCGGCGGCGCGGATGTTGGTCAGCTTCTTGCCCTTCAGCACATTGACCTCGAGGTCGTTGTCGCGGGAGTGGATGCCGATGATCATGCCCTGGTAGACCTTGACGCCCGGATCGATGATCATCGGGCCGCGATCCTCCAAGTTCCACATGGCGTAGGCAACGGACTCGCCCTGCTCGTTGGAGATCAGCACGCCGTTGGTGCGACCGGCGAGTTCACCCTTGTAGGGGCCGTACTCGTGGAAAAGCCGGTTCATCACGGCGGTGCCGCGCGTATCGGTCAGCAGTTCCGACTGATAGCCGATCAGGCCGCGCGTCGGCGCGTGGAAGACCAGGCGCTGGCGATTGCCGCCCGAAGGACGCAGCTCGACCATCTCGGCCTTGCGCTCCGACATCTTCTGCACGACGACGCCGGCATGTTCCTCGTCGACGTCGATGACGACTTCCTCGATCGGCTCCAGCGTTTCGCCGTTCTCGCCCTTCTGCATGACGACGCGCGGCCGCGACACGGCAAGCTCGAAGCCTTCGCGGCGCATCGTCTCGATCAGCACGGCAAGCTGAAGTTCGCCACGGCCCGACACGAAGAAAGAATCCTTGTCCGGCGATTCCTCGATCTTCAGCGCGACATTGCCTTCGGCCTCGCGCAGCAGGCGGTCGCGGATGACGCGGCTGGTCACCTTGTCGCCTTCGGTGCCGGCGAGCGGCGAATCGTTGACCAGGAAGGACATGGTGACGGTCGGCGGATCGATCGGCTGCGCGTGCAGCGGCTCGCTCACCGACAGATCGCAGAACGTGTCTGCGACGGTACCCTTGGACAGGCCGGCGATGGCGACGATGTCACCCGCCTGCGCTTCCTCGATCGGCTGGCGCTCGAGGCCGCGGAAGGCGAGGATCTTGGAGACGCGGCCGGTCTCGATCTGGGTGCCGTCATGGTGCAGCACCTTGACGGCCTGGTTGGACTTCAGCGAACCGCTTTCGATGCGTCCGGTGATGATGCGGCCGAGGAACGGGTTGGCTTCCAGGATGGTGCCGATCATGCGGAACGGGCCAGGATGGACGGTCGGCGCCGGCACGTGCTTGACGACGAGGTCGAACAGCGGCGCGAGGCCCTGGTCCTTCGGGCCTTCCGGATTTTCCGACACCCAGCCATCCCGGCCGGAACCGTAGAGGATCGGGAAGTCGAGCTGCTCGTCGGTGGCGTCGAGCGCGGCGAACAGGTCGAACACCTCGTTGATGACCTCGACATGGCGGGCGTCGGGACGGTCGATCTTGTTGATGACGACGATCGGCCGCAGGCCGACCTTGAGCGCCTTGCCGACCACGAACTTGGTCTGCGGCATCGGGCCTTCGGCGGCGTCGACCAGCACGATGGCCGAATCCACCATCGACAGGATGCGCTCGACCTCGCCGCCGAAATCGGCGTGGCCGGGCGTGTCGACGATGTTGATGCGGGTGCCGTGCCAGTCGACCGAAGTCGCCTTGGCAAGGATGGTGATGCCGCGTTCCTTTTCGAGATCGTTGGAATCCATGGCGCGTTCGGCGACGCGCTGGTTGTCTCGGAAGGCGCCGGATTGCTTCAGAAGCTGGTCGACGAGGGTGGTTTTGCCATGGTCGACGTGCGCGATGATCGCGATATTACGGAGGTTCATGTCCTGGTCTCGGGAGCGTTGCGGGCGGCAGGCCAAACGGCGCCGCCTCTTTCGGTTGCGCGGCTCTTACAGGTTTTTTCGCATTTGCGAAAGGGGACGCCACCCCCCAAATGACGGTTACCGATTCTTAAACCTTCTGATGTGAAATGAAACCGTTAACCAAGGCGGGACCTTCAGGGGTGCCGGACAGTTCGACATCATGACCGATAGACTAACCCGTTTCTGGCCGCTCATCGCGGCGGCGTCGTTCGCAGTGCTGCTCGCCGTCAACGCCGCGCAGTCCGCGGCGACGCGTACCGACACGCACACCCTCCTGCCGACGGACGCCACCCCGGCGCAGCAGGCCTATGCCGACGCGCCCGACGGGGTCGATCCTATCGTGACCGGTCCGGTCAGCACCGCCTTCAAGCAGCGCCAGGCCGCCGCCGGCTGCGAAACCGCCTCCTGGCCGAACATTCCGCTGGTCTGCTATCCCGACTGATCGCGCCTCGCCCTCCCCCAGCGGGAGGGCCTTTGCCGGGCGCGGCCTGAGTAGACAGGCCGCTTTATGCGCGCGCATCTATTCCCGTGCCTGTTACGCCGACCGGACGGGATCGAGCGTCACCTTGTAGAGTTCGTTGTCATCGCGATCCATCAGCCGCACGGTGAGCTGCTCGCTGGCGCCGGAGATATCGACGAGGCCGAAGAACTGCAGGCCCGCCGACGGCGGCAGGTTCTGGCCCTGCTCGGCGGTCGGCGCTTTGATGAACTTCAGCTCCGGCCCGAACGTCATGTCCAGGTCGTTGGGGCCGAACGTGCCGGCGTGGATCGGACCGGACACGAATTCCCAGAACGGGTTGAAGTCCTGGAACTGCGCCTTGTCGGGATTGTAGTAGTGCGCCGCCGTGTAGTGGACGTCGGCGGTGAGCCACACTGTGTTGGTGATGCCGGCGTTCTTGATGAAGCGCAGCAGATCGGCGAATTCGAGCTCGCGACCCTTCGGCGCGCCGTTGTCGCCATTGCTGACGGCCTCCGCGCCGGCTTTCCTGGCGGCGTCGTCCCAGACGACGAGGCCAAGCGGCATGTCGGCGGCGATGATCTTCCACGTCGCCTTCGAATTCGTCAGCTCGCGCTTCAGCCACTTCGTCTGCTGCTCGCCCAGCATGCGCGACTTCGGCGTCAGCGTGTCCTCCATGTCGGGACCGTTGGCGCCGCGATAGGACCGCATGTCGAGGAAGAACACGTCGAGCAACGGGCCATAGGCGATCTTGCGGTAGACGCGGCCCGGCTCCGACGGCTCGTAGCGGATCGTCGTCATTTCGTGGAAGGCGCGCGCCGCGCGGGCGGCCAGAACGTGGATCGACTTCTCGCTGTAGCGGTCGTCGGCGGTCAGGTCCTTCGAATCCGACCAGTTGTTGACCACCTCATGGTCGTCCCACTGGTAGAAGGTCGGGCAGATGGCGCTGAGGCCCAGCACATGCTGGTCCATCATGTTGTATTTCCACTGCGCCCGGTACTCGTCCAGCGTCTGGGCCACCTTGCGCTTCTCATCGACGAGCACGACGTTCTTCCACTTGCCGCCGCCGGGCAGGTCGACCTCGTCCTTCATGACGCCATCGGCATAGATGGTGTCGCCCGAATGCAGGAAGAAATCCGGCGTGTGCCGGGCGATGGTGGCATAGGTCTTCATGCCGGCCTCGTCGATGCCCCAGCCCTGACCGGCCGTGTCGCCTGACCAGGCGAAGCGCACGTCGCGCTTCGAGGCCGGCGCGGTGCGGAAACGCCCCACGATCGGCTCCGAAACCACGTTGATGTCGGAAAGATCGGCAGCAGTCATGCGGTAGAAGATGTCCTGGTCGGAGGCGAGATCGGTGAGCAGCCGCTTCACCGTGTAGTCGCTGGCGGACGAGGTATCGAGCGGCGCGAGTCTTGTCGCGTTGGCGAAGCTCTCCGTGGACGACACTTCGAACATCACGCGCGACGGCCGGTCCGTGCGCGTCCACACCATGCCGCTTGAGGCATCGATATCGCCGGACTGCACGCCGTGCGTAAAGCTCGGGCGCTGGTTAGCGCGCGAATAATAGGGCAATGCGAGGCCGGACGCGCCGACAAGGCCGAATGCGCTCGCTGAGGTGACGAAGGCGCGGCGGGTCAATGAGATCTTGTTCATGGCTGTCTCCGGGATGGCGTTGAACATCGCCAGCACGGTCACGCCTCAGTGTTTCAGGGGCATCTCGAAACCATGAAGTTTTGATAACAAGCCACGGCTGATCTCCCCCCCCCGAGGGGGAGACTGGCGCTATGCCGCCTGCGGCTCCGGCTCGAAGGCGGGCCTGCTGGTGTCGATCAGCAGCGAGATGCAGGCCGCCGCGATGCCCGTCATGCCGGCGATGAGGAAGGCCAGTTCGTAGTTGCCCTGCATCTCGCGCATGGTGCCGCCGAAGGCCGCCGCGGCCGCCGCCCCGACCTGGTGGCCGGCGACGATCCAGCCGAAGACGATCGGCCCGCTGCGGTCGCCGAATGCCTCGTTGGCGAGCCGCAGCGTCGGCGGAACGGTGGCGATCCAGTCGAGACCGTAGAGCACGGCGAAGACGATCAGGCTGGTCGCCGAGAAGCCGGAATAAGGCAGGTAGATCAGCGACAGGCCGCGCACCGCGTAATAGACGCCGAGCAGCTTGCGCGGGTCGTAGCGATCGGTCAGCCAGCCCGACAGTGTGGTGCCGATCAGGTCGAATATGCCCATCATCGACAAAAGCCCGGCCGCCTGCACCTCGCCTATGCCCATGTCGCCGCAGAAGGCGATGAGATGCGTTCCCACCAGCCCGTTGGTGGTGAAGCCGCAGACGAAGAAGGTGGCGAACAGGTACCAGAACACCCGCGTGCCGGCGGCGCGCCGCAAGGTGGAAAGCGTGTGGGTGAGGAAATTGCCCTGCGAGGCCGGCGATACCGGCGGCACATCGTCGGCATCGGCGCCATAGCGCACCTGGCCGATCGAGGCCGGACGCTCCGGCACCAGCAAGAACACCAGCGGGATCAACGCGGCGGTGGCGATCGAGACGGCGATGGCGACCGGCTTCCAGCCGCCGGCCTGCGCCAGGGAAGCGATCAGCGGCAGGAAGATCAGCATGCCCGTGGCGCTGGAGGCCGACATCAGGCCCATCATCAGGCCGCGATTGGTCTTGAACCAGCGATTGACGATTGTCGCGCCGAGCACCGAGGCGACGGCGCCCGAGCCGATTCCCGAGAACACGCCCCATGTGATGAACAAATGCCACGGCTTGGTCATCAGCAGGCTGAGCACCGTAGAGGCCGACATCACCACCAGCGACGCGAGCAGCGTTCTGCGTAGCCCGATGCGCTCCATCAGCGCGGCGGCGAACGGCCCGGTCAGGCCGTAGAGAAGGATGCCGACGCTGGCTGCCAGCGAGACGACGTCGCGCCGCCAGCCGAAGCTCTCTTCCAGCGGCAGCATCATCACCGCCGGCGCGGAGCGAAGCCCCGCCGCGATCAGCAGGCAGAAGAAGATGACGCCGACCACGACGAAAGCGTAGCGCTGGCCAAACGGGCGGGACTGGGCTATCATGTTACTGACCGGTACGTTTCGGATGGACCGGACCATACGTACCGATCGGTAACATTGTCAAGCGAACCGCCTGATGCCTACTGACAAAAAAATTGAAACATCCATCAGCGACGCTCATCGATCGACGCCGCCCAGGGCCGCCGAGAAGATCCTCGGCGTGGCGCGCGACCTGTTCTACCGACAGGGCATCCGGGCCATCGGCGTCGACGAGATCGTCAAGCGCGCCGGCGTCACCAAGCCCAGCCTCTACCGCAGCTTTCCCTCCAAGGACGAACTGGCCGCTTCCTATCTGCGGCAGTACGATCTGGAGTTCTGGGAGCGTTTCAATGAGGCGGTCGACGCCCATCCCGGCGATCCGCGCGCGCAGATCATCGCCTTCCTGACACGCGTCGGGAAGCGCACGCAGCGGCCTGAATATCGTGGTTGCGGCATGACCAACGCCGCGGTCGAATATCCCGAACGCGACCATCCGGCGCGCATCGTCAGCGAGGCCAACAAGCAGGAGCTGCGCCGTCGGCTGCGCGCCATGGCCTCCGCCATGGGCGCCGCCAATTCCGACACGCTCGGCGACGGCCTGCTGCTCCTCATCGAGGGCGCCTACATCAGCGGGCAACTGTTCGGCGAGGGCGGGCCGGCGGCCTCGGTCGCCCGCAACGCCGATCTTCTGATCGCCGCGAGCCTTGCCTAGGCGGGTCGTCGAACGTCCGGTCGCTTTTCAGGCCGCGGCTCGGCTCACGCCTCACATCGAGACGTAGACGATCTCGCCCTCGCGGCTGGTCTCGAACGTGGTCGCCACCAGCCTTTCACCGCATTCGTTTTCGCCGCCGACGGACGTCTCGTATCTGCGCACCTTGACGCGCGCCGGATCGATCCGCGACAGGCCGGTATCGATATCGAACTCCCAATGGTGCCAGGGACAGCGGATGATCATGTTGCGCCGGCAGTAATGGTGTTCGCCCGGCCGGGCGGCGCTGAGCTCGCCGATCTGGTCGCCTTCCGACAGCGGCCCGCCCTGGTGCGGGCAGCGATCGGCCAGCGCGTAGAAGGCGCCGTCCACCCGAAACAGCACGATCGAGCGCCCCGCCACGTCGACCTTGAGGCGGCCGCCCTCGGTGATGTCGTCGGCGGCCGCGACCGCGTAGCGCTGTTTCATCCTGTGGCCCCATAGAGCGCGGCCGCGTTGTCGTGGAGGATGGCGCGTTTGAGCTCGGGCCCGATATGCGGCGGCAGCGCATGTCGCGGATCGTCGAAATCCCAATGCGGATAGTCGGAGGAAAAGACCACGCGGTCATGGCCGATCCAATCCAGGACATCGACGAGGTGACGCTTGTTGTCAGGCTCTTCCATCGGCTGGGTGGCAAGCCACACATGCTGCCTGAGATATTCCGACGGCGGCCGTTTGACGTGTGGCACCTCATCGCGCATGCGCGCCCAGAGCCGGTCGAGGCGCCAGGCAAGAGCCGGCATCCAGGCAAGGCCAGCCTCGAGCAGGACGATGCGTGTGCCTGGATAGCGCTCGAACAGCCCCTCGAAGACCATGCTGGCCAGCATCGCCTGGGCCGATGGCGCATGCTCGGTCATTTCCTCGATATAGTAGGACGGCCAGCCCGCGGCGCTGATCGCCTGGCCGGAATAGCCGAACACATGGATGCCGACCGGCAGCCTGGCTTCCTGCGCGGCCTCGAAGATAGGCCAGTAGCGACGCTGGCCGAGCAGTTCGGCGGTGCGGCTGAGCAGCAGCACCTGGGCGAAACGCCGGTCGCCGGCATAGTGGCGGATTTCGTCGCGCGCCAGCTCGCCATTCTCATAGGGCACGCAGATCGAGCATTTCAGCCGCGGCTCCGGCGCGTTGTAGAGATCGAGCTGCCACAGATTGGTGGCCCGGCAGAGCGCGGCCGAGAACTCGTCGCCCAGCACGCCCTGCCCCGTCGGCCAGAGCGGGTTCATGATGCCGAACTCCATGTCGTAGAGATCGAGGAGCTGGCTTTGCAGCAGGCCGACATCCGAGCCCGGCAACCCGCCGCCGGCCGGCCAGGTATCGCGACGCGATGAGGCGGGCGCGGCCTTCGGATAGGGATTTCCATCCTGGTAGCCCATGCGATAGCGCAGGCCATAGGTCTTAAGATGGTCCTGCCATCGCTGGCTGAGGAACGGCATCAGATCGTTCGCGGAGCTGAGCTTGGGGTGAATGTCGCAGTCGATGATCTTCTGCGAGACGGCCGCCTCGGCCGTTGGCGAGCCGGCGTGGATCGTCATGAGTGCCTCTCCATCAAACGCGGATAGGTGGCGAGCGGATTGTCGACGGCGATCCTGCGCACCAGCGCGGGATCGAGTCCCGACGGCAGGACGGCGTCGCCGTCGAACTGCCAGTGCGGGTAATCCGAGGAGAACAACAGCATCTCGTCGGAGCCGATCTGGTCGAGCAGCCGGGGCAACACCCCCGGATCGTCGGGCAGGTCGAAAGGCTGCGTTGTCAGCCGTACATGGTCGCGCACGATCTCGGTCGGCGACCGGTCGACCCATGGCGTTTCGAAGCGCAGGCCTTTCCAGAACTTGCCGAAGCGCCATAGGAATGCCGGCAGCCAGCTCACGCCCGATTCGATCAGCACCACCTTGAGGGAGGGGAACTCGGCGAACACGCCTTCCGACACCAGGCTGGCGAGCTGCGTCTGCATGATCTGCGATTGCGCCGCGTAGTCCTCGATCATCGTGTTCGGCCAGCCGAGCGACGTCACCGGGTGATGATAGGCGCTGCCGGCATGGATGCCGATCGGCAGGCCGTGCCGCGCCGCCGCCCGGTAGAGAGGCCAGTAGACGCGATGGCCGTAGGGCTGGTGCGCGGCGGAAGGCAGCAGGACCTGCACGAAGCGGCGATCCGCGGCGCAGCGATCGACCTCGGCGACCGCCGCGCCGATATCCTGCAGGGGCGGCACGATGGAGGCCCGCAGGCCGTCATGCCTGTCCAGCCATTCCACCCGCGTCCAATCGTTGAGCGCCCTGGTCACGGCGACCGCCATGTAGCTGTCGTAGAACATGTGGACGCCGCACAGATTGTTCAGGATTCCCAGCCTTGCGCCCAACCGGTCGAGGGCCTCCGCCGCCAGCCGCTCCGGCGTGGCCGACAAGCCCCCCGCCGGATCCCGCCAGTCGGGCCGGCAGGAAAGCGGCGCGTTGCCGGGATAGGCGATGCTGTCGAGCTGCGTAATGCCGCGCGCGGCGATGAGGTCGCGCCAGACATCGTCCATGAAGGGCATCAGCTCCCTCATCGTCGGATTGGGGTGATGGATGTCGCAATTGACGCTGCCGGCCGGCAACACCGCCGCCGCAGCCTGCTCAAGCACGGTCATGTCGAAAGCTCTGATGTCTCGTGCGCAATCAATGCGCCCTTGCTCGCTGATCTCTCTCGATGATCCTCTTGATGATCGCGAGACGACGCCAGTTTCTCGCCAGGATTGGCGAATTATTCGCCTTTGGCGGGGGCTTCAGCGCGCCGGCCGGCGCTCCTTCGAGGGCAGGTAGCCGAATTTCTGGCGAAAACTGTGCGCGAAATAAGATTGCGAGGCAAAGCCGGTCGCCAGCGCCACCGCCAGGATCGACATCGGCGTCTGGCGCAACAGCGCGCGAGCCCGTTCGAGCCGCAGGACAACGTAGTAGCGGCCCGGCGTCGTCTCCACATGGCTCGCGAACAGCCGCTCCATCTGCCGGACCGAAAGCCCGCCCTCCTTTGCCAGTTCGACGACGGAGACGGGATGTTCCAGATTCTCCGCCATCAGCTCGATGATCCTGCGCAGGACGACCGGCTTGCTGGTGAGATCCCGGCCCGGTCCGAGGCGTTGCCTGTCCGCCGGCGAGCGCACGCGCTCGTGCTGGAACTGCCCCGCCACCTCGTTGGCGATCGCCAGGCCGAGATCGCGCCGGATGATCTCGAGGAAGAGGTCCATCGAAGTGGTGCCGCCCGCCGAGGTGTAGCGATTGCGGTCGATCTCGTAGACGTTGCTGGTGCACTCGATGTCGGGGAAGGTTTCGCGAAACCCGGCGCGATTCTGCCAGTGGATGGTGCAGCGATGCCCGGCGAGTTGTCCGGCCTCGGCAAGCACATGGCTGCCGAGCGTCAGCGCGCCGAGCGTCCAGCCCAGCCGGCCCCATTGGCGCAGGGCCGAAAGGACTGCCGGCTTTTCCGGAAAGTCGATCGCGGTGCCGGCACAGACGAACAGTATGTCGGGGCGTGGCTGGTTTCTGAGCGAACAATCGACATTGAGCTTCATGCCGTTCGAGGCCATGACCGGCTCACCATCGACCGACACTGTCGTCCATTTGTAGAATTCGCGATCGAAGGTCTCGTTGGCTGTGCGCATGGTGTCTGCCGCCGACGCCAGGCTGAACATCGGAAAACGATCCACCAGCAGGAAGGTCATCACCCGCTGGTCGCTCTGTCGATCGGAGGCTCTATCCTTCACGTATCTTCCGTTTTGCCGGTTCTTGCCGTCGGCTCCCGGGGAGGCCGGCGCGCGTTTTTGTTGCCAATATTGTCGCGTTTCCGCGACACAACGAGATTCAACCCAAAGATAGCTAGGGCTTCAGGCCACGCACAGCATACCGGGCTTGCGCGGCCGGGCTTTAGGTTTTGCGGCGAACAGCCATGAAGGGGAGGCAGCTCGTGACAGTCTACAAAAGCAATCGGAATCGCGTTCCCGCATTTATCCGGGAAATGGCAAGGGAGGCGCGATCCGGCGGCATGGACCGTCGCGAATTCCTGGCGCTGGCGAGCGCCTTCGGCGCCACGACGGCTGGCGCCTACGCCATGGCCGGCCTGGCAGCTCCGACGCCGGCACGCGCCGAGGAGCCCAGGCAGGGCGGCGTGATCAAGGTCGCGATGTACGTCAAGGATCCCAAGGATCCGCGTACCGCCGACTGGTCGCAGATCACCACGGCGGAGCGCCAGACGCTGGAGCCGCTGATCAAATACACCAACGACTTCACCTTCGAGCCCTACCTGCTGGAAAGCTGGGAGGTGAACGAAGACGCGACCGAATACGTCCTGCATGTCCGCAAGGGCGTGACCTGGACCAATGGTGAAACGTTCAACGCCGACGACGTGATCTACAATTTCACCCGCTGGTGCGACAAGCACGCCGAGGGCAATTCCATGGCCGGCCGCATGGGCACGCTGGTGGACGGCGGAACCGGCAAGCTGCGCGAAGGCGCCGTCACAAAGGTGGACGACTGGACGATCAAGCTGTCGCTGACGACCTCCGACATCGCGCTGATTCCCAATCTGTGCGACTACCCGGCGCTGGTCGTCCACAACGGCTTCGACAAGGCGGGCGGCGATTTCCTGGCTCACCCCGTCGGCACCGGGCCGTTCGAGCTCGTCTCCTACCAGGTCGGCGACCGGGCCGTCTTCAAGCGCCGCGAGGACGGCAAGTGGTGGCAGGGCGAGGTCTATCTCGACGGTGTCGAGTTCATCGACTACGGCACAGACAACACCGCCCTCGTCAGCGCCTTCGAGGCCGGTGAAATTCACACCAACTACGAGACCCAGGCCGAGGCCGTGCAGATGCTCGACCAGCTCGACCTGGTAAAGTCGGAAGTGCTGACGGCGGGCACCATCGTGGCGCGCACCAATGTGCGCAACAAACCCTATGACGACCAGCGCGTGCGCAACGCCCTGCAATTGGCGGTCGACAATGCCGTCGTGCTGAAGCTCGGCTACGACGACGCGGGCGCCGTTGCCGAGAACCACCACGTCTGCCCGATCCATCCCGACTATGCCGAGCTGCCGAAGGTCGCCCACGATCCGGCCAAGGCGAAGGCATTGATGGAGGAAGCCGGCCAGCTCGATTTCGAGCACGAGCTGATCACGGTCGACGAGGGCTGGCACAAGAATTCGGGCGATGCCATCGCCGCCCAGTTGCGCAGCGCCGGCATCAAGGTCAAGCGCACGGTCCTGCCCGGCTCCACCTTCTGGAACGACTGGACCAAGTATCCCTATTCGATGACCAACTGGAACATGCGGCCGCTTGGCGTGCAGGTGCTGGCAACCGCCTATCGCAGCGGCGAGCCGTGGAACGAATCGGCCTATGCCAATCCGGATTTCGACACCCTGATCAAGCAGGCGCTGTCAGTCTCCGACGTCGCCAAGCGCAAGGCCCTGATGGCCGACATCCAGAAGACCCTGCAGGACTCGGGCATCCTTATCCAGCCCTACTGGCGCAAGCTGTACAACCACTCGACCGCCGCGGTGAAGAACCACCGCATGCACCCGACCTACGAGCACGATTTCGGCAAGGTCTGGCTGGACGAGGCCTGAGGCCCCGGCAGACCTCATGATTTGACTGGAGGAGGCCGGCCATCGCCCGCCTCTTCCAGATCGCCAGCCCGCAAATGTCGGGAGTCTGGGCACGCGCTTCCTTTGACGCTACCGTGTGGCGCATCGAAAAGGGGGAAGGCCGTGCGCGCGCTTTTGATACCGATTGCCCTCGTCGCCCTCGGCCACGCGGCCCAGGCAAGCGACATCTCCAGTGCTTACACCGATCTCGACGCCAAGAAGGACTGCGTGACCTACGCGCAATCGGGCGAGAGCGACGGCGACTGGGCCGACCTCGCCTGCGCCGGCTATCGCGGCTATCCCGTGCTGATCGCCTATGATGACGCGCGCGAATCGCTGTTCTACGGCTTTCCGCCGGGCGACATGACGCCTGTCTGGGAGAGTTTCTCCGGCTTCAACTCCGCCGGCCCCAAGGTGGAATGGCGCATCGAGACGAATGGCGACGTCGCCGTGCCCTTTGCCGCGATCCACCGCCGTTCCGTCAGCAATGCCGAGGACCCGGACAAGCCGGCGGAGGTACTGGTCGTCGCCAAGGTCGGCCAGATGGACAAACGCGATGGCTGCACCGTCGCGCTGGTCATGGCCACAGGCAACCCGGATGCCAACGACCAGGCGCGCAGGATCGCCGACGAGAAGGCGCGGGCCTTCGCCTGCGGCAAGGACAAGCGCGAGGTAATCGGCAAGGTGCCGGACTTCGGCCGGGTGGATAACTAAGCTCGCACCGCCGCGCGCGGGACGGACAAGGGGGAGCCGACAGGGCGTCCCCCTCGGAGTCGATCTCGCCTACTTGCTGTTCTTGGCGCGGTCGATCGCGTCGACGATCATCTTCTTGGCGTATTTGGAATCGTGCCAGCCCTCGATCTTCACCCACTTGCCGGGCTCGAGGTCCTTGTAGTGCTCGAAGAAGTGCTGCACCTGGTGTCGGGTGATCTCGGGCAGGTGCGTGTATTCGGTGACGTTCTCGTAGCGCAGCGTCAGCTTCGGCGACGGCACCGCGATCACCTTCTCGTCCTGGCCGGCATTGTCTTCCATGATCAGCACGCCGATCGGCCGCACATTGATGACGCAGCCCGGCACCAGGGCGCGCGTGTTGCAGATCAGCACGTCGATCGGGTCGCCGTCGCCCGACAGCGTGTGCGGCACGAAGCCGTAGTTGCCGGGATAACGCATCGAGGTGTGCAGGAAGCGGTCGACGAACAACGTGCCGGCCTCCTTGTCCATCTCGTACTTGATCGGCTCGCCGCCGATCGGCACCTCGATGATGACGTTGACGTCGTCGGGCGGATTCTTCCCGGTGGCAATCGCTTCGATGCGCATGGCTTGACCCTCTCTGCGAGCATTGTGTGGCCAGATGATTAACCTGGGGTTGCACAATGCAATTCAAAATTGATGAAAGACCGGACCGCTCAAATCGGCCCGCCCCCGTTGCGCGACCGATAGCGGCAGGCGTGGCGAGACGCAATGCGGCGAATGGTGCGAACCCTCGCCTCGAACGCATCTCTTCGCGAATGCGGGCCGCGACGCGATTCAGGCGCCGCGCACCGGAACGACAAATGAAGACTGGAGATCTGTAAGACCGGTCAGTCCCAGACGAACGCGACCTTCTTCAGCGCCTTGTGCTCGAAGATCTCGATACCTTCGGCGACGTCGCGGCCGCCGATGCCGGTGTAGAAGGAAAGCGCGTTCTGGTTGTCTTCCAGCGCCCACACCACCATGCCCTTGAGGCCGTGGTCGGCCAGACGGCTCCTCGCCGCCTTGAACAGGCGGCTGCCAAGGCCGATGCCCTGATATTCGGGCCGCATGTAGAGCTCGTAGATCTCGCCCTGCTGCTTGAGTTCGCGGGCGCGGTTCTTGCCGATCGTGGCATAGCCGGCGATCCGGCCGCCGATCTCGACGACCAGGACGGTTGCCGCGCGCCGAATCGCATTGGCCCACCAGTCGGCGCCGCGCCGGTTGATCATCGTCGTCAGGGCCCGATGCGGGATGATGCCGCTATAGGCGCCGCGCCATGCCTCCTGATGCACGTCCGCGATGGCGTCCGCGTCGCGTGGTTCGGCTTTCCTGATGTCGATCGTCAGCGTGTTCATGATTTGTTAACCATAAACCCGCTTCGGCTGATTGCAAGAGTCGGCGACAGGCGCCCGGTCGCTTTCTCACAACCAGGCGATTTGCCCGCGCATGATGGGCCGCCGGCGCTCAGATCTCGACCAGATGATCGTCCAGTTCGTTGATGTCGCCGGGTGAAACCGGGAAATGCTCGGTCAGCACGACACCGACCGATTCGATCGCCTTGACGAAGCCGTCGGCGAGCCTGTCGTCGCCCGCATGCGCCGTCAGTTCCCGCACCACGCCGTCCCAGACATGCTGGCCGACACGGCCGTTGATGCCGCTGTCTGCCACCACCTCGGCGTAACGCTCGGCGATCGACACGAACACCAGCACGCCGGTGCGCGATGCCGTGCGATGGACGTTGCGGGCCAGGAACTGCTTCATCGCATTGGCATGCGCCGCCTTGTAGCGCTGCCGCCTCGGCACCAGATGCATGCGCAGGGCTGGGAAGGCCCATAGCAGCGCCAGCAGGCAGCCGAGCGCCAGCAACTGGGCGATGACGAAATACGGCAGACGGATCGACAGCCACAGGCTCTCGATCCCGAAAGCGACCACCAGGCTGACGACGAGCATGGACAGCGTCGCGACGAACGCGGCGGGGAAGAAATAGCCCTCGCTGGCGTGGGCGACGACGCAGTAGATCTCGCCGTCAGTCTTCTTCTCGGCGGCGCGTATCGCCTCGGCGATGCGCTCATGGTCTTGCGGGCTGATCGGTCGTGTCGCCATGATCGATGCCTCTACCAGCTTCCCGAGGAGCCGCCGCCGCCGGACGAGCCGCCGCCGCCTGAAAATCCCCCGCCCCCACCGCCCGACGACCATCCGCCGCCACTGCCGGAAGACCAGCCGCCACCGGAGGACGAGCCGCGGCCCGGCTCGAACGTCATGCCCAGCCAGCGATAACGGCCGGGGCCGATCTTCTGGCCGAAGATCGGCGGCAGCACCGACATGGCGATGCCGCCGAAGAAGATCAGCACCCAGATGGTGATGAATATGGCGAAGAACAGGTCATCGGAGTTGAACGGCGCCTGCTCGTTGCGCTTGCCGCGCGCCTCCAGCTCTTCCGGATTGCCCTGCAGCACCATGATCATGTCGTCGACGGCCTTCTCGATGCCGCCGGAGAAGTCGCCGGCGCGGAAGGCCGGCACCATGTCGTTCTCGATGATCAGCTTGGTGTGCAGGTCGGTCAGCGTGCCTTCCAGCCCGTAGCCGACCTCGATGCGCATCTTTCGGTCGTTCTTGGCCACCAGAAGAAGGACGCCGTTGTTCTCCTTCGCCTGGCCTAGCTTCCAGAAACGGAAGAGGCGGTTGGCGTAGGGTTCGATCTCCTCGCCGTCGAGGCTGGGGATGGTGGCGACGACGATCTGGTCGGATCCCTTGGCTTCGAAATCGGCAAGTTTCTGCGTCAGCAGCACCTTGGTCGCGGCGTCGATCAGGTTGGCGTCGTCGACGACACGTCCGGTAAGCGCCGGCAGGTCGGCGGCGAGCGCGGCGAGCGGAAAAAGGAGGCAGAAGAGGCTAAACAGAACACCGACGAAGGCGCTCCGTCCCACCCCCCTGTGTCCTGCCGGACGTCTCCCCCGCAAGGGAGGAGATTGGATGTCACCAGCCCTTCCGTCAATTTTCGCCCTCTCAAAGAGATCGGCGGCAGCGAAGCTGCCAATCTCCCCCCTTGCGGGGGAGACGTCCGGCAGGACAGAGGGGGGTGCGAAGGAACTCAAGGTCGACAGGCCCTGTTGAATTCACCCGCCCTGCTTCGTGCTCGTGCCGAAGTCCACCTTCGGCACCTGCATCTTGTCTTCGTCGACAGTGAAGTTGGCGAAGGGCTGGTTGGATCGGAACCAGAGCGTGGCCCACAGCACCGACGGGAAGGTCTTCAGCGTCAGATTATAATCCCGAACCGCCTGGATGTAGTCGCGGCGCGCCACGGCGATGCGATTCTCCGTGCCCTCGAGCTGCGCCTGGAGCGCGAGGAAGTTCTGGTTGGCTTTCAGGTCGGGATAGCTTTCGGAGACGGCGATCAGCCGCGACAGCGCGCTGGTCAGGCCGGACTGGGCATCCTGGAATTTCTTGAACGCTTCCGGATCCTTGAGCGTCTCGGGCGTCACGGTGATCTGCGTCGCCTTGGCGCGCGCCTCGACCACCGCGTCGAGCGTGTCCTTCTCGTGCGTCGCGTAGCCCTTGACCGTCTCTACGAGGTTCGGGATCAGGTCTGCCCGGCGCTGGTACTGATTGAGCACCTCGCTCCATGCTGCCTTGGCATTCTCTTCCGCTGTCGGAATGGTGTTGTAGCCGCAGCCGGCCAGCATCGGCAGCATGATGGCAAACAGTGTCATGATCGCAGGCAGGCGGAACGCGCGCGGGGAGGAAAGGCGCTGGGCAAACATGTCTTGGGTTCCCTCGGTGGACGTTGGTGCCAAGCATTAGCACAATCCACGCGCAAGAAAATGACCCCGCCTTCCCGTCACGGTGGCATGGCGGGCATTCCTGGTGCGAGAACGTGGGCCCTGTGCTTGCGCGATCGAACGCTGTAGTGTCGCCGCCCGAACGGGACACCATCATGGCGGCACGTCAGGACAGGGATCTGGAGTCGCGGCGCATCCTCGAGCGGGTCGAGCGCGAGACCACGCCCGGCGGTACGTCGGCTGTCACGCGCGCCGCCAGAAACGCGCGCGACCATGTCACGGCCGCCGATGCAGACAGGTCCGACCCGATCGAATATTGGGGCACCCGCATCGGCCGGGCGCTCGGCCTGCTGATCGCGCTTGGCCTGATGGTCTGGCTCGTGCTGTTCATTTCCCGGGGCGGATAGGGCGATGCCGGCAACCCTGCAAGACAAGAACCTGTAGAACTCCACCGCCCCCTAAAACGCCAGAAAGATCCAGGACCGAGACATCCATGAGTGCCGAACACGCCGACAAGCCGCGCGCGGTCATCGTTATTTCCAGCCACGTCGCTCGCGGCTCCGTCGGCAATCGCGCCGCGGTGTTCGCGCTGGAGACGCTGGGCTTTCCCGTCTGGGCGGTGCCGACCGTCATCCTGCCCTGGCACCCCGGCCACAGCAGGGCGACGCGCATCGTGCCGCCGCTCGACCAGTTCAAGGCGATGATGGCCGATCTCGAGCGCGCGCCATGGCTGGGCGAGGTCGGCGCGGTGCATTCGGGCTATCTCGGCGAGGCCGGCCAGGCCGAGGCCGTCGCCTCGCTGGTCGCCGCCGTCCGGGCCAGGACGCCCGGCGCGCTCTACATATGCGACCCGGTCATGGGCGATTCGGGCGGCCTCTACGTGCCGGAGGCGACCGCGGTCGCCATGCGCGACCTGCTGATGCCGATCGCCGACATCGCCACGCCCAACCGCTACGAGCTGGCCTGGATGGCCGGGGCGCCGCTGCCCGACCTCAAGTCGGTGATGGCGGCGGCGCTCCATGCCGGCCCCTCGACCATGCTGGTGACGTCGGCGCCTTCGATGATGGCCGGCGGCACCGGCAACCTGTTGCTCAACGGCAGGGAAGCGCTGCTCGCCGAGCACCGGCTGATCGACAGGCCGCCGAATGGGCTGGGCGACCTGACGGCTGCCGTCTACCTGGCGCGCATCATGTCCGGCCAGCCGCCGAGCAAGGCGCTGCAGACGACGACAGCCGCGGTCTACGAGATCCTGGCGCGGACGGCGAAGCGTGGCGGCGACGAACTGCAACTCGAAACCGACGCCCAGAGCCTGTCGCACCCGATGGCCATGGTACAGCTTCGCCACCTCCTGCATCCGGGGCGGGACAAGCGGGCGTGACTTCGGGCGACGGCCGCGTCCTTGCCGGCGTCGATGGCTGCAAGGCCGGCTGGATCGCCGTCCACGGCGAGCCGGGCGCGCCGCCCTCGGTGACGGTCTTTCCCACCTTCGCGGCCCTGCTCGATGCCCTGCCTGCCGATGTCATCATTGCCGTCGACATGCCGATCGGGCTGCCGGATTTTTCCCGGCGCGGCGGTCGTGGGCCCGAGGCACTGGTGCGGCCCATGCTCGGCGCGCGCCAGTCCAGCGTGTTTTCGATCCCGTCGCGCGCGGCGCTCTATGCCGACACCAGCGATTTCACGTCCATCGAGGCATGGTATGCCGCGCATCGTCGCGCCAGCGCGGTGGCGAAGGCCACGTCCGACCCGCCGCGCGGCGTGTCGATCCAGGCTTTCGGCATTTTCGCCAAGATCCGCGAGGTCGACGCCCTGCTGGCCGCGCGGCCGGATCTGCGCGGCCGCATCTTCGAATCGCATCCGGAAGTCGCCTTCTGCCGGCTGAATGGCGGCACGGCGATGACGCTGCCGAAGAAGATCAAGGGCGCGGTCAACCCGGCCGGCATGGAGGAGCGCAAAGCGCTGCTCCGCCGGCACGGCTATGCGAAGGTCTTTCTCGATCAGCCGCCACCGAAGGGCGCCGCCAGCGACGACTTCCTCGACGCCGCGGCCATGATGCTGATCGCCGGGCGGATCGCCGGCGGCGAGGCGCGGCCCTATCCGGACCCGCCCGAATTCGATCGCCTCGGCATTACGGTGGCGATCTGGGCCTGAGGATATCTGCCCGGCCTTCACGCCGGATGCATGGCTTTTGCGGCCGACCTCGCAATTCTGCATTGCTCGCGACAGGCTTTTGCCGCTAGAGCCTTTCTCGACCGCGAAGACCTGCCGCCTCCAACCCCGGAAAGGCTTTGGCCGCCATGCCCCACCTGCCAGAACATCTGCTGACCGGCTACCGCAACTTCATGAACGGACGTTACGTCGCCGAGAGCGGCCGCTATCGCTCGCTCGCCCGCGAGGGACAGTCGCCGGAAACGATGATCATCGCCTGCTGCGACTCGCGCTCGGCCCCCGAAGCGATCTTCGACGCCGGTCCGGGCGAGCTCTTCGTGCTGCGCAACGTCGGCAACCTGGTGCCGCCCTATGAGCCCGACGGCGAGTTCCACTCGACCTCCGCCGCGCTCGAATTCGCCGTGCAGAGCCTCAAGGTCAAGAACATCGTCGTGATGGGTCATGGCCGCTGCGGCGGTATCCGCGCCGCGCTCGACACCAATTCCGCGCCGTTGTCGCCCGGCGACTTCATCGGCAAATGGATGAGCCTGATCGCGCCGGCGGCCGAGACCGTGGCGGCCAGCACGATGATGACGGCGACGGAGCGCCAGACGGCGCTGGAGCGCATCTCGATCCGCTACTCCATCGCCAATCTGAAGACCTTCCCCTGCATCTCGATTCTCGAGGGCAAGGGCAAGCTCACCCTGCATGGCGCCTGGTTCGACATTTCCACCGGCGAGCTCTGGGTGATGAACAAGGACACCGGCGACTTCGAGCGCCCGGATCTGGGCTAGATCGGATGCTGGACCGGCGCGCCCTCGTCCTGGCCGCCGCCCTGTTGCTGGGCGTCGCGCCGGCGTCCGCCGACGACGAGGCGGTCATCGGACGCTGGTACTCGGCCTTGCTGGTCGCCGACCGCACGGAACTGTCCGACCTGCTCGCCGACAATGCCCGCATCCGGCTGGGCGACCTCGGCATCGAACAGAGCAAGCAGGAATTCATCGCTTCGATGGACGAATGGCAGGGCGCGGTCTCGGGCGCCGCGATCCGCCATCGCATCGAGAAGACCGCGGGCGGCACGGTCACGGTCATCGCCTGCTATGATTTTCCCAGCAACGAGATGCTGATGCAGGAAACCTTCGCGATTGCCGGCGGCCACATCTCGGCCAGTTCGCAGTCGACCATCGCCGAGAGCTGCGAAGCCTTCTGATCGCGCAGGGCATGCGCCGCGCGATTTCGGCCGATCGAAACAGGCAAGGCGGCTCGCCTGCCCGAGCGTATTGCACGGCCCCTGCCACCGCCCTACATCGGTAGCCGACCCGCCCTTGTTCCAAGCGAAAGATCCTTCATGTCCGCCACCAAAGCCGTCGACCTCGCCGCTCATCCTCTGACCGCCTGGCAGGGACCGCTTGGCCTTCCCGATTTCGCCGTCATCGGCGACGACCAGTTCGGCCCGGTCTTCGACGCGGCGCTGAAGGCGCATGCGGCCGAGATCGACGCCATTGCCGGCAACGGCGAGGCGCCGACGGTCGAGAACACGCTCGCCGCGCTGGAACTGGCGGGCGACGCGCTCGACAAGGTGTCCTCGATCTTCTGGTGCCGGGCCGGCGCCCACACCAACGACACCATCCAGGCGCTGGAGCGCGAGGTCTCGCCGAAGATGTCCAGGCATTTCTCGGCGATCTCGATGAACGAGAAGCTGTTCGCCCGCATCGACGACCTCTACCAGCGTCGCGACGGGCTTAAGCTCGACCCCGAAACGCTGCGCGTGCTGGAGAAGACCTGGAAAGGCTTTGTGCGGTCGGGCGCGAAGCTCGACGCCGAGGGCAAGAAGCGACTTGCGTCCATCAATGAGGAACTCTCCTCGCTCGGCACCAATTTCGGCCAGAACGTCCTGGCCGATGAGCGCGACTGGGCGCTGTTCCTCGACGAGGGCGACCTTGCCGGCCTGCCCGACTTCCTGAAGAGCGCGATGGCGGAAGCCGCCGAGATGCGCGGGCAGAAAGGCCGTTACGCCGTCACCTTGTCGCGCTCGATCTATGAGCCGTTCTCGACCTTCTCGGAGCGCCGCGACCTGCGCGAGATCGCCTTCCGCGCCTTCACCATGCGCGGCCAGAACGGCGGCGCCACCGACAACACCAATGTCGTGCGCGACATGCTGAAGCTGCGCGCCGAGAAGGCGAAGCTGCTCGGTTACGATTCCTTCGCGGCGCTGAAACTCGACGATACCATGGCCAAGACGCCGAAGGCCGTGCACGCGCTGCTCGATCCGGTCTGGGAAAAGGCGCTCGAGAAGGCGGCCGCCGACCAGAAGGATCTGGAGCGGCTCGCCACGGAAGCCGGCAGCAACGAAAAATTCGCCGCCTGGGACTGGCGCTTCTATCAGGAAAAGCTGCGCGCCGAGAAATTCGCCTTCGACGAAGCGGAGCTGAAGCCCTACCTGCAGCTCGAACGCGTCATCGAGGCCTGCTTCGACGTCGCCACGCGCCTGTTCGGCATCACCTTTGAGGAGAGGAAGGGCATCGCCGCCTGGCACCTCGACGCGCGCGTCTTCGTGGTGAGAAACGCCGACGGCAGCGAACGCGGCCTGTTCCTGGCCGACTATTTCGCCCGACCCTCGAAGCGCTCGGGCGCCTGGATGAGCGCGCTGCAATCCGGCTACAAGCTTGGCCACGGCGCCAGGCCGGTGATCTACAACATCATGAACTTCGCCAAGCCGCCGGCGGGCGAGGCGGCACTTCTGTCGGTCGATGAGGCAAAGACCCTGTTCCACGAATTCGGTCACGCCCTGCACGGCATGCTGACTGACGTGACCTGGCCGTCGGTCTCCGGCACCTCCGTCAGCCGCGATTTCGTGGAACTGCCCTCGCAGCTTTACGAGCACTGGCTGACCGTGCCCGCCGTGCTGGAAAAGCACGCGCTACACGTGAAGACGGGCAAGCAGATGCCGAAGGAACTGCTCGACAAGATGCTTGCCGCCCGGACCTTCGGCGCCGGCTTCGCGACCGTCGAATTCACCGCCTCGGCGCTGATCGACATGGCCTATCACGCGCGGTCCGACGCGCCGGCGGAACCGCTTCGCTTCGAAGCCGAAACGCTCGAGACGCTGCACATGCCCGACACCATCGCCATGCGCCACCGCACCCCGCATTTCGGCCATGTCTTCGCCGGCGACGGCTATTCAGCCGGCTACTATTCCTACATGTGGTCGGAAGTGCTCGACGCCGACGCCTTCGCCGCCTTCGAGGAAACGGGCGACCCCTTCAATCCGGCGCTCGCCGAGCGACTGCGCAAGAACATCTACGCCGCCGGCGGTTCGAAGGACCCGGAAGAGCTCTACACGGCATTCCGCGGCAAGATGCCTTCGCCCGAGGCGATGATGGTGAAGCGCGGACTGGTCTGAAGCTCGTCGGGGCAGGCCCACTATCAGGCGTCGTGGATCCCGCGCCGCCGTCACTCCCGGCGATAGGACGCCATCAGCGCTTCGGGCTGATGGGTCTTGCCCAATATGCCCGACATCGCAAGGATGGTCAGCAAATAGGGTAGGCTCAGCAGCAATTGCGGCGGCAAGCCGACCTGGAAGAGTTGCAGCGAGAGCTGCAGCGCGTCGGCGGCTCCGAACACGAAGGCGGCAATCGCCACCTTCCACGGATCCCAGCGCCCGAAGATGACGATCGCCAGCGCGATGAAGCCTTGCCCCGCGACGATCGTCTCGCGGAAGAGGCCCACCTGCACAAGCACAAGATAGGCCCCGGCCGCCGCCGCCGCGATTCCGGAAATCAAGACGCCGGCATAACGCATGCGCACGATGTCGATGCCGGCCGCGCTCCCGGCCCGCGGGTTTTCACCGGCGGCCCGTAGCTGAAGCCCGAACCGCGTGCGGTAGAGAACGAAAGCGGCGACAGCGACCAGCGCCACCGTCAGGTAGAGCAGGATCGAATGGGTGAACAGGATCGGGCCGACAATCGGGATGGCTGCCAGCCCCGGGATCGGAATAGGCTCGAACATCGCGACTTTCTGCGGTCCGGTTACCCCTTCCATCGACAGCCTGTATGTGTAGCTGGCGACGCCAAGCGCCAGGATGTTGAAGATGATGCCGACCACGACCTGGTTGGCCTGCACCTGCACATACATCCAGGCGAGAAACGTATTGGCCAGGAGGCCGATCAGCATCGCGGCAAGCAAGCCGAGCCACGGACTACCCGTCCACAGCGTCACCAGATAGCTGGTGATGGCTCCGAGCAACATGGTTCCTTCGATACCGATGTTGAGCAGGCCGGAGCGTTCCGAGAACGTCTCGCCCAGCGCGGCCAGCAACAGCGGCCCGGAGAGACGGATGGCGGCGGTCAGCCAGGCAACCAGGAAGACCGAGAAGGTAAAACCTTGATCCATGTCAGCCGCTCACTTCGACGGGGGTCGTCTTGGCCGGGCCGACCCGGCTGATGCGATAATAGCGCAGGATGTCGCTTGCCAGCACAAAGAGGATGATCAGGCTCTGCACGATGAAGATGACCGAGGCCGGCAGGCCGGCCTGTCTCTGCATGGCATCCGCGCCGACGGTCAGGCCGGCATAGAGGATCGCGGCGATCACGCAGCCGATCGGATTGAGCTTGCCGAGCAGCGCGACGACAATGCCGACGAAGCCGGTGCCCTCCGCCAACCCGTCGACAAGCCGGTGATGCACGCCCAGAATGTCGACCGTGCCGGCCATGGCGGCGAGGCCGCCGGCGAGAAACGAAGCCAGCAACTGCCTCGTGCCGACATTGATACCGCCATAGCGGGCGGCCTTGGGATTGAGCCCGGTGACGATCAGTTCGTAGCCGACGCGGCTTTTCAGCAGCAGCACCCAGACCAGCAATGTCGCGACCAGGGCCATGACGATGCCGAGATGGGCTCGCGACCCGTCGAACAGATAGGGTAGCCACGTGTTTTCCGGCAGCCGGGGACTGACCGGCAAATCGCCCTTTGCGCGAAGCGGTCCTGAGACAAGATACTGGACGAGGAAGATCGCAACGTAGTTCATCATCAGCGAAGTGATGACCTCGTTGCCGCCGAACCGGCTCTTGAAATAGCCGACAATACCGCTCCAGATCGCACCTGAAAGCATTGAAACGGCGATCACCATCGGCAGGAACATGAAGAAGGGCACGCCTTCCAGCACGGCGCCCGGCAGCGCTTGCATGGCCGTCCACGTCGCGGCGGCGGCACCGATCAGGAGGCAACCCTCGAAGCCGAGATAGGCAAAGCCCGTGCGCCAGGCACAAATCGTCGCCAGTCCGACCATGATCAGCGGCGCCGCCTTGACCAGGGTGAAGCCGAAGCCGCGCCAGGTTGCGAAACCCGCCTCGAACAACTGCCAGTAGGCCAGGAACGGATTGGCCCCGAACGGCATCATCAGCACGCCGCCGATGACGAGCGCGGCGACCACTGACAGCAGCGTGATCAGCGCCAGCGAGAGCGACGTGTCCACCGGCATCAGGCGGCGCTCGACAGAAAAGCCTTTCATTGCGGCGCTCCGCTGTTTGCAGGATGTGCCTCGCCGGCCATCATCAGGCCGATCTGCTCGATCGTCGCCTCCGACGTTTTGACGATGCCCATGATGCGACCCTCGTAGATGACGGCGATGCGGTCGGCGAGGTTGAAGATCTCCTCCAGCTCGGCGGAGATCAGGAGGATTGCCTTGCCGGCATCGCGTTGCGCGATGAGTTCGCGCCAGACAACCTCGATCGCCCCGACATCGAGGCCGCGTGTCGGCTGTTCGATGACGATCGCGCGCGGATCGCGCATGACCTCACGACCGAGGATGAGTTTTTGCAGATTACCCCCGGACAGCCGTCCGGCGAGATAGTCCGGGCGTTTCGGGCGAATGCCGAAGCGCTCGATCAACGCGTCGGCGAACTGACCGATCTTCGGCTCTTCCATGAGGCCGCAGGCGGACGCAAACTGGCGATGCCGTCCGAGAATTGCGTTGCGGTGGATGGGCAGTTCACCGAGCGAGCCGACATGACGCCGGTCAGCTGGCACATAGGCCAGTCCCAGCTCATGATGGGCGGCCGGGCTCAGTCGCGTCACATCCTCGCCGTCGAACAGGACACGCCCGCCGGTGATCGAGGCAAGGTTCATGATTGCGCCCGCAAGTTCGGACTGGCCGTTGCCATCCACTCCAGCGACACCCAGTATCTCGCCCTCGTGAACCGTCAGCGCCACGGCGTTAAGCGCGCGCGCGCCGCGCGCGTCCAACGCGCTGAGCCCCTCAAGCTGAAGCAACGGCTTGCCGGGCTGGCGCGGCGCCTTCTCGGCGCGCAGCGACACATCGCGCCCGACCATCAGGCGGGCCAACTCATCCTTGCAACTCAGCGCGGTTTTGACGGCGCCGACAACCCGCCCGTCGCGCATGATGGTCACGCGGTCGCTGATCTCCATGATCTCATGGAGCTTGTGCGTAACGATGACGATCGAATGCCCCATGCTGGCGAGATGACGCAACACGACGAACAGACCGGCGGTTTCCTGAGGGGTGAGCACTGCCGTCGGCTCGTCCAGGATCAGCAGTCGGGCATTGCGGTAAAGCAGCTTCAGGATTTCCACCCTTTGCTGGACACCGATGGGCAACTGCTCGACGATATCGTCGGGTTCGACATGAAGACCGTGCTGAAGCGACAGTTCGCGCAACCGGTCCGCGGCCTTTTTCAGATCGACCGTCCACCTCTTGTCGTCGCCGATGCCCATGATCACGTTCTCGACCACGGAAAACCGCCGCACCAGCATGAATTCCTGATGGATCATTCCGATGCCGAGACGGATGGCGTCGCGGGTGCTGTCGAGGGCACAGACCTGGCCATCGACCAGAATGTCGCCACTGTCGCGGCCATATTGCCCATAGAGTATCTGCATAAGCGTGGACTTGCCCGCGCCATTTTCGCCAAGAAGCGCATGGATCTCGCCCTTCCTGACATCGAAATTCACGTGGTCGTTGGCCACGACGCCCGGAAATCGCTTGACGATTTGTCTCAAGCTGTAGGCCGGGTCGCCTTCTTCGTTTTGTGCCGCCATCAAACTGTTCCGAATGGTCCGACGCGCTCGCGTCCTGAAGTGCATTCGCTTGGCTGACCCCGCGCCTCAAGAACACCTAGGCACGCCCCAGTGCGCCAACTGAGAAAACCGCGGCGAAAAAGGACTGCCGCCGTCACTCGGTTCGACGCGCAACAGACTTTCAGGGCCAGGCTACTGGTGCGGGGTGCCTTCCGGCTTGAACGTGGCACCCCGCCTTGTCTTTGGTTCGGCCGCGTTGCCGCAACGAAGCGTTGCAGCACGCGCTCCTGATGAATGCCGGCCGCAAGCGCTGCGGCGTGAGCGACACCCGTCAATGAACCAGGCTGGCCACGTCGATCTTCTTCTCGCCAAGACCGTTCCAGACCTCGGTGAACTTTTTCCAGGCATCGGCGTCGGCAACCGAGGGATCGTGATCGCCATTCGTTCCGCATTTCGGCGACCACATCTCGGTCACCTTGGGCGTCCATTCCTTGCCGCCCTCGAATGTCCCGTCGGCGATCGATTTGGCGACCTCCTTCACCATCCAGCCGAGATTCAGCACGAGGCTCGTCGCCATCTTGCCTGGCGCCAGGTCGGTCTGATCCGAGTAGCAGCCGATGACCTTGGCGCCGGCCGCGGCCGCGCCCTGGATGGCTCCGAGGCCCGTGACATTGGCGGCATGCCAGATCACGTCGGCGCCGTTGGCGGCCATGGTTTCAGCCGCCTCCTTGCCACGCGCGGCATTGTCATAGTCGCCGGTCACGATGCCGTTGGCCTTGAGGCCGGGCCGGGTCGCCTCGGCGGCGGCGATGAAGCATTTCATGATCCGCTGCTGGGTCGGGTTGTCGCCGCCGCCAACAAAACCGACGGATTTTCCCGAATTCGAGATCATCGCCGCCAGGGCGCCGGCGCCGTAGGCTGCGTCGAAATAGGCCAGGTCGATATAGCGTGCGTTGGGCGGAAGCTCGTCTTGCGGCTTGAAGGTGGACGCGAAGAACCTCTGCTCCGGATATTGCGGCGCCAATTCGATAAAGGCGCTGCCGAACTCGAAGCCATGTCCGATGATGAGATCATAGCCATCATCGGCATAGCCTTGCACCACCTGGGGGATCTTCGCCTGGGTGACGTTCTCGGCGTAGGCGGTTTCAAATCCACCCGCCTTGAGATCGTTCAGGCCTTCATAGGCGAACTGGTTCCAGCCGCCGTCTGTCACGGAGCCCGTCATGATCAAGGCCACCCTTTTGCCGGCGGCGAATGCACGGTTGAAGCCCGCGCCGGCAGCACCGCCGGCGACAATCGCCAGCGTGGAAACCTTCAGGAAAGTGCGACGATTGAACATTTCTTGTATCCCTCTGTCAGTTGGCTTTTCGCCGGTTCTTATCGCGATGGCCGGCCCGCACGGGCGCCGGCCGGTTGGCATGCTCCTTCACGCCGCCGGGGCTCTCCCGGCTATCGTTCTCCCTTTCCTGCGAGGATGTCCTCCTTCAGCTTCCTGAGGAACCAGATCTCGTCGAACTGGTCGGGCTGAACGAGATTCCAAACCACGCCCTTTGGCTGCGATTTGGTCGTTTTGGTGTAGATGACATCCCTCTCCGTCACGATCACGTTGAGAAGCGAGTCATGTTCCATGATCGGAAGACGCTCATCGGCGACGACCATGCTCGAGTGGACGGTCGTCACGATTGGCGTCTGCGGATTGATCTTGCCCAGCTCGCGGAAAAGACCGAGCTCGAGATCGGCGAAACCTCCACCCTTGCCGGTGCGTCCGCCGGCATTGGTTACCGCGATGCAGCCGCACACGACGATGTCGAGCGGCAGCATTTCCTCGAAGGTCTGCTTCTGGCCGACCTGAACGGCGCCGGCGGATGTCGCAGCGAGTTCGAACTGCACGCCATCCTGGGCCAGCTTGTGCGGATCGAGCAGAACCCATGGAAGCTCGCCGGAGCCGAACTCCGGAACAGGCATGTAGAGCAGCTTGCCGTCATAGAGCGCGCGCAGCCGCACCGGTATTTGCGGTGGGTCGGGATTGCACTTGACGACCTTGGCGTCTTTCCAGATCTGCAATTCAGAAAGCCGCCTGGCTGCCTCGTCGGCGCCGACCCAGTTTGAGATGCGGCTCCAGACCGGCCCGACATTGATGCCGGACGTCTCGAGGCCTTCCCATATTTCCTTGCGTAGCTGGTCCTTGTCGACATTGCGCCCGGCCCAGCGGCCAGCCTTTTCCTCGTCCGTCGACTCTAGTGTTGATTGCATTGTGGAATGCATGGCGTCGTCCTTCTGGATTGTCACTGAAGGAAGGAGGCCCGACCTCGTCCCAACCGTTGACCGCGTTCTCATGAGGACGCTAACAGCGGGCCGATAATAACGTCAGTGCGCTAGGGCTTAAGGAGTCTATATCGATTCCGATATGATGAACCACGTCCAGCGCGCGTGTTCTACAGTCCTCGCGCGATGGACATGATCTGGTTGCGCAGCCAGACGTTGCGCCCGGTGACATGGGATCGTTCATGCCAGAGGAGGTGGAAGCCGAGGCTTCCGCATTCGCGCGGCGCCGGCAAGCTTCGCAACGGCAGCAGCGAGCAGAAATGCTGCGCGAAATGACGGCTGCTGGTGAACACCAGATTGGACGACTGCAGGATATAGGGAATGAGCGTGAATTCCGGCAACATGACCCGGATGTCGCGTTTCAGGCCATGCGTTGCCAATTGGCTGTCGATCGGGCCAGGGTCGGCTTTTGACCGCGCGACCGGCGCGACATGCTCCGCCCTCAGATAGTCCTCGATCGAGATCCGTTCCATCGAGGCGAACGGATGATGGGAAGCGAACAGGCAGGAGACTTCCTCGCCAAGCAACCGCGCAGTCTTCAGATGGTTCGGCGCGCCTGGCCAATTGGAGATCAGTGCATCCAGTTCATCGCGCTCCAGCGCCCCCGCATAGTCGTAGGCCTGATCGACAGCACGGATGACGATGCGCGACAGTGGGGCTGCCGCCCGCAGCCGATCGACAAGTTGCGGCAGCAGGAAAGCCTCAAGACAATCCGCCGAGGCAATGCGGAATGTCCCTTCGTCGAGCTTGGGGTCGAATGCCCTTGGCACGGAGACGATCTTCTCGATACCGGCAAGAGCCGCGCGTGTCGGCTCGATCATGGTTTCGCCGCGCTCGGTCAGCACCATCTTCGAACCGCTGCGGACCAGGATGGGATCGCCGACGACTTCGCGCAGCCGCCTGAGCACCAGGCTTACATAGGGTTGGGATTGTTCCAGGAGCTGTGCTGTTTTGGTGACGCTGCGTTCCTCGAGCAATGTCCGCAACACGCGCAACTGTCTTGCATCGATATCCCTGAGCTCGGTCATGGCGCATGCCCCGTATGGCTGTTCCGGCCTCGCCAGCCAACCCTACGCACACCATAGAGAAACAGACGCCCCGCACAACCATCTCGGCTTGCCGGGCAATGGAAGGCAGAGAGCCGGCACCGCGCGCGCCAACCCTAACCTCCGGCATCTCTCCACGGATTGGCGACCCGTGGCCAGATCGGCCGGTTGAGCTTCCTGTAGTCCGTCTTCGCCGGGCTGCTCGGATACGAGCTCGGCGCCGTCACATAGATGATCTCGGCGGCGATTGGCGCGAAGCCGGCGTAGAAATGGTTGGTCGACTTGACCAGCAATATGTCCTTGCTCATCGGGTCGACGCCGAGATTGGAAAAGATATCCGGCTCGAAGGTCTGCGTGCGGTTGGTGTTGAGGATGATGTCGACCTCTGTCCCCTCGATGCGCACCACCGCTGACGGACCCAGCGTCACCCGGCTCGGGCCGAAACTCTGCCAGCCCTCTTCGACCGCCTTCAGCACGGTGACGCGTGCGTCGACCGGCTCGCCGGCCTGCGGACCCGCCTTGCCGCCGAAGCGCAGGTCGATGACGGCGCCCTCGCCCGCCGCCAGGCAAAAGGTCACGGCGATCGGGTCCCAGATCGTCGCCACGCCGACATTGCCGACGCCGCGCGCCAGCAACTCCCTCAGCACGACGGTGCCGTCACCCGGCACGCCACCGCCGGGATTGTCCCAGACATCGGCGATGACGGCCGGCTTGTCCCGGTGCGCGGCGCGCACGGCGAGCGCCCGCTCGATGCCGTCTGCGGCCGACAGCATCGTCATCGCCGTCTTCTCGCGCAGATCGTAGAGCTCGCGCCCCAACCTTTCCGCCAGCGCGTCACCCCGTGGCCTGTCATTGTCGGTGACGACCATGATGCGCGTGCCCATTTCCGGCACGTCGGCTGCCATGAAGCCATGGATGACCGAGACCGACAGGATGCCGTCCGTGCCGTGCAGCGCCTTGATGCGATCGACGAAGGAGCGCATCGGCTCGCGGCTGGTCGGCAGCACCTGGATCATGCGGCAGTCGAAGGTCGAGATGACCGGTTTTATCTCGCCGCGCGCCGCCGCGAGACCGAGCTCGACGACATGCTCGCCGCGCTCGTAGAAATCGGTGTGCGGGAATTCGAGGAACGCCGCGAGGATGTTGGCGGCGGCCACGCGCTTCGGCGTCAGGTGGCTGTGTGGATCGAGCTCGGACGCGATGACCACCTCGGACCCAACCATCGCGCGCATGCGTTCGAGCAGGTCGCCCTCGCAGTCGTCATAGCCTTGCGCCACCATCGCGCCGTGCAGGCCGAGGATGACGGCGTCGACAGGCAAGGCGGCCTTCAACTGGCCGAGGATCTCGTCGCGCAGCGCCTCGTAGGTCTGCCTCTGCACCAGCCCGCCGGGCTCCGCCCAGGTGGCGGTGCCTTCGATGACGGTCAGCACCTCGGCATCGGCGCGGCGTCGCAGCGCGACGATCGGCGAGGAGCACAGCGTCGGCGTATCGGGGTGCTTGCCGGGCCCGGCGTAAAAGGCCATCTCGAACGAGGCGCGATCGGTCGGCACCGGCGAGAAGGTGTTGGTTTCGGTCGCCAGCGAGGCGGTGAAGATGCGCATGTCGGGATTTCCGCTTCGCTCGATTCAGTTCGTTGCGGCCAGAGCAATTCCAGGAAAAGTGTGCAACGTTTTTCCATCCGGAATTGCGCAAGAACAAAGAGGCCGAGGCGTTCGGCGTTTCTGTGAAACGCTGAACGACTCCAGGCCTTTGGACCAAGGCGCTCGACGTGTCGACCGCGGCGCGCGCGGGCGCCCGGACACATTTTGGTGTGGCATCGCAGAAGACTGCATGTTCGAACGCCTCGCCGCTATTTCACCGCACCCAGCGCCAGTCCGCGGACCAGATAGCGCTGCAGCCAGATGAACAGGATGGCCACCGGCAGGGTGGCGAGCAGCGTCGCCGCCATGACATGGTGCCACTCGATCGTGTAGCGGCCGGCGACCAGCGAGAACACCTGGATCGGCAGCGTGTAGCTCTCCTGGCTGCGCAGCATGGTGAGCGCCACCACGAATTCGTTCCAGGCGTTGATGAAGGTGAAGATCGCGGTGACCGCGATGGCCGGCAGGCACAGCGGCAGGAACACCTTGCGCAATGTCAGCCAGCGACCGGCGCCCTCCATCCACGCTGCCTCCTCCAGGTCGCGCGGGATGGTGTCGAAATAGCTTTGCAGCATCCACACCGTGAAGGCGACGTTGAAGGCCATGTAGATGAAGCCCAGCGCCGTCGTGCTCTCGACCAGGCCCCAGGCGGCCATAAGCCGGAACAGGCCGAGCACCAGCACGATGGGCGAGATCATCTGCGAGACGAGCAGGAACTGGCGGAAAGCGCCATAGCCGGCGAAGCGGAAGCGCGACATCGCGTAGGCCGCCGGCACCGAGAGCAGGATGGCGCCGACTGTGGCGATGATGGAGACATAGAGCGAGTTGAGCAGCGCCCGTCCGAAACCAGTCGCCACCCACATGTCGGAGAAATTCGACCAGCGGAACTCGCTCGGCCACCAGGTGGGTGACAGCACCTCGGCTCGCGGCTTCACCGCGGTCAGGAACATCACCGCGAACGGAAACAGCGTCACCACGATCAGCGGCAGCAGCAGCAGCCACGCGATGACGGAACGTCTGAGCTTGCTCGTCATGCGCGTTGCTCCCGCATCGCCAGCCGCACATAGATCATGGTGAAGACCAGGAGGATCACGAACATCACCACCGACACGGCCGAGGCCTCGCCGAGTTTGCCGATGCGGAAGGCGAGCTTGTAGAGATGCGTCACCAGTATGTCGGTGGAATTGGCCGGCCCGCCCTGCGTCATCACCCAGATGATCGGGAACGAGTTGAAGACGTAGATGGTGTTGAGCACGATGGCGATGTTGATGAACGGCTTCAGCAGCGGGAATGTGATCTCGCGGAACTGCTGGAGCGGCGTGGCGCCCTCGAGCGCGGCCGCCTCGTAGAGGTCGTCGGGAATCGACGACAAGCCGCCGAGGAAAATGGTAGTGGTGAACGGCACCGTCACCAATATGCCGATCAGCACCTGCATCGGGAAGGCGGTGGCGGCGCTCGCCAGCCACTGGATGTTCTGGCTGATCAGCCCCAGCTTCATCAGCGCCGAGTTCAGCATGCCGCTCTCGCCATTGAGCGCCCAGCGCCAGACAACGGCCGTCATGGTCAGCGACACCGCCCAGGGCAGCATGATGATGACCCGGGCGAGCCCCCTGCCGTAGAAATCCATGTTGAGGATCATCGCCACCGGGATCGAGACCAGCAGCGCGCCGCCGACCACCAGCACGGTCCACAGCACGGTGCGCCAGAGCGCCGCGATGAAATCCGGATCGTCGAGCAGCGTCCAGAAATTGGCGAGGCCGGTGAAGTCGCGCAACTGGCCGAAGCGGCTGACATCGTGCGTCGAGATCTGCAGAAGATCCCAGACCGGCCAGAAGATCACCACCGCCGCCAGGAAAAGGCTCGGCAGCGTCAGGAGATAGGGTAGGAGACGATTTTGCATCGGCTGGTTTGTACCGCGTTGCGAAGCATTCGTGGCGCTGACTTGCCAGGCCGCCAATTCTGACCTGTTCTACACTCAGTTTGGTACTCTTCCCCGGCGTCGGCGCTGCCCCTCACCTGCCTGACGGCATCCTCTCCCGTATAGTGACGGGGAGAGGGACGATGTCGCCAGCGATTTCGCCAATCGCCAACGTGGCCATTCTTCGGAATTCGAAGACCGTCACGCAGTTGAGAAGAAGAAAGCTGTGGCGCGCCCCAGGAGGGTGGGGCGCGCCACGGGCGCCGGGAGATACGCCCTATTTCTTCAGCACCGCATTGGCCTTGGCGGCCGCGTCCTTCAGGCCGGCCTCGGGGTCGCCGCCGAGATAGATCTTCTGCATGGCGTCCGAGGTGATCTGGGCGATCTCTTCCCAACCCGGGATGACCGGCGCGAAGCGGGCGTCGGGCAAGAGCGCGGTGAAGGCGGCGAGGTCGGCGTTGTTGACGTAGTAGTCCATCTTCGCCTCTTCCTTGTTCACCGGCAGGAAGCCTTCGCCCTGGGTGAACTTGGCGCGCTGCTCCTTGGTGAACAGGAAGTCGAGCAGCTTCCAGGCCTCGTCCTTGTTCTTGGAGTTCTTGAACATGATGATGGAATCGGTGACGCCATAAGTGCCGCGCGCGCCGGTCGGCCCGGCGGGGATCGCCGCAACGCCGTATTTCAGGTTCGGCACTTCTTCCTTGATCTGGTTGGACAGGAAGGGCGCGGTGATCATCATGCCGACCTTGCCCTGCTTGAACAGGTTCTGCACGTCCTCGCGGTTGTTGGAGGTGACGCCGGGCTGGGTCAGGCCTTCGTCGATCATCGACTTGTAGAGCTTGGCGGCTTCGAGCGCGCCCGGCGTGCCGAGGCCGGACGTGCCGTCCTTGTTGAGGATCTCGGTGCCCTGCGACCACATCGCGTAGTAATAGTAGACGTCGGTCTCTATCTCCTTGCCCTGCAGGCCGAAACCGAAGGCGCCCTGCGCCTTGATCTTGCGGGCGTCCTCCTGCAGCTCGGTCCAGGTTGCCGGCGGCTTGGCGATGCCAGCCTTCTCGAACAGCTCCTTGTTGTAGTACATGGCGCGCGCCGAGGCGGCGATCGGCAGGCCGTAGGTCTTGCCGTTCATGATCGAGGGCGACAGGAAGGTGTCGATGAAGCGCCCCTTGAAGTCAGGCGTGATGTAGCTGTCGAGCGGCTCGGCGACATCCTGTTGCACGAAGTCGATCAGCCAGCGCGTGCCGATGATCGACAGGTCGGCATTGGTGCCGGCGGTGATGTCGGTGGTCAGCTTCTGCAGCAGCACGTCCCACGGCACCACTTCGAACTTGACCGTGATGCCGGGATTAGCGGCCTCGAACTCCTTCTTGACCTCGTCGAAATAGGGGCCGGTCTTGGCGCTGTATTCGGCGACGGTGACGCGCACCTCGCCGGCGTCGGCCGGCGCCGCAAGCGCCAGCATGCTCATTCCGGCCAACAGGCCGACAGTCCACTTTGCAAGGCTCATCCGATCTCTCCCATTGACCCGCGCATTCGCGCTTCCATGCCGAACGATCGGCACGAGATTTATGTTACTTTCCTACATTATCGAGGATTCACAGCCGCGCAAGCAGATTTATTCTGTTGCTTAATTACATTTCGCTGATTAGCCTGCGGGGTATCAACCGGACAAGACGAGGGGCGTAGCGTGGTTTCGAGAACCGAGTTCGAGGACAGGACCGTCGTGGTGACGGGCGCCGGCGGTGGCCTCGGCTCGGCGATCGTCGCGCTGCTCGCTGAAAGGGGCGCGCGCGTGATTGGCTGCGACCTGTCGGAGGAGGCGCTCGCCAGCCCGCATATCGCCTCGCGCCACGTCTTCGACCTGCTCGATCCGGCCGCGATCAAGGCCGCGATCCCGGCTTTGCTCGACAGGGACGGCACCCCCGACATACTGATCAACAATGCCGGCTGGACACGCGCCGAGACGCTGCCCGCCTTGACCTCCGAGACGATCGAGCGGGAGCTCGATCTCAACCTGACCGGCGTGATGACGTTCGCCGACCCGCTGATCAAGGCGATGGCGGCGCGCGGTTCCGGCAGCGTCGTCTTCATCTCCTCGGTCAACGCCATCGCGCATTTCGGCAATCCCGCCTATGCCGCGGCCAAGGCAGGCATCAATGCCTATGCCAAATCGATCGCCGTCGAGCTCGGTCGCAGCGGCGTGCGCGCCAATGTCGTCTGCCCGGGGTCGATCCGCACCGCCGCCTGGGACCATCGCCTCGCCAAGGATCCGGAGATCCTCGGCAAGCTGAAACGGCTCTATCCGCTCGGCCGTATCGTGGATGCCGATGAGGTGGCCGAGGTGGTGGCCTTCCTTGCCTCCGACCGCGCATCGGGCGTAACAGGCGTGGTGATGCCGGTCGATGCCGGCCTGACCGCCGGCTGCCTGCCCTTCATCGACGACATATTGGGAGCGTGACCATGACCGACGTCCAGTTTCGCAACCTGTCGAAATCCTTCGGCCATCACAAGATCCTCGATAACATCGACCTCGACATCAGGAGCGGCGAATTCGTCGTGCTGGTCGGCCCCTCGGGTTGCGGCAAGTCCACCCTCTTGCGCATGCTGGCGGGGCTGGAGACGATCACATCAGGCGATCTCCTGATCGGTGGCACGCGCGCCAACGAACTGCCGCCGCAGAAGCGCAACATCGCGATGGTCTTCCAGTCCTACGCGCTCTTCCCGCACTTGAAGGCCGCCGAAAATATCGGCTTCGGCCCGAAGATCCGCGGCGAGAACCGCGCCGCGATCGACGACAAGGTCAAGAAGGCCTCCGGCGTGCTGAACCTGTTCTCCTATCTCGACCGCTACCCCCGGCAATTGTCCGGCGGCCAGCGACAGCGCGTCGCCATGGGCCGCGCTATCGTGCGGGAACCCTCTGTCTTCCTGTTCGACGAGCCGCTCTCGAACCTCGACGCGCAGTTGCGCGTGCAGATGCGCACGGAGATCAAGGCGCTGCACCAGCGGCTGAAATCGACCATCGTCTACGTTACGCACGACCAGATCGAGGCCATGACCATGGCCGACCGCATCGTGGTGATGGATCGCGGCCGCATCCAGCAGGTCGGCCAGCCGCTGGAGCTCTATGACCGGCCGGCGAACAAGTTCGTCGCCGGCTTCATCGGCTCGCCGTCGATGAGCTTCGTCTCCGGCGCGCTCAAGGCGGCGGACGGCAATGCATGGTTCGAGACCAGGGGTGGCGGCCGCCTCGCGCTTGCCGGCAAGACCGCTTCAGGTGACGACGCGGTCGAGGCCGGCATCCGCCCCGAGCATTTCGTGATCGGCGCGGTCGACGACGCGATCGCCATCAAGGTCGACGTCGTCGAGCCGACAGGCTCGGAAACCCACGTCTATGGTTCCGTCGGCGAGGATACTGTGCGCGCCGTGTTTCGCGACCGCATCGCCGTGAAGCCCGGCGACCGGTTGCCGGTGAGCGTCGCCCCCGCCAACATTCACCTCTTCGACAAAGCCACCGGCCTGCCCCTGTGACGACACGCGAATGAAAACCCCGGCCGACATCATCACGCGGCTGCAACTGATGGCGCAGGACGGCACCAAGTCGGATCGCCGGCTGGCCGGGCTCGTGCTTTCCGATCTCGATTTCGCCTCCAAGGCCGCCATCTCGGAGATCGCGGCGCGCGTCGGGGTCAGCGAGCCGACGGTCACCCGCTTCTGCCGCAACCTCGGCTGCGAAGGCCTGCGCGACTTCAAGTTCTACCTGGCGCAGGCGATCGCCATCGGCGGGCAATATCTGTCGCCAGAACCGCTCAGCCGCGACGCGCGCGAACAGCGCATCGCCTCCGCCATCACCGAGGCGGCGATTGCCGCCATCCAGCGCGCCAGCGAGAACCTCGACATGACAACGCTGGTCGCGGTGGCCAACCGCATCGCCAGCTCGGGCAATGTCCTGTGCGTCGGCTCGGGCGGCATATCCTCGATGATGGCGACGGAGATGCAGAACCGGCTCTTCCGGCTCGGCCTGTCGGCGCTTGCCCAGGTCGACGGTCAGTTGCAGCGCATGTACGCCGCCGTGGCGACGCCGGAGACGACGCTGGTCGCCTTCTCGGTTTCCGGCTACGCGCGCTCGGTCATCGAGGCGGTCGAGGTCGCCCAGCAATATGGCGCGGCCACCGTCGCCGTCACAGCACCGGATTCGGCCCTGGCCAAGGCCGCCGACACGGTCATCCTCCTGCAGCCTTTCGAGGACGGCAACATCTACAAGCCGACCTCGTCGCGCTACGCGCTGCTCGCCATCGTCGACATGATCGCCACCACGGTCGCCGAGACGCGCGGCCCCAAGGTGCTGGAGAACCTGCGCCGCATCAAGCAGAGCGTGAACACGCTGAAGGTCGACGACCCGCGCCTGCCGCTGGGCGACTGAGGCATCTTTCCGCGCGAGAGGAATATTCGGCAGGACACGTGGCAGCATGGCGCGCCACGTATCTCGACTCGCGATCTACCGGGAAAGTGCCGCCGCGCTTTCCAGCAGCGTCGCCGTATCGCCGAGCACGCGCAGTGTCTTCAGCCGCGCCGTGCCGCCTGCGACGACCGAGACTGAAGAAGCCGGCACTCCGATGGCCTTGGCGACCAGGCGCTCCAGCGCCTTGTTGGCGGCGCCGTTTTCCGGCACGGCCCGCACCCGGGCCTTGAGATGGCTGCGCCCATCGGCCGTCGTCTCGGCGCCGTCGATCCGGTCGAAGGCCGCCTTGGGCGTCAGCCGCACGTAGAGGTCGATGCCGCCCGGCCCAGCCTTGAAATAACCGAGCGCGGCCACGGAATCAGTAGAACAGGCTTCTGACGGTGCTGTTCAGGAACTGCTGCAGGAAGAAGATCACCAGCAGCACGATGATCGGGGAGATATCGACGCCGCCGAGGTCCGGCATGAAGCGCCGGATCGGCCGCAGCACCGGCTCGGTCAGCCGGTAAAGCATGTTGCCGATGGTGCCGACCACCTGGTTGCGCGGATTGACGACGTTGAAGGCATAGAGCCAGGAGAAGATCGCCGAGGCGATGATGACCCACCAGTAAAGGCTGAGCGCGTAGATCAGCGTATTGATAAGCGCGTCCATTCAAGCTCCTAGGGCATTTTGCCACCAAGCGAAAACGCCTTGGCTTCGCACAAATGCGGCAAGTCACACGGATTGAGCGGCATGCCCGGTCCACCCTGGCGCATCCCGCTCGAGGATTTCGCGCAGATGTAGCCATTGCCCGGCGAACCGGCAAGGCCTGCGCTTGCGCAATGCCTCGCGGAGATCGCATCGGCCCAGCACAGCCGCCTTGACAGGAAAGGGCCGCGCCCGATAAATGCGCCATCCGCTGGACGGGGCTGTAGCTCAGCTGGGAGAGCGCATCGTTCGCAATGATGAGGTCAGGGGTTCGATCCCCCTCAGCTCCACCAACGGATTTGAAACAAAGCGTTAGCAATGGGTACTCGTTGGTGGGACAACCAAGTGAGACATTGCTATGCGCGTTCCAGCCTATTTGTCCGTCTCCCGTCACCGTCTTTCTACTTTCGATATCCGCTCCCGCGAAGGCTGCACCCGATTGGCAGGCGGATCGCTAGCACCGCTTGAGGTGCATTGCCTCGAACGTGACGTGGCGGAGGCACGATTTCCCACCACAGACCCCATGCAGGCCCGTCTGAAGACCTATACAAAAGGGTACGGGCGCGCAGAGGACACGGCTCCGCTACCGAAGACCTACAGCCAAGCACCCTGACCGGGGCTCCCCCTAGACGGCGGGGGTAAGATACCCGAACAAAATTTTACGGTTTTGAGGCAGAGGACCGCATGTGCCAACCATGCAATCTTGGAGGATACAGGTGGCGTTTGCGGAAACTGAACCGTAGCGACTTGCCCGATCACCGCATGCCTCGCCACCCAGCGCAGATTCACACAACAGACGAATGCCAGACTATAACTTCCATGATACCAATCTAAGTCTCTTGTACTGCGGAGGGGCAAAAGTGGCCAAAGGTGGAACGATATTCAAGTCGCTCAAAATCAATGGATGGCGACAGTTTCAATCTATAGACATTGATTTTCATCCAAGATTGACCGTTATAACCGGGACAAATGGCGCAGGAAAAAGCACGATACTGAATATATTATCGATGCACGTTGGCATATCAAGGCAGTATTATGCACTACCTCATAGACGCGGAAACATATTGTCGTATCTACCTGGAATTTTCAATATTCCGAAGAAGCTTTTCAAATGGATAGTGCCAGACAGAACTCCATTTCAACAGTACCTAGGCGAAATTTCCTATAGCAATGATATTACTTCAAAAATCGTGATACCAACAAGTCCCGGCCTGGCCTATGATGTGACTCTCGAAAATCAGCAAAACATCGTCGGTTTTCATATGCCATCTCATAGATTGCTACCCCATTATCAGCCGGTTGCTAATTTATCATTCTCCGGCATCGAACCAAACGTAAGTTTTCAAATGCTGATTGGAGAGACTTATTCCGGATTCCGTGGTCAAAATACCGGAAACTCCCTTCTATACCAACTAAAGCAGATTCTAGCCTCATGGGCAGCAATTGGAGAAGGCAATTCATCCCTTAGGCCACGCTCCAATCAACTGGCAGCTTACAATGGCTTCATAGATGTCCTGAGGCGAGTCATTCCAAAAGAAATAGGCTTCCAAGGGATAGAAATCGAGCCTCCGGATATCCTTGTCAAAACCGATACAGGAACGTTCATTATAGACTCGTGCTCTGGCGGCTTACTTACGATGATCGAAATAGCCGCCCTGATATATACCTGCTCACTTCGAGATGACGTGACTGGAAAGCGATTTGTGGTGACGTTCGATGAGCCGGAAAACCATTTACACCCGTCCTTGCAACGATCTCTACTTCCGACTCTCGTTAACACATTCCCCGACGTCCAGTTCATTGTCGCAACGCACAGTCCTTTCGTTGTTTCCTCACTCAAGGACTCCTCGGTTTATGTCTTGAGATACATGGATAGTGAAAAATCGTTGTCGGGCCAAGATTTGATACCGATCGCGAACCGCCGCATTGAGAGCCTTAAGCTTGAGAGTTTTGATCGATCAGGAAATGCCAGCGAGATCCTCCGCGAAGTACTCGGCGTAACTGTTACCTTCCCACAATGGGTCGAGGCAGACTTGGAAACGATCGTAAAGAAATACCAGAATTCCGCTTTAACTGAAGAAGTCATCAAGGCTATCAAATCGGATATCGATAAGGCAGGCTTGGAGGAGATGTTCTCAGAGGCGCTCACGCTTATAGGCGAACGTAAATGATCATGCTGACGAAGGGCGCGGAACCCGCCATCCTGGCGAAAAATTCGGAAAAATGGACAACTGAGTTGGAGGCCGAAATACTGAATGGCGGCGACAACGTCTCCTATAGAACATCTAAGTATAATACGAAAGAAATAAAATCGGCACTGCAAGAAGAGGTAAACGGTAAATGCGCTTACTGTGAATCTAAATTACTACATGTCACCTACGGTGATATCGAGCACATAGTTCCAAAGAGCACCGACATAAAGCTGACATTCGCCTGGCCGAATCTAACACTCGCGTGTGACAAATGTAATACGTATAAGGCCGCAAAGATCGGAATCTATGATCCGTACGGCAGCAATCCTGAGCTAGACTTTCGATTCTACGGTCCGATGATTTCACATAGCCCTGGAAGTGACGTTGCTGAGATAACTCACATAGAGCTTGAACTGAATAGAGCGCAACTTCTGGAGCGTCGTCATGAGAAAATCAAAAGCCTGTTGACGAGTTTGGATAGGCTCGCGAATATTGCTGACAATCAGATGAGAGAATTGTTGAAGAACTCCATAATATCTCACGAAAGCTCTCCAGAGAGGGAGTTCTCAGCATGTTTGAAATCTCTCATTGAGACAAAGAGGCAGCGAGGTGAGATTTAGCGCCGGTGAAATTCTTCATCGCGACAGACGGGCAAAGCCAATCGCAGGTGACGTCAAAGGGGAGGCATTTCGTCTCTCGTCCTTGCCAACGTGCTCAGCAGCACGGGGCGTCAAGGCGATGGTGGATAGCCCTTTCCTGTCCATCGCTTGCAAATTATCGTGTTGCTGTCAGGTGAGACACTAAGGTGGGACATCCCGTCCCACTTCCCGCTACAGACCTATAGCACCTAAGGCTTTGCGAACCTTGGTGGACGCTCCCCTCAGCTCCACCAGCGGATTTTCCCGCAATCGTCATGAACGCTTCGGTCCGTGAGGGCGATTGGGGAACCACGCCGGGACAATGACGTTCCTGCCCGGCGGGTGCGTTTGAGTGGTCTTGCCGAAGCCAGCGGAGGCTCGGCGCGGTTCGCCAGCACAGCCGGCGCGAGCAATGTCGCAGCCACATATATTAGCGCGTGTCGTCGATAGGCGGCGGCTTGGCATTTGGCGCCTGTCAATTGAACTTATAGGCAAGGTTGCGACGGGGATCGTGCTGTTTTTTTCGGCGACGAGCCCTTTAGACTGACACATCTGAAAGTCGGTTTTATTCTGTGGGTTGCGCCAAAACGTTCCCTTTGGGGCGACTGAAAGCATTAAACAAAATTCGAACAAAAACTTGAATGCGCCCGCGGAAGTGATGACGTGTCCATTCGCGAGAATCTCGCAGCCAATCTCAGGCGACTTTGCAAGGACCATGCTTCGGTAAGCGCGGTCTGCCGCGAGCTCCATATCAACCGCACCCAGTTCGAGCGTTACCTCCAGGGGCGCACCGTGCCCAACAAGGCCACGGCCAAGCTGATATGCGACTATTTCAAGATCGACGAGGCCGAGCTCTACCAGGATCACGACGCCGCCGAATCGATGACGCCGGGCCTGCCGCCGGTTTCCGAGATCCTGTTCGGCCAGATGATTCGTCCGCCGAGCCCTTCGATCGCCGGCGGCACATATTTCACCTACTTCTCGATCCCGAACCGGAACGACCTCCTGATGCGGTCGGTGACGTTCGTGCGCCGGGAGACCGACCTTGTCACCTTCAGGCGCGTGACCGGATGGTCCGAGCGCCGCGGATCGACATGGGCCCGCGCGCGCGGCAACCATTATGGCGTTGCCATCTCGCGCCTCAATTGGATCTATTTCAGCGGCATCAACCGACGGCAGACGGGAGAGCCGTCATTGATCTCGGTGCAATGGGCGCCGATCTCCGATCCGATACTCACCGGCAAGGCCATGCTTCTCACGGAGACCGGGCCGGCCTTCGTTTCAGTGATCATGCGGCAGGATGTTTCCAACATCAGCGCGAGAAAGGCGATCCGCATGGCGCATGTCATCAGCCTCGATGACCCGAGCGTGGACCAACTGGTGGTCAGCGTGACCCGCGACGGCATCGCCTGATGCGCACTGCCTGAGGCATCTCAAAGCATCGCGGAGAGAGGCTCGAAGAAACTTCGGGAGCCGTGCCAGGAACCGGCATGCCGGCGGAAGCCGGGGAACACATTTGTGCTCGGGTAAACAGGTCCGGTAACGCTCTCTGGATTCTCGCACCTAGCGTATCCAGCGCAATCTGACGCTAAAATAGAACAAACATACTCTAAAAAAGCATAATACAGACGACGCTGTCTCTCTATTTGAGCATCCTTATGTTGTTGTCGATAAACATCAACAACAACTCGTGATTGCCATCGTGATTAGTTGAAAATTTACTACAATTTTAACAGGCTGTTAGCATCTCAGCTTCTACCTTTCTTGGGCAGATCCCACTGGGGGGTCGGAGAAAGGGACTACAGATGGCCAAGAAAGTGACCACCGCTCCGAAGCTGACGATCGCCGCCGGCACGCAGACCGCGTTCTTCACGCAGGGCATGCACTACAACAAGCGCTGATTTACGCGAGGCGCCGTCGCGATCCCGTGTCGGCGCCTCCCGTTAGCTAAGATGTCCGCTCCCATGAAGATGCGCTCCTCGAAAACGTTGGTTTTCTACCCCGGGCCGGACAAGGTCACGGCCTGCAATTTCCTGACCAGGAACGTGTTCGAATGCAGCCCCGAAGTGGTCGGCCTGCTGGCCTCCTGGGACGACTGGGCTTCGCCCGCCGATATTTCCCGCGCACGCGGCTGGCCGCGCTCCGAGCTGAAAGCCATCGTCCCGCAACTGCTGGATTTTTCCGCCCTGGTGACGGCCGGTTCGTCGCTGGCCGAGGAAGAAGCGCGGTTTTCGGGACAATGGAGCTGGGGCATTCCAACCGCCCTGATGCACTTCTGCGTCTAGGACAGCGCCTACATCAGCATCGAGCAGTCCGAGGAGAAGCAGAAGCAGCGCGCGGGCCACGCCCCGCAGCCGGAGCTGATGCTGAGGAACCCGCCCGGCGCCATCCGCCTGCCCGATCCGCTGGCAGGCAACGAGCTTCTCTCCCTCATGGCAAGGCGACGCACCAACCGCCAGGCCGGCGCCCCCACGATCACGGTGCGCCAACTGGCGGACTGCCTGTTTGCGGGACTTGGCCTCACGGGCGAAACCCGCAACTGCGTCGGGTCGCTGCCGCTCGGCATGACGCCTTCCGGCGGCGCGCGGAACCCCTACGAAGCCTATGTGGTCGCACGCGCGGTCGAAGGTCTCGACCCCGGGGTCTACCATTATTCCGCCCTGGATCATGATCTCGGCCGCGTCGCGGCCAACCACCTGCCCAACCTCTCGGAACTGGTCGGCGGACAGGAATGGGCCGATGACATGCCGTGCCTGATCCTGTTGTGCGCCAGGCTCGAGCGCACGATGTGGAAATACGATGACGCCAACGCCTATCGCGTGGTGCTCATCGAGGCCGGCCATATCGGCCAGAACATCATGCTGGCGGCCACAAGCCATGGCCTTTCGGCATGCCCGACGGCTGCACTGTGCCATTCACCGATCAAACGCCTGCTCGGCCTCGACCGCGTGACCGATGCCCCCGTCTACGCCTTGACCCTTTCAGTACCGGAAATGGACGGCGCCAGCCGGACCATCAACTAGAAATAATTAGTCGACTTAGTTTTGTCAGTAAGCGTTCCACGAGTACAGAAATCAAATGACAGGATCAGCCCAATGGCAAACCAATCCCTACGCCAGTCAGAAATCGAGAGTTTGCAGTACATCTCGTCGATGACCAACGAACTCGTGCAGATGGCCGAGGCCAGCCGCTTTCCGATGATCTCCTATCTGCTCGGCATGGCCTACGCGGAAGCCTTCGACATCCTTCGCGGCGCCCGCCCGTCGAGGCAGGGGCAGGCGGCGCCGGGCGCCCGGCGCAAGGCATCGTCCGGGGATAGCCGCCCGCAGCCCAGAAGGGCTTGAGGCGATGCACATGCTGGCGTTGAACTGCAGGATCGACGCCCTGCCCCGCCCGAACCGGTGGGAAACACTTTGCGCCTTGCAGGGTATGTTGCCCCAGTTGCGCAAGAACGCCGCTCGCCTCGGCCACGCCGAACTCGCCTATTGGCTGGAACGGGCCGAAATCGAGGCGAGGAACATCGTCAAGGGCCGGCAGGGCGACGTCGGCGCCTTGCCAGGCCTGATCGCGGCCAGCCCGCGCAAGCTTACGGCCGCCGCGCCGCTCAAGGGGGAGACCACGCCATGAACATGATTACGCCCATCGCCGGGCTCGAGATCCGGGACAGCCTGTACGGCCAGCTCGACTGGCTGATAGCCGGACGGCCGCAATCGCCGCGCGAGGCCTGCGCCGAGGCGCGACGGCTCGTCGACCTGGCGATCGCCGATACCTGCCAGGCGGACAATCTGTGGGGCGCGGTGGACGCGTTTCACGACCATTTCGACCTGCTGATGCGGACCATCGACCTCAAGGGCGCCGACGATGCCGGCGTCGGAGATCTGCGCGCGCGCTGCCGCTTCTACCTGGAGCAGGTCGAAGCCCTCGCCTGAGGTTCCGCCGTCGGCACGCAAAATCGCCGCGCCGCGCCGCGTGGGCGTGCCCAGGTAAGCGCGAGCGGTTCAATCAGGCCCTGGCAACATCGTCGAAGCTCAGGCTGAAACGCTGGAGATATTTGCGCAAGCGATCGGCATCGTTGCCGCTCGCCTTCTTCAGCCGCGAAACCGAGAACAGTTTTCGCCCCGCGGCGCTGATCGAGCTGCTGTCGCGGCAGGCCCGGATGACGGCGGCGAGTTGCACACGGTCGAACGGGTCGATACCGGCCGCGCCGTCCGGCCCGAGCACCTCGCGCAGCACGCTGTCTCCATCGCCGCCCTCGACAGGGCCCGCGCCCCAGAGCAAACCCAACCGCCCGATCTCGTCACGCACGGCCTCTTCGTTGATGCGGCCGAGCGGCGCCAGCGTCGCCATGCGTGTGATCGAAGCGGAGAGGTCGCGGAAATTCGCCCGCCACAACGCTTCCGGCGCCACCGCGAATTTGAGGTAGAGGTCCCTGGCCTCCTTGTTGAAGGTCACGTTCTGTCCCTCGCGCTCGCCATAGCGTCGCAGCTCGAACTCGAGATTGGGCTCGATGTCCTCCTTGCGGTCGCGAAGCGCCGGCAGCTGGAATGTCCACAGGTTCAGCCGCGCGAACAGGTCCTCGCGGAATTTGCCCGCACGCACGTCGATCGACAGATCGCGATTGGTGCCGGCTAGAAGCTGGAAGTCCGACGTCACGTCCCGGTCGGCTCCGACCGGCAGGAAGCGTTTCTCCTCGATGGCCCTGAGGCACATGGCCTGCTCGTCGAGGCCGAGCTCGCCGATCTCGTCGAGGAACAGCACGCCCTTGCTGGCCGACTTCATCAGCCCGGCGCGTTCGCCCTGCGCGCCGGTGAAGGCGCCCTTGACGTGCCCGAACAGCGTCGACATCGCCTGATCGCCACGCAGCGTCGCGCAATTGACCTCGATGAAGTCGCCCGACACCTGCCGCTGCGCCTTCTTGAGCTCATAGATACGACGCGCCAGCTGCGACTTGCCGGCGCCGGTCGGGCCGGTGAGCAACACAGGCGCGCGCGAGCGGATCGCCACCTTCTCGATCTGGTCGATCATCCGGTTGAAGGCGGGATTACGGGTCGCGATGCCCGATTTCAGGAAGGAGGTGGCCTCGTCACGCTCGGCCGCGAAGCGGGTAGCTATCGCGTCGTAGCGCGACAGGTCGAGATCGATGATCGAGTAGCTGCCGGCGGGATAATCACCGCCCTCCTTGCGTGGTGAAAGCTGCAGCAGCCGCGCCGGTATGAACCGCGCTTCGGTAAGAAGGAACCAGCAGATCTGCGCCACATGCGTGCCGGTGGTTATGTTGACGAGATAATCCTCCTTCTCGGGATCGAAGCTGTAGGCGCGGGCGAATTCGCGCAGGCCCGTATAGACCTCGCTGAAATCCCATGGGTCCTTCATGCTTATGATATGCCGCCTGACCTCCGTCGCCGGCGATATCACCTCGATATCGGAGATGATCTGTCTCGCCAGCCGCTCCGAACGATCGTCATGGAGAAGCTCGAGCCGGTCGATGAACAATCCCGGCTGCTGGCAAAGCGCGACGGTCGGGCGCCATTTCTTCCAACGGTCCTCGCGGCCGCTTGCGTCGAGCGTCGTTCCCAGAATGCCGATCGCTACGCGCCTTTTCATTTTTATCCCAATTTATAAAGTCTGATCCATTGCTATCATAATTTCAGACGACACAGAACCCGTCAAACGCCGACAGGGATTCTTGTCCATTTTTTATTCGTTCAAAAACAATATCTTACGAAAAATCAAGTAGCCGGCCGGCGCTACCAGCCCAGACTGGCACGCGGCTTGTAATGATCCTGGCGTTGACAAGAAGGATCAGGACAATGGCAAACAAATCCGTGTTTGCGACGATAGCAGGAAAGCTGCTCCCGCGAGCTGACGCCAGGAACCACCACGGCGCCCAGGCCTACAGCCTGTCGCCCGAACAGGCCCTGGCTCAGCTCGCGGCGACGGGAACGTTCAACGCCACATTCTACGCCGAGCCGCGCGAGCAGCTCGACGAGGTGCTGAAGCTTGCTTGGCAGGTCGAGCCGGCTTTTCTGGCAAAGACCGCCGTCCACGCTTTCGAGCAGGGCTACATGAAGGACATGCCGGCGCTGTTGCTTGCCGTTCTGTCCTCAATGCAGGGCGACGAGTTCAACCGCGCCTTCGCCCGGATCGTGCGCAACGGCAAGATGCTGCGCAACTTCGTGCAGGTGATGCGCTCCGGTGCCACCGGTCGCAAGTCGCTCGGCACGCGGCCGAAACGGCTCGTCCAGGCCTGGCTCGAGCATGCGTCGGACTTCGAGATCATGCGCGCCGCGGTCGGCAACGACCCGTCGCTGGCCGATGTCGTCAGGATGGTTCACCCGAAGCCGGCCTCGGCCTCGCGTGAAGCACTCTATGGCTACCTCATAGGCAAGCCGCATGACGTCGCCGTGCTGCCGGAGGTGGTGAAGGCTTTCGAGGCCTTCAAGCGCGACCCGTCGCTGCCCGTGCCGGAAGTGCCATTCCAGATGCTGACCTCGATGCCGCTGTCGCGCGAGCATTGGGTGCAGATCGCGGAGACGGCCGGCTGGCAGATGCTGCGGCAGAATCTGAACACCTTCGGCCGCAACGGCGTGTTCGAGGTGGAGGGCTTTGCCGAAAAGCTGGCGGCGCGTCTGCGAGACCCGGAGGAAGTCCGGCGCGCCAGGGTGTTTCCGTACCAGCTCATGGTGGCCTTCACCATGACCAGCGCGCAGGTGCCGGAAATGGTCAGGGACGCACTGCAGGACGCGATGCAAGTCGCGCTCGGCAACGTGCCCAGGGTCAAGGGCAATGTGGTCGTCTGCCCGGACGTGTCCGGCTCGATGTCCTCGCCGGCGACCGGCTATCGCAAGGGCGCGACCTCGGCGGTGCGCTGCATCGACGTGGCTGCCCTGGTGGCTGCCGCGCTGCTGCGCCGCAACCCGACGGCGAGGGTGTTGCCGTTCGAGAACGATGTGGTGGATGTCCATCTCAACGCTCGCGACACGGTGATGACCAACGCGGCGAAGCTGGCGGCCGTCGGCGGCGGCGGGACCAACTGCTCGGCGCCGCTGGCGCAGCTGGTGCGTGAGAAGGCTGATGTCGACCTGGTGGTGTTCGTTTCGGACAACCAGTCCTGGGTGGACGCGACGCAGAACGCGCATCAGGGCACGGCGACGATGCAGGAATGGCAGAAGCTGAAGGTGAACAACCCGAAGGCCAGGCTGGTCTGCATCGACATCCAGCCCTACGCCACGACGCAGGCCAAGCCGCGGGCCGACGTCCTGAACGTCGGCGGCTTCTCCGACCGCGTCTTCGACGTGGTCGGGACGATGCTGTCCTCGAACGGGGACCCGGACCATTGGGTGCGCACGATCGAGGCGGTGGAGCTCTAGACATCGGGTCCCGGCGGCGCGTCCGCCGGGACCATCGGAACGGAATTCAGGGCATGACGAATGCCGATGGAACTACAGGCTGTTACCCTCCAGGTCGCGGGTTCGAATCCCGTCGGGTCCGCCAATTTGGACCCGTAGCTCAGCGGATAGAGCAGGACGTTTCGTCAAACCTTGTCGTCATGCCCGGCGACTTATGCGCGGCTTCGGCCGAGACTTGAGAAGAAAAGAACCAGATACGAGGCATGGCGGATGCCGGTGGAACTACAGCTTCAGGTGCTCCATACGCAGGTTCGATTCCTGCCGTGCTCTATCGGGCATGTGGCCGAGTGGTTAGGCGGGAAACGTTTCACCAACACCTTGCCGCCATGCCCCTCACGAAGCCGCGGCGAATGCATGATGGAACTACAGCTCCAAGAACGGGATGCTCCGTGAGGTTCGACTCCTCACCTTGGCGGCGCTCTCTGGCACGAGCGGGACTCCCGGGTTTCATCTTCCTTTGTCGCCGCGGCGAATGGATCAAAGCATGATACCGGAAATCCATTTGGGATCATGCGCGGGACATGGCGAATGCAGGCAGGATTACAGGTAGCGCGCCCGCCGGAAGGCGGGAGGTCGGGTGTTCAAATCACTCCCTCGCTCTGCGGAGCGGGGTGGCGCAGTCACCGTCTTGCCAATCCTTGTCGCCAGCCGATTGAACAGGGCGAATGCCTGCGGGAATACATTGGGATCTGGTGGTTCGAATCCACCGTCGATCACAGGATCGATCGGTTTCTCGCATCGACTTGTCGCCCGCGCGTGAAATGCAGTTGAGACATTGAAAGACGAATGGCGAATGCAGGCAGGACTACAGGGATAGAGCGTCCGCGACGGATGTCGTGGAAGGTCGGGTGTTCAAGCCACCCCTTCCATCTTCAGGGTGGAAAGTAGCTCAGTAAATTGTCTTGCCGCCCGTTGTCGCCAGACCGGATCGAGGACGAATGCTACGGGACTACAGGTAGACGCAGCCTGCTCAAAGTGAAATGTCGAGAGCGGGTGCCGAAAGGCGTGAGGGTTCGTGTCCCTCCTTCGCAAGAAACTGCGAAGTGGCGGAAAAGCGTCTCGTGACTCTTGTCGTCCGTCGATTGAAATGACGACCGACCGAAAGTGAAAGACATGACCGAGATTGTAAGCGGACAGGATTTGATCGACGCCGGAATGCAGCAGGGCAAGTGGTTTGCCCGGGCGCTCGTGGCGGCCAACGACGTGCTGGAGAAGGGCGGGTCGCATGAGGATGCGATCGAGACCGCGCGGGGCTTCGCGCCGCCGCCGGCCATGCCGCTCCATGCGAGCGGCGCGCTGCCGCTGCACCTCAACATCCAGGCCGAAAACCCGCACGAGGCCGCCAACGTGGAAGCCGTCACGCGCAGCATGATCGAGCTGATGCGTACACCCGTGGTGCGGGCCGGCGCCATCATGCCGGATGCCTGCCCGGCGGGTTCGCCCGGCACCATTCCGGTTGGCGGCGTGGCCGTGTCCGAGGGCATCCATCCCGGCATGCATTCGGCCGACATCTGCTGCTCGATGGCGATCTCGGTGTTTCCCGGCGTGGCGCCTGCCGCGCTGCTCGACGCCGTGCATGCCGTGACCCATTTCGGGCCCGGCGGGCGCCAGCGCGGCCAGCAGTTCCGGCCTTCGGCGGACCTCTTCGAGCGCTTCGACGCGAACGCCTTGCTGCGCGACCTGAAGAGCGCGGCGATCGAGCATTTCGGCACGCAGGGCGACGGCAATCATTTCGCCTATGTCGGCACGCTGAAGTCGAGCGGCGAAACGGCGCTGGTGACCCATCACGGGTCGCGCGCGCCGGGCGCGCGGCTCTACGCCAAGGGCATGAGGATCGCGGAAGGCGTGCGCCGGACGTTGTCGCCGGAGACCCTGCCGCAGAACGCCTGGATTCCGGCCGACACGCCGGAAGGCGATGAGTATTGGGAGGCTCTGCAGGCGATCCGCGAATGGACCAAGGGCAACCACCTGCTCATCCACGATCTCGCTGCCGAGAAGTTGTCGGCGAAGGTCTCGGACCGGTTCTGGAACGAGCACAACTTCGTCTTCCGCCGTTCGGACGGCCTGTTCTACCACGGCAAGGGCGCCACGCCGGCCTTCGACGACTGGGCCCACGACGCGACCGATCTGACGCTGATCCCGCTCAACATGGCGGAACCGGTGCTGATCGTGCGCGGCAAGAACGCCGGGAACGGCCTTGGCTTCTCGCCGCACGGCGCCGGGCGCAATTTCTCGCGCACCCAGCACCGGCGCATGCAGGCCGGGCGCGGCGACGCCGAGATCTTCGCCGAGGAGACCAAGGGTATCGATGCCCGGTTCTTCAGCGGGGTGACCGATATTTCGGAGCTGCCGAGCGCCTACAAGAACGCCGCGTCGATGCGCCGCCAAATCGAGCATTTCGGCCTGGCGGAGATCGTCGACGAGGTGCTGCCCTACGGCTGCATCATGGCCGGCGATTGGGAAGCCAACGCGCCGTGGCGCAAGAAGAAGCAGCAGCGCTCCTGAGTGCTGCAAAGGTCCGGACGCCATAGCGCCCGGACCTTTTTGCCGCCGTAGCGGTGTCTAACCGGCGACGCGGGAAAGCCGCTCGGGATCCGACGCCGGGAGGCCGGGCCTGTCGGCTTCCCGGCGCGAAACCGAATTGCGCACCAGCGCGATCGTCTCGCGGCCGGCGGTGGAGATCGCCCACGGGCTGTCGAGCCCGGCAACCATGAATTCCTCGATGCCGAGCGTGGCGTAGGACAGCAGCGTCAGCGCCGCCCGCGCGGGCGGATCCGCCAGCTCGACCGCCGGCCGCTCGAAGGCCGAATAACCGCTGGCGCCCAGCCGCACCGGCAGCGCGAACCGCAGCTTGCCAGCGCGGCCGTGCTCGGCGGCGACGGCCCGCACACGCGCCATCAGGCGCCCGACTTCATCGATCGAACCCGGCGCGAGCTCGAAAACGTCGGCGTGGCGCCCCGCGACCTTGAGCGCCGTTCCGGAAGGGCCGCCAAGGCGGATGTCGATGGAAACGCCGCGCGATCCCTTGCGCGGCACGAAACCGCCCTTGACGCTGTAGAAGGCGCCTTCATGGTCGAAGGGACGCTCGTTCGACCACAACCGCTTCAGCAGTACCAGATATTCGTCGATGCGCTGCCAGGCGGCCACGTGGCCTGCCGCGTCGTCGCCGGCGGTCTCACCGAGCACGCGCAAGGCAACGCGCCCCTTGCCTCTGGCGTCGAGCGCCGCGAGCTGACGCGCGGCCGCTGTCGGCTCCAGGCTCGTCACGCGATGGCTGACGGCGATGTCCAGCGGCGACGCGCTGTCAAGCACGCTCGCGGCGCCCTCGATATTGGCAGGCAGACCCTTCGGGTCATCGACGACGACCTTGTTGAAACCTGCGTCTTCCAGGCGAGACAGCATCCTCGCCGCCTCGGCGACATCGCGAAAGAACGGGGCTCCGGCCTCATTGCGCCATGTTGCGGCTGGAACATGCGTGAACTCGATCGGCATTGCCATCTCCTCCATCATGTCATCGAGCGATCCGTGCAAAACACCAAGCGGCTTTCCGGAAGCGAAAGCGGACGTCGACCTCCCCGGAAAAATGCGTGCAATTTCCCCGGGGAAAACGCGCTGCGTTTTCCTCCAGGCGCGCGCAAACGCGCCGGCTCGGCTTCTCAAAACTCGAACTAAAAACGCCAGGCCTGTTCAGGCCTGCGCGAAACTGTCAGGGAATGATGCCCAGCACGACCGCGCCGGTGAACACGAATGCCAGGGCAAAGACGATATAGGCAAAGGTTCCGCCATAGGCGGGCCGCCACGCCTGGTCGCCGGTCGAGCCCTTGCGGGCGGACTGAGCATTCTGGATATAGGTCATCTTGGCCTCCATCACGGCCATTAATCTATAAACTCAGTAGACTTTGTCGATTGCTATTTTCGGCCCGATTCCGGAATGAACGTCCTCCAGATCGGTAATGGTTAGGTGTTTTTTCCAAAAATCGACAAAACGGGCCTTACTGCCTGATCTTTGATCATCAGTTTGCCAACTGATCGAGAAGCGTGTCGATCTCACCCTTCTTTGGTGCTTCCGGTGACTCGGCGGGAGCCTGCGGGTCGGCTGGAACAGGTTCCGCGACCGGCGCGGGCGCTTCGGCTTCCGCTTCGCTGGCCGGTTTTGGCGCGAGCGCCGGCGTTTGGCTTTCCGCTTCGGCATTGCCATCGGAATTACCCGCTGCAGGGGCCGCGACCGGATCGGCGGGCGACGGTTTTACTCGTGGCTTGGCATTCCCCAGAAGATCGCCGATCAGGTCGGCCGCGCCCTTGGCGGGGTCATTGCCGCTCGCTCCCGTCTGGCCGGAGAGCAGCTTGTCGAGATTGAGCTTTCCGGTCGGCAGCCCAAGGCGGCTCAACATGTCCAGCGCGCCCTGCGGGTCCTTCGCCAGCGCGCTGAGGTCCGGATAGATCCGGGGCGCGGAAAACGAGCCGTCGACCACGACCGGCACACCGATGCCTTTCACGGCAACGTCGCCGCCTTGCCCGGCGAGCGAAGCGACGAGGCGGGGATTGAGGCGAACGTCGAGCGTCTGGTCGGCAAGGTCCATCTTGCCCGAACCGTCCATGCGCAGCAGCGGCCCGACCAGGTTGATGTCCTTTGTCTGGGCGACGCCGTTCTCGATCGTGAACGAGGCGTCGAGCTCGGTGAACGTCGTCTTCTTGTTCTGGTCCTGTTTGAAGCCGCTGGCCAGCAGTCCGACCAGGTTGTTGTAGACCTCGGCTATATCGATGCCGCGAAACGCGCCGTCGCTGAATTTCGCCGCCGCCTTGCCATTGAGCGAACGGGTAAGCGTCTTCGTGGACTTGCCCGCGCCGGTGACGGCAAGGTTGGCGTTCAGCGTTCCTTCGAGCCGGTTGAAATTCGCCGCATCGGCAAGCAGTGGAGCTGCCGCCGCGCCGGCGATTGTCGTGCCAAGCTCGATGGCGGCGGCGTCGCGAGAACCGTCAGCGGTCATTTCCGCCGCGATCGTGCCGCCATAGAAGGCGCTTTGCGGCACGGTGAGATGCGCCTTCCCGTCAGCGACAGTGAGCGTGGTTGCCACCGGTCCGGCGAAGACCTTTCCATAGCCCAGCTTGTCGGCCTGGATCTCGATCTTGGCGTCGATGCCCCGCAGGAAGGAAAGATCGATCGGCGCATCCGTCGCCCCCGCCGGCTTCTTTTTGCCGTCGGCGGCGGGCGCGGTGGCCCCGCCGCCGGCAAGCGCAGCGAAGTCGAGTTTCGCGAACTTGAGCGACGTCCGGACCGTGAGCGGCTCTCCGAGCTTCATCGAGCCTTGCCCCGATGCCTTGACCCCGTTGAGGGCAAGGGCTGCCTTGTCGAAGGAAAGCCGCCCGGGGCCGGCGTCCACATCGCCCTTGAAGGCGAAATCCTGCAGGCTGCGGGAAGCGCCCTGCCCCAGCCATTGCATGAGCCTGTCCACCGAAGGCGACGTGACCGAGACCTGGCCCTTGAAGGTGCCGCCACCGCCCGCCACGCCATTGACGCTGCCTTCGAGATATTTGGAGGCGATCGACAGGCTGATCGGCCCCGATGCATCGGCGATGGACGCGGCCGAGAGGAATGAGGCCGGCGCGACCTGGGACTGGAACGTCACGGCCTGTCCCCGCCAGGCGAACTTGCCGGAGAGGTCGACCGGCTTGGCGATATCGCGAACCTTCACATCCAGGTTGAGCCCGGTGATGTCGTTGGCCGCCCGGTCCTTGGTCTCCGAGAATGCCGCCAGCGCAACCCTGCCGTCGCGGATCCCGACGGTGCCCTGCAGATTGGCGCTGCCGCGTATGCGCTTCTCGCTCAGCCCGCGAAATGCAAATCCCAGGTCGGCCGTCAGCTTACCGGAAAGGGGGACGGACTGCCCGACGAGCTTCGCCATCGAGCCTATGTCCAGCCCGGAACTCGCGATCCGGCCCTGCACGGTGGGCGTCGTCTGGCTGACATCGGTCGAGGCCTGCGCGGTGATGCTTCCCGCGTCGAGCCCGAAATTCTCGAGCCTGGCTTCGAGATGCCCGTCGCGCAGCGTCGCACTGAACTGGACGTTGGAAGCCTTGATCTTGCCGCTGACCAGCTCGTCGGCGGCAACGCTGATGTCGGCATCGAAGGCCGCCAGCATGGCCAGGTTGGCTTCGCCGGCATCGGCTTGTGCCTTGCCGCCGCCGGAACCGCTTCCACCAACGTCGCTGAGCGCATCGATGTCGATACGCTTTGCCGTCAGGTCGGCGAAGAAGCGATGCCGCACGCCCGGCTGGAACAGCGCGTCCATCTGGAAGCTCTGGTCGCCGACATCGAACTTTCCACCCCGGATCTGGTAGCTGCCGTTCTGGTTGAGCTGAACCTGTCCGCTTGCGCGCACCGAGGAGAACCTGGGCGCCGGCGCCGGGTCCAGCCGCGCCTGAATCGCGACATCGGCGGCTTGCCGTTTGAGGATCGGCCGCAACGCCGACAACGTGCCGCTCGTTTCGAGACGGCGGCCATTGGTCGTGCCGGCCAGGGAGAACGAAACTTCCCGGTCGAGGTCGGGAATGCGCAGGTCAGCGTCGATCGCGGTGATCGGCGTCGCCTTGCCGGAGGTCAGCGTGCCGTTCTTGATGGTCAACTCATTGATCGCCAGCCGCTCGAACGTATCGACGATCGACGCGAAAGGATCAACCGCGGCCCCCTGCGAGGCCGCCGTGGACGGCGCCGCGCCCTCTGGCGCCGTGACCACGATTTTCGGGTCCTTCAGCGAGACGGCCCGAATCTCCAGTTTTTTCGACCAGAAAGACGACAGCGTTATCGACGTCGAAAAGCGCGGCGCGACCATCGAGAAATCGCCGGCGCCGGTCGACAGGGACACATTCTCGGCAACCACCGACGGATTGGGAAAGAGTGACAGGCTGACGGGTCCATCCAGTCGGATGGCCATCCCGGTGGCGGACGAAAGTTGCCGGCTCAGTTCGGAACGAACCCAATCGGTCGACACCAAAGCGGGCAGCAGGAAGAGCAGTCCGCCGACCATGAACCCAATCAGAGCGAGTGCAACGGGGATCTTTCTCACATTGACCAGCCTGGATGACCCGAATCAGCATGATAGTCACATATGCCCGGAAGGGTAAGACAGCCGGCCGCCTCGCCAGGCAGCGCCGGTCCGCGCTGGCCTCACGCGACGTGCTTGGCCCCGGGCCAAGCCGGCGATAGCATCGGCGCTCCAGGCGGCGATGCCGCCGTGGCGAGAGAGGGAGGAATTCGACAATGGCAGGAAAACTGGCCGGCAAGGTCGCCATCATCTCGGGCGGCGCGACGGGAATGGGCGGAGCGGCCTCGGCGCTGTTCGCCGCGGAAGGCGCCAAGGTGGCGATCATCGATCGAAACGGCGAGGCTGCCGCCGCGACCGCGGCGGCGATCCGCGCCCGAGGCCATGTCGCCGAGCATTTCGTCGCCGACGTTTCGGACGAGCAGCAGGTCGAGGCGGCGGCAAGGGCTGCCGCTGAGACGTTCGGACCGGTCACCGTGCTGTTCAACCATGCCGGCACCATCGTCATCAAACCATTCCTGGAAACGACCTTGCAGGAGTGGGACTGGCTGCACGCCGTCAACGTGCGCTCGATGTTCCTGATGACGCGCGCCGTGCTGCCCGGCATGATCGCGGCCGGCGGCGGCTCGATCGTCTGCACCTCCTCGATCTCGGCGGTGGCCGCGACGCCGAACGAAGTGCTCTACGACACCACCAAGGGCGCCTGCCACATGTTCGCCCGCGCCATAGCGGTCGAGTTCCGCGATCGCAACATCCGCTGCAACGCCGTCTGCCCCGGCTTCATCCGCACGCCGCACGGGCTGCGCGAGGTGGCCGATCTCGGCAAGCTCGGCGTCGACGTCTCCGACGCGGCGCTGGCCGCGCAGCAGGGCCGCATCGGCGAGCCGGAAGAGGTGGCGAAGGCCGCGCTCTACCTGGCCAGCGACGATTCGAGCTTCGTCAACGGCGCGCACCTCTTCGTCGATAACGGCTTTACGGCAATGTGAGGCGGTAGCTTTAGCGCGACCATCTCGAGGGCGGCGCTGCCCCTCATCCGCCTGCCGGCACCTTCTCCCCGTATAGAGACGGGGAGAAGAGAGATGGTCGCAACGCCGACACTCGTTCTCTGACGCTGACAATTGGCGAAACCATTGATGTCGGCGTCCTTTCTCCCCGTCACTATACGGGGAGAAATGCCCGGCAGGGCAATGAGGGGCAGCGCGACGCTGACAAGCTCGCCGCTACAAACGGAAACGACCCGACAAGCTCCGACCTACCGCTCTTCCCGTCGGAATGGCTTCAGCAGCGCCGATGGCGCGACCGCATTGCGCGACATGAAGGCCATGGCGACGATGGTGAAGATGAAGGGCAGCATAAGGAACGCCTCATAGGGGATGTGCCCGAGGCCACTGGCCTGCATGCGCAGTTGCAGCGCGTCGACGAAGGCGAAAAGCAGCGCCGCTCCCGCCGAGCGCCATGGATCCCAGCGGCCGAACACGACCAGCGCGATCGCCACCCAGCCGCGCCCTGAAACAACACCGAAGGTGAAGGCGTTGAACTGCGCCATCGTGAGGAACGCCCCGGCAAGCCCCATCAGCGCGCCGCCGAGGATCACCGCCTGGAAGCGCGTCGCGATCACGCTGACGCCGGCCGAATCGGCGGCGCGCGGGTTTTCGCCCACCATGCGCACCGAGAGCCCCCATGGCGTGCGGTAGAGCACGAAGGCCGACAGCGGGATGGCGACGATGGCGAAATAGACCAGCGTGAACTGATTGAACACGGCAGGCCCAATCACTGGTATGTCGGACAGCAACGGGATGGGCTGCGTCTCGAACCCCTTGATGCTCGGCGGCACCGATTGCTGGCCGAAGATCAGCCGGTAGAGAAAATAGGCAAGACCAGACGAGAACAGCGTCACGCCGATGCCGCAGACGTGCTGGCTGAGGCCCAGCGCCACCGTGAACAGCGCATGCAGCGCCCCCATCAGCGCGCCGGTGAGCACCGCCACCAGAACGCCCAGCCACAGGCTGCCGCTGAGGCTGGCGGCGGTGAAGCCAGCCATCGCCGACAGCAGCATGATGCCCTCGATGCCCAGGTTGAGGACGCCCGCCCGCTCGGAAAACATCTCGCCCAGCGTGGCGAAGGCGAGCGGCGTGGCGATGCGGATGATGGCGGCGAGGAAGCCGACCTGGAAGATCTGTTCCAGCACCGCGCTCATGAGGAGGCTCCGACGCGGCGGATGCGGTAGGCGGTGAACAGCAGCGCCACCAGCATGGCGAGCAGCGCGGTCCCCTGAATGACGTCGCTGAGGAAGGCCGGCACGCCCGTTGCCCTCGACATCGCCTCGGCGCCGGTCATGACGGCGGCGAGGAAGATTGCCGCCGGCACCACGCCGAGCGGGTTGAGGCGGGCGAGCATGGCGACGACGATGCCGGAATAGCCGTAGCCCGGTGAGATGTCGCTCATCACCTGGAAATGCACGCCGCCCACCTCGCCCACGCCGGCGAGCCCCGCCAGCGCGCCCGAGAGCAGCGCGGTGGAAAGCAGCACGCGCTGCACATTGATGCCGCCATAGCGCGCCGCTTCGGGATTCTCGCCGGTGACGCGGATGCGGAAGCCGAGCGTGGTGCGCGCGATCAGGAACCAGCACAGCGGCGCGGCGATCAGCGCCACGATCACGCCGAGATGGAGCCGCGTGCCTTCGATGAGAACCGGGAAATTGGCCGAGTCCTCGATCGGCGGCGAGATCGGATAGCCACTGAAACTGTCCTTCCACGGTCCTTCGATCAGCGCCATCAGCGCGTAGTAGATGACCGAGTTGAGCAGCAGCGAGCTGACCACGTCGTCGACCTTGAACCGGACCCGCAAGGTTGCCGGCACCAGCGCCACCGCCGCCCCGGCCGCCGCGCCCGCCAGAGCCATCAGCAGCATGGCGAGCGGCCCGGGCATGGGGATGGCGCCGACGGCGCAACTGGCCACCGCTCCGGCCAGCAACTGCCCCTCGGCGCCGATGTTCCAGAACTTGGCCCGGAAGGCGACCGCGACGGCAAGGCCGGTGAAGATCATCGGCGCCGCGCGCACCAAAGTCTCGGTGATGGCATAGCTGTCACCGAGCGAGGCCGACAGCATCACGCCATAGGCCTCGACCACGCTGGCGCCAGCCGCCGCGATCAGCCCGCTGCACAGCACCAGCGTGGCGGCGATCGCAGCCAGCGGCAGCGCGAGGTTGAACCAGGCGGGCGTCGAGGTGCGGACTTCCAGGCGAAACATCAGGCGTGCCCCTCCGCGCCGGTCATCATCAGACCGAGCCGCTCGACGGTGGCGTCAGCGCCGGAGAGCGTGCCGGCGATGCGGCCCTCGTACATCACCGCGATGCGGTCCGAGAGCATCAGCAGTTCCTCGAGGTCCTCGCCAATCACGACGAGGCCGCAGCCCCTGGCGCGCATGGCGAGGAATTTTTCATGGATGAAGCGGGCGGCGCCGATGTCGAGGCCGCGCGTCGGCTGCGCCACGATCAGCACCTTCGGGTCGAAGGCCAGTTCGCGCGCCAACAGCGCCTTCTGCAGATTGCCGCCGGACAGCGCGCCGGCGCGCGCCATCGGACCGGGGCAGCGTATATCGTAGGCCTTGATCTGCTCCTCGGCGAAGGCGCGGATGGCGTCCGGCTTCAACAGCCCCTTGCGGCTGAAGGCTTCAGTGCCGATGCGCGGCAGCACCATGGAATCGGCGAGCGGCAGGTTGGTGACCAGCCCAGTCGTCATCCGGTCCTCGGGAATGCGGCCGAGACCGAGCGCCTGCACCTCGACCGGCGAGAACCGCGACACCGTTTTGCCGGCTATCATCATCGTGCCCGAGCGCGGCGACAGCATGCCGGAGATGACGTCGGCCAGCGCGCGTTGGCCATTGCCCGAGACGCCGGCGATGCCGAGCACCTCGCCAGCACGCACCGACAGCGACACGTCGCGCAGCGCCATGCCGGCGTGCCCGGAGGTCGAGATGCCGGCGAGCGTCAGCACCTCGGCGCCGGGCGTCGACGCGCCCCTGGCGGGCGGAACGATTTCATGGCCGCACATCAGCTTGGCCATCTCGGCCGATGTCGTGCTTGCCGGGTGGTCGACACGTCCGGCGACCTTGCCATGGCGGAGCACCACGCAGCGATGCGTCAGCGCCCGTACCTCGTTGAGCTTGTGCGAGATGAAGATGATGCCCAGCCCCTGGCCCGCCATGGAACGCAGGGCGGCGAACAGGCCGTCGACCTCCGAGGGCGCGAGCACGGCGGTCGGCTCGTCGAGGATCAGGAGCTTGGCGCCGCGAAACAGCGCCTTGACGATTTCCAGCCGCTGCTGCTCGCCGACCGAAAGCGCCGAGACCGGCAGGTCGGCATCGAGCTTCAGTCCGTACTGGCGCTCGATTTCGCCAAGCCTGTGCAGGCCACCGGCGCGATCGATCCGGCCCGCCTTGCCCGATATGCCGATCAGCAGGTTCTCCAGCACCGTCAGCCGCGATGCCAGATGAAAATGCTGGTGCACCATGCCGATGCCGGCGGCCAGTGCATCAGCCGAATTGTGGATGGAAACCGGCCTGCCCTCGACCAGGATCTCGCCGGAGTCGGGCGCATAGGCGCCGAACAGCACGTTCATCAGCGTCGTCTTGCCGGCGCCGTTCTCGCCCAGCAGGCCGAGGATCTCGCCCGGCGCGACGCTGAGGTCGATGGCCTCGTTAGCCTTGACGGCGCCGAAGCTCTTGGTGATGCCGCGCATTTCGATGAGAGGGGCGGACAAAGGGCAAATCCCGGTGACAATGGCGCGATTCTTTACCCTCCCCCTTGTGGGGAGGGTCGGCTTACGATCGAGGCGAAGATCGTGAGACGGGATGCGGTGTGCGGCGCCGAAGACCCCCACCCCGATCCGCTTCGCGGATCGACCCTCCCCACAAGGGGGAGGGTAAAGATCAATCCGAAACGGGCGTGTTCTCGTCGACGTCGACGCGGAAGTTGCCTTCCAGGATCTCGGCCTTCTTCTTTTCGACCAACTCCTTCACATCGGCCGGCAGCGTCTTGTCGAACTTGTGGAACGGCGCGAGGTAGGAGCCGCCCTTGGCCATGCGCGAGAAATCGCCATAATCCTGCGCCGTGAAGACGCCGGCCTTGACCAGTTTGATCGCCTGCTGGACGGTCGGGTACATATCCCACACCGGGCCGGTGATGACCGTGTCGGGGCCGAGGCTCGACTGGTCGGACATGTTGGAAATGGCGTAGACCTTCTTGTCGACCGCCGCCTCGATGACGCCGAAGCGCTCGGCGTAGATCACGTCGGCGCCGGCGTCGATCTGCGCCACGGCCGCTTCCTTGGCCTTGGGCGGATCGAAGAAGGAGCCGATGAAGGTGACCTTCTTCTTGACGTTCGGATTGACCTCCTTGGCGCCGGCGAAGAAGGCATTGACCAGCCGGTTCACTTCCGGAATGCCCATTGCCGCCACGGCGCCGACGGTACCGGTCTTCGACATCTTCGCGGCGATCATGCCGGAAAGGTAAGCCGGCTCGTGGATCCAGTTGTCGAAGACGCCGAAATTGGGCTCGGCCGGACCGGCGCCCGAACCAAACAGGAAGGCCGTCTTGGGGAATTGCTTGGCGGTGCGGCGCGATTCACGCTCGGCCGCGAAGGCATCGCCCAGCACCAGCTCGTAGCCGCCCTGCGCGTATTCGCGCATCACGCGGCTGAAGTCGGCGGTCTGCACCTTCTCCGACCATTTGTATTCGATGCCCAGCTCCTTCTCGGCCTTCTGCAGGGCGACGTGGATCTGGTTGTCCCAGGGCTCCTCGATGGGCGTGGCGAAGATCGCCGCCACCTTGAGCTTCTTGTCCTTGGCGAAGGCGACGTTCGGCATGACAGTCGCTGCCAGCCCTAGCGCGCCGAGTTCCAGCACGTTGCGACGCGACAGCCCGTCGCGCATGTTACGCTTGCGATCTTCCATTGCTTGCCCCTCTGTTCGACAGCCGTGTCGAGCCGGCCGTTCCAAAAATCAGACGGGGAAACTATGGATCGGCGCCGGACTTTTGTCCACATGGTCAAATTTGACGGCGCCGAACTCGCGAACGGAGCGATCAGACCCGCTCGAGCGCGATCGCGATGCCCTGGCCGACGCCGATGCACATGGTGGCCAACGCATAGCGGCCGCCGCGTTCGCGCAGTTCCAGCGCCGCCGTGCCCGATATGCGGGCGCCGGACATGCCGAGCGGATGGCCGAGCGCGATGGCGCCGCCATTCGGATTGACGTGCGCGGCATCCTCGGCGATGCCAAGCTGGCGCAGCACGGCGATGCCTTGCGAGGCGAAGGCTTCGTTGAGCTCGATGACGTCGAACTGGCTCGGCTTGAGGTCAAGCCGCGCGCACAGTTTCTGCGTCGCCGGAGCCGGCCCGATGCCCATGATGCGTGGCTCGACGCCGGCTGTGGCGCCGCCGAGGATACGGGCGATCGGCGTCAGACCGTATTTGCGGGCCGCCGCTTCCGAGGCGACAACGAGAGCGGCCGCGCCGTCATTGACGCCGGAAGCGTTGCCGGCCGTCACCGTGCCGCCCTGCCGGAACGGTGTCGGCAGCTTGGCCAGCGATTCGACCGTTGTGCCGGCGCGGGGATGCTCGTCCTTGCCGACAACCACCGCGTCGCCCTTGCGCTGCGGGATGGTCACCGGGGTGATCTCCAGGGCCAGCCGGCCATTCGCCTGCGCGGCGACCGCCTTGTCCTGGCTGCGCACGGCAAACGCGTCCTGGTCGGCGCGCGATACCGAAAAGTCCTCGGCGACGTTCTCGCCGGTCTCGGGCATCGAATCGATACCGTATTGCTTCTTCATCAGCGGATTGACGAAACGCCAGCCGATGGTGGTGTCGTGTATCTCGGCATTGCGCGAGAATGCCGTATCAGCCTTGGGCATCACGAACGGCGCGCGGCTCATTGATTCGACGCCGCCCGATATCATCAGTTCGGCCTCGCCGGCCTTGATGGCGCGGGCGGCGATAATGGTGGCGTCCATGCCGGAGCCGCACAGGCGATTGACGGTCGAGCCGGGAACTTCCTTCGGCAGGCCCGCGAGAAGCAGCGCCATGCGCGCCACGTTGCGGTTATCCTCGCCGGCCTGGTTGGCGCAGCCGTAGACGACATCGTCCACCGCCTGCCAGTCGACACCGGCATTGCGTTCGATCAGCGCCCTGAGCGGCACCGCGCCCAGATCGTCCGTCCGCACCGAAGACAGCGACCCGCCGAAGCGGCCGATCGGCGTGCGGATGTAGTCACAGATGTAGGCCTCGGCCATGTCATGCAGCCTTTTCTTTTCCGGTTCCCTCATGCGCGGCCCTGGTGCGTGCCTGCAGGTCGCGCAATGTCCTGAGTTCGAGTTCGCTGGGCGCCGGCGTTTCGTCAAGCCCCTCGGCGAATTTCACGATCCATCCGCAGCTGTCCTGGACCCGCTGGCGCGAGACGCCGGGGTGCAGCGACACGACCGTGAACTCCTTGGTGACGGGATCCGGCTTCCAGATGGCGAGGTCGGTGATCAGCAGCGTCGGTCCCGCCGTGTCGATGCCGAGACGTTTGCGATGGTCGCCGCCCTCGCCATGGCCGAAGGAGGTGAAGAAATCGATCTTCTCGACCATGCCGCGCTTCGACTGCGCCATTGTGATGTAGACCTCGCGCGACGAGGTCGCGATCTCCGGCGCGCCACCGCCGCCAGGAAGCCGCGTTTTGGGATGGAAATAGTCGCCGATGACCGTCGTGTTGATGTTGCCGAACTTGTCGAGCTGCGCGGCGCCGAGGAAGCCGATCGAAATGCGCCCGCCCTGCAGCCAGTAGCGGAACATCTCCGGCACCGCCACGGTGGTGACCGCCGTCTCGCAGAGTTCTCCGTCGCCGATCGACAAGGGCAGCACATCCGGCGCGGTGCCGATCGTGCCGCTTTCGTAGATCAGCGTGATGTCGGGCGCGTGCGTCAGCCGCGCGACATTGCAGGCGGCCGACGGCGCGCCGATGCCGACGAAGCAGACATCGTCGTTTTTGAGCGCGCGGCTCGCCGCGATCGTCATCATCTCGGCCGGCGTGAAACCCGTTTCCTCGCTCATGCGGCTTTCCTCAGATGCTCGACCCGGGCCGCGAAATCATCGGCCGTTCTCTCCAGCACGTTCTCGCGCATCCACGCCTGGAACCGGTCGCGGTCGGCGGCGATCTCGTCCCATTCGAGATAGGCGGCGTTGTCGCGCGCGTAGTAGCCATGTGCGTAGGACGGATGCGAGCCGCCGGGCACCACGGAGATCGCCGCGATCGTCCAGCGCGGCAACACGGTGAGGTTCGGATGGAGATCGTCGAAATTGTCGACCACCTCCTCCACCGTCACCACGGCGCGCTTGGCCGCCAACACCGCTTCCTTCTGGATGCCGATGATGCCCTCGACCAGCACGTTTCCCTTCCTGTCGGCCTTCTGCGCGTGAATGAAGGTGACGTCGGGGCGTATCGCCGGAACGGCGGCCAGGACCTCGCCGGTGAACGGGCAGGTGACGGAGCGGATGTTCGGATTGACCTCGGCGAGCCCGGCGCCGCGATAGCCACGAAACACCGCGCAGGGAAGGCCGGCGGCGCCCGCCTCATAGGCGTTGGCCATGCCGGCATGGCTATGTTCCTCGACCTCGATCCGGTTCGGGAAGCCGTTCTCGATGGCGTCGCGGGCGCGCCTGAGCAGGCCGACGCCCGGGTTGCCGACATAGGAAAAGACGATCTTCTTGGCCATGCCCATGCCGATCATCTGGTCGTAGATCAGGTCCGGCGTCATGCGCACCAATGTCAGGTCGCGGAAGCCCTGGCGGATCGCCTCATGCGCGGCGGCCGTCGGGATCAGATGGGTGAAGCCTTCGAAAGCGACCGTGTCGCCATCCCTGAGATTTTCCGCGACAGCCTGCTTGAGCGGCAGGAACTTGACCATCGAACAGGCCTCCGGGGCGATTTGCCAGATTGGCATTTGTTCGCATTGCGAACTTTTGTTTCCTATGCGATACTTTCTAGGCTGGCTTTGCCGGACGAGTCAATCCCGGCAACGGCGTTGGCGCATCACGCAGAAGCCCGGGAAGCGGCTTTCGGACGCATGGTGCGCAGCCTCCCTGATTGGAGTCGCGAGGGGCGGAATGGACCAGGAAGCAACATCGCGCGACCATGTCGGATCGCTGGAGCGCGGCCTGCAGGTGATGGAGATCCTGGCCAGGCATCCCCAGGGCATGACGCTGACCGAGATGGCCGAGGCGGCCGGACTGACCCGTGCCGGCGCGCGCCGCTTCCTGCTGACGCTGACCGCGACCGGCTACGCTTCGCAGTCGGGCCGGCGGTTTTCGCTGTCGCCGCGCCTTCTGACCGTGGCGCGCACATGGCTCGGCGGCGCTTCGCTGTGGACTTTCGCGACACCGATCATGCGTGAGGTGGCGGCCAGGTTCGACGAGGCCTGCAACGCCGCCGTGCTGTCGGGCCAGGACGTCGTCTATGTCGCCCGCATTCCCGGCCGCCGCATCCTCAGCGTCTCGCTCGACATCGGCACACGACTGCCGGCCTATTGCACATCGATGGGACGGGTCCTGCTCGGCGGCCTTGCGGAGGACGAACTCCAGGCATTCCTTGGCCAGGCAGCGCTTGAGCGGCGAACGCCGAAGACCCTCACCGACAGGCGCGCGCTGGCCGCCGCCATCGGCGAGGCAAGGACCAAGGGCTTCGCCATCGTCGATGGGGAACTGGAACCCGGCCTGCGCTCGATCGCCGCGCCGATCCGCGACCGCGCCGGCGGCATCGTCGCGGCGCTCAACGTCTCGACCCAGTCGGCGCGTTTTTCGGTGGCCGAAATGGAGCGGGAGATCCTGCCCGTCCTGCTCGACGCAAGGCGGCGGATCGAGGATTTCTTCGTCGTCTGATTGAAGTCGTTATGGCGGTGCACCCAACCCGCCAACGCTGGCGCCGCCCCTCATTGCCCTGCCGGGCATTTCTCCCCGTACGGGGAGAAAAAGCTGGCCGCGGCGCTAGCGTTCTTCGGCAGCGTTGACGACTGGCGAAACCGTCGATGGCAGCGCCCCGCTCCCCGTCCCTATACGGGGAGAGGATGCCGGCAGGAGGTGGGGGCAGCGCCTGCATCGACGACTTAGGACTCGAAGTCGAATCGCCCTGGTTCCGACATCCACCATTCGCTCAATGCTTGAGGCGGTCGCGCATCGCGTACCACAGCATGCCCAGCACATAGAGCGGGCCGCGCAGTGCCGTGCCGCCCGGGAATGGCAGCGGGCTCAGCGTCGAGAACAGGTCGAGCCGCGCGGCATCGCCGGTAATCGCCTCGGCGAGCAGCTTGCCCGACAGGGTCGACAGGATGACGCCCTTGCCGGAATAGCCATGCGCGAAATAGACCTCGCCATAGTGACCGACATGCGGCAGCCGGGACGTCGTGACCGACACCAGCCCGCCCCAGGCATGTTCGATGCGGCGGCCGCGCAGTTGCGGAAAGGTGTTCTCCATATGCGGCCGCACGAAACCGGCGATGTCGGCCGGCGGCGACGGCGTGTAGCGCTCGCCGCCGCCGAACAGCATGCGCCCGTCCGCTGACAGCCTGAAATAGTTGACCACGAAACGCGTGTCGGAGACGGCGACATTGCCGGGGATCACCTCCGCGGCGTCGGCGAGCGGCTCCGTGGCGATGATATAGTTGCCGACCGGCATGATGCGGCTGTTGACGCGCGGCTCCAGCCCCTTGAGAAGCGCGTCGCCGGCAAGAACGGCGTGGCGTGCCCGCACCGAGCCTTTCGCCGTCGAGACGCGGATCGAGGGCTCGCGATCGAGGCGGGTCGCGACCGAGTTTTCGTGGATGGTCACGCCCGCGGCTACGGCCGCGCGGGCCAGGCCCAGTGTGTAGTTCAGCGGATGCATGTGGCCGCCGAGCTTTTCCAGCATCGCGCCTTGATAGGGCGAATTGACGATGCCGCGCGCCTGCCCAGCAGAAAGCATCTCGACATGCGGGAAATTCATCACCTTGGCGAGGCATTCCGCCTCCTCCTCGAGATCCCGCAGATCCGAGGCGCTGACCGCGCCGACCAGATGACCGGTCAGCCGGAGATCGCAATCAATGGCATGGCGCTCGATGATGTCGAGCACCAGGCCGCGCGCCTCGAAGGCCAGATCGAACAGCGCCTTGGCGCGTTCGGGCCCAAAGCTCCTGACCAATCCCTTGGCGCCCTTGCGCAGGCCCGGGATCATCTGGCCGCCATTGCGGCCCGAAGCGCCCCAGCCGATCCTGCCGCCTTCGAGCAGCACGACCTTCAGCCCGCGCTCGGCGGCGTGGAGCGCGGCGGAAAGGCCGGTGCAGCCGCCACCGACAACCACGAGATCGGCCTCGACCTCGCCCTGCAAGGCCGGATGAACGACCGCCGGAGCCGCGGTCGCGACATAGTAGGACTTGCCGATGTCGAGGCCGGAATTGAAGCCCGTCGAAGCCATGGTCACACCTTGAGCAGCAGATGGTCGCGTTCCCAGGACGTGACCACGCCCTGGAACAGGTCGAGCTCCACGCTCTTGACGCGCAGATAGGTCTGGAAGAAATCCTCGCCGAGCAGGTTTCGCACCGGGTCGCAGGCCGCGAACCGGTCGAGCGCTTCTTCCATGGTCTTCGGCAGAGTGCTCTTGACCTTGTAGGCATTGCCCGAAGCTTCGGCCGACCGCGCCAGCTTCTCCTCGACGCCGAGATAGCCGGCGAGCAGCGAACCGGCGATCGCCAGATAGGGATTGCAATCCGCGCCCGGCAGCCGGTTTTCCACCCGCCGCGCGGCACGCCCGCCAGCCGGCACACGAAGGCCGCAGGAGCGGTTGTCGTGCGACCATTCGATATTGGCCGGCGCGCTGTGGTTCGGCCGGATGCGCCGGAACGAATTCACGTTCGGCGCGAACAGCGGCATGATCTCGGGGACGTATTTCTGCAACCCGCCAATGAAGTGGCCGAACATCTCGGTATCGGCATCGTCCTTGCCGGCAAACAGCGTGTTGCCGGCCTCGTCGACGACCGACATGTGCAGATGCATCGAGCTCCCGGCCTGCTCTGCGATCGGCTTGGCCATGAAGGTGGCGTGCATGCCGCATTGCTGCGCGGCCTGACGCGTCAGCCGCTTGAACAGAAGCACCTTGTCGGCCAGCGGCAAGGCGTCGCCATGCAGGAAGTTGATCTCCAGCTGCGCCGTCCCCGATTCGTGGATCAGCGTGTCGAGCGGCAGGCCCGCGGCGGCGGCATAGTCGTAGACGCGCCGGATCACCGGTTCGAATTCCTCGAGCGCGGCCATGTCGTAGGGATGCTGCACGGCCTCGGCGCGGCCATTGGCGCCGACCGGCGCGGTCAGCGGCCGGTCCGGATCGGGATTGGGCGCCGTAAGGTAGAACTCGAGTTCGGGCGCCACCACGGCGCGCCAGCCGCGCCGGCGATAAAGATCGAGCACGGCGCGCAGCACATGGCGCGGCGAGGCCGTCCATGGCCGGCCGTCCATGTGGAAGGCATCGGCGAAGACATAGGCCTTGCCAGCGCCGGCACCGGGCGCCAGGCAAAGCGTCGAGACGTCGGGCACCATGCGCATGTCCGGATCCGAATAGGCAAAGCCCTCGTCGACCGAGCCGGAATAGCGGCCATCGATGCTCACCAGGAAGGCGCTGCTCGGCAGATAGAGCGCGCGGTCTTCCAGCGCCTTGAGGAATTTGGCTGTCGGCAGCGTCTTGCCGCGCAGCACGCCGTTCATGTCGGGCACCAGGCATTCGACCTCGTTGATGCCGTGCCGGGCCAGCCAGGCCTCCGGGTCGCTGGAGGTCGTCGCGGTATTCGTGATCTTGTCAGGCATTTCGTTCATGTCCGTATCAGGGAGAGTATCGCTTGCGCGGCCACGTCCGTTCCGGGTTTCAGCGCCATATGGGCTGCATTCTCCCTGAGGCGGGCGCGCATGGCATCGTCGGCCAGCAGGCCGACAATGGCTCTTTCCAGTACTCCCTCTGTCCAGCCGTCGCGGCTGAGATGGTTGCCGACGCCGGTCTCCTCGGCGCGGCGCGCATTGTCGTGCCCGTCCCAGCAGTAGGGCATGATCAGCGACGGCACGCCGAAGCGCAGCGCCTCGCAAAAACTGTTGTTGCCGCCATGGTGGATGAACAGATCGGACTTCGCCACCACCGAAGGCTGCGGAAACCAGGCGTCGAGATAGACATTGTCCGGCACCGCGCGATAGGCGTCACGCAGGCCGCCGACATTGACTATGAAGCGCGCCGGCAGCCTGTCGAACACGGCCAGCATGCGTTCGATCAGTCCGACATCCATGGCGCCGAGGCTGCCGAAGCTGAGATAGACCAGGGGGCCGCCGTCGCGCGGGAAGACCGGCACCTCGAACGGCCCTTCCGAACGCACGCAGCCTTCGAGATAGACGAAGCGATCCGGATCGAGCGGCTCGGTTCGCTCGCGCCGCACGATCGAGGGCGTGAGCAGCAGGTTGAGATCCGGCGAGGCCTCCAGGAACGACCCCTTGGGCAGCGGCGCCAGTCCCGCCTCGGCGCGCAGCCGGTTGAACCTTTCATGCGCGGGGGCAACCGCCGCGAGATAGCGCCGTTCGAAGGCGGCGCGGGCGGCGTCGCCGGTGGCAAGGCCGGACAGATAGGGCGGCACATTGGCGTCCGGAAGCTCGGTCTCGGCGCAGGAAACGACGCGCACCCACGGACAGCCGGACGCGGCGATGGCCGGGAACATGATGACGTTGTCGAGCACCACGGCGTCGGGTTTCAGCCGCGCCAGCAATTGCCGGAGCGGCGCCTCGGCGTCGACGGCCGTATCGACGATCGCTTCCCAGGTCGGCGCGACATAGGTCTCGAGCTGGTCGGCCGGGCTCAGCCGAAAATGCGGCAGGTGCCGACGCACGAAAGCCTGCCAGTAGCTCTGCCGTTCGCTGTCGCTCAACCGGTCCTCGGTCGGCAGTTGGTATTCCTGAAAGCCGTAATCGGCGAACACGCCGGTGAAGCCGGCATGGCAGATGAACACCGGCCGCGCGCCACGGGCGCGCAGCGCCTGCGCGATGCCGACGCAGTTCAGCGCCGCGCCGAAACTCGCTTCGGGAAACAACGCGATCGTCGGGTTCGGCTTGCGCATGCGGTTCATCAATCCGGCCGGCTGATCATGCCGAACAGGGCCGGCGCGCCCCGGCTGGCCGCTTGCGGCCGCTGGCTGCGCGACAGCCGCAGATGCACACGCAACAGATCGGCCGCCACCTCGTACTGCCGGCTTTCCAGATGGTCGAGAATGGTCAGATGCTCGCGCAGGGACTGCTTCAGCCTGAAGACGTTGATGCCCGCATAGATGCCGGGCAGCCGGCGCAGCCGCAAGTGGTCGGAGAGCGCATCGGTGATGAAACGATTGGCCGAGCCGTCGGCGATCATGCCGTGGAACTCGATGTCGAGCCGCTGGAATTCCCTGGTGTCGAACGCGGGGTCGGGCAACGCCGCCAGCGCCTCCATGCCCTGCCGCAGCGCCGCCGCGCGGGCGCCGTCGAGGCGGAAGCCCGGCGCGAGCAATGCGGCCGGCTCCAGCAAAAGGCGAAACTCGTAGCTCTCGCCCTGCGCTTCCGGATCGTCCGGCGCCCGGCGAAACAGCCAGGACTGGCCGGGCGCGCGGTCGAGCAGATTCTCGTCAGTCAGTCTCGTGAGTGCTTTTAGTACCGTCTTACGATCCGCATTGTACCGCCGCATCAACCCGCTGGCGGTCACGGTCTGGTCCAGCCGCCGCGCCGAGCGGTCGCGCAGGATCGCTTCGGCGAGCTCATCCTCTTCGGCGGCGGGCAATTCGGTGGTCACGGCCGCCTGGGCGGCGAGGTCGACGGCGAGACGATAGCCGGTGGCGGCCTCCCACTGCACCACGCCCTGTTCGGCCAGCAGCCGCAAGGCCGCCCGGACCGGGGTCCGCGAAACGCTGCACAAGGAGGCGATCTGCTGTTCCGGCAAATGAGTACCGGGCTCGAAGCCGCGCTGCCGCGCCACATCCAGGATGCGCTGCGCGAGATCGAGATGGTTGGTGCGAGGTCGCCTGGCTGCCGCTTGCATGACACTTCTCGGGACGGGCATGTCCGTGATGGTTAGACCGATCGCCGTTGCGGACGCAACCGGCGAGATTCCTCAGCCACCCGCCAAATTATGGATTGACGTACTTTTTTCTGCAATAGTACTGTCAGTGCAATCGGCGACAAAAAGACCGAGGGAACAGGGATCGGAACCGCGGCAGAGCCGCGAGCCCCGGTCCGCACAAGATTTCGACGATCAACCGGAATGGGAGTCCGCCATGACCGCCACCGCTTTGCGGTATCGTTCGCTGAGAACGTCTTCGATCGCGCTCGGCCTTGCACTGGCCCTGTCGCTGCCAGCCGCCGCCGCCGATCTCGTCATTTCCAACTGGGATGGCTACATGGCCCCCGACGCCATGACGGCCTTCAAGGCCGAGACGGGCGTTGCCGGCGAAGTGGTGGTGCACGCCACCAATGAGGAGATCATGGGCAAGCTCGTCGCCTCCGGCGGCAAGGGCTATGACGTGGTCTTCGTTTCCTCGCCTTTCGCCGAGGTACTGAACAAGCTCGGCCTGACCGAGCCGATCGATCACGCCAAGATCCCCAACCTCGCCAATCTCTACCCGGAAGCGACCAGGCTTCCGCACGACGTGGGCAACGCCTTTTCCGTCCCCTACACCTGGGGCACCACCGGCCTGTGCTACCGCTCCGACCTCATGAAGGCGGCGCCGACGAGCTGGAACGATCTTCTGGCGCCCTCCGACGAGCTCAAGGGCAAGACGACGATGCTGGCGACCGACCGTTGGCTGCTCGCCGCAGGCCAGCTCGACAAGGGCTTTTCCGTCAACGAGACCGACCCTGCAAAGCTCGCCGAGGTGAAGGACCTGCTGATCTCGGCCAAGAAGACGCTGCTCGCCTATGACGACACCACCTTCTATTCGAAGCTGGTGTCCGGCGAGGCGCTGATGGTGCAGGCCTGGGACGGCTGGTGCAATTACGGCATCGCCGAGAAGCCGGAGATCAAATACGTCATCCCGAAGGAAGGCTCCGACCTCTGGGTCGACACGATGGTCGTCATGAAGGCGTCGCAGAACAAGGACGCCGCCTTCAAGTTCATCAACTTCATGCTCGACGCCAAGAACCACGCCTGGGCGGCGCAGAACATCGACTACAAGGTGCCAAACAAGCCGGCCATGGAAAGCCTGCCGGCGGATTTTCTCGCCAAGTTCCCCAACATGGCAATGCCCGTGGCCGATCTCGTCAAGTTCGAACAATTGCGTGACGTCGGCGAAGCCCAGCGCGATTACGCGAAGATCGTCAGCGAGATCAAGGCCGCGCAGTAAGCGGCGTTGAACCAGTCATCACGGCCGGCGATGTTTCTGTCGCCGGCCCTGAGCGGTACCTGAAATTGTCCCAGACCCGATTTCGCTCCTCCCTGCTGATGGCTCCGGCGCTGGTCTGGCTGACCGCGCTGATGGTGGTGCCGTGCGCGCTGGTGCTGGCGCTCGCCTTCTTCCGGCGCGGCATCTATGGCGGCATCGACTATACGTTCACGCTGGAGAATTTCGGGCTCGTCGTCGACCCGCTCTATGCCGGCATCTTTCTGAAATCGGCGCGCATCGCCGGCACCGCGACGATCATAGCGGTGGTCATCGGCTATGCCGCGGCCTACGCGATATCGGCGGCGCCGCGCCGCCTGCAGCCGGTCTTCCTGTTCTTCGCCGTGCTGCCCTTCTGGTCGAACTACCTGATCCGCACCTATGCCTGGATCGTGCTCCTCAACCGCGAGGGACTGGTCACGCAGTTGCTGCGCTGGCTGGGCTACACCGGCGAGCCGCCGTCGATGCTCTACACCGAGGGCGCGGTGATCGCCGGCCTGGTCTACAATTACCTGCCCTTCGTCATCCTCGCCTGCTATGCGCCGCTGTCGCGGCTCAACCCCGAACTGGCCGAGGCCTCGCGCGACCTCGGCGCCTCCGCCGCCACCACCTTTCGCCGCGTCATCCTGCCGCTCACCGTGCCGGGCATCGCGGCCGGCGCGGTCTTCGTCTTCGTCCTGTCGATCGGAAATTTCGTCACGCCCGCACTGCTCGGCGGCGGACGTTTCCAGATGATCGGCAACCTCGTCTACGACCAGTTCCTGACCGCCAATGACTGGCCGTTCGGCGCCGCGCTCGCCATGGCGCTGATAGCCATCATGCTTCTCGTGCTGATGGCGCAGGCCATGTTCGCCGACCGCGCCGCCGGCCGCGCCGCCGAAGCCACGGGAGGCGCCGATGGCTGAGCGCTCGCTGGCCACGAGGCGAACGCTCCGGCTGGTGCTCGGCCTCGTCTTCGCCTTCCTCTACATCCCGATCGCCGTGCTGGTGGCGCTGTCGTTCAACAAGGGCGGCCTGCCGACCGCCTGGTCCGGCTTCTCGCTGAAATGGTATGTCTCGCTCGCCGGTAATTCGGCGATCCTGTCGGCCGGCCTCAACACGCTGATCGTGGCGCTGGTCTCGACGGCCACCGCGACGCTGCTCGGCACGCTGCTGGCGATCGGCGTCGAGATGCGCCGCCGCCATGGCAAGGCCCTGGAGGCGCTGATCTTCGCGCCGATGATCATTCCCGACATCGTGCTGGCGATCGCCCTGCTCTCGTTCTTCTCGATGCTCAACCTCACCATGGGCCTGCACACCATCATCCTCGCCCACGTCGTCTTCAACCTCGCTTTCGTCTGCTCGGTCGTGCGCGCCCGGCTGAAGAGTTTCGACTGGTCGATCGTCGAGGCGTCGGCCGACCTCGGCGCCTCCGCGTTCACCACCTTCCGGCGCGTGACGTTGCCGGTCATCCTGCCGGCCGTCATCGCCGGCGCGCTGCTCGCCTTCACGCTTTCGGTCGACGAGTTCATCATCGCCTTCTTCACCGCCGGCGCCGGCCGCGCCTCGACCACGCTGCCGATGCAGATCTATTCGATGATCCGCTTCGGCATCACGCCGGAGATCAACGCGCTGGCGACCATCGTCATGGCGGTCTCGATCACCGCGCTGACGCTTTCGCAGCGGCTCAACCGCGGGATCATCGGTCAATGAACGAGCCGCGCACCTTGCTTTCCATCGACGGCGTTTCGAAGAATTTCGGCCGGGTGACGGCGGTCGACCGCGTCAGCCTCGACATCCGCGAGAACGAGTTCTTCGCCCTGCTCGGTCCGTCGGGATGCGGCAAGACCACGCTGCTGCGCATGCTGGCCGGTTTCGAGACGCCCAGCGAAGGCCGCATCATGCTCGACGGGCGCGACATTGCGCGCACGCCGCCCAACAAGCGGCCCGTCAACCTGATGTTCCAGTCCTACGCGCTGTTCCCGCACATGAGCGTCAGGGCCAATGTCTCCTACGGACTGGAGATGGAACGGCTGCCGGCACGGGAAATCCGCGACCGCGTTGATTCCATCCTTGCGACGACGGAGCTCGTGCCCTTCGCCGACCGCAAGCCGGAGCAGCTCTCGGGCGGCCAGAAGCAGCGCGTGGCGCTGGCGCGCGCCCTGGTCAAGCGGCCGCGCCTGCTGCTGCTGGACGAGCCGCTCGGCGCGCTCGACAAGAAGCTGCGCGGCGCCATGCAGCTCGAGCTGAAGCGCCTGCAGCACGAAGTCGGCATCACCTTCGTCATCGTCACCCACGACCAGGAGGAATCACTGGTCATGGCTGACCGCATGGCGGTGTTGCGCGGCGGCAGGCTGCTGCAATGCGACACGCCGCACACGGTCTACGAACATCCCGCCGACCGTTTCGTCGCCGACTTCATCGGCGTGATGAACTTTGTCCCCGGTCATCTCGACAATGGCGGCGTGCGCGCCGCCGATGGCACCCGCCTGGAAGGCAGGGGGACGGCCACGCCAGTCGGCGCCGGCACCTCGGGTGCCACCGGCGCCGGGGTTGCCGCCGTGCGGCCGGAGCGCATCCGGTTGTTCCCACCGCCGCAGGCCGCGAATCGGACCACGGGCAAGGTGGAAGCGCTCGCCTATCAGGGCCAGGACCTGCAGCTGCATGTGCGCACGGCCTTGTCCGACAGGCCGTTCCTGGTGCGCGTCACGGCGGATGCCGCCGACCGCCGGCCGGTTTCGGTCGGCGACCAGGTGGAGCTCGGCTGGGACGCTGCCGACGTCAGGATTTTCGCGGATTAGCGCGGGATGGGCAATGGAATGGTCATCCCGCGCTAGTGCTTTTGTTTGACGCATGATCTCGGCCGAAAAGTCCGCAACTTTTCGGGATCATGCTTTGGTGGAGAGAGGTTTCATGGCGCAGAAGACGATCGCGTTTTTCCCCGAGGCAGCCTTCGGGCCGGCGCTCAATTCCGTCGGCATCGCCCAGGCCGTGGAGGCGCGCGGCCACAAGGCGGTTTTCCTGTCGGACCCCGGCTTCGTCGATGTCTACAGGGGTTACGGCTTCGAGGCGCACCCGGTGAACCTCTCCGAGCCCATGCCGCCGGAGCAGATGGCCAAGTTCTGGGAAGACTTCATCAACGGCCATATCCCCAACTTCCGCAAGTCGCCCTACGACCAGGTCGACAACTATGTGAAGGATTGCTGGACCGCCATCGTCGATAGCGCCAAATGGGCGCAGAAGGACCTGCCCGGTGTGCTGGCTTCCATCAAGCCCGACGTCATCTGCGTCGATAACGTCATCCTGTTTCCGGCGATCAAGCAGTACGGCAAGCCCTGGGTGCGCGTCATCTCCTGTTCGGAGAACGAGATCGAGGACGAGGACATCCCGCCGCATCTTTCCGGCTGCGCCGAGGACGACCATGCCGGGCATCAGCGCTACCGCGACCATTTCAACGCGGTGATCAGGCCGATCCACGACGACTTCAACGCCTTCCTCACGGCCAATGGCGAGGCAGCCTACCCGCTCGGGCAATTCTTCGAGGCCTCGCCCCATCTCAACCTGCTGCTCTATCCGGAGGCCGCAAAATTCAAGCGCCGGCATCCGCTCGACCCGGCCCGCTTCCAGTATCTGGAGGGTTGCGTGCGGCAGGAGAAGCCCTACGAGATCCCCACCTTCGCCAAGAACAATGACGGGCCGTTGCTCTATGTCTCCTTCGGCAGCCTGGGGGCTGGCGACGTCGATCTCCTGAAGCGCATCATCGCCACGCTTGCCGGCACCCGCTATCGCGCGCTGGTCAACGTCGGCGGCTACAAGGACCAGTACACGGACGTGCCCGGCAATGTCATCGTCGACAGCTGGTTCCCGCAGCCCTCGGTCATCCCGCAGGTCGACGCGGTCATCCACCATGGCGGCAACAACTCGTTCACCGAGTGCCTCTACTTCGGCAAGCCGGCGATCATCATGCCCTATGTCTGGGACGGCCACGACAACGCCCGGCGTGTCGAGGAGACGGGCCACGGCTTCGGCATGCCGCGCTACGACTGGACCGATGCCGAGCTGGTCGCCAGGATCGAGACATGCCTGACCGACCCGGCGATGCGGGCGAAGCTGGCGGCTACCTCCGCACGCATGCGGTCACAGAACGGACCAGAGACGGCGGCCGGTCTGCTGGAGAGGCTGCTGTGAGCTCGTCAGCGCCGCATCTTCATCAGGCATCCACCCGCACCGACCTCGTCGACTGGGGCGTCCAGCCCGACGCGCTCGAAGGCGCCTCCCATTCGACCGGCCGGCTGGTGCACAAGGGGCCGAACAACCAGCCCGAGTCCGGCATCTGGGTCTGCACGCCCGGCCGCTGGCGGCTCTCCATCCCGCGCGACGAGCTCTGCCACTTCGTCGCCGGGCGCGCGACGTATCGGTCGGATGTCGGCGAGGTGATAGAAGTCTCCGCGGGAACCGTGGTCATGTTCCCCGCCGGCTGGACGGGCGAATGCACGGTGCATGAGACCATGCGCAACGTCTACATGCTGGCCTGAGGGCGTGATCCCGAAAAGTGGGAACCGGTTTTCGGACAAGATCACGCTCAAGCTAAGAATCTGCTGAACGGAGCTTCATTCATGCCGACACCGCACTGGCCGAACGCCGCTTCCGTCGAGCTCGACGACTGGGGCGCCGGCACCAACACGATAGCGGGCGCGCCGCGCGCCTCGGGCAAGGTGCTCTTCCAGCGCGAGGATGGATCGAGCGAGTGCGGCCTGTGGCGTTGCACGCCCGGCACCCGGCGCGTCGCCTTCCAGGTCGACGAGTTCTGCCATTTCCTCTCCGGGCGCGGTCTCTACATCAGGGACAATGGCGAACGCATCCCCGTCGAGGCACAGACGCTGGTGTTCTTCCCCGCCGGCTGGACCGGCACCTGCGAGATAACCGAAACGCTGACCAAGGCCTTCATGTGCCGGTGAGCCCCCAGAACGACCTGCAAGGACAAGACTGATGACCACACCTGTCATGAAATCGCCGCTCGCCATCACCGACCTGGTCGACTGGGGCGTCATTCCCACCATGATCGAGGGCGAATCCCGCACGTCGGGCAAATTGCTGCACAAGGGGCCGGAAGGCCGTTCCGAATGCGGGCTGTGGGTCTGCACGCCGGGCAAGTGGCACTGCCACGTCACCCGCGACGAGTTCTGCCACTTCCTGGAGGGCCGCTGCACCTACGTGCACGAGTCCGGGGAGGTGATCGAGATCGAGCCCGACACGGCCGCCTTCTTCCCGCAGGACTGGAAGGGCGTATGCACCGTCCATGAGACGATCAAGAAGGTCTACATGATCCGCTGAAGCGATCGGGAGGAGTTTTCCATGGAGTTTTCACCCGATAGGCCTGCCCTGTTCGTGAACCCGGCCTACAGGCCGATGACGGGGCCATCGCGATCGGTCATCGACCCCGCGACACTGGAGGCGGTGGGCGCCATCAGCGTGGCGAGCGAGCCCGAGATCGACGCCGTGCTCGACGCCGCCACCAGGGCGCAATCGGCTTGGAAGCGGCTCGACGCCAAGAGCCGCGCGAAACATCTGCACATGGTGGCCAGCGCCATCGAGGCAGCCGACTTCACGCGCTGCGCCGAACTGATGGTGCGCGAGATGGGCAAGCCCTATCCCGAGGCGATTGGCGAGATCGCCAATTGCGCGCCGATCTTCCGCTACTATGCCGAGATGGCGCGCGACGACGCAGGCAAGGTTGCCGGCACGACGCAGGCCGGGTCGTTCCAGTACGCGCGCTACGAACCCTATGGCGTTTCCGTCCATATCATGCCCTACAATTTCCCGATCCTGCTGATGTGCTGGACGGTGGCGGCCTCATTGGCTGCCGGCAATGCCTGCGTGATCAAGCCCGCCGAGGCGACGACGCTGTCGACGCTCGACTACATGACGGTCTTCCGCTCGCTGCCGGAGGGGCTGGTTTCCTGCCTGCCGGGTGGCGCGGCCACCGCCCAGGCGCTGATCGCGTCGGAGCGCACGCACGCGGTTGCCTTCACCGGCTCGGTCGTCGCCGGCAAGGCCGTCGCCGTCGCCTGCGCCGAGCGCATGAAGCCTTGCGTCATCGAGGCCGGCGGCAGCGACCCCATGATCATCAGCGCGCACGCGCCGCTGGAGGTGGCGGCGGCCGGCGCCGTCACCGCCGCCTTCCACCTCACTGGCCAGGTCTGCACCTCGGCCGAGCGCTTCTTCGTCGTCGATGCCGTGCACGACCGCTTCGTCGATCTCTTCGCCGAAAGGACGCGCGCGCTGCGCATCGGCAACGGGCTCGACCGCAGCGAGATCGGGCCGCTGGTCAGCGAGGCGGCACGCGCCAAGGTCATGCGGTTGGTCGACGAGGCGGTTCGCGCCGGCGCCCGGGCGGTGACCGGCGGACGCATCCCGCCGGCGCACGACACCGGCTGGTTCTACGAGCCGACCATCCTGACCGGCGTGACGCCGGACATGGCGATCGTGCGCGAGGAATGCTTCGGGCCGGTAGCCGCGATCTGCCGCGTCAAGGATTTCGACGAGGCCATCCGGCTCGCCAACGACAGCCCCTTCGGGCTCGGCGCGTCGGTGTTCAGCACTGACCTCGCCGAGGCGCATGAAGCGGCCGAGCGGCTGGAAGCCGGCATGGTCTGGGTCAACAATCCGCTGATCGACAATGACGCGCTGCCGTTCGGCGGCTGGAAGGCTTCCGGCCTCGGGCGCGAGCTCGGCCGCCAGGGTCTCGACGCCTTCCGGCGGTCGAAGATGGTGATCATCGACCACAAGCCGGCGATCCAGGAGTGGTGGTATCCCTATCCCGACAGCTGGTTCCGCGAAACCGGCGGCCGCAAGCACGTCTGAGGAGAGGCATCGGCTCAGCCGATGCTTTCGCCTCCGTCGATCACCAGCGCCTGGCCGGTCATGAAGGATGACCGGTCGGAGACGAGGAACAGGATCGCGTCGGCGATCTCCTCGGCGCTGGCCCAGCGCCCCATCGGGATCTTGGTGCGGACATAGTTCTCGATCGCTTCGCGGCCGCCCATCTGGGCGATGAACGGTTCATTGAACGGCGTGTCGACCCATCCCGGGCAGAGCGCGTTGACGCGGACATTGTGCCGGGCATAGTCGAGCGACATCTGCCGGGTCATCGCCACCACGGCATGTTTCGATGTCGCATAGGCGATCATCTCGCGGTCGTAGAACACGCCCGAATTGGAGGCCGTGTTGAGGATGACGCCGCCGCCCTGCGCGATCATCGACGGCATGACCAGCCTGGCCGCCAGGAACTGCGCGCGCACATTGACCCGCCACGAGGCATCCATGCCGCTGGTCTCGACCTCCGTGAGCGTGCCGCCGACCTGGATGCCGGCGTGATTGTGCAGGATGTCGATGCGCGCATGCCTGTCGAGCGTGCCGGCGATGAGTTGCTCGACCGCCCCGTCGTCAGAAACATCGGTGGCGACCGCTTCGGCCCGGCCACCCGCAACGCGGATGTCCGCGGCCGTCGCTTCGCCGGCGGCCTCATCCCTGTCGGCGATGACGACCATGGCGCCTTCCCTTGCCATGATCACGGCCCCGGCGCGGCCTATGCCGGAGCCTGCGCCTGTCACCACGGCGATGCGGTCCTTGAGGATCATGATGCGACTTTCAATTTGATGGCTTGCGCTGGCGCAGCTGCAATTGGGCAAGCACCACGAGCAGGACGGAGGCGACGAGCACGATCGTCGCGATGGCGTTGATTTCCGGCGTCACGCCGCGCCGGATCGACGCAAAGACATAGATCGGCAGTGTCGTCTGCGCGCCGGCGACAAAGAAGGCGATGATGAAATCGTCGAAGGAAAATGTGAAGGCGAGCAGGAAGCCTGCGACAACCGCCGGCATGATCTGCGGCAGGACAATCGAACGGAAGGTCGTCAGCGGCGTGGCATAGAGATCGCTCGAGGCCTCGACCAGGTTGCGGTCGAGGCTGCCGAGCCGCGTACCGACGATCATCGTCACCAGCGCCATCGAGAACAGGCCGTGCGCGGCGATGATCGAGCCATACCCCAGCGACAGCCGCGGCGGCTGGTCATCAGGCCAGATCGAGGCGAGGAACGGATTGACGACCGCAAACAGCTGGACGAGGGCGACCAGGGTCGAGATGCCGATGACGACGCCGGGAACGACGATCGCGGCACCCAGCAGCGCGTCGAAGATTGCGCGGGTCCTGACGCCGACGCGGGCCAGGCCAAGCGCCGCCGCTGTACCGAACACAGCCGCCAGCAGGGCGCTGGTGGTGGCGATGAACAGGCTGTTCTTCAGCGCCTCGACCAGGAACGGGTTGGACAGCGCCTTGCCGTACCACTGCACGGAAAAGCCGGTGAACTCGCTCGCATGGTGGCCGGCGTTGAAGGAGAACAGCACGACCAGCGCGATCGGCAGATAGAGGAAGGCGAAGACGGCGATGACGAAGGCGCGCATCAGATCAGGTCCACCCGGCGCGCGCCCGAAACCCGGGTCGAGATTCGGTTGGCGGCAATCAGCACCACGACCGAGACCAAAACCAGCGTGATCGCGATCGCCGAACCGAACGGCCAGTTGCGCGACTGCAGGAACAGGTCGACCAGTGCATTGCCGATGAAGAACACCTTGCCGCCGCCGAGCAGTGTCGGGATCAGGTATTCGCCGAGCAGCAGGATCATGACCAGCGAGAAGCCGGTCATCACGCCGGGCAGCGACAGCTTCAGGGTCACGCCGAGGAAAGTCGCGAGCGGCGTCGCTCCGAGATCCGCTGAAGCTTCCAGCAGCCGTCTGTCGAGCCGCTCGAGGCTGACATAGATCGGCAGGATCATCAGCGGCAGATAGCCGTAGACGATACCGAGCAGGACGGCGCCCGGCGTGTTGATCAACCTGACATCCTCGATGCCGGCCAAGGCGAGCAGCGCGGGGATGCCGCGCCCGCCCAGAATGTACATCCAGGCATAGGTCCGCATCAGGAGGCTGGTCCAGAACGGAATGACGACCAGCGCAAGCAGGATCAGCCGCCAGCGCTGCGGCGCAAGAAGGGCGAGGTAGTAGGCAACCGGATAGGCGACGAGCAGGCAGGCGAGCGCGCCCACCGGCGCCAGCACCATCGTGTTCCAGAAGGCGGTCGCCCGCGCCGGGAGGTTGGCATATTGCGCCAGCGTGAACGCCGCCTGGTAGCCGCCCTCCGGCGCCCGCTCGCCGACGCTGAACACGGCAATGGCAATGAACGGCAGCACGAGGAACACAACCAGCCACGCTGTCGCCGGGGCGAGCAGCATGGCCGTCAGCAGATTTTTGCGAAGGACGTTGCCGCGCATCGAAGGATTGCCCCGGTGCCGGCGGGTGGAGGCCCGCCGGTCAAGTTTGTCTGCGTCGGATCTGAGACTCGTTCGCGTCAGGCCGACTTGAAACGCGCCATCAGCTCCGCGCGGCCCGGGTCGGTCAGCGTCGCCGCCGCGCCGAACTCCAGCGGCGTCAACAGGTCGGCCGCCGGATACAGGATCGGGTTGTCCAGCACCTCCTTCGGCAGCAGCTTGTTGACCCGCGCGTCGGTCGATGGCGCGCCATTGGCGAGGTGCTCCTTCACCGCGACCTGCGGGTTCATCAGATAGTTGAGCAAGGCATAGCCGGCGGGTTTGTTCGGTGCGTCCTTGGGGATGGCATAGAAGTCGGTCCAGATCTCGCCGCCCTCCTTGCCCAGCACATAGGCGATCTCGGGAATGTCGCGATGGAGCTGGGCGCCGTCATTGGTCCAGCACATCGTCATCCAGGCATCGCCAGCGCGCATTCCAGGCTGATAGTCGGACGAAACCGCGAACAGGTGCGGCTTGACCTTCAGCAGCAGTTCTTCGGCCTTGGCGAGTTCGTCCTGCTTCAGCGAATTGAACGAATAGCCATAATATTTCAGCGCATTGCCGATCGTGGTCAGCTGGTAGTCATGCACCATGGTGCGGCCATCACCCTCCGCCATGGCCGTGTCCCAGAACTCCTTCCAGCTCGTCATCGGCTTGGCGAGCTTCTTGGTGTTGACGGCAAAGCCCGTGGTGCCCCAGTTCTTCGGCACCGCATAGATGACCTTGTCGATCGTGCCTTCGGCGGTAAAGCGCGGATCTTCCTGCGTGCCGTCGAAATTCGGCAGTTTCGCCATGTCGAGCGGCTCGATGATGCCGAGCTTCTTGTAGGTCGAGATCGTGTAATTGGTCGGCACAAACAGGCTCCAGCCCGACGCACCGGCCTGCAGCTTGGCCAGCATCTCCTCATTCGAGCCGAACACGTTGACCTCGACGGCCACGCCTGTGTCCTTCTTGAAGTTCTCGAAGGTCTGCGGGTCATGATAATTCGGCCATGTGGCGATCGACATGCGGTCGCCAAGGCTTTCGGCGGCGAAGACCGGCGTCGGCATGATGCCGATCTCGCGCGCCATCACCGCCGTCGCGATGCCGAGGCCGGTGAGACCGAGGAAATCGCGGCGGCCGATCGAACCGCGCTTGAGGCGCATCAGCTGATCGACGAAGTTCTCAGGGCTTATCGGCAGTCCATCACGATATGATTTCGACATGTTTGCTTACCCTCTGGTTGGTCCCGTTGTTCTTGGTCTCCGGAAACGCCAGCGGCGTTCCGGTGGCAAAGCCGATGGCGACGGGTTCGCCCGGCTTGAAGAGATTGCCGTGGCCGATCAGGTGATCGGCCTTGGCGAGCAGCGTTCCGATGCCCTGGACCTCGATGGCGTATTCCGCGGTCGAGCCGAGAAAAATCCGGTTGCGGACGATGCCCTTGAACGGACCGCTCTCCGCCGCGCCGAGACTGAGTGATTCCGGCCGCAGGCTGACCGAAACGGTCTCGCCCTGCCGCAGGGCGGTCCGCTTGCGCGCCGCAATGACAGTGCCGTCGGCAAGGGCCACGTCGACCAGATCGCCCGAGTGTCCGGCAACCTTGCCGCTCAACAGATTGGTCTTGCCGACGAAATCGGCGACGAACAGATCGGCCGGCTCGTCATAGATCTCGCTCGGCTGTCCGAGCTGGACAATGCGGCCGCCATTCATGACGCAGACGAAATCGCTCATCGACAGCGCTTCCTCCTGGTCGTGGGTAACCAGCACGAAGGTGATGCCGATGTCGCGTTGCAGGTTCTGCAGCTCGATCTGCATGTCGGTGCGAAGCTTCTTGTCGAGCGCCGCCAGCGGCTCGTCGAGCAAGAGCACCGCCGGCTTGTTCACCAGCGCGCGCGCCAGGGCGACACGCTGCTGCTGGCCGCCGGAAAGTTCGTGGATCTTGCGGCGGCCGTAGCCGGCGAGCCGCACCATCTCGAGCGCTTCCCCGACCCTCTGGCCGATCTCGCGCGACGCCAGTCTCGGCCGCGCCTGGCGCAGCCCGTAGGCAACGTTGTCCTCGACATTCAAATGCGGGAACAGCGCGTATTGCTGGAACACCATGTTGACCGGCCGCCGGTAGGGCGGCGTGCCGGCCATGTCCTGGCCGCGGATGAACACCTGGCCTTCGCTCGGCTGTTCGAAGCCGCCGATCATGCGCAGGCAGGTCGTCTTGCCGCAGCCGGACGGCCCGAGCAGCGCGACAAAGGCGGATGGCGGGACAGCCAGGTCGATGCCGCTGACCGCGGTCACCGCGCCATAGCGTTTGGTGACGCCGCGAAACTCGATGTCGGGCACTGCGGTCAAGGCTGCGGGCTCCAGCAACAGGACGATCGATTTCAAGACGCTACCAGAGCCAATGGCAGCTAGTATATACCTCGCGAGTGGTATATCTGATCTATTTTCGCGTTTTAAGGGGTAGGAATTGGGCGCATCCCGAAAGGACGAATACAGCCGGCTCGCCGCGCTGGTCGCTGCGACGCGCGAGACCAATGGCGATCTCTTCGGCAAGGCGATGGTCGACTGGCTGAGGCTATATGTCGGTTTCGATCATTGCGTGATCTTCGGCTATCGCGGCGCCTCGCGACCGCCACTCCTGTTCGAGACCTTCTCGCCCGCCGAAAGTCACGTCTTCGTCGCGCTCTATCAGGAAGGACCCTATCTGCTCGACCCGTTCCATCACGCGGCGGTCGAGCGCAAGGAAGGCTTCTGGCGCATGCGCGAACTCGCTCCGGACCGCTTCTACGCCAGCGAGTATTTTCGTTCCTACTACAGCCAGACGAGACTGGCCGAGGAGGTCGGCTTCTTCGTGCCCCTGCCGGGCAAGGATGCGCTGGTGCTGTCGCTGATGCGCTTGCGCGCTTCAGGTCCGTTCGGCACCGCCGATGCCAGATTGCTGCGCGACATGGCGCCGGCAGTGATCAGCCTGGCCAGATTGCGCTGGCCCGCCCTTCCAGCCGACGAACCCGCCGAATCCATGCAGGACGAAACGTTACCCGCGGTCAACGAGTTCGATCGGGCCCATATCTGGGAAAGCCTGTCGCTGACGCCGCGCGAAAAGCATGTCGTCGACCTGGTGCTGCAGGGGCATTCCACGGAGTCGATCGCAAGGGCCATGCGCATCGTGCCGGGAACGGTGAAGGTTCATCGCCGCAACATATATCGCAAGCTCAAGATCAAGTCGCAGGCCGGGCTCTTCGCGCGCTTCGTCGAGATCATCGAGGCGCGGATCCGGTAGCGCGTTCTCGCCACGTCGTCATACCGAGGCGAAGCGGGAGTAAAACTCTTGCGCAACGCCGCGGTACTATCGACCCACCATTTGATCAGGTTGCGGCGCCGGCCTCCCATGAGCCGGTTTCGGCAAAACGGCGCAGCAGCGGCGCCACCTTGAAGGCGGGCCTGCCGGTGCGCTCGTGCCAATGGTCGAGCCGCTGCACGATCTTGCCCGCGCCGGCGAGGCCCGCGAAGAACATCGGCCCGCCCTTGCCGATCGGGAAGCCATAGCCGTTGACCCAGACGGTATCGATGTCGGAAGCGCGCGCCGCGATGCCTTCCTCGAGGATCCTGGCGCCCTCGTTAATCATCGGATAGAGCGTCCGCTCGATGATCTCTTCGGCTTCGATCTGGCGCGGCGCGATGCCCAGTTCGGCCGCCTTGCCGCGGATCAGCGCCTCGACCTCCAAGTCCGGGCGCGGCGTGCGGCTGCCGTTCTCGTAGAGATAGTAGCCCTTGCCTGTCTTCTGGCCGAAGCGGCCCTGCTCGCACAGCGCGTCGGCGATGACCGCCGTCTGGCCGCGCGCCTTGCGGTTGCGCCAGCCGATGTCCAGCCCGGCGAGATCGCCCATCTGGAACGGCCCCATCGGCCAGCCGAAATCGGTGAAAGCCTTGTCGACCTGGGCGGGCGTCGCTCCTTCGAGCAGCAGCGCTTCCTGCTCGGCGCCGCGCGCCGAAAGCATGCGGTTGCCGACGAAACCGTGGCACACGCCGACGATGACCGGCACCTTGGCGATGCGCCGCGCAAGGTCGACCACGCTCGCCAGCGCATCGGGCGCCGTCTTTTCGGCGCGCACGATCTCCAGCAGCTTCATGACGTTGGCCGGCGAGAAGAAATGCATGCCGAGCACGTCCTGCGGCCGCGAGATCGAGGCGGCGATCTCGTTGATGTCGAGATAGGACGTGTTGGTGGCGAGGATGGCGCCGGGCTTGGCGACCGTGTCGAGCTTGCCGAACACCTCCTTCTTGACCGACATCTCCTCGAACACCGCCTCGACGATGAGATCGCAGCCGGCAAGGTCGGCATAGTCGGTGGTGCCGCTGAACAGCGCCAGCCGGGCCTGCCTGGCCTCCTCGCTGAGCGAACCACGCGAGACGGAAACGGCGTAATTCTTGTCGATCGTCGCCAGCCCGCGCTGCAGCGCCTCCTGGCTGGTTTCCAGCAGCGTCACCGGAAAGCCGCCATTGACGAAGGCCATGGCGATGCCACCGCCCATCGTGCCGGCGCCGATGATGCCGACCCGGGCGATCTTGCGCTTCTGCAGATCCTTGCCGGGCACTTTCGCCGCCTCGCGTTCGGCGAAGAACAGATGCCGCTGGGCACGCGACTGGTCGCCGGCGACCAGCTTGACGAACAGCGCCCGCTCCGCCGCCAGCGCCTCGTCGAACGGCAGCGTGATCGCGTTGCGCACCGCTTCGGCGCAGGCGAGCGGCGCCTCGAGCCCACGCGCTTTTTTCGCCAGTTCCGCCGCCTCGGCATCGAAGGCGGCAAGGTCAATCTCGCGCAGCCGCGCGTCACGGTCGCGCACCGGGATCGCCGGCGCGCCGGCGGACGCCTTGCCGGCCGCGAAAGCCACGGCATTGGCGGTGAGGTCGCCCTCGACCACGGCATCCACCAGGCCAGCGGCCTGCGCCTCGCGTGCGCCGACCGGCGTGCCGGAAACGATCATGGCGAGCGCCTTGGACGGGCCGACCAGCCTGGGCAGGCGGACCGTGCCGCCGCCGCCCGGCAGCAAGCCGAGCTTGACTTCGGGCAGGCCGACCTTGGCGCCGGCGTCGGCGACGCGGAAATGACAGCCCAGAGCCAGTTCCAGCCCGCCACCCAGGGCCGTGCCGTGGATCGCCGCCACGGTCGGCTTGGCGATGGCTTCCAACACGGCCACGATGGCGCGCAGTTCCGGCTGCTGCATCGGCTTGCCGAATTCGGTGATGTCGGCGCCGGCGACGAAGGTCCTGCCGGCGCAGGCAATCACGATGGCCGCCACCGACGGATCGTCGCGCAGCGAGACCAGTGCCTGCATCAGCGGCTCGCGGACATGAAAGCTCAGCGCGTTGACCGGAGGATTGTCGATGGTGATGACGGCGACATCGCCTTGCCTGGCGACACTGACGAAACTGGACAAGCAGGACCTCCCGAAATGTATGACCGGCCGCGACCGCGTTGGCGGTTTACAGGGATGGGACGCGAATGAAAACCCGGCGCGGACGCGGAGCCAGCGATTACCGCCGGCCGGCCGCTTCCGTCGCCATCATCTCCGGCAGGTCCACCTCGACACGGCGGCCGCCGCGCCAGGAGGCGAAGGCGGCGACGAGATACAGGACAGCCGAGAAGGTGAAGGCGAAGACCAGCCCGTGCTTGAAGGGGCCGGACATCAGTTCGGGGAAGAAGGTGTTGCCGGTCAGGATCGTCGCGTTCTGCGCTGGCAGCGCGTGCAGGACGTCGGCCGGGATCAGTTCGCCCATCGGGTTGTAACCGAGGAAGGCGGCGAACAGGCTGGCCACCGGCGGCATGTTGGCGACCTGGTGCGCGACGGCCTCCGGCACGTGCTGTGCCAGCAGCCCGGCCTCCATGGTCTGCGGCAGGCTGGCCGCGAGGCCGGCAAGCATCAGGCTGAAGAACAGCCCGATGGACAGCACCTGCCCGGCATTGGTGGTCGTGGCACGCATGCCGGACGCCTGGCCGCGCTCGCGTGCCGGCACTGAATTCATGATCTGGGTCGAGTTCGGCGCCACGAACAGGCCCGAGCCGAGACCGTTGAGGAACAAGAGCGCGGCAAAAGCCGTGTAGGAGAAGTCGGCGGGCAGCGCCATCAGCGCCACGAAGCTGGCCGCGCCCGCCACCATGCCGCCGACCGCGAACGGCACCCCGCCGATCCGGTCGGAGAAATAGCCGGAAAGCGGACCGGCGATGAGGAAGCCGACGGTGAGCGGCAGCATGAAGATGGCCGACCACAGCGGCGTCTGCTCGAACGAATAGCCATGCAACGGCAGCCAGATGCCTTGGAGCCAGACGATAAGCATGAACTGCAGGCCGCCGCGCGCGATGCCCGAGGCGAGGTTGGCGAGGTTGCCGTAGGCGAAGCCCGGAATGCGGAACAGCTTGAGGTCGAGCATCGGCTTCTCGACGCGCTGCTCGATCATCACGAAGGCGACCAGCGAGACGATGCCGACGGCAAAGAAGATCAGCACTTTCGGGCTGGTCCATGCCATGACCTGATCGCCATAGGGCTGCAGCCCGTAGGTAATGGCGGTCAGGATCAACACCAGGCCGAGGCCGAAGCTGATGTTGCCCAGCCAGTCGATCTTGTGGCTCGAGCGGTTGGGCGCGTCATGCAGCTTGAGATAGGCCCATACCGTGCCGACGAGGCCGAAGGGCACGTTGATCCAGAACACCAGCCGCCAGTCGGTGTCGGCCAGCAGCCCGCCGATCAGCAGGCCGATGAACTGGCCGCCGATGGCCGCCACCACATTGATGCCCAGCGCGAAGCCGCGCTCGTTCTCGGGAAAGGCATCGGTGAGCAGGGCCGTGGAATTGGCCATGATCAGCGCGCCGCCGATGCCCTGTATGATGCGCACACTGATCAGATACATGGCGGCGAAATCGCCCTGGCCGGGCAGCAGGCTGAGCGCGATCGAGGCGGCGGTGAAGATGGCGAAGCCCAGATTGTACATCTTCGCGCGGCCGAACTGGTCGCCCAGGCGCCCGAATGCCACGACGAGCACGGCTGTCGCAATCATGTAACCGATGATCGCCCATAGCAGGTAGTTGATGTTGCCGGGGTCCAGCGCCTTGAGGCCGATGCCACGAAACACCGCCGGCAGGCTGATCAGCAGGATCGAGCCATTGATCGCCGCCGCCAGCATGCCGAGGGTGGTATTGCTCAGAACCATCCACTTGTGGTTCCGTGGACGTGCTGCGACCGGGGCATTCATGGAGTGCGACTTTCGGGATGCTGGCGGACAGGCGGCCGCCGATATATGAGGATAGTCTCAGGTTTGGAATATGAGTATGGTCTCGGAAAAAGCAAGCGCGAAGATGCCGCAACCCCGCGCGCCACGGCAAAAAAGAGGCCATGATCGCGTCGCCGCGCTGGCGGCGAGCGCCACGGAACTGTTCGCCGAGAAGGGCTATGACGCGACGACGATGACCGAGATCGCCGCGCGCGCCGGCGCGGCCATCGGCACGCTCTATCTGTTCTTCCCTACCAAGGAAGGGCTGGCGCAGGCGATCCTGGCGGAGCACGCCGAGGAGCTCTCCACCCGGCTCGACGCGCTGCGCGAGCGCACTTCGGGTCTCGACGCGGCGGCCATTGCCGACGCCCTGTTTAGCGTGCTCGGCGATTTCATGGCCAGCCATCCGGCCTATTCCGCGCTTGTCGACATTCCTGGAGACGACGTCTGGCGGCGTTCGATGCGGGCCCGCCGGCGCCAGCAGATCGCGGCCCTGTTTGCCGGCCCGGAACCGGCCGTGCCCCCCGCCCAGGCGGAGCGGCTGGCCGTCATCGTGCCGCAGATGATGCGCATACCGCTGGCGCTCGTCGGCGAGAAGCGGCTGCGCGACGGCGTGCTGGAAGAGTTGAAGCTGATGCTGAGCCGGCATCTTGGGGCGGACGCCGAGCGCTGACCCGCAGTCGTGGCGCGCCTGGCGATCAACTTGCGGTGGGACGATTGAAAAGCGCTCCCGGAGTGGTCTACGGATTGCCCAGGAGACCAGGATCAAGATGACGCCGACAGTTGCTCCCGGAGCGCCCGGAATTCCGGCGCGCTGGACCTCAAGCGCCAAGAGCGGCGTCGGCACCGCGCTTTCGTCCAAAAGCCCGCTCTGGTTCACGCTCAGCCACGGCATTCTGAACGAGATCTACTACCCGCGCCTCGACGCCGCCTGCACGCGCGACCTTGGCCTGATCGTTACCGGACCAGGCGGCTATTTCTCCGAGGAAAAGCGCGACGCCACTCACGCGGTCGAACCATTCGAGGACGGCGTGCCCGCCTATCGCCTGACCAACAGCGCGGCCGACGGTGCCTACCGAATCGACAAGCGCGTCATCACCGACCCGAAGCGCCCGGTCCTGTTGCAGGAAATCACTTTCCTTTCCCTCAAAGGCACCGACCACCGCGTCTACGCATTGCTTGCGCCGCATCTCGTCAACGCCGGCATGGGCAACAGCGCCTGGCTCGGCGAGCACAGGGGGCAGCGGATGCTGTTCGCGTCCGGTCGCGGCGTCTTTATCGCCCTCGCCTCGTCGCTGCCCTGGGGCGATTGCTCGGCCGGCTATGTCGGCGTCTCGGACGGCTGGCAGCAGTTGCGCGACAGGGGCCAGCTCGATCCGGCCTGGGAACGCGCCGACGACGGCAACGTCGCGCTCACCGGCGAGATCGGCTTCTCGGCCGGCAAGGCCACGGCCGTGCTGGCGCTCGGCTTCGGCGCCTATCCCGAAGAGGCCGCCGATCACGCCGCCGCCAGCCTGCGTGAGGGTTTCGAGGCCGCCGCTGGCCTCTATGTCGCGAACTGGCGGAAATGGCAGGCCGGCCTGGAGAGGCTCGACCGCCGCGCCGCGTCCGGCCTGAATGCCTACCGAGTCGGCACCGCGGTGCTTGCCACGCACCTGTCGATCGCCAGGCAAGGCGCCGCCGTGGCCAGCCTGTCGATCCCCTGGGGCTTCGACAAGGGCGATGACGACCTTGGCGGCTACCATCTGGTCTGGCCGCGCGATCTCGTCGAGACCGCCGGCGGATTTCTCGCCGCCGGCGACGCTGTGGAAGCGCTGCGGATCCTCACCTATCTCCGCTCGATCCAGCAGCCGGACGGCCATTGGCCGCAGAATGCCTGGTCGAACGGGACCGCCTACTGGCCCGGCATCCAGATGGACGAATGCGCCTTCCCGCTGCTGCTTGCCGACGCGCTTCGCCGCGCCGGCCACCTGCCGCGCGCCAGGCTGGCCGAGTTCCTGCCGATGATCGAGAACGCCGCTTCCTATGTCGCGCGCAACGGTCCCGTCACCGGCGAGGATCGCTGGGAAGAGGATGCCGGCTACAGCCCCTTCACGCTCGCCGTCGAAATCGCCGGCCTGCTCGCCGCCGCCGACATGCTGGATGCCTGCGGGAATGCGGAGCCGGCAAACTACCTGCGCGAAACAGCCGACTGCTGGAACGACCAGATCGAACGCTGGACCTACGTCACCGGGACGGAGCTGTGCGCAACGGCCGGAGTGGAAGGTTACTACGTACGGGTCGCGCCGCCCGACGACGCCGGCGCCGCCTCGCCGAAGGACGGTTACGTGCCGATCAAGAACCGGCCGCCCGGCGACACCGACAGGCCGGCGCGCGCCATCGTCAGCCCGGACGCGCTAGCCCTGGTGCGCTTCGGGCTCAGGGCCGCCGACGACCCGCGCATCGTCAACACCGTCAAGGCCATCGATGCGTCGTTGCGCTGCGACCTGCCGCAAGGCCCTGTCTGGTACCGCTACACCGGCGACGGCTATGGCGAGCATGAGGACGGCGCCCCCTTCGACGGAACCGGAAGGGGACGGCCGTGGCCGTTGCTGACCGGCGAGCGCGCCCATTACGAGCTGGCGGCGGGACGCGACGAGAGGGCGCGGGAACTGCTCGCGACCTTCGAGAATTCGGCCGGCCCGGGCGGCCTGCTGCCGGAGCAGGTTTGGGATGCCCCTGACATGCCGGAGCGCGAGTTGCGGCGGGGCGCTCCGTCGGGCAGCGCCATGCCGCTGGTCTGGGCGCATGCGGAACACATAAAGCTGCTGCGCTCGCTGCGCGACGGAGCGGTCTTCGACCTGCCGCCGCAAGGGGTGGAACGCTATCTCAGGCAAGGCACGGGATCGCGGCTCAGGACCTGGCGCTTCAACAACAGGATCCGCGCCATTCCGGCTGGCAAGGTGCTGCGCCTGGAACTTTCTGCCCGCGCCGTGGTTCACTGGAGCAGCGACAGATGGCTGACGGTGACGGACAGCGCGACCGCCGGGAACGCGCTCGGCATTCATCTCGTGGACCTGCCTGTTGCCGGCCTCGCGCCGGGCGGCTCGATCCTCTTCACTTTTTTCTGGCCCGATACCGGCCGATGGGAGAATGTCGACTTCTCCGTCGGCGTCGGCGAACCGGACCCAGGAGCTATCCCGAAGCCGGGAGCCGCACCGGCGAAAGGCGCGACGCGGGTCTCGCAATAGGCCATGCTCACAGATCGATACCTCTAGCGACCAGGACGAGAAAACATGCAGATCGGAATGATGGGACTGGGAAGGATGGGCGCCAACATGGTGCGGCGGCTCATGCGCGACGGCCACCAATGCGTCGTCTATGACATCAATCCGGCGAGCGTCGCCGCGCTGGTCAAGGACGGCGCCATCGGCGCGGCCTCACTCGAGGAGTTCGTCGGCAAGCTCAGCAAGCCGCGCAGCGCCTGGTTGATGCTGCCGGCCGCCATCACCGGCAAGATCGTCGACCAGGTGGCGGCGCTGATGGAGCCCGGCGACATCGTCATCGACGGCGGCAATTCCTATTATCATGACGCGGTGGACCAGGGCGCAAAGCTGGCAGCCAAGGGCATCAACTTCGTCGATGTCGGCACCAGCGGCGGCGTCTGGGGGCTGGAGCGCGGCTACTGCTTGATGATCGGCGGCCCCGACGAAGCCGTGCGGCACCTCGATCCGGTCTTCGCCACGCTTGCGCCCGGCGCCGATTCCGGCGCCAATCCGCCAAGGGACGCCGGGACCGCACCCTTCGGTTACCTGCATTGCGGCCCGAGCGGCGCCGGCCACTTCGTCAAGATGGTGCACAACGGCATCGAATACGGCGTCATGGCCGCCTATGCCGAGGGCATGAACATCCTCAACGCGGCCAATGCCGGCAAGGTCAAGCGCGACGCGGATGCCGAGACCAGCCCTCTGCAGAACCCGGAATACTACCAGTTCGATATCGATCTTCCGGCCGTCGCCGAGGTCTGGCGGCACGGCAGCGTCATCGGTTCCTGGCTGCTGGATCTCACGGCCGGCGCGCTTAAAAGCGATCCCACGCTCGCCCAGTTCGGCGGCCGCGTGTCGGATTCCGGCGAGGGGCGCTGGACGCTGAAGGCGGCGATCGACACCGGCGTGCCGGCGCCGGTCTTGTCTTCCGCCCTGTTCGACCGTTTCTCCTCGCAAGGCGAATCCGCCTTTGCCGACAAGCTGCTCTCGGCGATGCGCTACGCCTTTGGCGGCCATCTCGAAAAGCCGAAGGCGTGAGGGGGAGACACGCGCATGACTGAGCAGCGGTCCGACACGCTGGTGCTTTTCGGAGCGACCGGCGACCTCGCCCACAAGAAGATCTTTCCGGCGCTCTACCGGATGGTCGCCAAGGGAACGCTGACCGAACCGGTCATCGGCGTCGCCTTCGACCCCTGGGACATCAGCAAGCTGCAGGCGCGCGCCCGCGACGGCATCGTCACCGCGCTCGGCGGCATCGACGAGAAGGTGTTCGCCAAGTTCTCCTCGCTGCTGCGCTACGTCAGTGGCGACTACCGCGACTCGGCGACCTTCGAGAAGCTGAAGACCGCGCTTGGCTCGGCGCAGCGTCCGCTGCACTACATGGCGGTGCCGCCCAACATGTTCGAGACCGTGGTCCAGGGGCTGGAACAGGCCGGCATCACGCGCGGCGCGCGGCTGATGGTGGAAAAACCCTTCGGCCACGACCTGCAGTCGGCGCGCTGGCTGAACCGGGTACTGCATCTGGTGTTCGACGAGGAATCGATCTTCCGCATCGACCACTATCTCGGCAAGGAGGCGATCCAGAACCTGCTCTACTTCCGCTTCGCCAACTCCTTCCTGGAGCCGATCTGGAACCGCAATTTCGTTGAGAGCGTGCAGATCACCATGGCCGAGGATTTCGGCGTCGAGGGGCGCGGCCGCTTTTATGACGAAGTCGGCTGCATCCGCGACGTCATCGAGAACCATCTTCTCAACATCCTGCTGCTGCTCGCCATGGAGCCGCCGGTAGGGCGTTCCGCCGACGACCTGATCGACGAGAAGGTCCAGGTGCTGCGCGCCATCCGCACGCTGACCAGGGACGATGTCGTGCGCGGCCAGTTCAAGGGCTATCTCAACGAACCCGGCGTGGCGCCGAACTCGCCGGTCGAGACTTTCGCCGCTGTGCGGTTCTTCGTCGACACCTGGCGCTGGCAGGACGTTCCTTTCTTCATCCGCGCCGGCAAGAACATGCCCGTGCACGTGACTGAAGTGGTGGTGCGGCTGAAGCGGCCACCGCTCGATGTCTTCGACCCGATCAAGCCGGGCGACGCCAATTACGTCCGCTTTCGCATCGACCCCCAGGTGGTGATCGCCATCGGCGCCCAGCGCAAGCAGCCGGGCGACGACATGGTCGGCGAGCAGGTCGAACTGACCGCGCTCGACGACAGCAAGAGCGACATGCCGCCTTACGAGCGGCTGATCGGCGACGCCATGAACGGCAACCGGCAGCTCTTCACGCGACAGGATGCCAGCGAGTTCGCATGGCGCATCGTCGGCCCGGTCCTGGGCGACACGACGCCGCCGCACCTCTACGATCCCGGCACCTGGGGCCCCGCTGACGCGATGGCCAATTTCGGGCCGCCCAATGGCTGGATCGATCCGGTCAAATAGCATTCGGGCCAAACAACGTTCTGGGAGAGGCAGCCATGAAGAAGCCGGAAAAGCGGACGGCGGCAAAGGCCGAAGCGAAGGTGCTCGCCATCGACATAGGCGGCTCGCACGTCAAGATACGCAGCAGCGCCGGCGGCGAGGAGCGCCGCGCCGATTCCGGCCCGGACCTGACGCCGCAGAAGATGATCGATGCGGTGAAGGGCCTGGCGGACGGCCTTGCCTATGACGTCGTCTCGATGGGCTATCCCGGCCCGGTGGCGCACAACCGCCCCTTCGCCGATCCCGCCAACCTCGGCAAGGGCTGGGCCGGCTTCGACTTCGCGGCCGCCTTCGGCACGCCCGTGAAGGTCGTGAACGATGCGCTGATGCAGGCAATCGGCAGCTACGAGGGCGGCCGCATGCTGTTCCTCGGGCTCGGAACCGGCCTCGGCGCGGCCATGATCGTCGACAATGTCGCCCAGCCGATGGAGCTCGCGCACCTTCCCTACAGGAAGGGTCGCAGCTTCGAGGATTATGTCGGCGAACGCGGCCTGGTGAAGCGCGGCAAGAAGAAATGGCGCAAGCATGTCTTCGATGTCGTCGACAGACTTCGCGCCGCGTTGCGGCCTGATTACGTCGTCATCGGTGGCGGCAATGTAGAGAAGCTCGACGAACTGCCTCAGGATAGCCGTCGCGGTGACAATACGCTCGCTTTCCAGGGCGGATTTCGACTCTGGCGCGACAAATCTTTGGTCGTCTGAACTCATACAGATTTGCCGTCGTCGGAAGTTACTGGCCGAATACGCTGGATATCCTTTAGTATAGTTGTTCAAAATAACGTGTTCATGGCGCCATAGCCGATTGCGCCTTGCAGATTTGCCGACTAGAAATTCGGTCGTTCAAAAGACGGAGACTGACTTGACCGACACCAACAACAACGACCGCAAGGAAGTTGACCTTCTGGAGCTGACCGCCCACATCGTGTCCGCCTATGTCGAGAAGAACCGGCTTCCGGCTTCCGGCCTGAGCGACCTCATCGCCAGTGTCAGCGCGTCGATAGGCGGACTGGGGCAGCCGACCGTGCCGGAAGTGGTCCCGCCGGTGCCCGCGGTCAACCCCAAGCGGTCCGTGACGCCGGACTTCATCATCTGTCTCGAGGACGGCAAGAAGTTCAAGTCGCTCAAGCGCCACCTCGGGGTGCATTACGGCCTCACGCCGGATGCCTACCGCGCAAAATGGGGCTTGCCGGCCGACTATCCCATGGTTGCCCCCAACTACGCGGCATCGCGCTCGCAGCTTGCCAAGTCGATCGGCCTCGGTCGCAAGCCGACGGTGGCTGAAACGGCAAAGCCGGCCAGGGCAAAGAAGGCCAAGGCCACCGCCTGAGCCGGCCAGAACGCCTGTACTAACGATTTCATGGAGCCTGCCGGCGAAATCCGCCTTGGCAGGCTTCATGCTTTTGTGGCTTGGATGAAACCGACGTGTGCTCCGCCGAAGATCGGATTCGATTTGCCGGGGACAACGTGGGGATCAATTGCCGCGGCATGGCTTGCGCCTCGATGGGGACGCGCGCCGGCGTGGCCCGGGGGAGAAAGCCATGCACTACACGCGAATGGTCATCGAGAAGGAAGCGCCGGAGGAATACGGTTACGACCGCATCCGCTACAACCTCTCGGAAAGCTCGATCGCCGACCAGAAACTCTCCGACACCGGCCTGTCGCTGCCGGATGTCACCCTCTTCTATGGCGAGCATCGCGGCGACAAGGCCTTGCGCGCGCTGATCGCGGCGCAGGACCAGGGGATCTCGCCCGATGACGTGCTGGTGACGGCAGGGGCCGCCGGCGCCCTGTTCATCATCTCCACCTCGCTTCTGTCGGCCGGCGACCATCTCGTCGTCGTCAGGCCCAACTATGCCACGAACATCGAGACACCGAGGGCGATCGGCTGCGCCATCAGCTATGTCGACCTCGCCTTCGAGGACGGCTTCGCGATCGATATCGACCGCGTCGCGGCCGCCATTCGGCCGAGCACGAAGCTGATCAGCGTCACCTGCCCGCACAATCCGACGGGCACGATGATGAAGCGGGACGATCTCGACGCGCTGGTCGCTCTGGCCGAGAAGCATGGCTGCCGGCTGCTGGTCGACGAGACCTATCGCGACCTCTCCTACGGACACCGCCTGCCGACGGCTGCCTCGCTCAGCCCGAGGGCGATCAGCGTCGCCTCGCTGTCCAAGGCCTTCGGCATCCCCGGCATCCGCATCGGCTGGCTGGTCACACGGGACCCCGGACTGCAGGAGACGTTCCTTGCCGCCAAGGAGCAGATCGGCATCTGCGGCAGCGTCATCGACGAGGCCATCGCGCGCTCCATGCTCGAGCGCCGCGACGCGTTCCTTGGAGCGCTGCTGCCGGAAATGGCCAGGCGTCGCGACATCGTGCAGGCCTGGATCGACCGCGAACCGCTCGTCGACTGGGTGCGCCCGGAAGGCGGCGTGGTGGGCTTCCCTCGTCTGAATGTCGATGCCGGCTTCGACCTCGACGCGTTCTACGTCAGGCTGCTGGAGAAGCACGGCACCTATGTCGGCCCGGGTCACTGGTTCGAGATGCCGAAGCACTTCTTCCGCGTCGGCTTCGGCTGGCCGACCGAGGCCGAACTCAGGGGCGGGCTCGACGCCATTTCGGCTGCGCTGCGCGACTAAGGCCTGATGTCGAGCGCTGGGGAAAGCGCGAAGCGCTCTCCCTGGACTTCACACCCGGTCTCTTTGCGGCGTCTCCTCGATCGAGATATCTCCGGACTTCAGGTCGATTCGGCCTGAAGTCATCCGATTCACCCTGCATTCCGACCATTGGTCCCCAGGGAAAGCGCGGCAAGCGTTTCCCGGGAAGGATTGGCGCGCCCCATTTCCTGCTCGTCCCGGCGCCCTCAAACTCTTTGGAACATTCCGGCCGCTCGATCATTAATGAATAACCAATAGATGATCGTCCGGTGACGAGGAGAAAGACAGATGGGCCGTGGTATATTGTTGTGGCTGCTTGGCGTTCCGATCCCGATTATCTTGCTGATACTGCTTTTCTGGCATTGAGAGGTGGTATCATGTCAAATACAGACATAGTCGTCGCAACCGGCAGCCCAGCTCCTTCCCCGGTGAACTGGGGAGCGATCGTTGCCGGCGCGCTCGTCGCCACCGTTGCGACGCTGGTCCTGTTGCTGATCGGCTCCGGCCTCGGCCTGACGATGGTTTCGCCATGGTCGTCTCAAGGCAGCACCGCCACGGCTGTTCTTGCTTCAGCCGCCATCTGGCTCGTCGTCGTGCAGTGGATTTCATCCTGCCTCGGCGGGTACCTCGCTGGCCGGCTTCGCCGGCGATGGACCTCCGTCCATTCCGACGAGGTTGTCTTTCGCGACAGCGCGCATGGACTTCTGGCCTGGGCGCTGGCGACGCTGATCGTCGTGGGTGTCCTGGGATCCGCCATATCGAGCCTCATCGGTTCGGGCCTTCAGGCCACGGCCAACGTTGCGGCCGGCGCCGCCAATGCTGCATCCTCGGCCGTCGCCGATGCGGGCGCCAACCCCTCGATGGCCTACTTCGTCGACAGCCTGTTTCGGCCGGCGGACAGCGCGCGACTGAACGCGCCAGGCCAGGCAGGCGATGGCGAAGCGGCGGCACAGGCGACCCGTATCCTGTTGACGAGCGCGGCGTCGGGCGAAATTTCCGAAGGCGACAAGAGCTATCTCGCGATGCTCGTCGCGGCACGCACGGGCCTTTCCCAGCAGGATGCGCAAAAGCGTATCGATGACACCTGGACCAGGATCGAGGACGCCAAGGTAAAAGCCCAGCAAGCGGCGGAAACCGCCAGGAAGTCGGCCGTGAAGACCGCGCTCCTCGGAGCCTTGTCCCTGGTCATCGGCGCTTTCATCGCCGCCGTCTCGGCAATCCTGGGCGGCAAACTGCGTGACGAGGACGAGGATTCCTGGTCTCTGTCCGCACCGTAGGTGCTCCCCGGCAACCGCGGTGCATGGCACCGGGTTGACACCTGCCACGAGGCCTTGGAACAGGGTGCGCCGCCACGGCTTTCCGACGAAGTCGAAGCGCGTTCAAGGCGTCAGAAACCACAGTATGGCCATGATCCCCGCGACCTCTGGACTGGCGTCACGACCAGTAACGCCCGCGTGGTATCCGGCCGTTGTTTCATGAAACGGCTTGATCAGCGGGCGGATTTGTCGCACACCCCCGGCTGAACTTTCATAAGGTTTCTTGGCCGGACCAGCGCCCATGGTGGAAGAGCCCCGCCGCCACAGCACCGGGGCCGATTTTCATGATTGCCGAAGACATATCACCGGACCAGCGCTATGCCGCGTTCCGCCATCGCTCCTTCCTGAGCTACTGGGCGTCACGCTTCCTCACCACCTTCGCCGCGCAGATCGTGTCGGTGGCGGTGGGCTGGCAGATGTACGACCTGACCCGCGACCCCTTCGATCTCGGCCTTGTCGGCATCGTCCAGTTCCTGCCGTCGCTGCTGCTGGTGCTGGTCACCGGCGTCGTCGCCGACCGCTTCGGCCGCCGGCTGATCATGGCGCTGGCGATCCTGGTGGAAGCCGCCTGCGCGCTGGCGCTGCTGGTGCTTTCACTGCGCCATGCCGGCGGACCATTGCCGATCTTCGCCGTGCTTGCCCTGTTCGGCATGGCGCGCGCCTTCTTCGGCCCGGCCTCCGCCTCGCTGTTTGCCAACCTCGTGCCGCCGGAGGATTTCGCCAACGCGATCGCCTGGAATTCATCCGCCTGGCAGACGGCGACGATCCTCGGGCCAGTCGCCGGCGGCCTGCTCTACGGCCTGTCGGCGGAGGTCGCCTATGGCACGGCGGCGGTCCTGATGCTGCTCGCCGGCATCCTCGTCTTCACCATTCCGCGCCCCGAGCAGCGCAGCGCGACGGAAAAGCCGACGATGCAGACGCTGTTTGCCGGTTTCGGCTACATCTGGAGCGAGAAGGTGGTGCTCGGCGCCATTTCGCTCGACCTCTTCGCGGTGCTGCTCTCCGGCGCCTCGGCGCTGCTGCCGGTCTACGCGCGCGACATCCTCGACCTCGGCCCATGGGGGCTCGGCCTGCTGCGCTCCGCGCCCGGCGTCGGCGCCATCTGCGTCGCCATATGGCTCGCCGGCCATCCGCTCCGAGATCATGCCGGCCGCATCATGCTGACCTTCGTTGCCCTGTTCGGCGCCTGCACCGCGCTGTTCGGCCTGTCGACCGTCACCTGGCTGTCGATCGTCGCGCTCGCTCTGCTCGGCGCCACCGACATGTTCAGCGTCTATATCAGGGAAACGCTGATCCAGCTCTGGACGCCGGACCATGTGCGCGGCCGCGTCAATGCCGTGAACCAGGTGTTCGTCGGGGCTTCGAACGAGCTCGGCGAATTCCGCGCGGGCACGATGGCGGCGCTGATCGGCACGGTTCCGGCGGTGGTGATTGGCGGTGTCGGCGCCATTGCGGTTGCCGGGCTGTGGGCGGTGCTGTTTCCTCAGTTGCGCGACGTACGCCGCCTGACCAGCCGCGAATGACCCCGGAAATCTGACGCACGGCGCTCCGGGCGGTCGGCTCAGCCGGCCGCCGGCCTGCCGAAGATCAACCCCAGGAATTCGCCGAGCCAGCGCTTCAGATGCATGTCCCAGATCAGCCGGCCGCCGAGATGGTCGCGGCCGGGCTGGGCACCGGGCAGCTCGAAGCGATGCGCGCCATGCACCACCCAGCGCTGCATCATTATCCGTGTCAGCTCGCCGTGGAACTGGATGCCCCAGGCATTGTCGCCATAGCGGAAAGCCTGGTTCGGATAGGCCTCGGCCGTCGCCAGCAGCGTCGCGTCGCTGGGCAGCGAAAAGCCCTCGCGATGGAATTGATAGACCATTTCGGGCCAGTGCATCAGCTTGCGGCCCTCATCCGTCGCCTTGAGCGGATACCAGCCGATCTCGACAAGGCCGGTGTCGTGGCCGCCGACCTTGCCGCCGAGGTGGTTGACCAGCATCTGCGCGCCGAGGCAGATGCCCAGCAGCGGCCGATTCTCGCCGAGCGGCACCTTCAGCCACTCCGTCTCGCGACGCACGAACTCGTCTTCGTCATTGGCGCTCATCGGCCCGCCGAACACCACGGCGCCGGCATGGTTTTCGAGTGTTTCCGGCAGGCTGTCGCCGAGCGGCGGACGGCGGATATCGAGGTCGAACCCCTCTTCGAGCAGCATGTGGCCGACCCGCCCGGCGCTCGAATTCTCCTGATGCAGTACGATCAGGATTCTGGGCTTGGGCCTCGGAGGCATCGTGGCGCGGGATCCCTGTATGCTCTATTCGTCGCTGGCCGTCCCGGTCGCGCCCGGCGCGTGCGCCGCCGCCCTGCGGCGCGCCTCGACCCGGTCATGACGCTCGACACCGATCAGCTCGGCGACGCGCCAGACCGTATTGTCCTCCAGCTCGTGCAATTCGCCGTCGGCATAGACGATCTCCCACATCAGGCCGATGAAGGCCTTGCGCTCCTCGGCGCCGAGGTGCCGCTTCAGCACGCTGGTGAAGGCATAGAGGTCGATTGCCTCGTCGTCGGCGCGCTGGCCGGCGGCCGCCAGCGCCTCCAGCTCTGCGCCACCGATCGAATAGGTCTCTGACAGTACCGCCTTGAAGCGCTCCCACTCGACATCTTGACGCACGCCGTCGGCGCTCATCACATGATAGAGCAGCGCCGACGCGGCGACGCGCGGGTCGTCCGCGCTGGGTCGGGCGCCGCCCGTTCCGGGTAAATCCCTCAGGAATGACAGTACGCGTTCGAACATGAAATTTCCCAGTCGGGTTGACCTCAGAACAGCCGGAACCGGCGCGATGATTTTTCGCCCTCGTCGTCCGGGTCGACACCCGGATCGTCGGGAAGCCTGGCGGGAGCGTCGGCCGGCTCCGCCGTCGCGGCATCGCCCGGCCCGTCGGCGACGGGAGGCGCGACCTGATGGTCGAGCGGCTCGCCTTCCTTGCCTGCCGTGACACCGTCCGGCAGCACGCGGTCAATCACATCGGCGCTGTCGCGGGGGGCGGAGATGGCCGGCACCGCCTCCACCTCATCGTGGCTGTCGATCAACTGGCCGAGACGTTCCACCGGCGCACGCCATTCGAAGGCGTCGAGCTTGCCGGTCACCGGCGAGACCGGCTCCCAGCGTTCCGACACGACGCCATCGGCTACCCAGGCCGGGTCGCGCGGCGCCCGCACCGCCTTGGCCAGAAGCTGGCGGACCTTGCCCTGGTCGCCCGTCTCTGCCTCCTCGATGTCGGCCAGCAGCAGATAGGCGCTCTCGCGCCGATCCATGCGGATAGCCGCTTCCGCCTCGGCGCGGGCCGTGGCGAAGTCCTGCGCATCGAAGGCGGCGCGCGCCACCGCCATCGACGATTCGGCATGGTTCTTCTTCATCGATTGCAGCTTGCGCGCCCGGTTGAGCCGGTCGAGCACCGCGTCGCCCGGACGGGCATGGGTGTAAAGTTCGGCGATCTCCGGATGCGGCTCGGTCTGCCACGCCGTTTCCAGCACCTTGGAGCCCTTGCGCACATCGTTCTGGCGAAACAGTGCCTTGGCGGCCGCGACGGCCGCCGGCGCGAAGTCCGGCCGCAGGCGATTGGCCTCGACGGCGGCGGCGCGCGCCGCGTTGGGATCGCTTTCCATGAGCGCCTGGGCCTTGGCGGTAAGCAGCACGGCGCGGCGGCGACTGGCGGCGTCGCGCTCAATCTGCCTGGTCGACTTCTGCGATTCAACCAGTTTCAGCGCGCCGTCCCAGTCGCCCTGGCCCGTAAGGTCCTCGAGCGTCGATTCGGCGGCCCAGGCGAGTTGCGGCGCGGCAGCGGCGGCACGGCCGGCATAGTGACGCGCGGCGTTGCGGTCACCAAGGCGCTCGGCCTCGAGATAGAGCCCGCGCAGGCCGAGCAGCCGCATTTCCGGATCGTCGAGCATGCTCTCGAACTTCTCGCGCGCCGCCTTGTGGTCGCCCTCGAGCAGCGAGGCCTGTGCTTCGAGCAGGTGGATCAGCGGCTCCTGATCGGCGCTGATCAGCTTGGCGGCCTCCCTGGTCTTCTTGCGCGCAAGCGCGCCGTCGCCGGCGCCCGCCGCGATCATGCCGGTGGACAGCGCCTGGTAGCCGCGATCGCGACGACGCACCCGGAAATACCGCGAGATCGTGTAGGGGCTGTTCCAGACCGATTTCACCAGCCACCAGAGGATCATCACCGCGGCCACCACGGCCACGACCGCCACCGCCGCCACCATCAGGCTGACCTGGTACTGGTAGCCGTTGAAGGTGACGACCATTTCGCCGGGCCGGTCCGCCAGCCAGGCAAAGCCGAGTCCGAGCCCGAAGACGACGACGAGGAAAAGCAGGATGCGGATCATTGCCTGGTCCTCATGCCTTCATCGCGTCGGCGATCAAGGCGCCGATCTGCGCCTCGACCTCAATGCGCGCCTTCAGTTTGCCGGCAAAGTCGGCGCCTGCCGCCTTTGCCGCGTCGGGCAACGTTTCGTACTCGCTGAGCGCCTTGGCGTAGTCGCCCTGGTTGACGGCGACCTCCATGCGCGCGACGGTCTCTGGCGCGCCCTTGCCTTCGACGGCGCCAACCGGACGCACCTTGACGAGCGACTGCGCGCTCGAAACCAGGTTCTGGAAGAAACCGGCATTGGCATCCGCGGGCTTGGCGGCGGCCACCATGGCGTTGGCGGCGGCGTCCACCTGCGTGGCGATCTCGGCCCTGGTCGGCACGCCCTTGTCGGCATAGCCGCGCAAGGTGGCGAGCTCGGGCGCGTTCGGCGCGATCGCGGCGAAGGTCTCGAGTTCGGCCGAGAACGGCGCGCCGCGATCGAGCGCCGCCTTCAGCGCCGAGGCGGCGATGGCGAGCGCGATCTTCGGCTGCGAGGCCTGCGCCTCGACCTTGCCGGAGAGCTGCGACACCGACTGTTCCAGCGCGCCGATCCGGCCGTCCTCGCTCTTGGCGGCATCGCCGGCCGATTTCACCAGCGCGTCGAGGCCGGCTAGCTTGTCGTTGACAGGGCCGAGATCGACCGGGGCTGCCTTGGGCGCCTGGTTGAGGGTCGCGACTGCCGATTCGACCTGGCTGAGCTTGTCGGTCAGCGACGCGATGGCCGCGCTGTCGCCGGTTCCGCCGGATTGCACGGCCGATTTCAGCGCCGCGACATCCGATTTGACATGGTCGAGCGCCGAGGAAAAACCATCGACCTTGGACGATACGTCGCCACCATTGGTTTCCTTCAGCCGCGCGATCTCGCTCTTCAGCGCGGCGACCTGGCTGTTGACGTCGTCGATCGACACGCCGGACGCATTCTGGCCTGGTGCGCCAAGCAGGCCCGCGAACTGCAGGCCGCCGGCAACCGCCAGCGCCACGATGCCACCGATGACGCCGGCACCGAGCCCGCGCGCGCCGCCACGGGCGGGGGGCGGCGCGAAAGCCGCCTGGCCGTTGCCAGCCGACTCGCCGCCAGCCGCCGCCGCGCCGGCCTGGGTCTTCTCGCTGAAGTCATAGTCGAAGCTTCGCGTCGTGCCGGCCTTGCCATCTTCCGGCGCCGTAGCGGCTTCGGCCGTGGCTCCGGGATAGGTGGAATCGGGACCGCTGAAGTCCTCTCCGCCCGGCTTGGCCTGCTCGTCCTTGCCGGATGTCGGAGCGTCGGCGTGCTCCCACGGCTCCAGGTCGCTCTGCTCGGCATGCACGGGTTCCGCGACGGGCGGCGAATCGCTCGCCTTCGTCTCGCCGGCCTTGGCCTTCGTCGCATCCTCGTCGACGATTCGCGACACGGCGCCGGGCTCCAGCTCGATGGTCACCGGTTCGCGCCGGCTCTTCGAATGTCGCGTCTTCGGCGTCTTGACCATGTTCGGACTCCGCTAATTCAGTTGGGCTTCAGGTTCGCAACGGCGGCGCGTAATGGCTGGAATGGGTCTAGCACATCACCAAGCGGTGAAAAGGGGCGGCGTGATGGCGCGCTTTGGCGCCCGGACATTTTGATCCTTCCGGCGCATCGCGGCCTACGCCCGCACGAGCGCTAGCAGCGCATCCTCGTCGGGCCGCGCCGCAACGCGGATATCCGTGCCTGCGATATCGCCGAGCGCTGCCGCGACGCGGTCGGAAAGCGCCAGGAAACGCGTCTTTTCAAACAGCTCGCGCAGGGCCGGTCGGCCGGCCAGTTCCCGTATGGCCGCTCCAGCCCGGGCAGAATAGACCAGAGCGATGTCGACGGGCCTGCCCGAAAGCCGCTCGAGCACGGCCGCGTCGGCATAGTCGATGCCGATCGTGTCGTAGGTCTCGACCGCCCGCACATCGACGCCGGCCGACGACAGGCGCGCCTCGAAGGCCGGCAGCCGAACGCGGCCGCACAGATACGCAAGTGATTTTCCCGCAAGCGAACCGGCCAGGACGTCTGCAAGAGCCTCAGCCGTGCCCGGCCCCTCGCTGACCGAGAGGAATCCGGCGGCACGCGCAGCTTGCGCCGTCCTGGCGCCGACCGCGTGGCATGGCAGCGCGGCGAGCGCCGCGACGATTTCGCGCGGCGCGTGGCGGATCGCGTTGGCGCTGGTGATCGCCACCGCAGCCACGTCGCCGGGCAGGGCATCGACCGGCAGCGCCTGCGTGCGCGTCAAGGGCAGCAACAGCGGCTGAAATCCCTGGTCCTCGAGCCGGCGCGCGGTGCGCGAGGCACCGGACGCCGGCCGCGTGACCAGGACGCGGACCATGTCAGGCCCAGCCGTCGAAGAACGTCTCGCCGGCCTTCGCCCGAACCTCCCGGCCGGCCGCGTCGCCAAGACGCGCGGCGTCGGACGCAAGGCCGGCCGAGCGCACCTCGTGCGACTGCGCGCCATCCGGGGAAAGGATCAGCCCGGCGAAGGACAACTGCCCGTCGGCGACGGTGGCATAGCCGGCGATCGGCGTGCGGCATGACCCGTCGAGCGCGGCCAGGAAGGCGCGTTCGCATGCCAGCGCCTGGCCGGTCGGCACGTCGTGGATCGCCGCCAGCAATGCGTGTGTGTCGGCATCGCCGGCGCGGCTCTCGATGCAGATCGCCCCTTGCCCGGGCGCCGGCGGAAAGTCGTCGAGCGACATCAGGTCGGTGATGACATGCTCGAGCCCGAGGCGCTTGAGCCCGGCATAGGCGAGGATGGTGCCCGAGGCGACGCCCTCCTCCAGCTTGCGCAGGCGGGTGTTGACGTTGCCGCGGAACATCACCACGTCGAGGTCCGGCCGCATGCGGCGGATCAGCGCCTGCCGCCGCAGCGACGAGGAGCCCACCGTAGCGCCGCGCGGCAGGTCGGCGATTCGCCTAGCCGCCTTGCCTATGAAAGCGTCGCGCGCGTCCTCGCGCGGCAGGAAAGCCGACAATTCCAGCCCGTCCGGCAGCGTGGTCGGCATGTCCTTGGACGAATGCACGGCGATGTCGAGGCGACGCTCCAGCAGCGCCTCCTCGATCTCCTTGGTGAAGAGTCCCTTGCCGCCGGCTTCCGACAGCGGCCGGTCCTGGATGCGGTCGCCGCTGGTGGCGATGACCACGATCTCGAACGCCTGTTCGGGCAGGCCGTGCGCGGCCATCAGCCGGCTTTGCGTCTCGCGTGCCTGGGCGAGCGCCAACGGGCTGCCACGTGTTCCGATCCTCAAGATTGTTTGCATGGCGCGCGGTCCGTGATAACCCCCGGCTGGAAGCATTTCGCGGCCATATGGCGTGGCGGAAATGCGGCTGGATAAACAGCTGGAGCGAAATGCGCGACGGATTGAGCGCATCCGGTCCAGCGAGGCCTTTTCGGCCTTCTCCTAACGGGGAAAGGCCGACTGCACAATCTCTAGGGGCAGCGACCAATTGATCCGCGTGCTGGGCATTGAAACGAGTTGCGACGAGACGGCGGCCAGCGTCGTCGCGCTTGCCGGCGATTCGAAGCCGGAAATCCTGTCCAATGTCGTGCTGAGCCAGATCGAGGAGCACGCGGCTTTCGGCGGCGTCGTGCCCGAGATCGCCGCCCGCGCCCATGTCGAGGCGCTGGACGGCATCATCGAGGCGGCGCTCGCGGATTCGGGGATGGCGCTTTCCGACATCGACGCCGTCGCCGCCACCGCCGGGCCGGGACTTGTCGGCGGGCTGATCGTCGGTCTGATGACGGCCAAGGCCATCGCCGCCGCCACCGGCAAGCCGCTGATCGCGGTCAACCACCTCGAGGGCCATGCGCTGACAGCGCGGCTGACCGACGGCCTCGCCTTCCCTTACCTGCTGCTGCTGGTCTCGGGCGGACACACCCAGATCGTCGCGGTGCGTGGCGTCGGCGACTACCAGCGCTGGGCGACCACCATCGACGACGCGCTCGGCGAGGCCTTCGACAAGACCGCCAAAATGCTCGGCCTGCCCTATCCCGGCGGTCCCAATGTCGAGAAGGCCGCTGCCGCCGGCGATGCGACGCGCTTCGCCTTCCCGCGTCCGATGAAAGGCTCTGCGCAGCCCGACTTCTCCTTTTCCGGCCTCAAGACCGCCGTGCGGCAGGCGGCGGAAGCCATCAGCCCGCTGAGCGACCAGGACGTCGCCGACATCTGCGCCTCGTTCCAGGCGGCGGTGGCCGACGCGTTGGGCGATCGCGTGGCGCGCGCCTTGGCCCGTTTCCGCGAGACATTCCCCGACATGGCCGCGCCGGCGCTCGTCGTGGCCGGCGGCGTCGCCGCCAACCGGACGATCAAGGACCGGCTGCAGGCGCTGTGCGCCGAAGCCGGCTTCAACTTCGTCGCGCCGCCGATGAAGCTCTGCACCGACAATGCGGCGATGATCGCCTGGGCCGGCATCGAACGGATCGGGGCCGGCATGGCGGACGAGAACGGCTTCGATTTCGTTCCGCGTTCGCGCTGGCCGCTGGACGGCATCTCCGCTCCGATGGTTGGTTCCGGCCGGCGCGGGGCCAAGGCATGAGTGGAGAGGGCATGAGCGAGCCGGCGGGCAAGAGCGGCTGGCGCGTGGCCGTGCTGGGTGGCGGCGCCTGGGGTACGGCACTGGCGTTGGCCATGCTGCGCGCCGGACATGACGTCGCCCTGTGGGCGCGCGACGAGGCGATGGTGGCCGCGATCCGTCGCGGCGAGAACCCGCGCTACCTGCCCGGCATCGCCATAGACCCCGGCATCGAGGCCACGCACGAGCTGCAGGCCGCGCTGGCCGGCGCTGATTGCGTGCTGGCGGTGACGCCGGCGCAGTCGCTGCGCGCCGTGCTATCCGAAGCGCGCGACCACGTGCCGAAGGGCGCGCCGCTGGTGCTGTGCGCCAAGGGCATCGAGCGCGAAACAGGGGCGCTCTTGTCGACCATCGTCGAGGAGATGCTGCCGGCCAATCCGGTCGCCGTTCTTTCCGGCCCGAGCTTCGCAACTGACGTCGCCAGGGGCTTGCCGACGGCCGTCGTCGTCGCCGGCGACGAGGCGCTCGCCGCTGACCTCGCGGCGCGTTTCTCGGCGCTCAACCTGCGCTGCTATTCCAGCGACGACGTGGTCGGCGTCGAGATTGGCGGCGCGCTGAAGAACGTCTTCGCCATTGCCGCCGGCGCGGTCACCGGCGCCGGCCTCGGCGCCAGCGCGCAGGCGGCCATGGTGACACGCGGCTTCGTCGAGCTGCGCCGCATCGGCGCCGCCTTCGGTGCCCGGCCCGAGACGCTGATGGGCCTTTCCGGCCTGGGCGACCTGCTGCTCACCTGTTCGTCCACCCAGTCGCGCAACTTCGCTTACGGGTTGGCGCTCGGACAGGGCAAGCCGCTTGCCGGACTGCCGCTGGCCGAGGGCGTGCCGACGGCCGCCATTGCCGCCCGCCTTGCCAGCGAGCGCGGCATCGATGCGCCGATCATCACCGCCACGGCCGCGATCCTCGACGGCGCGCTCACCATCGGGCAGGCGGTGACGGCGCTGATGACGCGGCCGCTGAAGACCGAAACCGATTCCTGAGGCGCGATCCCGCGAGCGCGCATCAGGCCACCTGAACCGATCGATCAATGGAGACGAAGACATGCTGTTTGCGCTGATTTGCAAGGACAAGCCCGGAAGCCTTCAGGTGCGGCTCGACACGCGCCCGACCCACGTTGCCTATCTGGAAGGGCTGAATGGCGAAAAGAAGCTGGCCTTCGCCGGTCCCTTCCTCGACGGCGACAGCAAGCCGAACGGCAGCCTCGTCGTGGTCGAGGCGCCGGACATGGCGGCGGCGCAGGCGCTTGCAGCCGGAGACCCCTATGCCAAGGCCGGGCTGTTCGAGAGCGTCGAGATCCGTCCGTGGAACTGGACCTTCAACAAGCCCGCGTGAGCTATATTGCACCGCCTTCGCGGTTCGGCCGCGACGCGCGGCAATCCCCTCTCCCCGTCGTCGCGGGGAGAGGATAAGGATAGGGCAACGCAGACGCCCGACAGCGGCGAACCGACAATGGCGACAGGACGACTGAGATGAACTACTGGCTGTTCAAATCCGAGCCCTTCAAGTTCTCCTTCGAGATGCTGAAGGCCAAGGGCAAGGAAGGCACGCAGTGGGACGGCGTGCGCAACTATGCCGCGCGCAACAACATGAAGGCCATGCAGGTCGGCGATCTCGGCTTCTTCTATCATTCCAACGAGGGGCTCAACATCGTCGGCATCGCCGAGGTCTGCGCGCTCGCCCATCACGATACCACCACGGACGATCCGCGCTGGGAATGCGTCGACGTGCGCGCCTACAAAGACGTTCCCACGCCGGTGACACTGGAGCAGGTCAAGGCCAATCCCAAGCTCTCCGAAATGGCGCTGGTGCGGCTGGGCCGGCTTTCCGTGCAGCCGGTGACGCCGGCGGAGTGGAAAGAGGTTTGCCGCATGGCCGGCCTGAACCCGGCGCCGTGACGCGGCTGACGCCGGACAACGCCGCGCGCTTCATCCTCGACAACACGGCGCTGATGGCGCCGCCGCATGTGCCGGAGATCGTCCTGCACCTGGCCGACGAGGCGCATGACTTATGGCTGAAGACGGAGGAGGAGTTGGCCGAGATCGGCCTGCCGCCACCCTTCTGGGCCTTCGCCTGGGCCGGCGGACAGGGCCTGGCGCGCCATGTTCTCGACAATCCCGCGCTGGTGCGCGGCAAGCGCGTGCTGGATTTCGCCTCCGGCTCCGGCCTCGTTGCCATCGCCGCCGCCAAGGCGGGCGCGGCCGGTGTGGTGGCCGCCGACATCGACCCTTTCTGCGCCACGGCGATTGCCCTCAACCTCCGCGCCAACGGCACGGAGGCGCAATTCCTCGGCACCGACTGCATCGGGACGGATGCCGGCTGGGACGTCGTGCTGGCCGGCGATGTCTTCTACGACAAGGGCATGGCCGACAGGCTGATGCCGTGGTTTCGCGCCTTGAAGGCGCGCGGCGTCGACATCCTCGTCGGCGATCCCGGCCGCTCCTACCTGCCGCGCGACGGCCTGACGTCGCTCGGCGTCTACGAGGTGCCGGTGACCCGCGCCCTGGAAGACGCCGAGGTCAAGCGCACCACGGTGTGGCGTCTTTCTTGACGCCGGTCGCGAACGGGCGTTCCATCCGGGAAAGCGCCCAGCGCCTGGAGCGTCCCGGTGATTCCATGAGAAGCGCGAGCGTTCCGGAGGGAGGGGAAAATGGATTTCTCGGCGGTTAACTGGCTGGCGGTGATTGCCGCCGCCGTGGTGGCCTGGTTGTTCGGCGCGGTCTGGTACGTGGCCTTGAGCAAGCCGTGGCTGGCGGCCGCCCGGCTCGACCCCGCGACGATGAAGAGATCCGCCTTGCCATTCATCGTCAGCTTCGTCGCCGAACTCGTCATGGCCTTCGTGCTGGCGCTGGTCGTCGGCGCGATGACCGGCGGCGAGCCGAACCCGGCCGCCGGCCTCGTCTTCGGCTTCGTGCTGTGGCTCGGCTTCGTCGTCACCACGCTGTCGGTCAACCACCGCTACCAGGGATTCGGCTGGGGGCTGACGGCCATCGACGCCGGCCACTGGCTCGGCGTGCTGCTGATCATGGGCGCGTTGATCGGCTGGTTCGGCGCGACGGCGGGCTGAACCAACGTCACGGGCGTGTCTTGGCAACCTCGCCCAGGATCCACTCTCGGAAGGCGACGATGCGCGGATCGTTGCCTGTCTCCTTCGGATAGACCAGGAAGTAGGCGAACTCCGCCGCCACCTTGATGCCGAGTTCGAAAGGCCGCACCAGCCGGCCCTCGGACAGGTCGTTGGCAACCATCGCGAAATCGGCCAGCGCCACGGCGCTGCCGTCGAGCGCGGCCTGCACGGCATCCGTCGACGTGCCGAACACCACGGTGCGGCTGTCGTCGAAATCGTCGACGCCGGCGGCCTGCATCCACATGCGCCAGTTCGGCCAGGTGACGCCCTGGCGCGCCCATTCGATATGGGCAAGCGTATGCCGGAACAGGTCGCGCGGCTCGCGCAGCGGCAGCCCGGACGCCAGCAGGCTCGGACTGCACACCGGAATGATGATGTTGTCGAACAGGCGGTGCGCGCTGAGACCCGGATACTTGCCGGCCCCGAACCGGATGCCGACATCAATGTCGTCGAGCTCGAAATCGCGCAGGCCATAAGCAATGTCGAAGCGCAGCTCGATGCCGGGGTGGTGGCTGCGGAAATCCTCCACTCGCCGCATCAGCCATTTGGCCGCGAATTGCGCGTCGAGCGTCACCTTCAGCAAGGCGGTGCCGCGCGTCACCTTGTGCGCCCGGGCAACGGCGCGGCCGAGCACGTCGAGCGCTTCGGTCGCCGCGTCGAACAGCACGCTGCCCGCCTCGGTCAGGCGGATGGTGCGGCTGGTGCGCTGGAAAAGCACGACGCCGAGCTGATCCTCGATCTCCTTGATCTGGTGGCTGACGGCGGCGGGCGTCAGGCCGAGCTCGTCGGCGGCACGGGTGAAATTGAGATGACGGCCCGCCGTCTCCAGCGTCCTCAGCGCGCGCGTTCCCGGCAGCAACCTGGCCATGGATGGGACCTCGATCATCAAAGAAAACTTTATGATCCGGAAAGAACTACTCGTTTCCCCCTTTTGTTTCAATTCGCCATGATGTGGGCATCGAAACAACATCAAACCGGACTTGATGTCCGGAAGAACGGATCACACCATGTCGTACATTGTCTTGAAGTCCGAGCATGCCAGGCCGTCCTGGCTGAGCGTGGCGCTCGACTGGCTTCGCCAGGCCAGGGTTGCAGCCACCCTGGCAAATCGCGATGTCGAGGAGCTGTCGGACCATCAGTTGCGTGACATCGGCGCCAGGCGCAGCGACGTTGCGCACGCCCTCGACCGCGAACTCGGCAGGATCGGCCTGCTCGACACCGGCTGGCAGCGTCCGCGTCGATCCCATCACTAATGCATATACCGCTGGCACCATCATCGGCATGACCGGCTTTGGCGCCAGCGGGTCAGTGGACTGAAGGAGAATCCGCATGCGTGGTCATTGCTTGTGCGGCGCCATTGCTTTTGAAGTCGATGGTCCGACGCAGGCCTGCGTGGTCTGTCATTGTGAGAGTTGCCGGCGGCAATGTTCTGCACCGATGGCAACCTACATCGGCGTCCTGGACGGCCAATGGCGATGGCTGGGCAAACGGCCGAAGGTGTTCAACTCGTCTCCCGGTGTGGAAAGAACATTTTGCGATCACTGCGGCACGCCGCTGTCATTCCGCTCGAAGAAGATGTCCGACGTCATGCATTTCTTTGCCGCGGCAATGGAGGAGCCGGAGAAATTTGCGCCCACGCTGCATGTCGCCTTTGAAGAGAGGCTTCCTTGGCTGAAACTCGCCGACGGTCTGCCGACACGTTCCGGACCTGACTATACGAAAGATTAGGTCAGGCCGCGTCGGAACCGCGACGTGGCCGAACCGGCTGGCTTCAGAGACCGCCATTTGCTGGCCGGCAGAATCCTACCTGAGCACCTTCACTACCGTCCGGTCCGACAGCAGCGGCAACAGCCGCTGCATGGTGCGGGCCGTGACCGCCACGCAGCCCTGTGTCGGCGAGAATCCCGGCCGCGACAAATGGAAAAAGATGGCGCTGCCCCGCCCCCGGCGGCGCGGCGCGATGTTCCAGTCCAGCACCAGGCAGGCATCGTAGAGCCTGTCGTCGCGCAGCATGCGCTCGTGGCTGGCGCCATAGGGTATCCTCACAGGGCGATTGTAGTTGCGGTCGTCCGGCACCTCGCACCAGCCGAGATCCGGCCCGATTGGTGCCATCGCCAGGCGTGTCACGCGGGCGCTCCGGAAATGGTCGCGCCGGAAATATCCCGAGAGAACCCGCATCGCGGCCAGCGGCGTCGCGCCGTCGCCCTCGCGCTTGGCGGCCGAAATGCCACCGCGCCCCAGCGCGCAGGGAAACACCAGCCGGCCAGCTCCCAGCAGGCCCTGCGTGGCATGGCCGGGACGTGCGCGCACCGTCAGCACGGCCAGCCCTTTCGGCAAAATTGCGCCGGCTGCATTGCGATCTCGTTTTTTCTTGTATGATCGTGCCACGGAACAAATCACTGTGAACGGCTGTTGTGCCGGTCAGCTTCCGCATAAACAGGCAGCGGTCAACTGAATTTTCTTTTCAAAACAACGGATTGATCCATGACTTCACGCACAATTCTGATCGTCGACGACGATGACGACCTGCGCGGCACGCTTCTCGAACAGCTCTCGCTCTACGAGGAATTCGAGGTTTTGCAGGAATCGAGCGCCGCAAAGGGCGTCGCCGCCGCGCGTGCCGGTCTCGTCGACCTGCTGATCATGGACGTCGGCCTGCCTGACATGGACGGGCGCGAAGCGGTCAAGATCCTGCGCAAGGGCGGCTACAAGGCGCCCATCATCATGCTGACCGGCCACGATACCGATTCGGACACCATCCTCGGCCTCGAGGCCGGCGCCAACGACTATGTCACCAAGCCGTTCCGCTTCGCCGTCCTGCTCGCCCGCATCCGCGCCCAGCTGCGCCAGCACGAGCAGAGCGAGGACGCCACCTTCTCGGTCGGGCCCTACACCTTCAAGCCGAGCCAGAAGCTTCTCATCGACCCGCGCGGCGCCAAGGTGAGGCTGACCGAAAAGGAAGCCTCGATCATCAAATATCTCTACCGCGCCGACCAGAAGGTGGTGACGCGCGACGTGCTGCTCGAAGAGGTGTGGGGCTACAATTCCGGCGTCACCACGCACACGCTGGAAACGCACGTTTATCGCCTGCGCCAGAAGATCGAGCGCGATCCTTCCAATGCCGAAATTCTTGTGACAGAAAGCGGCGGCTACAAGCTGGTTCCTTAAACATTTCATTATCCAATGAGCGGTCGGGCGGGGCGCTTTTCGGGTACGGTCTGAAACTGGAGGCGGTTTGGATCGGGCTCGCGGAGGAGGTGTCGGACTGTCGGTGCGGGGACATAGCTGAAGATGGCGCTGGATGACGACATCCGCATCCTGTCCGACGTGAGGCTCTTCCAGGGCTTCACGCAGGAACAGCTGCGCCTGCTCGCCTTCGGCGCCGAGACCACCCTGCTGCAGGCCGAACGCAAGCTCTACCGCGAGGACGACGAGGCCGATTCGGCATACATCGTGGTCTCGGGCAGCATCGTGCTCTATCGCGAGCAGGACGGCGCGGGCGTCCCCGTCGCCATGGCCGGCCCCGGCACGATTCTGAGCGAACTGGCGCTGATTGCCGATACGAGGAGGCTGACCAGCGCCTCCGCCGCCACCGATTCGGAAGTGATCCGGCTCAGCCGCAAGATGTTCCGCCGCATTCTCGAGGAGTATCCCGAGATCGCCGAGCAGCTCTACCAGCGCATATCGGACGAGTTCCAGGCGATGATTCGCCGCCTGGAGGAACTGGCGCCCCGGTTCCTCGGCTAGCCTTGTCGCTGAACCATTGAGGCGCTGGCCACAGGTCGACGGGCAATGGGCGGGGCAAAGCGTCGCGGCCTGCCCGGCGGCGACCCTCGGTCCGCTCGCGCTAGTCCAGATCGAACTTGGCGATCACCGGCACATGGTCCGACGGCCGGTCCCAGCCGCGCGCCGCGCGCAGGATCTCATAACCGGCGAAGCTGGGCACCAGGTTGGGCGACGACCAGACATGGTCGAGCCGGCGGCCCCGGTCGGAAAGCTCCCAGTCGCGCGCGCGATAGCTCCACCAGGTGTAGAGCTTCTGCTCCGGCGGCACGTTGAGCCGCATCAGGTCGACCCACTGGCCGGCAACGCGCATCGCCTCGAAATTCTCGGTCTCGACCGGCGTGTGGCTGACGACGTTGAGGAGCTGCTTGTGCGACCAGACGTCATGCTCCAGCGGCGCGATGTTGAGGTCGCCGACCAGAATCGACGCCGAAGCCTCATCATGCTCGGCGCGGATGGCGTTCATCTCGGCCACGAAACCCAGCTTGTGCTTGAACTTGGCGTTGATCTCGGGATCGGGTTCGTCGCCGCCGGCCGGGACGTAGAAATTGTGCAGCAGGATCGACCGGCCACCGGCCTTGACCCGGACCGACAGGTGGCGGCTGTCGTCGATCTCGCAGAAGCGCCGCTTCTCGACCAGCTCGAGCGGGCGACGGGCCACCGTGGCGACGCCGTGATAGCCCTTCTGGCCATGGAACAGGATGTGCTCGTATCCGGCCTTGCGAAAGGCCTTCTCCGGAAAGAGCTCGTCCGGAACCTTGGTTTCCTGCAGGCACAGCACGTCGGGCGCGTGCTCCTCCAGCAGCCGTTCGACGATCGGCATGCGCAGGCGCACGGAGTTGATGTTCCAGGTGGCGAGGGTAAACGGCATGCGGCGGGGTCCGGGACGGCTAAGGTCGTCGAACTAGTGCCAGCCGCGCGCGACAAAAACAAGCTATCGACAATCGCCAATGCCAATGCCGCCCCTCATTGCCCCGCCGGGCCCTTCTCGCCGTTTGCGGAGAGAAGATGGCAGCAGCGGAGGAACGTCGGCGTGGTCCGAAAGAGCTTCGGAGCGGCGAAAACCTACCGCGTCTTGGTGTTGAGCTCGCGGTTCGCCGTATAGTCGATGGCGAAGGTGTCGGGCGCGAAGGAGACGCCCTCCTTGACGTTGAAGATCATCACCGTCGTGTCCTTGCCCTGCGCGTCGGTGATCGTCCACTGCCGCAGTTCGTAGGTCTTCGGATCGAACATCATGGTGATCCGGGCATTGCCGAACACCGACTTGTCGGAGAGCTGGATGGTTGTGATGTCGTCCTCTTCCTTGACGGCCTGCACGCGCCCGCCGGAAAGGTCGATCCGGTCCTCCAGCAGCAGCTTCAGCGGCGTCTTCGACAGCGGATAGAGGTCGGATGTGTTGAGCTTCTTGTTGAGGATGACGACCGACTTGCCGTCGGAAATCACCCGGAAGTTCGACGCGCCGTCATAGTTGAAGCGAATCTTGCCCGGCCGCTCGAGAAAGAACTTGCCGCCGGTCTGCTCGCCCTTCGGGCCGAACTGCACGAATTCACCGCTCATCGATTTGACCGACGAGAAATGGTCGGCGATCTTCTGCGCCGCTGGCGGCACCGCCGCCTGCGCGGCGGCGAGCAGCTGGAATCCGGGCACGACGTTGAGAGCGGCTGCCCCCGCGACCACCAGGCCGAGGCCTAGAACCTGTCGGCGGGTCGGGGTGAATTGCGTCTGGGTCTTCATGCCGGTCACTCTCTATGGTTCGTGTAGTCTAGTCTCTGGACCCCCAGTTGGGCCTAAGTTTGGCGGGGTTGCGACGGCTCCGTCGCATGAACGCGCCAGATGATTTGAGGTTGCCTCTGCCGCGCGGGCCGGCCGAGATTCGGCGGGCGCGGGAAAGCCCCGCGCCTGACCCGGAATCTCGGCAACCCTAGAACTTGTCCTCTTCGGTCGGCACCAGGATCTCGCGCTTGCCGGCATGGTTGGCGGCGCCGACGATGCCTTCCTTCTCCATCCTCTCGATGATCGAGGCGGCGCGGTTGTAGCCGATGCCGAGGCGGCGCTGGATGTAGCTGGTCGAGGCCTTGCCGTCGCGCAGCACCACGGCGACCGCCTGGTCGTAGGGATCGTCCGAATCGTCGAAATTCCCGCCGCCACCGGAGCCACCCTTGCCCGCTGGCTCATCGTCGTCCTCGTCGTCATCCTCGGTGATGGCGTCGAGATATTCCGGCACGCCCTGGAGCTTGAGATGCGCCACGACCTTCTCGACCTCGTCGTCCGAGACGAACGGGCCGTGCACGCGCTGGATGCGGCCGCCGCCGGCCATATAGAGCATGTCGCCCATGCCGAGCAGTTGTTCGGCGCCCTGCTCGCCCAGGATCGTGCGGCTGTCGATCTTCGAGGTCACCTGGAACGACATGCGGGTCGGGAAGTTGGCCTTGATGGTGCCGGTGATGACGTCGACCGAGGGGCGTTGCGTGGCCATGATCACATGGATGCCGGCGGCGCGCGCCATCTGCGCCAGGCGCTGTACCGCGCCCTCGATGTCCTTGCCGGCGACCATCATCAGGTCGGCCATCTCGTCGATGATGACGACGATGTAGGGCATCGGCTCGAGGTCGAGATCCTCCGTCTCATAGATCGCCTCGCCGGTCTGGCGGTCGAAGCCGGTCTGCACCGTGCGCGAGATCTTCTCGCCCTTCTTGCCGGCCTGCAGCACGCGGGCGTTGAAGCCGTCGATGTTGCGCACGCCGACCTTGGACATCTTGCGATAGCGGTCCTCCATCTCGCGCACCGTCCACTTCAGCGCCACGACGGCCTTCTTCGGATCGGTGACGACCGGCGTCAGCAGATGCGGGATGCCGTCATAGACGGAGAGTTCGAGCATCTTGGGGTCGATCATGATCAGGCGGCACTCTTCCGGCTTCAGCCGGTAGAGCAGCGACAGGATCATGGTGTTGATGGCGACCGACTTGCCGGAGCCGGTGGTGCCGGCGACCAGCACGTGCGGCATCTTGGCGATATCGACGATGACCGCCTCGCCGCCGATGGTCTTGCCCAGCGCCAGCGCCAGCCTGGCCTTGGTCGTCTCGAAGTCACGGCTCGCCAGGATCTCGCGCAGGTAGACGGTCTCGCGCTTGGCGTTCGGCAGCTCGATGCCGATGGCGTTGCGGCCGGGCACGACGGCGACGCGGCAGGCGATCGCGCTCATCGAACGGGCGATGTCGTCGGCGAGGCCAATGACGCGCGACGACTTGATCCCCGGGGCGGGCTCAAGTTCGTAGAGGGTGACGACCGGGCCGGGCCGGACCTGGATGATCTCGCCCTTGACGCCGAAATCCTCGAGCACCCCCTCGAGCAGGCGCGCGTTCTGTTCCAGCGCGTCCTTCGACAGGCTGGGATCGCGCACCACATTCTTCGGCTCGGACAGGAAGTGCAGCGACGGCATCTCGAAATGGTCGGAGCCGATCAGCGACGTCTGCGCCTCGCGCTGGACGCGGGCGCCGGGGGCGGGCCGCGGCGACGGTGCCGCGACGCGAGTCGCCGCATCGGAACGGAACTGCTGGACCTTGGCGGTCGACACGCGCGGGCTCGGTTCCGGCGCGAAATCCATGTCGTCCTCGTCGTCGAAGACATCGGCATCATCGGGGTCGAGGGACGCGCTGCGGTCGTTGACCATGGCGGCGAAGAATTCCGGCTCGACGCGGGCGCGGCCGTCCGGGCTCATGCGCTGCTCGGCGAATTCAGCTGATTCCACCCGCTCGGCGGCACGGCGCCAGGCGCTGGGACGCGCCTCCATTTCCGGTTCGTAGTCGTCATGGTCACGCCGACGCGCGGCGATGTGGCGGCGCAGCCAGGCGCGGCCCGACAGCCACCAGTGGGTGATGGCGCCGAGCGCCAGCATGCCCTCGCCGCCCTCGTCATCGTCATCGTCCAGCAGCTCGTCCTGATCGCGGGGATCGACTGTCTCCGGCTCTTCGAGGATGGCGAAGCCGTTCTTGCGGCCGATGAGCGCCGAACCATGCGCGAACAGCCACAGCGCCGGCGCGGCGAGCAGCACGGCGATGATGCTGGCGACGAGGCCGGTCGGATAGCCGCCGATCGCCATGCCCGGTATCTTGAGCACCATGTCGCCGAACACGCCGCCGAGGCCGGTTGGCAATGGCCAGGTCTTGGGCGGGGTGACGCAGCCCGCGATCGCGGCGGCGAGCAGCGCGAAGCCGAACCAGGAGAAACCACGCTTCGGCAGCTTGTCAACACCGCGCGCGGTGAACAGCAGGAAGCCCCAGATGACCGCCGGGACGAGCGCCGCGACGGCGGCAAGGCCGAAGAACTGCATGGCGAGGTCGGAAAAGACCGCGCCTGGATAGCCCATGGCGTTGGTGACGGTGTTGGCGGTGGCGTGCGAGAAACTTGGATCAGCGACGTTCCAGGTGGCCAGCGCGGCGACCCCGAACGCGACCAACGCGAACAGGCCGGCGCCGACAAGCCGCCCAACCTGACGTCGCGCGAAGGCCCGGACGCCATGTCCGGTGTCTGTCAGCGCGAGCGGTGCGGAAGCCCCTGAACGCATGCCTCAATCCCCGTCAGTGATGGACTGCCGGACGCAGGACGCACCGGCGGATTCGCGCCCAGACTAGAGGCTGGATGGTTAAGGCCGCATTAACCATGGGTTTTTACCAGCGCTGCCTGAAAGACAGTGACGGCAGGCCCCGGGGCCCGCCGCCATTGCGCCGGAAACGGCACATCGACCGGGTCGCTGGAACCCGATCCCTCCGTTCACTTATGGCCGGCAAGCGCCATCACATTGGCGCAGAACTCGGCGTGCGGCTTGCTCATCGCCGCGTCCTGGCACTCCTTCATCATCGAATCCTGCTTGTCCTTGGCCGTCGCGTCCCAGGCTGCCTTGAATTCGGTCTGCGACTTCATGGTCTTCATGCCGGAATCGGTGAAGAACGGCGCCATATTGTCCGGCTCGTCGAGCGCGCCGGCAAATGCAACGCCGCCAACCATCGAAAGAGCGAGCGCGCCGAGCGCGATGTATTTGAGATTCATGGGTCGGTTCCTTCCCTGTGTTTATCGACCGCCCAGACGACGATCGTCACAACAGTTCGGGATCGGCCGCGCCGGCGTTTCATGACTTCGGCATCAAGTGAACGTGATCGTCCGGGCACGGCGACCCGGTCGCCCCTCGGAAAAAAGGAGGCCCGGACCAGGTCCGGGCCTCAAAGCGTGAACCCCTTGCGGAGGTCACGACGGGATTACGAAAGCAATTCCGGAAGTGCGCGGCGGTTTTCCGCGGGGAATTGCATGAGGTCGATAGGGACCGGCGGCGGAAGGGGGCCGCCGGTCCCTTCTGGCGAGAGCCCCTTACGGAACCACCTCGCCGTGCTGGGTGATGTCGAGACCCTCGACTTCTTCCTGGGTGGTCGGACGCAGGCCGACCAGCGCCTTGACGATGTAGAGGATCACGAAGGTGACGATCGCGGTCCACAGGATGGTGAAGGCGATGCCGTAGAGCTGGGTGACGACGGAAGCATCCTTGCCGAGGCTGTTGATCGCCGGATCGGCGAGCACGCCGGTGAGCAGCGCGCCGACGATGCCGCCGACGCCGTGCACGCCGAAGGCATCGAGCGAGTCGTCATAGCCCAGAGCGTGCTTCACCTTGACCGCCGAGATGTAGCAGACCACGCCGGCGATGATGCCGATGATGAAGGCGCCGGTCGGGTTGACGAAGCCGGAAGCCGGCGTGATCGCGACCAGGCCGGCAACGGCGCCGGAGATGATGCCGAGCACCGAAGGCTTCTTGGCGACGATCCATTCGGCGAACATCCAGGCCAGCGCCGCCGCGGCGGTGGCGACCTGCGTGTTCATCATCGCGGCGCCGGCCAGGCCGTCGGCCGCCAGTTCCGAACCGGCATTGAAGCCGAACCAGCCGACCCACAGCAGCGAAGCGCCGATGACCGAGTAGACGAGGTTGTGCGGCGCCATGTTGGTGGTGCCGTAGCCCTCGCGCTTGCCGAGAACGAGCGCGCAGACGAGGCCCGCGACACCGGCGTTGATGTGGACGACCGTGCCGCCGGCGAAGTCGAGAACGCCGGCCGTGCCGAGGAAGCCTCCGCCCCACACCCAGTGGGCGATCGGCGCGTAGACGAAGACCAGCCACAGGCCCATGAAGATGAGCAGCGCCGAGAACTTCATGCGTTCGGCGAAGGCGCCGGCGATGAGGGCGGGCGTGATGATGGCGAAGGTCATCTGGAACATCGAGAAGACGAATTCAGGAATGTTCGCCACGCCCGGCGCCCACAGCGTCGAGACTGTGATGCCGTGATGGAAGGCCTTCGACAGGCCGCCGATGAATTTGTTGAGGCTGCCGCCGTCCGAGAAGGCCAGCGAATAGCCGAACATGAACCACAGCACCGTCACCAGGCAGGTGATGGCGAAGCTCTGCATGATGGTGGCGAGCACGTTCTTCTTGCGCACCATGCCGCCGTAGAACAGCGCCAGGCCCGGAATGGTCATCATCAGCACCAGCGCGGTGGAAGTGAGCATCCATGCGGTGTTGCCGGCGTCGAGCGCCGGGGCCGGCGTGGCGGGGGCGGCGGCAGCGGCGGCCGGAGCGGCCTCCTGCGCCAGCGCGGCGACGGTGCCCAGCAGACCGAGGACGAGCGAGCCCAGGGCCGCGCGTCCCGTCGTCTTCAATGTGGAAGGAATGGTCATTGAACTCTCCATTGGAATACGTGTTCGCCGCTCACAGCGCGTCGGTGTCTGTTTCGCCGGTACGGATGCGCACCGCCTGGTCGATGCCGAAGACGAAGATCTTGCCGTCACCGATCTGGCCGGTCTTGGCGGCGGCGGTAATGGCTTCAACGGCCTTGTCGACCATGTCGGCGCTGACGGCGACCTCGATCTTGATTTTCGGCAGGAAGCTGACCGCGTATTCCGCCCCGCGATAGATTTCCGTATGCCCCTTCTGACGCCCGTAGCCTTTGACTTCGGTGACGGTCAGGCCCTGGATGCCGACGGCGGTGAGCGCTTCGCGCACCTCGTCCAGCTTGAACGGCTTGATGATTGCCATCACGATTTTCATAAGGTTTCACCCTTCGCTATTGCGGTTTCCCGCGTTTGCATGACTTCGCCGATCCCGAGGAGCCGGAGAGTGCCCTTAAGGATTCAAGCTCCGTGCCAATTGCCGAAGCAGGGTGTTAACTCGTTGTAAACAATAGGAAACAGCCTGCCGAAGGCAGAGCCGGCTCAAAGTGGCGGCGGGCCGCACGGCTAAAGAATAGGCAATTTTTCAGGAATGCCCAATTTGCAAGCAAATGGCGTTGCCGCAGGCAGCGGCACGACATCGCCGCAAGAATTCCGCGCAAAACCAGGCCGGGCCGATTTCTTTTGCGCGCGCGGCGGAAGTGATTGGAGAAACCGGCCCAGCTCAGCGCCGCAGCCGCACCAGCCCTTCCTGGGCGACCGAGGCAATCAACGTGCCGTCGCGGGCGTAGAGCGTGCCGCGGCTGAAGCCGCGCGACCCGGAGCTCGACGGGCTGTCCTGCGTGTAGAGCAGCCAGTCGTCGAGCGGGTGCGGCCTGTGGAACCACATCGAATGATCGAGGCTGGCGGCCTGGATATCGGGATCGAACAGGCCCCTGCCATGCGCGAAGGTGGAGGTATCGAGCAGCGTCATGTCGGACAGATAGGCAAGCAGCGCCGATTGCAGCGCGCGGTCGTCGGGAACCGGACCGGCGAGCCTGATCCAAACATTCTGCCGTGGCGGCAGCTTGTCGCGGCTCTCGTAGTGTTCGAGATTGACCGGCCTCAGTTCCAATGGCCGTTCCCGGGCCCAGAAGCGGCGAACGGCTTCCGGCACGTGCAAGGCGTTCTCCAGCAGCTGCCGCTGGGTCTTCAGCCCTTCCGGGGGCGGAACGCCATCCGGCAGCGCGAACTGGTGCTCAAGGCCTTTCTCGTCGAGCTGGAACGACGCCTCGAGCGAGAAGATCGCCTGCCCGTGCTGAACCGCCAGAACCCGGCGCGTGGTGAAGGAGCGTCCGTCGCGGATACGGTCGACCTCGTAGACGATCGGCACCTTGATGTCGCCCGGCCGCATGAAATAACCGTGCAGCGAATGGACGTGGCGGTCCGGCTCGACGGTCCGCTGCGCCGCGATGAGCGCCTGGGCGATGGTCTGGCCGCCGAACACGCGCTGCCATTCGACCTGCGGGCTGCGACCACGATACAGATTGTGTTCCAGCTGCTCGAGGTCGAGAATGCGCAGAAGTTCGTCCATGACCGTCATTTGATGACCTCGCCGCGATTACCATCGGCGGGTTTCCGACAGGATGGGCGGGCCGTCAAGGGTGAAACCCGGGGCAAAAAGATAGGGCATGATGTCAGGGAAAGCGCTCCGCGCTTTATCCAGAGAAAACCGCTTCACACTTTTCGGCATCATGCTCTGGCCGGCACGAAAGGACAGGAAAGATGGAACGCAGGACGAAGGCTGAAGCCAGACAGGGTCTGGACGTGCTGGTGGCGGGCGCTGGCTATGTCGGGCTTGCCGCCGCCGTCTCGCTGAAGGCGGCGCGCCCCAGCCTTTCCGTGGCCGTGGTCGACGCTGCCCCCGCCGGCGCATGGCGCAAGGATGGCCGCGCCTCGGCCATCGCCGCCGCCGCCTGCCGCATGCTGGAGCAGCTTGGCGTCTGGGGCGAGATCGCGCCGCATGCCCAGGCAATCACCGAGATGGTCGTCACCGATTCACGCACCGCCGACCCGGTGCGCCCGACCTTCCTGACATTCGACGGCGAGGTGGCGCCCGGCGAGCCGTTTGCCCATATGGTCGCCAACCAGGCGCTGAACGGTGCCCTGCGCAAGCGCGCCGAAACGCTCGGCATCGACATCATCGAAGGCGTCGCCGTGCAGGGTTTCGAAACCCGGGGCGCCAGCCTTACCGTGCATCTCGCCGACGGCGCGGCGCTGGCCACGCGCCTGCTGGTCGCCGCCGACGGCGTGAACTCAAGACTGCGCGACATGGCCGGCATCAAGACGGTACGGTGGGAATACGGCCAGTCCGGCATTGTCTGCACCGTCGCGCACGAGCGCCCGCACAATGGCCGCGCCGAGGAGCATTTTCTCCCCGCGGGCCCGTTCGCCACGCTGCCCCTCAAGCCCGACCAGGATGGCACCAACCGCTCCTCGATCGTCTGGGTGGAGCGCACAGAGGATGCCGAAAAGCTGGTGGCCGGCGACGAGTTCCTGTTCGAACACGAGCTGGAGCAGCGTTTCAGCCTGAAGCTCGGCGAGATCCGCGTCGCCGACAAGCCGCGGGCCTGGCCGCTCGGCCTGACGCTGGCGCGGGCCTTCGTGGCGCCGCGCGTCGCGCTGGCGGGCGATGCCGCCCATGGCATCCATCCGATCGCCGGCCAGGGCCTCAATCTCGGCCTCAAGGACGTCGCGGCGTTGGCCGAGGTGGTGGTCGAAGCCGACCGGCTCGGCCAGGACATCGGCGCCCTCGACGTGCTCGAGCGCTACCAGCAATGGCGGCGCTTCGACACGGTGCAGATGGGCATCACCACCGATGTGCTGAACCGCCTGTTCTCCAACGACATCGCCCCGCTGCGCACGGTGCGCGACATCGGCCTCGGCCTCGTCGAGCGCATGCCGCGCCTGAAGGACTTCTTCATCCGTCAGGCCTCGGGCCTGTCCGGCGACACGCCAAGGCTGCTCAAGGGCGAGGCGATCTGAGCGGCAGTGACCGGTATTGAATCGTCATCCTCGGGCTTGACCCGAGGATCCATGCCGTGACCTTGACCGTAAGGCGCGACACGAGAAACGCTTCGCACCGATCGTCGACGCAGGCGTAGGCGCGGTGACAGTTTACTTTTCGGCAAAGCGGTCGAGGTTTGCAGTTCAGAGGAAAAACTGTCGCCTCTGGCTGGCGTCCCCCGCTCTGGACTAGTTCACTTCAAAACCAAGCTTCTGCCGCAGCCGGAGCATGCGCTGGTCCGCGATCCTCAGACGCTGCTCGCCGCCTTCGGCGACGCGATTGAGCATTCCCAGCAGGTCGTTCCGTTCCGCGGGGTCCAGCCGCTCGCGCAGGAACGGCGCCAGCTTGTCGATGGTTATCGTGGTGTCGTCGACCTGCGAGACGGCCCATTTGGCGTAGACGACCGCCTCGTCGGTCTTCTTCTGGGAATCGGCGATCTGCGAGATCACATCGCGCAGCACGGACTCGCGCTGCGGCAGGATCGGCCCCTGTTCGGAAACGATCGCGGCGATCAGCGTCGCGGCGGCCACGACCGGATCGTCGATCGCGGTGAGCGGTGAAAGCGCCGCCTGCTTGCGCAGCTTCTTGCGGCGGATGTTGCCCTGCACGCGTCCGACGACGTCCGCGACCTCCTGGGCCGCCTCGTTCATCATCTTCAACCGATACCACCAGAAGGCGGCTGCCCCCAGCACGCCAAGAACTGCAATCAAGAAAGGCATGTCGAATCCCCCGAATTCCCGGCAACGATAGGGGAAGCGAGGCACCGCTTCAACACGCCAGGGTTGCGGCGGACGTGGAAAGATCCAGCCCGCCGCGAGTATGATGCAAGGCGCTCATGACCCCGGTATGTCGTAGACCGCCCTGACCTCGACGGTTCCGAGCTCCGCCAGCGGAATGCCGCCGGCAATCGCCAGCGCCTCGTCCAGATCAGCGGCCTCGACCATGACGAAGCCGAGGAGCTGCTCCTTGGTTTCGGCGAACGGCCCGTCGGTCACCAGCTGCTTGCCCTTGCGGCGGCGCACTGTCTTCGATGTGCGAACCGGCTGCAGCGCCTGGGCAATAATCAGCTTTCCCTGTTGTTCAAGCACCCTGTCATAGGCGAGCGAATCGGCATCGAGCTTCCTGCCCTGCTCGGCGGTGAGCTCGTGCAGCAGCCTCTCCTCTCCGTAGACCAGACAAACATACTGCATGACCTATCTCCCGGTTCCAGCTTCAATGTCCACGATCGGCGCGTCGGAGCGCCAACCAGCGGCGGCATGATCGACAAGGCCGACAGCGCCGGCAATGATGGCGAGGGCCACCAGCAGGCGGCCAAGGCCCGATGCGCGGAAAGGGAAGGTGTCCGGCGCGACCTGCCAGGCAGGTCCCTGGCTGCGGGAAACAAGCGGGTTCATGTCATCCTCCATGCGCCACGACCACCGTGGCCGCCCGCAGGACGACCGGCCGAGGCGCGCGCCGACATTTTCGCGCGCACTTTTTTCGTTCGCCCGTTCTCGATGAACATCCCGCCCGATCCAGGAGATCGGACAATTCATAAATCTCAAACGTGCGGGATGCGATGATTGCCTGATGAAGGAAGAGATGCGCAGATATTCCAACATCCAGATTGTCCTGCATTGGGCGGTCGTTTTGATGATCATCGCCCAGTGGTGGACCGCGGCGGCGATCCCGCGCACGCACAGCCCCCTGTTGCCGCCAACGGCATCGGACCTGTTCCAGCACAAGGTTCACAACTATTGCGGCATGACGATCGGAGTGCTGATCGCACTGCGGGTCGCCTTGCGGCTTGCGCGCGGATTTCGGCAAGCGCCCCGCATGTCGAACTGGCAGGATCGCGCCGCCGCCTTCGTCCATTGGGGGCTTTACGCGGCACTGGCGGCGCAGGCCCTCACCGGGTTTATCGCTTCCTACTATTGGGGACCGATGGCAGGAATTCACAGGGCCATCTGGAACGTGACCCTCGCGCTGATTTCGGTTCATGTCGCGGCGGCCGCCTGGCACGGCTTGCGTCGCGACGACGTTCTTGCGCGCATGCTCCCGTCGAAGCAGTCGTAGCAGACCGAGGGCGCTCCGGGACGCAGGCTGCCGCGTGATTTTTCGGCCGCTGCCCGTAGCCTTCGCCCCGGCCCGCGCTATAGTCGGACGAACACTTTCACCGCGACCGCAAGGAGACATCTCATGGACCGCACCGCGAACGCCGTCTGGAAAGGCAATCTGACGGAAGGCAAGGGCACGCTCGATACACAGAGCGGCGTGCTCAAGGGCTCGCCCTATTCGTTCAAGATGCGCTTCCAGGACGAAAGCGGCAAATCCGGCACCAACCCGGAAGAGCTGATCGCGGCGGCGCATGCCGGCTGCTACGCCATGCAGCTCTCGCATTTCCTGGCCGAGAACGGCACGCCCGCCGCCGAGCTCGACGCCAAGGCCGTGGTGACGTTGGTTCCGGGCACCGGCATCACCGGCAGCGCCATCACGCTGGTCGGCAAGGTGCCGGGCATCGACGCGGCGAAGTTCAAGGAACTGGCCGAGAAGGCCAAGGCCGAATGCCCGGTCTCCAAGGCGCTCGGCGCCATCAAGGTCTCGCTCGACGCCAGGCTGGCCTGACGCCGGCACGGTGAGGGCAGCGCCGGCGAGAAAGCCGGCGCGCCTCGTCTAGCGGTTGACGGACTTCGGGTCGTCGCGCTGAAATCATTCGGGGCGGAATGCCGCCGCGCGCACATCCGACGGCGTCGCATCGTAGCGACGCCGGAACGCCCGGTTGAAATAGGACAGGTCGTTGAAGCCTGCCTCATAGGCGATCGCCGTGATGCTGCGGCCGGCGTGACGCGGGTCGCAGAGCATGCGATGCGCGCGCAGCAGGCGCTGGCGCAGCGTGAACTCCGACAGTGACGTCCCGTCGCCCTCGAACAGCTTGCGCACGTAGCGCGTGGATAGGCGATGGCGCCGGGCGACGTCCTCGGCGGAAAGGCCGCCGCGCTGGGCGACGATATCAGCCTTGATGGCGCGCAGCCGCGCCACCCGCGCGCCGCGTCCGCGCGCTATCTCCGCCGCGTCCTTCGTGCCGCCGATCGCCAGCGCGGCAAGGTCGAACACATGTGTCGCGGCCAGGTGCAGTTCTTCCGAACTCAGCCCGTCGCCCGCTTCCTGGAGCGAATGGACATAGTCGATCAGCAGCCGCATGGCGCCGCCGGCGGTCGGCAAGGGTCGCATCAACGCCAGGCCCGGATCGCCGATCAGCGGCGAGAGCTGCTTCAGGGAAAAGCTCAGATTGACGAAGCGGATGCCGCCCGGCTGGATGAGGTTGAGGCCCACCTCCTCGCCGCTCATCAGCAGCGCATGGCCGTTGCCTACCGGTTCCTCGCGACCGCGATGCTTCATGACGCTGGCGCCGTCGAGCACCGCCAGCAGGATCAGGTCGTCGCTGTCGATCAGCGCCGTCGAATGATGCACCCGGAACGCCGAACACCGGCCCGTGGCGATGCCCAGCCCGGGCAGCGCGCGCACCCGCATGTCGACATGCGTCGGATCGAGCGGATCGAGGTCGACCTTGAGCACCGTGCGGCCATAGACCTCGCGCATGACCTCGACACGATCCCGCTCCGGAATCATGTCGGTCATCAGCCTGAACGAGTCCGACGGCCCCCTCGCCGCAGTCATCGGCACCCCCGCCTCCACCGACGATCGGCGACCATCGTCGCCAATCATGGAGCCCGTATCCCCGCCACGGATCGAACCGGCTCCAGAGGGGCGCTGATATGCCCGTGAGCCGCGTAAACGTCAATACAGGGCCGTTTGAGCCGTTTTGAGGGCCCTTCCGTCCAAGTCGCCGGTCTCCTGCCGAACCTAGTTTGCGGCGCGCCCCGGATCAGGGGCGCTTTGCGGCGACTGGAAGAGGAGGTTCGATGTTTCGCAGCCCATTGTGCAAGGCGTTCACGGCGCTTGCCTCGGCAGGCTTCAATCCGCGCGTCTACCTGCTGTCGATTGCGCTCGGCAGGCGGGGCGACCACGATCGCGACGGTGAACAGGAGCGACCAAGGAGCAAGAAGCCTCGGCCGTAGGAGCAAGGCGCGGATACGGCCTTCGCAGCCGCCAGGCGGCGAACAGGTGTTGGCGAAATCCGTGTCCGCGCTATGCGCCCAGCGCGTCGAGACGCGCCTTGAGCGCGGCGACCTCTTCCTCGAGCGCCAGCACGCGCGCCTCGAGATCCGAGGCCGGCGCCGCCGGTTGCCATGGCGCCGGCGCGGTTGCCTGGATGTCCACCGGTCCGCTCAGCAGGTGGACATAGCGCTCCTCGCGCTGGCCGGGCGCGCGGTCGAGCTGCAGGATGAGCGGCGGCCGGCGGCCGATCATCAGGTCGAGATTGTCGCGCAGTTCCTCGACCGAGCCGAGGCGCGCCATGCGTTCCGAACGGGCGAGCAGCTCATGCGCGGTCTGCGGCCCGCGTAGCAGGAGCAGGCCGATCAGCGCGATCTGCGGCGTGGTGAGCGAGAACTGCTGCGCCACCGTATGCTCGTAGCGCTCGACGCGCGAGGCGAAGGCGCGCCGCACCAGGCCTTTCTGCTCGAGCTGGCCGAACGCCCTGGCGATCTCGTTCTGCTCCAGCGACATGACGGGTTCGCGCGCCGTCTTCTGGTTGGCGGCGGCATGCGCGGCATTCAGCGTCAGCGGATAGACGTCGGGCGTCAGCTCCTTCTTCTCGATCAGGCAGCCGAGCACGCGCGCTTCGACGGGAGAGAGAATAGGAAGGTCGGTGGTCATTGGCGTTCGGCCTCCTGGCGGTAAAAGGCGGTTGCCAGGGCGCGGTTGCGCGTCTGGCGCGCCTCGTCCCTGGTCGAACCGGCCATGTTCATCTCGTGATGACCATAGCGTGCCTCGAGATAGCGCGCGATCTCGGCCGGGATCGGGCCGAGCCCCATCTCGCGGGTCTGGCGCTTCTTGTCGATCAGTTGCCGGATCTCGCTGGCGGCGCGCGCCGGTATTTCTGTCTCGGCCAGGCAGTCGACCAGGTTCATTGGCGGCAGCCGCGTGAAATCCCTCTGCTCCATCCAGTCCAGCGCGACGATCGGCCGGATGAAATAGAACAGCTTCTTCAGCTTCACGTCGCCGGAAAAGCTGCCGATCCTGGCGACATGCGAGCGTGCCAGGCCCAGGTAGTGCCGTGACACCTTGGCCGGATCGACGATCTCGGCCAGCAGCTCGAGAAGGCGGTCGCGAAAGCCCGCCATCTCCTCGTAGACGATAGGCGACTTCGCCCATTCGACGATGACCGCGTTGCCGCCGAGCGCCAGCAGCAGCGCCTTGCGCAGGTCCCAGCCGCCAGCATCGATATCACCCTCGATGGGAAACTCGATCACGTCGCGCGGCTGTTCCAGCACGAGGTGGTCGGCAACCGGGCGGACATAGACGAAGCGGCAGTCGTAATCGCTGTCCGGCGACGGGAAGCCCCAGGCGCGGCTGCCGCTTTCGATGGCGAACAGTATGGTCGCGCCCTGCCCTCGGGCGCTGTCGAGACGGCTCCGGATGGCCGCGACGGCATCCGACGAAAAGTCGGCAGGCAGCGGCATCGCGATCCCGATGCCCTAGACCCGTCGCTCCACCATCATCTTCTTGATCTCCGCGATCGCCTTGGCCGGGTTCAGGCCCTTGGGGCAGGTCTGCGCGCAGTTCATGATGGTGTGGCAGCGATAGAGACGGAACGGATCCTCGAGATTGTCGAGCCGGTCGCCGGTCGCCTCGTCGCGGGAATCGATCAGCCAGCGATAGGCCTGCAGCAGCACGGCCGGGCCGAGATAGCGGTCGCCGTTCCACCAGTAGCTCGGGCACGAGGTGGAGCAGCAGGCGCATAGGATGCACTCGTAGAGGCCGTCGAGCTTCTCGCGGTCCTCATGGCTCTGCAGCCATTCCTTGGCCGGCTCCGGAGACACGGTCTGCAGCCAGGGCTGGATCGACGCATGCTGGGCGTAGAAATTGGTGAGGTCGGGCACCAGGTCCTTGATGACGGGCATGTGCGGCAGCGGATAGATCTTGACCGCGCCCGAAATGTCCTCGGCGCCCTTGGTGCAGGCGAGCGTGTTGGAACCGTCGATGTTCATGGCGCAGGAGCCGCAGATGCCCTCGCGGCAGGAGCGGCGCAGCGTCAGTGTCGGATCGATCTTGTTCTTGATCCACAACAGCGCGTCCAGCACCATCGGCCCGCAATCGTCCATGTCGACGAAATAGGTGTCCATGCGCGGGTTCTCGTCATCGTCCGGCGACCAGCGGTAGATGCGGTATTCGCGCAGGTTTGTGGCGCCCTGCGGCTTCGGCCAGGTCTTGCCCTGATTGATCTTCGAGTTCTTGGGGAGCGTGAGTTCGACCATTACCTGCGGTCCTTTCGGATGACGAGCTTCAGCCCGGACCAGATTTCATTCACGGCGGCGACCTTGACGTCGACGAGGTCGCGTTTCAGGGCCTCGGCGCGGATCACGTCCTCGGTGACGTCGGTCGGCACTTTCGAAGCCTTCTTCGGCCAGGACACCCAGACCATGCCATCGCGCTTGATCGCCGTCTCGATGTGGCCCAAGCCGTCCTCGATCTCGGCGCGCCGCCGGGTGAAGGCATGCACGGCGTCGTATTTTCGGCTGCCCGAAATATCGGACCATTCGGCCAGCCGATCCAGCTCGGCAAACGCAACGGCTTCGGCCAGATCGTCCAGCTCCGGCGGCAGCGCGACGAAGGCGGCGACCATGCCGTCCTTCAGGCCGAGCTTGGCCGGAAGGGGCGTGCCGGAATATCCCGCGGCCGCCGATGCCATCGTCAGTACACCCGCGCCTTCGGCGCGATCTTGGCGAGGCTGATGCCGCCGTCCTTCTCGGCCACCAGCGGCTCGGTGTGCACCGGCCGGTAGGTGAGCGTCACCTTGCCGCTCTCGCTGACATGGGCCAGCGTGTGCTTGCGCCATTCGGCGTCGTCGCGCTTGTCGAAGTCTTCCCGCGCGTGCGCGCCGCGGCTCTCCTTGCGCGCCTCGGCGCCGTAGACCGTGGTGATGGCGTTGACCATCAGGTTTTCCAGCTCCAGCGTCTCGACGAGATCGGAATTCCAGATCATCGACCGGTCGGTGACCTTGAGGTCTTTCAGTTCGCCCCAGAGCTCGGAGATGCGCTTGCAGCCGTTCTCCAGAGATTCCTGGGTGCGGAACACCGCCGCGTCTTCCTGCATGGCCCGCTGCATCTTTTCGCGCAACACCGCCGTCGGCGTCGAGCCGTTGGCATGGCGAAGCTTGTCGAAGCGATCCATGATCTTCTCGACCGAAGCCGCGTTGGGCGCCGGGATCGACGATTTGCGGTCGATCACCTGGCCGGCGCGCAGCGCCGCCGCCCGGCCGAACACCACGAGGTCGATCAGCGAGTTGGAACCCAGGCGATTGGCGCCATGCACCGAGGCGCAGCCCGCCTCGCCAACTGCCATCAGGCCGGGCGACACGCGGTCGGGATCCTTGGCGGTCGGGTTGAGCACCTCGCCCCAGTAGTTGGTCGGCACGCCGCCCATATTGTAGTGGACCGTCGGCAGCACCGGGATCGGCTCCTTGGTGAGGTCGACACCGGCGAAGATCTTGGCCGATTCCGAAATGCCGGGCAGCCGCTCGTGCAGCACCGCCGGATCGAGATGGTCGAGATGCAGGAAGATGTGGTCCTTGTTCTTGCCGACGCCGCGCCCCTCGCGGATCTCCAGCGTCATGCAGCGCGAGACGACGTCGCGCGAGGCGAGGTCCTTGGCCGACGGCGCGTAGCGTTCCATGAAGCGCTCGCCCTCGGAGTTGACGAGATAGCCGCCCTCGCCGCGCGCGCCTTCGGTGATCAGGCAGCCGGCGCCGTAGATGCCGGTCGGATGGAACTGCACGAATTCCATGTCCTGCAGCGGCAGCCCTGCGCGGGCCGCCATGCCACCGCCGTCGCCGGTGCAGGTATGCGCCGAGGTGGCCGAGAAATAGGCGCGGCCATAGCCGCCGGTCGCCAGCACGACCATCTTGGCCGAGAAGCGGTGGATCGTGCCGTCGTCGAGGTTCCACGCCACCACGCCGGTGCAGGTGCCGTCCGGCTCCATGATCAGGTCGAGCGCGAAATACTCGATGAAGAACTGCGCGTTGTTCTTCAGCGACTGGCCGTAGAGCGTGTGCAGGATGGCGTGGCCGGTGCGGTCGGCGGCGGCGCAGGTGCGCTGCACGGGCGGACCGTCGCCATAGTTCATCATGTGGCCGCCGAACGGCCGCTGGTAGATCTTGCCCTCTTCCGTGCGCGAGAACGGCACGCCGTAATGCTCGAGCTCGTAGACGGCGGCAGGCGCCTCGCGCACCATGTATTCCATGGCGTCGACGTCGCCCAGCCAGTCCGACCCCTTGACGGTGTCGTACATGTGCCACTGCCAGGAATCCGGCCCCATGTTGGAGAGCGAGGCGGCGATGCCGCCCTGCGCGGCGACCGTGTGCGAGCGCGTCGGGAACACCTTGGTGATGCAGGCCGTGCGCAGGCCCTGCTCGGCCATGCCGAGCGTGGCGCGCAGCCCGGCGCCGCCGGCGCCGACGATCACGACGTCGAACTTGTGATCGACATAGGTATAGGCGGAACCCGCCCCGGCTGATTTCGTGTCCTTGGCCAAGGCTTCAGCCTCCGAATGCAAGCTTGAGCAGGGCGAACAGCGAAGCGACGCCGACTGCTACGGTAAAGAACGTGTTGAGCGCGATCAGCGCCAGCTTCATGCCCTCGCCATGCACATAATCCTCGATGATCACCTGCATGCCGAGCCGCATATGGTAGAGCCCTGAGACGAGCACCAGGGCGATGACCAGCGCCACGAACGGATTGGCGAGTGCTGCCCGCACCTCGGCATAGCCGGCGCCGTTGAGCGCGATCAGGAACCCGACGAAGAACAGCATCAGCGGCACGTTGGCGATCGCCGTCAGCCGCTGGTGCCAGAAGTGGCCGGTGCCCTCGCGGGCGGAACCCAGGCCGCGGACCTTGCCCAGCGGCGTGCGCATGTCAGTCTTGCTGCCGCTCACGATCAGCCTCCCCGCACCATGTAGCCGACGACCCAGATCAGCAGGGTCAGAATGATCGACCCCACCACCGTCGCCCAGGCAATCTTCGAGGCCGTATGCTTCTCGAGCCCGGCCCCCGTGTCCCAGACCAGGTGGCGGATACCACCCAGCATGTGCTGCATCAGCGCCCAGGTGTAACCGAACAGGACCAGCCGGCCGAGCCAGGAGCCGAACGCCCAGTTGACCCAGTCGAAGGAGGCCTGCGTGCTTGCCGCGGCGATCAGCCAGGCGGCCACCAGCAAGGTGCCGAAATAGAGCGCGCCGCCGGTGATGCGGTGGATGATCGACATCGTCATGGTGATCGGCGGCCTGTACACGGACAGGTGCGGCGAAAGCGGCCGTTCACGCCTGGCGAATTCGCGGGTGGCTGGTGATTTGCTCATGGCTCCCCCAGATCGGTGCTCCTGGAGTCCCGGATCGAAATGCGGCATGGCCGCTTCCGGATGCGACTTCGGACAGCCCGGTTTCTAATGCTCTTTTTGCACCGCGTCAAAGCCGGAAAACCGTTTCGGAAACGTAATTTAGTCTTACGAAAAGGCAGGCTTCGTCTCTAATCGATTGAAGCCGGCGCAGCTTCGCTGCAGTGCGGTATAAGGCGGGCTCAGCGCTTGCAGGCGAGAGGCCTGGCACCGGCCTTCATCACCAACAGGTCGCGGCCGTCGATCACGATCGCGTCATGCGCCTGGCCGTAGCGGCTGCTCTGGTTCGCGGGCGACGCCGGCAGCTCCTCGCTCACCCCGTCCGCGCCAAGCACGCGCACCGAGGTGCCGAGGTTTTCGACGGTCATCCTGCCGCCGTCGGCGCAACTGTAGGTCGCTGTGCGCGGCTGCGGTCCCGTCACGTCGGTCACGACCGACATCGATGGCGCGGAGGCCACCTTCGGAGCAACCGATGCGCCGGGAGGAGCGGTCCTGGCGGCGTTGGGCGCGCCGTCCTGCGGGACGCAGGCCGCGACGGCCAGCAGCATCGGCGGCGCCAGCATCCTCCAGATCGTCCGGTCGAACGCCATGTGCTGTCCTCCTGCGTCAAACCGGCCGCGACGCTGTCGCGAACCATCGGGATGAGCGCGATCGTGGCAGCAAGCATGGCCGAATGATGACCGGCCCGAGTCGCGCCGGCGGATATTAACCATGTTTAGTAAGAGATCGCCACCACTCGCGGCCAGCCTCTTAACAAAGGTTAAGAAAAGGTTAATTCTCCGATTCGCGGAGGCTCGCCTCCCTGACAATGGAGGGATGCCATGGGTTCGACATCGCAGAGGTCGCGTCTCGCGGCGCTCCTGGTGGCAGTGGCCACCGTCGGCAGCGCGGCGCCGGCGCTGGCGGATTCCCGCCATCAGGACCGTGTCTACGCCGATTCGTTCGGCAATCTCGTCATCGACAGCGCCGCTGGCTACAAGCGCATCCTGGTTGGCGAGGGCAAGCTCGCCAAGGAACTGTCCGCCTACACCAGCGCCGGCCAGCCCAAGGTGATCTACGAGAGCGCGCCCGACACAAGCAGTGGTGACTGCTACCGGCCGCCGGTCTTCGTGAAGGGCCGCAGCTACATGTACGGCCTGTCTGACGGCGAGATGCCGGAGCTCAGCCCCTGCCGCTGACCAGAAGCGAACGATACGGGTTCAGAAACTAGCCTGCTCCGGCCGAGTGGCGACCGGTCGGTCCGGACGCGATCCGCACGCAGTCCCTGCCGCCATTCTTGGCCTGGTAGAGCGCGCTGTCGGCGCGGCGCATCAGGTCGTTGAACTTCTCGCCCGCCGCAAGCTCGGCCACGCCGAAACTAGCCGTGCAGCGGCGGTTGGGCGGCAATCCCAAAATCGGCAGCGAGCCGAAGGCGCTGCGCGCACCCTCGGCGAACAGCCTGGCGGCGGCAAGGTTGGTACCCGGCAGCAAGATGGCGAACTCCTCGCCGCCGATGCGGCCAGCGACGTGGTGGTCGGCGGCCGCCTCGCGCAGGAAACCGGCGAAGACTTCGATCACCCGGTCGCCGCTGGCGTGGCCGAAACTGTCGTTGATGGCCTTGAAGTGGTCGATATCGGCGATCACCAGGGCAACCGGTACGCCCCGGCGCATGGCGTCGCGCAGCGCCAGCTGCGCATGCTTGGTGAAGCCGCCACGGTTGAGCAGGCCGGAAAGCGTATCGGTCTCGGATCGCGACGTCATCTCGGCGAAGACGTCGCGGACAAGGATCACCAGGATCATCAGCGCCAGCGCCAGCGAGAAGATGGTGCCGAGCGACTGGGAGACCAGGGCGTAGGGGCTTTCCAGGTAGGATTGCGGATTGGCACCCCAGCCGCCCATGACATGGGCAATGAAGGGCTTGCTGAGGAATTGCAGGGAGCTGGCCGCCAGCACGCCCATCAGAAGATAGTCGAGCGCGCCGCGCCGTTGCCGCGATGACCAGACGATGGCCAGGCCCACCAGTTGCATGGCGGCGTAAGGCAACTGGTAGGCCATCATGCGGGTAAAGGACTGGCGCGGCAGGTCCTGTACGAAATAGACGGCGACCGAGGCCGCCAGCAGGAAGGCCAGCATCGGAGCCCATGGCGCCGCGACGCCGTATTTGTGGGCGAGGCCGGCGTTGAAGGCTATCGTGGCGCCCAGGAAGACCGCGAAGGCAATGACGACGACGGGGCGCGCGTCATTGAAGACCGGTATGACGAACTCGATGGCGAGATAGGCCATGCCGATGAGGTAGGCGAGCGCCATCCAGCGCGCCGAAATCCGTCCGGCATCATGCAGGGCGATCATCAGGAAGGCCGCGGCCAGCAGGCCCGCGACGAACAGGTTGATGCCGAGGATGTAGTTTGCGCTGTCCATGCGATCCTGATTTTGCCCATTCCAGCAAACCATCGTCCGCCGAAAAAGACGTTAACGGCGGCCCGCCCGCCGGCCCGCCACGCGGGTCGGTCGTTCATTTGCTCTTAAATGGATAATGGATCGTACCGGGGCGAGCGCTCGAGTGATCAGCCGACGCTCAGCGACTCGGGCACGAATACCGTTTCCGGACGCTCGTAGGACAGGCGCACGCTGTCGCGGCCGTTCCGCTTGGCCTTGTAGAGGGCCTCGTCGGCGCGTCGCATCAACGGCTCGAGACCCTCGCCTCCCGATCGCGCCGCCACGCCGAAGCTGGCGGTAACTTTCGTCCCCGGCGGCAGGCCGTCGACGCTGCCCGACGAATAGAGCGTGCGGATGGCCTCGGCGAACAGCCTTGCCGCGGCAAGATCGGCAAGGGGAAGCAGCACGGCGAATTCCTCGCCGCCGATGCGGCCGGCGACGCCGCGTGCACCCGTGGCCATGCGCAGCTTGGCGGCGAAGTCGGTGATCACCCGGTCGCCCGCCGCGTGCCCGTGACGGTCGTTGAGCGCCTTGAAATGGTCGAGGTCGGCCAACACCAGCGCGAGTGGGACATTGGCCTTGCTGCAGCGCTCGAGCAGCAGCAGCCCGCGCTCCTCGAAACCGCGCCGGTTGAGCAGGCCCGACAGCGGGTCGGTAAAGGTCTCGGCCTTGAGGGTGTGCATGATGTCGAGCGCGGCCGCGGTGAACAGGCAGAGCGCCACGAGCAACGACAGCAGCGCGTGCGACAGCACCGCGGTCGTCCAGTAGGACGAACTGTAGAAACCTTCGTAGGTTATGAACGGCCCATGCAGGATGACGATGGCCAGCGTGCGCACGAAGAAGTTCGCGCCGCTGACCAGCGACAGCACGAACAGGATCATCTCGACCGGGCCATTGTGGCGCACCGTGCGCAGCTCGGCGGCAATCAGCAGGCTTAGCCCGCCGAAGCCGAAATTCATCGCCAGGATGCGCCAGGTGAGATCCGGCGTGACGAACAGGAACCAGCAGAAGGCACCGAGCCCGCCTCCGAGCATGACCGCTATCCCGACATAGGGAACGCGGCGCCCGTAGCGCGCGACCACAGCGCTGGAGAGGCAGGCGGCGGCGATGGTGAAGCTGACGTTTGAGAGCAGCTTCGTGCCCGCCATGCCGATGGGCAGCATGAAATGCTGCAACAGGAAGCCGATCGCGGAAATCGAGTAGCTGGCTGCCAGCGCCCCAAGGTAGGGATGCTGGCGCTGGTGCAGCCACAAAACCAGAAAGGCCGAACCGAGCGCAAGCGCGATCGTCGGATTGAGCAACGCGATGAGCAGGCTGGTGTCCAAAGGACGTTTGGCTTTCTTGACTTTACCCCAGGGAAGATCATAGGGCGCAAGACCAAACAAGCCGTTAAGTGCGGCCGGAAAATGCCGGGAGCGCTCGCTCCCACTTCAAGAAAAAACCCCGGAGCGCGAGGCGCTTCGGGGTTTCGCGTCGGCCGCCTGGCATAGCAGGAACGCGTCCAGGTCGAATGGGCTGAGCGGTTATTTCCAGTCGCGAATGTCGACAAAATGGCCGGCGATCGCCGCCGCCGCCGCCATGGCCGGCGACACCAGGTGCGTGCGGCCCTTGAAGCCCTGCCGTCCCTCGAAATTGCGGTTAGAGGTCGAGGCGCAGCGCTCGTGCGGCTTCAGCCGGTCGTCGTTCATGGCAAGGCACATCGAGCAGCCCGGCTCGCGCCAGTCGAAGCCGGCGGCGAGGAAGATCTTGTCCAGCCCTTCCGCTTCCGCCTGCTCCTTCACCAGGCCGGAACCCGGGACGATCATGGCATTGACGCGCGGATTGACGGTCTTGCCCTCGACCACCTTGGCGGCTGCACGCAGATCCTCGATGCGGCCATTGGTGCAGGAGCCGATGAAGACGCGGTCAAGCGCGATGTCGGTGATCCTGGTCCCCGGCGTCAGGCCCATATATTCCAGCGCGCGCTGCTTGGAGGAGCGCTTGTTCTCGTCGGCGAGTTCCTCGGGGTTCGGCACGGTGCCCTGCACCGACACGACGTCCTCGGGCGACGAGCCCCAGGACACGATCGGCGGCAGCTTCGCCGCGTCGAGCACGATCACCTTGTCGAAATGCGCGCCCTCGTCGGTCTTCAGCGTCTTCCAGTACTCGACCGCCGCGTCCCAGGCCGCGCCCTTCGGCGCGCGGGGCTTGTCCTTGACATAGGCGAAGGTCGTCTCGTCGGGCGCGATCAGGCCGGCGCGCGCGCCACCCTCGATCGACATATTGCAGATGGTCATGCGGCCTTCCATCGACAGCGAGCGGATCGCCTCGCCCGCATATTCGATGACATAGCCGGTGCCGCCGGCGGTGCCGATCTCGCCGATGATGGCGAGGATGATGTCCTTGGCGGTGACGCCTTCCGGCAACTGGCCGTCGACACGCACCAGCATGTTCTTGGCCTTGCGCTGGATCAGCGTCTGGGTGGCCAGCACGTGCTCCACTTCCGAGGTACCGATGCCGTGCGCCAGCGCGCCGAAGGCGCCGTGCGTCGAGGTGTGGCTGTCGCCGCAGACGATGGTCATGCCGGGCAGGGTGAAGCCCTGCTCTGGCCCGATGATGTGCACGATGCCCTGGCGGATATCATTCTCGGAATAATAGTCGATGCCGAATTCCTTGGCGTTGTTGGCCAGCGCCTCGACCTGGATGCGGCTTTCCTCGTTCTTGATGCCGAACTTGCGCTCGGGCGAGGTCGGCACGTTGTGGTCGACCACCGCCAGCGTCTTCTCGGGATGGCGGACCTTGCGGCCGGTCATGCGCAGGCCCTCGAAAGCCTGCGGGCTGGTCACTTCGTGAACCAGGTGGCGATCGATGTAGAGCAGGCAGGTGCCGTCTTCCTGGCGGTCGACGACGTGGTCGTCGAAGATCTTGTCGTAGAGGGTGCGCGGTGCGCTCATGTGCGTAAATCCGTCGATATGAGAATGGGAAAAAGCTGACGCCGGACCTCGGGCCGGCGAAACGACCTGGGCTCAGCTAAGTCGGCTGGTCAGCGCGCCGCAGACGCGCGCGGAGAAACGCGACGGCAGGCGCTTCCTGTCCTGCAGCACGAAACCCTTGTAGGCCGGATCGCTGAAAAGCTTTTCCATGGCGCTGCTCATATCAATCTTTGCGGATTTCGGCAATTGGCGGGATTTGGTTGCTCTTCCCGCCTTTCGCGGGGGCGAGGAATTGGCGCCGGCTTGTCTCGCTCACAAAACCTCGAACACGAAAGCCTTCACCAGCGCGTCCGGATCGCCGATCGCATAGCAGCGGAACCAAGGGCTCTGCTCGGCCAGCCGCCACTTACCCGCCGCCGTGAGTTCGTCGAATACCGCCTGGAAGCCGCCAGCCTCGAACACCTGGTCGCGCACCGTGAAAATGGCTTGGCCGCCCTTGCGGGTGATGCGCACCAGTTCGTGCAGGCCGGAGGCCGGCGCATGGCCGATGGTGAACACGCCGGTGGAGAAGAAGGCGCGGAAATGCCCGTCCGGCCAGGGAAGCGGCCCGCCGAGCATCGCCTTCCTGAGGTCGCCATAGGCGCCACGGCTGGCGGCGAGCTTGAGCATGTCGTCCGACAGGTCGAGGCCGGCAAGATCGCCATAGCCAAGCGCCTTCAGCGATGGCCCCGACAGGCCCGTGCCGCAGCCGGCATCGAGCAGCGGCCCCTCGCCAGCCGGCACATGCCGCGCCACCCAGGCTGTGATAAGGAACGGCAGGAGATAGCCGAGCGAGGCCGTTTCGCTGTCATAGGTCGCCGCCCACGCCGCATAGGCCCCGGCCAGCGCCTCGGGCGAATCGGCGCCATAGACGGTATCGAGCGCCGCGTTGGCCTTGTCGGTATTCATCGATCCTCCCTCGGGCTGCAGCACCGATGGTAGCCTGCTTGCGGCCGGCCGGCTATTCCTTCCGCTGGGCCTATTCCTCGTCGTTCTGGCGACGCAGGCGCCGCTCGAGCGCCCGGAGCGACAGCGATAGGCCGACGGTCAGGAGCAGGTAGATGTAGGCGACGATCGAGTAGGTCTCGAAGAAGCGAAAGGAACCGGCGGCGTAGACCTTGCCGATCTGGGTGATGTCGGCGACGCCGAGCACCGACACCAGCGAGGAATCCTTGACCATGGCGACGAAATCATTGCCGAGCGGCGGCAGGATGGTGCGGATCGCCTGCGGAAAGACGATCAGCCGGAAGCGCTGGGCGCGCGTCAGGCCGAGCGCCTTGGCCGCCTCGATCTGGCCCTTGTCGACCGACTGGATGCCGGCGCGGAACACTTCGGCGATGAAGGCCGAATAGCCGATAGTGAGCGCCATGATGGCGCGCCACAGCAGCGACACGTCGCGCACCAGGAGCTCGCCGAACAGGCCGGCCGCCTGCAGCGGCGCGGTGATCGCGTTCCAGCCCGCCACGAAGGCCGGCGCGCCGACGAAAGCGATCCAGAACAACAGCACCAGGATCGGCACGCCGCGGATGATCTCGACATAGAAACGGGAGATCTGGCGCAGCCAGCGCGAGCCGGACAAGGCCATCAATGCGAAGCCGAGCCCGAGCATGGAGGCGAGCGCGAAGGCGATCACGGTGACGAAGACGGTGATGCCGATGCCCTTGGCCACGGTCGCGAAGACCTGGGCGTAGATGTCGTCGACGGCGACGAACAGCGCCACCGCCAGCGCAAGCACGCTGGCGACGACGAGCCACCAGGGGAAGTCGGGTTTCGCAGCTGGTCCGGCCGACATCAGGCGATGCCGCCACTGGAGTTGCAAAGGTCGCGTTCCTTCACACCCCCCTGTGCCCTGCCGGGCATCTCCCCCGCAAGGGGGGAGATCAGTTGTCGCGCAGGCTTTCGCCAAACTCCGACGCTGAAGGACGAGTGCCGCCGGCCAAACCGCCAATCTCCCCCCTTGCGGGGGAGATGTCCGGCAGGACAGAGGGGGGTGCTCGAGCGCCAGTTCGGCGCGATTTCCTGCACGGGTACCGCCGCCAGCAAGAGCGCCTACTGTCCCATCTTGTAGTCGAGGAACCACTTCTTGTTGAGCGCGTCGAACGTGCCGTCGGCCTTCAGCGCGGCGATCGCGGCGTTGACAGGCTTCACCAGATCGGACCCCTTGGGGAAGATAAAGCCGAAATCCTCGCTGCCGAGCGGCCCGCCGACCAGCTTCAGCTTGCCGTCGGACGCGTCGACATAGCCCTTGCCGGCGGTGCCGTCGGTGAGCACGACATCGACGTCGCCGGCCTTCAACGCCTGCACGGTGGCGCCGAACGTCTCGAACAGCTTGATGCGCGGGTTCTGCTCGTTGCCGTCGAGCACGCTGTAGACGGCGGTGTAGAAGGGGGTGGTTCCGGGCTGCGCGCCGACCAGCCCATCCTTCAGCGCCGCGAAGCTCTTGGCGTCGGTGAAGCGCTTCTCGTCGCCGCGCACCAGCATGAACTGCTCGGAACGCATGTAGGGATCGGAGAAATCCACCTTCTGCTTGCGGTCGTCCTTGATGGTGATGCCGGTCATGCCGATGTTGTACTGGTTGTCGGAAACCGCCTGGATCATCGCGTCCCAGGAGGTGTTCTGGTACTCGACCTTGAAGTTCAGCCGCTTGGCGATCTCGTCCATCGCGTCATACTCCCAGCCGATCTGCTTGCCGGTCTTGACGTCGACGAACTGCAGCGGCGGATAGGCATTTTCCGTCACCACGATCACCTTGCGGCCGCCGAGATCGGGCAGTGCATCGGCGAGCGCCGTCACGGGCGCGAGAAGGCAGGCCAGCAGGCCAGCCAGCAGCAGTTTCGACTTGATCATGACACGCTCCGAAAGTGATCCGCCCGACTTTGGTCCGGGCATTGGCAACATCCGGCGCCGACTTTAGCCGTCCGCAAGCGCCTTGCAAGCCGCAGCGATGCGCACCTCGTGGGGAAAGAGGATTCGGCTGCCTCGCGAAGCGCAATTGCGGAACGATCGTTGCCTTGGCAGTCAGTCGGTGGTCTCGCGCAGATCGCGCACCAGCCGGGTCAGGGCGCGGTGCAGCGTCCGCGCCTCGTCGGGATCCAGCGGCACCTTGCAGGCCAGCCCGGCCGACACGTCGGCGGCGCGCGCGCGCAGCGCCTGGCCCGTTGCGGTCGGCTCGACCAGCACGCGCCGCTCGTCTTCCGGATCGCGGCGGCGCGTGACGAGCCCGCCCGCCTCCATGCGCTTGAGCAGCGGCGTCAGCGTCGCCGAATCGAGACCAAGCGCCTCGCCGAGCTCGCCCACCGTGCTCGGCGCGCGTTCCCACAGCGCCAGCATGGCCAGATATTGCGGATAGGTGAGACCGAGCGGGTCGAGCAACGGCCGGTAGAGCTTTGTCATCAGCCCGCTCGCGGAATAGAGCGCGAAGCAGAGCTGCTGGTCCAGCCGGGGTGTCGGCGCGGTCCCAGCGGCACCCGCCGGGCTGGCTCTCGTGGTCTCTTTGGTCGTCATGGTCTCTCTGGCGGTCAGGCCGCCCTTGCCGAAAGCGCCACCTCGATATTGCCCTTGATCGCGTTGGAATAGGGGCAGATCTCATGCGCCGCCGATACAAGCGCTTCCGCCGCCTGCTGATCAAGGCCCTTCGTCTCGGCCGCCAGAGCGACGCCGAGCTTGAAGCCCCCGGAGCCATTCGGATGCAGGCTGACATTGGCCGTCACCGAGGCATCCGCGAGCGGCAGCTTCTGCTTGCCGGCCAGGAAACGCATCGCGCTTTCGAAACAGGCGGCGTAGCCGGCGGCGAAAAGCTGCTCCGGATTGGTGGCGCCGCCCTTGCCGCCAAGTTCCTTGGGCATGGCAAGATCGACGCTGAGCAGGCCATCGTCAGTCTGGACATGGCCTGCGCGGCCGCCGACGGCGCGAGCCTGGGTCGAATAGAGTGCGGTCATCTCGTGTCTCCATACTTTAATTTGTACACGATTAATTAGTGCACGATACAATTATGGTCAAGCCGGTATCCGCTGAATTTTCTTCGCCCTGGCATTTCGCAGCCAAACGGGGCGTTTGGCGTCGCGCAAACGCCGCAAGGAAATAGATCGAGCGGTTCCGACGATCCCATCTCAACCGGAGCCGCCCTAAACGACGAAAGGCGGCCGAAGCCGCCTTTCCAGATGACGTATGCGAAAACCTTACTCGGCGGCCGGAGCTTCGGCGGCGGCCTTCTTCTCGGCGGCTTCCTGCGCGGCCTTCTCGGCGGCCAGCGCCTCGGCGGCGGCGACCTTCTCGGCCTCGATGCGGGCCTTCTCGGCGTTCAGCGCGTCGCGCTCCTCATCGTTCAGCTTGCGGGCGCGCACGCCGGTGTTCTCGGAAATGCGGGCCGACTTGCCGCGACGGTCGCGCAGATAATACAGCTTGGCGCGGCGCACCTTGCCGCGGCGCACGATCTCGACGCCCTCGACCATTGGCGAGAACACCGGGAACACGCGCTCCACGCCTTCGCCGTAGGAAATCTTGCGGACGGTGAAACTCTCCTGGAAGCCGGCGCCGGAACGGGCGATGACGACGCCCTCATAGGCCTGCACGCGGGTGCGGCTGCCTTCGGTCACGCGCACCTGGACGCGTACGGTGTCGCCGGGCTGGAATTCGGGAAGCTTGCGCTTGGCTTCGATCTTGGCGGCCTGTTCGGCCTCGAGCTGACGGATGAGATCCATCTCAAATATCCACTTCTTGTTCTTCCGACAGTCAGAGCGTCCTACGCTCGCCTTGCAGTTCCAATGACCGCTCGGCTATGCCCTCGGCCTGGGATATATATCCGCGGCTTCGGACAGGGACGGCTACACCGCCATTGTTGACGGGTCCCGGGAGATTGTTCTTCCGGTTCGGCGGCCACATACAGCTATTTCAGCGCTTTGTCACCCTTGGCCTGAGTCTTTTTTGCGCGGCGAACACGCTGCCGCGACACGGCAAGATCGAACCGCCCCGCGTTGGCTCGCGGTTCGGCGCGGAAAACACCTTCGCACTTCGGCCCGATTTATTCTAAGCCGGGACATCACCCGTTCTCCTCGGCGACCCCGGATGTCAATCTTCGACGCAGCCTTGCTCTTTCTTGCCGGCCTTCTGTCCGGCGCGGTCAACGCCATCGCCGGCGGCGGCACCTTCGTCACCTTCGGCGCCATGACGCTGATCGGCCTGCCGCCGATCGCCGCCAACGCCACCTCCTCGGTGGCGCAGTTCCCGGGCTACATCACCTCGACGCTCGCCTATCTCGACGACATCAGGCACTTCTGGCGCGGCGCGTTGCTGCTCTGCCTGATCTCGGCCGCCGGCGCCCTTGCCGGCGCGCTCACCCTGCTTGCCCTTTCCAACCCTTCCTTCCGGGCGCTGGTGCCGTGGCTGCTCATCGGCGCCACCGCCCTGTTCGCCGCGGGCCCCTGGCTGAAGCCGGCGCCGGGACCGGAACACCGGGCCTCGGTCGGCTCGCTGGCGGGATCGCTCGTGCAGTTCGTGACCGCCGTCTATGGCGGCTTCTTCGGCGCCGGCATGGGGGTGATGATGCTGGCCACCCTCGGCCTCACCCAGGCCGGCGACTACCATCGGCTTAACGCGCTGAAGAACATGCTGTCCATCGTCATCGCCGCCGTCGCCATACTGGTGTTCGTTTCCGGTGGCGTCGTCGCCTGGCCGCAGGCGATCGTCATGATCCCGGGCGTGGCGCTGGGCGGCTATGCCGGCGTGTGGATCGCCAGGCGCGTGCCGCAGAACGTGGTGCGCGGCTTCGTCATCGCCGTCGGCCTGTTTCTCGCCTTCTATTATTTCAGCAAGGGCTGAGCGCGGGCCTCAGCCCTTGCTGAACCACTCGGATTCCAGCAGGTCCGGCCGTCGCTCCCGGGTCAACCTCTCGGCCTCGGCGCGACGCCATTCGGCGATCTTCTTGTGGTTGCCGGAGGTCAGCACCTCCGGGATCGGCCTGCCCTCGAATTCCTGCGGCCGCGTGTAATGCGGGTGTTCGAGCAGGCCGTTCTCGAAGCTCTCCTCATCGCCCGAGACGGCATTGCCCATGACGCCGGGCAGCAGCCGCACGACCGCGTCGAGCAGCACCAGCGCCGCCGGCTCGCCGCCCGACAGGATGAAATCGCCGATGGAAACCTCCTCAAGCCCGCGCGCCTCGATCAGCCGCTGGTCGACGCCTTCGAAGCGGCCGCAAAGGATCACCGCGCCAGGCCCGGCGGCCAGCTCGCGCACGCGGGCCTGCGTCAACGGCCGGCCGCGCGGGCTCATCAGCAGCCTCGGCCGCTCATCCCCCGGCGGCGAGGCGTGGTCGATTGCCTTCGCCAGAACGTCGGCGCGCATCACCATGCCGGCGCCGCCGCCGGCCGGCGTGTCGTCGACCGTGCGATGTTTGTCTGTGGCGAAATCGCGGATCTGGATCGCCTCCAGCGACCATGTGCCCGCCTCCAGCGCGCGGCCGGCCAGCGACACGCCGAGCGCACCGGGAAACATCTCCGGATAGAGCGTCAGCACCGAGGCGGAAAAGCTCACCGGTTGCCCCCGGCATCCTTCGGTCCGCGCGGCCTGCCCTCGGGCTTGAACTCGTCCCGGCCGGGCGCATCCGGATCATCGTCGCCGACGAGACCCGCGGCCACGGCATCGACGCGCACGAAGCCCTGCGTAATCGCGACTTCCGGCACGGCGGCCTGGGTGAACGGGATCAGCACGCCCTTTCGCCCGGCAAGCGTCACGTCGAGTATGTCGCCGCCGCCGAAATTATGCACCGCGACAACCCTGCCGATGGCGCCGGTCTCGTCCCGCACCTCGAGGCCGATCAGGTCGGCGTGGTAGAACTCGTCCTCCTCGCCGTCGTCGGGCAGCATCGAGCGGTCGACGAACAGCTCAGTTCCGGCAAGCGCCTCGGCCGCGTTGCGGTCGTTGACGCCCTTGAAGCGCACCACCACGACCGTGTTGGCGGGCCTGATGTCCGTAATCTGGAAGGCGCGGCCATCCCTGGTGTAGAGCGGCCCGTAATCGGCCAGCGCCAGCGGATCGCCGGTGAAGGTCTTGACGCGCAATTCGCCCTTGATGCCGTGCGCGGCGCCGATCACGGCCATCTGGACGGGGTTCTGGAGCTTCGACATCGGGGCACTTCCTTTGCCCTGCTGTAACGCATGCCCCCAAGAATCGAAATCGATTTTCGGAACGACGATGCGCAAAGATCGGACCCAGGGTCCGCACGATCGCTATTTCAACGATCCCCTCTTCACCGCTTGCTAACCTGACTGCCGGACAATTCCGCCATGCAGGAATTCCTCATCCCGGCCAAACCCGACCTTCAGGCGGCGCGCGAAGCCTGGCTGAAAATGCTGGCGCACGAGCGGCGGCTTTCGCCTGAAACCGTCGAGGCCTACGAGCGCGACACGCGGCAATTCCTGCATTTCCTGACCGGCCATTGCGGCGGACCGCCCGGCATTTCCGACATTGCCGACCTGCGCCCGGCCGACCTGCGCGGCTTCCTCGCGGCGCGCCGTGCCGAGGGCGCCGGCGCGCGCACGCTGGGCCGCGGCCTTGCCGGCATCCGCTCGCTGCTGCGCTTCCTCGAAAGGCGCGGCCTGGTAAACGCCGCCGGCGCCACCGCCCTGCGCGCGCCGCGCCAGCCCAAGTCGCTGCCCAAGCCGCTTACCGCGACGGACGCCATCAAGGTCGTGTCGGTGGAAGGCCAGCTTGCCGAGGAACCCTGGATCGCGGCCCGCAACGCCGCCGTGCTGACGTTGCTTTACGGCTCGGGACTGCGCATTTCCGAGGCGCTCGGCCTCACCGCGGCCGAGCTGGCGTCGGAGGCCGACACGGTGCTGCGCGTCACTGGCAAGGGCGGCAAGACGCGGCTGGTGCCGGTGCTGCCCGTGGCGCTGAAGGCGGTCGCCGAATATCGCCGGCTTTGTCCGTTCCATCTCGACCCCAAGGGAGTGCTGTTTCGGGGCGCCCGTGGCGGCCCGCTCAACCCGGCCATCGTCCAGCGCGAGATGGCCAGGATGCGTTCGGCGCTCAACCTGCCGGAGACCGCGACCCCGCATGCGCTGCGCCATTCCTTCGCCACCCACCTGCTCGGCCGGGGCGGCGACCTGCGCACCATCCAGGAGCTGCTCGGCCACGCCAGCCTGTCGACCACCCAGGTCTACACCGGCGTCGACACGGCAAGACTGCTCGAGGTCTACGAATCCGCCCATCCCCGTGCGTGACCGCGCCCGCGCGAGCCTGTTCGCCAACGGTTAACGGTTTTGCCGCTTTTCGGGCCTAAGACCACGGAGGCGAGGCGCCGGGAGGCGCCGCGTGGCCGGGTCCTGGAAAAAGATCACGGCCGAAACACGAAAGGCCGCCATGAAACGTGTCATCGCCATAGCCGACCGCGCCAGCCTGGCGTCGATGAAGCTGCTGGCCGCGCTCAACGTGCTGGCCTTCCTGCTGTTCCTGGCCGTGGTGCTGATGGCCGCGAGCAAGGCGCGCGCCGACACGCCCGTCTGCGGCGGCGACGACCTCGTGGCCGAGCTCAGCAAGAACAACGCGGCCGCCTATCGCGACGTCGAGGCACAGGCCGCCGCCGTGGCCAACGGCAAGGGCCGGTTGTGGAAGCTGGAGAAATCCGGCCAGAAACCGTCCTTCCTGTTCGGCACGCTGCATTTTTCGGACCCGCGCGTCACCACGCTGCCGCCCGCCGCGCAACAGGCATTCGACGCCACCGACACCGTGATCATCGAGACGACGGACGCGCTGGACAAGAACGCCATGATGGGCGCGCTCGCCAAGGAGCCGAACCTGATGATGTTCACGGACAGCACGACGCTGACCTCGCTGATGTCGCCGCAGGACGCCGAGATCGTGAACAAGGCTCTCGACGCGCGCGGCATACCGCCCTTCTCGGTCGCCAAGATGCAGCCCTGGCTGCTGTCCACCATGGTGGCGATGTCGCCCTGCGAGCTCGCCCGGCAGGGACAGGGCGCGCCCGTGCTCGACACCAAGCTGGCCCGCGACGGCAAGGCGGCGGGCAAGGCCGTGGAAGGTCTCGAGACTGCGACGGAGCAGCTCCGCGCCATGGCCTCGCTGCCGGTCGCCTTCCATGTCAGGAGCCTGATCGATACGTTGAAGCTCGGCGACAAGATCAAGGACGTCAACGAGACCATGATCGCGCTCTACCTGCGTGGCGAGATCGGCATGATCATGCCGGCGCTGAAGGCCGTTGCCCCGGGCCAGGCCGACGACCAGGCCGGCTTTGCCGAATTCGAGCAGACCATCGTCACCAACCGCAACAAGGTGATGGCCGAGCGCGCGGCCCCGATCCTCGCCAGGGGCAACGTCTTCATGGCGGTCGGAGCGCTGCATCTGCCCGGCCCCGACGGGCTGGTCGAGGATTTTCGCAAGGCAGGCTATACTGTCACCGTCGTCAACTGAGTCGCGTGGCGGCCGCCCTGGGCAGTTCCAGCGAAACTTTGTGTCGGTTTTGCCGGGAAAAGCGCGTAACGCTTCCCCCAGGAATTGCTTGAGGACAAGGAGAAGGGCAAGGACGGCGATCCGTTTCTCGCCGGAGTTGCCAGGCCGGAAGGCTGGCCCTCCCGGCATTCCGCCGTCCGCGTGAAACTCATTGGCGGATCGTGCGTTGATGACTGTTGATTGATCCCTTTCATTCAAGGAGGACACATTTCATGGCCAATCCCAACGACCCTCTCACCCCTCCAAGCACCCCGCCCGCGAGTGGCGGCGGCAGCGGATGGCTGATCGCCCTTGTTGTCATCATCCTGGCCATTGTCGCGTACTATGTTTTCGGAAGAAGCGGCGGCGAGCATGCCCCGGCGCCCGAGGCGCCCGCCGCGACGACGCCGGCACCGGCGCCGGCGCCAGCCGAACCGGCCAAGCCCGCCGAGCCTGCGAAACCGGCCGAGCCCGCGAAGCCTGCTGAGCCGGCTCCTGCCCCGGCACCAGCTCCAGCGCCTGCTCCGGCACCAGCTCCGGCGCCTGCCCCAGCTCCCGCTCCGGCTCAGTAATCGGGCTACAGCTAGAGAACGAACGGCCCGCCGAAAGGCGGGCCGTTTTGTTTTCAGACGCGGTCCTGGAGAGGACTTTTCAGAAAACCGCTCCGCGCCAGATGGCCACGGGTGTGGGTTTAAGGCCTCTAGATGTGAATCGGCTTGAAGAAGGTCGCCAGCGCCGCTTCCTTGACAGCTTCCGACATCGTCGGGTGCGCATGGCAGGTGCGTGCGAGATCCTCCGAAGAGCCGCCGAACTCCATCAGCACCGCCGCCTCGTGGATCATCTCGCCGGCGCCGAAGCCAACGATATGGACGCCCAGCACGCGGTCATTGTGCTTGTCGGCCAGGATCTTCACGAAGCCGTCCGTGTGCAGCATGGCGCGCGCGCGGCCATTGGCGCTGAACGGGAACTTGCCGACCTTGTACTCGATACCGGCCTTCTTCAGCTCCTCCTCAGTCTTGCCGACGGAGGCGACTTCCGGGCTGGTGTAGACGACGCTCGGAATGACGTCGTAGTTCACATGGCCGGCCTGGCCGGCGATGGTTTCGGCCACCGCCACGCCTTCGTCCTCCGCCTTGTGCGCCAGCATCGGACCGGCCACCACGTCGCCGATCGCATAGATGCCGGGCACGTTGGTCCGCAGATGGCCATCGGTCTTCACCCGGCCGCGCTCGTCCATCTCCACGCCGGCTTCCTTCAGGCCAAGCCCGTCGGCATAGGGCCGACGGCCAGTGGCGACCAGCACCACATCCGCCTCCATCGTCTCGGCCGCGCCGCCCTTCACCGGCTCGAAGGTGACGGTGGCGCCCTTCTTGGCCTTGGCCACGCCGGTGACCTTGGCGCCGAGCTTGAACTCGAAGCCCTGCTTGGAAAGCAGCCGCTGGAACTGCTTGGACACCTCGCCATCCATGCCGCCGAGGATGTTGTCGAGGAATTCGACCACCGTGACCTTGGCGCCGAGCCGCGCCCACACCGAGCCGAGCTCCAGCCCGATGACGCCGCCGCCGACGACCACCAGATGGCCGGGCACCTTGGCCAGCGACAGCGCGCCGGTCGAGGACACCACGACCTTCTCGTCGAAGTCGACCTTGACGCCGGGAATGCCGGCGACATCCGACCCGGTGGCGATGACGATGTTCTTCGTCTCGATCTCCTCGACCTTGCCGTCCTCGCCGGTGACCGCGACCTTGCCGGCGCCGACCACCTTGCCGGTGCCGCGGAAGGAGTCGATCTTGTTCTTCTTGAACAGGAAGGCGACGCCGTTGACGTTGGAGGCGACCGTCGTGTCCTTGTGCGCCAGCATCTTCGTCAGGTTGAGCTTGGGGGCGCTCACCTCGACGCCCAGCGTGTCGAAGGCATGGCCGGCTTCCGCGAACATCTCGGAAGCATAAAGCAGCGCCTTCGAGGGAATGCAGCCGATGTTGAGGCAGGTGCCGCCGAAGGTCGCATTCTTTTCCACCACGGCGGTCTTCAGCCCGAGCTGAGCTGCCTTGATGGCGCAGACATATCCGCCCGGTCCCGACCCGATGATAACCACGTCATATGCCATGATGGTGTCCTTCTCTCTGCCGCTCAGCGGCCGCCGCTTACGTTCAAGATCGCGCCCGTCGTATAGGACGCGGCTTCGGATAGAAGATAGAGGATAGCGCTGGCCACTTCATCGGCCGTGCCCGCTCTTTTCATCGGCAGCGCGCCTTCCACGCGCGCGATGCGGTCGGGCTGGCCAGACAGGGCGTGGATCTCGGTGTCGATCATGCCGGGGCTGACGGCGTTGACGCGGATGCCCTCCGCCGCCACCTCGCGCGCCAGCCCGATGGTGAAGGAGTTGATGGCGCCCTTCGAGGCGGCATAGTCGACATACTGGTCGGCGCCGCCGATCTCGGCCACCATCGACGACAGGTTGACGATCGCGCCGCCGCGCCCGCCATGGCGTGTCGACATGCGCTTCACCGCCTCGCGGGCGCACAGCATCGAGCCGATGACGTTGACGCGCATGATCCGTTCCATGCGCGCGGCGCCGATGCCGTCGAGCCGCGAGAACGCCTCCAGCACGCCGGCATTGTTGACCAGCGCGTCGAGCCCGCCGAAGGTCCTGTCGACTGCCTCGAACACGGCCAGTATGTCGGCCTCGCTGCCGACATCGCCCTGCACCGCGAAGGCCTCGCCGCCAGCGCCGACGATAGCATCGACAACCGCCTGCGCCGGACCCTGCTGCGACACATAGGTCAGCGCGACGCGATAACCCGCCCGCGCGGCCTGCCGCGCCACCGAAGCGCCGATGCCGCGACCGCCGCCGGTGACCAGCAGCGTCTTTCCCGTGGCGCTCATTCCTGGCAGCCCTTCAGCGTGAAGACGTCGCCGGGCACCTTGGAAAAACCGCCGGTGCCATGCGCGGCGGAATGGTCGAGCACAGGCCCGAGATCGGGCAGGATCAGCGTCTTCGGCGCTTCTATGCCCTCCGCCGGCAGCAAGCCGACCTCGCCCTTCTCGTCGGTCGTGTAGATGACGCCGTTCCAGAGCGTGCAGGCGGCGAGCTCCGGTCCGGTGACGTCGCCCTCGGGGCATTTGTACATCAACGCGCCGTTCGGCCGCGAGACGCCCTGCGTCCACATGACGATGCCGTTCAGCACGACATTGTTGTCGAGTATCAGGCGGAACGTGTTGGTGACCGTCGCCGACGTGCCGGTCGGCGTGAAGTCGATCTCGGCGCCGCCGCCCGGTTCGCCATAGACGGAGAGCTCGATCGGGCAGGCGGCGCGCGCCTCGGCCGTGGCCATAATCATGCCGGCCGCGAAAGCGGGCGCCATCCCGACACGATGAAGCAAACCCCTGATCATGGCGCGCGATCCTCTCGTCACCCTCAGGCAGCCAGCCTAGCCGGCATCAGCGCCAGACCGCCCGGCGATGACGCCGAACGCCGTCATAGATCGAGAACCAGCCGTTCCGGATCTTCCAGGCTTTCCTTGACGCGCACCAGGAAGGTCACCGCTTCCTTGCCGTCGACGATGCGGTGATCGTAGCTGAGCGCCAGGTACATCATCGGCCGGATCACGATCTGGCCGCCGACCACGACGGGCCGGTCCTGGATCTTGTGCATGCCGAGAATGCCCGACTGCGGCGCATTCAGGATCGGCGTCGACATCAGCGAGCCGTAGACGCCGCCGTTTGAAATCGTAAACGTGCCGCCTTGCATGTCCGCAACCGACAGCTTGCCGTCGCGCGCGGCGAGACCCAGCCGGCCGATCTCCTTCTCGATCTCGGCGATCGACATCTGGTCGGCATCGCGCACCACCGGCACCACGAGCCCCTTGTCGGTGCCGACGGCGACGCCGACATGGGCGAAGTTCTTGTAGATGATGTCGGTGCCGTCGATCTCGGCGTTGACGGCCGGGATCTCCTTCAGCGCATGTGTCACCGCCTTGGTGAAGAAGCCCATGAAGCCGAGCTTCACGCCGTGCTTCTTCTCGAACACGTCCTTGTACTTGGAGCGCAGCGCCATGACGGCGCTCATGTCCACCTCGTTGAAGGTGGTGAGCATGGCGGCCGTCGACTGCGCTTCCTTGAGGCGGCGCGCGATGGTCTGGCGCAGCTTGGTCATGCGCACGCGCTCCTCGCGCGGCGCGTCATCTGCCGAGGACGGCGCGCGCGCCACGACGGGAGCGGGAGCTGCCCTGGGGGTCTCCGCCGGCTGCGAGGGCGCGCCCTTCGAGATGGCGTCGAGCACATCGCCCTTGAGCACCTGGCCGCGCTTGCCGGAGCCTGAAACCTGGTCGACCGACAGGTTGTTCTCGGCGATCAGCTTGGCTGCGGCCGGAGCCGGCGGCATGGTGCGCGGCTCTATGGATTCGCCTTCGCCGGCGACCTTGGCCGTCTCGGCTGCGGCCTGCTTGACGGTGGAAGCCGCATCCGGGCTGGAGGCCTGCGCCACCGCCTGCGGCTTCGTGGCCGGCGCGGCGCCTGCCGAGATCGAGCCGAGCAGGGCGCCGACGCCCACGGTCTCGCCTTCCTTGGCGGTGATCTCGGCCAGCGTTCCGGCGGCCGCGGCCGGCACTTCGACCGTCACCTTGTCGGTTTCGAGCTCGACCAGCGGCTCGTCGGCGGCGATGGCGTCGCCGACCTTCTTGAACCACTTGCCTATGGTCGCTTCGGTGACGGATTCGCCGAGGGTCGGAACGCGGATTTCGGTAGCCATTGTGCCTGTCCGTTCTTTTGCTTCTGTTCTGTGTGCCGCTTATTCGCCAAGCGCGTCTTCGAGCAGGGCGGCGAGCTGGGCAAGGTGCTTGGACATCAGGCCCGTCGCCGGCGAAGCGGCGGCCGGACGGCCGGTGTAGCGCACCCGCTGATGCTTGGCGTCGATATGCGCCAGCACCCATTCCAGATAGGGGTCGATGAACGACCAGGCGCCCATGTTCTTGGGCTCCTCCTGGCACCACACCATCTGCGCGTTGCGGAAACGCGACAGCTCGGTGATCAGGGCCTTGGCCGGGAACGGGTAGAGCTGCTCGACGCGCAGCAGGTAGATATCGTTGATGCCGCGCTTCTCGCGCTCCTCGTAGAGGTCGTAATAGACCTTGCCCGAGCACAGCACGACGCGGCGGATCTTCGAATCCTTGACCAGCTTGATCGGCTGGTCGGACAGGTATTGCGCGTCGTCCCACAGCAGCCGGTGGAAGGTGCTTTCGCCCGAGATTTCCGACAGCGTCGACACCGCCCGCTTGTGGCGCAGCAGCGACTTCGGCGTCATCAGGATCAGCGGCTTGCGGAAGTCGCGCTTCAGCTGCCGGCGCAGGATGTGGAAATAGTTGGCCGGCGTCGTGCAATTGGCGACCTGCATGTTGTCCTCGGCGCAGAGCTGCAGGAAGCGCTCCAGCCTGGCGGAGGAGTGCTCAGGCCCCTGGCCCTCATAGCCATGCGGCAGGAGGCAGACGAGGCCCGACATGCGCAGCCACTTGCGCTCGCCCGACGAGATGAACTGGTCGAACACCACCTGGGCGCCGTTGGCGAAGTCGCCGAACTGGGCTTCCCACAGGGTCAGCGCCTTGGGCTCGGCGAGGCTGTAGCCATATTCGAAGCCCAGCACCGCCTCTTCCGACAGCATCGAGTTGATGACCTCGTAGCCGGCCTGCGCCGGCGACAGGTTGTTGAGCGGGATGTAGCGGTTCTCGTCGCGCTGGTCGTAGAGCACGGAATGACGCTGCGAGAAGGTGCCGCGCTCGGAGTCCTGGCCGGACAGCCGGATCGGATTGCCGTCGAGCAGGATCGCGCCGAAGGCCAGCGCCTCGGCGGTCGACCAGTCGATGCCTTCGCCCGATTCGATCGCCTGGCGGCGGTTCTCCAGGAAGCGCACGATCGTCTTGTGCGCCTCGAAGCCCTTCGGCACTTCGGTCAGCTTCTTGCCGATTTCCTTCAGCGTCTTCACCGGCACGGCGGTCTTGCCGCGCCGCTGTTCGTCCTGATTGTCGGCGGTGCGCAGGCCCGACCACGCGCCGTCCAGCCAGTCGGCCTTGTTGGGCTTGTAGTGCTGGCCGACCTCCCATTCCTGCTCCAGATGGGCGCGCCAGTCGGCCTTCATCTTGTCGAGCTCGGCCTGGGTGATGTGGCCTTCGGCGATCAGCCTGTCGCCGTAGATCTGCACCGTGGTCTTGTGGCCGCGGATGTTGCGATACATGATCGGCTGCGTGAAGGCCGGCTCGTCACCCTCATTGTGGCCGAAGCGGCGGTAGCAGAACATGTCCACCACCACCGGCTTGTGGAACTTCATGCGGAATTCCATCGCCACCTTGGCGGCGTGGACCACCGCTTCCGGGTCGTCGCCATTGACGTGGAAGATCGGCGCCTCGATCATCTTGGCGACGTCGGACGGATAGGGCGACGAACGCGAGAAGCGTGGATTGGTGGTGAAGCCGATCTGGTTGTTGATGATGAAGTGCAGCGTGCCGGCGACGCGATGGCCGCGCAGGCCCGACAGGCCGAGAATTTCGGCGATCACGCCCTGGCCGGCGAAAGCGGCGTCGCCGTGCAGCAGCAGCGGCAGCACCTTGGCGCGTTCCTCCAGTGGCACGATTTCGGCGCGGCCGCGGCCGAACAGGTAGTCCTGCTTGGCGCGCGCCTTGCCCATCACCACCGGGTCGACGATTTCCAGGTGCGAGGGGTTGGCGGTCAGCGACAGGTGCACCTTGTTGCCGTCGAACTCGCGGTCCGACGAGGCGCCGAGATGGTACTTGACGTCGCCCGAGCCCTCGACCTCGTCGGGCGCGTAGGAACCGCCCTTGAATTCGTGGAAGATGGCACGGTGCGGCTTGGCCATCACCTGGGAGAGCACGTTGAGACGGCCGCGATGGGCCATGCCGAGCACGATCTCCACCAGGCCGAGCTGGCCGCCGCGCTTGACGATCTGCTCCAGCGCCGGGATCAGCGCCTCGCCGCCGTCGAGGCCGAAGCGCTTGGTGCCCTTGTACTTGACGTCGATGAACTGCTCGAAGCCTTCCGCCTCGACCAGCTTCTGCAGGATCGCCTTCTTGCCGGTGGCGGTGAAGGTGATCTCCTTGTCGGCGCCCTCGATGCGCTCCTGGATCCAGGCCTTCTCCTCGGGGTCGGAGATGTGCATGAACTCGACGCCGAGCGTCGAGCAATAGGTGCGGGTGAGGATTTCCAGCATCTGCCGGATGGTGCCGAATTCCAGCCCCAGCACGTTGTCGAGGAAGATCGGCCGGTCGTAGTCGGCTTCGGTGAAGCCGTAATTCGCCGGCGACAGCTCGTTATAGTCCTCGAGCGGCTTGGCGATGCCCAGCGGATCGAGATTGGCGTGCAGGTGGCCGCGCATGCGGTAGGCGCGGATCATCATGATGGCGCGCACGGAATCGCGCGTCGCCTGGTGCACGTCGGCGTCGGAAAGCACGGTGCCGTTGACGACCGCCTTCTCCTTCACCTTCTTTTCGACGTGCTTCTCGACCAGGCCCCAATTGCCGTCGAGCGCCGACACCAGTTCGCCATTGGCCTGCAGCGGCCAGGAGGGCTTCGCCCAGGAGGCGCCTGTGGCGTTCCTGCGCACGTCGCCGGCATCGTCCTTCAGCGCCGCGAAGAAATCCTGCCATTCGGGATCGACCGAATTGGGATCGTCCTCATAGGCGGCATAAAGCGCGTCGATATAGTCCGCGTTGCCGCCATACAGGAACGAGGTGAGCGAGAATTGGTCGTTGGCTTGATCTTGTCTTGCCATTTTATCAGCGGAGCGCCCGCTCCGTCTCCTTTTTAGGAGCAAATAGCGAGTAGCGAATAGGATCTTTTCCAGATCGCGCCGCTACTCTTTCCCTATTCGCTACTCACTACTACTCACTATTCCCTACTGCCTTAACTCTTGATCGCCTCGACCAGCGTCGTGCCCAGTCGCGCCGGCGACGGCGAAACCTTGATGCCGGCCGATTCCATGGCCGCGATCTTGTCTTCCGCGCCGCCCTTGCCGCCGGAAATCACCGCGCCCGCATGGCCCATGGTGCGGCCGGCCGGCGCCGTGCGCCCGGCGATGAAGCCCGCCATCGGCTTCTTGCGGCCGCGCTTGGCCTCGTCCTTGAGGAACTGCGCGGCGTCTTCCTCGGCCGAACCGCCGATCTCGCCGATCATGATGATCGACTTGGTCTCGTCGTCGGCCAGGAACATCTCGAGCACGTCAATGAACTCCGTGCCCTTGACCGGATCGCCGCCGATGCCGACCGCCGTGGTCTGGCCAAGGCCGACATTGGTGGTCTGGAACACCGCCTCATAGGTAAGCGTTCCCGAGCGCGAAACAACGCCCACCGAGCCCTTGCGGAAGATGTTGCCGGGCATGATGCCGATCTTGCACTCGTCGGGGGTCAGCACGCCCGGGCAATTCGGCCCGATGAGCCGCGACTTCGAACGATCGAGCCGTGCCTTGACCTTGACCATGTCAGTGACCGGAATGCCTTCGGTGATGCAGACGATCAGCGGGATCTCGGCCTCGATGGCCTCGATGATGGCCTCGGCGGCGCCCGCCGGCGGCACGTAGATGACAGAGGCGTTGGCGCCGGTCTTGTACCTGCCCTCGGCAACGCTGGCGAAGATCGGCAGCGTCTCGCCCTTGGAACCGGTCCAGGTCTCGCCGCCTTTCTTGGGATGGATGCCGCCCACCATCTTGGTGCCGTGATAGGCCAGCGCCTGCTCGGTATGGAACGTGCCGGTCTTGCCGGTCAGGCCCTGAACCAGCACCTTGGTGTTCTTGTCGACGAGAATGGACATGGGAGCCCTTTTCTAAAAACCGTTGATCGAGGAAGGCGAGATGCGCCGGTAGACGCCGCTCACCATGTCTTGCCAGCGATCGCCGCCGGCGGGTTTGAAATGCAGTCGCATGCGGTAGGCATCGGCACCGTCGAAAACATACGTCACGCGCGCCGAGCCGCGCGGCGACGACCGCTCCAGGACCAGTTCGGCGCCGTTCCATGCCCCCGTGGCCGGCAAGGCCGGCACGAAGCCCATGGAATCGAACTGGTGCATGGTGACGACCTTGTTCTGCTGGTCGAAGCCGAACACATTGTGCGAGCCGAAGGAGACGGTGCCGTCGCGGCGCTGCCTGTAGCGCTGCACCACGAACAGGCCGCCGAACTCAGCCTCTGCCATCACTTCGGACGTCGCGTTGCCTTCGTCGGCCCACTGCGTCGCCGCGATCTCCTCCTCGCCACGCCACGTGCCGACCAGCGCCTGCAGGCGCTGGTGATCGGCCGAAAGGGAGGAGAAGGACGCCGCGCTCATCGGTCAGAGCCGCTTCAGATCGGTGACGGTGTAGCCACTCTTGGCATTGCCGGTGTTCAAGGTCGTCGACGGCTCGAACATCAGCACCACGGGCTCCGAGGTCAGCGAGCGCGGCCGATGCTCGACGCCGCGCGGCACGACGATGAAATCGCCTTCGCCCAGCTCGACCGGCCCGTCGCGGAAATCGATGGCGATGCGCCCGCGCAGCACGAGGAAAGCCTCGTCCTCATGCTCATGCGCATGCCAGTCGAAAGTCTCGCCGAACTTTGCGACCTTGGCCTGGCTGTCGTTGATATCGCCGGCGATGTGCGGATCGAAGACCTTGGTGATCGTACGATCCGCAGCCTCGACCAGGTTTATCTTGCGAGGAGGCATCCTACGGGTTCCGCCTTTGCAGTTCCGATTTCAGGTCACGCAGTACGGCTACAATCTCTCGATTTGTCTCGACGAGCTCACGAACAGCGGCCGCATTGTCATGACCGGCAAATTGCCGGGCCCGCACATATTGTTTCAATGTCACGAGACCCCAGGCCCAGATGACCACGAAAACCGCCAACGGCAACCATGCGACTATGTACCCGAGCAGGCTTTGCGTGGCGTCGTGTTCCACAGCCGTATCAGCCCTTCACCGCCTTGACGATCTTCTTGGCTGCGTCATCCAGGTCGTCCGCCGAGACGACATTCAAGCCGCTGTCGTTGATGATCTTCTTGCCGAGCTCGGCATTGGTGCCTTCCAGCCGAACCACCAGCGGCACCTTCAGGCCCACTTCCTTGACGGCGGCGATCACGCCCTCGGCGATGACGTCGCACTTCATGATGCCGCCGAAGATGTTGATGAGGATGCCTTCGACCGCCGGGTCCTTGGTGATGATCTTGAACGCGGCCGTCACTTTTTCCTTGGAAGCCCCGCCGCCGACGTCGAGGAAGTTGGCGGGCTCGGCACCGTAGAGCTTGATGATGTCCATCGTCGCCATGGCAAGGCCGGCGCCGTTGACCATGCAGCCGATATTGCCGTCGAGGGCGACATAGGCGAGGTCGTATTTCGACGCCTCGATCTCCTTCTCGTCCTCCTCGGTGGTGTCGCGCAGTTCCATCAGGTCCGGGTGGCGGAACAGCGCGTTGTTGTCGAACGACACCTTGGCGTCGAGCACGCGCAGCCGGCCGTTCTTCATGACGATCAGCGGATTGACCTCGAGCAGGCTCATGTCCTTTTCGACGAAGGCCTTGTAGAGGATCGGGAACAGCGATGCGCCGTCCTTGGCCGCGTCGCCGCCGAGCTTCAGGGCGTCGTTGAGCTTCTTCACGTCGTCCGCCGTCACGCCCTTGTCCGGGTCGATGGCGACCGTGATGATCTTCTCCGGCGTGTCGTGGGCGACCGCCTCGATGTCCATGCCGCCCTCGGTCGAGACGACGAAGGCGATGCGGCCGACCGAACGGTCGACCAGGATCGACAGATAGAGCTCGCGGTCGATGTCGGCGCCGTCCTCGATGTAGAGGCGGTTGACCTGCTTGCCGTCCGCTCCGGTCTGCTTGGTGACCAGCGTGTGGCCGAGCATCTCGTTGGCGTTGGCGACCACCTCGGCCACCGACTTCGCGAGCCGCACGCCGCCCTTGGCGTCAGGGCCGAGTTCCCTGAACTTGCCTTTGCCGCGGCCGCCCGCGTGGATCTGGCTCTTCACCACGTAGAGCGGGCCGGGCAGCGCCTTGGCGGCGGCCTCGGCCTCGCCCGCCTTGAACACCGGCACGCCTTCGGCCACGGGCGCGCCGAAGCTCTTCAGCAGCGCCTTTGCCTGATATTCATGGATGTTCATGGCTTGTGTCTCCGGATCAGGGTCTTGGGGATCGGGGTCTTTGGATCACTTGCCGGCGAGATGCGGCGCGATCTTGACGCAGGCGTCCGTGAGGCCCTGCACGGCGGCCACCGAACTGTCGAACATCTTCTGCTCGGTCTTCGAGAGGTCGATCTCGATGACGCGCTCGACACCGCCGGCGCCGATCACCACGGGAACGCCGACATAGGTGCCCTTGACGCCGTACTGGCCGGAAAGATGCGCCGCGCAGGGCAGCACGCGCTTCTTGTCCTTGAGGTAGGATTCAGCCATCTGGATCGCCGAAGCGGCCGGCGCGTAGTAGGCCGAGCCGGTCTTGAGCAGGCCGACGATCTCAGCGCCGCCGTCGCGGGTGCGCTGCACGATCTGGTCGAGCTTCTCCTTGGAGGTCCAGCCCATCTTGACGAGGTCGGGCAGCGGGATGCCGGCAACCGTCGAATAGCGGATCATCGGCACCATCGAGTCGCCGTGGCCGCCAAGCACGAAGGCGGTGACGTCCTCGACCGAGACCTTGAACTCCTCGGCCAGGAAATAGCGGAAACGCGCGCTGTCGAGCACGCCGGCCATGCCCACGACATGGGTCTTCGGCAGGCCCGAGAACTTCTGCAGCGCCCACACCATGGCGTCGAGCGGGTTGGTGATGCAGATGACGAAGGCCTTCGGCGCGTACTTCTTCAGGCCGGCGCCGACCTGTTCCATGACCTTGAGGTTGATGCCCAGCAGGTCGTCGCGGCTCATGCCCGGCTTGCGCGGCACGCCGGCCGTGACGATGCAGACGTCGGCACCCTCGATGCCGGCATAGTCGTTGACGCCGGTCAGCCTGGAATCGAAGCCGTCGACCGGCGACGATTGCGCGATGTCGAGGCCCTTGCCCTGCGGAATGCCCTCGGCAATATCGAACAGAACCACGTCGCCGAGGTCCTTGAGGCCGATCATGTGCGCGAGCGTTCCGCCGATCATGCCCGAGCCGATAAGCGCTATCTTGTTGCGTGCCATGTCAGGATGTTTTCCCTTTGTTGTGACGGCGCCCCAAATCCTTGACGACTTGATGACGCGCCGGGCCGGAATGCCGCGGGGCAACCGCGAAATTTCGCCGCACCCCATAGCTCCGGCCCGAAAAATATTCAAACGATTCTTTTCGAGTGAACGTTTTCAATCGGTTAGAAACGATGGGATTTACGTAAACGTCAAAATTATCCAGTCTCACCAAGGGAATTTACACAATACGCATCGAAACCAGAAGACTAAACGCGGGTGATGACGGCCTTGTGAAACGGATAGCCGGGAATGTGTTCGACCCGACAGCGGGGCAGGATCGGCCGGCCTCGCCCAACCATATCATGAGCTCCCGATCACATGCGTCCGGCTTCCGGACGCCGCATCGCTGACGCGCGCGACGTTGTTCGCCACGCGACGAGGCGCGTCCGCTATGCCTGCGCCTGCCGCGCTTCCCCGGCTGGCGGCCGCTCCGTCTGCCGCTGCGCCCAGTCGTCCAGCCAGTCGCGGCTTTGCATTTCGATCAACCGCGATGCCGTGCGCTCGAATTCGAAGACCTCGACGCCGCGCGTCGCCGTGTAGAGTTGCGACGGCTGCGCCGCTGCGCTCATCACCAGCCGCGCGTGATGGTCGTAGAGCGTATCGACCAGCAGGATGAAGCGCTTGGCCTCGTTGCGCTTGCCTTCGCCGAGCACCGGCACCTGGTCGATGAAGATGGTGGGGAAGCGGTCGACGATGGCCAGGTAGTCGCGCGCCCCGAGCGGCTTTTCGCACAGGTCCGCGAAGGAAAAGCGCGCCGCGGCGCCCGCCGCGCGTGGCACGACCACGCGCCGGCCCTTCACCGTCAGCGTCGTCTCGGCCGTCGGCGCGCCGCGCGTCATCGCCGCCCAGGCCGCATCGAGGGCGGCATCGGCGGCCGCGTCGGCGGGCGTGACGTAGACCGGCATGCTGCCGAGCTTCTCCAGCCGGTAATCCTTGTCGCTGTCGAGCGTCATCACCTCGGCGTTACGCTCCAGCAGGCTGATGAAAGGCAGGAAGAGCTGGCGGTTCAGGCCGTCGCGATAGAGGTCGCGCGGCGCGACGTTGGAGGTGGCGACCAGCACGACGCCATTGGCGAACAGCGCCGAGAACAGCCTGGACAGGATCATCGCGTCGGCGATGTCGGTGACGGAGAATTCGTCGAAGCACAGCACCCAGGCCTGCTCGGCCAGCGCCCGCGCCACCGGCGGGATCGGATCGTCCTCCTTGACGGTGCCATCCTTGCGCGCCTGCCGGTGCTTCTGGATGCGATCCTGCACGTCGGCCATGAAATCGTTGAAATGCGCGCGGCGCTTGCGCCTGACGGGCAAGAGCTCGAAGAACATGTCCATGAGCATGGTCTTGCCGCGGCCGACACCGCCATGGATGTAGAGGCCCTTGACCGTTTCCTGAGGCTGCTTCTTGCGCGCGAACAGCCAGCCCAGGGCGCTGGATTTCTGCGCCAGGCGCTTGGCCGAGATCTCGTCAGTCAGCCGGTCGAGCGCGGCGGCAATGCGTTCCTGCTCCGCATCGCGCGCTATCGCGCCGGTCTCGACCAGATGGTCATAGCGCTGCCGGACGGTCGCATGGGTCTGAAGTCCGTCACGCAGATGCATCGGTCACGTCGTTCTGGAGCTATTCCGGAAAAGGCGGTTCATCCGGAATTGCGTAAAAACAAATGCCTGAAAGGGCTCGGCACTCCATCGCGCCAAGCCACCCGAGAGGCGGTTCGCTCTACCTTGTAAGCGAGATGGGCTGGCCATTGGAAGTCTGGCCGTCGAATTTCGACCCGCCCGAGGAATAGAGGCGCGCGAGCGTGCCGCCATTGTCGTCATAGAGCGTGAGCTGCTTGCCGGACACGTTCCACGACTTGATGCCGTCGATCGGGGCCGGGCAATGCAGCGGACCGGCGCGATAGCCGGCGCCGAACTTGGTCTGCGGTGTCGCCACCTTGCAGCTCTGGCCCGAAACATTGACGTTCCAGACGCCGGCAACGCTGGCCGCGGTAAGGTCGGCGGCGCCGGCGGGAGCCGAACCGTCCGGCGGCAGGGACGCGACCTGCGTGTTCTGCGGCGCGCTGGGGAACTGCGAGGGATCCGTGGTGCCGGGCGAAGCCGGCGGCGGCAATTGGTTCTGCGTCACCGTGCCGGACGGTGCCGGCGCGAGCGGCGCCGGCTGCTGGTTATCCATCGACGAGAACCGAGAGGTCGTGCAACCGCTCGCGACCATGGCGGCCAGGGACACGGCCAGCAGGCCGCCTTTCGAAAACTTCATTCCAACCTCCGTCGGAGCGGGCCCATCCGCCGTCCGCGCAATCTCGCCCCACCAAAAAGGACAAGGTGGCAAAATTTCAACCCGATATGGTTAAAATACGGTTTGCGGCGAGATTTGTTGCAAATTTATCGCAATCATCCCGCCAGCGCCGCGCTCGGCACGAACACGTAGCCGTCCGGTCCGACGACATGGCATTCGCGCAGGCCGTGCGGCTTATCGATGGAGCCGGCAAGCACGATGTGCCCGGACCGGCGCGCCCGTTCCTCGACGGCATCGGGATCGGCGCCGTAGAGGCGCAACTCGACGCCAGCGCCGCGCGTGTCGGCGCCGGCGATGACGCCGCTCATCGGATTGTCGAGATAACTATGGTCGGCATGCAGCATGAACACCGAACCCAGCAGTTCCACCGCGGCGAAATCCTCGTCGGCGTAGACGGTCCTGGCGCCCAGCACCTCGCTGCAGAACGCTTCCATCGCCGCCATATCGGAAACCAGCAGGTTGACGCCCAGCCCGCGCGGCAGGGAACGGCCGAAATCATCCGCCTTCATCCAGGGTGTCTTCGTCCGCTTCTTCACAAGAGCATCTCCTTTGGATCATGCCTGCCTCTGGGGAAATGTCTCAACGCGGCTCGAAGCGATAGAGCGGTTGCGAGAACGGCATCGCACGACCCAGGAGACCAGCGCAACGGCGATCCAGCGCGCGCGCCAGTGCATGGGTCCTCAACAACGCGGTTTTCCAGTCGCTGGCAGTTTTCAACAGAGTCAAGGCATCCGCTGGGCGACCGGCTGAGATGAGGATATCCGCGGCCGCAAGGCGATCCTCCGGAGAGATTGCCTTGCCTCCCTTCAGCGCGCGCGCCAGATCAACCCACTTTTCCCAGGGAAATGATGTCGTAAGCCCCCCAGGGCGCGGAGGCGGTCCGGCCACCTTACCCTCCACGAAGGGTGCGAGCGCCAGTCGCGCCAAAGCTCGGTCGACGAATTCCTCTGCAGTTTCACCCTGCATTTCGGAAACGCCAAAGCGCCCGAGAACGCCATCACGGCCACGGCGCCCGAAAGTATCGTCGAGCCGGTAAGCCATGGAGGCAACCAAGGCATCGGGGTCATCTATTGGATCCAGCCGCTTCGCTGAAATCTGTGCATTGAGCTCTGCGGCAACCACGGTGCCGACCCGCCGGTCGCCACTCAGGTACATCGACGTCATCAGTATTTCGGGTACGGGCGAATATTTCACCAAGTGCCCGATCGCCCGCCAAGCTTCACCCCATCCCGCTTTTCCCCAAGCGGTCTTTCGATCCAGCGCCTGCACCTCCTCAGGCTGTGCTGAAATGTCGAAGGAGGGACGAAAATTTTCCTCATACAGCGCTTCACGGATCGTTTGCTCTCGCCAGGCCTTTTGGTTGGAACCTCCTGGTGGCCGAGGAGCAGCGGAAAGTCGGTCGAGGTAGGACACAAAGTCCGTGAGATTATCCTTGAGAGCCAACAACTGAAGCGCCAGTGACGTGGCGCCCGCGTCTTCCGCTCGCTTGGCCAGGTTGAACTTTGCTTCATCGTCGAGATCAGCCAGTGCCTTCGCAATCGCGGTCGCAGCCAACGATGCATTATAGGGATCGGATGTCTGCCAGCGCGCAAGCTCGTTCAGTAGCCAGTCGCCGCCGTCCTCGATCACCAGCGCAAGCCATGCCGATTCGCCAAGCTGAGACACAATCGATTTGGTGTTGGGAAGCGGTTGCATGTTTGCGATCATGGCCGCTCGGTCGGGCCTTGTCGCATAGGCAAGTCTGAGTTCGACAATTCGCAGCGGTGGATGACTGCGCTTTTCAAGCCTTGCCAGAAGCGCTGAGCCTTCGACGTAGCTCAGGTCACCGTATCGGATTTTCAGGTAGGCGGCGTCGTCACCGACACGATCTCGCCAGAAATTCGGGAATGTTGCCGGTTCGGCAAGGAGAAAATCAGTTGCTGCCAGGATAGTTGGCGCGTAGCTGCAAGTTTTGGGCTTATCTTGCTGCGCGGCAGCCACCGGCGAAATAGATACGATCCCAAAGACCACAAGAATTCTCAGCCAACGCATAGCGCCCCTCTCCGCTTCGACAGGCGACCCTACATTGAAACTTGTGGACCGACACCAGCGAACTCCCTCGCCACATCCGAAGGTGCCACCGGCTCTAGTTTCCCTCGGCATCGGTCGGCAAACGCTAGCACTGGCCAACACAAAGCCTAAGTTCTGGGAATTGTTTTATCCGGAGCAAAATCTTGATCGTCGGAAAGAAAGCCGCCAACCGCTACTACAGCGGCCCGCCCAGCGATCATTTCGACGGCACGCTGTTTTTCAATCCCGACGGCAAGCCGCCCGGCCGGTTCACCGATCTCCTCAAGTGGCAGTTCGGCGGCGGTCGCGCGAAATGGCCGGCGGCATGGCCCAGTCCCCATCCCAGCGCCAGGCCCATCGGGCGGGTGGGGGGCAATTCGCTGCGGCTCACCATGGTCGGCCACGCCTCGCTGCTGATCCAGGCGTCCGGGCTGAACATCCTGACCGATCCGGTGTGGTCGGACCGCGCCTCGCCATTCGCCTTCGCCGGGCCGAAGCGGGTCAACGAGCCGGGCATCGCCTTCGCCGACCTGCCTCCGATCGACGTGGTGCTGGTCAGCCACAATCACTACGACCACCTCGACCTCGCGACGCTGAAGCGGCTGAAGCAGGGCCATGACCCGCTGGTCGTGACGCCGGTCGGCAACGATGCCATCATCCGCGCGGCCGTGTCCGGCATGCGCATCGCCGCGCACGACTGGGGCGAACGGCTCGATCCCGGCAATGGCGCGACGATTCATGTCGAGCCCGCGCATCACTGGTCGGCGCGCGGGGCGCGCGACAGGCGCATGGCGCTTTGGGCCGGATTCGTCATCGAAACCGCGAGCGGCAACATCTACTTCGCCGGCGACACCGGCTTCCACGGCGGCGTCAACTACCGGCTGATGGCCGAGAAACATGGCGGCTTCCGCCTCGCCATCCTGCCGATCGGCGCCTACGAGCCGCGCTGGTTCATGGCCCCGCAGCACCAGAACCCCGAGGAAGCCGTTCAGGGCATGAAGCTGTGCAATGCCGCCCATGCCGCCGGCTGCCACTGGGGCACCTTCCAACTGACCGACGAACCCCTCGAAGAACCGGCGCAGAAACTTGCCGCCGCCCTGGCCGCCGAGGACGTCGCGGAAGAGCGTTTTCGCGCGATGCGTCCCGGCGAGGTATGGGACGTTCCGGCGAACTGATCAAGGAACCCAAGCGGCCAGCAAGCGTTTGTCTGGCAACGCAATTTCGCCTGGGAGCCTTTCATGATCAAATGGATCATCATCCTGCTCATCGTCGCCGCCGCCGCCAGCCTGCTCGGCATGCCGGCGCTGGCCGGAGCCGCCGCCACCGGCGCGCGCGTGCTCATCGGCATCGTCCTGGTCATTTTCCTGCTGATCGTGCTCGGCGTCTTCGCGATCACCTGAGCCTAACGACGCTTGCGTCGTACCAAGGCATCTTAGCCATGACCGGAGACGCGCCGCACTGGTAATTCCTGCCCATTTCCGCCATATAGCGCCAAACGGACAGGAAAAGACCGGAACGAATGGCAGGCACTGCCCCCTTCGCCAAGATGAATGGCATCGGCAACGAGATCATCGTCGCCGACATGCGGGGGCGTGCCGACCGCGTGACGCCGGCAGCGGCGATCGCGCTCAACGCCGATCCGGCCACCCGCTTCGACCAGATCATGGCCATCCATGACGCGCGCACGCCCGGCACCGCCTATTTCATCGACATCGTGAACTCCGATGGCAGCGGCGCGCAGGCCTGCGGCAACGGCACGCGCTGCGTGGTCCAGGCTCTCGCCGCCGAAACCGGCCAGAAGACCTTCGTGCTGGAGACTGTTGCCGGCATCCTCAACGCCGAGGAGCATGCCGACGGGCTGATCTCGGTCGACATGGGCAGGCCCCGCTTCGGCTGGCAGGACATTCCGCTGGCCGAGGAGTTCCGCGACACCCGCATGATCGAGCTGCAGATCGGCCCGATCGACGCGCCGGTGCTGCATTCGCCCTCGGCGGTTTCGATGGGCAATCCGCACGCCATCTTCTGGGTCGACCGCGACGTCTGGTCCTATGAGCTCGACCGCTTCGGCCCGCTGCTCGAAAACCATCCGATCTTCCCCGAGCGCGCCAACATCACCATCGCCCAGGTGACGTCGCCCGGCACCATGGTGATCCGCACCTGGGAGCGCGGCGCCGGCCTGACCAAGGCCTGCGGCTCCGCCGCCTGCGCGGCCGCCGTGGCGGCTGCCCGCACCGGCCGCACCGGCCGGACGGTGGAGCTGCTGACGCCCGGCGGCGGGCTGCTCAAGGTCGAGTGGCGCGCGGACGACCACGTCATCCTGACGGGCGCCGCCGAATGGGAGTTCTCGGGCACTTTCGATCCGGTGACGGGCGCCTGGCTGCGCGACACCGAGAGCGCCGCCTGATGTCCGCGCTGCCCAAGGGCGTATCCGGGGGCGTCGAGGTCGTCACCTTCGGCTGCCGGTTGAACACCTACGAATCCGAGGTGATGCGCCGCGAAGCCGAAAGCGCCGGGCTGGGCGCTCTGAAGGACGGCGCCATCATCTTCAACACCTGCGCGGTGACCGCCGAGGCGGTGCGCCAGGCCAAGCAGTCGATCCGCAAGGCGCGCCGCGAAAACCCCAACGCCCGCATCATCGTCACCGGCTGCGCCGCGCAGACCGAGCCCGCCAACTTCGTCGAAATGGACGAGGTCGACCTCGTTCTCGGCAACGAGGAGAAGCTGAAGGCGAACTCCTATCGCGCGCTGCCCGACTTCGGCGTCAACGACACCGAAAAGGCGCGCGTCAACGACATCTTCTCGGTGCGCGAGACGGCAAGCCACATGGTCGACGCCATCGAGGGCCGGGCACGCGCCTTCGTGCAGGTCCAGAACGGCTGCGACCATCGCTGCACCTTCTGTATCATCCCTTACGGGCGCGGCAATTCGCGCTCGGTGCCGATGGGCGCCGTGGTCGAGCAGGTCAAGCGGCTGGCCGGCAACGGCTATGCCGAGATCGTGCTGACCGGCGTCGACATGACCAGCTTCGGCGCCGATCTTCCCGGCAGCCCGAGGCTCGGCCGGCTGGTCAGGACCATCCTGCGCCAGGTGCCTGACGTGAAGCGCCTGCGGCTCTCCTCCATCGATTCCATCGAGGCGGACGACGAGCTGCTCGACGCCATCGCCAACGAATCCCGCCTGATGCCGCACCTGCATCTGTCGCTGCAATCGGGCGACGACATGATCCTGAAGCGCATGAAGCGACGCCATCTACGCGACCAGTCGATCCGCTTCTGCGAGGACGTGCGCAAGCTGCGCCCCGGCATCGTCTTCGGCGCCGACATCATCGCCGGCTTCCCGACCGAGACCGAGGCGATGTTCGAGAATTCGCTTGATATCGTCGAGGAATGCGGGCTGACGCATCTCCACGTCTTCCCCTTCAGCCCCCGCGAGGGCACGCCCGCCGCGCGCATGCCGCAGGTCCGCCGCGAGCTGGTCAAGCAGCGCGCCGCCCGCTTGCGCGCCGCCGGCGAGGCCGCCTATCAGCGCCACCTGTCCTCGCTCGCCGGCACCCGCCAGTCGATCCTGATCGAGCGCGACGGCCTTGGCCGTACCGAAGGTTTCACGCTTGCCGCGCTCGACGCTGGCAAGCCGGGCGAAATCGTCGAGGCCGACATATCGGGCCACGACGGCGCCAGGCTGATCGCCGCCCCCCTTGCCGCCCGCGCGGCCTGAGAAACGCAGAGCATGGCTGGTTTTTTCAAGAAGATATTTTCGTTCGGCAAGAAAGAGGTCGTCGAGGAACGCGTCGACGAGACCGCCCCGCTGCCGCCGATCAAATGGGACCAGCTCGACGCGCTGAAGCCGGCGGCCGAGCAGCCCGTGCCGGAATTCCTCAAGCGCGACGAGCCGCAGCCGGCGTCTCCCCTCGATGCAATGGTAGAGGCCGCGCCGCAACCGATATCCGAGGAGCCGCCACCCGCGCCGGCGCCTTCCATCCCTCAGCCACCGGAACCGGCGGTTCCCGCCGAGCCGGAGCCGCTTCCGCAACCCGAGCCGGACCAGGAACCGCGGCCCGCGCCTGAGCAGCCCGAGCCCCCGGCACCCGAGGAAGTGCCGCCTGCGCTCCCCGAGCCGGAGCCTGAACCCGCGAAGCCGGAACCGACGCCCGAGCCCTCGCCGCCGGAGGTGCCTGCCCCCGCGCCGGCCGAACCGGAAATCGAGCCGGCACGGCCGGAGCCGCTGCCCGAGCCGGCTCCCGTCGAAGTGCCGGCCCGGCCAAGCGAGATTCCGGTCGAGACGCCTGTGCCCCTTGAGGTTCCGCCGGCGGAAGAGCCTTCGGCTGAGCCAACCCTGGAGGTCGGCGCCGCCCCTCATCCGCCTGCCGGCACCTTCTCCCCGTATAGTGACGGGGAGAAGGAAGAAGCTCCGGCGCCGGCGTCCTCCACTCCCTCCCCTTCACGAGGAGAGGATAAAGGTGACGGACAGCGCCAGACTGCCGAGGATTCGGCTCCGCCGCCTGGTGCCATGCCACCACCCCACCCTCCCCTCGATGGGGAGGGTCGCCACGAAGTGGCGGGGCGGGGTGACAGCGCCGACGTTGATGCCAGTCACCCCCGAGCTGCGCCCGAGACCGTCCCCGTCGAGGCGAAGGTAGAGGTCGCGCCGCAGCCCGAATCGCAGCCAGCTCCGCCACCGACGCAGCAACCGAAACCGGCGCCCTCCGCCGGCAAGGTGACGGTGGCGAAGAAGGTCGAGCAGAAGGCCGAGCCGCAAAAGGCACCGGAGCCCGCGCCGAAGCGGTCCTGGTTCCAGCGCATGAAGGACGGGCTGGCGCGGTCGTCGCGCGAGCTCACCGGCAGCATCGCCGGCGTGTTCACCAAGCGCAAGCTGGACGAGGACACGCTGCAGGACCTGGAAGACGTGCTGATCCGCGCCGATCTCGGCATGGAGACGGCGCTGCGGGTCACCGATGCACTCGCCGCCAGCCGCTATGGCAAGGACGTCTCGGACAGCGAAGTCCGCGCGATCATGGCGACCGAGGTCGAGAAAGTGCTGACGCCCGTGGCCATGCCGCTGGAGCTGGACCTCAGCCACAAGCCGCATGTGGTGCTCGTCGTCGGCGTCAACGGCACCGGCAAGACCACCACCATCGGCAAGCTGGCGGCCAAGCTGACCGCCGGCGGCCTGTCGGTGATGCTGGCGGCCGGCGACACATTCCGCGCCGCCGCGATCGAGCAGCTCAAGATCTGGGGGGAGCGCACCGGCTCCCCGGTCGTCGCCTCCAAGCTCGGCGCCGATGCGGCGGGTCTCGCCTACGACGCCTTCGAGAAGGCGAAGGAGGCCGGCTCCGACGTGCTGATCATCGATACGGCCGGTCGCCTGCAGAACAAGGCCGAACTGATGGCCGAGCTGGAGAAGATCGTGCGCGTGCTGGGCAAGCTCGACCCGGAAGCGCCGCACACCGTGCTGCAGACGGTCGACGCCACCACCGGCCAGAACGCGCTGAACCAGGTCGAGATCTTCCGCAACGTCGCCGGCGTCAACGGCCTGGTGATGACCAAGCTGGACGGCACCGCGCGCGGCGGTATTCTTGTGGCGATCGCCGCGAAGCACAAGCTGCCGGTCTATTTCATCGGTGTCGGCGAACAGGTCGACGACCTCGAGCCTTTTTCGGCAAATGAATTCGCCAGGGCGATCGCTGGCGTATCCTAGAGCATATCACTGCACGGGCGACAAAAGCACAATGAGGCCGAACGCCCGGCAACGCCCCCAGGCCAAAGGCGCCCAGGAACGAAGACGGAAGGACGACATGAACCCGCCAATCCTCGAACGCGATCCGTCCGATCCGCAGAAGGGCAGGAAGGAAGGGCTGAACCCGCTGCTCAAGCTGGCGCTCGAACTGGGCCCGCTTCTGGTGTTCTTCTTCGCCAATGCGCGCGGCGCCTGGCTGACGCAGAAGTTCCCCGTCCTGGCCGAATTCGGCGGGCCGATCTTCGTCGCCACTGGCCTGTTCATGGCCGCGACGGCCATCGCGCTGCTCGTGTCCTGGCTGCTCACCCGCACCTTGCCGATCATGCCGCTGGTGTCGGGCATCGTCGTTCTCGTCTTCGGCGCGCTGACGCTCTACCTGCAGGACGACGTCTTCATCAAGATGAAGCCCACCATCGTCAACACGCTGTTCGGCGGCGTCCTGCTCGGCGGTCTCTTCTTCGGCAAGTCGCTGCTGGGCTACGTCTTCGATTCCGCCTTCAGCCTCGATGCCGAGGGCTGGCGCAAGCTGACCTTCCGCTGGGGCCTGTTCTTCCTCTTCCTGGCCGTGGTCAACGAGGTGGTGTGGCGGCATTTTTCGACCGACGCCTGGGTCACCTTCAAGGTCTGGGGCATCATGCCGATCACGCTGGTGTTCACCATCAGCCAGATGCCGCTTATCATGCGCCATTCGCTGGAGGACAAGACCGGCGAGAAAGCCGGCAAATAGGCAGCCAGGGAAGGGCGCGCGGCGCCTTCCCCGGGAGACACAGGGGGACGGCATGGAATTCCTCGCCACGCACGACGAACTGAGGACGATCTACAAGACGCCGCGGCCGACCGACGGTTCGATCCGCAAGGAGCTCAAGGCGCTGGACGGCCATTGCCGCTCCTTCATCGGCAAGAGCCCGTTCGTGCTGATCGGGTCCTCCGACGGGGCCGGCAACGCCGATGTCACGCCGAAGGGCGACAGACCGGGCTTCGCCGCCATTCTCGACGACAGGACGGTGGCCATTCCGGACCGACCCGGCAACAACCGGCTCGACACGCTGGAAAACATCATCCGCAATCCGTCGGTCGGCCTGCTCTTCCTCATTCCGGGCATGAACGAAACGCTGCGCGTCAACGGCGACGCCCGCATCACCGTCGATGGCGGCCTGCGCGAGCGGCTGGCCGTCGACGGCAAGGAACCGCTCAGCGTCATCGTCGTGTCGGTCAAGGCCGCCTACATGCATTGCGCCAAGGCCTTCATGCGCTCCGATCTCTGGAAGCCCGAGACCTGGTACGACCGCTCGACCCTGCCGACGCTCGGCCAGATCCTGCGTGACCAGCTGGCGCTCGCCGATTCGGCCGAGGCGACCGACCGTTGGCTGGACGACAGCTACAAGCAGACCATGTGGTAGGGCGCCTGCCGGAGCGGTTCGACGTTTGCGTGAAATGGTGAAATGCTCAAGCGCGATTCGCCGAGGTTTCCCGTCTTGCCCAGCTTTCTCGCCATTTCCGGCAGCCTGCGCGCCGCTTCCACAAACACGGCCCTGGTCGAGGCGCTGGCCGCCAACGCGCCGCCGGACTGCGCCGTGGCGGTCTATCGCGGACTGGGCGACCTGCCGATCTTCAATCCAGACGACGAGGGCGACCGCACGCCGGGGCCGGCAGCGGCGCTGATCGACGCGGTGACGAGGGCCGATGGTGTCATCGTCTGCTGTCCGGAATATGCCCATGGCGTGCCCGGCGGCATGAAGAACGCGCTCGACTGGCTGGTGTCGCGCGATGCCGCCGTCGGCAAGCCGGCCATGCTGGCGCACGCCTCGCCGCGCTCGCTCTATGCCCGCGCCGCCCTCGCCGAGATCATGCGCACGATGTCGTTTGCGATGTTCGAGGCGGCGCCACTGGAAATCGCCCTGCTTGGCAGGAAGCCGCCGGAGATGGCGGCGGTTCTGAGCGAAGACGCGAACCGGCGGGCCATGCGTGACGCGGTGCAGGCTTTTGCGGGGTTTATACGCGCAAACATAGCCTCGTCATCCTAGGGCGGAGCAAGGAGCGAAGCGACGCGGCGCAGACCCTAGGATCCATGCCGTTACGCTAAAGCATTGCAACGGTTACAGAATTCTGCGCCGCTGCATCCACGTCAGAGGTCACGGCATGGATCCTCGGGTCAAGCCCGAGGATGACGGACGCGAGGGGGAGCGCCCTACCGCCATCGCCGAAAAGGAAGGCGCGCGAACCCGAATGTGTGGCCCTCTACCCCTTCCTCAACGTCTCGACATCGGTCTTGCCGACATACCAGTCGCGGGCGTTGACCTCCTCGAAGACCACCCAGACATCGTCATTGCCGAGCCCGGTGGCATCGACGATGGCCGAGGTCACTTTCCTTGCGATGTCGGCCTTCTTGCTCGCCGGATCGTCGGCGATCACTTCCTTGACGATGCGAATGTTGACGAACGGCATGACGTCCTTCCCTTCGGTTGCATGGGCTACCGAGCCCCTCGCCTCAATAGGTCCTGGCGCCGTTGACCATCAGCCGCACCGCGTAGAGCGAGGTCGTGCCGGCGATGTAGAGGCAGTTCATCTTCTCGCCGCCGAAAACGCAATTGGCGGTGATCTCCGGCACCTTGACCTTGCCGATCAGCGTGCCGTCGGGATCGTAGCAATGGATGCCGTCCTCGGCGCTGGACCAGATGCGCCCGGCATCGTCGAGGCGGAAGCCGTCGAACAGGCCGGCCGTGCAGTCGGCGAAGACCTTGCCGCCGGAGATCTTCCTGCCGCCCTTGCCGACATTGAACACGCGCATATGCGCCGGATTCTCGGCGCCATGCGTGCGGCCGGTGTCGACGACGTAGAGCTTGCTTTCGTCGAGCGAGAAGGCGAGCCCGTTGGGCCTGACCATGTCGGTGATGACGGCATCCACCTCGCCGGTGCCCGGATCGACACGGTAGACATTGCACGCGCCGATCTCGCTCTCGGCCTTGTCGCCCTCGTAGTCGCTGTCGATGCCGTAGGACGGATCGGTGAACCAGATCGAGCCATCCGACCTTACGACGACGTCGTTGGGGGAGTTCAGCCGCTTGCCGCGCCATTTGTCGGCTATGGTGACGATCCTGCCGTCATGTTCGGTGCGGCTGACGCGCCGACCGGAATGCTCGCAGGTGACCAGCCGACCCTGGCGGTCGACGGTGTTGCCGTTGGAGTTGCCCGACGGCTGGCGGAAGGTGCTGACGCTGCCGTCGGTCTCGTCGTAGCGCAGCATGCGGTTGTTGGGGATGTCCGACCAGACGAGGTAACGGCCTGCGGCGAACCAGGCCGGGCCTTCCGCCCAGCGGCAACCGGTGAAAAGCCGCTCCACGGAGGCGGTGCTGTTGAAAAGGCGCGCGAAGCGCGGATCCAGGACTTCGTAGTCGGCGGCGGCCATGGTCTCTCCCTCCCCATTCGGCGTCGGGCGCGATCAAGCCAGCACGCCGCGAACATGGCAAGGGCCATGCTTCGTTAACCCGCTATGCGCGCAGCGCAATGGTGCATTGCAACATCTTCTTTTTGCAATGCACCATGCCTATGTCATGATCCGTATCGATCAGGGAGGAACAACCAGCCGCCGAAGGGCGGCATAGAAGGGAACTCGCCATGATCCTCGACAGCCTCATCACCCGCGCCCGCGACAGCATCGCCAAGCGCAGGCAGTACAACCGCCTCGTCGCCGAGATCGACAGCTTCTCCAGCCGCGACCTTGCCGACATGCGCGCCGACCGCAGCGAAATGCTGTACCAGGTCCACAAGCAGATTTACGGCTGATCCCTACTTGGCCGCCCGCCGCGGCCTCTCGCGCTCGTCATCCTTGGGCGTAGCTTCGCGAAGCGGAGCGAAGACCCAAGGATCCATGCCGTAACGCGCGAGCGTCGCGGCAGTGCAGGTTTTTTGTCCGCGACGGTCCGTGATTTCCAGCGCCATCAATGCGTCTATTCTGGACCGTCGTGTCCTTCGGTCAATGCCACGGCATGGATTCCAGGGTCTGCGTGCGTCGCTTTGCTCCTTACTTCGCCCTGGAATGACGAAGTGAAAGGCAATGTCAGCCCGGCGCCGCCAGCGCCTTCTCTATCTGCGGCAGCAGCAACGCCTTCGCGGAGTCCGGCGTCAGCGGACCGACATGCTTGTAGGCGATCTTGCCGTCCTTGCCGATGACGAAGGTTTCCGGCACGCCGTAGACGCCCCAGTCGATCGCGGTACGGCCGGCCTGGTCCACGCCGATCGCCTGGAACGGATTGCCGAGCTCGCCAAGGAACCGCCGGGCATTCTCCGGCTTGTCCTTGTAGTTCAGCGCCGCCATCACGAAACGCCTGTCCTGCGACAGCGCTAGCAGCACCGGGTGCTCCTCGCGGCAGGGCGCGCACCAGGAGGCGAAGACATTCACCAGCGTCACCTTGCCGGCGAAGGATTTCGAATCGAGGCCCGGCAGATCGGTGCCGTCGAGCGGCGGCAGGTCGGTCCGCGGCGCCTGCAGCCCGATCAGCGCCGAGGGGATTTCCGAAACGTCGCGACCCGACACGAGCTGCGACAGGAACAGCCCGGCCAGTCCGATGAAGACCAGCAGCGGCAGCACCACCAGCAGACGGCGGCGGGCCGGTGACGGCGTTCGCGTGTCCATGCTCATGACGCTTTGCCCGATCTCTCGGAACGCCTGCGCACGCCGGCGGCCTCCAGTTCAGCGAGGTCGCGCCGGCGCGCCCGCTGATCGAGCAGCACCCAGCCGACCAATCCGGCGAGCACGATCGCCGTGATGGCATATGCGGCGGTGACGTAAAGGGCGTGCGCGCTCATGTCCGGGTCCAGATCCTGTCAGCCGTTTTCATAATCGTGCCGGCCGCCTGTCGCAATGAACGCCACATGCGGCAGATTTGCGGATCGGATGCGCGCTCCCAAGCAGCGACATCAGTCCGTGCCGTGGCGCAGTGCCAGCGCCGCCGCGACCGAGCCGATGACGGCAAGAAACAGCGTCAGCGCGGCGAGAATGAGGAAGGGCTGGGTGAACGTGCCCTGGCCGACCGACGAGGCGCCGTAGCTCGCCGACACGCCGAAGATGAGGATGGGGATGGTCAGCGGCAGCACCAGCACCGAGATCAGCAACCCGCCGCGCGGCAGCGCCACCGCCACCGCCGCGCCCACGGCGCCGATGAAGGTGATGGCCGGCGTGCCGACGAGCAGCGTCAGTGCGGTGGCGCCGATGCCCGACGGGTCCATGTTCATGAACAGGCCGAGCAGGGGTGCTGCGACCACCAGCGGCAGCACGCTGCCGGCCCAGTGCGCCAGGCATTTGACGAACACGGTGAGCGCCAGCATATGACGCTCGTTGGCCAGCACGAGGAGGTCGAGCGAGCCGTCCTCCCGATCGGCCTGGAACAGGCGGTCGAGGCCGAGCAGGCAGGCGAGCAAGGCGCCGATCCAAAGGATCGCCGGGCCGATGCGCGACAAAAGGTTCAGGTCCGGCCCGACGCCGAACGGAATGGTGGCGATCACCGCCAGGAAGAAGATGACGCCCGTCAGGGCGCCGCCGCCGGCGCGGATCGAAAGGCGGATATCGCGAAGGAAGAGGGCTAGCATGATCCGAGATGCCTGTACCCGGGCACCCCCCTTGCCCATTCTTCGCGTAGCTGCCTCGGAGGGCTGACGAGTCCAGCAGAACGCCGGTTCCTCGCCCCCACGAAGTGGGGGAGAGGTGGCCGCGAAGCGGCCGGAGAGGGGGATTTCATAGGACGCTCCACTCTCCGTCCCGGGCTTTGCCCGAGCCACCTCTCCCCACTTCCGTGGGGCGAGGAAAAGAGGCGGCCGCACAAGCCGATGCATAGTGCCGACATCAGTCTGCTTCCCCCATCCTCAACGTCTTCACACCCTCAAGCCCCAGTGGCAGGTGCGTGGCGGCGATCAGTATCCCTCCGCTTTCGAGATGCGCGCGCATCAGCCCGGCGAATCGCCCTTCGGACGCCTTGTCCAGCCCGGCCGTCGGTTCGTCGAGCAACCACACCGGCCTGTGGCTGATCAGGAGCTTGGCGATCGACACCCGCCGCTTCTGCCCCGTCGACAGATAGCCGAACGGCAGATGGCCGATACCGCCGAGGCCGACGGTCTTCAGGGCATCCTCGACGCCCGGCGCCGGCGTGCCCTCTCCCGCCGAATTGGCCTGCCCCGAATCGCCCTGGAAACTCCGCCAGAACCGCAGGTTTTCCGCCACGCTCAGCGCCGTCTTCATCGCATTGAGATGGCCGAGGTAGTGGCAGGCCGAGGCGACCGTGGGAAAATCCTCGCCGCCGCCCTCGACCAGGACACGGCCCGGCCTTGCCGGCAAGAGCCCGGCGACAACCCGGAGCAGCGTCGACTTGCCGACGCCGTTCGGGCCGGTCACCACCAGTGCTTCACCCTTGTCGAGGGTAAAGCCTATACCGGAGAAAACCGGTTCGCCGCCGCGCTCGCCGCCCAGATTTTCGGCGATCAGCCGCATTCCAGTCCGCCCCGAAACGTCATTTCGCGGCTCTCGCCGCATCGCACAAATTTGCTCTGCAACTGTCTAGAACTATTCCAGGAAATTCTCTATATGCGGGTCATCCGTGCCAGCGGTCGGCGCGGGAACAGAATTAGCGCCGAACCAGCGCACGTGCCGCCTTGAACGGCTCGGGTTGCTTGGGAGCGGACAGCGGAAATGGCCGTACCCGCACCTTTGCGCGTGATTGCATGCCATCGGCGTCCGTTCCCTTTCAGGCTGAACAGACAAGGACGGATCGCACGTGTCAAAATCCCTCGACAGTTTCAATTGCCGCCGCACCCTGAAGGTGGGTGACGCCGAATACACCTATTTCAACCTCGTCGAGGCCGAGAAGAACGGCCTTACCGGCATCGCCCAGCTGCCCTATTCGATGAAGGTGCTGCTGGAGAACCTGCTGCGCAACGAGGACGGCCGCTCCGTCACCAAGGACAGCATCCAGGCCGTCGCCGGCTGGCTGACCGACAAAGGCACCGCCGGCGTCGAGATCGCCTATCGCCCGGCACGCGTGCTGATGCAGGACTTCACCGGCGTTCCCGCCGTGGTCGACCTCGCCGCCATGCGCGACGGCATCAAGGCGCTCGGCGGCGATCCGGAGAAGATCAACCCGCTGGTCCCGGTCGACCTCGTCATCGACCACTCCGTCATCGTCGACGAATTCGGCACGCCGATGGCCTTCGCCCGCAACGTCGAGCTCGAATACGAGCGCAACGAAGAGCGCTACAAGTTCCTGAAGTGGGGCCAGCAGGCGTTCCGCAACTTCCGCGTCGTGCCGCCCGGCACCGGCATCTGCCACCAGGTCAACCTCGAATATCTCGGCCAGGTGGTGTGGACCAACAGCGAGGACGGCGAAACCACCGCCTACCCGGACACCTGCGTCGGCACCGATTCGCACACCACCATGATCAACGGCCTGGGCGTGCTGGGCTGGGGCGTCGGCGGCATCGAGGCCGAGGCCGCCATGCTCGGCCAGCCCGTCTCCATGCTGCTGCCCGAAGTCATCGGCTTCCGCCTCACCGGCAAGCTGAAGGAAGGCGTCACCGCCACCGACCTGGTGCTGACCGTCACCCAGATGCTGCGCAAGAAGGGCGTCGTCGGCAAGTTCGTCGAGTTCTTCGGCCCCGGCCTCTCCAACATGACGCTGGCCGACCGCGCCACCATCGGCAACATGGCCCCGGAATATGGCGCGACCTGCGGCTTCTTCCCGGTCGACTCGGAAACCGTTCGCTACCTGACCATGTCGGGCCGCAGCGAGGACCGCATCGCCCTGGTCGAGGCCTATTCGAAGGCGCAGGGCATGTGGCGCGACGCCGGCTCGGCCGATCCGGTCTTCACCGACCTGCTCGAGCTCGACCTCGGCGACGTCGTTCCGTCGATGGCCGGCCCGAAGCGTCCCGAGGGCCGCGTCGCGCTGGAAGGCATCCCGGCCGGCTTCGCCAAGGCGATGGAGACCGAGTACAAGAAGGCGGCCGAGATCTCGAAGCGCTACGCCGTCGAGGGTACCGATCACGACCTCGGCCATGGCGACGTCGTCATCGCCGCCATCACGTCGTGCACCAACACCTCGAACCCGAGCGTGCTGATCGGCGCCGGCCTGCTCGCCCGCAACGCCAACCGCGTCGGCCTCAAGCAGAAGCCGTGGGTCAAGACCTCGCTGGCGCCGGGAAGCCAGGTGGTGGCCGAATACCTGGAAAAGTCCGGCCTGCAGAAGGAACTCGACCAGATCGGCTTCAACCTGGTCGGCTTCGGCTGCACCACCTGCATCGGCAATTCCGGCCCGCTGCCGGCGCCGATCTCCAAGACCATCAACGACAAGGGTCTGATTGCTGCCGCGGTCTTGTCCGGCAACCGCAACTTCGAGGGCCGCGTCTCGCCGGACGTGCAGGCGAACTACCTCGCCTCGCCGCCTCTCGTCGTCGCGCATGCCCTGGCCGGTACGGTGACCAAAGACCTGACCAAGGAGCCGCTCGGCGAAGGCCGCGACGGCAAGCCGGTCTACCTCAAGGATATCTGGCCGAGCTCGGCCGAGATCCAAGAGTTCATCGAGAAGAACGTCACCCGCGAGCTGTTCGCCCGCAAATATGCCGACGTCTTCAAGGGTGACGAGAACTGGCAGAAGGTCCAGGCGCCGGAAGGCCAGACCTATGCCTGGGATGACAACTCGACCTATGTGCAGAACCCGCCCTATTTCGCCGGCATGGCCCGCAGCTTCGGCAAGGTCGGCGACATCAAGGGCGCGCGCGTGCTCGGTCTCTTCGGCGACAAGATCACCACCGACCACATCTCGCCGGCGGGTTCGATCAAGGCCGCCTCGCCGGCCGGCAAGTACCTCACCGACCATGGCGTCGGCGTCGCCGACTTCAACCAGTACGGCACGCGGCGCGGCAACCATGAGGTGATGATGCGCGGCACCTTCGCCAACATCCGCATCCGCAACCACATGCTGGGCGAGAACGGCCGCGAGGGTGGCTACACGATCCACTATCCCTCGAAGGAGGAGATGTCGATCTACGACGCCGCCATGGAGTACAAGAAGGAAGGCGTGCCGCTGGTCATCTTCGCCGGTGTCGAATACGGCAACGGCTCGTCGCGCGACTGGGCTGCCAAGGGCACGAACCTGCTTGGCGTCCGCGCGGTCATCGCCCAGTCCTTCGAGCGCATCCACCGCTCGAACCTGGTCGGCATGGGCGTCATCCCGTTCGTCTTCGAGGACGGCACCTCATGGGCCTCGCTCAACCTCAAGGGCGACGAACTGGTCGAGATCGACGGTCTTGAGCAGATCAAGCCGCGTCAGAAGATGGTGGCCAAGGTTACCTATGGCGACGGCACGGTGAAGAACGTGCCGATCATCTGCCGCATCGATACGCTGGATGAGCTCGACTACTTCAAGAACGGCGGCATCCTGCAGTACGTGCTGCGCGACCTGGCAGCGTAAAAAGTGAGTAGTGAGTAGGAATTGGCGAGTAGGGGAAAGAGCGCCTCTACTCACTACCCCCTACTCACTACTGTCTGACCTTCGGCGCCCCGAACCGCGCCGTCGCCGCCAGCAGCACGCCCAGCATCACGCCGTTGAAGACGTGCCAGAGGAAATGCGTGCCGAGCGGAAAGCTCGCGCACACCAGCGGGTCGATCATGCGGCAGATCACCGAGACGACGAAAATCGCCGACCCCGTGAGATTGTACCAGCCGGCGCGGTTGCCGCTGGCCGCCACCCAGGCGCCGAAGAAGGCCAGCGCCAGGAACGGCGGCAGGTAGCCGGTCGTGCCGTTGGATGCCTGGCGCAGCCAGTCCGGCACGGCGAATGTTATCGCGCCTGCCACCACATAGAAGATCACGAACACCGCGATCGCCTTGCCCCACGTCATGCCGAGGAAACGGCGCAGGTTGAACAGCGTGTAGGCGAGCGTGAAGCCGGCGATCGGCAGAACGTCGGCCCAGACCGTGCCCTTGGTGGCGAAGGTGTGGAATATCGTCGATCCGATGCCGATGGCCACGACCCACCAGGCGAGCACCTCGGCGAAGGTTCCCGTGCCCAGCCTGCGGACCTCGCGCACGCCCCACAGGCCGGCCGCGATGAAGGCAAGGTTGGTCAGCGCATTGACCGGCTCGGCCCACAGACCGGGCCCGGTTCGCTCGCAATACAGATCGACAGGCGTGAGAAACGTTTGCCACATGCTGATTGCCGTCCCGAATCGATTGCTACCCTGAAGTGCAGTCTCTCACCCAGGGTCAACCGACATTCAAGGATCGCGGCCTGGCGTGGCATAAAATTTGTTCGCCAGACGGCACTCTTTCGCAGCCGGAACCGACCTCCGGAATCCCGAGGAACTCGCGCCAATCCATTCAGTTGGACATCGCTCCCGCTCTCCCCGTCCCGTGCGCTGTCTCCGGGAGGTGACAGCAGTAAAAATTTCACCGCAACGTGACTTCCCGTTGAGTGTTGCTTCTGCCACAAAAAAACCAACCAGAATAAAGCCGGCGCCACCGGCGGGAATTGGACGGCCATGGCATTTCGAAAATTGTTGCGGCTGGCGGCATTTGCGCTGGCCGTTTTGATGTTACCCCGCGCAGGACTTGCCGGTCAGACTGAAAAACCCTTGGGTGTGGTCGAATTGTTCACCAGCCAGGGCTGCAATTCCTGTCCGGCGGCAGATGAGTTCTTCGCCGAATTGGCCGGCCGTGACGACGTCGTCGCGCTCTCCTATCATGTCGACTACTGGGACTATCTTGGCTGGAAGGACACGCTGAGCCGCAAGGAGAACACCGAGCGGCAGTATGACTACATGCGCGCTTTCGGTGGCCGCTCTGTCTACACGCCTCAGGCGGTGATCAACGGGCGCACCCACGTCAACGGCGCCAACCGGGGCGAGGTCAACGGCACGCTCGGCCGCCTGCAGAAGCTCGGCGACGGCCTGCGTGTCCCCATCACCGTCAGCCGCACCAGCGACCGGGTGATGATCGATGCCGGCGATGCCGGCGACATGACCGGCGACGCCCACGTCATCATCGTCTATTTCGATGCGCCGCAGGCGATCAAGATCGGCAAAGGCGAGAACAGCGGCCGCCGGATGACCTATTGGAACGCGGTGACCGGTATCCAGACCGCCGGCATGTGGCACGGCAAGGCACAGCGCTACGAACTGCCGATGAGCGAAATCTCCAAGCGCGGCGCCGGCAGCGCGGTGCTGCTGCAATCCGTCGGCAAGGACGGCCTGCCCGGCCCCATTCTCGGTGCCGCCTTCATCCGCAAGCCATGAGCTTTGGCCTTTAGCGCGTCGTCATCCCGGGGTCTGCGCGCCGCTTTGCGTCGCTCCGCCCCAGGGACAACGAGCGCTGAGCAATAAAAAACCGACGTCAGCTTGCTTCTGACGCCGGTCATTTAGTTTTGGGATCGTCGCACCCGATTCTTCCAAGGAAAAACCGAGGTTGGTTCGATCCGACGCAGACCCGTGGGCGGGGGGCTTGGGGTTTACGAGCCGGTGCCGGACCGAACCGTCTCAGGCAACGCGAGTAAATTCGTCGGACATTGGGGCATGAGCGCGGATAAAAAACGGCGGGATTGTGGCGAAGCATCACCAATTCCAACATCACGTTTTACAAATGTGAGTGTCCGCCACGAGAGCGCCGCCCGCCCGCCGCTGCTTAGCCGGGTATTGCAATTGGGCGGGGAAAGCGCAAACCTTGGTGTTGCGAAGACTCACTTCGAGGGATTGAGCATGACCGATCGCGGCAGCGGCACGGAGGATGGGGACGCATCCGCAATATTGATCCCGCTGCACGAGGCGCGACGCGAACGTCTCGATCAGCCGGTACGCTTCGACCGTCGCGAACTGGACCAGATCCTCAGGGTCTACGGCCGTATGGTCGCCGCCAACGAATGGCGCGACTACGCGATCGACCATCTCTCCGACCGGGCCGTCTTTTCCGTCTTCCGCCGCACCAGCGAGGTGCCGCTGTTCCAGATCGTCAAGGACCCGAAGCTGGCGCGCCGGCAGGGCGCGTTCTCGGTCGTCGCGGCCGGCGGGCGCATCCTCAAGCGCGGCGCCGAACTCGGCCGGGTGCTCGGTATCTTCGACCGGCAGCTCAAGCTGGTCTAGAGCATTTTGCAGCCAGATGGAAACGTCTGGCGTCGCACAAATGCGGCAAAAACAAATGGATAGAACGGTTCCGGCAAGCGCGCGGCGGTTTTGCGTAACGCTCTCGGCGTGTGGCTATTTCTGCCGGAAATTCCGCTCCGGCAGCGAGTTCGGATCGGGCGGCAGCCCGGCGCCGCCATTCATTTCGAGCTGCATGAACACCGTGTCGAGCCAGCGTCCGTGCTTGTAGCCGGAGCCTTCCAGCCGGCCGGCGTGACGGAAGCCGAGCTTCTCGTGCAGCCGCACCGAGGCACTGTCAGAATGGCCGTCGCCGATGACGGCGATGATCTGGCGGAAGCCGGCCGACCGCGATGCCTCGATCAGCGCCTGCATCAGCAGCGACCCGACGCCCTGGCCCTTGGCTTCCGGCGCGATATAGACCGAATCCTCGACGATGAAGCGATAGGCTGGCCGGGGCCGGAACGGGCCGGCATAGGCGTAGCCGAGCACGAGGCCGCCCTTTTCAGCCACAAGGTAAGGAAATTCGCCCGCCATCAGGTTGGCGAACCGGACGGTCATCTCGGCCAGGCCCGGCGGCTCCAGCTCGTATGTGGCCGTACCATGCAGCACCGCGTCGGCGTAGATATCGGTGATCCGCTCCAGATCGGCCGAGATCGCCGGCCGTATGGTAATGGTGCTCATAATTTATGCAGTCCAATCATCCGCCTTCAATAACAGCAGAGCGCCGGGCAAAAGAAAAGGGCGGCCCATTGGGCCGCCCTTTCCTGACTCGCTGGTCCAGCCCAGCCGGGCGGTTGCCTTAGCGGCGGTCGCCCATGAACTGCAGCAGGAACATGAACAGGTTGATGAAGTCGAGGTAGAGCGTCAGCGCGCCCATGATGGCCTTGCGGCCGGCGACTTCGTACTGGTCGCCCTCGAAATACATCTCCTTGATCTTCTGCGTGTCGTAGGCGGTGAGGCCGGCGAAGACCAGCACGCCGATCGCCGAGACGGCGAAGGAAAGCGCCGACGACTGCAGGAAGATGTTGATCACGGACGCGATGATGATGCCGAACACGCCCATGATCAGGAACGAGCCCATCGCCGTCAGGTCACGCTTGGTGGTGTAGCCGAACAGCGACAGCGCGCCAAAGGCGGCGGCGGTGGCGAAGAACGTCTGCGAGATGCTGGCGGTCGTGTAGACCAGGAAGATCGACGACAGCGACAGGCCGACCAGGCCCGCATAGATCCAGAACGTCGTCTGCGCGGCCGACACGCTCATCGACTGCACGCGGAACGACAGGAAGAACACCGCGGCCAGCGGCGCGAGCATCACGACCCACTTCAGCGGCGACGCGAAGATGGCGTAGCCGAAGGAGGTGAGCATTTCGCCGCTCGGCAGCGTCGCGACGGCGGCGGCCGGATTCGTCGTGGTGGCCAGCATGATCGTACCGACCGCGGCAAGGCCGGTGATGAGGAGGCCAAGCCCCATCAGATTGTAGACCTTGATCATATAGACGCGCAGGCCCTGATCGATGTCGGCATCGACGCGGGCACCGGGCACGGTGCGCGTCTGATAGTTGCGAAGGGGTTCAGCCATGAGAATCCTCTGTTGCTTCTGCCCCGTCCGGTGTCGGGTCCTTTCGAATACCCAGGCGCCGCTGGCGAGGCTCCAGCATGCCTGCGGCAAATATGATGGTTCTTCGCGTCAAGAACAAGACCGTAACCGGATGTAATGCATCGTGAACACGAAGAAGCCCGGTTTCCCCGGCTCGCGCGGTCGAAAGATTAAGCGAATTTAACGCCGCGCGGCTGTCTTTCGCCGCGGCCGCCTAGAGTTCGCGCAGCACCGGCGCCGCCTTGTGGCCCAGCACCCTCCACGTTCCGGCAAGCCCGATGCCGACCGTCACCACCAGCGACAGAACCACTGTCGCCAGCGCCACCTCGGGCATGAAGTGCGACGGCAGCATCATGATGCGTGCGACAACAAACCACGCCGCGACGCTGCCCGCCGCCAGGGCGAACAGGGCGGTGGCCAGGCCGATCAGCATATATTCCAGCGAGAAGGCCAGGATCAGCGTCCTGCGCGTCGCGCCAAGCGTCTTCAGCACCACCGCGTCGTGGACGCGCGCCCGATTGCCCGCGGCGAGCGCGCCGGCCAGCACCAGCACCGACGAGATCAGCGCCACGCCCGCCGCCGACCGGATCGCCGTGCCCAACTGCCCGACCAGCCGGTTGACGATGTCGAGAGCGTCCTTGACGCGCACCGTCGTCACCGCCGGGAAGGCCCGCGTCACCGCGTTGAGGACACGGGCATCGTCCGCCGTGGTGGCGTTCTTTTCCGTCAGCGTCGCCATCCAGCCATGCGGCGCCCCGGCGAATGTGTTGGGCGAGAACACCATGACGAAGTTGATGCCCATGCTCTCCCACTCGACCTGGCGGAAATTGGCGATCCTGGCCGTCACGTTGCGGCCGAGCACGTTGACGGTGACGGTATCGCTGAGCTTCAACCCGATTTCCTTGGCTTCCTGGGCCGAGAACGAGACCAGCGGCTCGCCGGCATAATTGTCCGGCCACCACGCGCCTTCGGTCAGCGTCGTGTTTTCCGGCTGCCTGGCGTCGTAGGTCAGGCCGCGATCGCCTCGCAGCACCCACGCGCCCGCCGCCGGCACCTTGACCTTGTCGACGGGAACGCCGCTCAGCGCCATCACGCGGCCGCGCAGCATCGGCACCTTGGCCAGCGTTCCCTGCGGCGCCTCCCGGCCGACCAGCGTGGCGAAGGCGTCGACGTCGCTGGCCTGGATGTCGACGAAGAAGAAGTTGGGCGCTCGCTCCGACAGGTTGCCCTCGATCTGCCGCCGGAGATTGCCGTCGATCAGCGCCAGCGTCACCAGCAGCGTCAGCCCGAGTCCGAGCGAAAGCACCACCGAAGGCGTCAGCGCGCCCGGCCGGTGGATGTTGCCGATGGCCAGCCTCAGCGCCGTGGAACGCACGCGAGGGCTCTTGCGCGCCAGCCACTGCACCAGGGCGCCGACAAGGCGCAGCACCAGGAAGGCGAACAGGGTGGCGCCGACGAAGATCGCGGCGATGCGCCGGTCGCCGGAGAATTGGATGGCCAGCGCGGCCAGCAGCGCCGCGATGCCGAGCGCGGTCGCGACATAGACGAGGCGCGGACGGCCGCGGCCCTCGAAGCCCATTTCGCGAAACAGCGCCGTCGCCGGCACGTCGCGTGCCCGCCCGAGCGGCAGCAGCGCGAAGGCCAGCGTGACCAGCACGCCGAACAGCGCCGCCATGGCAAGCGCGCCGGGATAGAAACCGCCTTCGGCCGGCACCGGAATGACAGATTGCAGGGCCGCGCTCGCCGCGAATGGCATCAGCGCGCCCAGCGCCAGCCCGGCCACGATGCCGAGCGCGGCGATCATCAGGATCTGCGTGAGATAGACGGCAAAGACGAAGCCGCCTGAAGCACCGAGGCTCTTGAAGGTGGCGATGACGCCGCGCTTGCCGTCGAGATAGGCGCGCACCGCATTGGCGACGCCGACGCCGCCGACCACCAGGGCCGTCAGGCCGACCAGGGTCAGGAACTGCGAGAAGCGCTCGATGTTGGACGACAACGCCGGCGCCGCATTGCCGCGCGTGCGGATCGACCAGCCCGATTCGGGAAAGTCTTTCGCCGCCTGCTGCTGGATCGCCTTGACGCGCGCGTCGTCCGATCCGGCGGGCAGGCGCACCTTGTAGGCGTTCTCGGTCAGGCTGCCCGGCTGGACCAGGCCCGAGGCCGCAAGCCCTTCCCTCGAGATCATCAGGCGCGGGGCGAAGCCGAAACCGTCGGATATCGCATCCGGCTCGTTGACCAGCCTTGCCCGCAACTCGAAAATGGCCCCGCCAAGCTTGATGCGGCTGCCCACCGAAAGGTGCAGCCTGTCGAACAGAAGATCCGGAGCCACGGCGCCGAACACCCCGGAGCGTTCGCCGAGCAGATCCTGCCGGGACAGCGCCGGTTCCGTCTCGATCGTGCCGTAGAGCGGATAGGCGTCGTCCACCGCCTTGGCCTCGACCAGCGCCTGGTCGGAGCCGTCGACCAGCCGCGCCATCGAGCGCATGCCGGTGTTTTCGGAGACCGTGCCCAGACTATCGAGAAAAGCACGCTCGGCCGTCGTTGCCTCGCGCTGGTTGATCTGGAAGCGCAGGTCGCCGCCGAGCAGCGTCTGCCCCTGGTCGGCGACACTGGCGGAAATCGCCCGCGCCACCGAGTTGACGCCGCCGATCGCCGCCACGCCGAGCGCGATGCAGGCGAGGAAGATCAGGAAGCCAGACAGCCCGCCGCGCATCTCGCGCAGCGAGAAGCGCAGTGCAAGCCTTATGGTTCGAAACAGGGAAATTCCTTCGACGGGCCGCTCGGCGGCCGCCTTTTGCCCGGCGGGGAGAAAGGGCTGGCTCCGGGATGAGGGCGTGTCCGTCATGCGGCTACCCCGTCACTTCCACCGGCACAGGATCCTCGATCCGCCCCGAACGCATCGAGACCTGTCTCGTGCAACGCGCCGCCAGCGCCGGATCGTGCGTGACCAGTACCAGTGTCATGCCACGCTCTGCCGCCTTGGCGAACAGCAGGTCCGCCACCTGTCTGCCCGTCGCCTGGTCGAGATTGCCGGTCGGCTCGTCGGCGATCAGGATGCGCGGCGACGGCGCCAGCGCCCGCGCGATCGCCACGCGCTGCTGCTCGCCGCCCGACAGCTCGCCCGGATAATGGGTGACGCGCTCGCTTAGCCCCACCGCCGCCAGCTCCCGCGCCGCGACCGCGAACGGATCGGCGTGGCCGGCAAGTTCCAGCGGCACGGCGACATTCTCCAGCGCGGTCATGTTCGGGATGAGATGGAAAGACTGGAACACGATGCCGACGTTTCGCCCTCGAAACGATGCGATCTGATCCTCGCTTCTGTCGTTGAGCAGCTCGCCGGCGATGCGCACCGTGCCCGAATCCACGCGCTCAAGCCCGGCCAGCACCATCAGCAGCGTCGACTTGCCAGAACCGGAGGGACCGACGATGCCGGTGGCTTCTCCCGACGCGACATCAAGGCTGATGCCTTTCAGCACATGCACGGCCGAGGCGCCGCTCCCCAGTGTCAGCGATACGTCCCTCAGCGCGATGACGGCTTCTGTCAAATCCAAATCGTCCTATATGGGAAGCGAAGGTGATCGCCCGACAGACGACCGCCACCGCCAAGAGATGTTCTCGCTATATGGGGCCTGCCGCATGGCTTTCAAACACGGCGTTGCCACAGCCTTTCTGCTTTTCCTCGCCATTTGCGGCGCCAATTCGTCGGCCGCCGCCGCTCCCTTCCAGATCGTCGGTTTGGGTGACAGCCTGATGGCGGGCTACGGCCTGGGGCCCGATCAGGGGTTCACCGACAGGCTGGCCGCCGCCTTGAAGGCGCAGGGGCACGATGTGGTGATCGCCAATGCCGGCGTCTCCGGCGATACATCAAGCGGCGGACTGTCGCGGCTCGACTGGTCGGTGCCTGACGGCACCCAGCTCGTCATTCTCGAGCTCGGCGCCAACGACATGCTGCGTGGCCTCGCGCCCGACATCACCGAAAAGAACCTCGACGCCATGCTGGCGAAGCTGAAGGAGCGCCACATCGCGGTGCTCCTGGTCGGCATGCGCGCCGCGCCCAATCTCGGCCCCGACTACCAGGCGGCATTCGACCCCATCTTCCCCAGGCTCGCCGAGAAATACGGCGTTCCGCTCTATCCGTTCTTTCTTGACGGCGTCGCCGGCCAGCCGGCGCTGCAGCTCGAGGACGGCATGCATCCGAATCCCAAGGGTGTCGACCAGATGGTCGAGCGCATCCTGCCGACGGTCGAGAAGGCCATCGCGGCGCAGGGCAGGTCGTGAGCGCGAGAGCAATTTACGTTGGGGAAAGGCGCCAGCCGGACTGTTGCCAACAAACAGCTTGCCCCGCTCGCCTATCGATGATTCGCTAGGGGTGCATTTCGATTCGAGGACAGGAGGCTCTTCATGCCGCGTCTTTTCACCGCCCTCGAAATTCCGCGTGACGCTGCCCTCTCGCTGTCCCTGCTCCGGGGCGGCCTGCCCGGAGCCCGCTGGATCGATGTCGAGAACTACCATCTGACATTGCGCTTCATCGGCGACATCGAAGGCCATCTGGCCGACGAGATCGTCGACGCGCTCGACCGGGTACACCGGCCCTCCTTCTCCCTGTCGCTGACGGGCGTCGGCGCCTTCGGCGGCAAGAAGCCGCACGCGGTGTGGGCGGGGGTTTCGGCCTCGCCCGACCTGACGGGGCTGCAGGGCGAGATCGACCGCATCTGCCAGCGCCTCGGCGTTCCCGCCGATCCGCGCAAGTTCACGCCGCATGTGACGCTGGCGCGGCTGCGCAATTCCAGCCCGCTTGATGTCGCGCAATACCTGTCCGCGCGCGGCAATTTCTCGACGCTGCCGTTCCGCGTCGGCCGCTTCGTTCTGATGTCGTCGCGCGATTCCGTTGGCGGCGGCCCCTATATCGTCGAGGAGGCCTGGTCGCTTTCGGGCGCGGACCGGGCTGCCGCGACACCACGCCTGGGCGCACAGGGAACGCTCTGAGCGCGCGGCCTGGCCTCGGAGGCCAGGTCCCCACTTTCGAGAGACTTTCAGCTCTTCCGGGCAGGATCAGTCGAGCCGGAAACGATTGCGGTTTTCGGGATCCCGTACGAGGCGCGCCGCCAGCGCCTCCGACGCTTCGCGGACCATGCGGTAGACGGCGGCGGCATCCGGCCCGTCATAGTAGGGGTCCGGCACATCGCGCGCGCCCTGCCGCGCGAACTCCAGGAAACGATGCACCTTGCCGCGCCCCTCGGCCGGCGCCAGCGCCTTCAGGTCGGCCACGTTCGACCGGTCCATGCCGAGGATGAGGTCGAAGCGGGAGAAATCCTCCACGATGACCTTACGCGCCCTCTGCCCGGAAATGTCGACGCCATGGTGCGCGGCAATGGCGATGGAGCGACGGTCCGGCTGCTCGCCGGCATGCCAGCCGCCGGTACCTGCCGAATCGACCGTCATGCCAGTAAATCCGCGCTCCTCCAGCACGGCGCGGAAGACGCCCTCGGCCAGCGGCGAGCGGCAGATGTTGCCGAGGCAGACGAACAGGACGGAACTTACCGGATTCCCGTTCATCGATGCGGCACCTGAACCCTCGTTTTCACGCATTTCGTCGCACCAGCCTCGGCGTCTTCGGGCGACACGAACTTTTCCTGTCGCGCCCACGCGCTCCGATCAAAAACCGCCGCGCACTTTCGCAAGACATGCACTACGGTGGAGTCCATTTTGCGAATAGCACGGGATTTCGACATGACGAGAGAGAAACTGAGCAAGGAAGCCGTCTCCGCCGCGCTGGCCGAGCTCGAAGGCTGGGCCCTGGCCGACGACAATGCCTCGATCCGGCGCCGCTTCGACTTCAAGAACTTCTCCGAGGCCTTCGCCTTCATGACGCGCGTCGCGCTCGCGGCGGAGAAGATGGACCACCACCCCGACTGGTCAAATGTCTACAAGACCGTCGACGTGACGCTGAACACGCATGACGCCGGCGGCGTGACGGCGCTCGACATCGAACTGGCGAAGCGGATGAACCGCTATTTCCACTGAGACGTCTCAGTCGCCCGCCAGCGCGATTCGGTTTTTCAGACCCTGGAGGATCGCAACTCTTGTAGCGGGGTGATGCTTTCACCACATTTCCCGGCGGCAGGCCGGGCCCGATGACGGGCTCGGCCGCCAAGGAGAAACGGATGGTGCGAGAATCGGGTTTTGACTACTTCGGCTTCGGCGACAAGCTGGGCGGCGAGAGCGAGGTGCGCGCGAAATTCTGGCGCACCGCGAAGAAAGCCGCGCGGCAGATCCCGTTCATGGAAGACGTGGTCGCGGCCTATTATTGCGCGCTCGACAAGGAAACCCCGTTGCGCGTGAAAGGCATATTGCTGGCCGCGCTCGGCTATTTCGTGCTGCCGGTGGATCTCATCCCCGACTTCATCGTCGGCTTCGGCTTCACCGACGACATCGCTGTGCTGACCGCCGCCATCACCGCCGTCCGCACCCACATCACGCCGGCGCATCGGCTGGCCGCCAAGCAGGCAATCGCCGACAAGGGCTGACTCGCGGCCCAAAAACCGGAACCGGTTTTCGCAGGGATGCGGCATGCGGTTGCGCACGCGCGCGGCGGCCCGGATTTAAGTCAAACTCTTGCCGTTTTCGTGGCCTCCAAGTCGCGACCGGGACTGAGCGCCGGCCGGTTTTCGCGGCACCGCATATTCTTGCGGGCCGCGGCATCCCGATCGGTGTATGACTTCAGGCGAATCGATATCGATTTGCCGCGGTCATGCATCGGCGTCGGCGCGCGGAAGGCGGCGGTTTCCTTGGGTGACGTTCCTTTCTTGGGAGAATTCACCGTTTGGTAACCCAGATTAAATCAAAATGAAGCAACGGCAGGACGCGACGCGGACCAGCCTCCGCTCCATTTGGAATACGGGAAAGACGATGCGCGGATTGATTGCTACAGTTTCCAGTCTGGTCCTGGTGGCCTTGACAGCGCCGGCGCTGGCGCAGTCGGCGACCAAGATCGGGCAGCACAATGCCTGGGGCACCTACAGCTACCAGGCCTCCGGCGGCAAGGTCTGCTACGTGCTGACGGTGCCGACCGACAAGCAGCCGCCGACCCTCGACCATGGCGACATGTTCTTCTTCGTCAGCCAGCGGCCGGGCCAGCAGGTCTCCTACGAGCCGCAGTTCATCGCCGGCTACAATTTCCAGGAAGGCTCCAAGGCCACCGTCACCATCGACAAGAAGACCTTCTCGATGTTCACGCGCGGCAAGTCGGCCTGGGTCGAGAACGCCGCCGAGGAACCAGTGCTGATCGCCGCCATGAAGACCGGCACCGACATGAAGGTTTCGGCCAAGTCCGGGCGCGGCAACCCCACCACCTATGTCTTCTCGCTGAAAGGCATTTCGGCCGCGCTCGCCTCGATCGCCAAGTGCAAATAGCCGCCGGCTGATTTATCCGAAAAAAGGCCGGGCAGCGATGTCCGGCCTTTTTCATTGCAGATGAGCTATAGGGCCGATGCTCCTGGCGCGCTGTCGTCGAACAGCATGACCAAGCGAAACCGAACCTTAAGCAGTTGGAAATAGCCTCGGGCGGCGAATGCTGGAGGGTGGCCACGCATGCGCGTCGAAGGCCACCGGATTTACGTGGTTGCCGGTTGCCGATGGCTGGACCTTGGGCATCACGGACGGATACCGGATGCCTGCTGCGACACTGCCAATTCTCGTGAATGTCTTCGTCGCCGGCATGTTCGTCGCGAGTTTTCTCACGATCGCGCAGTTGAATCCGGGATTTGGCCACATCCGGTGGTTCGCCGCCAGCTATGCCGTCGGTATGCTGACCCCGCTCGCCGAATTCCTCCTCCCCATCGCGCCGTCGCCCGTGCCCTTCATGATCATGAGCTATGCCGGCGTCTTCGCTGGCATGACGCTGATGGCGCCGGCTCTCTCCAGGCTCTATGGCCAACGGCCGGCGTGGAGAATTGCCACCGTGATCATCGTCGGAGGTATTTGTCTGAGGTCGCTGATCTGGAATGGGCAGCGGAACGAATTCTGGTACGAGCTGACCTATCAGGCGCCCTTTGCCGTCGCGGCGCTGTTTTGCGCCGCGACCACGCTCGCGCACGGAAGATCGACGGCACTGGACCGGACCACGGCGGGGCTCTTCACGATTATCGCCGCTCATTTCCTGCTCAAGCCGTTCGCGGCGGTCTATTTCGGATCGGGAGCGACGGCGAGCACCTATGTCAGCAGCACCTACGCGTTGATATCCCAGGCCAGTTCCGGCGTCCTGCTGCTGGGGGCGGGATTGCTGGTGCTGATCAACTCGTTGCAGATGGTGGTGCTGAAGGACCGCAGCGACGCCGCCTCGGACGCCCTTACCGGCTTGCCGAACAGACGCGCCTTGAACAGCGCATTCGACCAGATCAGCGGCCAAACGAGCGGCAGGAGCGGCCCCGTCAGCGCCGCCATCGCGATCTTCGACATCGACCATTTCAAGCAGATAAACGACCGCTGGGGGCACGCCAAGGGCGACGACGTCATTCGTGCGGTGGCCCGATGTCTCGACGACAATCGCCCCGACAACGCGATGGTCGCCAGGATCGGCGGAGAAGAATTTGTCGTGCTGATGCCATGGCAGGGCGAGAGCCTCGCCAGGCTCTCCTGTGAGAAGCTCCGTCTTGCGGTTTCTCAACTGACCTTCATGCGGCTGGCGAAGGTCACCGTCAGCGTTGGAGTAACGCCGGTTGCGCGGCACGATGACCTGTCAATCGCGCTCGGTCGCGCCGATCGCGGTCTGTATCGCGCCAAGGATACGGGCCGCGACCGATGCGTCTTCGAGCCTCAAGCTCCTGTCGTGCCGGACGCCGATGTCAAAACGGCCGGCGGCTCGAACCGTCTCGGCGGTCCGGTGAAGCGTTTGGGCTGAAGGTACCAGCGCACGGAGCGAACCGGACGGATCGCGACAACGCCTTAGGCGTTGCCTTCACTCGTTTCCTCGGCCCTTCTGCGTCGGATCGCGTCGGCGATGAAGACGCGCGACAGAGCGTGGTAGAGCGGTTCGCGCGAGATCATGCGCGCCGTGCCGTAGCCGAGCATCGAGGCGAGCATCAGCGCGATCACGTTGTCATGGTTGCCGGTCATCTCCAGGATGATGACGAAGGCCGTCATCGGCGCCTGCACCACCCCGGCGAAGTAACCCGCCATGCCGAGCAGCGCGGCGATCCCCGTATTGGCGCCGAGCACGAGGCCGAGCGTGCTGCCGATGCCCGCGCCGACAGCGAGCGACGGCGCGAAGATGCCGCCGGGAATGCCCGAGACCGTCGACAGCAGGCCGGCGGCGAACTTCTCGGCGAAGAACAGCCACGGCAGCGGCGCGCCCTCGACCGCGCCACGCGCCTGCGCGTAGCCGGTGCCGAAGGTCAGGCCTCCGGAAGCGATGCCGATCACCGCCACCAGGAGCCCGCAAACCGTTGCCACGATGAGGGTGCGCCACAGCGGCTGGAACCGGTTCCAGCGCCGGATGCGGCGCGTGATCCTCAGCGTCAGCAGCGAGAACAGCGCTCCAAGCCCACCGCCGATGACGCCGCAGGCGAGCACCAGCGGCCAGTCGCTGGCGAAGGCGACCGTGTCCCTGGCGATGCCGAAATAGGTATAGTTGCCGAGCAGCCCGAGCGAGGCGAGGCCGGCCAGGATCACCGCCGTCAGCACCAGCCCGTTGGTGCGAGCCTCGTAGGTGCGGCCCATCTCCTCGATGGCGAAGACGATGCCAGCGAGGGGCGTGTTGAAGGCGGCCGCTATGCCGGCGGCCGAACCGGCGAGGATAAGCCCGCGCGCCTGCGCCATGCCGCCCCAGCGCGCCGCCTGCAGCATCAGCGATGCCCCCACCTGTACGGTCGGTCCCTCGCGGCCGATCGAGGCGCCGCAGAACAGCCCGACGACGGTGAGCGCGATCTTGCCACCGGCAAGGCGCAGCGACAGCAGGTGGGTACGGTCCGACTCGTCGCGCAGATGCCTGGCGGCGATGGCCTGCGGAATGCCGCTGCCCTGCGAGCCGGGGAAATAGGCATGGGCAAGCCAGGCGCACAGCGCGAAGCCCGCCGGCGTGACAATGAGCGGCAGCATGGCGCGCCAGCCGCCATCATGGCCGATCAGGGCATGGAAGGCGATCTGCGCGCGGTCGGCCAGCACCGCGAAGAGCACGCTGATCAGGCCGATGCAGATCGCGCCGGCCCAGAACACCAGGCGCGGCTGCCAGACCCTGCGCGACGCCCACATGGCGCGCGAGCGCCGCAGCATGGGATATTTTCGTGATGCGCCGGCCATCCGCGCCCCTCGTGGTCATGATCGCCCCTACCACACCGATGCGGGCGATCATACCCCGTGAGGCTGGCCCGGTTCCGCGCATGCCGATCACAATACCGATCGAAACCGAACCGCCGCCGGCGAGGCCCACGACAAACCGTTCAGCCTGCCGGTCGACCTCGCGGCAGGCGCGACGAAAGGCTTACATTGCCATCTTCTCGCACTTGGCCTGCGCCTCCTTGGTCGACGTGTCGATCATGTAGGCTTTGCCCTTGGCGTCGGTCATCATCATCATGCAATGCTTGATGGGCTTGGCCATCTTCATCATTTCCGCGCTCGCCTTGGCGTCGGGCGTCATGGTGCCCATGTGGCCGTCGGGCATGATCGCGGTCACTTGCCCGCCTTTCATCATCGTCATGGTTCCCATCGCATCCTCGGCAAGGGCAGGCGAGACGGACAGCGCGGCGAGGGCGGCGATTGCGACAAGCTTGATAGAAGGCATTTCTGGTCACTCCCAGGTTGCAGGGCACGATCGCCCCTTTCCCGCTTCGCCGCCGGGCGGCGAAGCGTTACACCAACACGACGATGTGATCGGCCTGGCCGCGCCCCAGGGCATCGCCGCGCTATTTGCCTGCCGGCTGAGCGGATTCGGAACGCTTGGGCGGCGTGCGGCTTTCTTCGGGCCACGGTCAAAATTTGTTGACCGCGTCCCCAGTAGAAATGACTATCGTTCGATCCCGATCGGGACATAAGCAGTGCCGCGCGGCCAGGTTGCGGCGGCTCGTAGACGGAAATGGCGCCAGCCATTCCAGCGGCATTTAGGAATTCACGGCCTATACATTGGAACAGCCCCTTTTCGCGACAGAGCGTGACCCGAGACTGAGGCTGATCATCCCGGTCATCGTCGCCATCGCCTTTCTGATGGAACAGCTCGATTCCACCATCATCACCACGGCTATTCCGGCGATCGCCGAAAGCCTGGACACGACGCCCGTAAGGCTCAACCTGGCGATCACCACCTATATACTGACGCTCGCCGTGTTCATTCCCGTCAGCGGCTGGTTCGCCGACCGGTTCGGAGCGCGCAGGATTTTTGCCCTGGCGCTGTTCATCTTCACATTGGGCTCGGTACTGTGCGGGATGGCCGACAGCGTCGGCATGCTGCTGGCGATGCGCGCGCTGCAGGGGCTGGGCGGCGCCATGATGACACCGGTCGGGCGGCTCATCCTGCTGCGCAGCTTTCCGCGCAGCGGGCTGATCACCGCCATGACCTACATGACCCTGCCGGCCATCATGGGACCGGTAATCGGGCCGCTGCTCGGCGGCGTCCTCACCACCTACGCTTCCTGGCGCTGGATCTTCTACGTCAACGTGCCCTTCGGCTGCATCGGCATCCTGGCGGCGCTGCGCTTCGTCGACGATTTCCGCGGCGAAACGGTGCAGCGCTTCGACTTCGCCGGCTTCCTCATGGTGGGAAGCGGCGCGGCCCTCCTGCAGTTCGGCCTGGAGAACATCGGCCGGCCGACGATCCCGACCCTGGCGACGACGCTGGTGCTGGTCGCGTCGGTGCTGCTGCTGCTTGCCTTCGGCCGCTACGCGCGCCGCGTCGCGGCACCGGCCGTCGACCTGACGCTGTTTCGCTTTCGCTCCTTCTGGGTCGGCACGCTCGCCGGCGGCCTGTGCCGCGTCGGCCTCAACGGCGTGCCGTTCCTGCTGCCGCTGATGCTGCAGGTCGGCTTCGGCATGAGCCCGGTCACCTCGGGCTCGCTGACCTTCGTCGGCAGCTTCGGCGCCCTGCTGATGCGGCCGCTTCTGTCGCGCCTGTTGCGGCGCTTCGGCTTCAAGTCGGTGCTGACGGGCAGCGCCCTTGTCGGCTCGGCCACCGTGGCGGGCTTCGCCCTGATGCAGGCCGACACGCCGCACTGGATGATCGGTCTCTACGTCTTCCTGTTCGGGATCGTGCGTTCGGCCCAGTTCATGACCTCCAACACGCTCTCCTATGCCGACCTGCCGGGCGAGAAGCTCAGCCGCGCCACCAGCCTCGGCGGCGTCCTGCAGCAGCTCAGCGTTTCGCTCGGCGTCTCGATCGCCGCCATGGTGCTGGGCCTCGTGTCCGGCCAGGCCCATGCGCCAACGCCGGAACAGTTCCATTGGGTCTTCGTGCTGACGGCGGTTGTCCCGCTGATCTCAATTCCCGGCTTCTTCTTCCTGCGCGCAGAGGACGGCGCCCAGGTCAGCGGCCACCGCCGCAAGGCGGAGGCTGCAGCCGACGCCACGCCTTGACCGTGCGGTATTGCATTACGTTGAAACCTCAGGTCTGAAAACGCGGGTGGCTCCTTCTTCCGGATCGATGACCAGCACAACGTTTTCAGGATTCTGCCAGGGCAGGGACAACACGAAAGCTGCAAAGTCGTCCTCAGGGAAATGGTTGAAACCACCGCCCGCTACAAACATTTGCGGGTGCTTGCTGCCGCCAAAGCTATCCTCGACGCTGTTAAGTTGCTGGAAGGGACCAGCGTGCTCGACCAGCCATTCCTGTATGCGCTCAAAGAGAACCAGCTGACCGCTCGGGCCCGAACAATCTTCAGCAATAGATGCACAAAGCACCACACCACTCACGACGCTCACTTTCGTTCCTCCGGATAACTGCACTTCTCACACAACTTACGCGCGGCCTAACTGATGCACTACCAACCCTGCGCGGCGCATGACTCCGGCCGCAAGCTGTGCTATGCGCCGCGCTTCATTTCAGGCACGATGCTGAAATCGGCCGCAAACCGCTTATATTGGCGCTACCATGACTGTCTCACTTGATTTAACCGCCGAAGGCGCGCGCGACGCATTGCGCGCGCGCTCCGCTTCCGCCGAGAAACCCTCGCTGATCGGCCTGACCCGCGCCGAGCTGGCCGAGGCGCTGGTCGCATCGGGCGTCGTGCCGGAGCGCCAGGCGAAGATGCGCGTCCAGCAGCTCTGGCACTGGATGTATGTGCGCGGCGTCTCCGATTTCGCCCACATGTTCAACATCTCCAAGGACCTGCGCGCCGAGCTCGACGAGCATTTCACCGTCGCGCGGCCGGAAATCGTCGAGGAGCAGGTCTCCTCCGACGGCACGCGCAAATGGCTGTTCCGCTTCCCGCCGCGCGGCGCCGGCCGGCCGGTCGAGATCGAGACCGTCTACATTCCCGAGGAGGGCCGCGGCACGCTGTGCATCTCATCGCAGGTCGGCTGCACGCTGACCTGCTCCTTCTGCCACACCGGCACGCAGAAGCTGGTGCGCAACCTGACGACGGAAGAAATCCTCGCGCAGCTTCTCACCGCGCGCGACCGTCTCGGCGACTTCCCAGACCGCGACACGCCGGACGGCGCCATCGTGCCGGCCGAGGGCAGGAAAGTCTCCAACATCGTCATGATGGGCATGGGCGAGCCGCTCTACAATTTCGAGGCGGTGAAGAAGGCGCTGCTGATCGCTTCCGACGGCGACGGGCTTTCGCTCTCCAAGCGCCGCATCACGCTGTCGACCTCGGGCGTCGTGCCGGAAATCGCCCGCACCGGCGAGGAGATCGGCGTCATGCTGGCGATCTCGCTGCACGCAACCAATGACGACCTGCGCGACCTGCTCGTGCCGATCAACAAGAAGTTCCCGCTGAAGGACCTGATCGCCGCCTGCCGCGCCTATCCCGGGCTCTCCAACGCGCGCCGCATCACCTTCGAATATGTGATGCTGAAGGACGTCAACGATTCCCTCGAGGACGCCAAGGCGCTGGTCAAGCTGCTCAAGGGCATTCCGGCCAAGATCAACCTGATCCCCTTCAACCCCTGGCCCGGCACCAACTACCAGTGCTCGGACTGGGAGACGATCGAGAAGTTCGCCGACACCATCAACAATGCCGGCTACGCCTCGCCGATCCGCACGCCGCGCGGCCGCGACATCCTCGCCGCCTGCGGCCAGTTGAAGTCGGAATCGGAGCGGATGCGCAAAGTGGACCGTTTGGCGCTGGAAGCCATGATGATCGCGGGGCACGGCGAGGCTTGAGCTCCCTGCGCGCCTGGCTGAAGCGCCTTGGCGCCATCGCGGCGAGCTATCTTGTCGCCGTGCTCGCCTCGATCCTCATATCGATGCTTCTCGTCACTCTGTCGGAAGGCCTTGGCGAGAGAGACTGGTCGCTGCTCGCCGCCGTCGACTGGCTGTCGCTTCCGGTCTGGACGCTCGCCCTGTCGGCAAGCGCCTTGATGGTCGCCGCCCCGGCGATCTTCGCCGCCGAGCGGCTGTCGCTTCGCCGATGGTTTTACTTCGCTGTCATGGGAATGATCGCCGCCATCGTCATCGACGGCTCTCTCACGACTTCAATCGACGGGTCCGGCCTTGCACCGGTCCATTTCATTTTCGCGGCGATGCTGGGCGTTGCCTCGGGTTCGATCTATTGGCTTCTGGCCGGGCGCCACTCCGGCCATCTCAGGGAGCGTAACCCGGCATGAACCGCCTCGTCGCATACATCGTCCGATTTGCCGTCATCCTGTTCGGCTATGTCGTTGCCTCGCTGGCGGCCAGCGCCTTCCTCAACATCCTGTTCCTCGGCGCGCTCGGCTACGCGCCGGGCCATCTCGAGCCGGCGGCTGTCACCTCGCTCTATTTCTCGATCCCCTTCGTGGCGCTGTTCGTCGCCTATTTCGCCTTCCTGCCGGCGGCCGTCGTCATCCTCGTCTCCGAAGTGCTCGCCCGGCGCGACTGGCTGTTCTACGCGCTGGCCGGCGCCGTGGTGGCGGCGGTCTTCATCGTCGTCGCCCGCGAAACGGGCGACAGCGATTTCGCGGTGACCGACGCAAGCGTCATGATGGCCGTCGTCGGCAGCGGCATTGTCGGCGGCATCTTCTATTGGCTGAGCTGCGGCCGCTGGGCGGGAAGCTGGCGCCAGGCGGGGAATATCGAGCGGCCTACTTCGCCTGGGCGGTCAGGATCTTGAGCGCGAAGGCCGAGAATACGCCGGCGAAGAGATAGTCGACCACCCGCGTGACGCGCGGACTGGCGTTCATCGCCGCCGCGAACTTCTCCGCCGCCAGCACCATCGGCGCCGTCACGATGATCGAGAAGACGATGAACATGCCGCCGAGGAAGAACAGCTTGCCGGGCGCATGCGGATCGTGCGCCGACACGAATTGCGGCAGGAAGGTCATGAAGAACAGGATGACCTTCGGGTTGAGCAGGTTGACGCCGAGGCCCGCCATCCAGCTGCGCAGCAAGGACACGCGCTGGCCGGCCTTCTTCTCCGGCGCGAAGGCCGAGCCCCGGGCGATCGCCTGCCAGGCGAGGAACACCAGATAGCCGGCGCCGAACATCTTCAGCACGAAGAACGCCATCGGCGACGCGACGATCAGCGCCGAGATGCCGACCACCACCAGCGTGGTGTGGACGAAGGTGCCGCACAGCGCGCCCGCCATCGAGGCAAAGCCCGTGGCCCGCCCCTGACTCAGCGTGCGCGACACGAACAGCGTCATGTCGGGTCCCGGCGTTATCGCCAGGATCACCGTGGCGATGGCGAACTGGATCAGCGTCGTGGTGTCGGGGATGAAGGACATGGGGCGCGCAGGACTGCGGGAGGGACCGCTCAGCCTATACAGCAAGCCCCGAATCCGCGCTAGGCGTAGATGGCGGTCCGCTCGGCCGGCTCATGCTCGATCATCGGGCCCGGCTGCTGGATCAGTTCGATCGGCTTCGGCCGGCCAAGGAAGAAACCCTGTGCCTCGTTGCAGCCTTCGACCTGGAGGATCGAGAGCTGGACATGCGTCTCGACACCTTCGGCCAGCACCGGGATCTCCAGGCTGCGCCCGAGCGTCAGCACCGCGCGGATGATCGCCTTGGCCTGCGGGCTGCGCTCGACATCTGCCATGAACGAGCGGTCGAGCTTGATCTTGTCGAAGGGGAAGGAGCGCAGCGTGTCGAGCGAGGAATAGCCGGTACCGAAGTCGTCGATCGCGATCGTCACCCCCAGCGCCTTGATCTGGCGCAGCACGTGCAGGGTGCGGACCTTGTCTGCGACGATGGTCGATTCCGTGAGCTCCAGCTCCAGCCGGCGCGGCGACAGGCCGGTCTCGACCAGGATCTGGTGGATGAGCTTGGCAAGGTCGGCATGGGCGAACTGCACGGGTGACAGATTGACCGCGATCTTGTGATCGTTGTCCCAGGACGCGGCCTGCTGGCAGGCCGTGCGCAGCACCCATTCGCCGATCGCCAGGATGGAGCCGTTTTCCTCGGCCACCGGGATGAAGACGGCGGGCGGGATCATGCCGCGTTGCGGGTGGGTCCAGCGCAGCAGCGCCTCGTAGCCGCAGACCGTGCCGGTCGCGACCGACGTCTGCACCTGATAGTGGAGGGAAAGCTCGCCGCGCTCGACCGCCAGCCGCAGGTCCGTCGCGAGCGCCCGGCGCGCTCGCGCGGTTTCGTCCATGGCGGATTCGTAGAAGCAGACGGCGCGGGTGACGTCGTTCTTGGCCCGGTACATGGCAAGATCGGCGTTGCTGACCAGCCTCTCCCGGTCAGCGCCATCGCGCGGATAGACGGCGACGCCGATGGAGGCGCCGGCGGCGATCTCGAAATCGTCGAGGCGCAGCGACTCGAAGAGCGACTTCTCCAGCCGCGATACCAAGCCGAGCAGATCGTTCTGGTCCTTGAAGCGCTTGATGGCGGCAAATTCGTCGCCGCCGAGCCTGGCGACGAACTCGCCATCGGTGGCCAGCCTGGTCAGCCTGCGGGCGACGATCTTGAGCGCCTGATCGCCGGCGGCATGCCCGCGCAGGTCGTTGATCTCCTTGAAGCGGTCGAGATCGATGACGATCACGGCCGTCATCGTTCCCTCCTCCTCGCGCGTCCGCTCGATCTCGTGGTCGAGGCGGTCGTTGAAGCTGACGCGGTTGGCGAGGCCCGTGAGAGCGTCGTTGAGGGCCAGGTGCTGCAGCCGCTCGTAGCTCTCCATGCGGCCACGCTCGTCGATCATGTAGCTGGCGAAGCCGGTAGCGGCGACGATGAGCCCGACGACGGCGACGGCAACCGCCATGGCCTCGAGGATGTCGGGGTTGGTGCCGGTGGTGACGAACGACAGTGGCGTGACCGACACGGCCGCCATGGCCGTGAAATGCAAGCTGACGATCGCCAGCACCAGCAGGGCGATGCCTGCCAGCTCGGACAGGCGATGCGGCCGTCGCACGGTCTGCCCCAGAGCTGCGGCGGAAAAGACGACCGAAAGCACGACGGACGCCGCGACATAGACACTGTCCCAGTCGACGATGCCGGCCACGTGATAGGCCATCATGCCGGTATAGTGCATCGCCGCGACGGCAAGCCCGACCATGGCGCCGCCCAGTTCCGGCGCGAAGCGGTGGTTTGCATTCGATGCCATCGCAAGGCCGGCGCCGGCGCCGGTTATGGCGAAGACCAGCGACAGCATGGTCATGAAAGGATCGAAGGTGATCGGCACGCCGGGCTGGTAGGCCAGCATGGCGATGAAATGCGTGCACCAGACGGAGGAACCGGCCGCGACCGCCGTCAGGAACAGCCAGCCCCGCATCTGAAGCCCGAGCGTCTTGCGGGCCCGCTCGAACAGGCCCATCGTCACCCAGCAGCCGGTGACGCACATGACAGCCGCCAGCAGCACGAGCCACAGATTATGTTCCGTGGCGATACAGGTTATGACGCGCATCGAGAGCGACCCCAGACTTTGCGCTCCCGATAGTGGCAAGGGGTGAAGACTTGCTTAAGTTTCACCTGTTCAGTACATCTTTCGGTTGTATCCGGTAGAGAGAAGCCATTCAGCTCGCGCGAAGCCCCACGCCTTGCTCGCTCCGCCGTTCCTGCTAAAAGGCCATCCGACAATGCGCGACGCCGTTTCCGGGCGCGCGGGCAGGGTTCAGGGCGCATCGCCCGGCAAGACATCCGACGGAGACCACATGTCCAAGCATAAGAACGTCAAGAAGGTGGTGCTCGCCTATTCCGGCGGCCTCGACACCTCCATCATCCTGAAATGGCTGCAGACCGAGCTCGGCGCCGAAGTCGTCACCTTCACCGCCGACCTCGGCCAGGGCGGCGAGCTGGAGCCGGCCCGCAAGAAGGCCGAGATGATGGGCATCAAGGACATCCGCATCGTCGACGTGCGCGAGGAGTTCGTTGCCGACTTCGTCTTCCCGATGTTCCGCGCCAACGCCGTCTATGAAGGCACCTATCTGCTCGGCACCTCGATTGCCCGGCCGCTGATCTCCAAGCATCTGGTCGAGATCGCGAAAGAAACCGGCGCCGATGCGATCGCGCACGGCGCCACCGGCAAGGGCAACGACCAGGTGCGGTTCGAGCTGTCGGCCTACGCGCTCAATCCCGACATCAAGGTCATCGCGCCGTGGCGTGACTGGTCGTTCAAGTCGCGCACCGACCTGATCAATTTCGCCGAGCAGCACCAGATCCCGGTGGCGAAGGACAAGCGCGGCGAGGCGCCCTTCTCGGTCGACGCCAACCTCCTGCACTCGTCCTCCGAGGGCAAGGTGCTGGAGGATCCGTGGAACGAGCCGCCGGAATTCGTGCATCAGCGCACCGTCTCGCCGATGGACGCGCCCGACGCCGTCACCGAGATCGAGATCGAGTTCCTGAAGGGCGATCCGATCGCGCTCAACGGCAAGAAGCTTTCGCCGGCGACCATGCTGGCCGCGCTCAACGACCTCGGCCGCGACAACGGCATCGGTCGCCTCGACCTCGTCGAGAACCGCTTCGTCGGCATGAAGTCGCGCGGCGTCTACGAAACTCCCGGCGGCACCATCCTGCTCGCGGCCCACCGGGCCATCGAATCCATCACGCTCGACCGGGGCGCGGCCCACCTCAAGGACGAGTTCATGCCGCGCTACGCCGAGCTCATCTACAACGGCTTCTGGTTCTCGCCCGAGCGCGTCATGCTGCAGGCGATGATCGACAAGAGCCAGGAAGACGTCGAGGGCACGGTGCGGCTGAAGCTCTACAAGGGCAACGTCATGGTCACCGGTCGCAAGTCCAGGAAGACGCTCTATTCCGATGCGCTGGTCACCTTCGAGGACGATCGCGGCGCCTACGACCAGAAGGATGCGGAAGGTTTCATCCGCCTCAACGGATTGCGCCTGCGCACACTGGCCGCGCGCAACCGCAAAGCCTGAGACGAGTATCGGACTTCTTCCAAATACAGCCAAAGCTGAACCATCGAAAACCCGGCGGCGACGCCGGGTTTTTATTTGCATTTTCTAATGTATCTGGAAATGAGCCTGGCCTAAGCGGTTTCTGTTTGACCCATGGATCACTTCATCTAGGTTGCATCCGGGTTTTTGGGGGATTTGACAGTGAAAATAAGGATTTCTCTTCTGCTGGCGGCAGCAGCTGCCGTCATGCTGTGCCAACCCGCCGAGGCGGCGAAGAAACCCGCCGGAAAGGTGAACCTATCCGGATGCATCGAAGCCGTGCAGGTTTGGAGCATCACCCTGAAGCAGGACATCGCCAGTTTCATGGGTGTCTCGCGCGAGCGCATGCCGGCCCTGTTTTGCCAAAGGCTGGCCGAAGGAATGCGCAGCGGCCGGATCACCTATTCCGACGTGAACGCACTGCAGCTCGATCAGCGGACCGAATTCTGGAAAGTCATCAAGGGCAAGTGACCCCAGCGCAGCGGAGCAGGTCGCCGGCATGGAAGCACGGCATGCGGCTCGCGCCGCTGCTTGCGCTGTTCTGTCCAGCCGCAACCTTTGCCGGGGATTTCGATCCCGCTTCGGTCGATCTCGCCGCTTTGATCGAGTGCAGGGCGGATGCGCCCGGCTATAACGGCTTCGCCCTTTGGCTGGCCGGAGAACCCTGCGCGACTGGGACACTCGGCTGGAAAGAGATCCCCTCTGAAAATCCTTTCCTGCGGCAATATCGGCTGCCTGTCCCCCTCCATGTCTTCGGCCTTGAGACGACAGCCATCGTCTTCACAGCGACCGGGCCGATGGCGGTGCTCGATGGCGTTGCCGCGCCGGAACTCGCAAGGAAGCTGGCCATACCGGCCACGATCTCGACGCCGGACAAGTTCCTCGGCGAGAAAGTCGTCATCGACGAGACGGAGGTTGCCGACGGCGTCACCTTCGCCACGCGTATCGCGCTCAACGTGTCGACGGTCGATTCACACCCCGGCAAGGTGCTCGCGGGCTGTTCCTACGCCATCGACGTAAAATAAAGGCCCGGCGTTTCCACCGGGCCTTTTCGGTCAACTGGAGATTCTATCAGTCGCCGTCGATCGCCGTGGCGATGCGGGCAATGGCCTGCTGATAGACGTTCGCGTCGTTCCAGCCGGCAATCGCGCCGAGGTTGGATTGCGCGCTCGCGCCAGCGCGCCAGCCATGCGCCTTCAGGAAGTTGGCGGTGGAAGCCAGTGCGGTGGCCTTGTCGCGCAGGTTTCCGCTGCCCACGCCATATTTCAGCACGTTGCCGGGCAGGAACTGCGTATGGCCGATCTCGCCATGCGCCGCGCCGACAGACGAAGCGCTGAGCGCCCCGCGATCAACCAGCTTCAGCGCTGCGATGGCATGCGGATGGAAGAAGTCGGGGCGGCGGCAGTCATAGGCGAGCGTCACGATGGCGGACACCGTGTTCTGATTGCCCATGGCAGAGCCGAAGCCGGTCTCCATGCCCCAGATGGCCAGCAGCACGCCCGGCGAAACGCCGTAGTTCTGTTCGATCTTGTCGAACATCGCGGCGTTCGACTTCTTCAGCGTACGCCCCTTGGAGATGATCGCGGCGGCGCCCCGGCGCTTCATGAACTCGTCCACCGAACCGCTGAAGGCCTTGTGGATGCCGCGATCCACCGAGATCGTCTTCGTCGCGTAGGTGGCGCCCGCCAGAGCGGCCAGGCCCTTCGGGCCGACACCCTCGGACTTTGCCTGCGCGGCAAAATCCTGCTTCCAGGCATCGAAGCCGGCGCTGCTCTTGCCACAGCTGGCCGCCGCCTGCGCCCCCGTCCCCAACGCAAGCAAAGCCACGACCGTGGCCGCCGCAAACATCTTTCCCTTGGCAAAAAATGCCATGCCTGTTCTCCTAGATTGCCTGAATCACGTCCCTTGGAACGGAATTTGCCAGCGAAATGCCCGCTTGTCACCGTTTCTAACCAATGGCAGGCGAATGCCGGGTAAATCGCCCGCGATCAAGCGTTTCTTATGGCGGAGATCGAGCCGTCGCGACTGTTTTCCTGGCCGCGTTGCTGAACGGTCCTACCTCGGGAGGAACAACCGGTTGGAAATCTTGCCTTCGGCCTCCGTAGCCGGTGGCCGGAGCGGATTTGTCTGGCACCTCGCTCCGATCACTCACGATCTTTTGAGCGATCGGCCGAAAGACCATGGAACAATTCGTGACCGGCAGGACGGCATTTTAGCCGGAACGCATAGGTGCGGGTTTCGTTTTCGACCGCGAGGGAGCGTTGAAAACGGAGAAAAACGATGAAACGCGTATTGTTGCCGGCGCTTGCCGGTGCTCTGCTCGCCATGACGGGCGCCGCCCTTGCCGACACGCCTGTCTCGGCGGTGGCGGATCTCAACGTCCGCGCCGGTCCGGGGCCGCAATATCCGGTCATCGGCGTTCTGGCGGCCGGACAGTCGACCACGCTCAGTGGCTGCATCGAAAACAGCAAATGGTGCACGATCGCGGAAGCCGGCGGCAGAGGCTGGATCTATTCCGACTATGTCACCGCCGATTTCGGCGGTGACAGGGTCGTCCTGACGCGCCGCCCGGCCGATGCCGGCATCGCCGTCGTGGCGCCGCCGACCGACGATCTCTACGCTGACGACAATTACACCGGCGCCATCGTGGCAGGCGATCCGATGGAGCCGATCGCCCGGCCGCCGGCCGAAATCGGCACCTATGTGACCACCCACCGGGTCGAGCCGGTCTATCTCGACGGCGAGGTGGTGACGGGTGCGGTGCTGCCCGACACGGTCGAGCTGCGCGATATCCCGGACTACAACTATCGCTACGTCTATGTGAACAACCAGCCGGCGCTGGTCGATCCGGCGACGCGGCGCATCGTCTACGTGGTACGCTGATCAGGCTTGCGAGAAGAACGGCCGCCAGCACTGGCGGCCGTTTTTGATGTCGGCTCGCGGTAACTCCGCTTGCCCGGTAATTGCGTGGTAACCGCCGATCTCCTAGACCCATATGGCGAAAGCCTTCGGCAGGGGAGCCGCGTGACGATCGAAAATACCGCCTTCGAGCGCTACCGCCGCTCGCCCAACGAAAAGACCACCTTGCCGCGCCTCTTCCTGGGAACGGCGATCGTCATCGCCTTCTGGATGGCCATGACAGCCCTGGTGCTGTTCGCCGGCACCTATGCCTACATCGTCTGGCGCCTTCCCGGTCCCTCAACCGGGCGCTACATGCAGGACTTCCTGGCGTCGCCAACCGGCATCCTGAGCGCGTTGATCTCCTTCATCGGCATCTGGCTCGGCCTGTGGGCCGCCATGCGCTGGGTGCACGGCGAGCCCCTTTGGGCGCTGGTGGGCGTGAGCCGCCGCGTCTCGCGATCGGGCTTCCTCAAGGGGCTGGTCGCGGTGCTGCTCACCTCCCTTCTGTCGGAGGTGCTGCTCTACTGGCTGCAGCCCGAGATCGCGCGTGGCGACATCACCCTGTCCTTGTGGCTTTTGTTCCTGGTCCCGATCGTGCTGCTGACGCTGCTGCAGATATCGTCCGAGGAGGTGCTGTTCCGTGGCTACCTGCTGCGCGGCCTGGCCAGCCGCTTCTCCAGCCCCCTCGTCTGGGCGTTGCTGCCCGGCCTGCTGTTCACCTCGCTGCACTGGAGCGCGGGCGCCAGCCTGGCCATCAACGCCTGCGTCATGGTCTCGATCGCCGCCTTCGCCCTGCTGCTGACGCTCCTGGTCTACACCACCGGCAATCTCGGCGCCGCCTTCGGCGCTCATCTCGGTAACAACCTGACCGGCTTCCTGCTGATCTCGCACCAGGAAGGCTACAACGCCTTCGCCCTGTTTATCGCCAAGCCGCTGGAAGGGCCGGGCTGGACGACCACGGATGCCGCGATCGTCGCGCTGATCGGCATCGGCTGCACGCTGCTGACGATCCTCATGCTGCTGCATCCACGCTCGCCGCTGAAGGTGACGCCCGAGCGCGCGGATCTGGTGGCCGGTACGGTGTCCTGACCCGGAAAACGTGGGCGGCGCCGGCCTGACTCGATTGCCGCTCGGCGCCCGACCTTGACTCTTTCGCCGATTTCCTGTCTACACGCCCCGAATTCCGCGACGAGACCTTCTCCGCGAAAGCTGACCAGGACGCCGAAGCCTCTTTGGAGGCGGGTGCTGTAAAACGATCCTGGAGGCCAACACCCGGCAGCGCGATGCGCCCCCGGGTGCTTTTTGGTTTTGGGCTTTTGCTTGGACGCTTGGCGCGAATGCACTACCTCTCGGTCGAACCGAACCGAGATCGAAGGAAGACAGATGTTTGAATCCCTTCAGGAGCGTCTTGGCTCCATCCTGAACGGCCTGACCGGCCGCGGCGCGCTGTCCGAGGCGGATGTCTCGGCGGCGCTGCGCGAGGTGCGCCGCGCGCTGCTCGAGGCGGACGTGGCGCTCGAAGTGGTGCGCTCCTTCACCGACAGGGTGCGCGAGAAGGCGGTCGGCGCCGCCGTGCTGAAGTCGATCAAGCCCGGCCAGATGGTCGTCAAGATCGTCCATGACGAACTGGTCGACATGCTGGGCGCCGAGGGCGTCGCCATCGATCTCAACGCGCCGGCCCCGGTCGTCGTCATGATGGTCGGCCTGCAGGGCTCCGGCAAGACGACCACATCGGCCAAGATCGCCAAGCGCCTGACGGAGCGTCAGAACAAGAAGGTCCTGATGGCCTCGCTCGACACGCGGCGTCCCGCCGCGCAGGAGCAGTTGCGCCAGCTCGGCGAGCAGACCAAGGTCGCCACGCTGCCTGTTATCGCCGGACAGAGCCCGGTGGACATCGCCAGGCGCGCCGTGCAGGCGGCCAAGCTCGGCGGCCATGATGTGGTCATCCTCGATACCGCCGGCCGCACCCATATCGACGAGCCGCTGATGGTCGAGATGGCCGACATCAAGAAGGTGTCGAGCCCGCATGAAATCCTGCTGGTCGCCGACTCGCTGACCGGTCAGGACGCCGTCAACCTGGCGAAGAGCTTCGACGAGCGCGTCGGCATCACCGGCCTTGTGCTGACCCGCATGGACGGCGACGGCCGCGGCGGCGCCGCGCTTTCGATGCGCGCCGTCACCGGCAAGCCGATCAAGCTGATCGGCACCGGCGAAAAGATGGACGGGCTGGAGGAATTCCACCCCAAGCGCATCGCCGATCGCATCCTCGGCATGGGCGACATCGTCTCGCTCGTCGAGAAGGCGGCCGAGAATATCGACGCCGAGCAGGCGGCGGCGATGGCCAAGAAGATGCAGTCGGGCAAGTTCGACCTGAACGACCTGGCCCAGCAGCTTCAGCAGATGTCGAAGATGGGTGGCATGGGCGGCATCATGGGCATGATGCCGGGCATGGGCAAGATCAAGGATCAGATGGCCGCCGCCGGCCTGGACGACAAGATGTTCGCCCGCCAGCTTGCAATCATTTCCTCGATGACCAGGGCCGAGCGCGCCAACCCCGACCTCCTCAAGCATTCGCGCAAGAAGCGCATCGCCGCCGGCTCCGGCACCGACGCGGCCGAGATCAACAAGCTGCTCAAGATGCATCGCGGCATGGCCGACATGATGAAGGCGATGGGTGGCAAGGGCAAAGGCGGCGGCCTCATGCGCGGCATGATGGGCGGCCTCGCCTCGAAGATGGGCCTCGGCGGCATGATGCCCGGCGGAATGGGCGGCATGCCCGACCTGTCGAAGATGGATCCCAAGCAGCTCGAAGCCCTTCAGAAGCAGGCGCAGGCCGCCGGCCTCGGCAAGGGCCTCCCTGGCGGCTTGCCCGGCGGGCTCCCGGGCGGGCTTCCCGGTGGCGGCCTGCCAGGCCTTCCCGGCGGCCTCAAGCTACCGGGCCTGGGCGGTGGCGGACTGCCCGGCCTCGGCAAGAAGAAGTGAGGGAGGACGCCATGAGCGAGCAAAAGCAGGCGATCGACGCACGCGCCATTCTGTCCGGCTACCGCGCCTCGATCGACAACATCGACGCGGCCCTGATCCACATGCTGGCCGAACGCTTCCGCTGCACCAAGGCGGTGGGCGTGCTGAAGGCCGAGCATGGCCTGCCGCCGGCCGACCCGGCGCGCGAGCAGCAACAGATCGCCCGCCTGCGCCAGTTGGCGAAGGATGCCAACCTGGATCCCGATTTCGCGGAGAAGTTCCTCAACTTCGTCGTCCGCGAAGTGATCCGCCACCACGAACAGATCGCCGCGGCCAACGGCGTGACGAAAACCGGCTGAGTGCGCGTCGCTCAAGACAGAGACACAGCCCTAATCAATCAACGACATCAGAGCTTTTAGGAGAAAAACAATGGCACTGAAGATCAGACTGGCCCGCGCGGGCTCGAAGAAGCGTCCTTACTACCACGTCGTCGTCGCCGACGCCCGTTCGCCCCGCGACGGCCGTTTCATCGAGGCGATCGGCTCGTGGAACCCGCTGCTGCCGAAGGACGGCGAACGCGTCAAGGTCGACGCCGATCGCGTCAAGCACTGGCTCGCCAATGGCGCCCAGCCGACCGACCGCGTCCTGCGCTTCCTCGACGAGGCCGGCATCGCCAAGCGCGACGCCCGCTCGAACCCGAAGAAGGCGGAGCCGGGCAAGAAGGCCCAGGAGCGCGCCGCGCTGCTGAAGAAGGCGCAGGAAGACGCAGCCGCCGCGGTAGCAGCCGCTGCGGCGCCTGCCGAAGGCGCCAGCGCCGAATAACTATCCTGTTTGGGGTGCGTGACGGGAAACGGCGGGCATTGCCCGCCGTTTCTCTTTGGAACGCAATCCATTAGAGCGCCGCGCGTCCATCTGGACGCGCAAAGGACGCTCTAACACTTTGATTTGGCGCATGATCCTTTCCGAAAATCGATTCCGATTTTCGGGGTCATGCGCTAGTAGCCGCGCGGGCAGCGCGCGACGTACACACGCCCGTGGCGGTCGCGATATCGGCACTGGCCGCTTTCCGTGGCTCGGCCGATAAGCGCGCCGGCGATCGCGCCGGCGGCGCCGCCGACCACGGCGCCCTGGACTGGGTCACCCGCGACCGCGGCGCCAATTGCCGCGCCGCCCAGGCCGCCGACGGCCGCGCCCTGTTCCGTGCGCGAACACGCACCGAGCGTTGCCATCAACGCCACCAGAACCAGCATCTTCTTCATTGTCGTTCCTCTCGATTTCGCCGCCCCAATGGCGACAACGCGAAAGTGAGAAAAACGATCCCGACCGATGCGAACTAAGCTTCAAAGGGCTTCGGACAAGTTTTGCCGGCGGTCTTCTAGCGCTGAACGAGCTTTTCGAGATTGGCCAGGCCGATCTCGAAATCCTTGCCGATCATCGTATCGAAATTCATGAAAAGCCCCATCAGCTTGGCGATGAAGGGACGCGCGCCGCTCATCGCCCAGGTCACCCTGGTGCCGTCGCCGGCCGGGGTCAGCGTGAAGTCGACGAGGTTGTTGGCCCGGAACGGTTTCTCGAAGTCGAGCTTCAGCGACACGCGCGAGGGCGTGACGGCATCGGTGATTTCCATGCGGCCAGTGCCGGCCTTGCCGTTGCCTTCCCAGGCATAGGCCGCACCCTTGCCGTTGTCGGCGCCCGAGAGCGTACGCTTCATCCCCGGATCGAGCTTTTCATAGGGCGACCATTCGGGCCAGCGCCTGAAATCGCCGATCAGCGGAAAGATCGCCTCGGCCGGCGCCTTGATGGTGGCCGAACGGCTGACAACGAAGTCATTGGGCCGGGTCGCGGCGAAGATGAGCACGGCGGCGATGAGGATCACGAGGACAATGAGGATCGCGGCAAGCATCTTTTTTCTCCCCTGCTTATCGGCTGAACGGGATCAGCGCCCGCACCCTGGCGTCGCGCAGGTAGAGCCCGCCCCACAGTATGACAGCCAGGTAGACGCCGAACAAAGTATGCGAAAACAGCGGATTGCCGATGCGCACATGGGTGGAGATGGCGCCGCCCATATAGGCGGTGAGCAGGATTGCACCGAGCACTGAGGTGCGCGGCAGCACGTAGAGCGCGGTCGAGACCAGCCCGATCACGCCGAGCAGGCGCGCGGTGCCGGCATCGGCCGGCCAGCCGAGCTGCGCCATGGTTTGCGTGACGACGTCGAGCGGCGGCAGCTTGATGACGCCGTCGAAGATCATGAACAGCACGATAAGGCCACTCAGCACGCGGCCGGTCCACAGGGCGCCCCTGGAAGCGGGCGCGGTTTCGGAAATGGTCATTGGTGTTCCCTCCTGGTGGTCGAACCCGGCTCATTGCCGGCTTTGGACCAAGGACGCGGAGTCAGACCGCGATCCTACATGGGGCCTTGTCCTTTTTGGCGCCGATGGCGCTCGGAGGGTTTCCGCGGTTCGATGAAAGCGGAAACTGCCCTAGGAGAAATAGAACTTCTCGCCCGGCAGCATCTTGGGCGGCGTCTCGCCGAGGGCCTCGAAGACGGAGATCTCGCAGACCCGGCAGAGCCCGTCGAGGGCAAGGTCGTTGGCTTCCTTGCCGAACGGGTCCTCGAGCTCCTCCGACAGCGCGTCGAGGCCGAAGAAAGTATAGGCGATCAACGCCGTGAACAGCGGCGTCGCCCAGCCGGTGGTCGAGATCAGCCCGATGGGCAGCAGCAGGCACACGATGTAGGCCGTGCGATGCACCAGGAGCGTATAGGCGAAGGGCAGCGGCGTGCCGGCGATCCGCTCGCAGCCGGCCTGTATGGCGGTGATCGACGCGAGCCGCTCATCGAGGATGCGGAAGCCGATCGGGTCGACGTCGCCCGCGACACGCCGGCCATTGGCGCGCCGGCCCATGCGGCGGACCATTTCGTCGGCGGGGTTGGCGAAGGCGGCGGCCGCGTCCGCCTCGTCGCCGATGAAGGCGCGGGCATCCTGCCGGCTGTCGGTCTTGCGCAACTGCCCGCGCAGGAAGTGGCAGAAGGCGAGCGCCTCCATCAGAAGCGCGCGCTGCTCGGCCCGGTCGGCGATCAGGCTGGTGGTGGCGCGCGACAGGTTGCGTATCTCGAAGACCAGCGTGCCCCAGAGCTTGCGCGCCTCCCACCAACGGTCGTAGGCGGCGTTGTTGCGGAACGAGAGGTAGATCGACAGGGTCACGCCCACCAGTCCGAACGGGGCGATGGTGAAGACGCCGAGATCGAGGTGGAACTGGCGCGCTATGATCAGAATGACCGCCGAATAGAGTGCGAAACCGAGGATCTGCGGCAGGATGCGCGGCACCACGGACCCGCGCATGATGAAGAACAGTTGCAGGAAGCGCGGGCGCGGGCGGATGATCATCGGATGGACCTTTTGCGAACCGTTATGTCTCTACGGCGATAACGATTTTGCGGCTCAACCGCCAGCGACATCGTCATGTCGGCCTTGCGCCGGACCGTTGACGTTTCGAGCGGGACTGTTGAGAACGTCGCAGAGCGCCAGACGAGGGGAATGAAAGATGAGCGGCGAGACGGACCTGCAACAGCTGCTGGCATCGATGAAGCCGCAGCTCTATCCGGAAGTCTATGTCTTCGCCACGCTGCCGCCCGGCGCAGCCTTGCCGGCGGGCCCGGAGCCGGTCATGCGCTTCGTCGAGCGTGAGGGCACGACGCTGATCCTGGCCGAAACCCACGCGAAGGCCGCCGGCCTTGCCGGAATGTTCCGCAGCCGCATGATCACGCTCGACATCCATTCGTCGCTGGAGGCGGTCGGCTTCCTCGCCGCCATCACCGCGCCGCTGGCCGCGGCGGGCATGGGCGTCAATCCGGTTTCGGCCTTCTACCACGACCATCTGTTCGTGCCGGCGGAAAGGGCCGACGAGGCGCTCGCCATTCTACTGGAGCTCGCGGCGGAGGCCGCCATCTGAATCGCTGAACGGCGGACGGGTTTTCGATGGCGACGCGGCGATTACTTGGCTATAGGCGAACCATGACCGACGCCCTGCCTCCCTGCCCCGCGTGCTCCTCCACATACACCTATCAGGTGGATGCCTTGCTCAACTGCCCGGAATGCGGCCACGAGTGGTCGCCGGGAGCCGCGTCCGACGACACGCTTCAGGTTCGCGACAGCGTCGGCAACATTCTCGTGGACGGCGACACCGTGACGGTGATCAAGGACCTGAAGCTGAAGGGATCATCCTCGGTGATCAAGGTCGGAACCAAGGTTCGCGGCATCCGCCTCGTCGACGGCGATCACGACATCGACTGCAAGGTTCCGGGATTTGGCCAGATCGGCCTGAAGTCCCAGTTCGTCAAGAAAGTCTCGGAATAGGCCGTTCGCGGCGGCCGCGAGCGCATCGGCCAAAGCTGGCGCCGCCCCTCATCCGCCCTTCGGGCACCTTCTCCCCGTGAACGGGGAGAAGGAAACTCCCACGCTGAAGGCCGAGCCCGCGACGGCGGGCCGCCGGTCGTCCGGCGCGCCCGCGCAGGGCCAGCCGCGTCAGCGGCGATGCGGCCCGTGAGCGAAAACGGAATCGGCCAAGGGCCGAAACCCGTGAGCGAGAATCAGGCCGCCTTCTTCTTCGGCTGGATCAGGCCGCGCTCGATCAGCAGTTCGGCGATCTGCACCGCGTTGAGGGCCGCGCCCTTGCGCAGATTGTCGGAGACGATCCACATCGACAGGCCGTTGTCGATGGTGGAGTCCTCGCGGATGCGCGAGATGTAGGTGGCGTCCTCACCGGCCGATTCCAGCGGCGTGATGTAGCCGCCGTTCTCGCGCTTGTCGACGACCAGGCAGCCCGGCGCCTCGCGCAGGATTTCGCGAGCCTCGTCGGCGCTGATCGGCTTCTCGAACTCGACGTTGACCGCTTCCGAATGGCCGATGAAGACGGGCACGCGCACGCAGGTGGCGGTGAGCTTGATCTTGGGGTCGAGCATCTTCTTGGTCTCGGCCACCATCTTCCACTCTTCCTTGGTCGAGCCGTCGTCGAGGAAGACGTCGATATGCGGAATAACGTTGAAGGCGATGCGCTTGGTGAACTTCTTGACGTCGACCTGGTCGGCGACGAAGACGGCGCGCGTCTGGGTGAACAGCTCGTCCATGCCTTCCTTGCCGGCGCCCGACACCGACTGATAGGTGGCGACGACGACGCGCTTGATGGTGGCCGCGTCATGCAGCGGCTTCAGCGCCACGACCATCTGGGCGGTCGAGCAATTCGGATTGGCGATGATGTTCTTGCGCGAGAACTGGGCGATCGCGTCGGGGTTCACTTCCGGCACGATCAGCGGCACGTCCGGATCGTAGCGGAAGGCCGACGAATTATCGATGACGACGCAGCCCTGCTTGCCGATCTTGGGCGACCATTCCTTCGAGACGTTGCCGCCGGCCGACATGATGCAGATGTCGGTGTCGGAAAAGTCGTAGGTGTCCAGCGCCCTGACCTTCAGCGTCCGGTCGCCATAGGACACTTCCGTGCCCTGGCTGCGGCGGGAGGCGAGAGCCACCACCTCGTCGGCCGGGAAGCCGCGCTCGTCCAGAATATTCAGCATTTCCCGGCCCACATTGCCCGTGGCGCCGACGACTGCAACCTTGAAACCCATCGAAATCTCCTGTCCCTCTCCGCTTGGTTTGTTGGAGAGAACCCGCCGGCCATCGCGGGCTCCGTCCCCCGGGCCGAACCCGGGAGAGGGTGGTTAGGCCAAGGGAATCACACCGTTTTGGTGGTGGTTTTGGCCGTGATTTTGGTTGAACGCAGGAAAGCGCGCTTCGCCTCGCCGGGAACCATGCTGCCATGGCCGGGGAAGTCGAATGCATGGAGCGCCATGAGAAGGCCGCGCATCGGAGCTGTCCTGTTCGGCGTCGGCTTTTACGCGCTTTGCGCAAAGAGTCAATCGTGGTGGAACAAGGCTTCGAACTCAGGTCTGCGGGCCGGATTGGCGTGTTGTTCATCGACGCCCCGAAATCCTGGCCGGTTCGTCGCGACCAGAGTGCTTATACGCTGCCCTCACACATCGGGTGCGATCAGTTGCAATGACGGGAAGTACGTCCGATAGCGACCGACATCACGCGTCAGCAGCCGCAATCCGGCGACGGCCGCATGCGCGCCAATGAAGAAATCGGGCAGCACACCCGTCCTCGATCCACCGGCCTTTCGATACTGTGTGAAGACCTTGCCTGCCAGAAAAAGGGCGGCACGCGGCATCGAAGTCATTTCGAGCCCGGCCCTGTCGACGAATGCCTCGAGGTGCTCGATGCGTTCATAACGGACGGCAAGCTCGGCATAGACCGCGTCGTTGATCAGCAAAGGCCCGTCGAGGCTGGCCGCTTCAAGCTGGGAAAGTGACCAATCCGCCCACTTCGGATCGTCAGTCACAAGGTCGAGGAGAACGTTGGTATCGACGAGCGTCACGTTTCACCGCGCGTCAGCGCCATGATCGCCTCGGTGTCGAGCCCGCTGCCGGCATGACCGCGCAGCTTGGCGAAACGGCTTGCGGGTTGCTTTTTGTCGGCGCGGGCAAGCACGACGCTGCCATCGGCGGCGCGGTGGAAATCAACCTTGCTCCCCGGGACAATTCCAAGAAAATCGCGAACCGGCTTCGGGATGGTCACTTGTCCCTTGGCCGTAACCGTGGTGGCCATGCATTGCTCCTGGGCAATACCATCTTCTACAAAGGTATTACCCAAAAAGCCAATTTTCAATCCCGCCTGGCCAAGACTCTGAAATGAGGCCGACGCTCCGCCGGAGCCCCGTGCGCTCGACGCGCACTGTACAATGGCCGCCGCACGCAGTACGAACGGCTAAATCATACGTGCGGCGCCAGACCGGCCCCGGCATGTGCTCCATGGCGAGCACGAACCCTGAATTCCGAAAGAGCAAGATGTCCAATTTCGAAGGTATCGTTCCTGCGCTGGCAGTGGCGTTGGAAAAGCGCGGTTTCACCGCATTGACCCCGGTGCAACGTGCCGTGCTGGCTCCCGAGCTTGCCGGCGCCGACGCGCTGGTCTCGGCCCAGACCGGATCGGGCAAGACGGTGGCCTTCGGCCTGGCGCTGGCGCCGACCCTGCTGGAGGGCGAGGAGCGCTTCGCGGCGGCCGCGACGCCGGTCGCGCTGGCGGTGGCGCCGACGCGGGAGCTGGCCCTGCAGGTGCGGCGCGAACTGGAATGGCTCTATGAGCCGACCGGCGCGACGGTGGCGTCCTGCGTCGGCGGCATGGACATGCGTTCGGAGCGGCGCGCGCTGGAGCGTGGCGCCCATATCGTCGTCGGCACGCCCGGCCGCCTGCGTGACCACATCACTCGCGGCTCGCTCGACATGTCGACGCTGAAGGCGGTGGTGCTGGACGAGGCCGACGAGATGCTCGATCTCGGCTTCCGCGAGGATCTCGAATTCATCCTCCAGGCGGCGCCGGCCGAGCGCCGCACGCTGATGTTCTCGGCCACGGTTCCGCAGGCCATAGCGACCCTGGCGAAGAGTTACCAGCGCGACGCCATGCGCATCTCGGCGCCGGGCGAGGAAAGGCAGCATCTCGACATCGAGTACCGGGCGCTGAACGTCGCCCAGGCGGACCGCGAGAACGCCATCATCAACGTGCTGCGCTACTATGAGGCGAAGAACGCGCTGGTGTTCTGCAACACGCGCGCCGCCGTCAACCACCTGACCGCGCGCTTCAACAACCGCAACTTCTCCGTCGTGGCGCTTTCCGGCGAGCTCAGCCAGAACGAGCGCAGCCACGCGCTGCAGGCCATGCGAGACGGACGCGCCAGGGTCTGCATCGCCACCGACGTCGCGGCGCGCGGCATCGACCTGCCCAATCTCGAACTGGTGGTGCATGCCGATCTGCCGACCAATCCGGAAACGCTGCTACATCGCAGCGGCCGCACCGGCCGCGCCGGGCGCAAGGGCGTCAGCGCGCTGATCGTACCCAACAGCGCCCGCAGGCGAGCCGAGAGGCTGCTCCAGAACGCCGGGCTCAAGGCGACCTGGGCAAGCCCGCCCTCGGCCGACGATGTGCTGCGCCGCGACGACGAGCGCATCCTGGCCGATCCATCCTTCGACGAGGCGGTGAACGAGGACGAGCGCGATTTCGTCGCGACGCTGCTCGAACGGCATGGCGCCGAGCAGGTGGCGGCCGCTTTCGTGCGCCTGTGCCGCGGCAGCCGCTCGGCGCCCGAGGAACTGATCGACATCGCGCCGTTCTCGCCTTCAAACGACAGGCCCGCCCGCAGGGACGAGGCGCCGGGCCGCCGCGACGATTTCGGTGACAGCGTCTGGTTCTCGCTGTCCGTCGGACGCCGGCAGAACGCCGAGCCGCGCTGGCTGATCCCGATGCTGTGCCGCACCACGGGCATCAGCAAGCGCGAGATCGGCGCCATCAAGATGCAGCCGGAAGAGACCTTCGTCCAGATCGCCGCGGACTGGGCCGATCGCTTCTTCGAGGCCACGGGCCCGCACCGCAAGCTTCAGGACAACATCAAGGTAAGGCGGATCGACGGTACGCCCGACCTGTCGCGCGCCGGCTACCAATCGCCGAAGCAGAAGAAGCCGCATCGCGGCAAGGGCTCGTTCGAAAAGGGCTCCTTCGAGAAGGGCTCATTCGACAGGAACGCGCCCAGGAACAAGGCCGCGGATGCCAATCCCTGGGCACCGCGCGACGACAGGAAGCGGGCCGGAAAGAAGGACAAGCCGAAATCGCCGAAGGCAGGCGCCGACGCGCCCCGCAAGCCGAAGAAGACGCCTCCGCGCTAGAGCATTTTGCGGCCAAATGGGAAACATTTGGCGTCGCAAAAATGGAGCCGTTCGGCGCTTCAATGAAATGCCGGGCGGCTCTAGGCCTTCTTCTTGTCCATCGCCACCCAGCCCTTGCGGGTATAGTCCTCGAGCGCTCTGACGGCGAGGCCGGACGGATAGCAGACCGCGAAGTAGAGTATCGCGGTGATGGTGTAGACCGTGAAATACTGGAAGTTCCTGGCCGATATGATCTGTCCGGAGAACATCAGCTCCTGCACGGTCACGACCGACGCCAGCGACGTGTCCTTGAACAGCGATATCAGGTAGTTGCCGAGCGTCGGCAGCACCGTGCGCGTCGCCTGCGGCAGGACGATCTTGCGAAACGCCAGCCAGCGCGAGAGGCCGAGGCTGAAGGCGGCCTCGGTCTGCCCCTTCGGAATGGACTGGATGCCGCCCCGGAACACTTCGCTGAGATAGGCTGAATAGTGCAGCGACAGGCCTATGATCACCGCCGTGATCGGCTCCAGCCGGATGCCGGCGGCCGGCAGCACGTAGTAGATGTAGATCAGTTGCAGGATCAGCGGGGTTGCCCGCATGAACTCAACGAAGACGTTGGCCGGCCAGCGCAGCAGGCGCACAGGCGAGAGGCGTCCGAGCGCCAGCGGAATCGCCAGCGCGGTCGCCAGCACCATGGAGACGGCGGTGAGGAACACCGTCAGCCCAAGGCCCTTGAGGAACACGTGCCAGTACTGGGCGACGACATCGACGTTGAAAAGTTCCATGACGATTGGGGCTCCTGAACTCACCTCGGCGCGACCAGCCAGGCCCGGATCGTCGATCCGGTCCGCCCTGCGGGCTCACCGACTACGCCGTTTCCCGCGCTGTTGTCGCGGTTGCCGCAACGGAGAGCGCGGCCGGACCGGCCGCGCGCCCTGTTTCCCTGGCATTTGTGGATTAATACGCCGCCAGGCCTCGCGGCCTGGCAGCCGAAGCCCGGATCACTTCAGCGGGAAGAAGAACAGATTGGCTTCCGAGAAGCCGTACTTCTTCAGCAGCGCCAGCACGTTGCCGTTGCCGCGGGCCTCGGACAGGCCCTGGCTGATCGCCGCGCGCAGCGAGCAGTCTTCCTTGCGCAGGCCCGGACGGACATAGCCGTAGCCATAGGTGAAGATCAGCTCCTGCGGCACCGCGATGCCCTTGAGGAGTTCCATCGCCCCGTCCTTGGTGGAGCCCAGGAACAGGCTGATCTTGGTGTCGTCATCGACGATCGCGCTGACGCGGCCCGTCGACACGGCGCTGAACTGCTCCGCGTCGGTCTGGAACGGCACGACGTCGGCGCCGATCTTGCGCAGATATTCGTCGGCGGCCGAGCCGGCGATGGCGCCGATCTGCTTGCCCTTCAGGTCGTCGAACGACTTGATGCCGTCCGGATTGCCCGTCTTCACCAGGATGCCGGGGCCATACCAGTAGGCCGGACCGCCGAAGGAGATGACCTTCTTGCGATCGGGCGTGATGTGAAGGGCGGCGACCATGTCGATGCGCTTGGACAGCAGCGCCGGGATGAGCTGGCCGAACGGCATCACCTCGTACTTGATCTTGTCGATGCCGGCCCATTTGATCGCGGCCTCGTCGATCTCGACCTCGAGGCCTTCGGCCTTCTGTGTGTCCGGATTGAGCGAGGTGAAGGGCGGGGACGGCGAAATGCCGACCGTGATCCCGTTGGCCTTGGCCGTCTCGTAGGACGCGTCGCCGCAATTCTCGAACAGCGGCGATGCTTCATGCTGGAATTCCTGCGCCTTGGCGGCGCTCACGCCAAATCCGACCAGCAGCGCGACGGCCGCAATGGACATCCTCATTTTTTACTTCCCCTATTCCCTTTTTCAGCCGCCTCGATGCGAACCGATGCCAACATGGATTGCCCGTTCTGCCAGGCGCCCATGCCTGGCAGAACGGGCGTTAACGCATACTGTATACCATATTCAATAAACCAAGACCAGAGCGCAAGGGCACCTTTGACGATAATGAAGGCATGAGCGGAGCCGTTTCGCTCGGCGGCGGGTTCTGGAGGCCGCCCTTGCGAAGGGCGGGAAATTTGAACACTCTGGCCGCGGGGGGGACATCATGCGCGGCGAAGTTCTTCACTATGACGAGGAACAGGGTTTTGGCTTCATCACCGGAGCCGACGGCAACGGCTATTCGTTCCGCTACGAAGACCTGCGCCGCGACATGGTCGCCAAGGGCGCCAGGGTCGAGTTCCAGCCGAACGGCGACCGGGCAAGCAACATCCTTCCGGTCGACGGCCAGCCGGCCGATCCCGCGAGCGGCCCTGCTCCAGCGCCCATGGCAGCCCGGCCGATGGCGCCACGGCCAGCCGCCATGCGCGCCTCGGCGGACAGCGCCCCGGCCGCGACGACGCATTTCGGCCGCGACGCCGGGAACGTCGCCACGGAGCCCACGGGCCTGTGGGGGTATTTCTGGCGTGCGCTGCGCGAGGATTACCTGAACTTCTCGGGCCGGGCCCGCCGCAAGGAATTCTGGGGCTTCTGCCTGTTCTGGACGATCGGCTTTATTGTCCTTGCCGTCGCCGGCCTTGTCGTCGACCTCGGGGTGAGCGATCTCGCCAGCAATGGCGAGCCGTTCGTCATGCTCAGCCTCGTCGTCCTCTTCACGGTGCTGACGATCCTGCCGTGGATCGCGCTGCTGGCGCGGCGCCTGCACGATATCGGCATGACAGGCTGGCTCGCCATACTCTGCTTCATCCCCTCGTTGGGATGGCTTGTCACCGTGGTCTTCGGGCTGATCCCGACACAGGCCGGCGCCAACAGGTGGGGACCCGCGCCGGCCGGCGTCGATGGCTAGAGCCGGATGAGTTCAGACAGAGCCGGAGGCGCGGCCAGCCGGCGCCATGAGATTGCTACGCGCTTTTGTCGCGAAAACCGCCGGCTAGTGCCTCGAATGCCGGTCCCGACAGCCGCAGGAAGACCTTCTGGCCGTGCCGTTCGGCGCCGAGCCTGCCGTAGAAGCGCAGCGCGCCCTCGTTCCAGTCCTCGGTCGTCAAGTCGATGCGGCCAATGCCGGAGCGCCGGCAATGATCGGCGAGAAAGCCGACCAGCGCGCGGCCGATGCCGGCGTTGCGCACGCCATCACGCACGAACAAATCCTTCAGGAACATCAGCCGTTCGAGATCGATGCCGGGATGGGCGATCGCCACCGACGCCAGCCCCGCGACAGCGCCGCTCCTGAAGGCGAGCGCGAAATGCGGATAGGCCGGGCTTTCCTCGCCGAGCCATTTCCGCGCCGCCGCCAGCGCCCGGTCCGGATCGAGCGGCGGCTGGCGGTAGTGCGTCGCCATCTCGCAAAGCACGATGGCGAGCGCTTCGGCATCCTCGGCCGTCGCCCAGCGGACGTCGACCGTCATGGCTTCACGGCGCTTTCGGATTTCACCCGAGGAACTTGGCGATGATAGCGTCGCCCATCGCCACCGTGCCGACCTCGGTCATGCCGGGCGACAGAATGTCCTTGGTGCGCAGGCCGTCCTCGAGCACGGCGGCGATTGCCGCTTCCACGCGGTCGGCCTCGGCGACCATGCCGAAGGAATAGCGCAGGCACATGGCGAACGACGCGATCATGGCGATCGGGTTGGCGATGCCCTTGCCGGCAATGTCGGGCGCCGAGCCGTGCACCGGCTCGTAGAGCGCCTTGCGCTTGCCGGTCTTGGCGTCGGGCGCGCCGAGCGAGGCCGAGGGCAGCATGCCGATCGAGCCGGTGAGCATGGCCGCGATGTCGGAGAGCATGTCGCCGAACAGATTGTCGGTGACGATGACGTCGAACTGCTTGGGCCAGCGCACCAGCTGCATGCCGCCGGCATCGGCCAGCATGTGGTCGAGCTTGACGTCGCTGTAGCGGGCCTTGTGGGTCTGGGTGACCACCTCGTTCCACAGCACGCCCGACTTCATGACGTTGCGCTTTTCCATCGAGGTGACGTGGTTCTTGCGGGTCCGCGCCAGTTCGAAGGCGACGCCCGAGATGCGCTCGATCTCGAACGTATCGTAGACCTGCGTGTCGATGCCGCGCTTCTGGCCGTTGCCGAGATCGATGATCTGCTTCGGCTCGCCGAAATAGACGCCGCCAGTGAGCTCGCGCACGATCAGGATGTCGAGACCCTCGACCACTTCCTGCTTGAGCGAAGAGGAGGCGGCAAGCGCCGGATAGCAGATCGCCGGACGCAGGTTGGCGAACAGCTCCATGTCCTTGCGCAACCTGAGCAGACCGGCCTCGGGGCGCACCTCGTAGGGCACGGCATCCCACTTCGGGCCGCCGACGGCGCCGAACAGCACCGCGTCCGCCGTCATCGCCTTGGCCATGTCGGCGTCCGAGATCGCCGCGCCATGCGCGTCGTAGGCGCAACCGCCGACCAGCCCCTCGTCGGTGACGAAACCGCTGCCCAGCTTTTCGTTCATGACGCCGATGAGCTTCTTCACCTCGGCCATGGCCTCTGGGCCGATGCCGTCGCCGGGGAGCAGGAAGAGATGCTTTGAAGCCATGGAGAACCGTCCGGAAAGAATTGAACCGGCGCCTTGCTAAACGCCAGACGCTTGCGGCGCAAGGGGATGAGGGCCGCGGTGGCGCCGATCTGTCGCAGTTGTTTCATGCGCCGGCCCGAAGCGGCGGCTCGGAGTTGGCCAGAACGGCGCCGCGATGCTCAGGGCAGGCGGCTGCAAGCCCTCACCGGTGCTCGAGGATATTCACCAGCCGGCCGAACGGATCGCGCACATAGAAGCGCCGCACGCCCCAGGGTTCGTCGGCCGGGCCGTATTCCACGGCGAAGCCCGCGCGCGTCATGCCCTCCAGCGCCGCCTCGACGTCGTCGACCTCGATCGACAGGTCCGGCACCGGCGTTCCCGAGCCGCCTTGCGCCATGAAGCTGACCTGCGGCCGCGTCGCTTCCCCGCAGCCATAGGTGGCGATCCAGCCCTGATCCATGATCAGGTCGAGACCGAGCACGTCGTGATAGAAGCGCCGCGCCGCCTGCGGGTCTGGCGTGGCGATGTTGGCGACGATGCGGCGGACTACCATCCGTCGGCTCACAGCGTCCGCCGCAGCGCGGTGACCTCGATCTCGATCTTCATCTCCGGCTTGTTGAGCTGGCAGGTGATCATCGTCGCCGCCGGGCGGATCTCGCCGAACGCCTCGCCGAGGATCGGGAAGACGATGTCGGCATAAGCCTGGTCGGCGATGTAGTAATGCGCGCGCACCACGTCGGCCATCTCGAAGCCGCCATCGTTCAGCGCCTTGGCGATGGTCAGCAGGCAGTTGCGCGTCTGCGCCTCGACCGTCTCGGGCATGGTCATGGTGGCATAGTCGTAACCGGTCGTTCCCGACACGAAGCACCAGTCGCCCTGCACCACCGCGCGCGAATAGCCGGCGGTCTTCTCGAAAGGCGAACCAGTGGAGATTAGCTTGCGCATGAGGGGCCTCCGCTATGTCTTCAGCCAATCTTGCGGCGATGCCCATGCCATTGCCATAGGCCAGACGGAACCAAGCGTTGCCTCGTTTGATGCACTGTCCTTTGCTCCCTGACTGTGACATTCTTCCAGTGCAAGCGTTTCCGGAGGGTGGCCATGGTTACGCGGGTGATCGGAATTCCGGATGCCGACGGCGTCATCCGGATTGCGTGCGGCGGCGACATCATCGAAATCGAGATTCCGGGTGCCAAGCCCGCCTCTGGCGGTGGATCGACGAACCCAGGCCCCGGTGCGGTGCCGCCAAATCCGGGAGACGTGCCCGGCACGTATCTCAGGGTGTCGGTGACGGCGGACGGCAAGCTCGACGTGGAGCAACTTCTCCAGGACCTTCGCCACCCGTGGTCCGATCCGACCAAATCCCGTCCGCGGATGGTCTTGCTGCAGGCCCGGCAGCCTGACCTCCACGAGCTGAGCCAGATGGGTAAGCAGATCGGCAAGATCGCGGACAATCTTCCCCTGGTGATCGATTTCGGCGATCCGGGCTCTTCGAAGAAATGAGCGACGCGCCTTCACCGGTCGTTTCGGCCATGTCCGCGGCGACGCAGTCGCTGAGGGACACCGCCAAATGGATGGTCGGCGGAGTGGTCGGAACGGCTGCCGGGGTCTTTGCCGGCAGCTCCCTGACCTCGCTGGGATCGCTCGACCCGGCGGCGGACCGGGGAAGATTGGCGCTGGCGCTGATTGGCCTTCTGGTCGGCTTCGGCGGCCTCGCTATCGTTGTGGTCTGGGCTTTTCGCGTTCTCACTGTCGAGACGAGGACGTTCCGGGAATTCGTCGGCAATGCCGAGAAGGAATTCGAGCAGGCACGAGAGACCCTGCTCGAACGTTACAAAAGCTGGTTTCCGGAAGGCATCGCATCCTTCAAGGACTATCTGAGCAGCGTCGACGCGGCACATGGGCGCTTGAAGAAGGGCGGTAATGACGACAAGGACAAGGCGCTCGTCGCCAAGGCCGCGAGCGACTTTGCAGTCTTCAATGCCAATGCCGGGTTCACCGTCGTTCGCAACCGCTTCCTTAGCCTGAGACTGGCATTGGCTGTCGGCACGCCGATCGCGATCGTCGGCTTTGGCCTGTTCGCATGGGCGGTCAATCCGCCGCCGGCCAAGCCCAGGCCGCCGGCATTCTCACTCACCATCCAGGGAACGCGATAGGCCGGCCTTGAAACGGAAGCCTAATTCCCCGACCCCTGTGCCTTGTCCAGCGCTTCCTTGATGTCGGCCGGCCAGGTCTTCACGTCGGGCCAGGCCTGCGGCTCGCCATTGTCGCCACGGCGGGCGAAATAGACCTGATGCTTTACCGGGTCGATGGCCATGAAGCCGTCATTGCCGCCGCAGTCATGCGGCACGCAGCCGGTGGCGTAGAAGGCGCCCGACGCCGTCTTTTCGGTGCCGCCGCCGACCAGCAGGCTGGTCGCCATGTCGGGCATGTCCTTGCCGAGCAGCGCCGCGCCCGCCTTGTAGACCGCCTCGTTGTGGAAGGCATCGATGATGTTGTCGTATTTCGACGGGTCGATGTCCTTCCAGTCGGTGCCGGGCTCCGGCATGTAGGTGAGGTTTCCCGATATGGTCAGCCCCGACGTGGGCGACCATTGCAGCGCCGGCTTGGAATCACCCGGCAGCAGGTAGGGCACGAAATAGATGGCGCTTTCGGAGATCGCGGTCGGCGGCGCGCCGCATTCGTCCTGCTCGACCGTCGTCGTCTGGATCTCGCCATCCTTCTTCCAGACGATGACCTTGGCCGGTCCGCACTGGTTGCCGCCGTCGCCGACATCGACCAGCGCCACGTTGACGTCGCCGATCTTGACGATCTTGTCGAAATAGACGTCGTAGTTGCTGGCGAGTTTCTTGCCGTCATAGGACAGCACCTTCTCGCCGTCCTGCTCCGGCTGCGTGATGGTGAGCTGGCCGCCCTCGAACGGGATCGGCGCCTGGTTGTCGGCCTCGCCCAGCGCCGCGTTCGAGGTGCTCGATGGGTCCTGGTTGACGGTCCCGCCGGACGTATCTGCGGCCGGCACCAGCACCTGGTCGGTCTGAGCATGCGCGCCGGCCACCGGCACGAGCAGCCACGTCAGCACGCAGGCGCCGGCAAGAAGCGAACGTGTCATGACTGTCCCTCCCGTTCAGCCGCCACGAACCCGGCCGCTGACGGCCAGGTCTATCGATATGCTTTCAGCCGCTCAGGCCCAGGGGCGTTGCTCGGCGTTGCGCTTCTCGAAGGAAGCGATGGCGCCGGCCTTCTCCATGGTCAGGCCGATGTCGTCGAGCCCGTTGAGCAGGCAATGCCGCTTGAAATCGTCGAGGTCGAACTTGACCACGCCACCGTCGGGCCCACGGATTTCCTTGGTCTCGAGATCGACGGAGAGCGTCGCGTTGGAACCGCGCGAGGCGTCGTCCATCAGCTTATCCAGGTCTTCCGGGCTGACGGTGATCGGCAGCACGCCGTTCTTGAAGCAGTTGTTGTAGAAGATGTCGGCGAACGAGGTCGAGATGACGCAGCGAATGCCGAAGTCGAGCAGCGCCCACGGCGCGTGCTCGCGGCTCGAGCCGCAGCCGAAATTGTCGCCGGCGACCAGGATCTGGGCGTTGCGGTAGGCCGGCTTGTTGAGCACGAAATCCGGATTCTCCGAGCCGTCATCCTTGAAGCGCATCTCGGCGAAGAGCCCCTTGCCGAGCCCGGTGCGCTTGATCGTCTTCAGATAATCCTTCGGGATGATCATGTCGGTGTCGATGTTGACGATCGGCATGGGCGCGGCGACGCCGGTGAGCTTGGTGAATTTGTCCATGGTTCCTTGCCCGACTTCTGACTGGGGATTGCTGGCGCCCGGTTTACACAAAGCCGGCGGCAAATAAAAGGCGACTGTTCGTGCCCGGTGGCGAACGGCCATTTCTCGATTCGGCGTTTCGCCGCTTGACATGCAACCAAATGGTTGCATATTAAAGCCATGAGCATGGATGCCGTCTTTCGCGCTTTGGCCGACCCGACCCGCCGGCTGCTGCTGGACAGCCTGTATGCCCGCAACGGGCAGACGCTCAACGCGCTGTGCGAGCATATGGAGATGACGCGCCAGGCCGTGACCAAGCACCTGGCGATCCTGGAAGAGGCGAACCTCGTCACCACCGTCCGCAAGGGGCGCGAGAAGGAGCATTACCTCAACCCGGTGCCCATCAACGAGATCGCCGAGCGCTGGATCGGCAAGTTCGAACGGGGGCGGCTCGCCGCCCTCAGCGATTTGAAGAAACGACTGGAAGGAGAAGAGCCGTGAACAGCAGCTTCGTCTACGTCACCTACATCCGCACCACCGCCGACAAGCTCTGGACGGCGCTGACCGATCCGGAATTCAACCGGCAGTTCTTCCTGTGCTCCTACCAGGAGAGCGACTGGAAGGTGGGCTCGAGCTGGAAGCTGATCTTCCCCGACGGCAGCGTCGCCGACTCAGGCGAGATCCTGGAGATCGACCCACCCAGGCGCCTCGTCATCAAATGGCGCAACGAATGGCTGCCGGATGTCAGGGAGGACGGCTACACGCGCTGCACCTTCACCATCGAGCAGGATGGAGAATTGGTGAAACTCGCCGTGACCCACGAGGCCGACGGCCCGCACAGGCTGATCCCCAATGTGTCCAAGGGCTGGCCGCTGGTGCTGGCGAGCCTCAAGAGCCTGATCGAGACGGGAAAAGGGTTCGAGCGCCCGCCATCAAAGGGCTGAAGCTTCGTTTCGGATACGATACAACCCTTGAAGGAGGCCAGCTGATGCTTCAATGGTCCTCACCGCAAGCCATGGCGAATACGGACACGGTCATGGCTTCGGTCGACCTTCTCACCGTCCCCGAGAAGGTTATCTCGGCATTGATAACCGACGAAGTCGAGCGGTGGTGGGGTTCTTCGGAAACCTACCGCATGACCGGCTGGTCGGCCGATCCCCGCGTCGGCGGAAGCTGGAGCGTCACGGTGCGGACCGCTGATGGCAGGTGGCTGCCCGCGAGCGGGAAATTTCTGGAAATCGAGATGTCGCGCCGGATCGTGCAGACGAGGCGTTATGGCTGGGACCATCCGACGCTGGGCCGCCACGAAACAACGCTCGCCTATCTGCTGGAGCCGGTCGCAGCCGGCACGCGGCTCATCGTCTGTCACGGCGGTTTCGCCGGCTTTCCCGACGCCGCGGCCGAACATGCCTACGGCTGGGCGCGCGTGCTCGGCTGGCTGCAAGGATACCTTGGCGAGGGGATGAAGGCGGTGTGAGGGAATGAGGCGATGGCGTTCCCTGGCGAAGGAGAGGCGCGCCTCAGATCACATTCAGCTCCCGGAACGCCCGCCCCTCGGCGATCCGGCCGTAGCCGAAGGCGGTGCAGTCGATGGTGCGGTAGCCGCCATGCACGATGAGCTCGGCCAGCGCCTTGCCCACCGCCGGCGCCTGCTGCAGGCCGTGGCCGGAAAAGCCGTTGGCGAATAGAAAGTTCCCGACCTCGGGATGCGGCCCGATCACCGCGTTCTGGTCGAGCGTGTTGTAGTCGTAGTGGCCGGCCCAGGCGCGCGTCGGCTTGATCGCCTCGAAGGAGGGGATACGGGTGGCGAGAGCAGGCCAGATCACCTCCTCGAACAGCGGCCAGTTGACCTCGAAATCCTTCGGATCGGGGGCGATATCGCCCTCTTCCGGTTCGGCGCCGCCAGTGATGTAGACCGAGCCTTCCGGGCGCACATAGATGCCGCTCGGATCGACGAGCAGCGGCATGTCGGCGAATTTGTCGCGCGCCTCGAAGACGAAGACGTTGCGCTTGCGCGGCTCGACCGGCAGGACCAGCCCGGCCATGGCCGCCACCTTGCCGGCGTTCGGCCCGGCGGCGTTGACGACGATGCCGGCTTCCAGCGTCTCGCCATTGTCGAGATTGACGCCGGTGACGCGGTTGCCCTGGCGCGCGATGCCGGCGGCTGAGGCGGTGATGAGGTCGACATTCATGCCGCGCAGCGCCTTGCGGAACAGCATGAGCATGGCATGCGCGTCGAACCAGCCTTCGCCGCTCCGGCCATAGGCGCCGGCGGTGATGCCTTCCGCCGACAGCCAGGCAAAGCGGTGGGTGAGCTGATCGGCGTCCTCGAGCACGATGTCGGCGCCCTCGGCCATCTGCGCCTCGTGATTGGCCTTGAGGATCGGCAGGCCGTTCTCGCCGGCGAGGATGAGATAGCCGCCCTCGCGGAAGCCGATATCGGCGTCGGCGCCGAACTCCTCGGTCAGGCGGCGGAACAGTTTCAGCGTGAACTGCGACAGCCGGATGTTTTCTGGGATGGAGAATTGCTGGCGGATCGAGGCGCAGGACAGCGTCGTCGCCGCGTGGGCGAATTGCGGGTCACGCTCGACCAGCGCGATCGACCCGGAAAAGCCTTCCTTGCGCAGATAGTAGGCGACCGAGGAACCGACGATGGCTCCGCCGATGATGACGATGTCGTAACGCACTCTCTCGCCTTTCCAGTTCTGAAGCTTGGTTCCCGAGGCCGGCGCCCCGGGATCAGGCCCCGGTCGATGCGACCGGCACGGTAATCTCGAAGCGCGTGCCGCGTTCGGAGTCAACCAGCCGTATCGTGCCATCATGCGCTTTCAGGAGGGCCAGCACGATGCCGAGGCCCATGCCGGTGCCGCCGCTCTCGCGCCGCGTGGTGAAGAACGGCTCGAAGATGCGGGCGCGGTTGTTGGGCGAAACGCCCTCGCCGTCGTCGCTGACCAGCACGACGGCCCGTCCGTCGCGTCCCCATGCCGTGATTGTCACCGCGCCGGCGCCGTGACGCGCCGAATTGTCGATCAGGTTGGCCAGCACGATGGCGGTGTTTTCCGCCGAGATGCCGAGGCGGATGTCGCTGCCGGCCTCGACGCGGACATCCAGCCTTGTGTCCGTCGGCAGCGTCCCCAGCGCCGCGCCGAGCGAGGCGCTGGCGCCGCTCGGCGCGAGGTTTTCCGCCCGCGCCAGGTCCAGCAGCCGGCGCACCAGGAGGTTGAGGCGCCCGGCGTCGGTGACGATATTGCCGGAAAAGCGCCGCCGCTCGGCCTCGTCCATGGCGCCGCCGGCATCCCTGAGCAGCTCGGCCGCGCCCTGGATCGCCGTCAGCGGCGACTTCAGCTCGTGCGAGACATGGGTGGCGAAGGTCTGGATGCTGTCGGAGCGCGCCTGCAGCTTGCCGGCCATGTCGAGGAAAGCGGCCGACAATTCCGCCATCTCGCGCGTTCCGTGGTGGTCGAGGGGCTGCATGGCCGTGCGATCGCCGGCGGCGATGCGCTTGGTGCGGTCGATCAGCGCATAGATCGGCCGGCTGACGGTGCGCAGGAACACCAGCCCGATCAGCAGCGTGCCGCCGACGATCGCGATCGCCGCCAGCGTGACCTTGCCGCGCTCGCCATAGAGATGCTTGACGATGTTGTTGGGGGTCCGCGAGAGATAGACGACGCCGGCCACCTTGCCGTCGACCGCCACCGGCATGGCAACGAAGACGCGCACCCGCGTGCCCCGGCTGACCGAATAGAGCGGCGGCGCCGGTTGGTCGGGAATGCGCAACCTGAGCACGCTGTCGTAGCGGCCGGCGAGCGCCGCGCTCACTTCCGCGATGCCAGCCAGCGACATGCCGACATCACCCCGCCCGGCTATGACGACGCCATGCGGGTCGAGCAGGCGAAAGCCGGCCAGCGTCACCTTCTGCGTCTCGTCGAGCACGCCGGACAGGCGTGCCCCGATCGCGGCGAAGGCCGGATCCATGATGGCGGCGACACCGGGCGGCCGCACCGGAAGCACGTCGTCGGACGCCAGGTCGAGGCTGGGCTCGACCGGCTGGTAGGGATAGTTCCTGTTGCTGGCCGCCGACAGCGACGCGCCGAGCCTGTCGGCCGTGATGCCCGCGTCGCGCACATCCTGGGCATAGACGGCGGCGAGCGCCGCCCCTTGCGCGATCAGCTCGCCTTCGGTCTGGTGGATGAGCTGGTTCTCATAGAGCCGGAAGAAGAACAGGCCGACCAGCGGCAGCGCCATGACCACCACGAGGATGGCGACGACGACGGTGGCGAGCCTCGGCCGCCACCTTTCCTTGCTCAACCACCGCATCGGCCGAGCCGGAAGCCGACGCCGTGCACCGTTTCGATCGCGTCCGCGCAGCCGGCGGCCGCCAGCTTGGCGCGGATGTTGCGGATATGGCTGTCGATGGTGCGGTCGGCGACATGGATGTTGGCGGCATAGGCGCTGGCCATCACCACGTCGCGGCCGAGCACATGGGTGGGGCGGGAGAGAAAGCCCCTGAGGATGGAGAATTCGATGCCCGTCAGCACCAGCGGCCTGCCGTCGAAGCTGGCGGCGTGGCTGGCCGGAACCAGCACCAGCTTGCCATGCGCGAACCGGCGCTCGTCCACCTGTTCGGCGGCGGCCGGGCGCGCGCGGCGCAGAATAACGTTGACGCGGGCGACCAGTTCGCGCGGGCTGAACGGTTTCGTCACATAGTCGTCGCCGCCCATTTCCAGCCCGAGGATGCGGTCGATCTCCTCGTCGCGCGCCGACAGGAACAGCACCGGTATGTCGCAGCGCTGCCGCAGCCGCCGGCAGACCTCCAGCCCATCCATCTCCGGCATGCCGATGTCGAGCACGATAAGGTCGGGCGCGCGGCGCTCGACGGCCTGCAGGGCGGCGGCGCCGTCGGTCACCGCATGCGTCCTCATGCCGGCCTTTTCCAGCGCGAAGCAGATGATCTCGCGGATATGCGGGTCGTCGTCGGCGACGAGGATGGTGTGCGGCATCGATCAGTCCGGACTGCTGTCGGGTTGGCAACCCTGGGGAATCAGAAGCGGGCCCCTTGCGTCGAGGTAACGCAGGAGTCGCCAGTCGCGAAAGCTCCAGCGTCGCCAGTTTTTCTGCTCCGCGCGATAGCATGTTTCCACGTCGGCATCAGTGATGTCGCGGCTGTAGGAGAGGAAAATCTCGCTCTTGTGCTGGGAAAGACGGTCGAGAGCCGGCAGCCCGGCAGGGCCGAGCGAGCGGATGTAGGCAATGTCGAGACTGGTGCCGGGGCCGTTCATTTCAAAGGAGTGGTCGACATTGTAGTTGGCGATCAGTGCGGCGAAATTGACGAAGCAGCAGGCATAGAGCGTCGCCGATAACGTCAGAAGATTGACGGAGAGCAGCCATGCATTGGGTTTTTCGAGCGCGATGCGGACGATGACGAGCGCGAGCCCGAGCGCCACCAGCCCCATCCAGATGAAGGCGGCGACGCGCAGATAGGTCAGCGCGTAGGCGCCCACATAGAGGTCGAGCCGCAGGATCGAGGAGACGACCAGCACGATGTTCTGCGCCACCCAGAGATAGACGAGGCGGCGGATCAGCGGATCGCGCGACGTCTCGCTGCCGGGGCGCAGCGCCGTCAGCACGAACGCGGCGGCGAGCAGCGCTGTTACCATCAGCGGGTAAGCGCCGCGATGCGCGTAGGCCGCGTAGGTCAGCCCGTCCGGCAGCGCCAGGCCACCCCAGAGATAGGCGGCGTCGAGCGCGGTCTGCACGGCGAACAGCCCGTTGAAGACGAGCAACGCGCGCAGGATCGCCGCCTTGCCGAAGAGGATATCCTCGGTCGCGCCGGCTGCCGGTCGGGCCCTCGGTGCCTTGGGCGCCGTCGCGCGCATGATACGCCGGAGCAGGCGCGGCAGGCGTGGCCGCAGGAATGGCCACGTGCCGGCAAGCACGAACAGCCAGAAGGCCAGCCGGAGCACGTCGATCCGTTCGAGCAGGACGAAGAGGTTGATCCGCGAAAGCCACTGCTCGATGACCGGATTGGCGGCATTGAACAGGGCGAGAAAGACTACGCCGAGGCTGATCGGCATCAGCCAGACGGCGACGGTCAGACGGAAGCGGCGCCCGCCGGCGCGGCGGGAAACCTTGCGCCAGCGGAAGAGGTCTCGGACGAACTGGAAAGGCGCGACGGCCAGGAACAGGCAGAGCTGGCCGGCGACGCGGGCAATGCCCGTTCGCAGTCGGCCGGCGAGCGAGAGCGCGAACAGCGCAAGTCCCGCCAGCGCGACAATGACGGAAAGTAGGCTGACGTTTTCGGCCAGCGGCAGCAACGCGGCGAACAGCGCCATGGGCCGGAGCCAGATCCGGCCGGAGCAATTCCAGGAAAAGCGTGTAGCGGTTTTCCCGGGAAAAGCACGTCGTGTTTTCCCTAGGGGATTGCGAGAGAACAAGGACAGGGAGGCCGGATGCATGGCCACGATCGCGCCGGCCAGCACGAGGCCGAACAGGAAGACGGTGATGCCGACGGGCTGGCCGTAAAAGAGAAAATCCGCCAGCACGACCAGCAGGACACCGACGCCGACGCGGCGGCAGTAATTCGCGGTGCGTGAGGCGGTCATGCCCGTGCCTCCGGCGCGGGGCCAGCGTGGCCGGGCCGGGCTCTCGGCACGAAGGCCAGCAGCGTCGCCGGCGGACGCGGGCGCGGCGGATCGATGAACCACCAGCCGTCATGGCGCAGCCGGCGTGGGAGGGAAAGGCGGGCGGTCTGGGGCGTGTGCATGCCGTCCTTTTCGCCGGCGCCTGGGCCATTCCAGCGGCAGGGCCGGGGAGAATTTCAGCATTGATTTGCAGTTTTCATGCAGCGCGCGCCTTTCCTCTCCCCCGTCGTTCGGGAGGGGTGCCTGCACAGGTCGTACGGCCGCCATTGGCGGCGAGGGCCTTTGCGAACCGGCAGCCCGAAGCTACAACAGCGACCGCAGGAAGGGTCCTGCCGAAGAATCGAAGGGTCGCATGGCGCGGAGCAAACCGGCAACGTTGAAGGATGTGGCGGCACTCGCGAACGTGTCGCGCGCAACCGCGGCCCGCGCCCTGAACAGCTATGGCTATGTAGGCGACGAAACCGCCCGGAAAGTGCAGGCGGCGGCCGGGAAGCTCGGCTATCGCGGCAATCGCCTGGCGCAGGCATTGCGCAACGGGCAGCTGCCGATCGTCGGCTGCATCCTCGGCGACATCCAGAACCCGTTCTTCGCGCGCATCGCCCATGACATCGAGGTGCTTGCCCGCGAGTGCGGGTACAATCTCGTCATCGGCAGCAGCGAGGAGGAGTTGGGGCAGGAAGTCTCGCTCCTGGCGAGCCTCCGGTCTCTCTCCATACGAGGCTTCATCGTCGCGCCGACATCGGCCGACAACAATGCGCATCTGCAGGGCCTGATCGCGGAAAGCGTGCCGCTGATCCTGATCGACCGTGTCGCCGAAGGCGTCGACTGCGACAGCGTCGTGGTCGACAACGAGGGCGGAGCGCGCAAGGCGGTCGAATATCTGATCGCCATGGGCCACCGCCGTATCGGGCTGCTGCAGGACGACATGCGTATCTTCACCTCCCGGGAGCGCATGACAGGCTACCAGACGGCGCTTGGCGCCGCCGGCATCGCGCCCGACGAACGGATGATCGCGGTCTCGCAATCGACGGTCGAGCATGCCGTCGACGCGACGATACGCCTGTTCAGCCAGAAGACGCCGCCGACGGCGCTTTTCACGGTCGACAGCCTCATGACGCAGGGCGCGCTTCTCGCTTTCCGCTCGATGGGGATTTCCATTCCCCACAATGTCTCGCTGATCGGCTTCGACGATTTCAACCTGGCGACGTTCACCGATCCGCAGATCACCGTCGTCTCGCAGCCGGTTTCGGAAATCGGACGCGCGGCGGCCCGGCTGCTGTTCGACCGGCTTTCCGGAAAGACCGATGCGCCGCGAAAAGTTCGCTTTGAAACCAAGCTGATCGTTCGCGGCTCCGTGAGCCGGCGCGGCTGAGCCGCGAAAACGCGGCTCCATCTTTTTTTGAAACCCCACTTGCCAGCACGGGATTCTCATGCGCTAAATGTGTGTGAGATCGATCTCACATTGTCTCAAGATCATTGCGTGAAGACGCCCGCCTGGTTCGGGACGAGTGCGGAACGCAAAACGGGAAGGTTCAAATGCTCAACTTCGATAGGGATCGCTTTGTGAAGATCCAAAGCGGCGCGGTTGCAATCGCCAAGGACGTGCGTGTCCTGATGCGCGATCTGCTGGACGGCGGTCTGGAACGCATCTTCTTCATGGGAACCGGCGGCGTGCAGTTTCTGACCCTGCCGGCCATCGAGCTTGCGCGCAACACGACGCTTTTCCCGGTTTCCGCGGCCTATTCCGCGCAGGTCGTGCTGGAGCCGCCGGCGGGCCTCGACGAGAAGGCGCTGGTCGTTCTGCCCTCGCTGTCCGGCACCACCAAGGAAAGCGTGCAGCTTCTCGCCTTCCTGAAGGAGCGTGGCGTCAAGACGCTGTCGCTCACCGGCCACAAGGATACGCCGCTCGGCCGCGACGCCGACTACAACTTCACCAACTTCGCCGAGGACGACACGTCTTCGGAATCCTTCTACCTGCAGACCCTTCTCATCGTGCTGGCCCTCCTGGCCGAACGCGGCGAATATGCCGATTTCGATGCGACCGTGGCCGAGCTGGCGCTGCTGCCGAAGCTGCTGGTTTCGGTGAAGGAAAGCTACGAGGCCGAGGCCGCCATCCTCGCCAAGGAGATCAAGGACGAAACCTACCACATCTTCACGGGCGCCGGTTCCGTCTGGCCGGAAGCACACTACTACGGCATGTGCATCCTCGAGGAGATGCAGTGGATCCGCACCCGCCCGGTACAGGCATCCGACTTCTTCCACGGCACGCTCGAACTGGTGGAGCCGGGCGTCAGCCTGTTCATCTTCAAGGGCGAGGATGCGTTCCGGCCGCTGACCGACCGGGTGGAGAACTTCGCCAAGCGCTACACCAACAAGGTACGCGTCCTCGATGCGGCTTCCGCCAGCCTGCCGGGTATCTCGGCCAAAACGCGCGGCCTCATCTCGCCGATCGTCCTCGCAACCATGCTGGAGCGCCTCAGCGCGCATCTGGAGGTGCTGCGTGACCATCCGCTGACCACGCGCCGCTATTACAAGCGCGTCGAATACTGAGCTTTGCGGTCCGGCGCCGCCGCCGGACCGCACGCCTGCCTGCATGCCTGACGAAAACAACAGAGAGGAACTGCGAAATGAAAGCCAATATGTTCTTGAGCACGTCCAGCCTCGCGGCGATCGTCGCCTTCGCCATCGGCGGCGTCAATGCCGCATCCGCCGCCGACGCGGTCGTTGCTGATCCCAATGCGAAGGTCGACTATTCGGGCACGGTCAGCGTGCTGACGAAATTCGGCCTGCAGCAGCTTTCTCCCTTTTTCGTCGACGCGGCCAAGAAATATGAAGCGCTTCATCCCGGCGTGAAGGTCGAGCTCATCCAGGAGAGCGACGACAGCGTAAAGGGCAAGACCAAGGCGCTCGTCGCCTCCAATTCGCTGCCGGACGTCTACTTCACCTGGACAGGCAGCTGGGGCGAGAACTTCGTGCGCGGCAAGCGCGCCGTCGATCTCACCCCCGTCATCGGGCCCAACACGGAATGGGGCAAGACGCTCGCGACCGCCGCCGTCTCCGCCTTCCAGTACAATGGCAAGCTCTACGGCATTCCGCTTTATCTCGACGCCAAGTTCATGGGCTACAACAAGAGCCTGTTCCAAAAGGCCGGCATTGCCGAGCCCAAGACCTTCGACGACTTGCTGAGCGCCTGCGCGGCCCTCAAGAAGACCGGCGTCACGCCGATCTCCTACGGCAACAAGGAAGGCTGGCCGGGCGTGCATTATGCGGGCCAGCTGCTTGCCTACAATGTGCCGCAGGCGACCCTCGAGAAGGATTTCGTTCCGGCCACCGCCGAATATACCGATCCCGGCTATGTCGAGAGCCTGAAGCAGTACAAGCAGATCATCGATGAATGCTCGGACGGATCCGGCACCAACGGTTCCTCCTATGCCTCGGCCTTGCAGCAGTTCAGCAACGGCAAGTCCGCCATGTACTATCAGGAGATCATCGAGTTCGATCAGTCGACGGCCGACGGCGCGCTGAAGCGCGAGGATTTCGGTTTCTTCAAGCTGCCGGTCCCGAAGGACGCCAAGGGCGACGTCAAGGCCATCGAAGGCGCGCCGGAAGGCTACATGATCAACGCGGCCTCGAAGAACGTCCCTCTCGCGATCGATTTCATGCGCTTTGTCACCTCGGCCGAAAACGGTAAGATCCTGTCGGCGCCGCCTTATGGCCAGCCGAGCGCAACGGTCGGCGGCTATTCGGCGGAGAGCATGAACCCGACCGTTGTCGACGGCCTGAAGGTGATCGCTGATTCCTCCTACCTCATGCCCTGGCTCGATACGGCGAATCCGCCGCGCGTGGCGGCCGCATGGCTGTCTGGCCTGCAGGCGCTGATCGGCGGCTCGATGACCCCGGAACAGGTCATGGAACGCGTGAAGGAAGCGGCGGCTTCGTCGAAGTAGGGATTGGCCAGCGATGACCGCCATGCAGCCTGGGCACAAGGGTGAAGCCGTCAAAATCGGCTTTGCCGGGCCGAGCCGGTCCGCGAGGGACTGGCTCGGCCCTCTGGCCGCCGTTTGGTCGTTCCGCTGGATCCTCGTCGCCTTCGTGCTGATCCTCTGGTTCGTCTACTATCCGATCATCGACAACTTTGTCGTCAGCACGAAGAACCAGGACATCTTCACCGGCGAAACCGCTTTCGTCGGACTGGAAAACTACCGCCGCCTGCAAGCCGATCCGGTGGTCTGGACCTCGATCGTCAACAACACGCTCTATGCCGTCATCTCGGTCGTCTTCCAGGTCTTCGGCGCCTTCGTGCTGGCGGCGTTGATCGAAGGGCTCGCCGAGGAGAGATGGCGGCGTTTCTGGCGCGCCGTCTATTTCGTGCCCTCGGCCATCTCGATCACCGTGACCGGCCTTCTCTTCTACTTCATCTATCAGCCCGACATCGGCCTTCTGGATTCGGCGCTGACACAGGTCGGCCTTGCGGGATGGTCGCGCGCCTGGCTCGGCGAGGAAGGGACGGCCATCTATGCCATCATCGCCATGAGCCAATGGCAGGGCTTCGGCTATTCGACGCTGCTGTTCGCCATCGCCATCCAGAAGATCCCGCGCGACCTCTACGACGCGGCGATCATGGACGGGGCGGGAACCTGGCGGCGCCTGTGGAGCATCACCTTTCCGCTGACGCGGGAAATGACGGGCCTGATGGTGATCATCACCATCACCGGCGCGTTCCAGGTCTTCAACGAGGTCATGGTGATGACCGGCGGCGGACCCAACAACAGCAGCCAGGTCCTCGGCACGTGGCTCTATCAGCAGGGTTTCATCGAGAACGACTTCGGCTACGGCGCGGCGATCGCATCGGTCATCTTCGTCATCACGCTCATGACCGGCTTCGCGCAGCTCTGGTACACAAAGAGGCGGAGGGTCGAGCTGTGAGCCACTCCTATCAGCCGCGCCAGACGGATCGCACCGACTTCGTCGCAGTGCTGGCGAAGGTCTGCCTCGTCACCTTCCTCACCAGCCTCGGCATCGTCGTGCTCTATCCGCTGTTCTGGATGGCCCTGAACGGCTTCAAGACCAACGCGGAGATCTTCGGCAACCCGTTCGCGCTGCCGACAGGCTTCAGCCTGACGAACTATATCGCCGCCTGGAACCAGGGCATTCGCAACTATATCGCGACGAGCGTCATCGTCACGCTCGGATCGGCCTTCTGCACCGTACTGGTCAGCGCCTGGACCGCTTATGGCCTGACCCGCTCGAAGCTGCCGGGCAAGCCGTTCTTCGTCGGCATCGTGCTTGGCGGCCTGATGCTGAGCCCGACGGTCGCCGTCATCCCGCTGGTGCGCATGATGCAGGACCTCGGCCTCTACAACACCTACTGGGCGCTGATCATCCTCTACACCGCCTTCCGCATTCCCTTCACGACCTTCCTGATCCGCGCCTACATGCTTGGCCTGCCGCGCGACCTCGACGAGGCCGCCATCATGGATGGCGCCAGCGAAGGCCAGATCTTCTGGAAGGTGACGCTGCCGCTGTGCAAGCCGATCCTGGTGTCCTGCGTCATCCTGCACGTGCTCTTCGCCTGGAACGAGTATCTCTTCGCGATGATCTTCACCAGCGGCGCCGACCTCCAGACGCTGCCGGTCGGCCTGACCTCCATCATGGCGAAACACGGCACGAACTACGCCGTCGTCTTCGCCGCCATGACGCTCTCGGCGCTTCCCATCGTCATGGTCTTCTTCGCCGCTCAGCGCTTCTTCATCCGCGGGCTTGCCGAAGGCATCGGGAAATAGGGCAAGGTTCATGTTGAAACGCAGACAGCTCATCGGTGCGAATTTCTCCTTTCAGCACCACCCCTTCCGCTGGACCGCCGAAAAGCTCAGCGCCATGGGGTTCGACCGGATGGAATTCTGGGGCATCGCCCCGCATCTCGACCTCTTCCATGACAACCGCGCGCGGCTCGCCGAGGTAAAGTCGATCCTCGCCGACAACGGCCTGACCGTCCGTTGCTTCACGCCGGAGCAGGTTCTCTATCCGATCAACATCGCGTCCGGCGACGGCGCCTATCGGGAGGCCAGCGTCGAGCGCTTCATGCGCGCGGCCGATATCAGCGCCGAACTCGGCGCGACCTATCTCTTCCTGACGCCGGGCCGCGGTTTCGAATGCGAAAGCAGGCAAACCGCCTGGGAGCATTCGGTCGCGTCGATCAACCGGATCGCGTCGCATGCGAGGTCGCTCGGCGTTTCCTGCCTTCTGGAGCCGCTGCAGCGCCTCGAAAGCAACATCGTCACCAATGCGGATGAACTTCACGCCCTGTGGCGCGCGCTCGACGGCGACGACATCGACGTGGTGCTCGATCTCGTTGCCATGGCGACCGCGGGCGACAGCGTCGGCGGTTATTTCGAGCGCTTCGGAAAGCGTATTGCGCATGTCCATGTCGTCGACGGGACGCCGGCGGGACATCTTGCCTGGGGCGACGGCAACCTGCCGCTCGACCACCATCTCGGCCAGCTTCGCGCGCAAGGGTTTGCCGGCACGCTGACCTTCGAGCCCTTCGGCAACGGGTCCTATGCACTCGATCCCGTTTCCGCCTGGAGGCGATGCCTGGACGCGATCGCGCCTCATCTCGATCGGGCGGACCAGGAATGACGAAAGCCAATCCCAATCTGATCGCCGTCGGCGACAATTGTCTCGACGCTTACCTGACCAAGGGTTTCGTCACTGTGGGCGGCAACGCGCTCAATGTCGCCGTGCAGTGGCGGCGGCACGGGCTGAACGCCCGCTATTTCGGGGCGCTGGGGCAGGATACGGAAGCCGACATCATGCTCGAGGCCATCGCGGAGGCGGGGCTCGACCGGAACGATGTCGAAATACGTCCCGGCTCTTCCGCCGTGACCCTGCTTGCCGACGATGCCGGGGAACGGCGCTTCCTTCTCGAATCGCTCGGCGTGGGCGAGAATTACGTTCCCAGCGCCGAACGCTACGAGGCGCTGCGGCAGGCCGATTGGGTGCATCTCGGGACGAACTCCAGCGAACAACTCGTCCGCAGGCTGGTCGCGGATGGCATGCCCTTCAGCATCGATGTTTCCACCCGGCATTTCGAGCTTTCGCTGGAAGGCGTGCCGCTGGTCTTCGCCTCCGGCCCGGACGATCCGGCCGAGGCCGTGGAACCGCTGATCGCGCGGTTCAGGGCGGCGGGCGCGCGCCAGATCGTGGTCACCTGCGGCAAGCGCGGCTCCTTCTACGACGATGGCGGCAGCGTGACCGAGGCGGGTTCGGTGCCGGTCGCCGTCGTCGACACCTGCGGCGCGGGGGACAGCTTCATCGCGACCTTCATCACGTCGCGCTTCTTCGCGGAGCGTTCGGGCAGGGCCGCTCTCGACCTCGCCGCCGAAAGGGCATCGGAAACCTGCACCCATCTCGGCGGCTTCCCGCAGCCCATCCGGGCGATCCCGCAATGGTTGCTCGCCAAATATGACGATGTCATCCGCGGCACGCAGAGGACCGGAACATGAATACCATCACGATGCGGCCGCCCGTCGCGGCGGCGAAGGCCGACCGCTCCTACTGGCTGCGCAGCATTGAGGCCGACGCCGTCACCCAGCCCTTGCAGGGCGCGGCGGACTGCGATGTGGCGATCGTCGGCGGCGGATATGCCGGCCTGTGGACGGCCCTGCGGATCAAGGAACAGTCGCCTGAAACGCGCGTCACCGTGCTCGAAGCCGATTTCTGCGGCTCCGGCGCCTCGGGCCGCAATGGCGGCCAGGTTCATAGCTGGTTCGCCGAGATCGACATGCTGCGCGCGCTTGTCGGCGAGGACGATGCGCTGATGCTGTGCCGGGCGACCGCAGACGCCATCGAGGAGTTGAACGGCCTCCAGACCTCCGGCGCCGTTGATATGGGCCTCAGGCTGGACGGCTGGCTGTGGACGGCAAGTTCGACCGCGCAGGAAGGGGCCTGGGCCGCCGCCCGTGACCTCTGCCTCGCGCTCGGCGAAGAGCGCTTCCGGCCGCTTCAGCGCGCCGACATCCTGCGCCGCACCGGCTCGGACGTTTCCTATGTCGGCATCGTCGAGGAGAGGGCGGGGACCGTGCAACCCGCCAAGCTCGCCATCGGCCTGCGCCGGCTTGCCCTTGAAAGGGGCATCGTCATCCACGAGCGGAGCCCGGTCGTCGAAATCACGCCCGGTCCGCGGCCGCGGCTGCGCACGGCCGGCGGCGTGCTTGCCGCCGGCAAGGTGGTGCTCGCCACCAATGCCTGGCTTTCGGCCATTCCGGAACTGCATCCCTATCTCTATGTGGTGAGCAGCCAGGTCGTCGCGACCGCGCCGGCGCCCGACATTCTCGAGCGGATCGGCTGGACGGACGGCGCCTCGATCTGCGACGCGCAGCACCATGTGCTCTATTACCAGCGCACGCCGGAAGGCACGGTCATCTTCGGACGGGGCACGGGCGGCATCGCCTATGACGACCGCATCGATGGCCGGTTCAACCGCGGCGGCGACGGCGGCGCGGACAACATCCGGGAATTGCACCGGGTCTATCCGCAACTCAAGGACGTGCCGGTGCTTTGCGACTGGACCGGCCCGATCGACTGCACGGCGCAGCACCTGCCGGTCTTCGGGCATTTGAAGGACCACGCGAACATCTTCTACGCGATGGGTTTCAACGGCACGGGCATCGCCCAGACGCCTGTCGCCGGCCGCATCGTGGCAAGCCTCGTCCTCGGGCGTGACGACGCGTGGAGCCGGTGCGGGCTGGTCGGCATCGGCAAGCGCACCCGGCTTCCGCCCGAGCCCCTGCGCTATTTCGGCGCCCGCGTCGTGCGCCGCGCCATCCGGCGCAAGAACGACCTCGAAATCCTCAACAGGAGGCCGGACGCGGTGACGCGATTCCTGGCCGGGCTCGCTCCCTGACGGCGCATGCCTCCGAAATCAAACCAATGGAATGGGAACGATGGCCGATTTGTCGCTGAGAAACATTCGCAAGGTTTATGGTGACCTGGAAGTCCTGCACGGCATCGACCTTGAGATAAAGTCGGGTGAACTCATCGTCTTCGTCGGACCGTCGGGCTGCGGGAAATCCACCTTGCTGCGCTCGATCGCCGGCCTGGAGGCGATCACCTCCGGCGACCTCGTCATCGATGGCGAGCGGATCAATGCCGTCGCGCCCTCGAAGCGTGGCATCTCCATGGTGTTCCAGTCCTATGCGCTCTACCCGCATATGACGGTCTACGAGAACATGGCCTTCGGGTTGCGCATCGCCGGGATGACCAAGGCCGAGATCGACGAGCGGGTGCGCAAGGCGGCCGAAATCCTCCAGCTCGACAAATATCTGCAACGCCTGCCGAGGGCTCTTTCCGGCGGGCAGCGGCAGCGCGTGGCGATCGGCCGCGCCATCGTGCGCAATCCGCGTGTCTTCCTGTTCGACGAGCCGCTCTCCAACCTCGATGCCGCGCTGCGCGTCGCCACCCGCATCGAGATCGCCAAGCTGAAGCAGAGCATGCCCGACGTGACGATGATCTACGTCACCCACGACCAGGTCGAGGCGATGACGCTGGCGGACCGGATCGTCGTGTTCAAGGATGGTGGCATCGAGCAGCTGGGCACGCCGACCGACCTTTACCGGAAGCCCGCGAACCTCTTCGTCGCCCAGTTCATCGGCTCGCCGGCGATGAACATCCTGAAGGGAACGGTCGTCGAGCGCACCGGAACGTCGGCGCGTTGCCGGCTCGACTGCGGCGTCACCCTCGATGTGGCGGCGGAGCCTGGCAGGCTTTCGAAAGGTGAGGCCGTCAGCATCGGCATCCGCCCGGAAAACCTGCGGATCGCCGAGGGCAAGGGGGCCGAGCCGGCATTTGCCGGAACCGTCGATCTCGTCGAGCATCTCGGCGAGGTGCAGATTCTCTATGTGGACCTGCCCGGCGTCAGCGAAAAATTCCTGGTCAAGGTGGACGGGGAGAGCTCCGTCGCGCGCTCGCAGGGCGTCCATTTCACGGCGCGGCGGCGCGATATTCATGTTTTCGACGCCGCCGGCAAAGCCGTCCCCTCGGATGTGAGTTTCGCGGGCGCGTAAGCCGGAAGCCGACCGGCTCCCGACCTTGCCGGTGGCTCGATGGAGATAGCACCACATGCTTGCCTCGGCCGCCGCCAGCCGGCATAGATCGCGTCCATGACCCAGACCTACCGCCCGCGCCGTTCCGTGCTCTATGTGCCCGCCTCGAACGAGAAGGCGCTGGCCAAGATCGCCACGCTCGATTGCGACGGCGTCATCGTCGACCTCGAGGATGCCGTCGCGCCCGCCGACAAGGTCGCGGCGCGCGACAGGCTGGCGGCCGTTTTCGCCGGGCGCGCCGATCGGCGCCGCGAGATGATCGTGCGCGTCAACGCGCTGTCCAGCGAATGGGGCGCGGACGACCTGCGCGCCGCGGCTGCCTGCGAGCCCGACGCCATCCTTTTGCCCAAGGTCAACACGCCGCGCGACGTGCTGGAAGCCGGCGACCTGCTCGACGACGCCTTCGTGCCGGACAGCGTGAAGCTGTGGGCGATGATCGAGACACCCAGGGCGTTGCTCAACATCGGCGCCATCGCCGAATTGGGTCGCGATCCGGCCTCGCGCCTGGACTGTTTCGTTGCCGGAACGAATGACCTGGTCAAGGATACCGGCGTGCTCGCCACGCCCGACCGGCGCTATCTCGTGCCCTGGCTGATGCAGATGGTGCTGGCCGCCCGCGCCGGCGGCCTCGACATGATCGACGGCGTGTCCAACGACTTTCGCGACCTCGACGGTTTCGCCCGCCAATGCGCCGAGGCCGCCGCCATGGGATTCGACGGCAAGACGCTCATCCATCCGGCGCAGATCGAGGCCGCCAACCGCGCTTTCGCGCCAACCCCCGAGGCGGTAGCCGAGGCGCGCCTTGTCGTCGAGGCCTTCGCCCAGCCCGGCAATGCCGGCAAGGGCGTGATCGCGCTGAACGGCCGCATGGTCGAGCGGCTGCATCTGGCGCAGGCCGAAAAACTGCTGGCGAAGGTGGCCGCCATCGGCGCATGATGGACGCCGCCCGAGAGCACATGCCTGACCCTGTCCAGGGGTGCGATCGGGGCCACGGTTTGGGCGACGGCAATTCACCACAGGAATGAGACGATGAAACTCTACCGCTTTCTGACCGGCCCGGACGACGCCAGCTTCTGCCACAAGGTGACGGCGGCCCTGAACAAGGGCTGGCATCTCTTCGGTTCGCCGACCTACGGCTACGACAAGAAGACCAAGTCGATGCGCTGCGGACAGGCCGTGGTGAAGGATGTCGAGGGCCACGAATACACGCCCGACACCAAGCTCAGCGACTGGTAACCCCAGCATCTGGAGCATCCGGCTGGCTGGATGCCCGGTCCGTGATCGCATCCCGCCGGGCGCCGGCAGGCGATCGCTTCAGCGCAGCGCCATCCGCGCCTTCAGCGCCTCGTAGCGGGCGGGCGTGGCGTCGGCCAGCGCTTCCTCGCGGCTGGACGGCAGGTCGGCGAAGGGTATCGGCCGGTCGAACTGGCTGACCGTCATGTCCCAACGCACGCCGTCGACCATGTTGTAGAAATGCGTGCCGCCCGGCGTGTGCGTCTTCAGGATGCTGCCGCCGAAAGCGTCGTGGATGACCAGCGAGGTGGCGCTGCAGTGGCCCTTGGCCGGGTTTTCGACGCTCCAGCTTCCGGAGCTTTCCGGCCCCCAGGCGGCCTTCAGCCTGTCGAACAGGTCGCCCGGGTTGATGAATTCGCGCATGACACTCACTCCGCCGCCGCCTCGATGCGCTCCATATCGTCGTCGGATAAGCCGAAATGATGGCCGATCTCGTGGATCAGCACATGGGTGACGATATCGCCCAGCGTTTCCTCGTTTTCGGCCCAGTAGTCGAGGATGGCGCGACGGTAAAGCGTGATGCGGTTCGGCCCTTCGCCCGTCTGCGGGTTCCAGCGTTCGGCGATGCCGCGCCCTTCGAACAGGCCGAGCAGGTCGAAGGGCGTTTCCAGCGACAGGTCGTCCATGATCTCTTCGGTCGGGAACTCCGCGATCTGGATGACGATTTCGCCGGTAAGCTTGCGGAAATCCTCCGGCAGGTGCGCGTAGGCCTCCAGCGCCAGGAACTCGATTTCCTCCATCGACGGTGAGAATTCGTCGTGCCAGGTGCGGGTCTTGTAGATGCGGGCCATGCCTTGTCCTTTTGATCCCGGCATATAGGCTTTCACGCTCAAATCGGCAAATGCGCGCATTACAGGCCCTTTTTCCGGCAAATCCGGGCAAGGAATAAATTCCTTGTGACTCCGCTTGACTCTTCAGGGGCCCTCTGGAATCTATAGGAACATAACAGGAACAATTTCTGCCGAAAGCGAACGTCATGGCGATAACCGCCGTGGCGCGGGACACTGTTTTTGCCCTGCGCCGCCAGATCGCGAAGATCGAGGGAACGCTGCCGGAACGCCTTGAGGCGCCGGCGGCGACGCCCGTCGATCCCCGCGCCACCACGCTTACCCTCGTCCGGCGCGGGCTTGCCGTGGCGCCGGACGATGCCTTCCTGCGCACCGGCATCGAGCGCCTCGACGCCGCCCTGGGCGGCGGCCTGCCGAAGGCGGCGCTGAGCGAGATCCACGGCACTGAGACCCGCGACGCCGGCGCGGTCGCCGGCCTCGCCCTCTCGCTCGCCGGGCTGGTCCTGCGCCAGGGCAGGCCATTGCCGGTTCTGTGGATCGGCACGTGCGACATCTTCCACGAGGCCGGCTTTCCCTATGCCGGCGGGCTGCGCGGTGTCTTCGGCATCGAGCCGGAGCTGATGCTGTTTTCCGAGACGCCAAGGCTGCAGGACGCCTTGTGGATCGCCGAGGAGGCCGCCCGCATGACGGCTTTCGCCGCCGTTGTCCTCGAACTGCGCGGCAACCCGAAAGGGCTCGACCTTACCGCCACGCGGCGCCTGCATGCCCGCGCGCAGGATGCCGGCCGGCCGGTGCTCCTGCTGCGCCAGGCGGGCGAAGCCGAGCCGACGGCGGCGCCGGTGCGCCTCATCGCCTCGGCCGCGCCGGCCGCCAGCCGCGAGACCATCGCCGGGCCGCTTGCCGGCTCGATCGGCCGCCCCGCCTTCACCGTCACCATCGGCAAGAGCCGCACGGCCCTGCCTGGACAATTCACACTGGAGTGGAACCCCGATGAGCACGCTTTCGCGGAAAGAAGCCCCCCGCAAGGACGGGCAGAGAATCCTGTCGCTGTGGTTCCCGCATCTGGCCGCCGAGCGGATTCTGCGGCAGCGGCTGGGTCGGTCCTGGCGTTCCCGTCCACCGGCTCACCCTCCGCTGGTGATCAGCCATCGCGACAGCAACGCCCAGCGCATATCGGCCCTCGACGAGCGGGCTGAGGGGCTGGGCCTGAAGCGCGGCATGGGCATTGCCGACGCCCGTGCCATGCACCCGGCGATCGACGTCGTGGAGGCCGACCCGGAAGCCGACCGTCGCCTGCTCGAAGGCCTCGCCGACTGGTGCGACCGCTACACCCCGCTGGTGGCCATCGACGGCGAGGACGGGCTGTTCCTCGACGTCACCGGCTGCACCCATCTGTTCGGCGGCGAGCGCGCGATGCTGGACGACATGCTGGGGCGCTTCTTCCACCAGGGCTTCGACGTCCGCGCCGGCATGGCCGCGACGCCAGGCGCGGCCTGGGCGGCGGCGCGCTTCTGCGGCGACCGCATCGTGGACGGCGGCGACGAGGAGACGCTGCTTGCCCCCCTGCCGCTCGCCGCGCTGCGCATCGCGCCGGAAATCCGCGCCAGCCTGGAAAGCGTGGGCCTGCGCACCGCCGGCGCCGTGATGGCCGCGCCGCGCGCGCCGCTCGCCCGCCGTTTCGGCACCACTCTGCTCTTGCGCCTCGACCAGGCGCTCGGCCGTCTCGACGAGGCGGTCTCGCCGCGCCTGCCGGTGGCGCCGCTGTCCGTCGAACGTCACCTTGCCGAGCCGATCGTGCTGAGCGACGACATCGAGCGGCTGGTGAGCCTGCTGGCGGTGACGCTGAAGGCCGACCTGGAGCGCCGGGGCGAAGGCGCCAGGGCGCTGGCGCTTCTGCTCTTTCGCGTCGACGGCGCCGTCAGCCGCGTCAGCGTCGGCACGTCGCGGCCGCTGCGCGATCCGACGCTGATCAGAAGGCTGTTCCACGAACGCCTCACCGCGCTCGAGCAGGACATCGACGCCGGCTTTGGTTTCGATCTCGTGCGCCTCTCGGTGCTGTCGGTCGCCGCCTTCGACATGCGGCAGGCCGACCTTGCCGGCGAGATCAATGACGACGAAGCCGACATCGCCATGTTCGCCGACCGCGTGCGCGCCCGCCTCGGCGAGGGCGCCGTGCTGCGGCCGATCGCCGTCGAGAGCCACCTGCCGGAACGCGCCGTCGCCATCGTCCCTTTCGCGGAAACGCCGCGGCGGCGGGCGCCGCCAAGGAAGCCTGAACGCGAGACGCCGCGCATGACCATATATCCGCCCGAGCGGCCGATCCGGCTGTTCCGCTCGCCCGAGCCCATCGAGGTGCCGGCCACCGAGATCCCCGAGGGTCCGCCGATGAACTTCCGCTGGCGCCGCGCGCTGTATCGCGTCGCCCGTGCCGAAGGTCCGGAGCGCATCGCCGCCGAATGGTGGCGCAGGCTGCCCGGCGAGGAAGAGGCACCGATCCGCGACTACTACCGCATCGAGGACAGCGAAGGCCGCCGCTACTGGCTCTATCGCCAGGGCTTCTACGGTGCTTCGCAGGCCGCGCCGCGCTGGTTCCTGCACGGGGTTTTCGCATGAACGCGCTGACCGTCATCCCCTACGCCGAATTCGGCATCCGCTCGAACTTCTCCTTCCTGCGCGGCGCCTCGCGGCCGGAAGAGCTGGTGGTCACGGCAAAGTTCCACGGCTTCTCCTCGATCGGCCTTGCCGACCGCAACACCGTGGCCGGCGTGGTGCGCGCGTGGCAGCAGGCCAAGGTCGAGAAGCTTCCCTATCATCCCGGCTGCCGGCTGGTGTTCCGCGACGGCACGCCCGACATCCTCGCCTACCCTCGCGACCGCGCCGGCTGGGGGCATCTGTGCCGCATGCTGACGCAGGCCAACCTGCGCGAGGAGAACGAGAAGGGCGTGACGCTGCTGGAATACGACGACCTCCTCGAATGGGGCGACCGCATGGCACTGGCCGCGCTGCCGGAACTGGTCCATCCCCACGAGGATCTGGAGATGATTAGTCGGCTCAAGGACAGGTTCGGCGCGGCCCTTCGGCTTGCCGTGGCGCCTGATTATGGCGGCAATGATCGTTTCCGCGTCGAGCAGGCGGCGGCCATGGCCGAAAGCGCCGGCGTGCCGCTGATGGCGACCAACGACGTGCTCTACCATGCCGCCGACCGCCGGCCGTTGCAGGACGTGCTCACCGCGATCCGCCTCAACACGCCGATTTCGGAGGTCGGGCTGGAGCTGACTGCGAACGCCGAGCGGCACCTGAAGCCGCCGCTGGAAATGGCGCGCCTATTCCGCCGCCATCCGCAAGCGCTTGCGGAAACGCTGCGCTTCGCCGACGAACTGGGCTTCTCGCTCAGCGATCTCGAATACAACTACCCGGACGAGCCGACGGAATCCGGCCTCGGGCCGCAGGCCGAGCTCGAACGCCTGGCCCGGGAAGGGGCAGCCACGCGCTATCCCGCCGGCGTGCCCGAAGACGTGCTACGGCGCATCGACAGCGAACTCGCCCTGATCGAGCGGCTGAACTATGCCCGCTATTTCCTGACCGTTTACGACATCGTCAAGTTCGCCCGTAGCCAGAACATCCTCTGCCAGGGACGCGGCTCGGCCGCCAATTCGATCGTCTGCTTCTGCATCGGCATCACCGAGGTGGGACCGGACAGGATCGACACGCTGTTCGAGCGCTTCATCTCCGAGGAGCGCAACGAGCCGCCCGACATCGACGTCGATTTCGAGCATGAGAAGCGCGATATCGTCATCCAGTACATCTACACGAAATACAGCGCCAAGCGCACCGCGCTCGCCGCCGCCGTCATCAGCTATCGTGGCCGCTCGGCGCTGCGCGAGGTGGCCAAGGCCATGGGCCTGTCGGAGGACGTCAGAAGCGCGCTGTCCAGCTCGATCTGGGGCTGGTCGACCTCGGAACTCGGCGAGAAGGAAGCAAGCGCCGGCGGCATAGACCGCACCGATCCGCTGGCGAGCCAGGTGATCGAACGCGCCAACGAGATCATGGGCTTTCCCCGGCACCTGTCGCAGCATGTCGGCGGCTTCGTCATCACCCGCGACCGGCTCGACGAGGTGGTGCCGATCGTGAAGACGGCGATGGACGACCGCAAGATGGTCGAATGGGACAAGGACGATCTCGACGCGGTGAAGATCCTCAAGGTGGACGTCCTGGCGCTGGGCATGCTGACCTGCCTGCAGCGCGCCTTCACCTTGCTCACGGATCATTATCCGCGGGCGCGGGATGAATATGGGCAACCCTATGTGCTCGCCACTCTTCCCGAGGAGGACAGGCGCGTCTACGCCATGATCGAGCGGGCAGATACGCTCGGCGTGTTCCAGATCGAGTCGCGCGCGCAGATGTCGATGCTGCCGCGCCTGAAGCCGAAGAATTTCTACGACCTGGTCATAGAGGTCGCCATCGTGCGGCCAGGTCCGATCCAGGGCGACATGGTGCATCCCTATCTGCGTCGTCGGCAGGAGAAGGAAAAGCCTGAATATCCCAAGCCGGAGTTGGAAGAAATCCTCGGCAAGACGCTTGGGGTGCCGCTGTTCCAGGAACAGGCGATGAAGATCGCCATCGTCGCCGGCGGCTTCCGCCCGGGCGAGGCCGACGAACTGCGCCGCGCCATGGCCACCTTCAAGCGCACAGGCACGATCGGCAATTACCGCCAGCGCATGATCGACGGCATGGTCGGCAGAGGCTACGAGAAGGAGTTCGCCGAACGCTGCTTCAAGCAGATCGAGGGCTTTGGCGAATATGGCTTTCCCGAAAGCCATGCCGCGTCCTTCGCGCTGCTGGTCTACGCCTCCTGCTGGTTCAAGACCTTCTATCCCGACGTCTTCTGCGCCGCGATCCTCAATTCGCAGCCGATGGGCTTCTATCAGCCGGCGCAGCTGGTGCGCGATGCGCGCGACCACGGCGTCGGCATCCGCGAGGTCGACGTCAACCATTCCGCCTGGGATTGCACGCTGGAAGAGGACGGTTTCGATCCCTCGCGCATCCTGGCGCGGCATGGCTCGATGCGCGGCGTCATCGAGACCCGCCATGCCGTCCGTCTCGGCTTCCGCCAGGTCAAGGGGCTCTCGGAAAAGCGCATGGAAGCCTTCGCGGCGCGGCGCGGCGACGGCTATGTGTCGGTCCGCGACGTCTGGATGCGCTCCGGCCTCGATGTCGACGAGATCGAGAAGCTGGCCCAGGCCGATGCTTTCCGCTCCATCGGCCTCGACCGCCGCGCCGCGCTCTGGGAAGTGCGCGCGCTGGACGGCAGGAGCGCCGCCGAGAAACTGCCGCTGTTCGACCGCCCGGCGCTTGGCCTGCGCGAGCTGGAACCGGAGACGCGGCTGCCGGAAATGCCGCTCGGCGAGCACGTCATCCATGATTACCGCGCGCTCGGCCTGTCGCTGAAGGCCCATCCGGTCGCCTTCCTGCGCGAAAGGCTGGACCGCGCCGGCGTGACGCCGAATGCCGACCTGCCGCGCGTGCGCGACGGCAGGCGCGTTTCGGTCGCCGGCCTCGTGCTGGTGCGCCAGCGGCCGGGCAAGGGCAACGCCATCTTCCTGACGCTGGAGGACGACAAGGCCGTTGCCAACGTCATCTTCTGGGAAAGAACGTTCACCCGCTTCCGGCCGATCGTGATGGGCGCGCGCTTCGTGCGCGTCACCGGCAAGCTGCAGTCGGAATCCGATGTCGTCCATATCGTGGCCGAAAGGATCGAGGACCTCACCCCCTGGCTGACCGCGCTGCTGGAGGAGACCGGCGCGGCCGGCCCACCCACGACCGGACATCGGGCCACGATCGAGCATCAGCAAGTGCCACCGGCCGGCGCGGATCGGGCGAAGGGCACGATGCCGGTCCGCCAGGACATCGCGACGCTGACCGACAAGGCGGAGAAGGTCATGCCCAGGGGCCGGAATTTTCAGTAGGCACGCGCACTGGCCCCGGCGGCGTAAGGATTGGCCCCAGACGCCGCAGCCTCGCTTAAGCCAGTCGTCGCTGTCGATGGTGCAGGTGGAAATCCATCCATCGTGCCGCGAAGCGTCCGGTATTGCTCGCCGACGAGCCGTTTTCGATGATTGGGACGCATCTCCCGAATCCCGTGAATTCCCGCGACGCTGATCTCGGACAGACGCCACGCATTCGCAGCGCTCGCCGCCTTTAATGACACTATAAGTGACACCAATTGACTCGGTCCGAAATTCATGTCACAAGGCATGTCATGAATTAGACGGAGACCACCATGGCCGAAACACGCAGCTACAACAGCCCGCTCCGCGAGGAGAAAGCCCGCGAGACCCGCGAGGCGATCCTGCGCGCGCTCTACCGGCTGATGAGCGCCGCGACCATGCAGGACGACATCAGCATGGAGGCGATCGCGACCGAGGCCGGCATCCAGCGGCGCACCATATTCCGCCACTTTCCAACCAAGGACGATCTGCTGACGGCCTTCTGGCCGTGGCTCAACGAACTGATCGGCGCGTCCATCGCGCCCGAAACCGCGGCCGACATCGTGACAGGGCCTCGGGATGCCTTCCCCCGCTTCGACGCGCATGAGGCCGCGATCCGCGCCTCGCTGCATTCGCCGACCGGCCGCGCCATGCGCGCGGGCATGGTTCCCGGCCGTCGTCTGCGGTTTGCCGGGGCGCTTGCCCCGATCCTGTCCACACTCGCGCCAGCCGAAGCCCGAAGGGTCGAGGCGCTGGCGCACCTGCTTTACTCGGCCTCCGCCTGGGAGGCCCTCAGGGACTACGGCGGTCTCACTGGCGCCCAAGCCGGTGAAACCGCCTCTTGGGCGCTCGATACGATCCTGTCCGCGGTCGCTTCGGGCTCTTTGCCGCGGACATGACATCGAAAGCCAGGGAGACAATGGCAATGAACATGCATGTGACAACCAGCCACGATAGCGAGGCCCGCTGGGTCGTCGCCGACCGCGTCCGCTTTCTCGGCGGCATGGCGGGCGAAAAGCTCGAACTGATCGAGGTGGAGATTCCACCAGGCTCCGGCACGCCGCCGCACAGCCACGCGTCGCCGGAACTGTTCTATGTGGTCGAGGGCGAGGTCACCATCCGCCACTTCGCCAGCGGCAAACCTCCGACCACGGTCGCGGCAAGGGCCGGCACGTCGGTGCGGATCGACGGCCATGCACCGCACAACTATGCGAACGAGAGCGGCAGGCCGGCACGCATGCTGGTGATGATCGAACCGTCGATGACGGCGTTCTTCCGCGAGATCGGCACGCCGGAGCCGCAGGCCGAGCCGGACTTCGCCCGCATCGGCGCCGCCATGCAGCGCCACGGCATAGAAGTCCTGCCGATGGCGTCCTGATCGCCGCGCCTGCCGCTGGCGGCGACTGATCCGCCGTCATGACGGACAATCGCGGATGGAGTTCCCCCACTCCGTCGCCGCTGCGCGGCGCCACCTCTCCCCCCTCCGGAGGGAGAGGAAAGGAGCCGAGTTCGGCAGGCTCGCGCCTTTCCTCTCCCCCGTCGTTCGGGGGAGAGGTGGTCGGCTAAGCCGACCGGAGTGGGGGTCGCGCCGCATTTGCGATTGCCTTGCCGTAAACGGGGAGAAGTGCCCGGCAGGGCAATGAGGGGCGGCGCCGACGTCTAGAAGCCAGTCGCCCACAGCCATCATCACCGACGGCACCGCCGGCATGCTCACCTATCAGGAAGGTCCGCCCAGCCGGGGCGGCGGCGCGGGCAGGATATCCTCGGCGGAAATGCTGCGCGCTTCAGAGGGCAGCATGACCGGGATTCCGTCGCGAATGGGGTAGGCGAGCCTGGCCACGCGCGACACCAGCTCGCCGCGCTCCGGGTCCCAGCTCAGCGGTCCCTTGGTCAGCGGGCAGGCCAGCAACTCCAGCAACCTGGGGTCGACCTCGGCTCTCTTCGCGTCGCGTTCACCAGCCATCATCCGTCCACTTCCGCCGAATGTATCTGCTGCATTCATGCGCCGCCGGAAAATCCGGCGGTGCAGTGCTTATTGCAGGCTCGAGCCAAAATCCTCGTTCTCGCGCGCCAGCGTCATCTCGGTGATGGCGATCAGCGTTTCGGCGCGTGTCTTCAGGTCCGCCGCCTCGAGCAACGCCTGCTTTTCGGCCGGGCCGTAGGGCGCCATCATCGACAGCGCGTTGACCAGCATGGCGTTCTCGGCGCGGCTGACGCTTTCCCAGTCGGCCTCCAGGTCGTTGGCCTGCAGATAGGCCCGGAACGCTCGCAGCAGCGAAGGCCGGTCGACCTCGCCCGCCGCCTGGTCTTCCCCGAGGTCGGCGAGGAACGGCGCTATCCGACCCTGCCGAAACGGCGTCTTGACCGCCAGCTCCTGCGCCACGCGGAAACGGCAGACGCCCTGCAGCGAGATCAGATAGCGGCCGTCGCCGCTTTCGGAAAAGCCGATGATGCGGCCGGCGCAGCCGACATTGCACAATTCCGGTTCGCCATCGTCACGCAACGCGCCGTCGAGGCGAGGCTGGATCATGCCGATCAGCCGGTCGCCGCCGAGCGCCTCGTCGACCATCTGCAGGTAGCGCGGCTCGAAGATGTTGAGCGGCATGCGCCCGCCCGGCAGAAGCAGCGCGCCGACGAGCGGAAACAGCGGTATGGTCGACGGCAGGTCCGCGTCCAGCCGGTAATGCGCGTTTCCCGCTTGCACCTTTATCCTCCGATTCGCTTCGCCACGGCCTGACCCTGAAGGCCGAGGTCCCGGACGAGATCATGCTCCGGAAACAAGGCCTGAAGCGGGATGATCCATCCGGACCAGTCCAGCCGCGCCGAAAGCGCCGCGCCTTTCGGCATCACGCTCTAATCTGGCGCGGCGATGGCCGCCAGCAAGCCCGCGATCGTCGCGGGCTTACGAAAACAGCAGCGACGACAGCTTGCGGCGGGCCGAAAGCGTCGCCTCGTCGGTCATGCCCCAGGCCTCGAAGAACTGCAGCAGCTGCGCCCTGGCGCCGTCGTCGTTCCAGGCACGGTCAGCCTTGACGATGGCCAGCAGGCTGTCGGCCGCCGCCATGCGATCGCCCATGGCGTTCTGGATCATGGCGAGGTCGAAGCGCGCCTGGTGATCCTTGGGGTTCTCGGCGAGCCGCTTTTCAAGCTCGGCCGGATTGCCGAGGCCGGCAGTCTGCGCGGCCAGCGCCATCTTGGCGCGCAGCGCCGAAAGCGCGGGCGCGTCCTTCTTGGCCTCGGGCGCCTTGGCCAGCACCGCCTCGGCGCCTTCGGCGTCGCCCGCCTCGAACAGCAGTTCGGCGAGACCTGCGATCGCCTCGATCGTTTCCGGCGCCTGCGCCAGGATCGCATCGTAGATGTCGGCCGCGGTCTGGGCATCGCCCGCCGCGCGCGCCTCGGCGGCGGCTTCCAGCGCCTCCGTAATCTGCGGCGCGCCATTGCCCTTGCCGCCGACCTTCTTGATGAACTCGTTGATCTGGCTCTCCGGAATCGCGCCCATGAAGCCGTCGATCGGCTGCCCGTCCTTGAAGGCGATGATCGCCGGGATGGACTGGATGCCGAGCTGGCCAGCGACCGAGGGATGCTCGTCGATGTTCATCTTGACCAGCTTCACCTTGCCGCCCGCCGCCTTGACGGCCTTTTCCAGCAGCGGCGTCAGTTGCTTGCATGGGCCGCACCAGGGCGCCCAGAAGTCGACGAGCACCGGCTGGCGGCGCGATTCCTGGATAACGTCGGCGGCAAAGCCCGCGGTCGTCGTGTCCTTGATGAGGTCGGCGGCCGGCGCAAGGCTGGCCGCGTCGGCGCCACGGCCGCGATCGCCGCCGCCATATTGCACGGTCGTCGCATACTGGCCGCCCATGCCGCCGAATGGATTGTTGTCACTCATGTGGTCGCCCTTTCGGTCGCGCCGCCATCGAGCGGCCTGGCGCGACATCCCTGTTCAGAATTCGTTTCAGCCACCCATGTGGCGATCAGGCCGAGACTTTCAAGATAGCAGCATCGTGCCCCGTTGCCTCGACGAATCTGACAAGATCGGCCGTCCCGATCGACGTCGTCGCCTCATTGGTCAGCGGATGGGCGTTGATGACGTCATGGCGCATCAAGGCCTCGTCGAGGATCAGCTTCACCCGCTGCTTCGTGTCGTTGATCACCCCGAACACGGTCACGGCGCCCGGAATCACCCCGAGCAGCTCCATCAGCATTTCCGGCTTGCCGAAGGAAACGCGGCTGGCGGCGCCGATCAGGGAATGGATCTGCTTGAGGTCCACCACGGCGTCCTCGCCGACCGTGACCAGGAAGAAATTGTCCTTCTTGTCCTTGAGGAACAGGTTCTTGGTGTGGCCGCCCAGGATCTCGCCGCGCAGCGACTGTGAATCGGCGACCGTGAACAGCGGCGGATGCCGCTTGGTCGAGACGGCGATGCCGAGTTGGTCGAGAAAGGCAAAAAGCTCGGCTTCGGTCTTCGGCATCTCATCTCTTTCCGGGCAAGGGTTCCGAACACGCCGTTTACGGCCAATGACGCGGTCGAGACAAGACCGTTGCGGGGGGCGGGTGCATCCATGGCGCGCACGATGCCCTGGCCATGGTCCAAAATGTCGCGAAAAAAGCCTGCGTTTTCCCTGTTGCAATCGGCTCGCTCTTCAGCCATATAGGCCCGGCTTGCGGCCGAGGCCGCTTGAGCGGGTGTAGCTCAGGGGTAGAGCACAACCTTGCCAAGGTTGGGGTCGGGCGTTCGAATCGCCTCACCCGCTCCAATTTCCTCAGGGAAATTAAGTACTTAGATCAGGGCCACCATTCGGTGGCCCTTTCTATTTCTGCGTGGTCAACACCTGGTCAACACGATGCATAGGAGTCGGGAACCGCCTTAACGCGGTACTAGTCTGCCCAAAGTCATCAGTGACGCTTTGTCCAGTTGCTGCGGAACGTCCAATTGCAAGATTTGGCCGCCTCGGACCTAGGAGAATGAGATCTCCTATCGCTGTGGACGGCATCGGACTGGATAAGACGGCTTGTAGCAATAAGATGCTAATTGCACGCCCCTGTGCAGCTTCAAGCCCGGGAGGGCTCGCCACGCTGCTCCGCCGCGTCTTCATCGATCAGGGCAGCGACTAGCTCAACTGCTGAGGCCAAGTGCCTGGCAAAGTCGGTCCGCGTTTTTGCTCGGCTTGGTCGGCAAGGGGGCAGGTATCCCGCAATCTGCTCCAAGTCCCGCAGCACCGAGGCGATGTGCGGCCAAGGAAAGTCGGTGGGATCACCGATGTCTCGATCTGCGCCGACAATGATTTGCAATTTGGCAATTACTCCTTCGAGCGACGTTGCCGCGATTTCAGGGACAGAGTCCTGGAGTTTAAGAGCTTCGGTCATCGCAAAGACCTCGGCCTCCCGCGCAACCGCATATTCCTGAGGATCGCGGAGAGTGCGTGCTGTTTGACCTCGAACTCCTGTCGGGGAATCTGCGGTCAATCCCTGAATTCCGGGATTGACCATGATTTGGCTCTCCAAGCGCTGCTGCACGCGACATAGCAGCATGGAGATGTACCGGGCCATTTGCCAATCGCTCAGCAGCAGAAGTGCCGGATCGCGTGGGGCTGCCGGTTGCAATTCCGTCTCGTTGCGGCTTGCGGCGAGAACGGTCGGCTTTTTCGTTGCCACAGCATGGTCTCCTTCCGTGGGGCAAGTCCCTTGCTCGGCGAATACATATTATAGTTGATAAACTTAAAGTGTGTAAACCTCGATTGTCCGGCGCATGGACATGCGTCAGCTGGTTGGAAAAAACTTTGCGCGTATTCGGCGGGAGAAAGGCCTGACGCAGGAGGACGTAGAAGCACGCTCTGGATTCAGTCAGCAGTATCTGAGCAGCCTCGAACGCGGTCGGCGTAACCCCACGGTGATCACTCTTTACGAACTTGCCCAAGCGCTAGGTGTAAGCCACTTGGAGTTGGTCAAGCCGAGTGACTAACCCTAGCCAGTTTTCATAAGAAGACCTGTCGCGAGCCGCTCGCGAGCGTGCCAATTGAACGGCGCTGTAGCGCGCGAGCGGCGACTTTGCGCGTCATATTAAACGCTGGCGCGACATGCGTAATCCCTGAACAGCTCCCTGCCTTCGGCCAGACTAGCTTGCTCACCGCTGAACGAAATCAAGCCTTCCGACGACCTGACTTCTTTGCAGGCGCGACGACGGTCTTGCGGCCAAGCCCGCTGGACTTGGCGAGGGCCGATCGTTGGGCCGCGTAGTTCGGCGCCACCATTGGATAATCAGACTTTAGCCCCCACTTGGCCCGATACTCGTCTGGCGTCAGCCCATAATGCACGCCGAGATGGCGCTTCAGCGATTTGAACTTCTTTCCGTCCTCCAGGCAGATGATGTAGTCGGGGAACACCGAGCGCTTAGGATTGACGGCCGGCTCCTGCTTCGGCGCTTCGGCAGCAGATGGCTGACCTACGCCCGCCAGGGATGAGTGGACTGAAGCAATGAGGTCAGGCAGCCCCGCGACCGGCAGCGGATTCTTGCTGACATAGGCAGACACAATATCGGCAGTCAGTTCGACCAGATCGACCGACTGGGCTTCGTGTTGTTCGTTCAAGTTTTCGCTCCTGTATGGGATCTGAATGCGCCCCGCGTAGCGTTATATGGGCAATTATTGAGAACTGCCGCCGAGTGGCTTCTGCATCTGCCACGATGTTGGCGCGAAAGATGCCAGAGTTGATTAGGGATGCAATAGTCTGTGCCAGGCTCGCCGCTTTATCTCAAAGGTCTGACGACCAACGGGCTTGAGGAAGCGGATATTGGTATCGCCCAGCCTTTCTGGAAGGAAGCCGACGGAATGACAGCCCAGAGAAAGTCCAGCCGCCTTCAACTACCGGCGATTGTTGCCGGAGAATGGCGAGGAGAGATCGTCGGCTCAGCCAACGTCAATTTTGGCCAGGTCGTGCAGCCAGGCCCGCCGCGCCAATCGGTTGAGTTCACCTATGTCATACTGGCAGCCTCGCTCATCATGCCGAACAAAGCATTCAGATGGCCTGGAACCGTCATGATCATGGCCCCCATTCCTATGAAGACGGAACACCCCGATGCGGGTGTTCTTTTTGAGACTGCTGAGCTGCCATCGCTGAACCTCTCCCTCTACGTCAGCAGAGAGCAGTTTTCGGACATGTTGCCACGCCTTGAGGCACATCGATTGAAGGATTTTCATTTCACGGTAGAGGAAAAGGACGCAGAGGGCCGGTGGGCTGTGCGAAGCTGGGGCATGGGGACCACTAGGCTGGCTGCGTAATTACCGAGAGAAGCCGGTTAGCTTGGCAGATTGGTAAAGAATTGGTCGAACGCCTGTTTCTGCCCACCTCGGTTGGCTAGCCCCTTAAGCGGTGACGATGAAGCCGTGCAGCAAGTCCGCTAACGCTCCCTGATCAGGCTCCGGGCACGGGGTGCCGGTTCCATCCCGCCCCCAAATAGCAGCGGCATCGGCCAAGAAGTTGTCGCAGATTTTGAAGAAAAATGTAGCGTCTGCTTCGTCCATGTCGGCGTAAGTATGCGCAGTGGCATTGCGGATCTGAAGGGTCAGACGCTGGTGAAGCGGCCTGACGAACTGAGCATTGCAGAGCTGTATCTCATCACTGAAATCGCTACACCGCGATGCGAGCAGCGCAGGCACGATGACAAGCAAGTGCGTCAAGTCGAGTCGGCTGCCGGGCGTAGGTCGGCGATAGTCGCCCACGTTGTTGAAGAACCGCTGGTAGTTAAGGTCGGGCAATTCGTTAGGTGCATCGAGCGGATCTAGGCCTAGGTAGGCACATAATGACTGTAGAATAGCCTCAGGAACGCTCCCAGCCGAGCGAATCTGCTCGGCTGGGGAGCCAGATTTTCTTACTCTTCCAAGAAATGCCCGGATAGAATATTGGAGGAGCATGCGAACATCCGGATCGCCGGCTTGTCGGGCAAGTACATCGAGGCGAGAGCCACGGCCCTGGGACGGTTCCAAGGCATTTCCAACGCGATCGCTCCAGCGGACAAGCTGGTCGACCCAAGCTCTATGTGCTTCGATGGGTAAGTTTCCGTCGAGCAACTTACGGCCAACGCGCTGCACCGTTCGCCAGTCTATCTCTAACAGACCTCCCGTATCGTTGTCGTGGATCGCAGCAAGCAAAGTGACCAAGCTCGTGAAGGCCTCGAGGTGCGGGGAGCTTTGCTCTAGGAGCTGGGCCTGACGAGCCGCATCTGCGTACCTGTCGTTACTCAGCGCCTCCAAGACTCTTGCGAAGGCGATCCAGGGACCCTGCCTGCCGGTGAGCAAGAGCCGTCCGAGCACAGGGCTCGCAAGCACTGTACGACCCGCCTTGTCTTGCTTCAGGAGGAAGTCCGCGAGATCGAGGTGCCGGAGGTAAGCAAGCTGTGCGGGTTGCAATCGTCCGGTGGCGACACGGAGTCGAAGATCGTCGCCGTCAGCCAGCCGCGGACCAACAGCGAGGTCGAAGAAACGTTCCATGCTATCGCCAAGTGATCTGGCCGAACGACCAACCACATCCTCCATGTCCGTAGCCGCGGCGGCAATGATTGCGGAATGCACACAATCTGGGCCTCCAGCCAAGGCAAAAAGCTTTTGAGCTTGGGCGCTGTCCAGCCCTGCCAACACAGCGGATGCAACAAATTCTGCACGGCTCAGCGGCGGCAAGACCATTTGGTCGTGGTTGTCACCATAGGCCGAGTTCACGAACGGGAATTTGCCGCGCAGTGATAGCTCGGTCCTGATGGACTGGTAGTTCATGGGAGAAATCGCGATCGTGGACAGCTGACCGTCATGTTCCAGCTGGCGCATGGTCGACAGGACCGAAAGCAGGTGATCGTCGGCAATGCTTGCGAACGCATGAAACCGATCAATCACAAGGATCGGATGGTTGCCATCGTGCTGTGCCGCCCCAATGAGATTCTCGAGCCAGTCGGCGGCGTACCTCTCCTTGGACACTTGTGACACGGATATGATAGAGCGGCCAAGCTCGCGCCCAACACGTTCCACGAAGTGGGAACTCGATGTCACCGCATCAGTGGTTAGCCGAACGACGACAGCCCGACGGTTCTCATATGCTGCGGCAATGGGGTCGTTTGCTCGAGACCAAGTAACGACCTCGTTGGCGATTCGTAGTGTGTCGCAACCCGGAGGCACGATGAGCAAGCACGATCGGCCCGGCTGTGCTTTCCAAGTGGTGCCAAACCTCCGCTGGAACCATGTATGGTCAGTCCTCATGTGCCGGCCCGTTGGTGCCGGAGGTGGTAGGCATGCTGTTGCCGGGGTGCGCGAAACCCTTCCGCGAAAATCGGGACCCGGAACCTGTACATTGAGGAACGAGGCATCTCCAATATATCTAAATCAACCAATGAAAGCAGGCGTGACTTCCAAGCCTCCAACTCATCTAGCTCAAGAAGAGACTGGTCGATGATGTAGCTTTGCTGGGCCTCATCAACGACGAGAGAACTCGAATTGGCGACACGCCAGAGCAATAGCCAGAGCAGGTCCTGCTCGCGTTGCCCCTGAAGGCCCAACATATGCTCGATTGGCTCTAGCACTTCGTAGGCTTTGAAAGGTAAGTCGATGCTCCGACCGCCCACTAGGGCAGAAACTCCCTGCCGGACGTCAGCCTTCGTTACTGGTCCAGAACGCACGATCGCGGTCGTTGCAGCACCCAACTGCCACAAAAACTGAGGCATCCCAGCACACATGTCGATGGCGTATCGAACAGGTTCACCGGCGAAAGCAACATAGGGAGCGAGTTTATCAGGGGACACCAGTTTTCGCGCCGTCTCCGGGTTCGTCAGCCCCGCGAGGTCAATTTGCAACGAGCTGCCAAAGAATGCATTTTTGTATGACCGGGCAAACTCCGCAATGTGGTTACTACCTGACAACAAGAGGCCAACCTTGGTAGAGGTCTGAGAGATCTCCCTCAGACCTTGGAGAAGTTGTTCCAGTTCCAGCCGCTTTGCCTCGCCACCGCGATAGGGGAGGACAAGTGTCTCTGCCTCATCGACAAGATAGATTACGCGGGTGGCCCCTCCCGCCCAGTCCAAGAGACGCTCACTCAAGATAGTGAGCGAATCCGCAAGGCTCTCCGAGTCACGCAGGTCCAAGATCGCGTTGCGCACTGCATCCCGTTCAGATCCTAGGCGTTGGCGCAGCTTTTCACCTAACTCACCGTTCAGGTCCGTTGAGCTAAAGTTACGCTTCCCAAGCGCTTGCGCGATTGCGGAGTAGAAAACCGCGCTTACTTGTTGGCTGGAATCCATCATTGCCGCTCGACGCTCGGCAAGCGAAAAGTAAACAGTGATCGGCGCATCACGCCTGGGTTGGCGGTGACGTCCATGGAATGCATACAGCAGAGACGTTTTTCCGATGCGGCGCATACCGGTCAACAGCACAGGGCTAGGGCGGCGCGCGCCGACCAGCGCGCCATGCAAGCGCTCAAGCTCGTCGTGCCGACCGATGAAGGAGTCGCCGGCGGCTGGAGTATTCTCGACGCCCGGAAAGGCATCGAGCAGTGTCTCATCATCGATCCGCTTTGTATCGCCTGCCCGTAACTCGACTCGCGCGAGCTGGCACACGACGTCGCGGCTTATCAGTTCGCCTGCTAACACGCGCGCATTAACGCGAATCCTGAAATTGTCGTCGCGCTGACTGGTAGCGTCATGCCAGCTTTCGCCAAATCTGACGTCCATCGTCCATTGACCGGCGAAGTAGACGGGCTGCTCCGAGAGGCGTCTGCGGCGGCTGCCGTCGTCGAAGGAAACGTCGTCGTTTGGGAAGAGGATGGCTTCCATCGATTCAGGGACAAGCCCACGAGGTTCGATCGAAATCGCGACTGAAAGCTCTGTCCGGCGGCGTTTGTCAATACGAAGAACTATGTCATTGTCAACGCTGACAACAAGATCCGCATCTATCGCCTGTGCTGCCGTCGGCAGACTCGCAACGAAAGTGCGAAAGGGGACACCTTGAGCGGCCTTTGCCACTTGGTTTGCGACGGCTTCCGAGACCGAAACTAAATCGGGCCGCTGGGAGACGATCGCACGAAGGTTTAGGAGCTGTTCCAGACGGGAGCGAATGGCGGGCTCATGGCGCGCTGCCAGGAACAACAAATGTTCGTTCAGACCGCGCTCGTGAAGAAAGCTCAACAGTGCAGCACGGATCGGTCCAGGTTCGGCTGTGGCTGTCGGGGCATCCCAAAGCCGGTTTATAACCTCACGGCCAATCGTGCCCGAGCAAAGCTGTTCGAGCGTTCGGGCGGCAAGATTGTTGCCGGCCAGTATCTGCGCCAAGCCCATTCGCTTATCTAGAAGCGGGGTCCAAGATCCGTCTGAGTGGAGCACGGGCGGTTTACCCGACGATTTGCTTGAAAGCGCAATCGCGGCGGAAAACAGATCGAATGCAATGGCGAGGAGACGAGAAATAGGCAACGCGCGATTTATGAGATAACCGCTAGCTCCAAGCACTTTTGCCGAAGTTACCAAACCGTCTCGCGCACCTTCGAGCCGTTCTTGCGTAAGCGCAACAAGCGTGTCCGCGAACTCAGCTATATCGGCCATCCTGCGCGAGTCTTCATCGCCAGTATCAAGACGGAGCGTTCGCGCCGCCTGGGCAAGTGAGACCCAGTCCGCCCGCTCTGCTAGCGGCACCAATTTCGCACCAATAGCCTCCGCAGCAGGGGCGCGGGCTGCTGTATGGGATGGGGCCTCGATGGCGCCGTATGAAAGCTCAAGCCCTTGGGCGCAAGCAGCTGGATCAGGCGATTGTTCGATCACACCGCCGACATCGAGAGCGCGCTCAAGCAAAGTATCGCTCGAAGCTCCCGCGTCCAAAGAGCCTAGCGCTACAGCCTCTTCGCCGACGAAGCGGACATACCAGCGTACCACTTCAATGAGCGCTTGGCGCTGTCCCTCATCAAGTTGGCCCGAAAGCTGAATCCATGTCCTCAACTTCTCGGCTGGAGTGTCGACAAATCCGACGAGTTCGGATGAACGTTGCTCCGATATCCAATAGCTTGGGTCTAGCACCCGCTCGGAGAATTCCCGCGCATACTCGGCGAGCTCTGGCAAGGCTCCGGTCGCCTCCAGCATCTTCTCGATGGGCTTCAGATGGGCACGTTCTGCTGCCCGGTTCAAAAGCTCAGCGTTCCAGCGCCCCCTAAGGTCGGCAAGTGACCAGCGCTCATCGGGGCCTTCAACTCCAGCTTTTAGCAACCGTCGAAGCAAGGTCGCTCGTTCGGCCGCAACGGGGGCATCAAGCGCATCCCTCCTGCCGACATCGATGAGCTCGGATACCTCCATCTCAAGGAAATCCATTTGCTCTGCGGCTTCGCGGAGTTCCCAGCGCTCAAGTGAGTCTTGCACGGCTGAGGCGGTGGAAACTGATCGCACCAACGCGGCGCCATGCTCGAGCTCAAGAGTCGCGAGTCGCTGCCTCAGGGGCGCGAGCGCTTCGCTTGCAGCATTCGCGACACGGTCTGACAGCTGCTGGCGCTCACTTACTGGGATCGCCGCTTCCTCAGCGTAGGCGCGCGCCGCCGCGATTTGTCCCCGGGCAATTAAGTCTTCCGTCAGTTCCAGCGGACTGGGATTGCGGCCCAGTGCCCAGTGCCTGATGGCACTTGCCGCCACGTCCACTGTCGGTACATCCCCCTGTAGATAGAATTCTGACAGCTCCATCGATTGCTGCGCCCAGGCAGTTTCGGATGCTGTCCAGCGACTTTCGGAGACTGGCGTTGGATCCCCACGCAATGTGGGGAGCTCAAACAAAGTCGCGGGCCCGACCAGCATTGATCGCACCTCATATTCCAGCCACACCTGTGATCCAGCAACGGAGCTTTCCTTGCTGAGCTGTGCAAGCGCACTCGCAAGTTGGACGCCAAAAACTCTTCGGCGCGATTTGGCTTGAGGCGTGGTTGATTGCAGGAATGAGTCAAGCAGCTCCCTTCCCTGACGGACATAACGCTGGATCCGCGCACGATGACGGGGTTCGATCCGCGCCGTCCTAGCATTCTCCCGGCGAACGTCGGAGACTGCGAGTTCAATAGCATCTTCGACATCGAAAGAAGTGGAGAGTGCCTCTGCGGCCTTGGCGTCGACCTGTCCGTGTTTGACCAGGGGGACGAAGTGACGCTCCCGTATCGCCTCGCGGAGTTGCAAGTAGAATCCTGAACTAGCGGATGTCGTGGTCGCGTAGGCGGCGAGCTCCGTGCCAATATTGTTGTTGTTGGCGCTAGATGCCCAGTCCGGCGCGGCGAGGCGACGGAGCTCCGTGCCATTCCCAATGAGGTCCAAGTGATGGATCAGTAGGTTGGTCAAAGTGGCAAGCGGTGCGCCAACCAGTGTCTCGTCTGTGAGTCTGAGGCTCGGGTCGGTAATGACTACGAGCGGGCCAAAGTTAAGTATGTCTCGCAACCGCTCGGCGACGATTATTCGCTGTAGTGCTGGATGCTCATCAAAAAGTACCGACGTTGGATCGACGAGATGAAGCAAGTCTCGTCGAACCCTACTGTTCCCAATCGCTGCCAGACGCCGCTCGAAATCCGCAGCGAATTCTGCGCCGCTGTCGAGACCCAAACGGATGAGCAACGCTGCGGCAACGGGCCATTGGCTGGGGTCAACGTTGTCGAGCAACGTCTTGATTTCTGCTGACGACGCCCTCCGCAACCAACCGGCGACATCCGTTGTGCCGTTTCCATGGCTTTCGACAAACGCACGAACTGCGGCGATGAACTCGCCTTCTCGCGACTGCATGGCCTTGACGTGAGAACGGAGCGAAGGGAGTTTACTGAAGGCGTCGAGCAATGTTGGAAGGTCTGTACTAGCGGAAGCGAGTTCGACCCACAGAGGGCGGACGCTCTGATCAGCTACGGGCTTCGAGAAACTTGCGATGGCATCTGCTGAGGGCACCATCAACGCCAAGCTTTTCGAATCTGCCCGGTCGATGTCGTCGATCCATTGCGGGGGCTCTAGGCCCGACACCTTCATCGCACCGAGCAGGGTCGACCGCACAAAGCTACGGCATTTGCTGGCGACCACCTGTTGCCGTGCACGTGCCTCGCGCGCCTTTTCGATCGCTTTCGTCCGGGCGAAGTAGTCAACCTCGTTGAGCTCCAGCAGCTGCATAACAGATACACCGGAGTCGATCTCGAGCTCGGCCGCGACAGCAGCGTCGAATGCGGCGGAGGCCGAAAGCATTAAATCCTTGGCCACGGTACTGGAATCCGGCAATGGCGAAGTGCTGATCAATAGCTCAGGGACAGGAGCAAGGACCGGAGAGCTTGTCGCCGGAATAATGACAGGAGCAGATACTAGGTTCTGCACCGCAGTGCGCGCTTGATCCACCCCGTCGCGGGCTGTTTCAATCGACCGGGAAACCAAAGGTTCCAGCTGCGTTATGCCGTGCTTGCTAGCAGTCTCTACTAGCGAAACCGCCTCGTCCAGAGGAAGCAGCGCAGCAAACAGAATGATGACACGGGCCAGCTCCTGGCTTTCCAACGAGACGGGGGGAGCAGCAACACGCAGCGCATCGTCAAGTGAGGTGGCCGTCAGGAAGAAGGCATCGGAATCACCGAGGTCAGGCCGCGCGATCCCAGCGCTGGTGGCCCAGCTAACGAGATCGCTGAACTGCGAGTCGGCCAAGTAGCGGAGCCAGAGGATTTCCGAGAGTTTTCGTCCGATTCGATGCACCCACTGACCTCGTTGGCGCCGGTTACCACGGATATCATCGACGTAGACTTCGACATCCGGTAACGCGTCTCGCCCGACGCGCCGGCTGGCAAATTGGTATGAGAGCGCGTCATCTCGCTCGCGTTGATCGAAGTCGGTATTGCTTCGGTCGAAAGGAATATCAAGTTGCTTGGCGGCCTGCTTGAGACCGCGCCGGACGGCAGATGCCGGCCACTTGCGATACGCCGGTAGGTGCACGAAAAAGGCATCGCCGATCAAGCGGCGATCAGCCAGCAACTCGGGAAGTGGGCCGCTTGGATCGAATGGCCAGCACTGCAGAAGTGAAGTTAATCCGACCTGCTCCCCCCCAATCGAAACCACGCACGACCTCTGAATAGTTAATATCGATGTTGAATCAGTCTCGCACTTCTTCGCACAGCGCCGGCGTCCTTGCCAGCGTCAGGGGCAAGCGCACCATCTTCGACTTCACAGCTATTCGCTCCCAACTCTACACTAACTCCGGCCGTGGCGACCCTAGCGCGACTTAAAGGATACTGGGGTGGCGGGCGGACCGGCGCCTAGCCTGGCCGACAGGTCCCGACGCCGAAGCGCCCTGACCTGCTGGACTGACGTACGACCAATGCGTCGGGCCGAATCGAAACTCAAGCTTAGAGGTCGCAACGCATTCGGAAATGTGCCAAAAAGCGTTCGAAGACACCGCTTTAGATACTCTCGGCACATTGTGCCGAATTGTTGCAATGTGCGGAATTCGTTAGAAAGAATAGTAAAAACAATCACCCAACCGAAGCGCAATGTGCACCCTTTTATCTTGCCGTCTTAATCGGTCGTATTTTCCGCGACTTTCTATCCATCGTCGTTCCTCTTCTAAACTACGATAATACACTATTCTATGCTCTAAGCCACGATCCCGTACTCTTGCGTCAAGGTCCGATGCGCCGTGCAGTCTTCCGCGCTCTGCGACGGCGTAGCAGCGCTGCTTATTGGCAGCACGGGAACCGTCGTGGCGCACTTTTCCATCGGACTGACGGAGCATCGTCACAGGCAATCCGGCGCGGTCCGGCCGTCTTGCGATCGGCGCGGCCGCAGGCAAGATAACGTGCGTTCCGTCGTTCCTGGTCTGCATCAGTCCTCATCCGCCGGAGCGGATTCCTTGTGTCAGGTGGCGCCCGTCAGTGTGCCGGCGCCATGCGTTTCAACTGTCGGTCTTCTGTTCATCGATGCGCTCCGAGCAGCTTGCGAGCCTTGTCATGGGCACGCCGGCCGGCATCCGCCTGGCTTGCCGCCGGGTCGCCGACATAGAACGTTCCGTCGGTCCAGATCGCGTGCATGATCACCGCCAGCTTGCGCGCAACGGCGACACAGGCCTTACGGTGACAGGAGCGTTTGGCGATCGCCTGGCCCCCAGCTATTGACCTTGTCCATGCCCTTGAAGCGCGTCATCAGCCCCGACGCCGCCTCGTATAGCGAGCGTCGCACGTCCGCGTCGCCGGCCTTCGATATGCGACCCTGAACGTCGATCGAGGTGCCCGACTGCCAGCGCCGCGAGGTCAGTCCGAAGTAGGCCGCGACGTCGCGTGAGCGGCGGAAGCGTGACGGATCGTCGATCGCCGTCATGAACGAAAGTGCCGTCACCGGGCCGACGCCGGGGATGGCCATGAAGCGTCGGCACAGTTCGCTGCGTGCCACCATTTTGACGACGAGATTGTGCAGCCGGCAATACTGCCCCCACAGCGCTGCGCGCGCCGTCAGCATGGCGTCCATCAACTCGGACGACAGTGGATCTTCCGCCACCGCGGTGCGCACCGCCTGCTCGAAGGCCCCTCGCCCGACCTTGCCCAGTCGGATGCCGAATGCCTTCAGCGAATGGCGGATGGCGTTTTCCAGATCGAGGAACTTGGCCTTCAGATTGCGCCGATGCGTCAGCAGAAGCTTCGTCCGGTAGCAGCTTTGCGACTTGATATGGGCCTGGCGGAACCAGCCGGTGCGCATGATGTGGGCGATGCCGAGCGCATCGGTCTTGTCGGTCTTATTGCGCTGCGCTGAGAGTGCGGCGCGCACATGCTGCGTCTCCAGGCAGACGGCCGGCAGGCCAAGCTTCTTGAGTTCCGGATGCAGCCAGGGCGACAGTGATCCTGCCTCGTGGCCGACGCGGCGCAGGCGCGGCAGAAACGGCTTCAGCACCGCAAAAAGCGCATCAGGATCTGTCACCGCCGTCGCCTCGAGATGCACAGCGCCATGATCGTCGACGACGCACACCGCTGTCTCGTCCATCGCCACGTCTAGTCCGCAAAAGAATTCCATCGTTCGCCTCCTGCGTTGTTTCACAGGCGCAGATTTTGCCGCCGAGTCGCCGGCGATCGCCAGTTGACCCGCGGTCGACGCACAGTTTTGCTGCTCGGCGAGGCGCTCGCACCGATTGCGGGCGGCAATCGGTCTCGGTCGTGTTTCGTGGCCCTCCCTCGATTGCTTCTGACCCTCCCTCCACCACGAGGCAATGTCCGGCAGCCCCCTGCTGCCCGAGGATCTACGAAAGGGAGCAGATCGCTTTTAGAGCGTCCCGCTGATGCCCACTGCTGCCTTGCTTCAGCTGCGGCCGATCTGCAGTCACCTTGATGATGTAAGCGCATTCCCGGCACGATCGACGGCACGTTGGAGTAGCCAGATTTGACCTCAGATGGCACTGGCCGGCCTGTCATATCGACACTGCGAAGGCGTGCCAAACATAGCTCGGCTGAACAAAATGGGGATAAGCCGACGTGTGGCAAAAAGACATCCTGGTGTTGCCCGACGATCTGATTGCGTTCGCCTGGTCTGCGCCGATGCGGGACTTGGCGGCGAAGCTCGAACTGTCCGATGTCCGGCTGAAGAAACTGCTGACGCGATGTGGAATTGCGTCGCCGCCGCAGGGCTATTGGAACAAAATACGTGCCGGAAAGAAGGTACTAGCCCTACCGAAGGCGCCACCGCGGCGCCCCGGTGAATTGGGTCGAGCAAGTGTCGACGCTCGCTTCGCAAAGGTGCTTCCGATTGCAGCCCCGCTTGCATCCAATGGGCCATTCGCATCCGCTCTGGTTCCAGAAGACCTCGACGAACTCCACGCACAGGAATTGCAAGCGATTGGCAAAGCTTCCGTCCCACACACGTTGGACAGGCCCCACAAAGGACTCGTTCAAATTCTCAAGCAGGAGCAGCGCCGCCGCGATAAAAATGCAGAACGCGAGTGGACCTTTGACGAACCCAGGTTCGACAATCCGCTGGCCAAGCGACGATTGAGGATCTTCAACGCCTTGTTTTTGGCGCTCAGCAAGCGCGGCCACGACGGTGGTGCCTACGAACGCGATGGAGAAATTCACGCGGGAGCAGCTATCGGTGACACACATGTCGGTTTGGACATTGGAATAGTCGGCAGCCACCGCACCGCGCGTCAGCATGGGTACTTACGGCCGGCGCCAGACCAGCCAGCATCAACCCCGCTTGCCCTGCGGATCGATCCGGGTTTCGACCGCAAGAATACAGTTTCTTGGCAGGATGACGGTGACGCCAAGCTCGAATCAAGGATCGCCGAGATCGCGGCTGCGGTCATCGTGGCGGGCGAGAAAAAGTTTCGCCTGAGTCTGCGGGAAGCCGAGGAGCGTGCAGAGCGGGAGCGGATTGAAAAGGAAAAGCAGCGCCAGGAATGGCTAGTTCAGCTCAACCAAAAGCGCCTGCAAAATCTACGGAACAGCGGCGAGCTGTTACGTGAAGCTGAAGACATTCGCGCGCTTGTTGAGCGCGTCCGTCGCGCGATCGGCGAAGGTTCGGCTGATATCGATCCCTCCGTGGTGGAAGCTTGGCAACTGTGGGCACTCGCAGAAGCCGATAGGATCGACCCGGTGCGGTCTGGCCAAATTTTAACGCACCTCAACGAGCCGTCGCTATAGTAGGTTATGCGATTGGTCATCGACAGCAGCAAGTTACAGTCATCGGAGTTGCGCGAGTTCCTCCGCGCAAGCACGGCGAACCTTGCTGTGCTCCCAGACTTCGCGTGGTTCGAGGTCTACAAGCAGGAGACCGTCGATGCGATCCTCGCCTTCCTCTCGGTGATCGGCGATTTCCCGAAGCAGATAGTCGTTCTGAAGTCTGGAGGAGAGATCGCGAGAATGAATCCCGGCCTTCCTGACGGGATCACCGCTATGGAGCAGCATGACGTGGCACCGCTGATCCGCGAGATGGCGCACATCATGAACGGGTCTCGCCGCAGCGATCCATTCGTCCTGCAGCATCTTCGGAATCTGTGGAGCGCTGCCGCTGTTAATCTCGATGGAATGCACCAGGGAGCGATCGATATCGTGACGTCGCTGCCGGAGATGTCAGAGCAGATGTTTTCGGAACACGAGATAAGGATGCTCAGGACTGGAGGCGCCTATACGGCTGAAATGTTCGGCAACATTTTCGGCGCCGCCGAGCAAATCTGGGAAGCCCTGGCGACGAGACATGGATTGCAACCGCGATCGATGGACCGCGTGCACATTACCAGAACGTACCTTTTCCGGTACGCTCTTGGCATTGTTATCTATCTTCTCTGGTGGATTAGGATTGGTAGTCCGAAAGTTGAGCGCATTGACCGCATACGCAACGACCTAATTGATCTCAGCTTTGCGGTTTACGGCACGTACTACGACGGTTTTCTCACCGCCGATCGCAAGGCCGAATGGATGTTTCTGAACCTATCTCGCGCTCTGGAAGCTATGCAGGAATGAGTCGGGACATTCACGCTTGTAAGAGATTACCCCAGGCGTCTCTCAAGGAATTGGAAGCGCCCACTGGACATGTTCCTCCTTTGTTCTCATATTGACGAGTGATTCTTGAACGCCTCTAGCCTCCGCGTGATTGAGATTTTAACAGATTTCAGTAAAGTAGCTTGCCGCGGAACGCCGCGGATTGCCGCGGAGGCGAGAGTGGGGAAGGACGGCCGCGACGCTGAGCGTGTCACGACGACGCTGACACGGCGGCAGAAGGCAGAGCTCGATCGGTTGGCGAAGGCCCGAGGCGTCAAGGTGGCGTGGCTCATTCGGCGGGCGGTCGAACGGTATTTGGAAGAGGCGGCGGGAGGGCCAATGCTCCCGCTCGATCTTGATGGGGGCGAGGATGTTAAGCGCTGAACTCTTCGCCGGATGCGGTGGACTAGCCTTGGGCATGTCCCAGGTTGGTTTTACTCACCAATACATGGCCGAGTTCGATCATGATGCCGTTTCTACAGTTCTTCACAATAAGCTCAAGGGCGTTGAGTATGTGAGGGATTGGCCGATGGATCTTCGGGATGTGCGCGATATCGACTGGCGCGCCCTCCCGACTTTGGACGTTGTATCCGGCGGACCGCCCTGCCAGCCCTTTGGGATTGGCGGTAAAAAGCGCGGACAGGAGGACCACCGCGACATGTGGCCCGAGGCGATCCGTGCGGTGCGAGAGGCAATGCCCCGCTCGTTTCTATTCGAAAACGTACGCAACATCGCGGGTCCGCGGTTCCGGCCTTATCTCGACTGGATCGTGGCCCACCTTGAGCGGCCATCACTGCTGCGCAAAGACCATGAGGAGTATGATGAGCACCGCGTAAGGCTTGCTGCGTCGAAAGCTAAGCAGGAATATCGAGTCGTTTGGCAAGTTGTTAACGCTGCTGATTTCGGGGCTGCACAGATCCGGCATCGCGTTCTAATCTTCGGTATAAGATTGGACCTGAACGTTGCTCCCGCCGCAATGGCGCCGTCCCATTCGCGCGACAGGCTCCTATGGGAGCAATATGTGTCTGGTGAATATTGGTCCCGTCATGGTCTGAAGAAACGGCACCACCCAATTCTTCGTCATGACCAGTCGCGAGTCGAGGAACTATTGCGTGCTAGACAGGAGCCCGATGGCCTGCCTTGGGTTACGGTCAGGGACGTTCTTTCGGGACTTGGTGAGCCAGACGGCAAGCGCAATCACGTTCTACAGCCGGGAGCACGCGTTTACCCGGGGCACACTGGCAGCCCGCTTGACCTTCCGGCCAAGGCCCTCAAAGCCGGAGACCATGGGGTCCCCGGCGGCGAGAACATGATGATTTGCGACGATGGTTCGGTTCGCTACTTTAGCACGCGAGAGGCTGCGCGGCTGGTCGGATTGCCGGATGACTACGAATTTCCGCGCTCTTGGACAGAAAGCATGCGTCAGCTTGGGAATGCTGTGCCAGCGCCACTCGGCGCGGCCGCTGGCGCTTGGCTGGCACGGCTGGTTACTGGTGGCCCCGGTCGCCCGCTGGTTTTGGGTCGCAGGGCAGCGTAGCATTGGCACGCTAGAAGCCGGGGGGCGATTCGCGACAGATAAACCTCGAATCGGCCAACTAAGAGGTTTAGCGGATGGCGCTTGCACCTGATCGGGCGGCGATCAAAGCCCTAGAGGATGCATTGAAAGCGGTTCTCGCAGCGGCTGGAAGCAACCCGCCGCAAGCAGTTGTTCGTCGAATCCGCGAGGGTCTCGCTGCTCACGCGAGCGCGGTCGAGGCAGCTCGGTCTTCCACCGACCCTATTCGAATGCCGCGCACCACATTCGATCCTGCAGATCCTAAGGCGATCGGTCGGATGGTTTCCATCGCGTTACTTGCCCAACCGTTAGTACCTCTTGGCGATGTTCAACCGGCTTACGGCTCGGGAGTCTATGCGATCTACTATCGTGGCAATCATCCGCTCTACGCAGGGATCGCCGGGTCCGAGACACCAATCTACGTTGGCAAGGCAGATCCAGCCAATGACGATGCGAGCACTACACGGGAGCAAGGTGCGAAGCTGACGGCGCGATTGGCCGAGCATGCCGGCACCATCACGACGGCCGAGGGCTATGCCGACCGCCTATCTGCCCATCTTTCACCCATTAGCCTGAGCGACTTTCTTAGCCGCAGGCTCGTCTGCGCAACCAATGCTCAACTCGTGGCCGAAAAACATCTCATTCGGACGTTCTGGCCGATCTGGAATGCCGAGACGAAGGCTTGCTGGGGCATGAGCAAGCATGGCGACGCGGCAACAACGCGCGCTAACAAGCGCTCGCCCTGGGACGTCGTGCACCCTGGTCGCGCTTGGGCGCTGGACGAGCGGCTCGTCGACTCGCTGGCGCCGACCGAGATAGCGCAGCGAATCGCCGACACACTTGCTCGCGTGCCGCCGCGACGTGACCATGCCGCGCTGCTTGAGGAAATGCTGGCCGGCTTCCGCCAGGATGATTCCCCTGTTGAGGAGCGGGATGAGGCTCCGGTGGGGGAGTTAGTAGCGGGGCCGGGGCCGGATGAGGCTGGCGGTGCGGACGACACATGAGGTTGATAGGGCCCGGAGCGCCCAGATGGCCCTCATCAAGGGCAAGAATACGAAACCGGAGTTGCGGGTTCGGAAGGCAATCCATGCTGCCGGCTTGAGGTATCGCCTGCACGCCAAGGATATTCTGGGGAACCCGGACCTGGTCTTGCGATCTCGTGGGTTGGTCATTTTTGTTCATGGGTGCTTTTGGCACCAGCACCCTGATCCGTCCTGCAAGCTGGCCCGCATGCCGAAATCCAAACTGGAATTCTGGCGGCCCAAATTGGAGGGCAATCGCCTCCGCGATGTGAGAGTTCGTGAGAATCTTGAGGCCCGGGGATGGTCCGTGGTCGAGGTTTGGGAATGCCAGACCGGCGCGCGGGAGCTAGATGCCCTCGTTGAGCGACTGAGGCAAATGCCTGTCACCGATGCGCCTATTAGAAGGAAAGGGAAAAGCGCGAAATGAGCCAGGAATTCGACCTCACGCCGGACCCGCGTGTCCTGCAGATGCTGGGGGAGATCAATCTCCCACAATGGCGGTGTCTAGCTGAGCTCATTGATAATTCGATCGACGGGTTTGTCCACGCTGCTCGATCGGGAAAGCCCATTGAGGCGCCCGAGATAGGTGTGGCCCTGCCTATGGCCGACAACGAGAACGCCCGCGTTACAGTGAAGGACAACGGCCCGGGGATGTCCTTTGAGTCTTTGGAAAAGGCTGTGCGGGCAGGTTGGTCAGGCAATGATCCCTTATCGAACCTCGGCCTCTTTGGCATGGGATTTAACATTGCGACTGCGCGACTTGGCCTTTTGACGGAGGTGTGGACCAGCCGCGCCGGCGATCCGGAGGAGGTCGGCGTCCGCATCGACCTGGACGAGCTTAGGGCAACGCGCAACTTCAAGGTCCCTCGCCAAACCCGCGCAAAACCCGATCATACTAGCCATGGCACGACGATCGTGATTAGCCGGCTCAAGCCCGATCAGCGCGCCTACCTCGCGCGGGGCAACAATCAGAAAACCATGCGCAAGCATTTAGCCCGCGCATACTCATCGCTGCTCGGCCAATCGGAGGCCGGAAAGATTCGATTGATGGTCGGCAGCACGAGGCTATCGCCTCGCAGACATTGTGTCTGGGGTGAGGACCGGACGGTGTCGTTTCCGGACAGCACTGTCGCGAGGGCTGTTGAGCACATCGACGTCAAGCTTGCCCCCCGCCGCTATTGCACTCACTGCATGCGAACACTCGCGGCCGCCGAGGAAACTTGCCCAACCGGGAGCCCGAGCTGTCATGTCGTTGAGGCCGAACGTCGGGTACACGGTTGGATCGGTCTTCAACGGTACCTTCACAACACCGAGTTTGGCCTCGATTTCATCCGCAACGGACGGAAGATCGAGATCGCCAACAAGGATTTGTTTGAATGGAGCGATGGGGAAACCTCGGAGGTTGAGTATCCGACGGACGACCAACGCGGCCGAGGCCGCTTTGTCGGCGAGATCCACATTGATCATTGTCGCGTGAGCTACACGAAGGATCGTTTCGAACGCGACGACCCGGCGTGGAGCGAAATGGTCCGTGTAGTTCGAGGCGAAGGCCCACTGCGCCCGATCGTCGCGAAACAGCGTGGATATGAAGGTAACGACAGCCCGCTATACAGCCTCTATCAGGCCTTTCGCCGCTCTAGCCCGCAGGGTAAGAATGGCCTTTGGTCGCGGGTGCTTGTCGTCAAGGACAATGATCGCGCGCAGCAGATGGCCGCTCTCTTCGACGAGGACGACCCCGACTATCTAACCGACGACCGGTGGTGGCAGCTCGTTCTCGAGCAAGACAAGGAGGTGCTTGGGGAAAAGCCCGGGGACGGAGGCGATGCGCCGCTTCCACCAGGATTCGTGGATGAACCGACCTCAATCAATCCAGGCGAGTCGCCGCCACCTCCTCCCGAAACAGAGCCCGCACCGGAGCCGCCGCCGCCCCCGGCGCGGCGGCCGATCCACGATTTGTCGCGGAAGTACGTCCATCCGACCTTCCGTGTGGAATACGAGATCCAGGCGTATGGCGTCGCGAGTAGCGACCCGGACCTTCCGACCGGGCTTCCGTGGGCACTGAGGCTCGATGATGTCGCGACGCGCACCTACGGCTTTCTGGTTGACGTGGGCCATGATGTTTTCCGGTCGACCACGATGACGCCCCTCGACGGGTTGCTGACGGAATTGACGCATCGCACAGTCGAATTCCTCAAGGGACAAGCCCAGGATCCATCTGTGGCGGGTGTGTTGGCCGACTTCCGTAGGCAATACTGCGTCGACACGCGGCTCGACCCGCAGGAAATTATTACGGTGGCCATCTCGGTGCTTGGGGACATGGCGCGAGCCATTCCGTCGCTGACAGGCTCCGACCAGAACGAGGTAATGTTTGGCGAGCTTGATGAAGGCGAGAAGGAGTCGCTGGCCCGAAGAATGGCCAATCGCGGAGTTCCGGATCGTAAGGCTCTAATCGCCGATGGACGTTTCTGGGACTACGCGGATCCGGAGTCCTTGCGGGGTCTATTCAATCGACATCCCGAACTCTTCCTAGATGGCAAATTTTGGAATGATGCCTACTCCAGTATCGATTTCGGGAGTCCCGCAGTGACCGAACAGGCCCGTCGCACTGTGCGGGCACGGTATGACGCGTATCTGGGTGACGCGGTCTGGCTCGCGAACCAGTCGTCCGCTGATATTGATCGCGCGAGTCGGGACGCGATCATCCGGGCGACATGCTCGGTGCGCTTACTTAAATCGGATGTCTCAGACTAATGCGGATGCCATTCCTCGACGCAGAGCGACTGCTTAAGGGTCCTTGGCAGGCCTTTGAGCGAGACGTTGCGCGGCTGCTCGTCTGCAACGGGTTCGAGGATGTGCGGCTCGTAGGCGGATCGGGCGATCACGGCGCGGACGTGCTTGGGGTCAAAAATGGTGAGCTCTGGGTGATCCAGTGCAAATTCACCACAGGCGGCTATCCGTCAGCGAGTGCCGTGAACGAGGTTGGCGAGGCGGCCCGTTTCTATAAGGCCGAGCGCATCTACGTTGCCTCAAGCAGAAGGGCGGGGCCTGGGACCTACGAGGCGATCAAGCGCTGGAAGGCACTAGGTATCGAGATCGGCGTGCTCGAACCGTCGATGCTTCTGGAGCTCGCGCGGAGGAGTCCGGAGTATTCTGTTCATCGCAGGGAGCTGCGTGACTACCAGGATGATGCCGTCGACAAGTTTGTGGCCTCGCTTCGGGAGACACGGCGAGGTCAGGTCGTCCTCGCGACCGGGCTTGGAAAGACGGTTGTGCTCGCCGAAAGCGTCGCGAGCCTTTTTCGGGACGACGCCATCCCGGGGGGGCAGGTGCTAGTGCTCGCCGGCACACGCGAGCTCGTCGATCAGCTGCTGCGGTCTTTTTGGGATCAGCTTCCGAAATGGGTCCCGACTCATCGGTTGATAGGGGGTGAGGGCCCAACACATTGGGATGGCATCACCTTCGCGACGATCCAAAGCGCTGTGTCGCGCCTGGATGAACTTCCTGAGTTTGGCCTTGTCCTCATCGATGAGGCGCATCACGTCGGCTCCGAGACCTTCCGCCGGGTAACTGACCATCTGTCCGAATCCATGATTGGAGGCGTTACCGCAACGCCATGGCGTGGCGATGGGTATGACATCGACGAGTTGCTTGGCCCGCCGGTGGTGAGGATCGGCATAGCCGAGGGACTCAAGCGTGGCTTCCTGTGTGAGGCGGACTATCGCCTTCTCGCGGACAATCTCGACTGGGAATGGGTCCGCGAGCATTCGCGTAACCGCTATTCGCTAAGCCAACTGAATCGGTTGCTGCTACTGCCGACGCGCGACGAGGAAGCGGCGCGGACCATCCGCGACACATTTGACAAAGAGCGCCGTCGATCGGCGATTGTCTTTTGCTCTTCCGTTCAACATGCTCATAGCTTTGCGGCCACGTTACGGCTGTTCGGACTCAAGGCGGAGCCGATCACCGGTGACATGACGCCTCGGGAGCGGGATCGGGCGATGGCAGCTTTTCGGAAGGGAAGCCTGGATGTGGTGACGACGCGCGATCTGTTCAACGAGGGCGTCGACGTGCCTGACGTCGATATGATCGTGTTCATGCGCGTGACCCACAGCCGGCGCATCTTCGTGCAGCAACTCGGCCGCGGGCTTCGCATCAGCCCGAACAAGACGAAGGTGGTTGTCCTAGACTTCGTCAGTGACTTGCGTCGGATCGCGGAGGTCGTTGAGCTCGAGAAGGCCGCTCGGGGCGATCTCGAGCGACTGCGTCTTCCGGGGATGGTGCAATTCCGGGACGAGGGGGCGGGAAGCTTCATGTTGGACTGGATGCGCGACCAGGCCGATCTCTTCATGCGCGAGGGCGATCCAACGCTTGAGCTGCCCGCATTCGATTTTCCGAAACCCCACAATGGGGGAACGGTGCAATGAGGATGCCAGAGGAGATACGTGACGGGCTCCGCGACAGACTCTGGGGCACCGCTGACGATTTGGGCTGGGCGTCCCTGAACGACGCGGAACGCTCGCGGTACTATGAGAAGTGGACGAAGGACGCGTCGATAGGTGGCCAGCTCGCGCACTTCATGGATCCGCGCAAGGTGCGAGTCTACATCAAGGATTCTCTTATCAAGCCATACGAGCGGGCGCGGCTCCTCGCGACCGAGGCGGAGATCTGGCGCGCGCTTGAAATGTCGCCACCAACAGCGGCCGCCGAGACGTATATCAAGCCGCACGGATGCCTACTTGAGGATGGCCGGATCATCTGTTGGGGTAAGAGTCGCGACTGGAAGCTTGTTCTGATGGCCATGTTCGAGCGCGGACGTTCACGGCACGACGCCAGGCCGTTTGGCGCGGTGCTGCTGGAGACTGGCAAGACGTCTGAGCAACAGGCCCGACGTCTGGTGAAGGATGCGGCCACTCGTCTCGGCATTGAGAGGCTTGCCTGGTTGGATGACCACGATGCGTGAGAAGTTCCCAGGTTGGTACCCGAAAAAGCCCGAGCAGATAGCAAAGCTCTGGGATACGGCTATCTTTGTTCCCGACCCAACGTCCTGCTGCACTGCTTGCGTCACACCACGGTCGTGCGCGACGAGCTCCTCCGCCTATTCGAGGTTCTCGGCGACGCGCTGTGGATTCCCTATCAGGTCGGCTTGGAGTTTCAGCGCAACAGACTGGATGTGGAGTTTGGCGCCCTCGACGCCTACGACGCGTTGCTCAAGGATCAGGAAGCGAACTTGGAGAAGGCCCGCGAGCGCCTGCGGCAGGTGCGCGCGCATCCAACCATCGATGTGCAGAGGGAGCTCTCGGCTCTCGACATGTTCCTTTCCGATTTTAAGGGCCGTATCGAGGACGCGCGAGCCGCGCACCCATCCTCGGAAATTGAGGGCGTGGTGGAACGCTTGACGAAGCTTCTGGAAAATCGTGTTGGGGAGAAATGGCGTGCAGACCAGCTCGCCGCTGTCAAGAAGGAAGGCGAGGATCGCTACGCGAAGAAGATTCCACCCGGGTATAAGGACAACAAGAAGGACGCCGGGGAATTCGACAAGTTCGGCGATCTGATCATCTGGAAGGAGATGATCGCGAAGGCCAAGGCCGACAAGCGGCCGGTGATCTTTATCTCCGACGACGCCAAGGAAGATTGGTGGTGGATTCACCGCGGCCGCAAAATGGGACCGCGCCCAGAACTGATCGAGGAGTTTCGGGCGCAAGCCGAGCAGGAATTCCACATCTACGAATTCAGCCAATTCCTGCGATTTGCCGCCCAGCGGTTTCCTGAGATCAAGGCGAACGTCGAGAAGGTAGAGGAGAGTCTGCTCGCGGACGAGGAGGCCCGGCGACGGCAGGTCGACGCCGCGGCGGCGTCAGAACTCGACGCCCGCATGCGGAGTCTGGAGGACGAGCGCGATCAAATCATCGGCATCCTGTCCGGTGCCCCCGGCACTGGATCCCTTGTCAGCGGTGATCGGGCCGGACTGCGTGCTCGCCTGGAGGAACTGAACCGGGAGATCAAGGCAGTGACTCAACCTCGCGCTTCGGATAGTGCAGTCGGCGACGGGGTCGACGCGAGCGAACGCGGTTAGTGGCGAAGGCGGAAAGCAGCGGCGAGTGAAGGGCATATTCGACACCAAGCCGAACTCCAAATACGACGATGAAGTCACACATCGATATCACTTTCCTCCCCAGTATCGCGCTATCGCCGAAAGGATAGTAGGCGACTGGATTATCTACCGGGAGCCACAGCGGAATAGGGGAAGACGCGCATATGTGGCGGTGGGTAAGGTTATATCACTTACGCCCGACACCATGCGATCAGGCTATTCCTACGCCGTGATCGGAGAATACCTCCCGTTTGATCGACCGGTACCGTTTGCAGGGGGTAATTCGTACGCGGAAGCCTCACTGCGCGAGATCGGCGATCCGGCGCGGATCGGCGCCTATCTCCAGGGAAAATCCGTCCGGGCATTATCAGATTCGGACTTCGCCAGGATTGTCCGCGCAGGCCTATCGGACACATTGTCTCCAGAGAATTCTATCCGACTAGAGCTCGACAGGACCCATGTTGATCCCGCGACTTTTGAATTGGCCCACGCTCCGCGAGAAGAGCAAGAACGGCGAATTGAGCAGATACTGCTCAACAGGAAGATTCGCGATGCAAGCTTTCGAGGGCAAGTGTGTGAGGCGTACGATAATCGATGCGCGGTTACGGGGCTTCAAATCATCAATGGCGGCGGCAGAGCAGAGGTTCAGGCCGCACATATATGGCCGGTTGGCTCAGGTGGTCCTGACGTCGTACAGAACGGCCTTGCGCTTTCAGGCACCGTACATTGGTTATTCGACCGACATCTCATCTCATTGACCGACGATTATCGGCTATTGGTCTCACACAACAAAGTACCCGATGAGCTGCGCGGTCTATTCGCCAGGCAAATGGACCGAATCCATTTGCCAAGAGACAGCAAACTCTGGCCTCATCCAGCATATATCGCTCGCCACAGAGAGGCATTCAGCTCCATCTAAGCCCATGTTTTGATTTTCACGTTGATGCAGATCCAGCCAAATTTGAAATGGGTTCTTCATTTATTGCAAGCATGATCGCCGGGAGCCGTCCCTCTGTGGGGCAGTCGCTTCCCATCCTCTGCCGCAGCAATCGCCTCGGCAATAATCTCCTGCACTCGAGCGCCTTCAATGCCCTCGGCATTGAGGCGATCCACGAGACAGGTTGTCAGGATTTCGAGGTCATTCCGTCGCGCCTTCCGGTTGCGAGGAAGTGACACATTTCCAGCGAGTGCCATCGCGATTTTCTTGGCAACCCGATTCGCAGCGCGACGTGACGGATCGTTTTGCACGTGAGCGTAAATGGCCGTTGAACGCGGATTTGAATGGCCCAGCATGGCGCCCGTCAGTGCCAGCGCTTCACCCGTTGAGATCGCGGTCGAGCCGATCGTATGGCGAAGCGTGTGAGGCGTAACGCCGGGAAGCTTCGCTTTCTTAATCGCCTTGGCCCAGATGCGCTTGGTGCCCTGGAAATAAGTGTCCCCACGTTCAGCCGGGAATACGAAATTGCTGGGCGGCTCACGTGGCAAGCTTTCGAGTAGCGTGACTGCGGCAGCTCCAAGCGGTCGGACGGACTTACCTGTCTTGCTATCGTCGAGTTCCAAGAGTCCCTCGGCGAGATTTACCTCAGTCCACTTCAGCGACGCGATCTCCTCTCTGCGGCAGCCAGTCAGCGCCCAAAGCCTTGCGATATTGACGGCCTTCGAATTTACACCTTCTGCCTCCAACTCTTCCAGCGCCGACCCAAGGCGCGTCACCTCGTCGAGCACGAGGAAGCGTTTTCGCTGATTGTCCGTCTTCCGAACGGCCGCCGTCTCGCAAGGGTTCTTCTGAACGATCTCGCTACGGATAGCGAAGCTGAAAACAGCAGACAAGTCGCGTACGACCTTGCGGGCCGCACCCTCACCGCCGCGTACAATGATGCGTCTGCGGGGCCCAATCTTCTCGTCTCGATTGGTCTTTCCAGCGGTGACGTCACGGACAAAGCGTTCGATGTCGCCTGCATTCAATTCACTCACGCGCTTGTGCCCGAGCAATGGCACGACATGGTTACGAAGGCGCGCGAGCGTCAACTGCTTGGTCAACGGCTTCATCGGTTGACCCTGCCGTTTCCCGCGCTGAATGACGCAGCCCTCTTCTTCATAGAGTTCGATCAAGCCAGTCATCTTCATCTCGCGTCGTTTTGCGCGGCGTTCATCCGCCGGATCTTCGCCCTTGGCGACGCCTCCAAGGACAGTTTTCGCCTGCTTGCGCGCTTGCTCTGGAGTAAGCGTGCCTAACCTGCCGATGGTCACGAACCGCTGCGCAGCCGATCGACCACCACCTTCGGCGCGATACCGGACGATGAAGGTCTTCGCGCCGCTCGTTTCCACGCGCAGACCGAAGCCGGACAACTCGCTGTCCCAGACGAAGTAGCGTCGGTCCCTCTTCTCGGCAGCGTCAACCACCCGTTTTGTGAGAGCCACACCAACGCGCTTTGCCATCGATCCATCTCCTCAAAGGCCCCCATTGGTCAACACCTGGTCAACACTGCGAAGGAAAAGACTGGATTACCCTAGCGAATAGCTGGAAATAATGTCAAGCTTTATCAATAAGTTATCGTACTCCCGGATACTGCTGGATGGCGTGGCGTAGCCCATCTCTAACCTTGCCAAGGTTGGGGTCGGGCGTTCGAATCGCCTCACCCGCTCCAGTTTCCCTCCGGGGGATCAAGCATCGTGAAAAAAGGCCGGATCGCTCCGGCCTTTTTCATTTTTGGCGATCGGCATGGAAATCCGCCGACATCCACGCCTGCCATCACCGATCCGTGCAGCGACCAAATCACGCCGTTGCGGCGCTCATGCTTGATGCCGCCACGGTTTCGTTCCACATCCCTCGGGATGAAGGACGGAACGCCGAGGCAGGGACGGGAGTGGTTGTGGGGCTTGCCCGCGTCGGTGATCCTGCACGCGCTGATTTTCTCGTTTCTCGTCTACGGTCTGACGAAGTCTCCCGACCAGCCGAAGAACGACCAGGCGGTCGACGTCTCGCTGGTGCCCGCTCCCGAGCCGCCCAAGCCGAAACCCGCTCCGGAACCAGCCAGGAAGGAACCGGAAAAGCCCCAGCAAACCGCTGAGAAGCCGCCTGCACCGGAGAAGGCGCCGGAAAACCCGCCAGAGCAGCAGAAGCAGCAGCCCAATCCGCCGCCGGCCGCAGAGGCGAGGCCTGTCTTTCAGTATGGTGACAAGGATGCCGGTCCGCGGAAGTCGCCGGATGGATCCAGCGCCCAGGACAGCGCCAAGTCTCCGGACAAGACCAATGATTCGACGCCGCCCGCTGCGGCCAAGGACGCCGAAGAGAAGGCCGTTGCGGCAAGGGAAACCGAGCCGCCGAAGGATGCGGCAAAGCAGCCGGACGCCGCGCCAGCACCCTTGACCGCGACAGGTGGCGACAATGACGTAGCGTTGCCCGCTACCGCCGACACGCCGGAACCCAGGCCCGCAAACGCGGCGCAGGAAGCAGACATAAGCGCCACCAAGTCAGGCCCGCAGGGCGATTCGAAGCTTCCAGGGGCTCGCAGGCTCTCCTCACAGGAAGCCACAAAGGATGAGCTTGCAACCGCGGCGATAGCTGGTTTGCCTCGGGACAAACGGGTTGGCTTACTTTGCAGCAGCAGACTAGAGGCGCAGTTGCAGGGTGCCTCTTACAACCCCGGTAGTGTACCGAAATTTTGGCTCAAGGCCGGTAACGTCATTGACTGCCCGAATTCAGCCTTTGGTACCCAAATGGGACGGTGGTACAAACTGAGTTTCCGGTGTGAGGTCGACAGCGATGCGACGAAGGTGGTGTCTTTCAACTACCGCGTCGGAGCGAAGATTTCGCCGGAAGAACAGGACCGCTACCGGACACCGCGCTGTCAGTAGGACATGACGCAGAGATGCGTGTCCCTCATCCGCCGCGCAGCACCGTCCTGCACGCCGTCAGCGCCGATTGCAGCGCGGCTTCGCTGTCGATGGTGCACAGGCTGAGGCGCACGAGGTTCTGCCGGCCGCCGGGATCGGCCGACATTTCGGAACTGGGCAGCACCGCCACGCCCTGCTGCTGCATGTGCGCGCTGAACTGGCCGGCCCGCCAGGGTTCGGGCAGCTTCAGCAGCAGATGCAGCGCCGCGTCGTCGGTGACGATGTCGAACTCGCCCAGGATCTGGCGCGCCATCTCCTGGCGGCGCCGGATGATCGCCCGCTGCCGCTCGCACAGCCTGGCGGCGGTGCCGTCGAGGATCCAGTTCGCGGCGATCTGGCCGAGCAGCGGCGATGTCATCCACGTTGACACGCGGATGGCGTTGAGCGCGTCGGCCCTGAGCGAGGCGGGCATCAGCAGGAAGCCGATGCGCAGGCCCGGCGCGACCGATTTCGACAGGCTGGTGCAGAAGCAGGTGCGCTCCGGCGCCATGGCGGCCAGCGGCGGCGGGCGGTCCGGCTGCCGCAGCAGCGGCCCGTAGACGTCGTCCTCGATGAGGATGAAGCCGTGCTGCCGGGCGATCTCGACCACCTGCCGCCGCCGTTCCGCCGGCATGACCGCCAGCGTCGGGTTCTGCAGGTTCGGCACCACCACCAGCGCGCGCGGACGCTCGCGTTTCACCATCGCTTCCAGCGCGTCGGGCCGCAGCCCGCCGACGTCCAGCGGCACGGCGCCGATGCGCAGGCCGAGCGCCCGGCAGGCGCCGATGATGGCGGGTGACGTCATTTCCTCCAGCAGAACGAGGTCGCCGGCGCGCGCGACGGCCAGCAGCGAGACGAAGACGCCATGGATGGCGCCCGCCGTGATGAGGAGCCGCTCCGGCGCCGCCTCGACGCCGAGGTCCCTGACCCAGGCCGCGCCCGCCGCGAGATGGCTGGGATGCGCGCTGTTGGGGTGATAGCGCAGGAGGTCGGCGGCGTTGGGCAGCGAGCCCAGCGCCTCGAAGGCAAGGCGAAGCTCGTCGTTCGCGGCCGACGGAAACGGGAAGTTCGAGCTCATGTCGAGGGCATCCGCCCCGCCGGTCTTCGGCCAGGGCATGCGCTCGGGCACGGACAGCATGCGCACGAAGGTGCCCCGCCCCACCTCGCCGGCGACGATTCCCATCTCGGCGGCGAGGTCGTAGGCCTTGGAGACCGTCGACAGGTTCATGCCCAGCCGCGCCGCCAGCGCCCGGCGTGGCGGCAGCCTGGCGCCCGGCAGCAGCGTTCCCGACCGCGCCGCCTCGGCGATCGCATGGGCAAGCGCCACATATTTCGGACCGGAGGCGGCGAGCGTTTCGGGCGTCCACATTGAGTGCCACACAATCTCGTGAGGAGTCACTCAATCATTATCATTGTCTGGTAGCCACGAGAACCCTTACGCTCGGCGGAACGAAAAGGAGACTGGAATGCGCAAGCTGGGCCTGATCGGCGGAATGAGCTGGCAAAGCACGGCGATCTACTATCGCCACATGAACACCATCGCTCACGAGCGGCTGGGCGGCCTGCACTCGGCCGACATCGTGCTGCGCTCGCTGGATTTCGCCGGGATCGCCGAAAAACAGCACAGCGGCGACTGGGACGGGGCAGCCGACATACTGGTGGCGGCGGCGCGCGATCTGGAACGCGCCGGCGCCGAGGCGCTGGTTCTGTGCACCAACACCATGCACCTGCTGGCCGACCGCATCGAGGCGGCCTGTTCCATCCCGTTGATCCACATCGCCGATGCGACCGCCGACGCCATCCGGCAGACACCCTCGACGACGCCGGCGCTGCTCGCCACCCGCTTCACCATGGAGCGCCCCTTCTATCGCGACCGGCTTGCCGAAAAGCGCGGCATCGCGACGATCGTACCCGACGAGGATGGCCGGGCGACCGTGCACAGGATAATCTACGAGGAGCTCTGCGAGGGTGTTGTCACGCCTGCGTCCAAGCAGGCATATCTCGACGAAGTAAAGCGTTTGACGGCGCGCGGCGCCGATGGTGTGATCCTCGGATGCACCGAGATAACCATGCTGATCGGGCAGGACGATTTCGACATTCCGGTCTTCGACACGACGTGGATCCACGCCAGCGCGGCGATGGATTTCGCGCTTGGCGCTAAGAACTGAACAGCCAGAAAAGGACGACTGAGATGAGACGCGGATTGAGCAGTTTGGGCTACGGGTTGCTGGCGGCGTCGCTGTGGACCATGGCACCGGCGACGCAGGCGCTGTCGGCGACCGCATTCGAGACGGCCAAGCAGACGGGAACCGTCACCGTCGGCCTCGCCAACGAGAAGCCCTATGCCTACATCGAGACCGACGGCAAGGTCACCGGCGCCATCGTCGAAGTGCTGCGCGCGGCGCTGGAGCCGCTGGGCATCACCAAGATCGAAGCCAACGTCAACGAATTCTCGGCACTGGTGCCGGGCGTCATGGCGGGGCGCTTCGACATCATCGGCGCCGGCATGTACGTCACGCCGAAGCGCTGCGAGAGCATCGCCTTCACCAACCCGCTGACGCAGATCGCCACGGTGCTCGCCACCCATGCCGGCAACCCGGCCAACATCCATTCGCTCGAGGACATCGCCAAGTCGCCGACCCTGAAGGTCGGCAGCCAGCTCGGCACCGCCCAGGTGGACGACCTGCATCGCGCCGGCATCCCCGAGGACCGGATCGTTCTGTTCTCGCGCGATACCGAGGGCTTCTCCGGCCTGCAGGCCGGGCGCGTCGACGCGATCTATTATCCGGCGCTCGAGATCAGCGAGCTGATCGCCAAGACCGGCGCCAAGGATGTCGAGCGCGTCGAGCCCTTCACCATCGCCAAGGGCGCCGACGGCAAGCCGCTGCTCAACTTCCAGGCGCTCGGCCTGCGCAAGGAGGATGGCGACTTCATCGAGGCCCTCAACAAGCAGATCGCCGCCCTGCGCGCGTCGGGCAAGCTCGCCGAGATCCTCAAGCCGTTCGGCTTCAGCGCCCAGGACCTGCCGGCCGACAGCATCACCGCCGCCAGCATCTGCTCGGGCTCGTAGAACAGGTGCAGGACGGCTTCGCCAGGCTGGTCGAGCTCATGCCCCTTCTGCTGGAGGGGGCATGGGCAACCCTGAGGATATCGGCCATGTCGCTGATCGCGGCGATGGTCGTGGCCTTCCTCATCGGCATGGCCAGGCTGTCGGGCCTGCGGCCGCTGCGCGTCGGAGCCGTCATCTTCGTCGAGTTCTTCCGCGGCACCTCGCTCCTGGTGCAGCTTTTCTTCCTCTATTTCATCCTGCCGCTCTACCATGTCAGGCTGAGCGGCGAGACCACCGCCGTGCTCGGCATCGGCCTCAACCTCGGCGCCTACGGTTCCGAGATCGTGCGCTCGGCCATCGCCAGCATCGGCATCGGCCAGTACGAGGCGGCGCGGAGTCTTTCGCTGCCGCGCTGGATCACCTTTTCCAGGGTCATCTTCCCACAGGCGATGCTGATCATGCTGCCGAGTTTCGGCAACCTCGCCATCGAGATCGTGAAGGCGACCGCGCTGGTCTCGCTCATCACCATTTCCGAGCTGACCCAGACCGGCCACAATCTGATCAACGCCACCGGCGACACCTCGCTGGTCTGGGGGATCATCCTTGTGATGTACCTCGTCATCAACACGCCGCTGAACCTTCTGGTGGCCTGGGCGGAAAAGCGCGCCGGGCGCTTCAAGCAGGGGAAGTCGCGTGTCGTTTGATTTCGGCTTTGCCCTGAGCATCCTGCCCATCCTGCTGCGCGGCGCGGTGCTGACCGTGCTGGCGACGTTCGGCGGCTTCGCCGGCGCGCTGGTCGGCGGCGCCATCGTCGCGGCCATGCAGCGCTCCGACGTCAAGGCGCTGCGCTTCATCGCCATCGGCTTCGTCTATGTCATCCGCAACACGCCGCTGCTGGTGCAGCTCTATTTCGTCTTCTACGTGCTGCCGTCCTTCGGCATCACCATCGGCGCGCTGGCCGCGGGCATACTCGGCCTGTCGCTGCATTATTCGGCCTTCATCGCCGAGGTCTATCGCGCCGGCATCGGCGCCGTGCCGGTCGGCCAGTTCGAGGCCGCCGACGCGCTCGGCCTGCGCACGTTGCAGAAATGGGCGCTGGTCATCGCGCCACAGGCGCTCAAGCCGATCCTGCCTGTGCTGGGCAACTATCTGATCGGCATGTTCAAGGAGACGCCGATCCTGGCGACCATCACCGTCATCGAGCTGTTCGGCGCGGCGCAGGACGTGGCCGGCAAGACCTACCGCTACAACGAACCCTACACTCTGGTGGCGCTGATCTTCCTCGCCATCAGCATCCCCTGTTCACTGCTCGTCAGGCGGCTGGATACCACCCGTAAGGGCGCCTAGAGCCGGAACGCTGGAAAGGAAACCCATGACAGGCTTCATCGATCGAGAACGCGCAACCCGGCTGACGGAGGGCGCCGGCATCGAGGCGCTGGTGCTTTGCGAGCCCGAGGCCTTCCAGTATGCGACCGGCGCGTGGATCGGCGCCGCCGGCCTGTTCCGGCGGGCCGGCGCGGGCTTCGTCGTCATACCGCGAAAGGCTGACCTGCCGGTCGGCGTGGTCGCCGCCGATTTCTACGCCGCGCAGGTCAGGGCCGCGTCTCCGCACGCGCTGGTGCGCACGCATCCGATCTGGATCGAATCGGCGCCTTTCGACGCCTCGGTATCCGCGCGGCCGCTTGGCGAGCGCATCGAGGACGGCACCGCCTCGCTTGGCCGCGCGCCGGGCTTTTTCCGGCCGGGCACGTTCGAGCTCGCCAACGCCGCCGCCGAGCTCAAGCGCATCCTCGACGATTTCGGGCTCGGCCGCGCGACGCTCGGCCTCGATCTCGACTTCGTGCCGGCGGCCGACTTCGCGGCGCTGCGGACGATGCTGCCGGACTGTTCGCTGGTCAACGGCTCGCCGCTCCTCGACCGGCTGCGCGCGATCAAGACGGCGGCCGAGATCGACCTTCTCCAGCAGGGCATCGTGCTCTCCGAGGCCGGGCTTTCGCGGCTGCAGCGGCACGCCGCGCCGGGCATGCGCCAGGCCGAGCTCATCGCTCTCTACCGCGAAGGTGTCGCCGGCGCCGCGACCGGATCGCGCCAGGCCTCGACGGCGGAGTACATGACGCTCGGCGCCCGCGCCAAGAGCGCCGACGTCCCGGCGGCCATGGGTGATCCGCTGAAATGCGACATGGTCTGCACGCTCGGCGGCTACGCGGCCGACATGTCGCGCAATTTCGTCTTCGGGCCCCCTTCCGCCGACCAGGCCGAACTGCACGCCATCGCCGAGCGGGCCTTCGAGGCCGGACTGGCAGAGCTGATGCCGGGCAGACCGATTTCGGGCGTGCACCGCGCCGCCACCGAAAGCCTGGCGCGGCAAGGGCTGCGCTCCTATCGTCGCGGCCATTTCGGCCATGGCGTCGGCCAGTCGGTGTTTTCCGAGCAGTGGCCCTACATTGCCGCCGATTGCGACGCCGAGATCGAGGCCGGCATGGTGCTGGCCTATGAGATCCCGCTCTACATAGACGGCCTCGCCAGCTTCAACCTCGAGGATCAGTTCCTGATCACGACCGACGGGCCGGTTTCCATGAACCGGCTGCCGAGGACGCTGGGCGTCATCGGCTAGGGCAATTCCGGGAAGACCTATCCGACCGTGGCGGCGCTTTCCGCGCCGCCACGTTGGCTCACCGCCAGCCGAGCGCCGGCGCGACGTGCTTGAGGATGGCTTCGACGACATGCGCGTTGTAGTCGACGCCGAGCTGGTTCGGCACGGTGAGCAGCAGCGTATCGGCCTCGGCGATGGCCTCGTCCTGCCGCAGCTGTTCGATCAGCACATCCGGTTCGGCCGCGTAGGTGCGCCCGAAGACGGCTCGTTTGTCGGCCTCGATATAGCCGAAATGATCCTCGCCCTCGCTGCCGCCGAAATAGGCGCGGTCGCGGTCGTTCACCAGCGCGAAGATGCTGCGGCTCACCGAGACGCGCGGCTCATGCGCGTGCCCGGCCGCCTTCCAGGCGGCGCGATAGGCACGGATCTGCTCGGCCTGCTGGATGTGCAGCGGCTGCCCGCCCTCGTCGAACTTCAGCGTCGAGCTCTGCAGGTGCATGCCGAGCTTGGCCGCCCATTCGGCGGTGGCGTTGGTGGCCGCGCCCCACCAGATCCTGTCGCGCAGCCCGGCCGAGAACGGCTCCAGCCGCAGCAGGCCCGGAGGGTTGGGGAACATCGGCCGCGGATTGGGCTGGGCGAAGCCCTCGCCGCGCAGCACGTCGAGGAAAATCTCGGCGTGGCGCCGCGCCATGTCGGCGTCGCTCTGCCCTTCCTGCGGCACATAGCCGAAATAGCGCCAGCCATCGATCACCTGCTCGGGCGAACCCCGGCTGATGCCGAGCTGCAGCCGTCCACCGGCGATCAGGTCGGCGGCGCCGGCATCCTCGGCCATGTAGAGCGGGTTCTCGTAGCGCATGTCGATGACGGCGGTGCCGATCTCGATGCGCTTGGTGCGCGCGCCGACCGCCGCCAGCAGCGGAAAGGGCGAGCCGAGCTGCCGGGCGAAGTGGTGGACGCGGAAATAGGCGCCGTCGGCGCCCAGCTCCTCGACCGCGACCGCCAGGTCGATCGACTGCAGCAGCGCGTCCGACGCCGAGCGCGTGCCCGACTGCGGCGATGGCGACCAATGGCCGAATGAGAGGAAGCCTATTTTCTTCATGATCTGGGTCGTCTTTCCGTCTCTGTTGCCGTGATCGGCACGATATCCGCATGGGCCGACCGTATTTCAAGGGGGCGCCATGTCCAGCCGGCCTTTCCGGCGAAAGGCCATGGCGTCCGGAATCCCGGCGACGCCCTTCTCATCGCCGCGCCGCCCGCCGCAGCGCCTGTGGCGGCTGGCCGAGACCGCGCAGGAAGGCGCGGCGCATGCGCCCGGCATCGCCGAAGCCCGTCGTCTCGGCAATGCTCTCCAGCGGCGCGTGGCCGTTCTCGATGGCCGTGCGCGCGATTTCGAGACGCAGCCGCTCCACCGCCTTCGCCGGCGTCGTTCCCGTCTCGGCCGCGAAGGCGCGGGCGAAGTTGCGCGGGCTCATGGCCGCCTGGTCGGCAAGCCGCTCGACGGTCAGCGCCTCGCCCAGATGCGCCCGCATCCAGGCGATGAGCTCGACGAACCGGCCGGTGCGCCCGCCGAGCTCGACCAGGGCCGAGAACTGTGACTGGCCGCCCGGCCGGCGCTGGTGGACCACGAGCTGCTGGGCGGTACGGCGGGCGACATGCGCGCCGAGATCGTCCTCGATCAGCGCGAGCGCCAGGTCGATCCCGGCGGTGATGCCGGCCGAAGTCCAGACGCCGCCGTCGCGAATGAAGATGCGCTCGGCGTCCATCGTGATGCGGGGATAGCGGCGGGCGAAGTCGTCGCTGCTCGCCCAATGGGTTGTGGCGCGCCGGCCGTCGAGCAGCCCGGCCTCGGCCAGCAGATAGGCGCCCGAACAGACGCTGGCCGTGCGCCGCGCTTCCGTCCGTGCCAGCCAGGCGACGATCGCCTGCGCGGCCGCCATCGACCGCACGATCTCGCCGCCGGCGACGATGACGGTGTCGAAGGCGCCGGCATCCGCCAGCGGCGCCGCCGCGAGCTTCATGCCGGACGAACTTTCGATCTCGCCGCCGTCCGGCGCCAGGATGGCGAGCCTGTAGCTGCCCGGACAGAAGTGCTCGGCGATCTCGAACGCCGCGCTGGGGCCGGCGGCGTCGAGCAGCTGGAAGCCGGGATGGACGATGATGGCGACGGCGCGATGCATGGCAGTTTTTGCCTGATCTATGTCATTTCAGCCAAAGCCTAGCCGCTATAGGCTTTCCGTCAAGTCCAGCGAAAAGGAGCAAGACGCGATGAAACTGCGGATCCTGTCATGGGCCGGTACCGGGGCGGTCCTGCTGCTGCTGGCCGGGGCCGTGGGCTGGCTCGTGTCGCTGCCGTCGTCGACGCCCGTGACGACGCAGCCCGCCATCAGCGAGGACGAGGCGAGCGCCACGCTTGCCGCCTTGCGTCCGCCGAAGCGGCAGCGGCCGCTGGTCGCGGTGGTCGGCATCAACAACGCCACCGAGACGACAGACTATCTGATGCCGCTAGGCATCCTGCGACGGGCCGGCGTGGCCGACGTCATGGCGCTGGCGACGCGGCCCGGCCCGGTGACGCTGATGCCTGCGTTGAAGGTTCAGCCGGACGCGACCACGGCCGAGTTCGACGCCCGTTATCCCGAAGGCGCCGACTATGTCGTCGTTCCCGCCATGATGCCCAGCGACGATCCGGAGGTCCTGCGCTGGATCAACCGGCAGGCCGAGCGACACGCCATCATCATCGGCATCTGCGCCGGAGCCGAAGTGCTGGGCGCCGCCGGCCTGCTGGACGGCCGGCAGGCGACCGCCCACTGGTATTCGCTGCCCGGCCTGCGCAAGGCGCATCCGACGATGCGCTATGTCGCCGACCGGCGCTTCGTCGTCGATCGCGGGGTGGCCACGACGACGGGCATCACCGCCTCGATGCCGATGATGCTGACGCTGATCGAGGCCATTGCCGGACGGGAGAAGGCCGAGACCGTCGGCCGCGAGCTCGGCCTGCCGGCATGGGACGCGCGCCACGACAGCCGTGCCTTCGCGCTCACGCGGCCCTTCGCGCTGACGGCGGCGGGCAACACGCTGGCCTTCTGGCGCCACCAGCGGCTTGGCATCGCGCTGCGGCCGGGCATGGACGAGATCGCGCTGGCTCTTGTCGCCGACGCATGGTCGCGCACCTTTCGTTCGGGCGCCGTGACCGTTTCGGCGACGGAAAGCGCCGTTCGCTCCCGCGAGGGCGTGCTTGTGCTGGCCGATGGCGATGGGGCGGGGGCAACGCCGCTGCCGGCGCCAGACAACCTGCCGCCCGTGCAGGCGCTGGACGAGACGCTGCGCGCGATCGGCGAGCGCTATGGCGAGCGCACCACCGACGCCGTTGCCAGGCAGCTCGAATATCCGCGCCCCGCCACGGCGCGATGAAGCTGCGGACCGGCCCTCAACAAACCGTGATCGGACGGCACCTGTTCATTGGTTCCACGGCCGCTGTACCGTTTTCATGCAACCGGGGGGTGCAGCCGGAGGCGTCAGGCAGGCCGGTATCGCGCCGGGCGATCCGGGCGAGGGACGCCCATCCGGATTGGGGGTAGGGGATATGTATTCAGGCGGACTGGAATCTTCGGATCATGAGCTGATCGGGCGCATCTACGAGGCGGCCGCGATACCGAGCCTGTGGACCGGACAGGGTGTTCTGGACCTGCTCGCCCGGGCCGGCGAATGCACGGACGCGGCGCTGTTCGCCATCGACGGCAAGGGGCTCAACGGCTGGTCGACCAACGAACGCTGCCTGGAGAAGATGCAGATCTACCTGCGCGACAACTGGGTGGCGCGCAATCCCTACATCGAATCGGCCGAACGGCGTGCCCGTTTCGACGAGCCGCGCTTCCTGCTCGACACCGAAGTGATGTCGGCCGAGGAGATGGCGCGCCATCCCTACTATCAGGATTTCATGAAGCCCTACGGGGTCTACTGGCATGCCGGCACCAACATCATCTCGCCCACCGGCGACGTGCTCAAGATTTCCGTGCACCGCAGCTACGATTCAGGCCCGTTGCGCAAGGAGGTTGCGCAGCGGCTGACGGCGCTTCGCCCGCATATAGCGCGCGCGGCGCTGCTGACGGCGCGCCTGCGCTTCGAGCAGGTGCGCGCCGCGGTCGAGGCGTTCGACGTGATCGGGCTGCCGACCGGCGCCATCCGGCGCGGCAGGCTGGTGCTGGCGAGCAAGGGTTTCGAGAAGCTGTTGCCGCGCGTTATGCAGGACAGGCAGGCCCGCCTGGGCTTCTCCCAGACCACGGCCGATGCCTGCTGGCGCAATGTGCTCGAGGCGCCAGGCAATCAGGGCGGCACCTTCCCGATCGCCGCCACCGAGGAACATCCGACCATGGTGGCGCATGTTCTGCCCATCGTCGGCGCCAGCCGCGACATCTTCAATGTCGCCGACATGCTTCTGGTCATCACGTCCTCGGCCGACGAGGTCGGCGTCGATCCCCGGATCATGGAAGGCCTGTTCGACCTTACCGCGGCCGAGGCGGCCATCGCCCGCGACCTGACCCAGGGCAAGACCATCAACGACATCGCCGGCCTGCGCGGCGTCGCCGACAGCACCGTACGTTCGCAGGTCCGCTCCCTGTTCGAGAAGACCGGCACCCATCGCCAGGTCGACCTTGTGCGGCTGCTGACAGGCGTAAGAACGGTGCTTGCCCTGAAGACCGGCCTCGATCACATGTCGGGGCTGAACGAGGATGCCGGGCCGGGGACCGCCGCGCGGCGCGGTACCCGCGACACGCCGACGACAAAGTAGAGCCCGGCGACGCGCCTTACTTCTTCTTCACCTGGGCCTTGCAGGCCGGGCTGAGCTCGTTGATGTGCTTCTTCAGGCACGAGCCCGCCTTGCCGGGGCTCGCCGTCGAACAAAGCCGTATGCGGTCGTCGTGGCAGGGCGTCCGGTAGGGGTTGGACGAGGTGTTGCGGGCTTCGACCGGCGATGCCATGACCGCCGTGAGCAGCGACAGGCCAGCCAGCAGGCCCGAGCCGAGCATTCTCGATTTCATGATTTCAATCTCTCCCGATGCGATGTCGATGCGTCCCGGCGCAATCGGCAGCGGGATGCGCCGATTGCCTAGCGCTCAACGCCATATCCCTCATCCCTCAAACGAGGGATTGTCCGCCGATGGCGGGTGCCGGGGCTGACACGTGGAGCGGCGCGACGCGAACATGGTAAGAGGCAGCGGAAGGAAGCGTGGCCGGGCCACGCCGTCTTCATCCTGGGAGGAGGGGAAAGACATGCTCGACACGGCACCATCGAAACAGGCCGCGGCCTGGCTGGAATCCTTCGGCCGGGCGCTGGAGACGGCCGACGCGGAGGCGGCGCTTCGCCTGTTTTCGCAGGACTGCTACTGGCGCGACCTGCTGGCCTTCACCTGGAACATCAGGACGATGGAAGGCCAGCCGGCGATCCGCGCCATGCTGGAAGTGACGCTGGCGGGCGTGAAGCCCAGCGGCTGGCGCCTGACCGGCGAAGCGACCTCGGACGAGGGCACGGTGGAGGCCTGGTTCACCTTCGAGACCGCCTCGGCCCGGGGCGAGGGCTGCCTGCGCCTGCGCGACAGCAAGTGCCGCACCCTGTTCACCGCCATGCGCGACCTCAGGGGGTTCGAGGAGCGCAGGGGGCCGATGCGCCCGCTCGGCGTGCGCCACAAGGCCGATCCCGACCGCGAGACCTGGTCGGAGGCGCGGGCGCGCGAGGCGCGCGACCTCGGCGTGCGGGAGCAGCCCTACTGCCTGGTGATCGGCGGCGGCCAGGGCGGCATCATGCTGGGGGCACGGCTGCGCCAGCTCGGCGTTCCCGCCCTGGTCATCGAGAAGAATGCGCGGCCGGGCGACTCCTGGCGCAACCGCTACCGCTCGCTCGTGCTGCACGACCCGGTCTGGTACGATCACCTGCCCTACATTCCGTTCCCGGAGAACTGGCCGGTTTTCACGCCCAAGGACAAGATGGGCGACTGGCTGGAGATGTACACGCGCGTCATGGAGCTGAATTACTGGGTCTCGACCCGCTGCGTCAGCGCGACCTATGACGAGGTCGAACAGCTTTGGACCGTCGTGGTCGATCGCGTCGGCCAGCGCATAACGCTCAAGCCCCGCCACATCGTCTTCGCCACCGGCGCCTATGGGCCGCCGCGCCGGATCGACCTGCCGGGCGCGGAGAGCTTCAAGGGCGAGCTGCTGCATTCCAGCCAGTATTCCAGCGGAGATAAGTTTCGCGACCGGAAGGTGGCCGTCATCGGCGCGGCAAGCTCCGGCCACGATGTCAGCGTCGACCTATGGGAAGCCGGCGCCAGGGTCACCATGGTGCAGCGCTCGCCGACCACGGTGGTGAAGTCCGAAACGCTGATGGAGGTCGGCTTCGAGATCTTCTCCGAGAACGCGCTGGCGCGCGGCATAACCACCGACAAGGCCGACATGATCGTCGCCTCGACGCCCTTCGCGCTGGCGCCCAAGGGGCAGAAGGCGCTCTACGACGTGATCCGCGAGCGCGACGCCGATTTCTACCGGCGTCTCGCCGCCAGCGGCTTCGCCATCGACTTCGGCGACGACGACACCGGCCTTTTGATGAAGGCCTACCGCACCGGTTCCGGCTACTACATCGATGTCGGCGCCAGCGAGCTCATCATCGGCGGCGAGATCGCGGTGAAGAGCGGCGTCGCCATCGAGGCGCTGACGCCGAAAGGCATCCTGTTCGAGGACGGGTCGGAGCTGGAGGTCGACGCCATCATCGCCTGCACCGGCTATCAGTCGATGAACGAGACGGTGGCGGCGATCGTCTCGCGCGAGGTCGCCGACAAGGTCGGTCCGTGCTGGGGCCTCGGCTCCGGCGTGAAGGGCGACCCCGGCCCATGGCAGGGCGAACTGCGCAACATGTGGAAGCCGACGGCGCAGCAAGGCCTGTGGTTCCACGGCGGCAACCTCGCTTTGTCGCGCTTCTATTCGAAGTTCGTGGCGCTGCAGATCAAGGCGCGCATGGAAGGGATCGCGACGCCGGTCTACGGCGAGCCGAGCAATTCGAGGCGGTAACGTTCGTCATCCCAGGGCGAAGCTCCGTCGCGGAGACCCTAGGATGACGAAGACATAGGCCCGAAATGCCTCGCCGCCACGTCCACATGCGTATGATGCGCATGCGCCTCGAAGCGCTCTGTCTCATTGTGGTCGGGCGCCTCGTTCGGCCACCAGACGCCGCCGATCGCCACACCCTTCGACACCAGCCGCGCATCCGCGACCAGCTTCGCCCCGACGGAATCGACGAAGGTGAAGCGGCCGGCCCGTTGCCGAAGCACGGCGACATCGCCGATGCCGCCGATCGAGAGCGTGCCGAGCTGCGGCCTGGCGATCGCCCGCGCCGGGCTTTCGGTCGCGGCGCGCAGCACCTCGACCAGCGGCATGCCCAGCGCCATCAGCTTCGACATGCACACCAGCATGTCGAATGCCGGGCCGTCGACGCAATAGAGATGCACGTCGCTGCTGATCACGTCCGGCGCAAGTCCTTCCACCAGCATCGCTCTTGCCACGGCGAAGTCGAACGAGCCCATGCCGTGGCCGATGTCGAAGATGACGCCGCGCTCGCGCGCCAGCCGCATGTCGGGCCTGACCGCGCCCGAGGCGAAGACCGGCGCGTTGGGAAACGGCCGGAAGCAATGGGTGAGGATGTCGCCACGGCGCAGGCGCGGCAGCACTTCAGAGCGGCCGGGCGGCGGCTCGTCTATATGCGCCATCAGCGGCAGCCCGGCCTGATCGGCCGCTTCCAGCGCGAGGTCAACGGGAGCGATGCCGCTGGAGCCGCCGGCGTGGCGCCCGGAGCGCACCTTGACGCCGACCACCACCTCGGCGTGCTCGCGCGCGGCGGCCACCGTCTCGCGCGGTTCGCACAGCCTGAGATCGCTGCATTCGCCGACAGAAACGGTCCGCGCGAAGCCGAAAATGCCGGCAAAGGAAATGTTCACATAGGCCAGGATGCGGACCTTCGAACGCTCCATCACATGGCGGCGGAAGCCGAGGAAATTGCCGGCGCCGGCGCTGCCCGCGTCGATGAAGGTTGTGGTGCCGCTCTTGGCGGCGAGGCGGTCCGCATCGACGCCGAGCGACGTGCCGCCCCAGTAGACGTGGCTGTGCAGGTCGATCAGCCCCGGGGTGACAATGCAGCCCGTCGCGTCGATAACCTGCCGCGCATTGTCGGCCGGGATGTCGGCCTCGATCGCCGCGACACGGCCGCCCGACATGGCGACGTCGCGCCGCGCGTCGATGCCGGCCGCCGGATCGATCAGGCGGCCGCCCTTCACCAGCAGATCAAACCGCATCGCCGTCTCCCGTTCTGCCGCCGCCCCGCGAAACTCAGAGCGGCTTGTAGGCGACCGCCTCGACCTCGATCTTGATGTCGATCATCAGCCGCGATTCTACCGTGGTGCGGGCCGGCGGGTTTTTCGGGAAATGCCGCGCGTAGACGGTGTTGAACATGCCGAAATCGCGCGCGTCCTCGAGCCAGACCGTGGTCTTGACCACGTCGTCCATTGTGCAGCCGGCCAGCGCCAGCGCCGCCTTGACGTTCTGCAGCACCTGTTCGGTCTGCTCGGCGATGCCGCCCTTGACGACCAGGCCGTCGCCACCGACCGGCACCTGGCCGGAGACGTAAACCATGTCGCCCGCGCGCACCGCTGGCGAGAGCGGGACATGCGACGTACCGAAACACTGCTTTGGCATCAGAATCCTCCCTGTCTGATCTCGAAACGCGGCCCCGGGACAGGCCCGGGTGGCGTTTGCGCGGCATTTGATCCGGTTTGCGTGCCGTCGTCCATGCCTCGTGGCGGCGATCTTCGGGAATCCGGGTTGCTTTGCCTCCGGCGCCCCTGCATCCTGCCGCGAGACAGAGGCGGGCGGACCTCGGGAACGGGGCGGCCGAAACGATCGGGACATCGGCATGACTTTCGACAGGAACCCGTTTCCGGCCGGCGACGCGGATCGCCACGCGCTCTGGGAGATGCTGGTGCGGCGCGACATCGACGCCTTCCTGGCGCAGGACTGGTCGATGGTGGAGGACGACTTCGTCGCCTCGGGCTTCTTCGGCATGCACGCGCATTTCCTCACCAATGCCGATGCCTGGCGACTGCAGTTCCCGACGCTCGCCGCTTATCGCGACGAATGGCTGCGCCAGGCCGCTGAGACGGCGGCGACCAGCTTCGCCGAGCCGCTGCGCGAGGCCCTGTTCCGCGTCACCAACATGCGCGACATCGACGTGGACGGCGACCGGGCGGTGCTGCACAAGAAGTTCGACGGCTCGGTCGCCAGGGCCGATGGCGGCGTCGACAGGCTCAAATGGCAGACCCTGTATTTCTGCGGCAGGGTCGACGGCCGCTGGAAGATAACCGGCTTCGTCGGCTACATGCCTTATCCGCTCGGCTCCTGACCGGAACTCCGAAGCCGACTTCCGATCTGTTTGCCATCCGGGCGACGCCGGCGTTTTCGCCGCCATAATCCAGGAAAAACACGCTCCGATCCCAAATGTCGCCAGCGGCGATTGCAGTCTTTCGCGCGGTCGGGTGGCGCGCGAGACTTTCTTCGCGCGCAATCGTCCAAATGAAGTCCGGAACCCCGGTCGCCCTGGATTTTGCCCAGCTTACAAAATCGTAAAGCCCCGGAAAGATGGACGTGAAATCGCGTCCCTACAGTGTTGATGCCGGCAAGATTTCAACTTGGCGGACACGATCAATGCCGCCGGAAAAGCCCGGCGCCAAACGGGAAACCATGACATGAAGACCATGATCCTTGCCTTCACCCTCGGCGCGATTGCCTTCGCCAGCCCCGTTTCCGCCTTCGCCGCTGCCACGCCGTGCGAAAACACGCTCAAGGAGCTGCGCGCCGCCGAAGCTTCGGCCAAGGTCAGCGACGCCGACAAGAAGAAGGTCTCCGACCTAGAAGCCAAGGGCATCGAGCGCTGCAACGCCGACGACGACAAGCGCGCCAACGACTTCTTCGCCCAGGCGATGAAGGTCCTCGGCAAGTAAGCCGGATCCCAGCTCGAACCAGAGGACACCGCCATGCTTTCGTCAGCCGACCAACGCGTCGATACCGCCGCCCTCAACCGGGTTCCGAACGTCACCGTCGATTTCTGGCTGATCAAGCTCATGGCGGTGACCATGGGCGAGACGGCCGCCGACTATCTGGCCGTCAATCTCGGCTTCGGGCTGACGGTCACCTCGCTGATCATGACCGCCGTTCTGGTGGTCGCCCTGGTCATCCAGTTCGCGCAGAAGCGCTATGTGCCCTGGGCCTACTGGCTGGCGGTGGTTCTCATCAGCGTCGTCGGCACGCTGGTCACCGACAATCTCGTCGACAATTTCGGCGTCCGCCTCGAAACCACGACCATCGTCTTCAGCGTCCTGCTCGCCGCCACCTTCGCTGTCTGGTACGCCAGCGAACGGACGCTTTCCATCCACACCATCGTCACCACCCGGCGCGAGATCTACTACTGGCTGGCGATCCTCTTCACCTTCTCGCTGGGCACGGCCGCCGGCGACCTCGTCGCCGAGCGCTTCGACATGGGCTACCTCGTGACCGGCCTGATGTTCGGCGGCGTCATCGTGGCCATCGCCATCGCCTATTACGGTCTGCGCCTCAACGCCATCCTCGCCTTCTGGCTGGCCTACATACTGACGCGGCCGCTCGGCGCTTCGTTCGGCGACCTTCTCTCGCAGCCGGTCGAGTATGGCGGACTGGGCTTCGGCACCACCTTCACCAGCATTCTGTTCCTCGGCTGCATCATTGCTCTCGTCCTCTACATGACGCTCAGGAAGAGCGCCGCCGAGAGCGAGCAGATCGCGCTCCAGTCCGAGTAGCCGACCAAGTGGCCAGTACTGTTTGTGTTTGAAGTTCGCCGCCGCCGGTGCCATCAATATGTCCATCATGAGAACCATAGCGCCGGCCGCGGCGAGGCCGCGGCAACAGCAGGACAGTAATGCGGCTTCTTCTCGTTGAGGACGACCCACGAACCGCCGACTACGTCGTCAGGGGCCTGACCGAGGCCGGGCATGTCTGCGACCTCCTGCGCAACGGCCACGACGCCTTGTTCGCGGCGACGCGTGGCGGCTATGACGTCATCATCGCCGACCGCATGGTGCCGGGCCTCGACGGCCTGTCGATGATCAAGGCGGTGCGCGCCGCCGGCGTTCGGACGCCGGCGATCTTCCTGACCTCGATCGGCGGCGTCGACGACCGGGTGGAGGGGCTGGAGGCCGGCGGCGACGACTATCTCGTCAAGCCCTTCGCCTTCTCCGAACTGCTGGCCCGCGTGCATGCGCTCGGCCGGCGGCCGGCCGCGCAGGAGCAGAAGACCACCCTGCGCATCGCCGACCTCGAGATGGACCTGATCATGCGCCGCGTCACGCGTCAGGGCCAGCCGATCGACCTGCAGCCGCGCGAGTTCAGCCTGCTCGAGGTGCTGATGCGCGGCGAAGGCAGGGTCATCACCCGCACCATGCTTCTGGAACGGGTCTGGGACTTCCATTTCGACCCCAAGACCAGCGTCGTCGAGACGCATATCAGCCGCCTGCGCGCCAAGATCGACAAGCCGTTCGACGTTCAGCTCATCCACACCGTCCGCAGCACCGGCTACAGCCTGCATGCCCCGTTGACATGACCGGGCCCCGGCTCAGCCTGCTGCGCAGCACACCGTTCCGGCTGGCGCTGACATTCGCGTTTCTCTTTGTGCTGGCCTTCGTGCTGTCGGGCGCGATCGTCTATCAGCTGATGAGCGCCGACCTCGCCGACCGCCTCGACGAGACGATCATGGAAACCTACAAGGTGGTGGCGCAGACCTATGCCGGGCACGACCTCGAGGACCTCGTCTCCACGGTCGACGCCCACGCCAAGCTCAGCGGCAGGAAGGAGCAGCTCTTCTCGCTGACCGGTCCCGACGGCCGCCATCTGGCCGGCAATTTCACCGCCGCCGGCCTGCCGGAAGGGTTCTCCATGTTCGGCGGCGCCGTGCCCGGAATTCCGCATGGCGTCGCCTACCGCGCCTATTCAGGCCCGGTCGGCGGCAACCATCTCGCCGTCGCCTTCAGCCTGTCAGAAACGGAGGAGCTGGAGACCATCCTGATGATGAGCTTCGGCTGGGGAACCCTGATCATCACCGGCCTGGCGGTGGCGGGCGGCGCCGTGCTGGCCTCGCGCGTCCAGCGCCGGCTCGACGGCATCGCCGCCACCATGGTCGACGTCTCGCACGGGCGGCTCGGCGCGCGCATTCCGCTGATCGGCAATGGCGATGACATCGACAGCGTCTCGCGTCAGATCAACGGCGCGCTCGACCGGCTGTCGGCCCTGGTCGAGGGCATGAAGCAGGTCAGCACCGACATTGCCCACGATCTCAAGACGCCGCTGAACCGCCTGCAGATGATCCTCGACGCCGCCGCGCGCAAGACCGCGTCCGGACAGGACATTTCCGAGGACCTTGTGGAGGCGCGCCTGGAAAGCCTGCAGATCAACGAGACCTTCGACGCGCTGCTACGCATCGCCCAGATCGAGGCCGGCGCCCGCAAGGCGCGCTTCACCGACCTGCAGCTCGGCGAATTGGTCGAGATGATCGCCGAGATCTACACCGACGTCGCCGAGGACGACGGCAAGTCTCTTTCCGCTACCGTCGCGCCGGGCGCGGATGGCTGGATCCATGGTGATCGCGAGCTCCTGACGCAGCTTTTCGCCAACCTCGTCGAGAACGCCATGCGGCATTGCCCGCGCGGCACGGCGATTGCGCTCTCGGTGACGCGGCGGACCGGCCATATCCTCGCCGAAGTCAGTGACAACGGTCCTGGCATTCCGGCCGAGGAGCGCGATAAAGTCTTCCAGCGGCTCTACAGGCTGGATGACAGCCGCTCCACGCCTGGCTCCGGCCTCGGCCTCAGCCTGGTGCGGGCGATCGCCGACCTGCATGGCGCCTCCATCGGACTGGAGGACCGGCACCCCGGCCTTGCCGTGATCGTCAGCTTTCCGATGGTGCGGCCGGCTGCGGCATAATGCATCCGGAAGAACACGCGCCCGCGAAGAGCGACCCGCAACTGGCGAGCCAGGAGACGATCGGCGCACGGATTGCAAGCTTACCGATCCGTATATGGCGGGCGACCTTCCCGTAATTCTGGGGCGCGATACTGAATGCGCGCTCCATTGAGTTGGAAAGGTCGTTCAGGATGAGGCTTCCCTCTCGAGAATTCCGCCAGGTTTCGGTCGCCCTTGTGCTTGGCGCTTGCGCCGGCGTCACCATGCCGATGCTCGGCATTTCCCCGGCGTTCGCCGTCGAACAGGCGGTGCCGGCGGAGAAGAACCCGCCCGGCGACATTCCCGACACGCAAGTCTTCATCGACTATGCCTCGCCGCTGGGCTTTTCGGTCAAGGTGCCGGAAGGATGGGCGCGATCCGACCTCGCCGACGGCGTGAGCTTCGTCGACAAGCTGGACGGTGTCGCCGTCTCGATCGCGAAAGCCGACGCAGCGCCAACCGCCGCGAGCGCGGACACAAGCAATCTGTCGCTGTTCGGGAAACCCGAGCGCGCCGTCAAGGTAAGCTCAATCAAGGCGGTCAGGCTGCCGGCGGGCCAGGCCATACGTATCGTCTACACATCCAATTCCGAGCCTAACGCCGTGACCAGCACGCAGGTCCGTCTCGAGAACGAACGATACCTGTTCTTCCGGAACGGCAAGCTGGCGACGCTGGAATTCTTCGCGCCCAAGGGCGCGGACAATGTCGACCAGTGGCAGTTGATGTCGAATTCGTTCAGGTGGAACTGACATGCCGGCGCTCGAGGCGCACGAGATCTACCGGTTCTTTCATGTTGGTGACGACGAGACAGCCGCGTTGCGCGGCGTCAGCCTGCGTCTGTCGAGGGGCGAGACGGTTGCCGTCGTCGGGCCGTCGGGCAGCGGCAAGTCCACCCTGCTGGCGTGCCTGACCGGGCTGGACGAACCGGATGGCGGTTATGTCGAAGTTGCCGGCACGCGGCTTTCCAGGCGCCCGGAAACAGAGCGTGCCGGGCTGCGCGCCGCTCACTTCGGCATCCTGCTCCAGGCCGGCAATCTCTTCCCGCACCTGACGGTCCAGCAGAATATCCGTCTGCAGATGCTGCTCGCCGGAAAACCCGATCGGCGACGCGTCGGCGAGCTCCTCGACAGCCTCGGCCTCCTGGTCCGGGCCGACGCGTTTCCAATCGAACTTTCGGGCGGCGAAACGGCGCGCGCCGGCCTGGGAGTGGCGCTGGCGGCGGACCCTCTGATCCTGGTCGCCGACGAACCCACCGCCGAAATCGACCGTTTCGCCGAAACGCAGTTGATCGACCATTTCGAGACGCGTCGCCGCAAGGGCCTGGCGACGCTGATCGCAACCCACAGCGACGCGCTGGCGCGTCATGCCGATCGCATCGTCAGGCTCAGGGACGGAAAGGTGGACAATGACTGATGTGCTGGTGGTGGCAAAAAGCGTCCGCCGCGAATTCCCGGACGGACGTTACGGCACCAACGTCGTCCTGCGCGACGTCGACTGTCGGATCGCCTCGGGGGCACGCATCGCCCTGACCGGCCCCTCCGGCAGCGGCAAGACCACACTGCTTCATCTGCTGGGCGGCCTGGACCGGCCGACGCATGGCAGCATCGACTGGCCTGGCCTCGGGCCGTTCGACGAGCTCAGGCCGCGACATGTCGGCTTCGTTTTCCAGGCTCCCAGTCTCTTTCCCGCTCTGACGGTCCTCCAGAATGTGGAGTTGCCCGCGGTTCTTGCCGGCGAGGATATCCAGGCCGGTAGCATGGCGGCCAGGCTGCTTGAGGCGTTCGGCCTTGGCGGTCTCGCCGGCAAACTGCCGGAGGAGCTGTCCGGCGGGCAGGCGCAACGGGTGGCAATGGTTCGCGCCCTGCTGCTCGGGCCGGGTCTCCTGCTTGCCGACGAGCCGACCGGGCAATTGGACAGCAGGACCGCTCAACTGTTCTTCGACACCGTACTCGATTGCCTCGAGGGCAGCGGCGCGGCCCTGGTGGTGGCGACGCATGACGAGACAGTCGCGGCGCGCATGGCAACGCGCTGGATCATGGACCATGGCTTACTGTTCACCGAGCCGTGGCGGGGCAGGATGCCATGATGCTGGCGCTGTGGGTGCGTGGCGTGCTCGCGCGGCGCTTCATGCGCGTGGCGGGCACGGCCGCTGGCGTCGCCCTGACCGTCGCGCTGCTGGCGACCTTGACGCTTTTTCTTCTCGGTGCCGGCGCTTCCATGACGGCCCGCGCCATATCGGCCGTGTCGATCGACTGGCAGGTTCAGCTCATCCCGGGCGCCGATCCGGACGCCGTCGCCAAGGTGCTGGAGACGACCGCCGACGTCAGGGCCACCCATAGGGTGCGGTACGCCGACATCGCCGGGCTTGAGGCGCGGACCGGCGATACCACCCAGACCACCGGCCCGGGACAGGCAATAGCCTTCGACGACAGCTATTCGAAGGATTTCCCGGCGGAGATCCGGTCGCTTTCCGGCAGCGCAGACGGCGTTCTGGTGGCCCAGCAGACAGCCGCCAATCTCCACGTCGGTCCGGGCGATATGATCGTCATCAGGCGGTCGGGCGGGCTGCCTCCGGCCAGCGTCCGGATCGCGGGCGTGGTCGATCTGCCGGATGCCGACTCGCTGTTCCAGTTGCCGGGCCTGCCACCCCGGGCGGCGCCGCAGGCGCCACCCGACAACGTTCTGGTCCTGCCGGCGGAGGACTGGCGCAAACTGTTCGGCTCTCCTGACACGCCGCATCCGGAAAGCACCCGCCTGCAGCTGCATGTCCGGCTTGCCCATGGCTCGTTGCCCGCCGATCCGACCGCTGCCTACGCCTTTGCCACCGGAAAGAAGCGGAACCTCGAGATTGGCCTCGCGGGGCAGGCCGTGGTCGCCGACAATCTCGGCGCCCGTCTCGATGCCGTCCGCCAGGACGCGCTCTACGTGTCGGTGCTCTTCCTCTTCCTCGGCGTGCCTGGCATCGCGCTCGCAATCGCGCTCACGATGGCGGTAACAATGTCGACCGCCGGCGGCAGGCGGATCGAGCAGGCACTGCTCCGCGTTCGCGGAGCGCCGATGCGCCGGATCCTGATCCTGTCCGCCGCCGAGGCGATGGTTGCCAGCATCGGCGGGATCGCGCTCGGGCTGGCATGCGCGCTGTACTTCCTCGGCTTCGTTCCGGGACTGCGCGACAATTCGGCCTCTGCCGGCACGACGCTGCTCCTCGTCGCGATGGCCGGGCTGCTCGTCGGGCTTGCGGCATACCTCCTTCCGGCGTGGCGCGACGCCCGGCTGATTGCGACCGGCCAGGCGCGACGCGCGGTGATCCGGACAACGACGCCGCTCTGGCAGCGGCTATGGCTGGACCTCGCGCTGCTCGCCGCGGCCGGATTCTTCTTCTGGCAGCAGGCCAGCACCGGCTACCAGATCGTCCTGGCTCCGGAGGGCGTGGCGGCGACATCGGTCGACTACAAGGCCTTCATCGCCCCGGCATTGTTCTGGACCGGCATGGCGCTGCTCACCATTCGGCTCTCGGGCCGGATCATCGCGCGCAACGGCAGGCCACTTCGCGCGCTCATTGCCCCGGTCTGTGGGCCGCTTGCCGCCATCGTCGCCGCGGCGCTTTCGAGACAGGCGTCGCGCCTGACCCTGGGCATCGCCATGACCGCGCTGGCGATATCCTTCGCCACGTCGACCGCGATCTTCAACGAAACCTACAACGCGCAGGCGCGTGTCGATGCGGAACTGACCAACGGTTCCGACGTGACTGTTTTCGGCACAACGGACCGGCCGGCCGGAGCGCAGCTGGCGGCACTGGAGCAATTGCCCGAGACAGCGGCGGCGGAGCCCATGCAGCATCGTTTCGCCTATGTCGGCGCCGACCTGCAGGATCTCTACGGCATCGATCCCAGACGTATCGGGCAGGCGACGACACTGTCCGACGCCTATTTCGACGGTACCGCCGCCGACGTGCTCGGGCGGCTGGCGTCGACCCCCGATGGCGTCCTGGTTTCCGAAGAAACCGTTCAGGACTTCCAGCTGCAGCCCGGCGACACCATCAATCTGCGGCTGATCAACGCCAGGGATCATCAATACCACCCCGTCGCGTTTCGCTTCGTCGGCATCGCGCGCGAGTTTCCGACGGCGCCCAGGGATTCCTTCCTGGTCGCCAACGCCGCCTATGTCGGTCGCATGACCGGGTCGGACGCCGCCGAATATGTCCTCATGCGGTCAAGGGGAGATCCCACCGCGCTTGCCCGGCAGGCTTCGACGGAGCTCTCCTTCGATCCGCCGCTGAAGGTCGCCGATATCGGCGAGGCAACGCGGCTGATCGGCTCCAGCCTGACGGCGGTCAATCTGCGGGGCCTGACCACGGTCGAGCTGAGTTTTTCCGCCGTCATGGCCGCCGCCTCCGCGGGCCTGATGCTGGCGCTGGGCTTCGTCGAGCGGCGACGGACCTTTTCCATCCTCGGCGCGATTGGTGCCAGGCCCGGGCAACTCGCGGCCTTCCTTTGGGCCGAGGGCGTGCTGGTCGTCACCGGCGGCATCCTGTTCGGGCTGGCCTCGGGAATCGCCACCGCCTGGATGCTGGTCAAGCTGCTGACAGGCGTCTTCGACCCGCCACCGCAGGCGCTCTCGGTTCCCTGGCTCTATCTGGGGACGATGCTGGGCCTTCTGATCGCCTCGGTCGCCGCGGCCGTCCTCTTCACGAGGCCCCGGCCGGGGCACGACGCGGAGCGCCTGCGCGATTTCTAGAGCATCTTGCGAAGCTGGTCGACATTTCCTGGAATTGCCGGAGCAATCCCCGGATGGGATACGCAACGGTCACGCGCGGCACAGGAAGCTTACAGGATGCCGGTGACGAACCGGTCCAGCGCCGTGTTTTCCCGATAGGCGGCGCGCACCAGCAGGGCGGCCATCACCGCTGTCGCCGCGCCACCGATGATGTCGCTGACATAATGCGTTCCGAGATAGACGCGCGAGAACGATATGATGATGGCTGCCGCCAGGAAAGCCGCCCCTCGGCCACGCTGCCCGAGCAGCAGGAAGGCCGCCGCGATGGCGAAGCTCGCCGTCGCATGGTCGGACGGAAAGGAGAAGTCGGCGGTAGGCTCGATGATCAGCCGCGAGACATGCGCCTCATAGGGGCGGGCCCTCTGGATGAACAACAGCACGAGCTGGTTGATGCCGAGGCCGATCAGGAAGGTAAGGCCGGACGCCACCAGCACGTGGCGGGTCGGCAGGTCGCGCCGCGGCAGCCACCATTGCACGGCGACCGCGAGCACCATGAGTGGCACGCCGATGGTCGAGATCCAGATCATCAGGTTGTCGGCGGCCGGCGAGAGCCCGGCCCAGCCATTGATCCAGCCGGTGATGGCGGCGTCTTTTTCATACATCAGTGGAGATTTTCCTTATGAGTGCCGGCTGGAGCGCCGCGTCGCTGGCGCCACGCCGGGTTCTGCGCGCGTTTCGGGGCGACCCTTTCCGGATCTTGCCCCGCGCGTTCTTTTTTCGGATACCCGGCCAGCGCCGGATGGCCGTCACCACACCCGCAAAATGCGACGACGCCTTTAGCATGCCAGATCTTAGCTGACTGCATACAAATCGGTAAGGAATCAGCGCTTGTGCGGGTCGGCGGCGCGACGCTCCGGATCGGATCGAGCGACCGGCAGGATCAGTATGTCGAACACCGGAAAGCCTGCCAGGCGTTGCGTGACATGGCGCGCCTCGCCGGTGACGACGAAGCGGCCGTCGAGGCCGGCGCGCAGCCACGCCTCGGCCGACGCCTCGTCGTCGAAACGCAGGGCGCCGACCAGGAAGCCCCTGGAGCGGGTACTCAGCCTGATGTCGTTCATGAACTGGAAATGCCTGATGTCTCCAGGTAGCATCTCCATCGGCACGCCCGGGCCGAGGGCAAGGGCAATGCGCGCGCCCTGCATCCAGTTGGAGGCGACCACATAGCTGTCGGGACCGGCCAGATCGGCCTGCGCCGCGCCTCTCAAGGCCGTCCAGTCGACGTGCTGCCAGTTGACGTCGAAGCTCTGTGCCCTGTCGAAGAATGGCCGGGTAAAGGCCGCTGTGCCGGTTTGCAGCGCGAAGCCGATCGCCAGCAGCGGAATGGCAATGACAGCGGCGGTGAGAAAGCCGCTCACCCAGGCCAGCCCACGTTCCGAACGGTCCGCGCACCAGCGGCCCAGGAACGGAAAGGCGAACAGGAAGCCGCTCATCGGCCAATGCGGCAGGGAATGGGCGCTGAACAGCGCCGCAAGATCGAAGAACACGACCGGGAGCGCCGATAGCAGTGCAAAGAAGCGATCGGCACGCCCGGCATCGGGTGCGATGCCGCGCCACATGCCGGCCATCATCACCAGCCACGTCCCCGGCAGCAGATAGGCGACCTGGCCGAGCAGGGTGAGCGCAAGATTGCCGGGGTGCAGAAGGTGCTGTTCCGCCTCCAGGCCCCTGCTCGACTGGAACGCGAACGAGATCCAGCCATGCTCCATGTTCCACAGCACGACCGGGGCCAGGCCGAGCGCGGCCAGCGCTCCGGCGATCCATGGCCCGGGCGTCGCCAGCTGCGCTCGTCCGGCCTTGGTGGACACAAGCAGGATGAGTGCCGATATGCCGAAAAGGCCGGCCTGGTACTTCGACATCAGGGCAAGGCCGAGCGCTACCCCCGCCACGATCCAGCGCGGCAGGGCGTGGCGCGGCGTGCCGGCGCCCTCGTCGATCAGCATCGGCGCGACCGCCCAGGCACTGGCGAGCAGGAAGAAATTGAGCGGACCGTCGGGGACGACGAAATGCCCGGCCGATATCAGGAAGAACGGCGCAACCGAATACCAGGCGAGCGCCCACAGCGCCGCGCCGGAGCCATAGGCCCGGCGGGTGAGGTCGAACAGCAGCAGGCCCGACAGGGACCCCAGGATGACATAGGGCAGCCTGACCACGAACCGGCACTCGCAGTCGAACGTATCCGCCATCAGACGGGCGAGCGCGAAGCCGAGCGGCGGGTGGTCGAAATAGGACAGCGCGTGGCTGCGCGAGACGACGACCGCATAGGCTTCGTCGATGGACAGGGGAATGGCGGCGGCGAGCGCCAGCCGCAGGACCAGGAAGGCGACGGTCAGGAGCGCCACCTTGCCCGCGACGGAGGCTGGCAGCATGGATCGGACAAACGAAAGGCCACTCGCGTCGGCGGTGCGTGCCAGGCACTGGCGGCCTTCCTCCAGGGTGGAGCTGTCGGTCACGGGCTAGCCGCGCACGGCGCGGCGCCGGCGCATGGCGCCCACGGCATCGATGGGCATGCCCCCGGACATGCCACGCGGCATCGCCAGCATCGTGATTTGCCCCCTGCCCGGCTTGCGGGCGACACCCAACAGAGTTCTTGACCGACGCGAATCTCCGGCGGGCCATGTCCAGTCACCCGACACAACCCCACGGCGCCGGATAATGCCGCCTCTAGCATACCGGCCGTTGGCCGGACCTATACAAATCGGTAAGAAATCCGCTGGTGGAACAGGCCGGGGGCCAGGGCCTTTCGGGTCAGCGATCGATGCGGGTCGACAGGATGATCGACGAGGATGTCCGCTCGACGCCGTCCAGCGCGCCGATCTGGTCGAGCAGCAGGTCGAGCTCCCGGATCGAGGACGCCTCGACGATGACGATCATGTCGAAATTGCCGCTGACCGAATGCAGCGTCCGCACCGGCGCCAGCGCCCGCAGGCTGCGCACCACCTTGTCGGCGAGTTTCGGCGTCACCGTCAGAAGCACATGCGCGCGCACCTGCCCCTGCTCGTAGTCGGACGACAGCCTGACGCCATAGCCGGCGATGACGCCGCGCTGCTCCAGCCGCTCGATGCGGCTTTGCACGGTCGTGCGCGACACGCCGAGCCGCCGGGCAAGCTCGGCCGTGGAGGCACGCGCATTGTCGCGCAGAAGCGATAGCAGGGCTTGGTCGGCGTCGCTCAGCATTCTGACGAAATCCCTCGGCGTATCGTTTAAATATAGACTTCGGTTCGCCAGATTTCACGCTTCTTTTCGACTGCCGACCTGCAATGCTTCGCGCATATCGAATTTGCAAGGGGTTTGGCCATGAAGGAAATCGCTGTCGTCGGCGCCGGCAAGATCGGCGCCACCATCGCCGAGATGCTCGCCGCAACCGGGGACTATCACGTCACCCTCATTGACCGCTCCGCGGCGCAGCTCGCCGCCGCCGAACTGCCGGCCGGCGTCGCCACGCTGGAGCTCGACATCGCCGAGGCCGGCGCGCTGGATGCTGCGCTGGCAGGCAAGTTCGCCGTGCTGAGCGCGGCTCCCTTCCACCTCACCACGCGCATCGCCGAAGCCGCCGCGAGCGCCGGCGTCCATTATCTCGACCTGACTGAGGACGTCGCCAGCACCCGCCGCGTGAAGGAGCTGGCGCGTTCGGCCGACAGCGCCTTCATCCCGCAATGCGGCCTAGCGCCGGGCTTCATCTCGATCGTCGCCAACGACCTCGCCAGCCGCTTCGATACGCTGGAGAGCGTGCGCATGCGCGTCGGCGCCCTGCCGCAATATCCGTCGAACGCGCTGAACTACAACCTGACCTGGAGCACCGACGGCGTCATCAACGAATATTGCGAGCCCTGCGAGGCGATCGTCGAGGGCGAGCTGGTGGAAGTGCCGCCGCTGGAGGAACGCGAGGAGTTCTCGCTCGACGGCGTCACCTATGAGGCCTTCAACACGTCGGGCGGCCTCGGCACGCTGGCCGAGACGCTGAAGGGCAAGGTGCGCACGCTGAACTACCGCACCATCCGCTATCCCGGCCACGCCGCCATCATGAAGGCGCTGCTCAACGATCTCGGCCTGCGCCACCGCCGCGAGGTTCTGAAGGATATTTTCGAAAGCGCCCTGCCGGCGACGCTGCAGGACGTGGTCATCGTCTTCGTCACCGTATCGGGCCGCCGCAACGGCCGCCTGCTGCAGGAAACCTACGCCAACAAGATCTACTCGCGCCGCGTCGGCACCGTCGTGCGCAGCGCGATCCAGATCACCACCGCTTCCGGCATCTGCGCGGTGCTGGACATGCTGGCCGACGGCAGCCTGCCGGCCAGGGGCTTCGTACGCCAAGAGGACATCGCGCTCGACGCCTTCCTCGCAAACCGCTTCGGCCAGGCCTACGCGCAACACGAAATGGTGAGCCGTCTGGCGAGCTGATTTGCCACCCTCCCCCTGGGGGGAGGGTCGGCGCCCTACGAGAACCCCCGCTCCGCTTCGCGGGTCGACCCTCCCCACAAGGGGGAGGGTAAGCCCTCAAATATGCAGCGCGTGGCCCAGCGCCTTCAGCGCCGCCTCCTGGAAGCCTTCGCCCTGTGTCGGGTGCGCATGGACGGTGCCGGCTATGTCTTCCAGCCGCGCGCCCGTCTCGATCGCCAGGCCGAAGGCCGCCGACAGTTCCGAGACGCCCTGCCCCACTGCCTGGATGCCGAGCACCAGATGGTTGTCCGCGCGGGCGACGACACGCACGAAGCCGTCCTCGCCCATCTTCGTCATCGCCCGGCCATTGGCGGCGAAGGGAAACTGCCCGACCTTGATTTCGATGCCCTGGGCCTTCGCCTCGTCCGGCGACAGGCCGGCGGTGACCAGCTCCGGATCGGTGAAGCAGATGGCGGGGATGCAGCGCTTGTCCCAGCTTCGCTTGTGGCCGGCCACGATCTCGGCGACCATCTCGCCCTGCGCCATCGCCCGGTGCGCCAGCATCGGCTCGCCGGTGACGTCGCCGATGGCGAAGACGCCGCGCATCGAGGTGCGGCACTGGTCGTCGATGCGGATGAACCTGCCCGACCTGTCGAGGTCGATCTGCTCCAGCCCCCAGCCATCGGTGAGCGGCTTGCGCCCGACCGTGACAAGGATCCTGTCGGCGGCGATCCTCGCCTCCTCGCCCTCGGCCGTCTCGATCAGCAGCGCGTCGCCCTTACCCGTCAGCCCCCTGGCCTTGGCGCCGGTCAGGACCTTGACGCCGAGCTCGCCGAGGCACTTGAGCACCGGGCGGGTGAGCTCGGCGTCGTATTGCGCCAGGATACGCGGCAACGCCTCGACCACGGTGACCTTGGCGCCCATGCGGGCAAAGGCCATGCCGAGTTCCAGCCCGATATAGCCGCCGCCGACGACAGCGAGCTTGCCGGGCACCTCGGCCAAAGCCAGCGCCTCGGTCGACGAAATGACCGGCCCGCCGAACGGCAGGAAAGGCAGTTCCACCGGCGCGGAACCGGTGGCGATGACGACCGTCTCGGCGCGGATGACCTGCGTTCCGGTCTCCGTTTCAACCTCGACGGTTTTGCCGTCTCGGAACGTCGCCCAGCCCTGCACGGTCTTGACCCGCGCCTTTTTCAGCAGGCCGGCCACGCCACTGTTGAGCCGGCTAACGATACCGTCCTTCCAGGCGACGGTTCGGGCGAGATCGAGCGTCGGCGCGGCCACGGAAATGCCGAGCGGGCTCTTGCCGCCGGCCATGTGCGCGACTTTCTCGAACTCCTCGGCGGCATGGATCATCGCCTTGGATGGGATGCAGCCGACATTGAGGCAGGTGCCCCCCGGCTTGCCGGCCTCGACGATGACGGTGTCGATGCCGAGCTGGCCGGCCCGGATGGCGCAGACATAGCCGCCGGGACCGGCGCCGATGACGAGCAGCTTGCAGGAGATTTCTTTCATGGGGTTACCTCGACCGGTCGCCTTGGCCCGGTGCCGTATCGCCTGGGTTGGAGATTTGCTGAGGCGCTCGCGCCTTCGTCATTCCAGGGCGAAGCAGGGAGCGAAGCGACGCGCGCAGACCCTGGAATCCATGCCGTGACATTCGAGCGTTGCCACTGTGCGGAATTCTGCCCCGCCGCACCCTTCGATGTCAGGCACGGCATGGATCCTCGGGTCATGCTCGAGGATGACGAAGGCGCGGGGGCAACGTCCCTATCCATCGCGCTCTAATCCACGAAAATCAGCGCCGGCGTCTCCAGCAGCGCCTTAATGCGCTGGATGAAGACGGCGGCGTCCCAGCCGTCGATGACGCGGTGGTCGAAGCTGGAGGAGAGGTTCATCATCTTGCGCGGGATGAACTGGCTGCCGTCCCAAACCGGGCGCACCATCATCTTGTTGACGCCGATGATCGCCACTTCCGGATGGTTGATGACGGGCGTCGTCGCCACGCCGCCCATGGCGCCGAGCGAGGTGATGGTGATGGTCGAGCCCGAAAGCTCCTCGCGCGTCGCCGTGCCGGACTTGGCCGCCTCCGCCAGCCGGTTGACCTCGGCGGCGCAATCCCATAGGTCGCGCGCCTCGGCATGCCTGACCACCGGCACCACGAGGCCCGACGGCGTCTGCGCGGCGATGCCGATATGCACGCCGCCATGCTGGTGGACGATGCCGGCCTCGTCGTCGAACAGGGCGTTGAGCTGCGGCTGCTCGGCGATCGCCTTGACCATCGCCCGCATCAGGAAGGGCAGCAGCGTCAGCTTCGGTCGCTCGCCCCCCTTGCCACCGCGCTTGTCCTTGTTGAGAGCGGCACGCAATTCCTCCAGCGCCGTGACGTCGACCTCCTCGACATAGGTGATGTGCGGGATGCGCGACTTGGCGAGCGCCATCTTCTCGGCGATCTTGCGGCGCAGCCCGACGACCTTGATGTCCTCGACGCTCTCGTTGCGGGCGAGGCCCGGCGCCCTGGCAAGCTGCGGGCCACGCGCCATGAAGGCATCGATGTCCTCGTGGCTGATGCGGCCGGCCGGGCCGCTGCCGGGAACCTGGCGAAGGTCGATGCCGGCCTCCCTGGCACGCAGCCTGACGGCGGGCGAGGCCAGCGGCTTCTCGCCCTCGGCGCGCGGCGCGCCGGAAATGGATGCCGGATGCGAAGGCCGGGGGGCCGGCGCGGGCGACGGCGACTTCGGCGCAACCTTCGGAGCGCTCGGTGCGACGTCGGGCTTTTCGGCCGCCGGCTGGGCCGGCGCCTGCGTCTTGGGCGCGGACGCGGTTGCCTTCACATTGCCGTCGCCCGCGACCTGCAGCCGCACGATCGGGGAGCCGATCGCCACCGTGTCGCCGATCTCGGCGCCGAGCCAGAGAATCTCGCCGTCAACCGGCGAGGGGATCTCGACGGTCGCCTTGTCGGTCATGACGGCGGCCAGAACCGTATCCTCGCGCACCACGTCGCCGACCTTGACGTGCCATTCGACGAGCTCGGCCTCGGCGACGCCTTCGCCGACATCGGGGAGCTTGATGACATACTCGCCCATCGTCAGGACTCCCCTTCCATCGTCTCGACGAGCGCGCGGCCGACCCTGGCCGGTCCGGGGAAATAGTCCCATTCCTGGGCGTGCGGGTAGGGCGTGTCCCAGCCGGCGACGCGTTTGACCGGCGCTTCCAGGTGATAGAAGCAGTTCTCCTGAACCAGCGCGGCGAGCTCGGCGCCGAAGCCGGACGTCAGCGTCGCCTCGTGCACCACGACGCAGCGACCGGTCTTCCTGACCGAGGCGACGATGGTCTCGAGGTCGAGCGGCAGCAGGGTCCTGAGGTCGATGATCTCGGCATCGATGCCCGTTTCGGCGACGGCCGCCTCCGCCACATAGACCATCGTGCCGTAGGCAAGCACGGTCAGCGCCTCGCCGGACCGCCGCACCACCGCCTTGCCGAGCGGCACGGTATAGTGACCATCGACCACCTCACCCAGCTCGTGTTTCGACCAGGGCGTCACCGGACGGTCGTGATGGCCGTCGAACGGCCCATTGTAGAGCCGCTTCGGCTCCAGGAAGATCACCGGATCCGGATCCTCGATCGCCGCGATCAGCAGCCCCTTGGCGTCGGCCGGGTTGGACGGCACGACGACCTTGAGGCCGGATACGTGGGTGAACAGGGCCTCGGGGCTCTGGCTATGCGTCTGGCCGCCGAAGATGCCACCGCCGGTCGGCATGCGCACCACGATGGGGCAGGTGAAATCGCCGTTGGAGCGATAGCGCAGCCGCGCCGCTTCCGAGACGATCTGGTCATAGGCTGGATAGACATAGTCGGCAAACTGAACCTCGACGCAGGGCCGCAGCCCGTAGGCGGCCATGCCGATGGCCGAGCCGACGATGCCGGCTTCACTGATCGGCGCGTCGAAACAGCGGCTCTTGCCGTATTTGGCCTGCAGCCCCTGCGTGCAGCGGAACACGCCACCGAAGAAGCCGACATCCTCGCCGTACACGATGACGCGCTCGTCGAGCCCCATCGATACGTCCATGGCGTCGCGGATCGCCTCGATCATCGTCCGTCTTGGCATGGGGCCTACACTCCCGCCTGCTGGCGCTGGCGTCTGAGATGCTGCGGCATCTCGGCATAGACGCCCTCGAACATGTCGCGCGCCGAGGGCTTGCCGCCGGCATGCAGCGTGCCGTGCCCCTCGGCCTCCTTCTGCGCGGCGATGACGGTGTCGAGGATCTCGGCTTCCGCCTGGCTGTGCCGCTCCTCCGACCAGACGCCCAGCTTGATCAGATGGTTCTTCAGCCGCACCACCGGGTCTCCCAGCGGCCAGGCGTCGGATTCGGCCTTCGGCCGGTAGGCGGACGGATCGTCCGAGGTCGAATGTGCGCCGACGCGGTAGGTGACGTATTCGACGAGCGTCGGCCCGAGATTGGCGCGCGCCCGCTCCACCGCCCATTTCGCCACCGCGTGGACGGCGAGGTAGTCGTTGCCGTCGACGCGGAGCGAAGGGATGCCGAAGCCTAGCCCACGCGCCGCGAAGGTGCCGGAGCCGCCGCGCGCAATGCCCTGGAAGGTCGAGATCGCCCACTGGTTGTTGACGACGTTGAGCACGACCGGCGCCTTGTAGGTGGACGCAAACACAAGTGCCGCGTGGAAATCGGACTCGGCGGTCGAGCCGTCGCCGATCCAGGCGGCGGCGATGCGGGAGTCGTTGGAGATGGCCGAGGCCATCGCCCAGCCCACCGCCTGGATGTACTGCGTCGCCAGGTTGCCGGAGATGGAGAAGAAGCCGTGCTCCTTGGAGGAGTACATGACCGGCAATTGCCGGCCCTTCAGCGGATCGGCCTCGTTGGAGTAGATCTGATTCATCATCGAGACCATCGGATAGTCGTCTGCGATGAGCAGACCGGCCTGCCGGTAGGTTGGGAAGTTCATGTCGCCCGGCGCGAGCGCCTTGCGGAAGGCGCAGCTCACGGCTTCCTCGCCAAGGTGCTGCATGTAGAAGGAGGTCTTGCCCTGGCGCTGCGCCATCTGCATGCGGGCGTCGAAGGCCCGCAGCGTCATCATGTGGCGCAGGCCCTCCAGCAATTCGTCGCTGGTCAGCAGCCCGGCCCACGGCCCGACGGCCTCGCCATTGCGGTTCAGCACCCGGATGATCGAGAAGGCCATGTCACGGATGGTGCGCGGATCGACATCGATCTCGGGGCGGGCCACCGATCCGGCCTTGGGAATGGTGACGTTGGAGAAGTCGGGCGTTCCGCCCGGCCTAACCTCGGGTTCCGGAACATGGAAGCGCAGCTTCCCAGCTTCGGTCATGACCTTGGTCCTCCAATGCTGCCGGCGTGATATTGCCACATCCGCGCCGCCAATTCATCGGGCGAGAATGGCGTGCCGTCCCCCGGTCCCCGGCCCCTCGAGGCCGATGCGGCGCGCAGGCGACAAGATGCAGATATGGCGGCGAAATTTCTTGTCGATTTTTTTCGCCCGCGCGCAATTTGGCGAATGACGGCATGCCGTCCGACGCAACAGCCGGCAAGTCGACCGCTGGAAGTCTCTGGTGCGAGTGCCCCACCCTGACCCACTCCACAAGGATAGGGCATTCCGCAGGCGCCGGTCTCGGCTAACTGGTGGCGTCACGAAGCCAGCGAGTAGGAACGCGACAGCGTTCTCGCCCTTGTGGCGGCGCAATCGCATGTGGGTACGACCCCCACTCCGGTCGGCTTTGCCGACCACCTCTCCCCCGAACGACCGGGGAGAGGAAGGGCGGGAGCCTGCCGAACCGGGCTCCTTTCCTCTCCCTCCGGAGGTGGGAGAGGTGGCGCCGCGTAGCGGCGACGGAGTGGGGAACCCCATATGCGGCTGCCCTGGAGGGGAGGGAATCCCGCAGGCACCGATCTTCCTTGCTGGCGACATCTCGAGGCCAGCGGGTAAGAGCGCGGCAGCGTCCTGCCACCCTGCCGTGAGGATTAGGGTGGGGGCGGCGCACGTGGCCGCGACACCAATGATGGGGCATTGCCCTGGCCAGCGAGAGCCTGTTCACCCGCCTCGCCGCCGTGCTAACCACCTCGGCATGGCACAGAAGAAGGCATATGAGGTCGATTCGTGGCTGGCGCGGCCTGATCCGGCCATGCAGATCGTTCTGCTCTACGGCCCGGATCGCGGGCTGGTGGCGGAGCGGGCCAAGGCCTTTGCCGGCAAGACCGGCCTGCCGCTCGACGATCCGTTTTCCGTGGTCCGGCTCGACGGCTCCGAGGTGGACGGCCAGGGACGGCTGCTCGACGAGGCGCGCACCGTGCCGATGTTTTCCGACCGGCGCCTGCTGTGGGTGCGCAACGCCGGCGCCCAGAAGGGACTGGCCGACGACGTCAAGGCGCTGGCCGCCGAGCCGGCGCGCGACGCGATCATCCTCATCGAGGCCGGCGACCTGAAGAAGGGCGCGGGCCTGCGCGCCACCGTCGAGGCGGCCGGCAATGCCATGGCTCTGCCCTGCTACGCCGACGAGGCCAAGGACATCGACGCCGTCATCGACGACGAGCTGCGCAAGGCCGGCATGGGCATGACGCTGGAGGCGCGACAGGCGCTGCGCCGCAATCTGGGCGGCGACAGGCTCGCCTCGCGCGGCGAGATCGAGAAGCTCGTGCTTTATGCGACCGGACAGAAGGAGATCGGCCTCGAGGATGTCAGGGCGATGTCGGGCGACGTTTCCGGCCTGTCCTTCGACGACGCCGTCGATGCCATGCTGGAGGGCAAGGTCGGCGATTTCGACGTCGCCTTCACGCGGCACTGCCAGTCGGGCGGAGCGCCGTTCCTGGTGCTGTCCTCGGCGATGCGGCAGCTGCAGGCGATGCAGGTGATGCGCGGCCAGATGGAATCCGGCGGCCGCAATGCCGCCTCGGTGGTCGCCGGCGCCCGCCCGCCGGTTTTCTTCTCCAGGCGCAAGCTGGTCGAGAAGGCGCTCGACCGCTGGAGCGTCGAGGCGCTGAGCCGCGCGCTGGCGCGTCTGCAATCCGCGGTCCTGCAGACCCGGCGCAGGCCGGATCTTTCCGTGCCGCTGGCGCGGCAGGCTCTGCTCGGCATAGCGGTCGAGAGCGCCAGGCTGGGGCAGAGATAGCGACAAGCCGCTTTCGCCTACCAATCGCGGGAATCCGATAGTTCGGATCGCCGATAGATAGGGTTCCTGCGACAGTTTGCGTTCGGAGGCCCATGCCGGTCGAAGGCGGACGCGAGCGGAAGTAGACCGTGCCCAACAAGATCACCGCCACGCCCGTGGCAAGGTAATCGCATATGGGCCCGACCCCCACTCCGGTCGGCTTTGCCGACCACCTCTCCCCCGAACGACGGGGGAGAGGAAGTGCGCGAGCTTGTTGAACCAGGCTCCTTTCCTCTCCCTCCGGAGGGGGAAGAGGTGGCGCCGCGCAGCGGCGACGGAGTGGGGGACTGCCCTATGAGATTAGCCCTGCGCTTCGCGGGGAGCTTCGATGACAGCCTGTCAGCCGGCGGATCGCATCCCGGCCTTTTGGCCGGCGCGTGGCGGCGCGGAGAGCGACGCCCAATCAGTCGCGAGAATCCGACAATTGCGCCGCAGAAAACCGTCAGCCCTGCCTCTGCAGTCTCCGGGCATGATCGGTAATCTCACTTGCCTATCACTGGTATATCAGCGCAGAGCCCTCTTAAACCAGTACTTCATTATCCGGCAAATGCGGCAGCCAGCTCAACACCGTGCGGTCGCTCCTTCAGCTTTCAGGGGAGTTCCATCGAACCAGTTCAGGAAAGCCTCGGAGACCGATCGCCGGCGGGAAGGCGGGCGTCGATGGAGGGCCGTCACCCTTGGAAAGCGAGCCGCCCGCCACGCCCTTGCTGGGCTCGGAGAGAGTTTCGACACCTCGGGCTCCGGGGACAGATGTACTTTCCAGCCAGAAGTCGACGCCGATCGAAGGCAGCTGCGAGCGGAAGAGAAACTCTCCCCGTCCCAGTCGCGACGCGTTGCGAGGAACTTCGATATCTCGGCGCGACAGTTCCACCGCCTCAACGATCCGTCAGCCACCGGAACGCGTGGCGGATGGCTTCCTGGCCACCGTCGGTAACCGGCGCGCCATGCGCCATCAGCAACTTCCGGGCCGGCCAGGCCAGCACCCTTTCGATCGCCGAGCGCGCGGCGGGGCGATCCCTGAACGCCAGGCGGAACTTGCGCGGCACCTCTGGCCAGGGCGCCACCATCAGGTCGAGGCGCGCGACGGCGGCACGCCAGCCGCTGAACCAGCCGGGCGGGAGATGCTGGATCAGGTCGGTGAACAGCACTGTCTCGCTGGGACGGTGGAAGAAGACCACTTCCGTCGTGATCCGGTTTCCCCGGAAGACGACATGGTCGAGGTCGGCGGCCCAGCCCGCCTCCGGCAGGTCCGTGAGTTCGCTGTCGATGCGGATGTCGGCCCGTTTTGCGCTCAGGCCCGGCGGGGCGTGGACCAGCGCCTCGGGATAGGCACGCTGCCAGTCGCCGAGGAACACGTGGTGCAGCGTGTTGGGCGCCACGAGATGGCGGACGGTGCCGAGCGCTTCGATCTCCTTGCGGAGATCTTCGTGCAGCGCCGTCGGCGACCAGACGACCAAGCTTGCGCCCGGCAGCCTGATGACCGCCATGCGGGTGGGATAGTGAAAACCCGCGGCCGCGATCACTATCGGGCCGTCCGTGATCCAGATATCCGGACCGAATTGCCTGAGAATGGCGACCATGGCCGTCAAGGCCTCCAATGACACGCCGCACGGACATGGCACAGCCGACAAGGCGGATTGCGCATCATCGCCGGCGGCCGGCCTGCACGGTCCAGTCGCGCGGCCTTCCGCCGACAGATCCCCATCCGCTGTGCTGTCCTTCGGCGCGGCGCCACGCGCCATGCCTTTATTTACATGTGTGTAAATTTACACTAGAGTATAAAGATGGCAAGCCAGAAACGAACGGACCGGTCGCGCAAGCTCATTCTCGATGCCGCCGATGCGGCGTTTCGGGAATCGGGATTTGCCGGTAGCTCGATGGAGGAGATCGCGACCCGTGCCGGGCTGACCCGCAAGACCGTCTACAATCTGTTCAGCTCCAAGGATGAGGTGGCCGTCCAGCTCATCGCCCGGCTGGAGGCCGAGCCCGACCCGCTGTACCGCGCGCGGATCGCGGCCAACGAGGATGTGTTCGCATTGCTCGAAAAGGTGTTTCTCGACAGCGCCGGATGGTGCCTGGCCAACCCTTCGCTCGCGCGGCTGGCTCTCGCGCCCGCCGAACGGCCCACCCTGGAACCGCCCGCCGGCCGGCCCTCGTTCCAGCGACTGGTGCGGGACGTGCTGATCCTGGGCCAGCGCCAGGGCGCCATCCGTCCCGATGAGGATCCGAACTTCATGGCGCTGGTGCTGCTCGGCATATACGCCCAGGCCATGCTCTCGGCCCTCGCCGGCGGGCTATTCGACGAAAGCGAGATCAGGCGCGTCATCCGCGTCGTCGTCGAAGGGATCGGCGCGCGACCGCGTCGCTGATCGGGACCGCGTCGATCGCAGGGTTTGTCGGGCGGCACCTTCAAACGTCCACCCCTTTCAAGGCCTTGGCCTGGGCTCGAGACGGACAGCAAGGCCCTGGCCATGCCGCCGCCTCGGCCTGCCACCGGGACGGTATCAGATCTCGGGCGCGCGAAGGCGCGACGGAATTTGCCCCGCTGGATAATGTGAGGAAACTCTAATAAAGATCATGACGGGGTAGGCATGATTTGCCGGGTCAGGGTTTCCGGGGGAGAAATGACAAAGAAAATTGTCATCGGGTGCTTTTGCGCGCTGTTTTTGACGGTGGTGTTCTGGCGCGTGTCCGCCTTCCTGTCGCTCGGCGGCCGGCTGGATGACGCCGCGTTCATCGCCAGCCCGATCCTGGCCGTCGTCATCTCGGTGCTACTGGTGCGTTCGCGGCTGATGACGAGCAACAGGCTACAGGCCGACAACGACGCCTGAAGAGCGGTCGCCGCCGCTACCTTTTGCCGGTCCGCCGCTCCGGAGCGCGAAACGAACCGGTCAGATGCGCGCGAAGGCGATCCGGTTCAGAACCCCGACAGCAGGACTGTTTCACGTGAAAGCGGCTCGCCGCCGACGAACCCACGCGATGTATCCAACCCTAACCGGCGAGAGCTTCCCACCTGGAGAACCCTGGGAGCAGTCGGGCTCTGCACGCCATTCGCCGGCGCATGCCTCCACGAGTTGGGTTTTCGAACAGGATCATGTGCGAAATCAAAGGTCTGTGGCGTTCTTCGGACGTTCGGCGGGAAGTGCCGAGCCGTCTTGCTCGCGCAGATATCCAGGAGAAATATGCCTGATCGTTCAATTGTCGATGTGAAGCAGCGCTCGTCCGCGCAATCATTCGCCGGCTAATCTGCGGGCAGCAAAGGAAGTCAAACAACCACACCTGCCGTCATGATCGTAAGACGTCGCACTCACCCGTGGTGAGGCGCCATAGGGCTACCTCAGCGCTCGTCCTTCAGCCGCCGGCAGAGCTCGTCGAGCTGGTCCAGCGTGCGATAGGCAACGCGGATGGCGCCGCCGCGATCCTTGTGCTCGATCGTCACGATCATGCCGAGCGTGTCGGTCATCAGCTTCTCGAGCGCCATCGTGTCGGCGTCCTTCTGCGCCGGCTCGGCCTTGCGCGGCGCGGCCGGGGCGGCGCCCGCGGGCATCTGCGCCAACGCTTCAGCCTGGCGCACGGAAAGCCCCTCCTCGACGATCCGCTTGGCGAGACCGGCCGGATCCTCGGCCGTCACCAGCGTGCGCGCATGTCCGGCCGACAGCGCGCCGTCGACCAGCATGTCGCGGATGACGTCGGGCAGTTTCAGCAGCCGCAGCGTGTTGGCGACATGGCTGCGGCTCTTGCCGATCACCTGACCGAGATCGGCCTGGGTGTAGCCATGCTCGTCGATGAGCTGCTGGTAGCCCAGCGCCTCCTCGACCGGATTGAGGTCGGCGCGCTGGACGTTTTCGATGATGGCGAGTTCGAGCGCCGTGCGGTCGTTGACGTCGCGCACGATGACCGGGATTTCGGTTAGCCCGGCGCGCTGCGCGGCGCGCCAGCGACGCTCGCCGGCGATGATCTCATAGCGGCCCGACTGTCCGGGAGCGGGACGCGCGACGACCGGCTGTACCACACCATGTTCGCGGATCGACTGGGCGAGGTCGGTGAGCTCGGCGTCGCCGAAATGCCGGCGCGGGTTGCGCGGATTGGGGCTGAGGAATTCGATCGGCACCTTGCCGTCGGCCGCCGCCGGCGGCTTTTCCGGCGCGGCCGGGCGATCGATCTCGCCGATCAGCGCCGCAAGCCCGCGCCCCAGTCTCTTTCTCGAAAGGTCTTCGCTCATCACTCTTCCAGATCGTTTCGGTATCGAATCGGCTACAGGCCTTGAGTCTCTGGCCTGGTTTCGGCTCCGAACCTTTAAGCCGCGCGCAGTTTGCGTTCCCGCCGGATGACTTCGGAGGCCAGTTGCAGATAGGCCTGGCTACCGGAACATTTCAGGTCGTAGAGGATCGCCGGTTTGCCGTAGGAGGGCGCTTCGGAAACGCGGACATTGCGCGGAATCACTGTCTCGTAGACCTTGTCGCCCATATGGGTGCGCACATCCTGCACCACCTGGTTGGCGAGGTTGTTGCGCCCGTCATACATGGTCAGCACGATGCCCTGGATCGTCAGCTCCGGATTGATCGATTGCCTTACCTGCTCGACCGTCTCCAGGAGCTGGCTCAGGCCCTCCAGAGCGAAGAACTCGCACTGCAGCGGCACCAGCACCGAATCGGCGGCCGCCATGGAGTTCAATGTCAGAAGGTTGAGCGAGGGCGGGCAGTCGATCAGCACATAGCCCAGATTCGCCTTGCGATCGGTGGCGGCACGCAAGGCATTGCGCAGCCGCAGGACACGGTCCGGCGCCGAGGCGATTTCCATTTCGATGCCGAGCAGGTCGAGCGTCGAGGGCACGATCGACAGGCCGGGCACGGCGGTCGGGATCGCCGCCGCTTCCAGATCGAGCTCGCCGGTCAGCACGTCATAGGACGAGACCGTGCGGTCCTTGCGGTCGATGCCGAGCCCGGTGCTGGCATTGCCCTGCGGGTCGAGATCGACGATCAGAACGCGCTCGCCGATGGCTGCCAGCGCCGTTGCCAGGTTGATGGCCGTCGTCGTTTTGCCCACGCCGCCCTTCTGGTTGGCGATGGTGATGATTCGAGGACCGTTCTTCATCATGGGTTTATGCCAGGCATTCATATTATTCAGTCGCCACAAGCAGATCAGGCAGGACGCAGATCAGACACTTCAAGAATGACGCCATGCGGGTCGGTGATGCTTGGATGTTCTACCAGATCGAACGACCATCGGTGAGCGCTTTCTTGCAGCTCAGCCCGGTAATCCCGGCCTTTGTGGAACAGGCCGCGCGCGCCGGCGGAAAGCCACGGCGCGGCAAGGTCGAGAAGTGCCGAAAGCGGCGCGAGTGCCCGGGCCGTCACCACTTGCGGCGCCGGCACGAGGGCAGGAGCGTCCTCGATCCGCCGCGCCACGATCCGCGCGGGCAAACCGAATTGACCAACGACAGCCTGCAGGAAAGACGCCTTCTTCCGGTTGCTTTCGACCAGATCTATGGCTCCGCCCTCACGTTCGGCGAGCAGGAATGCCAGCACCAGGCCGGGAAAACCGCCGCCGGATCCCAGATCCACCCAGCGTGTGGCCTTCGCCTCGATCAGCCCAAGCTGGGCGCTGTCGAGAATGTGACGACGCCAGACATCGTCCAGCGTCGACGGCGCGGCGAGATTGATGCTGCGGTTCCACTTCAGGAACAGGGCTTCGAACGCCACCAGGCGCTCGAATGTTTCACGTGAAACGGGGCCTGCCGCCGCGCGCAGCGTCTCCAGTGTGGGCGCTGTCACGCCACATCCCTCTCGGCGGCCCGGCTGGCGTTGCGCACATGTGCCACGATGATGGCCAGCGCGGCCGGCGTCATCCCCTCCATGCGCTGCGCATCCGCGATCGAGCGCGGCCGCCGCGCCTTCATTTTCTGCTTGAGTTCGTTGGACAGACCCGGCACGCCGGCGAAATCGAGTCCGTCCGGAATCAACCGGCCTTCTTCGTGACGTATCTGCACGGCGTCCGCGTTCTGCCGGTCGAGATAGACGGCGTACTTGGCCTCCGTCTCCAGGCGCTCCCTTGTCTTGCCATCGATATCGCCGAAAGCCGGCGCGATGCGCGCCAGCCAGCCGACATCGACTCCGGGATGCGCCAGCAACTCGTAGGCGGAGCGCCGCACGCCGTCTCGGTTGATCTCCAGCCCGTGCCGCGACGCCTCGTTCGGCGTCATCGCAATGGACAGGGCCAGCGCGCGCGCCTCGTCCAGCCGGCGCATGACGTCGCCGAACCGCGCTAGACGCTCCGACGATGCAACCCCGAGCTTCTCGGCCAGGGGCGTCAGCCGCTCATCGGCATTGTCAGCGCGCAGCGACAGGCGGAACTCGGCGCGCGACGTGAACATGCGGTAAGGCTCGCTGATGCCGCGGCTGGTCAGGTCATCCACCATCACGCCGATATAGGCCTCGGTACGGCTGAGCACGACCGGATCGGCGGCGCCGGCGCGGCGCGCGGCGTTGAGACCGGCCAGCAACCCCTGGGCGCCGGCTTCCTCGTAGCCGGTGGTGCCGTTGATCTGCCCTGCCAGGAAAAGCCCGGCGACCCGCCTGGTCTCCAGCGATGCCTCCAGTTCGCGCGGATCGACGTGATCGTACTCGATCGCATAGCCCGGTTGCAGCATCGTCGCACGCTCCAGCCCGGGAATGCTCTTCAATATGTCGAGCTGCACATCCTCGGGAAGCGAGGTCGAGATGCCGTTCGGATAGATCGTGTGATCGTCGAGGCCTTCGGGTTCAAGAAAGATCTGGTGACCCTCGCGGTCGCCGAACTTGACGATCTTGTCCTCGATCGACGGGCAGTAACGCGGGCCGACGCCTTCGATCGAACCGGAATACATGGCCGAGCGCCCGAGATTGGCGCGGATGATCTCATGCGTGGCGAGCGTCGTGCGGGTAATGCCGCAGTCGATCTGCGGATTGACGATGCGGTCGGTAAGCAGCGAGAACGGCTCCGGATCCTCGTCGGCCGCCTGCTTGTCCAGCGAGGCCCAGTCGATCGTACGCCCGTCGAGGCGGGGAGGCGTCCCCGTCTTCAACCGGCCGAGCTTGAAGCCCGCGTGGCTCATCGTCGCCGACAGCCCCATGCTGGCCTGCTCGTTCATGCGGCCCGCGACAATCTTCTTTTCGCCGATGTGGATAAGGCCGCGCAGGAAGGTGCCGGTGGTCAAAACGACCGCGCCGCAGCCGAACCGCCTGCCATCCGCGAGCACGACAGCAACGATCTTGCCATCCCTGATCTCGAAATCATGGGCCTCGCCCTCGATCACATCAAGGCCGTTCTGGTTCCGAATCGATGCCTGCATCGCCTGGCGATAGAGCTTCCGGTCCGCCTGGGTACGCGGGCCGCGCACGGCAGGGCCCTTGCGGCGGTTGAGCAGGCGGAACTGGATACCGGCTGAGTCGGCCACCCGGCCCATCAGACCGTCCATGGCATCGATCTCGCGCACGAGATGCCCTTTGCCAAGCCCGCCAATGGCCGGGTTGCACGACATCACGCCGATCGTATCGAAACGCAGCGTCACCAACGCCGTCCGCGCGCCGGCGCGAGCGGAGGCGCCTGCGGCCTCGCAGCCGGCGTGCCCGCCACCCACCACAATCACATCATAGCGATCGGTCATTTTCCTGCTGTCCCGAATGAGACTCGAGAGCATGGTGTTTGGACCACATCATGCTTTATCTCTTTGGTTTGGAATCGCCGGAACACATGTCCATCCGGCGGCCCGCTGTCAAGGAAACTCGTCGTTTCGTTTCACGTGAAACAGATCTCGGGCTGGAAACGAACCTCTTTAGGCCCCCGGCAGGCGCAAGAATGATCGATCAGCCGAAGACGCACCTCCGCTCAGGATTGCCGACAGGCAGCATGTTTCACGTGAATCACGTCCATCATAGGGCCGGCATGTTTCACGTGAGTCATTTTCCAATGCAGAATTGCGAGAAGATAACATCGAGCATGTCCTCGACGTCGACGGCGCCAACAATCCGTCCCAATCTGTCGGCCGCGAGTCGAAGTTCTTCCGCGCGCAGCTCCTGCCCGGCCTGGCTGCGAAACGCCGCTTGAAGATAGGTCTTGGACTCTTCCAGCAAGGCGACGTGGCGCAGACGAGACGGGAGCACATCGCCAGCCTGCCCGATGCCATCCCCGGCGCGGCGCGCAATCTCGTCGAGCAGCGTCGTCACGCCAGCCCCGTCCTTCGTCGAAACCGTCAGATCGTACCCAGGTACGGGGCGGCCGAATTCTGCAACAAGATCTGACTTCGTTCCGATGCGAAGCACCGGCGTGTCATTCACCGAAACGTCGACCGGAACCGGCCTGTCCATGTCCTCCAGCAAAAGCACAAGGTCAGCGCCATGCGCCTTGGCGCGGGCTCTTTCTATGCCGATCGCCTCCACCTTGCCCGCATTCTCTCGAAGTCCGGCCGTGTCGGTCACCCGCACCCGGACACCCCTGAGATCGAGCACGACCTCCAGCAGGTCGCGCGTCGTGCCGGGCTCGTCGGTGACGATAGCCGCTTCGCGCCTCGCCAGCGCATTGAACAGACTCGACTTGCCGGCGTTCGGCGCTCCGAGAATAACCACCTCGAAACCGTCGCGAATGATCTCAGCGACCCGGTAGCCCGCGACGTGTCGCTCGATCTCGCCGATCAGCGCCCCCACATCGGACCAGATCGCATCCGAAACAGAACCGGGCACATCCTCCTCGTCGGAAAAATCGATCTCAGCCTCGATCATGGCCCGCGCGTGGATCAGGCGACGGCGCCAATCCAGGTAGAGCCGGCTCTGCGCGCCTTCGGCGTTGCGCACGGCGAAGCGTCGCTGCGCCTCCGTCTGGGCGTTGACCAGATCGGCGAGCGCCTCGGTGCGAACCAGGTCAAGCTTGTCGTTCAGGAAGGCGCGGCGCGTAAAATCGCCGGGCTCCGCATGCCTGACGCCCCCGCAAGCGAGGATCGCCTCCAGCATGGCAGCAACGACCGCGAGCCCGCCATGCACCTGGAACTCCGCGACATCTTCTCCCGTGAAGCTGCCCGGACCAGGAAAAAACAGCACCAGCCCGCTGTCGATCGTCGAGCCGTCCGGACTACGAAACCTCCGATACGTCGCCAGCCGATCGGTAACCATCTTCCCGGAGATCGTTTCGATTACGAATCGACTCCGTGGGCCCGAAACGCGAATCACGGCGACGCCGGCGGGCAGCCGGCCGCTGGACAACGCGACGATCGTATCTTCGTGCATTCTTCGTCGATCCCTCGCTTCCAGGCGGTTCAACTGCGCCATAGCCTAAATGCTCGCGCGGCCAAAGTCCGCACTTACTGAACCAGCGCCGCCAGGCAACCAGCCACGGTTGTTTGCATTGACTGCCGCGGCATCATGCCGAAGACTAAAGCGCAGTCCGGACGCCTGACGCCCATCGATGTCCGTACGTGCCCGGCCGAAATCTGAAAACCTGTGATCCCGCGAGGCGCTTCATCGTGACATTGCCACCGCAAAACATGCTTGGCGAGGAAGCCAGTCCGTATCTCCAGCAGCACAGTGACAATCCCGTACACTGGCGGGCTTGGTCACCGGCCGCTCTGGACGAGGCGAGGACGCTCGACCGCCCGATCCTGCTGTCCATCGGCTATGCCGCCTGCCACTGGTGCCATGTCATGGCGCATGAGAGCTTCGAGAACGACGCGATCGCCGCCGTCATGAACCGGCTCTTCGTCAACATCAAGGTCGACCGCGAGGAGCGGCCGGACATCGACCAGATCTACATGGCGGCCCTGGCCTCCATGGGTGAGCAGGGCGGCTGGCCACTGACCATGTTCCTGACGCCCGACGGCAAGCCATTCTGGGGCGGCACTTACTTTCCGCCGCAGCCGCGCTATGGCCGTCCGGGTTTCGTCCAGGTGCTGGAAGCGGTCGACAAGGCCTGGCGCGAGAAGAAGGAAAGCCTCGAGCAGAGCGCCAGCGGGCTGACCACGCATGTCGAGACTCGACTGGCCGGCGCCCACGGCAAGGCCGCGCTGACCACGGACAGCCTCGACCAGCTCGCCGAAGGCATCGACGGCATGGTCGACAGGACGCTCGGCGGCCTGCGCGGCGCGCCGAAATTCCCCAATGCGCCCTTCATGCAGACACTCTGGCTGTCCTGGCTGCGCAATGGCAACACGGACCACCGCGACGACGTGCTGTTGACTCTGGAACGGATGCTCGCCGGCGGCATCTACGATCATGTTGGCGGCGGTCTCAGCCGCTACTCCACCGACGCCGAATGGCTGGTGCCGCACTTCGAGAAGATGCTCTACGACAACGCCCAGCTCGTGCGGCAGTGCAACTGGGCCTATGCCGCGACCGGCAATGAATTGTTCCGGATACGAATCGAGGAGACGATTGCCTGGCTGCTGCGCGAGATGCGGGTCGAGGGCGGCGCCTTCGCGGCCAGCTTGGACGCCGACAGCGACGGCGAGGAGGGGCTTTTCTACACCTGGGACAGGGCAGAGATCGAGGCGGCGCTCGGCGAACGGTCGAAACTCTTCTTTAACCATCTCAGCCTCGCCAGCCCGCATGGCTGGGAAGGCAAGCCGGTCATCCACCAGACAGCCGAGCAACAGCTCGGCTCGGTCGCTGCGCGCCGGGCGTTGCAGCCGATCAAGGACAGGTTGCTGGAAATCCGCGAAAGGCGCGTGAGGCCGGGCCGCGACGGCAAGGTTCTGACCGACTGGAACGGCCTGATGATCGCAGCACTCGCCGAAGCCGGGCGTTCGCTTGGCCGAAAAGACTGGATCGAAGCCGCGGCCACGGCCTTTGCCAGTATCGTCGCGGCGCGCGAGAACGGCCGGCTGGCACACTCCATGCTCGGCTCGAAGAAGCTGTTTCCGGCGCTGTCCAGCGATTATGCCGCGATGACCAATGCGGCGATCGCGCTGTCGGAAGCGACGGGCGAGGGCGCCTATCTGGATCATGCCCGCGATTTCATCGCCGGGCTCGACCGCTGGCATGCCGACGCCGAGGGCACCGGCTACTATCTCACCGCCTCCGACAGCGGCGACGTGCCGATCCGTATCCGGGGCGACGTCGACGAGGCCATCCCGTCGGCCACGGGGCAGATCATCGAGGCTTTGGTCCGGCTGGCGTCGCTCACCGGCGACATCGATCTCCAGGACAAGGCCTTGAAGGTCGCCGAACATGCCGCCGGACGGGCCGCCCACCAGGCATATGGCCAGGCAGCCAGCGTCAACGCCTGCGCGCTGGCCATCGAACCGATGAAGCTCGTTATTGTCGACACGCCAGAAGCCTCTAGCCTCATTCCGGTCGCGAATCGAAATCCGGATCCGCGCCGGGTCGATATCGTCGTGGCGATCGGTTCGGAAGCGAATCGATCGCTTCTGCCAGGTGGTGTGCTGCCGCCGACGGACAAGCCCGGAGCGTGGCTCTGCACCGGGCAGGTCTGCCTGCCGCCGGTTGTCGAAGCCGGAGAGTTGGAAAGGCTGTTGCAGAGGGAGGCCTAGAGCGTTTCACCGTTTCACGGAACCGCTCTGTCCCTTTGTCTTGGCGCTACCTCCAAGGGAAGGCGCCACGCGCCGTTTCCCGAGAGAACGGCTCAAATTTCTGGAGTAGCCTTAGGCGGCATCGCCATCTATCAGCGTTGCCGCCGCCCCTCATCTGGCTGCCGCCATCTTCTCCCCGTAAACGGGGAGAAGGACGCTGTCGCAGTACATTTCGCCAAGCTTGAACGTTGCAAAAACGCGCCGAGGTTGCGGCCAGCCTCTCTCTCCCCGTTTACGGGGAGAGATGCCCGGCAGGGCAATGAGGGGCAGCGCCAACCTCCGCGATACCACGGTGACCTTTGCCTCGACTGCCTTAAAGGGCGGAACCGGCAGCCGCTCCAATCACGTATTCATCGAATCGAAGAAGTCGGCATTGGTCTTGGTCTGCTTGAGCTTGTCGATGAGGAACTCGATCGCGTCGGTGGTTCCCATCGGCGCCAGGATGCGGCGCAGCACGAAGATCTTCTGCAGATCCGAGCGCGGCACGAGCAGGTCTTCCTTGCGGGTGCCGGACTTGAGGATGTCGATCGCCGGATAGATGCGCTTGTCGGCCACCTTGCGGTCGAGCTGGATTTCGCAGTTACCGGTGCCCTTGAACTCTTCGAAGATGACTTCGTCCATGCGGCTGCCGGTGTCGATCAGCGCCGTGGCGATGATAGTCAGCGAACCGCCTTCCTCGATGTTGCGGGCGGCGCCGAAGAAACGCTTCGGGCGCTGCAGCGCGTTGGCGTCGACACCGCCGGTCAGCACCTTGCCGGATGACGGCACGACGGTGTTGTAGGCGCGCCCGAGGCGGGTGATCGAATCGAGCAGGATGACGACGTCACGGCCGTGCTCGACAAGGCGCTTGGCCTTCTCGATCACCATCTCGGCGACCTGCACGTGGCGCGCGGCCGGCTCGTCGAAGGTCGAGGAAATCACCTCGCCCTTCACCGAGCGCTGCATGTCGGTGACTTCCTCGGGACGCTCGTCGATCAGGAGAACGATCAGGTAGCATTCCGGATGGTTGGTGGTGATGGAATGCGCGATGTTCTGCATCAGCACCGTCTTGCCGGTGCGTGGCTGCGCGTTGATCAGAGCGCGCTGGCCCTTGCCGATCGGCGCCACCAGGTCGATGACGCGCGGCGAGATGTCCTTGGTGGCCGGGTTCTCGGTCTCCATCTTCAACCGCGAGGTCGGATAGAGCGGCGTCAGATTGTCGAAATGGATCTTGTGCCGGATCTTCTCCGGGTCGTCGAAGTTGATCGTGTTGACCTTGAGGAGCGCGAAATAGCGTTCGCCTTCCTTCGGACTGCGAATCGGTCCTTCGACGGTGTCGCCGGTCTTCAGCGAGAAGCGGCGGATCTGCGAGGGCGAGATGTAGATGTCATCGGGACCCGGCAGATAATTGGCGTTTGCGGAGCGCAGAAAGCCGAAGCCATCCTGCAGAACCTCGACCACGCCGTCGCCGATGATCTCGACGTCCTGGGCGGCAAGCTTCTTCAGGATCGCGAACATCAGCTCCTGCTTGCGCATGACGCTGGCGTTCTCCACCTCGAGCGATTCGGCATAAGCGATCAGCTCTGGCGGCTTCTTGTTCTTGAACTCTGCGAGTTTCATTTCCTGCATGAACGGACTCTGGGTGTGCTTTGGGAAAAATTCGGTGGCGGCAACGAATGCGAGCGCGGGCCGAAAAGCAATGGAGGGCGGCGCTGGATGGGAAGGAAGACCTGTCTTGTATCGTCGGTCCACCCAAAGAGCAAGCCGCCTTTTGCGGCCGCGAAAGCCTCAGAAAGGCTTCACGATCACCAGTATGACGATGGCGATCATCAGCAATGTGGGGATCTCGTTGACGATCCGCCAGTGGCGCGCCGGCTTTTCGTTGCGATCCTCGGCGAATTTCCGCACCGCGCCCGCCAGGTAACCGTGCACGGCCGAAAGACCGAGCACCAGCGCGATCTTGGCATGCAGCCAGCCGCCATGAAAACCGAAGCTTTTCCAGGCCAGCCAGAGGCCGAACACCCAGGTGACGATCATCGCCGGATTGATGATGCCGCGCAGCAGACGGCGCTCCATGACCTTGAAGGTCTCCGACTGCACCGAACCCTTCTCGGCATCGACATGATAGACGAAGAGCCGCGGCAGATAGAGCATCCCGGCCATCCACGAGATCACCGCGATCACGTGGATCGCCTTCGCCCAGGGATAGAAGTCGTCCGGGCCGAACAGGAAGAGCAGCACCGCCAGCGCCAGGAAGACGACCAGGGCGATCATCGCCCGCCGCGCCGCGCCGGCGCTGCTGCCGGTATTTGCTGCATTCACCATTGCCTGCCTACCTTCAGCGCGTCGCGCTCCGCACCATCTTCACCATCGCCTCGACATGCTCCACCGGAGTTTCCGGGGTGATGCCATGGCCGAGATTGAAGACCAGCGGACCATTGCCCAGGGCCTTCAGGATCGCCGTAACGCCGTCCGCCAGCGCCGCGCCGCCCGCTACCAGGCGCAGCGGGTCGAGATTGCCCTGCACCGCGCCCGCCTTCTGCAGCGCCTGCGCCGTGCCGAGCGGCACCGTCCAGTCGAGGCCGAGGCCGGTCACGCCGGTACGCGCGCGATAGGTCGTGTATTGCGTGCCGGCTCCCTTGGGAAAGCCGATGATCGGCACATGCGGATAGACCTTGCGAACCTGCCGCACGATCTCGGCCACCGGCTTGACGCAGAACCGCTCGAAGCAGTCCTCATCGAGCACGCCCGACCACGAATCGAAGATCTGCACGACATCGGCGCCGGCCTCGATCTGCCGAATGAGATAGGCGGCGGAATGATCCGCCAGCGTCTTGAGCAGCGCCTCGAACGCCGCCGGCTCGCGATAGGCGAACAGCCGCGCCGGCGCCTGGTCCGGCGTGCCGTGGCCGGCAATCATATAGGTCGCCACCGTCCACGGCGCACCGCAGAAGCCGATCAGTGTCGTCTCGTTCGGCAGTCGGGCGCGCAGGCGGCGCACCGTTTCGTAGACCGGTTCGAGATTCACGTGAAACGCTGCGCCGTCGAGCGCCGGGATCTCGGACGCGTTGATCGGCGTCAGCAGCGGGCCTCGCCCTTCCTCGAAGCGAACGTCCCGGCCCAGAGCGTGCGGCACCACCAGTATGTCCGAGAACAGGATCGAGGCATCGAAACCGAAGCGTTCGATCGGCTGCAGCGTCACTTCGACGGCGAGATCGGGATTGTAGCAGAGGTCGAGGAACGAACCCGCCTTGCGGCGCGTTTGCCTGTACTCCGGCAGATAGCGTCCGGCCTGACGCATCATCCAGAGCGGAGGCGGGAACACCGCTTCCCCCTTCAGCACATCAAGCATGGACCGCTTCACGGACATGGAATGCTCGCCTCCCTACAGCGCCGCGCATGCTTTGGACGCGCGAAGGACGCTGTAGCATCCTGTTTTGCGCATGAGCCTTTCCGGAAATCGATACCGATTTCGGGGTCATGCGCAGCTCTCTTAAAACAAACTATCTAATTTCTAAGACTCTTTTGATTCTAAGAGTCTGTTGGTTCTGGTGGTTGCCACCTGTCCCGCTTTGCCCCGCAAAACACCAGCCCCCATATTGTCGCGCACACATCGCGTGACCGAAGGAGCTTTCTGGGGAAAGTCGGGAATCCCGTTCTGGAATCAAGACCTTGTCGACCAGCTTCCGGTGATGCGTCCTGTGGATGGCTGGAGCATGCCTTTGCCTCTCCCCGATTTTGTCCCCAGCCGCCCGGCGAAGATTACAGCACACCGAATTGTGGACAACCTGCCATCTGATACAGTCGCTTCCCGTCGGCCGGCTTTCTTGTCCAGCTTTGTCCACACCCGCCCACAGCCCGGAACGAAACCCTGTGCACAAACCCCAGAGCTTCTTTCACCTGCATCTGATTTCCGACGCGACCGGCGAGACGCTGCTCGCCGCCGGCCGCGCGGCATCCGCGCAATACAAGGACGCGCGCGCCATCGAGCACATCTATCCGCTCATCCGCACGGAAAAGCAGGTCGCCAAGGTGTTCGAGGACATCGAGGAAGAGCCCGGCATCATCCTCTATACGGTCGTCGACCAGAAACTGGCGCGCAGCATCGACGAACGCTGCGCCGCCATGGGCCTGCCCTGCGTGTCGGTGCTGGAGCCGGTGCTCACGGTCTTCCAGTCCTATCTCGGCACGCCGGCCGGCCGCCGTGTCGGCGCCCAGCACGTGCTCGACGCCGAATATTTCCGCCGCATCGACGCGCTCAACTTCACCATGGAGCATGATGACGGCCAGTTGCCGGCCAACATGGACGACGCCGACATCGTGCTGATCGGCATCTCCCGCACCTCGAAGACGCCGACCAGCATCTATCTCGCCAACCGCGGCATCAAGACCGCCAACATCCCGATCGTGCTCGGCGTTCCCGTGCCGGAAAGCCTGATCCATGCCACGAAGCCGCTGATCGTCGGCCTGATCACCACGGTCGAGCGCATCTCGCATGTCAGGCAGAACCGATTGCTCGGCAGCACCACCGCCTACGAACCCGGCGACTATATCGACCGCGCCGTCATTGCCGAGGAACTCGCCTACGCCCGCCAGATCTGCACCCGTCACGGCTGGCCGATGATCGACGTCAGTCGCCGCTCCATCGAGGAAACGGCAGCCGCCATCGTTGCCCTGCGCGGGAAGTCGAGATAGATGAGCGATGAGCAAGCTTGCCTCGCTTCCTAGCGGACGGTCGGCGCTGCCCCTCACCTGCCTGCCGGCATCCTCTCCCCGTATAGGGACGGGGAGAGGGGCACTGTCATCGAAGGCTTCGCGAACGACCTGCGTAGCAGGAGGAGCACCTCTGCTGACGCTGCTGTCTTTCTCCCCGTCCCTATACGGGGAGAAATGTCCGGCAGGACAATGAGGGGCGGTGCAAGCGTTGCAAATATTGTTCAACCCGCTTCGTGCGTGCGAGTGAAAATGACCGAGAAAATCATCCTCGCTTCGGGCAGTCCGTTCCGCAAGGCGATGCTCGTCAATGCCGGCCTCGACATCGAGGCCGTTCCCGCCGATGTCGACGAGCGCGCGCTGGAAGCGCCGCTCAAGGGCAGCGGCGTTTCGCCGGAGGACGTCGCCCAGGTGCTGGCCGAAGCCAAGGCCACCGAGGTGAGCGAGCGCCGGCCGAAAAGCCTCGTGCTCGGCTGCGACCAGACCCTGTCGCTGGGCGACGAGATATTCCACAAGCCCGCCGACATGGAGGGCGCGCGGCGCCATCTGCTGGCGCTGTCGGGCAAGACCCATCAGTTGAACAGCGCCGCGGTGCTGTGCCGCGACGGCGAGGTGCTGTGGCGGCATGTCGGTGTCGCCAGCCTGACGATGCGCAAGCTCGACCCCGCCTTCATCGGCCGGCATCTGGCGCGCGTCGGCGCCAAGGCGCTGTCCAGCGTCGGCGCCTACCAGATCGAGGGCGAGGGCATCCAGCTCTTCGACAAGATCGAGGGCGACTATTTCACCATCGTCGGCCTGCCGCTGCTGCCGGTGCTGGCAAAGCTGCGCGAGCTGGGAGCCATCGATGGCTGAGACCATGAAGAAGGCTTTCGTCGTCGGTCACCCCATCGCCCATTCGCGCTCGCCGAAGATCCATGGCCACTGGCTGGCCAGATACGGCATCGCCGGCAGCTATGAGGCGATCGACGTCGCGCCATCCGATTTCGCGGCCTTCCTGGAAGGGCTGGCCGAAAATGGCTATCGCGGTGGCAACGTCACCATCCCGCACAAGGAGGCCGCCTTCGCGCTCGCCGCGCGCCGCGACCGGGCGGCCGAGGAGATCGGCGCCGTCAACACGCTGTGGTTCGAGGACGGCACGCTCTGGGGCGGCAACACTGACGGCCATGGCTTCGCCGCAAACCTTGACGACCAGGTTCCGGGCTGGGCGGCCAATGGTCCGGCGGTTGTGCTTGGCGCGGGCGGCGCTTCCCGCGCCGTCATCCAGGCCTTGAAGCAGCGTGGCGTGCGCGACATCCGCATCGTCAACCGCACGCTCGCGCGGGCGCGCGAACTGGCCGACCGTTTCGGCGCCGGCGTCACGGCGCATGCCGTCGAGGCGACCGGCGAATTGCTTGCCGATGCCGGCCTGCTGATCAACACCACGGCGCTCGGCATGCATGGCAATGAAGGCCTGCCGGCCGATCCCGCCGGCCTGCCCGACCATGCCATCGTCACCGACATCGTCTATGTGCCGCTGGAGACGCCGCTGCTCGCCGCCGCCAGGGCGCGCGGCCTGAAGGCCGCCGACGGGCTCGGCATGCTGCTGCACCAGGCCGTGCCAGGCTTCGAGCGCTGGTTCGGCGCCAGGCCCGAAGTGTCGCCCGAACTGCGGCGCATGATCGTCGCCGACATTAAAGCGCCGGGCGTCCAATCGGACGCCCAAAGGACGCTCTGACACTATGATTGAGCATCGGAATAATCCGGAAGCCGTACACACTTTTCGGTCCGATGTTCTAAAGCCCATTGAGGACCTGACATGATCGTGCTCGGCCTTACCGGATCGATCGGCATGGGCAAGTCGACGACTGCCGGCATGTTCGCCGAGGCCGGCGTGCCGGTGCACGATTCCGACGAGGCCGTGCATCGCCTCTACGCCGGCAAGGCGGCGCCGCTCGTCGAGGCGGCGTTTCCCGGAACCACCGTCGACGGCGTGGTGGATCGCGGCCGGCTGGCGCAAAGGGTGCTGGGCGACGCCGAGGCGCTGAAACGCCTGGAGCGGATCGTCCATCCGCTGGTGCGCGCCGACGCGGATGCCTTCCTCGCCGGCCATCGCGCCGCCGGCAGGCCGATGGCGGTGCTCGACATACCGCTTCTGTTCGAGACCGGCGGCCGCGACCGCGTCGACAAGGTCGTGGTGGTGACGGCGCCGGCCGAGGTCCAGCGCGACCGCGTGCTGGCGCGGCCCGGCATGACGGAAGCGAAATTCGAGGCGATCCTGGCCAAGCAGGTTCCCGACGCGCAAAAGCGGACTCAGGCGGATTTCGTCGTCGATACGGGCCACGGCCTCGAGGCTGCCCGCGCAGCCGTGCGGGCGATCATCGCAGAGCTGACGCCCCGGTCCTGAACAGGGGCACGGGAAGCTCCCCAAGGTTTGTACGCCGGCAGGCCGATCGCAAATGGGGGTCGTGCCCCAAAGGCGATTGTCCCGCCCACAAGCGGGACGATCAGGGTCGGGGCGCCCGTCACGACAGGTCTCGCCTCGCCATATCCGGGGAAAAGCCCGCCGGGCGGCGGCCTCGCCCTTGCTGCCCGCATTGCCCGTTGCCATTTTCGGGGCGCGCGCGATGCTGGCTGCGCGAAAGCGGACTGATTCGATGCGCGAGATCATCTTCGATACGGAAACCACGGGCCTCGACGCGCGCGAGGATCGTGTCATCGAACTGGGCGGCGTCGAGCTGGTCAATCGCTTCCCCACCGGCCGCACCTTCCACCACTACATCAACCCGCAGGGCCGCGCGATCAATCCCGAGGCGCAGGCCGTGCACGGCATCAGCGCCGCCGACCTGCAGGGCAAGCCGGTCTTCGCCGACGTCGCCGAGGAGTGGTTCTCCTTCATTGACGGCGCCAAGCTGGTGGCGCACAACGCCACTTTCGACGTCAACTTCCTCAACGTCGAGTTCGAGCGTCTCGGTCATCCGCAGATCGATCCCGGCCGCATCGTCGACACGCTGGCGCTGGCGCGCCGCAAGCATCCGATGGGCCCGAACTCGCTCGACGCGCTCTGCCGGCGCTACGGCATCGACAACACGCGCCGCACCAAGCACGGCGCCTTGCTCGACTCCGAACTGCTGGCCGAGGTCTATATCGAGCTGATCGGCGGCAAGCAGGCCGCGCTGGTGCTCGACTCGGTTGTGGCCACCGCCGTCGACGAGGCCGGCAGCGTCATCGACATTTCCATCGGCGCCCGGTCGGTGCCGCTGGCGCCGCGCATCAGCGAGGCCGAACGCGCCGCCCACGCGGCCATGGTCGGCACGCTGGGCGAAAAGGCGATCTGGCTGCGCTTCGCCGAAGGTTGAGCCCGAGCAGTCGGACGTTTCGCGACCGGATATGGCTGCCGTGGCGAGATCGGACGTGGCGGCGCTGTTCAGGATCCGAGGCCGATCGTAACGGCGTCCGGCAGGGTCGTCGCCCGGTGGCTGGACAACACGACGACGCGGTCGCGCAACCGCTCGGCCAGGCGCGCCAGGATTCGCTGGCCCTGGGCGTGGTCGAGATGTTCGGCCGGTTCGTCGAGCAGCACGATCGGCCTGTCCGACAGCCAGGCGCGGGCAAGGTTCAGCCGCTGCGCCTCGCCGAGCGACAGGCTATCCTGCGTGATCCAGGCGTCGAGCCCGCCCGCCGCCTTGATCCGCGCCTCGAGCTCGACCGCCTCCAGCGCCTGCCACAGTTCCCCGTCCGTCGCCGCCGGCGCGAACAGATTGGTGCGCACCGTGTCCTGAAGGATCGCCGCGTCGTGCGGGCAGAAGGTTGACAGCGCCCGGCGGTCGTCCGCCCCGAGCAGGTCCGCGTCGGTTCGCATCATGTCGTTGCCGATCCAGCCGGCGACCTGCTTCAGCAAGCTGGTCTTGCCGACGCCGCTTTCGCCGGTGAGAATTGTCGGCCGCCCGGCTTTCAGCGTCAGCCCGTCCGGCGCGCCGATCGGCCGTCCGTCCGGCGCGCGCCGTTGCAGCGCCGCATGCGCCAGGGCCGCTACCGGCCCGGTGAGGCGGAGGTTGGCCCGCGGCTGTGCCTTGGGCGGCCCGTCGGTCCATCTGTCGAGCTCGGCCTGCGCGGCCCGGCGCCGCAATTCCGCGACCAGGATACGCGAGGCGCTGCCCATCGCCTCGCCCAGCGGCAGCCAGGCGAAGGCCAGGAACACCGGGATCAGCAGCGCTTCGCCGCGCGCGCCGGAAAGCCATGCCACGGCGATTACGCACAGCGCGCTGATCGGTCCGAACAGCGAAGCCGCCGCGTCGAACGCCGCCTGCGCCCTGCGAAGTCCCAGAACGTCGCGGTCGGCCGCCGAAAAGCCAGCCAGCGCCGCGCCGCATTGCTGTTTCCATAGCCCCTCGGCCTTGAGCGGAACGCTCGATGCCATCGCCGTGCCCAGCGCGCGCGCCGCCGCCCGCCGCGCCGTGCGGGCGCGCGCCCAGGTCACCGCGCCGGCTTTCGCCGTCCACCGTGCCGCCATCAGGATCGCCGCCAGGAACAGCGCGATCGGAGCGAGCGCCAGCGGCGCCACGAAGGCGGTCGTCGCAAGGCAGCCTGCGATGCCGCAGGCCAGCGTCAGCGCCGGCATGCCGGCGCGCAGCCTTGCGAAGTCGAGGTCCTCGACATCGTCGAGATAGTCGGCGAGCCGCGCCTGGTCGCCGAGCTGCCAGCCGGCCTGCCGCACGGATGGCGCGGCGGCCATCGCCGAGAACAGCCGCACGCGGCGCTCGACCTGGTCGGAAAGCGCGGCCTTGTGCCCAAGCAGGCGCTCGCCGTAGCGCGCCGCGGTGCGGCCGGTGGCGAACAGCCGCACCAGCGCCGCCGGTATATGGAAGTTGAAGGTAAGGGCCGCCGCTGTCAGCCCGGCGATGGCGACCGACCCCAGGAACCACGCCGAGAGACCGCCGAGCAACAGGCCGCAAAGCAGCGCCGCCAGCGCCAGCAGGGTTGCGTAGCGCCAGCTTTCGCGGCTGGTGCTGCGATGCTGCGTGGTCATGCCGCCGGCTCCCGCTTCTCGAGCGCGTCGAGATCGATGACGCGGCCGGCCAGCGCCGCGAGCTCCGGATCATGCGTCGCCGCCACCACCAGCCGCGACCCGGCCATCTCGACCAGCGCCTGGCGCACTGCCCTCGCCGTGGCGGGATCGAGTTTTGCGGTCGGCTCGTCGGCGATCACCGAGCGCTCCGACAGTGCCGCCCGGGCGACCGCGATGCGCAGCCGCTGGCCGCCGGAAAGATTGGCGCCGCCCATGGCGAGATGCGCGTCGAGCCCGCCCGCCAGCAGTCCGTCGTCAAGCAGCCCGACGGCGCCGGCCGCCAGCATCAGGCGTGCCTTGCTCGGGCTCGCCATCTCCCAGGCGATCGCGTCGCCGAGCGTGCCTTCCGGAACGTAGCTGTCGGTGGCGACCCAGACCGCGTCGGCGATTGCGGGTTTCGCGGCGGCTGACGCTCCGGGTGTCGGATCGAGCCCGGCGAGGCGTCGCAGCAGCGTTGACTTGCCCGCGCCGCTGCGGCCGGTGATCGCGACCAGCCCGCATGCCGGCAGGTCGAAGTCCAGCCGGTCGAGTGCCGGCACGTCGAACATCGGCAAGCCGGGCGACGCGTCGGTGGCGATATCCAGCATCGCGTCCATCGCCGCCGCCGCCGCCAGCCCATCCGCCTTGGCGTGGTACTGTTCGGAAAAGCGGCGGAACGGCGCGAAATATTCAGGCGCCACCATCAGGATGAACAGGCTCTGCCAAAGCTCCAGGTTGGAGAAACCAGGAATGGACGCCAGCTTCAGGTGGCCGAGGCCGAGGAACACGGCGAGCACGGCGATCGACATCGAGGCGAAGAAGTCGATGATGCCGGCATTGAGAAAGGCCACGCGCAGCACGCCCATGGTGTTGGCCGCATAGGCCCGCAGCCGTTCCGCGAGCCGCGCTTCCTCCGTCGCCAGGGCATGGTTGGCAAGCACCGTCGGCAAGGCGCGCATGCGGTCGGCGAACTGGCCGGCGAGGCGTCCGAACGCGGTCTCGCGCGCCTTTGCCCGCCTGGCGATGGTGTCGCCGACCAGCGCGAAGAATATGATCATGACAGGCGTCATCACCAGCACCAGCGCCGCCGCCTGCCAGGAAACGAGGAGCAGCGCCGCCGCCGCCAGCAGCGGCCCGACCGCCATCACCATGCTCGCGGTGCGGTGGCCGATGACCAGCGCGGCCAGCGCCTCGGGGTGGCGCTGCATGCTGACTGTCAGCGCGCCGGGGCTCAGCCGGCGGAGCTGGCGCGACGGCATCATGCGCAGCCTTTGCAGCGCCGCGTCCCTGACGGCGATGGCAACATGCGTTTCCGCGCCGGCCTGGACGCGATCGCAGGCGAAGCCGGCGAGCGTCGCCGCGAGTAGCAGCCCGATCGTGGCGAGCGGCACCCAGCCTTCGACGGGCTGGTTCATGACCAGCCGTCCGACGAGCAGCACCACGGATCCGGAAAAGCCGAGCCTGAGAGCCGTTCGCGCGACCTGCCAGGCCAGCACGCGCCGCGCGCCGGGCCTGCCCGCCTCGCGCGCATGTGCCAGCGCGCCGAAGGTGGGACCTTGTTGGTCCGGGGTCTCACATGCGGTTTCTAACGTCATCGCGGTCTTGTCGCATGGATTTCGGCTGGTCAGCTTGATCCATATCAAATCATATGGGCTGGAACCGATCTAGGAAGGCTCATACGCAAGAGGGATTCCCCCATGATTGATCCGCTCCTCGTCGACCTGTCGCGACTGCAGTTCGCCCTGACGGCGCTCTACCACTTCCTGTTCGTGCCGCTGACGCTCGGCCTGTCCATCCTTATCGCCATGATGGAGACCGTCTACGTGATGACGGGCCGCACCGTCTGGCGCGAGATGACCAAATTCTGGGGCGTGCTGTTCGGCATCAACTTCGCCCTCGGCGTCGCCACCGGCATCACCATGGAATTCCAGTTCGGCATGAACTGGGCCTTCTACTCGCACTATGTAGGTGACGTGTTCGGCGCGCCACTCGCCATCGAGGGCCTGATGGCCTTCTTCCTCGAGGCGACCTTCGTCGGCCTGTTCTTCTTCGGCTGGGACAGGCTGTCGGCGCGGGCCCACATGATCGTCACCTGGCTGATGGCGCTGGGCACCAATTTCTCGGCGCTGTGGATCCTGATCGCCAATGGCTGGATGCAGAACCCGGTCGGCGCGGCCTTCAATCCGGACACGATGCGCATGGAGGTCACCGACTTCATGGCGGTGATCTTCAATCCGGTCGCGCAGGCCAAGTTCGTCCACACCGTCTCGGCCGGCTATGTCTGCGCCGCCACCTTCGTGCTCGGCGTCTCGGCCTGGTATCTGCTGCGCGGCCGCCACGTCGAGCTCGCCAAGCGCTCCTTCGTCATCGCCTCGGCCTTCGGCCTGGCGTCGGCGCTGTCGGTCATCGTGCTCGGCGACGAAAGCGGCTACGCGCTCACCGACAACCAGAAGATGAAGCTCGCGGCGATAGAGGCCATGTGGGAGACCGAGCCCGCACCCGCCTCCTTCACCGCCTTCGGCATTCCGAGCCAGAGGGATCGCGAGACGCATTTCGCCATCCGCATCCCGTGGGTTATGGGCATAATCGGCACGCGCTCGATCGACAGGGAGATTCCCGGCATCGACCAGCTCGTCGCCCATGCCGAGGAACGCATCCGTACCGGCATCCTCGCCTATGACGCGCTGGAGAAGGTCAAGGCGAACCGCAGCGACACCGCCGCCCGCGCCGCCTTCGATGCCAACTCCAGGGATCTCGGCTACGCGCTGCTGCTCAAGCGGTTCCTGCCCGATCCCCGGCAGGCGAGCGAGCAGCAGATCAAGGATGCCGCCTGGTCGACCGTGCCTTATGTGCCGCTGCTCTTCTTCGGCTTCCGCCTGATGGTGGCCTGCGGCTTCCTGCTCGCCGCGCTGTTTGCCGTGTCGCTCTGGCACACGACACGCGAGACGGCGGCGCCGCGCTGGCTGCTCCGCGCCGCGCTGCTGGCCATGCCGCTGCCCTGGATCGCCATCGAGGTCGGCTGGTTCGTGGCGGAGTTCGGCCGCCAGCCCTGGATCATCGACGGCGTGCTGCCGACCTTCCTCGCCACGTCAGAGCTTGGCGCATGGAACCTGATGCTGACGATCGCCAGCTTCACCCTGATCTACGGCGTGCTCGCCGTCATCGAGGTGCGCCTGATGCTGGCGGCCATCCGCAAGGGGCCGGAGGTGGCCAAGGTCATCGACGACCTGCGCCCGAACGCCGACCCGGCCATGCAGCCCGCAGAGTGAAGCGAGAGGATTAGGACGATGATCGAATTTCTCTTCGACTATTCAACGCTCCGGGTGATCTGGTGGATCCTGCTCGGCGTGCTGTTGATCGGCTTTGCCACGACCGACGGCTTCGACATGGGCGTCGGCACCCTCCTGCCCTTCGTCGGCAAGACGGATGCCGAGCGGCGCGTCGTCATCAACACCATCGGCCCGGTCTGGGAAGGCAACCAGGTGTGGTTCATCCTCGGTGGCGGCGCCATCTTCGCCGCCTGGCCGGCGCTCTACGCGCTGTCCTTCTCCGGCTTCTACCTCGCCATGTTCCTGGTGCTCGCGGCGCTGATCCTGCGGCCCGTCAGCTTCAAGTACCGCTCGAAGCGGCCGGATCCGGCCTGGCGCGCGGGCTGGGATCGGGCGCTGTTCGTCGGCAGCGCCGTGCCGGCGCTGATCTTCGGCGTGGCGGTCGGCAACACGCTGCGCGGCGTGCCGTTCCACTACACCTCCGATCTCAGGCCGATCTACGAAGGCACGCTTTTCGGCCTGCTCAACCCTGTGGCGCTCTATTGCGGCCTGGTGTCGCTCTCCATGCTGGTCATGCACGGTGCCGCCTGGCTCGCCCTCAAGAGTGAAGGCCCGGTGGCCGATCGCTCGCGGGCGCTCGGCGGTAAGGCGGCGCTTCTCGCCGGCGTGCTGTTTGCCGGCGGCGGCGTTCTTGTATGGCTCGGCCTGCTCGGCGGCTACCGCGTTACCTCGCCGATCGTCTGGGACGGGCCGTCGAACCCGCTTCTCAAGACCGTCGAGGCCGACCCCGGCGCCTGGCTCGCCAATTTCCACGCGCATCCGCTCCTGTGGGTGGTGCCCGCGCTCGGCGTCGCCGCGCCGCTGCTCGCCGCCATCGGGTTCCGCACGCGGGCGGCGGGCTTGACCTTCCTCGCCTCCTCGCTCGGCGTCGCCACCATCGTCGCCACGGTCGGCGTCGCCATGTTCCCGATCCTGCTGCCGTCGAGCACCAATCCCGGCCATTCGCTGGCCGTCTTCGACGCATCCTCGAGCCGGCTGACGCTGCGCAACATGCTGATCGCGACGGCGATCTTCATGCCGCTCATCCTCGCCTACACCGGCTGGGTCTACCGCGTGCTGCGCGGCAAGGTCAGCGAGAAGAGCGTCGAGAGCGCCGGCACCAGCGCGTACTAGGACAGTTCCGGCAAGGCCGCGTGGCGGCTTTGCCGGAAACCAAATGAGACAGAGCAATGGAGGTGACCCTGTTTCACCGGAATTGCTCGGAAAGAGGAACAGGAACCATGTGGTACTTCGCCTGGATACTCGGACTTGGTCTTGCCGCTTCGGTCGGCATCCTCAACGCGCTCTGGTACGAGCTGCGCTCGGTGCGTGAGGAGCCCACGCACGAAGGCGTGCCGCTGCCGACACCCTGATCCGCGGCGGTTCGGAGCCTTCATCCATGACGGACAGCAGGCAGAAGCCCGGCTTCGGCCGGGAACGGGAGCGGCTTGCCCTGGATTTCGCGCTTTTGGTCGCCCGGGCGCACGAACGCAAGCTGCGGCTTTGCGACGCGCTCGAGGCGATCGCCGACGACCTTCCGTCGCGCGTCGATCCCCTCCTGTGCCTCGATGTTGCGAGCAGCCTGTTGCCAATGCTGCGCGCCAGCCATCACTTCGAGGAGGAAATCGTCTTTCCTGCCTTCGCCCAAACGGAGCAGCGGGAGCGGATCGTCGCCAGGTTGCGCGCCGAGCACCTCGAGGACGAATGCCTGGCCGAGGATCTCAGCGAGGCGCTGCTCGCCCATGGCCATGGCGGGCCGATCGCCAATCCGGAGGCCTTCGGCTACATGCTGCGCGCATTTTTCGAGGCCCTGCGTCGACACATCGCCTTCGAACGCGACCATCTGCTCCCGGCCCTGACCGACGGCGCGGGCTGAGGCCGCGCAACCGGCGTGATGTGCTAGGGTCAGCCGCCCGCGCGTGACGCCAGCCGCGCTATGTCGTCGATGATGACATGGCGGTTGTTTTCGATGCGGATCACGCCGTCGCTGCGCAGCCGGGTCAGTTGCCGGCTGACCGTCTCGATGGTCAGGCCGAGGAAATCGGCGATCTCGGCCCGCGACAGCGGCAGGTCGAAGGCGGCGCCGCGGCGCTCCGGACCGGCGGAGGGATCGATGTTGCGGGCGATCATCAGGAGGAAGCTGGCGATACGCTCGGCGGCCGTCTTGCGGCCGAGCGTCACCATCCATTCGCGCGCCTGGTCGAGCTCTTCCAGCGTCTGCTGCAGCAGGCGGTGCTCTAGGCCCGGCTGCTCGGCCATCATGCGTTCAAGCGCGCCGCGCGGGAAGGAGCACAGCTCGACCTCGGTCGCGGCCTCCGCCGCCACTTCGCTTTCCGCCTTGAAGGGACGGCCGAGGAAATCCGGCGCGAACTGCAATCCGACGATCTGCTGGCGGCCATCGGCGAGCGTTTTGGTCAATTTGACCACCCCGGACAGCACGTTCGAATAATGGTCGACATTCTCGGCGTCGCCGACGAGCTCGCGTCCGCCGACGATCCGGCGCCGGCTCGCGCCCTTGGAGAGGGTGACGAGCTGGTCGGGCGTCAGCGCGCCGCAAATGCCACGGTGCCGCGCCTCGCAGGAGGCGCAGAGGACCGGGATTCCCTTGGTGTGGACGTCGTCGCGCACGATGCCGCAGATATATCCTCGGGCGCCCGTCGCCGCCACAGGCGCAACCGCGTAACGGCGTCGCAGCGATGCATCGACGGTAATGCCGGTTGGCGGTATGAATCAAGCTCCGGCGTCGGCCGAAACGAAAAAACCGGGCCATTGGCCCGGCTTTCATCGTTATTGCAAAGAATAGAATCCGGCTTTCGCTGGAAATCTGCTGGTACAGCCAGGCCTGTCCGATCCCGAATCTTCGGGACGGTGTTGCCTCAGCTGGTCTTGACCTTGGCCGCGGCCTGGTCCTCGGCCAGCTTCTGCTGGAACATCTGCGCGAAGTCGATCGGGTCGAGCATCAGCGGCGGGAAGCCGCCATTGCGCGTCGATTCGGCGATGATCTGACGGGCGAACGGGAACAGCAGGCGCGGGCACTCGATGAACAGGATCGGCAGCATGTGCTCCTGCGGGAACCCGGTGATGTTGAACACGCCGCCATAGACCAGCTCGACGTTGAACAGCACTTCCTGGTCGAAGGAGGCCTTGGCGTTCAGCGTCAGGTTGACGTCGAACTGCTTGTCCGAGAGCGGATTGGCGTTGACGTTGACGTTGATGGCGATGCCGGGCGCCTTGTCGCGGCCGCGCAGCGAGTTGGGCGCGCCGGGGCTTTCGAAGGAAAGGTCCTTAACGTACTGGGCAAGTACGTTGAGCGTCGGCTGCGTGGCGGTGCCGTTTCCGTTGGCCGCGCCGGCCGGCGCGTCATCATTGCTGGCCATAAGCCGTTGTCCTCTTGCCGCGGCAGCATCGCCGCCCGAATTGAAATCGGGCGTTCGCTACCATGCTCGGCATGACAACACAAGGTTGGCCTTATTCATCCTTCAGGCGCCGCCACGGCGAGTGGTGCTCGGATCCGCGGGAATAATCGTCGTCGCGCGAATAGTCGTCATCGTCGAGGTCGATGGTCTTGCCGCGCTGTCGACTCCTGAAGCCGGCCGTGGTGAATTCGCTCGCCACCACGACGCGCCCTTTCAGCAGCCGCCAGGCAAGGTCCCGCACCGGCGGCAGGAACAGCAGGATGCCGATGATATCGGTGATGAAGCCGGGAACGATGAGCAGGATCGCCGCCACCACGATCATGGCGCCATGCGCGAGCTGCCGGCTGGGATCGTGGCCGGCTTCCATCTCGGTGCGGATGCGCGCCATGACGCCCAGCCCCTGGTGCCGTAGCAGGAGGCCGCCGGCGATGCTGGAGGCGATCACCAGGCCGACCGTCGCGAGCGCGCCGATCTGGCGGCCGACGACGACGAAACCGGCGATCTCCAGAAGCGGGAGCGCGAGCAGGAACAGGGGGAGGAACGAAATGCGCAAGTCTGACCGACCGTTTCCAGGTTTTGCTTGCCGGCGGCGACGTGACCGGCAGGTGAGCCCGTTAAATAGGTATGCCTGCCTTTGATTTGAATGATTGCGCCTAGCGTTCTATATGCTTTGAGTGTTGAACGCCATGTGACCCGCGGTCTTGCCCGTTGGTCCGGCCAGAATAGGGATTGATCGGCGGAAGATATGGGATTCTTCGATTTCGGCACCATTTTCTTTCTGATTGCGGCGGTGGTGATCTTTTTCCAGCTCCGCAATGTCCTCGGTCGCCGGACTGGCAACGAACGCCCGCCGTTCGACCCCTATACGGCGGCGCGTGCCGGCGACAAGGAGGCCCCGCAGGGTCCCGAGAATGTCGTCTCACTGCCGCGCAAGCGCCCGCCGGGTGAGCCGGCCGCCGATACATACGCCGCGATCGATGCCTTCGCCGCCCCCGACAGCGAGTTGAACAAGGGTCTGCGCGCGATCAAGGACAACGACGCCTCCTTCGATCCGAAGGGCTTCGTCGATGGCGCCAAGATGGCTTACGAGATGATCGTCATGGCCTACGCCGACGGCGATCGCAAAACGCTGAAGAACCTTCTGTCGCGCGAGGTCTTCGACGGCTTCGTCGCCGCCATTGGCGAGCGCGAGGCGCGCTCGGAGAAGATCCAGTCTTCCTTCGTCGGCATCGACAAGGCCGACATCGTGAATGCCGAGATGAAGGGCGGCGAGGCGCACGTTACGCTGCGCATCGTCAGCGAGCTGATTTCGGCCACCCGTGACAAGGCCGGCGCGGTCATCGACGGCGATCCGGAGACGGTCGCCGAGGTCAAGGACGTCTGGACCTTCGCCCGCGACACCCGCTCGCGCGACCCGAACTGGAAACTGGTCGCCACGGAAGAAGAGGAATGACCCGGCCGGCGCCCGATCTCGCGCGATCACGCGGTGATCGGCGAGGCGGCGTCTGACGGAATTTCGCCCCACCAGGAAGTGCTCGCCGGTTTTGGGACGGGCGCATGCGTGATAACAAGGACGGAAGGCGCGCCGCGCTCTAATGTCGCCGAGGCCCTGGTGTCGCTATCTCCCCTGTTTTCGAAGAAATCCTTCAGCGATCTGCCCGGCTGGGAGACCGACGATCATCTGGCGGCCTTCGCGGCTTTCCGCCGTTCGGCCTTCCATGCTCTGGTCAAGCCGTATCGCACGGGCGCGCTCGGAGTCGATTTTGCCGCCTTTGCCGACGCCTATGCCGAGGCACGGGCCGTTTCGCTCGCCGATCGGTCCACCGCCCGCACTTTCTTCGAGCGGCATTTCACGCCCGCGCTGGTGGCTGCTGAAGCAGGTGGCGCCGGCCTCGTCACCGGCTTCTACGAACCGCAGGTCGTCGCTTCGCCGGTGCGGACCGTGGACTTCACGGTGCCGCTTCTGTCGCGCCCCGCCGACCTCGTCGACATCGACGACGGCAACCGGCCTGCGGGCATGGACCCCTATCTCGCCTTCGCGCGCCGGACCGCGAGCGTCCCGGTCGAATATCACGACAGGGGCGAGATCGAGCGCGGGGCGCTCGCCGGACAAAACCTCGGGATCGCCTGGCTCGCCGACAAGGTCGATGCCTTCTTCATCCATGTGCAGGGCGCGGCGCGGCTTTCCATGACCGACGGCCGGCTCTGCCGCGTCACCTATGCCGCCAAGTCGGGACAGCGCTTCACCGGCCCCGGCAAGGTGTTGAGCGAGATGGGCGAGATCCCGCTCGAAAAGGTGACGATGCAGTCGATCCGCGCCTGGTTCAAGGCGAACCCGCATCGCGTCGACGAGATTCTTTGGCGCAACCGCTCCTACATCTTCTTCCGTGAAGCGCCGGTCGATGACGCGGCGCTGGGGCCGATCGCCGCGGCCAAGGTGCCGCTGGCGCCGGGGCGCTCCGTTGCCGTCGACCGGCTGCTGCATACGTTCGGCACGCCCTTCTACATCGCGGCGCCCGGGCTGACTGCGTTCGACGGCAAGCCGTTCCGGCGCCTGATGATCGCGCAGGACACCGGCTCGGCTATCACAGGCCCGGCGCGGGGCGACCTGTTCGCCGGTTCGGGCGATGCCGCCGGCGAGATCGCCGGCGTCGTCCGCAACGCGGCCGATTTCTACGCCCTGGTGCCGCGCGCGCTGTTCGCGGAGGCTTGCCCGTGAGCCGCCGGCCCGACCGCCTGAACGAGGAAGATCGGGTCCTGTGGAACCTCGTCGCCCGCACGGCGAAGCCGCTGAAGGGCAAGGCGGTCATCGAGGTGCCCGAAGTCGCCGCCACTGTCACGCCCGAGCAGGCGCCGGCCGCGCGCTCGGCCGCCCCGGCCAGTCCGGCAAAGCCGAAGACGCAGCATGTCGCGCGCGCGCTCGACGAGCCGACGCTGGACAAGCTCTCCAAGGGGCGGCTGCCGATCGAAGGTCGGGTCGACCTGCACGGCATGACGCAGGAAGAGGCCTATTCGCTGCTGTTTTCCTTCCTCAGCCGCGCGCATGCTGGTGGCATCCGCTACGTGCTGGTCATCACCGGCAAGGGCTCCTCTTCCGGCGGCGACGGCGTCCTGCGCCGCGCCGTGCCGGCCTGGCTGTCGACGCCGCTGTTTCGCCCGCTGGTTTCCAGCCACGACCATGCCGCCCGCCACCATGGCGGTTCGGGAGCGCTCTACATCCGGCTGCGCCGGACCAGGACGTCGCCATGACGCCGTTCGGTGAAAGGTTGCGGACGCTGCGGAACGAACGCGGCGTCAGCCAAAAGGACATGGCCGCCGCCGTCGGCGTCAGCGCGGCCTATCTGTCGGCCCTGGAACATGGAAGGCGCGGCGTGCCGAGCTGGACGCTGATCCAGAAGATCATCGGCTATTTCAACATCATCTGGGACGATGCCGAGGAGCTGGTGCGCCTCGCCGAGGCGTCCCATCCGCGCGTCAGGCTCGATACGGCCGGGCTCAGTCCGGCGGCAACGGAACTTGCCAACCTGCTTGCCGATAACATCGCCAGGCTTGACGATGCCCAGCTCCGCGACATCGCCACCGTCGTTCGCGCCGCGCTCGGCCAGCAGCCGTAGGCCCGTCAGGCAATGCAGGCAAAATGCCCACCGGCCATCGGCCGGCGGGCATTGGAGTCTCTGGAATGGCGCTCTGGCACGGCGGGATCAGCCTCTGTCCCGGCCACCCCGGTCATGGTCGCCGCGATCGCGATCGCCGCCCATGCAGTTGTCGCTGGCCGTGCAACACTTGCCGGTCCAGAGCTTGCCAGCCGGCGTCTGGGAACAGGTGAGGGTCTGGTCGGCCATGGCCGAGCTGGCCAGCGCCGACACGGCGATGGCGGCAAGAAGCACGTTGCGAAGAATGGCAGTCATCTGAGTTCTCCATGATTGGTTGGGTCTGCGCTGGTGTGTCGCCGGCCCGAACGGATTGGTTCATGGAGAAATCGAAAAAAATGCCAGGCGATCCTCGCGGCAATTGCATAAGGAAATTTGGCGCATCGGCGCGACAGATATGCGGCGCTCAAGCGCTACCGCCACAGTCCTGGACGATCTCCGGGCGGAAATAAGCCGGTCGGGCGAAATGCATGGGAAACGCCCGAATGCGTAAAGGCCCCAGGAGAGCCAACGATGGGATAGCGGCGAAGCCGCATCGCCGCGTCCGCGGTCGAGACGGCCTAGCGGACGGCGCCGACCAGGACCGGCTGGCCCTCGCGGATCGACACCCAGCGGCCGGTGTTGTCGATCGCCTGCCGCTTGAGGAAGCGGTAGCCGGTCTCCTCCCAGGGGCGGACGGCGTCGTTGAGGTTGTCGAGGATGTAGTCGCCCTTGTCGGTGCGCACCGTCAGCACGGCATGGCCTTCGCCATCGGGCTTGCGCACCACGGTGATCAGCAGGTCGGCGAGCGTGATGCCCATGCGCGAGAGTTCGCGCCGCTTCTCCAGCACGTAGTCCTCGCAATCGCCGACGCCCTTGTCGGGATAGGCCCAGACCTCGTCCTTGCCGTAGATCTCGAGATCGCTCATCGGCTTCACGGCGGCGTTCACCTTGGCGGTGATTGTGGTCAGCTTGCTCCACAGGGCGTCGTTCATCACCGCCGGGGCGAGGTCGGTCGGGCGGATCGAGCATTCCTCCGGATTGGCCTTGCAGAAATCGTAATGGCCGATCGGCTGCGAAGTGAGCCCGCCCGTCACCATAGCACCCGCCGAGGCCGCCGCCGGAAGCGCCAGCAGCATCGCCAGCCCGCTCGCCGCGCACAGACGCAGCTTCCGCCCCATCGATGAGGAATTCATGTCCCCGCTCGCCCTTGCCGAGGCGGCTCCGTCCGGATCGTGTCCGGCGTGCCGCCATTTTCGTTGACCGCCCCCTGCGGTTTTGTCCGCGCCTGAGGGCTAGTTAACGAAACGTTAAAGGCGATTTACAGTTCGTGTCAATTCCGTGACGTCAGCCGACTGCCCACATGGTTACCGCGCGTCCCGGCGCGCGGCGATTCTGCAACAGGTCTCCCGGAACGGCCGGCGCGCGGCGGCTTCCGGCTATTTCCGGACCGTCTTCGCCAGCTTAGGCTTGATCGCCACGCGGTCCTGGCGGCCATAGCTGGTGATGAAGTCGACGATCCGCGGCACGATTTCCGAGCGGAAGCGCGATCCGTTGAAGACGCCGTAATGCCCGACCGCCGGCTGCATGTAGTGGGCCTTGCGGTCGGCCGGGATGTTGACGCACAGGTCCTGCGCCGCCTTCGTCTGGCCGAGCCCGGAAATATCGTCGTTCTCGCCCTCGACGGTGAACAGCGCGACATTGCGGATCGCCGACGTGTCGACCGGCGTGCCGCGATGCTTCATCTCGCCCTTCGGCAAGGCGTGGCGGATGAAGACGGTGTCGACGGTCTGCAGGTAGAATTCGGCCGACAGGTCCATCACCGCCAGATATTCGTCATAGAAGTCGCGGTGCTTCTCCGCGTTGTCGCCGTCGTTCTTCACAAGGTGCATGAAGAAGTCCTTGTGAGCGATGATGTGACGATCGAGGTTCATGCTCATGAAGCCCGAAAGCTGCAGGAAGCCCGGATACACCTCGCGGCCGAAGCCCGGCACCGGCCAGGGGGCGTGCATGATGACGTTGTCGCGGAACCAGTCGAGGTCCTTCTCCTCGGCCAGCATGTTGACCGCCGTCGGATTGCGGCGCGTATCGATGGGGCCGCCCATCAGCGTCATGGTCGAGGGCGCGAAGCGGTCGCCGCGCGCTTCCATCAGCGCTACCGCGGCAAGCACCGGCACCGAGGGCTGGCAGACCGCCATGACGTGCGTGTCCGGGCCGAGCGCGTGCAGCATGTCGACGACATAGTCGATATAGTCGTCGAGATCGAAGCCGCCTTCCGACAGCGGCACCATGCGGGCGTCGACCCAGTCGGTGATGTGCACGTCGGCATAGGGCAGCATCGCCTCCACCGTGCCGCGCAGCAGCGTCGCGTAGTGGCCCGACATCGGCGCCACGATGAGCAGTTTCGGATCGGCCTTGCGGCCAGCCGGAACGTCGCGCCGGAAGCGGATCAGGTTGCAGAAGGGCCGCGACCAGACGACGGTCTCGTTCACATCCACCGTCTTCCAGTCGACCACGGTCTTCTTCAGCCCGAAGCTCGGCTTGCCGTAGCGGCGGGTGCCGCGCTCGAAAAGCTCCGCCGCCGCCGCGATCGAGCGGCCGAACGGTGTGTGCGACAGCGGATTGAGCGGATTGTTGTAGAGCATGCGCACTGCGTCGGCGTACAATCGCGCGGGCTGCAGGGCGGCATGGTTGAATTCATAGAGCTGGTAGAACATCGAGCACTCCGCTGCTGCTGCGACCGAAGGGACGACGAGCAGCGCCGAGCCTTGAATGTCTCGCGCTGAAGTTAACAACAAATTGCTGCGATGCAATACGCCGGGTCGGCGGGAACCGGCTCATTCTTTCGTACAAGCTGTTGAAACTCGGACCTGAACGGCGGCAGCCGGCTCAGTGTGCGGCCGCGAGACGCTGACTGATCGTCGATGCCGATCGGTCGTCGGGCTGGCGGAGCCCCCGCGTCTCGCGGCCTAGAGCCGGATGATTTCAGGCCGTATCGACCTGAAATCTGAATCCGTCTCTAAATCAAAGAGATAGAGCATGATGTCAGGGAAAGCGGTCCGCGCTTTTCAGCATCATGCCCTGGGATCAGACCCGAGCCATGCAGACGGCGGTGTGGCCCGACCCGATGAAGCCGAGCTGGTTGGCGGCGCCCTTCGACAGGTCGAGCACGCGACCCCTGATGAAGGGACCGCGATCGTTGATGCGGACCACGACGGTGCGGCCATTGGACTGGTTGGTGACTTTCACCCGCGTGCCGAACGGTAGGGTGCGGTGGGCGGCGGTCAGCGCCGACGGGTTCATGCGCTCGCCGGAGGCGGTCCTTGTGTGCATCGCGTACCACGAGGCGCGGCCGCATTGCGCGGCGCCGGCCGCTGCGGAGGGAGAGGCGGATGCGCCGACCATCAGGCCAGCCGCGAGCGTCACCGCGGCCAGCGCGGTCTGTTTCTTCATCATCATCTAGGGGTAGGGGCTCCGTTTTTGACAGGCCCAAGCCGTTAGGTGGCGAATAAGGCGTGAAATGCGGCAAGCATCCGGCAGTTCCATGGCGACGGCACACGTTTGGAGTCGCCGGGAAACAGTTTGTCAGGAATCTTAAGCCAATTGTATACCAATTCTTCATGATATTCGGCGCGACGCAGGGGATGCGCCCGGCAATGCCGAACGTTAATATGCAAGTAGAACCGATCGAGGACCGGCCGCATCCTGCAGCTCTTCCATGGTCATTCAGGCGCGGGCGGCGATCGACTTGTCAGGGAGGTCTGGGCCATGAAAGTGATCAGGTTTGTGCTGGCGTTGATTGTGTTTGCCGTCGGGCTGCTGTGGACCCTGCAAGGCGCCGGCCTGGTGGGCGGCAGCTTCATGACCGGTGAGCGGCAATGGCTCTACATGGGCATACTGGCCATGCTGATCGGCCTTGCCGGTCTTTTATGGGCAGGGCGGTCGCGCGGTTGACTGCGGTCGACGGGCGGCCGGTTCGAACCGGCGTCCGTGTGCCGGCCAAGCGGCCGCGCTTCGCCGGCCGGATGATGCGCGTGGGCTGGTGGCGAGCATGATCTTGCGTCGGCCGGCCAGCTTTGGAAAAATCCTGCTTCCGCATGGCGCAGGATCGAAAACCGGTTTCCTGTGCCTCGCCTAAAGAATAGTATTCTTATCGACATTGGGGAATAAAGAACAATCGACCGGAGGCTTTGCATCATGACGGCCACAGGCCTTTCCGCCCAAGGCGCCACGCTTCGCTGACGCATGAGCACCCGCACCGGTTCTTCCATCGTCATTGTCGGCGGCGGCGCCAGCGGCGTCGTGATGGCGGCCCATCTCCTGAAGTCGCCCAATCCCGACCTGCGCGTGACGCTGATCGAGCGGCGGCCGCATTTCGGCCAGGGCCTCGCCTATTCGACGCTGCTGTCGGCGCATGTGCTCAACGTCAACGCGTCGGGCATGAGTGCCTATGCCGATGATCCCGGCAATTTCGCGCGTTGGCTGTTGGAACACGGCCTGGCCAGTCCCGACCAGGGACCCTTCTACGCGCCGCGCAGCCTCTATGCCCGATATCTGAAAGAGCTGCTCGACGATCTCGAGGCGCGCGAGCGCGACACCGGCAGGCTGCGCCTGATCCGTGAGGAAAGCCTGTCTGTCGTGCCGACCCCCTCCGGTGTCGAGGTGGCGCTTGCCAACGGCACCAGCGTGGTCGGTCATCTCGCCGTGCTGGCCACCGGCCATGACGAGCAGCCCGGTGTCGGCCAGGGCCATGCCATCCGCATGGGTTCGGAAGCCGACACGCCGCTCGATCCCGACGCGCGCGTGCTGGTGCTCGGCACCGGGCTCAGCATGGTCGACGCCTTCCTGTCGCTCGACCAGCGCGGTCACCGCGGCGGGATAGTGGCGGTGTCGCGGCGCGGCCTGCTGCCGTCGCCGCATCGCAAGGGCAATCCGATCAAGCTCGATGTCGCCGACATCCCGCTCGGCACGCAGCTCTCCTATTTCGTCGGTTGGTTCCGCGACCTGATCCGCGAGAACCAGAAGGCCGGCGGCGACTGGCGCGACGTGGTCGACGGGCTGAGGCCCTTCAACCAGAAGATCTGGCAGAACTGGCCCTCGACCGCCAAGCGCCGCTTCGTCGAGCACACCAAGGCCTGGTGGGACATCCACCGCCATCGCATGGCGCCCGAGGTCTACGAGCGGGTCACCAAGGCGGTGCGGTCCGGCCGCATCCGCCTGCTTGCCGGGCGCGTGATGGACATCGAGCCGGCGGACGGCTTCACGGCAACGGTCCAGCCTCGCCACAAGCAGGAACTGGAGACGATCGAGGTCGCCCGCATCTATGATTGCACCGGCATTGTCAGGGACATCTCGACCTCCTCCAACAGCGTGGTGCGCTCGCTCGTCGATCGCGGCCTGGCGCGGCCCGATCCGCTGCGGCTCGGCCTCGATGTGACGCCCGATTGCGAGGTCATCGCCGGCGACGGCACCGTATCGTCCAAGATCCTGGCCGTCGGCCCGCTGACGCGCGGCACCTTCTTCGAGATCGACGCCATCCCCGACATCCGCGTCCAGTGCGCCCGGCTGAGCAAGATGTTGCTGGGCTAGGCGGACCTGTCGACGATCGAGGGACAGCACCCCCCTCTGCCCTGCCGGCCAGAGGGGGTGCAGGAACGCTGCCCTTGCCGCGCCCTGGAATTTCATTCCTCGACTGGCCGTCCAATTGGCACGATCTATCTTCTTTCCAGACGCGATCGGCTGGACAAGACGCTAGTTTGACCCATGGAGGCCTGACATGAGCGAGCACCGGAAAGCCGCACCCGGCAGGGCCCCTGCGGAGAGCGCGCTGTCGCGCCTGCGGCCGCCGGTGGTCTCGGTCCTCGACCTGATCGGCCAGACGCCGGTCGTCGAGCTGACCAAGTTCGACACCGGCAAGTGCCGGCTGTTCATCAAGCTGGAGAGCCAGAATCCGGGCGGCTCGATCAAGGACCGCATCGCGCTGTCGATGATAGCCGGCGCCGAGCGCGAGGGCAGGCTGCGTCCCGGCGGCACCATCGTCGAGGCCACCGCCGGCAACACCGGCCTCGGTCTTGCCCAGGTCGGCATTCCCAAGGGCTATCGCATCGTCCTGGTGGTGCCCGACAAGATGTCGCGCGAGAAGATCCAGCACCTGCGCGCGCTCGGCGCCGAGGTGCGCATGACCCGCTCCGACGTCGGCAAGGGCCATCCCGAATATTACCAGGACATGGCCGAGAAGATCGCCGCCGAACTGCCGGGCGCTTTCTATGCCAACCAATTCGCCAATCCGGCCAACCCGCTGGCGCATGAGACGACGACCGGTCCGGAAATCCTCGCCCAGCTCGACGGCGACGTCGACGCGGTGGTGGTCGGCGTCGGCTCCGGCGGCACGCTGAGCGGCCTTGGCCGCTTCTTCGCCAGGGCTTCGCCCAAGACGGAGATGGTGCTTGCCGATCCGGTTGGCTCGGTGCTGGCGCCGCTGATCAAGACCGGCAGGATGGAAGAGGCCGGAAGCTGGACGGTCGAGGGCATCGGCGAGGATTTCGTGCCGCCCAATGCCGACCTGTCGCTGGTCAGGAAGGCCTATTCGATCCCCGACAAGCAGAGCATGCTGGCCGTGCGCGACCTGCTTTCCAGGGAAGGCATACTGGCCGGCTCGTCCTCCGGCACGCTGCTTTCGGCGGCGCTTCGCTACTGCCGCGAGCAGACGGTGCCGAAGCGCGTCGTCACCTTCGTCTGCGACAGCGGCAACAAGTACCTGTCGAAGGTGTTCGACGATTTCTGGCTGGCCGAGCAGGGGCTTGCCGAGCACGAGCAGCATGGCGACCTGCGCGACCTGGTCATGCGTTCGCACCGCACCGGCGACACGGTCTGGGTCGGCCCGCAGGAGAGCCTGCTCAACGCCTATGGCCGCATGCGCCGCTCCGACGTATCGCAGCTTCCCGTGCTCGACGACGGCAAACTGGTCGGCATCATCGACGAAAGCGACATACTGGCCAAGGTTGACGGGCCGTATGACGGCCGCTGGGACCGCTTCAATGCTCCGGTGCGCACCGCCATGGCCGCCGACCTGCACACGCTGCAGGCCAGCCAGACGCTGGACGCGCTGCTGCCGGTCTTCGACCGCAACGAGGTCGCCATTGTCTTCGACGGCGAGGAGTTCATCGGCCTCATCACCCGCATCGACCTGATCAACCATCTGAGGCGCCGCGCAAAATGACGTCCACCGGTAAGAACCGCCTGGCCTTTTCGACCCGCACCGTCCATGGCGGTCAGAGCCACGACCCGACCACGGGCGCGGTGATGGTGCCGATCTACGCCACCTCCACCTACGCCCAGCAGTCTCCGGGCGTGCACAAGGGCTTCGAGTACGCCCGCAGCCAGAACCCGACGCGCTTCGCCTTCGAGCGCGCCGTGGCCGACCTCGAAAGCGGCGTTAACGCCTTCGCCTTCGCCTCCGGGCTGGCGGCGATCTCGACGGTGCTGGAGCTTTTCGACGCGGGCGCCCATGTGGTGGCCACCGACGACATCTATGGCGGCTCCTTCCGGCTGATGGAGCGCGTGCGCAAGCGCTCGGCGGGGCTGCAGGTCAGCTTCGCCGATTTCACCGACCTCGCGGCGGTCGAGGCCGCGATCCGGCCCGAGACGAAGCTGCTCTGGGTCGAGACGCCGACCAACCCGCTGCTGCGCGTCGTCGACCTCGAGGCGGTCGCGGCGCTGGGCAGGCGCAAAGGGCTGGTCACCGTCGCCGACAACACCTTCTGCAGCCCCTATATCCAGCGGCCGCTGGAACTCGGCATCGACATCGTGGTGCATTCGGTGACGAAATACCTCAACGGCCATTCCGACATGGTCGGCGGCGTCGCCGTCGTCGGCGACAACAAGGACCTGTCCGACCGGCTGAAATTCCTGCAGAACGCCATCGGCGCCATCTCCGGCCCGTTCGACAGTTTTCTTGCCTTGCGCGGCATCAAGACCCTGGCGCTGCGCATGGAGCGGCATTCCGCCAACGGCCTGAAGATCGCGCAATGGCTGGAAACGCGAAAGGATGTGCGCCGGGTCATCTATCCCGGCCTCGCCAGCCACCCGCAGCATTCCATCGCCGTGCAGCAGATGCATGCCTTCGGCGGCATGATCTCGGTGGAGCTCGACCGCGACCTCGCCGGCACCAGGCGCTTCCTCGAGCGCACGCGGCTGTTCACCCTGGCCGAGAGCCTTGGCGGCGTGGAAAGCCTGATCGAGCATCCGGCGCTGATGACGCACGGCTCCATTCCGCCGGAAAAGCGCGCGGCGATCGGCATTTCGGATTCGCTGGTGCGGCTGTCGGCCGGCATCGAGGACGGCGACGACCTGATCGCGGACCTGGAGCAGGCGCTGGGCGGCTGAGGAGGGTGTTTGACAGCTGCTGACCGGAAGTGACTCCCGGTCAGCAGGCCGCTAAGTTTCAGCTAACTTTCCAACGTGAATACAAAAAATCCGCGTCCAGCGGCGGATGCCGTCGCATAGTCACCGGGCAAAGGTCAGATTTACGTTGCTGTTGACATTGGTGACGGTGGCGTTGTCTGCAGGGGTTGGGAATATTGCCAAATGACCCTGAGAGCATGAAAAGGTTACTGTATCACCTTTCTTGATTTTTGAGAAAATCTCTGTGAAAGGTCCGGTGGGCAACGTCTTTTTCTGAGATGAATTCAAGCTGATTGAACAGTTTGGCGAAACGTTCGATGCTTGAACTGTTCCGGAAACAGAAAGCTTCCACGTCGCTTTCCTAGGCTTGGTTGGGGGTGATACCGAGATAACCCAGTCGGTATCATAGTCGGAACTTGCGCCGGTTCCATTGCCGACACCTGAACGCAAGTCGCTTTTGGCGTTGATCGTCAATCCGATTGTCCAAGGGACCTTTTTTGACGACGTCACTTTGCATGACGTATCAAGGTATTCGTAACTATGAGACCCACCGTTACTTGGGTAACCCTGAGAAGCTATCGATCCGTCAGAATTCACGTAATCGTGCTTCGATCCTTCGACAATTTTCCATGTTTGATCTAGAGTTTGATCGTGAGGTGGCGCACCATTATCGGGCAAAGCCACAGAATGCACTTTCACATGCAGAGACCCACAAGCATCTGCGGTGAATCCAGAGCTCGTAGATAGTAAAAGAATCAAGGCACAACTGGCACTGACGGCACTCCTATGCATTTCCCCCTCCTCTTTCTAAGAGCGGAGTCGAAAATTCTGGCGCCGCTCACGATTGAATAACAAGCTATGATCGCCATAGGCATGGATATAACTATGTCAAATAGGGGAATAGAGCAATAGTAGACATTGCTAAATTTATGGCAGCCAAGTACTATGGTGGTAGTAACTTGGATGGATTTCTATTAATATAATATTAGAAATATAGTAAGATAGTCGTAATTATGCTGCTATCCGGCTTAAATACTCTGCGATCTCATGGCTAGCCCGTGTTTCCGTGATTGGGTTTAGCCTCCCAGGTTGACCCCGCGCCCCGTCTGACCGAATTCTAGCGCCCCACCCCACCCGGCTGCGGACGCCATGGCCACGCGCGAACCACCACCATCCACCGAAGCTCCCCTCACCTTCGCGGTGCTGGTCTTTCCCGGCTTTCCGATGATGGCGTTCTCCTCGGTCATCGAGCCGCTGCGCGCCGCCAACATACTGGCGCGGCGGGAGTGCTATCGCTGGATCATCGTCGGCGCCGACCCGGGGACCGTCGAGGCCTCGAACGGCGTCGTCATCCAGCCCGGCTTCCCGGCGGCCGACGCGCCCAGGGTCGACCGCATCGTCGTCTGCTCGGGCGGCGACGCCGATCATGTCGTGGCCGACGCGGCGATGGGCTGGATCCGCCGGAGCCTGCGCAATGGCGCCCATATCGGCGCGGTGGCCGACGCCGCCTTCTTCCTCGCCCGCGCCGGCCTGCTCGACGGCCATGCCTGCACGCTGCACTGGACCAGCCAGGCCGCCTTCACCGAGGCCTTTCCGGACATCGAGCTGCGGCGCGACCTCTACGTCATCGACCGCCGGCGCTTCACCTCGGCCGGTGGCGTCGGCAGCCTCGACATGATGCTGGAGATCATCACCCGCGATTGCGGCGCGGAGATCGCGGCCGGCGTCGCGGAATGGTTCGTGCACAGCCCGCTGCGCTCCAGCGTCGACCGCAAGCTGATGCCGCTGCGCCTGCGCACCGGCGTGCAGAACGAGCTGGTGCTGTCGGCCATCGCCGTCATGGAGGACGCCGTGGAGGAGCGCCTCGCCATGGCCGAGCTGGCGACGCGGCTCGGCGTCTCGCCCGACAAGCTGGAGCGGAACTTCCGCGCCGAGCTCGGCGTCTCGCCCAACGGCTACTACCGGCGCCTGCGGCTGAAGCGGGCCGCCGACCTCCTCGCCCACTCCTCGCTCGCCGTGCGCGACGTGGCGCTGGCATGCGGGTTTGCTTCCATGTCGAGCTTTGCCCGGGCTTTTCGGGAGGAACATGGCCACGCGCCGAAGGCGACGCGCAGGCATTAGAGCGCTCCCTTCCTGCCGCGCCGAGTTCCCTCACACCCCCCTCTGTCCTGCCGGACATCTCCCCCGCAAGGGGGGAGATTGGATGTCGCCCTCGCCTTCGCCAATCGCTTGCGTTGCAGGGAGAACGCCATCAGCGGAATTGCTGATCTCCCCCCTTGCGGGGGAGATGTCCGGCAGGACAGAGGGAGGTGCTATCCCGCCAGCCCTGCGATCGAACAACGGCGCCAGCGATGCGGCATCCGGCACAACATTTGCGGAATGCCGCACAAGCTCAAAACCGCGCCCGGCTATGTTCGCCGGAACAGGAGGCGCGTGATGAGCATCGTCGTATTCGATCCCGACAGCACCGAGGATGTCGACTTCAAGGACCGCATGCGCCACCCGGCCGCCGCCGACCCGGCCGGCGGCATGTGGCTGTCGGACACCGAGCCCTCCTTCATCGACGCGGATGCCTTGCGCAAGGGCCGGCTGGCGAAGCTGCGCGGCTGGATGCGCGAGGCGGGCTATGGCGGCGTCGTTCTGTTCGACCCCTACAACCAGCGCTACGCCACCGGCTCGCGCAACATGTTCGGCTACTTCCTGCGCAACTCGACCCGCTATTTCTTCATCCCCACCGAGGGGCCGATCGTGCTGTTCGAGTACCCGCAGAGCTACCATGTCTCCATGGTGCTCGACACGATCGACGAGGCGCGCCCTTCCAAGCTGGTCTGGTCCTCGGTGTCGGGCCGCGACGACGAGACCGCCGGCCCCTTCGCCGACGAGATCGCCGAGCTTCTGAAGAAGCATGGCGGCGGCTCGATGAAGCTCGGGCTGGACCGCTGCAGCCACCTGCAGGCGCTGGCGCTGGAAAAGCGCGGCTGCGAGGTCAGGGATTGCCAGGGCGAGATCCTCGCCGTGCGCGCGGTGAAGACGCCGGAGGAGGTCAAATGCCTGATGGCCTCGATGGCCGGCGCCGAGGCCGCGGTGGCAGCTGTGCGCGAGGCGATCAGGCCCGGCGTGTCCGAGAACGAGCTCTTCGCCATCATGTACGGCGAGGTGATCCGCCAGGGCGGCGAGTTCATCGAGACCCGGCTGCTCACCTCGGGCCAGCGTACCAACCCGTGGTTCAACGAGGCCAGCGGCCGCAAGATCAGGCCGGGCGAACTGGTCGCGCTCGATACCGACACGATCGGCTGCTACGGCTACTACTCCGACTTCTCCCGCACCTTCCGCTGCGGCCCGGGCAAGCCCACCCCTTACCAGAAGTCGCTCTACCGCATGGCGCACGACCAGGTGCAGCACAACATCGGGATCGTGAAGCCCGGCATGGCCTTCCGCGAGATCGCCGAGAAGGCGTGGAAGATTCCGGACCGCTTCGTCGACCAGCGCTACACCTCGGTCATGCACGGCGTCGGCATGCATGGCGAAACGCCCTTCATCGCCCACGCCATGGACTACGCCACCTACGGCCGCGACGGCATCGTCGTGCCGGGCATGGTGGTCAGCGTCGAAAGCTACATCGGCGAGAAGGGTGGCCGCGAGGGCGTCAAGCTGGAGGACGAGATCCTCGTCACCGAGACTGGCACCGAGCTGCTCTCGCGCTTTCCCTACGAGGACGAGTTCCTGGAGCCGCGGGTGTGATGCCGTGCTTGCCTTGGCTGGGCGCATATGCTTGCGATTGGCGCGAACATCCATCGCTTCGTCATCCTGGGGCGGAGCAAGGAGCGCAGCGACGCGGCGCAGACCCCAGGATCCATGCCGTGACGCCAAGGCGTCGCGGCGGTGCCGAATTCTGCACGGCCACACCCTTCGGTCGGGGTCACGGCATGGATCCCAGGGTCTTCGCGACGGAGCTTCGCTCCTGCTTCGCCCTGGGATGACGATGTCGCGAAGGTCCGGGCCAATCTCCATCGCTTGCGCCAGCGCGCCACCCCATCATCGAACCGTTGCCGGAAACCCAGAAACACCCCCATGAAAGCACCCATTACCATCCGGCGCGGCACGGTGGCCGCCGCGTTCATCGATCTCCAGGAAGAGCACCGCAAGGACAGGCGCTACCTCGTCGAGGGCTATGGCGATATCCTCGCCAACGTGCAGCGCCTGCAGGCGGCGGCGCGTGCCAATGGCGTGCCGCTGCATCACTGGGCCTACATCGTCGACCTCGACATGCAGGACCGCCCCTTCCATCCGCTCGACGAGAGTGGCAAGTCGGCCTTTTCCGACAAGGACGATCCGCTGACGGCGATCTGCCGGGAAGTCGCGCCGCGCGATGGCGAGGCGATGCGCGTCAAGGCAGAGGCCAGCGCGCTTCGCGCAGGCCCCGCCGCCGACGAGATCAGGGCGCAAGGCATCGAATGGCTGGTCGTCGCCGGCGTGTGGACCGAGGCCTGTGTCGACGCCACGGTGAAGGACGCGGTGGCGCGCGGCTTTCGCGTGCTGCTGGTCAAGGACGCCTGCGGCAGCGGCAGCGCCGCCATGCACCAGACCGCCATCCTCAACCTCGCCAACCGACTCTATGGCGGCGCCGTCACCGACACCGCCGGCGCCTGCCGGTTGCTGGCCGGCGAAACGGTCGAAGCGTGGCAGGTCGAGGGCTCGGTGCCGATGCGCTTCACCTTCGACAACGCGGCCCGGCTCTACGCCGGGCTCTGACGATGGCCGGCAAGCCGCCCGACACGTCCTCGGCCTCGCGCGGCAAGTACGCCGCCCGGCTCGATCCCGAGTTCTGGGATTACGTCGACGCGGTCAATGGCTGGTACCCGCCCGAGATCGTGGCCGCGCCCATCGCCGCGCAGCGCGTCGTCTATGACCGGATGTGCGCGGCTTTCCGCCTGCCGCGCCCGGCCGGCGTCGAAACGCAGGACCGGCTGGTCAGGGCGGCCGGTCGCGACATCGCGCTGCGCCACTACCTGCCGGCGGGCGCGGCGCCCGCGGCTTGCGTGCTCTACTGCCATGGCGGCGGCTTCGTTCTCGGCGGGCTCGACAGCCATGACGACATCTGCGCCGAGATCTGCGCCGGCACCGGCTTCGAGGTATTTTCGGTCGACTACCGTCTGGCGCCGGAACATCGCCATCCCGCCGCCTTCGACGATGCGCTCGCCGCCTTCGAATGGCTTGCCGCCGCGTCCGGCCTGCCGCTCGTGCTGTGCGGCGAAAGCGCCGGCGGCACCCTCGCCGCAGCCGTCGCGCACGCCACCCGCCGGCACCCGCGCCGGGCGATCGGCCAGATGCTGATCTATCCCGGGCTAGGCGGCGAGATTGGCCGCTCCTATGTCGAGCACGCCGCCGCGCCCCTGCTGACGCTGGCCGACCTCGATTTCTACCGGACCATCCGCGCCGCGCCCGGACAGTCGCCCGACGACCCCACCTTCGCGCCGCTTCGCGACGGCGATTTCGCCGGCCTGCCGCCGACGGTCGTCGTCACCGCCGAATGCGATCCGCTCTCGTCCGACGGCGAGACCTATCGCGACCGCGTCCTCGCCGCTGGCGGTCGCGCGCTTTGCCGCGAGGAGCCGCGCCTCACCCACAGCTTCCTGCGCGCCCGAGCCACCGTGCCGCGTGCCGCCGAGGCCTTCGCGAGGATCATCGCCGACATCGCCAGGCTGGGCGCGGCGGTTTGATCGCCCCCCATCGAGGACGGGGCAAATCGGGTAAGGGGCGCGACCCCCACTCCGGTCGGCTTTGCCGACCACCTCTCCCCCGAACGGCGGGGGAGAGGAAGGGCGGGAGCTTGCCGACCTTGGCCCCTTTCCTCTCCCTCCGGAGGGGGGAGAGGTGGCGCCGCCCAGCGGCGACGGAGTGGGGGAACCCCATCCGCGATCGGCCCAACCCCAGGGGCAGGCAATTGTAGAAATATCCGAGCGGCAGGTACCCCCACCCTAACCCTCCCCACAAGGGGGAGGGGATTCCCGCAGGCGCCGACCTTCGCAAACTGGTGACTCCTCAGGGTCCGGAGATAAGCGCACGGCAGTCCCCCTCCCCCTTGTGGGGAGGGGTTAGGGGTGGGGGTCTGCAGCGCTTGAATCTATGCGCTACCGCCCCTCCCCGAACGACAGGGAGAGGAAAGGTGCGAACTCGGCGAACCAGGCTCCCTCCCTCCGAAGTGGGGGACCGCCGCAGGCGCCGACCTTCGCAAACTGGTGACTCCTCAGGGTTCGGCAGTCCCCCTCCCCCTTGTGGGGAGGGGTCAGGGGTGGGGGTATGCGGCGCTCGGGTTCATATGCCGCCGCCCTCGCGACGGCCTCCCCTCGAAGGACAAGATCCGACGCGCCTTGCGGAACACCGCACAAGAATTGCGGAAAACCAGACATTTCGGCGCGGGCACGCGCCCTATCATCCCCGCGCAGGCAATGGTGCCCCGGCCGCCGCATCCACCAGCGTCCAGGCCGGCCGGGGCGGCGCCTTGGCGCGGAACGTTGCCCAAACCGTTGCGCACCCTCGGGTCCGGCCCGCGGGGAAGCTGTCAGGCGACGCGCACCAACAAGAGGGAACGACGATGAAATTCATGCTGACCGACAGGAAACTGCACCCGCGCGCCCGGCCGCTCGCCGACGATTTCAGGAAGGGCGGCATGAACCGCCGCGAATATCTCGCCCTCATGGCCGGCCTCGGCGTCAGCGCCGCCGGCGCGCTGGCGCTGGGCGGGCTTTCCGCCTCGCCGGCGCGCGCCGCCGAGCAGCCCAGGCGCGGCGGCACGCTGCGCGTCGCCATGAACGTCAAGGGCTTCAAGGACCCGCGCACCTTCGACGGCGTCGAGATGTCCAACGTCGCGCGCCACTGCAACGAATATCTCGTGCGCTGGAACACCGACTTCACCTTCGAGCCGTGGCTGCTGGAAAGCTGGGAATCCAGCGACGACGCCAAAACCCTGACGCTGCATGTGCGCAAGGGCATCACCTGGTCGAATGGCGATGCCTTCGACGCCGACGACGTGATCCACAACCTCACCCGCTGGTGCGACGCCGCCGTGCCCGGCAATTCGGTGGCCGCGCGCATGGGCGCGCTGGTCAATCCCGACACCAAGAAGCCAATCGACGGCGGCATCCAGAAGGTCGACGACCACACCATCCGGCTCAACCTGCCGAAGCCCGACATCTCGCTGATCGCCGGCATGACCGACTATCCGGCGCTGATCATGCATCGCTCCTACGAGGGCGACGGCGACCCGATGAAGGCGCTGGCCATCACCACCGGCCCCTGCGAACTGGTCAAATGGGACGCCGAGACCGGCGCCGAGGTGAAGCGCAAGGACAAGCCCTGGTGGAAGGGCGAGTTCTGGCTCGACGGCATCAAATGGGTCGACTACGGCTCCGACCCCAACGCCATGCTGTCGGCCTTCGAATCCGGCGAGATCGACACCGACCACGAGACCGCCTCCGACGCCGTCTCGCAGACCGCGCAGATGGGCCTGCAAAATTCCGAGATCGCCACCGGCTCCACCATCGTGGCGCGCTTCAACGTCAACAACGCGCCCTACGGCGACGTCAGGGTGCGCCGCGCCGCGCAGCTTGCGGTCGACAACGCCGCGGTGCTGAAGCTCGGCCTCGACGGGCGCGGCAAGCCCGCCGACAACCATCATGTCGGCCCCATGCATCCGGAATTCGCCGACATCGGTCCGGCAAAACGCGACGTCGACGCGGCGAAGAAGCTGCTCGCCGAATCCGGCAAGGCCGACCACGAATACGAGCTCATCTCGGTCGACATCGAATGGCAGAAGGGCACGGCCGACGCCATAGCCGCGCAGATGCGCGAGACCGGCCTCAGGATCAAGCGCACCGTGCTGCCCGCCGCCACCTTCTGGAACGACTGGAGCAAATACCCCTTCTCCTGCACCGAATGGCTCGGCCGCCCGCTCGGCGTCCAGGTGCTGGCACTGGCGTATAAATCCGGCGCGGCGTGGAACGAGAGCGCCTTTTCCGACAAGGAATTCGACGAACTGCTCGACAAGGCGCTGGCCATGCCCGACGCCAAGGCGCGCAAGGAGGTCATGGGCAAGATCGAGCACATCCTGCGCGACAGCGGCATCATCATCCAGCCCTACTGGCGCTCGGTCTACCGCACCTACCGCAAGGGCGTACACGGCCTGGAACAGCACCAGGCGCTCGAGCAGCATTTCGAGAAGGTGTGGCTGGAGGGGTGAGCCCTTCCCATTCTTGGGTTCCTCGCCCCCGCTTCGCGGGGGAGAGGATGCCGGCAGGCAGGTGAGGGGCGGCGGTGACGTCCGGGATTAGACCTAGCCCCACGCGCTGAACCAGCGCCGCTACCGCCCCACCTTTTCATCAGGCGCCAGCCGCCGGATCGGCTTCAGGTTGAGCGCATTGGCGTTCAAACACTTGATTGCCTTGGGCAGCGGGCCGCTCAGCTCGAAATTCACCAGCGTCGGCCGGCCATGGTTGCCATGCTGCAGCCGCACGCTGTCCCCCACGACACCACCAGCGTCACCTGAATCTAGCTCAGTTGTTCATTCGGCAGCGTCTGGGAAAGGATAGCCTAGTGGGCAGCGGCGCTGGTGTCGGCAGCAAAGGCGCACCGCAGAGGATCATGTCCGCCGAAACGACAAATAGCACGGCGGGCACGAACGTAGTGACCCTACCCATAAGGCGAAAATCTTTAGTGACAAAGCTTGATGAGGATGAAAATCCTAACACGCTTGACTTTTTTCATGGAAAATGCAGATTCGCTTAAGTCGTATCTTTCGGCGAAAAGGATTCGGGAGTGCATTCACTTCTCCAGCAGACACACGAGATCCTTCGTTTTGATCTCAACCCGGATTTTGTTGAGACGCTCGCGATTGAAGTCGCCTGGAGATATGATCGGCTTTACGAGGAACTCCGAGACGATGCCGCGTTGCCGCTAGAGTTGAAACTCTCGGAGTTCGCAGCTCGTCGAGCCAATTGCGCAATTAGAGCGATGGTCCTAGCTGCACAGCAACATGGGGTACCGTACAGCTTTCGCAGCTTGGAGTGTAATGGACAGCAAAAAATTCTCCTTAAAATGGGGCGGATCGTTCTCATCCAGGAACCATTTTTGGAACTGTCAGATGCGCCTCGTGTTGCTGACTATAAGCGTGAGTTGGCAGACACACATGGGTTGATTCGTCAGCTTGAGCTAAACCTCGGCGACGTGCCCAATCGTGATCTTGATTGGTCGGGCAGCATACTCGCAGTTCTGTTGCATGGGGCATCTGGTCCCCGATTTACGCGCCGGGATCGGGCACTTGGTGGCCTTATGTTGGGCGTGCCAGATGGCGGCTACGCTACGTGGGTGGCGAGGCTCGATTTGTACCGCATCGCGATGTTTGGCCTAGAGAAGGCCCGATTCTCTACCGAGGGCGGACCCAGCACAACTCCGCCGTCGGATCAAAAGGACGAAGTAATCGTTCGCCTTAAGAAAAAACAGCAGTCAAGAGTCTATCTATGAGTTTCGGCGTTCCAAATTTTCGAGGCGAGCGGCTTAGAGAAGCTAGGCTCGCCAGAGGTATGTTTAAGAATACACTTGGGGATCTTATCGGAGTTTCTGGATCGGCAATTTCTCGCTATGAGGATGGCCTTGATAAGCCTCAAGCTCATCGCGTTAGCGTCATTGCGGATAAGCTACAATTTCCACAAAGCTTCTTCTTCACCCCTGCGTGGGGTGAAGAAATTGACCTTGTCCACTGGCGATCTAGGGCGTCAGAAAGCAAGAGTGCACGTGAGATAACTGAACAGCGTATCCGTTGGCTGTGTGAGATTTTCGGTTTCCTGCAGTCTGAGGTCGATTTTCCAAAGCTGAACCTACCCGAGTTGGATATTTCCAAGGACTTCAACCTCATCACCAACAGCCAGATAGAGCAGGCTGCTACTGATCTTCGGTCGTATTGGAAGCTACGTACCGAGCCGATACCGGACATGATACTTGCCCTTGAGAATGCAGGCGTCCCGGTTGCGGCTTTGAATATTCCTTCAGATAAGCAAGATGGACTTTGTTTTACATCAAAATTGCTGCAAAGGCCGTTTGTTATTATCAACGTGGAAGGTGTTAGTTGTTCAAGGGCGCGCTTTGATGCTGCGCATGAACTTGGTCACCTAGTTCTTCACAGGAACGTGACTCCCGATCAGGCGAAGATGCCGGCCGCTCATAAACTTATTGAGCAGCAGGCTCATAGATTTGCAGGAGCAATGCTCTTTCCCCGTGATTCGTTTATCGCTGAAGTCGGATCGGTTTCTCTTGATTATTTCTGCGCACTAAAAAGACGATGGGGCATATCGATTAGTGCGATGATTATGCGCGCATATGACCTTGGCCTTACCGACGAAGATGGAAAGGCACAACTGTTCCGTTCAATGACGGTGAGAAGGTGGCGCGGACCCCTTCGAGAGCCTTACGATTCTCCTTCGGATATGCCCCTTGAACGACCTCGAATGTTGCGGCGGGGTTTTGAGGTGACGTTGGCGTCTGGGGGATTCGCAAGATCGACAATTAGATCCGCGATACCTCTACCTAGTCAAGAGCTGGAGCAACTCTCGTCCCTTGAAGAAGGGACCTTTGCCGATGGAAATCTTGATTCGATGGCTCTCACTAAGCTTAAGCCTGCGGCGGAAATGCTCGACCTAGAAAGTGGAAATGTTCTTCTCTTTCGACGTAGATTCCGCTGACGTTCAGACCGCCTCTCTGAGGGCCGTTATCGCACAGAAACAGACCAGAGCTAGGAGAGCTGTTGCCCCCGGCAGCTCCCCTTTCCAAGCAAGCCATCGATCCACCGGCTCGATGGCTTAGTGCGCTCTGCGCACCAACCGCCCCCTCAATCCCCCATCTTCAGCGCCTGGATAAACGCTTCCTGCGGGATATCCACCTTGCCGAACTGGCGCATCCGCTTCTTGCCCTCTTTCTGCTTGTCCAGCAGCTTGCGCTTGCGCGAGACGTCGCCGCCGTAGCACTTGGCGGTCACGTCCTTGCGCAGCGCCGAGACGGTTTCGCGGGCGATGATGCGGCCGCCGATGGCGGCCTGGATCGGGATCTTGAACAGGTGCTGCGGGATCAGCTCCTTCAGCTTCTCGCACATCACGCGGCCGCGCTTTTCCGCCGCCGAGCGGTGTACCAGCATGGACAGCGCGTCGACCGGCTCGTCATTGACCAGGATCGACATCTTCACCAGGTCGCCCTCGCGATAGTCGGTCAGATGATAGTCGAACGAGGCGTAGCCCTTCGAGATCGACTTCAGCCGGTCGTAGAAATCGAACACCACCTCGTTGAGCGGCAGGTCGTAGGTCAGCATGGCGCGCTTGCCGACATAGGAGAGGTCGGCCTGGATGCCGCGCCGGTCCTGGCACAGCTTCAGGATGCCGCCGAGATAGTCGTCCGGCGTCAGGATGGTGGCGCGGATCCACGGCTCCTCGATCGAGGCGATCTTGACCACGTCGGGCATGTCGGCCGGGTTGTGCAGCTCCTTCGTCGTGCCGTCGTTGAGGTTCATGCGGTAGACGACGGACGGCGCCGTGGCGATCAGGTCGAGGTTGAACTCGCGCTCCAGCCGCTCCTGGATGATTTCCAGGTGCAGCAAGCCGAGGAAGCCGCAGCGGAAGCCGAAGCCGAGCGCCGCCGAGGTCTCCATTTCGAACGAGAATGACGCGTCGTTGAGGCGCAGCTTGCCGACGGCGGCGCGCAGATCCTCGAAGTCGGCGGCGTCGACCGGGAACAGGCCGCAGAACACCACCGGCTGCGCCGGCTTGAAGCCGGGCAGCGCCGTCTGCGTCTGGCGGCGGTCCTCGGTGATGGTGTCGCCAACGCGCGTGTCGGCCACTTCCTTGATCGAGCCGGTGAAGAAGCCGAACTCGCCGGGGCCGAGCTCGTCGACATTGACGCGGGCGGGCGTGAACACGCCGGTGCGCTCGACGAGGTACTTGGCGCCGGTGCCCATCATGCGGATGGTCTGGCCCTTCTTCAGCACGCCGTCGATGACGCGCACCAGCACGATGACGCCGAGATAGGTGTCGTACCAGCTATCGACCAGCATCGCCTTGAGCGGCGCCGAGGCGTCGCCCTCGCGCGGCGGCGGCAACTGGTTGATGATGGCTTCCAGCACGTCGGGCACGCCGAGGCCGGTCTTGGCCGAGATCATCACCGCGTTGGAGGCGTCGATGCCGATCACCTCCTCGACCTGCTCGCGGATGCGCTCCGGCTCGGCCGCCGGCAGGTCGACCTTGTTCAGCACCACGACGATCTCGTGGTTGTTGTCGATCGCCTGGTAGACATTGGCCAGCGTCTGCGCCTCGACGCCCTGGCTGGCGTCGACCACCAGCAGAGAGCCCTCGCAGGCGGCGAGAGACCGCGACACTTCATAGGCGAAGTCGACGTGGCCGGGCGTGTCGATCAGGTTGAGGACGTAGTCCTCGCCATTTTTGGCGCGGTACTTCAGCCGCACCGTCTGCGCCTTGATGGTGATGCCGCGCTCGCGCTCGATGTCCATCGAGTCCAGCACCTGCTCCTTCATCTCGCGCTCCTCCAACCCGCCGGTCAGCTGGATCAGGCGGTCGGCAAGCGTCGACTTGCCATGGTCGATATGGGCGACGATGGAAAAATTGCGGATGTGGTCGAGGGGTGTGGTCATGGCGCGCGCTTTAGCAGGGGCGCAAAGCGGCGGCAAGCCGCGCGGCGCAACGGGTTCGGCACCGATTCATTAAACTTTGACCAATCCCGTTAGAGCATCGTTTGCGCCCGACATGGTAAATGCCCGCGTCAGTAAGAGCAATTCCGGCGGAGATACCAAGCACTCTCCTCAGGGAAGTTGCCCAAAAACAAAGAGATAGGGGCAATGAGGCGATTGGGGTCGCCGGACTTGCCCATGACTTCTGGGGGTTCGGAATGTGCTTTCCAGGCAAAGGTTTCCTGCGTGCTCGCGACGGTTCCCTGGCGCCGGTCTTCGCCATGGCGCTGCTACCCATGGTGGCCGTGGTCGGCTTCTCCATGGATTACACATCGGCGGTTTCGACCCGCGCCTCGATGCAGAACGCGCTCGACGCGGCGGTGCTGGCCGTCACCACGCTGCCGCCCACGGCGACGGACACCGACCGCCTGCAGAAGCTGAGGGACTCCTTCGTCGCCAATGGCGGCCAGGGCACGGTCAACCTCGACAGTTTCCAGGTCGATACTTTCGGCACGGCGCGCGCCAACGTTTCGGCCAGCTACGCCATGCCGACCAATTTCATGCAGATCGCCCGCGTGCCGACGGTGTCGATCGGCGTCACCGCCGCCGTGCGCAAGACGCCGTCGCTTGTGCAGGCGACGTTCAAGGTCGACAAGGTGTCGGGCTACTGGAACAAGACGGTCACGCTCTACGGCACGAAATTCGGCGCGACCTCGCCGCAGAAGCTGATGACGGCCAGCTACGTCTTCTCGTCCTATGGCTTCACCTACACGGTGGGGTCCGGCAACAAGGCCAAGTCCTACACCACCAATGAAGCGAAGGGTTACGGCACGACGACCATTTCCCTGGTCAACGGCTCGACCTCTACGGTGGTGCAGACGCAGACCTGCACCACAGCCGGCTCGACGACCAACTTCGTCAACCCGCCGACCGACGCGGTCGTAACCTCGCAATATGACAGCAACAGCAAGCAGACGGTCTATTTCAAGACCACTTGCGCTACCACAACCGTGCCGGCCAACGGCACCGGCGCCGCCGTCGACGTGAGCCAGATGAACAGTCTCTATCTGCAGATGGACGTCACCACCGGCAACACGGCGACGTTCAAGTCGAACGATCCCACGACGTCGAACCATCTCTACCTGGGCCTTTCGCCGACCCCTTTGACCGAGGTTGCCTCCGGCCAGACGGTCGACATCTTCACTGTCGTGCCTTGCTCGCAGACCAGCTACCAGGCCTGGGAGGACGGCGGCAATTCGCTTCCCGCGGCCTACACGAACGCCGACTTCTTCTACAACGTCACCGGCAAGTGCGATTTCAACCAGCGCCCGTCGGAGACGATGCTGACGCAGTAGCGGCGGGGACGGTGACGGACTCAGGCTTCGTCTCCACGACCTCCCCACAAGGGACTTGGCAATCACGCAAGGGGCACGACCCCCACTCCGTCCGCTGCGCGGACACCTCTCCCCCGAACGACGGGGAGAGGAAAGGCGCGAGCTTGCCGGGCTAGGCTCCCTTCCTCTCCCTCCGCGGAGGGCAGGGCCATCGCATATGGAAATTTGGAGCGTGTCAGCGCGACAGGTACCCCCACCCTACCCTCCCCACAAGGGGGAGGGGATTCCCGCAGGTGCCGATCTTCGCAAACTGTCGACGTCTCAGCGTCGAAAGATGGGCGCGCGGCAGCGTTCCCTCCCCCTTGTGGGGAGGGTTAGGGTGGGGGTCTGCGCCGACACCCCCAATCACAAACCGGTGAAGATGTAACGACGTGTCCGTCGGGGACGAAGCAACGGGCATGGCCGGCGACCGGCGCCCGTTGCAACGGAGGATCCGATGACACGATCGAGAACAGGCAGGCTTGGGGCGCTGGCGGGCGCCGCGCTGCTTGCCTTCGCGGCGACGGGCGCCGTCGCCGGCCAGCCGCTCACCGTGGTCGAACTGTTCACCAGCCAGGGTTGCTCGTCCTGCCCGCCGGCCAACGCCAACCTCATCAAGGTCCGTCAGCAGCCGGGCGTGCTGGCGCTGTCTTTCAACGTCACCTACTGGGACTATCTCGGCTGGAAGGACACGTTCGGCCGGCCCGAATTCACGCAGCGCCAGGTCGATTACGAGCCCGCGCTCGGCCATGACGGGCCGTTCACGCCGCAGGTCGTGGTCAACGGCCATGCCGACGCCGTCGGCGCCCGGCCGGGCGAGATCGAGACGCTGATCGCCGCCAGCCATCCGACGCCGGGCCCGGCGCTCGTGCTCGGCCAGGACAAGGTCTCGATCGGCGCCGGCGCGGCGCCGGGCGGCCATGCCGACATCTGGCTGGTGCGCTACGACAGGCATGTCGTGGAGGTGCCGGTGGGGCGCGGCGAGAACACCGGTCGCACCTTGCCGCACGCCAATGTCGTCCATTCGCTGCAGCGGCTGGGCGCCTGGGCCGGCGCCGCCACCACCTTGCCGCTTCCCGAAGCCCCGGGCGGCCTCGCCACCGCCGTTCTGGTGCAGACGCCGGGCGGCGGCCCGATCCTCGCCGCCGCCACCGACTGACCATCCGCTGTTTTCGCAGGGCCGCACGGGCGGCCGCATCAACCGGCCCGCATCCGCGCGCCGCAACCCCAGGAGACGATCATGACCAGATTCCCCGTCCTCGCCGCGCTCGCGCTCGCCCTCGGCTCGACGGCGCTCGCCGCCGGCGCGCGTGCCGACGACGCGACCGGCGCGATGAAGCCGGCAATGGCCACCGACGCGATGAAGCCGGCGGCGAACGCCATGAAACCGGCGACGGATGCGATGAAGCCGGCCAATGCCATGAAGCCGGCGGATGCGATGAAGTCCGCCGACGCCATGAAGCCGGCCGACACCACGGCGAACTGAAGATTGGCGCCGACTCCATCGCCCCCGCACGGCAAAGTGAGAAACCCGACGGGGGCTTCCGTCGTATAGTCCAGGAACCATGAAAGGAGATCAGACATGACCGGCATCGAGCACAAGGCCGCGCGGCGATCGCCATTCCTCATCAAGGGCGCGCTTGCCGCGCTGGTCGTCGCGGCGGCGGCCGCCGCGCTATGGCAGACGCCGGCGATCTCGGCCGAGGACGCGGTGACGATCCCGCCGCCGGCGGTCGACGAGAAGCCCGTGGCCGGCAGCGAAAAGGCTGTCTTCGCCGGCGGCTGCTTCTGGGGCGTGCAGGGCGTGTTCCAGCATGTCAGGGGCGTCGAGCGCGCCGTCTCCGGCTACACGGGCGGCGGCAAGGACGACGCCGTCTACGAGACGGTCGGCACCGGCCGCACCGGCCACGCGGAATCCGTCGAGGTCACCTACGACCCGTCGAAGGTCACCTACGGCCAATTGCTGCAGGTCTATTTCTCGGTCGCGCACAACCCGACGGAGCTCAACTACCAGGGTCCCGACGAGGGCACGCAGTATCGCTCGACGATCTTCGCCGAGAATCCCGAGCAGAAGAAGCTCGCCGAGAGCTACATCGCCCAGCTCGACAAGGCCAAGGTGTTTTCGAAGCCGATCGTCACCACGCTGGAGACCGGCAAGACCTTCTATCCGGCCGAGGACTATCACCAGGATTTCCTGACGCTGAACCCGACCTATCCCTACATCGTCTACAACGACCTGCCCAAGATCGAGAACCTGAAGACGATGTTCCCCAAGCTCTACAGCGAAAAGCCGGTCCTGGTGCTGGCCTCGAGCAAGAGCTAGGGCGCCGTAGCTGCTGGCGTCCCGCCGTGGTTTGACGAAGGTGCCTCAGCCTTTGTGGACAAGGAACTCACATGGCGGCGGCGATAACTCCAGCGTCGCATACCCCCACCCCCAAGCCCTCCCCACAAGGGGAGGGGGACTCGCCGGCCGCTGTGCCGCAAGTACCGCCTGAAGACATGTCCTCGGCGTTGGCGCCTCCCCCTTGTGGGGAGGGGCTAGGGGTGGGGGTCCGCGCCGGGCAAAACGCTTTCCGATTTCCCAATGCTGTTGCCCTGCCCTCCGGAGGGAGAGGAAAGGAGCCCGGTTTGGCAGGCTCGCTCCCTTCCTCTCCCCCGTCGTTCGGGGGAGAGGTGGTCGGCAAGGCCGACCGGAGTGGGGGTCGTGCTCTTACGCGATTGCCCCCTTCAAGGGAAAGGTATTCCCGCCGCGCCTGTCCTCACGGCGACGTCCCGACGTCAGGAGATGTTCACTGCGTCGCCGGTGTCGAGGCCAAAGTCTCGCCGTCCCAGCCGCCGCCCAGCGCCTGGAACAGGCTGGTGGCCGCCAGCAGCCGGTTGAGCCGCACCTGGACCAGTGTCGACTGCGCGCTGAACAGCGTCTGCTCCGTCTGCAGCACGCTGACCAGATTGGCGGTGCCGCCCTTGAGCTGCTCCTCGGCGACCTGAAAACCCTTGCGTGAATTGGCCACCACTTCGCCCTGCAGGCGCTGCTGCAGCGTCGTTTGCTCCAGCGCCACCAGCGCGATCTCGACATCGGCGAAGCCCGACAGCACCGCCTTGCGGTAGGCCTGCAGGCTCTGCAACTGTGCCCCCTTGGCCTGCTTGAGCTGGTTCTGCAACTGGAAGCCGTCGAAGATCGGCTGGCTGAGGCCCGCCACCAGCGTGTAATACCAGGCGCCCGGCCCGAACAGCGCGGCCAGCGCCTTGCTCTGGAAGCCGGCGCTGCCGGTGAGCTCGATCTGCGGGAAGAACGCGCCGCGCGCCGCCTCGACGCTGAAGCTGGAGGCCGCGAGCTGCGCTTCCGCCTCGCGTATGTCGGGGCGCCTGGCCAAGAGTTCGGACGGCAGGCCGGGCGTCACGCGCGGCACGGAGATGCGCGACAGGCCGCGCGCGTCGATACGGAAGCCGGCCGGCACCTTGGCCAGCAGGACGGCGAGCGCGGCGATGTTCTGCCGCCGCGTTACCTCCAGCGGCGGGATGGAGGCGCGCACCTGCGCCACCAGCGCGGCCTGCTGGGAAACGTCGAGCTGCGAGGCGGTGCCGGCGGTGAACTGCTTCTGGATCAGGCCCTGGATGCGGCTCGCCGCGGCAAGGTTGTCGCGCGCCACGGCAAGCTGGTCCTGCGCGGCGAGCACCTGGAAATAGGTGTTGGCGACCGACACGACGGTGCTCAGCATCACCACCTCGCGGTTGAAGCGGCTGGCCAGCGCGGTCTTCTCCGCGGCGTAGAGCGTGGCGCGGTTCTTGCCCCAGAAGTCCAGCATGTAGCTGGCCGACAGGCCGAGGCCGAACTGCGGTTGGCCGCTGCCGGCCTGGCGCTGGGTCGCGGCGCTGCCTGAACCGGAGAGGCTGGGCAGCAGCGGCGCGCCGGCAATGCCCGCCTGCGCGTCGGCCTGGATGATCTGCGCCATGGCGACGGCGATGTCGAGATTGGCGGCGCGCGCCTGCTCGACCAGGCTGGTCAGCTCCGGCGAGCCGAAGCCGCGCCACCATTCCGGCCTCGGCTCGGCCGCCTTCGCCGCGCGCGGCGCGTTGCCGTATTTGGCCGGCACGTCGAGCATGGCGTCGGGATGCTCGGTGTTGAGCACGCAGCCCGTCAGGCCGAGCGAAACCATGCAGGCCATGGCCGTCCGCGCCAGGCGCGGCATCGCCGGGCGCCGGCCCGGCGGCCTCTGTTTCATTCGCATGCAACCCTCTCCTTCGCGCATGGCCTATTCCCCCGGCACCGGGCTCGCTCGCGGCGCGGACCGGGTCCTGCGCCTGCCCCAGCCCAGCCGGAGGCGGTCGATATAGATGTAGATGACAGGCGTCGTGTAGAGCGTCAGCATCTGGCTGAGCACCAGCCCGCCGACGATCGAGATGCCCAGCGGCTGGCGGATCTCGCCGCCCTCGCCGAGGCCGAGGGCCAGCGGCACGGCGCCCAGCAGCGCCGCCATGGTCGTCATCATGATCGGCCGGAAGCGCAGGATGCAGGCCTGGAAGATGGCTTCCTCGGGCGCCATGTTGCCGCGCCGCTCGGCGTCGAGCGCGAAGTCGATCATCATGATGGCGTTCTTCTTGACGATGCCGATCAGCAGGATGACGCCGATCAGCGCCATGATGCTGAACTCGATGTTCGCCGCCGACAGCGCCAGCAGCGCGCCCACGCCGGCCGAGGGCAGCGTCGACAGGATGGTGAGCGGATGAGCGTAGCTCTCATAGAGGATGCCGAGCACGGCGTAGACGGCGATCAGCGCCGCCAGGATCAGCATCGGCTGGTTGGACAGCGTGTCCTGGAACACCCTTGCCGTGCCGGCGAAGGAACCGTGGATGGTGGTCGGCATGCCGATGCGATCCGAGGCCTGGGCGATCGCGTCCACCGCGTCGCTCAGCGCCATGCCCGGCGCGAGGTTGAACGACAGGGTGGTGGCGACGAACAGTCCCTGGTGGTTGATCGACAGCGGCGTCGAGCCCGGCCCGAAGCGCGCCACGGAGGCAAGCGGCACCATCGTCTCCGTGCCGGTGCTCACCGCCGCGCCAGTGGAGGCGGAGCTCTTGCCGGTGCTGGCGATCGAGTTGTTGGCCTGGTTGCGCGCCGCGTCCGAGGCGACCGCCGAGGCGCTGGTCGACTTGCCCGCCGAGGCGAAGGTGCCGGATACAGCGTTCGAGGCCTGCGAGCCGCCCACCGAGCCGCCCGAGGTGCTGACATAGACCTGGCTCAGCGTTTCCGGGTTCTGCCAGTATTGCGGCGCCGCCTCCATCACCACATGGTACTGGTTGCGCGCCACGTAGATGGTCGACACCTGGCGCTGGCCGAAGGCGTCGTAGAGCGTGTTGTCGATCTGGCCGACAGTGATGCCAAGGCGCGCCGCGGCGTCGCGGTCGATGACGACGTTGGCTTCCAGCCCCTTGTTCTGCTGGTCGCTGTTGACGTCGGTCAGGCGCGGGTCGCCCTGCAGCGCCGCCGCCAGCTTCGGCGCCCACTCCACGAGTTCGTCGAAACTGTCGCCCTGCAGCGTGTACTGGTACTGCGCGTTGGACTGCCGGCCGCCGACGCGGATGTCCTGCACCGATTGCAGGAACAACGTCGCGCCCGAGACCACCGACAGCGCGCCGCGCAGCCGCCCGATCACCTGGTCGGCGGAGATCTTGCGCTCGGCGAGCGGCTTCAGCGACACGAACATGAAGCCGGAATTGGTCTGGCCGCCGCCGGTGAAGCCGACGGCCGTGTCGACGGCCGGATCGCGGCTGACGATGTCGGCGAACTGGCTGAGCTTCTGCGACATGGACTGGAAGGAGGTCGCCTGGTCCGCCTGGATCGAACCGGTGAGCCTGCCGGTGTCCTGCTGCGGGAAGAAGCCCTTGGGAATGGTGGCGTAGAGATGGAAGTTGAGGCAGAGGACGGCGAGCAGGATCGCCAGCACCAGCCGCGGATGCCGCAGCGCCGCGGCGAGCGAGCGCCGGTATCCGGCAAGCATCAGGTCGAAGGCCCGCTCGCTCGCCCGGTAGAGCCGGCCGCGGACGCGCTCACGGTGAGGGCGCAGGAAGACGGCGCACATCATCGGCGTGGTGGTCAGCGAGACGACCAGCGAGACCAGGATGGCGGCCGACAGCGTCACCGCGAATTCGCGGAACAGCCGACCGACCAGGCCGCCCATCAGCAGGATGGGGATGAAGACGGCGATCAGCGACACGCTCATCGCCAGCACCGTGAAGCCGACTTCCCGGGCGCCCTCGATCGCCGCCCGCGTCGGCGGCATGCCGTCGGAGATGTGGCGGGAGATGTTCTCGAGCACGACGATGGCGTCGTCGACGACGAAGCCGGTGGCGATGGTCAGCGCCATCAGCGACAGGTTGTCGATCGAGAAGCCGAGCAGGTACATGATGCCAAGCGTGCCGACCAGCGACACCGGCACCGCCACCACGGGGATCAGCGTCGAGCGCGCGTCGCGCAGGAAGGCGAAGACGACCAGGATCACCAGGCCGATGGCGATCATCAGCGCCTGCTCGACCTCCTGCAGCGAGGCGCGGATGGTGGTCGAGCGGTCGTTGGCGAGGTTGATGTCGATGGCCGGCGAGACCGAGGCGCGCAGCGTCGGCAGCAGCGCCTTCACCCGGTCGACCGTGTCGATGATGTTGGCGTTGGGCGAGCGGTTGAGGATCACCAGCACCGCCGGCTTGCCGTTGGCGAGGCCGGCATTGCGGATGTTCTCGACCGAATCCGTCACCTCGCCGACATCGCTCAGCCGCACGGGGGCGCCGTTGCGGTAGGCGACGATCAGCGACCGGTAGTCCTTGGCCGCCGTCGCCTGGTCGTTGGCCAGGATCTGGTAGCGTTGCTGGCCGACGTCGATCGCGCCCTTCGGGCTGTGCGCGTTGGCCGAGGCGAGCGCGGCGCGCACGTCCTCCAGGCCGATGCCGTATTTGTAGAGCGCCGGCGGCACCAGTTCGACCCGCACCGCCGGCAGCGAGGAGCCGCCGACCGACACCTCGCCGACGCCGTCGACCTGTGACAGCTTCTGCGCCAGCACGGTGCTGGCGGCGTCGAAGATCTCGCCCTTGGACAGCGTGTCCGAGGTCAGCGCCAGGATGAGGATCGGAGCGTCGGCCGGGTTCACCTTGCGATAGGTCGGGTTGGAGCGCAGGCTCGACGGCAGGTCGGCGCGGGCGGCGTTGATCGCCGCCTGCACGTCGCGCGCGGCGCCGTCTATGTCGCGGTCGAGGCCGAACTGCAGCGTGATGCGCGCCGAGCCGACGCTGGAGGACGAGGTCATCTCGTTGACGTCGGCGATCTGGCCGAGATGCCGCTCCAGCGGGCTCGCCACCGTCTCTGCCACCACCTGCGGGCTGGCGCCGGGCAGGCTCGCCTGCACCGAGATGACGGGGTAGTCGACGGCCGGCAGCGGCGCCACCGGCAGCAGCGGAAACGCCACCAGCCCGGCCAGCAGCACGCCCAGCGTTAGGAGCGTCGTGGCTACCGGGCGGCGGATGAACGGGGTGGAGAGGTTCATGGCCCTGCGCCCGCCCCGCTCTCCTCGATCATGGCGGGCCGGTTGCCGCGCAGCCGGGCCGCAAGCCGGTCGAACCAGAGATAGATGACGGGCGTGGTGAACAGCGTCAGCAGCTGCGACAGCAACAGGCCGCCGACGATGGTGACGCCAAGCGGATGGCGCAGTTCCGAGCCTACGCCGGTGCCCAGCATCAGCGGCATCGCGCCCAGCATCGCCGCCAGCGTCGTCATCAGGATCGGGCGGAAGCGCAGCATTGAGGCGCGGTGGATCGCCGCGCGCGGCGCCAGCCCCTCGTCGCGCTGCGCCTCCAGCGCGAAGTCGATCATCATGATGGCGTTCTTCTTGACGATGCCGATCAAGAGGATGATGCCGATGATCGAGATGATGGTCAGGTCCTCGCCCGCCGCCATGAGGGCAAGCAGCGCGCCGATGCCGGCCGAAGGCAGCGTCGACAGGATGGTGATCGGGTGGATGAAGCTCTCATAGAGCACGCCGAGCACGATATAGACCGTCACCAGCGCCGCCAGGATGAGGAACAGCTGGTTGCTCAGCGAGGCCTGGAAGGCCTGCGCCGCGCCCTGGAAGCTGGTGATGATGCTGAGCGGCATGCCGATGCCGGCTTCCGCCTGCTGGATGGCGTCCACGGCGGCGCCCAGCGATGCGCCCGGCGCCAGGTTGAACGACACGGTGGTGGCCGGGAACTGGCCCATATGGGTGATCTGCAGTGGCGCGGTGTCGACGCGCATGCTCGCCACCACCGAGAGCGGGATCGGCGCGCCGCCGGTCGAATTGGGCAGGTAGATCGAGTTCAGCGAGCGCAGCGAACCCTGCAGCGAGGGCGCGGCCTCCAGGATCACCCGGTACTGGCTGGAGGTGGTGAATATGGTCGAGACGATGCGCTGCCCGAAGGCGTCGTAGAGCGCGTTGTCGATCGTCGCCGGCGTGATGCCGAAGCGCGCCGCCTGGTCGCGATCGATGACGACGTTCACGGCCAGCCCGCTTTCGGCGAGGTCGCTCGCCACGTCGCTCAGCTCCGGCAGCGCGCGCAGCCGCTCCACCAGCTTCGGCGTCCACTCGGCCAGCTCGTCGGCATTGGCGTCCTGCAGCACGAACTGGTACTGGGTGCGGCTCACCGTGCCGTCTATGGTCAGGTCCTGCACCGGCTGCATGTAGAGCGTCGCGCCGGAAAGCCCCGCCGTGTTCTCCTTCAGCCTTTCGATGACGGTGGCGATGTCGTCGGTGCGCTCTTCGTGCGGCTTCAGGTTGATCAGCATGCGCCCGACATTCAGCGTCATGTTGGTGCCGTCGACGCCGATGAAGGACGACAGGCTGTCGACGTCCTTGTCCCTCAGGATGATGTCGGCGAGCTGTTGCTGGCGTTCGGCCATCGAGGCGTAGGAGACCGACTGCGGCGCCTCGGTGATGGCCTGGATGACGCCGGTGTCCTGCACCGGGAAGAAGCCCTTGGGGATCACGACGTAGAGCATGCCGGTGATCAGCAGCGTGGCGACGGCCACCACCAGCATGAGCTGCTGGCGGTCGAGCACCCAGTCGAGCGCCCGGCCATAGCCGCGGATCACCCATTCGAAGAAATCGTGGCTGGCACGCTGGAACCGGTTCTCGCGGATTTCCGACTGCGGCTTGAGCAGCTTGGCGCACAGCATCGGCACCAGCGTCAGCGACACGACGGCCGAGATCAGGATGGTGGCGGCGAGCGTGATCGAGAATTCGCGGAACAGCCGGCCGACCACGTCGCCCATGAACAGCAGCGGGATCAGCACGGCGATCAGTGACACCGTCAGCGAGATGATGGTGAAGCCGATCTGCTCGGAACCCTTGAGGGCGGCTTCCTCGGGCGGCAGCCCCTCCTCGATGTAGCGGGCGATGTTCTCGATGACGACGATGGCGTCGTCGACGACGAAGCCGGTGGCGATAGTCAGCGCCATCAGCGACAGATTGTCGAGGCTGAAGCCGAACAGGTACATGATGCCCAGCGTGCCGATCAGCGACAGCGGCACCGACAGACTGGGGATCAGCGTGGCGCGGGCGCTGCGCAGGAACACGAAGATCACCAGCACCACCAGCATCACCGCCAGCGCCAGCTCGTATTCGACGTCGCGCACCGAGGCGCGGATGGTGGTGGTGCGGTCGGTCAGCACCTGGACGTCGATCGAGGCCGGCAGCGAGGCCTGGAGCTGCGGCAGCAACGCCTTGATACGGTCCACCACCTCGATGACGTTGGCGCCGGGTTGGCGCTGCACGTTCATGATGATGGCCGGCGTGGCGTCCATCCAGGCGCCGAGCTTGTCGTTCTCGGTGCCGTCGACGACGGTGCCGACGTCGCTCAGCCGCACCGGCGCGCCGTTCTTGTAGGCGACGATCAGCGAGCGGTACTGGTCGGGGTCGTTGAGCTGGTCGTTGGCGTTGACGGTGTAGGCGCGCGACGTGCCGTCGAAACTGCCCTTGGGCGTGTTGACGTTGGCGCTGCCCAGCGTGGTGCGCAGGTCGTCGAGGTTGAGGCCGTAGGCGGCAAGCTTGCGCGGATCGGCCTGGATACGCACGGCCGGCCGCTGGCCGCCGCTCAGCGTGACCAGCCCGACGCCGGCGAGCTGCGAGATCTTCTGCGCCAGCCGCGTGTCGGCCATCTGCTGCACGTCGCGCAGCGGCAGCGTTTTCGAGGTCAGCCCCAGTGTCAGCACCGGCGCGTCGGCGGGATTGACCTTGGCGTAGATCGGCGGCGCCGGCAGGTCCGACGGCAGCAGGTTGCCGGCCGCGTTGATCGCCGCCTGCACCTCCTGCTCGGCGACGTCGAGCGAGATGGCCAGGCTGAACTGCAGCGTGATCACCGAGGCGCCGGCCGAGCTCACCGAGTTCATCTGGTTGAGGTTGGCGATCTGGCCGAGCTGCACTTCCAGCGGCGCGGTGATCGAGGACGTCATCACGTCCGGGCTGGCGCCGGGATAGAAGGTCTGCACCTGGATCGTCGGGTAGTCCACCTCCGGCAAAGCCGAGACCGGCAGGAAGCGGAACGCCAGCATGCCCGAAAGCAGGACCGCCACCATCAGCAGCGAGGTGGCGACCGGCCTCAGGATGAAGGCGCGTGACGGGCTCATTGCTGCGGGGCGCCCGAGGCGTCCGAAGCGTGGCGGCGTTTTCCGTTGCCCTGGTGCTTGTGCTCCCCCTGCCCGCCATTGCCCTGTGCCTGGCCCTGCTGCTGTCCGCTGGCGGGCTGGGCCTGCTGGCCGTCCTGCGGCTTTTCGCCAGCCGGCGGTGGCGCCTGGGCCGGAGGCTGCTGGCTACCATTGGCGTCGCGGACATTGACCTTCGCGCCCTCGCGCAGCTTGTCGGCCCCATCCACCACCACGCGCTCGCCGGCGGCGAGGCCGGAGCTGATTTCGACGCGGTCGCCATCGGTGACGCCGAGCTCCACCTTGCGCACCGACACGGTGCTGTCGGCATTGACGACATAGACGAAGGTACCAGGCAGGCCGCGCTGGATGGCCGCCGTCGGCACGATCGACACGCCCTTGTGCTGGTCGACCTCCAGCTCGACGTTGACGAACTGGTTGGGGTAGAGTAGCCGGTCGCCATTGTCGAACGAGGCCCGGAGCTTGATCGTGCCGGTCGTCGGATCGATCTGGCTGTCGAAGGTTTCCAACTGGCCGTCGGCCAGTTTCGTCGTCCTGCCCCGGTCGTAGGCCGCGACCGGCAGCGTCGCGCCCGAGCGCAGGCGCTTGGCGATGGCCGGCAGTTCGTCCTCGGGAACCGTGAACAGCACGCTGATCGGATGGAGCTGGGTCAGCACCACGATGCCGTTGGCGTCGCCCGGCGTCACGTAGTTGCCGCTGTCCACCTGCCTGAGGCCGACGCGCCCATCCATCGGCGCCACGATCCTGCAATAGGCGAGGTTGACCGTGGCGGCCTCCACCAGCGCCTTGTCCGTGTCGATCGTGCCCTGGTACTGGGCGACGAGCGCGGTCTGGGTGTCGAGCGTCTGGCGCGGCACGGCGTTTTGCGCGGCAAGGCCCTTGTAGCGGGCGAGATCCACCTTGGCGCCGTCGAGCAGCGCCTGGTCGCGAGAAAGCTGGCCCTGCGCCTGCGCCAGCGCGGCCTGGTAGGGCCGCGGGTCGATCTGGGCCAGCGGATCGCCCTTCTTGACCTCCTGGCCCTCCTTGAAATCGATCTCGATGAGCTGGCCGCTGACCTGTGTCTTCACGGTGACTGTCGCCAGCGAGGTCACCGAGCCAAGGGCGTCGAGCGTCACCTTCATGTCACCGGTCGACACGGTGGCGACGCCGATCGAGCTTGGCTGCATCATGCGCCGCCCGCCGCGCTCGACGGGCGCCGACGCCTGCGGCCTCTGCCAGAGATAGGCGGAAACAGCGGCCACCACGACGAGGAAGATCAGCCAGGCGATCCAGCCGCTCGAACGTCCCGTGGCGGGCGCATCGTCCGCGTGTGTCGCCGGTCGGGGTTTTTCGACCACCCTTGGGCCTTCCATTGCGGGTGGATCTCCGCCGTCATGGCGGCCCGTCGTCGCTCGCTGGTCCATCGCGATCCTTCGAACCCTGTCCGCGCAAGTCTACGGCCGGCGGCGATTCAAGTCGAATTAACAGTTGGACAGGATGCGCGCAGGCGGAGATCCCACCGAAGTCCCGGGCAGGATTTCGATACCGCCAAAGCCGGCTCCGAGGGAAAGATTGTCCAGAAGTGTCAGGAGTGGCATTGACTTCCCGCCATTCGCACCGACATTCAACGCACAAAAATTCCCTTTCAAGCAGTCATTTTTCAGCCATGTCCTCCATCATTACCATCGCCGGGGTGACCAAGACCTACGCCACCGGCTTCAAGGCGCTGAAGGAAATCAACCTTGATATCCAGCGCGGCGAGATCTTCGCCTTGCTCGGCCCCAATGGCGCCGGCAAGACGACGCTGATCTCGATCGTCTGCGGCATCGTCAACCGCTCGTCCGGCACCGTCACCGTCGACGGCCACGACATCGGCAGGGATTATCGCGCCGCGCGCGGCCTGATCGGGCTTGTGCCGCAGGAGCTCACCATCGACGCCTTCGAGACGGTCTGGGCGACCGTCAACTACAGCCGCGGCCTGTTCGGCAAGCCGGCCAACAAGGCCTTCGTCGAGAAGGTGCTGCGCGACCTGTCGCTGTGGGAGAAGAAGGACGCCAAGGCGATCACCCTGTCGGGCGGCATGAAGCGGCGGTTGATGATCGCCAAGGCACTGTCGCACGAGCCGCGCGTGCTGTTCCTCGACGAGCCGACGGCCGGCGTCGACGTCGAGCTGCGCCAGGACATGTGGGAGATGGTGCGGCGCCTGCGCGAGGACGGCGTCACCATCATCCTCACCACGCACTACATCGAGGAAGCCGAGGCGATGGCCGACCGCGTCGGCGTCATCAACAAGGGCGAGATCATCCTGGTCGAGGGCAAGGCCGAGCTGATGCGCAAGCTGGGCCGCAAGCAGATGACGCTGGAGCTGCGCGCGCCGCTCGGGGCTGTCCCCGAGGCGCTTTCGCGCTACGCGCTGGAACTGTCCGCGGATGGCGGCCAGCTCACCTACACCTATGACAACCAGAGCGATCGGCCGGGCGTCGCCTCGCTGCTGCGCGATCTCGGCGCTGCGGGCATCGAGTTCCGAGACCTCGATACGCAAAACAGCTCGCTCGAGGAGATCTTCGTCAATCTGCTGAGGCAAGACCAATGAACCCCCGCGCGGTATGGGCGATCTATCGGGTCGAAATGGCGCGTGCGTTCCGCACCGTGCTGCAGAGCATCATCTCGCCGGTCATCTCGACATCGCTCTATTTCGTCGTCTTCGGCTCGGCCATCGGCTCGCGCATCACCGAGATCGACGGCATCAGCTACGGCGCCTTCATCGTGCCCGGCCTGATGATGCTGTCGCTCCTGACGCAGTCGATCTCGAACGCCTCCTTCGCCATCTACTTCCCGAAATTCGTCGGCTCGATCTACGAGCTCCTGTCGGCGCCGGTGTCCTACCTTGAAATCGTCATCGCCTATGTCGGCGGCGCGGCGACCAAGTCGATCTTGCTCGGCCTGATCATCCTGGCGACGGCCTCGCTGTTCGTGCCGCTGCGCATCGAGCATCCGTTCTGGATGGTCGCTTTCCTGGTGCTGACAGCGGTCACCTTCAGCCTGTTCGGCTTCATCATCGGCATCTGGGCCAAGACCTTCGAGCAGCTGCAGCTCGTGCCGCTCCTGATCATCACGCCGCTGACCTTCCTCGGCGGCAGCTTCTATTCCATCCACATGCTGCCCGGCGTCTGGAAGACGATCACGCTGTTCAACCCGGTCGTCTACCTGATCAGCGGCTTCCGCTGGAGCTTCTTCGGCAAGGCGGATGTCTCGGTCGGCGTCAGCCTCGGCATGACGCTGGCGTTCCTGGCCGTCTGCATCGCCATCGTCGCCTGGATCTTCAAGACCGGCTACCGGCTGCGCAACTGACAGGCCGCCCTTCAGACGCCGCCCGAGGCTTGCCGGCCTGATGAAATCGGGGAGGCGTTCGGCTGTCGAACGCCTCCCCGGTAATTGCGAGCATCTGTCCTGAAGGTGTGTCAGACGGCGATCTTGCCGCCGCCCTGCCTGGTGATGGCGACGACCGCCGGTCGCACCGGTATGTCGGCCTTGAAGTCGGGCCAGCGGGTCGACGGATCCTCGTAATAGGACGGCCGGCCGAAGCCTTCCCAGTCCTCGCCGCCATCGCCCGGATGCTGGACGGCGACGAAGGCGGTCTGGTCGTCGGGCGCGAACAGCGGACCGCACATTTCGGCGCCGATCGGCACGCGGAAGAACAGCTTCGAGGTCGCCCGCGCCTCGCCCTCGGTGTCGACCGCCCACAGCCCGTCCGTGCGGCCGGTGGCCTTCGGGCCCTGGCCGTCGGTCGCGACCCACAGCCGGCCGGCCGCGTCGATGGCGCAATTGTCGGGCATGCCGAACCAGCCATTGGCCGTCGTCGCGGTGGAGAAGGTGGCGCCGACCTCGGCGACCGAGGGATCGCCGCACTTCAGCAGCACTTCCCACTTGCCCTTGCCGGCGGCGAAGTCGCCGTCGTCCTCGGCGATCTCGATGATGTGGCCGAAGGCGTTCCCGGCGCGCGGGTTGGCGGCGTCGACCTGGTCCGCCTTGCGCTTGGAATTGTTGGTCAGCATCACATAGACCTTGCCGTTGACGCCGTTGGGCTGGATGTCCTCGGGGCGGTCCATCTTGGTGGCGCCGAGCAGGTCGGCGGCGCGCCGGGTCTCGATCAGCACGTCGGCCTGGCTGGCAAAGCCGTTCTCCGCCGTCAGCGGGCCTTGTCCGAAGACGATCGGCAGCCATTCCACCGTGCCGTCCTCGGCGAATCTGGCGACGGAAAGCGTGCCGTCGTCGAGCAGGTCCCGGTTGGCCGCGCGGTCATCGGCGTTGAACTTGCCGGCGGTGACGAATTTGTAGACGTAGTCGAAGCGCTCGTCGTCGCCGAGATAGAAGACGACGCGGCCGTCCTTCGCGACGATCGATTCCGCGCCCTCGTGCTTGAAGCGTCCCATCGCCGTGCGCTTCCTCGGCACGGAATTCGGGTCGTTGACGTCGACCTCGACGATCCAGCCGAAGCGGTTGGGCTCGTTCGGCTCCCTGGCGAGGTTGAAGCGGTCGTAATGCGCGCCCCATTCATAGGCGCCTTCCGGAATGCCGAGCCGCTTGTAGTTGGCGGCTTCCCTGTGGCCTTCCGGCAGCTCGCCCGAGAAATAGCCGTGGATGTTCTCCTCGGCCATCACATAGGTGCCCCAGGGCGTGACGCCGCCGGCGCAGTTGTTGATCGTGCCGAACACCTTGGTGCCGGCCGGATCGGCATTGGTCCTGACGCGGTCGTGGCCGGCGACGGGGCCGGAGAGCGCCATTTCGGTGTTGGACGTGATGCGGCGGTTGAGCTTGCCGTCGCGCACCACCTGCCACTTGCCCGAAACCTTGCGGATCTCGACGACGGTGCCGCCATGCGCGGCCATCTCGACATCGACCTGCTCCTTGCTGAGCGGCGCCTGCTTGGCCTTGCCGTCGGTGACCGTGACCAGGCCGGGGAACATCAGATGCGGGTTGGTGTATTCGTGGTTGACCACCAGCAGGCCGTGTTCGGCCGAGCCGTCGATGGCGATGTAGCCGACATAGTCGTTGTTGTAGCCGAACTGCCGGGCCTGCGCCTCGGCGGTCTGCTTCGCCGGGTCGAATTCGGGCGAGTCGGAGAACAGCGGATCGCCCCAGCGCAGCAGCACGTCGGCGTCGTAACCCGGCGCGACATGGTGCTTGTCGTCGATACCGGCCTCCAGCTCGTCGAAGGCGAAGGCCGAGCCGGAAGCGGCGCGCGCCTTGTCGGCGCTGATCAGCGCGACGGGGCCGACGGTGGCGGCGATGGCCGAGACGGCCAGCGAGCCCTGGAGGAAGCCGCGACGCGAAAAACGCCGGGCGATGATATCACCCATGGTGCGGTTGTCGGTCGGGTTGACGGCCGGGCCGTCATTCTCCTCGAGCAGGCTGGTGGGGAAACGGGAGTCAGGGGAGCGGGGTTCGGTCATGAGCTTTCCTCTGGCTTCTTTGAGTGGCTGGAGCGGGGTGACCTTTCGACCCCTATAGTCCGCCGATCACATTTTCGTGACAATAGCGGCGGAACTGCCCCGAACTGATTTGCCGACGCATGAGGCGCGCGACGGCTTCAGGTCGATGCTGACGCCCCTGGGGACCGTGGCAGGGTGGGCCGATTCTGGTGGCGAAACCTCGTCCGGCGGAGATTTTGCGACATTCGGCTTCGGTCCGCTGGCAGCGAAGTGATGACTGGGCGGGCTCTGCTTGACGGCCTCGCCGGCTTCGGAAACAAGGGCGGCGGCAGGCGTGGGCAATTACGCCTTCAGGAGGGAACGGGACGTGAGTGTCTGGGGATTTGTGCAGCTCTGTTTTTCGACCGTGATTTTCCTGGGCGCGGCGACGGCCGCCAAGCAATGGGCGCTTGCCCCCGGCCTTGGCAAGATCGTGCTCACCCTGTTCCTCTATTCACTCGGCAACCTCGTCATGCTGCGCCTCATCCGCGAGTTCGGCATGTCGGTTTCCTTCAGCCTGTCCGCGGTGATCCAGCTCGTGGCGGTGAACGTGGTCGCGCTGATGTTCTTCAGCGAACGCGTCAACACACTCCAGGCGACCGGCATTGTGCTGGCCGTCGCCGCCGTGGCGCTGATCTCGCTCGGGCCCTATCTGCAAGGCAGGTAGGGAAGGACCTCGATGAAGGACACGGCGCGCACCCTGGTCAACCGGATCGAGTTCCCGATCCTGCTCGCGGGGCTGGTTATCGCCGGCGGGCTGTGGGGCTTCGTCGAGCTGATGGAGGTGGCGCGCGCCGGCACGCCGCGCAGCTTCGACGCCGATATCCTGCTGGCCTTCCGGCAAGCAGGCCAGCCGAACGTGCCGGTCGGCCCGCTCTGGCTGGAAGGCGCCATGCGCGACATCACCAGCCTCGGCAGCGCCAGCGTGCTGGTGCTGATCACCACGGCGACGATCATCTACTTCCTGCTGGTCCGCAGATGGGCGACGGCGCTGCTGATCTTTGTCGCGGTGGCCGGCGGCCAGGTGCTGTCCAGCCTGCTGAAGGTCGGCATCGACAGGCCACGGCCGGAGCTGGTCTCGCATCTCGTCACCGAAACGTCGCTGTCCTTTCCCAGCGGCCACGCCATGCTTTCGGCGGTCACCTATCTGACGCTCGGCAGCCTGGCCGCCCGTTTCCTGCCCGGCCGTGTCGCCAAGGTCTATGTGCTGTCATTGTCGGTGCTGGTGGCTATTCTCGTCGGGATAAGCCGCATCTATCTCGGCGTCCACTGGCCGTCCGATGTGCTGGCGGGCTGGTGCGCGGGCTTTGCCTGGGCGATGCTGTGCTGGCTTGTGGCACGGCTGCTGCAGAGTCGCGAAGCGCTGCCGGACGAGGAATGACTATGCATGCTCAGAATGTGCATTATGATGCTTGAAACATGACTATAATGGTATTAAACATTCATTCCGCAGGCTCAGACGGGGAAGGCGACCGATGATCACTGCCGCGCAGATGCGCGCCGCGAGGGCGCTGGCCGGTATCGATCAGAAGACGCTTGCCGAGCGCGCCGGCGTTTCGCTTCCGACCATCCAGCGCATGGAAGCGAGCGAAGGCGTTGTCCGGGGCGTGGTCGATACGCTGATGAAGGTCATCCAGGCCCTCGACGAGGCCGGGGTTGAATTGATCGGCGACAACCAGGCCAGCGAGCGTGGCGGCCGGGGCGTACGCCTGAAGCCGGCCGCGCTGTCCAACCCGCAAGGCTGAGCCGCACGGCGCATCGTTCCGAAGATCGACCTCGATTTCCGGACACGCCGGGTCGAAGTGTCGGAGCGTGCCTTGGTGTCCCTTACCCGCCATCGGGCCGGACACGCCGCGCTCCACGTCGCGACGGCGACCGCCGACAGTCATGCCGACGATCCCGCCGCCCTTATGGTGCGGAGACAGGCATGAGCCGTCAGGCAATTCACAAGGCATCGCGGCCGAGTTTCGCGGAGCTTTTCACGCCCAAGCTGGTGACGGTCTGGCGCGAGGGCTACACGCTGGAGCATTTCAAGGCCGACCTTATCGCCGGGCTGACCGTCGCCATCGTCGCGCTGCCGCTTTCCATGGCCATAGCCATCGCCTCCGGCGTCACGCCGGAGCGCGGCCTCTACACCTCCATCGTCGGCGGCTTCGTCGTCTCGGCGCTGGGCGGCAGCCGCTTCCAGATCGGCGGGCCGGCGGGCGCCTTCATCGTGCTGGTCGCGGCGACGACGGCCCGGGTCGGCGTCGACGGCCTGCTGCTCGCCACCCTGATGGCCGGTGTTTTCCTGCTCGCCATCGGCTATCTGCGGCTCGGAACCTACATCAAGTTCATTCCCTATCCAGTGACGGTCGGTTTCACAGCCGGCATTGCCGTCATCATCTTCTCCGGCCAGATCGTCGAACTGTTCGGATTGAAGCTTCCTGGCAAGGAGCCGGGGCCGTTCCTGCCGAAGCTGATGGCGCTCGCCCAGGCGGCCGGCACCATCAATCCGGCCGCCACTTTCGTCGCCGTGCTGACCATCGGCACCATCGTCCTGGTCCGGCGCTTGCGGCCGAAATGGCCGGCCATGCTGATCGCCATCGGCCTCGCCTCGCTGGTCGTGGCGCTGTTCGCGCTGCCGGCCGAGACCATCGGCACGCGCTATGGCGGCATTCCGCGCAGCCTGCAATGGCCGGCCCTGCCGCCGCTCAGCCTCGGCAAGATGATCGACGTGCTGCCCGACGCCATCGCCTTCGCGCTGCTCGGCGCTATCGAATCGCTGCTGTCGGCCGTCGTCGCCGACGGCATGACGGGCCGGCGCCACCGCTCCAACTGCGAGCTGGTGGCTCAGGGCTTCGCCAACATAGCCTCGGCGCTGTTCGGCGGCATCTGCGCCACCGGCACCATCGCCCGCACGGCCACCAACGTACGGGCCGGGGCGCACGGCCCCGTCGCCGGCATGAGCCATTCGGTGATCCTGCTGGTGCTGATGCTGGTGGCCGCGCCGCTGGCCAGCTACATCCCGCTTTCTGCGCTCGCCGGCGTGCTGGCGGTGGTCTGCTGGAACATGTTCGAGAAGCAGGCCTTCGCCACGCTGCTCAAGGCCTCGCGCGGCGATGCGCTGGTGCTGCTGGCGACCTTCCTGATCGTCGTCTTCCGCGACCTGACGGAAGGCATCATCGTCGGCTTCGCGCTGGGCTCCATCCTGTTCATCGACCGCATGGCCAAGAGCATCGCGGTCGAGACCGACCAGTCGCTTGTGCAGGAAGATGTCGCCGATCGCGGTGGCGCCTACGATTCCAGCGAGGCCACCGATGCCGATACCGTCGTCTACAGGATATCGGGCGCCTTCTTCTTCGGCGCCGCCTCGGCGGTCGCCACGGTGCTCGACCGCATCGCCGACCAGCGCAAGAATTTCATCCTCGATTGCTCGGCCGTGCCGTTCTTCGATTCCACCGCCGCCAACGTCATCGAAAGCGCGGCCCACAAGGCGCGCCATGCCGGCGTCCGTTTCGTCATCGCGGGCGCGTCGCCGCAGATCCGGCGCACGCTGATCAACCATGGCGTCAAGCGGCCGTTGGTCACCTATGCCGCCTCGATCAGGGATGCGCGGGCGCAGTTGATGGGCACACAAGCGGCACAGTAGTTCACCCAGTCGGAAGAGGGGGCGGCGTTGGTCGGCTCAGCGGTTGAGCGCTGCCGGACCGCTGACGAAAGGGTTCTCCCTGACATAGAACCGCAGTGGCCGTTCCGCATCCTTCGAAATGCCGATCCTGGTGCTCAGGCCGATGGCGCCCGGATCGTGGCCATCGCTTGCCAGCCACAGGGGACCTTCGCGGCACAGGTCCGTCCCGTCCAGCGATCGATCGATCCGCAGCGCCGCCGCCAGTCGCCCGGGTCCGCGCGCCAGGTCACGTAAGCGCTCGACGCCGCGATTGAGCCGCATGATGGCGATGCCGTGGAGCGGCTCAAGGGCCCGGATCAGTACGCCGGTGCCGATACCAGGCGCCTCGCTCGAGACATTGAGCATGAAGGACACGCCATAGGCGAGGTAGACATAGGCGTGGCCGCGCTCGAGGAACAGCGAGCGGTTGCGTGGCGTCATCCCCCGGTAGCCGTGGCCGGCGGCGTCGCCGGCGACATAGGCCTCCGTCTCGACGATGCGGCCGCCGACGGTGCCTTCGGGCAGCGCGCGCACCACCAGCTTGCCGATGAGATATCGGGCGAGCCCGACGGTATCGTCCGGCAATTCCGCGCGGGCGAGCGGCGGATGGTCGCCCGCGAAACTCACTGTATCCGCTCGCGCCGCTGTCCGAGAGGAGCACGGGCGGCGCCCCCGGTCTTCTGGTTCTCCATACGCTGAACCTTCCTCAAGATTCCCGCCGACGGACCGTCATAGCACGGTCCGTCGGGCCGAGGCTCAGCCATACTGGCGCTGGCCGCCGAGGAAGCCGGCCGGGAGTATGCCGATCGTGCGCGCCACCATCATGGCGGCGATGAAGCCCGACAGGGTGGTGTCGACCAGCATGAAGGTTGCGTCCTGCGCCAGCGCCGGATGCAGGCCGATCGCGACGCCCCTGGCGTAGCGCATGACGATGATCGCCGTGACCAGGGCGAGCGGCACCCAGTCGCCGCGCACCGCGAGCCGTCCGTCGTCGAGCAGCCGGGCGGGGCGCCGCCGCGCCACCGCCGTTCCGGCGAGCGCTCCCGCGACGGCGCCGCATACGAAGCCGAGCAAGCCGCCGGCGGAGGCACCCGAAAGCGCCAGATTGTGCAAGGCAAGGCCGCCGATCAGCGCCGGCATGACGAACAGCCGGCTCGGCGCCACGACGCGGTCGCGGGTGCGGGTCCAGCCGATGAACAGGCCGAAGAGGATCAGCGGCCACACCCAGGACGGCGTATGCGTCACGATATCGATGACGCCGGGCTGCCCGGCCGGACCGGCATTGGCGATACCGTCCGCGAGGGCTGTTGTTGCGGGGCAGAGCGAAAGCGCGAGCATTCCGGCAAGCGCGATCGCCTTGAGCGGCGAACGGATGATGTTCGGGTGATGGATCGGCATCGAAGGTCTCCTCGTTATCGAAGGCCGGGGCTGTTGAAGGCCGGTCGCCGTCGCGGTATCGCTTGGCGCCGTGGTTCGCCGGCACCTTTGGACGCCGGGCGGAAGCGCGGCAAACAGCTCTTCGGGAAGGGACGATCGGCTACGTGAAAGGCACGGTGTTGCATTCCACGCTTCGCGAAATGCAGGCGCTGTTGCAGTCGCCGCGCTTCTGGAGCGCGATCGTAGCGGTGGCGGCGATCCTCGGCGTCACCGGGCCGTTCGGCACCTATGAGCAACTCGCGCTTCTGCCGCGCCTCGCCTATTGGCTGGCATTGGCTCTCGCCACCTTCGCGGTCGGTTTCCTGGCCATGCGGCTGGTGCTTGCCGGCCTCTTTCGCACGACCGGGGCCTGGCAGGTTCGCGGCGTGGTGGCGGGCGCCGTCGCCGGCCTGCCGGTGACGATCACCGTTCTCCTGTTCAACCAGGCCTTGTTCGGCGGGCCCGTTCCGTCTTTTCCCGAGATCGCCAGGCTGTTCGTCAATTGCTGCCTGATCGCGGCGGCTATCTCCTTCCTGGTGACGATGGCGGCTCGCGGACCGCGCGGCGCGGTCGACGCTGCTGCGAGGGTCGCCCCCGTGGATGTCGCGGCGCCGGTCGCCGAAATGGCGCCGTCATCGCCACGGCCGCCGCTGGTCGACAGGCTGCCGCACGCTGTTCGCGGCAGGCTCCTCTACCTGTCGATGCAGGATCACTATGTCGAGGTGCACACCGAGAAGGGATCGACGCTGCTGCTGATGCGGTTCGCCGATGCGTTGCGCGAGACGGGCGACGTGCCCGGCATCCAGATCCATCGTTCGCACTGGGTGGCGCTGGACGCCGTCGCCGGCAACCGGCGCCAGGACGGCAAGCCGTTCCTGAAACTCGCCGACGGCGCCATGCTTCCGGTCAGCCGCACCCATGCCGACGCCGTGCGCAGGGCCGGCCTGCTCTGACGGGATCGATCGGCGGCCGACGCTTGCCGGTCAGGTCGCGGTCGTCGCTTCTTCCTGCGGCAGGGCGGCGGCGAGGTCGTCGCGCGCCTTGCGCGCCAGCTTGCGCGTCGAGCGCTTCGGGCTGTCGCCGAACAGTTCCGCGGCGGCGGCCAGCGAGATCTTTTTCAGGTGCTTTTCCGAATGCTTGAGCAGCTTGCCGAGCAGGCGGGTGTCCTCGGCCGGGCCGAGCGGACCGTCCTCGGCGTCGAGCAGCGCGCGCATGACGAAGACGTCGTGCAGTTCGCCCAGCCTTTCGCCAAGTTCGTCGACGGCCTTGCGGCGCGCCTTGATCGGCGTCGGCCAAAGCCGCCCGAGCAGCGAAAGATGCACGCTGTGCGTCTTGGCGGCCTTGCGCAGGTCGTGGAAGTCCTCCGCCTCGCCATTCGTGCCGGCCCGCTCCAACGCCTTGCGGGCGCGACGCAGCGTGGCGCGCGCCCCGTCGGCCAGCACGTCGGCGGCCTGTTCGGGCTGGTCCGGCAGGATGAGCCCCTCGACCTTCTCCATGCCCTGCCGGCAGGCCTTGATCGCCGCCTCTATGGTGGTGCCGAGGTCTTCGCCCTCATGCATGGCCTGCTGGCGCTCGACCAGCCGGATCCGTACCGCCGAGAGGCCGCCATCCGCGCTGCGTTCCGGGAAATCCGCCGCCAGCCGGTCGATGGTCTCGATCAGCGCCGTCGCCTCGCGCGGGCCGGCCAGCAGCGCCGCGACCTCGCGGTAGCGCTGGTTTTCCGCCGTGTAGAACGTTTCGTCCCCGGAACGGATCAGGCGCAGCAAGGCCCGCACGTTCTTGAGCCGCTTGCGGCACTTGTGCAGCGCCCGCTCCGGCCTGTCATGGGCAATCGTAAGATGCCGCAAGGCCTTGCCGATTTCCTCGGCAAGGATGCGTTTGATCTCGCCGGTCAGCGGCAGGCGCGGATCGATCCGAAACGTCATGCGGCGATCTCCGGAATCCCCCCGAGGGCGAGCGACGCGTTGTAATATTTCGGCTCGCCGGTGACTTCGCGGCCGAGCCAGTCAGGCAGCATGTCGTCGGGCACGTCCTCCGGCGTTTCGAGTTCGGCAACCACCAGCCCGGCCAGAACCCCGCCGAAGACGTCGACTTCATAGAGATAGCCGCGATGCCTAACATGGTGGCGTGTCTTCTCGATGACACGTCCGACGGCGAAGGCGAGCATCTCCTCAGCCTCGTTCAGCGGGATCGCATACTCGAATTCGTCTCGCTCGCGCTGCCTGCCGCCGAACTTCAGCGTCAGCTTGGCGTCCGTGCCGTCGCTGATGCGCACGCGCACCGAGCGGCCGGGCGCCGTTGCGAGGTAGAATTGCCGTATGCGGATGTCCGCTTCGACCAGGTCCCGCCAGGCGGGGCTGGAGACCAGGAACTTGCGTTCGACTTCCTTGCCCATGGCCGCGCAATAAAGCTTGCGGGGCCTGCCGTGGCAAGGCGAAAGACGAGCGGATGAAAGACGGTTCGCCTGCCGGCCCGGCAAATTGACTTTAATCATTCGATTGATTAAATTCGGCAAATGATCGGATCGCCGAACGATAACAGACCGGTACGGGAGATGCCCCCGGCCGAACAGACGCGCGCCGCGCTCGTTCACGCGGCGCTCAAGCTGTTCGGACGCAACGGCTTCGACGGCACCTCGACGCGCGCGATCGCCGCCGAGGCCAAGGCCAATATCGGCTCGATCGCCTATCATTTCGGCGGCAAGGAGGGGCTCCGCCTCGCCGCCGCCGACCATATCGTCGAGACCATCCGGGCCGTCGCGGCGACCGCCTTCGGCGATCCGGGGGCTGAGGTGCCAGCCGATCCGGAGGCAGCGCGGGCGCAGCTCTTCACCGCGCTCGAGCGCATGGTGTCCTTCGTCGTCGCCCGTCCCGAGGCCGGCGAGATCGTTCAGTTCGTGCTGCGCGAGCTGTCGCGGCCAACGGCCGCGCTCGATCGCATCTATGACGGCGTGTTCGAGCCGCTGCACCGGCGCCTGTGCCTGATCTGGGAGCAGGCGACGGGCGAGCCGGCGGAAAGCGAGCGCACCCGCCTCACCGTGTTCACGCTGATCGGCCAGGTCATCTATTTCCGCATCGGCCGCGAGGCGGTGATGCGCCGCATGGGCTGGCAGCGCATCGGCGAGGCCGAGGCCGCCAGGGTGGCGGCGACGGCGAAAGACAATCTCGGCGCCATATTGGCCGCCCGGGCACGCCCGCGGGGATTGCCCGACAACAAATAGCCGGGGCGGTACGGCGTTGCGCCGGACCGTTCCAGGACGAGGAAGCGACCATGAGCCTGCTCTGTTCCATACCCCTTGCGGCCAAGCTGTTCGCCGCCTGCGCCGCGCCGACGCCGCTGGCCGTCGGCTATGTCGAGGGCGAATATGTGCTGCTGGCGCCGATCGAGGTGGCGCAGGTCGAGACGGTGACTGTCCGGCGCGGCGACCGCGTGACCCCGGGCCTCGTGGTGGCGACGCTGGAAAGCGCCGACGCCACCATCGCCGTCGCCCAGGCGGAAGCTGCGTTGGCGCAGGCGCAGGCGCAGCTTGCCGACCTGCAGGTGGGCAAGCGCCCGGAAGAGATCGCCGTGCTCAAGGCGCAGGTCGACATGGCCAGGGCGCAGGCCGCCGACGCCAAGCGCAAATATGATCGCGCCGCCGACCTGTTCAAGCGCGGCACCGGCACCCAGGCCGACTACGACACCGCCTCCGCCACGCTGGAAACCGCCAATGCGCAGGTCGGCCAGGCGGAAGCCAATCTCGCCGTCGGCGGCCTGCCGGCGCGCGCCGAAACCATCAAGGCCGCCGACAACCAGGTCAAGCAGGCGCAGGCGGCGCTCGAGCAGGCGCGCTGGCGCCTCTCCAAGCGCTCGTTGACGGCGCCCTCGGCCGGCCGCATCAACGATGTCATCCGCAATCCCGGCGACACGGCCGGCCCGACGGCACCGGTCATCTCCATGCTGCCCGACGGCGCCGTCAAGCTCAGCGTCTACATTCCCGAGACGGCCTTTTCCTCGGTCAAGGTCGGCTCGCAGCTCACGGTTCGTTGCGACGGTTGCGGGCCGGATCTCAAGGCGCGCGTCAGCTACGTCTCGCCCGATCCGGAATTCACGCCGCCGGTCATCTATTCGCTCGAGAACCGCCAGAAGCTGGTCTATCTCGTCGAGGCGCGGCCCGAGGGCGATGCCGGCGTCCTGCAGCCCGGCCAGATCGTCGATGTCGAGCTGGACAGCGTGCAATGAACGCCATCGACGTTCGCGGCCTGGTCAAGCGCTTCGGCGACAAGACCGTCGTCGACCATGTCACGATGACGGTCGCCGAAGGCGAGATCGTCGGCTTCCTCGGGCCAAACGGCTCGGGCAAGACGACCACCATCCGCATCATGTGCGGGCTGCTGACGCCCGACGAGGGCGAGGGCACGGTGCTCGGCTTCGACATCCGCACCGAGAGCCTCAGGATCAAGCGCGAAGTCGGCTACATGACGCAGAAGTTCTCGTTCTACGAGGACCTGACGATCGGCGAGAACCTCGAATTCGTGGCCAGGCTCTACCAGTTGAAGCCGGTCGAGGACTATGTCGCCAGGACGCTCGAGGAACTCGGCCTCACCTCGCGCCGCAACCAGCTCGCCGGCACGCTTTCGGGCGGCTGGAAGCAGCGTCTGGCGCTTGCCGCCTGCATCATGCACAAGCCGAAGCTGCTGCTGCTCGACGAGCCGACCGCCGGCGTCGACCCCAAGGCGCGGCGCGAATTCTGGGACGAGATCCACCTGCTCGCCCATGGCGGGCTGACCGTGCTCGTCTCAACCCACTACATGGACGAGGCCGAGCGCTGCCACCGCATCAGCTACATCTCCTACGGCAAGATGCTGGCCACCGGCACGGTCGACGAGGTGGTGCGCAACGCAGGCCTCTCCACCTTCGTCGTGCAGGGTCCCCGGCTCGACAAGGTCGCCGAGGCGCTGCGCGGCCGCCCGGGCGTCGACCAGGTCGCGCCCTTCGGCGCCACGCTGCATGTCGTGGGCGCCGACAAGGCGGCGCTCGAGGCCGCGCTGGCCGGCATCGAGAAGGAGTACGAGGGCGTGACCGTGGCCGCCGGCGAGACCAGCCTGGAGGATGTCTTCATCCAGTTCATGTCCGGCTCGAAGGACAATATGGGATGAACGCCGTCTTCTCCTTCGCCCGGCTCGGCGCGCTGCTGATCAAGGAATTCATCCAGATGCGGCGCGACCGCATCACCTTCGCCATGATGCTGGGCGTGCCGCTGATGCAGCTCGTGTTGTTCGGCTTCGCCATCAACAACGACCCCAAGGGCCTGCCGACCGCGCTGGTGGCGATGAGCAACGACCAGTACACGCGCGCCATGGTCTCGGCGCTGGAGATGACCGGCTACTATCGTTTCGACCATGTCGTGGGGAGCGCGGCGGAAGCCGAGGCGCTGATGGCCAAGGGCGCCGTCTCCTTCGTCGTCACCATCCCGGCCGACTTCGCCCGGCGCGTCGAGCGCGACGACAGCCCGCAGATCCTGATCGAGGCTGACGCCACCGACCCTTCGGCGGCGAGCGGCGCCGTCTCGACGCTGAGCACGGTGGCGAGCCAGGCGCTGCTGCGGGCGCGCGGCATGCAGGAGACGGCGGCCGAGAATGCAAAGCAGCAGCTCCAGGTCGTGGTGCACCGGCGCTACAACCCCGAAGGCATCTCGCAATACAACATCGTGCCCGGCCTGCTCGGCGTCATCCTGCAGATGACCATGGTGATGATGACCGCGATGGCCCTCACCCGCGAGACCGAGCGCGGCACGATGGAAAATCTCCTCGCCATGCCGTCGAGCCCGGCCGAGATCATGCTGGGCAAGGTGCTGCCCTATCTCGTCGTCGGGTCGGTGCAGGTGGTTGTCGTGCTGGTGGCCGCCAAGCTCCTGTTCGGCATTCCCTTCGTCGGCAGCCTGGCGCTGCTGCTGTCGTCGGTGCTCGTCTTCGTGCTCTCGCTGGTGCTGCTCGGCTACACCATCTCGACGATCGCGCGCACGCAGATGCAGGCCATGCAGCTCACCTTCTTCTTCTTCCTGCCCTCGATCATGCTGTCCGGCTTCATGTTCCCCTATCGCGGCATGCCGAACTGGGCGCAGACGCTGGGCGAGATCTTCCCGCTGACGCATTTCCTGCGCATCACCCGCGCTGTCATGCTGAAAGGCGCCGACTTCAACGCCATCGCCACCGAGATCGCCTGGCTGGCACTGTTCGTGGTGGTGTTCGCCGGCACTGCCCTGCTGCGGTTCCGCCGCACGCTGGATTAGACGCAACCCGTGGCGTCGTCATCCCCGAGCGGAGCAAAGCGCGGATCCTGGGATTCATGCCGTGACGCCGGAGCCGCCTAAGCCGCCGCCATGATCTCGGCATAGGTGCCGAAGTCGACATTGCCGCCCGAAAGCACGACCGCGACGCATTTGCCCGACAACTCGATCTCGCCCGAGGACAGGGCGGCCAGCGCGACGCAGCCACCGGGCTCCACCACCAGCTTGAGATAGGCCATTGCGTCGCGCACCGCCTGCGCCGTTGCCTTGTCGGAGACGGCGATGGCGCCGGCGAGGTTCCTGCGGTTGATCTCGAAGGTGATCTCGCCGGGCTGGGCGGTGAGGATGGCGTCGCAGATCGAGCTGTAACCCGGCTCGTTGGCGACCGGCGCGCCGGCGGCGAGCGAGCGGCGGGTGTCGTCGAAATGCTCCGGCTCGACGGCCCAGACGTCGGTTCGCGGCGAGCCATCCTTGACAGCAATCGAAATGCCGCTGGTCAGGCCGCCGCCGCCGCAGGGGATGACGACGGCGTCGAGGTCGACGCCCAGCGCCTTCGCCTGCCGCGTCAGTTCCAGCCCGATCGTGCCCTGGCCGGCGATGATGGCCGGATCGTCGAAGGGCGGCACCAGCACCATGCCCTTGTCGATATAGGGGCGCACGACGCTCATGCGGTCGTCGCGGAACCGGTCGAACGGCACCACTTCGGCGCCCATCGCCCGCACATTGCCGATCTTCATCGCCGGCGCGTCGGCGGGCATGGCGATGACCGCTTTGACGCCGAACATGGCGGCGGACGCCGCCACGCCCTGCGCGTGATTCCCCGACGAAAAAGCGACGACGCCCCGGCTGCGCTCCTGCGGGCTCAGCGACGACAGCTTGTTGTAGGCGCCGCGGAACTTGAACGAGCCCGTGCGCTGCAGCGTTTCCGGCTTGAACAGGATCCTGCCGCCGAAGCGCTCGTTGAGAGCGGGGGATTCAAGGAGCGGCGTCTCGACGATCAGGCCGGAAAGCCGGCTCGCGGCGGCATGGATATCGGCAATGCCGGGAAGGGTGGTCATGGAGGGGTCTCACGGGACAGGGTGCATCCATGCTGCACGAAGAATGCGGAGGCGCGCCAACGAAAAAATGTGACGGTCACAAAGTTGGCGGATCGCGACCGGCCGAGACCGCGATCTTCGTCATCCCAGGGCGAAGCAGGAGCGGAGCTCCGTTCGCGAAGACCCTGGGATCCATGCCATGACCTCCACGGCAGTTGAGGCCGGTCAGAACAACGCGCTCCTCGCAAGGCGTCCATGCGTGTTCCGAGCCATGGCATTCTAGGGCAACGGTTACGGCATGGATCCTCGGGTCAAGCCCGAGGATGACGAAGCGAAGGAGCGCTCCTCACCCCAGCAGTGCGCGGGTCCGCTTCTTGCCGCCCAGCTTGCGCCAGTTGTTGAAGCGGTGCGTGGCGGCGGCGAAGGAGATCTTCATCTGCTGCGACACCGAGTAGCGCGACTTGCCCTCGTCGAACATGCGGTAGCAGCATTCGACGCCCTCCTCGGTCAGCTTGCCGTCCGGCGACTTGTTGTGCGGGTTGGCCGGATCGAACTTCTCGACTTCCTGTTCCACCATGTCCTTCAGGCGGCGCAGATCCGCCTCGATGCTGGCGATGAGGTCGAGAACCGGCTTGGGGTCAAAAGAGTGACTCGGGTGCTTTGCCGACATGCCTGGCTTCCTGCTTTTGCGGTTGAAGCCACTATATAGGTGAACATTCGGCAATAGGAAGGGGCTTGCCTTGCCTCCGTTGGCGCGGCTTTTGCCGGTGCGTGGCGATTGACCTTAGGTTGGGAAAATCCTACTTTAGAATTATTCTAAACTAGGGTCCAATTCTCATGCTTTCCCGTGTTTTCGGCTTCGGCCGCCGCTCCTTCGATTCGCTGTCGGAGCAGGAAATCCTGGCGCTGGCGATTTCGTCCGAGGAGGACGACGGCAGAATCTACCGCGCCTACGCCGACGGACTGGCGGAGAGCTTTCCGCAATCGGCCAAGGTGTTCGAGGCCATGGCCGAGGAGGAGGATGGCCACCGCGACGCGCTCATCGAGCTTCACCGCAAGCGTTTCGGCGAGCGCATTCCGCTGATCCGCCGCGAGCATGTGAGGGGCTATTACGAGCGCAAGCCCGACTGGCTGGTGCGGCCGCTGGGCATCGAGCATGTGCGCCGGCAGGCCGAGGCGATGGAGCAGCAGGCCTACCGCTTCTATGTCGAGGCGGCCAAGCGGACCACCGATGCCTCGACGCGCAAGCTGCTCGACGATTTGGCGGCGGCGGAACTCGGCCACGAGAACTCCGCGCACGAACTGGAACAGAAGCACGTGCCGGGCGAGGTCAGGTCCGAGGAGGCGAGCGCCGAGCAGCGCCAGTTCATCCTCACCTATGTGCAGCCGGGCCTTGCCGGCCTGATGGACGGATCGGTCTCGACGCTGGCGCCGATCTTTGCCGCCGCCTTCGCCACCCATGCCACCTTCCAGACCTTCCTGGTCGGCCTCGCCGCCTCGATTGGCGCCGGCATCTCGATGGGTTTCACCGAAGTGGCCTCCGACGACGGCAAGCTATCGGGTCGCGGCTCGCCGCTGAAGCGCGGGCTCACCGTCGGCGTCATGACGACGCTGGGCGGGCTCGGCCATGCCCTGCCCTACCTCATCCCCTATTTCTGGACCGCCACCATCGTCGCGGGCGTCGTGGTGTTCTTCGAGCTCTGGGCCATCGCCTTCATCCAGAACCGCTACATGCAGACGCCGTTCTGGCGCGCCGCCTTCCAGGTGGTGCTGGGCGGCGCGCTGGTGTTCGCGGCCGGCGTGCTGATCGGTAACGCGTAGCGGCAAGGCAATCGCATGGGGTACGACCCCCACTCCGTCCGCTGCGCGGACACCTCCCCCGAACGACGGGGGAGAGGAAGGGTACGAGCTTTCCGGAACCGAGCTCTTTTCCTCTCCCTCCGGAAGCAGGCTGTCGCATGTGGCGGGGCCATAAGCTCGGACGGCGCAGACCCCCACCCTGACCCTCCCCACAAGGGGGGGGATTCCCGCAGGCGCCGATCTTCGCAAATTGGCGACGTCTCGGCGTCGGGAGATGCGCGCGGCAGCGTCCCCCTCCCCCTTGTGGGGAGGGGTTAGGGGTGGGGGTGTACGGCGCCTGAGTTCGACAGCGCTGTCCCTCACCCATTCACCGCCCGGCTGTCGGCTGGCGCCTCGGCCCTTTCCGTCAGGCCGTAGTCGCGCACGACATGGGCGATGCGCAGGCGATAGCCGGCGAAGATGCCGCCGCGTCCCGCCTGCTGCGCCTGCCGATGCTCCTCGGTATTGCGCCACGCCTTCACCGCGTCCTCGTCGGGCCAGAACGACAGCGACAGGACGCGCTTCGGATCGGCGAGACTCTGGAAGCGCTCGATCGAGATGAAGCCGTCGATGCCGTCGAGCAGCGGCCGCAGCTCGGCGGCGATGCCGAGATAGGCGTCGCGCTTTCCGTGCGCCGGCTGCACCTCGAAGATGACGGCGATCACGGCTTTGCTCCCCTTGCGTCGGCGTCGAAGGCCTGCCTCGGCGCATGCGGTCCCGACGCGAGCTTCAGGAAGATGCGATCCTCCTTCAGGATGAACCGCTCGCGCCGGGCGAAGTCGTAATTCGCCTTGCCGGCCGGGTCGGCGGCGAGCCGCGCGCGATAGGCCTCGTAGGCGGCGAGGCTTTCGATGTTGTAGGCGGCGTAGGCCGTGGTGGCCGAGCCTTCATGCGGCGCGAAATAGCCGATCAGGTCGGCGCCGCAGCGCGGTATGGCCTGCCCCCAGTTGCGGGCATACTCCTCGAACGCCGCCTTGCCGAACGGGTCGATCTCGTAGCGGATGAAGCAGGTGATGGTCATGTCGATCTCCTTGTCGGATCTGGGTCGCGGCGATGACGGTTCGACCGATGTCGAAACATCGCCGCCGCCGCTCTGCTAGGCCTTTCCTGTCAGGAGCCTTCGGCGGCTTCGGCCTCGGCTCCTTGAGCTGGATCGACAATAGTGCTTTCCTCGCGGGAACACTTCGATGAGGATGAAACCATGCGCGAAGGACCCGACATCGCACGCATCGCCAGCCTGGTCGGCGATCCGGCCCGCGCCAACATGCTGACCGCCCTGATGGGCGGCACGGCGCTGACGGCAAGCGAGCTGGCGCTGGAGGCAGGCGTGTCGCTGCCCACAGCTTCGTCGCATCTGTCGAAGCTCATGGAGGGCGGCTTGCTGACGGTGGCGAGCCAGGGCCGGCACCGCTACTACGGCCTGGCCGGCCAGCAGGTGGCCAGCATGATCGAGGCGATCATCGGTGTCGCCGAGGCGGTCGGCCCCAAGCGGGTGCGGCCGGGGCCGCGCGACGCCGCCATGCGCACGGCGCGCGTCTGCTACGACCATCTCGCCGGCGAGCAGGCGGTGGCGATGCTCGACCGGCTGGTGGAGCGGAAAATGCTGCTGCGCGACGACGACGGCATCAGGCTCGCGCCGGGCGGCGCCGGGCATTTCGCAGCCCTTGGTATCGAGATCGACGGCAGCGCCAGGCGGCCCGTGTGCCGTGCCTGCCTCGACTGGAGCGTGCGGCGCTCGCATCTTGCCGGGGCGCTCGGCGCCGCCATCCTCGACAAGATCCTCGCCGAGAAATGGGCGCGGCGCGAAAAGGCCAGCCGCGCGGTGGTGTTCTCGCCGCCGGGCAGGCAGGCGTTCGAGAAAGTGTTTCTTGCCTGATGTCGTCATCCCGGGTGAGGCGAAGCCTCATCCCCAGGGCGTCCCCTCATCCGGGGATGACGAAGCCCCTAGGTCCGCTTCAGCGGCTTGCCCAGCTTGAAGAAATCCTTCCACGGGTCGGCCTTCTTCAACTGTGCCAGCGTGGAGGCATCGCCAAGCGGGAAAGCATTGGGCGGCATCCCGGCCTCGATTTCCGGCCAGGTCACCGGCATCGATACCGTGGCGCCCTTCTTGGCGCGCGAGGAATAGGGCGCGACCGTGGTCGAGCCGCGGCCGTTGCGCAGATAATCGACGAAGATCTTTCCCGTGCGCGCCTTCTTCGACAGCGTCGCCGTGTAGTGCTCAGGCGCGCCCTGCTCCAGCGCGCGGGCGAAGTCATGCGCGAAACCCTTGACCGCCTCCCAGTCCGCCGAGGGCTTGAGCGGCACCAGCACATGGTAGCCCTTGCCGCCCGATGTCTTGACCAGGTTGGGCAGCGACAGCTCGTCGAGCTTGGCATGGATGTCGAGCGCCGCGGCGCGCACCGCCGCGGCGTCGACGCCTTCGTCCGGATCGAGGTCGAAGATGATCTGGTCCGGCGTTTCCAGCGCGTCGATGGTCGAGCCCCATATATGGACCTCGACCACGCCGTACTGCACCAGCGCGGCAAGCCCGTCGAAATCCCGGATGAACAGGATTTCCTCGCCATCGCCAGGGTCCTTCATCCTGGCGATCTTGTCGCTCATCCCCGGCGAAGCGTGTTTCTGGAAGAAGCGGGGACCGTGGACGCCGTCCGGCGCCCGCACAAGGCTGAGCGGCCGGTTGACGACGAAAGGCTCCATGCGCGGCCAGACCAGCGCGTAATGGTCGAGCAGGTCCTGCTTCGAGACCTTTTCGTCCGGCCACAGCAGCTTGTCGGGATGCGAGAGCTTCACCGATGTGCTCGCGCCGCCGGCCGAGGCTTGCGGGACCGCTTTGCCTGCGCCGGCCTTCGCGCTTTCGGCCTTGCCGGTTTTCCTGCCTGGCGTCTCCTGCACGACGTCCTCCGCTGGCTTGTCCCTGCGCAGCCTCTGGAAAGAGGCGTGGCGGATTATACGGTCCGAGGTCCAGCTGCGGAACTCCACCTCGCCGACAAGTTCCGGCCTGACCCGGACAAGGCCCCTGCCCATCGGCACGGAAGAGAGGGCGGCACGCTCGCCTTGAGGGGTGTGAAACAAAACCGCGCGCAAGCGACATTAAAACGAAACATATGTGATGCAAAAGTCACATCGGGCGGAATGGAGCCGCATTGCACCGAAAGACCCCGAAACAGCCGCATTCCGGCCACGATGCAAGGCATTTTCGACCGGAAGTTAACATCGTGTTCACCGACTATTCACGCCTCGGCGCTAAGATACCCGCAATTCGGAAGGGACATCCGAAAATCGGTACAGGGACTGGTAAAATGGACTTCCTCAAGCACCTCATTGGCTACGCCGCGGCCATCCGTGAATTTGTCGCGCCGACCTATCGGCCTGAGCGCTACTACATGCGTGGCCCGGGTCCGGCCTGTGCCCGTCGTGGCAATTCGCTCGGCGTGAGCGCGCATTGACCATGACCGTCGAAAGCCGTCACGAGAGCCGGATCTGCAGGCCGGCGGAAAACCATCGCGCGACCACCTATCGCGCCGGCCGCCTTGTCCTGGCCGGCAGGCGTGCGACATCGCCGCACCTTTGACGCGGCCTCCGGCTGGCCTAGTGTCGTAAGGCACAAGCAGCCGAGACCAGCGTGACCGACCGAATCAAGTCGAACCGCCCTCAACCGACCGGCCGCTCCGACGAGAGCGGCTCCCTGATCATCTTCGATGGCGTCTGCGTGCTGTGCTCCGGCTTCGCACGCCTGGTGGCCAGGCTCGATCGCCGCCGCCGCTTCCGCTTCGCCACCGCGCAGTCGCCATTCGGGGCGGCGCTTTTCGCGCGGCATGGACTGCGAACCGACAGCTACGAAACCAATCTCGTCCTCATCGACGGCGTCGCCTTCACCCATCTCGACGGCGCCCTCGCCGTGCTAGGCGAGCTCGGCTGGCCGTGGCGCGTGGCCAAGGCTCTGCTCGCCCTGCCGCGCCCGCTGCGCGACCGGATCTATGGCGTCATCGCAAGGAACCGCTACGCCCTGTTCGGCAAGAGGGACAATTGCGAGGTGCCGTCCGCCGAATTGCGATCGCGGCTGGTCGCCTGAATCGGGGACGCCACATGAAGCTTCTCATCGTCGGCGGCTACGGAACCTTCGGCGGCCGCATTGTCGAACTGCTGGAGAACGAACCGCGCCTCACCGTGCTGGTCGCCGGCCGCTCGCTGTCCAGCGCCGAGGCCTATTGCCGGGCAAGGGCCAGCGCCCGGGCCACGCTGCTGCCGGCGACCTTCGATCGCGATGGCGACCTTGCCGCGCAGCTTGCCGGCCTGCGGCCTGACATCGTCATCGATGCCAGCGGTCCGTTCCAGGCCTACGGGGACGCAAGCTACCGGCTGATCGAGGCCTGCCTCGACGCCCGCATCCACTATCTCGACCTCGCCGACGGTTCCGATTTCGTTGCCGGCGTCGCTGCCTTCGACGACCGGGCCGTCGCGGCCGGCATCGTCGTGCTTTCCGGCGTCTCCAGTTTTCCGGTGCTGACCGCTGCGGTGGCCTGCCGGTTGACCGGCGACCTGGCGCGGGTGGACAGCATCAAAGGCGGCATCGCGCCGTCGCCCTTCGCCGGTGTCGGCGAAAACGTCATCCGCGCCATAGCGGGCTATGCCGGCCAGCCGGTGCGGCTGGTGCGGGACGGCAGTCCACGGCAGGCTCGCCCCTTCACCGAGCAGATGCGCTACACCATCGCGCCGCCCGGTCGGGTGCCTTTGAGGAACACGCTGTTCTCGCTCGTCGACGTGCCGGACCTGCGGGCACTGACAGCGCTGTGGCCGCAGGCCAAAGCGATCTGGATGGGCGCCGGTCCGGTGCCGGAAGTGCTGCATCGTGCCCTGATCGGCCTTGCCTGGTTCGTTCGCGCCGGCCTGATCCGTTCGCTGTCGCCGCTCGCGCCGCTCATGCACTGGGCGACCAACCATCTCAGATGGGGCGAGCATCGCGGTGGCATGTTCGTCGAAGTCGAAGGGATCGACCGCGCCGGCCGCCCGGCCCGGCGGTCGTGGCACCTTCTGGCGGAAGGTAGGGACGGACCGCTGATCCCGTCCATGGCGGTCGAGGCCCTGGTGCGCAAGGCGCTCGCCGGCGAGATGCCCGCGCCGGGCGCGCGGGCGGCGGTGCGGGATCTCGAGCTCGAGGACTATGAGGCGCTGTTTGCCGGACGCACGATCCATGCCGGTTTCCGGGATGGCGCCGCCGAGACCGGCCGGCCACTTTATCCGGCCCTGCTCGGCGATGCGTGGCATGGTCTGCCCGCCGCTATCCGCGCCATGCATGACGGCACGGTGGCGGCCGAGGGCCGCGCCAGTGTCGAGCGTGGCCGCGGCATCCTCAGCCGGATCGCGGCGTGGTTTCCCGGCTTCCCGCAAGCCGCCGCCGATATCCCGGTGAAGGTCCGTTTCGACGCCGATGGCGACGGCGAGACGTGGACACGCACCTTCGGCACGCACAGCTTCTCCAGCCACCAGTCGGCCGGCAAGGGGCGGTCGGAGCACCTCATGTGCGAACGCTTCGGCCCGCTGACCTTCGCCATGGCGCTGGTCGCCGGGGAAGACCGGCTGGCGCTCGTCCTGCGGCGCTGGTCGTTTCTCGGCCTGCCGCTGCCCATGTGGCTTTGCCCGCGATCATCCTCCCATGAGACCGTCGAGAATGGCCGGTTCCGCTTTCACGTCGAGATATCGCATCCGCTCACGGGATTGATCGTACGCTACCGGGGCTGGCTCAGCCCGGTGTCGCGACCGGCCGACGGGACCACGGCGTTAGAGTCGGCTCCGGCGGACTGACGATTGGCGACATGCCCTTGCGCGGGCAGCCAGGGCGGATGAAAGATTTTCGCCGCGCCTGTCGAAATCGGCCGTGGCCGCCCGACATGGGATCGGCCCGCAATGAAGCGGCCCTCGCACCAGGGGAGAAGACCATGCGTTACATGCTTCTGATCTACAATGATGAAGCCGCGATGGCGAACACGCCGCGCGACAAGACCGAGCAGATACTCGCCGCCTATGGCGCCTATACCGAAGCGTTGAAGAAATCCGGCGCCTGGCTGGCCGGCGACCGGCTGCGTCCGACCCAGGCCGCTACGTCGGTGCGGTTGAGCAACGGCAAGACCAACGTGCTCGACGGCCCCTACGCCGACACCAAGGAGCAACTGGCCGGCTTCTACATGATCGAGGCGGCAGACCTCGACACCGCCATCGAATGGGGCGCGCGCTGCCCCGCGGCCGGCACCGGCACGGTGGAGGTGCGGCCGATCTGGGAGATGGAGACATACCTGTCCGAGAAATGACCGTCCGGGAGACGACCATGTGATGGACGATCGATCGGAGATCGCGCGGGCGGCGGCCGAAGCGGCCGCCCGTCGGAGCTATGGAAAGCTGGTCGCCTATCTCGCCGCCCGCACGCGCGACGTGGCGGGCGCCGAGGACGCGCTGGCCGAAGCCTTTGCCGCCGCGCTGGAGCGCTGGCCGCGCGACGGCGTGCCGGAGAGGCCGGAAGCCTGGCTGCTTGCCGTGGCGCGCCGGCGCGACGTCGACGCCGTCCGGCGGCGACTGACCGGCGAGGCCGCCCGCGATCATCTGCGGCTGATCGCCGAGGAGGCGGAGGCGCGCATGACCAATGAGGAACTGCCCGACGAGCGGCTGAGGTTGATGTTTGCCTGCGCCCATCCGGCGATCGAGCCCGGCGTGCGCGCGCCGCTGATGCTGCAGGCGGTGCTCGGCTTCGACGCCGCCACCATAGCCTCCGCCTTCCTGGTTTCGCCAACCGCGATGGGCCAACGGCTGGTGCGCGCCAAGAGCCGCATCCACGAGGCCGGCATCCCGTTCCGCGTGCCGGAGCGGGCGGAGCTCGGCGAGCGCCTCGACGCCGTTCTGGAAGCGATCTACGCGACCTTCGCCGAGGGATGGTCGGATCCGGCCGGAACCGAGACACGCCGGCGCAACCTCGCCACCGAAGGCATCTGGCTTGGCCGGCTGGTCGCCTCGCTGATACCGGAGGAGCCGGAGACGCTCGGCCTTCTGGCGCTGATGCTGTTCGCCGAAGCCCGGCGCGCCGCGCGTCGCGGCCACGACGGCGACTTCGTACCGCTCGACGAGCAGGATACCGCGCTCTGGGACGAGGCGCTGATCGAGGAGGCGGAAGGCCTGCTCCGGCGCGCCGCCGCCAAGGGCATCATCGGGCGCTACCAGCTGGAAGCCGCCGTGCAATCGGCGCACACCGCCAGGCGGCGCGGCGGCGCAACCGACTGGACCGCGATCCGCCAGCTCTACGATGCGCTGATGGCGATCGCCGCCTCGCCGGTGGTGGCGATCAACCGCGCCGTGGCGATCGCCGAGACGGAAGGAGCGATCGAGGGGCTCGCCGCGCTCGACGAGATTGGCAGCGACAGGCGGCTTGCCGGCTACCAGCCCTATTGGGCCGCCCGCGCCGAACTGGCGGCCAGGCTCGGCATGGCGGCGGAGGCCGCCGAGGCCTACGACCAGGCGATCGGCCTCGAGCGTGATCCGGCCTTGCGCCGCTTCCTGCTGGACAAGCGCGCGCGTGTCGCCCGCGCTTGATCCTGAGGCCCGTCGGCTAAGGCCTCAGGCGGGCCACATCTCGTGCGAGACGTTGAGCTTGCTGATCACCGGGTGCTCGCGCAGCCTCGCCCAGACGCGCTGGATGCCTGGCCAGGCTGTGCGCGCCTTTTCGGCATCGGGATGCCAGGCCACCAGCATGACGAGATAGATGTCGGCCAGCGACAGCCTGTCGCCGGCCAGCCACTCCCGGCCGGCCAGCGCCGCGTCGACGATGGCGAAGCCTCGGTCCATTTCCGCGACGGCCGCCTGCTTCACCGCCTTCGCGCCTTCCGCGTCGGCGGTGTAGCGCGGCGCGTAATAGAAGCGCAGCACCGCCGGGTAGAGCACCGAGGACATGAACGCCATCCAGCGCAGGAAGTCGGCACGGCCCGGTTCGCCCGGCGCCGGCGACAGCCCGGCATCCGGGTGGCGCTCGGCGAGCAGCATGCAGATCGCAGCCGATTCCGTGATCGACCGCCCGTCGGGCAGGGTCAGCACGGGAACCTGGTTGAGGGGGCTGATATCCAGGAACGCCTGGTCCGGCCGGTCCGTCTTCGGGACGTCGATCTGGTCGAAGCGCGCATTGGCGAGCGCCAGCGCGGCCTCGACGACGAAGCCGCCACTGCCTGGGCGCGTATAGAGCTTGTACATGCAATCCTCCCACTGGCCATTGGCGGCCGGTGGGGATTTGAACCGGAAGCATCCGTCCGCTCAAGCGTGGGGCGGATGCCAGGCGCGATGTTTCCTACGGTCCAGCGCGCCGGATGGCCGGCGGATCGTGGAACCTAAGCGCCCAGCCCGTCGAACAGGATGGTCGAGAGATAGCGTTCGGCGAAAGAGGGGACGATCACCACCAGGTTCTTGCCCTTGTTCTCCGGCCGCGAGCCGACGACGATCGCCGCCTGCAGCGCCGCGCCCGAGGAGATGCCGACCGGAACGCCCTCGAGGCGGGCGACGAGCCGCGCATTGGCGACGGAATCCTCGTTCGAGACCTTGACGATCTCGTCATAGATGGTCGTGTCGAGGATCTTCGGCGCGAAGCCGGCGCCGATGCCCTGGATCTTGTGCGGGCCAGGCTGGCCGCCCGACAGCACGGGCGACGATTCCGGCTCCACGGCGACCACATGCAGCGACGGCTTGCGCTTCTTCAGCACCTGGCCGACGCCGGTGATGGTGCCGCCGGTGCCGATGCCGGCGACGAAGATGTCGACCTCGCCATGCGTGTCGTTCCAGATCTCCTCGGCCGTCGTCCTGCGGTGGATTTCCGGGTTGGCGGGATTTTCGAATTGCTGCGGGATGATCGCGCCGGGAATCGACGCCGCCAGTTCGTCGGCCTTGGCGATGGCGCCCTTCATGCCCTTCGGCCCTTCGGTCAGCACCAGCTCGGCGCCAAGCAGCGCCAGCATCTTGCGGCGCTCGATCGACATGGTTTCGGGCATGGTCAGGATCAGCTTGTAGCCCTTGGCCGCCGCCGCGAAGGCGAGCGCGATGCCGGTGTTGCCGGAGGTCGGCTCGATCAGCGTCGTCTTGCCGGGCGCGATCTTGCCTGCCTCTTCCAGCGCCTCGATCATGGCGACGCCGATGCGATCCTTGACCGAGGCGATCGGGTTGAAGAATTCGAGCTTGGCCATCAGATTGGCGACGACGCCCTTCTCCCTGGCGAATTTGTCCAGCCGCACCAGCGGCGTATCGCCGATCGTCTCGGTGATCGAGTTGAAGACGCGGCCGCGGCCGGGCACGCGCGCGGGGGTGGCGGGCTTGTTCATATGGTCTGCTCCCAGGAGTTCAGCGCTCAGGCCGGCTAGATAGGGTATCCTGCCGCGCAAGATAAGCTGTCAGGTGAAAATATCCGAGTGGCCGCCGTGCTCAAAGCGGCGAACTCAAGGAAAGAGATTCCAGCTATTCGCCTGTTTTTGGAATCGTTTGGCTGAAATGGCCCTATTGGCGGGCCGCGATCGCCGCCGCCGCGCCGACCATGAAACCGGCGGCCGTGCGGTTCAGCGCTTTCAGCGCGCGGGGCGACTTCAGGAACCAGCGCGCCTTGGCGGCAAGCGCCAGATAGGGCACCAGCACCACAAGCAGCACGACGACCGTGAGCATGGCGAGGATGGCGTAGTCGGCCAGCGTGATCGTCTTGAGGTCGACGATGGTCGGGGTGATGGCGAGATAGAAGATCATCGTCTTCGGGTTGCCGAGCGTCAGCGTCAGGCCGGCGAGGACGCAGCTGGCCAGCCCGTCCTGGCTCTTGCCCGCCTCGACATTCTCGGGCGAGATGCCGCTTGTCCAGAAGCGCCAGCCGAGGAAGGCGAGATAGGCGACGCCGGCCCATTTGATGGCCAGGAAGACCAGGCCGAATGTCTGCGCCACGAAGGCAAGGCCGAGCACGACGGCGGTAAGGTATGTGAGGTCGCCGACGATCAGCCCGAACGACATGGCGAGCGACGAGCGGAAACCCGAGCCGAGGGCGCGCGCCACCAGCGCGGTGATGCCCGGTCCCGGGATCGCGGCGGCGATGCCGAGCGTGGCGGCATAGGCGACGAAACCGGTGAGTGTCATGCGAGCGGCCTTTGGACTAAGCGGCGCCTTTTCGCACGAAAACGCGACCTGCGAAATTCCCTGCGGCCGGATTCGGTTACGCCAGCCGGTCTGTGCGCCGATCCTACCCCTCAGGACCGCCCGTTGTAGGTGACGCGCCATATCGTGCCGCTGCCGTCCTCGGTGACAATCAGCGCGCCGTCCCTGGCCACGGCGACGCCAACGGGGCGACCCCAGACCTCGCCATTGGCAACGACGAAGCCGGTCATGAAGTCCTCGTACTCGCCGGTCGGCTTGCCGTCCCGGAACACCAGCCTGACGACCTTGTAGCCCGTGCTGTTGCCGCGATTCCACGAGCCATGCAGGGCCACGAAGGCGTCGCCCCTGTATTCCTGGGGAAAGGCCTTGCCGTCATAGAAGGCGATATTGAGCGGCGCCGAATGCGCCTGCATCAGCACGTCGGGCACGCTGACCTTGCCGGCGAGGTCAGGGCGCTGACCCTTGTGCCTGGGGTCCTCATGGGCGCCGATATAGTACCAGGGCCAGCCGTAGAAGGCGTCCTGCCGCACCTGCGTGGCATAGTCGAATGGCAGATTGTCGCCCAGCGCGTCGCGCTCGTTGACGACGCACCACAGCGCCCCGGTGGCGGGCTGCAGGCCCATGCCCGAGCAGTTGCGCAGTCCCGTCGCCACGCTCCGTTCGTTCTTGCCGTCGGGATCGAAGGCCAGCACGTCGGCGCGGCCTTCCTCCGAACCCCAGCTCGCGCCGAGCGGCTTCGATTTGATCCACGCGTCCAGCCCGCCTTGCGGCTTTCGCGCCATGCCTTCGGCGACGTTCGAGCCCGATCCCACGGAAAGATAGAGCGTCTTGCCATCGGGCGAGAAGACGATGTCGCGGGTCCAGTGATGGTTCGAGGGAATGTTGTCGATGATCGTCTCGGCGCGGCCGGTCGCCTTCAGGTCGCCGGCGCGATAGGCAAAGCGCACGACGCTGTCGCTGTTGGCGATATAGACCCATTGCGGGTCGTCGCCCGGCGGATAGAAGGCGATGCCGTAGGGCTGGTTGAGGTCGCCGGCGAAGATATCGCTTTTGACTGGCTTCGCGCCACCCTCGGCGAGCCGGTAGACCCGCACCTGGTTGGCCTCGCTGTCGGCCACGAACAGGTCGCCATTGGGCGCGACGCGCACGACGCGCGGATTGTCTATGCCCGAGGCGACCAGCTCGGCCGTGAATCCCTCCGGCAGTTTCGGCGTCGCGCCGTCGGGTCGCTCGGCGATGCCGGCGGCGTTCGAGGCGGATTTCGTCACATATGGCGCCGGCAGGTCCTCGGCCCGGATCAGGCGGCGCACGCCCGGCCGGTCGGCGCGCCAGTCGCCGAAGGCCGCGGGGCCTTTCAGCACTGGCCCGTCCGCTTGCTGCGCGAAGGCGCTGGTGGTCAGAAACAGGGCGAGGCCCGCATAGCCGGCGATCCGCATCATTTCTGTCCTCCATGGGTTTCGCGGCCACACCCGGCTCAGGAGCCGCATATGGCCGGCACCATCGGATATTGGGCGGGCATGCCAAAAGAGTAGCTGGCGCACGCGGATTTGAGGATTCCGGGAGAATGCGCGGCGATCTTCCGTCCGCGAGCGCGGCTCAGTTCTCCTCGACGTCGAGGTCGTCGTCGAGCTGCTTTTCCAGCGCGACCAGATCGGCCGGCAAAGGCAGGCCCATCGCCCGCATTTCCCGCAGCTTCTCGCGCAGTTGCTCCTGGATCTCGTGCTCGTCCTCGGGCTGGTTGACCATCTCCTCGAGCAGCAGGCTTATCTGGGCCTTTAATGATTCCAGCGCCATGTTTCGTCTCCTCGACAGCCTGTCCCACTCAATCCCCGAGGCAGCAGCGTCGCGCGCTTCCGCCGGAGTTGGCCTAGCGCAGCATGCGGGAAATGAGCTGCGCCGTATAGTCGACCATCGGCACGACGCGGGCGTAGTTCAGCCGCGTCGGGCCGATGACGCCAAGCGCGCCGACGACGCGGGCGTCCTTGTCGCGATAGGGCGCCACCACCAGCGATGAGCCCGACAGCGAAAACAGTTTGTTTTCCGAGCCGATGAAGATGCGCACGCCGGACCCGGCCTCGGCGAGGTCGAGAAGCTGGATCAGCCCGTCCTGCGTCTCCATGTCCTCGAACAGGTGCCGCAGCAGCTCGATGTCGGCCTGCGCAGTGACGTTTTCCAGTAGGTTGGCGCGGCCGCGCACGATGAGGCGCGCCGGCAGGTCGCTCTCGGCGCCGGCCCACATCGCCAGGCCCTTCTCCACCAGGTCCTGCGACAGCGTGTCGAGCGCGGCCTGGGTTTCGGACTTGATGCGGGCGATTTCCGTCCGCGCCTCGGCCAGCGTGCGGCCGCGTATGTGCGCGTTGAGGAAGTTCGAAGCCTCGTGCAGTTGCGAGACTGTGATGCCGGCAGGCAGTTCGATGACGCGGTTCTCGACATCGCCGCTCTGCGACACCAGCACGGCCAGCGCCTTGGTCGGCTCCAGTTGGATGAATTCGATGTGCTTGAGCGCCAACTCGTGCTTGGCCGCCAGCACCAGCCCGGCGCCGCGCGACATGCCCGACAGCATCTGGCTGGCCTCGGTCAGCATGTGCTCCAGCGTCGCGCCAGAGCCCGACGCCTTGACCTGCGCCTCGATGGTGCGCCGCTCGTCGTCGGAGAGGTCGCCGAGCTCCATGAAGGCGTCGACGAAGAAGCGCAGGCCGGCCTGCGTCGGCAGGCGGCCGGCCGAAATGTGCGGCGCGTAGATCAGCCCGAGATGCTCGAGGTCGCTCATCACGTTGCGGATCGTCGCCGGCGACAGCGACGACGGCATGATGCGCGACAGGCTGCGCGAGCCGACCGGCTCGCCATCCCTCAGATAGGAATCGACGATGCGCCTGAAGATGTCGCGCGAGCGCAGGTCCAGCGACTGAAGTGCGGATGACAACGAAGCCTGATCCGTGATTGCCTTGGTCATTCGGGCCAAAACCTCCAATCCAAGGATATAAACTTCGCGGGCCTTCGCGCAACCCGTAGCGGGAACACAAGGGCCGCTGCTCCGCCTTGCGGTCCGTTTTTCTTTGCGCCGTGCGCCCCATGCGGCTACAAGCCGCCAACGAATCCAAGAAACATCGGAAAGAAGGCCTGAATGCGCCCCTCCAAACGCCAGTTCGACGAAATGCGTGCCATCTCCTTCGAGCGTGGCGTCTCGAAACACGCGGAAGGCTCGTGCCTCGTCAAATTCGGCGACACGCATGTGCTGTGCACGGCGAGCCTTGAGGAAAAGGTGCCCGGCTGGATGCGCAATTCCGGCAAGGGCTGGGTGACGGCCGAATATGGCATGCTGCCGCGCTCGACCGGCGAACGCATGCGCCGCGAGGCTTCCGCCGGCAAGCAGGGCGGCCGCACGCTCGAGATCCAGCGGCTGATCGGCCGCTCGCTGCGCGCCGTGGTCGACCTCCAGGCGCTGGGCGAACAGCAGATCACCGTCGACTGCGACGTCATCCAGGCCGATGGCGGCACCCGCACGGCCTCGATCACCGGCGGCTGGGTGGCGCTCTATGATTGCCTGCGCTGGATGGAGGCAAGGCAGATGATCAGCGTCTCCAAGGTGCTGAAGGACCATGTCGCGGCTATTTCCTGCGGCATCCATGACGGCCAGCCGGTCATCGATCTCGACTATCTCGAAGACTCCGCCGCCGGCACCGACGCCAATTTCGTCATGACCGGCAAGGGCGGCATCGTCGAGATCCAGGGCACTGCCGAGGGCGAGCCCTTCTCGGAAGAGCAGTTCTCGGCACTGATGGGCCTGGCCAAGAAGGGCATTTCGCGGCTGGTGAGCCTGCAGCAGATGGCGGTGGCGTAGGGCCGCCGAGAAGAACGAATGAGGTTGGCGATCCTTCACACCCCCCTCAGGCCTGCCGGCCATCTCCCCCGCAAGGGGGGAGATCGGGTGTCGCATCGGCCTTCGCCAATCTCCAACGTTGAAAGATCTGCGGCGGCGTCGACGCTGCCAATCTCCCCCCCCGCGGGGGAGATGGCCGGCAGGCCAGAGGGGGGTGCCTCGTGACTCCCTCAGCGATTTTGGAATCAGCTCTGTATGTCACGAACTTACAAGCCGCCGAGGCTTTTTACCGCGACGTGATCGGCCTTGAACTGCTGGGCAAGGTCGAAGGCAGGCACGCCTTCTTCGGCTGCGGCGGCGGCGTGCTGCTGCTCTTCAACGCCGAGGCGACCAGAATTCCGCCGGCGCCCGACGCCAGGCTGAAAGTGCCGCCGCATGGCACGGCTGGCGAGGGCCATCTGTGCTTTGCGGCGAGCATGGAGGAGATGGCCGGCTGGCGGACCCATCTCGCCGCGAAGGGCATCGCCATCGAAAGCGAGTTCGAGTGGCCGCAGGGTGGGCATTCCATCTACATACGCGATCCCTCGGGCAATTCGATCGAGTTCGCTGAACCAAGGATCTGGGGTTTCTGATGCGTCAGCCGATCGTTCATTCTCTCGATGGCAGGAAGATCGTCGTCGCCAGCCACAATGCCGGCAAGTTGCGCGAGTTCGCCGACCTGATGACGCCGTTCGGCTTCGAGGCGAAGTCGGCCAAGGAATACGGCCTGCCCGAGCCGGACGAGACCGGCACCACCTTCGAGGAGAACGCCTACATCAAGGCTCTTGCCGCGGCCAGGGCGACCGGCCTGCCGGCGCTGTCGGACGATTCGGGCCTGTGCGTCGACGCGCTCGGCGGCGCGCCCGGCGTCTACACCGCCAACTGGGCCGAGAAACCCGACGGCAGCCGGGATTTCGGCATGGCCATGCAGAAGACGGAAACGGCCTTGCAGGAGGCCCGTGCGACGAAACCTGGCCAGCGCACCGGCCGCTTCGTCGCCGTCATCTGCCTCGCCTTCCCGGACGGCGAGGCAGAATATTATCGCGGCGAGGTGGAGGGCACGCTAGTCTGGCCGCCGCGCGGCGAGCTCGGCTTCGGTTACGATCCGGTGTTCAGGCCGGACGGCTACGACAAGACCTTCGGCGAGATGAGCGCGGCGGAAAAGCACGGCTGGAAGCCCGGCCAGCCGACGGCGCTTTCGCACCGCGCCCGCGCCTTCCAGAAGTTCGCCCAGGCACGACTGGATTTGGCGCGGCTCGACGCAGCGCGGCCGGGACAGGCATGACGTCGGTGTCCATGCCGCTCGACCGAAGCCCCGGCTTCGGCGTCTACGTGCATTGGCCCTTCTGCGCGGCCAAGTGCCCTTACTGCGACTTCAACAGCCATGTCCGTCACCAGCCAGTCGATCAGGAGCGCTTCGCCCGCGCCTTCGAACGCGAGCTGGCGACGATGCGCGCCCGCACCGGCCCGCGCGAGGTCACCAGCATCTTCCTCGGCGGCGGCACGCCCTCGCTGATGAAGCCGGAGACGGTGGCGGCCGTGCTCGACGCCGTCGCCAAGAACTGGACCGTGCCCGCCGGCATCGAGGTGACGCTGGAGGCCAATCCGTCCTCGGTCGAGGCCGGGCGGTTCCGTGGCTACCGCGCGGCGGGCGTCAATCGTGTGTCGCTCGGCGTCCAGGCGCTCAACGACCAGGATCTTCGTTTCCTCGGCCGGTTGCACAATGTCGAGGAGGCGCTCTCGGCGATCGGGCTGGCGCGTGAGATCTTTCCGCGCCTGTCCTTCGACCTGATCTATGCGCGGCCGGGGCAGACGCTGGAAGCCTGGCAGGCGGAGCTCGAACAGGCGATCGGCCACGCCGCCGACCATCTTTCGCTCTATCAGCTCACCATCGAGGAAGGCACGCCGTTCCACGCGCTGCACGCGGCGCGCAAGTTCACCATCCCGGACAACGACCGGGCCGCCGACCTCTACCAGTTGACGCAGGACGTCACATCAGCGCACGGACTGCCGGCCTATGAAATCTCCAACCACGCGCGGCCGGGCGCCGAGAGCCGGCACAACCTGACCTACTGGCGCTATGGCGAATATGTCGGCGTCGGGCCGGGCGCGCATGGCCGCTTCGTCGAGAATGGCCGCCGCGTGGTGACGATCGCCGAGAGGATGCCCGAGACCTGGGCCAACCTGGTCGAGGCCAGGGGGCACGGCGTCACCGGCGGCGAGACCCTGACGCGCGACGAAGAGGCCGACGAATTTCTCCTGATGGGCCTGCGGTTGGCCGAGGGCATCGACCTGTCGCGCTACGAGGCCTATTCGGGGCGCGGCCTGTCGACGGAGCGGCTGTCCACGCTGCAGCAGGAAGGGCTTGTCGCTCCTGTTGGCAATGCGCGCCTGCGCGCCACGGCCGCCGGCATGATCGTGCTCGACGCCATCGTGGCCGACCTGGCAAGGTAGGCATGGTCGCCGGGCGCGGATTTTCACACAGGCGCGGACCCGGTCGTTGAAAAACATCCTCTTCGTCTGCAGCCAGAACCGCCTGCGCAGCCCGACCGCCGAACAGGTCTTCTCCGGGCGCCGCGACATCGAGGTCGAATCGGCCGGCACCAATCACGACGCCGACAATCCGCTGACGCACGAGCTGGTGGCCTGGGCCGACATCATCTTCGTCATGGAAAGGGCGCATCGCGCCAAACTGCAGAAGAAGTTCCGCGCCAGCCTGAAGCGGGCGCGCGTCATCTGCCTCGACATCCCGGACGATTATGAATTCATGGATCCGGAGTTGGTGCGGCTGCTGGAGGCGAAGGTGCCTCGCTATCTCTGAGGGCTGGTGGCGATCCCCCGCACCGCGTCATCCTCGGGCTTGACCCGAGGAGCTATGCCGTGACCATGCGTGAGGGTGGCGAATGTTCAAGCGTCGTGCTTGCGGCGATGCTTGGCGCGGTCCTTCTCGCCATGCGCCTCGTCGTGGCGGACGGGCTTCTGGTCGCTCTTGTCGCGGCGGGCGCCATGCTGGGCGGCCAGCGGATGTGGGGGAATGCCCTCGCGGGCGTTTTTCGTTTCAAGTCGGCTTATGAAGATATCGAAGCGATAAGGCATCGTTCGGTCCTGCCTCCTCCGGGGAATCAGGGGTTAAGTCCGTGCTGCCGGTTTCGTTCCTCACTGTGGCGAAGGCATGGCGATTTCCTTACATCGACCTCACGTTTTGCAACGAGGCGCGGGCCGTGCCAAACAGCGTGGATGGAGAAAAAGCGGTGACCGGCGACAAACGCAGCTATGTGATCGGCCAGACGGAGATGGCGGTGCGCCCACTCAAGCCGGCGCTCTATCTCGTGGCGACGCCGATCGGCAATCTCTCCGACATCACGCTGCGCGCGCTGGAGACGCTGGCCAGCGCCGACGTCGTTGCCTGCGAGGACACGCGCGTCTCGCGTGTGCTGCTCGATCGCTACGGCATCCGCCGCCGCACCACGGCCTATCACGAGCACAATGCCGCCGAGGCCGGGCCGAAGCTGATCGAGGCCCTGCGGGCGGGCCAGAGTGTCGCGCTGATCTCGGACGCCGGCACGCCGCTGGTCTCCGACCCGGGCTACCGGCTGGTCGGCGAGGCGCTGGACCAGGGCTTCCGCGTCATTCCGATACCCGGCCCCTCGGCCGCGCTCGCCGCGCTGACGGCGTCTGGCCTGCCGTCGGACGCCTTCCTGTTCGCCGGCTTCCTGCCTGCGAAAGCGGGTCAGCGGCTGACGAAGCTGGAGAGCTTCAGGCAGGTGCCGGCGACGCTGATCTTCTTCGAATCGCCGCGCCGGCTGGCCGAAACGCTCGGTGCCATGGTCGAGGCGCTCGGCGATGGGCGGCGGGCCGCGATCGGGCGCGAGTTGACGAAGACGTTCGAGGAGATGCGCCTGGGCACGCTTGGCGAACTGGCCGCCCACTATGCCGCCGCGGATACGCCGAAGGGCGAGATCGTGATCTGTGTCGGCCCGCCGGAAGCGACCGCGCAGGAGCCGGAGGACATTGACCGCCTGCTGCTGTCGCTTGCCGCCGAAATGCCGGCTTCCAAGGCCGCCGCCGAGGCTGCCAGGATGACCGGCGGCCAGAAACAGGCGCTCTACCGGCGGCTGCTGGAGCTCAGGGCATGATGACGGAAGGCGCCAAGCGGCTTCCGGTCATTACCCTCGCCAGATACGGCCATGGCTGAACGCCGGGTCGACCAGCGGCGCAAGGCCTATCGGCGCGGCCATCGTGGCGAGTGGCTGGCGGCGCTGGCGCTGATGCTGAAGGGCTACCGTATCCTTGCCCGCCGTCATCGCACCAGGCTCGGCGAGATCGACCTCATCGCCCGGCGCGGTGATCTGGTCCTGTTCGTCGAGGTCAAGGCGCGCCGGACGCTGATCGAGGCCATGGAAGCGATCGCCCACGGCTCGGAGCGGCGCATCGAGGCGGCGGCCGATCTCTGGCTCTCGCGCCAGCCGGACTACGGGCGTCTTTCGGCGCGTTTCGACATGGTCGCGGTGCTGCCCTGGCGCTGGCCGGTGCATGTCGAGAATGCGTTTTACGGGAGGAACTGAAGGCGGCCCGGCCCCTCGCATCGCTCGGGGCGTTCGTCGCTCGGAAAGCCAAGCAATTGGCTTCCCGTCCGCTTCGCGGACCGCTCCTCACCCCCAGATCGTCAGCGCCACCAGCCCGACGATGCCGACCACCAGCCGCCACCAGCCGAACAGCGAGTAGCCCTTGCGCGAGACGTAATCGAGCAGGAAGCGCACGACCACCAGCGCGCTGACGAAGGCGGCGATGAAGCCCACCGCGATGATCGGCAGGTCGGCCGAGGTCAGCACGTTGCGGTTCTTGAACAGGTCGTAGGCGAAGGCGCCGACCATGGTCGGCATGGCGAGGAAGAACGAGAATTCGGCCGCCGCGCGCTTGTCGACGCCCAGAAGCAGCGCCCCGACGATCGTCGAGCCGGAGCGCGAGGTGCCGGGGATCAGCGACAGGCACTGGAACAGGCCGATCTGCAGGTAAAGCCGTGTCGGGAAGCGTTCGACGTCGCGATAGACAGGCTTGAGGTTCATGCGGTCCACCGCCAGCAGAACCACGCCGCCGATGATCAGCATGATGCAGATCAGGCGCGGCGATTCGAACAGCACCGTCTTGATGAAGTCGTGCGCCACCACGCCGAGAAACGCCGCCGGCAGGAAGGCGATGAGGATGCCGATGACGAAGTGTCTGGTCAGCCGGTCGTGCGGCAGGTCGAGCAGCATCTGCCAAAGGCGGCGGAAATAGACGCCGAGGATGGCCAGGATGGCGCCGAGCTGGATCAGGATCTCGAAGGCCTTGCCGGTCGATTCGAAGCCCAGGAAATGACCTGCCAGCAGGATGTGTCCCGTCGAGGAGACGGGGATGAATTCGGTCAGACCCTCCAGCAGGCCAAGCAGCAGCGCTTCGACGATGGTCTGGCTTTCCATTGCAACCTCGGGAATTTGGGGGAGTGTTGGCTAAATGGCTTGCTTGTCATGGCGCGGAACTCCCCCTATAGGTCGCAACACCATGACGGCCCGGGGAATCGGGCGGCCAAGACTTACCGGCGCTGTAGGCGATTCGCCAGTGCCAATGCATGTCGCCCAAAAGTGCGAAGCGGTTTTGGGACAACGGCGCGCATCGAACAAGAACATGAATAGCGTCGTCCGAATGCATTTTCGACGCGACGTGCCAATATCTCGGAACCATGCTTACGCTCTTCCATCACCCCATGTTCGCCACCTGTCGCTTCGTCCGCCTCGCCTTCGGCGAATACGGCGAGGAACTGGCTTTGATCGAGGAGAAGCCCTGGACGCGGCGCAAGGAATTCCTGGCGCTCAATCCGGCGGGGACCTTGCCGATCCTGCTCGCCGAGGGCGACGTGCCGATCGTCGGCGCCATGGTGATCGCCGAATATCTCGACGAGACGCGCGGCGTGCTGAAGCGTGAGCGGCGGCTGTTCGCCGAGGATCCTATGCAGCGGGCCGAGATCCGCCGCCTCACCGACTGGTATCTCAACAAGGCCGAAAGCGAAGTCACCAGGCATCTCGTGCGCGAACGCGTGCTGAAGCCGGTCATGCCGGAGACCGCCGGCGGCGGCTCGCCCGATTCGGGCGCCATCCGCGCCGCGCGCGCCAACATCCGCCAGCATATGAAGTACACCAACTGGCTGGCGGGCACCCGGCACTGGCTGGCCGGCGGCAGGGTCACCTATGCCGATCTCGCCGCCGCGTCGACGCTGTCGGTGCTCGACTATCTCGGCGAGATCGACTGGCGCGAACATCCGGCCGCGCGCGAGTGGTACACGCGGGTGAAGTCGCGGCCCTCCTTCAGGCCGCTGCTGTCAGACCGGGTGCGCGGCCTTTCGCCAGTGTCGCACTATGCGGACCTCGATTTCTGAAAAAGCCCGCCTGCGCGCGCTGATCGACGCCGAGGCGCGTCGCGCCGGTTTCGACGCGGTCGCCGTCACCACGCCGGATTCCATCCCGCGGGCGCCGGCCCGTTTGGCCGAATTCGTCGCCGACGGTTTTCATGGTTCGATGGGCTGGATCGCCGAGACGCTCGAGCGGCGGGCGGAGCCCTCCACTCTGTGGCCGGAGGTCCGTTCGATCGTCGTGCTGGCGATGAACTACGGACCGGATCACGATCCGCGTGATATCCTCGAAAAGCCCCATCGCGGCGCGATTTCCGTCTATGCGCGAAACCGCGACTATCACGACGTGATGAAGGGCCGGCTGAAGGAGATCGCCGGCAAGGTCGTGGCAAAGGCCGGCGGTGACGTGAAGGTCTTCGTCGATACCGCGCCGGTCATGGAAAAGCCGCTCGCCGAAGCCGCCGGGCTCGGCTGGCAGGGCAAGCACACCAACCTTGTCAGCCGCGCGCATGGTTCATGGCTGTTCCTCGGCACCATTTTCACGACGGCCGAACTCGAACCCGACGCGGCGGAGGTCGATCATTGCGGCTCCTGCCGTGCCTGCCTCGACGCCTGCCCGACCAACGCCTTCCCGGTACCCTACCGTCTCGACTCGCGCCGCTGCATCTCCTACCTCACCATCGAGAACAAGGGCCCGATCCCGCATGAATTCCGCGCCGCGATCGGCAATCGCATCTATGGCTGCGACGACTGCCTCGCCGCCTGCCCCTGGAACAAATTCGCCAGCGCCGCCTCGGAAGCCAAGCTTGCCGCCCGCGAGGACCTGCGCGAGCCCGCGCTCACCGATCTCCTGCGGCTCGACGACGCGGCCTTCCGGGCCTTCTTCGCCGGCTCGCCGGTCAAGCGCATCGGCCGCGACCGCTTCGTCCGCAACGTGCTGATCGCAGCCGGCAATTCGACCGATGCCGAGTTGAAGCCGGTCGTGCGCGGACTGCTGGACGACGCTTCGCCGTTGGTCAGGGGTGCGGCAATCTGGGCCCTGTCACGACTGGTGCCGGATGGCGATCTTGAGGGGCTTGCTGCCACGGGACTGAAGACCGAGGGCGACGCGAGCGTGCGCGACGAATGGCTGTCGGCACTCAATCAACGGGAAGGGGCATGATGTCGTCCGAAAACGGCCACGGCGAAAGACGGTTCTTCATCTTCGGCGCCGGCTATTCCGGGCAGGCCTTCGCGCGGGCCAACGATCGGCAAGTGCCGGTCCTGGGCACGACGCGCGCGCCGGAAAAGTTCGACGCGCTGCGCCAAGCCGGCATCGAGCCGCTGCGCTTCGATGGCGCGCCGACATCGGAGATCGGCGAGGCGCTCGCCAGGACGACCCATCTCGTCGTCTCGGTCGCTCCCGACGAGGCGGGCGATCCCGTGCTGAACGCGGTCGGCGCGGTGATCCGCGAGAAGATGCCGGCGCTCGAATGGATCGGCTATCTCTCCACCGTCGGCGTCTACGGCGACCATGGTGGCGCCTGGGTCGACGAAACAGCCGAATGCAAGCCGGTGTCGAAACGGTCGATGCAGCGCGTTGCGGCTGAACGGGACTGGCAGGAACTCGGCCGCCAGACCGGTCGGCCGGTGGCGGTCCTGCGCCTCTCCGGCATCTACGGCCCCGGCCGCAATGCGCTGGTCAATCTGGAGAACGGCACCGCGCGGCGGCTGGTCAAGCCGCAGCAGGTGTTCAACCGCATCCATTGCGACGACATTGCCGGTGCGCTCTGGCATCTGGCCGGGAACAATATCGGCGGCGTCTTCAACGTCACCGACGACGAGCCGGCCCCGCCGCAGGATGTCGTCGCCTATGCCGCCGGGCTGATGGGCGTCGAGCCACCGCCGGAAATCCCGTTCGAGACCGCCCAGCTCTCGCCCATGGCGCGCTCCTTCTACGGCGAGAACAAGCGTGTCGCCAACGGTGCGATCAAGGCGGCCGGATACGGCTTCCGCTTCCCGAACTATCGCGTGGCGCTCGAGCGCATGTGGGCGGACGGCAACTGGCGCGACGGCGCGCCGCGCAGCCCGATGAAGCGGCAATGATCGAAGCGCCCGGCCCGACGTGCTATGATTCGGCCGGCCGAACGCGCGAGTGAGCGCTTTGCGGAGGGTTTCTATCGGATGATGGCATCGGCGCGATCGCTGTTTCGCAGGCACGCAAGGCTGGCGGTCGCCGCCGGCCTGTTCGCCCTGGCGGGGCTCGCCTCGGGGCCGGTATCGGCGCAGGAGCGGGCAAAGGACCTGTTCGGCGCCGAGAAGCTGCCGGCCGTGGGACAGCCGCGATCCTTCGGTTTCTACTCCAAGGGCTGTTTCACCGGTGGCGTCGCCATTCCCATGGACGGTCCGACCTGGCAGGTCATGCGCCCGTCGCGCAACCGCCGCTGGGGGCATCCGGCGATGATCGCGACGATCGAGCGCCTGTCGCGCGACGCGGTCGCCGACGGCTGGCCGGGCCTGCTGATCGGCGACATCGCGCAGCCGCGCGGCGGTCCGATGACCTCCGGCCACGCCTCGCACCAGATCGGCCTCGACGCCGACATCTGGCTCACGCCGATGCCGGCGCGCAAGCTGACCCCCAGCCAGCGCGAGAGCATGAGCGCGACGCTGATGGTCGACGAGAAGACGCATCTGGTGAAGGACGCGCTGTGGACGCCGGCCCACACACGGCTGCTGAAGCGCGCCGCCAGCTATCCGCAGGTCGAGCGCATCCTGGTCAATCCCGGTATCAAGAAGAAGCTCTGCGATACGGTCACCGGTGACCGCTCCTGGCTGCGCAAGATCCGGCCCTTCTGGGGCCACGACTATCATTTCCACATGCGCATCGGCTGCCAGCCTGGCTCCACCGGCTGCAAGGCGCAGGAGGCGACGCCGGAGGATGACGGCTGCGGCAAGCCGCTGGCATGGTGGTTCACCGAGGAACCCTGGCGTCCGGCCAAGAACCCGGACGCGCCAAAGGCGCGCGACGTCATGACGATGGCGAACCTCCCGAGGGAATGCCAGGCCGTGCTCGACGCGCCGAGCCCGCCTTCCGCCGAGGCCGCCACCTATCGCGGCGACGGCACGCCCGTCGCGGCGGCGCCGGAACCCGAGCCCCAGCCCGCGCCGCCGACGCTGTCGGCTTCAGACGCCGCGATGCCGGCGGCGGCAAGCGCGTTCGCACCGACGCCGGAGATCGGCGTTCCGCTGCCGCGCCCCCGCCCGGGCAAGTGAGGCACGGGCGCGGGAGCATCCCTGCTGAAACGGTTTAAGTCTCCGGTTTTCGCGAAATCGTGGCCGTTTGGTCGCAGAACCGGTTTCTGCGCGCCATTGCCTCGAAAAGCGATTTCCCTTTTCAAACTCATGCGCTAGTCAACGAAAGAACGGCCGTGGGCCGTCTGGAGCGCCGCGCGTCCGTTCGGATGCACAAGGGGACGCTCCAGCACTTTGATTTGCGCTAGGTGCCGGGGACGGACGACAGGCATGCCAACTACAAACGACAGCGACACCTCGTTGCGCTTTCCGATCCTGATCGGCGATATCGGCGGCACCAATGCGCGCTTCTCGATCGTGCCCGACGCGCAATCGGAGGCCAGCGAACCGGTCATCGTGCAGACCGCCAATTTCGCCACCATCGACGACGCCATCCGCTCGGCGGTGCTCGATCGTTCGTCTATCCGGCCGAACTCCGCCGTGCTGGCCGTGGCTGGCCCGGTCGACAGTGACGAGATCCAGCTCACCAACTGCCCCTGGATCGTCAAGCCGAGGCAGATGATCGCCAATCTCGGGCTGAGCGACATCGTCGTGCTCAACGATTTCGAGGCGCAGGCGCTCGCCGTGGTGGCGCTGGGCGAGGAGCACATGGAAAAGATCGGCGGCGGCGCGCCGGAGCCGGCCGCGGGGCGCGTGGTGCTCGGGCCGGGCACCGGCCTCGGCGTCGCCGGGCTGGTCTATGCGCTCGACCACTGGATCCCGGTGCCGGGCGAGGGCGGCCACATGGATATCGGCCCGCGCACGCCGCGCGATTTCGAGGTGTTCCCGCATATAGAGAAGCTGGAAGGCCGCATCTCCGGCGAGCAGATCCTGTGCGGGCGCGGGCTGGTCAATGTCTACCGGGCGGTGGCCATGGTCGACGGCAAGCCGGCGCCGTTCACGACGCCAGCCGAAGTCACCGCCGCGGCGCTGGCGGGGACCGACCCGGTCGCCGAGGAAGCGCTGGAGACGTTCGTCACCTGCCTCGGGCGCACGGCGGGCGACCTTGCCCTGGTGTTCATGAGCCGTGGCGGTGTCTTCCTCACCGGCGGCATCGCGCAGAAGATCATCCCGGCCCTCAAGGCGGGCAATTTCCGCGCCGCCTTCGAGGACAAGGCACCGCACAGCGAGCTGATGCGCACCATGCCGGTCTATGTCATCACCCACCCGCTGGCCGCCCTTTCAGGCCTGGCGGCCTATGCGCGCAACCCGTCGCTCTTCGGCGTGCAGACGGCCGGGCGTCGCTGGCGATAGCGCGATTTCAGCGCGAAGCGGCTTTTCGCACGGCGCGAAGTTTGGCGACCGGGCATAGGCAAGCCGCCGTCATGACGCTAAGAGGGGGGCCAAATCCGAAACCCGGCCACCCAGCGGAAGCGACGACGTGCCCGAACTGAGAATACCACCTCCGGACCAGAAGGCCCGCCCCGGCGAGATCGCCTCGGTGGTGCGCCGCATCATCGCGGAGAATGGCCGCGACTATCGCGGGTCCTACGTGCTGGCGGTCCTGTGCCTGCTGGTCGTCTCCGGAACGACGGCGCTGACCGCCTGGATCATGAGCCCGGTGGTCAACAGGATCTTCGTCGAGCGGCGCGCCGACCTTGTGGCGGCGATATGCGGCGTGATCGTCGTCGCCTTCATCCTGCGTGGGCTTGCCACCTACGGCCAGGCCGTGACGCTCGCCAGGATCGGCAACAATCTGGTCGCCCGCTACCAGCGCCGGGTGTTCGAGCAGTTGATGAAGCTCGGGGTCGATTTTTTCAACGACACCCGTTCCGGCCGCCTCGCCGCCCAGATCAACGAGAACGTCAACGGCATACGCGACCTCTTGTCGATGACGCTGACCTCGCTGGCGCGCGACGCGGTGACGCTGATCGGCCTGATCGGCGTCATGGTCTACCAGGATCCGCTGCTGTCGCTGTCGGCGCTGCTGATCGGCCCACCGCTGATCTACACGGTGACGCATCTGCAGCGCCGCTTGCGCCGCATCACGCGCGAATCCGTGCAGATCAACTCGCGCCTGATCGGCGCCATGCAGGAGGCGACGCAGGGCATAGCCATCGTCAAGGCTTTTACCATGGAGGACGAGCTGACGCGTCGCATCGGCGTGCTCGTCACCGACGCCGAGCAGCGCGCCAACAAGATCGCGCGTGTTTCCGAACGCCTGTCGCCCATCTCGGACATGCTTGCCGGCTTTGCTGTCGCCGGCGTCATCGCCTATTCCGGCTATCGGGCCGCCGTGCTCGGCGAGCCACCGGGCGAGGTCTTTTCCTTCATCACGGCGCTGCTGCTGGCCTATGATCCCGCCCGCCGGCTGGCGCGCGTGCAGGTGGGCATGGAGCGCGCCCTGGTCAACGCGCGCATGATCTATGAACTGCTCGATCTCGAACCGAAGCAGCGCGACGTGCCGGGCGCCGTCGAGCTGAGGGTCAGCACGGGCGAGGTCCGCTTCAACGACCTGACCTTCGGCTATACGCCCGAGGCGCCGGTGCTGCGCAATCTGAGCTTCACCGCCGCCGCCGGCAAGATGACCGCGATCGTTGGCGCCTCGGGTGCCGGCAAGTCGACGCTGGTGGCGCTGCTGCAGCGCTTCTACGACCTCGACGGCGGCAGCATCGAGATCGACGGCCAGGACATTTCCAAGGTCACCAAGCAGTCGCTGCGCGGCTCGATCGCCTATGTCTCGCAGCAGCCCTATCTGTTCGAGGGCACCATCCGCGACAACATCCGCTACGGGCGCCTGTCGGCCACCGACAGGGACATCGAGGTGGCCGCCGTCCAGGCCGCGGCCGACGACTTCATCCGCCAGCAGCCGGAAGGCTACGACACGCCGGTCGGCGAAAACGGCGTGACGCTGTCGGGCGGCCAGCGCCAGCGCGTCTCGATCGCCCGCGCCATCGTCCGCCGGGCGCCCGTGCTGCTGCTGGACGAGGCCACCTCGGCGCTCGACAACGAGGCGGAGGCGCGCGTTCAGCAGGCCCTTACCCATGTGATGGAAGGCCGCACCACCATCGTCATCGCGCACCGCCTGTCGACCGTCGTCAACGCCGACCACATCGTCGTGCTGGAAGAGGGGCGGCTGGTCGAGGAAGGCACGCATGCCTCGCTGATGGCCGATCCGCACAGCGCCTATGCCCGCTTCCACCGCGTGCAGGGCGCCAAGGGGCTCGGGCTTGTCGACGACGCCAAGCCGATTCAAACTGAAGCGCCGGACGAGCCGGCAACGGTCGGGAGCAGTTCATGAGCGAAGAGCAGGCGCGCGAGATGGGCCTCGTGGTGGTGGGCGCCGCCGGCCGCATGGGCCAGACGCTGATCCGGGCGATCGCCACCATCGCGGGCGCGCGCGTCGTCGGCGCGGTAGAGCGCGCCGGTTCGCCCGACATCGGCAAGGATGCCGGCACGCTCGCCGGCGTCGGCGAGATCGGCGTGCCGATCACCGACGATCCGCTTCCGGTCTTCGCCAGGGCCGACGGCGTGCTCGATTTCACGACGCCGGCCGCGAGCATCGAGTTCGCCGGCTACGCGGCGCAGGCGCGCATCGTGCATGTCATCGGCACCACCGGCTGCTCGGCGGCGGACGATGCCGCGATCGCGGCCGCCGCCCGCCATGCGACGATCGTCAAGTCGGGCAATATGAGCCTTGGCGTCAATCTGCTGGCGGTGCTGGTCGAACAGGCCGCGGCCGCGCTCTCCGCCGACGATTTCGACATCGAGATTCTCGAAATGCATCACCGCAACAAGGTCGACGCGCCGTCGGGCACGGCGCTTCTGCTCGGCGAGGCGGCGGCGAAGGGACGTGAGATCGGCCTGCGCGACAACAGCGTGCGCGTGCGCGACGGCCATACCGGCGCGCGCCAGACGGGCTCCATCGGCTTCGCCACGCTACGCGGCGGCTCGGTGGTCGGCGACCACAGCGTGATCCTGGCTGGCACCGGCGAGCGTGTCACCCTGTCCCACCATGCCGAGGACCGCGCGATATTCGCCCGTGGCGCCGTCAAGGCGGCGCTCTGGGCGCGCGGCAAGAAGCCCGGACTCTATTCGATGCGGGACGTGCTCGGCCTCGCCTGACACGTCGTTCTTGCGAAACCCTGAAGGAGCAAACATGTCGAGAACCCTCGTGCTCGTCCGTCACGGCCAGAGCGAATGGAACCTGAAGAACCTGTTCACCGGCTGGCGCGACGTCGACCTGACCGAGCAGGGCAATGCCGAGGCGCTTGCCGCCGGCGAGAAGCTCAAGGCGCGCGGCCTGAAATTCGATATCGCCTACACCTCGGCGCTGAAGCGGGCGCAGAAGACCTGCCAGCACATTCTCGACGTGGTCGGCCAGGGCGACCTCAAGACCATCCGCGACCAGGCGCTCAACGAGCGCGACTATGGCGACCTCTCCGGCCTCAACAAGGACGACGCGCGCAAGAAGTGGGGCGAGGAGCAGGTGCATGTCTGGCGCCGCTCCTACGACATCGCCCCGCCCGGCGGCGAAAGCCTGAAGGACACCGGCGCGCGCGTCTGGCCCTACTATCTGCACGAGGTGCAGCCGCACGTGCTGCGCGGCGAGACCGTGCTGGTCGCGGCGCATGGCAATTCGTTGCGCGCGCTGATCATGGCGCTGGACGGCAAGTCGGGCGAGGAGATCGTCAAGCTGGAACTCGGCACCGGCGTGCCGGTCGTCTACACGCTCAACGCCGATTCGACCGTGGCCTCCAAGGAAGTGCTGGAAGGCTAGCGCATGACCTCGAAAATCGGGACCGGTTTTCGGAAAGGATCATGCGCCAAATCAAAGTGGTAGAGCGTCCTTTGCGCGTCCGAGGGACGCGCGGCGCTCTAGCCGGCAAACGGTTCGTGGGCCGCGACAAAAGAGCTGGAGGACAAAATCCGGCGCGCCAGCGCCGGATTTGCATGCCGCTTCGGGCGACTTTCACCGTCCCGGCCCCACGCATCGAAAAAAGCGCGTTGACACCGCTCCGAAGCCCGCTTACATGAGCGCCCACCAGCCCAGATGGCGGAATTGGTAGACGCGCACGGTTCAGGTCCGTGTTCCGCAAGGAGTGGAGGTTCGAGTCCTCTTCTGGGCACCATCTTTCCCGACTACCAACGGGATCAGCAACATAAGCCTCTTCAAGTCTTGACGTCAGCCTCTCAGCGGGCTCGATGCAATTGCCGATGCCTCGGCCTTCCCAGCGAACCCTAGGGCAATATGCTCAGAACTTCTGGTTGAGCATGGGATAGCCGCCTTCCCAGGGATTGTCTTGCGGCTCCAGCACGATGGGGAACGGCACCCGCACGCCGTGGCGCTGCCGCAGGGCCCAGATCACCGAGCCGGCTATGTCCTCCGGTGTCAGCAGCCGGTCACGGTGCGTTGGCTCGAGCGTGAGGCCCATGTCGGTGTGCACCAGTCCGGGACAGATGGACAGGCAATGGATGCCGCGCGCGCCGTATTCCTCGGAGATGAAATTGGTCAGCGCGTTCAGCGCATGCTTGCTCAGGCCGTAGATGGATTCCCCGACGAAGAAACGGATCCCCGAGACCGAGCTGATGTTGACGATATGTCCCGACCCGCGCTCGACCATGCGCGGCAGCACCCGTTTCGCCAGCAGGAACGCGGCCCTGACGTTGACCGACATCACCGCGTCCCATTCCTCGACGGAATAGTCGGTCAGCGGCTTTCCCTTGGGCAGTATCCCGGCATTGTTCACGAGCACGTCGACCGGGCCGAATTGCGCCTCGGTCGCGGCCACCAGCGCCTCGCAGTCCTGCGCCCGCGCGACATCGCCCACATGAATGGCGGCATCGCCGCCAAGCTCGCCGATCGCCTGCACGGTCTGTCGCAATTGCTCCGGCCGGCGCCCGGCGATCATCACGCGGGCTCCCTCGGCGGCCAGCGCCTTCGCGATTGCCGCGCCGATGCCGCTTCCGCCGCCCGTCACCAGCGCCACTTTTCCCTTGATGTCCAAGACCCCCTCCCTGCCCGAACGCCCGCGCCGCGCGCGGTGTCGGTCAATTGGTATTACATTCAGGGGAATGCCGCCAATGACGTGCAGCGCGACAGGCGGCGGGTCTGGCTAAAGCTTTGGACGGAAAGGGAGCCGATTGTCCGTGACGGAGCGCGGGCGGCCGATCAAGGCCGCCGGCGCATGGCTCGCTACTTCACCGAGCCGGTGATGGTCCGGTCGACGTCAGGAACCGATTTGCGGTCGTTGCCGGCCAGCGCGCCGATGATCAGCAGGCTGATGATGACCGGCACGAACAGGATGCCCACGCGGGCCTGGACGTAGAAGATGGCGCGCCACTCGCCGCGCTTGTCAGGGCTGTCGCTCATGATACTCGTTCTGTATTGCCCCTCGCGCCGTCACATAGCCGCGAAGCGTTAAGCAAGTGTTCGTGACTTCGTTAACCCGGCCGTTTGCGACGCCGATTTTCCCGCCTCCGCGCTGCCCTCGCCTGCCGCGCGAGGCTATACCGGTAGGATCCGATTCGGGCGACCGCGTGGCGGGAGGATTTGGACATGAAAGGCATGCGCGGCCTGGTGCTCCTGGGCCTCTTCGTCCTTGGCGCTGCGCCGGTCGCGGCCGCCGACATGTCGCTCTACGTCAAGAACCAGCGTTCCGACGGTGTCGCGCTCGAACTGTTCAGCCGCGACCGCGATACGGTCTGGCCGGGCGGCGACAAGGTCTTCCTCATCGATCCGCGCGCGCGCAAGTCGGTGCCCATCTCCTGCAATCAGGGCGAGCGCCTGTGCTGGGGCGCCTGGGTCAATGGCAACGACAGGCTCTCCGCCGGCGTAGGGCCCGACAACGACCAGCCCTGCGACACCTGCTGCTTCATCTGCGTGGAGCATTCGACGGAAACCATCGACCTCGCCGAGTAGGGTTCCGTCGAGCATAGCGCGTGGCCATTCGGCCAGCTTGACGCCGATGACGCCATGGCCCTAGCCTGCGGGCGGAACAGGAGACCTACCCATGGCAGGCACGGTCGAAGGCGACAAGATCGACGTCGGTTTCTCAGGCAAGCGCTGCATCCACTCGCGCAACTGCGTCCTTGGCGACCCCCACGTCTTCGTGCCCAACGCCCCCGGCGAATGGATCCATCCCGACGCCGCCAGCGTCGAGCGCATCGTCGCCATCGCCGAAAGCTGTCCGTCGGGCGCCATCACCTATGTCCGCAAGGATGGCGGGCCGCAGGAGAAGCCGCCCGTCGTCAACACGGTGCGGGTGCGCGAGAACGGGCCGCTCGCGGTCCATGCAGAGATCGTGCTCGACGGCGAAACCTTCTTCCGCGCCACGCTCTGCCGGTGCGGCGCATCCGAGAACAAGCCGTTCTGCGACGGCAGCCACACCAAGGCGGGCTTCGCCGCCACCGGCGAGCCGGCGCTGAAGGAGCCACAGGTACTGGAAGCGCGGGACGGTCCGCTCACCGTGACGCCCACCGCCAACGGCCCGCTCAAGCTGGAAGGCAATGCCGAGATCGTCACCGGCACCGGCCACACCATCGCCCGCACCACGAAGGTTTTCCTCTGCCGCTGCGGCCATTCGGCCAACAAGCCGTTCTGCGACGGCTCGCACAAGCGGGTCGGCTTCGAGGGGTAGCGCGTTCGCGATTCGTCATCCTAGGGCGGAGCAAGGCGCGAAGCGACGCGCGCAGACCCTAGGATCCATGCCGTTACGTTAAGGCATTGCAGCGATTACAGATTTTGCGCCGTTGCACCCCACGGCAAAGGTCATGGCATGGATCCTCGGGTCAAGCCCGAGGATGACGACCGCGAGAGGCCGGCGGGACAGCACCCCCTCTGACCTGCCGGCTCCCCGAGGCGGAGACGAACTGGCCCATCCCTCCCTGCTTTATCCGCCAGCCCGTATCGGCTAAGGGCAGGCAACAACGTTTCTTGTTCCGGACCGCCGCCCAAATGACCGCCAAGCCAAAACCGCTCTTCCTCGGCATCGACACCGGCGGCACCTACACCGACGCCGTGCTGTGGTCGGAGGAAGGCGGGCCGAAGGGCAAGGTGCTCGCCAAGGCCAAGTCGCTCACCACGCGCCACGATCTTGCTGTCGGCATTTCCGGCGCGGTCGACGCCGTGCTGGAGAAGTCGGGCACCAATCCGGCTTCCATCAAGCTTGTATCGATGTCGACGACGCTCGCCACCAACGCGCTGGTCGAGGGCCAGGGCGGCCGCGTCGCGCTCGTCATGATCGGCTTTTCCGAGGCCGACCTCGCCCGCGACGGGTTGAAGACGGCGCTGGGCAGCGACCCGGTCGTGTTCTGCCCCGGCGGCCATGACGTGCACGGCAATGCCGCCAGGCTCGATCTCGCCGGCCTGGAAGCCGCGCTGCCGGAGCTCGGCGGTTCGGTGTCGGGCTTCGCTGTCTGCGCCTATTTCGCCACCCGCAATCCGGCGCACGAGCTTGCCGCCCGCGACCTCATCCGCGAGAAAACCGGCCTGCCCGTCACCGCCAGCCACGAACTGTCGGCCAAGCTCGGCGGTCCGCGCCGGGCGCTCACCACGCTGTTGAATGCCCGCCTGATCTCGATGATCGACCGGCTGGTGGCGGCGACGGAAGGCTTCCTCGCCAAGCGCGGCATCAACGCGCCGCTGATGGTGGTGCGCGGCGATGGCGCGCTGGTGTCCGCCGCCTTCGCCCGGCAGCGGCCGATCGAGACCATCCTGTCCGGTCCGGCCGCCAGCCTGGTCGGCGCCCGCCACATGACCGGCCTCGACGACGCCATGGTATCCGACATCGGCGGCACCACCACCGACGTCGCCGTGCTCGACAAGGGGCGGCCGAGGCTCGATCCGGAAGGCGCCACCGTCGGCGGCTTCCGCACCATGGTCGAGGCGGTCGCCATGCGCACCTTCGGCCTCGGCGGCGACTCGGAAGTGACGCTGGAGGATGGCGCGCTCAACCCCAGGATCCTGCTCGGTCCACGCCGCCTGGTGCCGCTGGCGCTGGCCGGCATGGCGCATGGCAAGGCCGTCACCGCCGAGCTGGAGCGGCAGCTCCGCGCGCCCAATGTCGGTCGCATGGACGGCCGCTTTGCGCTCCGTACCGGCGTGCCGGACAGGCTCGCGGCCGGCCTGACCACGCCGGAGGCGAAACTCTATGAGGCGATCGGCGCGACGCCGATCGCCCTCGACAAGCTGCTCACGTCGAATGCCCAGAATGCCACCCTGAACCGCCTGGTGTCGCGTGGCCTGGTGCACATTTCGGGCTTCACGCCCTCCGATGCCGCGCATGTCCTGGGCAAGCAGGCCAATTGGGATGCCGCCACCGCCAGGCTCGGCGCCGAACTCTTCGCCCGCCGCCGCGACGGCCGTGGCCAGGCGATCGCGGCGTCCGTGGAGGCGATCTCCGAACGTGTGCTGGTGACGCTGACGCGCTGGTCGGCCGAATACATACTGGAGACCGCCTTTGCCGAGGACGGGCTGGACGGCGCCGCGACCGTCGCGCACGCCCTGGTGCAGCGCGCCGTCGATGCCCATCCGGGCATTGCCCGCTTCACCGTCGCGCTCGACCGTCCGGTGATCGGGCTCGGCGCCTCGGCGCCGCTGCATTATGCCGGCCTGCCGCCACTGATCGGCAATGGCTGCGTGGTGCCGGAAGACACCGACGTCGCCAACGCGCTCGGCGCCGTGGTGGGCCAGGTGCGCGTTTCGGCCGAGGCCCGCGTCAGCCAGCCCAAGGAAGGACTGTTCCGCCTTGCGTCGGGCGAGACGGTTCGCGACTTCCTCGACGAGGCCAAGGCGATCGCCGCAGCCGAGGCCGATGTGCGCGCCATCGCCGCCGAAAGGGCGAACCAGGCCGGCACCGACAGCGCCGAGATCGACGTGGCCACCGAGTTTCGCGTCTCCACCGTCGAGGGTCAGCGCATGTTCATCGAGGCGCATGTGGTGGCGGTCGCCTCGGGCAGGCCGAGAATCGCGGTGTAGGCCGCCCTGTGGGCGCAAAATCCGCCCTTGGGCCTTTAGCCGAATTGACCCTGCCATCGTGACGTGCCAAACGCCCTCGTCAGGGCGCCGAGCATCCTTTCGGGCGCGCAAAGGACCTGTAGCACTTTGATTTGGCGCACGATCCCTTCCGAAAAATCGATTGCGATTTTCGGGCTCATGCGCCGGCGGCGGAGAAGGCCGGGAAGCCGGCAAGCCTAGCATCTGGAGAAGCGCTGATGACTGATCGCATCGAAATCGCCGGATTGCGGATCGACCGCGCGCTTCACGATTTCGTCGTATCCGAGGCGCTGCCGGGGACCGGCGTCGATGCCGGCCGCTTCTGGAACGGCTTCTCGGCCATAGTCCATGATCTCGCGCCGAAGAACCGCGCCCTGCTGGCGAAGCGCGATGCTTTGCAGGAGAAGATCGACGGCTGGTATCGCGACAATGGCGCGCCGGTCGATATGGAAGCCTACAAGGGTTTCCTGAGGGAGATCGGTTACCTCCTGCCGGAGGGCGGGGCCTTCGCGGTGACGACTGCCAATGTCGACCCCGAAATATCGACGGTCGCCGGCCCGCAGCTCGTCGTGCCGGTGATGAACGCGCGCTACGCGCTCAACGCCGCCAATGCGCGCTGGGGCTCGCTTTACGACGCGCTCTACGGCACCGACGCCATCCCCGAGACCGGAGGCGCCGAGAAGGGCAAGGGCTTCAACCCGGCCCGCGGCGCCAGGGTCATTGCCTGGGCCAAGGATTTCCTCGACCAGTCCGCGCCGCTGACGTCAGGCAAGTGGGCCGGCGTCAACGGGCTGTCCGTGTCGAACGGCGCGCTGAGGCTCAGCGCCGGCGCCGGCAGCACCACGCTTGCCGACCCGAAGCAGTTCGCCGGCTATCGCGGTGACGCGGCGAGCCCCGAGGCCATCGTGCTGGTCAGGAACGGGCTGCACATCGAGATCGTCATCGATCGCGCCAACCAGATCGGCAAGACCGATCCGGCCGGCGTCGCCGACGTGATCCTGGAATCGGCGCTGACCACCATCCAGGACTGCGAGGATTCCGTCGCGGCCGTGGACGCCGAGGACAAGGTCGTCGTCTACCGCAACTGGCTCGGCCTGATGAAGGGCGACCTCGCCGAGGACATCACCAAGGGCGGCAAGACGTTCACCCGCAAGCTCAACCCCGACCGTTCCTACACCGCGCCAAATGGCGGCCAGCTTACCCTGCCCGGCCGCTCGCTGATGCTGGTGCGCAATGTCGGCCACCTCATGACCAATCCGGCGATCACCGATCGCGACGGCAACGAGGTGCCGGAAGGCATCATGGATGCGGCGATAACGGCGCTGATCGCGCTGCACGATGTCGGCTCGAACGGCCGGCGCGCGAATTCCCGCGCCGGTTCGATGTATGTCGTGAAGCCCAAGATGCACGGACCGGAGGAAGTCGCCTTCGCCGTCGAGATCTTCGATCGCGTCGAGGACCTGCTCGGCATGCCCCGGAACACCATGAAGATGGGCATCATGGACGAGGAGCGCCGCACCACAATCAACCTCAAGGAGGCGATCCGCGCCGCCCGCGAGCGCGTGGTGTTCATCAACACCGGCTTCCTCGACCGCACCGGCGACGAGATTCACACTTCGATGGAAGCCGGCCCGATGATCCGCAAGGGCGACATGAAGCAGGCCGCCTGGATTTCCGCCTACGAGGCCTGGAACGTCGATACCGGCCTGGAATGTGGGCTGGCCGGCCACGCCCAGATCGGCAAGGGCATGTGGGCGATGCCGGACCTGATGGCGGCGATGCTGGAGCAGAAGATCGCGCACCCGAAGGCCGGCGCCAACACCGCGTGGGTGCCGTCGCCGACGGCCGCTACGCTGCACGCCACCCACTACCACAAGGTCGATGTGCACGCCGTGCAGGCGGCGCTGAAGAGCCGGCCGAAGGCCCGGCTCGACGACATACTGTCGGTGCCGGTCGCGGTTCGCCCGAACTGGAGCCCCGCCGACATCCAGGCCGAGCTCGACAACAACGCGCAGGGCATCCTCGGCTATGTCGTGCGCTGGATCGACCAGGGCGTTGGCTGTTCCAAGGTCCCCGACATCAACGATGTCGGGCTGATGGAGGATCGCGCCACGCTGCGCATTTCCTCGCAGCACATCGCCAACTGGCTGCACCACAAGGTCTGCACGCCCGACCAGGTGATGGCGACGATGAAGCGCATGGCGGCGATTGTCGACCGCCAGAACGAGGGCGATCCGCTCTACCGGCCAATGGCGCCCGATTTCGACGGCTCGATCGCCTTCCAGGCCGCCTGCGACCTGGTCTTCAAGGGACGCATCCAGCCGAACGGCTACACCGAGCCGGTGCTGCACGCGCGCAGGCTGGAACTGAAGGCCAGGGGCTGAGGCGACGGATCAGCCGTCGATACGCGATCTGCCATGCGCCGCCGGAGCGCCGGAAGCGCTTCCGGCTACCAGCTGTAGCGCATCAGTTCGATCTCGTTCGAGGCGGCGGCTTCGATCTTTTGGCGAAGCTCCGACCCGATGATCGACTGATAGGGCTCGCGATTGGTGCGCCACTGTCCCTTGGCCCGTGGCAGCACGATTTCCTCGGCGACGCCGATCGATCCCAATATGCTCGCGAGCTCGCCCGAGAGATCCTCATAGGCGATGACGCGATCGACGAGCGGCGCCTCTTCGTCGGCATAGATATGCCAGTTGGTCAGGTCGCTGTCGGGCAATGTCAGCAGATACTGGTTTATGTCGTCCTTCGAGGGGGCTTTCTTCGGCGAGCCCGCGCGCGACGGCATGTGCTGCCTGTCGTGGAAATATTTGCTGATGGCGCGATCAAACGGATTTCGCGCGATCGTGAATTTGAAAAATGAGTTCCATTCCAGGGAAGGGATTCGGGTCCTGAGGTCGGCCGCCGAGATGTTGTGTGGGAAACGATGCTTCCTCTTTTCGCGGTCCCACCCAAGCAGCCTGCCTGCCCATTGCTTGCAAACCGCATTGCGGTTGTTCTGTTCGGCGCGTCCGCCGAAGCTGCGGCGCAGCTGTTCGTCCGGAGGCGGCAGATAGGTGATGACGTCCTCGGGGCCGCAATGCCGTGACAATGCGATTTCGCAGCTCGTGCTGCCGGTCTTGATCGTCTTGAAGAAAATGAATTTTCGATGCCGGCTGAGTATCAACGGTATGCCTCGAATATACGAAGGTTACCTCATATATTGCGATCGCGCGTGTATCCAGTCCATTCTGCGACCCTCCACGACGTTCAGAATTGGCAATTAGTTCAATATTGACGCGCTGATATGGCGGAGGAAGCGGCGCTCGGAAATTTGAACCGCCCGTGAGGACGCGCCTCGACAGGCCGTCCCGGTCGCCATGTTCGTCATGGTCGATAATCCGTAAGCCGACTTTGGTTCTGGCCAGGATGTCGCGAAGCGCGTGTGGCTGTTTGAGGGCGGCAGCAACGCCACAGGCCTATGCTTGAGCCAATGCCTATCTGGCGATGCCCATCAGGCTCGGCCCGGCGTCCCGAAGAGAGGGGAGATGCGTGTGACTTCGGCTTCGCCGGCAAGGGCGGCAGACCGGCTTCGATCCGCCGCCGTACCGGATTGCCTCAATTCAGGCCGAGCGTGCCGCGCAGCTTGGACAGGTCCTCGGCCAGCGCCGTCACCGGGCCGGCCAGCGCCTTGCGGTCGTTTTCCGACAGCTTGTCATAGGTCTCGAAGCCATCGGCCGTCTTGTACTTGGCCAGGATCGTGTCGACGGTGGTGAAATTGTCGTTCACGGTCTTGATCAGCGCCGGATCTTCCTTCTCCACCAGCGGCTGCACCAGCGCCACGATCTTCTGGGCGCCGTCGATGTTGGCCTGGAAGTCCCAGAGATCGGTGTGGCTGTAGCGGTCCTCCTCGCCGGAAATCTTGCTGGAGGCGACTTCCTCAAGCAGGCCGGCCGCGCCGTCGATCGCCTTTTCCGGCGGCACGGTCAGCCCGGCGACGCGCTTCTTCAGGTCGACCACGTCGGCGTAGAGCTTGTCGGCGATCGGCGCGAGGCCTTCGGTGCTGTTCTGGCTGAACAGGCCGTATTCGATGCGGTGGAAGCCGGTGAAGTCAGCGGACTTTTCCTTCTGTTCATGGTCGTCGGCGCGGGAATCGATGGCGCCGTCGAGGTCGGAGAACAGTTCCGCGATCGGCTCGATCATCTCGTAGTTGACGCGCGCCGGCGCGTAGAGCGCCTTGGCCTTGGCGAGATCGCCGGCCTTGACGGCATCGGTGAAATCCTTGGTCCTGGCCTCCAGTGTGTCGATCTTGTCCTGGACGTAGATCTTGTAGTCGGCGATCGGCTGCACGAGATCGAGCGGCGACACGGCGGCCAGGACCGGCGCCAGGCTGGCGGCGAGCACAATGGCCGAGGCGGCCGCGATGCGATGGAGCTTCATGGAAAAATCCTCTCGGGTTTGAAAATGCTGTCAGGTGTGGGGGCTCGTCGATCCCGAGGCCGCTTCCAGCAGCGGCCGGCCGAGATAGTCGTTCGCGTCGCGCACGCCGGGCGGGACGAAGAAATAGCCGCCGCCGAACGGCTTGATGTATTCCTCCAGCGCCTCGCCGCTCAGGCGGTTCTGGACGGCGATGAAGCCCTGCTCGAGGTCGGCTTGGTAGGCGATGAACAGCAACCCCATGTCGAGCTGGCCGGACTTGCTGACGCCGTTGGAATAATTGAACGGCCGGCGCAGGATGAGGTGCTTGCGCGCCTCCGCGTCGCGCGCGTTGGCGAGCCTTATATGGGCATCGAGCGGCGTGAGCTGGCCCTTGGGATCGGATGCGTAGCGGGGCAGGTCGGTCTCGGCCTGGCCGTCGAAGGGCGCGCCACTCGCCTTCTTGCGGCCGATGATCTTTTCCTGCTGCTGCAGCGGCGTGCGGTCCCAGCGCTCGACGAAATTGCGGATCAGGCGCACCGCCTGGTAGGAGCCGCCGGCAGCCCATGCCGGCTCGTCGCCGCCGGGCTGCACCCAGACGATGCGGTTCATCTCGCCGGTGTCGGCGGAATCCGGATTGGCCGAGCCGTCACGGAAGCCGAGGAAGTTGCGCGCGCTCTCCTTCGGCCTGCCCGGATGCGGCTGCTGGACGGGCACCGAGCCCTCCTGCTTCCAGCGCAGCATGAGCAGGTCCGGCGTGTTCTTGATGATGTCGCGCAATGCGTGGATGTTGGTGTCGGGGGTGTTGGAGCAGATCTGCACCAGAAGGTCGCCGTGGCAGAGTTCCGCCTGCAGGGCGTCGTTCCTGAACGCGCTCATGCGCGAAAGATGCCTGGGCCGCAGCGTCTGCAGGCCGAAACGCTCGTCGAACAGCGAGGCGCCGAACGATGTCGTGATGGTCACGTTGTCGGGCGTCACCTCCGGTCCGAGTATGCCGGAATCGGCTGGCGGGAATTTTGGGTCGAGTTCCGGCGGCGTGCCGCCTTCCATGAGGAAGGCCGTGCGCTGGGTGAGCGTGCGCAGCAGCTTCTCCAGTCCCGCGCGGTCCCGCGCCAGCACGTCGAAGGACGCCACCAGGCCCGCCGCCGGCCTCGGCGTGACGATGCCGGGCTGGTGCGTGCCGTGGAAACGCTGGCGCTGGTGGATGGCGTCGCTTTCGGGCGCCTGCGTCACGCTGCTGGTGCCGGCGGCCGCGGCCATGCCCGGCGTCATGGCGCCGGCCACGGCGCCGATCAGGATCGAGCGGCGCGACAGCGCCGGCGCGACATTCGGGTCAAGAGATCTTGTGCTCATCAGTTAAGTTCCATGCCGTCGCGCAGTCGGGAGAGGTCGGCTGCCAGCGCGGCCGCGTCCTTGCTCATCCCGGCATCCGCCGCGCCTGCCGAAGCCTGGTTGGAGATCGTCTTGTCCAGGCGGTTGAAATCGCCGTCTATGGTGCTTGCCAGTTCGGCCTGGGTCTTGGCCGCGATCGGACGCAACAGGTCGTAGACCTTGCGCACGCCGGACAGGCGCGCTTCCAACTCGCTCGGGTCACCTGCCTGACCCGGGTCGCCTGCCGTCAGGCGGTCGAGCGCGGCGGCGCCGCCGCCGATCATGCCTTGCGGGGTGACCCGCAGGTCGTGGATGCGGGTTTGCAGCGTCGCGGCGTCGCTTGTCAGCCTGTCGGCGACGGGTGCCAGGCCATCCGCGCCTGCCGGGTTGAAAAGCCCGTGGGCGATACGGTGCAGCCCGACGAAGGCGGGATCGGCCTCGCGCTTCTCGAAATAGGCGGCGGGCGCGTCGATCGACGTGTCGAGGTCGGAAAACAGCGGCGCCACCGGCGCCAGCCTGGCATAGGCGGCCTGTGCCGGCAGGTAGAGCGTCCTGGCCTTGTCGAGATCTCCAGCCTTCACGGCGCCGGCAAGGGCGTCGGCGGCCTGGGTGAAATCCCGGGCCTGGCTTGCCAGGAAAACCTTGTACTCGGCGAGCGCGCCGATGAAGGCGGCAAGATCGGGCTTCTCCCGCGTCGCGGCACCGGTGGCCGCCAGCACGTGCAGCTTGCCGCGCGGGTTGCTCAGCAGGCCGCAGGTGATGGCATAGTCACCGGGCTCCAGCCGCGCCGTCAGTGTCTGGGAGAAGCCGGGCGCGATGTTCTCGCGCTCCTCGATGACCATGACGCCGTCCAGGATCTCCCACTCGACCGCGCGTTCGGATGCGTTGACGATCTCGAAGGCGTGCCGTCCCGCCGCAACCGTGATCTCGCCTGGCTCGCACGCGCGCGCGGAGATCGTCACCCTGGTCGCCGCCGCGCGGCGGACATCGCGGGCGCGCTCGGTGGCGTAGAGGAAGGCGGCCGCGGCCGCGACGAGAAGCAGGATGGCGATCGCGAGGCCGGCCCTTACGGCGCCGCGCGGCAGGCTTTCGTTGAGCGAGGTCGTTGCCATCGTGCGGCTCACGCTCCCTGCTTGGAAACAGTGGCGGACTGGCTGCCCGGCTGGCCGGCCAGGAACAGCCAGAGGGCCGGCACCAGGAAGCCGAAATAGGCGACGATCTCGCTGATCGTCGGTGCGTCGACATAGCCGAACATGCCGCTGAGCAGCGAGCCGAGCGGGCTGTCCATCGGCAGCACGCCGCTGATGTCGAACACCACCTGCTGCCAGTGGTTCCAAAGGCCCGCCTCATGCAGCGCCCGGACCGAGTTGGCGAGCAGGCCGGCGGCGACGAACAGGATGAAGGCGCCGGTCCAGCGGAAGAAGCGCCTGAGGTCGAGCCGCACGCTGCCGGCGTAGATGCCGTAGCCGACCGCCGCCGCGAGCAGCACGCCGGCAAGGGCGGCCAGCGGCGCCATGCCGCTCTCCTGCTGGAAGGCGGCGAGCAGGAAGAAAACGGATTCCACGCCCTCGCGCGCCACCGCCAGGAACACCATGGCGATCAGGCCAAAGCCCCTGCGCGACGGCGCGCCGAGCGCGGCGTCGATCGAATTGTGCAGCTCAGCCTTGATAGAGCGCGCCGCCTTGCGCATCCAGAACACCATGGAGGTCAGCACGCAGACGGCGACGAGGCCGATTGCCGCCTCGAACAGTTCCTGCGCTTTCTGCGGGAATTCCACGCTGGCGAGCTGCAACGCCGCGCCGACGGCAAGCGAGAACGCCAGCGCTAGCAGGATGCCGATCCAGACCACGGGCATCCACGCGCCGCGCCCGGTGCGCTGGAGATAGCTGGCGATGATGCCGACGATGAGGGCCGCTTCGACGCCCTCGCGAAACATGATCAGGAACGGTACCAGCATCGCCTGTCCAGCCGAAACCGCTTTCGTCCGTCGCCGTCATGGCGAGGGCATCGGGCGGTCCTTCCAGCGCTTCGCGCGGATCATTCGCGCATGCGCGCGCTCCAGCAGGCCCTGGCTCAACCGAGGCCTGCCCGCACGCCTTCCGAGGCGGAGATCAAAACTTGTGCAAAGCAGTCATCTTTTATTGCCGGCGATTTTCACGTGCAAGCGCCGGCCGATCACATAAATGAGAGGTAGGCGCCGTCTGGCGGGATTGGCCGTGGCGCCTATCGCCTGCGTTTCCGCAAATTGGCCTCGACGCGTCGTACCGGCCGAAATCCTGGCCCAGGCCTGTCCGGTTTCTATCTATAGATCGTGCTTGAGGCCGCCGCGTATCGGCGGCGGACGCAGGGCGACGGCATCGGCGGAGGTGAGCAAGGCGTCGGCGACCTCACGCCGTTTGAGGACGATGCGGCGCACCCGCAGGAATGTCCGCACGACGAAGTGCGCGATCTTCACCGAGCCGTAGTCGCTGGCGTAATACCTGGCCAGCAGCCGCGCGGCGTTGACATGATCGCTGTCGATGGAGAACACGTAGTTCACGCATGCGCGGACGTAGGGGTGGTTCATGTCCGGATTGAGATCGGCGCTGCTCCCGGTCTCGATGCTCTGCAGGAACGCATTCATGTAGGTGGCGGCGCGCTTGATCTCCTTCTTGGACGGGGCATCGCCGAAGTTCGGGCAGTATGTCTCCAGCCCGCGCAGGAACTGCGCCGCCCGCGCGCTTTGGTTCTCCACGCGCCGGGCATAGTCGACAGTGATCTCGACCGCCTTCCTGCGGAGGCCGCGGTAGTCCTCCTGCTGCCAGTTCTGCGGATGAATGGCGTGCAGGAGCACGGGCGGTACGGAGAATTCGAGGTCGAAATGGAAGGACAGCACCAGCGGGATAACGATGTCCCAGAACGGCGCCCCGAGCTGAAAGGAGGCGAAAGGCTCATTCTCGAACGGGCTGAGATCGATGTCTGGTGAAAAGAACAGGCCGTCTATGCCCAGGTTGTAGACGCCTTCGAAATCGCCTCCAAGCCGGGCGACGTCTATTCTGCGGGACGCGACGATTGTCCGGTTTTTGGTCCGCAAGTAGTCGACGGCGCCGCAGGGGATCATGAAGATGTCGGAATTGACGACGGCCGCGACAGGCGCGCTGCGCGCCAGATGGAATATGTCCGCGAAGCTCGGGCCGTATTTGTGCGCGAAGAAGCCCTCGCTCGAACCCACGACGCTTCGCATCGACACGCCATCGAGGCGAGGTTCCGCTTCCGACTGCCGCCGCACGGAGACGATGTCGTATCCGTTTGCGTCGAAGGACTGCAGCGCCACGAGGATGCGCTGGGCGTCCTCGCTGTCGGGCGCGGCAATCGCGCGAGGCGGAATCGACGTTGCGAGAACGGGCTTCTTCAATGCACGCCGGACCTTTGCGAAGCGCTGCGGTACGATATGGCAAGCCAAGTCAGGAAGAGTACTTCGACAGTCACAGGCCGCCAGCAACTGAAATGATAAGCAAGGACACCTACTGTTGCCAGCTTGACGATGTCAATGCGCGGCGGGTGAAAGTCGTTTGATACGTCGAGTGACCCTCTTCCTTCAAACATCACGGCGAAGTTCCCCGGAAGGGCGTCAGGGACCAATCCCGGAGCGCGGTGCTCCAATGTCGGGCAGCGCCGGCCCTGTCGGCGCCGAGCAGGCGGTTCACGGGCAAGGCCCCCGTCTAGGCGGCCTGCGCCGCGCGCTCGGCGCTCATCCGGTAGGAGATCGCCTCGGCGAGATGGATGCGGCCGACCGTCTCGCTGGCGTCGAGGTCGGCCAGTGTGCGCGCCACCTTGAGCACGCGATGATAGGCGCGGGCGGAAAAGCCGAGCTTCTCGCTGGCGTCGCGCAGCAGCGAAAGCCCGGCCGCGTCAGGCCGCGCGATCTCCTCGATCGCCGCTGGCGCGCAATGCGCGTTGGTTGTGCAGCCTGTGATGCCGAGCCGTTCGAAGCGATCGCTCTGCATGGCGCGGGCGCGGGCCACGCGCGCCGCCACTGCCGCGCTTTTCTCCGCCTGGTCCGGGCGGATCAGGTCGCTTGCCGAAACCGCCGGCACCTCGATCCTGAGATCGATGCGATCGAGCAGCGGTCCGGAGATGCGCGCCTGGTAGTCGGCGCGGCAGCGCTCGCCGCGCGCGCAGCGATAGCCCGGCTCTCCCGCCATGCCGCAGCGGCATGGATTCATCGCCGCGACGAGCTGGATGCGGGCCGGATAGGTGACGCGGTGGTTGGCCCGCGCGATCATGCAGTCGCCCGTCTCCAGCGGCTGGCGCAATGCATCCAGCGTCTGCGGCGAGAATTCAGGGAACTCGTCGAGGAACAGCACGCCATTGTGCGCCAGCGAGACCTCGCCCGGCCGGGCGCGCAGGCCGCCGCCGACCAGCGCCGCCATCGAGGCCGAATGATGCGGCGCGCGGAATGGCCGCCTGTCGGTCAGCTTGCCCTCGGCAAGTTCGCCCGCCACCGAGGCGATCATCGACACTTCGAGCAGTTCCTTCGGCGTCAGCGGCGTCAGGATCGAGGGCAGCCTCTGCGCCAGCATCGATTTGCCGGACCCCGGGGGCCCGGCCATCAAAAGGTTGTGGCCGCCGGCGGCCGCCACCTCCAATGCCCGCTTGGCGCTCTCCTGGCCCTTGATGTCGGCAAGGTCGGGCAGGTCGCGCGCGGCGGCCCGGATGACGGCCTCGGGTCGCGACAGCACCTGGGTGCCGCGGAAATGGTTGGCGATTGCGATCAGGCTGCGCGGCGCCACGATGTCCATGTCCTTGCCTGCCCAGGCGGCCTCGGGGCCGCAGGCGAACGGGCAGATAAGACCTTTGCCTTCGCCATTGGCCGCGATCGCCGCCGGCAGCACGCCGGCCACCGGCGCAATGGTGCCGTCGAGCGACAATTCGCCCAGCACGACGAAGCTGGCCAGCATGTCGCCCGGGACGGCGCCCAGCGCCGCCATCAGTCCGAGCGCGATCGGCAGGTCGTAATGGCTGCCCTCCTTGGGCAGGTCGGCGGGCGCCAGGTTGACCGTCACCTTCTTCGACGGCATCGACAGGCCGGACGCATGCAGGGCCGCCTGCACCCGCTCGCGACTCTCGGCCACCGCCTTGTCGGCCAGGCCGACGATGTGCATGCCGACCTTGCCGGGCGCGATCATCACCTGCACGTCGACCGGAACGGCCTCGATGCCCTGGAAAGCGACCGTGCGAACCCGCGCCACCATGTTCCCGCCCCCGGATACGGACTTGCCCCAGCCCGCGCGGCCGCCGCGCGACCTCGCGCCACACAATCACAAGTCGTTGATCATGGCAAGAACATTACGGGAACATGCGGCGGCCCTCGAATCCCGGTGATGTGGGCGGCTTCCTGCCGGCGTCCGATGGAGAGTTGAGTTTGCCGGCTTTGAGGTCACAGGTCACGCCGAGTTGATCCGCCTGCGACCTGAATGCCCCGCGCCGCGTGTTGATTTTAGAGGTCGCTCATATAGCCTTCCCGGATTGGTAAGGGGGGTTGAGGATGAAATCTGCGTTTCTCGCCGCGGCGATGTTGCTCGCCGCTTCGTCGGGTGCAGCATTTGCGGCGGATGTGGCCTTGAAGGCGTCTCCGGAGGGCACGGCGCCGGCCCATGGCTGGAACGGGTTCTACGTTGGCGGCAACGTCGGTTACGGTTGGGGTGGGAACACCGATGTCGCAGGTAACGGAACGATATCCGGCCCCCTCGGCGCCACAATCTCCACTGCCTTCGCGGACTCCCAGCGGCAACAACCCCTCATCGGCGGCGCGCAGATTGGCTATAACTATCAGATCAGTCCGCAAGTGGTGTTGGGTTTGGAAGCGGATATCCAGGGTTCTGGTGGGGACAATTCATTCTCGACTCCTTTCTCAGGCATCGGTTGCAATCGATTCGAATGTTATTCGCTCAGCGGCACCGCCACGACGAGCGATGCCAGGATTGAATGGTTTGGCACCGTTCGCGGCCGCGTTGGCGTCCTGATAAACCCCGACCTTCTCCTTTTTGGCACCGGTGGATTGGCTTACGGTAGCGTCAATTCAGGCAATGTAACGATTAACGCCTACGATCCTCACTTTGCTGCTTCGTTTGGGCCGAGCACAAGCAGTTTCGGTCAACGGACCAAGATTGGTTTTGCTGTGGGTGCAGGCTTGGAAGGAAGGTTTTCTGAATGGCTTCCGGCCAATTGGACCTGGAAACTGGAATACATGTACGTGGACCTCGGGTCGCGGGACAGCTCGACTGCGTTCGATGCGAGCAGCAGCAACCCTGGTAATTTGACAGATTTGATCGGGACAGTGAGCGCGCACACCCATTTCAGCGACAACATCGTGCGCGTCGGACTGAACTATCACTTCAACTGAGCCGGCCGGCGCGACGGCTATGGTGGCGGCCTCCGGTGGCAATCCTTGCTAGCCATTCAATTGGCGGCCCCGGGCTGTGCGGGACCGTTCGAGATGTACCGAGCCCGAAACCTGAATGCTCGATTCCGTCCAAGGGGGTGGGATGCGACGCAGCCCCTACGACGATCATACAGTCTTCGCAGCGTCCCTGAGCAAGGCGCGACGCGCCCCGAGTGAAATCGTCATGTGGGAGTCAACTCGCGGGCGTAGGTCGTTGACCTGGTGGGCCAGACATTCCGCTCTTCCGGAGGTGTCGAACTATCCATGAAGCTGCAAACCAGCTCCGAGAACGTCGAGTTCATCTGAGATTCACAAGCACTGTGGTATCGCGGCCCGGCGAGTCGAGACAGGTGGAGAGAGTTGATCACCATGTGCGGTCGGGCATGAGCTATCAAGACGTCATCGGATTGCTGAATTCGAACATGTCCGCAATATTCTGCGCCGCCTTGTTCGTAATTTGGTACCATCATCGCCATCTTGCCTATATCAGGATCTTCGCCCTTTCGTATGCGATAAGGGCCATTTGCTTTGTTATCTTCTATTTTGCTTTTTCGCTTAAGGATCCGGTGCTGCGATTGCTGGCCAACGGGCTCTTGATGCTGGCAATGGCCTTGTTGTCCGTAGCATTATCCAGCCGGCGTGGACGACGGCCTCGCTATGGCGCACTCCTGGCAATCGCCGTGGTGGCGCTCAGCGCGCTCTATTACTATCAGTTCGTAGAACAAAGCCTGTTCGCGAGAGTTGTCTGGTTCAATACGGGGCTCGCTGCGGTCGGTCTCCTGATGCTGCCTGATGTTGGAAAGCTATCGAACCGCACTCCGGTCGAGTTCGTCCTTCTTGGCTTAACGATTGTCTCGTGCGTCGGTTTCCTTCTTCGCCCCTTGTTCTTGCTCGCTTCCGGCATAGGGGACGAGCGATTCGAAGGAGCTTATTGGCTGATTGTCTCGATCTCGGATGCTCTTATTTGCGCGATGATGGCCGTGGGGATATTCGCTGTGATCGCGAGCGACGTGATGGACAGTATCAAGACGGATGCGCAAGTCGACGCGCTATCGGGACTGTTCAATCGCCGGGGATTTGAACCACGCGCGCTCGAAGCCCTGGTGCGGCAGACCGTCAGCGCACCCGTGGCAATGATCCTGAGCGACCTCGATCACTTCAAATCGATCAACGACCGCTTCGGACATATGAACGGCGACAAGATTATCCAGAGTTTCTCCGAGGTTCTGAAAAAGAAAGCCCCCCGAGACGCGATCATGGCCCGCCTTGGCGGCGAGGAATTCGCTATTTTGCTTCCGGCGGGAAAGGCCGACGATGCGCGGTTGCTGGCCGAGGAAGCCCGGTCTGCGTTCAAGGAAGCAGCCTTGACTACCGTTTCGGGCGAAGCGCGCCCAACAGCCAGCTTTGGGATCGCAATCGCGCGCCAGAACGAAGTCCTCCACGCCCTGATGGATCGGGCCGATCGCGCGCTTTACCAGGCCAAAAGTGACGGACGAGATTGCGTCCGCATGATGGACTAGAGCAACTCCAGGAAAAGCTGTGTAACGGCTTTCCCTTGGGAATTGGGTCAAAACAAAGAGATAGAGCCGTTCGGCCTTTCTGTGAAAAGCTGAACGGGCTCTCGAGAAGTCCCCCGGCAACCAGCCTGCTGGCGGTACATCCGCTACAGGCTGAGGCGCGCGATCGTTTCCGTGGCGGTGGAGTGCAGGGTGAAGGCGCCGCCGAGGGCGTTGGCGCGGGCCTTGATGTTGGCAAGTCCGCGTCCGCCGCCCCTGGTGACCGCGTTGGCGTTGTTGATGCCGACGCCATTGTCGATGACCAGTACCTCGAAGGACGGCGTGGTCGAACCCGGCGCTGGCGGTTGCGGACTGGCCGTCGACCGCTCGATCTTGAGGGTCACCAGCCCGGCCTGGCCATGCCGAACCGAATTCGTGATGCACTCCTGGATGATGCGCAGCACATGCAGCGTTGCCTCCGCCGACAGGACGAGGGTTTCGGCGCCGGCGCCGACTTCCCAGCGCGTTTCGACGCCGGCCGCGGCCAGACGCGGTCCCAGCCGGTAACGGAGGTTTGCCAGGGCATCGATCAGCGTCGTCGTGCTGGGGCCTCGCGCGTCGAGCAGCAGATGCAGTTCCTCCAGCGAGTCCCGCACCGCGTCCTCGACCTCGCCGCTCGATATCTCGCCCCGGGTAAGGCCGCTCAGCAACAGCGACAGCCGCGTTCCGACGCCGTCATGCATGTCGCGCATCAGCCGGAGCCGCTCCTCGGTGCCGATCGCCTCACGCTCGGTCGCGCGCTTGCTCTCATAAAGCTCTTCGAGGTCCTGTCGCGCGGCGGTGACACGCGACTCGAGAACCTTGTTGACGTTGCCGAGCGCGGCCCTGGTTCGTGCCATGTCGTCGGCGAGCAGCACGCTGGTCAGGATGAGGACCACCGGGAAACTCAGCGCCATCCACAGGATGCTCGAGAAGGATCCCGCGCCCTCTATCCACAGTACGTCGTGAACGGCGGGGCCCATCTGGCCCAATATGCCGACCAGAAGAATGGCGCGATGAAGCGTTGGCTTCGAAATCGTGCGGTAGGTGAATGCGCCGACGCAGAATATGCCGATGAGAAACTGGGGGACGTACCAGAGCCAGGGCGAGAGTGCCATGAAGCGGTCCGTCGGCACCATGAACAGCGCCGCCGATCCGGCGACCGTGAACGCCGCGAGCGCTAGCTCGAATCCGCGCCAGCGATAGTCGGAAAAGCGCAGCAGGAAGATCCAGATCAGACCGAGGGACCAGCCGAGACTCGCGCTGACCAGCGGCCACCAATATTCGACCGGCATGGGCAGGAAGTCGAAGAAGCCGTGAAAATTGCGCACCCCGAACAGGATCGACCCGGCGCTGAACAAGCCGTAGTTGACCGAGCCGAGGGGATCGCGGAGCCAGCTGAACAGAAGCGGGATGGCGAGAACGATGACGGTGAGGTTGGCGATCCACAACAGGTCGACCTGGAAGAACCGGCGCAGGCGATAGGCGGCGCGAAGCCTGTCGCGCGGGCCGAAGAAACCCTCCGACAGTCCGGCCCTGCTGTTGGCAACGCCGGAGACCGATATGGCGAGCGTGTTGTCGCCGGGACGAAGCTTGTCGGGAGGAATAGTGAGGTAGAGCGGACGGTTCCAGCGCCAAGAAGTGCTGTCGGCACGCGCGGACTCGGCAAGCGGCGCGCCGTTGATCTCGACAACGCCACTGTTGCTCAGGCGTGGAATGTAGAGGGCGCGATCGGCCAGCGCGTCGGGCTCCACATGGACCGTGATGCTGTAGCGGCCGACACCGCCGAATCCGGGATGCGTCTTGTTCCAGGGGTCCGGCAACGCGACCGGCGCTGCCTGCGGCGCGTCGTTGGAAGCGGAGCCGTGGCTTACGGTGCCGTCATTGGGAACCAGTTCGAGCGTCGCGTGGTCCAGCCGCCATTGAAGCAGAGCCGCTGACGGCGTCACCAGCCCGATCGCCAGCGGAGCGATCGTCACGGCAAGGATGATGCCGACCACCAGGGCGACGTGCCGGCTGATGGAATACCGGGCGTTTGAACGCGTGGCGAGTTCCATGGCGGGTCGGTTCAGATAAGCCCAAGGACGGAAGCCTCGAAGACAGCTTCGCCGCGCGTGCTGACTTCGAGCTTTCGATAGATGGCCTTTGCGTGGGCGCGCGTCGTGTTCGGCGAGAGCTTGAGAAACCGGGCGGCTTCAACGAGCGTGAACCCCTTGGCCACCAACTGGAGCACTTCCAATTCGCGCGGCGACAGTTTTGGATCGACGGGGCTTTCGGCGCCCGCCCGTGTTGGCGAAGGCTGGGTACGTCCGATCAACGCGGGCTGGACCATGCGGCCACGCTGCTGCACGGCGCCGAGGATGTGGCGGGCGATCTTCGGGTCGATCGGAGAATGCCCGGCCCGCAGATCGTCGATCGCGGCGCTCCATTGCATCGGTGTGCTCTCCTTCAGCAGGTATCCCGTGGCGCCTGCGTAGATCGCCGCGACCACATTGCCCTCGTCGGCGAACACCGTGGCGACCAGAATATCGGCGTCGGGTTGATAGCGTCTCGCCGCGCGAATGACGTCGATGCCGGACCCGTCCGGCAGGCCGAGATCGACGATCATCAGATCGAAGGCCTCCGTCTGTACGCTGCGGAGCGCCTGACCGAGATTACCGCAGAGCGCGACAATCTGGTATTCAGGTCGATGCTTGACGATTGCCTGAATTGCCTGCTGCCAATAGGGATCGTCTTCAACGACGAAAAGCCGCATCGTGCCCTCCACGAGGTCCGCTCAATCTAGCGGGATCGAGAATTTCACACCAGCGCGGAGCATTGGAACACAATCCGGTGATGCCGCATTCTGCTCGCCGACGAGAACCTGGACAGGGTAAGCGGCCAAACTTGTACGAGAACATCCTAGAGCGCTCATGAAGAAGGCGTCATTGGTGAACCTCCTGAACTGGACAAGGTTTGGCTTTCGCCGAGCCGGGCGAAAGACCCGGCGCCTCGTCACGCTCGACGGCCTGCCGCCCTTCCTGTTCGAGACCCACGGTCACAGTGATATCTACATCTCCTATTCGATCATCAGCGGTGGGGTATGGGAGCAGACGACGACCCGCCTGCTGCTCGAACTGCTCGGCAACGACGCCGACCTGGTCGATGTCGGCGCCAATATCGGCTGGCACAGCGTCGTCGCCGGCCATCGCCTGGGCGATCGGGGTCGGGTCCACAGCTTCGAGCCCGAGCCGCGCAACCTTGCGAAATTGCGCACGAACGTCGCGCTGAGCAGCCTCGGGAATGTCGTCGTCAACGGATGGGCGCTTTCGGATGGCAGTCGCGCCGACATGCTGAGCCTGAGTCAGGACAATCTGGGCGACCACCGGCTGGGAGCGCGGCGCGCCGGGCGCGACGCCGTGAGCGTCGCGGTCCGCCGCCTCGACGACTATGCCGGCATCCGGTCCCGCCCGCTCGTCGTCAAGCTCGACGTGCAGGGCAGCGAATGGCATGTGCTTCGTGGCGCGCGAAAGTTGCTCGCCAGCCATCCGCACGAGATCGTCCTGCTCTGCGAGATATCGCCGATGATGTTGAGGGAATGCGGAGCGAGCGTCGACGGCCTCTGCGGATTGCTCGTCGAGGGCGGCTTTCTCGCGGCTGTCATCGACCAGCGGACCGGTTCGATCGAGCCGGTGGAATGGGTGCGCCTGAGAGAGCGCCTCGCCGCGAGGGAACGGGACGAGCCGGACTGCTCCGAGGATATCGTCGCCTTCCGGCGGCGCGACGGCCTGATGGGTTCGCTGCTCACGCGGGCGCCTTGATCACAAGTCGTTGATCAAAGCGGAAACATTAACGGAACCTGCAATCGCGCAAGTTGCAGCCGGGTTGTGCCGGGTAGCAAAAGCGGAACATGGTTAGCCAGGGGTTAACGGACTACCCGCGCTTGCCCTCGACGCAGTCCCAGAACAGCGCCGCGATATCGGCGCCGCCGAAGCGCTTGACCTCGCGTATGCCGGTCGGCGAGGTCACGTTGATCTCGGTCATGTAGTCGCCGATCACGTCGATGCCGACCAGGATGAAGCCGCGCTCCCGCAGCGCCGGGCCGATGCGGGCGCAGATCTCGCGCTCGCGCTCCGTCAACTCGGTCTTTTCGGCGCGGCCGCCGACATGCATGTTGGAGCGTGAATCGTGTTCGGCCGGCACGCGGTTGACGGCACCCACCGGCTCGCCATCGATCAGGATGATGCGCTTGTCGCCCTTGCGCACGTCCTTCAGGTAGCGCTGCACGATGTAGGCCTCGCGGAACAGCTGGCCGAACATTTCGAGCAGCGAGGCGAGGTTGCGGTCGGCTTCCTGCATGTGGAAGATGCCGGCGCCGCCATTGCCGTAGAGCGGCTTGACGATGATGTCGCCGAATTCCCTGCGGAAGGCGGCGACTTCCCGCGGGTCCTTGGTGATCAGCGTCTCCGGCATCAGGTCCGGAAATTCTGTGACGAAGATTTTCTCGGGGCTGTTGCGCACCCAGGCCGGGTCGTTGACCACCAGCGTCTTTGGATGGATGCGCTCCAGTATGTGCGTGGTGGTGATGTAGTTCATGTCGAAGGGCGGATCCTGCCGCAGCAGCACCACGTCCATGCCGGAGAGATCGGTGCGTACCTTCTCGCCGAGCGTGTAGTGATTGCCCTTCTCGTCGCGGACCTGCATCTCCTCGACGGCGGCGAAAACCTTGCCGTCGCGCAGCGAAAGCCGGTCCGGCGTATAGTGGAAGAGCTGGTGGCCGCGCCGCTGCGCCTCCAGCGACAGCGCGAAGCTCGTGTCGCCGGCGATGGACACTGTTGAGATATGGTCCATCTGGACGGCGACTTTCAGCGACATGGAGGCTCTCCGACGATTGCGCTCAGGCATATAAGGAACTCGACGCCTCCTGCCAATCGGCCAGGCTCAAATGCGTTTCGCCCAGTGCCGAATCGGGGACGATGCGCGGAGCTTCAGCGGTCGAAGACCAGCCTGGAATAGCCGAGGAAGGAAAACGTCATCGCCACCAGCGAGGCGACGACAAGCGCGGCGAGTGGCGGGGTCGCCGGCCAGGCGAGCAGGACCGTCGAATAGACCGCGTAGTTCACGACGGCGGTGGCGATGCCGACCCCGCCATAGCGCACGCCTTCGGCCGCGATGCCGCGGCTGGACGGCGAGAATGTCAGGCGCCGGTTGATTTGCCAGGTGACGGTGAGCGCGAAGCCTATCGACAGCACGCGCGCGACGAAAGGTCCGAGTGGCGTAACCGACAGGAGAAGCCAAAGCGCCGCCGCGTCGGCGAGAAAGCCGATGCCGCCGGCGAAGACGAAGCGCGCGACGCGTTTCATGCCGCCAGACAGGGCAGATGGAATGGAGCGGGTGGTCTCATTTCGGCCATCCCGATCAGGCTGCCCGGGGCGCCTTGCCGGATTCGGGTTTCACGACCGCCGCCTCGGCCGGCTGACGCCGCTCGATCCGGGTCGCGGGGATCGACAGATAGGAGATGCGCTTCTGCTCGGCGCGGCCGCGCGACACCGAGTCCAGGATCAGCCCGGTCACCGCCGCCAGCATCGACAGGAGCAGCAGCGCGACCGACAGAACCCAGGTCGGCATGCGGGGCACCAGGCCGGTCTCCAGGAATTCGATCACGACCGGCGCCATCAGGAACAGGCTCGAGCCGAGGAAGAACACCGAAAACGCCCCGAAGAAACGCAGCGGCTGCGTTTCCTTCATCAGCATGGCGAACATCCAGAGAATCCTGGCGCCGTCGCGATAGGTCGACAGCTTCGAGGACGACCCCTTGGGCCGCCGGCCGTAGTCGAGCGCGATCTCGCACACCGGCAGCTTGAGCTGCGAGGCATGCACCGACATTTCGGTCTCGATCTCGAAGCCGCCCGAAACGGCGGGGAAGCTCTTTACGAAGCGACGCGTGAAGGCGCGGTAACCGGAGAAGATGTCGGTGAAGTCGCTGCCGAACATGCGCTTGTAGAGCGTGTTGAAGATGCGGTTGCCGAAGGCGTGGCCGGCGCGGCCGGCGTCGTCGGTGACGCCGCGCCGGGTGCCCACCGCCATGTCGCAGCGTTCGGTGAGCAGCGTGTTAATCAGTTGCGGCGCGTCTTCCGGCGCGTAGGTGCCGTCGCCGTCGGCCATCAGGTAGATGTCGGCGTCGATGTCGGCGAACATGCGGCGCACCACATTGCCCTTGCCCTGGCGCGGCTCGCGGATGACGATGGCGCCGGCGGCGCGGGCACGCAGCGCGGTAAGGTCCTTGGAATTGTTGTCGAAGACGTAGATCGCGGCCGACGGCAGCGTCTCGCGGAAACGCCGCACCACGTCGGCGATCGTCAGCTCCTCGTTGTAGCAGGGAAGGAGCACGGCGATGGTAGGTTCAAAGCGGACTTCGTAGGGCATTCCTGGCCTCCCGCTGCCTTTTCGGCTTGGCGACCACCCGGCCGCGCCGCCCCCGTTCGAGCGGCTTTACTATTTATTGAAGCCGTTAAGGCTAGGTTTAAGCCGTTCAGTTTCCCTTCAGAGGTCCTGAAATGAGCACGGCCAAGGACAGCGGCGCCGCGAGCTGGCGGTTCGACCTGATGCTGGTGTTGGCCGCCACGCTGGTGGCGTTCCTTGTCAACGCGATGTCGGGCTTTCCCGAGCTCGCCAATGCCCGGGGCGACAATGACAGCCTGCTGCAGCTGGTGCAGGTCCGCGACCTGCTGGGCGGCCAGGGCTGGTTCGACATGCATCAGTACAGGATGGGCCTGGAAGGCGGCTTCGTCATGCACTGGTCGCGTCTGCTCGACGCGCCGCTGGCGCTCGGCATGCTTGCCGCCTCCGCCGTGACCGGAAACATGCCGCTGGCCGAGCAGGTGGTCCAGGTCCTGTGGCCGGCCCTGCTGTTCATGCTGACGCTGTTCTTCACAGTGCGCGCCGCGCGCCGCTTCGGCGGTGCTCCCGCGGTCCTGCCCGCCGTCGTGATCGGCGCAGCCGCCTATCATTTCGTCGGCATCTACTCGCCCGGTTCGCTCGACCATCACAACGTCCAGCTGATGCTGATCATGGCAAGCCTCAGCCTGCTGCTCGGCACGCCCGTGCGCGGGCCGGCGGCCTTCGCGGCGGGCGTGTGCGCCGCGCTGTCCATGGCCATCGGTATGGAAAGCCTGCCTTCAGCCGGCTCGATCGGCGCCGTCGTGGCGCTGCTGTTCCTCTTCGATGGCGCCCAGGAACGGCTCGTCGCCAGGTATTTCGGCCTCGGCGTCGCCGCGCTCGCCGCCTTCGCCTTCGTCACCACCGTGCCGATGTCCGCCTGGGGTCAGGCCCAGTGCGATGCGTATTCGGTCGTGCAGTTCGTCGTCGCCGCGCTGGCCGGCGCGGGCCTGGCCGCGTTGGCCACCCTCGACGCGGCCGCCCGCGACCGCCAGCGCCGGCTCGTCTCGCTCGGCCTGCTGGCCGTCGCCATCGGCGCCGTCGTGGTCCTGTTCTTCCCGCAATGCCTGGCCGCGCCCTACGCCACGCTCGACCCGCGCCTCAAGGAGATGTGGCTCGATCATATCGACGAGGCCCAGTCGCTGCGCCAGCTCGTGTTCGAAAGCCCGGCTTCGGTGATGGCGCGCTATGCGACGCCGGCGGTGGCGCTGGTGCTGATGGCGCTGCGCCTGCGCCGTGGCCCGTGGCGGCGCCAGGAAAGCCTGGTCGGCGCGCTGCTGCTGGTGGCGTTCCTGGTCAGCGTCTGGCAGGTGCGCGGCTCGACCTTCTCGATAGCCTTCGCCGTCATTCCGCTATCGGCGTGGATCGCGCAGTGGCGCGAACGGGCAAGGACCAACCCGTCGCGCGGCGTCGCCCTGCGCATGGCCGCGGTCTGGCTGGTTTCCGTCAACGCGGTCTGGACCGGCGCCGCCGCCGCGGCGTCGATCGCGCTGGAGGGCAAGAAGACGCCGGCCACGACCGAGGGAGGCGTCAAGGTCGACATCGCCTGCGAGGCCAAGGCCACCTACGCGACGCTTGCCCGGCAGCCAAATACGGTGGTGCTGGCGGTCTCCAATCTCGGATCGCCGATCCTCGCCTATTCCGGGCATCGCGTCTTCGCCGGTCCCTATCACCGCAACATCGCCGGCGACCTCGCGGCCCTCGATGCCTTCATGGGGTCGGCCGACGGTGCCAGGGCGATCGTCGAGGCGCACCATGTCGGCCTCGTCGCGGTCTGCCCGACCAATGGCGAGACCAAGCTCCTGACCGGAAAGGCACCGGCTGGCTTCATGGCCGAGCTTGTGCGCGGCGTGGTGCCTGCCTGGCTGGAGTCTGTCCCGGGCACGCTTGCCGGCCCTCTGCAGCTCTACCGTGTCAAGGCCGTTGGCGCCGAGGGTGGTGCCACCTGACAGCGCTCGGCCGGCACGGCGGTCACCTGGCCGCCGATCCGGAAAATAATTCCATGATACGTTTCCTAAAGGGTTTGCTGCCAGTCTCGGGGAAAATACCGGAGCCGGATGATCTCAGATCGCATCGACCTGAGATCTGAATCCGGCTCCAGATCAAAAGATAGAGCATGATGTCGTCCGAAAACCGCTTCGCACTTTTCGGCGTCATGCTCTAGGGGGCGGGACTAGGCACCGATGCAAACGTCGTTTGGCACCGGTCAGGCAAACAGGGACTCGGATCTGGCTTTTACCGATCCATTGACCGGGCTTGGCAATCATCGCCGCTTCTTCGACAAGATCGACCGCCTGATCAGCGATCGCGCCGACGATCCCGCGCCTTTCACCGTCGTGATCCTCGACCTCGACGGCTTCAAGCCGATCAACGACCTTTTCGGGCACAGGGCGGGCGACGACATACTGATCCAGGTGGCGATGCGCCTGCGCGCCTCGATGGACGGCTACTCCACGGTCTGCCGTATCGGCGCCGACGAATTCGCCGTCCTCTACCCGATGGTGTTCAGCGAGGAGGCGGCGTCCGAGCGTTCGCGCATGCTGATCGAGATTCTCTCGGCGCCCTACGATGTCGGCGAGCGCACCGCGAGGCTCTCGGCCTCGGTCGGCTGCTCGCTGTTCTATTCCGGCGACGAGACCACCGAGATCCTCGTCAACAAGGCGGAGACCGCGCTCTACCACGCCAAGCGCTCGGGGCGTGGGCGGGTCGTGGTCTACACGCGCGAGATGGAGGAAGCGGCCAAGCGCGTCACCCGCATCGAGCAGGCACTGCGCCGCGCCGTCTCCGCCGGCGAGGTCGAGCCGCATTTCCAGCCCATCGTCGACCTCGGTACGCGCCGCACCATCGGTTTCGAGACGCTGGCGCGCTGGACCGATCGTGATCTCGGCGCGGTGCCGCCGACGGTCTTCATCCCCATTGCCGAGGAGCGCGGCATCATCGGACCCCTGTCGCAGCTCGTCCTGCGCAAGGCCGCCGAGGCCGCCAGGAGCTGGCCCAAGGACCTGTTCCTGTCCTTCAACCTGTCGCCATCACAGCTTGTCGACCAGAACACCGGCCTGCACATACTGGCGATCCTCGATCGCACCGGCTTCGATCCGCGGCGGCTGGAGATCGAGATCACCGAGACCGGCCTGATGAACGATCCGGCGTCCGCCGAGAAGATCGTCGAGGACCTGCGTCGCGTCGGCATCCGCGTGTCGCTCGACGATTTCGGCACCGGCCAGTCCTCGCTCGGCCGTCTGCGCGAGTTCAATTTCGACAAGCTGAAGATCGACCGCACCTTCGTTTCGTCCATCCTCGACGACCGCCCTTCCGAACACATCATTCGCGCCATCCTCGCCATGTGCGAAGGGCTGGGCATGGACGTCGTCGCCGAAGGCATAGAGCAGGAGGCGCAGGCCGATCGGCTGATTCAGTTCGGCTGTGCCGGCGGCCAGGGCTTCCTGTTCGGCAGGCCGGCCGACGCCGATGCCACGCTGGGCTATCTCAGGGATTCTTTCCGCGGCGCCCTGCGCGCCAAGGCGATCTGATCGGCCGCGCGGCGGTCGTCGCCGCCATTTCTCTTTTTGTCTGACATAAGCGCGCAAAACGGGTTTTCGGCCTTGCCTGCCCGATCCGTCCGGATAGGATGCGCGCCGTTCATGTCGGGAGGAAGAAGATGATGCCATCGGCGCGGTTTGCCGACCTCGAGGGAGCCTCGGTGCTGATCACCGGCGGCGGCTCCGGCATCGGCGCGGCGCTGACCGAAGGTTTCATGAGGCAGGGCGCCAGCGTCGCCTTCATGGACATCGCCGACGGCCCAAGCCTGGCGCTCGCCGATCGTCTCGAGAAGGATCTCGGCCGGCGGCCGCTCTACCTCAAGACCGACATAGGCGACATCGAGGCGTTGCGCGCTTCGGCCGCGAAAGCCGCCGAGGCGCATGGCGACGTCACCGTTCTGGTCAACAACGCCGCCAGGGACGACCGCCACGCCGTGGAGGATGTCACGGTGGAGTATTGGGACGCCAACCAGGCGATCAACCTCAGGCCGCATTTCTTCAGCGCCCAGGCCGTGGCGCCCGGCATGAAGCGCGCCGGCGGTGGCTCGATCATCAACTTCACCTCGACCTCCTACCTCATCAACCACCCCGACATGCCGTCCTACACCGCCGCCAAGGCCGGCATCCTGGGCCTCACCAAGGGGCTCGCCGGCAAGCTCGGGCCCGACGGTATCCGCGTCAACGCCATCGCGCCCGGCTGGGTGATCACCGAGCGGCAGCGCGATCTCTGGGTGACGGAGGAATCGCTCGCCGCCCATGTCGCCCGGCAATGCATCAAGCAGGTGATGCGACCCGACGACATCGTCGGCACCGTGCTGTTCCTCGCCTCTGACGCCTCGCGCCTGCTGACGGCGCAGATGCTGATCGTCGACGGAGGCTTCCTGTGAATACGGCTCCGGCGGTCGCCGCCGTCGACTGGGGCACGACCCGGCTGCGGGCCTGGCTCATCGACGCCTCCGGCAAGGTGCTGGCCGAGCGGCGTGGCGACGACGGGCTGATCAGCGCGCGCGAGAAAGGCTTCGCCGGCGTGCTCGAAGGCCATCTCGCGGCCATGGGCGCGGCGCCGTCGCTGCCCGTCATCATCTGCGGCATGGCCGGTTCGCGCCAGGGCTGGCTGGAAGCCCCCTATGTCGACGTGCCGGCGCCGATCGGCGCCATACTGGCGGGCGCTGCCCGCGTTCCCGCGCAGGGTCGCGACATCCGCATCGTGCCGGGCCTCGCCCAACGCCTTGCCGACGCGCCAGACGTGATGCGCGGCGAGGAGACCCAACTTGCCGGCGCCGGGCTGCCGGCCGGCGGCCGTCATCTCGTCTGCATGCCGGGCACCCACTCGAAATGGGTGGTCGTCGAGGATGGCGCGGTCGCGGGCTTCGGCACCTGGCCGACCGGCGAGCTGTTCTCGGTGCTGGCTGAGCATTCGATCCTGCGCCATTCGCTCGGCGAGCATCCGGCGGCCGTGACGCCGGACAATGTGTTCTTCCGCCAGTGGTGCGAAAGGGCGCTGGGCGAGGGCGGTGACGTCACCTCGAAACTGTTTGCGATCCGCGCCGCCGGCCTGCTGCAGGGCCTTGGCGCGGCGGAAGCGGCGGCTTGCCTGTCGGGCCTGCTGATCGGCGGCGAGATCGCCTCCGCCAGGAGGCGTTACGGCGCGGGCAACGCACCGGTCGTGCTTGTCGCTTCCGGCGCGCTTGGTGCGCTCTACGCCACGGCCCTTGATGTCGCCGGCCTTGCCGTCAGGATCGTCGACGCCGACGAGGCGGTGCGCGCCGGCCTGGTCGAGGCGGCGCGCGAGAATGGCATGATCGGAGAAAAGGCATGACAACCGCACCCTTCCCCAAACTCGGGCGCGGCCTTGTCGCGATCCTGCGTGGCCTGAAGCCGGCCGAGGCTGTCGCCGTCGGGCAGGCGGTCTTCGAGGCCGGCATAGAGGCGATCGAGGTGCCGCTCAATTCGCCGGAGCCGTTCGTCTCGATCGCCGCCATAGTCAAGGCGCTGCCGAAGACGGCGCTGGTCGGCGCCGGCACGGTGCTGACGGCGGCCGATGTCGACAGGCTGAACGAGGCCGGCGGCCGGCTGCTGGTCAGCCCCAGCATCGACGCCGAGGTGATGGAACGCGCCGGGACGCATGGCATGGTGACGATGCCCGGCGTGTTCACGCCGACCGAGGCCTTCCTGGCGCTTCGCCTCGGCGCTTCGGCGCTCAAGTTCTTCCCGGCAAGCGTGCTCGGCGCCGGCGGCATCGCCGCCATGCGCGCCGTGCTGCCTGCCGATACGCTGGTCGGCGCGGTCGGCGGCGTCTCCGACAAGGATTTCGCCGGCTACAAGGCTGCGGGCGTCACGGTCTTCGGCCTTGGCTCCAGCCTGTTCAAGCCGGGCATGAGCGTCGAGGAGGTGGCCGCGCGCGCCCGCGCCGCGGTGATTGCCTGGGACGCGGCTTTTGGAGGGGCGCAATGAGCGAGGTTTCGGTTTTTTCCGAGCATGTCTGCGAACTTGGCGAGGGGCCGAGCTACGATCCGGCCACCGACACGCTGTTCTGGTTCGATATCGTCCATGGCCACCTGCTGGAGCAGAAGCTCTCCGGCGGCGCGGTCAAGGTGAACGAGCTCGGCCAGATGGCCAGCGCCATCGCCGTCATCGACGAGGGCCGCCAGCTGATCGCCACCGAGATCGGCCTGCATGTCCGTGACGTGGCCAGCGGAAAGCTGACGCTGCACACGCCGCTCGAGGCCGACAATGCGGTGACGCGCTCGAACGATGCCCGCGTCCACCCCTGCGGCGCCTTCTGGGTGGGCACGATGGGCAAGAAGGAAGAGAAGGGCGCCGGTTCCATCTACTGGTTCTTCAAGGGCGAACTGCGCCGCCTGTTTTCGGGCATCACGGTCTCCAACTCGATCTGCTTCTCGCAGGACGGCACCATCGCCTACTACACCGATACGTCCACGGGCCTGTTGATGCGCGTCGGCTGCGACCCGTCGACCGGCCTGCCGTCCGGCGAGGCCAGGGTCTTCGTCGACCATCGCTCGGCCAAGGGCTATATCGACGGTTCGGTGCTCGATCGCGACGGCATACTGTGGAATGCCTGCTGGGGTGGCGCCGTGGTCAAGGCCTACGGCCCCGACGGCAAGCTGGTGCGCACGGTGGAAATGCCGGTCACGCAGCCTTCGTGCCCCGCCTTCGTCGGCAAGGCCGCCGACCGGCTGGCGGTTACCTCGGCCTGGTCCGGCAAGGACAGGAAGCAGCGCGCCGAGGATCCGCAGGCCGGCAAGACCTTCCTGCTCGACATTCCCGTCAACGGCCTTTTCGAGCCACGCGTCCTGATCGCCTGATGGGCGGCCCATCTCCGGTCAGGGAGATGGAGCCATGCTGTCACGCAATCGCCCCGGGTCGGTCGGTTTCACGAAAGCCGATCGCGGACGGCGTGCGATTGTAGCGGCCCATATTGCCCGGAGCCGTCCCGTCCCATGCTGCGCCATACGCCGAAGCTGATCCTCGTCCATGAGCCGGAGAAAGCCTGTTTCGACAGGCTTCTCGCCGATGGTTATCCGCGGGAGCGGGCGATCGAGATATCCTCCTATCTGGCGCAGTCGACCGACCTCGCGCCCGAATTCGACGCGCTGGCCGCCGCTTGCGAGAGGCGTGGCCTCTCCTTCCTGCCGGTCGAACTCGACGAGGCGCCCTCGGCGCTGGCCGGGGCCGACGCCGCGACGACCCTGGTCTGGACGCTGACCGACGGCATCGCGTATTTCCGCGGCGGCGCGGCGCCCGCCCTGGCGCGGCTCAACGGCTTGCGGACGGTCGGCGCCGACGACGCGCTGTTCGCGCTCTGCCAGGACAAGTTCCGCTCCGGCGCCGTGCTCGGCGCGCTCGGCCTGCCGGTGCCGTCGGCCGGTTTTGCCCGCGACGGCAAATGGCTGGTCGAACCGCCGGCCTCCGCCGCCGGCTGGTTCGTCAAGCCCAACAGGCTGGGCGCCAAGATCGGCATCTGGCCGGATTCGCGTATCGCCGACCTCGGCCACGCGCTGGAACTCAGCCGCCGCGTCTTTGCTCACTATCGCGACGATGTCGTCGTCCAGCCCTATGTCGCCGGCCGCAACGTGCGCGCAAGCTTCCTCGGCGTGAAGCCCGACACAGGCACCGAGGCGCTGGGCATAGCCTTCGTCGATTCCGGTGGCGACTTCCAGACCATGGCCGACTCGATGGCGCTCTATGGCGATACCGGCGAGGCGGCAAAGGCGGCCGGCATCTATGCCGAACCCGACCTTCAGCCGGTCGGCGATACCCAGCCAAGGGCCGATGCGGAAATTCGCCGCATCGCCGGGCGGCTGGTGGCGGGGCTCGGCCTCAGGGACGTCTATTCGATCGATCTCAGGGTCGAGGCCGACGACACCGTCCACCTCATCGAATTCGAAATCTGCCCCGGCCTGCCCTGCTTCGACTTCCGCGCCTATTGCCGGACGCGGTGGGGCATGAGCCTCGTCGACGCGATGGCCGAGACCGCAGCCAACCGGCTGTCGGCGCGGCCCGTGGCCGCATAATCGTTTCCGCAATCGGCCTATGCCGGCCGCAGGGCCAGCGACATGCTCGAGATCAGTTCCTCGGCATCGGCGTCGGCATGGCGTATGGCCAGTTGAAACGCCGCCTCCGCGTCGCCTTCGGTAATCGCCGCCACCAGCGGCTCGTGCAGGCTCGGTATATCGTTCAGGTCGTTGTAGAAGCGGTCGGTCAGCCGCAGGAACATGCGCGTCTGCCCCTCCAGCCGCTCATAGATCTCCATCAGCCGGCGATGGCCGGAGATATCGATGACCGCCCGGTGGAAGTCGAAATCCAGTTCCATCAGCTTCTTGCGGTTGCCGTCCTCGGCCGCCTTTCGCATGGCGCGGACGATGTCCTGCAACTGCTTGCGCCCGGCATCGTCGATGCGCTTGGCGGCGAGCCTCGCGCCGAGCGCCTCGAGCGATTCGCGCAGCACCGAGATTTCGTAGATGTCGGTCTTCTCGACGGTGATGACGAAATTGCCGCGCCGCGGCCGGTAGGCGACGAGGCCCTGGGCCTGCAGATATTTGAGCGCGGCGCGGATGGTTCCCTGGCTGACGTTGAAGCGCGCCGCTATGTCGAGCTCGATCAGACGCGTGCCGGGCTCGAATTCGCCGTCGACGATGGCCGCCCGCAGCGCCATGGCGATTTCCCGTTCCAGTGAGGGGTGGGTGTCCCCCAGGATTTCCGAAACTTTTGAAGACGTCATCAGCGGCGATTCCGGATCGAGCTAAATCACTTAAAAACAGGAACTTGCGGCTTTGCACCAAGAGTTGCAATCGCAGGCCCCGCAGCCGCGCGCCGGCTGTGGAAAAATCGTCGGTTGGACAGGCGCCGTCTCGGAGACGGTCCCTCCACCCTTATACCGTGCCGGCGATTCGAGCACATGTTTCATCGATTATCAATAATCGATATTGACAGCCGACCCCAGTTCCGGAATGTTGCCGACAAATGGAAGCGGGGGCGGCGATGTCGTCGATCTTTTCGAGGGACTACGCCGCCGAGCTGCCAGTCCTGGCGCATGGCAGCGGCGTCTACATCCACGATGCGGATGGCAAGGCCTATCTCGACGGCATGGGCAGCGCCGGCGTCGTCGGCATCGGTCATGGTCGCACGGAGATCTACCGGGCGCTTGCGGAAGCCGGCAACACGGTCACCTTCGCCTATACCGCCACCTTCTCGCATCCCTGGCAGGAAAAGCTGGCCTCCTCGATCCTCTCGGTCGCCCCTGAGGAGATGAAGGCCGTCTATTTCGTCTCCGGCGGTTCGGAGGCCAACGAGACCGCGCTGAAGCTTGCCCGCCAGTATCATCTCGATCGCGGCGAGCCGCAGCGCCACAAGATCATCTCGCGCTGGCAGAGTTATCATGGCGTCACCATCGCCACCCTGTCGCTGTCCGGCCGCACCAGCTGGCGCACGCCCTACACGCCGTATCTTCTGCCCGTCATCCACATCGCGCCGCCTTACGAGTATCGCTGCGCCTATTGCCGCGACAATGGCGGCTGCACGCTCGACTGCGCCGACGAGCTCGAGCGCGCGATCAACCTTGAAGGCCCCGAGACGGTGGCGGCCTTCTTTGCCGAGACCATCGTCGGCACCACGGCTTCAGGGCTGGTGCCGCACAAGGACTACTACAAGCGCGTGCGCGAGATATGCGACCGCTACGGCGTGCTGTTCGTCGCCGACGAGGTGCTGGCCGGCTACGGCCGCACCGGCAAGCCCTTCGCCATCAGCGACTGGGGCGTCGCGCCGGACATGATCACCTGCGGCAAGGCGATCGGCAGCGGCTACGCGCCGCTCGGCGCGGTGCTGGTCAACGACAGGATCACCGAGTTCTTCCGCGAGGGGCGCCGGCGCTTCGTGCATGGCTTCACCTTCAGCGGCCACCCCGCTTCCTGCTTCATCGGCCAGCAGGTCTTCGACATCATGTCGCGCGAGGGCCTGTTCACCCGCCCGGCCGAGATCGGCCAATATCTTGCCACCCGCCTGCGGCAGCTCCAGCAGCGCCATGCCTGCATAGGCGACGTTCGCGGCAAGGGCCTCTATGCCGGCGTCGAGTTCGTCGCCAACCGTGCCACGCGCGAGCCCTTCCCGACGGAAAAAGCCTTCACCTCGCGGCTTGTCACGATGATGCGCGAGCGTGGCGTCATCGTCGGTGGCGGCGTGCCGGGCGCCAATTTCGGCATGGGCGGCGACCATATCCAGATCACGCCGCCCTACATCGTCACCGAGGAGGAGATCGACATCATCGTCGACACGCTGGACGAGGTGATCACCGCGCTGACGTGAACGGAAGGGTGGAAGCCGTTCGGATATCGCTTGAAACCATCCGGCTGCAAATCAAAGACACACAAGAAAGGGGAATTCGACCATGTTGAAATCGATTTTGGCGGCGGCCTGCATTGCCGCGCTGACCACGGCGGCGCATGCCGGCGTCACCATCCGCATCGGCGGCGCGGGCTCGCCCGACAGCCCCGACACCAAGGCGATGGAAGTGTTCAAGGAGAAGATGGAGGCAGCGCTTGGCTCCGACGTCTCGATCCAGCTTTTCCCGAGCTCCCAGCTCGGCACCGTCGACGAGATGGTCGAGCAGGTGAAGGGCGGCGTGCTCGAATGCATGTATGAGAGCGTCGGCGACCTCGGTTCCTTCCATCCCGCGGCCAACGTCGAGGGTGTCGCCTATCTCTACCGCGACGAGGACCATTTCTTCCGCATCTGGCGCGGTCCGGTCGGCAAGGAGATCCTCGACACGATCGCCAAGGACGCCGGCTTCCGCGTGCTCGGCCCGGCCTACCACGGCTTCCGCCAGTTCCTCCTGACCAAGCCGGCCGACAGCCTGGCCGACCTGCAGGGCCGCAAGGTCCGCGCCCCCGGCATTCCCGCCTACATCGCCTCGATCCAGGCGCTCGGCGCCAATCCGGCGACCGTGCCTTTCGAGGAGGTCTACACCGCCATCCAGCAGGGCGTCGTCGACGGTGTCGAGCAGCCGCTCGTCGCGATCAAGGACCAGCGCTTCTACGAGGTCGCCAAGCACCTGATGATCACCAACCACATGGCCGAGACGATGGGCTTCATGTGTGGTGAGCCCTGGTACCAGGGCCTCGACAAGAAGGTGCAGGATGCCTTCGCCGCCAGCGCGGACGCCAGCGCCGACTGGTATCGCGAATATACCGACGCTTCTCAGGCCAAGGTCCTCGACGATCTCGTCGCCCAGGGCGTGGTCGTGCACAAGCCGAACCTGGAAGAATTCATGGCCAAGGCGGCGGAAGCCAAATACGATCCGGCGCTCCAGCCCTACATCGACAAGATCCGGGCCGTTAAGTGAAAAACAGGACCTGCCGCGCGAGCGGCGGGTCCTTTCCTTTGGAGATTCCCGGATGTCCTCCGTCCTTGTGCGCGTGGGCGATGCCCTGCGCCTGATCCTGGGCCTGTTGGTGGGCGCGGCGCTGTTCGCGATCGTGCTTCTCGTCTGCGTCCAGGTCTTCAGCCGCTATTTCCTCGGTGCGCCGACGCCGCAACTCGCAGAGATTTCCAGGATATTGTTCATCTGGATGAGCTTCCTCGGCGCGGGGCTGCTGGTCAGCCGCCGCGAGCTCATCGTCATCGACCTGCTGCATGATCGGCTGAGCAAAGGGTATCTCGGCCGGCTGAACGTGCTCGTGGACCTCGCCACGGCGGTCTTCCTGGTCATCCTGGCCATCTACGCGCGCCACCTGATGATCGTCGTCGGCCAGAAGATCGCCCCTGCCACCGGAATAAGCTTCGACTGGTTCTACGGCGCGCTGCTCGGCTTCTGCGGCCTCGGCCTGGTCTTCATTATCGAGCGCCTGGTCGTCGGCGCGACTTCGGGCGGACAGGCGCGGCTCGACCAGGGCGCCGCCGCGCGTGAGGAAACCGCGCCATGACAATGCTTCTCGTCCTTTCCGCCACCTTCCTGGTGCTTGCCCTGCTGGCCGTGCCCGTGGCCATCGCGCTCGGGCTCGCCGCGCTGCTGGTCATCGCCATCTGGGGCATGCCGGGCTTCATTCTCGCCCAGAAGATGGTCAACGGCATCGATTCCTTCCCGCTGCTCGCCGTGCCCTTCTTCATCCTCGCGGCCTCGGTCATGAACAGCGGCGGCATCACCACGCGCGTCGTCGATCTCTTCTCCTCCGCGCTCGGCCGCATCCGCGGGTCCTCCGGCGTGGTCAATGTCGGCACCAACGTCTTCCTGGCCGGCATCTCCGGCTCGTCAGTGGCGGACGCCTCGGCCAGCGGCGCGCTGCTGATCCCCGAAATGCGCAAGGAAGGCTACAGCGGCGGCTTCGCCGCCGCGCTGACCGCGGGCGCCGCCGTCATCGGCCCGATCATCCCGCCCAGCATCCCGCTCGTTATCTACGGCGTCATCGCGCAGGTCTCGATCACGCGCCTGTTCGTCGGCGCCTACATACCCGGCGTGCTGATCGCGGTCGCGCTCATCGCCTATGTCATGAACTATGCGCGCCGCCATCAGCTTCCTGCGCGCGGCCGGCCGTCATGGGACGTGATCGGACGTCAGTTCAGGGGCAGCGCCTGGGCGCTGTCCATGCCGTTGCTGCTGATCGTCGGCGCCAAGGGCGGCCTGTTCACCGTCACCGAACTCGGCGCCGTGCTGGTCCTCTACGCCATCTTCATCGGCTGGATCATCCACCATGAATTCAGCTGGCGGCAATTTCCGGCCATGCTGACCGACGCCGGGCTGCAGACCGCCAACATCATGCTCGTGGTAGCCGTCTCGTCCTTCATCGCCTATCTGGTCGTCGTGCACGGCATTCCGGCCGACATCCAGTCGCTGCTGCACCGGGCCGACCTGTCGCCGGTCGAATTCATGCTGCTGGTCAACATCGTGTTCCTGATCGCCGGCATGTTCCTGGATTCGACGCCGGCCACCATCATTCTGGTGCCGATCTTCCTGCCGGCGGCCAAGAGCTTCGGTATCGACCCGACGCATTTCGGGCTGGTCATCGTGCTCAACCTGATGGTTGGCCTGATCCATCCGCCGTTGGGTCTCAACCTGTTGATCACCCAGTCCATCGCCAAGGTGCCGATGCGCGAGGTGATCTGGGCCAGCCTGCCGATCGTGGCCATCGTGCTGGCGGTGCTGCTGGTCATCACCTTCATCCCGCAGACCGTGCTCTGGCTACCCTCGGTGATGGGCATATGATTCCCGGAGATTGCGCCGCGCGACGCGCGGCGTAATCCGGCCCGGGCTCAGAAGCCTTCGACCAGCACGATCTCGCCATCGGCAACCTTCTGGCGGATCGCCGCGGCGCGCTGGTACTCCGGCGAATGATAGCAATCATGCGCCACGGCGAGCGACGCGAATTCGATGATGACGTTGCGGTCGCGTCCCTGGCCCTCGGCCTTTTCGTGGGCGCCGCCACGCGCCAGGAAGTTGGCGCCGAAGCGATCGAAGGCAAGCTTGGCGGCCGCCACATAGTCCTTGTATCCCTCGGGATCGCGCACATCGACGCGGGCGATCCAGTATCCCTTCGGCATTCCTCTCTCCTGTCTCATTTCCGGCGCGTTGGTCCGCGACGGATGGCCGGTGCGGCCTTCACGGAGCCTATCCAAACTCCGCCGGGACCGGAAGCTGGTTCAGGCCGAAGCCATTTCGTCGAGGATGGCCTGGGCGGCCGCGCGTCTGTCGGCGGCGCCGATGATCGGGCGGCCGACGACGAGGTGGCTGGAGCCGGCGCGGATCGCTTCCGCCGGCGTCATCACCCGCTTCTGATCGCCATGGTCGCTGCCCGCCGGCCGGATGCCGGGCGTCACCACCGCCATGTCCGGCCCGACGATGCGGCGCACCGCCGAGGCTTCTCCGGCCGAGCAGACGATGCCGCCCATGCCGGCATGCAATGCCTGCTCGGACCGCCTGAGCACCAGGGTGTGCGGGTCGTACTCGTAGCCGGCGTCGATCACATCCTGCTCGTCCATCGAGGTCAGCACGGTGACGGCCAGCAGGCACAGCTCGCTGCCCCTGGCGGCGGCCACGGCCGCCTTCATCGCCTTCGGGTAGGCGTGCAGCGTCAGCATCGACACCCCCATCCTGACGATGTTCTCGACGCCCTTGGCCACCGTGTTGTCGATGTCGAGCAGCTTCATGTCGAGGAAGACGCTGGTGCCGCCGCTGGCCAGCTCGCGCGCGAAATCGAGCCCGCCGGCAAAGGCGAGCTGGTAGCCGATCTTGTAGAAGGAAACGACGCCTTCCAGGTCGCGCACGGCCTGCTCCGCCTGCTTGAGCGTCGGCACGTCGAGGCCGACGATCAGCCTGTCCCGCATTGTGGCCGGGCTCAAGGCACGGCTCTGGTCGAGAGGAAGCGCGAGGTTTCGATCAGTGTGCGGCATAGGTGCTCCAGCGACTGGTGTGATCTCTCGTCCAGCAGACGGCCGTCCTCGCCGAAAGCCGTGCTGGCGCCCGACACCGATAATTCCGGCGTCACCACCTCCGTCTGGCAGCGCACGAGCACGGCGCGAAGGTGGTTTATGCAGCGTATGCCGGCGAATTTGCCGTCCGAGGATGAGCAGAGGCCGACAGGCTTGCCGGCGAATGGCTTGAACGGCTTGCCGCCGTCCTTGCGCACCCGGCTCACCCAGTCGATCGTATTCTTCAGCAGTGGCGGTATGGAGCCATTGTATTCCGGTGTGGCGATCAGCAGCCCGTCATGGGCCGCGATCAGCCGCGCCAGCCTCATGGCGTTCTCCGGTATGCCCTTTTCGTGCTCCAGGTCCTCGTCCATGATCGGCAGGGAATAATCGCCAAGCGAGATGCGGGTCACCTCGGCGCCCTGCAGGGCAAGCTCCTGTTGCGCGGCGTCGGCGGTCCTGCCGCTATAGGCGCCTGTCCGGACCGAGCCGGCAAAGACCAGGATCTTCGGGATGATCGGCATCGACGTCCCCTTGCTGTTCTCGCAGCTATAGGCGATGTGCCGACTGAATCAATAGCCGAGATTGCGCCAGTTCGCCCGGTCGTTGGCAGTCTTGCCGTCGGCGGCGCCATGTGTAGGGTGCGGGCATGCGCGTGTGGTGGGTGGGCTACATACTGGTTGGTCTGGCAGTGGTGGCGGCGGCCATCTATGCCGCTTTCGTGTTCAGCCCCTGGCCATCGGTCCTGCTGATCCGTCATGCCTTCCACCGCGATGCGGTGGCGCGCAACCTGGCGCTTGAGAAGCATGCGCCGGCCGACATCGGTGTGATGGGCGACCAGCTCTACGGCGAAGGTCAGGACGAGACCCTCGATGTCTATCTGCCGGCCGGCGTCGCCGACAAGGCCTTGCCGGCGGTGGTCTGGGTGCATGGCGGCGGTTTCGTCGCCGGGAACAAGGACGATCTCTCCGGTTATCTCAAGATCCTGGCCGGACACGGCTATGTCGCCGTCGCCGTCGGCTATTCGCTCGCGCCCGGCGCCCGCTATCCGACGCCGGTCCTCCAGGCCAACAAGGCTCTTGCCTTCCTTGCCCGCAATGCCGGGCGATACCACATCGATCCCAACAGGCTTTTCCTCGCCGGCGATTCCGCCGGCGCGCAGATCGTGGCCCAGTTGGCGGCCACGGTCGGCAACCCGGCCTATGCCGCCATGGTGGGTGTCAGCCCGGCAGTCGCGCCTGCGCAGTTGAAGGGGGTCGCCTTGTTCTGCGGTGTCTACGATGCATCGCGGGTCTCGCCCGAGGGGCCTTTCGCCAGCTTCATTCGCACCGTGATGTGGTCCTATATCGGCACGAAGCGGCTGGACGACGATCCGCGGCTGGCCGAATTCTCGGTCAATAGGCATCTGACGCCGCAATTTCCGCCGGCATTCGTCTCTGTCGGCAATGCAGACCCGCTGGCGCCGCAATCCACGCTCATCGCCGGGGCGATCGGGGCGCAAGGCGTGAGCACGGATACGCTATTCTTTCCCGAGGATTACAGCCCAGCCCTGCCGCACGAATATCAGTTCGACCTCGACACGAAGGCCGGGGCCGAGGCGCTCGAAAGGCTTCTGGCCTTCCTGCATCGATTGGCGGGCGAAGCCACCACGCAATGATCCTGCCTCGCCGGGCAGGCGAGTTCAGTTGCGTCTGCCGCGCCGGTAGATCCAGAGCTGCGTCGGTGGAATGTTGCGGAACACGAAATGGAAATGCTCGACCGTGTAGTTGCCGCGGCCCGGCGGGATCGGCGACATCGGACCATAGGTCAGTTGCACGATCGGCCTGCCCTCCGGGATGCGGTCGAGCAGGCTTTCGATATAGGCGACGCGCTGCGCGACCGGGAAATTGAGCAGCGGCACGCCCGAAACCACGGAATCGAACACCATGTCGCGCTTGTCGCCGAGCGTGGCATTGAGGTTGAACGCGTCGCCCTCGATGACATTCACGCCTGGATAGAGGCTGCGCAGGTGGCGTACGAAATCGGTGGAGTACTCGACGGCGTAGAGGTTCTCCGGCCGGACGCCCTGGGCGAGGATGGCGCGGGTGATGACGCCGGTGCCCGGCCCGACCTCGAGCACCGGCAGGCCGGAGCGCGGGTTGACGATCGAGGCCATCTTGCGGGCGGTGATGGAACTGGTCGGCACGATCGATCCGACGGTCTTCGGTTTGTCGATCCAGCCCTTGAAGAATTTAAGCTCGTCGTCGAACTTTTCCGCCAGCGCCTTCCGCAACCCGGGACCACGAGTCATGCAAGTTCTCCTCAACGTCCCCCACGATGCTACTTACCACCTGCGGGGTGCAAGACAAGGCACGCGCGTGCGGATGTCGTGGATATGATAGTATCCGTCGCGCTTCAACGCTCTCCGAAAGATTCGAAGAAATCCTTCATGCGGGCGAAAAAGCCGCTCGACTGGGGCGAGTTGTCCTGGGAGGACAGCTGCTCGAACTCCTCCAGCAGCTCGCGCTGGCGCCGCGACAGGTTCTGAGGCGTCTCGACGCTGGTCTGGATGTAGAGATCGCCGACATTGGGCTGGCGCAGCACCGGCATGCCCTTGCCCTTGAGGCGGAACTGACGCCCGTTCTGGGTGCCCTCGGGCACCTTCACCTTGGTCTGGGTGCCGTCCAGCGTCGTCACCTCGAACGAGCCGCCAAGGGCGGCCGTCGTCATCGAGATCGGCACCTTGCAGTAGAGATCGGCGCCATCGCGCTGGAAGAACTCGTGCGGCTTCACGGCGAGGAAGATGTAGAGGTCGCCCGAAGGGCCGCCGCGCAGGCCGGCCTCGCCCTCATTGGCGAGCCTGATGCGGGTACCGTCCTCGATGCCGGACGGAATGTTCACCGACAGCGAGCGCTCCTCGGTGACGCGGCCCTGGCCGGCGCATTTCGGGCACGGGTCCTTGATGGTCTGGCCACGGCCCTGGCATTGCGGGCAGGTCCGCTCGATCGAGAAGAAGCCCTGCGTGGCGCGCACCTTGCCGTGACCGTTACACATCGAGCAGGTGACCGGCTGGGTGCCGGGCTTGGCGCCGCTGCCGGAGCATTCGGTGCAGGCGATCGAGGCCGGCACGCGAATCTGCGCGGTCTTGCCGGAAAACGCCTCTTCCAGCGAGATCTCCATGTTGTAGCGGAGATCGGCGCCGCGTTCGCGGCCGCCGGACGAGCGGCGCTGGCGCCCGCCCATCATGTCGCCGAAAATATCCTCGAAGATGTCGGCGAAGCCGCCGGCGCCGAAGCCGTGCGCCGAGCCATTCATGCCACCCTGCTCGAAGGCGGCGTGACCGAAACGATCGTAGGCGGCCCGCTTCTGCGGATCCTTCAACGTCTCGTAGGCCTCGTTGATTTCCTTGAACTTGTGCTCGCAGGCATTGTCGCCGGGATTGCGGTCGGGATGGAACTGCATGGCGAGCTTGCGGAAAGCGCTCTTCAGTTCCTTGTCGTCGGCGCCCTTCTGAACGCCCAGCGTTTCGTAGAAGTCAGCTTTCATTTTTTCCCGCTGTCCGGATGCTCAATGTCTTGAAGCATTGTTGCGTCGTTTGCCGGCACGTTGTTCGATTTAGGAGCGATATTGCCCCGATACTAGTGCTGAGCTGGTCCCGCCCGGGGTTTTCAGTCACTTTTTCGATCAGGGTTGCAAAAAAGCCCGGCCTTCGCCGGGCTTTTCGCAGGGTTCGTCGTCAGGCCGCTCAGGCCGACTTCTTCTTGTCGTCGTCTTCGTCGATTTCCTCGAAGTCGGCGTCGACCACGTCCGAATCCTTGGCGGCGTCCGCCTTGGCGTCGGCTTCCGCGGCTTCCTTCTGCGAGGCCTCGTACATGGCCTGGCCGAGCTTCATCGAGACTTCGCCGAGCGCCTGCGTCTTGGCTTCGATCTCGGCGACGTCGTCGCCCTCGGCGGCGGTCTTCAGCGCCGCGATCGCGGCGGCGATTGCCGTGCGGTCGGCCTCCGAGACCTTGTCGCCATAGTCCTTCAGCGACTTCTCGGCGGAGTGCGCCATGCCTTCGGCCTGGTTGCGTGCCTCGACCAGCGCCTTGCGCTTCTTGTCGGTCTCGGCATTGGCCTCGGCGTCCTTCACCATCTTCTCGATGTCGGCATCGGACAGGCCGCCCGAGGCCTGGATGCGGATCTGGTGCTCCTTGCCGGTGCCCTTGTCCTTGGCCGAGACGTTGACGATGCCGTTGGCGTCGATGTCGAAGGTGACCTCGATCTGCGGCACGCCGCGCGGTGCCGGCGGGATGCCGACCAGGTCGAACTGGCCGAGCGCCTTGTTGTCGGCGGCCATTTCGCGCTCGCCCTGGAAGACCCGGATGGTCACGGCCGACTGCGAATCCTCGGCCGTCGAGAAGGTCTGGCTCTTCTTGGTCGGGATCGTCGTGTTGCGCTCGATCAACCGGGTGAACACGCCACCCAGCGTCTCGATGCCCAGCGACAGCGGCGTCACGTCGAGCAGCAGGACGTCCTTGACGTCGCCCTGCAGCACGCCGGCCTGGATGGCGGCGCCGAGCGCGACGACCTCATCGGGGTTGACGCCCTTGTGCGGCTCCTTGCCGAAGAACTGCTTCACGATCTCCTGGATCTTGGGCATGCGGGTCATGCCGCCGACCAGGACGACCTCGTCGATCTCGCCGGCCTTCAGGCCGGCATCCTTGAGCGCCGCCTTGCACGGCTCGATCGTGCGCTGGACGAGATCCTCGACCAGGCTTTCGAACTTGGCGCGGGTCAGCTTCAGCGTCAGGTGCTTCGGGCCGGTCGCGTCGGCGGTGATGAAGGGCAGGTTGATCTCGGTCTGCGTCGTCGACGACAGCTCGATCTTGGCCTTTTCCGCAGCTTCCTTGAGACGCTGCAGGGCGAGCTTGTCGTTCTTCAGGTCGATGCCCTGTTCCTTCTTGAACTCCGCCGCCAGGTACTCGACCAGGCGCATGTCGAAGTCCTCGCCGCCGAGGAAGGTGTCGCCGTTGGTCGACTTCACCTCGAACACGCCGTCGCCGATTTCCAGCACGGAAATGTCGAAGGTACCGCCGCCAAGGTCATAGACGGCGATGGTCTTGCCGTCCTTCTTCTCAAGGCCATAGGCAAGCGCCGCGGCGGTCGGCTCGTTGATGATGCGCAGCACCTCGAGGCCGGCGATCCTGCCGGCGTCCTTGGTCGCCTGGCGCTGGGCGTCGTTGAAATAGGCCGGAACGGTGATGACGGCCTTCTCGACCTTCTCGCCGAGATAGGATTCAGCCGTTTCCTTCATCTTCTGCAGGATCATGGCCGAGATCTGCGACGGCGACTGCTTCTTGCCGCCAGCCTCGACCCAGGCGTCGCCATTGTCGCCCTTGACGATCTTGTAGGGGACAAGCTTCTTGTCCTTCTCCGTCACCGGATCGTCGTAACGGCGGCCGATCAGACGCTTGACCGCGAAGATGGTGTTTTCAGGATTGGTGACCGCCTGGCGCTTGGCCGGCTGGCCGACGAGGCGTTCACCGTCGCCGCTGATGGCGACGATGGAAGGGGTCGTGCGCGCGCCTTCCGCATTCTCGATGACCTTCGGCTCCTTGCCATCCATGATGGCGATGCAGGAATTCGTGGTTCCGAGATCGATACCGATTACTTTTGCCATTTCTCTAGTCTCTCCGCTAAGCAGGCTCTCAGGACCCTTATCAGGCGTTCCGACGAAAGCCCCTGTTCAAAAGAAATGCCGCCCGGCGACCGGCATAACCGCGCCGGACGGCTTGGCGCGTATATAAGAACAGGCGGCATCGGGCGCAAGCATTCTGCGCAAGGCATCCACCGGCCCGCGGTCGGGCCGTTCCGATCCCGCCAATGGCGGTTTGCCGGGGGCATGTCCCCACTCGTCGGCGTGAACCTTTCCCGCGCCGCTCGCGACTGACGCGCAGGCGCCGCATGGTGCGGGCCGGAAAGGACATCCCCATGACCGGAAAACCCGAGGTTCCGCGGTCTCCGGGACAAGCGCAAGCCCGGCGCCGCCATCGCTTCCGCGAGGGAACCGACGCTCTGGGCTTCCCGCTGGTTCCGTTGACCCTTTGCCGGAGCAGGCGTATCGTCACCGCGAGGAAAACAGACAACTCGATCAGGGAAAAACGTGCCGCGACGCCGCGCTTTGCCCTGTTTCGCGCGGTAGGGCCGGACGTTTCTCCCCCATCCCGCGGGGGTAGTTTCATGTCCTGCGACCATGGACCGCTTGTCTCCCCCGCAGGCCGGCTGCGCAATATCGTCCAGCGTCCGATGCAGGTCCTCGGGCTCCTGGCGCTGGCGCTTGCCGCCAGCCTGTGGCTGGGTGGTCTTGCAAGGGCGCAGGATGCCCAGACCCGCATCATCTATCCCGGTTCCATGGCGGTAACGGGCTTTTCCGGCACCACCATACCCAATTTCGACCAGGGCCTGCCGCCGGGCGTCGACCCGGTCGACGCGACCTTCATCGACACGTCCCGCGCCACCTTGCGCGTCTTCGACGTTTCCCGGCTCGGCGGCCCTGCCTCTGGCCAGCTCGTCTTCACCCCGTCGCCCTTCGAGGTGACGGCCGGGCAGATCGGCCAGGTGTTCGGCCTCACCTATGACGATGGCGTGCGCGAGGGCGTTCCCTCCGGCGTGCCCAACCTTTACGCGGCCGCTACCTCCCTGCACGGCATCCAGATCGTCACGCCCGACGTCAAGGGCAACGGCAGGCCCGAGCGCCAGCGCCACGGCGCCGCCGCCGCCTCGTTCATGGACGGCCAGTTCGGCGCAACCAATGGCGGTGGCCCGGGCACCATCTGGAAGATCGACGGCATCACCGGCCAGGTCAGCAAGTTCGCCGACATCGACACTAACAGCGGCCCCGGCATCGGCAATCTGGCCTTCGACCCGGCGCACCGCCAGTTCTTCGCCTCCGACCTCGACACCGGCCTCATTCACCGCATCGATGCCAACGGCACGCTGATCGACACGTTCGACCACGGCGTCGCCGGGCGCCCGGCGCGCGGCCTGCCGCCGGTGGCCGACGATGGCGCGATCATGGACATCCATGGCGCCGCCTTCGATTCCGAAAACCCCGCCACCTGGGGCTACACCCAGGACGAGCGGCGCGTCTGGGGCGTCGCCTATCATGGCGGCCGCCTCTATTATTCGGTCGGCGAGAAGGCCGAGATATGGTCGGTTGGCATCGCGCGCGACGGCGGCTTCGCCGGCGATCCGCGCTGGGAGCTCACGGTCAAGGCCGACCAGGACTACGCGGTCACCGACATCGCCTTCGACAATGATGGCTTGATGTATCTCGCCCAGCGCGGCCCGGTCGAAAACCGCTACGACTACAGCCTGTTCGCCGATTCCGGAAAGGGCGAGGTGCTGCGCTACTGGCGCGAGAATCCGGACGATCCCACGACGCAGTCGGCCTGGGTGCCGGTGCCGCAGGAGTACGCGGTCGGCTTTCCCGACGGCAACAGGCAGTCGGCCGGCGGCGTCGACCTGCAATATGGCTATGATGCCGAGGGCAACCTCGACACCGGCGCCTGCGACGCCACGCTGGTCAACACCGGCGACAAGCTGCGCGAGAACGCCGCGCTCGCCGACCGGCTCGCCGCCGGCGGCCCCTTCGCCGTACACGGCGTGCAGCTGACGCCGAAGGCGCTGGTCAAGCCCGCCAACGCGCCGCCCTTCGGCTCGTGGTTCGTCGACTTCGACGGCTATTTCGAGGATCCCGACGTCGAGGGCCATGTCGGCGACGTCAGGGTCTGGCGCCCCTGCGAGGGCCGCGCCGGCTATTACGAGCAGATACCGGGCGGCGGCTACCTGCCTCCGTTCTATCCGCCGGAATTCCCGCCTCCCGGCAACCTGCCTCCTTGCCTCGACGTCGACGACGTCACCTATTTCTGCACGCCGCGCGGGCTCGAGGCCGATCTCTATCTCCATGACCATGCCGGCTTTGGCGGCGATTCGATCAAGGCTCTGTCCGGGACGCCGGGGGTCGAGGTGACCTCGCCCATGTCCCATGCTCCGGGCGCGCCTTACAGGATCGACATCACCGGCCACCATCCGGGCGACACCGTCAATGTCGGACTCTGCTTCTATCGCAAGTCCGACCAGGACAAGGGCGGCTACTACCCTTGCTGCAAGATGACGCTGCCGCTCCGGACGCCGGCCTCGAGCTGCGATCGCTGAGGGAGGGACAGATGCGCTATCTCGCCCTTTCCCCGCGCGCGGCAAGCAACCGAACCGTCATGGAGACGATCATGAAACCCCTGTCATACGCCAGGCGCGGCGCGCGCTGGCTGATGGCGGCCGGTATCGCGGTCGCCATGCTCGCCCCGGCGCCCGGCTTTGCCGAGGATGCCGCTCCGGCCAAGGCCGGCCAGAGCGTTACCGGCAATCCGCAATCCGGAGGCATCGACTACAAGCTCGAACACGACAGTTCGCGCATCATCAACCCCGAGCCGGGCGGCATCGTGCCGTTCTTTACCAAGACGGGCGGCCAGCGCGGCTGCGACTATGTCGTCTACACGCTCACCTTCGGCCTGCGCGGCAATCCGCAAGGCTTTGCCAGCCCAGGCCTCGCGGCGGCCCTGAAAGCCGCCAGGCTCGACTTCAGGGACCAGCTTCCGCATGGCCTGCGGATCGTCGGCGTTCATGTTTCGGGCGACGGCACGGACGCGTCCGGCGGCCCGCTGCCTGTCGCCGCGATCGACACCTCGGCCGGACCGGACGACACCGCCACGGTAACCGACTTCCGCATCTCGCCGCTGGATCTCGCCGGCCTCGGCGTGCCCAACGAGCGCACCATCACCTTCCAGATCACGGCTAGCATCGATCACGCGGCGTTTCCCGCGCCGGTGACGGTCGACAACCAGGGCACCATCAAGGTGACGGCCGCTGGTGGCGCCGTGACCACCATTCCCTCGCAGGATCCGGGCCAGCCCGACGACGGCAACATCCTGACCGGGGTGAAGACCTCGATCCGGATCGACGTCACCAGGTGCAACCCGCCGCCGCCACCACCTCCCGGCAAGGAGTGCTTCAAGGTGGAGCGGGGTACGGTCGACTGCGTGCCCGGCGGCGGCGCCTTCATCTACCACATGCCGGTCGGCCCGCAGATGGGCGGCAAATGGGTGCAGGTGTCGACGACGACACCCGGCGTCACCATTGTTCCGGCCACGCAGCAGGTGCCGATGGGCGGCGGCGTGCTCGACTGGAAGATCATCGGCGCCTCGCCGGGCGAAACGATCCACCTCGTCGTCACCGGCATCGACACCTATGGCGGGCCGAAGGAAGGCTGGAGTCTCTGCTGCACGCAGACGATCGACATCGTCATCCCGCGTGACCTGCGTTGCCCGCCCCGTGACAAGGAGCCGGACCTCAAGGTCGAGAAGCGCGCCGACGTGCCGCGCTGCACCATGGCAGGCGGCTGCGATTTCACCATCACCGTCACCAATGTCGGCACCGCGCCCTACAACGGCAAGATCGTCATCGACGACGTCACGCTGCCAGCCGGCTCGACGCTCGTTACAGGGCCCAATCCGCCCTGGGTCTGTGCGCCCACAACCTCGCCGATGACCTGCACCTATCCGGTGACGACGCTCACTCCGGGCGCCCATGTCGATCTCCATCTCGGCTTCAAGCCGGCTCCCGGCTGGCAGGGCAACAGCCTGCGCAACTGCGCCGCCTACGACTACCAGGCCAGCGGCAAGCCGCTGTTCGGCAGCCAGCAGAACGATCGCGCCTGCGCCTCGATCCCGATCTGCCGGCGTGGCGATCGCGACCGTGACTGCCAGCCGCCGGTCGAAAAGAGGGTCGACCTGCTGCTGAAGAAGCGGGCTCGCTCGGAGGTATGCTCGGCCAATGGCGTCTGCGGTTTCGTCATCGACGTCATCAACAACGGCACGGCGACCTATAGCGGGCCGCTGACGGTGATCGACAGCTATCCGGGCGGCGCCCCCGCCTCGGCGAGCTTCGGTCCGACGCCGCCCTGGACCTGCGGACCGAACGGCCCCGGCCAGTTCCGCTGCGACGCAGCCGCCATCACGCTCGCGCCCGGTGCCTCCGCCGCGATCGTCGTCACCGCGACCATGCCGAAAGGCTACCGGTCCGACACGGTCGAGAACTGCGCCGAGGTCAGGCCGATTCCCGGCGAAGGCAATCTCGCCAACAACAAGGCGTGCGCCACGGAACGCTTCCCGCGTCCCGAGGGCGGCCAGCCGTCGCTGCGCATCGAAAAGACCTGCGGCGGCACGCTGGCCGGCGCGGCCTCGGCCTCCTGCCGCATCACCGTCACCAACACCGGCACCGTGGCGCCGACCGGGCAGATCCGCGTCGACGACGCGGCCACGCTGGTCTCCGGCGGCGGCGCGGCGCAGGTACAGGCCGTGATGCCCGACGGCGCTGACTGGACCTGCGGACCGGTTCCCGCCAACGCCTTGTCCTGCCAGATACCGGGGGCCACGCTGACGGCCGGGACCAGCCGCCACTTCGACGTGACGGTGGCAGCGAACGGCGCGTTCCAGAACTGCGCGCGCGGCTCCATCGGGCCGGCACCGGGCGACGACATCGTCCGTCCGATCGGCCGTGCCTGCGCCGAGGGCGGTGGCGGGTCCACCATCCGTGTCGAGAAGACCGGCGACAGCGAATGCCGGCCGGGCCAGCCCTGCTCGTTCGAGATCACCATCACGAACGACGGTCCGGCTGCCTTCTCCGGCCCGGTGCGCATCGGCGACGCCATCGGCATCGACGGCATCGGCCGGCTGGATGGGGTCGCGATCACCTCGATCGATCCGCCCTTCGGCTGCGCGCCGGAACCGGCGACGCTGCCGGCATCCTGCATAGCCAACCTCAGCCTCGGCGCCGGCGAAAGCCATACGCACCATGTCACCGTGGTCCTTCCGAACGACGGTCGCCTGGCCGCCCTGCAGGGTCCGGCCAGCGGGCAGAACTGCGTTGGCGTCCTGTCGCCCGACACGCCGGTCCGGGGCGGTGACGCGCTCATTCCCGGCGCGGCGGGTGGCGCGGGCGAAGGCGGCAAGGCCTATGCCTGCCATCCCTTCACCATCCCGCACGAGGTGAAGAACCAGTGCTCGCAGGGCCTGGTGCTGAACAGCGCCGGCCGTTGCGTGTGCCCGCCGGGCACGACCTTCCGCAACGGACAATGCTCGTCCGGCGGCGGCACGACGGTCATCCCCGTCCCGTTGCCGCTTCCGGTTCCGTCCTGCGTCCTGCTGCAGGGCCAAATCCGCACAGAGGACGGACGCTGCGTCTGCCCGCGCGGTACGGAACTGCGCAACGGCCGCTGCACTTCCGGCGAGCAGCCGCCACCGAGCCAGTGCACCTTGCTGCCCGGCCAATACCGCAACCAGGACGGCGACTGCGTCTGCCGCCAGGGCGTGGTGGTGAACGGGGCCTGCAAGGTGGTGCGCAAGTGCACCATACGCGGCTCGGTGCCGACCCAGGACGGAAGCTGCGCCTGCCCGGACGGCACGCATCTCGACCGCAGGGCCAATGCCTGCGTGCCGGACAAGCCGAAGCCCAACCCGAACCAGTGCCGGATCCGTGGCCAGGTGCGCAACGCCGATGGCGCCTGCGCCTGCCCGAGCGGCACCGAGGTCCGGGGAAATGCCTGCCTGCCCGTCCGCCCGAAGCCGCAGCAGTGTACGGTGCGCGGTCAGGTTCGCACGCCCGGCGGCGACTGCGTCTGCCCGCGTGGCACCGAGCTGCGCGGCAGCGCCTGCCGCAAGCCGCAGGTGCAATGCGCGCCTGGCTCGCGTCTGGTCAACGGCCATTGCCAGCCGGCGGTCCGGCGGCGCTGCCCTGTCGGCACGACGGGTGAGTATCCGAACTGCGTGCCTGTCCGCAGGCGGCCGGGCGTGGAGTTCATCACGCCGGGCCTGCTGCTCGGGCCGGGCGTGATGCAGGTTGGGCCGAGGCGTCCGTCACGGCTGCCGCAGGAGCCGAATAACCTGCAATAGACGGTCATTCGACCGTCGATCATTCGTCACCCCGCCGGATCAATCCGGCGGGGTTTTTCATGGGCTGGCCCGCGGAACGCGGCGTTTCCGGCCCGGTCCGGCCGGCAAAACCCGCTTCCCCTCGGCGGGATGATGGTCTAGGCACATCCCCGACGAGGCCCGCGGCGGCCGCGGGCTGAAACGACATCGGGAGAGCCAGCATCGTGACCAAGAAGACCCTGATCGCGCCATCCGTGCTGGCGTCGGATTTCTCGAAGCTCGGCGACGAGGTCGAGGCGGTTGCGGCAGCCGGCGCCGACTGGATCCATCTCGATGTGATGGACGGCCATTTCGTGCCCAACATCACCTTCGGGCCTCCGGTGATCAAGGCCATCCGCAACCGCACCAAGGCCTTCTTCGACTGCCATCTGATGATCGCGCCGGCCGATCCCTATCTGGCGGCCTTCGCCGAGGCCGGCTGCGACGGCATGACGGTCCATGCCGAGGCCGGACCGCATCTCGACCGTTCGCTGCAGACGATACGAAGCCTCGGCAAGAAGGCCGGCGTCTCGCTCAATCCGGCGACGCCCGAGAGCGCGATCGAATACGTGCTCGACCGGCTCGACCTGATCCTGATCATGACGGTCAATCCGGGTTTCGGAGGCCAGGCCTTCATTCCGGCCATCGTCGAAAAGGTGAAGCGGGTCAAGGCGCTGATCGGCGACCGCCCGATCCACATCGAGATCGACGGCGGCGTCTCGCCCGAGACCGCGCCGCTGGTCACCGCCGCCGGCGCCAATGTGCTGGTGGCCGGCGCCGCCGTGTTCAAGGGCAACAGCGTCGAGGCCTACCGAGCCAACATCGAAGCCATCAGGAGCGCGGCCGACAGGGCCGGTTGATCGTCCGAACTGGCCGCGCCTTCTGCTACGCGGCTTCGAACACCGGCGCGCCGCCGATCCAGACCCGCCGGACGTCGAGATCGTCCGACAGCGACACGATGTCGGCCGCAGCGCCGGCGCCGAGCCGACCGTGCCGGCTAGACTGGCCGACAGCCTGCGCCGGATAGAGCGAGGCCATGCGCAGTGCCTCATCGAGATCGAGCCCGACGACGCGGTGTATGAAGCGCACGGCCGAGATCATGTCGAGGTCGGCGCCCGCCAGCGTGCCGTCGGCAAGCCGCAGGCTGCCATCCTTGCGGTGGATGGTGCGGCCATTCAACGTGAACGAGGTCATGTCGGTGCCGATCGTCGCCATGGCGTCGGTGACCAGCGCGATCCTGCCCGGTCCCTTCTTGGCCCGCAGCGCGATCGCCATGGTCGCCGGGTCGACATGGATGCCATCGGCGATCAGGCCGGCGAACAGCGTGCCGGTGTCGATCGCGGCGCCCGCCAGCCCGGCCTCACGATTGCCGATCTGGCTCATCGCGTTGAACAGATGGGTGACGACGCTGGCGCCGGCTTCGGCGAAAGCGACCGCCGTGGCGTAGCCGGTGTCCGAATGACCGAGGCTGACGATGACGCCGGCCCTGGCCAGCGCGGCGACCTGTTCGGGCTTGACGGATTCGGGGGCGATCGTCGTCAACAGCACCGGCAGGTGCCGGCGTGCAGCGATCAGCGCCGCTTCGTCGGCGGCTGTCATAGGCCGGATCAGCTTGGGATCATGCGCGCCCTTGCGGGCGATCGACAGATGCGGTCCCTCGAGATGCAGGCCGAGGAAGCCCGGCACCTTGCGTTTCGTCGCTTCTTCTCCGGCGGCGATGGCGGCCGCGGTGATCTCCGGCGTGTCGGTGATCAGCGTCGGCAGGAGTGCCGTCGTGCCGAACGGCGCGTGCGCGCGGCAGATGGTCTCGATCGAGGCGACGTCGGGATGGTCGTTGAGCATCACGCCGCCGCCGCCATTGACCTGGATGTCGACGAAGCCGGGAACCAGCAGGCCGCCGCCGGTCTCGACGCGCGAGACCCCGGCCGGAATCTTGCCCGAAGGCACGATGGCCTCGATCTCGCCACCCTTCACGACAAGGGCTGCATCGTCATGCCAGGCGTCGCCGTCGAAGATGCGGGCGCCGGTGAGGGCGAAATGGTCACTCATACGGTTTCAGTCACCTTGCGAAGGTTGGGGGGCGTGTCGGGGTCGAGCCCGCGGTGGCGGGCGAAGGCTTCCGCGAACATATAGAACGAAACGATCAGCGGCAGCGGGTCGGTGAGCGGATGGCCGGTCGCGACATGCGGCAGGCGCACGGCGCTGGTGGCCAGGCCCGACGTGACGAAGACCGGCGCGCCCTTGCCCGACAGCGCGTCGGCGGCCTCGGCGACGGAAGGCTCCGACGCATCGCGGGCGGCCAGCGCCAGAACCGGGAAATCGGGGCCGACCAGCGCCAGCGGGCCGTGCATCACCTCGGCCGCGCTGAACGCCTCGGCGTGCATGCCGCAGGTTTCCTTGAACTTCAGTGCCGCCTCGCTGGCGATGGCGAAGGAAGGACCGCGCCCGAGGATGAACAGCGACTGGCGCTTCTCCAGCGCGCCGGCAAGCCCCATCCAGTCGCAGGCGATCGCCTTGCGGAAATGCTCGGGCAGGCGGGCCAGTGCCTCGAGCAGCGCCGTGTCGCCGGTGGCGTGCGCCATCAGCGCCAGGCCGGCGACGGCCGAATTGACGAAGGTCTTGGTCGCCGCGACGCTGCGCTCGGGGCCGGCGAGGATATCGATGGCATGGTCCGAGGCGCGCGCCAGCGGCGAGTCGGCCGTGTTGGTGATCGCGACCGTCAGCGCGCCGCCGGCCTTGGCGGCCTCCGCCATGGCGACGATGTCGGGGCTCTTGCCCGACTGCGAGATCGCCAGGCAGGCCGAGCCGCGCAGCCTGAGCTTGGTGCCGTAGATGGACGCGATAGAGGGGCCGACCGAGGCGACGGCAAGGCCAGCCGTCAGCTCGACGGCGTATTTCATGAAGGTGGCGGCATGGTCGGAGGAACCGCGCGCCACGGTGACGATGAATTGCGGCTCGTGCTGGCGGATGCCGCGGCCGGCCTCGCTCAGCACCGCGCCCGAACTGTCGAGCAGCCGGGCGGTGGCGTCCGGGATCTCCTCGATCTCGCGGCGCATATGGGTCTTGGGTGCATTCATGGTCGGCCCTCTTCGCTTGGTCCGCTCAGCCGGAGTTCGGCGACGAAATCATAGGCATCGCCCCTGTAGATGGAGCGGGTGAATTCGATGACCTTGCCGCTCGCCAGATAGGAGATGCGTTCGATGTGCAATCCGGCGACGCCGGGCGGCACCTCCAGCAGGCGAGCGTCATTGTCGCCCAGATTGGCGGCGGAAATGCGTTGCACGGCGCGCACCGGCCGGTGGCCGCTCGTCTCGAGCGCGGCGTAGAGCGAGGTGCCGACCGCCTCGGGATCGGGCAGCACGCTGGCCGAGAGCGACGCGCGCTCGATCGCCAGCGGCGTGTCGTTGGCGATGCGCAGGCGCGCCACGCGCGCCACAAGTTCGCTGGACGACAGGCCGAGCACCATCATCTCGTCGGGCGAGGGCGCGTAGAGGCCGCGATCGAGCCAGGCCGAGCGCACGGCCATGCCGCGCCGTGCCATGTCTTCGGTGAAGGACGTGAGTCTGGACAGCGATTGCTCGACGCGCTCCATGCGCGGCGCCACGAAGGTGCCCGAGCCGTGGCGCTGGACGAGGATGCCGCCCTTGACCAGATCCTGCACCGCCTTGCGCACGGTGACGCGGGAGATGTCGGCCTTGCTGGCGATGTCGCGCTCGGACGGCAGGGCGTCGCCGGGGCCGATCAGGCCGCGATTGACGGCCTCCTCGATGCTGCGCCGGAGCTGCAGATAGAGCGGCGCGCCGCTGCGCGACGATTCCCTCAGCATGGCGAAGATCTGGTCGGCGGCGTTCATCCGGCCTTCTCCGCGGCACCGGCGAAGATCCGCGCCGCCATCCGTACCGCGCCGCCGAGCGCGTCGTCGAGGGGCGGCCTCAGCAGCGTCTGGTAGCGCGCCGAGAGGCGCGGCGCGTAGAGCGGCGCCAGGCCGCCGAGCAGGCAGAGCGGCGTCTCGGGCGAAAGATCGAGCGCGCCGAGCGCGGCCTCGACGTCGCCGACGGCCTTGTCGACGATCCAGTTAGCGACGAGGTCGCCCTTCGCGGCATGTTCGAACACCTTGGGCGCGAAGCCGCCGAAGTCGCCCGGCTTGGCATTGGTGGTGAACTCGACCACGTCCTCGGGATTGTTGCGGAAGACGGCCAGCATCGCGCCCGTCAGCGGCGAGCCGGGGCGAATGCCGTCATAGGCCAGCAGCGTCTGCTCGAGCAGGTCGCGACCGATGCGGGCGCCGCTCGCCTGGTCGCCGACCTGGAAGCCCCAGCCGCCAATGGCGCGCGACTTGCCATTCTTGCGCGCCATGTAGGCGGTGCCGGTGCCGAGGATGGCCATGGCGCCGTCGCCGGAGCCCACCGCGCCCTCCAGCGCGATCTCGGCGTCGGTTTCGACGCGGCTCGTGCTGAACGGCAGGATGGCCTCGAGCTGCTGCCGGTAGGTGCCGACATTGGCGCCGGCCAACCCGAGTATGGCGGGGGTCTGCGGGATAAGGTCGGGGTTCTCGCCGGCGGCGAGGAAGGCCTGCCTGGCCGCCTCGACGATGTTGGCGCGCGCGCCGGTAAGGTCGGTGCGGATGTTGGCGGCGCCGCTCTTGGCGCGGCCGACGACGGCCCCGTCCGCGGTCGCAAGGGCCGCCCTGCAGCTGGTGCCGCCGCCATCTATGCCAAGCACGAATTTCACGGGATGTCTCCTCCGGGAAGATAATACCAATAAAATACCAATAGCCAAGGATTAATTTCCGGCGAAAAAAGATTGAGGCGCATTTTATTGAAAAATCGAGACATTTTGCCGGGCGATCACGCCGGTGCATCGAAAATCGTTAATGGATATGGACAAGTGGTATTTTTTTGGTATTGTCCTATCAACCGGGAGGAGACGGGATGGTGGAGATGCGCATGCTAGCGCCTCATCAAAGTGCCGGAGGGCTGGATGTCCAGGCCCCGCATGCCATCCTTGCTTTGCTCAGCCCCATCAATATCGACCGCGTCGAACCCGCTCCTGTGGGTGACGGTCGCATGACCAGCCTTGCCGCCGCCGGCGGTATCCGGACTGCGCGGTCGCGCCGTGCGCGTGGCTGTCGTCGTGCCGGCCAGGCCGAAAGGATACTGGAAAGAGCAGGCCCTGGCCGCCGCTTTCCATGATCGAGGGGAGCAAGGGGCTCAACGTCCCTGTTCTCATCAAAACCGAACCTGAAAAAGGTCAAAAGGGAGACTGAACATGACCACCAGACTACTGACGGCACTGCTGCTCGGCACAAGCATCCTCGGCTCGACCGGGATGGCCCTGGCCGATGACGTCACGCTCAACATCGAGAGCTGGCGCAATGACGACCTGTCCATCTGGAAGGACAAGCTCATCCCGGCCTTCGAAGCCAAGAACCCCGGCATCAAGCTGGTCTTCTCGCCCTCGGCTCCGACCGAATACGACGCCGCCCTCGGCGCCAAGCTCACCGCGGGCTCCGCCGGCGACCTGATCACCTGCCGCCCGTTCGACAAGTCGCTCGAACTGTTCAAGAAGGGCAACCTCGCCGACCTCAGCTCGCTGGCCGGCATGGAGAATTTCTCGCCCGTCGCCAAGGCCGCCTGGCAGACCGATGACGGCAAGTCGAGCTTCTGCGTGCCGATGGCCTCGGTCATCCATGGCTTCATCTACAACAAGGACGCCTTCGACAAGCTCGGCATCAAGGTGCCGCAGACGCGTGACGAGTTCTTCGCCGCGCTCGACAAGATCAAGGCCGACGGCACCTACGTTCCGATGGCGATGGGCACCAAGGATCTCTGGGAAGCCGCGACCATGGGCTACCAGAACATCGGCCCGAACTACTGGAAGGGCGAGGACGGCCGCCTGGCGCTGATCAAGGGCGCGCAGAAGCTGACCGATGCCGATTGGGTCGCGCCCTTCACCGAGCTCGCCAAGTGGAAGCCCTATCTCGGCGACGGCTTCGAGGCGCAGACCTATCCGGACAGCCAGAACATGTTCACCCTCGGCCGCGCCGCCATCTATCCGGCCGGTTCCTGGGAGATCGGCCAGTTCAACACGCAGGCCCAGTTCAAGATGGGCGCCTTTCCGCCGCCCGTCGAGAAGGCCGGCGACACCTGCTACATCTCCGACCATACCGATATCGGCATCGGCATGAACGCGGCCACCAAGCATCCCGAGGAAGCCAAGAAGTTCCTGTCCTGGGTTGCTTCGCCGGACTTCGCCGCCATCTACGCCAACGCGCTGCCGGGCTTCTTCAGCCTGAACTCGACACCGGTGAAGATGGCAGACCCGCTCGCCGAGGAATTCGTTTCCTGGCGCGGCAAGTGCAAGTCGACGATCCGCTCGACCTACCAGATCCTGTCGCGCGGCACGCCGAACCTCGAAAACGAGACCTGGGTGCAGTCGGCCAACGTCATCAACGGCACTGTCACGCCCGAGGACGCGGCCAAGAAGCTGCAGGCCGGCCTCGACAGCTGGTACAAGCCGGCGAAGTAAGGGCAATCAGCCGGCCGGGCTGGAGCATGACGCCGAGACTTGCCGAGCGGCTTTCGGGCAGCGTCATGTTCCTACTCCCGGATCCGGAGCCCGGCTCTGATTTCAGGCCGATCTCGGCCTGAAATCAACCGGCTCCGGCCCGGCCAGCCGTCCGGCAGCTTTCAGATATCCATTGTCGGCGCCGCCCGGCGGTCTTACCCTCGGCTTCGCGGGGAGACCGAGCCGCATTGTCGCGGCCTGATCCTCCCATGGCGAGGACAGTCGGGCCGTGCATCGAGACAACGACTAGCATCATCCGAACTGGACTCCAGAGACGGCGGGGACCGAACGCATGGCCGCACAGACACGACCGAAACGACCGTTCCGCTGGCACATCGGCGTCTTCCTGGCGCCGGCGGTGCTCGTCTACACGGCGATCATGATCCTGCCGCTCGCCGGCACGCTGCAACTGTCGCTGTTCCGCAGCATCAACCAGGCCCAGGTCTTCGTCGGGTTCGACAATTTCCGCACGCTGTTCGGCGATCCCAACTGGTCGGTGAACTTCTGGAACGCGTTGCGGAACAACGTCTGGTTCTTCATCATCCACATGCTGGTGCAGAACCCGATCGGCGTCCTGCTGGCGGCGCTGCTGTCCAGCCCGAGGCTGCGCTTCTCCGCCTTCTACCGCACGGCCATCTTCGTGCCGACCATCCTGTCCTTCGTCATCGTCGGCTTTGCCTGGAAGCTGATCCTCTCGCCGCTGTGGGGCGTGGCGCCGCACATGCTCGACATCGTCGGCCTCAAGAGCCTGTTCACGCCCTGGCTCGGCAAGGAACAATACGCGCTCACCGCGCTCAGCCTGATCTCGGTCTGGCAGTTCGTCGGCATCCCGATGATGCTGATCTACGCCGCGCTGCTGTCGATCCCCGACGAGGTGATCGAGGCGGCCGAATGCGACGGGGTCACCGGCATGGCGCAGTTCTGGAAGATCAAGCTGCCGCTGATCCTGCCGTCCATCGGCATCATTTCGATCCTCACCTTCGTCGGCAACTTCAACGCCTTCGACCTGATCTACACGGCTCAGGGAGCGCTGGCCGGCCCCAACTATTCGACCGACATTCTCGGCACCTTCCTCTACCGCGCCTTCTTCGGTTTCCAGCTGCAGGTCGGCGATCCCAACATGGGCGCGGCGATCGCCACGATGATGTTCCTGATCATCCTGGTGGGCGTCTGCATCTACCTGTTCCTCATCCAGACGCGTCTGCGTCGCTACCAGTTCTGAGGTGATGGCGATGAGCACAGCCACCCGTTCGCTGCCCCGCACCATCGGCGCCCACGCGGTCCTGCTGACCTACACGGCGATCGCGCTGTTCCCGGTCATCCTGGTCGTCGTCAACTCGTTCAAGTCGCGCGCGGCGATCTTCAGCGCACCGCTGACGCCGCCGACGCCCAAGACCTTCGACCTCATCGGCTACACCACGGTGATCGGCCAGGGTGATTTCATCCATTATTTCCAGAACAGCCTCGTCGTCACCGTCGCCTCGCTGTTCTTCGTGCTTCTGTTCGGCGCCATGGCGGCCTTCGCCCTGTCGGAATACCGCTTCCGCGGCAACACGCTGATGGGGCTTTATCTCGCGCTCGGCATCATGATCCCGATCCGGCTCGGCACCGTCGCCATCCTGCAGCTCATGGTCGCGAGCGGCCTGGTCAACACGCTGATGGCGCTGATCCTGGTCTACACCGCGCAGGGCCTGCCGCTGGCCATCTTCATCCTGTCCGAATTCATGAAGCAGGTGTCGGACGACCTGAAGAACGCGGGCAGGATCGATGGCCTGTCGGAATACACGATCTTCTTCCGCCTGGTGCTGCCGCTGGTGCGCCCGGCCATGGCGACGGTCGCCGTCTTCACCATGATCCCGATCTGGAACGATCTGTGGTTCCCGCTGATCCTGGCGCCGTCCGAAGGCACCAAGACCGTGACGCTCGGCGCGCAGCTCTTCCTCGGCCAGTTCGTCACCAACTGGAACGCCGTGCTGGCGGCGCTCTCGCTGGCCATCCTGCCGGTGCTCGTCCTCTACGTCATCTTCTCGCGGCAACTGATCCGCGGCATCACTTCCGGAGCCGTCAAGTGAGTGACGGTCGAGAGATTATTGTGGAGGCCCTTGTTGAGACAGCGAGCCGACATGGATTCCGAGGCGTCCGAGCCACGAATTTCTACCGGGAATGGCCGGAAACAATCTGCTTGCTGAACCTTCAGAAGTCTTCCTGGGGGTCGCAATTCTATATGAACGCCGCCGTCTGGTTTAAGCGGCTCGGGGCGGAGCGCCGACCGAAGGAATACAATTGCCACATACGTTGGCGCGTCAACTCTCAGATGGAAGACAACCAGGCGAAGGCGTTTACCCAAGCGCTAAACCTCGAATACGCGCTGCCCGGAGACCAAAGGCAGTCTCTCGTCAGGAATGGCGTCGACACTTACGGCTTTGGGCTCCTGGCGCGGTGCGAAAGCGAGCGAACTGCTTTGCAGGTGGCGGATGAGTGTGCGCCTTCGGTGCTGGTAACCCTTGAAGCCCGCAGACAAGAAAAGGCTAATTGAATGTCTCAACCCCTTCGCGTCGTCGTCGCCGGCCTTGGCAATATGGGCCGCAGCCATGCGCTGGCCTACCATACCAATCCGGGTTTCGAGATCGCGGCCCTGGTCAACCGTTCGGATGTGCCTCTACCGGACGGGCTCTCCGGCTACGGCATCAGGCGCTCGTTCGACGACGCGCTGCGTGACGAGAAGCCCGACCTCGCCTGCATCGCCACCTATTCCGACAGTCATGCCGACTATGCGGTGCGGGCGATGGAGGCCGGCTGCCACGTGTTCGTCGAGAAGCCGCTGGCAACGACGGTGGCCGATGCCAGGCGCGTCGTCGACGCCGCCAAGGCCAATGGCCGCAAGCTGGTGATCGGCTACATACTGCGCCATCACCCCTCCTGGGTCAGGCTGATCGCCGAGGCGCGCAAGCTCGGCGGCCCCTACGTCTTCCGCATGAACCTCAACCAGCAGTCCTCAGGCCACACCTGGGAGACGCACAAGCAGCTCATGCAGACGACGTCGCCGATAGTCGACTGCGGCGTCCACTATCTCGACGTCATGCTGCAGATCACCGATGCGCGTCCCGTCGAGGTGCGTGGCATGGGTGTCAGGCTGAGCGACGAGGTCGCGCCCTCCATGTACAATTACGGCCATCTCCAGGTGCTGTTCGAGGATGGCTCGGTTGGCTGGTACGAAGCCGGCTGGGGGCCGATGATCTCCGAGACGGCCTTCTTCGTGAAGGACGTGATGTCGCCCAGGGGCTGCGTGTCGATCGTCATGAAGGAAGGCGTGAAGTCCGACGACATCGACACTCACACCAAGACCTCGACCATCCGCCTGCACAGCGCTGCTACCGGCCCTGACGGCAGGTTCGCCAGCGAGGACCGGATGCTGTCGATGGAGGGCGAGCCCGGCCACCAGGATCTCTGCGACCTGGAACAGGCCTATGTGCTCAAGGCGATCCGCGAGGACATCGACCTGACCCGCCACATGGACGACGCGGTCAGGTCGCTTGCCGTATGCCTTGCCGCCGACGAGAGCGTGCGCACCGGCGCAGCCGTGAAACTCTAGAACAGGAACGAAGCCGTGGGTGCGCTGAACATCGAGAATGTCAAGAAGGCCTTCGGGCCGGTCGAGGTGCTCAAGGGCATCGACCTCGAGGTCAATGACGGCGAATTCGTCGTTTTCGTCGGCCCGTCCGGTTGCGGGAAATCGACCCTGCTCAGGGTGATCGCCGGGCTGGAGGATTCGACCTCGGGCCGGGTGGTCATCGACGGCCAGGACGTTTCCATCACGCCGCCGGCCAAGCGCGGCATCGCCATGGTGTTCCAGACCTACGCGCTCTACCCGCACCTGACGGTGCGCAACAATATGGGGCTCGGCCTCAAGCAGGCCGGCACGCCGGCGGCCGAGATCGACCGCCGCATCGGCGTCGCTTCGGCGATGCTGTCGCTGGAACCCTATCTCGAACGCCGGCCGGCGGAACTGTCCGGCGGCCAGCGCCAGCGCGTCGCCATCGGCCGCGCCGTGGTGCGCGAGCCGAAGCTCTTCCTGTTCGACGAGCCGCTGTCGAACCTCGACGCCGCGCTGCGCGTCAACACCAGGCTGGAGATCGCGCAACTGCACCGCCGGCTGAAGGCAACGATGATCTACGTCACCCACGACCAGGTCGAGGCGATGACGCTGGCCGACAAGATCGTTGTGCTCAATGCCGGCCGCATCGAGCAGATCGGCGGCCCGATGGAACTCTACAATGCGCCGGCAAACGAATTCGTCGCCGGCTTCATCGGCTCGCCGAAGATGAACTTCATCGAGGGCGCCCGGCTCGGCGAGACGGCCAAGACCGTCGGCGTGCGGCCGGAGCACCTGACGGTCGATCCGAATTCGGGCACCTGGAAGGGCACGGTGGTCCACGCCGAGCATCTCGGGGCGGACACCAACCTCTATCTCGACTGCGAGAAGGCGGGACTGATCACCGTGCGCATCTTCGGCGTCTACAACGCCGAGCCGGGCTCGACGCTTTACGCCACACCCGATCCGGCGAAGACGTATAGGTTCGGGGCGGACGGCAGAGTCATAAGGTAGATTTTTCCACGCGGCCCGGCACCGCCCTTCATTGCCCTGCCGGGCATGTCCCCGTAAAACGGGGAGACAACGGCTGGCCGCAATCTCACCGCCTGTTCCGCAACGTTCGCGATTGGCGAAACGGACCGCGACAGCGTCCTTCTCCCCGTAAACGGGGAGAAGATGGCGGCAGCCAGATGAGGGGCAGCGCCGCCCGAAGAATTCTATACCGCTTACGCGTCAGCCTTGAAGGTCTGCTTCTGCGTGCCCATGCCCTCGATGCCGAGTTCGACCACGTCGCCGGCCTTGAGGTAGACGGGCGGCTTCATGCCCATGCCGACGCCGGGCGGCGTGCCGGTGGAGATGACGTCGCCGGGATGCAGCGACATGAACTGGCTGAGATAGGAGACCAGATGGGCGACGCCGTAGACCATCGTCTTGGTCGAGCCGTCCTGCATGGTCTTGCCGTTGACCTTCAGCCACATCTTGACGTTCTGCGGATCCTTCACCTCGTCCTTGGTGACCAGCCAGGGGCCGATCGGGCCGAACGTGTCGCAGGACTTGCCCTTGGTCCACTGGCCCTGGCGCTCGGTCTGGAAGGCGCGCTCGGAAACATCGTGCGAAACGCAGTAGCCGGCGACATAGTCCAGCGCGTCGGCCTCGCTGACATATTTGGCGGTCTTGCCGATGACGACGCCGAGTTCGACCTCCCAGTCGGTCTTGACCGAGCCGCGCGGGATCAGAACGTCGTCATCGGGGCCGACGATCGCGGAAGAAGCCTTCATGAAGATGATCGGCTCGGAAGGAACCGTGGCGCCCGTCTCGGCGGCATGGTCGGAATAGTTGAGGCCGATGCAGATGAACTTGCCCGTGCCGGCCACGCAGGCGCCGATGCGGGGCGCGCCGGCGACCGCCGGCAGCGATTTCGGGTCGATCTTGGCGAGCGCCGCCAGGGATGCGGGGTCGAGCGCCTTGCCGCCTATATCGGCGACATGACCGCTAAGATCGCGGATCGTTCCATCCGCATCGAGAAGGCCGGGACGTTCGCTTCCCGCCTCGCCATAGCGCAGCAGCTTCATGTATCTTCTCCTCAGTCAGATTTCTCTGGAGCGAGATGACATCTCGTTCCAGGATTTGCATTTGAGCCATGATCTTCTCCGAAAAGTCTGCAACTTTTCGGGATCATGCTCTAGATCGACCAGCCGCCATCGATGTTGTAGGCCTGCCCGGAGGTATAGCTGGCTCCGGCCAGATAGACGGCGAGATCGGCGATTTCTTCCGCGGTGCCCAGCCGGCCCATGGGCTGGCGGGCGATAAAGGCCGCGCGCGCGGCTTCGTAGTCGCCCTGCGCGTGCATGCGGTCCTGCAGCGAGGGGCTTTCGACGGTGCCGGGGCAGATGGCGTTGCAGCGTATGCCCTTGCCGACATAATCGGCGGCGATCGCCTTGGTGAGGCCGATGACGGCCGCCTTGGTGAGGCCGTAGGCGAAGCGGTTGGGCACGCCCTTCTGCGAGCTTGCCAGCGAGGCCATGTTGATGATGGAGCCGTCGCCGCGCTCCAGCATGCCGGGCAGCACAGCCCGGATCGTGCGGATCATCGCGCGTACGTTGAGGTTGAGGGCGAAGTCGAGGTCGGCGTCCTTCATCTCCAGTATGGAGCCGGAATGGACGAAGCCGGCGCAGTTGAACAGCACGTCGACCCGGCCGATCGCCGCGAAGCCGGCGGCTACGGCGTCGTTGTTCAGCACATCGAGCTTGAGGGTCTTGATCCCTGGCGTCTTGGCGAGCTCCGCCAGCAGCGTTTCGTTGATGTCGGTGGCGTGGACAGTGGCTCCAGCCTTGGCGAAAGCAAGCGCGCTTGCCCGGCCGATGCCTTGTGCCGCCGCCGTGATGACGACGACCTTCCCCGCCAGATCCGCCATTCCGTTCCTCCTGCCTGAGCGTTTCGCACGCGTGTTTTAACGGTGGCGCGGCAAGATGCAATGTCCATGGGACGATTCCGGGCGCAAAACCGCCCGCTGGAGCTGTTCCAGGGCGCGGCGCATCCGGCGCGCTCCGCTTCGTTGCGTCCGTCGCTTTCCGTCACGCCGAAAATCACCGCGTCCGGCTGGCACGCGCCAGCGCGCCGCCCGAGGCCGATTTCCAGGGTTCGAATGTTTTTTCTCGGTAATGTACAGTCGGGTGACGGTCAAGCCCGAAACAGTCCGCCCGGTCTCGACCGCCGTTGGCATGGTCAGTCGCCGTAGGGAACCCAGACGTTCTTGACCTCGATGGCGCGGCGCAGGAAGGCATCGCCGGCGGCCTCCCGCGAGGCCCAGTCGAGGCTGCGGCCGTTGCCGGTCCAGACGCGCTTGAGGTTGCCGATCGAGTCGGCCTCCGCCTTGGCGCAGGTTTCGGCATCGGCGAACACCCAGAGCCCGTCGACATCGTCGTGCTTGGCCAGCACGCCGCAGAGTTCGGTACCGCGCCCGGTGACGATGTTGAGGGCGCCGGCCGGAATGTCGGAATACTCGATCACCTGGTAGAGATCGGTGGCCAGCAGCGGGTGGCGCTCCGATGGCACGACGACCACCGTATTGCCCATGGCGAGCGCCGGCGCCACCAGCGAGACGAGGCCGAGCAGCGGCTGGTTGTCCGGCGCGACGATGCCGACGACGCCCACCGGCTCATGCAGGGCCAGCGTGACGACGCGGGCCGGCGGCTGGTGTACCCGGCCTTCGAACTTGTCGGCCAGGCCGGCATAGAGGAACAGCCGCTCGATGGAGAGATCGACCTCCTCGCGCGCGGCTTTCGCGCCGACGCCGGTGAGCTGCGTCAGCCGCGCGGCGAATTCGTCGGAGCGGCCGGAGAGGTTCTCGGCGAGATAGTAGAGCACCTGGGCGCGGTTATAGGCGGTCGCGTCCGGCCAGCCCTTGCAGGCGCGGGCGGCGGAAACCGCATCGCGTATATCCTTGCGGCTGCCGAGGCCGACCTCGCCGGCAAGCTTGCCCTTGGCGGTGGCGACGGCCAGCGAATAATTGCCGTCCGGCCGCACCTGCTTGCCGCCGATGAACAGCTTCGCGGTGCGGTCGATCGCCGAGCCGTCGGCCTGCTCGACCGGCTGGGCGCGCGCGGCGACCGCAGGCCTGATCACCGGGCCGACCGGCAGCCTGGTGGCGAGATATTCGAACATGCCTTCGCGCCCGCCCTCGCGGCCGAAACCGCTTTCGCGGTAGCCGCCGAAGCCGCAGGCCGCATCGAACATGTTGGTGCCGTTGACCCAGACGACGCCGGCCTTGAGTTGCGGCGCGACGTGCAGCGCCAGGTTGACGTTCTCGCTCCACACCGAGGCCGCAAGCCCGTAGCGCGTGTTGTTGGCGAGCTCGACCGCTTCCTCGGTGCTGCGGAACGTCATCGTCGCCAGCACGGGGCCGAAAACTTCTTCCTGAGCAAGAATATTAGCCGGCGAAACACCGGTGGCGAGCGTCGGCAAATGATAGTAGCCGGAGGCCGGCAGCGTGGCATCCGGCTGCCAGCAGACGGCGCCCTGCTTCGCGCCCTCGGCGATCAGGCCCTGCACGCGATCGAGCTGGGTGCGGTCGACCAGCGGGCCGATGTCGGTGTTCTTGTCGAGCGGGCTGCCGACACGCAACCGGCCCATCCTGACCTTGACCTTGGCGATGAAGGCCTCGGCGATGCCTTCCTGCACCAGAAGGCGCGAGCCGGCGCAGCAGACCTGCCCCTGGTTGAACCAGATGCCGTCGACCAGCCCCTCCACGGCGCTGTCGAGATCGGCGTCCTCGAAGACGATGAAGGCCGACTTGCCGCCCAGTTCCAGTGACAGCTTCTTGCCTGACCCTGCGGTCGCCCTGCGGATGATCCTGCCGACTTCCGAGGAGCCGGTGAAGGCGATCTTCTGGATGCCGGGATGGTTGACTATCGCGGCTCCGGCCTCAGGTCCGCCCTGGACGATGTTGACCACGCCTTTCGGCACGCCGGCGCGCTCGCAGATCTCGGCAAAGAGGATCGCTGTGAGCGGCGTGAACTCGGCCGGTTTCAGCACCACCGTGCAGCCGGCGGCCAGCGCCGGCGCGATCTTCCAGGCAAGCATCAGCAGCGGGAAATTCCATGGGATGACCTGGCCAACGACGCCGACCGGCTTCTGGTCGGGAAAGTCCGTCTCCAGCGTCTGCGCCCAGCCGGCATGGTAGATGAAGTGCCGGATCGCCAGCGGCACGTCGATGTCGCGGCTTTCGCGGATCGGCTTGCCGTTGTCGATGGTCTCGAGCACCGCGAAGAGGCGCTGGTGCCGCTGCATCGCCCGGCCGATCGCGTAGAGCACTTTGGCGCGGGCGTAGCCCGAGGAGGCCGACCATTTCGGCAGCGCCTTGGCGGCCGCCGAGACTGCCGCGTCGATATCGGCGGCGCCCGCGTCCGAGACCTTGGCGAGCAGCTTGCCGGAGGACGGTTCGCTGGTCTCGAAAGTCTTGCCGCTGGCCGCCGCCTTCCAGGCGCCGTCGATGAACAATGCTTTTGCGAAGTCGCGCCAGGCGATCCAGGCATCGGCTTCATTGCGGGCTTCCGGCGCCGGTCCGTATTCCATGGCGTGATAGCGTTCGAGTATGTTCACGAGGTGCCTCCGTTACCCTCCGCTCTTGCGGGGAGGGTCGATCGGCAAAGCCGATCGGGGTGGGGTAATAGGACCTACGCCATCGCGTGGCGATGGTTGGCCGAATAATGCCCGGTTAGGTGATGTTCGAGCTGGCGTTCGATGTCGGTGAGCAGGCTGGAGGCGCCGAAGCGGAACAGTTCCGGCTCCAGCCAGGGGCGGCCGAGCTCCTCCTTCATCAGCACCAGCCAGTCGAGCGACGCCTTCGCCGTGGAAATGCCGCCGGCCGGCTTGAAGCCGATCAGATAGCCCGTCTCCTCGAAATAGGCGCGGATGGCGCGCACCATGGCAAGGCCGACCGGCAGCGTGGCGTTGACGCTTTCCTTGCCGGTCGAGGTCTTGATGAAATCCGCGCCCGCCATCATCGCCACCATCGAGGCGAGCATCACGTTGCGCAGCGTGGAAAGATCGCCGGTGCCGAGGATGACCTTGAGATGGGCGTCGCCGCAGGCCGCGCGCATCGACACGATCTCGTTGAACAGCTCGCGCCATTTGGCGCCGAACACCAGGCCGCGCGGAATGACGACGTCGATCTCGTCGGCGCCGTCCTTCACCGACGCCTCGATCTCCTGCAGCCGCGTCGAGAGCGGCGTCAGGCCGTGCGGGAAGGCGGTGGAGACGGCAGCGACATGGACGCCGGTGCCGCGCAGCGCATCGACGGCGGTGGCGACGAACGGATGATAGACGCACACCGCCGCCGGGCGGATGGTCTCGCCCGCTATGCCGAGCCCTTCGACGATGTCGCGGCGCAGCGGATTGATCGCCTTGGCGCAGAGCCTGCGCACGCGCTCGTCGGTGTCGTTGGAATTCAGCGTGGTGAGATCCATGCAGGCGATCGCGCGCAGCAGCCACGCCGCCTGGTTGTCGGCCTTGATCGAGCGCCGCTTGGTCAGTGTGGCCACGCGGCGTTCCAGCGCCGAGCGGTTGACGCTGCGCACCGATTCCAGGAAGCCGAGGTCGAGCTTCATGCCGGGGTTGCGCGCGATGCGATGGTCCGGCGCCGCCGGCGTGTTGGCGGCGGCGCGCCCCGGCAGCGGCGTCACCTTGGACGCGCCGACCTCTGCCTCGCGGATCGTGCTGCTCATCTCCTGCCCTTTCCTCCGGCGACGCGCGCCCGAACGTCCGGGCGGCACGCGCAAAGATAGCCCGCGAAGCGACGCTTCACGAGTCCTCAGGCAAGGGATAGCCGAAAAAGGCCGCCAAGGCAGCTAGTTTTTGACCGGAAGGTCAAAAGCCGGGGGTGTCGATGTGGCTCTCAGCCGACGAAGGCGCGCTCGACCACGAAGCTGGCGGGATGGCTGAGCGAGCCTTCCTGGAAGCCGAGGCTTTCGGCGAGCTCCTTGACGTCCTTCAGCATATGCATCGAGCCGCAGATCATGATGCGGTCCGTCTCGGGATCGAGCTTGTCGATGCCGATGTCGCTGTAGAACTTGCCGGAGCCGATCAGTGCGGTGATGCGGCCCATGCGCGGGGATTCCTCGCGCGTCGTCGAATTGTAGAGCGTGACGCGGCCGCCGGTCAGTTCGCCGATCAGCGGGTCGCTCTCCAGCGCGGCCACCAGTTCCTGGCCGTAGGTGAGCTCGGCATTGTCGCGGCAGGTATGGGTAAGGATCACCTGCTCGAACTTCTCATAGGTGTCCGGGTCGCGCAGCAGGCTGGCGAAGGGCGCGATGCCGGTGCCGGTCGAGATCATGAACAGGCGCTTGGCGGGCGTCAGCGCGTCGAGCACCAGCGTGCCCGTCGCCTTCTGGCGCATGATGACGGTGTCGCCGACCTGGATCTTCTGCAGCTCGGAGGTCAACGGGCCGTCCGGCACCTTGATGGAGAAGAACTCAAGCTCCTCGTCCCAGGCGGGGCTCGCCACGGAATATGCGCGGAAGACCGGCTTCTCGGCATTCGGCAGGCCGATCATGACGAACTCGCCGGAGCGGAAGCGCAGCGACTGCGGCCGCGTGATGCGGAACGAAAACAAGCGGTCGGTGTAGTGCTTCACCGATACGACCGTCTCGGCATGGACATTGGCCGGAATCGGAAAGTTGAGCGCCCGGGCGCCGTCGGCATTGAGCGAAACTGTGGTGTTCATCAAATCCACCCTTTCGGGCCGAAACTCCCGCGCGGGCGCCGAGCTTTTCCTGCGCGCTGGACCGGTCAGGTCCAGGCGTGCCGCTGACGCGCCTCATGAAGCGGTAGGCCCTTGTGTCCCGATTTTATTAGTATACAAATGATATTTGCGTCAAGATACCACCGTAAAACGCCTTTCCAAACTGGGACATATCCTTAGTTCGGGCATTTCGGGTTTCGCCAATGGAAGAGAATTTTACGGCGTCGCGGGGCAGCGTCGTGGCCGGCATCGATGTCGGCGGGACCTTCACCGATCTCCTCCTGGTCGATGGCCGCGACGGCGGCAAGGTGCGCATCGCCAAGACCCCGACGACGGTCCACAACCAGGCTTTCGGCGTCGTCGCCGCGCTCGGCGCCACCGGTTTTCCGGTCGACGGCATCGACCTCATCGTGCATGGTACCACCACCACCACCAACGCCGTGCTGGAGCGCCGCCTGGCCCGCACCGGCATGATCACGACGAAGGGTTTTCGCGATGTGATCGAGCTCGGCCGGCGCACCCGGCCGCAGGCCTATGGCATGTCCGGAACCTTCGTGCCCGTCATTCCACGCGACCTGCGGCTGGAAGTGGCCGAGCGGGTGGAGGCCTCCGGCGCCGTGCGCGTGCCGCTCGACGAGAACGACATGCGCGAGGCGGTGAAGCGGCTGCTCGCCGCCGGCTGCGAGTCGCTCGTCATTCATTTCCTGCATTCCTACGCCAACCCCTCGCATGAGCGCCGGGCGGCCGAGATCGCCGCCGAATTCTGGCCGAACGGCTACGTCACGACGGGTCACGCGCTGCTGTCGGAAGCGCGCGAATTCGAGCGCGGCGTGACGGCCTCGGTCAACGCCTCGGTGCAGCCGATCCTCGAGCGCTATGTCGAGAAGCTGCGCCATGAGCTCGCGGCGCAGGGCTATGCCCGTGATTTCCTGATCATGAATGGCAATGGCGGCATGATTTCGGCCCGCTTCGTCACACGTGAATCGGCTAAGACCGTCATGTCGGGGCCGGCCTCGGGCGTGATCGCCGCGGCCTACACCGGAAAACGCGCCGGCTTCGGCAATCTCGTCACCTACGACATGGGCGGCACCTCGACAGACGTGGCGCTGATCCGCAATGCCGAACCCGCTGTCTCGAACGAGATCGAGATCGAATACGCCATGCCCATCCACGTACCGATGGTGGCGGTGCACACGGTCGGCGCCGGCGGCGGCTCGATCGCCCGCGTCGACGCGGCCGGGCTGATCCAGGTCGGGCCGGAGAGCGCCGGCGCCAATCCCGGTCCGATCTGCTACGGGCGCGGCGGCACGGACCCCACTATCACCGACGCCAACCTCGTGCTCGGCAGGCTGGCGCCGAAGAAGCTGCTTGCCGTCGACAATCCGGTTACATCAGGACATGTCGCCGCCATTTTCGAGGAACGCATCGGCAGGCGCACCGGCCTGTCCGGCGTCGAGGCGGCCGGCGCGGTGCTGCGGCTCGCCAACATCAAGATGGCCGGCGCCATCCGCATGGTGTCGGTGTCGCGCGGCCATGATCCGCGCGACTTCACCCTGTTCGCCTTTGGCGGCGCCGGGCCGCTGCACGCGACCGCGCTCGCCCGCGAACTCGGCCTGCCGCGCGTGCTGGTGCCGGCGCGGCCGGGCATCACCAACGCGCTCGGCTGCGTCGTCGCCGATCTGCGGCACGACTTCGTCAACACGGTCAACCAGCCGGTGAGCCTGCTCGACGAAGCCATGCTCAGCGAGGTATTGGAACGGCACCGAAACGAAGGCGAGGCGCTGATCGCCAAGGAAGCCGTGAAGCCGGATGCGATCCGCGTCACCCACTCCGCCGACATGCAGTTCGTCGGCCAGACGCACATCATCAACGTCGCGCTGCCCTCGTCCTCGGTGACGCGCCAGTTGCTTCAGGAATTGTTCGAGAAGGCCTATTTCGCGCGCTTCAAGGTGGAATTGCCGGAGATCCGCGCCAACCTCGTCAACCTCAACACCTCGGTCACCGGCGTGCGCCCGGCAATCGACCTGTCGAGGCTGATCGACCCTGCCGGGCGCGCCGCCACGCTCGACGAGGCGCTGCGTGAAATGCGGCCCGTCTGGTACGGCGGCGCCTGGATCGACACGCCGGTCTACGGCAGGGAGAAGCTGCCGCTCGACGCCGTCGTCGAGGGACCGGCGATCCTGGAGCAGATGGACGCCACCACGGTCCTGGAACCGGGCGACCGCGCGCGCTCGGACGCCGACGGCAACATCGTCATCGACATCGGCGGAGCCTGAGATGAGCACGCTCGACGCAATCACGCTCTCGGTCCTGCAGGCGGCGCTGCAACAGGTCTGCGACGAGATGGACCTGACGTTTTCGCGCGCCGCCTTCTCGCCCGTCATCGCCGAGGCCAACGACCGCTCGGACGGCATCTATTCGGCCGTCGACGGCTCGCTGATCGCGCAGGGCAGCCAGGGCCTGCCGGTGTTCGTCGGCGTGATGCAGTACTCCACGAAGACGGTCATCGAGATGATCGCCGACGGGCGCTGCCTGCCGCCGGCGCCCGGCGACATCTACATCGTCAACGACCCCTATCTCGGCGGCACGCATCTGATGGATGTGCGCTTCGTCATGCCGGTCTATCGCGACGGCAAGATCTTCTGCTGGCTCTCCAACACCGGCCACTGGCCCGACATCGGCGGCTCGGTGCCGGGCGGCTTCTCGGCATCCGCGACAGCGGTCGAGCAGGAAGGCCTGCGGCTGCCGCCGGTGAAGCTGTTCAAGAAGGGCGTGCTCGATCCCGAGATCTACGCCATCATCTGCTCCAACATACGCGTTGCCGACCAGCGCATCGGCGACATCCGGGCGCAGGCCGCCGCGTTGCTGATCGGGCAGGACAGGCTTAATGAAATCCTGGATCGTTACGGGGACGAAACTGTCGTCGAGGCGATCGCCGAGCTGCGCCGCCGCGCCGCCGCGCAGATGCGCGCCAACATATCGGCCATCCCCGACGGCACCTATCGCGCGCGGGCCTTCGTCGATTCCGATGGTGTCGTGGACGAGCCGCTGACCATCGCCCTGGCCGTGGAGAAGAGGGGCGATACGCTGACCTTTGATTTCGCCGGCTCGTCGAAGCCCTGCGCCGGCCCGATGAACAGCGTGCTGGCGACGACGCTGTCGTCGGTCTATCTCGCCATGCGCCATATCTTCCCGGACGTGCCCATCAGCGCCGGCGCCTTCGAGCCGCTGGTCGTCAGGCGGCCGGAAGGAACCTTCCTCGACGCGAAGTATCCGCGCCCGGTGTCCGGCTGCGCGGCGGAGGTCTCGCAGCGCATCGCCGAGGCCGTCTTCGCGGCCATGGTGCAGGCGCTGCCCGACAAGGTGACGGCCGCGCCCGCCGGCTCCAGCGGCAATTTCGCGCTCGGCGGGCATGACCCGGCGCGCGGCCGCGACTATGTCATGTACCAGATCTCGGGCGGCGGCTATGGCGGCAACGCAGGCCACGACGGCCTCACCAATGGCTGCTCGACCATCGGCATCTCCAAATCGCCGCCGGTCGAGATCATGGAGCAGGCCTATCCCGTGCTCTATCGCCACTACGCGCTGCGCGAGGGTTCCGGCGGCGCCGGCAAGCATCGGGGCGGCTTCGGCCTCGCCTATGAGGTGGAGATATTACGAGGTGAAGCTCGCGCGTCCTTCGTCATGGACCATGGCCGCTTCGGGCCGCAAGGCGTGCTCGGCGGCAGGGACGGCGCGGTCAACACTGTGCGGGTCTTCCGCGACGGCGAGGAGCACGTGCCGCCGCACCTGTCCAAGGAACAGGACATTCCGCTGAAGGCCGGCGACCGCGTGCGCGTCGGCACGCCGGGCGGCGGCGGCTACGGCGACCCGCGCGAGCGCGACCCGGAATTGGTGCGGCGCGACATAGCCCTCGGCTACTACACGCCCGAGCAGGCGAGCGAGATGTTCGGGCGTGATCGAGGATAAGTTCAAGTGCCGCGTTTGCGGTCTCGCCCAATTTCCCGACCTGCCCTGGGGTGAGAACGGCAAGGAGTCGTCCTACGAGATCTGCCCCTGCTGCGGCGTCGAATTTGGCCATGAAGATGATGGGCTGCTGAACTGCCTTCGGCTTCGTCGCCAGTGGGTTGAAGACAGGCACTGCGGATGGTGGTCGCCCAGGCTCCGCCCGCGGGATTGGGATATACCTGCCCAGATCAGGGGCATCGCTTCGGCCTTTGAGGGCGCCGAGGACGAGCAACTGATCCGGTCCTATCTCGACGCCGCGGAGCCGCCTCCGCGAGGGCTGGCGGCTCTGGCCCGCGCGGAAAAACGCGGGCGCTAGGAAACTCCAGAAGGTGGAGGCGCGCCGCGGATGTTCGGCGCGCCCGCGCCCAGCCAGGCAGGGTGGGCCAACAGCAATCAGGCTACGGGTGCTTCATAGGGCACGCGTTTCTGCAATTTATGGCCAAGGGCCGTCGCGAACTTCTGTGCGATCTTCTTGAAGCCAGCGGGGTGCGGATGCAATTCGTTGGCCCAGTCAGCCGGCTTCAGAATGCCTTGCGTCTCGACGACGTGGAAATTGTTGGCCGCGTCGCTCTCCAGGCGTTTCAGCATCACCCGGAACGCCACCAGGGCGTCGTGCACGATCGCCTTGCCCTGCGGAACGGTCCAGTTGCAGAAGTCGATCGAGGGTTTCAGCCAGGGCCCGATGCACCACGGGCTGACCCCATTGGGGATCGGGAAGTCGTAACAGTGGCTGAACACCGGTACCCCGGGCGCAAGGCGATCCCGCAAGGCAAAGAGGGCAAGATAGCACGCCTCGACGATGCCAAGCGCCTTGTTGAAACGATCGGCATTCAACCCGGTGGAATGACCGTCGTTGAAATCGAGGAAAATGCAGAACTGGTTTCCGGCGATGTCATTGCCGCCGGCCGAGAACAGGATCGCGTCGGGCTTGCCGTGAAGCCAGTTAGCCCTGTCCCGTAGCGCTGTTATCATCCGCTCCTGCTTCGGCAGGGACATTTCCTCCGTCGCCGCGTCGCCGTGATGGGCAAGGTTCAGGATCTTGGGCGGCGTACTTCCCATCTTACCCAACTGCGCGATCACGTCGGTCCTGGCATATGGCAGCGTATTGCCGGTCAAAGGATAGTCGAACCATGAATCGCCCTGCGCCAGCATCGTGTAGGGCGTGTTGCGCGACTTCACCTTCAGTGTACGCGCACCGTCTTGCGCGGCCTGGAACCTGGCAATTTCGGATTGATGGATTCGCGTGCGTTCCGCGATGTCGTTTTCGATAAGACGACGCGAGGTCTGTTCTATGAACTCAGGCTGTCCCATGGGTTTCCTCCCCAATAGCACCCTCGGGAAGAATATATCAGCGTCATGCCGTGATCAATAAACGCGCCATGGCGTCGATATACTGCACGGCCATAGTAGTTATGGCGGAATTCGGCGAAGGTCTTGTTTCCGGGAAATCGAAGAGTGCGCGCGCTCTGAACAAGGCTATCGGACGACCCGCGCCGTGATCGATGCAAGGCGTGTCGCTTCCGTCTCCGCCGGGAATGCAAAAGCCCGTATTTTTCCATCGGCAGGCGATGGAGATTTCGATGGCTGAGCGGCGATCCCCTTTCTACAGCAGCATTGTCGGGCTGGGCGCCCATATGGGCCGGGTCGGCGGCGATTTCATCTCGGCCAAATACTATTCCGGCATTGCCGACGAACACCTGAATACCCGCCGCAATGTCGGTGTCCAGGACCTCAGCACGATGGGCAAGATGGACATCAAGGGGCCGGACGCCGAGGCGCTGGTCAACCACGTCATTGTCAACGACGCCGCCGCCATGAAGCCCGGCCAGGTGCGCTATTCCACCGTCTGCCGCGACGATGGCGGCATCATGGACGACCTCACCGTGTTTCGGCTGGCGCCCGAGCACTTCATGCTGGTGACTGGCTCGGTCAATCGCCTGAAGATGCTGCCCTGGCTGCAGCATCACGCGGCCGGGCGCAGGGCCTATGTCACCGACATCACAGCGGCCATCGCCTTCCCGACCATACAGGGCCCGCGCTCGCGCGAACTCCTCAAGGCGCTTGTTTCGGATGCAGATCTCGACGGGTTGAGGCGCTGGGCGTTCACCGCCGGGCGCATCGGCGAGACGAAGGTGCTGATCTCGCGCACCGGCGTCACCGGCGAACTCGGCTTCGAGCTGTTCGTGCCCGCCGACGAAGCGGCCTCCATCTGGGACATGCTGATGCGCGTTGGCCGCGATTTCGGCCTGCAGCCTTATGGCGTCCTTGCCATGTTCACGCTCGGGCTCGAAAAGGCCTATCCGGCGCATGGCATCGACATGGACGAGAGCCGCACGCCGTTCCATGTCGGCCTCGATCGCTGGATCCGGTTCGACAAGGGAGACTTCGTCGGCCGCGAGGCGCTGCTCAAGATCCGCGACGACGGTATCGGTGAACGCTGGACGGGACTGATCCTCGACGGCGACAGGCCGGCCGCGACGGATGCGAGGGTTCTGTCCGGGGGCGAGGATGCCGGCATGGTCACCTACAGCGACCACGGCTATTCGCTGGGAAAGGTCCTGGCGACAGCGCATCTGCGGCTGCCGTTCACCGCCATCGGCACCGAGCTCAGCATCGACGTAGACGGCGTGCCGACACGGGCGGTGGTGGCGCCGATGCCGTTCTTCGATCCGGAAGGCGCCAGGCTGAGAGGATAGAACCATGCATCGCTGCCCCCTAGTATGACGACCTTGTCGAGGCAGCGACCGATCTCGAAGATTCAGCCGATGGCTACCGCCGGTCGAGCCGTACGACCAGTCGGTCGCCGATCCACTGGATGCCGCACACCAGAACGATCAGCACCGCGACAACCGCGACCATGATGGATGTCTCGAACCGCTGGTAGCCATAGCGGATGGCAAGGTCGCCGAGGCCGCCCGCGCCGATCGCGCCGGCCATCGCCGAGGCGCCCACCAGCGTCACGAGCGTGACCGTGAAGCCGGCCACCAGTCCGGGCAGCGCCTCCGGCACCAGCACCTCGCGCACGATGGTCCACCGATTGCCGCCCATGGCGCGCGCCGCCTCGATCAAGCCGTGGTCGACCTCGCGCAACGACACCTCCGCGATGCGCGCATAGTAGGGCGTCGCCGCGATCGACAGCGGCACGATCGCGGCCCATGTGCCGATCGAGGTGCCGACGATCAGCCGGGTGATCGGGATCAGCGCCACCAGCAGGATGATGAACGGCACCGATCGGAAGCCGTTGACCAGCGCGCCCAGCGCGCGGTTCAGCCAGGGGCGCTCGGCGATGCCGCCACGGTCCGTGGCGACAAGCGCCAGTCCCAGCGGCAGTCCGAAAACGAGCGAGACGAGGCCGGACGCGGCGGTCATCAGCACGGTCTCCCAGATGGAGCGCAACAGCAGGTCAAACAGGACCGGCGACATGGCCAAGCACCTCCACCCGCGCCGCGCGGGCTCTCAGGAACGCGATCGCTTTCGCGACGTGGTCGGGGTCGGTTGCGGGGATCGACAGGAACAGCGTGCCGACCGGCTGATCCTGTATGTGGTCGATGCCGCCATGCAGGATGCGGAAGCGGCCAGGCACGGCTGTGGCGAGGTCCGACAGCAGCGAGCCTCGCGCCGTCTCGCCGGCAACGTCCAGCCGCAGCACCGCCTCGTTGCCCGTCGGCGACAACCTGGCTGCGAGGCCTTCCGGCAACTGCGGGCGCATGCTGGACAACAGGCTGCGGCTGACCTCGGAACGCGGATCGGCGAACACCGACCAGACGGGCCCTTCCTCGACGATGCGGCCGGCATCGATCACCGCGACCCGATCGGCGATCGAGCGGATCACTTCCATCTCGTGGGTGATGAGCAGGATGGTCAGGCCGAGGCGGCGGTTGATGTCACGCAACAGCGCCAGGATGGAGCGCGTCGTCTCCGGATCCAGCGCCGAGGTCGCCTCATCCGACAGAAGCAGCGCCGGATCGGCGGCGAGCGCCCTGGCGATGCCGACGCGCTGCTTCTGGCCGCCGGAGAGCGACGCCGGGTAGGCACGCGCCTTCTCCGCGAGGCCGACGAGGTCGAGCAGTTCGGCCGCGCGCCGGCGCCGTTCCGTCTTCGGCCGGCCGGCGATCTTCAACGGCAGCGCGGCATTGTCCTCCACCGTCTTGGCCGACAGCAGGTTGAAATGCTGGAAGATCATGCCGACGCGCCGGCGCAGCGGCTGCAACTGGCGTTCGCCGAGCCGGCTGATCTCGCGGCCTTCGACGAAAACCTCGCCGGAATCCGGACGCTCCAGGCCGTTGAGGCAACGGATCAAGGTCGACTTGCCGGCGCCGCTGCGACCGATGATGCCGAGGATCTCGCCCTTGCGCACGCTAAGTGACACGCCGTCGAGCGCCGCCGTCGCACCGAAATGACGCTTGAGGTCGACGAGCCTGACGACATCCTCGGCCGCGTCCGGCGCGGGTCGAAGGCTGGCGGCCGGGCTGACGTGCTGGTTCATGGCCGGCCCTTTCCGGTTATCCGCTGGAGAGGCATGATGTCGTCCGAAAGCCGCTTCCAGATCGGCGGCGGCCCACGCTTCGCGTGGACCGCCCAGTCCCGGTTGGTCGGTGAAAAGCGGATAGAACGGATCCGATATCCCGATCAAAATGCGCGGCCTCAGTAGGCGCTGACGCCGGTGCCCTTGTAGACCTTGTCGAACTCGGCCTTGACGGCGTCGTTCTGGTAGGCCGCGACCAGCGTCTTCACCCAGGCTTCGTTCTCGCTGCCGGCCTTCACCGCGATGAAGTTGCGGTAGGGATTGTCGGCGATGGGTTCCTGGGCGATGCGCTGCTCGGGGGTGAGGCCGCTCTTCAGCGCCCAGTCGGTGTTGACGACGGCTGCGTCGAGGTCGTCGACGGAACGTCCGACGATGCCGGCGTCCAACTCCTTGATCTCCAGCTTTTTGGGATTCTCGGCGATGTCGGCCGTGGTGGCGAGGATGCCGGTGCCGTCCTTCAGCTTGATCACGCCCTCGTTCTGCAAAACGCGCAAGGCCCGCCCCTCATTGGAAGGATCGTTCGGCACGCCGATCACTGCGCCTTCCGGCAGGTCGGCAACCTTGGTGAATTTCCTGGAGTAGAGGCCGATCGGCCAGACGCCGGTATAGCCTACGGGCACGATGTGATAGCCCTGCGTCTTGATCTGGTTGTCCAGATAGGGCTTGTGCTGGAAGGCATTGGCGTCGATCTCGCCGCGCTCGAGCGCTTCGTTGGGCTGCGTGTAGTCGTTGAACACCACGGTCTCGACCTTGAGGCCCTTCTCGGCCGCCTGCGCGGTCACCACGCGCCAGACGTCCTCGTCCTCGCCGCTGATGATGCCGACCTTGACCGTCTTCTTGTCTTCGGCCAGCGCCGAGCCGGGCGCCGAAAGGGCGGCCGCCGCGACGGCCGAGGCGAAGAGCAGAGCAAGACCCTGGCGTCGGTCGAGCGTGGAGGACAGGAACTGTGGCAGTGCGCGGAGGAAATTGGACATGGTCGATCTCTGTGTTTCGTGAATCTGGCGGGCCAGGCGGAATGCCGAACCTTGCGCTAATCTTCAGGAAAACTATCGACTTAATCAAAGAACCACGTTTCCGGCCGCGATGCCATGCCGGGAATATTCTCTCAATTTTTCCGGGACCCGCAGAACGCCGGCTTGGCCGGCATCCTTAATATCGCTCCCGCGCAAGGCCCGACGCGGGTCGCCATGGCTCGCGCCGGCAAGGGGCGCTTCCCTGAGCATGATGCCGAAAAGCGCGAAGCGGCTTTCGGACTGCGTCATGCCTGATCCGAGCGCGATTCAGCCCTTGAACGTGTAGTCGCGGATCGACTGCTGCTTCATCTCGATGGAAAAGCCGGGCGCCGTCGGCGGCATGTAGGCAGCGTCGCGGATCACGCACGGCTCCAGGAAATGCTCGTGCAGGTGGTCGACATACTCGATCACGCGGCCGTCCTTGCTGCCGCTGACGCAGAGATAGTCGATCATCGACAGGTGCTGCACATATTCGCAAAGGCCGACGCCGCCGGCATGCGGCCACACCGGCAGGCCGTATTTGGCGGCGATCAGCAGCACGGCCAGCACCTCGTTAAGCCCACCCATGCGGCAGGCGTCGATTTGCACCACGTCGATCGCGCCTTCGGCGATGAACTGCTTGAACATGATGCGGTTCTGGCACATCTCGCCGGTCGCCACCTTGATCGGGCGGACGGCTTCGCGAATCTTGCGGTGGCCGGCGACGTCATCCGGGCTGGTCGGCTCCTCGATGAAGAAGGGCCTGGCGAAGGCGAGCTTGCCCAGCCATTCGATCGCCTGCGGCACCTCCCACACCTGGTTGGCATCGATCATCAGGTAGCGGTCCGGCCCGATGATCTCGCGCACGATGGTAAGCCGGCGAATGTCGTCCTCGAGGTCGCGGCCGACCTTCATCTTGATGTGGTCGAAGCCGGCGTCGATGGCCTCCTGGCACAGGCGGCGCAGCTTCTCCTCTGAATAGCCGAGCCAGCCGGCCGAAGTCGTGTAGCAGCGGTAGCCTTCCTTCTCCAGTATGGCGACCCGCTCGGCCTTGCCGGCCTGCGCCCGTGTCAGGATTACCAGCGCCTCCTGCGGGGTCAGCACATCAGTGAGGTAGCGGAAGTCGACAATGGCGAGGATCTGCTCCGGGCTCATGTCGGCGACGTAGCGCCAGACGGGCTTGCCGGCGCGCTTGGCCAGCAGGTCCCACATCGCGTTGACGACGGCGCCCGTCGCCAGGTGCATGGCGCCCTTGTCGGGGCCGATCCAACGCAACTGGCTGTCGCCGGTCAGGTGCCGCCACATGCGGGCCGGATCGGCCTCGATCCAGTCCAGCTCCAGACCCACGACCAGATGGCGCATCGCCTCGATCGCCGCCACGCAGATATCGTTGCCGCGGCCGATGGTGAAGGTCAGGCCGTGGCCGGCGAGACCGTCATCGGTTTCCAGCACGACATAGGCGGCGGAATAGTCAGGGTCGGGGTTCATCGCGTCCGAGCCGTCGAGATGCTGCGAGGTCGGGAAGCGAAGGTCGTGCGTGGCGAGGTTCGTTATCCTGGTCATGGCTTTCAGCCTCGTTCCGCTCAGATCGACCAGCCGCCGTCGATATTGTAGGCTTGGCCCGTGGTGTAGGTCGCCCCGGCCAGATAGACGGCGAGATCGGCGATCTCCTCAGGCGTGCCGATCCTGCCCATCGGCTGGCGGGCAATGAAGGCGGCGCGGGCAGCATCGTAGTCGCCCTGCGCGCGCATGCGGTCGCCGAGCGACGGGCTTTCCACCGTGCCGGGGCAGATGCAGTTGCAGCGTATGCCCTTGCCGACATAGTCGGCGGCCACCGCCTTGGTGAGGCCGACCACGGCCGCCTTGGTCACGCCATAGGCGAAGCGGTTGGGCACGCCTTTGACCGAGCCGGCCACGGAGGCCATGTTGACGATGGCGCCGTCGCCGCGCTCCAGCATCTGCGGCAGCACGGCGCGGATGGTGCGCACCATGGCGCGCACATTGAGGTTGAAGGCGAAGTCGAGGTCTTCGTCCTTCATCTCCAGTATGGTGCCGGCATGCACGAAGCCGGCGCAGTTGAACAGCACGTCGATACGCCCGATCTCTCCGACGGCGGCGTTCACCGCCCTGTCATCGAGCACATCCAGCCGGCGCGTGACGATCCCCGGCGTGCCGTCGAGTTGCCGCAGCACGCTCTCGTTGATGTCGGTGGCATGCACCGTCGCGCCCGCTTTGGCGAAAGCCAGCGCCGAGGCGCGCCCGATGCCTTGCGCGGCCGCGGTCAGCAGAACGGTCTTTCCCGTGAGATCAGCCATGATGATGTCCTCGCATGTTCGCGCCGCTTCCGGGCACTCGGGATTTCAGGATTTGGGCCGTCTTTCGACGACATAGATGTGGTCGGCCGCCAGCACCGCCTTGCCGTGCTGGTTGATCACCTCGAGGCGTTCGATCACGCGGCCGGCTTCCGGCCGCTTCGGATCGTCCTCCTTGGCGACGATGGTGGCGACGGAATGGATCGTGTCGCCGATGAACACCGGCTTGATGAAGCGCAACCGGTCGTAGCCGTAGGAGAAGGCCACCGGATTGATGACCGAGGCCGTCAGACCGACCCCGACCGAGAACACCAGCGTGCCATGCGCGATGCGCTGGCCGAACGGCGTGTTCTTCATGAACTCCGCGTCCATGTGGTGCGGGAAGAAGTCGCCTGTATGGCCGGCATGCACGATGAAATCCGTCTCGGTGATCGTGCGCCCGCTGGTCTTGCGCGACGAGCCGATCTCGTAGTCCTCGAAATAGGTGGTCACTTCCATCTCAGGGCATCCCCGCTATTGCCGTGGCGGGCGCGGCGCTCGACGCATAGGCCGCCTCCACCAGCGCCATCGTCTTCCATGCATCCTCGACGCTGCTCACCAGCTCCGTGTCCTCGCCCGCGGCGAAGCGCTGCAGATTGGCCATCCGCCCGACGAAGGCGTCGGGGAACCAGCCGCCCTTGAGCGGCACCGCGACCCAGTCGCCACCGCCCCTGGGGTGTATCTCCAGAATATCGGGCTCGCCGCGCGGATAGTCGAGATTGACGCCGAGCTTGAGATAGGCGGCGCCCTCTGTACCGCAGACGCGGAACTCGCAGGCCTGGTGGCGGCGGCCGAACCGGTGGTCGTGGTTGATCGACAGGTTGCAGCGCACATGATCGCCGTAGTCGAGGATGGCGCTGGTGCGTGTCTGCGCGATCTTGTGCGTGGGGTGGCCGAGCGTTTTGGCGTGCACGCCGCTGGGGTCGCCGAGAAGCTGGCGGATGAGGTCGAGATAGTGGATGGAGTGCAGCGCGATCTCCACCCTCGGTTCGCTGGCGACGAAGGCCCACAGGTTCCACGGCGTGTCGAGCGCCAGCCAGGCATCGAAATCGACCACCTCGCCGAGCCAGCCCTTGGCGATCGCATCCTTCAGCGCCAGCATCATCGGCGCGAAGCGAAGCTGGAAGTTGACCGCGCCGACCAGGCGCTTCTCGCGGCAGATTTTCAGTATCTCGGTCGCGCCGGCAAGGTCCTTGCCCATGGGTTTCTGGATCAGTGCGCAGGCGCCGTCGGGCAGCGCCTTGAGCACCTCGGCGTGGAAGGCCGGCGGCGTCGCGAGATCGAAGATCGCGCCGCTCACCGAAGCCGCTTCCTCGACCGTGCGATAGGCGGCGACGCCCCATTCGGCGGCCAGCGCCTGCGCCTTGGCGAAGTCGGGATCGTAGAGGCCGGCGATCGGAATGCCCGACTTGCGGTAGGCGGGATAATGCGCGTCGCGCACGATCGAGCCCGCGCCGAATGTCACCACCGGGCGCGGGTTGGAGGGTGCCGGCCAGGACTGCGAAAGCGATTGCGGGTCAAAATGCATTAAATTAGTCCGGCGCGGGCGAGGTGGCGGAAGCCGTCAGTCGACATGGAAGATTTCGTCCATGGCCGCCCACCATTCGCCTTCGGCGCGCGTCTGCAGCGGCTGCTGCAGGGGCATGTTGATCGCCCACCATTCCTGCGTCCTCGGGTCGGCGGCCATCCTGGCGGAATCGGCGGCGAAGTCGCTGCCGTGATATTCGAAACAGGAAAACAGCAGGTTCTCCGGTTGGCGCAGGAAGATCGAGTAGTTGCGAATGTTGCAATCGGCGATCTTGGCCAGCACGTCGGGCCAGACGGCGGCGTGCAGCTTGCGATATTCCTCGATCCCCACCGGCTTGATGCCGAGAACGAAACCCATGCGTTGCATCAGCGCTTCTCCTTTCGCCGGAATTGCCCAAGGCGCCGTTCACCGGAGGCGAAAGGCGCCGGTGGTCTTCACGCCGGCTTCGACGTCACGACGCGCGTGAATTCCTCCACGCTGCGGCCACGGATGGCGTCCCAGTCCCAGTCGATGCCGATGCCGGGCTCGGACGGCGCGTGCGCGAAGCCCTCCTTGATCGTCATGCGCGAGCCGGTCAGCTCGTCGAGCTGCGGAATATACTCGACATATTTGCCGTTCTGGATGGCGCAGACCAGCGAGACGTGCAGTTCCATGAGGAAATGCGGGCACACCGGTATGTCGAAGGCCTCCGCCGCATGCGCGACCTTCAGCCAGGGCGTGATGCCGCCGATGCGGCCGACATCGACCTGAACGATCGAGCAGCCGCCCTTCTGCATGTACTCGCGGAAGTGGCGGATCGAATAGAGCGACTCGCCGATGGCGATCGGCGTCGAGGTGGAATTGTTGAGCCGCACATGGCCGTCGATGTCGTCCGCCGGCAGCGGTTCCTCGATCCAGGCGAGGTCGAGATCGCGCAACCGGTCGGCGCGGCGGATCGCCTCGTCGACCGAGAAACCCTGGTTGGCGTCGGTCATGATCTCGTAGCCGTCGCCCACCGCCTTGCGCACGGCCGCGAGACGGGCATGGTCCTCGGAGCCATGCGGGCGGCCGATCTTGACCTTGGAGCCGTTGAAGCCTTTGGCCTTGGCCTGCAACGCGTCATCGACCAGCGCTTCGGTGGGGATGTGCAGCCAGCCGCCCTCGGTCGTGTAGAGCGGGCAGCGGTCCTTGGCGCCGCCGGCGAGCTTCCACAACGGCAGCTTCTGCTTTCTGGCCCGCAGGTCCCACAGCGCCGTGTCGATCGCTGCGAGCGCGATCGAGGTGATGGCCCCGATCGTGGTCGCGTGGGTCATGAACTCCAGCTCGTGCCAGATCGCCTCGATCATGTCGGCGTCGCGGCCGATGATGCGCGGGCACAGATGGTCCGCCAGCAACCGCATCACCGACGAGCCGCCGGTGCCGATCGTGTAGGAGTAACCGGTGCCCGTCGCGCCGTCGGAATCGGTGATGGTGACGATCGGCGTCTCCTGCGAGACGAAGGACTGGATGGCGTCGGTGCGCTTGACCTTCGGCACCAGGTCCACCATCCGCAGTTCGATCCGTTCGATCCTTGCCATGGTCTATGCCCTCAGTGATTGGCCGGTTGCTGCGGAAAACAGATGCGCCTGGCTCAGGTCGAAGCTCATTGGCACGCGCTCGCCGGCCTTAAGCGGCTTGGGATTGAGCATGCGCGCCACCAGATCCTGGCCGGCGAAGTCGGCGAACACCAGCGTCTCGTTGCCGAGCGGCTCGGTGATGGTGACGGTGAGGTCGAGGTCGTGCACGTCGCTCGCCTCGCCAGAATGGATGCCGTGGCCCCTGGGATAGAGATCGTCGGGGCGCAGTCCGAACACGACCTTGTCGCCGGCCACCACCTTGTCGCGGAACTGGCGCGGCAGGGGCAGTTTGCCGCCGCCGTCGAAGGCGAGCGCGCCATCGGCCACCGTCGCCTCGCGCAGGTTCATCGGCGGTGAGCCGATGAAGCCGGCGACGAAGCGGGTCGCTGGCCGCCTGAACACGTCCTCGGGCGTGCCGACCTGCTCGATATGGCCGTCGCGCATGATGACGATGCGGTCGGAAAGCGTCATCGCCTCGACCTGATCGTGCGTGACGTAGATGACCGTGGCGTTGACCTTGGCGTGCAGCCGCTTGATCTCGGTGCGCATCTGCGTGCGCAGCTTGGCGTCGAGATTGCTGAGCGGTTCGTCGAACAGGAAGACGTCGGGGCTGCGCACGATGGCGCGGCCCATGGCGACGCGCTGGCGCTGGCCGCCGGACAACTGCGAGGGCCGGCGCTCGAGCAGGTGGTTGAGGTCGAGGATCGCCGCCGCTTCCTTCACGCGCCGGTCGATGTCGTCGGCCGGGCGCCCGGCGATCTTGAGCGAGAAGCCCATGTTCTCGCGCACTGTCATATGCGGGTAGAGCGCGTAGGACTGGAACACCATGGCGATGTTGCGCGAGCGCGGCGGCAGGTCGTTGACCACCCTGTCGCCGATGCGGATCTCGCCACCCGAGATCTCCTCCAGGCCGGCGATCATGCGCAGTGTCGTCGACTTGCCGCAGCCCGACGGTCCGACCAGCGAGATGAATTCGCGGTCGGCGACGTCGAGGTCGATGCCGTGCACGACGCCGACATTGCCGTAATTCTTGGTGAGGTTCTTCAGCGTGACGGTAGCCATGGGGTCAGCCTTTCACCGCGCCCGACGTCAAGCCGCCGACGAGGTGTTTCTGGACGATATAGGTGAGGGCGAGCGCGGGGATGATCATCACCACGGCCAGCGCGCACATGCCGCGCCAGTCGATGGTGAACTCGGCCGTGTAGTCGAGCAGGCCGACCGGCAGCGTCTTGGAATTGACCGAGCGCGTCAGCTGGGAAGCCAGCGCGAACTCGTTCCACGAGGTGAGGAAGGCGAAGATCGCCGATGACGCGATGCCGGGGCCGGCGAGCGGGAACTCGACCTGCCAGAAGGCCTGCCAGCGCGTGCAGCCGTCGATCTGCGCGGCCTCGGCGAGGTCCTTCGGCACCTGGCGGAAGAAGCCGTCGATCAGCCAGATGGTGAAGGGGATGTTGAGCGCCACATAGGCCAGGATCAGGCCGAAATGCGTATCGATGATGCCGAGCCGGGCATAGACGAAGAACAGCGGCAGCGACAGCGCGATGCCCGGCACCGTGCGCGTCAGCATCAGGCCGAGGAACCAGCCCGACTTGCCCTTGAAGCGGAAGCGCGCGAAGGCATAGCCGCCGGCCATGCCGATGACGATGGCGAGCACCGTCGAGGTGACGGAGATGATCAGCGAGTTGCGGAAATAGTCCCACACCGGGATGCCGCCCTTGCCGACGCCGGAGAACATCGAGACATAGGCATCGAACGAGAGGCTTTGCGGGATCCAGACCGGCGGCTTGGCCATGATCTCGACCGTCGGCCGGAAGGACGACAGCACGATCCACAGGCCGGGCAGGCAGATGAACAGCATGGCCAGGAACAGCCCGACCTTGTGGGCGATGCCCAGGACGCGCTTGTTCAGCCGGGCGGAGGCGTTTTCGTCGGCCATGGCTACCACTCCGCTCCGATCTGCGCCCGCGCCGCGGCGAGCTTGCGGAAGAAATACCAGGTGAACAGGATCGACAGCAGGATCGAGACATACGCCATGGCGTTGGCGGCGCCCATGCGCGCGTCCGAATAGGCGGTGCGCGCCACCAGCGTCCACAGCAGCTCGGTACGGCCGGCCGGGCCGCCATCGGTCATGATCTTGACGATGTCGTAGGCGCGGGCCACGTCGAGCGAGCGGATCGTCATGGCGATGTAGGCGAACGGCATGACGAACGGCCAAGTCACGTAGCGGAAGGTCTGCCACGGCGTGCAGCCGTCGACGCGGGCTGCCTCCACCGGCTCCTTCGGCATCGCCAGCAGGCCGGCGAGGATCAGGATGGCGAAGACCGACGTCGCCGACCAGATCTCGGCGGTGAGGATGGCGATGAAGGCAAGCCGGCCGTCGATCAGCCACGGTATGGCGTTCTGCGTGATGCCCAGCGACTGCAGGGCGTTGTTCACCAGGCCGATGTTGTCGTTGAACATGAATTTGAACTGGAAGCCGACGAGGATCGGCGAGAACATCATCGGGAACATCATCAGCGTGCGCAGCAGGCGCTGGCCGCGCGTGGCCTTCTCGACCAGCAGCGCCAGCCCGAGGCCAAGCAGCATTTCCAGGTTGAGCGCCAGTGTCAGCAGCAGCACCGTGCGCCCGAACGCCACCCAGAATCCCCAGTCGGACAGGATGGTGGTGTAGTTGCGCAGGCCGATGAAGACGAAGAAGGTCTCCGGCTTGGTCAGCCGGAATGGCGTGAAGCTGGAATAGAGCGACAAAAGCAGCGGCACGACCACGACCGCCGCCAGCACGATGGTGGCCGGCAGCAAAAGCAGCGCGGGGGGTGAAAGCAGGCGGCTTTTCATGGTCCTCGTCTGGGTTTCGGGTCGATCATGCGACGGGCGCCGTGGCGCCAAAGGTCGCGGCCACCCTCTCCCGCGGGAGAAGAAGGGGGTGCGGGCGCCGGCAATCTCCGTCGGAGAGCTCAGCCGGGCGAAACGGAAACTGGGTGAGGGGCGGCGCGCGCCAGCCCATCACCCGAGCCGGCAGGAACCGGCGCCTAGAGGGCGCCGGCGTCCTTCAGGATGTTGGTGGCCTTCTCGGCCGCAGCGCCCAGCGCCTGCTTGGAGGTCTTGTCGCCGAGGATGGCGGCCTGCAGCTCAGGATAGACGGCGTTGGAGATCTCGATCCACGAGGCCGTCTGCGGAACCGCGAAGGCGTGCTTGGCTTCCTCCTGGAACGCCGCCAGCACTTCCTTCTTGTAAGGATCGCTCTCGGCCTGCTTCAGGTCCCAGTCCCACACCGCCGTGCGCGTCGGCAGCGGGCCTGCGGCGGCCTCCAGCTTCTGGCTGTCCTCGTTGGTCAGCCACCACACCAGCGAGGCGGCGGCGTCCTTGTGGGCGCAGTTCTCGGTCACCGAGAAGCCGTGGAAGCCGGACCAGCCGGTGCGCACGCCGGCCGAACCCATCGGCGCGACCTTCACGCCGACATTGCCGGCCACCTTGGACGACTTCGGATCGTTGAAGAAGCCGGCCCAGCCCGGCCAGTCGAGGTTGATCGCCACGGTGCCCGAGGCGAAGCCCTGGCCGAGGTCGTCCCACAGGTAGTTGGTGGTGCCGGCCGGAACGGCCTTGGCCTTGTAGAGATTGACGAACCAGTCGAGCGCCTTGACGCCGGCCTCGGAGTTGAAGGCGGGCTTGCCGTCCTTGTCGAGATATTCGCCGCCATTGGCCACCAGCATCTCGTAGAAGCGGCCGTTGATGGCCTCTTCCTTGCCGGCGAACTGCGTGCCGTAGAAGTCCGGCGGATTGGCGAAGAACTCGGCCTGGCGGGCGACTTCGTCCCAGGTGTCGGGCGGCGTGAGTTCGACGCCGTACTTTTCCTTGTAGGCCTTCTTCTTGGTTTCGTCGGCGTAGAGGCTCTTCTGGTAGTAGAGCGCCGAGACGTCGAACTGCGCGCGCGGCAGCATCACCAGCTTGCCGTCGAGCGTCGCCGCCTTGATCGTGGACGGCACGAAGGCATCGACCTCCTCCTTCGGCAGCAGCTTGGCCAGGTCGGTGTAGATGCCCGGATATTGCGGCGCGAAGGACGAGTGGTTGGAACCGACGCACCAGCTCACGCTGCCCGAGGCGATGTCCGACTTGATCTCCTTGTCGAGGTCGAAGTGGTTCTTCTTCGAGATGACGTTGACCTTGGCGCCGGTGGCCTTCTCCCATTCGCCGATGCGCTCGTAGAGCTTCTCGTATTGCTGGCCGCCGATCAGCTTGGCGTCGATGGTGACGCCCTCGAACTTGCCGGGCAGGTCGGCGGCAAGGGCGCCGCCCGCACCGACAGCCAGCAGCATTACCCCGGCGGACACGCCGGATAGCAGTCTCTTCATTGTTTCCTCCCGGAACGGATTCCTCGCCGGCTAATGCCGGCCCGAAGCGTCGAGCGCTTCATTCATATGCAAACATATTATTTATGTATTGGTCAAGTCCCATCGCGTTTCGTATCCTGAACGCGCTTCCAACTGGCCGCGCTCTTGCGTATATGAAGAGTGGATTTCACTGGGGAAGAATCCCGATGCAGGACGACGAGGATGACCGTTATCGCGCCCCGGCGCTGGACAAGGGGCTCGACATCCTGGAACTGCTCGCCAGCGTCGAGAGCGGCCTTACCCAGGCCGAGATCGCCAAGCGTCTCGGCCGCAGCCCGAACGAGTTCTACCGCATGCTCGACCGCCTGGTGCGGCGCGGCTATGTCACGCGGCTCGACGGCGATCGCTATTCGCTGACGCTCAAGCTTTTCGGGCTGGGGCAGTTGCACGCGGCGGTGCGCCGGCTGGTGTCCTACGCCACGCCGCTCATGCGCGAATTGGCCGAGACCTCGTGGCAGGCCAACCAGCTTGTCGTCTTCGATCGCGGCTCGGCCGTGGTGATCGCGCAGCAGGAAGCGCCGCGCTACTGGGGCATCTCGATCCGCGTCGGCTCGCACATCAGCCTGTTCGACACCGGCTCGGGCCATGTCCTGCTCGCCTTCCGCTCACCCGAGGAGCGCGAGATGATGATCGCCGAGCATCTGCGCAGCACTGAGAAGTTCGCGCCGCCGCCGGACTTCTTCGCCCGCCTCGACCAGGTCCGCGACCGCGGCTACGAGATGATGGCCTCCATGCAGACGGCCGGCGTCTACAATCTGTCGACGCCGGTGCGCGCTTCCGACGGCAACGCGATCGCGGCGCTGACCATTCCCTATATCCCGCTGGTCAACACGCCCGACGCGCCCGACATCACCAGGACCATCGACCTGCTGCAGGTCACCGCCGCCAAGCTTTCGCAACTCGCCGGCTTCGAGCCGGAGCAGGCCAAGGCTGTTCGCGCCGCGAGCTAATTCTTATTTGAAGGACCAATTCTCCTGTGAGATGGTGTCCGGACTCCCGACGCCGAAACCTGGCGTCGGACATCGGCGCAACGGGAAGGCACCGCGATGATCGTCGACACCCACCTGCATCTCATCGACCGCTCGGTGCTGCGCTACCCCTGGCTCGGCGGGGCGCCTGCCCTCGACCATGATTTCTCGCACGAGGACTACGCGGTCCAGGCGCGCCGCGCCGGCATAGAGGCCGCGTTGCACATGGAGGTTGATGTCGATCCGCTCGACATCGAGGCCGAGACCCGCCACGTGAAGGCTCTTTCCGAGCGCAAGGACAGCCTGCTCAGGGGCGCCATCGCCTCCTGCCGGCCGGAAGAGCCTGACTTTCCGGCTTATCTGGAGAGGGTGCTGGCCAACCCCTTCGTCAAGGGCTTCCGCCGCGTGCTGCATGTCGTGCCGGACGGGCTTTCCGAGAGCGCCCTGTTTCGCGACAACATCAAGCGCCTCGGCGGCAAAGGTCTGACCTTCGATCTGTGCGTCCTGCCCCGGCAGATGAAGCAGGCGATCGCGCTCGTCGACCTGGCGCCCGACGTGCAGTTCGTGCTCGACCATTGCGGCGTGCCCGACATCAAGGCCGGCGCCGAGCACCCCTGGCGCGAGGGGATCATCGAGATCGCCCGCCGTCCCAACGTGGTGGGCAAGATCTCGGGCGTGGTGGCCTATGCCGATCCGGACACCTGGACGGTGGAGACCATCCGCCCCTATGTCGAGCACACCATCGCCAGCTTCGGCTGGGATCGTGTCGTCTGGGGCAGCGACTGGCCGGTCTGCACGCTCGGCGGCGGCCTGCTGGCCTGGGTGGCGACCACGCTCGCGCTGCTGGAAAGGGCAAGCGCCGACGAGCGCGCGAAGCTGCTGTCGGGCAACGCCAGGAAGCTGTGGCGGCTCTAGCAGTCATGCTTGGCGTCCCCGCTTGAAATCGGACCCGCCCTAGGGAGCCGCCAGCGAGGATTGCAGGCGCTTCAGCACCGCCGCGGCGGTCCTAAGGTCCTGGTGATCGAACTCGGCGATGACCTCGCCGCGCAGTTCGGTCAGCACCGCATTGATCGCCTGCATGCGCTCATGGCCCTTCGGCGTCAGCACGAGGATCTTCGCCCGCCGGTCCGTCGGATCCTCGCGACGGTCGACCAGTCCTTCCATGACGAGAAGGTCGATGAGGCGCACGACGGAAGGGCCCTCGAGGCCCGCCTGCTCCGCCACCGCGCCCTGCCGTGCCTCGCCGCCCAGCTGCCACAATGCCAGCAGGGGCATGGCGGCCGCATGCGAAATTCCGTAGCGGTCCAGCCGTTCGTTGGCGCTGCGCCGCCAAAGGCGCGCCACCGTCGTCACCAGTTGCCCGAAATTGTCCATCTCATCCAAGTGATCGCCACTCCCGCGCAAAAACATTGCATGCAATCTTTTAGTATGCAATGCAATTGCAACAAGCAACAAATCAGAAAGAAGGCGCGGCAGGCGTGCCTTCCCTAGGGTGTCCTTCCATGTCAGCGACAGTTCAATCCGTTTCCCGAGGAGCGGTCCCAGCCAATCCGCGCTCGCGCGTCATCCTCGCCAGCCTGATCGGCACGACCATCGAATTCTACGATTTCTACGTCTACGCGACGGCGGCGGTTCTCGTTTTCCCGCATCTGTTCTTTCCGGCGGGCAACGAGACGACCGCACTGCTCGCCTCCTTCGCCGTGTTCGGCGCGGCGATGGTGGCGCGGCCGCTGGGCGCCATCTTCTTCGGCCATCTCGGCGACAGGCGAGGGCGCAAGATAACCCTGGTCGGCGCGCTGCTCACCATGGGCATCGCCACCTTCCTGATCGGCTGCCTGCCGACCTATCCGACGGCGGGCTGGCTCGCGCCGGCCCTGCTGGTCGTGCTGCGCCTCGCGCAGGGCTTCGCGCTCGGCGGTGAGTGGAGCGGCGCCGCCCTCGTCGCCACGGAGAACGCGCCGGCCAACAAGCGCGCGATCTACGGCACCTTCCCGCAGCTCGGCGCGCCGATCGGCTTCATCATCGCCAACGGCCTGTTCCTGGTCATGGCGGCGTTGCTGCCATCGAACGATCCGTCGACGCCGTCGCAGGCCTTCCTCTCCTGGGGCTGGCGCATCCCCTTCCTGTTCTCCGTCGCCATGGTGGCGATCGGCCTGTGGGTGCGACTCAACCTGGTGGAAAGCACCGCCTTCGAAAACACGGTGCGCAAGGGGCAGGTGAAGAAGATGCCGTTGGCGGCCGTCGTCAAAACGCACTGGAAGGAGCTCATCCTCGGCACCTTCTACATGCTCGCCACCTACGTGCTGTTCTACCTGATGACGACCTTCTCGCTGAGCTATGGCCGCGCCTCGCCCAAGGCCCCGGTCCCGGGATTGGGCTACGACTACACGACCTTCGTGCTGATGATGATCATCGGCGTGGTGTTCTTCGGCATCTTCACCATGGTCTCGGGGCCCTGGGCCGACCGCTGGGGACGGCGCAAGACGCTGCTCTGGATCACGCTGGCGATCGCCGTCTTCGGCCTGTTGTGGACGCCGATGCTCGCCGCCGGCACGGTAGGGGTGATGGCTTGGCTGATCATCGGCTTCGCCCTCATGGGGATGACGTTCGGTCCGATGGGCGCGCTGCTGCCGGAACTGTTCCCGGCCAATGTGCGCTACACCGGCTCCGGCATTTCCTACAACGTGTCGTCGATCCTCGGCGCGGCGGTCGCGCCCTTCATCGCCGTGGCGTTGTGGAGCGCCGGTGGCGGCAGCCCGTTCTGGGTCGGCGTCTATCTGAGCGCGATGAGCGTGCTGACGCTGATCGCGCTGCTGATCGGCAAGGAAACCAAGAACGTCGACATGGATCGATAGATCCTCGGGTTTCCGGCTCGGTAATGGGGCGGATACCCGATATCATTCAGATTGTCGCGCTCACATGCCGTTCGCGGCCGTAGAACGAGACCAGGGCGACGATGACCAGGCCGAGCGCCGCCTGCACGGTCGAAGGCCGCATGCCGAGGCCGATCAGCAGCGTGTTGATCTCGGTCAGCACCAGCACGCCGGCGATCGTGCCGATATAGCTGCCGCGCCCGCCGACAAGCGCCGCGCCGCCGACCACCACCGCGGCGATAGTCTGGAACAGATAGGGCTGGCCGACATCGCCATAGGCCGAGCCGGCGAAGCCGAGCAGCAGCACCCCGGCCATGGCGGCGAAGAAGGCGCTGGCGGCGTAGGTCATGGTCCACATGGCGACGGGGTCGATCAGCGCCAGCGGCGCCGCGCCCGGATTGCTGCCCAGCGCGTAGAGCCGCCGCCCATAGGGCGTTCGCGATAGCACCAGCATCACCAGCAGCGCCAGCACTGCCACGCATGGCACCAGCCACGGCACCGGCAGCGGCCCGGCCGATCCGCCGATGGAGACGAAGTCGGAAACGGCCTGCGGTGCCGAGCCGGACGGGAAGCCGCCGGTCCACAGCAGCACGGCGCCCTGCACGACCATGCCGACGCCGAGCGTCACGATCAGCGGGTGGATGTCGAGCCCGCGCGAGATCAGGCCGTTCAGCGCGCCGATCAGGATCGCCAGCACGCCGACGACGGCGCAGACCAGCGCGAAGTTCCAGCCGCTGCCGTAGAGCTGCGCCGCCACGACATTGGCGAAGCCGATGACGAAGGGGATCGACAGGTCGATGCCGCCGAGGATGACGACCAGCGTCTGGCCGACGGAGGCCACCGCCAGCAGCGAGGCGATGACCAGCAGCGCCCGGATGGCGAAGGGCGCCGAATAGCCGGGGATCAGCACGGTGCCGACGATCTGCAGCAAGAGCGCCACGGCGAAGGCGCCGATGACGCGGGCCCTGGTGGACTGAAACAAGTTCGACTGAAACAGGTTGGACCGGAAAAGCTTCGCGTTCATGCCCGTGCCTTTCCGCCGGCGAATTTCTCCTGCACCGCCGTCATCACCACGGCGGCCACCAGGATGACGCCGTAGGCGATCTGCAGCACGTAGGTCGAGACGTTGAAAGCCGTGAGCAGGCTCTGCAGCAGGAAGATGTCGATGGCGCCGATGGCGGCACCCGCAAGGCCGCCGCGTCCGCCGGCCAGGCTCACCCCGCCAAGCGCCACGGCGGCGATGGCCATCAGCGTGTAGGTGGGACCGATGTTAGGGTCGGCCGAGCCGATCAGCGCCGTCAGCATCAGCCCGGCGGCCGCGGCCAGCAGGCCGGTCATGACATAGGCGATGAAGCGCACCCGGGTCACCGGTACGCCGGCCGTGTAGGCGGCGCGGTCGTCGCTGCCCACCGCCATGAGCTGGTCGTAATAGGGCGTCTGCCGCACCAGCCACCAGAACAGGAAGATCAGCGCCAGCGGCAGCGCCGACCAGGAGCCGGCCATCGCCTTCAGCCAGGCCGGCGCGGGGCCGATCGGCGCCGGCAGCACGGTCAGCGTCACGCCGGCCAGGAACAGATAGGTGCCGAGCGTGGCGACGATCGGCTGGATGCGCACGACCGTCGCCAGGAAGCCGTTGGCTGCGCCGAAGGCCATGCCGATGATCAGCGCCACGGGCACGATGACGAAGGGCGACGACCAGCCGAGCTTCAGGAACAGGACCTGAATGACAACGGCGTTGACGAAGCCCATCAACGGCCCGACCGATATGTCGATGCCGCCGCGCCCGGCCAGGATGACGGGGGTGGAGGCCGCCGCTGCGCCGATCAGCGGCGCGGCCAGCCCGATCAGCGCGCCCCAGCCGGCCGGTTGGAAGCGGGTGGGGCTGAGGATCAGGTTCGCGGCGAGCAGGATGACCAGCAGCAGCGCCGCGAAGCCGATGCCCTGGCTCAGCGTCCTGAGACGATGCGCGTTCATGCCGCGCGTCCGAACATGGCGGCGATGACCGCGTCGGTCGACATGCCGTCACCGGCGATTTCGGCCGCCAGCCGCTGTTCCCTGAAGACGAGCACGCGATGGCACAAGAGCAGGATCTCCTCGATCTCGCTGGAGAGAATGATCAGCGTCATGCCTTCTGCGGCCAGCCCGCGGAAGACGTCGTAGAGCACGTGGCGCGTCGCCACGTCGACGCCGCGCGTCGGGTCGTTGAGCAGCAGGATGCGCGGCTCCAGCGCCAGCGCCCGGGCAAGCAGCACCTTCTGCTGGTTGCCGCCGGACAGGGTGGTGATCGGCGCATCCGGCCTGGGGGCGACGATTGACAGCTTCTGCCGGTAGGTCTCGTAGCGGCGCCGGCGCGCGCCCATGCTGAGCAGGCCGAGGCGCAGGTCGCGCGACAGCGTCGAGATGGCGAAATTGTCGAGCACCGACTGGGTCGGGAAGATGCCGGTGGCGCGGCGGTCGCGCGGCAGGTAGGCGACGCCGGCGGCGACTGCCTTGCGGAAGCTGCCGATCGGTCGCGACATGCCGGCGCGTTCGACGCTGACCGCGCCGGCATGCGGCTTCGTCAGTCCGGCCAGCGTGGTCAGGAATTTCTCCTGGCCGTGGCCATCGAGCCCGGCCAGGCCGACGATCTCGCCCGGCGCGATGCTCTGCGTGATCGGATCCGTGCCCTGAGCAATGGTGAGGCCGCTTATCGAAAGCGTCGCCCGGTTGGTGTCGTCAGCCATGCGCCAGCTCCGCCGCGGTCTGTGGCGCCATCGCCTTGAGGAGTTCCGCCGCTGTCGCGGCGCCACGCTCCTGCGTCGCCACCACCCGGCCGCCGCGCAGGATCGATATGCGGTCCGAAAGCGTCATCACCTCGTCCATGCGGTGGGTGATGAACAGGATGAGGCAGCCTTGCCCGGCCAGTTGCCGCATCAGCGAGAACACCGCTTCCCTGTCGGCGAAGTCGAGCGCCGCGGTCACCTCGTCGAGGATGAGGATGCGCGGGTTGCGCACCACCGCCCTCGCCAGCACGACGAGCTGCTGCGCGGCGAGCGGCAGTTGCCCGGCCGCCTGGTCGAGCGCGATGCCGGTCACGGCGAAGCGCTTCAGCACCGCCTCGGCGCGCGATCGCCGTTCGCCGCGCGGCACGGTCCGGCTGAGCAGCCCGTCGAGGCCGAGCAGGATGTTGTCGGTCACGCTGCGGTCGGGCGCCACCAGCACTTCCTGGAAAACCGTCGCGAAGCCGGCTGCCTGGAAGGCTGCCGGACCGCCGCCGGCGAAGGGCTTGCCGTCGAGCAGGATCGCGCCCTCGTCCGGCCGCACGATGCCCGACAACAGCTTCACCAGCGTGCTCTTGCCCGAGCCGTTCTCGCCGAGGATGGTATGGATGGTGCCGGCGCGAAAGGCGATAGACGCCTCCGCCAGCGCCACGGTCTCGCCGTAGCGTTTGGCAATGCCCCGCACTTCCAGCATGTGCCCCTCCCGAACGCATTCCGCTGAAAAGCGCGTCGCATGGATCCCGGGGATCGCGGCGCGCCTCGTTCTTTTTGACACATGATCCCGAAAAATCCGCAACTTTTTCGGGATCATGCCTCGCTTGTTGGCGCATGATCTTCGCCGAAAAGTCTGCAACGTTTCGGGATCATGCCCCGGACTCTCACTTGGCGCAGGCGTCAGGCACCTTGGCGTAGTCCCAGCCCTTGGTCGGCGCCGGCTTGGCGAAATAGGCGTCGAGCAGGTTCTCGGGCATCGGGTCGGTCGGCGGCACGGGGAAGACCGAGACGGCGTCCGGCGTCATGCAGTCCTTGTACCACTTGTCCAGTTCGTTGCCATGGACGGCCGGAATGGGAATGAGCAGCGTGTTGAGCTTGGGCTGCTGGCCCTCCAGCACCCGCACGCCGGTGCGGAACAGCGTCTCGGCGGTCCAGCCCGGCAGCACGGCGTTGCCTTCGAAGCGGTACTTGTCGGGATTTGCCTTCCAGTAGCCCAGCGCGTCGCCGGTGATCGAGCCGGTGACGAGCGGCGCCGGACGGCCGGCCTGCGCGAAGGCTTCGGCCACCACCCTGCTTTCGCTGCCCGTGGTCCACACTGCGTCGATCGGCGCGGGGTTGGTGGCGATCGCCTGCAGCACCACCGTCTTGGTGACGTTGGCGGTCCAGTTGCCGTTGACGGTGCGCGCCACCTTGATGCCGCTGTTTTCCGCCAGCGCCTTGTCGGCGCCCTGCTTCTCCTGAACCACGATCGGATGGCCGGCGATGCCTTCGACCATCAGCACGCTGGCGTCCGGCTTGGCCTTGCCGATCGCCGTCATCATGTCATAGCCCCAGCGGGCATAGTTGGAATCGACGTTGATGGCGTTGGGGCTGGTCACCGAGCCGGCGGCGGTGATGAAGGGAATGCCCGCCTTGGCGGCCGCGTCCACGGCGTCGTCCAGCGCGGTGGCCGAGCCGGGGATCGAGGTGATGATCGAGCAGCCCTTGTCGATGAAGGCGCGGATCTGGTTGATCTGCTGGCTGGTGTCGTTGTTGGAATCGGAGACCTCGAAGCTCGCCACCGTGCCGTCGGCGATCAGCCCGTCGACCAGGCGCTTGAGCTCGTTGGTGACGGCGACGCGCCAGGGGTTGCCCTGGTAGCTCTCCGAGTGACACCATTTCCACGGCTTGGCGGGCGCCTTGAAGTTGTCCCAGGCCGAAGGCAGGATTTTCTGCGGCGCCCCGTCATACTGCGCCTTCAGCTCCGCCGGCAGGCCGTCGATGACGGACTTCACGTCCGCCGCCTGGGCGATGCTCGAGACCGACAGGAACGTTGCTGCGGCCAGAACGCCGCGACCGATGGTTCTCATGACTTTCCTCCACTCATGTTGCGCTTCAGTTTCCTCCTCCCGCGCCCGCCGGTCCCTCAGTCCGCTCCGAAGCTTTGCCGGAACAGCCGGTTGAGGTCGGCAACGACGCGGCCTGCGTCTTGCCGTTCGGCGAGGCCGAGATTGATGCGATCGGATGCCGCCTGCTGGAAGGCCATGTAGCCGTCATGGCGCGGGCGCACCCAGGCGCATTCCAGCGTCGCGCGCGTGGCGCGGTAGAAATCGCCGGTAGTGGCGTTGACGGCGTCGTCTTCCCAGGCGGCGGCATGTCCGGGTTGGCCGCCGCCGGCCGCGTAAGGGCCGCGCTGCGTGTCGCCGGCGGCGATCCAGTAGGCGAAGTCGATCGCCTCGGCCCGGGCTTGCGAGAAGGCGGAGACGGCGATGCCGGTGCCGCCGAGCGCCGACCCCACCGGCCCGTGCCGGCCGGCCACCGGCATGTCGGCGAAGGCGAGCCGGCGTGGCCGGAAGCCGGCCATGCCGTAGGAGACGTAGCCGTAGATCAGCGGCGCGCAGGCGATGCGCGATTCCGGCAGCGCCATTGCTTCCGAGACGGCGATCGGGTCCATGCCGAGGCAATCGGGATCGACCAGTCCGGCAAGCTCGCGCAGCCTCTCGAAGACGGCTTCGCCGGCGTCAGCGGCGATCAGGTCACCGGGGCCGGTGGTGGCGCAGGCGTGGCCGAGGTTCCCGGCCAGCGTGTAGAAGCACATCAGCGAGTGCGGCGGCCGCAGCGGCAGCAGCACCCGGCCGGCGCGGGCCAGCTCCAGCACCTCGCCCCAGCTCGCCGGCGCGGCGGCCAGCAGGTCCGGCCGCCAGGCCTGGACCTGGCAGGCCGCGTCGATCGGGAAGGCCCATTGCCGGTCCTGCCCGGTTTGATCCGGCCAGGTGTAGCTCGGATAGGACTGTCCGACGCTGCCTCTGGCGAGCGCCTCGCACTCGGTCTCGCGGCCGGGCATGTCGAGCGGCGCCAGGCAGCCTTCGGCGGTGATCTGGCCGACATGCGGATGGTCGATGACGATCAGGTCATAGGCCTTGGCCAGTTCCTCGACCGGGAAGGATTCGAAATCCTGCAGCGAGCGCTTTTCCCAGGCGATCGCGACGCCGGTCTTCTCGCGCCACAGCGTCGAGCAGGCGACCATCGGATCGTAGCCACGCGGATGGCTCCAGGTCATGCCCTTGAGTGTCGGCGCGCTCACAGGCCGAATTCCTCGCGGATGCGGGCGCTGTGCTCGCCAACCAGCGGCGCGGCGCGGTCGACCCTGGCGCGCGCGCCGTCGACGCGCAGCGGCGAACGGGTGGTGAGGATCGAGACATTGTCCTCGCGCGTCACCGTCTGCAGCATGTCCAGCACCTTGAAGCCGTCGCTCGCCATCATCTCCGGCCAGGTCAGCACCTTGGCGCACCAGATGTCGGCCGGCTCGAGGATGGCCAGCCATTCGTCCACGGTCTTCTCGGCCAGCCTTTTGGCGATGATGGCCTTGATCTCGTCGCGCGCGGTGAACCAGCTCGCCGGATCGTCGCGGTAGGGCGCGAGCGTATCCAGTTCGAGCAGGTCGGCGAGCTTCGGGATCGGCGTCATGGCGATGGCGAGATAGCCGTCGCTGGTCGGATAGACGCCGTAGGGCGCCGACAGATAGGCATGCGCGCTGCGCACCGCCGAGCGGTGCGGCAGGCGGCGGCCGTCATTGAGATGGGTGGTCAGCACCTCGAACTGGAAGTCGATCAGCGCCTCGAGCAGGCTGGTCTCGACATGCGCGCCGGCGCCGGTGATGCCGCGCCGTACCAGCGCCGCCAGGATGCCTTGCGCGCAGGCGGCGCCGGCCAGCATATCGGCGATGGCGAGGCCGAAGGGCACCGGTCCCTGGCCCTCGTCGCCGTTCAGCCACATCACGCCGGAGCGCGACTGCGCCAGCAGGTCCTGGCCCGGCCGCTTCACCCACGGGCCTTCCTCGCCATAGCCGGAGATCGAGGCATAGACGAGGCGCGGATTGATGGCGCGCACATGCTCGTAGTCGAGGCCAAGCCGTTCGATCACGCCCGGGCGAAAATTCTGGATCAGCACGTCGGCCTTGGCCAGCAGGCCGCGCAGCGCGGCGAGATCGGCCTCGTTCTTGAGGTCGACGGCAAAGCTCTCCTTGGCGCGGTTGATGGCGTGGAAGATGGTGGAATCGCCGCCGATCTCGGTGTCGCTGAGATAGAGCCGGCGCGACAGGTCGCCGCCGTCGGGGCGCTCGATCTTGATGACGCGGGCGCCGAGGTCGAGCAGCCGCAGCGAACAGTACGGCCCGGACAGGAACTGGCTCATGTCGACGACGACAAGGCCGGAAAGCGGCAGCTCGGCGGCCATGGTCACTTCTCCGTCTTGCCGGCGAAGTCGGCCGGATTGCGATACTTCACCGTCTGCAGGTGCTCGCAGTAGAGCACCAGCTCTCCTTCACCCTTGAAGACCTCGTAGCTGGCGCGGATCAGCCCCATCGTCTCGTAACGGGGCTTTTTGTCGAGGTTGGTGCGGATCGCGTAGATGGTGTCGCCGATGAACACCGGCTTGATGAAGCGCAGCTTGTCGTAGCCGTAGGAGAAGGCGTTGACGCAGTTGGTGGCGACGAGGCCGAGGCCGGCCGAGAAGACGAAGGCGCCGGCGATCAGGCGCTTGCCGAAGATGCCCTCGGTCTCGGCGAAGGTCTGGTCCTGCACATAGGGATGGATGTCGAGCACCAGCATGTTGAAGAGATGGCTGTCGCCTTCCGCCATGGTGCGGCGAAGCGAGCGGATCTTCTGGCCGACCGGCCAGTCCTCGTAGAACCAGTTCTCGGCATTCCACACCGGCAGTTCGGCATGTTCCGCGGGCATGCCTTTCGGATGGGTCGAGGAGACGCCGACTGTGGGTGCGAAGCTGGTCATTGTCCGTTCCGTGCTAGAGCATGATGCCGAAAAGTGTGAAGCGGTTTTCGGACGGCATCATGCTCGATCTCCTTGATTTAGAGGCGGATTCAGATTTCAGGTCGATCCGACCTGAAATCATCCGGCTCTAGGGAGGTCATGGCGGCGCTCCCCACGGCTCGCCATGGGCAAACGGACGACTGGTCCTCCACCAATCTTCTTTTGTAAATAGTATATTCACATATGAGGTTGCGCGACAAGCCGATTTTGGGTGAAATGCGCGCAATTCGATGAAGCGCATTCAGGGAGGAATAAAATGCGGCATCTGGTGTTCGTCGGCAGTCTCAACCGCGAGGCTCCCTATTTTCAGGGTGCGCGCGGCGTCGGCCTCGGTGTCTATGCCTTCGACGAGGAGACGCTCGAAACCGTCAAGCTTGCCGAGACCGACGACATCGACAATCCGACCTTCCTGTCGGTCACCCCCGACGGGTCGCGCGTCTATGCCAATTCGGAAGTGTTCGCCTGGCGCGAAGGAACGGTCTCCGCCTATCGCTTCGACCGTGGCGCGGGCACGCTCGCCTATCTGAACAAGCAGCCAGCGCTCGGCTCGATCACCGCGCACAATGCCGTTTCCCGCGACGGCTCGAAGCTGTTCGTCGCCAATTACGGCATGGGCAGCGGCGGCCCTGACCGCTCGCTCGTCGTCTACGGCTTCGAGAAAGACGGCGCGCTGACGCCGGCGCTCGCCAGCGTCACCCATGCGGGAACCGGTCCTGACTCGGCCAGACAGGAGCGCCCGCATGCGCACAGCGTCACCGAGGTCGCCGACAATGTCGTCGTCGTCGCCGATCTCGGCATCGACCGGCTGGTGGCCTACCGCGTCGGCGCCGATGGCGGGCTGACCCGGCTCGGCGAAACCGCGCTGGCGCCCGGCGCCGGGCCGCGCCATGCGGCGCTGCATCCGGACGGCCGCTTCCTGTTCGTCATGAACGAGCTCGATTCCACCGTCGTGGCGCTGTCGCTCGACGCCTCCGGCAGGCTCTCGGCGATAGACACCCAGCCGGCGGTGCCGGCCGAGGCGCGCGCCAGCAACCATTGCGCCGACATACAGATCTCGCCGGACGGACGCTTCCTCTACGGCTCGAACCGCGGTCACGACAGCATCGCCATCTTCGCCGTTGACCAGCAGACAGGCACGCTGCGATCGGTCGGCTTCGAACCCTGCGGCGGCGCGACCCCGCGCAACCTGGCGCTGACGCCGTCCGGCAGGCACCTGTTCTGCGCCAACCAGAACGCCGACAGGATCTCGATCTTCGCCCGCGACGAGAAGACCGGCGCGCTGACCGACACCGGAAAAGCCATCGCCATCGGCACGCCGATGTGCGTGCGCATCGTGCCGGACGCTTGATCGACCGAGCCGGCTGTCTGGTGAAGCAGCGTTCGCGGATAGGCTCAGTGCGGCTGCCGCCGCCTTAGCCGGCGGCGCCCGCCAGCAAAAGGTCCGGCTCGCTCTCGCGAATGACCGCGGAGAGATGCTCGACCGTCTTGCGGTAATGCTCCTCGAGCAGGGCCGCGGCCCTGTCGGCGTCACGGGCCAGCGCCGCCTCGGCGAGCGCGCTGTGCTCGGCCTGGACGTCGCGGCCGGCCGGATGCGTGGCCGCGAGCAGGATCGGGATGCGATAGCGCTCGGTCGCGGCGTAGAGCCGGTCGAAGAACTCCAGCATCCAGGGTGAGTTGCAGGCCGCCAGCAGCGCGCGGTGGAAGGCGTAGTGCCGCGCTTCCAGCGTCCAGATGTCGGCCTCGCCGCCGGAGCGGCTTGCCTGCAGGTTGAGTGCGTAGAGCGAGGATACGATCCCCGCCGCCCAGGCGTCGTCGCCGGACTGGATCGCGGCGCGCAGCGCCTGCGTCTCGATCATGATGCGCACCGAGGTGGCGTCATGCAGTTCGTCGAGCGAGAGCGGCGCGACGCGGAAGCCGCGCAGTGACTCGGCCGTCACCAGCCGTTCCGCCTGCAGCCGGTTCAGCGCCTCGCGCAGCGGCGAGAAGCCCATGCCGTAGCGTTCGCTGAGATCGGCCAGGCGTAGCGGCCTGCCGGGCGCGAAGGCGCCCCGGATGATGTCGTGACGCAGCGCGTCGTATGCTTTCTCGGCCAGGGTCATGCGACGGAATCAGTCATTTCGATGCGATCGATCATCCGGTGAAGTCTCGGCTCTACGATTACCCTAGCCCAACCCGTGTCGGCAATTCCATAAATTTTCGAAAATACATGTTGCTTTCGAAACTGAGATGCCACATCCTTTTTGCCGATGGACAGCCGAAAGGAAGAGCCAATGGCAAAGCAGCGCGAAAATCATCGCGAGGATGTCGCCGGGCGCGCCAATGTCGAGGACACGCCGGAGCTTCTGGCTTATTACGAGCAGCTCGAGCGCTTCAGCGCCGGCGCGCTGTGGACGGTCGCCAACAAGATCGAGCCGTGGCAGCCGAAGAGCAGCTCCGTGCCTGTCGTCTGGCGCTACCGTGACCTGCGCGAGCACGTGCTGCGCTCGGTCGATCTCGTCACGCCGGAAAAGGCCGGCCGCCGGGTGGTCTACCTCAACAATCCCGGTCGCTCCGATGTCGCCGCCGCCGTCGGCTGGCTCTATGCCGGACTTCAGGTGATGAATCCGGGCGAGGTCGCCTCCGCCCACCGCCACTCGGCCTCGGCAATCCGCTTCATCATGGAGGGAAGTGGCGCCTATACGGTGGTTGACGGCCACAAGATGACGCTCGGCGCCAACGATTTCGTGCTGACGCCGAACGGCACCTGGCACGAGCATGGCGTCGAGGCCAGCGGCTCGCCCTGCATCTGGCAGGACGGGCTGGACATCCCCTTCGTCAACGCCATGGAAGCAAATTTCTACGAGGTCCATCCGGACCTGCGGCAGGCCGTCGGCTACGCTGTCGACGACATGACCAAGACCTGGGGCAATCCCGGCCTCAAGCCGATGGGCGATGCGTGGACGAAGGGCTACAGCCCGATGTTCAAATATGAATGGGCGCCGACCTACGAGTCTCTGCTCAAATACGCCGGCTGCACCGACGGCTCGCCCTTCGACGGCGTGCTGATGGAATATGTGAACCCGGTGACCAACGGGCCTGTCATGCAGACCATGGGCGCTTCGATGCAGATGCTGCGTCCGGGCGAGCACACCCGCGCCCATCGCCACACCGGCAGCGGGCTCTACCACGTCGCCAAGGGCGAGGGTCATTCGATCATCGACGGCAAGCGCTACGACTGGCGCGAGCATGACATCTTCTGCGTTCCGTCCTGGGCATGGCACGAGCATGTGAATGGCTCGGCCAGCGAGGACGCCTGCCTGTTCTGCCTGTCCGACCTGCCGGTGATGCGGGCGCTCGGCCTCTATCGCGAGCAGGCCTTCGGCGAGAACGGCGGCCATCAACCGACGCTTTGAAAGGCAAGCAAGCATGAAACTGGTAACCTATCGCGCCGCCGTCGAGGCGGCGGCGAAGCTCGGCGTGATCGTCGATGATCTCGTCGTCGACGTCGAGGCGATCGGCGCCGCGCATGGCGAGGACCTGCCCGGCACGATGCTCGATTTCATCGATGCCGGCCGCCCGGCGCTGGAGACGCTGCGCGACTGCCTGGAGCGCAGCGAGGGCCGCTTCTCGGCCGGGCTGGCCATCGCGCTCGCCAATGTGAAGCTGCTGGCCCCGATCCCGCGGCCGCGCAAGAACATCTTCGGCGTCGGCCTGAACTATGTCGAGCATGTCGCCGAGAGCGCCAAGTCGCTGGACACTTCCAAGGATCTGCCCAAGCAGCCGGTCATCTTCTCCAAGCCGCCGACCACCGTGATCGGCCCCGGCGAGGGCATCGAGCACAACAGGAAGATGACCCAGCAGCTCGACTGGGAGGTCGAGCTCGCCGTCATCATCGGCACGACGGCGCGGCGGGTAAGCAAGAAGGACGCGCTCGGCCACGTCTTCGGCTATTCGGTGATGATCGACGTTTCGGCTCGCGACAACCGGCGCGCCGGCCAGTGGATCTTCTCCAAGGGCCAGGATACCTACGCGCCGTTCGGCCCCTGCATCGTCACCGCCGACGAGATTCCCGATCCACAGGTGCTCGACCTCTGGCTGACGCTGAACGGCGTCGAGAAGCAGCGCTCCAACACACGCCACATGCTGTTCAAGGTCGACGACCTGATCGCCGACATCTCGTCCGGCATCACGCTGGAGCCGGGCGACGTCATCGCCAGCGGCACACCGGAGGGCGTCGGCGCCGGGCGCAGCCCGCAGGAATGGATGTGGCCGGGCGATGTCGTCACCGCCTGCGTCGAGGGCATAGGCAGCCTGCGCCATCCGATCGTCGACGCCACGCCGGAGTGAGGCAATGAACGCGCCTTTCAAGGCCGCCGTCGTGCAGATGGCCTCGATACCCGACGATGCGCTGGCCACCGCCGAAAGCGCGGCCGCGCGCCTGCGCGAGGCGGCGGCGAACGGCGCGCGCCTGGCGGTCTTTCCCGAGGCGCTGGTCGGCGGCTACCCGAAAGGCGCCAGCTTCGGCGCGCCCATAGGCATGCGCAAGCCGGAAGGGCGCGACGCCTTCGCGCGGTACCACGCCGCGGCCGTCGACCTCGACGGGCCGGAAGTGGCCGTGCTGGCCGAGGCGGCGGCCGAGACCGGCACGTTCGCCGTTGTCGGGGTGATCGAGCGCGACGGCGCGACGCTTTACTGCACGGTGCTCTATTTCGACGGCGAAAGAGGGCTCGTCGGTAAGCACAGGAAGCTGATGCCGACGGCGGGCGAGCGGCTGATCTGGGGCTTTGGCGATGGCTCGACCATGCCTGTCTTTCGCACCGCCTTGGGCACGGTCGGCGCGGTGATCTGCTGGGAAAACTACATGCCGGCTCTGCGCATGCACATGTATCATCAGGGCGTCAGCCTCTATTGCGCGCCGACCGCCGACGATCGCGACACCTGGCTGCCGACGATGCGCCACATCGCGCTCGAGGGCCGCACCTTTGTGCTCACCGCCTGTCAGCACATAACACGGAAGGCCTTCGGGCCCGACCACGAGAGCGCGCTGGGCGATGAACCGGACCGGGTGATGATGCGCGGCGGCTCGGCGATCGTCGATCCGATGGGCCGTGTGTTGGCCGGACCGGATTTCGACGGCGAGACGATCCTCTATGCCGACATCGACCCGGCGGCGGTCATGCGCGCCAAGTTCGACTTCGACGTCACCGGCCACTATGCGCGCCCGGACGTGTTCAGCCTCACCGTGGACACGCGCGCCAAGCCTGCCGTGCGCGAGGTCTGATGCGCTTCGATCTGGAGGAAGTGGGCACCCAGAACGCCTACAAGCTTCTGGCCGCCACCGTCATGCCCCGGCCCATCGCCTGGGTGGTGACGCAGGATGCCGAGGGCCGGATCAACGCGGCGCCCTTCAGCTTCTTCAACGTCATGGGCTCGGCGCCGCCGACGGTCGCCATCGGCCTGCTCGCCGACCCGGAGCGCGGCTTCAAGGACACCGCGCGCAACATCCTCGACACCGGCGAGTTCGTGGTGAACCTGGTGCCGGAGCGACTGGTGCGAGCGATGAACGTCACCGCCATCGACGCGCCGCGCGGCGTGGAGGAGCTGTCGCTTGCCGGCCTCGCCACCGAGCCGTCGGCGCGCGTGCGTCCCCCCCGCATCGCCGAGAGCCCTGTCGCCTTCGAATGCGTGTCGCTGTCCTCGGTCGAGACGGGCCCTTTCCAGGTCGTCGTCATCGGCCACGTGCTGACCGTCCATATCGCCGACGACTGCGTGCTGGATGCCGAGCGGGCCCATATCGACACGCCCAGGCTCGACCTCGTCGCCCGCTCCTATGGCAGCGACTATGTCCGCAGCCGCGACACGTTCAGCCTGGCGCGTCCCAAATGGCGCGAGTGGCTGGCCGAACGGGACGGGAAGATCATCGAATAAATCAGAATCTTCGAAAATCCTGTTGACACCGGAGCCAAAACAAGAAACTTTACTCCCCAGTTAAGAAATTCGCAAAAGCGCGGTTCGTCAAGGGGAGGTTCCATGCTGCAGGAGCGCGTCGAGGGACGTTGGCTGGACAGTTTCCGCCGCGTCTTCGCCCTGAACGCCATCGGCAAGGGCACCAAGGTCGCCATCCTTTCGGAGACCCAGTCGCGCCCGGTGCTCGTCCATATGTCGGACCTCGCCTGCCACGACCTCGGCGCCGAATACTGCATGATCCAGATGCCCACGCCGCGCCAGACGGCGCCGGTGCCGGTCAAGTCGACGGGCACGTCCTGGGCGATCCAGCAGAACCGCGCCGTCATCGAGGCGCTGAAGCGCGTCGAGGTGATCGTCGACTGCACGGTCGAGGGCCTGATCCACGCGCCCGAATGGCCGGAGATCGAGGAGGCCGGCAACACGCGCCTTCTGGTGGTCTGCAACGAGCATCCCGAGATCCTCGAGCGCACCGAGCCGATGGCCGAGCTTGGCCCCAAGGTCGCGCTCGGCGTGGAGATGCTGCGCGCGGCAAGCGAGATGCGCGTCACCTCCGCCGCCGGTACCGATCTGGTCATCGACCTGCGCAATGCCCCTTGCGGCGGCACGCCGGGTTTCGGCACCAGGCCGGGCGCCGTGGCGCACTGGCCGGGCGGCCTGTGCCTGGCTTTCCCCGGCAAGAACTGCGTCAACGGCCGCATCGTCATGGACGTCGGCGACATGAACCTGACCTTCAAGACGACGCTGACGAGCCGCATCGACTTCACCGTCGAGAACGACTTCGTCACCGCCATCAAGGGCGACGGCGTCGATGCCATCCATTTCCGCGAGTACATGGAAGCCTGGGACGACCGCAACGCCTACGGCATGAGCCATGTCGGCTGGGGCATGCACCCGCGCGCCCGCTGGGTGTCGGCGGCGATGTACGACAAGCGCGACATGCAGGCGGTGGAGTTCAGGGCGCTCGCCGGCTCCTTCCTCTGGTCCACCGGCGCCAACCAGTATGCCGGCCGCTACACGCTCGGCCATTTCGACCTGCCGATGCGCAACTGCACCATCGCGCTGGATGGAAAGGTCGTCGTCAGGCAGGGCGTCCTGCAGGGGGAACTGGTTCTTTGACCGCCACGGCGCGGCGTGCCCGATAGGGCACCGGCCGCGTCCTGGCATTTCGAATTCGCGCACGAGCCTTCGGGGACCGGTTTTCCGGCCTTGCCGGCCCTGCGTCAGGGAGATGCAAGCATGAGTGAAATTTCCGACTACTACGACCTGTCGCGCATCCGGCCGCAGGTGCAGGAGGTTCTCAACCGGGTGAACGAGCTCGGCCGCGAGAAGTTCGCCGGGCGCGCCAAGGCGGTCGACGATGACGCCTCCTTCCCGGTCGAGAACTACAGGGACCTGGCGGCGGAAGGCTTCCTCGGCCTGTGCATCCCCGAGGAGTTCGGCGGCTGGGGCTTCTCGATGTTCGAATACGCCATGGTCGGCGCCGAGATCGGCAAGTATTGCGGTGCCACCGCGCTGACCTTCAACATGCACAATTCCTCGATGGCCTGGTCGCGCTTCATGTTCGAGATGCCGAACCTGACGCTCGAGGAGAAGGCGACCTTCGCGCCGCTGCGCGAGCGGCAGTTCCGCCGCGCCATCGCCGAGAAGGCGATCTTCTCGCAGCCGATTTCCGAAGGCGGCCAGAACTGGACCTCGAAGCCGAACCAGACCCAGTGCCGCAAGGTGGATGGCGGCTGGAAGATCAACGGCTTCAAGAAGTTCGCCTCGCTTGCCGGCTATTGCGACTACTACACCATCGTCTGCACCGAGGTGTTCGAGGGCCAGGAGCCGCGCCATGAGGACACCATGCTGTTCGTCGTCCACAAGGACACGCCCGGCCTCACCGTGAAGGGCGAGTGGGATCCGCTCGGCATGCGCGGCACCAACAGCCGCGACCTCATCCTGAAGGATGTCTTCGTCGCCGCCGACGACCTGCTGATGCCGCGCGGCATCTTCAACAAGACGCTGCCCAACTGGCCGCACATGATGATCACGCTGTCGCCCACCTACATGGGCGTGGCGCAGGGCGCCTACGATTTCATGGTCGACTACCTGAAGGGCAAGATTCCCGGCCAGCCGCCGATCGACCGGCGCATGTACGCCACCAAGCGCATCGCCGTAGGCAAGATGTATGCGCGTCTCGCCAACATCCGCGCCCTGTGGTGGCAGGCCTTCGGTGAGTCCAAGGGCTTCCCCTCCAAGGCGGAGGTGCTGCGCATGTACGCCGCTCAGTACAACGTCATGGAAGGCGCCGCCGAGATGACGTCGATGGCGATCCGCACCTGCGGCGGCCAGTCGATGCTGAAGTCGCTGCCGCTGGAGCGCATGTATCGCGACAGCCGCTGCGGCGCCCTGATGCTGCCCTTCACCTCGGAGATCATGGAGGACTATCTGGGCGTGCTCGCCCTCTACGAGATGGACGAGCTCGACCACGCTCCCGGCGACGAGGGCGGCGCGCGCAACTCGCTCTGGCGCGGCGATTCCAGCGCCGCCCGCGCGGTGAGGTGATTTCGCCGTGCCGCGCGATCAGGTCGAGGTCCTCGGGCATTGCCAGGCGTCCGCCGACGCCGTCTGGGCGATCGCCGGCGATTTCTGCGGGCGGTGGCATCCGGCCATCGCCACGATCCGCGCCGAGCGTGACGCGCTCGGATCGTTGATCCGCGCCTTCACCGTGCACGGCGAGGACACGCTCTATCGCGAGCGCCTCACCTGGCTGAGCGACAGCGACCACGCGCTCGCCTACACCCATCTGCAGGGCATTGCCTCGGTCGAGGCCTACGACGCCGCCTTCACGGTGGAAGCCGCGCCCGACGGCGGCAGCCTCATCCGCTGGACCGCCACGGTCGACGCCCCCGTCGAGCGGCTGGCACCGATCTGCGGAGGCACGCGCGTCGTTTTCGAAATGGGCATCGAGGCCCTGCGTGAGCGCGCCGGCCAGGCAGCTTCAGCGCCGCGTCCCGAAGCGGTGCCGGCGCCGGCGGCTGTCGCGGACGTCGTCCTCGATGGAGCGCCCCGGCTGGCGCTCAGCGTGACGCCGCCGCGCAAGGGCCCGCTTTGCCTGTTCCTGCATGGCATCGGCGGCAACCGCCGGAACTGGCTGCCGCAACTGGGCGCCGCCGGCAATCTGATGCGCGCCGCCGCCCTCGACCTCAGGGGCTATGGCGGCAGCACGCTCGGATCGAACCAGTCGACCGTCGAGGATTATTGCGACGACATCCTGCGCGTCGCCGGGGCGCTCGGCCACGACCGGTTGGTGCTGGTCGGCCTGTCCTACGGGTCCTGGATCGCCACCTCCTTCGCCATGCGCCATCCCGATAGGCTGGCGGGGCTGGTGCTCTCAGGCGGCTGCACCGGCATGTCCGAGGCGGGCGCGGCGGAGCGCGAGGCGTTCCGCATCAGCCGCGAGGTGCCGCTGGATGCCGGCCAGACCCCTGCCGATTTCGCCCCTTCCGTGGTCAAGGTGCTGGCCGGGCCGGATGCGACCGAGGCGGTGCGCGGCGAGCTCTTCGATTCCATGGCGGCCATCCCGGCGCGCACCTATCGAGATGCGCTGGTGTGCTTCACCAACCCGCCGGAAAAGTTCGACTTCTCGCGCCTGGCCATGCCGGTGCTGATGATGACGGGCGCGCACGACCGGCTGGCCTCGCCGGACGAGATCCGCGGCGTCGCGAGGCGCATCTGGCGGCAGGCCGCGCGGCCCGACGCGCGCTACGAGACGATTGCCGGTGCCGGCCACGTCTGCAATGTCGAGCGGCCGGATGACTATAATCGCCTGCTCGTCGATTTCCTCGGAAGGCTGCCGCAATGACATCAGCCCTTCCGCGCCGCCAGCAGAACCGCATAGACCGTGAGCGGCGCATCCTCGAGGCCGGGCTGAAGGTCTTTGCCGAGACCGGCTATTCGGGCGCCACCATGGACGCCGTGGCGGCCGAGGCCGGCCTGTCCAAGCCGACGCTCTACCAGTATTTCGCATCCAAGGAAGCGCTGTTCGCCGCCATGATGCTCGGCAAGCGCGACCAGATGCTGGAGCTGTTCGAGCATCCCTCCGGCGGCGGCATGGTGGCTGATCTCCTCGGCTTCGCCTGGGACTACGCCGACACCGTCATGCGCCCCGACCTGCTCTCGCTTGCCCGGCTCATCATCGGCGAGGTGCAGCGCTTCCCCGAGATCGGCCGCGCCTACCAGGCGTCCGGACCGGACCACCTCCTGCGCGGCATCATGGATTATCTTTCCGGCCAGCGGCGCGCCGGCACGCTCGCCTTCGACGATGCCGAGCTCGCCGCGCAGGATCTGTGGGGCCTCATCCTCTCGGCGCCCCGCACCCAGGCCCTCTACATGCCGGACAGCATGCCGAGCCGCGCCGAAGTGGCGCGTTACGTCAACAACGGATTGCGGGTTTTCCTGAAGGCCTATTCGACCCGGCCGGCGGAAGACCTTGCCACATTAGAGGCGCTGATAAACGCCCAATCCCTTCAGCAGGTGGAACATGACAATTGACGAATACCTGGCCGATCCGGCCAGCCGCTTTGCCACGGTCGCGATGGTCGACACCAACGGGCTTCTGCGCGGGCAGATGGTCTCCGCGGGCAGCCTTCGCGGCATCGCCCGCAACGGCATGGGCATGTCGCCGGTGACGCTGGCACTCGACCCCACCGACGTGGTGCAGGTCATTCCCGGCATCTCCGACGGCAGCTCCGATTTCCACGACGATCCGCTGGTCATCGATCCCGCCACGACGCGCCGCCTGCCCTGGTCGAAGCCGGGCCACGACATGCTGGTGCTTGCGAATTATTCCGGCGGCACGGCGGAGCTTTGCACGCGTTCGATCCTGAAGCGGGTCCTCGATCGCGCCGGCGAGGCAGGCTTGCGTCCGCGCTACGGCATGGAGCTCGAATACACGCTGTTCGACGAGACGCCCGAAAGCGCCCGCGCCAAGGGCTATCGCAACCTCAAGACCGCGACCCAGCACAACAGCCACGACCTCGTCCTCTACCAGGTGCAGCAGACCGAATGGTACGAGGCCGTGGCCGCGATGTGCGAGGCGTTGCGCATCGACCTGGCCAAGATGCACGAGGAGATCGGCGGCGGCTTCCTCGAGGCCTGCATTTCCGCCGGCGAGGGGCTGGAGCCGGCCGACCAGCTCATCCTGCTCAAGAATTTCCTGCGCGCGCTGGCGCAGCGGCAGGGCAAGTGCGTCACCTTCATGCCGCGCTGGACAGAGGCCGCCGACAGCCAGTCGATCCACGTCCACATTTCGCTGAAGGACAAGGACGGCAAGTCGGTCTTCCACGACCCGTCGCAGAAGAACGGCGTCTCGCAGACGTTCCGCCACTTCATCGGTGGCATGCAGGCCTATGTCGGCGACATGACGCTGATCTTCCAGCCGACGGTCAATTCCTATCGCCGCTTCGCGCCGGGCACTTTCGCGCCGCCCGGCCTCACCTGGGGCTTCGAGAACCGCACGACCTGTTTCCGCATCGTCGGCCATGACGCCGGCTCGCTGCGCGTCGAGAACCGCCTGCCCGGCGCCGACACCAACCCGTATCTCACCGTCGCCGCCACCATTGCGGCGGGCATCGCCGGCATCATCGACAAGATCGAGCCGGAGCCGGAGACCCTCGGCAATGGCTATTCGCAGGAGGCGCCGCGCGACTTCGCGCGCTCCATGCCCGAGGCGATCGACCGCCTGCGCCGCTCGACCTTCGCCGGCGACTGGCTCGGCGCGCGCTTCGTCGAGGCCTTCTGCTCGACGCGCGAGAGCCAGCACAACGAATTCCGTCGCAAGGTACCCGACGTGGAACTGGAACGCTTCTTCGACCTGGGGTGAACGACATGACCGCCGATCTGCGAACCCGCTTCCTGGAAGGCATGAGCCGCGTCGCGTCGGCCGTCACCGTCGTGACCACCGACGGGGACGCGGGCCGGTTCGGCGTCACCGTTTCGTCCATGACCTCGGTATCGGCCGACTCCAGCCGGCCCTCGCTGTTGGTCAGCGTCCATCACCTCAGCCCCGCCTGCGAGGCGATCAAGAAGAACCGGCGCTTCTGCGCCAATGTGCTGAGCGGCAACCAGAGCTTCGTCTCCGATCTCTTCTCCGGCCGCCTCAAGCATCTCAACGAGGACAGGTTCGGCGCCATCGCCTGGCATGCCGGCGCCACCGGCGCGCCGATCATCGACGGCGCCGTCGTCTCGCTCGACTGCGAGGTGAAGACCGCGCTTTTGTGGGGCACGCATTTCATCTTCATCGGCGAGGTCGAGCAGATCGAGCTGTCGGCCCAGCGCTCGCCGCTCGTCTACGCCAACAGGGGCTACCGGCGCGCCGTTCCGATCGCGCCGGACGAGCATCAGCCGCATCGTCCGGAAAGCCAGATCAGCATCGGCTTCTTCATCACGTTGGGCCCGCAATTCGTGCCGGGCCTCGTCGCCGATTTCGCCGGCCAGCGGCCCGACGTCGACATCCGGCTGCTTGAGGCCGATCATGACGACCTCGTCGAGCAGATGCGCGCCGGCAGGATCGACGCGGCCATCACCTTCGGCCAGGTGAGCGAGCCCGACCTCGATGTCGAGTTGGTGTGCCCTCCGGCGCCGCACGTGCTGCTGGGCACCAGCCATCCGCTGGCCTCGCGCGCCAGCCTGCGGCTCGCTGATCTTGCCGACCAGCCGATGATCCTGCTCGACTTCCCGTCCGTGCGCTCGGCCAACGCGGCACTGTTCGGTCGCCACGGCCTGAAGCCGGTCATCCGCTTCCAGTCGCCGTCGCTTGCCATGGTGCGCGGCCTCGTCGCGCAGGGCCTGGGCTATTCGATCGTGCCGCAGGCGCCCCAGACCCGCAACGCGCCCGACGGCACGGAGATCCTGGCGATACCGCTCGACGAGGAGTTTCCGGAGGGCGCGGTGGTGTCGATCGCGCAGCGCGCCGACCGGCGCAGCGAGCTGGCGAAGGACTTTCTTGCCCGCTGCCGGGCCTCTTTCGGACAGGCGGGCCGGCAATGAGACGGCGCGGGGGACCGAAGCCGGCAAATGGTGAGGCAACAAGGCGCGAAACGCGCCGGAGCGAATTTGGGGAACACAGGAGGAGAATGACAGATGAGTATCGCGGGGACAAACGAGCTTCGTAGGAATTCCCTCGGCCTGCTGGCCGTGACATTCATGGTGATTTCGGCTGCGGCGCCACTGACCGGCGTCGCGGGCGCCATGCCGCTGGCCTTCATGCTGGGCAACGGCGCCGGCATCCCGGCAACCTTCGTCTTCGTGACGCTGGTGATGCTGGCCTTCTCTGCCGGTTACGTCGCCATGTCGCGGCACGTCACCAATGCGGGCGCCTTCTATGCCTACGCCGCGCGCGGCCTTGGCGGGCGCACCGCCGGCGCCATCGCCATCGTGGCGCTCGTCGCCTATAACGCCATGCAGTTCGGCTTGATCGGCCTGCTCGGCGGCATCGCGTCCGGCGTCTTCGGCGAACTCGGTCTGACGCTTCCCTGGTGGGGCTGGAGCCTGATCGCGGTGCTTCTCGTCGGCATCCTCGGCTATCGCCAGGTCGACCTGTCGGCCAAGGTCCTGGTCGCGGCGGTGGTGCTGGAATACGTGGTCGTGCTGATCGTCGACTTTGCTATCCTGAGCAAGGGCGGCGCCAGCGGCCTGGCGCTGAACATCTTCGATCCGAAGGCCATGTTCTCCGGCTCGCTGACGGCGGCCGTACTGTTCTGCCTGGGATCCTTCATCGGCTTCGAGGCGACGACGATCTATGCCGAGGAGGCTCGCGAGCCGGAAAAGACCATCCCGCGCGCCACTTACCTCTCGGTCCTCATGATCGGCGTGTTCTTCGTCTTTACCACCTGGCTGATGATCGTCGGCGTCGGCGCCGACAAGCTGGTGCCGACCATCCAGGCGCTGCCCGATCCGTCGGCGTTCTTCTTCAACCTCGCCGCTGAATATGTCGGTGGCCCGGTGCCGACCATCGCCGGCCTGTTGCTGGTCTCCAGCCTGTTCGCGGCGCTGTCGGCCTTCCACAATTACATCGCCCGCTACAGCTACGTCGCCGGCCGCGAGGGACTGCTACCGGCTGCCTTCGGCCGCACCCACGACGCCCACCAGAGCCCGCATGTCGGCTCCGTGGTCCAGACCATCGGCGCGCTCATCGTGCTGGCCATTTTCGCCGGCCTCGGGCTTGATCCGGTGCTCAACATGTTCACCTGGATCAGCCAGATCGGCACGCTCGGCGTGCTCGGCATGATGACGGTCACCTCGCTCGCGGTCATCGTCTTCTTCCTCCGTCAGGGCTCTGGTGGGTCGGCGTTGACGACGCTGGTGCTGCCGCTGGTTTCCGGCATCGTGATGGCGGGGCTGTTCGTCTACATCTTCCTGAACTTCGGCGATCTCACCGGCACCACCGGTGGCGCGCTCGGCATCATCCTGCCGGCGCTGATCCCGGCTGCGGCCATCGTCGGCTACCTCTTGGCGCTCCGCCTGGAAAAGGCCGACCCGGCGCGCTTCGCCAACATGGGGCGCAACCGCAACTGATCGATGCGAAACGTGCCGCGCCGCTCCGCGGCGACGGCGACATATCTTATGACGAAGCGCGGCGCCCGGCCGGTTTCGGTCCAACATGGGGCTCGGCTCGCAAGCCGGGCCCCATTGCTATTTGAAGTCGGTTTCCTCGACCGGGCCGTGTCCCGGCACAGGCATCCGCGACCCAGGCGCGTCGTCGGCGGCGTGCCGTCGGTGGGCAAGCTTTCCCGGACGGCGCGACGCGCGCGAACAATGCCGGATATGCCGCATGATTTGCCTTGTCGTGCAAAAAAACCGTTGCACGTCGCGTCGCTTGCGCTAAAGTCAATTACACGAATATTCCATGGAAATGGACATAAAAAAGGGGAACATCAAATGACCGACCAGAACAAGGAATCCGTCAAGGACGCTGCCGGCTCCCAGTTGCGTCTCGGCCGTCGAACCGTGCTGAAGGGTGGCGTCGCCACCGGCCTGATGCTCGGCGCGGCCAGTTTCATGAAATTCTCCGAAACGGCGGCGGCGGCGACGCAGGAACCCAAGCGTGGCGGGACGCTGCGCCTGGCCTACACGAGTGGCACCGTTCGCGAGACGCTGGATCCGGCGCGCCTGCGCGAAGGCAACGAATCCATGTACTGCGCCAACATCTATGACCGTTTGCTGCGGATCGAGAACGATTTCAGCGTGTCCGCCGAGCTTGCCGAGAAGTGGGACGCCAACGCGGATGGCTCGGCCTGGACCTTTGTGCTTCGCGACGGCCTCAAATTCTCCGACGGGACTCCGCTGACGTCGGAGGATGTCGCCTACAGTTTTTCAAGGCTGCTCGATGCGGCGACGAAATCCCCCAGCTTTGCCGGCCTGTCGCAGATGCTGGATACCAGCGGCATAGAGGTTCGCGACGCCCGCACCATCGCTTTCAAGCTGAAGAGCGCAAACACTGTTTTTCCGCAACAGATTGCCACCCGCAACTTCGCGGTGGTGAAAAAGGGTACCACGGAGTTCAAGGTCGAGACTGCCATCGGCTCCGGCCCGTTCAAGATCGCCAGCTTCGCGCCGGGCGAGAGCTGGGAACTGGTCCGCAATCCGAACTACTGGCGCGCCGGGCTGCCCTATCTCGACGGTATCCGGCAGGTAAAGATCGACGAGCCGGCCACCTTGGTCCAGTCGCTGCTGTCGGGCCAGTCGGATGTCATAGGCCAGGTCGGACCCGCCCAGGTGCGCCAGGTCGACGGTTCGCCAGGAGCACACATCGTATCCAGCCCGAATTCCGGCTTCATGTATGTGGTCATGGACATGACCCAGGCCCCGTTCGACGACCCCAAGGTCATCAAGGCGGTCAAGGCGGCGGTCGACAGGCAGGCTTTGTTGAATATCGTCTTCCAGGGACACGGCACTCTCACCAGCGATGTCAATGTCTGGCCCGGGCATCCGTCCTATCCGCCTGGCCTTGGCGTTCGCGCGCAGAACATCGAGGAAGCCAAGCGGCTCCTCGCTGAGGCAGGCCATCCGAACGGGATCGACCTCCAGCTTTACACATCGCCAAGTCTCTCCGGAATGGTGGAGATGGCCACGGCCTTCGCCGAGATAGTGAGGCCGGCCGGCATTCGCGTCGCCATTCAGCAGGAAAATTCCGGCACCTATTGGAGCCAGGTCTGGCAGACCAAGCCCATGTACATCAGCTACAGCGGCGCTCGTCCTCCGGTCGCGACGATAGGCAATCTCTACGTCACCAAGCCTGCCTACGCGGAGACCAAGATCAGCAATCCCGAGATCGACAAGCTGCTTGCGGAGGTGTGCGCCTCCCTCGACGAGAACAAGCAGAACGAGCTCCTCCAGGAGGCCTGGTCAATCGTCGCCGACCAGGCTGGCGCGAGCATATCCTTTGCGCTCAACCAGCTTTGGGGCATGCGGAAGACGGTGCAGGGCGTCAAACCGCACAGCGAGGACAATCTGCAGTTTCACGAGGCGCACATCGCCTAGGGCGGGATGGATTGAGAATGGGTTGGCCTTCCCGACCGATCTCTTGGATCCAGCCGCATTCGTGCTGCGCCGGGTGGTGCCACCCGGTCGCAGGATTCCCCAGGCACGTGCCAAGACAGCCATGACCGCAAAGAAAATCACGGAGTTCCTGGCCCATTTGCGCGGCGCGCCTGGGCAGAGGGTCGTCTTGTCGAGGCTTGGCTTCGCCCTCGCCACACTGCTGCTCATGTCCCTGATCACGTTCGCGGCGACCAGCATCGCTCCCGAGGATGTCGCGCGAAACGCCCTCGGACGTGAAGTCACCCAGGGGCAGGTGGAGTTGTTCATCCACGATAAGGGTCTCGATCGCCCGTTCGCCGTCCGCTACGCAGAGTGGCTGGCTGGCGCCGCCACGGGCGATTTCGGCGTGTCCGCGGTCACCGGGCGGGATGTTCGCGCCGACGTCATGCCGCGGCTGGGCAACACGGTCGTCCTTGCCCTGCTGGCCCTCGTCATAGGGGTCCCGCTCTCGCTCGGCGTCGCCGTCTACATGGCGCTCAGGATGGGTGGCTGGCAGGATGTGTCCCTGCTGGCGGGAACGACGGTTCTGACGGCCCTGCCCGAGTTCGTGACCGGCATGGGTCTCGTCCTGCTCTTCGGAGTCACGCTCGGGTGGCTGCCGATCGACAGCACGGCGCTGCTGTTCGGCTCCGCATTCGACAATCTCAGCGCCTATGTGCTGCCGGTCACCACGATGGTCCTGGTGACCGCGCCCTATACGATCCGGATAGCGCGGTCGTCGATCTGCGAGTCGCTTGCTTCGGCCCATACGCGAGCCGCGATCCTCAACGGCCTGTCGCGACGCCGCATCCTGTGGGCTTACGCCGTATTGCCTGCCGCGACCCCGATCATCAACACCCTCGCGCTGAACCTCGTCTATCTCATCAGCGGGGTGGTGGTGATCGAGAATGTGTTCAATTTCCCGGGCATCGGCCGCCGCCTCGTCGAGGCGATCACGACAGGGGACACCTATACGGTGCAAGCCGTAGCCCTGCTGATGGGCGCGATGTTCATCATCATCAACCTCGCGGCGGACCTGATGGCCGCCTACGTGAATCCGAGGCTTCGCGCGAGATGAGCGTCAACTACTTGCAGGGATCGGATGCGATTGCGCCAGGCCGGGTACGTACCCCCGGTCTCTGGCGAACGCTGGCGGCGAGCGGCGGCGGCCGTATCGGCCTGGGTCTCGCCGCCGCGATGGTCGCGGTCATAGCATTGGGTCCGTCGATGGCTCCGTATTCGCCGACCCAGATCGGCCTGGGCCTGCCGAACGATCCCCCTTCGAGCGCGTTTCTGTTCGGCACGGATGAACTCGGGCGCGACATTCTGAGCCGGTTCCTGTTCGGAGGCAGGTCGGTTGTCCTGATGCCGCTGGCCGCCGTCACGCTCGCCATGCTTGTCGGCGGCGGCCTCGGCGTGCTGGGCGCATATGTTCAGGTGCGGCCAGGCCTTGAATGGCTGGATCGCCTGATAAGCAGTCTGTTCGACCTCGCGCTGGCGCTGCCGCCTCTGCTGTTGGCGCTCGTCCTGATCGCCGGCTTCGGCACTTCGCCCCTGGTGATGATCCTTGCGGTGGCCGTCATATTCGCGCCGCGCACGGGCAGGATTCTTCGCGGCGCGGCGCAGGCGGTTGTCACCAGCGACTATGTCGCGGCGGCGCAGGCGCGCGGCGAAAGCGTCCTTTACATTCTGGTCCGGGAACTCCTGCCCAATATTGCCGCGACGGTCATCGCCGAATTCACCTTGCGCATGACCTGGGCCGTGATCTTCGTGGCGGCGCTCAGTTTCCTCGGCCTCGGCGCCCAGCCACCTTCTTCGGACTGGGGGCTGATGGTGGCGCAAGCACGATCCTTCATCACCGTTTCCCCACTCGGGGTCGCGGCTCCCGCGCTTGGCATAGCTGTCCTGTCGGTCTCGCTCAATCTCATCGCGGACGCGTTGGCTCGCTATCTCGATCCCGCGTCCGGCAAGCCGGGTGTCTCGCTGTGATGAGGTTCCCGATGGGAGAGATCGGCGCAATGAAATCGACCGTGTCCGCGGGCGTCGCGGATAATGCGCTCCTGCGCATCAGCGATCTTTCACTAGCCTATGCGACACCAGGTGGTGCGTTCAACGAGGTCGTGCGAGGTGTCGATCTCACCCTCCGGCGCGGCGAGGTTCTCGGGCTGGTGGGAGAGTCCGGTTGCGGGAAATCGACGACAGCCCTGGCGGCGATGGGTTACCGCAGTCCTGGAGTTCGAGTTCTCGGTGGGCAGGTATGGCTTGGCGGAACGGACCTGATGAGCCTGCCGCTGGCGGAGCTGCGAACGATCTGGGGGCGCAAGGCAGCCTTCGTCTCTCAACAGGCGAATCTTGCCCTCAATCCGTCGCTGCGAATTGGACAGCAGATCGCCGATCCGTTGCGCCGTCATATGGGCTTGCGTGGCGCAGCGCTCCTGCGGCGCCAGATCGAACTGTTGCGGCGGGTGGAGATTCCCGACCCCGAGCGCGCCATCCGGCGCTATCCCTTCGAGTTCAGCGGCGGTCAGCAGCAGCGCATCGCGATAGCCGTGGCACTCTCCTGCGAGCCCGAACTTCTGATCCTGGACGAGCCGACCACCGGTCTCGACGCGACCACCCAGGCCCACATATCGGTGTTGCTCGGCGGGCTTGTCCGGGAGAAAGGCGTAAGCGTCATATATGTCAGCCACGACCTCGCTCTGCTGCATTCGATCGCCGACAGGATAGCGGTCATGTATGCTGGCCAGATCGTCGAGGTCGGTACCGCGCGAGCTGTCGTCACCGCGGCGCTTCACCCCTATACCCGCGCCCTGATGCTGGCCGCGCCAAGCCTTGAGCGTCCCGGCATGGTCTCCGGTATTCCGGGGCGGCCACCCTCGTCGACCGTAAAGGACGCGTGCGCCTTCGCCGATCGGTGCAGTCAGGTAAGGGATGCCTGTATTTCGGCGGACGTGCCGCTCACGGTCAGCGATGGTGGCCACGTCGTCCGCTGCCTGCAGGCGAACGAACGGTCCGCCGCCGCATCCTTGCTCAGGCCCTTGTCGCCAGCGATCGCCGGCGAGCCCGTTCTGGCTGTCCGGGGTCTTGTCTGCACGCACCGCAATGCCTCGGCGCCGACGATACGCCATATCGACCTCGATCTGCGACGCGGCGAGACGCTTGGCATCGTCGGCGAAAGCGGCAGCGGAAAGTCCACGCTGCTGCGTGCCATCGCCGGGCTGCTGCCGCCCACGGCCGGCAGCATCGAGTTTCGCGGCGAGACGCTCGCCGCCACGGTTTCAGGGCGGCCGCGTGCGCAGCGCGGCGAACTGCAGATGGTGTTCCAGAACCCGGACAGTTCGCTCAATCCCAGGCACACGGTCCGCGCCATTCTGAGCCGGCCGCTCCGCCTGTTTCGTGAGGGCCTGGGCAGATCCGGAGAAACAGCCGAGATCGAACGGCTGCTCGACGCGGTGCAACTGCCTCGCCTCGTGCTCGACCGGCGGCCGTCGGAACTCTCGGGCGGCCAGAAGCAGCGCATCGCCATCGCCCGAGCCTTCGCGGCGCGGCCTGCCGTCCTTCTGTGCGACGAGATCACGTCGGCGCTTGATGTCTCCGTCCAGGCATCGATCCTGGAGCTGCTGGGCGAACTGGCGGCGCAACGTGGCGTCGCGACGATCTTCGTGAGCCACGATCTTGCTGTCGTCCGCATGCTCGCCAGCCGTACGATGGTCATGCGGCATGGCGTGGTGCTGGAATCGGGCCCGACGGCCGAGCTCTTCTCGGCGCCCCGACATGACTACACCAGGACCCTGCTGGCAGCGGTCCACGATCTGCCACGTTGCGAGGTGCCAACACAGTAACCCCTGACAATCGAAGCCTTCCATCACTTCGGCCGTCCCGGCCGGAGACGGATGATTGCTGTCGAAAATTACCTTTCAGCCGACCAACAAAGGAGAAACCCATGGTCGTTATCGATCCCGCCAAGAAGCTGCTCACCCTGATCAACGTCGTCGAGGTCGAGCCCGACAGATGCGACGAGGTCGTGCGGATGTTCGTTGCGGCGACGGAGAACGTCATCTCCGGCCTCGACGGCTTCGTGTCGTCCTCCATCCATCGCAGCATCGATGGCACTCGCGTCATCAACTATGCGCAGTGGGAGAGCGAGGCCGCGCTCGAGGCATCCCGGAACCATCCCGACACGCAGATCTATTACGAGCAGGTGGATGCCGCCGCCAAGAGCCTGTCACCGACATTGACCGTCGTCGTCGACAGCAAGCTGCACCGGTCGGTCGGCTAGTCGCCGGCGACTTCGGGCCGGGCGCGCCGGCGCCCGGCATGCATTCATCTCAGGAAAAGGATTTCAAATGACCAGCCATCCAAGCACCATCGACTTTCTCGGCGGCGACGATTTCAGCGGCATCTTCGAGGACGCGATACGCGGCCTGAAAGCACAGGGCCACGACGTTGGCCGTTTCACCGACGGTCGCGCCTATCTGGCGTCGAACCGCCTCGCCCGCGCCGATGTCATCGTGGACGTGGATGTGCTGCCGATCGGCGCCGCCGAGATGGATGCCGCTCCTCGCCTGCGCGCGCTCATCTCGCCGGTGATCGGGACGGAAGAATTTGATCATTCCGCGGCGACCGCCCGCAACATTCTCATCGCCAACGGGCAGACCGTCGAGAATTATACCAGCATGGCCGAGGCGGCCGTGATGCTCATCCTGGCATCGCTTTACGAGTTCGACCGGGCTTTGACCTACATGGCGGATGGAAGCCGCCGCCCGGACTACCCACGTGCCCGCACGCTGATGAACCGCAAGGTCGGCATCATCGGGCTCGGAAAGATCGGACAGGCCCTGGTCGAGCGGCTGCGGCCCTTCGGTTGCGCCCTGGGAGCGTTCGTGCGCACGGCGCGCGCCCTGCCGGATGGGGTCGCCGCGATGTCGTTGGAGGAATTGCTGCGCACCAGCGACGTGGTGGTCGTCGCGACGGAACTGAACGACCGCACGCGTGGCATGCTCGGCGCCGGCGAACTTGCGCTGATGAAGCCCGACGTCGTGTTCGTGAACATCGCCCGAGGTGCGATTTCGAACGATCATGCCCTGGCGCGGCTTGCCGCCGAGCGGCCGGCCATGCGGCTGGCGCTCGACGTCTTCGATCCGGAACCGCTCGACATATCGAGCCCCCTGCGTGCGCTTGGCAACGCGATCCTGACGCCGCATATGGTCGGCCATACCAGAGACACGTTCGACAGGATGCCCTTGATCCTCCTGGAAAACGTCGAGCGAGCACTGGTCGGCGAAGTCCCTCAATTCGTCTGCAATCCCGCCGTCGTCGAAGGCTGGAGCGGCAAGTGGCGAGAGGGCGCCGTCTGATGGCACGGTCCCGCTTCGCCCATATGACGGCGGCCGAGATCGGCCGGCGCCACGCCCTGCTTGGCGCGGCGGCACAGGATGGAAGGGTCGATGCGTTGGTGGCCCTCGGCAATGAAGATGACATGTCGGGCTATATCAGGTGGTTCATCGACGAGCCTGTCAGTTCCTACCGTACCGTGGTGATGTTCGTGCCGGGCGACGGCGTGACGGTGATCGAACATGGCGCCGCTGGCGGCGCGCATCGGCACGATCCCGAAGCCGACGAATACCACGGGGTCAGTTCGATCCACACGGTCGCCTCGTTCCAGTCCGCCGCCTATACCGCTGGCTACGAAGCCGAAACGCTGACGCATCTCATCCGCAAGCGCGCCTTTGTCCGGGTCGGATTGGTCGGCGGCGCGAACATGCCGTATCGGTTCCTTCGCCAGCTCATGGAAAATCTGGAGGGGGTCGTTGAATTCGTCGATGCCACGGATGCGGTAGACGCCATGATGATGGTCAAGAGCCCCGAGGAGCAGATCCATATTCGCGCCACGGCCGCGCTCCAGGACGAAGTGTTCGCCGCCGTCCTCGCGGAGGCGAAGCCGGGTATGCGCGAGATCGATGTGACGGCTCTCGCGCGATCTGCCTCGCTGCGCCTGGGAGGTTCCGCCGGCGTCATACTGGCTGGGTCCGCGCGGCAGGGCGCCTTCGCGCCTTTCAAGCTGACATGGAACCAGAACCGGGTCATCCGCGAGGGCGACTACCTCTCACTGCTGATCGAAAACGCGGGACCCTCGGGGCACTTCACCGAGGTCGCTCGCAACATCGTCTTCGGCAAGGCGGGCTCCGGACTGCTCGAAGCATGCGAGCAGGCCCGCACCCTCCAGGAACAGATCCTGCCTTCTATGCGGCCTGGCGCATCATGCGCCGACGTGTTTCGTCAGCATAACGACCAGCGCATCGCGTTGCGGCATCCGGCGGAAAATCGCATCTTCGCGCATGGCCAGGGCTACAATCTTGTCGAACGGCCGCTGGTCCGTGCCGACGAGCCCAGGTCGCTCGAAGCCGGCATGAACCTCGCCGTGCACCCGACGCTGGCCGATGGGCACAGCTGCTTCGCCGTCATGTGCGACAACTTCCTGTTGTCGGAAGGCGGAGAGATAGTGCGGCTGCACCGGACGGAGCAGAAGGTCTTCGAAATCTAGAAGCTAGATTTCGAGGTTCGCGTACATCTTCCTGGTGGTTGCATTCAGCGCGTCGATGTCGGTTTCCGGCACGTCGAGAAATGACCTCGCCGCCACCGCATCGACCTTCCTTTGCACCACCGCCAATGTCTCCGCTCCCAACGGGGTAAGCGAGACCTCCACCGACCGCGCGTCCCGCTGGGACACGGATGTTCCGACCAGGCCCTGGTCGGCCATCCTGCGGATGATCTTGGCGGTCGTCGACATCAGCATGACGGCTTCCTCGGAAACCTCGGTCACCGAGGCGGTGCCGCGCTTGGCGAGGATGCTGAGGATTCTCCAGCGGGGAGTATCGATCCCGAGCGGCTTCAGGGCGACGTCGAGCCGCCGATGGTAAAGCGATATCAGCCGGGACATATTGTAGAACGGCCACTGGTCGAATTCGAAGTTGTCATGGGCGAACTCGAACTTCGTTCGCGACCTTTGGTGGTCGTTCATTATTGGGCGTCTCCATTTTGTTGAATTTTCCACGATTCTTGAAGTCAAGTCCATAGAAGGCAGGCTTGTAGAACTGTGTCCCGGCGAGCGCGCCACAGCCTTTGCCGATTGCGCGCATGGCTAATTTGCTCGATAGAAGCTGGATGAAGAACGAGCGGCTTTCCCAGACCGATACGTCCCCAGCCGGCGAGCAGCGTCGCGAACGCCGGCGCTCGCTTGCCATCGGCTTGCTGCGGGCGCGCGAGGCGGTGATGAGCCATTTCCGCCCGATCCTGGCCGCCCATGACGTGACCGAGCAGCAGTGGCGGGTGATCAGGGTGCTGGCCGAGGCTGGCATGCTCGACGCTTCCGAGGTGGCCGAGAAAGCCTTCATCCTGGCGCCGAGCCTGACGCGCATGATCCGTTCGCTCGAGGAGCGAGGCTTCATCACCAAGCACAAGGACAAGGCCGACGGCCGGCGCGTCCTGCTGCAGATCGCGCCTGCCGGCCGCGCCGTCATCGAGGAGGTCATGCCGGAAAGCCTGAAGGCCTATGCCGGCATCGACGCGCGCTTCGGCGCCGAGCGCGTCGAGAAGCTGCTCGACATGCTGGAGGAACTGGCGAGCCTGAAGCAGGCCGGCCGGCCCGGCGAACAGGATTGATCGCACAGGCACGCCGCCGCTATCCCGAAAAGCCGCGAACCTTTCCGGCGGGATCGCGCTTCAGGACAAAGCTTCAGACAGGCTCAGGCGAAGAACAGGCTGACCGACCCGTAAGGGCCGAAGTCGGCGATGATCGTGTCGCCATGCCGGGCCTCGATCGGCCGGATGAAGGAGCCGGCGAGCACGAGCTGCCCGGCCTCGATGGCGCCGCCATATTCGGCCAGCCTGTTGGCGAGCCAGGCAATGCCGCGCGCCGGCTGGTTGAGGACGCCGGCGCCGAGCCCGGTCTCCTCGACCTCAGCATTGCGCGACACGATCGCGCCCATCCAGCGCATGTCGATCTGGTCCGGCCGCACCGCGCGGCCGCCGGCCACGACGCCGGCGTTGGCGGCATTGTCGGAGATCGTGTCGAAGACGTTGCGGGCCTTCTTCGTCTCGGGATCGACGCGCAGGATGCGCGTGTCGAGGATCTCCAGCGCCGGCGTCACATAGTCGGTGGCGTTGAGCACATCGAACACCGTCACGCCGGGGCCTCGCAGCGGCGCCTTCATGATGAAGGCGATCTCGGCCTCGACGCGCGGCTGGATGAAGCGGTCGGCCGGCACGACGGCGCCGTCCTCGAACACCATGTCGTCGAACAGCACGCCCGAATCCGGGATGTTGATGTTGAGCGCCGATTGCATCGCCTTCGACGTCAGGCCGATCTTCCAGCCGATCGTCCCGCGGCCGGCGGCGAGCTTCCGCTCCACCCAGGCAGCCTGGATCGCATAGGCATCGGCCATGTCGATGGCCGGATGTTTCAGCGACAGGAGCCCGATCTGCGCCCTCGTGCGCTCGGCCTTGTCCAGGCTTTCGGCCGCCACTTCGATCTCTTGCTTGCTCAGCATCTCATGCCTCGTCGGCGATGGTGTTTCTCAACGTGCCGATACCCTCGGCCTCGACCTCGACGACATCGCCGGGCTTGAGCCAGACCGGCGGGTCGAAGCGGGCGCCGGCGCCGGTCGGCGTGCCGGTGACGATCACGTCGCCGGCGGCGAGCGTGGTGAAGGTCGAGATATAGTTGATGATCTTGCGGAAGGAAAAGATCATCCGGCTCGTGCGGTCCTGCTGGCGCACCTCGCCGTTGACACGCGTCTCGAGCCTGATGTCGGCGAGCTGTGCCTCGTCCTCATAGGGGACCAGCCATGGGCCGATCGAGCCGCTGCGGTCGAAATTCTTGCCCTGCGTGACGTTGAACTTGGCGTGCCGCACCCAGTCGCGGATCGTGCCCTCGTTGCAGAGCGAGAGCGCCGCTATGTGGTCGAGCGCCGTGTCCTCGCCGATGCGCCGGCCGCCCTTGCCGATGACGATGACGATCTCGCCCTCGTAGTCGAGCTGCGGGCTTTCCGGCGGCCGCATCAAGGGCTGCTGGTGGCCGGTGAAGGAGCGCGGGAAGCGAACGAACAGCGACGGGTTGGAAGGGGCGGCCTGCCCATCCTTGTACTCCTCGTTGCGATCCGGGAAGTTGACGCCGACGCAGATGATCTTCTCCGGCGCCGGGATCGGGATTTCGTAGCGTATCTCGCTGACCGGGAAGTCGGCCGGCAGGCTGGACGATTCCCGGGCGAGCTTCGCCAGGGCGCCGTCGGCGATCACCTCGCGCAGGCTCGGCCAGCGCTGGCCATGCCGCGCCGACAGGTCGACGACGCCATCGCCGGACAGCAGTCCGTAGCCTGCCTTGCCGTTGCGTGAAAAGCTGATCAGACGTGGACGGGACATGCGATCCTCATAAAACAGCCTTGGTCGAAATGCGCTATCTCGATCCGTCGTCCACTCAGGGGGCGATGATCGGCTGCGCGGCCAGCATGGAATCCCTGACCGGCGTATCGGCGAACAGGCTGCCGTGCTCGAACCATGACTTCGGCGCCGGCGCGCCCCACAGCGTCTGCCGCTGCGGGTCCTTGAGGTCCCACTTGATCGGCTCGAGATCGGGATCGACCGTCTGGTAGTCTGAGCAATAGATCTCGATGCGATGACCGTCCGGGTCGAGCACGTAGAGGAAGAAGGCGTTGGAGATGCCGTGCCGGCCGGGGCCGCGCTCGATATTGGCCACCCAGCCGGTCGTCGCCATCAGGTCGAGCAGGTCGATGATGTTGAGCGGCGTCGGCACCCAGAAGGCGGTGTGGTGCAGCCGCGGGCCACGGCCGTTGGTGAAGGCGATGTCGTGCACGCCGCCCTTGCGGTGCGTCCAGGCCGCCCATAGCCGCCCGCTTTCCTCGTCCTGCGTGTATTCGGTCACGCGGAAGCCGATCTCGTTGTAGAAGGCGACGGAGGCGTCGACGTCGGGCGAGAAGCAGTTGAAGTGGTCGATGCGCAGTGGCTTCACGCCGCGATAGAGTGCGTATTTCTGGTGGATCGGCGGTAGCCGGTCCATGCGACTGTAGAATTCGAGCGGGATGCCGAGCGGATCCCGGGTGCGGAAGGTGCGCGACTGGTAGGGCCGCTCGACCCATTCCACAGGCAGGCCCTTGCCGCCGAAGAAGTGCGCGGCCTTGTCGAGATGCTCGTCGTCGAACACCTTGAAGCCGAGCTCGCGCGCCTCGGCCTTGTCGGATTTCTTCAGCACGATGCAGTGGTGGCCGCGCTCTTCCATGGCGCGCAGGTAGATCCGGTCGGCCGTCTCGTCCGTCACCTGCAGGCCAAGCGTGTCGACATAGAAGGCCCGCGACCGCGCGAGGTCGGTCACGCCGTATTCGACATGGCTGAGCCGCACGATGTTGAAGGGCGGGTAGAGATTGGGTTGCGGTATCGACATCGGTTTCCTCCTCCGGCCCGTTCGCGCGCGGCGGGGCCATGATCATGCTGCCGGGCGTCAGGCGCCCAGCTTCTGGATGGCGTGCGGCTTGGTCGCGAAGGCGACGTTCTTGGTCTCCATGTAGAAGTCGAACGACCAGTCGCCGCCGTCGCGGCCGATGCCCGAATTCTTGACGCCGCCGAACGGCGTCGGCAGGTGGCGCACGTTTTCCGAGTTCACCCAGATCATGCCGGCTTCCAGCTGGTCGCTGAAGCGGAAGGCGCGGGTGACGTCCGAAGTCCAGAGATATCCGGTCAGGCCGTAGCTGATGTCGTTGGCCAGTTCGAGCGCCTGGGCCTCGTCCTTGAAGGGGATGGCGGTCAGCACCGGGCCGAAGATCTCTTCCTGGGCGATGCGCATGCGGTTGTGCGCGCCGGTGAACAGCGTCGGCGCGACATAGCAGCCGCCGCCAGGTCCATCGACCTTGGCGCCGCCCGCGGCGACCCTGGCGCCTTCCGACTGCCCGATGGCGATGTATTCGAGCACCTTCTTCTCGTGCACGGGATGGACCAGCGGGCCGACCACCGTCTGCGGGTCGAGCGGATGGCCGACCTTGATGCGCTTGGCGCGTTCGGCGACGAGGGCGGTGAAGCGGTCGTAGACGCTCTCCTCGACCAGCAGGCGCGACGAGGAGGTGCAGCGCTCGCCGTTCAGCGAATAGATCATGAAGACGGCGGCGTCGGCGGCGCGCTCCAGGTCGGCGTCGGCGAACACCACGACCGGGTTCTTGCCGCCGAGCTCGAAATGGACGCGCTTCAGCGTGTCGGCGCCCTGGCGCATGATGTGCGAGCCGGTCCGGCTTTCGCCGACGAAGCCGATGGCCTTGATCAGCGGGTGCTCGGTCAGTGCCTTGCCGGCATCCTCGCCGAAGCCGTTGACGAGGTTCCACACGCCTTTCGGCAGCCCGGCGCCCTCGGCGATCTCGACAAGCAGCCGTGCCGTCAGCGGCGAGAATTCCGCCGGCTTGTGGACGATGGTGCAGCCGGCGGCCAGCGCCGGTGCGATCTTCCAGGTCGACAGCATGAAGGGCGTGTTCCAGGGCGTGATGATGCCGACCGGGCCGATCGGCACGCGCGTCGTCATGTTGATCTGGCCTTCGGCCCGCAGCGACTTGCCGTCGCGCGCCTCCGGCGCCTTGTCGGCGTAGAAGCGGAAGTTCTCGGCGCCGCGCAGCGCCGCCTTGGCCATGAACTTCAGCGCCTGCCCGGTATCCATGCATTCGACGAAGGCGATCTCCTCGGCGCGCGCGACGATGGCGTCGGCGATCTTGTGCAGGATCTTCTTGCGGGCATCGCCGGGCATCGCCGCCCATTCGGCGAAGGCCGCCTTGGCCGCTTTCGCGGCACGGTCGATGTCGGCAGCCTTGCCCAGCGCCACCTTGGCCAATGGCTTGAGGTCGACGGGGGAGATCGTCTCGAAGGTCTCGCCGGCGGCGGCGGCCACCGACTCGCCCCCGATATGGTTCAGCACGCCGTCCTGGCGGAAGCGGGCAAGGTAGCCTTCGGCCTTGGCGATGTTCTCGTCGAGCTTCGACATTCCTGTTCTCCGATCGTCATGCATGGCTGCCGGCATGCGGCCGCCGCTATCTTGTACTGCGTGGAAGGCTGGTGGGCCCAACCTTCGGCGTCATCGTTCCTTCGCTCGCAGGCGCGGGTGGATCGCGTTCTTCTTCCAGCTGAGCTGCGGGTCGATCTCGCGGATCTCCAGCGTCAGCGCGAAATGCGGCGTCTCGAAAAGGTCGGCCAGCTCGGCGCAGACCGTCTCGAAGATCGCTTCGCCGGTCGCCTTCTTCTCGGTGTCGCTGCGGCCCCGGCCGATGCGGAACGACATGTCGATGAAGGCATTCTCCGGCAGCAGGTCGGCGATCGCGTAGTGCTCGCTGCGGATGGTGCGCACGCGCACCGCGCCGATCTCGAACAGTCCGGTCTCGAGGATCGTCTCGCGCACGGCGCGGCACAGCCTGTCGAAGTCGACGCGGCCGTCGAGGTTGGCCGAATATTCGAAAGTGAAGTGCGGCATGCCTCCCTCTCCCCGGGGCGAAGTCACGATCTCCGGGACGTGTCCCGCTCTTTATTTAACATGTTAAAAATAATGGTGCGAATGTCAAGGCCCGCGATCGAGCCGACCGGCCAGTTCCAGGCTTTCCTCGACCGTGCGCGCCAGCCGTTCGGCCGCGCCGGGCATCTCCGGCCGTTCGGAGTTCCAGCCTATGTAGGTGAGGCTACGAAGGACGAGGAACAGCGGCAGCAGCGAGACCGCCGCTTCCGGCAGCTCGCGCTGGCTGCGATAGCCGGCGATCAGCGCGCGCTCGATCGTCGCATAGTGCGGCTCCAGCCTGTTCTTCAGCAGCGTCGTGGCGAGGTCGAAAAGGCGAAAGCCGTATCCGGCATCGTCGAAATCGATGAACGACACGCCGGTCTCGGTGACGAGCACGTTCTCGCGCACGAGATCGGCGTGGATCAGGCCATAGTCCAGGGCCTTCACCTCAGCGTTCTCGACGGCGCGGAGCAGCCGCTGGCGTAGGTCCCGCAGCAGCGGCGCCCTGGTGGGCACGACGCCGGCGCAATCCCAGAACCGTCCCCATACGGGGCGCTCGCCGAGCAGTCCGTCCACATCCCAGGAGGGACGTTGAAAATGCCGGGGCGGCTGCCAGGCGTCGGCAAGATTGTGCATCCGCGCCATCGCGGCGCCGAGCTGGAAGAAGATCTCGGCCTGGCGTTCGGGCGACTGCGCCAGCGGCACGCCCGACTGTCCGAGCTGGTCGCCTTCGACCCAGCTGACCACGTCGACATGCTGTTCGCCGAACTGGCCGTTCGCCGCGAGGCGTACCAGCGCGCGCCCATCGCCGGCGGGCACTGGCGACGGCACGGGAAGGCCGCCCAGACGCAGCGCCGTCATCCAGTCCAGTTCCGAGCGCAGCGCCGCCTCGTCATGATAGCCGGCGCGGTGCAGCCGCAGCACGGCGGGCGTGCCGTCGGCGAGCGCGATGCGGAAGATCGCATTCTCGCGATACTTCAGCAGCGCCGGCTGCTGGGCGGGCGCCGGCCAGTGCCGTAGCGCCTCGGCGGCGCGGCCGCGCAGGGCGTCATGGTCCAGCTCGGGCGGTCGGTCCGTCATCGCGCGCCTACAGGCCGGACAGGACGTCATCGAACGTCGACAGCATCAGGTCGGCATTCTCCCGGGAGAACGGCATCGGCGGGCGGATCTTGGTGCTGCATTCATGGACGCCGATCTTGCCCATCAGCACGCCGCGCTCACGCATGGCGTTGATGATCCGCGTCGCGATTTCCGGGGCCGGCGTCCTCGCATTCCGGTCGAGCACGAATTCGGTGCCCATGAACAGGCCGCTGCCGCGCACGTCGCCGATGATGGCGTGCTTTTCGGCCAGCCGGTGGAAGGCCGCGCGCGTGTACTCGCCCACGCGTCGCGCGTTCTCGACCAGCCCCTCGTCCTCGATCACGTCGAGCACGGCCATCGCCGCCGCGCAGGAGACGGGGTTGCCGCCGAAGGTGTTGAAGTAGCGGAAGGCCTTGCGGAAGGCATTGACGGTGTCGATGTTGGCGACCACGCCGCCGATCGGGTGTCCGTTGCCCATCGGCTTGCCCAGCGTCACGATGTCGGCGACGATGCCGGCGCGCTGGTGCCCCCACATATGCGTGCCGGTGCGGCCGAAGCCTGGCTGCACCTCGTCGCAGATCACCAGGCCGCCGGCCTTGCGCACGGCGGCAACGGTCTTGTCGAGGAAGCCGGCCGGCAGGTCCGGAAATCCTTCGTTGGCAAAGAATGGATCGATGATCAGCGCGGAAAACCCGTGCGGGCCGGCCTGGAGCGAGGCGATCGCCTTTTCGACCTCGGCGGCGAAGGCGGTGGCGAACGGCTCGCCCGGCTGCCCGCCAAGCGGCCGATAGCTGTCGGGCGCCGGTACGTGGCGCACATGCCCGCCATAGCCGCCGACCGGCGGCATGCGGGTGGAGAGCTGCGAAACGGCCGTCGTGTTGCCGTGATAGGTGTGGTTCGTGGCGATGACGCCCGTCCTGCCGGTCACCGCCTGCGCCATGCGCAGCGCCACGTCGTTGGCCTCGCTGCCGGTGCAGGTCAGGATCGCCGCGTCGAGCGACGGGTCGAACGTCGCCGTCAGCCGCTCGACATAGTCGAGTATGCCTTCGTGCAGGTAGCGCGTGTGGGTGTTGAGCGTCGCCGCCTGCCGGGCGATGGCCTCGACCACGCGCGGGTGGCAGTGGCCGACATGCGGCACGTTGTTGTAGCAGTCGAGGTAGCGCTTGCCGTCCGCGTCCCACACGAACACGCCCTCGCCGCGCACCAGATGCACCGGGTCCTGGTAGAAGGTGGCCATGTTCTTGCCGAGCAGGCGCTCGCGCCGGGCAAGCAACGCGCTGTTGGACGCCATCTCAGCCGGCCCTCGCGGCGGTCAGGCCGGCATCGAGCGCCTCGACGATGCGGGCGACGTCGCCGGCGGTGACGATCAGCGGCGGCGAGATGATGACATTGGCGCCGGAGGTGCGCATCATCACGCCGGCATCGTAGGCGACGTCCTGAACCTTCTGGACGACGTCCTTGGCCGCCGGTGTCTTCCTGGCGCGGTCGCTGACCAGTTCCACCGCGCACATCAGGCCCTTGCCGCGCGCGTCGCCGACCAGCTCGTGCTTGTCCTGCAGGCCCTTCAGCCCCGCCAGCAATTCCTCGCCGCGCGCGCCGGCATTGGCGGCGACATCGAGCCGCCGGGTCTCCCGTAGCGTTGCCAGAGCGGCCGCGGCGCCCACCGGATGGCCGGAATAGGTGTAGCCGTGGCCGATTGCGCCGAGACCGTTCTTGTTGCTCTCGAAGGCCTGTGCGACCTTGTCGGCGATCATCACCGCGCCGAACGGGTAGTAGCCATTGGTGATCGCCTTGGCCGTCGACATCATGTCGGGCTTCACGCCCCACAGGCGTGAGCCCGACCAGGCTCCGGTGCGGCCGAAGGCGGTGATCACCTCGTCGGCGATCAGCAGGATGCCGTGGCGGTCGCAGATCGCGCGCATCAGCGGCAGGAAGGTCTCGTGCGGAACGATGACGCCGCCGGCGCCCAGCACCGGCTCGACGATCAGCGCCGCGATCGTGTCGGCCCCCTGGAAGGCGATCTCGTCCTCGAACAGGCGGCCGATCGCGGCCGCGATCTCGGCGCCGTCGCTGGTGCCGAACGGGTTGCGGTAGGTCCACGGCGCAGGCAGATGGAAAACGCCCGGCAACAGCGGCTCGTAGTTGCGGCGGAAATTCTGGTTGCCGTTGACAGAGGCGCCGCCGAAATGCGTGCCGTGGTAGCCCTTCTTCAGCGCGATGAACTTGGTGCGCTCGGGCTGGCCGTTGACCTTGTGGTACTGGCGCGCCAGCCGCAGGCACGTCTCCACCGAGTCCGAGCCGCCGCTGGTGAAGAAGGAGCGGGTGAGCCCATCTTCCCGAAACCATTCGGCGAGCTCGTAGGAAAGCTCGATCAGCGGCGAATTGGTCGTGCCGCGAAATGTCGAATAATAGGGCAGCTCGTCGAGCTGGTCGCGGATCGCCTTCTTCACCGGCTCGCAGGAATAGCCCAGGTTGACGTTCCACAGGCCGCCGACGGCGTCGAGCACCTTCTTGCCGTTTATGTCGACGATCTCTACGCCCTGGCCGGCATTGATGATGCGCGGCGGATGCGCCTGCATTTCGGCCGGATGCGCCATCGGATGCCACATATGGCGGGCATTGTTCTCGATCAGGAAGTTGGTCTCACGCATCGGTCGTTCCTTTTGGTCAGAGCCCGAGCATGGCGAGCGCGCGGGCGTAGCCCTCGGCGGGCCGGGTGACGTCGAAATGCACGTGCGGCAGCCGCACCGCCTCGGCGCCTTCGATGTTTTTCTTCTGGTCGTCGACGAAAACGCAGTCCGTCCGGGGCAGGCCGAGCTGCGAGATCACCAGCTCATAGGCGCGCGGATCGGGCTTGAGAATACCCGTATAGGTGGCGTCGACGATGATGTCGAAGAGGTCGATCAGCGGAAAACGCTTGCGGAACTCGATGCCGTAGAACAGGTCGAGCTCGTTGGACAGGATGGCGAGCCTGAGGCCGGCGGCCTTGGCCCTGGTGATGGCGTCGCGCGCTTCGGGCCGCAGCACCAGTTCGGCATCGGCGCCACGCGCGCGGCGCACGAAGGTCTGCATGTCGGACCATTCCTCGCCGACCAGCCGGCCGACCTCCGCCGCGCGGGTGAGCCAGTAGTCGCGTTCGGTGATCCTGCGGTCCTGCATCGCCACCCAGAGCGGGTCCGTCGCCGGATCGAAGGGGCCGCGCCAGGTGAGCGAGCCCGCCGGCAGGCCAAGCGCGCGCTCGGTGATGTCATGCGTCTCGAACATCGTACGGGTGACGACGCCGCCGAAGTCGAGGATGAGCGCTTTCCGGCCGTTCATGGCTTGCCACCCGGGATGACCCCTTGCGAGACCCAGGCGTCGAAGATCGCCAGCGCCCTGGCCGAGAAAGCCTCGGAATTGATGTGCGCGTCGACCTCCTCGACGGTGACGGGGGCGGGCAGTGTCCGCCGCATCTCGTCCATCAGCGCGTCGAGCCCCTCCGGATCGTGCAGCGGCTCCTCCGGCTTGTCCCACTCCTGCACGCCCTGCAGCGGCAGCAGCATCGCCACCCGCGCGCCGGCATTGCCGAGCTTCTCGCCCACCAGCCGCGCCACCTCGCGGCGCCGCTCGGGCGAGCTGGTGATCGAGCCGATGAGCCGGTTGTGCGCATGATAGGGGCGTTCGGCGAAAGCTTCCGGTAGCGTCTGCCATGCGGGCAGGTCGACCATGTCGACCGCGCCCGGCGCAACGATCTGCGGGATGCCGACACGGCCGGCATTCTCGAGACGGTCCGGCCCGGAGGTAACGACCGTGCCGTGGTGATGGTTGCTCACCTCCTGGATGCAGAAATCGAAGACGGCGGCGAAGCCGTTCTGCGCGGCGATCGCCTCGAAGGCGCGGCCGCCCATGCCGGTGGCATGGAAGACCGCCACGTCGTAGCCGCGCCGTTCCAGCTCGGGCTTCAGGTACTTCATGTATTTGAGGCAGCTCGACCCAAGCGACGTCATGCCGATCAGCGGCCGACTGTTGTCGGGCCGGATACCGGAGCGGGCCGCGCCGACGACGGCGCCGCAGGCCTGCGAGAGCACGGCCTTGCAGATCGGGTTGAGGCCGTAGAGGCCGCCTGCCCACAGGATCATCATCAGGTCCGGCGCGATCCGCTCCGGCGGCAGGAGATGGGAATAGGCGATGGTCGAGACGACGAATTTGGGCAGGCCGAGCGGCAGCGCCGCGGCGACGTCGAGCGCCAGGTCGGTGCCCATCGAGCCGCCGAGCACGATCATGCCGTCGACCTGTCCGGCCTCGTTGAGGCTGCGCGCCAGTTCGGCCGCGCCGCGTGACATCAGCGCCATGGCGCTGTTCTCGTCACCGCTCGTGGCAATGGCCTCGATGGTCGTGCCGGCCGCGGCGGCGACGTCGTGGCGGGAATATTCGGGCTGGTAGGGCGGGTCGCCGAGAATGCTGACGTCCATCATCACCGGCACGCCGCCGGCGTCGCGGATGATGGCGGCCATGAACTGCAGCTCATCGCTCTTGGTGTCCCCGGTGCCGATCACCAGGATGCTGGGGGTCCTGGCGCTCATCAGCCTGCCTTCCGCGACAGCGTCGGAGCGGGTTGCCCGAGGCCGAAGAATGCGTCCGAGATCTGCCCGGCCGCCTCGGCGACCTGCTGTCCCAGCTCCAGGATCCGCACTGCGTTGACACGCACCAGCGGCGCGGCGATGGCGACCGTCCCGATGGGGGTTCCGTCCGGCGCGCGAACCGGCGCCGCCGTGCTGACGACGCCGGCTTCCAGCCCCTGCCGGCTGATCGAGAAGCCTCGTTCGGCCGTCTCGGCCAGCATCGCGCGCAGGTCCGGGGCGCGGGTCAGCGTGTATCTGGTGAAGGCCTGCAATGGCTCGGCCAGCATCTGCTCGGCAAGCCCGGCCGGGCTGAAGGCCAGGAAAGCCAATCCCGACGCGGTGGCGTGGAAGGGCAGGACGGAGCCGACATCGACGGTGACGCAATGCGCGCGCGGCGACATCTCGACATGGATGTTCGAGAGCCGGCCCGCCGAATATTCCGCCAGATGCACCGTTTCGGTCGATGCGGCGGCGAGGTCCCGGAGCACCGGGACGGCGAGGCTGAGGAAGGGGAAGCGCGCCTCGCGGATGCGCGCCAGCCTGACGGGCTCGGCGCCGATGCGATATTTGCGCGTCTCGGCGTCCTGCTCGACGAAGCCGTGGCGCTCCAGCTCGACCAGGAAACGGCGCGTCGTCGCCTTGTCCAGCGCGCAGAGCCGCGCGATGTCGCTGAGGCCGTGCTCCCTGTCGAGGCGCGATATCGCGTCCAGAAGGCCAAGCGCCTTGCCGATCGTACTCATCCGTTCCTCCCTGGCTTCGTGCCGCCGGTTTCCGCGTCGTGCCTCCCGGCGGGGAACCGTTTTCCGAAGTCCGTTCCGGGCCTTGGTGGCCCTATTTACTTAACATGCGAATTAACTTGACAGGTCGGGACCTTATTTGCAAGTCTATATTTGAAGCGTCGGTTCAAATAGTGAACCAATTCGCCGCTTTGGCCAAGAACAACGACAAGGGCCGGGGCGTCGAGGCGTCGAGAGGAGAACCTCGGGAGCGACATTCCGGGGTGGTTGGCGAACGCAGCCAGAGAGGGGAATCGACATGCAGACTCAATCCTCGCCCGAAACAGGCATAAACCAATTGCGCAAGAACGCGCTCGGCGTCGGCGCCGTCACCTTTCTTGTGGTGTCGGCCGCGGCCCCGCTTACCGCCGTCGCCGGCGGCGTCCCGCTTTCCATGCTGCTCGGCAACGGCCCGGGCATCCCGCTTACCTTCCTGCTGGTGACAGTGGTGCTGCTGCTGTTTTCCGTCGGCTATGTCGCCATGGCGCGGCACATCCGCAATGCCGGCGCCTTCTACGCCTATACGGCGCAGGGGCTGGGCGGCCTGATGGGCGGCGCGGCCGCCCTCATCGCCATCCTCGCCTACAACGCCATGCAGATCGGCGTGTTCGGCATGTTTGGCGCCATTACCTCCGGCTTCTTCGCCAGCCTCGGCTTCAGCATGCCCTGGTGGGCATGGACCTATCTCGGCATCGCCGTCGTCGCTGTCTTCGGCTACCGGCGCGTCGACCTGTCGGCCAAGGTGCTGACGGCGCTGGTCATCCTCGAATACCTGGTCGTGCTCGTCATCGACGCCGCGATCCTGCTCAAGGGCGGCGATGCAGGCCTGTCGATCGCGCCCTTCACGCCCGCCGCCTTCTGGAGCGGCACGCCGGCCATCGGCATCCTGTTCTGCTTCGCCGCGTTCATCGGCTTCGAGGCCACCACGATCTATAGCGAGGAAGCCCGCGAGCCGAACAAGACGGTGCCGCGCGCCACCTACATCTCAGTGCTGATCATCGGCGTGTTCTACATGCTCACCTCGTGGCTGATGGTGAACGGCGCCGGCGTCGACAAGCTGGTGCCGCAGCTCCAGGGCCTCCAGGATCCCACCACCTTCCTCTTCGGCCTCGCCGAGCGCTATGTCGGCCACTGGATCACCGTCGTGATGAACATCCTCTTCATCACCAGCCTGTTTGCCGGCGTGCTCGCCTTCCACAACGGCGTCGCGCGTTACATGTATGTCGCCGGCCGCGAGGGCCTGCTGCCGAAGTCGGTCGGTGTCACCCATTCGCAGTTCCAGAGCCCGCATGTCGGCTCGTTGATCCAGACGGTCATCGCCGCGCTGGTGGTGGCGCTGTTCGCCGCGACGGGCCAGGATCCGGTCCTGGCGCTGTTCTCGTGGCTGACCAATGTTGGCACGCTGGCGATCATCCTGCTGATGGCCTTCACCGCCTTCGCCATCGTCGCCTTCTTCGGCCGCAATCCCGGCCTGGAGAGCAATCCGGTGGTGACCAAGGTGCTGCCGATCGTGACCGGCTTGATCCTTCTGGTGCTGGTCTATTACATCTCGGTCAACTTCGGCGCCATCGCCGGCGCCAACGGCGTGCTGGCGGTGCTGCTGCCCGGCCTGGTGGTGATTGCCGCGCTGATCGGCTTCCTCGCCGCCATTCGCCTGCGCTCGTTCGACGCGGCCGGCTTCGCCCGCCTCGGCGCCGGCCAGGAGGCCTGACGGCAAACTGAATCGACCCATGATGGCGGGCCGGTGCCCGCCATCTCCATTTTGAGAAGAGTGGCATGCAGGACAAAATCGACCAGATCCGGACCCTTCCCGTCGCCGCGCAGGCGCTGTTCATCGGCGGCGCCTGGCGCCAGCCGGTCGAAGGCGCCACCATGGACGTCGTCTCGCCGATCGACGGCAACAGGCTGACCACCATCGCCAGTGGCACCGCGCTCGACGTCGACCTCGCCGTCAGGGCGGCGCGCGCGGCCTTCGAGAAGGGCACGTGGTCGAGGGCGGCGCCAGCCGAGCGCAAGAAGGTGCTGCTCAGGATCGCCGAGCTGATCGAGAAGAACGCGCTGGAGCTCGCCGTGCTCGGCGTGCGCGACAACGGCACCGAGATATCGATGGCGCTCAAGGCCGAACCGGGCAGCGCTGCAGGCACCTTCCGCTACTATGCCGAGGCCGTCGACAAGGTCTATGGCGAGATCGCGCCGACGCCGCAAAACGTGCTCGGCCTCGTCCATCGCGAGCCGGTCGGTGTGGTGGCGGCGATCGTGCCGTGGAATTTCCCGATGATGATCGGCGCCTGGAAGATCGCGCCGGCGCTCGCCGCCGGCAATTCGGTCGTCGTCAAGCCGGCCGAGGTGGCGTCCCTTACCCTGCTGAGGCTGGCCGAGCTTTGCGCCGAGGCGGGCCTGCCCGAGGGCGTGCTCAATGTCGTCACCGGCAGCGGGTCGGTGGCGGGCGAGGCGATCGGCCTGCATGGCGACATCGACGTGCTCGCCTTCACCGGGTCCGGCCCGGTCGGCCGCCGGCTGCTCGAATATTCGGCGCGCTCGAACCTGAAGCGCGTCTATCTCGAACTGGGCGGCAAGTCGCCCAACATCGTCTTCGCCGACGCGCCGGATCTCGGCCAGGTCGCGAAGGTGTCGGCCTATGGCATCTTCCGCAATTCGGGCCAGGTCTGCGTGGCCGGCTCGCGGCTGCTGGTCGAGCGGTCGATCCATGCCGAAGTCGCGGAAAAGGTCGCCGCGATCGCCGCCGGCATGAAGGTCGGCGATCCGCTGCAGGTCACCACCGAGGCGGGCGCGATCTCCAGCGAGGCGCAGCTGCGCAAGAACCTTGGCTATGCCGAGCGGGCGCTCGGCGAGGGCGCCTCGTTGCGCACTGGCGGCCAGCGCATCCTTCAGGAAACCGGCGGCTTCTACATGCAGCCGACCGTCTTCGACGTCGATCCGGGCATGACGCTGGCCAGGGAAGAGGTGTTCGGGCCGATCCTGTCGATCATTCCCTTCGACACGGAAGACGAGGCGCTTCGCATCGCCAACGCCACGGAGTATGGGCTGGCCTCGGCCGTCTGGACCTCGAACCTGTCGCGCGCCCACCGCATGGTGCGCGGCGTCAAGGCCGGTGTGGTGCACGTCAACACCTATGGCGGCGCCGACAACACCGTGCCGCTCGGCGGCGTGAAGCAGTCCGGCAACGGCCACGACAAGTCGCTGCACGCGCTCGAAAAATATGTCGACCTGAAGACCGCCTGGATCCAGCTCTGAGACGGGCTTCGGCGGCGGGCCGGCTGGCGCCGGCCCTCTTCGCGATTATTAGCCGCCGAAGCTTCCGGCTTGGGTCGGGACGTGCACGTAGTTGCGGTCGAAATAGAGCAGCGCGTGGCCGTCCTTGCGGGCACGGATGTCGACCACCTCCCCGGTGAAGATGTTGTGCGTGCCGATGCGCCTTGCATCGCTCATGCGGCAGTCGAAGGAGACGATGGCGTCGGCCAGCGCCTGGTTGCCTGACGGCAGGCCGATCCAGTGGGCGGCGGCGTAGCGGGCATCCATGTCGCTCTGCTGGCCGGCGAAACAGGCGGCAAGGCCCCTGTGTTCTTGCGTCAGCACATTGACGCAGAAACGGCCATTGTCGATGAACAGAGCGGTCTGCGCCGAGCGGCTGTTCATGCACACAAGCAGCGTCGGCGGCTCGTCGGTGACGGAGCACATCGCCGTGGCGGTGAAGCCGCCGCGCCCGGCGGGGCCGTTGGTCGTCACGACGTTCACCGGCGCGCAGACCCTGGCCATGGCGTCGCGGAATTCGGTCCTTGAAACGAACTCTGCCATGACAGCCTCACTCGGCCGCCTTGCGCAGGCCGCCCGGCGCGTCGAGGGGCGCCAGCCAGGTGTCGCCCGTCCAGCCGTTCTCGTCGTAGTCGGCCATGCATTGGTCGACCAGCGCCTCCATCTCCTTCAGCCGTCCGCCGCGTTCGGCGCCCTTCAGCACCTGCAGCCGCACCTCTTCCGGCGCGCCGGCGTAATTGAGCTCGTAGAGCGCGTGGCGGCCGCCGAACTCGGTGCCGGTCGCGTCCCACAGCAGCTTCATGATCTTGATGCGCTCGACATGGCCCATGTCGTTCGAGCCGCGCACATATTGCGCGAGGTAGCGGTCGATCTCCGGGTTGCCGAAATCGGCGGCCGAGGAGGGGAGATAGATCAGTCCCGAGGCGATCACCCGGCGCACCGTGTCGATGACGCGCGGATAGGCTTCCGACATGAAGGTGCGATAGGACAGCGCCGCTTCCAGGTTGGGCAGCACCGCGCCATTGGCCCAGGGAAGCGGATTGCAGGCCATGGCGTTGGAGAAGCTCCAGAACATGTGCCTGAGCGCGATCACCTCGCCCAGCGCCGCCTGGTTGCCGCGGAAGGCGTCGCCACCGGTGGCGCGCAGCGCCTTGGCCAGCAACCCGGCCAGGAAGTCGAGCTTCACCGCGAAGCGCGTGCAGCCCTGGAAGCAATAGCCGTGCATGAAGCCGGACGCCGGATGGAAGGAGAGGATCTTCGCCGCGTCCCGCAGCACCAGCACGTCCTCCCAGGGCACGAAGACATTGTCGAGCACCAGGATCGCGTCGTTCTCGTCGAAGCGCGACGACAGCGGATAATCGAAAGGGTGGCCGACCGTGTTGGCCGTCTGCTCGTAGGAGACGCGGCAGAACATCTTTATCCCCGGCGCATTCATCGGCACGATGAACATCACCGACAGCGACGGATCCTCGGTCACCGTCGCCGAGCTCTGGGCGAGGAAATTGTAGTGCGTCAGCGCCGAGGAGGTCGCCACCACCTTGGCGCCCGAGACGTAGATGCCGGCGTCAGTCTCCCTGGTGATGTGCACGAACACGTCCTTGACCGCGTCGGCCGGCTTGTGGCGGTCGATCGGCGGATTGACGATGGCGTGGTTCATGAACAGGACCGATTCCTGGGCGCGCTTGTGCCAGGCGAGCGCATTGTCCTTGAACGGGCCGTACCAGTCGGCATTGGCGCCCAGCGTGTTCATCAGCGCCGCCTTGTAGTCCGCCGTCCGGCCCATCCAGCCATAGGACATGCGCGCCCAGTCGGCGATCGCTCCCTGCTGCGCGACGAGCTCGGCCGAGGAACGGGCGACGCGGAAATATTTGTGCGTGTAGCCGTCGGAGCCGGTGTCGGTCGGCGCGGTCAGCCTGTCCCTGCTCTTGGGATCGTGCAGGGCATCGTAGAGGCGCGCCAGCGAGCGCACGGAATTGCGCATCGCCGGATGCGCGGTGACGTCGGCGATCCGCTCGCCGTTGATATAGACCTCGCGGCCGTCGCGCAGGCTTTCCAGATATTCCGCGCCGGTGAACGGGCGGGTCTTGTCGCGGCGATAGTCCTCGGCTCGCATCATGTTCTCCTCCTCGAGATCCGGCGAGCCTAGGCCCGGAGCATCCGCCGGGCCATGGACAAAGCCGGCAATTCGCTTGTACTTTTTCCGGCATGGTGGAGAGAAACCAGGTTCCGGCGTTCTTCGTCTATGGCGAGCCGAGCCGCGCGCTCGACATCGGCTTCCTGCATGTCGAAACCGTGATGGCGCGCAAGAGCCTGCACCTCGGCCACGTCGCCGCCCACAAGCATCCGCTGATGGGCCAGATCACCTACTGGTTCGAGGGCGGGGGCACCTATCGCATAGAGGAACGGACTTGGAGTTTTTCGGCACCCGCCATCAGCTTCGTGCCGAGCAACGTGGTCCACGCCTTTGATGTCGGCGAACATTCCGACGCCGTCGTGGTGTCGATCTCCGACGACCTGCTCGGCGCCATGGCGCCGCTTGTCGATCTTGCGCTCGACGCGCCGGTGCTGCTGGGCGGCGAGGCGTCCGATCCGACCTGGCAGCGCATCGCCGCGCTGCTCGACATGATCGCGCAGGAATATCGTGGCGGGGCCGGCGCCAGCCAGCGGATGCTGTCCAACCTGATCGGCGCCGTGCTGTCGCTGATGGCGCGGCTCGGCGGCGGCGCGGGCGGCGACGCGGCCGCGCCGTCCGTCGCGCTCGGCTTTGCCCTGCGCCGCGCGATCGATCGTCATTTTCGCGAGGACTGGCCGGTGGCGCGCTATGTCGAGCTGCTGGCGACGACGGCGCATTTGCTCGACCGGGCGGCCCGCGAGACCTTCGGGCAGACGGTGAAGGGCATGGTGCTGGAGCGCCGGCTGCTGGAGGCCAAGCGGCTGCTGGTGTTCACCGTGCGGCCGGTCGAGGATATCGGCCGTGAGCTGGGTTTCGAGGATCCGGCCTATTTCTCGCGCTTCTTCCGCAACCGTGTCGGCGAGGCGCCCGCCGTCTGGCGACGCGGCCATATGCGCTGAAGGTCCGTGGGTGATCTGGACGTGACAGGGGGCGCCGTCCTACGTACAAGCTGGTGTCGTGATGATCGAAGACGGATTTCGAAACAGGGGCACTGGAATGCGATGCGCCATGCGGCGCTTGCGACAGGTCCGTAAAAACCCATGACAACGCCACCCAAGACCAAACTTCGCGAGAGCGGGCTCGACCGCGCGATCGACATACTGGAATGCCTGCACCAGGCGGGCGAGCCGCTGTCGATCGCCGACATCGCGCAGAGGCTCGATGCGCCGCGCTCGACGATCTACAACATCGTCAACCGCTTCATCAGATCCGACATACTCGAGGATTATGGGCCGCGCGGCCGGATTTTCTTCGGTCGCGCCGTGCATTTCTACGCGGCCGATTACCTCAGGCGCAACGACCTCATGCGCCGTGCGCGCGAAGAGGTCGACAGGCTGGCGCGCGAGGTCGGCGAGACGTTCGAATTCTGCACGCTCCAGGGCAACAAATACACCATCGCCTATGTGCGCACGGGCGCGCGTATGTTCCGCATCAGCTCCGAGGTCGGCGTCAGGCTGCCGATCCCGTGGACGGCCTCCGGGCGGCTCCTGCTGGCGGGCATGACGCGCGAAGAGATCATCGACCTCATTCCGCCGGAGGACTTCGTCCTGCCCGACGGCCGCAGGATCGGCGTCGACGATTTCTGCCGCGAGGTGATCGCTGCGGGATCGGTCGGCTATGCCACTACGTCGGGGTTGATCGACGGGCTGACCCAGTGCCTGGCGGCACCCATCCGCGACACGACCGGCAAGGCGATGGCGACGCTTTGCGCGGTGGTGACGATCGACCGCACCCCCGAAGAGGTGCAGGCATTGCTCTCACGCCTGAGGGCAAGCGCCGACCGCTTGTCGCTGGCGGCGCTCCCAAGCGCCGCGGAATAGGGCCGGCCCAACCGCGACCGTCGCCTATTTGGGCGCGAGATCGGCCACGCAATCGATCTCGACCATGATGTCGAGCAACTGGCAGCCGACGGTGGTTCGGGCCGGCGGCTCGCCGGGGAAGAACTCGCTGTAGACCCTGTTGAATTCCGCGAAGTTGGCGAGGTCGCTCAGATAGGCGTTGATCTTGACCGCGTGCTTCAGCTCGGTGCCCACGCCGCGCAGGATGATGTCCAGGTTGCGCATCGTCTGGCGCACCTGCCCGGAGAAGCTCGACGACATGTCTCCGGTCTCGGGATCGACCGGTCCCTGTCCCGAGACGAACACGAGACCGTTGCTGATGACGGCGTGCGAATAGTGCCCCGCCGGCTTGACGGCATCCTCGACCATCGCTGTTTTTCGCAAACCAAAGTCTCCTTCTGCAATTCGTGAGCCGTCCACAGGCGCGTCGGCGTCGGCCGTTTCCTCGGGGCGCTTTTCCGGCCCGCGAACGGTGGCCGGCGCCGCGCGACGAATGTCCTTTGAGGGCCGTGGGATGGTTCAGGCCGTCGTGCCGGCGGCGAAGTTCTTTCTGGCGGCCGCGACGAAGTCGAGCGGTCCGATATCCCTGCCCGCCTTGAGGCGCGGCGATGCGCCGGGCAGCGCGCCGGGGTCCTTCAGGGCATGGCCCGAGATGACCAACGTAATCGGGCGCGGCAGCGCGTGGTTGCGCATCAGCCGGCGCAGCGCCGCAAGCGGCGCCGCCGCGGCCGGCTCGGCGGCGATGCCTTCGAAGTGGGCGAGGTCGCTCATGGCGTCGCGGATCTCGGCGTCATCCACCGCCACCGCGAACCCGTCGGTCCTGCGGATATCGCGCAGCGTGCGGGTGCCGTCGGCCGGATAGCCGCGCAACGGATCGTTGATCGATCCGGCCATGCCGAAATCGTTCTCTTCCCACTCGCGCACGGTCTCGTCGCCATTGTCGAAGGCGCGCGCGATCGGCGCGCAACCGGCGGACTGCACGCCGATCAGCACCGGCAGGCGGTCGATGGCGCCCTGCCGCAGCAGGCGGTCCGCGCCCTGAAGCAGGCCAGCCAGCATCGGTCCGGCGCCGATCGGCATGATGATCGTGCCCGGCTGTTCGCCGAGCTGGCGCAGGAGCTCGTAGTAGATCGTGGCATGCGCGGCGGTCATGTAGGGGTTGGCGAAGGTCGAGGTCAGGTTCGCCCATCCCTGTGCGGTCCGCCGGATCGTTTCGGCCATGTGGTAGGCGTCGCTGAAGGTGCCGTCGACCTCGACCAGCGTCGCGCCATAGGCCCGCGCATGGGCAACCTTGCTGGGAGGGGTCGATGACGAGAGTGTGATGATGCAGGGCAGGCCGGCGCGCGCCGCGTAGGCGCTGACCGAGGTGGCGTTGTTGCCGGTCGACGCGCAGACCACACCCTCGGCGCCGAGCCCGAGCGCCGCCGACACCGCGACGGCGGCGCCCCGGTCCTTGAACGAGCCGGTGGGATTCATCCAGTCTGCCTTGGCGTGCACCGCGTCGTCGCCGAACAGACGCGAGAGGCGCACGAGCGGCGTTCCGCCCTCGCCCAGGCTGACGGGGGTGTCGCCGCCGGGAAGCAGGGATGCGATGTCGGCAAAGGATCGCCAGCTTGCGGGCAGCGGCGCGTCGCCGTCAGCCTCCGCCGCCAGCGAGCCGCCGCAGACATGGCACCAGGGGTCGAGATCGGCGCCGCGACTGGCGCCGCACCAGACGCAGGTCAGCCGAACGTTCTCGAAGCCGGGTCCATGAACTATGCTGGCCATCATCGTCGCCTCCGCCGCTGTGGTCGCGTCGCTTCGAAATGAATTCCGGCGACACCTCAAGTCTTTTGTTGTCACGCAAATCCGGACGGAATTGTCATACCTGCCCGGACATGCTCGCTAGCGGTGCAGCACCGCGCCGAGAAACGCCTTGGTGCGGTCGCTGCGCGGATTGCCGAACACCTGCTCGGGTTCGCCATCCTCGACGATATGGCCGCCCTCCATGAACAGCACGCGGTTCGCGACCTCGCGGGCGAACCCCATCTCATGGGTGACGATCAGCATCGTCATGCCGGTCTCGTGCGCCAGCTCGCGCACGATCGCCAGCACCTCGCCGACCAGCTCGGGGTCGAGCGCCGAGGTGATCTCGTCGAACAGCATGATCTTCGGTTCCATGGCCAGCGCGCGGGCGATCGCCACCCGCTGCTGCTGGCCGCCGGAAAGCTGGCGCGGCAGCGAGTCGGCCTTGTTGCGCAAGCCGACCTTGGCGAGCAGGTCGAGCGCCCGCTCTCGCGCCTGGTCCTTTGACAGGCCGCGCACATGCACCGGCCCGTCCATGATGTTCTGCAGCGCGCTCATATGCGGGAACAGGTTGAAGTGCTGGAACACCATGCCGATCTTGCCGCGCACGGAACGCAGATGCGCGCCGCTGTCCTTGACCAGCCGGTCGCCGACGCGCCGCAGGCCGAGCAATTCGCCCTCGACCTCGATCGTGCCGTCCTCCGGCGTCTCCAGCGTCATCACCAGCCGCAGCAGCGTGGTCTTGCCCGAGCCGCTCGGGCCGATCAGCGCGATGCGCTGCCCGGCTTCCACGTCGAGGTCGATGCCGCGCAGGATCTGCACGGCGCCATAGGATTTCGACACGCCCTGCATGCGCAGGATCGGTTGACGGGGATCAGCGCCCATTGCGGTTCTCCGCGCGAATGCGATTTTCGATGAGCCGCACCAGCGATGCCGAGGGCCAGCTCAGGACGAGGAAGATCAGTCCGACCAGCGTGTAAGGCTCGAGGTAGCGGTAGGAGATGGCGGCTTCCGCCTGGGCGGTGCCGAGCAGTTCCAGAAGGGTTATCGTCGCCAGCAGCGGCGTGTCCTTGAACATGGCGATCAGATAGTTGCCGAACACCGGCAGCATCGGCGGCACGGCTTGCGGCAGGATGATGCGCAGCCAGGTGTGCGTGCGCGACGCGTTGAGCGCGGTCGCCGCCTCCCACTGCCCCTTAGGCACCCCGTCTATGCCGGCGCGATAGACCTCCGACAGATAGGCGCCATAGTGCAGGCCGAGGCCGAGGATGCCAGTCTCCATCGTCTCCAGCGACAGGCCGTAGAGCGGCAGCACGTAGTAGAGAAAATAGAGCTGGATCAGCAGCGGCGTGCCGCGCACGAAGGAGACGAAGCCCTTCGTCGCGTAGACGACGGGCTTGACGCCGGAGCGGCGCAGCAGCTCCAGCGCCAGGCCGACGATCATGGCCAGCACCATGCCGCCGACCGTCGCCTGGAAGGTTATCACCGTGGCGCGCAGCAGCGTCGGCAGGATCTGCAGCGCGTAGTCGAAGTCGAAATTCATCGGCCGCCTCCCGCCGTCGCGCCCGGCACGCGCCGCTCGGCGGCCTGCATCAGCCGGCCGAGCATCAGTGCCATGACGAAATAGAACACCAGCACCAGCGTATAGATCGCCGTGACGTGGCCCTGGCTCTGCACCAGCGATTTGCCGGCAAAGGTCAGGTCGCCGATGGTGATGAGCGAGAGCAGCGATGTCGCCTTCAGGAGATCGATCAGCAGATTGCCGAAGGGCGGCAGCATCGCCGCCAGCGCCTGCGGGAAGATGATGCGGCGCATCGCCAGTCCTGGCGGATAGTTCAGCGCCACCGCGGCCTCGTGCTGTCCGCGCGGCACGTTGAGCACGGCGGCGCGCACCACTTCCGATCCATAGGAGCCGAAGTTCAGGCCGAGCGCGATGACGCCGGCCGCCATCGGCGAGAGATCGATGCCGAAGATCGGCAGCACGAAGAAGAAATAGAACAGCTGGACCAGCGCGGAGGTGCCGCGGAAGATCTCGACATAGACGAGGGCGGCGCCCCGTAGCAGGCGGAAGCGCGACAGCCTGACGAGGCCGACGACGACCGACACCACAAGCGCGACGGCCGCCGAGAGCAGCGTGGCCTCGAGCGTGACAAGGGCGCCCTTGAGCAGGGCGGGGAGGAAAACGGTAAGGTTCATTGGCCCCGGTGCAAGGATCGGGCGGCACGGCCGATGCCGTGCCGCCTCATGACTGTATCAGGCCTTGCAGAGTTGCGCCGCCGTGACGTCGGCGGCCGGAACCTGCGCGGCGGTGAAGCCATAGGGCTCCATCAGTTCGAGCAGCTTGCCGCTGGCGTTGATCTCGGCAAGTTTGCCGTTATAGGCGGCGACAAGGTCCTCGTCCTCGCGGCGGAACCAGGCCGCGCCGTAACCGCGCGTCGGCTTGCCGTTCTCGTCGAGCGGGTCCTCGAACGGATTGACCAGCTCGATCCCCGGATCATTGGTCTTGCGCAGCACGTCCTGCAGCGAAATGATGCTCATGGTGACGCCGTCGACGCGACCGCCCTGCAGGCCGGCTATGGCCGAAGGCAGGTCCGGGAAAAGCACGATCCGGCTGGTCGGCACCTTGGCGGTGGCCAGGTACTGCGTGTTGATGGAGCCGGCCAGCGTGCCGATCTTGATGCTGTCGTCCTTGGCGATGTCGGCGTAGCTGTGGATGTTCTTCGGATTGCCCTTCTTCACGGCGATCGACTCCGTGACGACATATTGCGGGTTGCTGGCGGCAACCTGCTTGCAGCGCACCGGCGTGACGTAGAGGCCGGCGCCGAGAATGTCGAAGCGCTTGGCCAGCAGGCCGGGGATGAGGCCGCCGAAGTCGGTCAATACGCCTTCGAGGTCGCCGATGCCCAGTTCCTTCATGATGTGGCCGATCACGTCCGGCATCAGGCCTGTCAGCTTGCCGTCCGGCGAGGCGAACGCATAGGGCGCCTCGTTGGCGAAGCCGACCCGGATGCGGCCGTCCTTCTTGGCGTCCGTCAGCAAGGTGCCGGCCGACGCGATGCCCGAGGTGAGGCCCGTTGCCGCGAGGCACAGGCCGCCGGCCCCCAAAAGGACACTTCTTCTGTTGAAGATAAACTTCTCCATCCCATTCTCCACGAGCGATCCCGCCTGCCGCGGGTGTTGTCAAATCCATTTGTCCACTATAATGGACTTAAGTCTACAACAGTGGACGAATGCTATTTAGCCGTGCCGGCGCGCCGACGCAACAGATTGTTTCGCGCATCGCGCCGCAGGCCCGGATCGACGCCTCGAATCTCGCCCGTGAAGCGAATTCCGACGCGATTGACAGATTGTTAGATCACCCATAATCTCGTTTGAACACAAACAAACTGCCGGCCACCGGGGAGCCGGCGCGAAGCGTCGCGGATCGCGTGGCGCGAGCAGGAAAACATCGTCGTCGACCGTGGGACGGTTGGCGGGTGGGCATACAGATCGGGAGGAGAACGACATGAATCTGAATTCGAGAATCTCGCGCCGCAACGTGCTGTTGACCGGCGCCGCCGGGGCCCTCGCCGGCCTCGCAATGCCTTACGTCGCGCGCGCTGCCGGCGATCCCATCAAGGTCGGCATCCTGCAGCCGTTCTCAGGCGGTCTCGAGGTGCTAGGCCAGCAGGGCTTCCAGGGCGCGGAAATGGCGCTGCTGGAGGCCAACGAGGCGGGCGGCGTGCTGGGCGGGCGGATGTTCGAGATCGTCAAGGCCGACGACCGCACCGATCCCAAGACGGCGGTCGAGCGTACCAGCGAACTGATCCGCCGCGACAAGGTCACCGCCATCATCGGCCCGGTCACCAGCGCCAACCGCGATGCCATGCTGCCGACCATCGAGCGCTACAAGACGCCATTGCTCTACGCCACCGACTATGAGGGCGGCGTGTGCAGCCCGTATGTCGCCTGCTACAGCGCGTTGCCCGCGCATTGGGTGAATCCGCTCGTGCCCTATGCGGTCGAGAACCTGGGCAAGGCCTTCTATCTCGTCGGCAGCGACTATGTCTGGCCGCAGAAGATGAACAAGGCCTTCCGCGAGGAGGTCGAGAAGGCGAAGGCGAAGGTCGTCGGCGAGGAATACACCCCCTGGGGCGCCAAGGACTACGCCGCCACGCTGCGCAAGATCGAAAGCTCGGGCACCGACGTGGTGGTCATCACCATCGTCGGCGCCGACGCCATCACCTTCGTCAAGCAGTTCGCCGCCGCCGGCCTGCAAAGCAAGATCAAGATCATCTTCTTCGGTTTCAACGAGAACTACGTCGCCGGCCTCTCGCAGGCGGAATCGAACGGCATCGTCGCGCCGTCGAACTTCATCGCCAATCTCGACAAGCCCGAAGCCAAGGCCTTCGTCGAGCGCTTCCACGCCCGCTACGGCGCGAACTCCGTGGTCTCAAACACCACCGACGCGCACTACACGCTTACCCGCTTCTTCATCGAGGGCATCAAGAAGGCCGGCTCCGACGACAAGCAGAAGATCCTGGCCTCGATGGTCGGCCAGTCGCTCATGTCGGGCAATGGCGAGGTGGATCTGCGCGCCTCGGACCGTCACGCCGACCTCAACGTGCTGATCGTCCAGGTCGACAACGGCCAGCTCAAGGTGCTCAAGGATCTCGGCCGCATCGTCGCGCCAAGCCAGTGCGGCTGACGCGGTGAGCGAGCCGAACGGCCCCATCCTGCAGCTTGCGGGCGTCACCAAGCGCTTCGGCGGGCTCGTCGTCCTCGACGGGCTCGACCTGACGCTGCCCAAGGGCGCGATGCAATGCATCCTGGGGCCGAACGGCTGCGGCAAGACCACGCTGTTCAACGTCGTCACCGGCGAATTCCCACCCGATGGCGGCGAGGTCAGGCTCGGCGGCCGCAACGTCGCCGGCCTGTCGCCGCATCGCATCTCGCGGCTCGGCGTGGCGCGAAAGTTCCAGGTTCCGGGCGTCTATCCCGAACTCAGCGTGGCCGAGAACATCGAGATCCCGCTCGCCGCCGGCGCTGGGCGCTACGGGCCGCTTTCGCTGCTCGGCTACCGCCCGGACGCCGCCCGCCGCGACCGGCTGCTCGACCTCTGTGGCCTGGCCGGCAAGGCCGGCGAGAAGGTCGGCGAGATCGCCCATGGCGAGAAGCAGCGGCTGGAAATCGCCATGCTGCTGGCGCGCGACGCCGAGCTCATCCTGCTCGACGAGCCGACGGCCGGCATGTCGGGCGCGGAGACCAGCGCCGTGGCGAGCCTGATCCGCCGGCTGCGCGACGAGGAAGGCAAGTCGATCCTGGTGATCGAGCACGACATGAATTTCGTGCGCCAGCTCGAATGCCCGATCATCGTCATGGTCCGCGGCAAGATCATCGCCGAGGGTCGCTACGAAGAGGTCAGCCGCGACCCGCGCGTCATCGAATCCTATCTCGGGAAGCGCCACTGATGCTCGCGGTCGAAAATCTTGTTGCCGGCTATCCATCCGGCGGCAGCGTGCTGAAGGGCGTCACTTTCGATGTCGCCAAGGGCGAGGTCGTCGCCCTTCTCGGCCGCAACGGCATGGGCAAGACCACGCTGATGCGCGCGCTCGCCGGGCAGCTTGCCAAGCAGAGCGGCAGCTTTCGCCTGGACGGCCGCGACCTCGGCGGCTCTCCCTCCTACGCCATCGCCAATGCCGGCATAGGCTACGTGCCGCAGGGGCGCGAGATCTTCAAGGATTTCACCGTCGAGGAAAACCTGCTGATGGGCGTGCTCGGCAAGCCGAACCTGCCCAAGCGGCTGCCTGGCGACATCTACGATTTCTTCCCCATCCTCGGCGAGCGGCGCAAGCAGAAGGCCGGCACCATGTCGGGCGGCCAGCAGCAGCAGCTCGCCATCATGCGCTGCCTCGTCGGTCAGCCCAAGCTGGTGCTGCTCGACGAGCCGTCCGAGGGCATCCAGCCTTCCATCGTCGACGAGATCGGTCGCACCTTGCAGACCATCGCCCGTTCCACCGGGCTGACCATCCTGGTGGTCGAGCAGAATCTGGATTTCGTCGAGACCCTCGCCGGGCGCGCGCTGTTCATGGAAAACGGCGTCATCGCCGACCGCGCCGACCATATCGGCGAACTACGCGACAAGCCCGAACTCGTCCATCGCTACCTGTCAATCTGAGGCCGCCGTGGAAGCGACAATCGCCCTTCTGCTCGACACCGCGAACTTCACCCTCGCCCTGCTGCTGGTGACACTCGGCCTCGTCGTCATCTTCGGCCTGATGAACGTCATCAACATGGCCCATGGCGAGTTCTTCCTGATCGGCGCCTATGTCGTCGTCGCGGTCAGCAATGCGACGGGGTCGTTCTGGCTGGGCCTGCTGCTGGCGCCCGCCGTGCTGGCCGTCGTCGGCCTGCTGGTGGAGTGGCTGATCATCCGCCACATCTACCATCGCTTCATCGACACCATCCTTGCCACCTGGGGCCTGTCGCTGGTCATCAAGCAGGGCGTGGTCGTGCTGTTCGGGCCGGGCGCGCAGAGCGTGCCCAATCCGATTCCCGCCGCCGTCGACGTGTTCGGCGTCCAGTATCCGGCCTACCGCCTGTTCATCATGGCGCTTTCGGCGGCGCTGGCGCTCGCCACCTACTACCTGTTTTTCCGCACCAGGCTCGGGCTGCAGATCCGTGGCGTCATCGCCAACCGCGCAATGGCCGCCTCGCTCGGCATCAACACGCGTCGCATGGACCGCGCCACCTTTGCCGTCGGCTCGGCGCTGGCCGGTTTCGCCGGCGCGGTCATGGCGCCGATCATGAGTGTCGACCCGCAGATGGGCGTCGGCTTCCTCATTCCGTCCTTCCTCTCCGTGCTGGTGGGCGGCGTCAATTCGCTGGTCGGCGCGCTCATCGGCTCCGGCGTCATCGGCGGCGCCACCACCATCTTCTCGGCCGGCATCTCGCAGGCCGACGCCCAGATCCTGGTGTTCCTGCTCGCCATGATCATCATCCGCTTCCTGCCCAACGGCATCACCGGAGGCCGCAAATGACGCGTCGTTCTTTGCGTGATGCCGGGCGTCTTGGCCTTGGCCTCACCATCCTCGCCTGGATAGGGCTTGCGGCTGCCCCACTCGTGCTCGACGACTGGAACATCGGCCTGCTCACACAATACGTCACCTACGGCATCTTCGCGCTCAGCCTCGGGCTGATCTGGGGGCAGGCCGGCATATTGTGCTTCGGCCAGGCCATCTTCTTCGGCATCGGCGCTTATTCCATGGCGCTGGTGACGCTTGGCAAGCTGCCCTGGCTTGGCGATAGCCAGTGGACGGGCCTGGCGCTCGCCGTGCTGCTGCCCATGCTGGTCGCCGCGGTGCTCGGCTGGATCCTGTTCCAGGGCCGTGCCCTGTCGGGCGCGCATCTCGCCATCGTCACGCTCTGCGCCGCCGTGGTGTGCGAGATCGCGGCGCGCCGCTGGGAATTCATCGGCGGCTTCAACGGCCTGTTCAACGTGCCGCCGCTGTCGGCGCCGAATGGCGATCCGCTCTCGACCAACGCGACGTATTTCTTCGTCGGCGTCGCCGCGCTGCTCACCTATCTGCTGTCGCTGTGGATCGGGCGCTCGCCGCTTGGCACCGTGCTGGCGGCCATTCGCAACGACGAACGCCGCACGCTGCACTTCGGCTACGACGTGCGCCTGCACAAAATCTTCGTCTTCACCGTTTCGGGCGCCATGGCGGGTTTTGCCGGCGGCCTGTTCACCACCCAGTTCGGCTTCGTCTCGCCGCCGCTGGTCGGCTTCGCGCTTTCCACGGAAGTGCTGATCTGGGTGGCCGTCGGTGGCCGTTCGGTGCTGATGGGCGCCTTCCTCGGCGCGCTCGCCGTGCGCGCCACGGAGAACGCCATGTCCTCCAGCCTCGACCAGTATTGGCTGATCGCGCTCGGCGCGCTGTTCATCATCGTGGTCGTCGTGCTGCCGCAGGGCCTGTTCGGCAAGCTGCTGGCGCTTGCGCCGCCGCGCCGGCTTGGCAGTAGCCAGGCGAAGTAAACCCGAGGCCGTCGAAGCGAAAGGGCGGATGCCCGACGCCGTCGGATGTACCCGCCCGCATTTTTAGTCAGCGCATGACCCCGAAAGCGGTTCTCGGGGCCATGCGCTGGGTCCGCCGCATCGCGGAACCGAATTCAGTCGTCCATGCGGGCCGTTCTAGCGCGCGTTGCGCCGCAGGTCGGGGAAGGTCGCGGCCTCGGGGGCGTTGGCCCAGCTTTGCAGCGTCTGGCCGCCATCGATCAGCCAGTCCACTCCCGTGACATGGCGTGCATCGTCGGAGGCGAGGAAGGCGACCGCGGCCGCCACGTCCTCCGGCTGGCCGATGCGCCGCAGCGGAATGCGATCGGCGAAGCGCTGCACGCCGGCCAGGTACTGCGCCTTGTCGGCGGCCGGCACGCCAAGCGTCGTCTCGATGACGCCCGGGCAGATGGCGTTGACGCGGATGCCGTAGGGCGCGGCGTCGAGCGCGGCGACGCGCGTCAGCCCCACCACGCCATGCTTGGTCGAGGCATAGCCGGCGCCGCCGGCAAGCACGTCCCAGCCGGCCATGGACGAACCCATGTTGACGATCGAGCCTTCCACGCCGGCCTCGATCATCGCCTTCACCGAAGCCTTCAGCACCAGGAACATCGAGCGCAGGTTGACGCGCACGATGCGATCCCAGTCTTCCGTCGGCAGTTCGTGCACCGGCGCCACCTTGCCGGAGATGCCGGCATTGTTGAACACCGCGTCCAGCCGGCCGAAGGCCTTCACCGCCCTGGCCACGGCTTCGCTGGCGGCCGCCTCATCGGAGACGTCGGCGGTGATGGCGATGGCGCCATTGCCGATCGCCGAGGCGATGTCTTCGGCGCGCCTTGCGTCGAGATCCACGATCGCGACCCTGGCGCCCTCCTGGGCGAAGCGGCGCGCCGCCGCGCTGCCGATGGCGCCGCCGCCGCCGGTGACCAGCACGGCCTTGTCCACAAAACGGGTCATCGTGTTTTCTCCTGTGTTACCGAGGCAATTCCGGGACGGCGAAGAGCGCTTTCCCGTGGGATTGCGACAACTGAGGCCTAGTTGCTGCCGTAGGCGCGCCACGAATGGCGCGGCTCGAAGCCCAGCGTCTCGCGGGCATGGCTGTTGTCGATCACCGACGCGTGGCCGTCGAGCGGCCGCTTGACCGGGACTGAAGGGAAGGCGCCTTTCAGCAGCTCGGCCGTCGGCGTTTCCGAATAGGTGTCGGCGGCGCTGATGAAGGTGCGCAGATGCCCCTGTCCTTGCCAGGCCAGCGCCTTGAGGAAGGCGTCGGCCGCGTCGCGCGCGTCGAGATAGCCCCACAGGTCCCAGCCCGCGTCCTGCGTGCGCCGGCGCGGTCCGACGGTCTCGAAGAAGGTCTCCGGCATCTGGATCCAGGGCATGCGCAGGCTCACCGCCGAGAAGGCGCCTCGGCGCACAGCCGCCTCGACAACTTCCTCCCCCAGCCACTTCGACAGGCCGTACGCGTCCTGCGCGCCGATCGGATGGTTCTGGTCGATCGGCAGGTAGGCGGGCGGCGTCAGCTTCGGCGCGAAGGGATAGCCGAGCACGGAAAAGGACGAGGCATAGATGAAGCGCGAGGTTCCCGAAAGCGCGGCCGCCTCGACCACATTGTAGGCGGCCGCCATGTTGGTGCGGAACACTTCGGCGGCGGCCTTTCCGGTCGGGCGCGGAATGGCCGCGACATGGATGACGGCGTCAGCGTCGCGCACGAGCTGCAGGGCAAGGCCGAGATCGGTCAGGTCGGCGCTGACATGCTTCCAGCCGCCGCGCGCTGGCGGGGCAAGGTCGATGCCCAGCACCTCGTGGCCGGCCGCCACGAAAGCCTCCGCCACGTGGTGGCCCAGCAGACCGCTCGATCCCGTGACGATGACGTTCATGTCCTGCTCCTTCTCATGACCGGGCGCGGTCATGCCGCAAATATCGTTGATGGTCAAACGATCGGTCTCTCCAAACAGCGCGCTTGTCAACGGCTTTTTCGGCGGATACGTCCGGCAAAACCGCCGCCGGAACGTCTCTTCGGCCCGTCGAAATGCTCCTGGAGCGGGATTTCCCCCGCTTCGTCATCCATCATGCCGGGGCAAAGCATCTGGAAGGATTGACTTCGCGTCGCGCAGGGTTTTGTATGACCACCAACAATCAATGGCTGCCGGGGAAATTTGCCATGTCCTTGGATATATTCTCATCGCATCGACAGGAAGCTGGCGTCAGCATCGACACCAAGCGCGCGGCGGTCGTCGTGGTCGACATGATCAACGACTTCTGCAAGCCGGGCGGCGCCATGGTGCTGCCGGGCTACGAAACGCTGGTCGGGCCACAGCTCGCCGTCATCGAGGCCGCGCGCGCCTCCGGCGTTCCGGTCATCTGGGTGCACGACGTCCATCGCGGCAACGTGCGCCAGGATCGTGAATGGCTGAAGCGCACGCCGCACTGCGTGGAAGGCACCTGGGGCGTCGAGATCATCGACGACCTCGGCGCGCGCGCCGACGAGATCCATGTCGTCAAGCGTCGCTATTCCTCCTTCTTCCAGACCGATCTCGACCTGACGCTCAAGGATCTCAAGGTCGACCAGATCATCGTCTTCGGCGTCGTCACCAACATCTGCGTGCGCTCGACCGTGCATGACGCCTTCTTCAACGGCTATGAGGTGGTGGTGCCGGCCGATTGCTGCGCGGCCACCGGCCCGCGCGAGCAGGAAAGCTCGCTCTACGACATCGCCACCCATTTCGGCGTGGTCAGCAACGCGGCTAGCGTGGTGCGGGCCTTCCGGGAAGGCGCGTTCGTGGAAAACACCAGCGTCGCGGCCTGATTGCAAGGCAGCACCGAGAACAGGCCAGCCAGGAGTTCATTCACCCCGTGACGATGACCGACGACACAAGGCAGACCAAGCGGAAGGCGGCCGACGAGCAGTTGAGTCGCGATGAAGCGCTGGCCCGCTACGCTGCGACCGGATACGACCTTGACCTGCACCCTGCTCATATCGTACGGCGCGCCCATCAGCGCGCGACGTTGTGCTTCCAGCAGGAAATGGCCGGCGAGGATCTCTCGCCAACCCAGTACGCGGCCCTGGCCACTGTCTTGCGCTACGGTGAGGTTTCCCAGAACCATCTCGGGCGGCTGACGGCAATGGATCCGTCCACCATCAGCCTGGTGGTGCGCAAGCTCTTGCGGCAGGGGCTGGTCAAGCGCAGCGCCTCCAAGACCGACCAGCGCCTGGCCATCATCGCGCTCACCGACGCTGGCGTCCGCTATACGCTCGATCGCCTGCACCGCAGCGTCGAGGTGGGACGCCGGCTGCTATCGCCGCTCTCGCCGGCCGAGCAGGCGACCCTTCTCAACCTGCTCCAGCGCATCAGCGGCGACGACCCGGGCGACACGGACGCCAAATGACCTTCTGACCCCAAACTAGAACGCAGCATACGGCGGACGCCACCGGGGTCGCTCGGCGGCGGGGTTCTCACCCCATGTCCGCGCCAGACGAAAGGAACCGTCCGATGTCCTCCGAACCGCAAGCCAAGCCCGCCGCCGGCAAGACGGTCATCCGCAATGTCGGCCTGATGCTGAGCGGCGATATCGGTCGTCCGATCCTCGACGCCGACACCATCGTGGTGGTCGACGGTCTCATCGCCGCGGTCGGCAAGGAAAGCGAACTCGATACGGCCGGCGCCACCAAGGTCATCGACGCGCAGGGCTGCGTCGTCACCCCCGGCCTCATCGACAACCACGTCCACACCGCCGCCGGCGACTGGACGCCGCGCCAGAACCAGATCGGCTGGATCGATTCGACCGTGCATGGCGGCGTCACCACCATCATCTCGGCCGGCGAGGCGCACTATCCCGGCCGCCCGCGCGACATCGTCGGCATCAAGGCGCTCGGCATCGCCGCGCAGCGCAGCTTCGCCAATTTCCGCCCGAGCGGCATGAAGATCATCGCCGGCGCTCCCGTGCTGGAGCCCGGCATGACCGAGAATGACTTCCGCGAGCTCGCCGAAGCCGGCGTGACGCTGATCGGCGAGGTCGGGCTCGGCGGCGTGAAGGACGGCCCGACGGGTCGCCAGATGATCGCCTGGGCGCGCAAATACGGCATGACCTCGATGACCCATACCGGCGGTCCCTCGATTCCCGGTTCCGGCCGCATCGGCGCCGAGGTGGTGCTCGAGGTCGACGCCGACGTCGTGGCGCATGTCAATGGCGGTCCCACGGCGCTGCCCGACGACGAGATCCGCCGCATCTGCGAGGAGGGCACCCGCGCGCTCGAGATCGTCCACAACGGCAACCTGCGCACCGGCCTGTTTGTGCTCGGCATCGCCAAGGAACGCAACGAACTCGACCGCGTCATCCTCGGCACCGATGGTCCCGCCGGCTCGGGCGTGCAGCCGCTCGGCATCCTGCGCACCATCTGCCACCTGGCCTCGCTCGGCGATGTGCCCACCGAAGTGGTCTTCTGCTTCGCCACCGGCAACACCGCGCGGGTTCGCAAGCTCGCCGACCGCGGCGTCATCGAAGCCGGCCGCGCCGCCGATCTCATCTTCATGGATCAGGCCGCCGGCGGCATTGGCAAGGATTTCCTGGAAAGCCTCGCGCTCGGCAACCTGCCGGGCATCGGCATGATCATGATCGACGGCGAGGTGCGCACCGCGCGCAGCCGCAACACGCCGCCCGCCATCCGCGTACCCGAGATCGTCGCGGCCTGATCCGCGTACCCGCCCTGAAACGACAAAGCGGCCCCCAAATGCCATCTGGGGGCCGCTTTGTTTTTGCTTCGTCCTATTGGGTCCGGCGGGCGCCGCCCGTCGCCGGGCGGCATCCGGTCCGGTTCAGATCAGCCCGTCCTTGCCGACGACCTGTTCCTTGGCCAGCCCGCCGACGCGCGGGTGAGGCCGGCCCGAATCGGTGACGGCGATCGCCACGACGATCTCGTCGTCGCGCGGCGCGTCCGGCACGCGCACTTCCATGCCGTCGAAGTGGCTGCGAACCTTGGCGGCATCCTTGTGGCCGAGCGGGATGTCCAGCGGCACGCCGAGTCCGCCTCGCTTCTTCGACGACGGAATGAGCGCCGCGCCGGTGCCGAGCACGTCGCGGAACGGCGCGCCGAGCTTGGGATGCAGGATGGCCGCGGCATGCTCCAGCTCGCCATTGGCGCCGACGGCGGCAGCCTTGCCGAAGCTCTCGATCTGGTCGCCCGGTATGCCGAGCGCCGCCACGGCGCGCTTCGGCAGGATGTCGCCGAGTTCGGCGCCGATGTCGCTGAGCGCGGAGAGATCGTCGACATAGCGCCCGGCGAACGGATTGCGGATGACGGCGACGGCGGCGGCGCGACGGGTCGGCGGATTGACCGGCTTGCCGCCTTCCTCGCGCGTTTCCTCGACGATGGTGATGATTCGACGGATCTCGACGCTCATCTCAGGCCGTCCTCGCCCTTGATGTCCTTGGCTTCCAGGCCGCCGGCGCGGGCGTGCACGCGCGGACCCGTCGTCATGGCCAGCACAAGCAGCAGTTCGTTGGCGCGCGGCGCGTCGTTGATGCCCACCTCGATCGCGTCGAAATGGCTGCGCACATAGGATGCGTTGAGGTGCGTGACCGGGATGTCGATGCGCGCGCCGGGGCCGCCCACCTTCTTGGTCGACGGCACGATGGCCTTGGCGCCGCCGAGCAGTTCGCGCATCGCGTAGCCGCCCGGATTGTGCCACAGCGCGCCGTGCTCGAGTTCGCCGCCGCCGCCGACAATGGCGCCCTTGCCATAGCCCTCGATCTTCGAGGCATCGCCGCCGAGCGCGTCGAGCAGGCGTCCCGCCATTTCAAGCCCGAGCGGCTTGAGGTCTTCCATGAAGCCGGTGATCTCTTCCACGTAGCGCCCGGCAAACGGGTTCTCGATCACTGCCAGCACCGCGCCGCGCTTGACCGGCTCGGCCCGGGCAGGTCCGCCCTCATGAAAAATCTCCTCGACCTGTACTACAAACTTCCTGACGACCGGCTTGGGCATCGGTTGCTCCCGACTATGGCATTGCGAAATTGTTAGAGTATCAACAATTATCGATCCGGGCGCTTTGTCAAGCCGTCTCGGGCCGCAGTTTGCAAAACAAGCGCGTGGGACATCGCACGGCACCAGATTGACAGGTCATTAGACCACTCATAAAGTCATATGATCACCAACAAGTTTTCCGGTACCCCTTGTGGGGCCGGCACTTGGGGCGACCTTCAACCAGGGGACTGACATGAAAAACATCCTTTCGAAGTGCATTATCACCGGCGCGGCGCTTGCCGCCTCGGTCAGCCTTGCCTGCGCGGAAACCAAGGTGTCCGTGGCCGCCATCTCCGGCTACTTCGCCCAGGGCTTCGGCGTTTCCATCGTCAACGGTCTCAACAAGGCCAAGACCGATTTCGGCATCGACCTCAAGCTGGTCGACACCGGCAACCGCGCCCTCGACTATGAAGAGCAGTTCGCCAACCTGGCGAAGGACGGCAAGTACGACCTCATCTTCGTCATGGGCTGGGAGCTGGTCGACGCGCTGCAGAAGGCCAGCCATGCCTATCCGAACCAGCGCTTCGTCTTCATCGACGGCGTGCTCGACAGCGACAAGATGATCTACGCCAACTTCGCCGAGGAGCAGGGCTCCTTCGTCGCCGGCGCGCTTGCCGGCATGATCGAGGCCAAGGGCAGCGCCTTCGACAAGATCGGCGACGGCAAGGCCATCGGCTTCGTCGGCGGCCGTGACATCCCGGTCATCCGCAACTTCCTCGGCGGCTACGAGCAGGGCGCGAAATACGCCGCTCCCGACATTGCCGTGAAGCCCGTTTTCGCCGGCACCTTCGATGACCCGGCCAAGGGCAGCGAGCTGACCCAGGCGCTCTACAATGAAGGCGCCGACATCGTCTACAACGTCGCCGGCCCGACGGGCGAGGGCGTCATGCAGGCCAGCGCCGCCGCCGACAAGTACTCGATCGGCGTCGACATCGACATGTGCTCCTCGGCTCCGGGCAACGTGCTCGCCTCGATGCTGAAGCGCGGCGACATCGCCGTCTACAGCCTGATCAAGGACGAGGTAGAAGGCCACAAGCTGACCGCCGGCACCCGCACCTTCGACCTCGCTTCGGGCGGCGTCGAGGTGAAGGTCTGCGACGACATCGCGCCGAAGATCCCCGAGGAGATCAAGACCAAGCTCGACGCCATCAAGAAGGGCATCGTCGACGGCTCGATCAAGATCGCCAAGGCCAAGTAAGGCTTGAGCCTGCCCGGAGGCTGGTGCAGCCTCCGGGTCCTCTTGAAATCCGTGTTTCGGATGGGCCGGTTCGCCGGCTCGTTCAAATTTGTTTTCACGCAATTCCAGACGGCAGACCGTAGATTTTCCTGGAATTGCCCTGGAGCAGTGGAGCTTCCGTGTCCGAAGCGTCGCCATCCCCGGCACCAGCCACGCCGGCCGCCACCGCAGAGATGGCTGTCGAACTGATTGGCATCACGAAGCGGTTCAACGCCTTCGTCGCCAATGACAGCGTCTCGATCGCGGTGCGCCGTGGCGAGATCCACGCCATCATCGGCGAGAACGGCGCCGGCAAGACCACCCTGATGAACGTCCTGTTCGGCCTGCTGCAGCCCGACGAGGGCACGATCCGCATCGGCGGCCAGGACATGGTCATGGCCGATCCGGCCGCCGCCATCAATGCCGGGCTCGGCATGGTGCACCAGCACTTCAAGCTGGTTCCCTCGCTCTCCGTGGCGGACAACGTCTTCCTCGGCATGGAGATCCGCCGCAACGGGCTGATCGACCATGCAGCGCAGATCGAGAAGACGCGCGAACTGTCCGAGCGCTTCGGCCTGCGGGTCGACCCCACCGAGCGCGTCTCGCTGCTGTCGGTCGGCATCGAGCAGCGCATCGAAATCCTCAAGGTGCTGGCCCGCGGCGCGCGCACCATCATCCTGGACGAGCCGACGGCCGTGCTGACGCCCCAGGAAAGCCGCGAACTCTTCCAGACGCTGCGCGGCTTCGTCGCCGGTGGCATGACCGTCATCTTCATCTCCCATCACCTCGAGGAGGTGATGGAGGTTTCCGACACCGTCACCGTGCTGCGCCACGGCAAGCATGTCGCGACGCGCCCGACGGCCGAGCTGACCAAGGCCGATCTGGTGCGCATGATGGTCGGCCGCGATGTCAGCTTCGAGCGGCGACGCCGCGACAGGACGGCCGGCGAGGTCGTGCTCGATGTCAAGAACCTGTGGGCCCGCGACGATCGCCGGCTGCCGGCGCTGCGCGATGCGAGCTTCACGGTGCGCGCCGGCGAGATCGTCGGCATCGCCGGCGTTGCCGGCAACGGCCAGACCGAGCTTGCCGAAGTGCTCGCCGGCCTGCGCCCCGCCAGCCATGGCTCGGCCATGCTCAAGGGCCGCGACCTGGCCACGCTGTCGCCGTCCCGGATCCGCGAGGCCGGCCTCGCCCATGTTCCCGGCGACCGCATGGTGCGCGGTGTCGACGGCGGCGCCTCGATTTCGGCGAACCTGTTGATGGGCCGCCAGTCCAAGGCGCCATGGGCGCGCCACGGCGTCCTCGACTGGAAGGCCGCGGCCAGCCAGGCCGTCGACATGATCAAGCGTTTCGACATTCGCGCGCGCGGCCCGGAGGACACCGTCAAGCGGCTGTCCGGCGGCAACATCCAGAAAGTCGTGCTGGCGCGGGAATTCACCAACGACTCGGACTTCCTGCTCATCGACCAGCCGACGCGCGGCGTCGACATCGGCGCGCAGGAATCCATCCACGACGAGATCATGCGCCAGCGCGCCGCGGGGCGCGCCGTTCTCGTCATATCGGTACAGCTCGATGAGCTCCTCACGCTCGCCGACCGTATCCTGGTCATGTTCAACGGCCGGATCATGGGCGAGGTCGAGGGCGATGGAGCCGACAGCGAAAGGATCGGCATGATGATGGCAGGTGTCGAAGCCGAGCCGGCGACAGGCGGAGCGGCATCATGAGTGACAGGTTGCGTGCCGTTTACGGGCAGCTTCTCGCCGTCCTTTTCGCCCTCGCCATCGGCGCCGTGATCATCATCCTGGTGGATGAGAGCCCGGTGAAGGTGTTCATGACGCTGCTGCGCGGCGCCTTCGGCGACCAGTCCAAGATCGCCGGCACCCTCCTGCAGACCACGCCCATCCTGATCTGCGGCGTCGCCGCCTGCATCGGCCTGCGCGGCGGCATGTTCAACGTCGGCATCGAGGGACAGCTCTTCCTCGGCGGTTTCGCTGCCGCCTGGGTGGGCTTCGACCTGCCGCTGCCGGCCGGCCTCCACATGCTGGTGGCCCTGGTGGTGGCGACCCTTGCCGGCGCCGCCTGGGTGTCCATCCCGGCCTTCTTCCGCGCCCGCTACAACACCAACGAGGTGGTCTCCACCATCCTGTCGAACTATGTCGCGGTGCTGCTGACCTCCTACTTCACGATCTTCCTGTTCAAGCGGCCCGGCGGCTGGTCGGAAACGCCGCCCATCCTGCCCACCGCCTACCTGCCCGAGCTGTTCTCCTTCTCGCGCCTCAACTGGGGCCTCATAATCGGGCTGGTGCTGGCGCTCTTCGTCGCCTGGTTCTTCCGCTACACCAGCAAGGGCTACTCCGTCTCGATGGTCGGCTCGGCGCCGAAGTTCGCCGAATATGGCGGTGTCGACGTCAAGCGGCAGGGCTTCCTGGTGCTGCTCGTCTCCGGCGCGGTCGGCGGCCTTGCCGGCGGCGTCGAGACGCTCGGCGTGCATCATCGCTTCATGGAGGGCTTCGCGCCCGGCTTCGGCTTCGACGGCCTGATCGCGGCCCTCCTCGCCAACGGTTCGCCCATCGGCACCATCGTCACGGCGCTGTTCTTCGGCGCGCTGCGCAGCGGCTCGCTGCTGCTCGAGGTCGAGACGACGGCGTCGCGCGAAATCATCACGGTCATCCAGGCCCTCATCATCCTCAGCGTATCCGCGCAGGTGCTGATGAAGCGCCGCGGCGACAGCACGGCGGGAGAGCGTCGATGGAAGTTCTAGACAAGCTCCTCAACGTCGCGCTTCTGGTCGCGACGCTCAGGACCACCGCGCCGATCCTGCTGGTCGGCCTCGGCGGTTCCTTCACCACCAAGGCAGGCATCTTCAACATCGGCCTCGAGGGCCAGATGCTGGTCGGCGCGTTCTTCGCGGTGCTCGGCTCCATCTGGTCCGGCTCGGCCCTTGTCGGCGTGTTGTGCGGCGTGGCGGCGGCGCTCGTCTTCGCGCTCATCTTCGCGCTTCTGGTCGTCACCTTCCGCGCCAACGAGGTGGTGGTGGGCCTCGCGCTCAACATCCTCGCCGGCGGCATGACCATCTCGCTGATGAAGGCGATCTTCGGCACCCGCGGCTCGATCGTCGGCCACGGCATCGTCGGCCTGCCCAAGGTGCAGATCCCGTGGGCCCGAGAACTGTTGGGATCATGGGCGCCGCTGATCTCCGGCTACACGCCCATGGTCTACGTCGCCTTCATCGCCGTGCCGCTTCTGGTGCTGTTCTACAAGCGTACGAAGCTCGGCCTCTACATCCGCGTCGTCGGTGAAAAGCCCGAGGCGGCCGAGGCGCTGGGCATCTCCATCACCCGGGTCCGCTACATCGCCTCGCTGCTCTGCGGTCTGCTCGCGGGTCTTGCCGGCGCTCATCTGTCGCTGGGCTACATCACCATGTTCACCGAGAACATGTCGTCGGGGCGCGGCTTCATGGCCGTGGCGATCCTGATCTTCTCCAACGGCGATCCGCTGAAGGTGCTGGGCGGCTGCCTGCTGTTCGGCTTCGCCGACGCCTTCTCGCTTCGGCTTCAGACCTTCGGCTTCCCGTCATACCTCATCCTGGCCGTGCCCTACGTGGTCGCGCTGGTGGCGCTGTTCGCGCTCTCCTATCGCGGCCGCCCGCGCATCATCCGCGAGACGCTCGACAGCATGAGGAAGCTGCTCTCGGTCGAGAACAAGCCGACGGAAAACGACAACACCCTCCCAAGGTAAGGACGCAACACGCATATGGAACGCATAATCCTCGACGTGGATTCAGCCGGCGACGACATCCTCGCCGTGCTGTTTGCCGCAGCCAGCCCGAACGTCAAGCTGGAGGCGGTCACCACCGTCACCGGCGCGGCGGGGCCGATCGAGCAGGTCACGAACGTGGTGCTCAACACGCTCACGCTCGCCGGCCGCGACGACATCCCGGTGCATGCCGGCGCCTGGCGGCCGATCGTCGGCCACGCCAAGGCCGACATGGAAGCGCCCGTGCATTTCGAGAAGCGGCTGACCGCGCGCTTCGGCGAGCGGCTGAAGAAGTTCAACCCGCCGGCCCCGGCGCCGAAGCGCCAGGCAACGCCGGGCCATGCCGTCGACTTCATCATCGACACCGTCATGGCCAACCCCGGCGAGATCACCCTGGTCACCACCGGCCCGCTCACCAACGCCGCCATGGCCTTCCTGCAGGAGCCCCGGCTTGCCGGCGCGTTGAAGCGGCTGCTGGTGCTCGGCGGCACCTTCCAGACGCCCGGCAACATGACGCCGGTCAGCGAGTACAATATCTGGGCCGATCCCGAGGCCTCGCGCATCGTGCTGAACGCCGAGGTCGACAAGATCCTGGTGCCGCTCGACATCTGCGAGGACAACCGCGTCGCCACGTCGATGTTGACGCGCGACGACATCGCCGACATGCAGGCAGTGGCGAAGGACAACCCGGTCCTCGACATGATCGCCGAGGTGTTCCCGATCTATATCGACATTTGGCGCGAGTTCTTCGGCCTCGTCGGCTTCCCGCTCGATGACGTCATCACCGTCGCGCTCGCCTTCGATCCCGGCCTTGCCACGCTCACCGAACCGCTTTTCGTCGACGTGCTGACTGAGGGCCATGTGGCGCGCGGCCAGACGGTCGCCTATCGCGGTTTCCAGATCCTGCCCGGCGGCGGCCCCAAGACCACCCGGATCGGAACGGACCTCGACGGACGCCGCTTCCTCAACATCTTCAAGGACACCATCGCCCGCTACGAGCGGTCGGTCCGCTAAGCAGCCGGCATAAAGAACATCACCATGACCCCTACACCCATCCTTTTCGATTGCGACCCCGGTCACGACGACGCCATCGCGCTCGTCATGGCGCATCGCTCGCCGGCCGTGGAACTGCTTGGCGTCACCACCACCTGCGGCAATGCCGAGCTGGAAAAGACGACCACCAATGCGCTGCGCATCCTGGAATATATCGGCGCCGGAGACGTGCCGGTGGCCGCCGGCTGCCATCGTCCGCTGGCGCGGCCGCTGGTGCTGGGCACCGCCGACGGCCCGAGCGGCCTGGAAGGTTCGCCCTACCTGCCGCAGGCCACCATCAAGCCGGTCGAGCAGCATGCCGTGGACTTCCTCGCCGAGAAGCTGCTGTCGCGTGACGAACCGACCGTCGTTGTCGCCACCGGTCCGCTCTGCAACATCGGCCTGCTGCTGCTCAAGCACCCGCATGTCCTGCCCAAGATCAAGCAACTGATCTGGATGGGCGGCGTGTTCTACCGCAAGAGCGAGATCATCACGCCGACCGAGTTCAACGCCTTTTGCGATCCGGAAGCGCTGAAGATCGTTCTGGATTCAGGCGTGCCGATCACCATGGTCGGGCTCGACGTCACCATGCAGGTGCTGGTCGAGGCGCCGCAATATGCCGAGCTCGCCAAGATCGACACCCCGCTCGGCAAGCTGGTGAACGACTGGCTGCTGTTCTACGAGAAGCTGCATCGCAACTCGATGGGCGTCGGCGGCGCCATGCACGATCCGCTGGCGTTGGCGCTGGTCATCGACCCGACCCTCGTCAGGACGCGCCCGGCGCATATCGGCGTCGATCTCAGCGGCAGCTACACGTTCGGCGCCACTGTGGCCGACTTCTGGGGCGAGCGTGGTCTGAAGGACAACGCGCTGATTGCCAACGAGGTCGATTCCGACCGCTTCTTCAAGCTGATGTTCGATCTGCTCAGGGATTGATCGCAAGCGCGCCGCGATCCCCGGATTCCGGCGCTCTTGCCTACACGCATGTCCAGCCGGCAAGGCCGGTGTCCTTAGGAAGACATGCCTGTCTCATTGGGGCGCCCCGCCGGTGGCGTCCCGCCCGAAGGACCATGCCGCGCCTGGCATGGCGGCATGGTCCGTTCGGGCGAATGATTAGCCGGCTTTTTGCTGGCGGGCTATTTCGGCCCACCCTGGATGGTGATGACCTTGGCGTCGAAGTTCTTGCACGCCTTGTCCTTGCAGACGCCGTTGACCCACACCTGGCCGTCGCCGAACATGATGCCCGTGGCGTTCACGAACAGCTTCTCATAGTCCTGCTTGGTCACTGCATCGGTGATCTTGGGGGTCATGATCGCGTCGTAGTTCTTCACGAACGTCTTTGGCGACTTGACCAGGGTGTTCTTGCCCTTGATCTTCACGCGGATCGGATAGCTGACCAGCGCCGCGACACCGGGGGCGTCATGGGCCGCCACGGCCTTCTGCAGCTTGGTGATGACGGCTTCGTATTTCGTATGATCGCCGAGCAACTGGTCGATCTGCTGGTTGGTGGTCTGCCCGGCGGCGAAGGTTGGCAATGAGCTCGCCACCACGAACAGCGCGGCAAGATGAAGTCGGCGCAATCGAAAAGTCATATGGCATTCCCCTCGGTAAGAAACCAGTAGAGGCTAGCATCGCGAAAGGCGAACGGCCATAGCACGATGCAGAAACGCGCCCATCGTTAATCGGATGCGGAAATAACGGCGATCGCTTGACCGGCTTGCCGTCAGGCGGCACCCATGGTCAGGCCGGCATGGCGAGGCCATCCGGGCCGAATCTGTGCAGCTTGGCGGGGTCTGGCGTGAGATAGATGGTGTCGCCATGCCTGACGGGGACCTCACCGTCGGCGCGCACGTTGATGGTGCCGAGGCCCTCGGTCTGCACATGCAGGAAGGTGTCGGAGCCGAGATGCTCGGCAACCCCAACCGTTCCCTTCCACGTTCCCTCCGTCGTCGAGATGCGCAGATGCTCCGGCCGGATGCCGATCGTCTTCGCACCATGCTTCGATGCCGGCTCGCCCTCGATCAGGTTCATCTTCGGCGAGCCGATGAAGCCGGCAACGAACAGGTTGCGCGGGCTGCGATAGAGCTCCAGCGGCGAGCCGACCTGTTCTATGTTGCCGGCGTTCAGCACAACGATCTTGTCGGCCATGGTCATCGCCTCCACCTGGTCGTGGGTGACATAGACCATGGTGGTCTTGAGCTGGTGGTGCAGCTCGCTGATCTCCAGCCGCATGGTGCCGCGCAGTGCCGCGTCGAGGTTCGACAGCGGCTCGTCGAACAGGAAGGCCGAGGGCTGGCGCACGATGGCGCGGCCGATGGCGACGCGCTGGCGCTGGCCGCCCGAGAGCTGGCCGGGCCGGCGCTCGAGATAGTTGCTGAGGTTGAGCACGCGGGCGGCGTCCTTGACCTTCCTGTCAATGGTGGCCTGGTCCTCGCCGGCCATCTTGAGGGGGAAGGCGATGTTCTTGGCGACCGTCATGTGCGGGTAGAGGGCATAGGACTGGAAGACCATGGCGAGCTTGCGCTTGGCGGGGGCCTCGTGGGTGACGTCGCGGCCATCGATGGAGATGGTGCCGCCGCTGGTGTCCTCCAGTCCGGCGATCAGCCGCAGCAGGGTCGACTTGCCGCAACCCGACGGACCCACGAACACCACGAACTCGCCATCCTCGATGACGAGGTCGATGTTCGGGATGATCGTCGTCGCCCCGAAGGATTTCCTGACATTCTTAAGAACGATCTGTCCCATGGATCTCCCGATCAATCGCTGCGGCAACAGGTCCGGTCGAGCTAGCCCAGCCTGGTCCAGACGTTGCCTTCTTTCGACGACGTGACGGCGGCCTCGATGAAGCGCATGCCGGCCAGCCCGTCCTCGACGGTGGGGTAGACCACGTCGGCGTCCGGAGCCCTGCCCACGCGCGCGGCGCGGATGGCGCGCGCCGCCTCGGCGTAGATGGTCGCGAACCCTTCCAGATAGCCTTCCGGATGGCCGCTCGGCACGCGCGTCACGCGGGCCGCCTCAGGCCACTGGCCGTTGCCGCCGCGCGTGTAGAGCTGCTTCGGCTGGCCGAAACGCGTGAACCAGAGATAGTTCGGGTCGGCCTGTGTCCATTCCAGCCCGCCCTTGGTGCCATAGACCCTGAGCTTGAGGCCGTTCTCGTGGCCGACGGCGACCTGGCTCGCCCACAGCATGCCGCGGGCGCCGCCCTTGTAGCGCAGCAGGATCTGCACGTCGTCGTCAAGCAGGCGGCCCGGCGCGAAGGTGCTGAGCTGCGCCAGCACCGCCTCGGTCTCCAGCCCGGTGACGAAGGCTGCGAGGTTGTAGGCATGGGTGCCGATGTCGCCGATCGCGCCGCCGGCGCCGGACCGCTTGGGATCGGTGCGCCACTCCGCCTGCTTGGAGCCGGAAAGCTCGGCGCGCTCGGTCAGCCAGTCCTGCGGGTATTCCGCCTGGACGACGCGGATGTCGCCGAGCTCACCGGCGGCGACCATGGCGCGCGCTTGCCGGATCATCGGATAGCCGGTGTAGTTGTGCGTCAGCACGAAGACCTTGCCGGAGGTCTTAACCAGCTCGACCAGCTCTCGCGCCTCGTCGACCGTCGTGGTGATCGGCTTGTCGCAGATGACATGGATGCCGGCGGCGAGGAACGCCTTGGCGGCCGGCGCATGCATGTGGTTGGGCGTGACGATCGAGACGGCCTCGATGCCGTCCGGCCGCGCCGCCTCCGCCCTGGCCATATCCTCGAACGAGCCATAGGCCCGGTCCGGGGCGATGCCGATCTCGGCCGCCGACGCCTTGGCGCGGGCCGGATCGGAGGACAATGCGCCGGCGACCAGGTCGAACTGGTCATCGATGCGCGCGGCGATGCGATGGACCGCGCCGATGAACGCGCCCTGGCCACCGCCGACCATGCCGAGCCGGATGCGGCCGGCCTGCTGTTGCTGCTTGCTGCCTTCGATAGCCATCGTCGGTGCTCCTATGCCAGGCCGAGCATCTTGCGGTTCGCCGCATCGTCCGTACCGGCGCCGGCGAAATCGTCGAAGGCATGCTCGGTGACGCGGATGATGTGATGCTTGATGAACTCCGCGCCTTCGCGCGCGCCGTCCTCGGGATGCTTCAGCGCGCATTCCCACTCCAGCACCGCCCAGGAATCGAAGTCATAAGCCGTCAGCTTGGAGAAGACGCCGCCGAAATCCACCTGCCCGTCGCCCAGCGAACGGAAGCGGCCGGCGCGGTCAACCCAGCTCTGGAAGCCACCATAGACGCCCTGCCGGCCGGTCGGATTGAACTCGGCGTCCTTCACATGGAAGGCCTTGATGCGCTCGTGGTAGATGTCGATGTAGTCGAGATAGTCGAGCTGCTGCAGCACGAAGTGCGAGGGGTCATAGAGCAGGTTGGCGCGGGCGTGGTTCTTCACCCGCTCGAGGAACATCTCGTAGCTGACGCCGTCATGCAGGTCCTCGCCCGGATGAATCTCGTAGCAGATGTCGACACCATGCTGGTCGGCATAGTCGAGCAGCGGCGTCCAGCGCTTGGCGAGCTCGTCGAAGGCGGCCTCGACCAGCCCGGCCGGCCGCTGCGGCCAGGGATAGACATAGGGCCATGCGAGCGCGCCGGAGAAGGTGGCGTGCGCCTTCAGGCCGAGATGCTTCGAGGCGCGGATGGCGCGCTTAACCTGGTCGACGGCCCAGGCCTGGCGAGCCGCCGGATTGCCGCGCACCTGCGGCGCCGCGAAACCGTCGAAGGCGGCATCATAGGCCGGGTGAACGGCGACGAGCTGACCCTGGAGGTGGGTGGAAAGCTCGGTGATCTCCAGCCCATGGCTCGCCGCCACGCCCTTGATCTCGTCGGCGTAGTCCTTCGAGTCGGAGGCCTTCTCGATGTCGAACAGGCGCGCGTCCCAGGTCGGTATCTGCACGCCCTTATAGCCAAGCGAGGCCGCCCATTCGCAGATCGTGTCGAATGAATTGAACGGCGCCGCGTCGCCCGCGAACTGCGCCAGGAAGATGGCCGGGCCCTTGATGGTCTTCATCGAATTCCTCCAGGTGTTGGGTGGCGCGGGGACCCGCGCCTTTTTGACATCGTTCGCGAGCCGAGGTCGCGATCAGGCCGCTTTAGGCGGCATCGCCCTGATGATCGCGACGGCGAGCTCGAGGTCGTCCAGGCCGCCCTGCAGCGTGCTCCTTGGCGCCGCGCCATTGTTGACGCAGTCGAGGAAATGCAGCCACTGCTGGCGGAACGACGTGTCAGGCACAGTATCGATCACGCGCTCGCTGGTCACCCCTTCTCCGCCTGCTTCCTTCACCCGCACCGTGGCGGCCGTGTTGCGCACATAGGGGTTCTTGAAATCGATGCGAACCTCGTCGCGCTCGCCGTGCACGGCGAGCCATTCGTCCCACCATTCGTACTGCGCGCCGAAGGCGATCTCGACCTTGACCGGCACGTCGTCGCCGACCCGGATCACCGAAAGCAGGTGCGATGGGCCGATGGGGGCGGCGTAGTCGACGCGGGTGGCGGTGCCGAAGGCGCCGCGCAGGACCGACAAATTATGGCTGCCCAGCATCAGCAGCGTCAAATAGAGGTCGCGGTAGCCGGCATGGTCTGGGCCGAGCGCCGCCTCGATGGCGGCATTCACCGCCTCGCGCGAGCGCGCCAGCAGCGCCTGGTCGACATCGTCGCCGCGCACCTGCGTGTAGAGCTGCTGGTAGCGGTCGAACCGGCCGGCGAGATTGTGAAGATGGATGGTCTTGGGGCGTCCGATCCTGGCGATCTGCTCCAGCCCGGCGCGGTAGCCCGTGTCGTGTAGCTTCATGTAGCCGACCATGCCGACGAGGCCGCTGGCCTGGAGCTTGCCGACCAGCGGCCTGGCTTCCTGCGGCGTGAAGCCGAGTGGCTTCTCGACGATGAAATGCTTACCGGCGGCGATCGCCTCGTCGACGATCGAGGCGTGCTCGTAGGTGCAGATGACCACGGCGTCGACACCGGCATCGGCGAAAAGCTGCCGGTGGTCGGTGTAGCGCTGGGCGACGCCATATTCGTCGCCCAGCCGGTCGACCACCTTGCGCGACAGGTCGCACAGCGCGGCGATGTGGAGGCCGGGCAACTCCTTGAGGATCGGCAGATGCATGAGCTGCGCGATCTCCCCGCAGCCAATGATGCCGACGCCGATGCTCTTTGTGGTCATGTCAAGCCTTCACCGCGCCGGCGGTCAGGCCGGCCACAAACTGCCGCTGCATCAGCGTGAAGAGGATGATCACCGGCAGTGTCGTGATCATCAGCGCCGCGAAATAGAGGTTCCAGAGCGAATCGTATTGCTGGAAGAAGCTGACCAGGCCGAGCGGGATGGTCTGCACCGCCGGGTCCCGCAGCAGCAGGAAGGCGAGGAAGAAATCGTTCCAGATCTCGATGAAGGCGAAGATCGTGACCAGCGCGATGCCCGGACGGATCAGCGGCAGCATGATCAGCAGCAGCACGTTGAGACGGCTGGCGCCGTCCATGCGCGCGGCGTCCTCGAGCTCCACCGGCAGCGTCAGCAGGAAGCCGCGCAGGATGAACACCGACAGCGGCATGATGGCGGCGGCGTAGATCAGCGCCACGCCGAGGCGGCTGTTGATGAGGCCGAGGTCGCTCGCCACCGTGAACAGCGGTATGGTCATGACCTGCGGCGGCACCAGCATCGAGGCGACGATCAGCGCCAGCAGCGCGTTGCGGCCGGGAAAGCGCAGCCGCGTGATGGCATAGGCGCAAGGCGTCGCGATCAGCACCACCAGCGCCAGCGCGCAGGCGGTCACCACCACGCTGTTGGTGATGCGCGAGGCCATGCCCGCCGTCTTCCAGGCCTGGGTGTAGTTCTCCAGATGGATGCTGAGCGGCGGCCCCCAGATGTTGTTGAGCATTTCCGACTTGCTCTTCAGCGAGCCGAACAGCACCCACAGCAGCGGATAGATGGTCTGCGCCACGACCAGGAGCAGGATCGCGTAGGTCGAGAGCGCGCCGACGACGCGGCGGGTGGGCGAGATTCCCCTGGCCATCAGACGTCGAGCCTCGTGCGGCGCATCAGCGCCAGCAGGCCGACGCTGAGCAGGCCGACGATGAGGAACAGCGCGTAGCCCATGGCCGAGGCGTAGCCCATCGCGCCATCCTGGAAGGCGCGCTTCATCATCAGCGTCATGACGACCTCGGTGGCGTGGTTGGGTCCGCCCTGCGTCAGAACGTAGACGATGTCGAAGTTGCGCACGAACGCACCCGACAGCCCCAGTATGGTGTTGATGAAGATCACCGGCAGCATCAGCGGCAGGGTGATGTGCAGGAAGCGGCGGAACGGCCCGGCGCCGTCCATCTCGGCCGCGTCATAGAGCTCGCTCGGCAGCGCCTGCAGCCCGGCGAGGTAGATGACGGCGTGGAAGCCCAGCCATTTCCAGACGTCGACGGCTATGACCGCGTAGAGGGCGATGCTGGCGTCGCCCAGCCAGCGCTGCTTCAGGAAGGAGAGCCCGGCGGAATCGAGGAAGGCGTTGAGCAGGCCGAAGACCGGGTTGTAGATCCATGACCACAACAGGCCGGCGGCGACGAAGGACATGGTGACGGGCACGAAAACCGCACCACGGAAGAAGGCGCGGCCGATCACCGCCCGGTCGAGCAGCATGGCCAGCCCGAGGCCCAGCGCGTTCTTCAGCACCAGGATGGCGGCAACGAAGATCAGGTTGTTGCCGAGCGCCTTCAGGAACAGCGGATCGCTCGTCAGCCTCGCATAGTTGGCGAGACCGACGAAGACGGGCTGCGAGAACCCGTCCCATTTGTTGAGGCTCAGCCAGAAGCCGCGCGCGAACGGCCAGATGAAGAAGACGGCGAACAGGCAGAGCGCCGGCAGCACCATCAGCAGCGCGGGCAGGCCGTCGCCGTTGACGAACCGTTTCATGCGCCCGGGTGAGGAACTCATCGCCGTCTTCCCGCGCCGTCGTCAGGCCTTGCCGGGCGTCAGTTCCAAGCCGAGCGTGTCGCGCAGATAGGCGATGCTCTCGATGGTGCTCTGCTCGGCGGTCTTCTTGGAGGCGTCGAGCTCGACGATCGCCAGCCCGTCATAGTTGGCGTCCAGCAGCACGTCGACGAGCGCGGGCAGATCCACCACGCCGGCGCCGAGTTCGCAGAAGGCGGCGTAACGGTCGTAGCCCTGCAGCGCCGGATCGACATGGGTATCCTTGAAGTGCATGTAGCGCACCGCCGAGATGTAGGTGCGTACCGCGTCGACCGGATCCGAATTGGTCTGCGCCAGATGCGCCGGGTCGATGCAGAGGCCGGCATGTTTCGTGTCGAGTTCGTCCATCATCCGGTCGAGCTGGTCGCGCCGCTCGATGAAGGTGTCGAGATGCGGGTGGTAGACCGTGGCGATGCCGAGGTCGTTGGTGCGGCGGCCGATGTCTTCCAGCGCGCGGCAGAAATCCTTGTAGTCCTGCGCCTCGTGCCTGTTGCCGGACGCCTCCGAGGGGCCACCGCCGAGGACGAGCACCGGCGAGCCGAAGCCCTTGAGCAGGCGCGCCAGCGAAACCAGCACGTCGCGCTCGACCGGCCACAGCACCGGGTTGGTGAAGGTGGCGTTGACGTAGAGCGAGGACAGACGGATGCCAAGCTCGCTCTGGGCCTCCGACAGGATGGCGTAGCGGCGCAGTATGTCGGTGTCGGTCATGACTCCCATCGGCCCCTGGTGGCCGAGCTGCATGTACTTGCGCGCGAACTGGTCGGACAGGCTGGTGAAGGCCAGGATCTCGAACCAGCCGAAGCCCTGCTTGGTCAGGAAGTCAAGCGCCGGGCGCAGCGGCTGGCCGGTGAGGTCCCAGCTGTTCAGGTGATAGCCAATGGAAAAGCGTTGGCGGGTAGCGCGGGGCGTAGCCATGTCATGTCCGATCGTTGGAGAAAAAACCTGCGATGGCGGCCCGGAGACCGCCATCGCGCGCCTTGGGAGGACGCATCAGTCCTTGGGCGGCCAGTTGCCGTCGGCCACCAGGCTGTCATAGGCCTGCTGCACGGAATCGGCGGCTGCCTGCGGGGTGAGCTGGCCGCCGACGACACCGGCGATCGCCGAGGCGGTGGCGTTGGCCACTTCCGAAGGCCACACCCAGTCGAGGAACTTGATCGTGTTCGGGAAGGCGCTGGCGCGCAGATCCTTGGCGTAGGTGTCCTCGGCCACCGGCACGCCCTTGATGGAGGCAGCGATCGGCTGTTCGGGCGCCAGGTAGAGGGAGGCGACCTCGGGCTGGGTCAGGTAGGAGATGAAGGCCAGCGCCGGCGCGACCTTCGCTTCCGGGATGCTCGACGACAGGCAGATGCCGTTGTCGGCGCCGCCGCCATGCTTGGGCTCGCCAGGGGTGCCGGCCATCTTCGGGAAGGCGAACACGCCCCAGTGGAAGTTCTTCACGCTTTCCTGCAGCGAGGGCACCTCCCAGGTGCCGCCATAGTACATGGCGCTCTTGCCGCTGGCGAAGGCGGCGCGCATGCCGTCCTGGTCGACCGAAAGCGAATCGGCCGACAGGATGCCGTCATCCACCCACTGCTTGATCAGCTTGAAGGCTTCGACGTCGGCGGCATCGTTGAACTTGGTCTTGCCCTCGAGATTGGTCTGCGTCTTGCCGATCGCGTCGCCGGACGACTGCGAGAAGGCCTCGAAGAACCACATCGGCCACATCGGCGTGTTCGAGCCCTGGTGCAACAGCGGGATCACGCCGGCCTGCTTGAGCTTCGGCACCGCCGCCTTCAGGTCGTCATAGGTCGGCGGAACCGGGATATCGAGCTTCTTGAACAGCTCGATATTGTAGAAGATTGCCGAGGTCGACATGGTCGTGATCGGCACGCCGTAGACCTTGCCGTTGACGGTGAAGGCGCCGAGCGCGGCGGCATCGACCCGGTCCGCGAAGGGCTTGATGTCGTCGGTGATCGGGCGCAGCAGGCCGCGCCGCACATAGGCGCCGTTGGTCCAGAAGGCCGGGCAGGCGATCAGGTCGATCTCCTGGCTGGCGAGCTTGGCCGTCATCAGCCGCTGCAGCGAATTGGCCTGCGGCCCTTGCGCGTCCCAGTCGATCGCGGACACTTCCGGGTGCTTGGCGAGGAAGCCCTTGAAGACCTCGTCCTGGATCTTCTTCTGCTCCTCCGGCGTCTGTCGCGGCGCCAGCTGGTCCAGCGAGGAGCCGCCGAACACTTTCAGGGTGATACCTTCCGCGCTCGCTCCGGCCGTTGCCGACAGGGTCGCGGCCATGATGCCCGCGGCCATTCCGAGCCATGATTTTCGAGAAATTGCGCAGCCCATTGTCTTCCCCTTTTGGCTTTACCACGCTGGCCATCCCATCGGTTCGAGCCGATCGTTGATGGTCTAATGATTGAGTACCAACAATCGGTCCTTGTCAAGCCGGTTGGCGGGCGGCGGGATGTGGCGACGCTGTCGACCGGATGGAGCGGACGGAAGGGCCATCTGATGCCGGGAAAGCGGCGTATTCCGCTGTTTGCCAGGCGGCCCTTGGCTTCCAGGGCGGCGGGGTCTAGCTTGTCGCGGCGTGCGGCAGCTCAAGAAAATGTGCGGCGGTCGAAGCGCCTGGGAGGGGTCGATGGCATCGATTTTCACCGTCCACGAAGCGTCCGGATACGAGCAGCTCATGGGGCGCTGGAGCGAAAGGCTGGCACTGCCGTTCATCGATTTCGCGGGGCTGGCCGAGGGCGAAAAGATCCTCGACGTCGGCTGCGGCACTGGCAGCCTGACTTTCGCGCTGGCCAGGCACGCCGGACTGTCAGAGATCGGCGCGATAGATTTCTCGCCCGTCTTCGTGGCGGCGGCAAATCGGCGCAACACCGATTCGCGCATCACGATCCGGCAGGCGGACGCCTGCGACCTGCCTTTCGAGAACGGGCGCTTCGACCGCGCCATGGCATTGCTGGTGCTCCATTTCGTGCCAGAGGCCGGCAAGGCAGTGGCGGAAATGCGCCGTGTGGTGCGCCCCGGTGGCGTGGTCGCCGCCGTCGTCTGGGATCACCTTGGCGGCATGTCCGGCATGCGCATGATGATCGACACCGTGGCGGCCTTGAGCGAAGGCGGCCGGCAGCTCCGCAACCGCTATTGTTTCCAGCCGATGATGCGGCCAGGCGAGATGAAGCGGACCTTCGTCGAGCAGGGGCTGGCCGACGTGACGGAAACCGAGCTGATGATCCGCATGGATTATCGGAACTTCGACGACTACTGGGCGCCGATCGCGGCGGGCGAGGGGCCTCTCGGCAAGTACATGACCACGCTGGACAAAGGCGAGCATGCCCGCATGACCGCCGCTGTCCGCGACGCCTATGAGGCGGGCCAGCCCGACGGTCCGAGGTCGTTCGCCAACGTCGCCTGGGCCTGTCGCGGCGTGGCGCCCTGAGCGTCAGGCAAGCTCGAAGCGTTCGACGGCGCGCATGATGCCGCGCAGCTCGGCGAGCCCCTTCAGCCTGCCGATCAGCGAGTAGCCGGGATTGATCCTGGTCTTGCCGATGTCGTCGGCGAGCAGGTGGCCATGGTCCGGGCGCATGGGGATGCGCCAGTCGGCGCGCCCCTGTTTGTGACGGCGCGCCTCCTCCCGCATCAGCGCCAGTACCACCGCGGCCATGTCGGTCGACCCTTCGAGATGTTCCGCCTCGAAGAACGAGCCGCCGTCCTCGCGCGTCACGTTGCGCAGATGGGCGAAGTGGATGCGCGGCCCGAACTCCTCGATCATGGCGCCGATGTCGTTGTCGGCGCGGGTGCCGAAAGAGCCGGTGCACAGCGTCAGCCCGTTGGCCTGGCTGTCGACGGCGCCGAAGATGAAGCGCACGTCCTCGGCGGTGGAGACGACGCGTGGCAGGCCGTAGAGCGAGAAGGGCGGATCGTCCGGGTGGATGCACATGCGGCTGCCGACTTCCTCGGCGACGGGGACGATCTCGTTCAGGAACCAGGCGAGATTGGCCTTGAGTTCGGCGGGCCCGACATCGTCATAGTCGCGCAGCGCCTCCAGCATCGCCTCGCGGTCGTAGCGCCGCTCGGTTGCCGGCAGGCCGGCGATCAGGTTGCGCTCGATCTGCGCCATCGCCTCGGTGCTGGTCTCCTTCAGCCGGGCCTCGGCCTCGGCGATGCGGGCCGGGCTGTAGCTCGCCTCGGCATTCGGGCGTTTCAGCACGAACAGGTCGTAGGCGGCGAAGTCGATGGCGTCGAAGCGCAGTGCGTAGCCGGTCGTCGGCAGCCGGTAGGCAAGGTCGGTGCGGGTCCAGTCCACCACCGGCATGAAATTGTAGCAGATGGTGTGGATGCCGGCCTTGGCCAGCGCGCGGATGCTGTCCTTGTACCATCCGGCGTAGCGTTGCCGCTCCGGCGTGCCGATCTTGATCGAGTTATGCACGGGGATGCTTTCGACCACCGACCACGTCAGCCCGTTGCCCTCGATGATCCGCTTGCGCTCCAGCACCTCGGCCAGCGACCAGGCGCGGCCGTCATAGATGTGGTGCAGCGCCGTCACCACGCCGGTCGCGCCGGCCTGCTTCAGGTGATCGAGCGTGACCGGGTCGTCCGGCCCATACCAGCGCCAGCATTGTTCCATGATGGATTTTCCCCATTTGCAGCATGACCATATTGTTGGACCAAACGGGGTGTCAATCGCCAAGTTCAGCAGTGTGGTCCGGCAAATCACGCTGTTTCTGGCTGGGCCTATTGCGTTTTTCGCGTATTCGGATAGTTGTGGTCCAACAAATAAGGGAGGAAGCGGCTTGGTCGAGCATGCTCAACCAGCACGAGTGCGCGCCGGCCGCCAGGCGGGAGGTTCGTCCGCCGTCGACACGACGGTCAGCCAGATTCTCGACCTGATCCGCGTGCGTGGCCTCAGCGTCGGCGATGTGCTGCCTACCGAGCGTGAGCTGTGCGATCTTTTCGGCGCCAGCCGCAACACGGTGCGCGAGGCGCTGCGCACGGTCAGGACCTATGGGCTGATCGAGCCCAAGCCACGTGTCGGCGCCGTTCTTTCCGACGGCCAGGGCGCGGCGATCCAGAATTTCTTCGCCGCCCACATGGATGTGTCGCGGTCCTCGTTTCGCGACATCCAGGGCTTTCGGCGCATCATCGAGGTCGGCATCGGCGACCAGCTCGTGCTGCACGTGACCGACCAGCAGATCGAGGCGCTGGAGACCACCAATGCCAAGGTGCTGGGGAGCCGGTCGGCCGAGGAGGCGGCGCGGCACGATTTCGATTTCCACACCATGCTGATCGGCATGGCCGGCAACCGCACGCTGGCCGAGATGTACGCCTTCCTCGCGCCGGTCATCCTGCGCATCATGACGATCGGCAAGGAACGGCGTCCTGTGCTCAGTCACACCCAGCGGGCGCATGCCGAGATCATCGACGCGCTGCGCTCGCGCGACCGGCTGGCCTACGCCTACCTGATGAGCCGCCATCTCGATTTCGGCCTGCAGTTCCTGCCGGAAGAGCCGTCTTCTACGACAACAAAGGGAGTGAGTGCATGAAACGCAGAGCAGTTCTGGCGGCGTTTGCCGCGGTTTTGACGCTGTCGGCCGCCGGTGGCGCCATGGCCGCCGACAAGAAGACCATCGCCGGCATCGTCTTCCAGCAGGATCAGTTCTTCCGCACCATCCAGACCGGCATGGAGGCCGCCGCGAAGGATGCCGGTGTCGACCTGCTGATGGCCAATTCGGAGTCCAAGCCGGAGAAGGAAGCGAGCCTCGTCGACACCTATATCGCCCGCGGCGTCTCGGCGATCGTCATCTCGCCGATCAGCGCCAAGGCGTCGATCCCGGCGCTGAAGCGCGCCGCCGATGCCGGCATCAAGATCGTGACCTACAATTCCGGCATCGATGCCGACCTCGCCGTCTCCTATCTCAACTCCAGCCAGCTCGATCTCGGCCAGACCACCGGCAAGGCGGCGGCCGAATTCGTCAAGGCCAAGCTCGGCGGCAAGGCCAAGATCGCCACGCTCGGCTTCAAGGCCCTGCTGCCGGAGGTTTCCGGCCAGCGCGTCGGCGGCTTCCTGGACGAGGTGAAGAAGGGCGGCGACGTCCAGGTCGTCTCCCAGCAGGACGCCTGGCTCGCTGAAAAGGCGGTCGCCGTGGCCAGCGACATCATCACCGCCAATCCCGACGTCAACATCATCTACGCCGCCAACGAGGGCGGCACGGTTGGCGCCGTGCAGGCGGTCCGCAAGGCCGGCAAGCAGGGTTCGATCTATGTCTTCGGCATCGATGGCACCGACCAGCTCGCCGGCTATCTGCTCGACGACGACAATGTGCTGCAGTCGGTGACGGCGCAGCAGCCCTTCGTCATGGGTTCGGACGCGGTCAAGACGGCGGTCGCCGCCATCGACGGCAAGCCCGTCGAGAAGACGGTCGTTGTTCCGGTTCTCGGGCTCAGCCGCAACGATCCGGATGCCGTCAAGGCATTTCGCAAAGAGCTGAAGAAGAACCAGTAGGATCGATGAGCGCGGTCGGGAACATCACCGGCACTTCCCCCGTGCCTGGCGTCGGCTCGCTGGCGTTCAGCGGGCTGACCAAGGCCTATGGGAGCACGGTCGTTCTCGACCGCTTCACGCATGTGTTCGCGCCGGGGCGCGTGCATGCGCTGATGGGCAAGAACGGTTCCGGCAAGTCGACGCTGGTGAAGGTTCTGTCCGGCGCGGTGCAGCCGAGCGCCGGCACGATCCATCTCGACGGCGCGCAACTGGCCTTTGCGTCGCCGGCCGACGCGATGGCGGCGGGCATCGCCACCGTGCATCAGGAACTGTCCGTCATTCCATCGCTGTCGATCGGCGAGAACATCTATCTCGGTCGTTTGCCGACGAAGCGCCGCTTCGGCGTCGCGGTGGTCGACTGGGAGAAGCTGCATGCCGGCGCCGCGGCGCTGCTGCACGACATGGGGCTCGATCTCGATCCGCGCCAGCCGGCCAGTGCGCTCAGCGTCGGCCAGCAGCAGGTGATCGAGATCGTCAAGGCGATGTCCTTCAATCCCAAGATACTGCTGCTCGACGAACCGACCTCGGCGCTGGCCTCCCGGGAGGTCGAGCAGCTTTTCGCGCTGGTCCGGCGCCTGCGGGCGCGTGGTGTCACCATGGTCTACATCACCCACCGCATGAGCGAGCTGTTCGAGATCGCCGACGAATGCGTTGTGTTGCGCGACGGCGCGCTGATCGGCGCCATCGAGATGGCGGACGCGACGCCTCAGAAGATCGTGAACATGATGTTCGGTGACGTCGCCAACACCAAACGGCCGGCGCGCGTGCCCATCGATCGGACCGTTCGCCCGGTGCTCGAAGTGCGCAACCTCACCAGCGCCAATCGCTTCAGCGAAATCTCCTTCGATCTCTACCCCGGCGAGATCCTCGGCTTTGCCGGTCTGCTCGGCTCGGGCCGCACCGAAATCCTGCGCGCCGTGTTCGGCGCCGACAGGGCCGACGGCGGCACCGTCGCCGTCGACGGCAAGGTGGTCGACGGCGCCACGCCCCGGCGCATGAAGGCGCATGGACTGGGCTTCACACCGGAGAACCGCAAGGAAGTCGCTCTCGTCCAGATCCTGTCGACGCACGACAATCTGTGCATGGCCAACCTCGCCGGCATCGCGCCGCGCGGCATCATCAGCCGGGCCATGGAGGCGCCCTTCGTGCGCCGCCAGATCGACGGCCTCGGCATCAAGGCCGAACCCATGCTGCCGGTGGCGTCGCTCTCCGGCGGCAACCAGCAGAAGGTCGTCATCGGCAACTGGCTGAACACGGGGCCGAAGATCATGCTGTTCGACGAGCCCAGCCGTGGCGTCGACGTGCATGCGCGCCGGCAGATATTCGATATCATCTGGGCCCAGGCGAAAACCGGGCTGTCGTCGATCTTCGTCTCGACCGAGCTCGAGGAGCTACTCGAGGTGACGGACCGCATCCTTGTCCTGCGCCACGGCCGCATCGTTGCCGAGGTGACGCCCGAACACACCACGCTCGCCGAGCTCTATGCGCTGTGCATGAAGGATGGCGCCCAGGAAGGATTGGCCGCATGACCGAGCTTGCCGTTCGTCCAGCGCGTGGCGGCGCGGTGGTGGCGCTGCTCAAGCGCTTCCCGATGGAGATCATCTTCCTGTGCCTTGTGGCGGTGCTGGTCATGGTCGCGCCGGGCTTCGATTCCACCGGCAACCTGCTCAACGTGCTGCGCACCATCTCCATGCTCGGCATCATCGCCTTCGGCATGACGGCCGTCATCGTCGCCGGCGAGATCGACCTGTCCGTCGGCTCGGGCGCGGCGCTCGCCGGCTGCATCGTCGCCTGGTTCGCCGGCGCCTATTCCGACACGATCGGCGCCGGCCTGTCGGTCTTCCTGGGCGCCGCCGTCGCGGTCCTCGTCGGCTTCCTCACAGGACTGGTCACCGGCAAGGTGCGGCAGCACTTCAACGTTCCGACCTTCATCGCCACGCTTGCCATGTTCACCGCCCTGCGCGGTGCCGCCAACCTCATCACCGGTGGCTACCCGCTCGCCACCTTTCCCGGATGGTTCGAGTACTTCGGCGGCGGCTATCTGCTCGGCATACCGTTTCCAGTCTACATCTTCGCGGCCACCTTCTTCGGCATGCATTTCCTGATGAACAACACGCGCTTCGGCCGCGCCGTCTACGCGGTGGGCGGCAACATGGAGGCCGCGCGCCTGTCCGGCATCGACGTCTGGTTCGTCAAGACCATGACGCTCGGCCTGACCGGCGTGCTGACCGCCATCAGCGGCATCCTGATCGCCTCGCAGATCGGCTCCGGCACCGGCACTGTTGCGACCGGCATGGAGCTCGACGTGATCGCCGCCGTCATCATTGGCGGCACCTCGCTCTTCGGCGGCAAGGGCCGCATCTGGGGAACGCTGATCGGCGTGCTCTTCCTCGGCTGCGTCTCCAACGGCATGACCCTGATGAACGTCTCGGAATACTGGCAGTACGTGGTGCGCGGCGCGATCATCCTGGGGGCCGTGCTGTTGAACCAGATACTCGAACGTGTGCGGTGAGGCCCCATGACGACGGACATGCGTGAATTCGGCGGCAAGGTCGCCCTGATAACCGGCACCACGGGCATCGCGCTGGCGACCGCCAGGCGCCTCGCGGCGGGCGGTGCTTCGATCGTCGCCTGCGGCATCGTCGAGGACGCCAATGCCGCGCTGCGGGCGGAGCTTGAGCGCGGCGGCGTGAAGGCGCTGGTGCTGACGGTCGACGTGGCCGAACGGGACCAGGTTCGCGACGCGGTGGCTGCCGGCGTCGGTTGCTTCGGCGGTCTCGACATCATCGTCAATTCCGCCGCCGTGCACCCCTATGGCACGGCGACGACCACAGATTTCGAGACCTGGAATCGGGCGATGGCCGTCAATGTCGGCTCGATCTACCTGACCGCGCATTTCGGCATTCCCGAGATGATCAGGCGCGGCGGCGGCGCCATCGTCAACGTCTCCTCGGTCCAGGGTTTCGCCTGCCAGCAGGACGTTGCCGCCTACGCGACGACCAAGGGGGCGATCCACACGCTGACCCGCTCGCTGGCGCTCGACTACGCGCGTGCCGGCGTCAGGGTGAACTCCGTCAGCCCCGGCTCGATCCGCACACCGATTCTGGAAAGGGCCGCGCGCGCCGGCGCCGGACCCGACGTCGATGTCGAGGCGGCCTTCAGGCGCTTCGGCGAGGCGCACCCGCTCGGCCGCATTGGCGAGCCGGAGGAGGTGGCTGAGCTGATCGCTTTCCTGTGCTCGTCGAAGGCGAGCTTCTGCACCGGCGCCGACTACAGGATCGATGGCGGCCTGACCGCCGGCATCGGCGTGAAATAGGGGGTGGCCATGAAGATCGGACTGGGACTCTACCGGGAATCGCTGACGCCGGACAATTTCCGTTTCGCCAGGCAGGCCGGCGCCACCCATGTCGTGGCCCATCTCACCAATTATTTCCGTGGCCGCGACCCCTCGCTGTCGGCGGGCACGGAGAACGAGGGCTGGGGCGATTGCTCCACCGACGAATTGTGGACCTATGACGACTTCGCCGGGCTGGTGAAGACGGTGCGCGACAACGGGATGGAGCTGGCGGGGATCGAGAACCTCTCGCCGCGCTTCTGGTCCGACGTGCTGCTGGGTGGTCCGGACCGAGAGAAGCAGCTTGAAGGCCTCAAGCGCCTCGTGCGCGACGCCGGCCGCGCCGGCATTCCCTGTATAGGCTACAATTTCTCGATCGCCGGCGTCTGGGGCTGGTCCCGCGGGCCGTTCGCGCGCGGCGATGCCATGTCGGTCGGGCTCGACCTTGCCGCCATCGATCCGGACCTGCCGCTTCCGGATGGCGTGGTGTGGAACATGCGCTATCGCGCCGGCCGCGCCGGCGCCCGGCCGGTGACGGTCGACAGCCAGGAACTGTGGGAGCGGCTCAGCGTCTTCCTGCGTGAGATCGTGCCGGTGGCCGAGGAGGCGGGCGTCGTCATGGCGGCCCATCCCGACGATCCGCCCGCCGAGGCGCTTCGCGGCGCGGCGCGGCTGGTCAACCGGCCGGAAAAATACGACCGCCTCATGGATATCGTCGATTCACCATCGAACGGGCTGGAGCTTTGCCTCGGCTCGCTGCAGGAGATGCCGGGAACCAAAGACATCTACGAGCATGTCCGCCGCTTCGCCCGCCGCAAGCGCATCGGCTACATCCACTTCCGCAACGTGCGCGGCAAGGTGCCGAAATATCACGAGGCCTTCGTCGACGATGGCGACATCGACATGGCCGAGATCGTCCGCATTCTGCGCGACGAGGATTTTGCCGGCGTGATGATCCCCGACCATACGCCGGAAATGTCCTGCGATGCTCCGTGGCATGCCGGCAAGGCTTTCGCCCTCGGCTACATGCGCGCGCTGGTGCAGAACGCGCATGCGCTCGGTCCGTCCGTTAGCCGGACAATGATCGCGGCGGAATAGCGCCCAACACCGTCTCGCAACAGGCTGGCTGATCCCATGACGCAATCGAAACGACCCTATGCCGACGATGCCGAGCTGTTCCGGCTGCTGGAAACCGAGATATTCGTCGCCGTGGTCGGCGATGTGATGGACACGATCGGCCTCACGCATCAGTTCCTGCCGCCGGTCTTCCGCCCGGTCGACGAGCGGACGCGGCTGATCGGCCGCGCCATGCCGGTTCTGGAAACCGATATCTTTCCTTCCGGCGGACCGACCCGCAATCCACTCATGGAAAAGCCGTTCGGCCTGATGTTCGAGGCGCTGGACGACCTCAGGGCGGGCGAGGTCTATGTCGCCAGCGGGGCGTCGCCACGCTACGCCTTGTGGGGCGAGCTGATGTCCACCCGGGCCAGGCTGCTCGGCGCGCGCGGCGCGCTGCTCGACGGTTTCGCACGCGATATTGATGGCATCCGTGCCCTCGATTTCCCCTGCTTCTGCACCGGCTACTACGCGCAGGACCAGGGCGCGCGCGGCAAGGTCGTCGACTACCGCTGCGCGCTCGAGATCGGCGGCGTCCGCATCGTGCCCGGAACCTTGCTGTTCGGTGACAAGGAAGGCGTCCTCGTGGTGCCGCGCGAGGCGGAGGAAGAGGTCGTGCGCCTGGCGCTGGAGAAGGTGCGCGGCGAAAAGCTCGTCGCCAAGGCGATCCGCGAGGGGATGAGCGCGGTGGAGGCCTACCGCACCTTCGGCATCATGTAGCGCGACGCCGGCCTGGGCGGGTTGTCTCCCGCGCGCGCTCCTCCAGCCTCCTGAACGGTCTGTTCAGACTTTGCGGGATTGAGCGATCCGGATGGCTGTGGCACGTCGCGGCCGCAACCTTTCGGAGCTTCCCAAGAATGAAACTGTTCTACAGCCCGGGCGCCTGTTCGCTGGCCCCGCACATCGTCGCGAATGAGGCGGGTCTCGACGTCGACCTGGTCAAGGTCGACCTTGCCACGAAGAAGACCGAGGCCGGCGACGACTTCCTCGGCGTCAACCCGAACGGCTATGTGCCGACGCTCGCCCTGCCGGGCGGCGAGCCGATCACGGAAGCCTCCGTCGTGGTGCAGTATCTTGCCGACCAGAAGCCCGATTCCGGCCTCCTGCCGAAGCCGGGCGAAGCCGCGCGCTACCGGGTCCAGCAGTGGCTGGCCTTCATCTCCACCGAGCTGCACAAGACCTTCAGCCCGTTCTTCAAGCCAACGACGCCCGACGCGACCAAGGAAGCCAACCGCGCTCTGTTGAACAGGCGGCTGGGGTATGTCGACGCCAAGCTCGAGGGCCGTTCCTACCTGACGGGCGAGAGCTTCACCGTCGCCGACGCCTATCTGTGGACGATACTCGGCTGGTCGAAATTCGTCGGCTTCGACCTGTCGCCGTTCAAGAACGTGCAGCGCTTCATGGAAACCGTGGCCGGCCGCCCCGCCGTGCAGAAGGCGCTTCGGGAAGAAGGCCTGGCGTAAAGCTGGCTGACCCCGGCGGCCGACGCCGGATCAAAAGGATAAGCCCGCTCCGGCGGGCTTTTTCGTGGGCGCCGACAGGCGCGGCATCCACGCGGATGCCGCGTCTGTCTCTCTTTACTGCGCGCGTATGGCGTTTTCGATATTTTGCTTTCTGGCGTATAGGCCGAGGACCTGTCCCTGGAGGCGCAGGAGGGAAGCGACGATGTCGATTGTGGGCGTCGCGATGGCGAGGCGGCGGGCGAGTTCCTGCACCGAGGACACCAGCGGGTCGATCTCCATCGGCCGTCCGAGCTCCACGTCATGGCGCGTCGACGGCTTGTGGCCGATGATGTCGGTGCCGCCCTTGATGCGCTGCTCGATGCTGACGCCGAAGCGCGCCCCGACCGCCTCGCCGACCGCCTTGCACTCCACCATCATGGCATGGATCAGCCCCCGGCAGGCCGGGTCCTCGCCGATCACGTCGAGGCTCGCCCCGGTCAGCGCCGACACCGGGTTGAACGAGGAAT